>JAABUM010000009.1_pt1 | contig 800628 bp, 736 predicted proteins | sample 5559161 | NCBI WGS metagenome assembly JAABUM01 (sample SAMN10711868, study PRJNA513369) | rock metagenome | isolation source: Antarctica rocks | place: Antarctica: Victoria Land, Siegfried Peak nord | reverse complement strand
TCTAGCTAATAATAGTAGGATCTACCTTAATAGGAGTAATAATAATAATAGGGGTAGAAGAGGTATAATAAAAGTAGTAATAATATTATTAAATAAGCCTATTAAAAGTTTATTAGAATTTAATAAGCTAAGAGAGGTTAGAGCTAGTATTTAAAGTAGTTATAATATTTAAAGATTAAAAAAGGTATATATAAATATAATAAATAGAGGTAAAAATTTCCTATTAATATTTAATATTAAGATCTTTATAATAATTATATTTAATAAAGCTAAGGGAGGCGCGTATATAAAGTATATTATTAAAGGGGTAAATAAAGTCTTAATTAAAAATATTAGACTTATAACTTTTTACTTTAAAATATAATATATTAGAGGTATATTATATAAGATAATATAAAGATAGGTTATAAATAACTTAATAAAGGAGGTTAAATATTATTATAAGTAAAGGGGGTAATAGTAGTCTTCTTTTAATTAATAATAAGGGTAAGTTTATTATTAAGGATTACTTATAAAGTAATTATTAGGAGTATAAGTAGGTATAATAAGGCGTAGAGGGGGTAATAATATAAATAAAAATTAAAAGGGACTTAATATAATTAATAAAAAAATTAAGATATTATAATTAAAAAAATAATATTAAAGTTATATAAAGAAGGTATACCTTAAGTATTTAATAAACCCTTAATAGTAATAACTTCTTATTTACTTTAAAATATTAAGACTTTTAACTACTTTTATAATAAATTAATAAAGGATAATAAGAATTATAATAGGAATATATTATAATATAAAGATTATATATAAGAGTAGTATTTATAATTATTATAATTTAATAAAATTATAAATTCCTTAAAGCTTAACTTAAAGGGCCTTATTATTAATTATATTATTATACTCTTATTAAAGGTATATTCTATTATTAAGGGAGTATCTTTTATAAATTATAACCTTTTATATTCTTAAAGCCTAAGAGCTTAAATAGGAAGATAATTATAAAGATTAATTAGGAATATAATATTATTATTAATATAGTATTTATAATATATAATAGTATTATACTACCCCTTTACCTATAATATATAAAGGAGGGAATTCCCCTTAAAGAGAAGGGTAGTAATTAATCTTACTATTAAGGAGAATAGAGAGTTCTATATATATATATATATATACTATTTATAATACTTAATAGCTATATTATTATATAGTACCCTTATAAATTAATACCCTTATCTTAACTTCCTTTCCTCTTCTAACCTTTATTTTATTTATTAGAATAATCCTCTTTTTTAGTAATATAATTATTACCTACTATTATTCTATTATAATACTACTAGTTATTCTTTAATTAAGTAGTAAGGGTAATTAGGCTTTCTTTAATTATAAGGAGGTCTTAGTAATTTATAAGGGCCTTTTAAAGGTCTAGGCGTAACTTTATAAAGAAGTTAATATACTAATACTCCTCTAAAAAAGGAGGGATTTATAATTTAATCCTACTTAAATATATATTAAAACTTTATATTAATTAGTTAGAGTTCTATTATATATTTAAGTATAATTATATATTATAAAGCTAGTAGTTTATTAGGTCCTTAATAAAGTTTAATAAGTATTAAGTAAAGTACTTCTAGGTAATTACTCTCCCTAATAATAACTTTTTATAATAATCTTATAACCTAGTAGGTTTACCTTCTAAGAATTATATAACTTAAGTAACCTTTATAAACTTAGTTAGGAATTTATTAAATATTAATTAAAATATAATATTTATAACTTAGTACTATTTTTTATACTTATATATATTCTTCCCCTTATAAAAGGGTAAGTCCTTAGGCTTTAAGTAGCTTTTAAGGTATTAATTACTAGGTTCTTCTAACTAGCCTCTAATAGACTAACTTAGGGTAAAACTATTAAAGATAGATCCTACCTTAAGGTCTAATATACCTTATATATTAATATATTAATATATTAATTTAAAGGGTAGTCCTCTATTAGGCATAGTCTTAACCCTTATTATATTTTATTCAATAATCTCTTAATAATTTATTATATATTTAATAAGGCCTTATCTACTTTTACTTATAATTAAGTTATTTTTTTTAAATACCTTAAAGCTTTCTTTCCTTTATTAATTACTCTTCTTTAATTTTAATAGTAGTAATAAGTTTATTAAATATAATTATACTAGTAAGAGTTTTATTAGAAATTTTATTATTAAGTATATTATTTATTACTTTAATATCTCTTATATTAGACTCTAGTATTATATTAATTTTATTATACTAGACTTTTAATATATTTTTATCTTATTTAATATTAGATATCTTTATATTATTATACTATTATAATCTAGATTATCTCCCTTTAAAGGTAGAGAGATAAGAACTATTAGGAACTAAATTAAAGGCTAGTTCCTAAGGGCTAGAATAGATAGTATAAACTACTAATAAGTAAGTAGTATTATTATAAAGGTAGACTTAATACTCTAGTAACTTTATAATTATAAAAGAACTAATCTCTACCTCCTTAAAAGGTAGAGAGAGGTTTATTTAAATACCCCTTAAAGAAGCTACCTAGCCTCTTAGATATCTAGGTAAAAGGATATCTATTAGATAATAAGAAGCTGTAAGGGTACTATATAATAATATAGCTATTAAGTACTATAAATAGTGTATATATATAGAACTCTCTATTCTTATTAATAATAAGATTAATTACTACCCTTCCCTTTAAGGGGAATTCCCTCCTTTATATATTATAGGTAAAGGGGTAGTATAATATTATTATATATTATAAATACTATATTAATAGTAGTATTATATTCTTAACTAATCTTTATAATTATCTCTTTATCTAGGCTCTTAGGCTTTAAGAGTAGGAAAGGTTATAATTTATAAAAGATACTCCCTTAATAAAAGTATAATAATATAATTAATTATAAGGCCCTTTAAGTTAAGCTTTAAGGAATTTATAATTTTATTAAATTATAATAATTATAAATACTACTCTTATATATAATCTTTATATTATAATATATTCTTATTATACTTCTTATTATCCTTTATTAATTTATTATAAAAGTAGTTAAAAGTCTTAGTATCTTAAAGTAAACAGGAAGTTATTACTATTAAGGGTTTATTAAGTACTTAAAGTATACCTTCTTTATATAACTTTAATATTATTCTTTTAATTATAATATCTTTATTCTTTATTAATTATATTAAGTCCTTTTTAAGTCTTATTTATATTATTATCCCCTTTATACCTTATTATACCTCTTTATACTTTTAATAATTATTTTATAAGTAATCCTTAATAATAAAATTACCCTTACTATTAATTAAAAGAAGACTATTACTACCCCCTTTACTTATAATAATATATAACTTCCCCTATTAAACTACTCCTAGTTTATTCTTATATTATCTTATATAATATACCTTTATTATATTATATTTTAATTTAAAGAGTTATAAGTCTAATATTTTTAATTAAGGCTTTATTTATTCCTTTAATAGTATAACTTATATATATACCTCCTTTAACTCTATTAAATATAATTATTATAAAGATCTTAATATTAAATATTAATAAGAGATCTTTATTTATATTTATTATATTTATACGCGCCTTCTTTAACCTTTAAATATTATAACTACTTTAAATATTAACTTTAACCTCCTTTAATTTATTAGATTTTAATAAACTTTTAATAAGCTTATTTAATAGTATTATTATTACCTTTATTATACCTCCTTTACCCCTACTATTATTATAACTCCTATTAAGGTTAACCTAGCTATTATTATTTATATTATAAATACTTTAAAGGGTATTCTTAATATCCTTTATTAATATATATATATTACTCTATCTCCCCTTTTAAAGTACTTTTAAAGCCTTATTAATATATTATAAGAATACCTCCCTCCTATTATAAAAAATAAAGAAGAGGATAATAAAGAGGATACTTTTATTATTAATAGTAGTAATAGTAATAGGCTTAATACTACTACTAGTATAATATAGTAGCCCTCTCTTATAATACCTTTAATAGTCTAATTATATTAAGTATCTTTTTTTTAATAATAATAGAAATTATTTCCCCTTTTATATAATATAAACTTTATACCTTAAGGTAATCCTATTTAAATCTTTCTAATATATTTAATATATTAATTAAGTCCTATTTATATAACTATTAATTATAATTATAAGATTAACCCTTCTACTTTACTAAGTATTAAAGTTTATTATAAGAGATTTTATAATTAAGAATAGCTTTAACTTCCTATTTATCTTTATTCTTTATAAGCTCTATTTATATAGCTTTTATAATACTTTTATTATTACCTTAATATAACTTTATAAGTAAGATATAAAAGATATTATATATATAAAAGGTATTAAATAGTTATAACTTATATATATAATTATTAATATAATTAAAGACCTTAAAAGGCCTTAAATAATATTATAATAATTTTTTAATTATTTATATTAATTTAATATACTTTATATTTAATAAGATATAATTATTTATATTATATTATTTTTACTTTTATTATTTATTTATATACTCTACTAATATAACTTATACTTAATATAAGTATTACTCTAAACCTTCTTTATATTTTTAAAGTAATTTAACCCTTTTTTATACTAATAGGACTTCTCTTAATAATAACTTTAAAAGCTTTATATCTAACTTAAGTAAGTAGTTATAAAGTACTTTATATAAAGGTAACTTAATATTAATATACTTTATATAATTATATATAAACTTTATTAAATAAAGTAACTCTATTTAATTATCTTATCTTTAAGTAGAGTAGTAGTATAAATACTACTTAAGTATACTATTCTATCTCTCTATTTAATTATCTATTTAAGGATAGAAAGTAGTATTAAGCTTTCTTTTTATATTAATATAATAATATATAATTACCTAGAAGCTACTTATAAATATTATCCTTTAATTATTAATAATACCTTCTAATTAATTAAATTTTAAGAAGATTTTATAATATAATAAATTAATAATATTAATAATATTAATAATCTTTATAATAAGTAAATACCTAGTTACCTTAATATAACAATTTATAATTACAAAGATTATATTATAAGTACTACCCTTTTATTTACTTAAAGGGAGATTTATAATAAAATTTATTATAATTTCTTAAAAAGGTCTTATAAGTATGAATAATAATAATAATATATTATAAATAATATATTTATATAACTTTATTAATTAATAGATTAAATATTCTTATATATAATTATAAGTATCTTATCTTATTAATTTCTAATAAAACTTCTATTTAATAAGCTTTTATATATACTTTTATAAGTAGTAGCTAGTATAAAAGTTATTATAATAAAGTTTTAAGATTTCTTATCTAATTACTTTATTATTAGGTATAAAAATTATATTACCCTTATAAAGGACCCCTATCTTATCTATTAATAAAGATATATTAATAGCCTTTTTATAATCCTAAGACTTTAATAATTATTTCTTATTATAAATATCCTTATCTCCCTCTTAAAGATATTAGAGTATCTTTAATATTAAGTTATTATATTTATTTTATACGCGCTCTATTATTAATATAATTATAATATACCTTTTAAGTACTATTTAATTAATATTAAACTATCTTATAATAGGATTTAAGCTATTACTTATATTACTTTATATTCTTAAGAGTATATTACTCTCTCCTATTTTTAGGGTATAAGGTTTTTTAAGCTCTATCTCTAACCTTTTATATTATTTATAATTATAAACCTTATTATCTTATAAACCTTTATAAATATTATATATATAATACTTATTAAAAGGAATATACTTAATATTCTTTAATTTATCTTATAATATTAATAGATAAGTATCTTCTTTATTTATTATTAATATATAGTTTAATTACTTTAATAAGATATTAATTAGGTTCTTAATACTTATATAATAATATATCTTAAAGTTATATATTATAAGCTTTATTACTTAATATACTTATCTCCTTATTAATAATAATATTATCTAGAAATACCTTAAGTTATTATAATTAATAATTATTATAATTAGGTATATACTACCTTCTAAGAAGTACCTTTATACTTAGAATACCTTAATTATTATAAGTAATTCTTAATTATAAGTCTTATATCTAGTTTCTATTAAATATAACTTATAAGAGTAGAAGGTAATAAGATACTATTCTACTTCTACCCCTTTAATACTAATTAGGAACTTTTATAATAAAATAGTTATAATAGCTAGAATTAAAGTATTAATCTCTAATTAGATGTCTCTTATAAAGTTAAAATATATAAGTAATAATACCTCTTAAAAAAGTTACTTTAATTACTTAAATATTACTCTTATAATATTACTTAATATTAACTTTTTATTTTTAATATATAGATAATAATTTTTTAAATAATCTATTAACGCCGCGGTTATAGAGGAATAGTACTTAATAAAATAATTATAGAAATTAGTAAACCTTAAAAAGATCTAAATATCCTTAATACTCCTAGATTTTAGCTATTCTATTATAATATCTACTTTATATAAATCTATATATATATTATTATAACTAATAATAAAACTAAGGAATTCTACTTTTATTATTATAAATTTATATTTCTTTAGGCTAATATAAAGTTTAAATTTATAAAGATATTATAATACTACCTTTATAACTTTAATATAAGACTTTTTATCCTAGGAGTAGATAAGAATATTTGTTATAGCTATAGCATATTAGGTAAGTATAACCCACCTAGATAGATATATTTAGCCTTAGGTCTAAGGATATAGGAATATAAGCCTTTATAACCTACTTATTTATATAGGCCCTAGCTAGTAACTTAATATCTAGTAGTAATACTAGAAGATCCTAAATAAATATACTAATTTATCTATTTAGATCGGGTCTATTTATTAGTAATTAACTATTCTTAAGGGGATTACAGGGTATAAAAGTTACTTCTACTCTATTCTATCCTATTACCCTATTAAAAGATTTCTATTTATTAGCCTTAATAATTCTATTTATCTCCTTTCCCTTTAGTATTCTATTCCCTACCCTTCCTCTAAAATTAGTACTAGAGCTAGAAAGCCCTCTATATTATCTAACCTAGCTTAATCTATTATTATAGCTAATTATAATACTCTTATTCTTACCTTCTACCTATATAATTTCCTCTTTATAGAACCTAAATAAGTATACCTAGTTAACTACCCTAATTAGTACCTTACTAAGTATCTTACTTAGAATAGTCTTAGACTAGCTTAGTACGGCTTAAGAGTAGTAGCGGATCTTAAAAGATCGGCCTAGCCGGAATCCTAGTAGTCTAGACTAGAGCTAGAGATATTTCTAGCTACTCTATAGGATTTTAAGTAAGGTATTAAGACTACCTAGTATTTATTAAGGGCCCCTCTATCTACTAGAACCCTAGATTCTAGAATAACCCTAACCCCGGATTCTAGAATAACCCTAGTAAGGATAGCTAACTAAATTAAATTAGGGAGGAATAATTTAGGTCTTAATAATCCTATTAACCTACCTAAATCTATAGAGGTAGCCTAGGGTAAATCCTTAGTAGTAGCTAGGAAAAGAGTTATACCTTATCTAGGTACGGCGGAATATATTTCTAGGTAGATTAAGGAAGCTATAGGAATCCGGAAGAATTTAGGTAATATAGGGTATTTAAAAACGGTATATTAATAAGACTATATTATAGTACTAGTAATTATAAGATAATTAATTAAGAGGACCCTAGGATATAAAGCCCTATTCCTTTAAGAATTAATTAATAATATTAATATTAGGGCTACTTAGGCCGTCTACTAACTCTTATTAGAACCTAAGAAGAAGTCTATCTAGGTAGAAGCTAAGTAATAACTTCTTAGCTACTTATACTCTATTATTAAAAACTAGAAAATACCTATAAAAATTCAAGATTTTTACGTCGGAAAATCACCCCTACTACCTGGCGTTTAGTAGGTAACGTGAATAGCGGGGAGTATATCAGACACGTTAGTAGGTAGGGTAAATAGTAGGGAGTATATTAGATATAGTAGGCTATTAATAATACGGGTATTTCCCCCTATTTAGACTGATATTAGACACGTTAGTAGGTAGGGTAGATAGTAGGAAGTATATTAGACACGTTGGTAGGTAGGTAGGTAGGTAGGTAGGTAGGTAGCCTATAAATACGATAGTATTAGCTATATTATATATATATACCAATCGACTAATATAGATTATTCTAATAGCGTTATATACCTGGTAATGAGACGGATATTTCCCCCTATTCAGACTAATATTAGATATATTAGTAGGTGAGGTGGATAGTAGGGAGTATATTAGATACGTTAGTAGGTAGGTAGGTAGGCGGCCTATATATATAATAGCATTAGTTAAATTATATATATACACCCATTCTAATAGCGTTCTATACCTAGTAATAAGACGATTTCCCCCTATTTAGACTGATATTAGACACGTTAGTAGGTGACGTAAATAGTAGGGTTTTTAGCCTATAAATGCGATAGTATTAGCTAATACAGTAATATACTAATATAGATTATTCTAATAGCGTTGCCTACCTAATAATAAGACGGATATTACCCCCTATTCCGACTGATATTAGATATATTAGTAGGTGGATATTAGATACGTTAGTAGGTAATATAAATAGTAGGGTTTTTAGCCTATAAATACGATAGTATTAGCTAATATAGTAATATACTAATATAGATTATTCTAATAGCGTTACCTACCTAATAATAAGATAGATATTTCCCCCTATTTAGGCCGATATTAGATACGTTAGTAGGGGAGGTAAATAGTAGGGTTTTTAGCCTATAAATATATTAGCTAATGTGGTAATATACTGATTTAGATTATACTGACAGCGTTCTATACCTGGTAATGAGACGGATATTTCCCCCTATTCGGGCTGATATCAGATATATTAGTAGGTAGATATTAGACACGTTAGTAGGTGACGTAAATAGTAGGGTTTTTAGCCTATAATTATGATAGCATTAGCTAATGTAGTAATGTACTGATATAGATTATTCTAATAGCGTTACCTACCTAATAATGAGATGGATATTTCCCCCTATTCAGGCCGATATTAGACACGTTAGTAGGGGAGGTAAATACATTAGCTAATATAGTAATGCACCGATTTAGATTATGCTAATAGCGTTCTATACCTAGTAATGAGACGGATATTTCCCCCTATTCAGGCCGATATTAGATATATTAGTAGGTAGATATTAGACACGTTAGTAGGTGACGTGAATAGTAGGGTTTTTAGCCTATAATTATAATAGTATTAGCTAATACAGTAATATACTAATATAGATCATGCTAACAGCGTTACCTACCTAGTAATAAGACGGATATATCCCCCTATTTAGACTAATAGTAGATATATTAATAGGTGACGTAGTAGAATAGATAATTTATAAATAATATTAGGATTTTTATTATTTATAATCTATATTCTAGCCGTTGGCGTATAGAATTTAGTAGGTAAATCCACTTATTCTAATATATCTTTTAAACTACTACACTGATTTTCATTATTTTTAAGGTATTAAGTAGGCTGAAATAAGCTATATAACTTCATTTAAGTAGAAAATATTATAAAGGGTAGGTATATACGTGGGTAGAATGCGAAGAAATATTAGAGTTTTAATATTCGCGCTAGGCCTAGAGGGGTAATTAGGGCACTTATTAACTAACTAATAAGGTACGATAAGCTCAGGGTCCTAAATTACAGATATTCTATTATAGTAAAGAAGATAAAGAAATATTCTAGGAGTAGCTAAATAAATTATATAATAGGCCTAGTAAGCTAGGTAATCTTAATCTTTTTTAATAAGTAATTAAAGAGGTTACTACTAGCTATTACCTATTATTAATATAGCGTAAACTAGCTCGCCCTCTAGGAAGAGGGTTATAAGCTAAGAGATTTTAGTATTTAATATTAGATAGAATCTATTAAGAATAAAAGGACCCTTTTAATTAAGAAGTTAAAGAAGACCTAATAAGAGTATAATATAATAGGTCCCTACTTACTCCTAGCTTTAAACTAATTATAGCTAGTCTATAGGGGTAAAATACCCTAGTACTACTATATTAAGATACCTAGCTAGAGATTTTTATTCCTCTACTATATTAGGATACCTAACCGGAGACTTTTATTCTTTAATAACCTTTTATAGAGGATTAGCCTAGAGTATTCTAGCCTAACTAGTTTTAATAAGATTACTATTAATAAGAACCTAAGCTATAATATCCTTTAATAGAGTAAAATAAGTTAGTATAATTATGTATAAAAGTTACCTAATAGGAAGTTAAACTTTATTATAATTAAAACTAGAACCTAGGTCTAAAACCTAGGTTTATACCCTAGGAAAACTATTATTTAGAGTTAATATTAGGCTATTATAATTATAGACCCTAGGAATATAGATATTAGAACCCTCCTTATAACTTTTTATAAGAGTTCTAACTAGATTATTATTAATATAAAGACTTTAATAAATATCTACCTTAATTAAAGGAGTATAAGGAGTAAAACCTTTAACCCTAGGAAATTATAATATTTAATTTTAAGAAATACTCTACTACCTTCTTTACTTACTACTTCTAATATATAGTAGAACTAGAAGGTAGTAGTCTAGTCCTTAGGGTACTCTTAATATACCTAGAAGGGGATATCTTAGAATAGTATAATAGCCTTTCTATAAGGGTCTACTAAGAAATAAACTATAATCTAGCTATCTAGAAAGATAAACTCCTTTAAGAATATTAACCTAATTAATTTAAATTAATAAAGGAGGCTAAGAAGATAAAGTTTTACTTTAACCAACCCTTAACTACCCTTAGCTAATACCTAACTTAAAAGATTAACTATTTATACGACGTAGGTATAACTAATAAGGATATAATTATTAGGTATTTATAATAAGGCCTTAAGCTAAACCTAGTACTTATAACCCTAATATAGGAAGAGGGAGATACTATAGAAAATTTTAATAGATAAGTCTAGAATAATAAGGCGGTAGTAAAGTATATTTATAATATAAATAAACCCCGCTAGAAACTTATAATAACTTAAGTATTTTAAGTACTATCCCTAGCTAGAGTCTAGTAATTATTTAGTAATCTAGTAGCTAAGGGGATTATCTAGTCTAACCCTAAGCCGGTAGAAATAAAAAGGCGCCCCTTAGAAAAGATAAATACTAATAACTAATAACCTAAGAGGTCCCTACCTTATCCTTACTAGTATTATAGTAGAGATTATTAAGATAGTAACTATAGTAATAAAAAGAAAAGGGCCTTAAAGGTTAAACTAGAGGATAAAATAGATATTAACTTACGGAATAATAATAATAATAATAATAATAATAATAATAGTCTTAATCTATATAATCTAGAGACCTATATAGCCTTAGAGATCCTTATAGAGGAGGATCTATAAGGGGAAGCCTCTTAGGGCTCCTAACTAGTAGTCGAGGCCTACCTAGGGATAATAACTCTATTAATAGCTTAAATATTACTACTAAAATATCCTTAGACTTATTCTATCTTAATAATAAAGTTACTAGCTTATCTTTAAAAGGAGCTAAACCTAATACTTTTAATTTTATAAATATATAAATAGGAGCTAGTATAAACTTTAAGAAATTCTCTAGTATAATATACTAATATATTAGTAAGGATAGTAGAATCCTTAAGTTTTACTTTAATACTAGGTCTCTAGTATTACTTATTTTTAATAATTACTATCTAGCCTTTTTTAACACTTATAAGGTCTACCTTATAACTAGAGGAAGAAGGCTTTAATATAAGGGAGTTAGTACTAGAGAGTTATTATTATAAGATTATATTAGAGTAGATATTAGGATATATAACTTAAATAAGGAACTAGTTAAAAATCTAGGGAAATTTATATAGTTTTAAGACTCCCTTATAATATAATTATTAGAATAGATATTATAAAACTAAGTATAATTAATATTTAATAGGGTAAATACTAGGATCTTATTATAATTAATAATACCCCTATTCTAATTAGAGTTACCTTAAAGGTAGATTATATCCTAAAAATCTAAGCGGATATTTAGGAACCCCTAGTAATACTAGTATTACTAATTAAGTTAAGAATATTAAGGTTACTAAAATATAAAAAGGTAAATATCTATACCGCCTTACTAACTATACTAGATCTAGGAATAGGATAAAATATCCTAATTATATATTACCCGCTAGCGCTAAATTACTCCTATTTATTTAAACTATTACTAATAGTTAACTTATAGTTAGGGATATTTACTTCTAGAGTTTAAGTAGTAGTTAGTAATAATTTATAAGCTTATTTAGTAGCTAACTTTAGGAATTATTCTATTAAGATCTACTAGGGGTAATTACTAGGAAGACTAGCTATTCTATAGGAATTAGCTAAGTTAACTAAAGTAGACTTCTACTTTATAAACGTTTATACTAGTAAATTTAGAGAGGAACCGGATTTATTATATATTATTAACTTTCTAGATAAAGTTACTATCCTAGAGGCTAATATCTTAGACTATTAGGGCCCTAAATATTAGGAATATATTAAGAAAGTAGTTAAGAAATATTAAACCCTCTTTTAAAGCGGCTTAGAGAAATTTAATAATAGTATTAAAATACTAATACCCTTTAAGGATAAATTAGATATTATAGGATTAAAATAAAACCTATATAACCTTTCTTAATAAGACCGTAAGGCTATAGACTTTATTCTAGATCTACTAGTTAAATAGGGTTAAATTAAGAAAGTCCTTTTAGGAACTCCGTTAGCCGCCTTATCTCCGGCCTTTATAGTATAAAAAAATAGAAAACTAAGGGTAGTTATAGACTTATAAAAAGTAAATACTAAACTCTACCTAGATATATATCTACTACTAAAATAGGATACTATCCTAGGGGTACTAGGGGGATTTATAATTTTCCCCTTAATTAATCTTATAAAAGGGTTTTTCTAGTAAGGTACCTAGCTATTAGATTAGTAGAAAATAATATTTATTAGCCCCTATTAGGGATAGAAGTAGTTAAAAGTCTCTATTATAAGTTTAACTAATACCCCTAGCTTTTTCTAATATTATATAGAGAGGCTACTATCCCCCTACTTATAGTAATTTATCCTAGTATATATTAATAATATTATAATTTTCTCTACTACTTTAGAAGATTATATTAAATATCTTAACTAAGTTCTAGAACTCCTTAAGAATAGTAGAGTTGTACTATTACTTATAAAGTACTACTTTATATATCCTAGTATAATAGCTCTAGGATATTGTATATTATAGTTAGGGCTTAATATAATAGAGGAAAAGGTTAAAGCAGTTTAGAAGATATTATTCCCTATAAATCTAAGGGGTTTAAGACTAGACTTAGTTTCTTTAGTTATTACCGTAAATTTATAGAATATTATATTGTAATTACTAGACCCCTAATTAAGTTAAAAATAGAGGGTTTTAAGGGAAGCTTAAATAAGGGGAGGTTATAAAGAAACTACGCTAAGAAAAAATAACTCTTAGTAGATATATCCTATCTAAAACCTACTTAAATCTTTATTATATAAGAGACGGAGGGTTTATAAGCTAGTCCTTAATATTATAAGGCTTAGGAAATCCTTAAGGAAAAGCTATATAATACTCCTACTTTAGTATTTCCTAACTTTAGTAGACCGTTTATATTATATATAAATAGTAGTAAAGAGAAGGGATATAAAGTTACTCTATACTAGATTAGAATAAATAGGGTAGAAAGGCTAATATTATTTCTCTCTAGAGATCTCTTAGATATAGAAACCTAATATTAAGCTATAAAATTAGAAGCGGAACCCCTTATTTAGGCGCTTACTAAACTCCCTTAATTCTTTAATAATAGTAACTTTATTATTATTATAAATTATAGCGATCTAAAGTTAGTACTTTAAAATAAAATTAATAGTTACCGATCTACCTACTTAAATAAATAGGCCCTTTACTTATCTATATTTTAACTAAGGATAAAGATTATCTATTAGGCTAGGACTATATATAGAAATACTAATAGACTATTTAAACTACTTATAATAGAGACTAAACTCGCGAATATCTTCCCTATAATAGTAGTTAAGGTAGAGAAGGAATTTCTAAATAAAATCTTAAGTGCGCTACCTAAGGATCCCTATTTTAGGAAAATCTATAATTAAATCTAGAAATAATTAAAAGAGTTATACGGTTAAGAATCTAGAGTTAAAACGGTATATTAATTATATTACTAGGACCTTAAAAACGAACTACTATATATATAAAATTACCTAGGACTAGATTAGCTTTATATTCTAGAAAAGCTTACCTATAAAATCCTAGAATATAGATATAACTACTATATATATAGTAGTATTTATTAGATATATAACTAATTACGTAGTTTAGTATACTTTCTAAGAATAAAAAAGGTTATATAAGGGTATATTAATAGGTGCCTAGCTTATTAATTATTAAAACTATTAAGGTAACTATTATACGAGGAATTATATCCTATAAGGGATGCTTAATACCCGCTAGAGGAACTAGTAATAGATTTTATAGTTAGCCTACTACTAACCGCGTAAGGCTATAACTCCCTACTTATAATTACTAATAAATTCTTAAAGTTTATCTAGCTAGTCCTAGGGAATAAAACTAATATAGCTAAAATCTAGGCTAGATAATATTTTAATAATATATACTAATTATAGGGTATTCTAAGCCGCCTTATCTCTAATAGAGATCCTAAATTTACTAGTAAGTTCTAGAGAACTCTATTTTCTAGATATAAGGTATTATTAGGAATAATAATAGCTTACTATCTATTAATAGATAGATAGGTAGAATAAACTAACTAGATTATAGAAATAGCCTTAAGATATCTACTAATAGGCTAATATAAGGAGAACTAGGACACTTTACTACTAGAGGTTAAATACGCCTTAAATGCTACGGAAAATATAAGTATACTTATAATACTATTTAAAGTACTTTATAATATAAAACCTAGGGGTTACCTTAATACTATTATCCCTAGAAATAATAAAATTATAATAGAATTTCTCTATTATTAGGATATAATATATAATAATACTATAAACGCTATAAAATTAGCCTAGGTAAAGATATTAATAAGGTATAATTTAAAATATAGGGTTCTAGACCTAGTAGGTAGTATATATCTTAAACTTACTAGAATAGGAGACCTAGGATATTATATTCCTAAGTCGTCCTCCCTATTAATAAAGAAAGTTAGGCTATATAGAATCCTAGAGAAAATCAGCCCCCTAGTATATAAGTTAGAGTTACCCCCTAGTATATCTAGGATCTATCTAGTAATATTAATAATATACCTAGAGTAGGGTAAACCTAATCTATTTAAACGAGCCGTTCCTCCCCTAGCACCCGTTATTATATAGGGTAGGTAAGAATACGTAGTAGATAAAATACTATATAGGGAAAAGAGAGGTAGAAAGGATAGCTATTAAGTTAAGTAGAAAGGCTATAATAAAATAACCTAGGAACTAGCTACTAACCTTAAGGAAGACGTACTAAATATAATAATTAAGTTAAAGAAATCTCAAAAATAATAACTAATATCCCCTAAGGATAAAGATATTAATATAATTATAGTCTAAAAATATATAATACGGGTACTCCTACTATTAGTATAACTTTCACTTAGAGGAAACTAAGTTTACCTTACTTACCTTTATCCCTATTATTAATTATTAATACTAATACCGTATATATTATTACCCGTTATATCTCTAGAGGTAATACTCCTTACTACCTAGAGTTCTTATACGTACTTCTATTACTAAAAAGGTCACCTAGTTACTAACCTAGTTTAGAATAAATATAATAATAAGGTATTAACCTAAAATTATATCTAATAAAGATATTAATTTATATATAATAGACTAGTTAAGAATAGCTACTAATAAAGGCTATATTTAGCGGTTTCTATAGACTTAATTCTATAAAAGTAGACTTATATCTAAGGAGATTTTAAACTACCTACCTAAAGCGCCCGTCCTTTTAAGAGTTTTCTAAATTTATATACTATAATTTAAATTTAAGTGTAATCCCCTTTATAAAAATAACTTATACCGCTCTAAAACTACTAACGGAGCCTATATATTAAGGTACCTAAGATAAAATAGATTAAGACCCCTTTCTATAGTATATAATTAGCCTATCCTTATTCCTAATAACTACTATATTATATATTAGATCTAGGATTAACTTAAATAGTAGGTATAATAAAACTTATTCCTAGACCTTACTATACCCCTAGATATTACTAATAAGTTAGGCGTACTAGTTAATAATAAAGAAAATCTATATTAGGCTAAATAAGACGTCGTCTAATATATAATAGTACTACTTAAAGTTAGTATACTTAACTATAATAGTTAAGCCTAGGAAGTAGTATTTAACCCGAACTAAGAAGAAATAAGGGCGGAGGCGAGAAAGTAGCTATAAGTTCTATAAGAATTTAAAATTTATAAATTAAAGAAGGTAAATTTATAAAATAGTATAGGATTATAAGATAGTTATAAGGATTTTACCTTTTATAATCCTCTTAATTATCTTAAAATAAATTATAAGGTACTCCTACTTAGGGTATTAAGGGAGGACTAGGACCTAAGCTATTCCTAAGAATATATTATATCTAATTTAGACTAATAGGCGGGTATAAATTACGCTAGCCTTTTAAGCCTTTTTAAGTTAGTCTATAAAATAGCGGATAATATCTACTATAACCTTAAGTATAGACCTAGGTAACTACCGGATATAGATTAGGATACTTATCTTAGGTAGAATTTATAACCTATATTACTAATAATATTAGAGGTATTATTAGCTCCTCTATTAGACTAGGAAGTCCTAGCGGCAGACCCTAATACTAGGATATCCTTATCTTACTTAATTAAATAAGCCCGTTTAGTAGCTCCTAAGGGAGCCCTTAAGCCTATTAATAAAGTTACCTCTAAGGATATTAATATTAGCTACCGTATAGCTAGGCCCCTCTATATAGGGGAGAATAGGGGGGTAAAATTTTTAGGGAAACTAGGTAAAAGAGTTATTCCTTCTAAGTATCTAAACTAGCTAATAGTTAATAAATTCCCTATACTAGTTTTTTTAAATCTAGACTACGTCGTCTTAAAAGAGGGGTTTACTAACTATTATAAAAGCTTTACTATTCTACCTAATTATTAGATATTCTAGGTAATTTATTCTAACTTATCTAAGTGGGGGGATTTCTACTAAGTAAGCCTTAATTCTAATAGATATCTACCCGCTAACTTTATCCCTATAGGGGTACTAGTAATAGCCTTAGATAATAAGGGGGTAAGGCGTTTCCGCGTATTCTAAGGCCGCTAACTATATAATAATATAGGAGAGAGACTAGGCCTAACTAATAAATATTTACTACCTAACTAGACTTAGATAGTTGATAAATAATATCCTAATTATATAGCTAGCGGTAATAAGATATCACCGTAGTACCTTAATAATAATTATCCTAAAATTATCTATCTACTAGAGGATTAGGATATCCTAGGGGAACTACCGCCTAGTAATATAAAGGAGAAAAATCGTCGGGTACTAAGATCCTCTAGGAAAAAGCCCGTAAGTATAACAACTACGAAGAAGTCTAAAAAGCTAGTAAAATCTAGGAAATCTACCCTACTACTAACTACTCCAATAGCCCCGCTATAATCTAGTCCCCCTACCTTACTACTAACTAGTCCACCCCCGTTATAAAATACCAGTCCCCCTACCCTACTACTAACTACTCTAACGCCTACCCTAACCTAGCTAGCTTAAAAAGGTCTTAAAAACTTAAGGTTAGGATTACTCTCAATAATACTAATAACTAAGGTAGAAGAATTAAGGGATCTAATAATAAATAATAATAATTAAATACGTAGCTACTAATAAATAGAAATACTATAATAGTAGAGCTAGTAAAGTATTTAAGTGTATATAACTAATCTATTATAAATATAATAATAATAATTAATAGTACTAGGGATATTAAGTTAATAAAAAAGGCTAATAAGATACTTAATACCTCTAATAATATATTATAACGCCTTATATTATACTACCTATATCTAGAGGATATTATTATAAAGTATAATAACGGTTAATTAGTAAAATAGTTAGCTAATCCTAAAAAAATTATAGAGGCTAACTTAGTTAATTCAACGACGTAATACGCTCGGGACGAGCTTATTTTCTAAGGGGGGCAGATGTTATAGCCATAGTATATCAGGCAAGTACGACCCACCTAGATATTTATATTTAGCCTCAGGTCTAAGAATATAGGAATATAAGCCTTTACAACCTACTTATTTACATAGGCCCTAGCTAGTAACTTAATAATATTATTTAGATAAATAATATATATAATATTAAGTAGTCCTACTAGGGCTTTATTAATATATACTTAGAATAAGGTAGATATATTAATAAGTCTAAAAGGTATAATTATATATTTAAAATAGTTATACCTTATATAAAATATAGTCTTTTATTTATTACCCTTTCTTATTTATAAGTAATAATATATATCCTTAAGATCTAACTTAATTAAGTACTTAATACTAACTAATCTTATTAATATTTTATTAATTAATAAAAGTAGATAGTAATTCTTAATTATAATCTTATTAAGTGCCTTATAATTAATATATAAGTATAATATTCTATCCTTTTTTAATATAAAAAGAATTAGTATACCTACTAAATTTATAAAATAATAAATCTACCCCTTTTTTAAAGCTTACCTAAAGTACTCCCTTAATATACGTAACTCTTTCTTTAATAAGTTATAAAGTAGGTTAAAGGGAGGTTCTTTATTCTCCTTTATATTAATTATATAATTATAATATATATAATCTAGTAGCGCCTTAATATTCTTAATTAAAAAGATATTTTAAAATTCCTAAAATTTTAAAGGGAACTTAACTTTAAGTAGTAGGCTTTTATTACCTACTCCTAAGTATATTATAATAAATATAATATTATTAAGCTACTTCTCTAGGGCTTTAATAATATTAAAGTACTCCTTAATATTACTTTTCTTAATAAGGAATTACTAGTTTTATATAAGCTAATCTACTTAAGAATTTTATTCTTCTAATTATAAATATCTAAGGTAGAAGTTATAATTAAAGTTTATTATTATATAAAAGGCGCCCTTATAATATTATATAATATTATTAAAATTAATAAGTTTAATATCTCTTATATAAGAACTTAATAATAATATTAAGTTCCTAACTCTATTATATAAGGTATTATTAAAGCTTAAGTCTATTTCCTAATCTTACTCCTTTATTAAGTATATATTAATATAATTAATATTTACTTTAAAGTTAATTAATATAATAAATTCTCTTTATAAGCTCTTAAGCTCTATTTATATTATAATAATAAGTTATTATATCTACTTCTTCCCTTATATTATAATAGTAGATATAATTATAATACTTAGGTTTTTTTTTAAATTTAAGCCTCTCTTAACTAGCTTATTATTAAATATCTTATTAGTTATAAGCTTATTAATTATAATATTTATAACTATTAATTTCACGCTTTAATAATCTTTAATTATATATCCCTTCTTTTAATAATTATAATATTTAATAGTAGAGAGGTTAGGCTTAGGCCTTTAAGAAAGGTATAATAATACTTTAATACTACCCCGCCCTTCTTATTTTATATATAAGCTATTATCTCTTTACCCTTAGAAATTTCCTCTTCCTCTTTAAAGATATTAACCCCTAGTAGGAGTATTATCCCTTTAGTCTTTATATATAAGTAGTATTATATAAGGCTCTAGTTAGGTTATTAATATAATAAGAGTATCCCTTATCTTTAAAATATTAAGTTATATTATAAGTTAATTATAAAGATCCTTATATAATTTATTTAAAAGGTTATTATAAAGTATATACTTTATTAATAGCTTAAGTTATCTTTCTAACTTAATAAGGTAATTTATAAAGTTTATAATCTTTTAATATTCCCTTTACTTAACTTTTAAGTAATACTTACTAGTTATTAAATATTAATTTTAAGGATCTTCTATTTAATCTATTAAGAAATTATTAAAGTATTCTTAAGACTATTTATCCTTTAATATATCTTTTATATACTTATATTATATAGTCTTAAGGTCTAGGGCTATATATTATAACGCGTATTAGATTTTTATAAAATTATTAAGAAAATAAGTTATACTTATTTTAATTATATTAATTATATTATTAAATTATTCGTAATATTCTTATATTAACTTCCTATTATATATATATAGATCCTACGGCCTAAGAATATAGGTTTTATATTAAGGATACTTTAATTCTAATTCTTCTACTAATAATAGGTAATAGTAATAACCTACTTAAGTAATATTATTAGTATATATTTCCTACTCTAACTTTTATAAATATTATTATAGATCTTATATCTATTACCTCTTTAAGACTTCTTCTTTAAGTTCTTATATCCTTTATAATAGTACTTCTTAGGTTTTAAGTAGTAGGGACTAGGTTTATATACTTAATAGTTACCTCTAGATAGTTAGTTATAATTATAATATATCTATTATTAATTTATTAATTAATTCTTAAGACTTACTTTCTTTATAAGCTTAATCCCTTATATTTAAGTAGGTTATTTATACTAGTTAACTAACCTTTTTACCTTATATTTATAATAACCCTTCTCTACTTATCTTGTTAATAGTTAGGCTACTACCCTTAAATAGGGTAGAGTAATTAGAATATAAGGGTATTATATAATAATATAACTATTAAGTATTATAAATAGTACGTATATATATATATATATATATATATATAACTCTCTATTCTTATTAATAATAAGACTAATTACTACCCTTCCCTTTAAGGGAAATTCCCTCCTCTATATACTATAGGTAAAGGGGTAGCGTAGTACTACTACGTACTATAGACGTCACGTTAATAGTAGTACCGTATTCCTAACTAGTTCTTATAGAAGCTAAACTAGTAACGCTAGGATATTACTAGTAAGTCGTAGTTATACTAACTAGATATATTAAGATATTCTAATATCTATTCTATTAAAGCTACGCGTTTATTAGGCCCTTATAATATAACTATTAAATATTACTAGCTTAAACCCCTTACATTAGTAAACTAGGAACTAGTATAGAAAATTCGAAGCTAGAAAATCCGCTGAAAGCGGATTTTCCAGAGTAAATACTAGTAATAAATAGGAAAATTTTAGTTTTTTTTATTCTAGCCTAAAAGCCCTATATATAGAAAATCTGGATTTAAGGCCTTAAATCCATAATTTTCCTCTAGCGCTAGGAAGAAACGGGAAGCTTACTAGAGTTATAGTAGCTACGTTATTAATACTAGCGTAATATAGGTTTTAGATATAGTCGATTCATATAATTTATATACATGTAGAGTACCCCCCCTAACCTAGCCCCGTTTCTTATACCTATATTACGCCTACGATTAATTCTCCTACTAAGTATTAGTACTATTAGTTATTAATAAGACTTAGTACCTTATTATAATTACCTAGTTAATACTAGCCTAATATAGTTATATTATAGTTAATTAGTAGGACTTATCTCCTATTAATCCTATTACATAGTATTTCTAAAAGTTACTAAATCTAGTTAAATGCGTATTTTATAACTTATAGTATTATTCCTAGCCCTAGGGCTAATATATAAGCGCGCCTATTATATATAGAAAATACGTATTTTTCTATAGTATATAAGCTTCCTAGTTTACTAATATACCTATGAAATTAGTCTAGAATAGGAAGTTTAGAATAGTAAAATATACTACTAAGCTATCTACCCTTATAATTATTAACTACGTTACTATTTTAAGATATATATTTTAAATTCTATTATATATACCTTTCTATAAATATAGACTATTTATTAATTACTAAGACTACTTAGCCTTATAGCATTTATTAAGGATGAAATATACGCAGGGTACGAATTTTCTATAATAGACGTTCACACTAAAAATCGGGGTCTTGGCAACGTTTTGACCTCATACCCGCTACGCGGAACGCGCAGGGTATGAGTACTTTTAGGGCGCCGGGGGGGTCGAACAAATCATACCAGGACGGTTATTCCAGTAGAAAGGCTTCTGACACCTAATTATACACGGGATTCTATTAGTATACTCATCAGCAGCTAATATCATATATAGAAGAGTATTACTTATAATAGAGTTCGTGGATAAAAGTAGAATTCTAATACCGTTAGGAATTATAGATATTTCTACGCTAAGGATATCGTCTAGTAAAGAGTATCGGCATGTAAACCTTAATTCTAGCGCGCCAAGCCCTTTTTCGGGTATCGCATATATCGTTACCTATCAACACTAGTAATTATTAGAGGTTAGATTCCGTCGATTCAGGTGATTTTCTCGCGGGGGTGACCTCCTAGATACCGTGCGTATAGTAGTGGTGGTCGGTACCTACTGCAGGGAAGGCACAGCGTACTCTAGTAGGGTGAGCCTAGTCGGTAGCGTAGTATCATTAGCGCTGTTATCAATACGGCGAGATTTCCTCCACACGAGATTTTTAGTAAGAAAAGTATCTGCTTAGATTTTTAAAAATCGATCTCGTAGCCCGGATATTGCATGTATGTACCCCGGGGTACTTTCTTCGGGGAAATCTATTGGTCAAGAATGTCTACAGATGTCCACCCCGTATGATTTGTTCAACCCCCCAGGCGCCCTAAAAGTACTGAGACTAGTACAAGGCGGGTGACACGGACTCCAAAATTAGGGGCTCTCTGCGCCTTGGCATGTACGGATTCTTGTGTCACCCGCGAGACAGTGTAATCCGTCCAACTTCTTCGTTGCCTTATCTCGTGATGTATCACGAATTCAAGACTGCCGTGAAGGGATCTGATCCACCGTCTTGAATTATAGATCACCTGCCAAACATGGACACAAGTTCTATTGTTTCGCTCTCCGAGGCACCACGCCCTGTCTACAATATCTCGGCAGAAAATATTTCGAAGGCGACGGAAGAATTGGATCATCTCCTGGGCTCTGAAAGCATTATCCTCAACTTAGACGAGCGTCGCGCTCATTCCATCACTAAATGGTCTCCTGCGGCTTCATCTCAAATACCGGCTCTCATAGTGCTCCCAACCAGTACAGCTGACGTAAGTGAAATCATGAAAATTTGTTCGAGGCGGCGAATTCCCGTGACGGCATACTGTGGTGGAACAAGCATGCCTGGAGCACTTGCAGCCACACAAAGAGGTCTCTGTATCGATTTCCACAAGATGGACAGAATTTTGGCGGTCCATCAAGGGGATTTCGATGTAGTGGTGCAGCCAGCTGTGGGATGGGAAGATCTTAATGCTCGACTCGGCAGTATGGGGCTTTTCTTTCCGCCAGATCCATCGCCGGGTGCAAAGATTGGCGGCATGGTGAGCATACCGATAATATTAGTACACCGATGAATGGTGAAAGCATTGACCAATCTATTAGATAGCCATGAACTGTTCTGGTACCAACGCTTACCGGTATGGCACAATGAAAGACTGGGTCATCTCTATGACCGTCGTCCTCGCAGATGGTACCGTAGTCAAGACTCGGCGTAGACCGCGGAAATCATCAGCTGGCTTCGATCTCACGAAACTAATCGTCGGATCCGAGGGAACACTTGGCCTAGTCACTGAGGCCGTGCTGAAAGTCACCTCTGCGCCTAAGAATCTTCACGTAGTTGTTGCCAGCTTTCCAAGCACACATTCGGCAGTAAGGACTGCCGTTTGCCTAATCGGATCCGGCCTGCCCATTGATGCTCTGGAATTATTAGACAAGCATAGTATGTGGGCTATCAACCAGTCCGGCCTCTCAAGTAAGGAATGGAAGGAAAGTCCAACGCTGTTCTTAAAACTGTCAGGTCTGCAGTTGGCGGTAGAGGCCGAGTTGAAGATGATACGAGAGGCAGCTGATGCAAATTACTGCGAGGACTTTGAGGTGTCGATGGACAAGGAGGATATTGATATATCATGGGGTGCGAGAAAGGCAGTGGGCCCGAGTCTCATGGCCATGAAGAAAGATATGAGTGACCTGTTCTTGAATGCTGATGCAGCAGTGCCGATATCTAGTCTGGCAGACATGATTGAGGAGACTCATCGGGTCATAGAGAAAGCGGGACTATCAGGCTCAACACTTGGTCATGTTGGGGACGGTTAGTCTCACATCTCAATGACCGTTGCATGGTTGACCTCCGAGACAGGTAATTATCATACGGTCATCGTCTGCCCTGAAAGCCAGAGAGAGAAGGGCGAGGAGGTGCTTACATGGGTCCAGCAAAGAGCGGTGCAGCTAGAAGGGACGATCACCGGAGAGCATGGGATTGGACTCAAGCTCAGAGAACGGTTAGTAGATGAAGTAGGCGAAGAGGCTATAGGCATGATGAGGAAGGTAAGTTGATTGTGCCCCTGAAATGAAACAAAAGTTTTCCTTCTGAAGTGAGAATAGATAAAGCTGGGGTTGGACCCTCTCCAAATTCTCAACCCTGACAAGGTAATACTTTCTGAGGTGTACTAGCGCATTCTGAAGTCTGCGGGTCTGCAAAACATAAAACAGCCGAACCTCTAGCGAAAGAGCTCTTGAAATGATCCGGAAGGCTTTTCCTCTGCGGGACGATGTGAGTATGGAGAGGCAGTACAACTTTAGTTCCTCATATATGAGGTAGTAGGTGGAGGGTTAACAGGAAAGCAAGAGCACAAGTGTTGAGATAGATACTGGTTGGCTAGGTGCAACTGAAATGTTGTGGATGGCTTGCAAGATATTCTCTGGTCAAAACCTACCATCTGCATCTGCCACACAGGGAAGGTACTGCGCGAGAAAGACTTCGGAAGCCCAGAGTAGACTCGTCTAGCCCCTCGAAGTGCCTCATCTTGTAGCCTGCTGGACTAATTGAGCACTAGCCTCTCGGTAGGATCTAGGGGACGTATTGATCGGTGAATCCAGTTTGCGTTGTTGTGACAGCATGTCGATTACTGCGCGTTTCCGTTGTCAGATTTGTTGCATAACTATCATTAATAATATTTGAGGTCTGATATTCGATCATAAACAAATGTTTGGCATACTTGACTGAGGTCATATCATGACACCGATGGAGACAAAAGTGCTTGAGACACGGCGCTGCATTATCATGAGGGGAAGGATAGGTGAATGAGTGGTCAATCGTTCCTGCTTTTAAGAGGACACATATGGAAGAAGTTGTCGCCGCCCCTCCTACCCTGTTAGAATACGGCTCTGGAGGCTAGGCTCTCCCGCGTAAAACCCCACTTCCAAGGTACACCCCCAGCATTAGGTACAATACTGTCTATGAATTTTGCGCTCATGACCGGTTCGAAGACTGATAGACTACTTAACCGTTTCGCTCTATTTCCTGTCGTAACATGTTAGCGCGCTATAAAACTCGCATTCGACTGACTCCACATTCCTACTGTCTGGGAGGACTGCCACTCTTCCCTATTGCTCTCGCCGCCAGCAAGATGTCTTTCAATACGGCTTCGAGCCAGAAGCATGAGTGGATCGTGATCCTTCCCGACCACAAAGGTGCTCTTGAGCAAAGGATGCGAGTCCGCCCGTAAGGATCTCCCGGTAAGCTCCATCCTCCCTATGATAACAGAAGCGCAGGGACCACCTCAAAGCCTTGACTCCCAATATAGAACATGGATTCTGGAAGCTTGGAGGTAGGTCAATGAGTGGGTTTTGTTGATCAGCTGAACTCTGCATCACCTCCAGTTGACAAGATTATTTCCAAGGTGCACTACTAGAGGAAGAGCCGAAAGACGGCGAGGACCTCAAGATCAAGGGTAGTGTGATGCTTGCATTCGCTGATTCAAGGGAAGAAGTCCTCAAGGCTTTACAAGAAGACATTTACTATAAAAGTGGTGTTTGGGACTGGGACAAGGTGCAGATTTATCCGGTATGTCTCGAAGTATGTCATTAGAATTTCGCTTCGCTCACAATATCGAAGTTCAAGACTGCGTTCAGGCAACCAATGTGAAGCTATTTGGAGTTACTGCTTGAAGCTTTTCAAGGCTACAGGTCGGTACTCTGGTACAGTAGTTCATAGCCCTCGGGTTCTGATGAACGTGCTCACCGGGAAACTTCTGATAGCCTCTGCCCACACTCAGCAGTGTTATGCGGAGCAGAGGATTGCCATTGTGACGTGAGAGGGCCAGGCAGCGCTATGTGTGGCGACCCATCTGTAAAGAAAACCCCTCGATGAAGGCGTGGACTGCTGCAGCACATTTATACTGAATTAAGTCTTCGTCATATGCTGTTCAACAATAGCTTCAGCCATCATCATTGGGCATGGCGTCTGCTAGGCATGTGTGTAAAGGTAGGTTAACAGACCAGGTTACGGGATATTTGCTTACCTGCATGAGTACTCTGAATCTGGCAACTTTGGTCGCAATTACTTCTGGAGTTCCTCAAATGGGCGCATGTTCCCCGACTCTCAAAACAACTGCGAGGCTGATATAATGTCTGTACACTTCGTCTGAGATTGCAAAACAGACGGCCCCAGCGATAGATGGGTTCTGAGCAACGACATTGTCAAGCTTAACCAAATGTATCTTCTCACCATTTCTATTAAGAAGCTCGTTGATTCTACCAGTGACAAATAGATATTAGTCCTTGGTTTGCCAGGCCCGATCACCTATCAGGAAGAGTTCTTCATCAGTGGAAGAAGTCTTGCTCGCTTCGTGAGTTGTTGAGGTATCTCTTCGTGACGTTCTCGCCTTGATCGTAGAATTAAGCCTCAGCTCCCTGAGGAACTGCAAGTTCATTGGCGTCAATGAGTCTTACCTTAATGCCTTGCCTTTTGCCCGCGCTGCCCAAGAACCAACACTAAACTTGACATCAAATGGTGAGCTCGTTCAGTAGTAACATAGGCCTCCAACACTGGAGCCTGAGAAATTCTCTCGAAAGAAACCAACGACTCTGATTTGGGGAATCTCGAAAGGGAAGTATTCCGAATTAGTATCTGATGAACCGTTGGGACAGGCATATATCATTTGGCCTTGTGAGCGATGGAGCTGTCCCGGCACTCGGAGGGCAGAGAACCGTGGGTAACAACGCCGGAGAATCCTGACAAAAGGGGAGCGAGCGAGCTAGCAAGGAGTCCATGCGCATGAAGGAATGGCATCACTAGGAAGATTTGGCCCTATGGAGTCAGCTCATACGTAGGTTGTACCCAGTCTTCCTGAACCAGCTTTGCTAGTGCATAGACCAATGGCAATATACGCTAATTGATGGTCCTCATCAAATCTCAATGCCTTACAGCGCCTGTGGTGGAAGATGAATGCCAGCACTAAAGTCCTTGCTCGAACAGATACCATAACAGTCACATCCAGCTTTTGGTCTATCTTTGGTGCCACTTGCGTGCGCGACATCGCGTGGCGTTGTGTTCTGCAATTTGTGATCGTCTTTCCCTGATAATTTGCCCTGTTCCTTGATAGCCATGACGACTTCGCTGCCATTCCAGTAGCCACCCCCAATTACGGCTTAACACAAATATCACTTATATACTAAATTCAGTGGAACAGCACTTGCTCACTGCCATGACGCTGCGAGGAAGGTAACAATGGACTCATGAAAATGGGGCAGAGCAATCGAAATAGTAGCTTGGAATATGGTCCCGAACACCACAAATGTCTGTCGGAACACTGAGGTCAAGGAGTTGATTTTGCCGGGAACGACGATAGCAGTTCCTACCACAGTCACGGTACTGCTAGTTGGCAAAGTGGCCATTAGCGCTATTTCATGTAACTGATGAAGCTGACGACGGGGAAGAATCCAGTCCCATCCTTGTGAGTAGCAGTGGCCAGTGATGCGGAGATTCAACGTTAAACAGTCAACTGCTCTACGGAATCTAACAAGCACAATTGACGTTCAATGCCAAGGAAGTACAAGAGTTTTGCACACACCAGAACTGGCAGGAGGTCACTAGGTTTACTTTGATCCTAGTTCAACACTACGTGACTACGTACTACTAAACACAGCTCTGTCTCCTTATCGTCATGGCTCCTGACACAGCACCCAAGACAGCCAGCTCTCGTGGCTTGTCACTCTACGCCAATCTCCTCGACTCTTCATCTAATAAAGAATCTAAACCTGGCACAATATCCCGAGCACCCGTCGTGTTCAAACAGACCGCGGGAGAGGAGTCACAGCAAGACCGAGCTTCGACCGAGAAGCAACAGATAAGTGCCGGTAGATACCAGCCTATCTCTGTGTGGGGTTATTGTGTCTGAAGTTAGGGTTGGCTCACGGTTTAATGCGATCTGTGCATCGAATAGCTTCTCTGCGCTTTCAACCAACAAAGCGACCTCAATTATCGGCACAGAAATCAAAACCAAAAGCCTCAACACAAAAACCATCTACTACAGCTCCTCTATCAGCCCCAATTTCTCTTGACCCGATCGATGTAGCAGTACGACCGCCCGCCAAGACCACGCTTGCAGCTTGGACGGCAGACGGCGAAGACAACGATGTCAATGGATTTTACGGAGGCGAGAAGCGACAGCGAGGTGGCAGGAAGAAGCGTAAAAAGACGAAAGAAGAATCACACGTTCCTCAAAATTGGGATGACATCTACGATCCATCCAGGCCAAATAATTACGAAGAGTACAAGAATAGCGACGAGAAAATCATAGAGATACGTGAATGGAAAGACAGGCTCTACGCACATCGCATGGCAAATAGACGTGGGAGTGACTCGGACAGCTCAGACGGTTATAATGTATCTCAGTCGAGGAGTACGTCGTCCGTGCCGGTGAGACTTTCACGACTGATAATGGCACAGAGAAATTCGCACCACCTGCGATGTCATTCAAGCCCCCTCCAAGCTTCGAGGGCGATGGTAGACCAAAGGATAATACCCATGAGGTCAGCATACCCCATGATCCTAGCGACGAGGAGCGATACGCACGCCGTGCACGATTATCTGGGCTTCATAGCCCAGCTGCTGTGCCAGAACCGCAGATGAATTCTCATCATCTTGAAGTATCATTGCAACCACCGCCGTCACAACCACCACCAGCTTCAGAGGTATCCGAGGCTCAGAAGCCATCGCCCCCACCTGTGGTCAATGCACCTCCGCCGCCCAGCATATCGAGAGCACCCGTACGATACAGCTTTCCGGTCGCTCCACCTGATTTGCCAGCAACGGAAGCTGAGCTGGAGGGCGCTTTACAGATAGACCAATCGGAGGAGGAAGCACTGTCAGATGCTGCTTCTCGGTCTCTACGACCAGGTCAGAAGGGATTTGCGGAACGCCTGATGACAAAATATGGCTGGAGCAAAGGATCCGGGCTTGGCGCTAGTGGTTCGGGTATAGTGAATCCCCTGCGGGTGCAGATTGAAAAGCAGAAGAAGAAGCCCGACTCCGAAGGTGGAGGTTTCGTTGGCCCTGGCGGGAGAGGGAAGATTATTGGAGGCAAAAAGAAGAGCGCCGAATCAGAAGAGGGTAGGTTTGGTATGATGAGCGAGGTTATTGTCCTGCGCGGAATGGTGGATGGTATGGATCTAGATGCTGAGATGGAGGGATCAGGTGATGGTGGTTTGATGCAGGAGATAGGGGAGGAGTGTGGGGACAAAGTAAGTCTACTCTGGATGTATACTCTCTAATGCTACGTTGTGTTAACGATCACAGTATGGCCGCGTTGAGAGAGTCTTCATTGATCGAGGCGATGTTTCCAAAGCTCCCGTCTTCGTGAAATTCACCAGTCAATTATCGGCATTGAGGGTTTGTTATAATTCGAGACCATTAAAGGCATCGCTAATCTTTCTTAGGCTGTCAATGCTCTTGAAGGACGGATCTTCAACGGCAACACTATCACAGCCAGGTTCTTTGATACGGAAAAGTTTGAGTCTGGCGTGTACGATTGACGTATTCCGTAGAGAAGCCCGAACGGGATTACGTGAGGCGCTACAGCTCCAATAGACAAACCAGTGGCTAGATCGCTTTTAAAATCCGGGCAATTTGCCTGACATGCGCTCGGGAAGACTCCGAGTTTGCCTCGAAATTACCAGGAGGGATGGACATCTGTTGGGAAATTTAGCATGACAGTGGTGTCTCCTGAATTTCCTGCTATACCTAAGACGCCCTCAACGACCTGCTTGAGATTTTCAACCATAGTGACCTGACTGCCCTGCAAGCAAGCCTTCTGCGGAATCAGTTTCTCTGAGATAGCTCCTTGTTTGCAGTTCAATGACATGTCACTGAAACATAACATCTATGACCTGAGAAGCCTTTGACAATGTGCGGCTTTCGTATGTCAAGGTGCAGCTTCAGATCAACGGCATATGCCCGTGCGTGAGACTCATTACGTATCATGCTGTATGCATTTGTATGAGTGAGTCCGATTCACCCTGCTTCTTCAAAACCTAGCAGTGTCCGTCGAAATATGTACACCTGAAAGGAACGCCTGCGGCTCACCAAGCGTGCGTTGCCATCACAATACCCTGCACCCACGGATCCGCCCATATGACAGGAGAGAGAGCTAGTCTGTATGAGCAAGACAGAAACCCTGGAACGCCTGGCAATGCCGATGAGAACAGCGACCCATCATTATTATTCGCTTCCCGTAATTCACACAACGGCATGAGAGTCCTTTTGATTGATACTCCAGTGTCCTTCGTGCCGAGTCCTCTCCCACATGTTTATAGATGATGTAAACGAAGACCAATGACTCGATGGCACAGTCAACGTTGGTAATTAAGACAGATAGATGATCGAAGCAAAGTGATGACCCTTAGTATGCCGGCCTGGAACCCAGATTACCCCGTTTCTCCTCGGTGTCAATGTGCCAGACCACGTAGTTTGGTAGTCCAACGACCTGGTATCCTGCCCGTTTGGCCATTTTCGCAAACCCTTCTGTTTCGGCCTGGTTCTCGAACGCATAACAGGGAAAATTTATGCCTTAGCAAACGGTCAGCATGTAACGCGCACCGGGTGTAACATCTATGCTGCGCACCTGATCTGTGTACGTCCGCCTTGACTAGGATGTTTACGCCACCGATACCGTCTAACTCCACTTCCTCGTCTTTGTTATTTCGCCAATTCCCAAGGGTCACAAGGTACTTTCGCTTCGTGTTATATTCTTTGTATCCTAAAGCCAATATTAGCATTTACTTATTCTGACTTAGCACGGCTCTTGGAAGCATGCCTTCTGCGAGGACAACATCCTTGTCCAGAGAATCTGCAAGTCTACGACCAGTCTCCGACTCAATCCATGAGTTGTAGTCAACTAATGATGGCGTCAGCAGCTCCACTGATGAACGGTTCGGTATGGCGTTAACTCACATTTGCCTTCAATATCTCGACCGTTCTCGTATCTGTGAAACCAGATATCTAGGCTTTTAGCATTTTCCTTTGTGTGTCAATGTGCAAGGATTCTTACTTGGGACCAATATATCCTTATTGTGATCCATGAAGTCCTCCAATATCTTGCCTGGACTGTCCTGGATGTCGACATCTCTCCAGTACACCCATGAGTGTGAAGGCTTCAGTGCGGTGTACAATAGGTAATTCCGCGCCCTCGCAATCGACTTTCTTCTCGGTCCTTGAGCCTTAAAACCATGCCTTTCCTCAACACTCTGTCCGACGATCTGACCGAAGTCCTTTTCCACAATTAACGCGCTGTGAAATGGTATCTTGTCTGTCCGCTTTTGCACCCTATCTAGCTCCGCAGCCAGAACTGCCTTGGTGTCGTCCGTAGAATCGCCCACGAGGAAGGCTAGGTCGATCAAATCGTGCGGATATGTTAGCTCCGAAAGTAGGTCGAAGTATTTGCTGAGGAAGGGGGCGGCATCCCGCAAGGGCGTTAAGATGAGTACCCGCTCCTCATTGACGGCCGCCCTGGGCGTGGACATAATGCCGTTCAGGTCGACACTATGTATCGAAGGTGACTCGATCTCGAGTGGGGCGTGGTGGTTGTAGATCACAGGGGTCTGTAGATGTGCGTGCCATTGTGCTTGCTCGTTCGCCGTCATTGCCATAGGAGCTTTCGCGGGACCCCAGCAGTAGAACCTGGAGGAGGGGGAAAGCCTGTCAATTTACGATTCATAAAAATAGTCCATAGGATCTTGGGTGTACCTGTGCATCTCCCGCGATGATGTGAATATCCCGCCCCATAATATCAGCGCAACCACGGCTAGAGTAACGAAGGTAACGGTTCGAGATCGAGTGATGTAGTGTACGACAGCTCGGTAAGGCGGCAATCGAGCTTTCGTTGACTTCCAGGTCATACCGCCCTTGGGAAGTAGCATGGCTTTGGTGGCCGGGGGGCGGTCGCCTCGTGCTCAGCCAGCTACCAAACGCTTGGAGAACGATGTAAAGGTACTATAGGAATTTTACCCCTCAGACCTCCTCGTCTCTTGCGGCGTCAGTGCTGAAACATAAGAAATAAAGGTCGAGGCCGCACAATCGATTTACAATGGTTGGAAATACCTAATGTTGTTTCCCTCCAGTACTCCTAGAGGCTAGTCTCCTCAGAGGCGGAAAGGATCCTTCCTCGATGCCAAGCACATCAGGGTCATGGATAGATGACGGGCTCTTTGACTACCCACCAGCTCTAGTTTACCATGGGATTGCCTTCATTTGTACTTGGGTACAAGAATCCCTTTGATTTTGTCAAGACTTCAAGCGTATCTACCTATCTGGACATGTGGTCGGTGGTCTACCTCTGTTATCACGATTTGATCATTACAGGTATGCCAATTGCTGCATCACTGTCGACCATGCGTTGCTTGTCTCCGGGTTGCAGAGGCAAGCCATTTGTACATCATCAAGGACTGAAACGGGCTTTCTTCTTGAAATCCGAACCAGCAACGTTTCCATCTGCTTCTAAGCTTTCCTTCAGCGCGGTTTGCCAAGATCGGGGTCACTACCGCGCTCGCTCTTCGTCCAAAAGATACGATTCAAGGGAAACAATTCACGTTGTAGTCGAAACCAGATCACTTTTTGCTTTGTGATAAATTCATTTTCTATATATTCATCTTGCTACTTCTCACCCACTCCGCTAGCTTTGTGGTGAAGACCTGGCTGAAGGGAGGGTAGCATCCCGATCGAGCATGAGGCCTCGGTCATCTCATGCTTTTCATTCGAGGGAGAGACTGATCCAGTCATACTTCGAGTCACCGATCTGAAAGATTCATTTTGCATGTTATCGTGTGGAACCTCGTTGACATCGAGTATTTCGCAGAGATAATACCGCATCAAGGCCAACATCTACGTCTCAACTCCGGAAAATACTTTGGAATGAAAATCTTGACGTTGCAGCACATTGCCATGTTTTCACGATACTCTATCCGTTGTACACCGTTCACTTTTCTTCGATATATCCTCCGAGAAGTTCACAGTCAACCCCTAATGATAAAACTTGGTGTGACCCAATTTCACGTTTCCATTCCGTATATCAACATGTAAGTCTGGCGGAAGCAATCTCTCAATTTCTTCGATTCTTCCGGTACATTTCTGCAATAACTTTGGAGGCCCAATCTTTCCCACTGCTGCATAATCCAATTCTTCGTCATGCAAACCTCACGCTCGCCGTTGCCTACAAGTGAACCATCGACGGCATCATAGAACTTCGGTATAGTAGGAGACAAAATGCATTCCTAACTGTTAAGCGTTCTATTATGAGAGGAAGCTCGGCGTTCACTTGGGTATCTTTCCACATTGCAAACAATGCTATAGCCATCTTCGAGACACGGATCAATACTGCTCGAAGTCGGCGTTGATACTATCATAGAGGTAGCCGTACCATCGACGTTCGACTTCTTACCATTAAGGAGGCCCTTCCGTCATTTGTTCAACGAGATACAACTGGAGAGCAGGGTGGTCGAAGCAAATAATTGTGCGTTAGTACCTTGGCCGTTGGTGAACTTGTAAGGTCAGTATAATTGGGTCCCCGATAATCACAATTCGAGACAGGACTACCAATAGGCCCAACACCAGTGAAGTGGGGCAGCTGAGCGTTTCCAAGCCCTTTTTGTTGAAGAAACGTCTAGACTTCTCCACGTGGTAGCTTTTCGTTGAGATTGATGGCCAAGGGCTGAAGGGGTAGAACAGCTCCTCCTTTTGGATATGGCGAAAGCAGATTTGTTGTTGCAGCAGTTGGCAATCTTCTTGCAGTGAATGCATAACAACGTTGGTATGATGTGACATCAGTAATCATGGAACTCTCGTTGTACGATCTTGTTGTCGCTGGAATGAAAAACTCTCCGGTCACGATGCTTGGGATAGAAACCGTGGATCAACGAGGAAGAAGGACGGAGAACATGTAGATCGGGAGAAGAATTACACAAACAGACGACTATTGATACGAATAGCTTTTTAGATCAACGAAGTGCATCAACATTTGGTCCAGAGAAACTTGACATCAGAGCGAAGCCCCACAGGATAAAAGTATATCGACAGTTTCTGACTCTCATAGTGTAATACGCTCATAACCTGCAAGATTCTTCATTCAGTGGATGCTGTACCTACCAATCACAGAACCTGGCACTGCATCCTGAGGTATTCTAGTACGGCATTCTTATGGCTGGCCCTAGACTCCATGACTACCTTCATGACAGATCACCGCATTATATTCGACGATATACATAAAGGAGTCTTGGATCCAACATTAATGTTGTCTTTTCCCAACTGATCCAGCTCCAAGGCGATATTTCAAGAAAGTCCCCATGATCTAGGGCAACATATCATGTCAGGTGAATCTGAATATTGTGACTGAATCATAGTATTAGCTGTCTACATGCTGCTTTGAGCTTGTATGATTACAAGCCGCTAGACCGTCAGTGGCAGCTCCTAGCCAAATGAGAGTGGTAATTCTTATCTCGATGACCATGCACGAATTAATGCAAAACGATAATCATTACGACAAACCTGTATTATGCTATTGTCTGACCCTTAGAAGGATGACAGAGAGCTTTGTAAGTAAAGTACAGTAACACAAGACAATATGAACATGAAGCCAAGGATACCGAAGAAACATTCATGCATCTGAGCTCAACCCGCTTTTGAAGCACCATGAAGAACCCGGAGCTGTCAAAGAGAACAGACTCTGCATGAATCCCACCGTCAAATCATATTTCGAGAGTCCATGCTAAGCTAGGCAATCTATCTCTGCACTTCTCCCGGCTCTCTTTTGCTCAACTGCACATGTATCCTGCTTCAAAACAATGCATCGCTCGCACATTTGTCAATATGAATCAACCTTTGCTCGAAACCCAATGATCTATCGTGCAGATAGTGGATGTCTGGAGATGCATAAGCCGAGTAAGTAGTAAGGCGCCAGTAGTCTACACCAAAGCAAAAACACTTCAGACGATGAGCTGCAACAATGCCGCAATAAGGGTCGATCCACCCATGATGAGAGGGAAGTTGACGTCGACACGACCAGCCGCGCTCTTTCCAGTGGGAGTGGAGCCGCTGGAACTTGATGCCTTAGAGCCTTGACCTCCTGGCTTAGCTACACTTCCTTGGCAGGTGTAGTGACCCTTGATGACCTTTTTACTGCCAGCATCTGCTTGGAACGCGCTGCAGTCAAGTTGCCCGGAGCTTTGCAGGTTGAAGGCACCTTTGACTTCCATCAGGTTAGGTAGTTGGACACTATGCAAATGTTAGTTTTGAGTGCCCATACCAATTACAGGCTCGACTTACTCGGTGAAGTTGCCGTTGAAATCAAGTGCACCTCCTACTGTAGCCAACTTCGCGAATCCAGTGACATTCTTCAACATAGTGTTGTTCGCGATTTGGTAGCTGGCGTTGACTGATGTGAGTTGTGGGAGGGAGATATTTGTCAGTTCCGTGTTGTCAACGAAAATGAGACCCCCAACTGTGGTAAGATTGGGCGCTGCGAAGCTCTGCATGGTATTGCCGTAGAAACCCAAGTCCTGGGTGACGTTGGCCAGGGATGGAAGCGAGACAGAGCTGCAATTACGGAAAGTCATGTTTGTGGCAGTCTCGAGCATGGGAAATGTTGTTATGAGACCAGTCACATAGCCATCATTAGCCTCGATGTCCAACGAGTTCTTGATAGTGGTCACTTGCAAGCTGATGTTCTGCAGGGCCTGATTGTTGTTGACATTGAAGGTCGACACGGATTGCAAGTTGTTGATACCCTGAAGAGAGCTCAGACCGGTGTTGGTGATGAGGATGCTGTCGGCTTGGCTGATGCCTGTCCCACCGAACGACATTTGTTGCAATGCTGGGAGGGCGGTGAAGTTCAGCGAGCCGACAGTCGTAAGCTGAGGGAACGAGAGTACAGATAGAAGTGTTAATTGCCCAAGCTCAAAGCCCCCAATTGATTTGAGTTGTGAAAAAGATAGGCTTGCAAGCGTAGCAGCATATGTAACAGTCAAGTTGCCGGTAATCTTCTGAACGCCGTCAACTGACAATGACTGGCGGCCATTGCTATCCGGAGAGACAGATAGACCGGTCGGGATGGCTACCGAACCGCTATAGGTGGTGCAGGAGGCAAGCGCCGAAGCATCAGCCGATGCTGTGATTGTCAAGGTTGCCGAATTACTGCATTGAGCTGCATACACAATGTCAGTACCATGATACCGAGTCCCAAGTGTTGTAGCTGATGCTGGTTGATGATGGGAGGCCGAAAACGCTTCGCCAGAGGTGCCGGACAAATGACTTACCCAGAGCAGAGCTTGCGAAGGCGACAGCGGGCAGTAGGTATTTTGTAATGGCCATTGTGTGTAATATGTGTTGGGTGGAATATCTGCAGATGTAAATAGTTAGCTTCGAGTATCATGGTGATGAGATTGGGTGTGCTGTGGATATGGAGAATCATGCAAGGTATCGAGTATGGTAAACACGAACAACAGAGACGTGGCACAGCCGATTGAGAGTGCGAATCGTTACAAAGGGGCTTACCTGAAGTTGTGCCTTAAGAACTGTGAGATGATTGAGAGAGATGCTGCTTCGAGAATGGAAGTTGATGGATGATGGGGTGGGAAAAAGTAGTTGTCGGGGGTTTGGGAAGGGGTGGAAAGCGAGCGAGTGCAGAGACAAAAAATGGAAGGCACTAAAAGACTAAGATTAAATTAAAGCTAGCCGACACCGAGAGAATTCGTGAATGAATTCTCAGAGGGAAGGCACGACCTGATGGAAGGTGAATTAGTGTTGACAACGAGAGACGAGAATAAGGTACAGTGGGTTGAATGGGGAAGAAAGAATTCTTGGATGGAGGATGCAGAGGTTTTGGAGGTGGAGAAGCAATGAATTGCGCTCTACGTAGTAAGATTTCAGATAGGGGACCCTTGCCAGAATTAGGAGCTTCCCTAGTGGGTCTCCCTAGCGGCGTAGAAACTAGGTAGAAAGCCTGCCATGCCAGCCATTTCCCTTGCGCGCCATGCCCAACCCAGCTACCTATCTCGAGCCACCCCGCCCCACCCTGACCATATCATCCATTTGTGATTCGCCGATAACAGCACTATTGAAACCCTCTCGCATTTGGCCACGGCTGTTACACACTAGCAATCTTTACATTCTACAGAGCGCCGGGGGCGGGAATGTCAGGGTTTGTTGACAAGACTGCGTCGAGGTCAACATACATCAGAATGTTGGTTGCAAACTGTGTGACTCGCAGGGGTGTAATGGAGGACGGAGAATCGTCCTGATGTACTCTATAAATACCTATGTTGTACTAAAGAAGAGGAAGACCGAGCAGATGCAGCTAATCCCTGCAAGATCTGGACGGCAACTAGTCTTGCATTAAATCATTTGTTGTGTTGATTCGCAGAATAACCAAACAATCACAGACTTGCCCCAACTCCCAAGACCGACGGAGACAATCGCTAGCTTCCTATTTGGCCGGCACGCTGGTCAATGCTGATATTGTAGTGGACCTTACTCGAAATGTTACTCTAATGCACGTTTGGACTCGAATGCCGCACCTTGTAACAATCATTAGGTGGCGACGGTATGCTCTCAAGCTCTCGCCCTACTCAAGATGTATTGATGGTCGATTGACGGGTATGATGTACTATGTATTTGATTCGAATGCGTTGGTGGAACGTTGATTAGAATTATGCAATGTGTTTTGCAGAGACGCTACTTATTCTAGGTGGACGCCCCAGCCGTCTGTGCCAAGTATCAATTAATCTCCGCCGTCAGAATCCGGTCACGCCGTTGAACCAGTCATCAATCGATGAAGCAAGAATATGATCTGTACGCCAATTATATCCACCTGCGGTACTCAAATTATAGGATCTAGTGATCAATGATACACAGGGTATGACGGTTGTGTGATAGAACACAGATCCTTTATTGTATTTCTCATAGACCTCCACGTAGTCGAAGGCAATACAATCATACGGCATATTCGCAGCCTGCCTGATCACCGCCACCTTCTCGATTTGCGAGCACAATGTCAGCAAGGCGTGTCACTAGGAGCGCGACGTTGGTCGCTAAGAAGGTGACCACTACATCTCAAGCTGATAACGCCGCAGTCGGAAAGGGGACGCACGAAGTAAGGGCGACATCCACTCCTACACCGAGGACCCGAGAGTATAAGAGACGTAAGCCTGGAGATCAAACAACAGCTACACCTTCGAAAAGAGCTCGAACCAAAACTCCACAGGCTCAGGATACGCCGAACAATACTACTGGCAATCCGAACCACGAAAGACCTGCCGAGCCGCATAGTACCAACGCTCCCTTGGTCACGCCCCGAGGATCTCGACACATCACGTATCCTCAGCAGTCAATTTTCGCCAGTCCACATGCTGGGATACCTCGACCAACAACGACGACTGGACATATCCTGGAACAAGCATGTGCTCATCTCATTCAAGTAGAGCCTAAGATGCAGCCACTTATCGAAAAACATTACTGTCGCCCCTTTTGCCCCGAGGGCTTGGCCGAGGAATGTGAACCCTTCCACAGCTTATGTAGCGGAATCATGGCTCAGCAAGTGTCGGGTGCGGCTGCATCGTCGATCAAAAAGAAGTTCGTCGCCCTCTTTCCCACCCCAGATGATGATCACAAGGATAAGGCTCGATCCTTTCCTACGCCTGCTCAGGTAGCGGCTTGCAATGTTGCTTTTCTGCGACAAGCTGGGCTATCGGAAAGGAAAGCCGAATACATCAGAGGTCTTGCCGAAAAATTTGTAAGTGGGGAGCTGGGTGCTGCCATGCTCATTAACGCCAGTGACGAGGAAGTTCTCGAGAAGTTGGCTGCAGTGAGGGGTCTCGGAAAGTGGTCGGTAGAGATGTTTGCCTGCTTTAGCTTGAAGCGAATGGACATCCTGTCGACTGGAGATCTTGGAGTCCAAGTATGCTCTACATGTCATTACCGATGGAAAAGCTTGCTAATCGCTATAGAGAGGCATGGCTGCTTTCATGGGGAAAGACGTGAAGAAGCTAAAAGCTAAAGGTGGAGGAAAATGGAAGTATATGTCAGAAAAAGACATGCTTGATTTGTCTCAACCTTTTGCTCCCTACAGGTACTTATTCGATCTGATCAAAAGTCGTACCCCTCTAAGACCTAGCAGGAGCGTATTCATGTGGTATATGTGGAGAGTGGAGGATGTTGATACGAACGTGATAGAGCAAATGTAAGGAACGTGAGTAGACATTGTGCATGCATGAAGCAAATGTAGCCAACAGCACCCTGGAGGGGCCACTGTCATCTTCATTTACTACCATTTGAATGGATGTCTGAGTAGGTAAAGATCTTCCCAAAGACAGCATTCTCAAGGACGAGTATCAGGAACCAATCTGAACCGAGTCGTCCGTGAAGACAAGGGTGAAAGAGATAGGTTAAAAGAGCTGTTGCCCCAAGTACTGAGAGAGCGGGAAAATGATATGAGAGGGCCGATCTGTCAATGTCGTGTTGGTCTGGCCAGAACGGTTGCCCACAAGCTTGGGAATAAGTAGAAAAGATAAATCTCTGACCATCTCTTTCATTATGACAGCGTTAACGACATACTTGTAGGAAATTGTCTTAGGGTCGATTGCTCTGTTCGCTTATGTACATAATAGAACATAACCCGAGGGCTCTTCTCAATTCAAAAAGGACCGCGCAGTATCAGAATGCTCCTCACTGTCCACAAATTGTTTCACTTCTTCCTCTTACTGATGACCATTGCCTCCAAATCGTCGCGCTCTTTCGACTCCGACTCTATTTCTTTGATAATAGGAGAAAGGTATGCGAAGTCCTAGTGATGGTGAGCTGTCGTTGCAGGCCACCATGAACGCGGTGCGACCTACCTCATCGGGCTTTGTCTGTTGATCTTTCGGAAGCAGTTGGTGGGAGAGGGAGCACTGTCGCGTCGTTAGGGCGGTACACGTATGCCATTGGTACCTGGATCATGATTGAAACGCACCTGGAAAGCTCTACGTAGTCGAAATACTCGGTCGTAAGCTTCCTTGGGCGGTAATCGTTTCAGGGCGAGCAGAACAGTATCGGACTCCTCGGGTATTAGATCATCAGCTCTGCAGCAGGTTCAGATTTAGCCCAAGTCCGTAACCGATGCCATTCTCCAAGCAAACCAGCGGAAACAGTTGAAGTTATATTACCTCAAGCCAAGTTTCCGGTATCCCGCAGCGTCGGCATACCAATTGGCGAAAGGTACCATCCAGCGCTTGAGCCATGGCCGCTTGATGATGTATTTTGCGAGTGAGGGAGCTGACATGGTGACTGGTCCTGAGAGCACGCAGGCGTGATGATATACAGTAGTCGACGTTCAATCGGGTATATTTGATGACACTAGGCTTAGCCTGGAACTAGATACCGGTCATCAACACCACTTTCCGCTGCCCCAGCTCCAGGAAAGGCACATATGCGCTTTGCTGGCCTGGGCGACCTGGAACGCTTCTTCCTGTTCTTCTCACAATCCTATATATGCCATAGCACTACCTCAAAAAGCCTTCAGCCGTAATGAAGCTGCTCAATCGTTAACGTCGCAACCTCCTCAGAGGTGTTGCGGGGTTGCTCCAGCACAACTGGGGATCACCAATTCGGCTCAAAGACGCTCAAAGCCAGCGAACAGCCACTCTCCTCTACCAGATGCATCATTAGTATCTTTCGAGAAAGTCTTCCTCCCTTGCAATGTCCTTTGATCGCAATCCAGTCTCTCCAATCGCTGCTCAAGACACGGGAAACGGGAGCTCGAACCCCCCGAGGACTCGACTTGGAGACTGGGCAAAGAGGATTCCAGAAGGTTACGTGGTCCCGGTATCCGGTGGTCTCGCTGGTGCTGTGTCTGGCCTTGTGAGCTGTCCGTTAGATGTGATAAAGACAAAACTACAGGCACAGGGGGGCTTTCGAGCGACAAAAGACGAAATCAAGATCACTACTGCCGCATACCGAGGTGTCCACGGAACTGCTGTAACAATATGGAGGGAAGACGGACTTCGGGGCATGTACAGAGGGCTAGGCCCAATGCTTCTTGGCTATGTGCCGACTTGGGCGGTCTATCTGACCGTGTATAATAAGTCCCAGGGTTACTTTCGGACAAAGACAGGTGGGCCGTTTCCCATGTTGCCGTCCGAACGGTGCTTGATTAACAATTGCTTAGATAACTGGTTCCTTGCCAATGTTTATGCCTCTTTAACTGGGGGAGCCTGTTCGACTTTCGCAACAAATCCAATTTGGGTCATAAAAACAAGGCTCATGTCACAGTCGAGTACCAAAAATGTCACGAACCATTCAACTCCTCCTTGGCACTATAAGAACACATGGGACGCTGCACACATGATGTACCGGAATGAAGGCATCCTGTCGTTTTACTCAGGTCTCACGCCAGCTTTGCTCGGGCTTACTCACGTCGCAATACAATTCCCTCTGTATGAAATTTTCAAAGAAAAGTTCACTGGCATCGGTAAAGGACAAAAGGAGAGCGACGAGGACCGAAGCCATCATTTTTACGGTTTAGCTATGGCTGTCTTTTTAAGCAAGGTTTGTGCAAGCACAGCCACGTATCCTCATGAGGTCGTCCGGACACGCTTGCAAACCCAGCAAAGATCAGCGACGTCGTCTGCATCTCAAGGACTATCGCCGAGGGAAGGATTAAAGAATCCGCCGGATCACGGACGTCCTCCTGGGGTGATATCGCCCGGTATAAGGGGACTTCGATATCGTGGTACCGTGCAGACTTGTAAGACTATTCTCCTGGAAGAGGGTTGGAAAGGCTTCTACGCTGGCCTTGGGACAAACCTGATCCGGGCTGTACCTTCAGCCATGACAACAATATTGACTTTTGAGTACTTGAAAAAGACATTTTTGCAAATGCAGCACGAGGGGAACACGGGCGATGGCGTATTAGGTCAAACAGTATCATGAGGCTGGTAATCAAGCTCATGAAAGTCGTCGTGGGTTTGTGCCTTTCCTCAACTAAGCTAGCACATCCGCCACCCTGGACGCACCGATTGGTTGGCCAAAATACAGGCTTTATGTCAGAATTTTTGCGTCCTTCCAGCTGACATGGGAGCATGGCTATCGGCTAGATAAGCTGATTGGAGTTGGCGTACTTCACGCATTGGAGGTGATCTCGTGGGTCCCGGATCAATACCTGCAAATACCCATCAAGCCGCCTGCTGGACCGATATAGCATCATTTTTTGAAATGGTATGCCTGCCTCTAAAGTTGGCAATCTTAAGCATTATCATTCCTCCAACCAAACAACAGCGCTATCCTCTTGTGTCGTGTGCCTCATTGACAGTCTTATCTCCAAGTCCATCTTTCTGCGTACCGGGTATAGCAGCAGAGCGTGGCAAGTGGGCGTGGATGTAGATCCTTCCATGCCCAGGGTGGTCTAGACCTTGCGGTTTAGCGATGTCTTGTCGTGGGATTTCATCCACCAGTGTCCCCTCGCCTAGGTATCCTTTCTCGAAGTTTCTCCTCTTCTTTAGACATTCGAATTTCTTTCCCATTGACTGTATCGCTCTTGGCTTTCATCCCTACACCCACTTGTGCGTAAGTGTCCTGTTCGCCAGGCTTGCCTAAGGCTCCATGCCGTCTTTGGCTCTCGTTATACCTTGGTTACAGTTCAGTAAATGCACGTATGCCTGACATTGAGGAAAAGGCAATGAAGGCTTGTACACAATGTGCCGAACGAAGGATCGACATTCGTCGAGGATGAGGGGAGCAAATACCAGCTGATTTGTCCTCCATCCGCAATTCTGTGGCTCTTGGCATTTCTTTTGGCAGCTGACACAGAGGCTGTAGTATATACATACAAAAGTCCGGCCATGGTGAGAGCAATCAAAGGTGCCGCGACTGTTCGCGCATTGATCGAGATCCCTCCAAACAAGCGTGTCTTGAACCTGATATCGGACAAGCGCTTGCCTCTGAGCGGCTGAGGTGACATTGTGTCATTGCTGCCAGAAGACTTTTCCAGTGTTCACGAGTCAAATAATCCATATGCGGAAGACACCCGCACAGGGCTGAAGTTCATTCTGTTAGCGCTTCTAGCCGATTGGTACCAAATGTGGACATCATAGGAGGCCACGGGAGTCGCGGTGAGCAGGAGAGGATGCGAAAGGCTAGACTGGTGCCTGAGGTTATAGGAAATGGCCCATGGACTTGTCGGAGATGTCTGCAGGGACAGAATTTGCCGATCCAACCGCACCGAGCGAGGGCGTCTAAATCTATCTCACTACGGAGCATATCATCGAAAGGGAACGGAATCAGGATCTCTCCTACACGTGAACCAGCGTCAGATGGTGCAAGATTTTCGAGCCGCTTGTCTGGTGGCCGAATATCCGAACCCAAACCAAAACCAAAGAGCAGGCGGCGTTTGATTATTCTTACGGCGTTCATCAGTGCTGGTTTGGTCTTCGCTTTCACAGATACTGCACAGCATGGTTACGCGGCGACTAAGAGGTCTATCCGTGTACTCAATGCACTGGTACGAAGCGTTCGGGAGTAAGTACTACCTAGGAACATACATCTATAATCATGGTTGGGATATTGCTGGCTAATGTTTGCCGTGTAGTTACCAGCTAACCTTGAAGACCAAGGATGAGCATGGCGATCGTTGGCAAGCTATTCTGGGGGCTTGTCACAAAAAGTGCGCAGAGCGTACTCTCCGAGTCTTGGAACAGAATGGCTCGATATTCATCAAGCTGGGACAGCATCTAAGTAGCATGAATTATTTGTTACCCGAGGAATGGACTACAACCTTCATTCCATTACAGGATCATTGTCCAGTGTCTTCATACGAATCGATTGCTGAATTGGTATTGAAGGATACAGGGTAAATATGTTCCAACCAAAAGATCATGAGTCTTGAGACCGGTCGAGAAATTCTGGGCTCCACAGATTTGTTTCGTAGACCTCATCCTTACCGTGAAGAAAATTGCTAACCCTGCGAATTCTTTGAAGGTCGCCAATTGAAGATCATTTTGAGGAGTTTGAAAGGACCCCAATAGGTGCTGCCTCTCTTGCTCAGGTCCACCTGGCCACAATGAAAGGGTCCCTGGAGAAAGTCGCCGTAAAAGTTCAGCACCCTGCTCTAGAGGAATGGGTTCCGCTTGACTTGTTCTTGACAAGGCTGACCTTCTCGACCTTGAAAAGATTCTTTCCCGACTACGACCTTGAATGGCTCTCGAATGAAATGGAAACATCTCTGCCCCAAGAGCTTGATTTTGCGCTCGAGGGAGAGAACGCATTACGCACGCGGGATCATTTTCTGAAAATACATAGCTCACCACTGGTTGTACCAGACGTGAAGTGGGGTCTCAAACGTATCTTAGTCATGGAAAACATGCCCGGTCATAGACTTGACGATCTTGATTACCTTGACTCCAATGGGATTGATCGCGACGAAGTTTCTGCTGCCTTGGCAAATGTCTTCAATGAGATGATTTTTGGAGATACGCCTCTTCATTGTGACCCACATGGGGGAAACATTGCAATTCGAAAGAATGATTCAGGACGGAGATCAAACTTTGATATCATTTTATATGACCACGGTCTCTACAGAGATATACCAAAGCAGCTCCGGCGGGATTATGCCAAGCTGTGGCTTGCTGTCATCGATGCTGATGAGAAGGAGATGCGCAAGTATGCTTACGATATTGCTGGCATCACTGACGAGCAATTCCCTCTCTTCGCCAGCGCCATTACTGGACGAGACTACCGCGTGGTCACCAAATCAGTAGTGTCTGCAAGATCAGAAGCCGAAAAGGAAGAAATATCTGGAGCCATGGGCGACGGCATGTTGCAGCAGGTAATTCACCTTGCTTATATCTGCGAGTGCGGGCACTGATGAACTTGATAAAGCTGGTTCAACTACTGGGCCAAGTTCCCCCTATAATCCTACTCATCTTGAAGACGAACGACTTAAGTACGTCTGCAGATGCTCCCCTCATTGTTTTCCATGTGCTGACGTTTCAAAGCTCGTAGTTTAGATGAGAACCTCCATACTCGGAAGGGACCAGTCCGCAATTTCCTGATTCTGGCCCGCTACTGCAGCAGGACTGTCTACCAGGAAAAGATGGAAGCAATTCGTCGCACTGGCAGTGCCTTGTGGCCCCACAATCTTTTTCGACTCCTGACGGCGTGGGCTTCGTTCATGCGGGTCGAGCTTAAGCTATCTCTGTACGAGTACTACACCTCCATTAGTCGATTTGCACACTTCGCACACGATGGAAGCATTTAGCGCAGCATCATCTCCTGCCAGAAACACATCTGCTTCAGGCGAGGACTTTATAAAGAGCGTGAGATGCTTCACAGCTGGTGGAGTATTTGCATCAGCTGTAGCCTCAGTACGTACTCATACCTGGCCTCCGCTCGTGCCTCGCTATGAGGACCACCATCGAGCACGCATTAATAATGAAGCCTTTCTCGTAGGGTATGGGTAACGAATCATATTGACGGGACCTCTGGTGGGTTTTAGTTACAATAATAACCGTGAGTCTAATCGTGCATCTTTGACCGCGTACAAATACCCACCACAAGTATTTTACAACTCAAATCCAGGCTTGACAAACCTCTCAAGTACGCTTGATGAGGCTACCTACTCAGTTTGTACAATGTTCATTCAGTTCCCCTGTAGTATCTTGATGCAGAATTGTGTATCTAAGGCATGAATTCCACCTCTATGCCCCTCAATAAATTAACGGTAGAATAGTTCTGAAAATATCGCCGTGTAATCTAAATGAGTAAAGATAGTATCTGTAAGCTTTGTGCGAGGTTCCCCTAATAATGTAAACGCTTTTTTGAGTGGAGAAAAACTACTTTAGATTCCAGGTCATGCATGCTGCTTGGTGCGGGGCTGTTGAAAGAATATGGGGTAGTAATGTCGGACGTTTATTCATCTTCGTTGCTTCAATTGATCTGCTCCAACCAGTGACGCTTTAATAGAGTCTACCATTGAAGAGATGGAGGAGCAAGTCGATAGACTGGCCAAGAAGATCTGGGGTGAGTGCCCTGGTCTTTGGCAAGCGAACACTTCTCTCCTTAGCTTTGGAATAACCCTTCGATGAAGCCAGATACACAGTCACGCCCACCTCCAAACGATATCTGGTAGCGGTCTCCGGAATACCTGGCTCAGGTGCAGAGGCAGCGACAGCTTGCGCTGGCCATCCGCGTCTGCTGCCATGCTTACCCTTCTTCAGGCAAAACCACTCTTGCCAGTCTGATTTCACGCAGAGTCAATGACATCCACACCGAGCAGGCACCCGGCTGCGCCTCAACATGCATCGCCGCCTTCGTCCCTATGGATGGTTACCACCTGTCACGTGCGCAGCTATCAGCAATGCCAGATCCTGCTACGGCGCATGCACGTCGAGGGGCAGCCTTCACATTCGACGACCGATCGTTCCTTGAGCTAGTCAAAGCCTTGCGCAAACCACTCCTGCCCGAGTCGAAGACCTTGTACGCGCCTTCCTTCGACCATTTCGTCAAAGATCCAGTCGCCGACGACATTCCCATACACCCCGCAGCGCGCATTGTGATCTTCGAGGGCAACTATCTGAGTCTCAACAAAGGCTTGTGGAAAGAAGCTGCAGAGCTGATGGATGAGCTGTGGCTTGTAGAAGTTGACTTTGAAACCGCGAGGAGGAGATTGGTGAAAAGACATGTGGAAGCGGGCATAGTGCGAGATGAAGAGCAGGCTGGCAGAAGGGCCGACGAGATTGATCTGGTGAATGGGAAGGAGATTGTCGATAATAGATTAGAGGTGCAGGAGGTGATAACCAGTCTTGAAGATGAAAGTTGGAAGTGAGACGCACAAGGGGTTGGAAAATTAGAAAGCTTGGATTGAGTGATTGAAATCGAAAGCCAAACGATGTTCAAAACACAATTCGAGCACTCCATATTGGCCGTCACTAGACTTCGATCATACATATATCGAGCGTTGATGATTTCAGCAATCTTTGGATATTCGCTGGATGTAGCCATTTTAAGAACATTTCAAGGACAGTACTCTGAAAGGCGAGGTAACACGAGTTCATTGCCGACGAGTCTAATATACAGACAATAGTGTCAAATATAAATTACAGTGCGAAGACAATATTCATCGAGAAATAAGACCGCTTCACGCTTCTACATCCCCTTTTTGAGCCCAAGGCGAAAGGTGCAAGGAGCCATGAAAATTAGCGAGCAATGTCTTTTAATCATCCCAGGGACCCATAGCAAGGTTCCCGCCCAGCTTACCTCGTAATATGATCATGGCTTCAACCGCAAAAACCTCTCGTGAGAAAGGGACTAAAGTTTGTGTTGACAGCTCTCCCTTCGTAGCTACGGAGCTAGCATATCACAGCCTCTCTCGGCCAGTGCGCACCCCATCACGCCTACGCCGTCCAGCGGCAAGAGGCTGTTCCTCGGAAATTTGTCTTTCAAGCCTGCGGAGATTGGTTTCCAACTGCTGCAATTCTTCCTCTCGTTCCTCCATGCGCCTACGCCTCACAACTTGCTCGTCTCGATTTTGCTGCTGACTGAGTCTTTGCGATAGTGCCTCGATTCGGTTGGCCTGGCTCTCGGCTAGAGAAATATGGGCATCAATAAGATCTATTGGATCTTCCTCGGAATCGGAGATATCTATGGGGCAAGCCTCAACCTCGGTAGATGTTGATGGCACTGTGACAAGCGTGCCATAAGAGGATACAGCGTTGGAGGAGAGAGAAGATGATGAGGCTGTTGCGGATGTGAAGGAAGAATTAGCGCTTGGTATGCGTTCGTCCGGCTGAATCGTAGTGAGCATTGTCTCCCACTGATCGTCATCCGGGCTGATGCTTCGCTCGCGATCTCCGAGACCGTCAACAGTGCTTCTTGAGTGTCCTCGAGTCGCTCTAACGATGGCTTGAAAAGGTTGGCTCATACGATGTAGTGGAGGCAGCTCGGATAGGTCACGCTCTCTCATCCTGTGCATCAGGTCAAGTCGAGTCTCTACCGACTCCAGATATGCAGCTTCGGCCTCGCGGTATTCGAGGGAAAGCTCGGCCGGGTTCCGGTCACGCATTCGATTGATCTCTGCTCGATGGCCTGCAACGTATTCTCGCTCGGCAGCAGTGCTCATTCCACGCATTCTGGCTGCGAGTCTGGTGAGGACTTCGTCACGTTCAAAGTTCGCTCGAAGTTCATCTTCATGGTCAAACCTATGAGCTGGCTGAAGCCTCGGGGATAATGACGCTGCGCCCAGAGGTGGGCTATGGACGTAGGGAGACGATCCGTCTGAGATGTCTCCGGAGGCATAGGGAGGGGTTGGCATATAGCCGGGAGGCGGAGATCTTACAATCTCGGATCTTGAAGATGTACGGAGATGTTGGGAATTGTCGGGACCGAGTGGAATCTCGCGATCCTGTACTTCTTGGGCCTCAGGGCGGGTACTACCTCGAGTGGCTCTTCTTCGTCGGCCTGGACGTTCGTAACTTAACGCATCTCGAAGTAAAGCCCGCCCACTTTCTAAGCGAGTGCGCTGACTCGCCTCGGAATGCGCAAGATCGGCAACCGCATTATGGTCCTGCGTTTCGTCCGCACCAGACGAAGACGAGGTAGCTCTCTGGTCTCTTCGACGTATGTCTTCGAGCAACGAACGTCGATCAGCTAATATGCGCATACGTCCTTGCGAGCGACTCTGATTGCGAGAAAGTAGGGTACTGAGGGTTGATTGATGGTCGCGAACATTAGGGCTGTACCTGACAGTACGCTGCCGGCGGATGGATGATCGTGCGATAGCAGTTGGGTTTGTTTTGATGGCGGGTTTGGACTTTATAGCCTCGGGCTCGACAAACATTCTGTTGTAGAGACATCGTCGGTCAGCATAATGACTGGCTTGAATTGTGAATGCATAACGAGGCTGCTAAACACGCGAAGGATAAACGCAACAGGCGAGGCGCAAACAGCACCGCGACAAAAGCAGCATTCAAGCCTACCGTAAACCCATCGCGCGAAGTCCGCAAGAATTTCAAATACGGGCGACAACGGCGATAAGAAAGAGTGAGGCGGTATTCTAAATGCGCGCGACAAGAGGCAATTGTTGGAATCAGCAACTGAAGGCGGAGCTGGATGAAGAAGACTGAAGGAGCGGAAGGGAGGCAGGCGAGGCTAAATGAATTTAGTGTACTTTAGGATAATTCATCCTTTTCGTAAGGCTGGCGGCGCTTGCATGTTTCAGCCTCATGTTTGCTCCTCTAACGCCAAATTTGGCCGATAAGCAACGAGAGAAGAATGTGATGATCAACCGAATTTGCGACGAGAGATTGGTCACCACCTCGAATCATCGCCTGACGAAATGATACTGGGCCTGCTGCCATGATCGAGCTTGGTCTTTCGCGAATCACTCGACTTCTCAAAGACACCCCTATACCATGGCGCGCAATACATGTGGCTGGCACCAATGGCAAAGGCTCTGTGTGCGCCTATGCCTCTGCAATGTTGAATGCAGGCAACATCAAATGCGGCCGTTTTACTTCTCCGCATCTGATCGATAGGTGGGATTGCATAACCATCGACGAGATAATCGTGAATGAGACTCTATTCCACGAAGTTGAGGCCACGGTAAAAGCCAAGGATCAAGATGAGGACATCAAAGCTTCCGAGTTCGAGCTCTTAACCGCTACAGCGTTTGAGATATTCAATCGGAAGAAAGTCGAAGTGGGAATTATTGAGGTTGGTTTAGGCGGTAGATACGATGCTACTAATGTCCTCCAAGAACCATGTGTCACCGTGATTACGAAGATCGGTAAAGATCACCAGAATCTTCTAGGGGATAGCTTGGAAGACATCGCGTACCAAAAAGCAGGCATCATTAAAAAGGGTGCGCCTTGTATGGTGGACGGAACCAATGACCCATGTGTCCTTGGAACCCTAAAGAATTACGCAAGGGAGATTGGCGCCGACCCTTTGATGCTAGTTTCGCAGGATACTGAACGAACAAGCCAGGTTTGGAGTATTATAGCCAAAAACCAATTTGAGCTCCACCAGCAGATGAATGTCTGCTTAGCATTTGAAGCTGTCTGTTCTCTCCTCGTCCAGATACATCCATCGCTGGACCCAGTTAGCTTTGTACCGGCAATTCAGACAACGATCTGGCGTGGCCGCTTGCAGTTGCTCAGCATTCAGTCCTTGACTGGTCGAAAGCAAGCTATACTCCTTGATGGAGCTCACAATGTCCAATCTGCAGAGGCACTTGGGTCATATGTCGACCGAGATTTACGAGAGGCGAACTCGCCTGTGACCTGGGTCGTCGCTGTCTCTAAGGGCAAAGATGTTCCAGGTCTGTTGTCTCCCCTTGTCCGCCTAGAAGACAAGCTCTTTGCTGTTGAGTTCGGTCCTGTCGAAGGTATGCCTTGGGTCTCTCCGCAAGCAGTCACAGCAATTACAGCGGCGGCACGAAGCCTTGGGATACAGGATCAGATGATGGAGGGTCCGAGAAGTTTGGTGAACGCCCTTCAATTGGCCACTCGGTACGCAAATGGTGGCCCACTTGTGATTGCAGGAAGCCTTTACCTAGTTTCGGATGTTTTGAGATTGCTCAGAGAGGTGGAACATGTTTTAGACTGAGTTCGATGTTCTATAAAAGACATGTGGACTTACGAATTCGTCCAATGAAGATCATCCGTGACAGCTGATTCTTTGAGTCATTCCTTAACGAACAGGGAGACCGCAAGTAAAGGTGATATCTAGATTTGTTGATCCAGTAGCATCAGTCCATAAATCGTCTGCATCCTATAACACACGAAAGTAAGGCGCGTAGGCGCTTGTCAGAATCGTAAAACACGAGGTGCCGCGTCGCCTCGTTTTTGATGTCTGCTACAACTTCCGAAAAAGCCCAGGACAAACCAAAATGTTACAACGGCCTGACTGACGCCCTATCCAAAACAAGGAAGCCTGAATCATTCAGCCGATCCTCCTGTGGATGTCTAGTGTTCCATAGTATCGAACAAGTGTTGTTCCCTGGATCGAATTGGCATGGATTGGTACAACTCTTTCAATCACTTGATAGCTGCAACTGAGCTCCAGGTGGTCATAAAATATCGAAACCCCATATGACCGTTATAGGTGTACCCAGACTGGATTGACTAGTCTCGTGAACATCGTGTTCGAACTACAGGGCACAGAGCTGCATGCAAAGAGCCCGGACTGAGATATGGTATCACGAGCTTCCCAGCAAGGGGAAGGGGAAGTAGATGGACGTTACAGCATCACAACTCATGTACCGAGCAAGACGGTAGTCAAAGAGACACAGAGGGAAGGCAATGGCTCTAGCACTCCACACCCGTCTAATGATGACGTTCATGTACCCACCAAGGCCCAAGACGTTGCGGAGCTCAAAGACTACGTACGGAAAGAAACTTTAGGACATTGATGAGGTCGTCGACTAACATCTTACTAGCAACTGGGAGACTGCCTTGGAAAGGGCGCTTTTGGGTCTGTTTTCAGGGCATTGAACATGGGGACTGGGGAGACTGTGGCAGTAAAGCAGGTCAAGCTTGCGGACTTGCCGAAAAGCGAATTGAGGGTCATCACGGTGTGTGGTTGGGATCTGAGCTATATGTATGGATGAATATTGACTCGGTATGATCAAGCTGGAAATCGACCTTCTCAAAAATCTGGACGTATGTTTTTCGGATTAGAAGCTAGGGAAGACTACTGAACAGCGAATTAGCATCCTAATATTGTCAAGTACCGTGGGTTCGTCAAGTCTGCAGAATCGCTTAACATCATCTTAGAGTAAGTGACTTCGCTACTACCAGTTACATTTATTTCCGAGAACTATTGACTGATCCAGATTCGTAGGTATTGCGAGAATGGGTCTCTCCATTCCATATCCAAGAACTTTGGCAAATTTCCAGAGAACCTTGTAGGCATCTATATGTCGCAAGTTCTTCATGGACTCCTCTATCTTCATGAGCAGGGTGTAATACATCGAGATATCAAGGGAGCCAACATTCTTACGACCAAACAAGGGCTTGTCAAGCTTGCCGATTTCGGTGTTGCCACGAGGACGACGACCTTCCATGAATCTAGTGTAGTCGGAACGCCTTACTGGATGGCTCCGGAAGTGATCGAACTGTCCGGCGCAACTACAGCGTCAGATATCTGGAGTCTGGGCTGTACTGTTATTGAGCTTCTAGATGGCCGGCCCCCATATCATAAATTACAGCCGATGCATGCCCTTTTCCGTATAGTCAATGACGACCATCCGCCTCTCCCCGAGGGCGCTTCCCCGGTATGTTAAAATCTTGGACACGCAGAGTTCTGAATTACTAAATAATTCTAGATCGTTCGGGATTTTCTTATGCAATGTTTCCAGAAGGATCCCAATCTCAGAGTGTCGGCGCGCAAATTGCTCAAGCACCCTTGGATCGTCAGTGCGAGACGATCTGATGCTGTGGTGCCGAAGAAGCCAACCGAGTACGAAGAGGCTGTTAAAAGCGTGCAGGAATGGAATGAGGCTCTTAAGTCACCCAATGCAGGTTCACTGCGACGAGCTTCACGACCAATGTCATCTAGCCCCATACCTGGGCGACGTGAACCGAATAACGTACTCGCAACTCCAGCTCGAGGACCTTTAAATCTCGCAAAGCCTCGAATCAACGCCGATCAGTTTAGATCTCCGGGGCATACAGCAGACGACAACTGGGACGATGATTTTGCCTCCGCGATCTCGCCTAGTGCTTTACAGCTTCCACATCTGCGGCCGCATGACAATTTTGGAGGATTGCTTTCTTCCGAGAAACTCAAAGCCTTCGCTTCCTTTGAGACTGTAACAGAAGAAAGTAACTGGGATGACAATTTCGAGGGTGATCTGACAATGAAGAGCCCGGTGCAACTGACTGAATGCGATCCATTAGAAACCATTCGACCATTCAATCTGAAGCGTGAGAACACTCAACAGAGCCATGTCAATCTTTCCACCAAATCTCCGGATCTGAAGAAATCAGTGGTCGCCCATCGCCGAGCTGCGGCTGTACCAGCAGTACATCAAAAGCAACCCCTTGCTAAGGTGAAGGCGTACTTACCCTCCACGTTATCGTATAAAGAGACTTTGGAAGATGACTTCTCCGATCTCATCGTGCAGGACAATGAATTTGACAGGAAGTTCGCCAAGAACAAGGTAGGAATCAACTCGCTAACCTAGCAAGGTTTCCGCGACTAACAGCACCGTAGCAGAATGGCTCTATAAATTCAAAGCTTTTCCACCCTTCAGATATGACCTCACTGGTCCGCTCTATGCAACCTACAAAGGCTGGCGGCAGCTTACGTCGCCCTCCAACAATATCAAAGCAGCATCTGATGCGAAGAACAAGATCATCCGTCGAGATCCAGAGGTATGCTGAAGATGAGCATGATGAAGACTACTCCGACGTCTTCGGAAAAGCGACTGCTGTTCTCGACAAGCCGGAGAGTGAGAAAGGGTCTGACGAGGGCACCCTAATGTTGACTTCGAAATTGTCGAATAGTTCTTGGTTGGGTGACGATGATGACGACGACGATGATCCTTTTGCCCAGCTGGAAGAGGGCTTTGATGAGATGGACCTTGAAACGAACGTAGCTAGGGATAAATATGCAAGGCTCTGCACGCAAGTCGAAGGGCTGGTTGGCTCCCTTAAGATATCTCAGGCGGATGACATGCTTGCAGACCTATCAGAGCAGCTTTTGGAGGTGTTTTCCGATTTGCCCGATATTAAGAGTGTCATAATCAGCGCTCATGGCATGCTCCCCATATTAGAGATTTTGGAGACGTGTCGGCACCGAGACGTCATTTTCAATCTCTTAAAGATCGTGAACGGCATCATCTTCAATGATGTTGAGATCCAGGAAAACCTTTGTTTCGTCGGAGGCATCCCAATCATCACGAAGTTTGCTTCTAGAAAATATTCCAGCGAGATCAGACTCGAAGCAGCGGCCTTTGTACGCCAGATGTTCCAGACCTCAACACTAACACTACAAATGTTTGTCAGTGCGGGCGGCCTCAAAGTCTTGGTCGAATTCTTGGAAGAAGATTACGAAGAGGAGCGTGATTTGGTCCTCATTGGTGTGAATGGGATATGGAGTGTCTTCGAGCTGCAAGGTCCGACACCAAAGAACGATTTTTGTCGCATTCTCTCGCGGAATTCTGTACTTGACCCCTTGTCACTAGTATTGAGTAAAGTCCTCGACGAGCAGGGAGAGCTAGCAGAGCTCTGCGAAGGTCGCATTGCAAACATTTTCTTTCTCTTCTCGCAGGCCGAGAATCATGTTAAGGAGCTAATCGCTGAGAGGACCGTCTTACATCGTACGTCGCTTTACGATCCAAGACCTATCCCTTGAATGCTGAAACATATGCAGGCGTCCTGAAGGAGCTAAAACGCATGTCTCCTAGTCACCAGATCACGATGCTAAAGTTCATCAAGAATCTTTCAATGTTATCAACAACTTTGGACTCCCTTTCAAATTCGAATGCAATAGAGGTGCTGACCGATCTACTCCACAAAAGCTCGAAGGAGCTTCATTCTAGGGAAGTCTCAAACCAAGTTCTAACTACGGTTTACAATCTATGTCGATTGGATAAGGGAAGGCAGGAAGAAGCTGCTATGAATGGAATTATCCCCATCCTACAGCGGATCATAAAGACAAAAGGACCTCTCAAAGAGTTCGCTCTACCGGTACTCTGTGACATGGCACATTCTGGTAAGGTTGGACGGCGCGAATTATGGCGCAATAAGGGTCTTGCATTTTATATATCCCTTCTCGCGGACGAATACTGGCAGGTGACAGCTTTAGATGCGATTTTCATCTGGTACAAAATATTCTTGCCTTCCACATACAATTTCATACTAACACACCTCAGGCTGCAAGAAGAAACAGCAAAGGTTGAAGAACACCTACTCGGCGGATCCTTTACGACAGGCATCATCAGGTGCTTCACTACCTCCAAGGCTAACGCTTTCGAAAACCTGTTGGAGCCCCTACAAAAGCTCCTGCGACTCAGCCCCCCGGTTGCATTGAGTCTGGCCCATCCAGACCTCTTTTATCGCGTTTTGCGGAAGCTCACATCCAACAAAGCCGTAGTCCGACTCAATCTTCTACGGATCGTCCGCAGCATCTGCGATGCCAGTGATGAGCAAGGAGCTCTCATTAGCAGATACAGCTTGGAAGATACTATTCAGCGTCTCTCTGAGAATGATGGGGCTGTATTGGTCCGAAATATGGCAAGCGAGCTCATCAAGTCGAGCGAAATGCATAACAAGATCGGCATAGGCGGAAGTAGACGTCGACCAGGGCGGCGCTCGAGCGCTTCCAATACGCCACCGAGCCTGTTGACAAGCTATTCAATGCCATCCACCCCTACAAGTAACCGAACGGCTTATACGACAAGTTATCCTTTTGAGCAAGACAGCAGACGAGGGAGCGCTTATAGACCTGCCAGTAGAGACGGAAGTGGCTCGAGTGCGCTACCTGTCATCACAAACGGTTCAGGAACAGCGGCCAAAAGTCGATTACCCCGAACGACGTCGAGCCGCCCGCCCAAACAGCAGGTGGTAGTTTCACCTAGGAAGGGGGACCCAATCGTCCATCCGCAGGAATTGACCCCCATCCCAGCACCGAATTCGCGAAGACGGCGACGAATTAGCGGTGATGTAAGATGAGTAACGTGGGCGGTAGTCAGGTATTATGAGAATGAAGAATTTACGCATGATGGCATGAAATACGGGAAAGGGGATCTTGTTTCCTCCTGAGGTTACAAGCATAGAGTTAGAGACACTTCCAGAAACTGCACAGTGTATGACCAACTTCAGTGTTACTACTTCTACATTCGAAGCAACATGTCGAAAGCGAAGAGCGAAAAGCGTGTATAAGCATAGCAGGTAAATGAGTTGGTAGCCTAGAGTGGCGTAGCTTATGTTAAGTGACTAGGACTCAGCCACAATGCCGTCATAGCTGGGCAGCGGCAATTTCCCCCAAACCCGAATGCTGCTAGCGTCTTACTCGCGCCAAAGCTCAAAACCAACATCACCGCTCTCCTTCCATTTCTATCAAAATCAACATCCACCCAATTCAGTCTACAAATCAATCACCCATTCAAATTCCACATCTACAAGTCTCCTCACAATGGCAACTCTTCATTGTAAGTAACACTTCTGTACTTTGTTACGTTCAAACCGTGCTTGGGTCCATAATGTTTTGTGACGACATCACCATTCGCGTCTGAGCACCACACCTGGCTACATGCTTACACTCTCATAACACTGTCCTCCATCCCAGTCTTATTTGCCCTCATACCTCGGAGTGCTTTACAATCATCGCCGCAATCTTCCGACGGTCGAATATAGCTGAGGCTATACTAACATCCTTTCCACAGATCTCCCACCAGTGAAGCCATCGGCTATCGCTCTCGGAACGGTTTTCAACCACGCCGTCTCCCTCGCAATCCTTGCACCGGTCTTTGGTGACACCTACAAGCGCGCCCAAGCCGCAAACTCCAAGGAAGAATTCCTCAAGTCCAAGGAGGCCGCCAGTACTGCTGCTGCCTATGGCTCTTCGCTCGTCGGGAGTGCGATCCAGTGCTACGGCGTTGGGGCTTTGATCAACGCCACTGGCACATTGAGCTACAAGGGTGCCGCGTATCTAGGCAGCCTGATCTTCTTCGCTAGCTCCGCTCCCAGCGTATGCTCCATTCAATCCAAAACCCTTTGCAACGGAATGCTGATAGCTTTATAGTTCATTTCTCAAGTCTTCACCGAGAAGCGCCCTATGGATACCGTCGCTATTGGTGCTCTTGCACGCGTCTTCGAAACCGTCGGTCTCAGCCTGTTCCTGACCTACTGGGGAACCCACACCAACCCCTTTGAGTAATCGTATCGCCGTTCGGTGCGGAAGTTAGACTGCCTTTGAGAAGTCTTTGTCTGCAAGAGAGTTGCTGGTAAAGTGAGCAATTGGAGAAACCAAGATCCACGAGTTGGTCCAAAATGTGCTTCTGGTGGTGTTTTACAAGCAGTAGTGCAGTAGTTCTGTGTGTATCATTAGCAACTTGATCGAACGAGCCTGCCATTGCTCTTCTCTCCTCAACTGAATTCTCTCCTCAGGTGTGACATCATCCCATGGGATTGGTAGTTTTGATTACCAGCGTTCCATGGTTTCTGTACATTGAGAACTTTTCTGTATTGTACCCTGCATGAATCTACGCACCAATTGGGTCTTTTTACTGCATTATATTGATTGGGCGGAAGGCTCTACTACCTGCTTTGGAATATTGGTAGTTACATAATGATATGGCGGTTTACGTCTTCATTCCATGCAATAAACAGTCTTGACCATGAGATACCTCTTACACTATGTGCTCCAAAATATGCTGCAATGTATTGCTAGACTTTCTCCATTGGTACGACACAAGTTGGGAGGCACCCTCACTTTCGAAATGTGTTCCATGACACGCAGATAGGTACGGTAAATGAAACGTTTCACTAATAGCTACTGTACGACTTTTAATCCGTCATAATTGCATCGGATCATTGGGTAAGGGAAATTCCGAGAATCTTCTAATAATAAAAGATCATTCACTGCAAACCACTCGCCAGCAAACTCTTATATTTCACATGCAGTGCCCGCCGTGAGATCAGCGATGAGCTCTCCGGCGCTGGATTGTACCCTCTGATTCTGCCGTAGGCAATCTCCCGCGGGATAAATCAGGTCGTCGAAAAGTCGGCGCCCCGGGATCAGTCATGAAGTCTCTCCCAAGATCTCGCTCATTGAAGTTCTCTGGCGCCCTGGCCAGGTTGTCACCATACTTCGAGCCGACGAGTGTAGATGTAGTTGACGGGTATGAATTAGTCAGACTCGTAGTTTGCCCGCTACGTAGCGAAGACATAGAAATGCTGTTGGACAAGCGACGCGGGAGGAAATGAGGGCTAGCGAGGGTATTTTGACCTAGAGGTCGACGGTGGAGTTTCGAATTTGATGGTGATTGGATCGTTCCATGGCCGCTACTACGGGCGTTGCTGGACAGACCAAGTCTACTGGTCGGGAGGTTGCCATGAGCGTACGGATGAGTGATACGGTTGTTGGGCTCGTGTCGAAACAGTAGACTACTGTGATCATACGGCTGGGTATGACGTTGAGCTATGTGGCTGGAAGAGCGAGCTGACGAAGGCTCTAAAGGTAAATTTCCATCGCTTTGCCTCTCGTAGCGTGCAATCCGGCTGGGAGGGAAGGCGTGTTCTAAGGGAGGTCCTCGAGCCGCGTGCACCCGAAGAGGAGAAGAATGGGGTCCGGATGGCGATGCGTTGCCACCGTTGTTGGCTGCAACTAATGCAGGTTGCGGTATTGTGCCTCTAGAAGTGAGGACCATACGTGTAGAATCGTTTGCGTTACTTCGATGGTGGGGCGTTACTGGGTCCGTTCCGGACTGCGACCGTCTGCCGCTGCTGTCTTGAGGTGATGTATCATGAGTGTCTTGATTGGGGTTGCTGGCCCTGAAGACGTATGGCTGCTGCGTCGGAATCGGTGGAGGCGGCATTACGTCTCTGCTCTGGCCTTTTTGATATCGTTTGCCGCCAAGTGCATAATCCATCTGCTGCTCGACGTCGCTCAAGGATTCTGCCCGCTTCCTCTTCGACGAGAGATCATGTTGCGCCATTGGATCCGAATCCGAGGGGCGAATGTGACTACGGGAAAGGTCGGTTGTCTTACAATTGGTAAGGCGGTCAAGATCAGCTGCACTACCTTGAGCCAGGCGTGATCCGACGTCGCGAAGGCCTCCAGAAGAAGTGATGTTTGAATCAAAGTGCCTATCTCCCTTCTGCGTCTCTGTATGCTGCTGTTGCCCGATCGGTTGACTGGTAAGGCTGGCACCAACAGAATTTAGCGTAGCTTCAATAGATGAACAGTCCTGGCCCAGCGACGAGAGCCGCCTTCCAGCGCGTATGAGCTCCCTGTACTATGTCAGGATTCATTGAATACTGGAACGATTTGAGAGACTTACTCTTTCATGGGAGCTACAGTGCTCAAAGCGCGTATGATTTCGGCCTTTTTGTTCTCCCAATGGAGTAGCGCAGCCTGGGAGCGGCATGCCTTCTGCGCTGTCTTTAGACCGTAGCGCAAGAGAGAAACGTATTGGAACTATGATGGCATTAGCACTTGTAAAACAGTGACTGGCGGCTGACTTGCCCTCTGCGCTGCATCGCCTTCTGGAGGTATTCGAAAGTAGCCTTCAGGAATATTTTCGTCATAGTCGCCTTTCGTGATACCATTGACAAAGAATAGGGCTCTCTCAGTACGATCGTTCTTCTCGAGGATGCAAAGAGGACATGGCGCACGTGGTACTTTATGGTCAGCATGAAATGGGACACCTAGCAGTTCTTCATCAGCGCTTTATACACAGTCGATGAGGATAATAATAATGGTTACCTCCTCCCTCAAGGTGTTTCCCGCAACTTAGGTGCGCACATTCAGTAAGCCACAGCTTCGTGATTCGACCATTGTGAGGGTCATCGCTCTTGCGTAGACCAAGGTTTCCATCATCCTCTGCATAAATGCTCGACAGAGTATCTTGACATACGCTGCAACTCACTAGAATATCTGTTGCGGACAGAGAAAGGTTGTAGCTGTTCGAGCTTTTGATCATGATAGAGTTCGGGAGATTGGCACCTCCTCATTCCTAGGTGCTTACCAACAAATGTTCTATTAAGTCTACCGCCCACAAGGATGATATATACCAGTTGAACTTGCATTGTCATCTCGACGGTCCTTTTTTACTTCGTGACTTTGATGGCGAGCATCGGATCGGCTTGTAATGCTAGATTATAAAACGGATGTCCCTAACTAATAGGCCATGGTCCGATGTGGCACTTTATGGGAGGTAGGTATCGGAGTAAGGCGAACATTCGAATATCTGGAAGATCTTGATCACTCAGGGCTAGTGAAACGGTGGGGGAAAGGCTCTACGTGAGAGCAGTACGAGTTTCACAATGAAAGACAAGTAGCTCAAGGATCTTTAAAGACGATAAGTCCAGCTAACGTGAAAGCGCTAAGTCGTGCCCCGGAAAATAGATTGCCTTCATGCAGGCATAGATTTATACAAACGTGCGGCAAGGATATCTGTGCTTAAGTATTAGACGCCGCCGAATGAAGGTATGGAGCTATGGGCATGTACTCCTCTGGATAGCCTTCCTCCCTATCAGCATCCATCACATACCTTCTTCCTCCTACCGGGGAAGCTCTGCTCATACCGCTCGGAAAGGGTGGAAGGCCATCGGGTCCGAAGATACTTGCTATGCTGTTCTTTTCTTTCTCTAGATATGCTGCCAGTCCTTTCTGATCCCCGTCCTTTCTCACCTGGACCAACTGCTTTACTCCCAGGTCTCCTATTTGTAGAACATCATCTTTTGGTTTTGCTTTGCTTCCCACAGATAACAGTCCTACGACGTCTGCCTGCTTGACCACGCTCAGCCGAGGGTAATTACGGCGAACGTCTCTTTTGTAATAAGCGTTTTCGGCAATATCTCCAGAGGGCACGGTGACTGGGTCATCATAGGCTTCCGGGGGATTTGCGCCAGGTGGAGGGTTCCGGTACTGGGGGTTCAAGGGGATACCAGTTGAACGATTGGGATCGACTGCGAGAGCTCTTCGAATTCGCTCCCATACGCCATTGGACTGGACGGTGTATTTCTTTCGGTTCTCAGAATATGACCACAAGAGTAAATTGCAAGGGAGTCTCACCTTCCAGACCGCGGTGGCTGCTCTGGCTGATGCGATTTGCCTCGAAGCTCCTGCACCAGCATTGGTGGCCATGCTTGCGACCAAAGCCAAAGAGAGCTTGGAAATCGGACTGGATTCAATCTTGAGGACACTCTACTGCTAGCAAAGATCCATCTACTGACTTGATCGTTGTCGCCTTCAATAGACCACTTCGGTACGGGACTAGCTCAATCACCACGACAGTCTAACCGTACTTGGTCTAGTATCTGGTTAATCTACACTGGTAGACTCCGAACTATAGGTATTGACGAGAATGCAGAATACGGCATGATTCAAGAATTCTGGAGAACAGGCCTCCAGACCAGCTGCTATAGAATCGGCAGTGGCTAGGGCATCATCCTCAGAACACTGAATGACTTTGATATTGCCTGAATCTATGATGCAGCAGACTGTATCCACATGAGCTTCATATGTGTACGCAATATGTGACGACTCTGCCATCAAATTCATAATATAGCAGTAACTCAGTACAGGATAGACTACTCCCTATGCCTCGGCTTGCCCATCCAGCTTCTCAGCGGAATCGGCGACTTCAGCTGCGACCTCAGCTGTGGCTTCGTCTCCACGGGTTTCCTCTTGCTGTTCCACCCCTTGTGCATTGGTCTTGGCTTCTCCGATTTCTTCCTCGACTTTCTCACCTTCTGCAGACTTACCAACATCCTCGCTTGTATCATCTTTACCTTTGACAAGCTTGCGAACCAACTCAACCGTAGCAGCAGGCCCCTAGACAAGAGTTTTCAATTGATTAATCGAAGTAGAAATGGAGTAATGATATGGCTTACCCCAGGGGAAACTGCCTCAACTTTAGCCTCCTTGTTGATGACAAAGACGCCTCGAGTCGTTCCGCTGGGTTCCTTTTTCATGCCGATTGCCTTGATAAGCGTGGCCGATTGATCGCAGAGCAGCGTATATGGCAACTTCTGCTTCGTCTTGAAATTCGAATTGGATTTTGGCGTATCTGTTGATAAGCCGTAGATCGAGAATCCGGTTGCTGTGAGAGATTCGAACTCGTCTCGAAATAGACAGGCTTGAGTGGTACCTAGCCATTGTCAACGGTCATGGGCAAGCATCTCGTTTGCTGTCTCTCCAGTGCGAAGAGGCGTGCAGAGAACTAGAATGTGCAAGGGAATTTAAGAGATAAATCCATTATGGGCAATGTACTCACATCCGGGGGTTGACGCCTTGGGATAGGTGAAGAGTACAACACCCTTTTCGCAATCTCCAACCAGCTTCTTCAACGTCACCTTGACTCCGTCGTTTGTTTCAACTTCGCCGCCAAATCCATCGAGATCGATGGTTTCCCCAGATGCTACCTATGTACATCTCGCGTCATAAGTTGCTCCTTGACAATAATTGAAAGACAAATTGAGCATATCACGCTTAATGGCAACTGGGGCTTCGGCAGCAGTACACTCTTGTAACTGGATCTATAGAAGAAATGTGCTTCTTCGGGAATAAGCAAATGTACATACTGCTTGGTTCGATGCAGATCCATTGGTAGAAGATTCGGCTTTCTCGCTACTAGGTATAGACTTGACCGAGTTGGCCTTCTTGATCGGAGGAGGGGCAGCCTCAGAAGCCGCTTTGCGCTTGCGTAATTCTACCATTATGGCTCCGATTCCAGCGAATGATGAGCAGTATATGAGGGGGTAGTTATTCAGTTGATGTTGCAGAGGGTTGAGGGGTTGGGTCGGATCTACCCTATCATTTATGTACACAAGCGGAACGCAGATCAAGGAAGGCGACGAAAGCGTCGCTCCTGCATGAAGCGGCAGCACTCGCCATTTCAGTGCCGGTAGCGCCAGTCATTGACCCGGTGTAAAGTAGAGGAACACAAGCCACAGACGACGAGGTGCGGGGCGCCATTCGGAAAGAATGGGTGAATGGGTTGTCGATCTCAACGACTTGAACTTCAAACAAAGCTAGAAGAGTTCACCCCCTTCTGGTCCACACTTACTTCTGGTTCACGCCCTCGTTTACCACAACCACGCACTATAACTGTTTATTTCCGCTATAAGATTTATAGAACGGCTAAGACCGAACACTTCTTACAGCGAAATAATGTGTAGAATCAGCCTGGCTAAGGATCTATGGAAGCGACAGTATTTAGGCCTAAGAGTACCCCGGAGCTAGGCGACGGAGTACGGAGTTCTAAAAGCTCCGGGTCGCTAACCCCTTAGGGCTGGACCAGAACTAAGTTTGGACCAGAAGGGGGTGAACTCTTCTAAAGAAAGTCTGGTCGGACGGACACATATGGGCCTTGCTTCGGACTATGATCTTCCTATGATGTACTTCCTTGAGAAGAGCTCAGAAACATTTGACAAGAGGCAACATTTGATCTCCTCAATTCCACAGGACGAAGCACCGAGAACGAATCTCCCTATCATACTCCGTAGTACTAGCCGCGACAAGGCGTGCATTACTGGCTTCCTGCCGCTTCGACTGCTGCTCTTTGCGAGAATAGCGAAGTAGTACTTATACACTCACAACCAACACCTCCGAGTGGGAAGACATGGACGTGGTCTGTCTCCCTTGAGTAATACCTTATGTTTTAGGTGTGTTTGGTAGACTCGTAGATACTTCACCCTTCCTCTTTTAGTTTAGCTTCACATAGACCCGATTTTCTCCGGAAAAGTCCTCCGTCATAATTCACCAAGAAAGAAATTATCCACAACATATAACCTACCTCTTCCATAACGCTTTCGACTACAACACAATCCGGACATTCCACTTCTACCTCCGAACATCAATATCACCGTTACCTCATTCATGGTCAACTAATCACCAGAACACCGACCTTCGACCACCCTACATCTCCTCCACAAACGCAGAAACATTGACCATGCGCGTTTTCTCGTCAAACTACACATTCGACTACTCGTGGGACGAAGTCTCCACTCAAAATTGGCGGAAGTACTGTCCGTGGAACAAAGCAGCATCCCACGTCATCGCCGTCGATACTCTATCCCGACACGTCGACCCCAGCACCGGTATCCTTCGCACCGAGCGCCTCATCACATGTTCTCAAGCGGCGCCGGATTGGCTGGCCACCATCTTCTGTCTCCAGCCCACTACCTATTCCTTCGAAATATCATACGTCGATCCCATCGAGAAGCGTGTAACGATGTGCAGTACGAATCTGTCGTGGTCGAACGTTATCAGTGTCCGCGAAACCGTGGTCTATCAGCCCGATGCAAGCAGGAGTGAGCCGGGGCTTGAGCGGACGAAATTTAGTCAGGAGGCACGCATAGTAGCTCTGGCTGGCGGTTGGAAGAAGATCAAGAGCAAGATCGAGGAGGCCAGTGTAGAGCAATTCAAGGAGAATGCAAAGAGGGGAAGAGAAGGGTTTGAGATGGTGCTCGAAACCAGCAGAAGGGTCTTTGGTGAAGAAAAGGAGTTGGAAAGGAGAAGACAGATGATGACGGAGACATGAACATCAGTCGATCAAGTCAAATATTGCAAAGCATAGCATTTGGGGTTGCTTTTAGCGGTCATACTGGTGTTCTGGTACATAAGGCTGCTTGGAATTTTCAAAGGAACGGAGCATTGATTGCGGCGAACAGTCGGCAAACAATGCCACTGTGATATGATGAATATAGCTCTCGAGGCATTAGAAGGCTTGTTCCTGAGATTAGGAACGGTGAATCAAGATGGGCTATCTAGTCTTCCCCACCGAGTCACCCATCACTTCTTCCTTCGGTGCTATCATTAGACTGATCTTCTTGATCACCCTACAAAGAGTGAGAATCTTCTTCTCCAGCTGCCTTCATAGCACGCGTGACTCAATGCCATCAACAGATGACATGAGCTCTCCTTCCTGAAAGCGGGCGAGTCGGCTTCCACCCCTAGACTATCTCCTGCTCCTTTCACAGCCAGCTACGTTGGGACAAACGCTGGCCCTCAACTTATGGCCTAGCTATCGTGACCCCAATACTTCCTCTCATCGTAACATGCTGTCGCTTCATACTCTGCCGTCTTTGACTGACATAGCGTCGCCTCATTCTTACTACATGCGCGTCGTCTACATCGAATTCCGCGCATGCTTGGGTGGTGATTGAAATTCCACTTCGTGGAAATGCCATCATCGGATTGATTAATTTTATCCATCCTATTGATTGTAAGCACGGCGGCCAGGAATGAACTCAGGCTGCTTCCCAGATTCTATCATAAGCCGACCATCTAGAGAGCTTCTGTCCCAAAACGATGCAAGACTCACCACGAGCTTTTTTTACATCTAGCGTCATCGATACAGGTTTTAGGTGCTGAAGGCTAAAGCGTAAAGCGTGGCCCTTGGTGACTCCCAGGCCACCTGCTCAATGATCACATCAGACCTCCCAGCACTACCTTGCTCAGGCCGGCAAATTCGACCTTAGCGCCAGCTCTACTAGCATCTTCGAATTCCTTGATGATTCCTTGCACGATGACTTTCCGTAGCTTCGCATCGGCCTTTCCAAAGATCTCCCCGGTACCAGGAACGCACGTCGCTGGAGATGGTATGAGGCTCATAATCTTAGTATAACAGTCGATCAGAACATCACATAGCGTTGCGAAAGTCTCGAAAAAGTCCGGGTCAAATGGTAGCGATGGGGTAAGCAAATGGGCGTATTCCTCGCCAGGAAGCAAATCTTGCTCGCTGGCAGGGAACGAGGAAGATGTCGATCCTGTAGTCGTTGCGTTGGTCATTGCTTTGAGATCTGCCGGGTCACTTGTATTCATGGGGAGACCAATGTCTGTCGCGGAACTCGTCCTGCGACCCTTAGCACTCGCGTGAGTCGCACGCTTGAACATGGATGGAAGACGTGCCCTCGAAAGCGAAGAGGCAGATCCTCCTTCAGGTGGGTGTATCTGCTGGTATGACTCAAATTCAGAGAGCAGTGCATTGAGAGCGCGGAGATACTCGGAAGGATTCGCAGAGTTAAGGTCAAGCACGTTGGGCAGAGAAAGTCCGAGCAAGAGGTAATTAGTGGCTCTGCGGGCAAGTCTCTTCGGTTCGAAGAAGGGCATCTTAGATAAATCCGATTTGTTAAAAAGTAGCGTGTTAAACCAATAGACGCGACCTTCGTGGGCCTTTCTCAAATAGCCAAGTGTAGAAATTCTCTTGGAAGATACGTCATGTATCTGCTGATAAACGATACTGGGATGTTGCATTCCCCCAGCGGATGCGGCCGGTGGGAGACCTGGGGTTGGCCCTGATGCATTGTTCCCCCCTTGCCCAAAACTTACATTGGACTGTGAGGTACTTGGCGGCTTGCTGAATTCGGGCCGGAAGCCGTTCGCAAAGGTAGAGGCAGTCGCAGCCATTGTGAGCGAGCTTGATGAATCGTTGGGGTCTGCATGAGATATGTGTGGGATATTTGCTTCTAAGCTCTGCTGGGTGGACGGACGTCGATGGGAAGATATGAACGTAGTGGTACGCGGGTCTGGTTTTGTAGGATGAGACGGCAGGGGCTTTCGCTCTAAGGGTTGTAGCAGGGAAGCGGAACTGGTAGACGCAGCCCTTGAAGTATAGGGGCGCGGACGAGATGAGTTGGAGGAGATGGAGGTGGAGGAGCGCTTGCTCCTGAAGCCGGAAGGGTATTCCTCCTGAACAGCGTCGAAGATGTTTACCGTCTGCGGGGTTGGGGAGATGACAGTATTGCTTGCAATGCGTTTGGCGGAGGACTTGATGCTGGAGACAAAGCTCGCAGTCGTTGGTCCTACGCTATTGCGATGTCCGTGACCCATGCGAATATCTCTCCAATGGGAGGTTAGTGCATTCCCCTTGACCAATACTCGTCCCGCTCGGCTCATACGACGGTGGATACAGGCATGAGGTGGTTGAGAGATCGTGGTTGTACCGCAGAAAGCGTTGAGAAGGAAATCTGCATTATGCAGGACCGTTGACGCTTCAGTGAGTAGAATAGCGACTATAGGATCACCCTAAACCAGTTCATCTCGGCCTTCTGCCATGCGAGATGCTCACATGATCGACAGGTACCACTAGTGTCTTCTTCTCGCTTAGCAGCCGGCCAGCAGGAACAACCTGAGAAAGCCTCGGCCATTATGTCCACTCTGCAGAGTCTGACGGCACTTTAGATATTATGACACCTGAGGGGGCAGTGGGTATCCCGATGCCAGGTGACTGGCCGGTGGATCCCCAGTACGACATTGATGTATCTAATGATCGAATCTGGGTTGATGGCTGCTTCGACTTTGCACATCATGGTACGCTCCATGGCTTGTGTACCCTGCCGGATCTGCCAACTGAGGGATCTCAGGTCATGCTGGTGCCATGTTACAAGCGCGAAGGCTGGGCAAGGAGCTAGTGGTGGGCATCCACTCGGATGAAGAAATCATGGACAACAAAGGGCCAACTGTGATGACATTGAAGGAGCGGTTGGTGTTCCTTGCCATAGAATAGCGCGCATAGCTGAAGCTCCAGCGAAGTGTTTCTGCTGTTGATGCTTGTCGCTGGTCTTCCAAGGCCATCCCCTGTGCGCCATATGTCACATCCTTGCCATGGGTCTCCCACTATGGTTGCCAATACGTTGTGCATGGCGATGATATTACATCGGATGCCGGCGGCGAAGACTGCTATAGGTTCGTGAAGGCAGCTGGCCGTTTTATGGTGGTGAAGCGAACTCCTGGCATCTCTACTACCGATCTTGTGGGTCGGATGCTGTTGTGTACGAGGAATCATTTTATCAAATCACTGTTGCAGACCCTCTCGGGTGACGAAGGGCCCGGTAGTCCAGAGGAGCGAAACAGACTGGGAGAGGAGATGAGCCAGCGAATTAGAGACTATGCCACAGACGAGTCAGGTTTGCAACCCGGACCACAGGTGTTGAGCTGGATGGGCTCGAAGGCCGCCAAGGAAGACGATGTCTCCGAGGAGATGGGATCATATTGCACCATGGTCAACGGCAACCTTCCCAAGCAAGGACAACGAATCATATACGTTGATGGTGGATTTGATCTGTTCTCATCCGGACACATTGAATTTCTCCGCCAAGTCAAGCTCGCGGAAGATGCGCTTGCACACAAGAACGGATGGTATGATGACACAAATAAGGATCATAACCCAGCATACATTGTAGCTGGCATACATGATGACGAAGTGATCAATCATTGGAAAGGGGTCAATTACCCGATCATGAACATTTTCGAGCGCGGACTTTGTGTGTTACAATGCCGGGTGCGTAGGACGGTTTGAACTGGATCAGTCGCTGATGTGCTATAGTACATTGATTCTGTCATCTTCTCGGCTCCTTTTACCCCGAGCAGAGCATATCTCAACAACTTCCCGTACGGTACTCCGGACGCTGTATACCATGGCCCCACGTCCTTCATGCCACTCACATACGATCCATACACAGCTGCTCGGGATCTAAATCTTTATCAAGAGATTGGCAACCACGATTTCCAAACGGTCAATGCAGGAGAGATAGTAACGCGAATCATGAGAAGTCGAGAAATGTATGAGGCAAGGCAACGAGCCAAAGGCGAGAAGGCTGCTACCGAAGAAGCAGTGAAACGTAGAGAACAACTGGAGAAGGAAGCTTCAAGGCTCGAGAAGAATCGAGCAAGCAATAGGTAAGAACAAAATTCCGTTGCCGGGACCAACACAGGCTTGTTTCAGCAAGGCAAAGGGAGTGTCGCAGTCAGTGTTGGAGCTTGCGACAACGTCTTGAATCGCTTTCGTCAGACTCCAGCTCACACTGCAGTCTAGCTGTTCAGACATCCGGTATGAAGACTATCTTATTCAAAGTTTTCTGTCTCGTATACCCAGTGTCTCCTGATGCTTGTTTATTGGTCATACAATTACCAATAGCCCAATTTTCTACATGCAAAGTGTTATTCCAGAACTCGTTGCTATATTGCTATCGCATAGCACATCACAGAGAAATTCTGATCAAAGATTGTGACATGGAAGAAATTTCACAAGACGAACACGGCTACCAGCGGCTTACGTCGGCCAGCAATGTAAGTTCCTTCTGCAACGGGTAGAAACTCCATTGCATGCGTCAAATGCGATATCGGACCCTGTTCCAAGCGGGAGAGCGCGTCTCCTTGACGAGATTGCCGTCAATACACGGACTCAATGTAAAGCTTTCGCGGATTCTACTTCACTATCATACATAAGAGTCCTAAAATACTCCTTAACAAATATGTCGCTGCCTTTCCAATCAATGTGAAAATCCTTACTTACATACGTCTATCGTCATCTGACTGGCCAACTTTCTCCTGATTGTTGCGGTATCTTCAACTGAGCACCTTCACCGTGAATATCTGCTTCAATGGCTCCTACCGCCATTCAGACGACATCTGAGCTCACCAGCTCAGGCATCAGAAACACGGTCAATAAGACAGCTTTTCCCCTCAACACCAATGGAGTCCGCCATGAATTGAGTGAGCTTGACGCCTCCAAGCTCATCTTCACACGCAATCTCAACCCGAAACTGGTCCCAGAGCCCAATTCCTCAGCTGTATGGGCGCAGAAAGTTTGCAGTGATCATATGATCACATGTCAATGGACATCAACGACCGGCTGGGCAGCACCGCATTTACAACCTTATGGGCCGTTGCAACTTATGCCTACTGCCTCCGTATTTCACTACGCGACCGAATGCTTCGAAGGCCTAAAGGTACGTCCCTTTGGAGATCCGAGTTGAAACACACTTCGTCGAATTTAGAAGTCCTACTGTATTCCTCAAACATTCCATAGGTCACCACATGCCAATGTAGAATCTGGCTGACTCTAAATTGTCGTATAGTTCTATCGTGGTTATGACCTCAAACTCCGACTTTTTCGGCCAAACCGCAACACACGCCGTATGCTCATTTCTGCCACTCGCATATCTCTCCCAATATTCGATCCAGATGAGCTACAGAAATTAATCGAAACACTTGTTGCTGTCGACGGCGAAAAGTGGTTACCAAAGTCAAGGCCGGGAACGTTCCTCTATCTGAGACCGACTATGATTGCAAACGACATATCATTAGGGGTCCAGAAACCGAACGAAGCGTTGCTGTACATTATGGCATGCTGCTTTCCCACTTTAGACACAGGAAGTGGTCCCGCTGGACTGGACCCGTCGCGAAGCAACGAGAGACCGGGCCTCAAGCTGTTGGCGAGCAAGGAAGATACGGTGAGGGCGTGGCCGGGCGGTTTTGGCTATGCCAAGGTGGGCGCCAATTACGGGCCCAGCTTGCTTGCGCAGGGAGAAGCCAGGGCGAGGGGATTCGACCAGGTATTGTGGTTGATGGGGAAGGAGTGTGATGTGACGGAGGCGGGTGCGAGCAACTTTTTCGTTGTGTGGAGGACCCCAGAGGGCAGAGTTCAGCTCATCACGGCTCCGCTTGGAGACAAGGTCATCCTGGATGGAGTCACGAGGGGGAGTGTGCTTGAATTAGCTAGGCAAAGACTGAGCGAAGATTTGGAAGTTGTCGAGAAGAAATTCACCATGTATGAGGTCGAACTGGCTGTCGAGGAGGGTAGGTTGCTTGAGGCTTTTGCGGCAGGAACGGCAGTAGGTGGTTCCCATTCGTCCTTTGACTGTGAAGGACCCGCTGACTTGTCGATCAGTTCTTTATTGCGTCCGTGTCGAAGATATATTTCAGAGGGAACGATCTCGAGATTCCGATGTCCGAGGGCGCGATTGGGAAGTATGCCAATATCTTGAAGACGAAACTGAAAAACATCATGTACGGGAAAGAGCAACATGATTGGGGTGTTGTGGTAGATGAGCGGCAATTGGACAACTGATGTGAATCGTGTTTGCATTTTAGAGTATAGGCGAATTGGTTTCAGGCTTCGAGGGTTTATTTGTTGGAAACAAGTGCAAAGAAAATGAAAGCACTGGTATATCTATGCGACTATCTCACAATCCTTGATGGTGCAAGCTATGTGACCATTCCCTCACATCAGCAAATGCCATCGTACCTTCTCTTTGCAACAAGGTACCATCAGATACCATCACGCTTGGGGTATATCATCTCTGCCATGCCATAAACCTCCGCTGATACAACACCTCCATCTCATCCGAACCATGCATTCATCCATTCAACATTGCCTCCATCTCATCCGGACCATTGCCTCTAAAACTCCTCTTCTGCCAACATGTTGTAGAACATATGTTCCATCTCCTTGCGCTTGAGCCTCATATCCTAAGTCATCGCATCAGTAACTCGGAAGAGAGAGAGAGAGGTAACGAATCAGACATGGGCACATACCGCCTCACCCTCCTGCATCTCCCGAATGGAAGCCTGGGCTCCCTGCTCCATCAACTTCTCAAAGTTCGCCTTCTCGGCCTCAATCTCCTGCATCATCTCCGCATAATCCGCCCCGACAATGTCGGCCGGCACGTCAGTCCCTGTTTGAGTGGGTGGAGCGGCATATTCGGCCGCCAAGCGATCGATCTCCGCCTCGACCGCGAGCCATTCGTTGTACTGACGGTGAAGCTCCGCCTCCTCGGCGTCGATGACCTTTTTGACTTTCTTCATGCGATGGCTGAGCGTCACGACGCCCGTTTGCTTGCCGTCCGCGGAGCTGAACTCGACTTCTTCGTCTTTGAATGGGATGTTGATTTTCTCGAATTGCTCGATGAGTTCTTGCTCTTCTGTGACGTACTCGTGGTCGATTGCCATCAACTGCTGCGAAAGTCCGATGTAGGCTGCTTCGTAGTTTGCCACTGCGTTTGTGTAGATTTGCTCACGAGCCAACTCGATGCTGTCTGAGGTTCAACCATGTTAGTCAAGAATTGGGAATGGATGATGGAGTAGGGAGATCTCACCTGAGAACGCGGCGGACAATGGATGCTCTGGAGTTGGGGAACGTCTGGCTTTGCCATGCTTACTGCTCTTCAAGACCTTGCTTGCTTTACGATTGGCGATCTTGACGGCGCGCGGGGCGTCTTCTCCAGCCTTGCCGAACATTGCTTTGGTGGAGACAGACAGCTTGCGCTGAGGCTTCATTGTCTTTGCCATCTCGATTGGATGATTTATAAGTAGATGATGTGAGGGTATTCGACTGGATGGTAATGATCAATGCGGGAACGTATATAGTAGCTGACAATGGAAGGTATCTGATTGATAAATTGGCAATTGAGCTAGAAGCAGCGAGTTGTATCAACAGTAGTATGATGGTGATAGAGAGATGTAGGTTGGAAGAATGTGTTGGGAGGAAAAGCTGGATTTTAAGGTGGGAAATGTGTGGGCTGGGAGTGGCAACACCAACCCCCTACTTTATTTTGACTGAAGTGAAGTCATTGCACAAACCTCGGTTCGCCGGCTTTTAGGGTTGATAGAAGAGCAACGATGAGAGACCTTATTCTCTAAATTTGATCGTCAGACAAGAAGCAAGCTCCTTCGTAGTAATCACCTACCTTGTAGATTCGGAGATGGATCTAATTACAAGATTCGACCCCGAGTCTACTATATCAGGTCTGTTGTCATAACAAGAGGAAGACGAAAGGGTATGATCCGTGAGGATATCGACCACCATAGCTTCTCCTCGCAGATCTCTCCATCACTGAGAACTCATTCGGAGTTGCTCCGTATACAGTCTCTTCGATTTCGTCCACGACTTCTGGAATTGGAGACATTGTACCAGCTTCAAAGTGTTTTACATTTTGGCCATGTTACACTCCTTACTGACAATTGTCTGCTGGCATGGCATGGCATTTCCACTCCAAAGTATAAAGTCGAAGGTACTTTCCGCGAAGGCACTTTCCTTAATCTGATGATTGCGTTGCAAAATTGGCGCATGAATCATCGTTAAAGGTACACTTTACGACGTCGAGGCTGGTCCTTCTGAGGGGGTTTCTGCGGGTACTAAAACTCCCTTCTCCTCGAGCATCTTCGAGAGTTCCCCGTTCTGATGCATCGACATCAAGATGTCACATCCCCCAACAAATTCACTGCCTACATAAAGCTGTGGTATTGTAGGCCAGTCCGAGTATTCCTTCAGCCCTGGCAACCCCGAATCAGCCTCATCCTAGTAGTCAAAAAGCTGTAAAGGTCATACCTTGTCTCAATTCCTCGTCCTCCAACACATTGAAAGCTGAGAACTTATTGGGATCTACGCCTTGTAGTCCAAGTATCTGTATGCTTGCTCTTGAAAATCCACATTGTGGAATTTCTGGCGTTCCCTTCATGAACAGTACGACTGGCTTTGATGCCACGGCTTTATCTATCGCAGTTCTTGTCTCTGTCGATATCAGTCGAAGTTGCGAAGGGGTGAGACGGATAATTCGAGGTTGAGTAATGGAGACGGCGATCGAACGCGCTGGCCGTGTCAGATACCGACAGGCCTGGGCTACATCAGCACCTTGAGCTTGTAGATAGCGTAGTACTTACTGGTGAAAGGAGTGATCTTGACAACATGCTTGAATAGATTTGTAGGCAGGATGATATGACGGATGAATCGTCGACTGATGTCGTTCAAGACGCTTGGCAATGACGAAATTCGATGTCCATAGATTGGTATTCTACTTTTAGATCACACTTTCTCTCAAATAACTCCTCACTGGTCTCAGCTTGCAGCGATAACTATACTGCTGTGTGAAGCGCAGCTCTCGAGAGTTCTCGGTGTGTACAGTAACGCGATGGCAGATATTCTACCCAGTTTCGTAATATATCCAGGAGATCCTCAAGAAACCTGACACCCTTCGCTTCATCAGATAACTCTACTAACATCAAGGAGCATCCTTCTTGCTGCAAGCTGTAATGTACGACAAGAATTTCGAGTATCATTGTAAGGCTTGTCTCTCTTGCCTAATCGTAGAGAGCCCCAACAATGTCGATGGCACCTGTGTGACAATGAAGATTCGGATAAGTCTTAGAGAAGCGGAGGAAGATTGTTACGTGTAGCACTTCGCAAATGGGGATTCACTCGTCGTTGCGGCTCTATCAATCATGGCTAAACTAACAGTCGACCTTGCTGACAGGTTATCTCTATCTATTGTGAGGTCCTAGGATACGACAGGCGAGATCAATGGAAGCAGGAAGAAGTGCATCATTGTAGCTACAGTGAACAAAGGGCAAATTCTGATGCATTCGGTGTCTAAGAACCACATTCAGGATATTAAGGTGGAGGTATTAGTTTCGATCGCTGGATGGAGGTTTTCGGGCCAATGAAATAAGCAGCCCATGGAGAACTGCCGATGGCGGGTGAACTTGTCATTCACTGAAGAGCGATAAGGATGAGGACTCTGCATTCCACGAGAGTACCGCTATGTGGAATTTGCAACCAGGTTCTTCGGGTTTAAAGTCTGAAAAGCAGAAACCGCCGAGCAAGCCTCGTCACAATTGAAGGAGTCAAGCTATGATTATCACTAACAGCTGAACCTTCTTCGATCGTTCACTTGAGGTCTCGTGATTTCTGAAGCGAGACGTCTGGGATTGGTATCACCACATTCGCTTCGAAGTATGCCTTCTCCATTCACCATTGTCTGGTGATGTTCCTAAGGCAGCGCCATACCCAACAAAAATGCCGGCTCATCTATATTGTGGTGTTGGTAGCTGCGATCCGTCAGCACAAGCTGACAGGAAGTCGGCAAGTCTACCTGAGAATCCCTATCCCTCCTGGTTCAAGCATCATCGATAATGGGAAGCTCATAGGGTACCCGAGCCATCTTCTCGTGAATGCCCGCAGGATGTGCCCATGGGCTATCTGTGGAACGAGTTATAAAAATGAAAGCGATGAATTAGACCTTTTGTAGGCTTACGAGAAGAACATCGCAAGGATTCTCTCCATTCATGTTGGGACTTTGTATCTCTCGTATTTGCTTGATCACTCGGTCGACTCTCTCTGTAACTTGCTCTGGCGACCTAGGAGAATATCGAGGTTGGCTTTTGCAGTTCGCGTAGAAATAAAACGTACTCTCCGCCTTCAGCTCCATCCCTGAAGTGATCCCATTTTGCACCATCCAAACCCCTGCGCTCTCTCAACTGCCTGATTTCCTTCGTCTTCATCCCTTCATAATCGCCATACTGCCATTCGTCCAAATCTGCCGAGAATTCGACTTTACCCTCGTGCAAATTTTCGCGAACATCGGGCGCAAACATCAACTCGTACGTCTTACGCGCTCGTTGCATGGGGCTCACGAGTATGCGAACAAGCTTTCTCGGATCAATAAGCAGGGCAGGACCTACCAGTACTCGCGCCGATTTCGACACCTGGGCCTCACCGGCCGAGGTAAGAGGAAGATCTGTAGAGCCAGTCCAGCGGCCTGTGATGCTCCATTCGGTCTGCCCTGTTGTGCAATATCAATGGTAATTTTGAATGTAACAGAACAAAAGAACGAACCATGACGTGCAAGGAAGACTCTGGGAGTCCCTGAATCTTTGTCGGCTGCCATGAGCGAAGAGGATGAGATTTCTGGTTGGAAGGCGGGGTTTGTGCGCACAAATTTGAAGATCGACGGTTCTCAGAAGGAACGATATAAGAAGTAAATGCATGGGCCACTGCGACACAGTTTTTGAATCATTGAATCGCCAATACTTCATGGTCATGATACAAGGAATGTAGCAGCCGCTCACACATAAACGCTTAAGAAGAAACATCTATTTCACCCCGTCGCAAAGCCAACAAAGCACGAACATCAGTGACATACTGTAGTGCCTCCAGAATAGGTACTAGGTGCAAGAGGTCATTATCGGTCGGGTCGTTGATCCAGCCTTCAATGGGTATGGCATTGTCTTCGATCAGTCAGCAACAGGGAAACGGATCTGCGCCAGGATGGTATTACCTTCATGAAAACTATAGCTATGTGGGCTGTTATCAAGTATCATAACTTTGCTCAAGTCTGGCTCAACAGAGCTGAGATCCTTAATATATGAGCCGTTCCTGAAGGTACAATGCTGCCGGTAATATCTGCACGAGAAGTATTTCCTCTCTTGTTCAAGCCAGTCAATGACGGGATCTGCGTACTCCTGTACCGAGGCGGTGAAAACAACAAGATTATACCATTTACATACTTTTCGAAGAAAGTCGTCGCAATGAGGTCGTTTATGTACGTAGTAAAGGATTGGATGCTGAGGACCGAGTTTGGCCCCTCCGTAGCCAACAGTGTTATTGAGTTTAACTTCCACCATGTGGCCACTGCTCATCCTACCGCCCATTGATAGGCTGTGGATGAGCGTTTCGTCTAGGTCTATCACCAGAGTTTTTTGTGTGAGTCTGGAGGATCGTGTGGATGTTGGCGCCGAGTATGAGGGTTGCCGCAGGGGTATGAGAGGTCTAGGAGGAGCTGGCGCACGGGGATACTTGGTCAACTTCAGGGACGATGCAGGCGATGTTGGCGATTTGATATTGGCTACCGTCAGTGCAGGCGCTCGATTGGATTCGCTTTTGTGCTTTTTCTGTTTCCGCCGTCGAGCCGTGTCTTCATTGTACAACTTTATGCGGATTGACCTTCTGGTATAAGGGAGATCTTCTGACGAAGAAGAGGTCTGAGGCCGAGGTCGACTTTCTGGTGGCGTATCGAGTATTACTGTATTTCCTCCTACATCCGCCTCAGATTCTGAGGTGGCAGTGGCAGGATCAGCACCTCGTAGCTTTCGCCTGATATCCTTGGATTGGGCCTTCCGCCGTACGTTCTTGACATCTGTCTCGGAGGTGGTTGATTTTTTAGGGTGGTCTGGCGAGCCCGAGAGGCCTACAGCCTGTGCTGTGGATGTCCTTCCGTTCCTTCTCGGCAGAACCCGGCCAAGCTTTCGTATTGGTAATAGTGGAGAGAACGTGCCTTTCTCGTCGTATAGTCCAGCCACCATGTATACTCCAGGTGAAGCCAATGTTGACAGCACCCATCTCAGTGACTTCGTGAGAGCTGCCACCAGCCTTATTGCTGCCGAGCGAAGCTTGTGGTACCTCATAATTGCTTTCAATGGGGCCTCAACCTTCTCTTCTCGGCCCGACAGTGGCTCCTCCTTGTTTGATGTGCCTGAGTCCGTATCACTGTTCAATTCTTCCTCTAGCCGGTCGCTACCGAAGTTCTTCTCCTTCTCCAGAACAATATCACTTGTGCCTCCATTGATATGTTGACTGACACTGCGCTTTGGCTTGTTGTCCGATGTTCCCTTTTTGAGATTGCCGTCACTGTACGACCGGGGCCTGATGTTGGTAGTTGACTGAGGCGGGGTTGGGCCTATTACGCGTGCCGAAAGGATGTTCAAGGAATTCATCGTCTGAGACGATCCATCAGAATGCAGTACCAGTGGTGTACATGTCCTGAAGACAGGTATAAATTCTATGAATAGGTAGAGGCTCGATCAAAGCGAAGTCGGAGTGGATTCATATACTTAAGCCCCCCGGCTTCCGAAAGAAGATCTTGCCCGGCGACCACGCTCGGAGATCGACAGCCTGAAGCCTGCAAGGGCGTGCGTAATTCGGCGAAGACGCGACCAATCGATGCCTTGTGATATGCAAATTCAATGCCTGATTGAAAGCGTGGACGAGTATGTGGAGGAACAAAGCTGGGGAGCTGGGAGTTCGGACGAACCCATGTGATGATCCGCAAATCACAACCAGGCTAAAACTACCTACCCAATAAGTCGATGCTAAGTCACATCCATAGAAGCTAACCTTTTGGGGCTTAACGTCAACCTACGTCTAGCTTGTGAAGGTTAGCTTCTGAGGGTGTGACTTCGCGCCGACTTATGGGATAGCTGCCGTGCTACCTTACTTTACTCACGGTCTCCAGGTAATATCAATCCATTGTGATTGGCGGGAACTTCCACAACTTCTCGTTTGCGTATCAGAGAACAAGACTTCTATGCCTACTCATTCTTGACTTCTCCGATCCTCATTTGACATCTAATGAAGTCCAAAGGATCGTCCAAACTGCTCTTGCTCCCACTGCATCGGACTTTGGGACCCTGCACAGAATGTTTTAAATAGTGTTCATTGAACAGCACTGTATAAGCATCATGCCGTCTACGATGGGACTCACCGTTCCTAGCCTTACCACCTTTACCAGATCAGTCCGCAGCAGAGGCACTCCAGTAGAGTCGTCCATAGAGAACCTGATCTCGTAAGGTCAAACGCATATTTCAATTTTCAGAAACCTAACCAGTGGATGCAGCCTGCTCAAACGACGCCAGATACGGAACTCGAAAGCCTGTGCTATAGCTACAGCGTTCCTTTTGCGCCGCGTGGTTGAAGCCTTCAAGGTCACGGAGGTCTCAGAACTCATTGAGCGGGTGCGGCAAGTGGGCCAGCGATTGATCGCGGCGCAACCTAGAGAACTCGCTATTGGGAATATAGTGCGTCGGGTGCTGGGTGTCATCCGAGAGGAGGCAGAAGAGGACCGAGAGGGCGAGACTAGTGGTTACAGTGATGTCGGCAAAGACAGTCGGCCACAGACGCCGAGGGAGACCACTCCTCGACTATCAGACTCTCCAAGCCTCTCCTTCCGAAGCATTACATCAAGCCCGCCTATGCAAAATGGAACCGATCACTCGACTGCAGGGCCCAAGGGGGGAGTTCAACGTCCTTCGCTACTCACTTCGCATGCTTCCTCTACTGCCGCTAACGCTGGCTACACAGCGCAATCGATGTTCAGTCTATTGTCTCACCCAAGTTCCAGTATAGCTTCTCCCACTGCAACACCTAGCTCACAATGCGCTGGGAGCCATCCACCACTGTCTCACCAAGCTTTTGTCAGTCCTTCTGCCGCTAAGGATCTCAAAGCCGAAGTTGTCGAAGGAATACAGGAGATCCTTGAGGAATTGAACCAAGCCGATGAGCAGATAGCGAGCTACGCGTTGGAGCATATTCATTCCAATGAGATCATACTCACGCACTCATCCTCAATTACTGTACAAAAATTCCTTCTGAAGGCAGCGGCTAAAAGAAAATTCGCCGTGGTCCATGCAGAGGCTTACCCCAACGATCACGAAGCTACTCATGCCGCCGTAGTTGGCAAAGGCAAGGGAGAGTTCGATGATGACTTGGGATCTGAATTGTTTGCAAAAACGTTGACTTCGGCTGGTATCACAGTGATACTCATTCCTGATTCTGCTGTTTTTGGACTGATGTCTCGGATCAATAAGGTGGTTCTCGGTGCTCATGCAGTGCTCGCGAATGGAAGTTTTGTTGCGATCGCAGGTGCAAAGGCCATTGCTCAAGCTGCCCATGTGCATAGCACGCATGTTGTTGTGCTCAGCCCCGTTTACCAACTCAGCCCAGTCTATCCTTTCGATCCTGATACATTAATGGAAAATGGCGACCCAAGTAAGGTAGTTGGTTACGATAATGGAGATCTCGTGGAGGGAATTGAAATCGAGAACCCACTTTTTGATTACGTGCCTGCAGAGCTGGTAGATCTCTATATCACGAATCTGTAAGTAATCTCCTTATCTGGAGAGCAGGAATACTAACAGTACACCTTAGGGGCGGTCACGCGGGATCTTATCTCTATCGTATAATTCAGGATCATTACAGGACTGAAGATATTGATTTAGGTAGAATCGATGAATGCTAATGATACCCCACTTATCGCATGCCTGTTCACCTTTGGCTGATCCATTGTTGCCTCTTGATTTGGTATGACCATCCCGATACCTTTCACAGCTGAACAAAAGCCACCTAGCCTTCCCTCTAAGCGTTTCGCTTCAAACTCTTAGGTAGTAGTCTCTAGATCCGTCAATCATTGGAGCCTGTTTCGATCGGCCTCCCTGCTTCTCTGCGACTTTGTTAGCCTCTGAAGTAAGGCGACTTGTTTCAGCAGTATAGTCAGTAATGAAAGCATTACACATGGTGCAGCGTCTCAGATCTTTTCAATTTACAATGCGTCTTCAGCCTGCACACTTCCCAGGCTTTCGACCTTCCAACAGACAATCAGTAGCACAAACACAGTGCATTCCAAAGACGAGCATCTCCCCTTTGTACACCACTGCCATTGACGACAAATCTTGGAGAGAAGGTAGATTTGAGGTTCCATTTAGTGGTGCGATCATGGATCTGTGTATGTACACGTCAAATACAGAGTATGTTCATAAACTTTGAACAGCCTCCCTTGCTGATGCGCTGACAAGTCATGCTGTTGAATTTGCAAAGGTTTGCATACTTCCTGATGTTGTGTATACCAGAAGACGGAAACCATAAGAACGTAGGCTGCAGTCAGACCTTTTACCAATTCTTCTTCATAGACACTGCGTGGAACTGTAGAAATCACCATAGGCTAGAGCGGCCAAAGAGAAGTGCTTACTTACTAAACATGACTCTTTCGAGACCGGATCCCTGCGTTAATGAATGAATATGAGCGCACTTGTCATTGTGATATGAACTCAGGATGCGGAGTGTCTGCGGTGGAAGACAAGCCTCTAGCTTCCGCGAACCCCGCTAAATTATAATCCGTTTGCAAAATACGCTGCTTATCAGTACCAAATCACCAGCGCACTATTGGGAATGTGTCATTTTCACTCGCCGTGAGGGAATACCAGTCTCTTTCCTCGGGGTCGTTCTCCCTCACAATGGAGTTCTTGAAATCAGCAGTAGCGTCAGCAATATCTAAAGACCCTCCTTTTCCGTATAAGTTTGGGGACAGGTTGACTGTTGACCAGTCAATTTGGGCCTTGCATAATGGCACGAAGCGAGTGTGTGTACCCCTGAGTACTTGGAGGGATTTGCCTAACCTCTCTATTGCTCTAGGAAGACGGCTCGGACTGCAGCATCTTCGCCTTTGATATCATAGCCGATAGGTCTCGCGTACCCCTCGCTCGAAATGCGGTACGAAAGATGCGGACATTGCGACATCCAGGAGTAATAAAAGTATTAGATACCGTCGAGACGGACACCTATATCTACATGGCTACGGAAAGAGTCACTCCTCTAGTATGGCCTGCTCGTCGGAAGAGCCTCAGTGTGGAAACGTCAAAATGGGGGTTATCCACCATTGCAAATACTCTCTCCTTCATCAATGACGAGGCTTTGTCTATACACGGCAACGTGCGCCTTTCATCAGTCTACACCAGTCAAAGTGGAGAATGGAGGCTTGGAGGCTTCGAGGTCCTGAGTTCCATGAAGGACGATGATGCTACTATATACAAATATGGAAGTTTCATCCCCGAATCCAGCTGCTACACACCACCTGAGATTGGTAAGTCAGGATGGGAGGCAATTAAACGTAATCAGGTGTCTGCTGTCGACTCGTACGACTTCGGGATATTAACATTTGAGGTCTTTAATGGTTGCCTCATTACTGGTGACCAGATAGGCCAGACCAAGAATGTGCCGCCAAGTATGCATCAGAGTTATAGGAGGCTTCTAAATGCGAACCCTAAGGTTAGATTGAGTATTACCCATTTTCAGGATCAGGGTAGACGAAGTGGCGGCTTCTTTGAAACCCCCCTTATCAAGTTGACAGAGGGACTTGAAAGTCTTGGCCTCAAAAGTGATGGCGAGCGAGGAGAATTCCTAAGGTTGGCCACTGATTTCAGTAGATATTTCAAAGAGCGCTGACTGGTTTACAGCGAACTCGACGACGTCGCGGACGACTTTCCAGAAGAATATTTCTGCGTCAAGGTTCTGCCCGAGCTTCTCAAGTCGATCGAATTTGGAGGTGGAGGGCCAAGGGTCTTTGCATCTGTAATGAAAATTGGAAAGAAGCTCTCCGACGACGAATGGGAGTCACGAATCACGCCAGTAATTGTGAGGCTGTTTTACAACCCGGACCGGGCCATAAGAGTGTGTCTCCTCGAAAACTTGGCGAACATGATCGATCACCTTTCTCAGAAAATAGTGAATGACAAGATCTTCCCCCAAATGGTCACGGGTTTCGCGGACGTTGCCCCGTTAGTCCGCGAACAGACAGTCAAAGCGGTGTTGACCATCATTTCTAAGCTTTCAGACCGCACTATTAATGGTGAGCTGCTCAAGCAGCTTGCAAAGACCTCGAACGACGAGCAGCCAGGCATTCGGACTAATACCACCATCTGTCTGGGAAAGATTGCTCGTAGCCTTGGCTCAAATACCAGGCATAAGGTCCTAATTGCAGCCTTTTCGCGCTCACTCCGCGATCCATTTGTACATGCACGGAACGCGGCGTTGTTAGCCCTTGCAGCAACGTCAGATCTTTTTACCGAAGACGATTGTGCAAACAAGATTCTACCAGCTCTATGCCCTTCATTGATAGACAAAGAAAAGGTTGTTCGGGACCAAGCTAACAAGTGCTTTGATGTATATCTTCAGAAGGTACGAAAGCATGGCAATTCATTACCAGACACAACTTTACCACTGCCTACCACAACGTCTGCAAATGGTAGCGCCCCACGTATGGGTACACTTCAGAATGACTCGGCTGGGTGGGCGGGCTGGGCAATATCTTCATTTACAAATAAACTCGGGACCGCAAGCGGCGAAATGGAATCCAAGGCCACCAGGCCTCATCTTACAGCAAAGGATAGATCCTCCTCCGTCCCTCCAGCCATTGATGCATCCCGGCCTTCTCGTATTTCTGCATCAGCATCAAATCTTCACCACCAGGCTGTCACTGGCATAACAACCCCTGCACGAGCCCCCACACCCACAGAGCAATATTTCACAAATTCACTCGGAGATGATGAAGCAATCGATGAAGCGTGGGGCGAATTGGCTGACGATGAATTTGTCGACGCTCCCTCTGAACCCAAGTTAGTGCCAGCGCCACCCGTCAGCTTTGACGACGGTGGGGAGCCAGACTTTGAGGGGTGGCTGAAAGCACAAGCACAAGCCAAATCAAAGGCCACGCTGCCCAAGGGACTAGTGAAGCCTTCCCCCAATGTAATCACACGGACGACGACTACTGGAAGTGTCGGCTCAGGAGCCGGGCCAAAGAAGCTTGCAAGCACAGTCGCGAAGCCCAAAGTTGCTCCCGCAAAGGCTATTACCACGAAGCCTAAGGTGACAGCCGCAGATGATGACTGGGGTGACGCTTGGGACTGATGTAAGCACTCCCAGGCCTATTGTCTTCACCAACACGTTTTGCAATTTCACTTCAGTCCTCTGCATCTTAGCAGCTTCTTGAATCAAGGCGTAAGCGTGGATGTATCACCAATAGAAAAGGCATAGTCTTCTGGGTTGGCCTTTTAGGACTTTTGATTTGGAAGATACCCTGAAGCAAGCGTGGTTACGACTGGCTAGAATAGCATTCACATAAACGTTGTAGCCTGCGAGGCAGTCTCAATGCAGAATGTGAGAAAATATTAATGAGGCACATCCGTACTAGCCTTCAGCGCCATCGCTAAAAGTGAAAACGTGTCGTGCAGTGCTGAATATCAGCGAGTCGTCCCTTCATCTCTCGGAGTAGTCGTTCAAAGCCACACATACGGCCCCCCTATGATGCCCGTTGTACTGCCTAATGACCGCCTGAGTGCCCAATTCCCACAGCCTAGCAACATGGTCGCTGCAGGAAGTGACCAAATACGCGCTATCGGCACTAAAAGCACAGTCCCATACCCAGCGCTGATGGCTTTCCAAGCTTGTTTCTAAGGGAAAAGCTCCGGGTGCGCGTTCAGTGGGGAGGTTCTCGTTACCCTTTATGTTGTGAGGGGCGGAAGGGTCAACAGACCAAATCCGGGCGTTGTGATCGGCGCTACAAGTGGCGAGATGACGTACATCGGGGGAGAGAAGAACCCGAGTGACATAGGCTGTATGTGCTTGAAAGGAGGTTACTGGGATGAGGGAGGTGATATCCTGGTTTTGTTCCATGCGCCAGACATACACATTGCCCTGAGAGGAAGCGAGCGTCAGTCTATCATATCTATTATTGAACTCAAAGTAGGACGTTACCGAATTATTGCCTGCACACAAAAGGGTACCATCAGTCGCGACTGTGACACTTGAAACGGAAACATCTTCCTCTGGAATAAGCTGGTGTGTGCACTTGTTCTCGCCCAGGTCCCAAATCCTGACATTGCCTCCACGATCACAAGCAATCACCTCTCCTTGATTCGGATGGATCACCACGTCGTTGACAGGGATACCGTGATCATAGCTCCGCTGAATTACTCCATCTTTCGTCTGCCATACCTTTACCCAGCCATCTTCAGAGCTGGTCACCATCCACTTTCCCTCGCAATGGAACGTGACGCCAGTGACATTGCCCGAATGTCCAGTAAATACCATTACAGGAGCTGGGTTCGTGGAGCGGATGTCGAAAAGCTTGACATTGTGGTTCCCAGCTGCTGCGAGATAACGCTTATCTGGAGAGATGCATAGGCGATTTACTTGAGAGTCGGGATGCTGTATTGTCCGGTGGCATATTCCAGAAAGCGCCTCCCAAAACCGGATGGTGTGATCATAACCGGCTGAGAGAGAAGGTCAATCTCAACGTCAAAGAAAGAGATTCCCAAGCGGGCAAGGCTGCATGACATCAGCTTACCTGTGCATAGGATCACGCTCATTGTAGTTGAAAGGCCTATTAGACTTCGGCTAAGTCCCTCTTGAACGCTGATTGATTGACATCTCCGTCATGTGGAAAGAAGTATCGCGAAAGTGGAGTCGATAGAGGGGTCTCTTTAACGGGTCACGGAATTCGGTTTGTTGTGCTTCTCCACAAATGCGCTCACTGCCAGACATATAACGAGCCGCCGTGATGGAGTACGTGTCGCTTGGTTAGTCTTCGTAGGTGCGAGTATTCAGGAATTCAATGGTAAAGATTTAAACTGGCTATAGTAAAGAATTGAACGCTTCAATGTTCCAGAGTGATGAGCCCTTGGCGCCGGCAGAACCCGTGTTTCAAGAAGCGGCGGCAAGATTGAAGCGATCCAGATCAACATCAGCATATCTCTTGGGTCTAGACTACGAATGCCGATCTCAGCAAATCTCTTCCCAAGCTTCAGCGATCTTGTATCTATGTTAGAATACAAAGTGTTCAACCTGGCCCTTTTGTACAGGCTTTGCCGTTATGCCTGGGTAAGCCAATATACAAGTTATCCAGTATGCCTGGATGACTCAATCTTGGTCCGGGTCTCAATGGATTGATGCACGTTTGATCATGGCTCCCTCATTGCTCAAGAAAATGAGTGGAAGCAAGGAGAGAGTGGAAGGTAACTATGCTTCTTCGGACCTGTTTCCGTCACTGGGTCCGTCTCCTCATAGCGATCTGGGGCTTACACTTCTCCCCGGATCACAGACACAGAAAGGGAATGAAGACCGCACAGATTCTGTATCAAATTCCGAACCTGTTGATCTTGTCAGCCATAATGAACAGCGACAAACAGCAGCAGAGCAGAGTAAGAAAATCCAAGCTGTGTGCAGGAGTGGACGCTTGGAGAACCACGAGGCACCATCGTACTCCACAACGGCCCTCATTCGGAGTAAAAGTCGTTGCCTAACTGATGTCACCAATGTGAACGTTCGACATGGCTATCGGACGCCATACAATGACTGCTCCGCTCAAGCTCCGAAGCGGAGAAAGCTTGGGCGCCGAAATGATCGCCATTCATCGGATACCACTAGCAACGAATCCTCATCAGTTGCCTATGTAAGTCCACGCAGAGAGTGTGTGAAGTCTCTTGCAAACGCCGACAATGTTCATCTGGATGAAGTTCAAGGATCAGGTTTGGTACCGTCCACAACAAAGTCTAAATCAGTGGGGGGAGGGGCGGTATTTGAAAAGCCTGTGTCAACGTCTCCTAGTGCCAGTACTAGCGTCTTGGATTCGAAAAATATCGGAATTTATTCTGGTGTTTTACCCGAAAGCATTGTACATCGTGCAATACAGAGAACCGTGCAGCCACCAAAGTCTTTGAACATCCATCTTCAACTCCAAAAGGCGCGCGTGAGCGAAGCGGTGAATTTGCAGGAAACTGCTTCCTGGGATTCTTCAGTGGTGCCCAAGCTCCCTGTTCACGGCCAATATCGTGCAACGGATACTGCTGCAAGACTATATCTACAGCGACGATCAAAACCTTTACCCTCAACCTCCAACGCTATTACAAAACCTTGCGGAGCTGTATTGCATCCGCTCAACAAAGTCACTAGATCGTGGACGTGTCACTTACCAAGAGCATCGAAAAATCATCGCCGGAGACGTGACGTTAGACCGTCCACCACTGTTTCAGGAGCAGCAGATTCACTCATCCAAACTGCGGGGCAACATCGAACACCTAGCGGTGACAACACGTCCACAACAAGAAGGATAATCCGATACCCGACGGCTTTGAGCCAATGTGAATCGCAAGCTCCGCTGACCCAGACTTCACCCTCTGCCAAAGTACCGGTCTCTCCATCGAATAATCGGTCTGTTCATTACTTGCTCAACGATACTGTTGCCGGGTACCAAAGACATCTAGTCCACAAACGAACAACTTCACTTCCTAATCTACCTTCGAGGCGCCATATGTCATCGATGGATCCTAATCAACGCTACCAGCCATATGCGCTACCTACTCCACCGAGCGAAACCCAAGCATTTCCTTACCAAAGACCAGCTTCCAACCCGCTCACCAGCCCTGCTGTCGCTACTAACATGTGGAACAACTCAGACAATGGGTCTCTTGATGGTCTTAACCCGTTCGCAGCATCCTGCACACCATCAAGTCAGGGTACGTATCCTGCGGTACATCATCCGTATGATCACTCCATGCTCCCGAATACTTTCTCCCCCAACAACACCATGGCATACCAATCCGAACCTGCTCGCCATCAACACCTTGCATCGGATAGGGGCTTCGGACATTCTAGCAGCCAAGCAAGTTTCGCGAATGGCAGCATGCCTCAAGCTCCTCAACAAGCCAACGGCCACTCGATACAGCCAAAAGAGTATTACAGTCATACCGAGATGCAGGGCTATATCAACGGCTGCCACCAGCTCTGGGAGGCTCGTTCCCAGAGCAGAGATGCAGCATACGAATCTCAGCTGTCGCAAGAGAGAAGTCAGTCCCGAAACCTCAGTCATTCAAATACTCAGATGGGATTCGATCTTAAAGTGTTGAGGCTCAATTTAGGAAGATTACAACAAGAACAGGCGGATTTAAAGGGCGGAGCCCCTCACGATTACCGGGAGCTATACCAGCGTTATCACGGTTTGCACAACACCCTTGCATATCGGGACCAGGAGGTGGCCTACCTGCAAAAAGAAATTGGCAGACTACAGGCCGTCATTCAAGACCTAAGTTTCCAAATGGAAAAGTTGGCAGCTCGCCCTCGGCCCAATGCTACCATTGCGAAGCATATACTCCAGACTCTCTCTAGACCAAACCCCGTAGTCACCACTACGCCAGGACCATCTCAGGCATTCTTACCACAAAACTTCAATAGCAATACGGCCTCACGGCATGAAAATAACGCTCAGCCACTGTATCATTCAGGCTATCTAGAGGGACAGACAATATCATTCAATACCAGGCATAGCAATCCTCGAGCGCTTTCAACAGGCCTTCTTCCTACAAGCTCGGTTGTATCGACCTCGTTTGCTGATCAATCGGGCTCAGCGGCATATGCAGATCCACACGTGATGGGGAATAGTGTTACGATTGAACGTGGGCCCGTTGTCCCAGCTTCTGCAGTCGTGATCGATCTGACCAACGACTTAAACGCTCCTTCATCGTCAGAGCTAGTTGTCGCCCCTCCACCTCGAATGCGTATGTCATTCATGGATGAACAACCTGAACCAGAGCGAACCCCGGCGGATCTCCAGGAACAAGCGGCACTAATGACCGCTTTCAACAAAAAGGATTTTCACTGGATGGATGGGCTTCATCCTGGCAGAGCCATTCACACGCCTGGGATAAATTTCGGATTGCCCAGCTCGAAACTAGCACTAGCTGCCAAAGCCAAAGAAGGCTCGAGTAATGCCGGTAAGATAAACACAAAGAAAAGGAAGGACGTGATGGATGCGCTAGCGAACCATGATACTGCGCAGAACGAACAATCGCGCAATGGCCAGGCTCTGAAGAAACGAGCGAGAACCGCAGTCTCTCAAAAGAAGTGTCTAGGAAACAAGGGAAGGGAGCAGGAAGGTTTGTCCAATCAGGATTCCGTGACTGCAAGTGGCGTGTCGGAGACCCAGCAGCAAGGTCCGAAGGCCACCGAAGGCCAACATCCAAGCAGCGAGTCGCTAGCGGAAGACCATCACCCAGTGGCCCAATCCACCCAGAACACGGGAGTCCTCGAAGAGCATAGCGAGCCACCACTATTACTTCTGAGACAAGCTGAAGAAGAGCAATCAGGGGCTGCCAGAAATCCACCAATGGAAGATGATAATAATATGGAGGTTATGCATTTTCCTAATTTCACCATCAACGAGGATGAGGACGGCGAGATGACTCCGGCCCAATTTCAGGCAATGTTAGCTGCTGAAGCAGACATCAACGCTGAGTATGAAGATGGGGCGGCGAAACTGGAAGCAATGTTGACTGCAGATGCGGAGGCCGACGCTGATTCTGATGATGGGGGAGCGGCAGAGCTGCAGGCGATAATGGAAGCGGAAGCGAGGGAAATGGAGGCAGCGGCAATGGGCTTCGAGGGTTCAATTGCTGCCACCAGCGCGAATTCTGACGGTCCTGCGCAGCATGACGAGTCGGAGAGCGAGGAGGAGTAGGATATCTTGAAATAAGGAACGCTAGCGGAGGTCACTGAGAAGGGTCGGTTTGGTAGGCTATAACACATTTGGGAATGTTTATTCCGTTCGTAGCAATGGCTTCGATTGTCAGCTACAGTGCATGCTGTGAGAGCTCACGACGTCATATGTCTTTTGTTTTGGTTGGCGAGTGTGATTCCCGATTAGAGGGCGGGGCGCTATTGCTCACAGCTGTCTGAGATTGGAGGTCCCCGTCCTGTACATAGAGCTAGAGGGAATACAATATCAGTGCCTGAACAATGCAACCAATGCTTGATCAGATCACATGGTTAAAGCCTGTACAAGCATTCCATCGGCTTGAAAAAAAGAGGGCAGAGCCTTTCAGGGACATCTCTACTAGTTACTATCTATTTGATCACGAAAGCTCGTCAGAGAATTGCCGCTCCACAGAGTCCTCGTAGTTTGACTTACGACTATGTTCACAGTATATTACGAGGCGCCTTTTAGGAGGGCGAAATATGATATTCCACTTATCATTCGAAGGTGGCCTGGTGATCTCGCATGTCCGGGAAGACTGTGGGCAACTCTAGTAATGAGCAACACCCTATGTGCTATGCTGAAAAACAATTTTGCTGGTCGGCATGATCACCAAGGGGGGTGCTGAGGAGAACCTGATCGATCAACGGTGGCAAGGAGGTTGAACTTTTCGTGGTTCTGGTATCATTGGATGGGTAATGCGGATGGCAATGTGCTGTTGTTGTGCTGGTAGATGGGACGTGAAGTTTGGAGAGGAATCACTCAAATGAGAAGAACGCATGGTCGAATTGTGAGACGAGGCAGCACGAGGAAGAGGTTTGGGAGGGTTCTGTTTGAGGAGAAACAAGCAGTGATTGGTACTTGAAACATCACGCACAGACTTGGAACAAAACTCTTTCATGGAGTCACCCAGATTCATGATGTATGATGATGTCTCTGATTGAATCTATCGTAAGAAAGTATTTGACATGAAAAAGTATCTCTAAAGTGGACATTTCCACGCAACCATTCGATGCTACCACAACCTGTGTTACAGCCCGACACCGACTCAAGATGCGCTTGTTCCGGAATCCAACAATGGTGGTACAACCAGGAAAGCGCACTTGGGACCACATGAGGGCCGGGAACCTGACGAGTGGTGGATATGCTTTCCGAAGGTGGTGATAGCGTTTCTTATATGTCCACGAATACCCGATGCTGCGAAATCTTGGGCCACAATCCGACGATCACTGAGAAGTGCACTAAGCCCGAAGTCCAACGGTGGTCGGGCGTGCACTCAGAATCATACGAGGATTGGGAACTTGAGTAGATGGTGTGCTGCTGAGGATGCTGAGGAGTATATGAGGGCTGCGAGCCTGATGAGTTCATGTGCTGCTGAAGGTGGGTATTAGGTTTCTGGTATGTGGACACAAGCACCCAATGCTGGGAGATCTTGGGCCACAATCCGACGATCACTGAGAAGTGCACTAATCCCGAAGTCCAACGGTGGTCAGGTGTGTACCCAGAATCATACGAGGAATGGGAACTTGAACAGGCGATGTGCTGCTGTGGATGCCGAAAAGTCCGAAGAGATTGATGGGCTGATGAAAATGCTGACTATTGAAATGTTGAAATGCTGGAATGCTGAAATGCTGAAATGCTGAGAGGCACGCTGCATGCTGGGGTATCGTAAATGCAATGACGCCAAACTGTGCTGGGAAATGCTGGCGATGAACGCCTCCATATGCTGTGGCATTCAGCCTTCCACGAACAGCGACTCTTCCTCATATGTCTGGATCTTGCTTATTAGGAAATCATTGTCGTCAACAAGAGTCTTCTCTTCCTCGGCTCCCTCTGAATTGTCCTCGTCGTCGTCAGAATCGATGACGAAGGCGGTTTCTTGTGTGTTGCTCTCTTTGATGAGACTGTAGGTTTGTCGTCCTCCCTGGGCGTCTTGGCCTTCACTCTCGTATTCAGCCTCATTGGAATCCGCTTCAGAGTACCCCTCCTCGCTTATGGGATAAGACTCTCCGCGCCAGCGTTTTGATTGAAGTGCTTCATCTACTTCGTCTTCCACCCCTTCCTCACTTCGGAAACGCTTCACGCCTTGCGAGTAGACACGAGGGGCCCCGTTGACATAAGTGCCACCATAGTGGTTGCCGAAGGGCTGCTGAGCGCGTCCGTAAGCCAGGCTAGTGTCACTGAGATCTTGGTCGTCTTCTTCACTGCTGTAATGCTCCCGGCTTCTTGTGAGGAAACGATCGACTTTGTTGATCTGACGACCGCGGTAGGGCTCTGGACCGCATCCATAAGGTAGCCCAATTTGACCGACATGATCTTCTTCATCGTCGTCTTCTTCATCGTCGCCTTCTTCATCTTCTTCTCCTTCCGCCTCATCGTCCTCTTCATCTTCTTCCTCCTCAGACCCATCTTCCTCGGAGTCACGCTGTTGTTCGTCGATATGATTATTGAGGATCGGGCCATGTTTCAAGTATCCAGCATTACCATCATCTCCGTCCGCAAAGGTCTCATATTGCACTTCTTCGTGCTGATCTTCGCAGATCTTTGGCCGCTCTTCCACGTCATGCTCCCTACCATTGTCATTGCCGCCGAAAGCGTTGCCACCCAGGTCAGGGAATGATTCATGCGCTTTCAGACCTTTGGCATCCTGCGGCTGCTCTTCACCGAAGTAGGTATTGGAATTGCTGTTCTCTGAACAGAAATGCCCGAAATCTTGATTTTCTTCATGGTTGTGAAGGGGCTCTCTACCACAGTCGGCATCAAAATTATCATTGAGTAGAGGGGAATTCCCGTCCTCTAATCCCTCTCCATCCTTTTGAAGTTGCTCTTCACCAAGGTAGGCATTAATACTGCCGTTAACTTGAAAGTGAGCAACGTTCTTATTATTCTCTTCCCACTGAGCCCCATCGTCAGGGGCTTGCTCATCGATGTGGTTGATATTACCAGCGTTGGCTAATGGAGTGTCCGCCCTTAGATCATCGTGGGGTGTGATCTTGACCCTCTTCTCTGCGGGGCGATCAACACCCGACTGTTCCTCTTCGTCAGTGTCATCATAATCTTCATCGATATGTCGCTTCAGATGGTGTTTATGAATTGATGTAGATCCAGAACCAGACTGATCTGCGTGTATGACTGGATGGGGAAGGTTGTCGTTCTTGACTGAATCATCAGCAAATTGGTTGGGGTTAACGATCGTATTTGGAAGATTGTCGTTCCTCAACGAACCAACCTCAAAATGGTCGGTATTGACGAATGGATTGGAACGGCTGTCATTGTCAAGTACTCCGCTACCGAGCTTCTCAGACGCGTCGTCATATACATCCTCACCGGATTCCTCATCATATTGACTCTCTCCTCCGTAACCTTGATACTTGCCAATGCAATCAAGATGCTGCATATTGCCAAGGTCAGGATAGGAAAGCTGTGGATCGTCGAGATCTTCAAGGGCAGTATGCTGAATTCCGAGAATACCCATTAATTCTGCTCGAACACTGGGCGAGAGTTCGCGCTTCAACTCGTTGCGGACCTCGTCGCGAAACATGTCTTTAAGCTCCTTTCGCACCGTATCCTCCAATTCGTTCCTCAAGTCTTCTTCGAAATCCGCCTTGTACCTCACACGCAACTCCTCTTTCACCTCGTCCTGGAGCTCTACCCTCAATGTTTCTTTAACTGTTTCTTCGTGCTTTGCGCTGAGCTCAGTCATGATGACAGGTTCAAGGTCTTGTTCTAGCTGTAATTTGATCGAGTCTTTGATCTCTCGTTCATGTGCTGCCGAGATCTTTTTCGCGTCTTTGTAGACTTTTTCGCGTATCTCGGCTCTAATCTCGACCTCCAGTAGTGCTCTCAGATTCATTTCCATATTATCAATGAGCTTTCCCTTGCACGTATCAATTTCTTGCCTGCTGTCCAGCGCAAGCGTACGAACAGCGCTATCAGTAGCCAATCGTGCCCGAGTAGCCTTCGCGCGGTCCGCTTCCTGCTTAGCCTTCTTTGTCTCGTAGCCCGTTCGCTCGTCGTCGGCTTGAGCTTTGCGGCCCTTCTTGATGAGATCTTGAAAGGTTGGGGCATCGCCGTTGCTCAAAGCGGGACGAAAGTATGAGGAAGACGTAGAAGCATTGTTGAGGTTGGCATCTCCGGTATTGAGCGAAGCCGTTGTCTTTGACGTCATCATTGACGAGGATGGCGCGGATGCGGTGAGCGTAGAGGGTAAATTGGCCTTGCGCGGAGTTGAAGATGTGTTTGTAGAGGCAATGCCTCCTTGAATATTGCTCATGCCCGCCCTAGCCATTGGCTTTGATGTGAATACGTAGGGATCAGGCACAGGCGAGTCGTAACCGCGCGTCGTGTTCTCGGAATCACACATCGCGTTCGACTTCAGGCCGGTCTGCATGAAAGAAGGCATGGCGTGCAAGCTCGTTGCCCCGCCAGGCGCGATGAGATGAAGTGTTGGAAGTGTGAACAGGACCAATTGATTGTTGGCCGCGAAGCTGGAGAATGTTTAAGAAGGTTGGCAAGAGCTGTGGCAGCTGATGCGAGCGTGTAAGTATGTGTAAGAAGGTTGTTCGAAGTATGTGTGTTCATGATCGAGTAGAAAGATCGCGGTCTCCCACAGCAAATCGCCGAGGCCATGCGGAATAAAATAAGAGGCTGGAAACCTTTCCGAATTGAGGGTAGCGCGACTTACTAGTCAGAACCTTACAATACCATGCAAAATCAGCCCTATGGGTAGCATCGAACGCTTTTTCCATTTGTAATAGGACTAGACTTTATGCTCTCCAAATCGAATGACTCGTAAAGCAATTCTTCATTTCGTTCATTTAAATATCCCACCCTCGCATGTGCCCCGAGAGTACATTCGGTGCGTGGAAAAACATTAGTACCCGCAGTCTACGATGACGCCTGCCATTGCTATAGACAATATCTCTGACTTTAAACCTATGCAGCCTAAGGCTCCAAGTACTGCATCAACTCCTAGGACGCTTCTCTTATCTCCTCCATCATTGTCATCTCACCCAGAAAGACTCGATAATGTCATCGCTGCACATGACCGGAGCGCTACCGATATACAAATGCTGGACCGACTTTCCCTTTCCCTCGTGTCCCTTCCACAGACCACCTACGACATCATCCTTGTTCTATTAGATGCAGATAACACAAGGACAGAATCTAAGAGACTCATCACTGGAGATCTGCTGTTGCGAATTGTCGACTCGCTAAAACCAGGGGGAAGAATACAAAGCCAGGATGGAGCTTTCGCCACAATTGACGCAGATGAAAGGGGAAAAGCTATCCTTGCTGGATTGATAATGAAAGATAATGAAGTGGTAAAGCCAGATCCAGGTGCAACGCAGTCAGTACCCTTGAGATTAGGGAAGACGAAAAGTGAGGGCGGCCCAACAGCAACGACCGGCGCAGTCTCGCTGAATCTCAACGGGAAGCGAACAAAGAGTCCTACAAGTTCGACGCAGCCAGCCGGCGTCGGATTTGTGGATTTCAGCGATGATTTTGATGGACCAGAAGTCGAAGATGACGATGACGAGCTAATCGATGAGGATACCCTGCTAGATGACGACGACATGAAGGGCCCTGTGTTTCAACGTAAGTACTTCCATAACCCGTCACGCCTTTGCAAGCCTACTGGCTGACTGGGTTGGTCCTGACGCAGCACCTGAATGCCGTCCCAAGACGGGCAAACGACGGCGAGCTTGCAAAGATTGTACTTGTGGCCTTGCTCAGCGTATCGAAGCCGAAGATCAAGTCAAGCGTTCCAATGCCGACCAAGCTTTGGCAAAATTGAAATCGGATGATCTAGCGGAAGTCGATTTCACCGTGCAAGGGAAAGTGGGAAGCTGTGGTAATTGTGCTCTTGGTGATGCCTTCAGGTGTGATGGATGTCCTTACATTGGGCTGCCGGCGTTCAAGCCAGGCGAGGAGGTCAGGCTGATCAATGATGAGGTGCAGCTGTAACGCTGGGTAGAGCATAGCTCGTCCTTACCAATGACAGATTTATTACCATTCGTTGTGGGTTTACTCTCGGTACATGCACGGATGTTTTCACGTGTGCCAACATATTGTCTTCTTCGAACCAATACTTACATGAAAAACATCGTCACCATGAAGAGGTTTCCCGGACATAGTGTGTACGTTGATCGGCCGGCATTATCGCCGCAAAGCCCGCATTTCCTTTCCCCGCCAAAACGATTAGAAATCGAAGTTATGGATTGCGATTGCTCCAGATTATAAACCGCATCTTCACTGCTACCATAAGCACATCTTGTACTGTGACAAACCTTGCTGCTGCTTCATACAAAGCACAATTTCCCCAGAAAATTCCAAGAGAGACAACGCTAAACATGTCTCTTCGTCCTGGCTATCAGCGGGCGTCGTCGACGAATCTGAAAGCGACCAATGAAGCACGGCCTTTAGATGGTAAGCTGGCCGTTATAACAGGAGGGTCACGAGGTACGTACGGCTCCCATCACCCGCCTCCTCGTTCTTTTTGTTGATCCGTGAAATATAGGAATCGGTGCCGCGATTGCTCGAAATCTCGCGAAGAAAGGCGCATCCCTTGTCCTGGGCTACACCGCCGACAGCTCTGCCGAACCCACTTCTCAATTGGCTTTCTCCCTCGAGAAAGAGCACGGCATCAATGTCATCGCCGTTCAAGCCGACGTGGGCAATCCCAACGGCCCAGCACACATAATCACCACGGCCAAAAATCACTTTTCCCATCCGCGCAGCGGTAAGTTCCAGATCGACATCATAATCAACAACGCTGCTGTTGCGAGTATCACGCCCATCGAAGAAGTCACAGCCGAAGCTTTCACACAGCAGTACAATGTCAACGTCCTTGGCCCCATCCTGCTCCTGCAAGCCGCCCTACCATATCTACCCACCGATCGCTCCGGTCGTATCGTGAATATATCCTCCGTCTCTTCGAGTCTCGGCTTCCTCGATCAGACAATTTATGGCGGCACGAAAGCTGCATTGGAAGCAATGACACGGACATGGGCTCGGGAATTGAGCGAGCGGGCGACCGTCAATGCTGTGAATCCGGGTCCTGTGGCCACGGATATGTACGGAGGGACCCCTCCAGAGTTCCGAGCAATGTTGAAGCCATTCATACAGAATACGCCATTGCAGAAAGCTAGACCCGGGATAGACGACGAGCAATTCGTCAAAGAGGTAGAAGTCGCGGGAGGGAGGCCGGGATATGATCATGAGATCGCGGGCGTGGTGGCTATGCTGTGCTCTGCGGACAGCGCGTGGTGCACCGGAAGTGTGGTTTGCGCAAACGGCGGATTCAAATTTAGCTATTAAAATGATGATGTGACACTGCTAGATCAGCTCCCCGATTCTGTCCTATATCCAGACAACCTGCCAGGCTCTGGTAAATACTGCGTACAAATCCCATGTTTATCATAACTCTTTCATTGATGTTCGACACGCTCTCACACCACCGAGATCCATATAACGCTTATCACCACTAAGTATGCACACGAGTCAGTGAACCACTTGCGATACGCAGAGGAGAAAATATCCAAGTATCAACCCACCATCAAACCCCTTCCCCTCCGCCCCCTCATACTTGAAATTCCACATCCCATCCCTCTCCCCATTCCAATACGCCCCCGAAGCCGCATGCATCCCCCTCTTCCCACCCGCCTCCCCCACCGTATCCTCACCCGAATGCTGAATAATAGTACTATTAACCGCAAACTTGTATTCCGGCGGCTGGTGGTCGTCATCGGACGACGTCGTCTCCGTGAGCAGTTGCTGGAGTATGGTATTTATGATGTGGGCGTTCCAGGACTCGGTGCTGGTATGGTCGTAGGCGGTTGTGGTTTGGAAGGCGGAGTCGCAGGCCTGTGTGTTGGGTTTTAGTGTTTGTGTTTTTTAAATGGGGGTGTGAGGGGATGAGGGGGATGATCGGACTTTGTTGGCTATTTCGGTGAGTTTTGAGGGGGGGATGGGCTTGGTGGAGGTATTAGCGAGGTATTCTAGCGGTAGGTGGGGGCGGATAGCATACAGCTGTTGATTGGAGCTGGGGATTGTTTGGTGAAGTCATGGTTGACAAGGAGTGCTGGGGGGAGCTTGATTGAACGGCGAACGGGAGTACCTTTGGCTGCTACGGAGGTACGTACCAGATCTTCAAATCCCCACGCCAGCAAGGAGCGCTAAGAAAAACCTTGGCTCCATTTACAGGAGCTAAAGCGGGTTTCATGCATGACATATGGAGCTATATTTCCCACCCTCTTTCTCTACTTACTGTTTGGAGAACCTCGTGGATTGATCGAGCTCTCAACCGAGCTCCATCTCAACATCATCCCTCGTTGTGACCTGTTCTTGCTCGCAGGCTGCAGAGATATACGCTCTCGGATCGAGTTTTACGTTGATCAGCCGGTGGCGGTGCGAAATCTATTAGTTGATTCGACAGTACTGGAATACTCAAAGGAATATTATATACTACCGGTATCGAAAGGAATGATGTAGCAAGGATGGACTTTTACTAAGGGAATTGATCTCTATAGCTCAGTCAATATATAATACGAGTATTAACTATCATGTTCCCTCAACTTCTTGCTAAGAAGCCCCAGACTGGGGTTCTGTATGGTGTTCATTCTATTGTAGATCCTGCGTAAAGTTTGATGACGATCTATCGTGATTGTCTAAAGAAAAAAGGAATTGTGCTGCGGCTCTAAGATCCCTGTTGAAGTGGTGTAACGTGATTGAGGACCCTTGGTTCTATACTTGATGGATGATGAGACTAGTGTACTTGTATATCGCTGTGAATACTTATTTGAGCTCTCACTGCTGTTGATCAGGACCGGATAAGACCATATACTATGTTCGAGCCGAGAGACTCTTGGAGCTGCAGAGATCCTGGTATGAATTGAAGATATCAAGGGTTCGGAAAATTAGGAAGTACGCACAAAGAACCGGGGCAGCTCGGCGGACATTTATCCTTACATTGCATCCATATGAATGCGTAAAACCTGCCATTTGTACCATAAATCCCATCGAAATATGTACAGAAAGAAGTGACCAAAGATCCCCCCATACTATACGCATAAACCACAATATCCACCCCCTCCCTCACGTTCCCACAACCCTCAACACGAAATTCACCACCACCGCCCCCCCCAACACAACCGCCAACACCGTCGGCCCAAACCGATCATCGAACCCCCCCTGCCCCCTCAACCTTATACTCCTCGCCCGCCAATGGAAAGTAACAAGCGCATAGACCATACACCCCATCGCGACCACCGTGAAGAGCCCGGCACAGATCAGGCTCGTCGCGTCGCGGCCGAAGTTCAGCAGGCCGATGGAGAGGCCGCCGAGGATGACGGTGAAGTTGAGCCAGGAGAGGAAGGTGCGTTCGTTTGCGAAGAAGACTTTGGGTTCGACGCGGGTGGGGAGCGCGATTCGTTTGCCGGGGGCGGTTTGGAGGAGGGGTTGGGAGGACATTTTTTGGGGGTGGGGTGGTGGGTATGTATATGGGAGTATTTAGATTGAGAACGAGCGATGCCACGGGGGAATTGGCAGTCTGAGAGGGTGTCAATGGATGAGCTTGCTGGGGGGGATTGTTGAAATTGTGCGGTGGGGTGGGGAGACTGCAATGGTTTCGCTGTCGCAGAAGACCCTTACCTGCTGCGGAAGGAGCCTTCAAAAGGCACTCGTGGATGTGGACATCAGTGATATCGAGATAGTCCCAATGTCTAAATCAAAGCGAACCTTGATACTTATTCAATGCTTTCATGCGCAAGAAACCTCAAAAGCGGGCCATGGCGGGCTCACTCTTGGCTCGGCTCAGGTTACCGTTTTTGTCGCTCGAGTAACATTTGAGATATCGGACCATTTTCGATGTATAAATAATTCGCTATGTGGGTATCGAGCAAGGAAAAGTCCGCAAACGATAGAATATGCTAAGTCGACGTCGATATCACTTCCGCCTCTCCTCACTCCCACGACTTCGCGAAGGATCAACGTAGACCAACTTCTAGTCATTCAAGCATTGGTCTGTTCGCTGGGCCATGTCAGCAGTCAGTGCTTCAAGACTTGGGGATAATTTACCCATAAAGCTCCTTGAGACCTGGTACTGGAACCATGGCGAAAATAATCGTTATAATTGGAGTGTTCCTAACCTTCTTGCCATTGCCGCTCTGCGACTGATTTGCTGCCTGGTCTCGTGATATGGGATCCGTCATAACCTCGAATGGCTCCTCCTCCACCTCGTCTTTCTCATCAGCACTGTCCCGTCCCTGGCCCGTTGCTGAACCTTTCGCCGATTCATTGGTTGCCTTGGAAATTTCAGTCCCACGTGCAGCTGGAACCTTACTCCTTTTAGATATTGTCCTTGCATCTCCAGTACCCTCGGTCCGCCTCGGCTTTAGTTCTAATAATTCTCCGTGTAGCTTGGTGTACTGCCACCACTTCCCTTTCTCCATCGTAATCTGTTTCTTTGCAACTTCAACGATACTGCACAACTTGCTCGCGACGTCTGCCTTCGCATGTAAGATCACTATACCCGGCTTCGCTTTCGTATCTGCAAAGTTGAACCTTTGCACTCTCGCAAGCAGATTACGGACTCTGGATTCAATCCTGGCTGATGAGAGGATGGACATGGTCGAGAACTCATATTGATCTGCGAGATGTCGAAGCTCAGGAGGAAGCACTTGGTGTTCGGTCACATCAACAGGATCAAGACCTGTAACATCGCTAATGACAGACTGATTGAGGTCTTCTGTCTCAGTAGTGCGTGACTGAGAGACATGATCCAGCTCGGCATGTCGTTGAAGCCGAGATCGTTTCCTAGTCGTTTGAGAGATTGCCTGCACATCGGTTTCATCTCGCTGACGCTTGTTGACGGGTTGCGGTTCCGCTGTCTGGGCTATCATTGGTGTAGCCATAGCCTTATGGCCTGGGATAGATTGACGGAGGTTATTGACCTTTGAGCGTCTCGCGGAGCGACCTTGAGATTTGGCCAAATCTACTGATATATCACGTCTGCAACAGGTCTCGTTTGAAACCTGATGGGCTTTCGATATCGAATGTGCGCAAGCTCCCCCTGAAAGACTGTCTTCTCATGCTCCTGTGCGGTTGCCATATGTGAAGTGGTCCATAGAAAGACTGACAGTAGTGCTTACCACGTGATCGAATGGTCAATGAAGATGTGAGGCGTGGACTCTGCACTATGACTACAACGTTAGAGATGCAAGTGGATCGGAAGCGCAACCGAACGTTGAAGCCGACAGCTAATCAGGATACACAAAGGCAAGATAGCACCAAACGGAGCTTAGTACGATCTATCTGATATGTACGTCCTCATGTCACTGCCTTCTGTACTGTGCAACGATCCACTGTGGTCGACAGCATCCACATAGAGTACCGTACTCCGTCAACCAGCCCACGGCGTACTACGTACTCCGTACTCATCGCTACCAACAAAGTCTTAGTGGCGGACGCTAGATAAAACGTTCCGACTTCCGTGATAAGCGAGGCCGATCACTGCGTCTTATCTCCTCCTAAGGCCTCTGCCAACCTCTCATTTTCTGGTTTCAGGGATACATACTTTACTTCCAAAGGTTGATAGTCGGACGCTGCGTCAGTTTGCCCTATGTGATAGTGACGAGAATCAATACGAAGCTCAAAGTCAAACGATTCGTGATTCCTGTGTCTCACCTGTTGTTTTCACTGCAGCCGAGTCGGGAATGTGCATATTGTAATGTCGGGGTACGAATGCTGGGCAGACGCGTCGTCACTCATCTTCAGCATACGCACCTCTCTCCTTTCGTTTAGCCATCTAAAGTAATCGGATCAGCAGATCAAGATTGCTATTCGCTTTCGGGCGTTTCTTTTCTTGGCCGCAGCCCGCCCAGGCCAACATCCTAAATCCTTTAGTTCGTAGTTCGTAATGGCCCAAGTGGCCAAGACCTCGCATCCCTTTTCCTGGACCACCCCTGCGCTGTCGCACCAATAAGCATCGACGACATGGCGTAATCCGCGACAGCCGTTACCAAACTTGTCAATAGCGCTCCACTCGGCCTATTTGAAAGCCCGTTCTTGCATGCACCCCAACCAGAGTCCCGTCCTTCCCTTGCCCTGCAGGTGAGAACTACTTTTACTACTCCTTAGTCCGTCCTTTGCAGGGTCGGCAAAGTGCCTACTTCACACCCAAACTCGGGCCCAACGCTCTCCCCTCCCCGCTCCCCCCAATCCTGAAAGTCTCTCACATCACCACTCCAACACCAGCTTCACTTCCTCCACACCTTTGTCTCCCTACCTACAACACCTATTTATAATTGTCGAGCGACTTTTCTCATTCATCACCGCTTTCTAGTCCCTTCTTACCCTTGATAATCATCTATTTGCGACCGGTCGTCACTTCCTACGCTCTTTCCTTTTCCACGGTCGCGCCTCGTCTCTCCGCGCCAAGCTATTCGTACCACTCACTACATTCATTCCAGCTCACCACAAGGTTGTCAGCGACGAACCTTTGTGCCTGTATTACCTATTTGACGTCGTCGCGCCCGCCCTTTTGTCCCTTCTACCCGGCTACAACAACCTGGGTCTCCCTAATCAACCGCCGGAGCTGGCGGCTTTGCCTTCTTCCTCGCTGCATGTCAACGAACCACGCTCTCAATGCTCCCAGTATAAATGCTCCAAGACGGTCATGACTGCGTCGCATGGCTTGTTCTCCTTTCCGTTCTTCTCCGGTACTCGAAATGAGAAGGCACTACCGGGCAAAGGCAACTTTACGCCAACGAAACCGGCTATGGCTCAGGGACCATTATTCAATAACTTCAACAAGATGAAGAGGAAACGTAGCGACAGCAGCCCAGTGTCGCCGTGCTTGGGACCACCTATACCAAAGAAAAGGGTGGAGACATTGAGCTATGTCCAGATCCCTACTCTTGATGTCCACCGAACAGTATTACCAAAACAAGGAATACAGATTAGAGACATCGACATGGTAAATGACCTCGAGGCGACGCCATCACAAAGGTCGAACGTAGGATTGGAAAGTGCAGCAGGGACTATTCAGGCTCACGCTGAGTTGAGCCGCCGGAAGTCGATGGATAGTAGCACCCATGAGCAGTCCGAGAACGCTACACATGCTGGAAGAATCCCCAAAACAAGACCTCTCCATCAGGCCATCGAAGCACAATTTGGGCTGGAGATACTTCTCAAACACAAGGAATTGCGGCTGATCGACCAAGAGTTTGCAAAATGTCAAGCTGCATTAGAGCAGCTGCGACGCTGTCAACTTATCCCATATCCCGCAATGTCTTCGGACTTTGAAGCTATGCAGAGTGTCAGTAAAGGCACTGGATCGGTCTGCAACGATCGAGCACCACAAGCTCCTCCCTGGGGTGTCGTCAATGGACCGTACTCTCGTCACTACGAGAGATGGTTGATCCCTGACTCTGCCTTCGCCGAAAACGTTCCCGAATATGTGCAGACGCCTTCATACGGTGGTAAATACATACCAGACAGAGCGACCAGAGGCTCCAAGTCGGATGCCGGGACGTTTGGCAGCATATCGAGATCTCAGCGTGGATCTAACGGTGCGAGACTGAAGGCCCTTCCGCATGGGTACCCAGAACCAAAGGAAGAGAAAGGTCCCATGATTGTGAAGCGCGGATCTGATGGCAAAATGGTTAAATTGGTCTGTTTGGATTGTCGCCGCAGCAACTTCAATAGCGCTCAAGGTTTTATCAACCACTGTCGGATAGCGCACTCGCGACAATTCTTGAGTCATGATGCTGCAATTGAAGCAAGTGGTGAAGAGTTGGATATGGATGCCGTGGGGATTGTGGGGGAGATGAACCATGGCTCACAGGCCACCCCTAGCTCCGTGCTAGTGCACCCACTAATCAGAGCCTCTGCTCACATGGCTAGAGCGCCGACGGAACCCTCAACAACTATCTTTTCCAAACGGAAAAGATCTCAAGCAAATACTCCAGATACGGGTCAGCAATCAACGACTATGAGCATACCTCCAAAGATGTCCACCCCTCCGGAACCGACCGTGGCAGTGCCCGCTGCTCAAGGTGACCCTGCTCCTTTCAAAGCATCCCCTCAGACCCCTCACCTGTCCGCTCTCTTCGCAAAAATGGGTCGCTGTGGTGATCTCGAAGAGATGGTGAATCAAGCCAGCGCAAGGCCTGATATTGATCCTTCACCCACCAGTGACGAGGAGGACTATGATGAAGAAGAAGGGGCAATGGATGATGCAGCAGGAATCGCTGGCGCCCCTCAAAGCCGTAGTACCCGTGGTGTGATACGAGGTGGTGACATCCCAGCAAGGCGGTCCAAGTCGCCCAAGTCTTCGGAACAAACGTCAGTCCGTCAAGCCTTCTCCAACGTAGCGCAGAAGCCATCATACCTTTCTCACATCAACATCCACCAAGCCTTCCGACAACCATACCACTCAGATGAAGCACGACAATATCACAATACTCCTATGCAAGACAGCAACACCCCATTTGACCTCAGTCCAAACACCGTCGAGGCACACACAGCACCCAGTCTCGTGTCCGATGATGGCGAACTTGAGAATACGCACTCGGAGTCCGAGAGTCCTAGTTCCGCCGAAGCTGATGAGGAGGATCATTACATACACGCCGAGGTGATGGATCACGACGATATGGATTTAGGCGAAGGTACTTCTGCGGACCAGCACCTTGGTTTGGGAGGGAAACCTCCTAGGCCGACGACGGGGATGAGACCTTCGGCAATGAGGCCGCCGATGGTTCCATACGATGAAGAGCCCGAGCCGAGGCATGTCAGCTTTGCGAGTCCAGGGAGAAGGGAGAGACGGGGCTCGAGGCCTAAGGACGGGAAATGAGTACCAGCGTCTGGTTCTCGTTTGTGTTGGCGTGAGGGTTTGGTTCTTTCTTTCCAGGGTCCATCAGTCAGAGATCAGCAGTATGTGTTGCAATTGGGGCTAGCGATGGTGTTCAGGCTTGGGTGGCTAGCTATCTTGTGTAACTTATACGCTGTTTTGCTTTCGAGGGCAAGGAACTGTGTTAACATTCATCATTGGCTTGAATTCTTTACCTTCCTTTTTCCATGCGCTGGGCGGTTGTCTATCCGATCTATGTGTTCTACAGGTCCTTTGCTATACATGTTGTAGCGCGGATGACCTATGTTGTAGAGAGAGCGCTTGAGCAGGGTTCCGTTAGCAGTTACAATGGAATGGAATCTATGTTCGCATCCTCGAAGTTACTTATGATTGACATACTTTTCAGTACGTACTGCTTGGTTTTTGAAATTGTATATTTGTTTTAACGGTAAGGAGCGCTTGGCTAACGTTAGATAGAACAGGCTCTATCATGTATTACAATTTCGTTCATGGTAGCGTAGCGTAGCTAGAATCTCCCTTACAAAGGTAGCAAGTAGAGGTAGAGGTATTTACTTGTGACCAGCCGATGCGGTCACACCTAACTCCAACATACAACTCGAACCATGCGTGAAATCTAGTGGACTGCAGAAGGTGATTTCATAACATTCATCGATTCAGACTAAGCAACCCTTCAATATACTGCCTAGCATCAATACCGATGCCTTCCGCCAACTTCCCCGGACCACCCCCCCATGCCCCACTCGCACTCGCACTCGCACTCGACCCGCTGACATCTCGCCCAAACCTACCGCTCGACTTTCTCGCTGCAGCGGGGGTGACGTAATCGCTGGCTTTTCGGATGAGGAAGGCTTCGCGGAAGCTTTGGTGGTCGTCGTTGTTGTCGGTGGCATCAATGGTGTCGTTCTGCTTGGGAAGAGGTGATGCATTTGGTAGTCTCATCCAGACGACCCACCATCCCCGCGAGGTCTTGCAGGTGCGTTCGAGTTCCGACGTGTGCTGACGGGTGGAGGTGTATGTGTTTAGGATCTGGGAGTGGACGCTTAAGGCTTCGATGCGCGTCCAGGGTTGGGTTGGAGACTCTTCTGTTCCTGGCTCCGGAATGTTGGGGATCGTGGTGTGGATTGTCAGGCGTACAGGGTCGAAGACGAGGTCGCAGATCGGTTGGGTGCTGGCCGTTGAGGCTGTGCTTCTCGGGCTGGCGGCTTCCCAGAGGCGCTCGGAGACTTTGCTGGGAGATGTGCTCGCCATGAGGGGGCGTTGCAGAGGTCCGAGTTGGTGATGGAGAGATCGGTAGAAGGAGGGTAGGGCGAGTGCAGGGGTTTCGAGGTCGAAGAGAAAGGTGAAGATGAATGGTTTGTGTACGTAGACGACGAGGCGCATGGTATCGAAGTAGGTCTCAGCTGCCGTTTCCGGATCGCTCGCAGCGTCCTTGCTTGGGAGAACATCTTTCGGTTTGACTCGCTCAACATGGAGTGTTCTTATCATTACGCAATTATCTGATTCACTGCCTTCCGACGCATTTTCAGCATCTGTGCTGGCTTCAGTACCGAGACCAATATTCACCGCTTGATTACCTTCTTCAAGTTCACCCTGTAAGCCTACTAGGAAGTGACCGCCTAACGTGTCTGATGCCGGACCAATTTTACGTTCGTCATTGCTTGTTGTTGACGTAGATACTTTGCTGAACCCATCTCTACGGAGATTTGACACTCGTCTGTCAACGGGCGGTCTGCCTGATGGGATGCCCCATGTTGAGCCATAAACTCCAAGTGTCAAATACTTTACGAGAGTGTCTGTACCAGAGCCAGCATCGGCATCAGATGGCTCATCTTTTGCGTGGGTTGAGTCTTGACCCGAGGCTGAGGTTGCACTTGCTACTTGGCGTGTTTTGTCTAAAGCGACGATAGATGGGGGAATGCCAGGACCTCCAGTCGAGCCATTAGGACCTTTGTGAGACTCGTGGTATTTCGAGGGTGAGAGGTCGGAGCCGCTTCGCTGGGCGTCAACCGCTTTGGTCGCATGACCAAATTCTGGCGTCGACGACCCCATCTTCTTCCGTTTTCGACGAGGTGTAGAGGATGGATTATCCCGGACGCCATACGCATCCAGCCCATGCATATGAAGCCACTCCATCCAGCTAGAAATGTTCCTTACAGAAAGCCTGGTTAAGGCGCCAACGCCCGAAAATACAATGCCGTCAGAGGGCTTTGGGTAGTCGATGGAGGAATGCCGATCTGGTTTGATATCTTGCAAATTACGATTAGATGAGGACCTTATCGAGGGATCCCGACTGGATGGAGCTGCATCTCCGAACCGTGATACCACCAAATCTACAAGACCCTCAGTCCTTTCAACGAAGCCTTCCAGCACTTCTCTTTCGCCACTTCCCCACTCTTCTTCTCCTACACCAATTCCAAGCTCACCGCCGGCGGCAAGCTTGATCCCATTGAAAATATCGATCGCAGGATTGCTATGTAGGAGGACGTCCCAATTCCATATGAATCCATCCCAAAAGCGCTTCAGAAAACCACAGAATTTCGACCGTGGAAGTCGTCCGAGAAGCACGGCGACTGACTGTGCCTGATGCATGAGGAATATTCGGTGAGCGCGAAGAATCTGCTGTAGAAGCAATGCGGATGGACAGACTTCCCGTGTAGAGTATTCGATATGGACTGTCGACTTTTGGGATCCGTTGAGTGTAGACACCTCGGGAAACTTGGGAAGGCGTGTCAGGTCAATGGACTATGCGAGACGTTAGGCGCACTGTAAAGAGAAGTCACATTGAACCCTACTGCCAACAGCCAGAAATCTGTTTCGAGCTCGTGCAGAATGATTCGAGATTTCTCTGTCTCGATGGAGTCCACTGATTTCCCATTAGAGAAGTTCCTTTAAATCCTGTCAGCTAGCCCAGTAATATGAGTGCTAATACTGAGTACTTGGCGAAGTTGACCATTCCCTGGGCTAATCCAATTTGTCGTAGTTTTTCGTCCTTTTCCCCTTTAGTCTCCTCCACTTCGCCGGAGTCCTTCCCATCGCGACCTCTTCCAGAGCCATCTCTTGGCTTCGAATAGTAGTACAAGATTTGATCCTCAAAGGTTTCGTCAGACGAGCTCAGGGTAGGATTGTATATAGCTAGAAATGAGAGAGTTGCGGGAACGACGCTGGCGTGCTCGGGAGAGCTGGACATCTCATGTTGGAAGAAGTAAAATATATCTTGAAAAGAGAGCCGACCTCGGTACCGCACACGCAGCGGAACAGCGGGGTGAATGAGACGCGTTCGCCATTGAAGCTTTTAACGAGAGGGATGGATCAAGTATTGGTGTTATAGACGGGGAGCGAGTCCCGGTTTGCCGACGCTAGTGAGGATGCGGCTCCTAATCTCCAACCATTGATTCTTTCACTATTCTACTATTGCTTGCATCCAACCTAAAGTCTGCCACTCTCATCACAACTGTGACGACACCGAGTCATTGCACTGATCAAAAGCTATTGCATATACTGAAGCACGTCGTGTAGTGCAATTTCATCTCAAACAACGATAGCATCAGTCTAAGCCAAAGTTATGTCGGACAACGGGGTTCCTACAGAGGATGATCGTTCCCAAATGAAAGATGAGGGTGGAGATGACGAAGTAAGAGATGGACCGTTTCGCTATTTTCACTGCAACGACGTGTGCATGCGCCTCGAGATTGGCTAGGAGTGATGCAAGACTGTAAAAGAATGGGCGCTGATCAAAAAATTGTGCAGGAAGAAATATCAGCAATGAAGAGGAGGGTAGCTGAGATGGAGGCAGAAGCGGCGAAACTGCGAGAGATGCAGGCATCCTTGGATCAGCAAGACAACGATCTGCGCGAAGACAAGGAGGACATTGACGCGCGAAGTATATTTGTTGGCAACGTGGATTACGGCGCATCACCAGAGGAGATCCAAGCACATTTTCAAAGTTGTGGTTCGATCAACCGAGTCACGATATTGCTCGATAAGTTCACTGGACATCCTAAAGGGTTCGTATCTTTATCTCTGTCATAGTCTCTCCTGATGCTCGTGTGTGTATAAGATTTCCAGAAGGGTTGCTAACAGGGGAACGCAGGTATGCGTATGTCGAGTTCACCGAGCCACAACTTATTGCTCAGGCACTGGTCCTCAACGAGAGCATGTTCAGGGGTAGAAATCTCAAAGTCAGCTATCTCCCGTCTTGATCCTTGCTGCAGCTGCTGATTCGACGGATGAAGGTTGTACCGAAACGTACAAACCTACCTGGCATGACTCGTGGAGGTCGGGGCGGTCGAGGACCACCTCCACGAGGCCGAGGCGGATTTGGACGCGGAGGTTACGACCGGGGGGGCTATGACAGGGGAGGTTATGATCGTGGCTACTCTCCTCGTGGCGGTTACCGTGGGGGATACCGAGGCCGACCTCGAGGATACGCACCATATTGAGCGAACTTACCTTTGTAACGGTTGCGTATGGGATTGTTTGGCTGGAACATCAAAGAGCTGACAGATTCACCTAATCTGCATATAAAGAGGGCACGAGGACTCTGAATTATTTAGAGGTAAAAGATACGTCTGAAGCTCGAAAAACTTTGTTCCACTGTATCATTAGACATCTTAGTTTAATACAACCTACTTGGATACTCAAACATGGGTTTGTGTATGAGATATGGAAGTAAGAGTTGAATGGTTCTTAGGGAGATCATTCAGACCAGAGGCCTGATGCTCCGTTGTAGGGCTGACGATGTTTCTAAATTGAGCCTTTCATAGCATCAGTGGGGAAATGTCAAGCGTAACGTCTTTACCTCAACTTCCACCGATACTTCCCCACTCTTGAATCCTTGTTCTGAGTTAATGCTCATGGGATGTAGTGTTGAAGGTACGGACCTTGACGCAATGAGGTAGTCCGGAATATCCACCTACTCTACACAGCCCCCTCGAGCCTCAGAACCTCCGCGACTGTTGTTCTATGACCACTCGGCTTTCTCGCTGCGCGCCTCACCGCTTGGACAGCATCAACGATAACATCTGAAGCCCCACCGTGACTTTGAGACTTTGCATGGGCGACATGGACTCTGACCTACCAGCGTATGTTGTCTCTAAGCTCTGAATACATCATAATAGACTGATGGTCGACAGGGCGCCGAACCTGAGGGTAACGAGTATGTTCAATGCGGTGGCTTGACCAATACATCATCTGTCGTGATACTTATCTTAAACAGTAATTGCTGCCGATGGTCTTTATAAACGCGATGTCTTCAGTATGTCACACCTCAAAGCTCGATCCGCTCAGGTAGAGGCTGACCGACACACCCATAGGATTCCCGGATCCTTTTGCTGTCGCAACGATATCGGGAGAACAGACTCGAACAACATCAGTAATCCGGAAGACACTCAATCCGTACTGGAATGAAAGCTTTGACATGTACGGGGCCAGAGTTCAATTGTTGAGCATGAGGAGGCTAACATGTGTAATAGGCGGGCATCGGAAGAAAGCATTCTAGCAATTCAGATCTTCGATCAGAAAAAGTTCAAGAAAAAGGATCAGGGGTTTCTAGGCGTGATCAATGTGCGAATTGGATCTGTCATGGATATGGACGTTGGTGGAGATGGTGATTGTTTACTGTGCAGCTATCGAATGCCTACGGGTACTGACATCAACTTGCTTAGAAATGCTTACTCGGGACCTCAAGAAATCAAACGACAATCTGATCGTGCATGGAAAGCTTATCGTCAATCTGTCTACAAATCTCGGAGCGCCTGCCAATCAGCCGAACACCTCTGGACATCCAGGGTCATCCATATCGGTTGGAGGTGGAAGTGTAACGTCCGTAAGCAACGGTGTACCCCCGCGGTCTCCTGCGGGCTCTAGTGGACCAGTGGGCGACGTTCCTGTGGACAACCCTCCACCTCACACTCCCGCTCCACCCCAACCTCAAAATCTTGCCCCTCTAGGTGCACCATCCGGTAACCCTCCACAGTCGAACGGTACAGGTCAATCTGGGCCAAGTGGTCCAGGTCACCTTAGCTCATTTAGAGATAACCAAGGCATGTTGCCTGCCGGTTGGGAAAGGCGAGATGACAATCTGGGAAGGACCTACTATGTAGACCACAACACCAGGACCACTACGTGGACCAGACCATCGACAACTTACAATGAGAGAGATCAACGAAATGCCATGGAAGCAAACACCCAGCTGGAGCGACGCGCTCATCAGAATCGTATGTTACCAGAAGACCGTACGGGCGCGAATTCGCCCAGTCAAGTAGAGTCCGCACCGTCGCCGCCCCCAGCTACAAGTACCGCGAATGCCGTGTCCATGATGGCCACGGGTGCGACGACTGCGGGAACTGGAGAACTTCCAGCCGGCTGGGAGCAACGACATACACCGGAGGGCAGATCCTATTTCGTTGATCATAATACACGGACAACTACGTGGGTGGATCCTCGTCGGCAGCAGTACATCCGCATGTATGGCCAGAACCCGAATGGGAATAACACCACCATCCAGACTCAGCCAGTGTCACAACTGGGTGCTTTGCCCAGTGGATGGGAAATGCGCCTCACAAATACGGCAAGAGTGTACTTTGTCGACCACAATACCAAGACCACAACATGGGATGATCCCCGACTGCCGTCGTCCCTGGATCAGAACGTTCCACAATATAAGCGGGATTTCCGACGTAAACTTATCTACTTCAGATCCCAACCTGCTCTGCGTATTCTGTCTGGACAGTGTCACATCAAAGTTCGAAGAGATCACATCTTTGAAGACTCTTATGCTGAGATCATGCGGCAAAACGCCAACGATCTTAAGAAACGACTGATGATCAAATTTGATGGAGAAGATGGCCTGGATTATGGAGGCTTGTCAAGGCAAGCGACACTGTCTTCACGAATGTGGCGCACCAATACTAATCTCATTACAGAGAATTCTTCTTCCTCCTATCTCATGAAATGTTTAATCCGTTCTACTGCCTTTTCGAATATTCCGCCCACGATAATTATACTCTCCAAATCAACCCACACTCTGGCATCAACCCAGAACATCTAAATTACTTCAAATTCATCGGCAGAGTGGTTGGTTTGGCCATCTTCCACCGACGCTTTCTTGATGCATTCTTCATCGGCGCTTTCTACAAGATGATCTTGCGGAAAAGGGTTGCTCTTGCAGACATGGAAGGTGTAGATGCTGATTTCCACAGGACCTTGACCTGGACTTTGTGAGTCGACTATTCGTGATACGGTTCCAAATATAACTGACCATCTTGCAGGGAGAACGATATCACGGGTGTCATAGAGCCGACATTCTCCACAGAAGATGAGAGCTTTGGAGAGATCCAAACAATTGACTTGAAGCCCAATGGGCGAAACATTGAGGTCACCAACGACAATAAGAAGGAGTACATCGAGTGCGTCCCCTATGATATCCAATATAGGTATGAAGTTGTCGGAGACCTGCTGACCGCCTAACAGACTTATCACGGAATGGAGAATTCAGAAACGAGTAGAAGAGCAGTTTAACGCTTTCGTGACCGGATTCAATGAGCTTATACCACCAGATCTCGTCAATGTCTTCGATGAGCGTGAGCTAGAGCTACTCATTGGAGGTATCGCAGACATCGACGTCGAAGACTGGAAGAAACACACGGACTACCGAGGCTATACCGAACAGGACCAGGTCATAAGAAACTTCTGGACCGTGAGTTATGAGAAACTTTCAATGATGGCAAATACTGACTGTGAAACGAAGTGCATCCGAAGCTGGGACGCCGAGCAAAAGTCACGCTTGCTTCAGTTCGCGACAGGCACGTCTCGAATTCCTGTCAATGGATTTAAAGACTTGCAAGGCAGCGATGGGCCCAGAAGATTCACAATTGAGAAGTCTGGTTCTGACAAAGCTCTGCCGAAGTCGCACACCTGGTTTGTTCAGATGGATTGCCACTCGAAGATATTGTCAACTAATTACCTCCTATAGTTTCAATCGGTTGGATCTGCCTGATTACAAGAACTATGAAGACCTATCGGGAAAATTGACCATCGCCGTCGAGGAGACGGTAGGTTTCGGACAGGAGTGAGAAGCCTCGACTGTGATTGAGCCTCGCAACACCATACGGTGTATGGAATTTCGAGGACTTGCATAGTGCGAAGGGTTCAGGTAGGCCGCGAGCGATGTCATTGTCCATAAGCAGTTGGGTGGAAGCATTCCGGGTACTTGGCTGTAGACATAGCTTTATTGACGACGATATGGAACCGGCGTTGTAGTAAAATATATTCAACGCCACCAGCGGTCACAAGGGTAACAAAAACCTGATGAAAGTCCTCACCTGGTCGAGCACGCCAACAAGGGTAACATTATCACCTATGTTGTTGCTTTCTTGGTGCCGCCATCGAAAGATCGTTTCTCGACTATAGAACATCCACAATCCCATCCAAACAACCCTCTCCATCCCCAATTCCTACACTCCACCCTTTCCCTCCTCTTCCCAAAATCCATGGAGCTCGGGCTTCCATGATCACAGCGACCGGTGGGTATAGATCTACCGCCTACACATGCAGAGATCTCGTGGTATCAATGCTTTTGCCCGGCACGACCAGCGCGTCATTGCATAATTTTCCCGCCAGCATTTACACTTCCAGTGAACTGATGCTCACGGTAAGCTTGACGAAGAAATCGCATGATAAAGGCATAACGCCTTCCAACCACTCCTGATCAGTCCTCGGGGTCCAACGGTCTAACCAACGGTCCGTGGTACGTGCTCTGCTGCCAACACCGAATATCGAGGTCCCAAAAACGAACTCTTGTTTCAGCGTCACTGGACTGGGCGGTAAGGGCAGTCATTGGTCAGGAAGTGTGGTTTTTGCCCCTAGAGAGCCATGGTAGCTCTAGGCGGCGCATACTTTAAGCGCTTCGTGGGGAACTTGTAAATCTGGGACAGTATACCGTCATGGCAGCACCAGTCTTCTGGACAAGTATCGACTACACACTGCGTTCTTTCCCAGTGTCAAAGATAACATGGAAAGGATGAATTGACCACAAGAACGACGAAAGCCATTACCACTGCTCGCGCGTTCACTGCTCAACTGCTGCCTGACAGTTTATTTCTACGAAGCTTTTTACCTTTCCATCCCTTTTCGCTTTCTTCACATCCTTACTAGAAAATCCTGCTTTGCTATTGCTTTCGACATCATTGGTCGAATACCATCGTACCAGAAGATGAGCAAACAGTCAGAATCCTTCCCGGAGGCTGAGTGAAGGAGCGTGCATACACTTGTTTCACGCTTGCCATTCCTGGGCGGTTGCAGCGACCAATTTGCAGAGACTGGGTAAGGATACGACAAGATCATGTTCAGCTTGTCCAAATACCTACTAGGCTAACGAGAAGAACCTTGATAGAAGGATGCAGGAAGGCAATCTTCAGCTTCAGCTAGGAGCACGATGGCTGATAACCCATGTGCTATGACTTTCAATACGTCAACGTGTGCTCCGTATACTATGATATGATACTAGAGCTAGGTCGGACATGTTGTCAACAGTGCCACATTAGTCCAGCTAATCTGATTAATACTAGCTAGCTGCTCCTCTCCAGTGGAACTCCTCTCCTGTCGTTCCTCTCTTCTTGCTAAACTTCTCTGTCTTTGTCTTTCGGTGTTTCCATGTACATATTTCGTTTACGTGCAATATTCCAACAGCCTGGGACCTACTCTCATTGGCTCTTGTTTGTTCCGGGAGGCCTTTTTTGGCTTTCGAGTACTCATCTCTCGTGTTACCACTGAAAACGGCATGTTCTACTTACCCAATCCAGCGCTAATAGCCTCAATTCTCTTTCTCAATGGCACTGTCTTCGGCTTTGTCGCTCCAAGCCCACAGACGCTGTTCAGAAGGTTTCCCACAGCTCCCACGGCAACTCTACTGGGACATAACACGACCCAGGCTTCCTCGTTTGCCAATTCATGCCGACCGTCTTCAAGCAGCCATGGAAGCATAACAACGGCAGCGCCTTCGTCTACATATCGGGATGTCCATGCCATCCCTGAACTCTCCGAGCAATGCATACTCTGGAATAGCTCTTGCTGCGGAGACAGAAAGGCTATCGCCGCGGAATTTTTCAACAATACACGCCCGTTTATGGAAGAGAAGAAATGCTGGAAGGTTATGGATTATCCCTCAAATTCATGCGACCAAATTGAGTCGCCTGACATATTGTCTGCTATGAGAGCAGTGAAGAGTTGGATGAGGACACCTGACTGTGCTTCAGTGAGAGCTGATCCTGATAGTTCAGAAGGGTGTTGTGGTAGTGGCTATATCCGTGCTGCGAACGTAGACGTCTACTATTGGCCAGAGCCCGATCCTAATACAGCGTGCTTAAGCGTTGTGGGCGATACCATTCATCCCCTGGACTACGGCGCGACCACCGCTACAGGCGTGACATATTGGGGTTGTCCACCGGCAATTCCTAAGACGTCGACCATGAAATCGGAAATTACTGACTCTTCCGGACGTTTAGTGTCTACAATAACAACCATGACAGTACAGTCAATCTTAACCACGGCTCAGATAAGCGTGATAGGCTCAATCACCTTTAAACAGTCTCTGTTCAATCCATGGTCGCCAGCACCCTGTATCGAGGAGACGTCAACTTTGAGCCCGGCTTCTGTACCCGCAGGGAATCACACTTCGCACGCACCAATCCGTGCACGGGCCCACTCCTTGCTCATATCATCCTCCGTGACTCAAGCAGATGGCCTACCAGTAAGCACTGTAGTGTCGGGAAGTTTCACATTGTAAATTGATGGTATCAAGGATTTATATTGCAACAAATGCTGACTGTACCGTTAGTACTTCTCCATCGATTTATGCAAACTTCCACAGTGTAGCGGCGAACGACTGGTGCGGGCAGCTCGGGTCTGAACAAGTTGTAACCCAAACCATGCTCACGTTCACTCCCGGAGAACTTTCGACTATTGCAGGACCTCTGACCAGGACTTTCGAACCTCAATTTCCTTATAGAGCCTTTTCAACTAAGCGGTTCAACTTTGCTGACCTGCCTTGCCCACCTCAGAGCGTGATGGTAATATCACCGAAATTGTCTTGCATTCAAGTCGACTAACATGATGACCGTAGGAGGAGAACTGGTACAAGCCGCAACCAGGGGAACCTTACCGTCCGCTTCTAGCCCTACCAAGCCAGCTCACATCGATAGATCCTTCGTATACTTACTGTATTCCCGTGTTCTTTACCGCCGTCGATCCGCCACGGCCCCTGGCACCAGCGACGGCAATGGTATCTGAAGTTACGGCAAGCCAAACCATATCGGCTCTTTCAGCGTTGACGGGGAATGCTCCACTGCCAGGTGGTGCGACAAAGACCGCCGTTCAGGACTGGCCAATATCTACGCCTGGCATAACATCTAGCGAGTCTCAACCGAGCAAGACGAGCGTTCCAGCTTCAAATCCCCAGACGCAAGGATCCGACCATCAATCCAAATATACATTGGGGCAACAAATCATAGATCCCAGTATCCTGGGCAGCAATCTCGATCGGCAAACGAGCTCTGTTCGAGGTGCTGATCCAGCAAGTATACTAGCAGATGTAAAGCAAACCAGTCAGGTTTTGTCAGTGCAGGATCCCGAGCGCTCCACAGCACATCAGATGTCACATATTGAGAGCGGGCAGGTCCTTAGCCCACAAAGCTCAACAACGGCCATTCAAGAAGGGGGATATGCCGATATTCAATCTACTAGACCAATGCGAAGCCAGCAGACGTATGAAACGCCACAGCCAGTCACAAGCGCCGAGCGACAACACAGCAGCTTCATCGAAACTTCCCTCCTATCAAATGCTCCAAGCCTTCCAGAAGTACATGTATCAATGGCCGACAACTCCATCACTGTCGACGCTTCGGGTGTTTCAGGTGAGGCTTCGAAGGATGCCGTTGACGGGATTTTAACGCCTGCTCCAAGCCTTCCAGAGGTACATGTATCAATGGCCGACAACTCCATCACTGTCGACGCTTCGGGTGTTTCAGGTGAGGCTTCGAAGGGTGCCGTTGACGGCATTTTAACGCCTGCTCCACAAGCAATATCCACTGGGCAGAGGATCTCAATCGAGGGTGGACATTGGATCGTGCCATTCTTAGGCCCGGAAACGACTCCTGCTGCATCAATTAATGGTCACGCTGTAGAAGTTGTTTCAGAAGGAGTATTGGTTCATGGCAGTACTAGCCCCACTGCACTTATAGCAATTTCGGGTGCAGCAGTCTCACTCGATCCGTCCCATAACGTCTACTTGGGAGGCACGCCATACCAACTACCCACTTCCAGTCCTGTGCCTACAGCGACGTTGGCGGACGGAGCGGTTGATGTCCCACTCATGACTGGAGTACTAGACCACGGTACCACATCGACGGCTGGAGCTTCTGCGACCAAAACCGCTCTCCAGATGGACCCCACACTCTCTCGAGGCACACCTGCCGTGACGGTGAATGGGGTGCCAGTGACCCCAACTTCAGCGGGCGGGTTGATGGTTGGCTCGGAGACTATGGCTTCTACAGGCCCATATGATAGCTTGGGCCATTTGATCGCAGGAGGCTTGCAGACCGGCGGACCCACTGCTAACAGTGCGTCGACATCGCTCCAAGGCAGCTCCACACCTGGTCTTGATAGTAACTCAAGCAATGGACACACAATCCAATCGATAGGAGAGGGTGCGCAAAGCGGTTTGTCGTGGAAAGCGATTTTGACAACAGTGGCCACGATCACAGCCTTGTTGCATATATAAGATCCAGCAGAGAACAATTTAATCCACGTTGGTCAAACCTTCATCTGAATAGATGTGCCCATACCTGAGAGCCGAGGACCTGTGCTTTCGTCGAGGTAGGTGATCGACGTGTGTTGTGCTGCATCTGCATGGCTGAGACATGGTTGGGCTATCGACTGCAGCCTCCCGCACTATCGGACGATGTTTCATCTTAGAAGGCCACCACGGCGCTGCAACGGCGAAAGTCGTTAAGACACCGAGCGTTGGAGGCATTTGGTCAACCGATTGGAGACGGCATCCATAATTATCTCTATCAATGGATCATGGATTACGTGGAGCTCCAATCAGCCTGGCTGACAGCGCATTGTTCCAGAAGTATTGGACGAACCAGAATGCACAGGCAAGATCTCACCCCTCCGACCAAGTCTGAATAAGTGGGGATGAAAGGGGTAGGAAGGTGAAGATGTGGCATGCGCAAGAGCCATTGGCTGCGTGCGGTTTTTTGGTGGCGGAGGACGGAGACTAGCGTCCCTGCCAATATTTGACCCCTGGGCCTGGACACTGGTGTGCCTGAAGATCTTCAGCTAGATGCGAGGGAGACCCCCTAGGCCGGACAACAAAATTCCCTCCCTTTGCTCTCCTTTCTCTCTTTTTGTTCTTTACCATCTTACCACACTCACTCGTCGATCAGTCCGTCTTTGTCTCCATATCTTTTTTTAACACTTTCCTTCTTTGCTGTCCTAGAGACAAGCAGCCTTTCATTTTACGGTCATTTGCCCAGTGTTAAAAGCCCGCAACTCACCACACTCCCACAGTATTCTACACGCAGCAGCCAGCTCGAAACAACTTCGAAATCACATCCGAAGCACTTTGATCGCTAGTCGATTACCCACATTCATTTACCACATTCATTTACTGACTGATCCTCGACCTGAACGTACTCGCAACCAAATATAACACAGACGAAGACCCCTCATCATTATGAAGTCTTTCACCCCCATTGCTCTTAGTGCCCTTCTCGCAGTGGCCGCTGCTGTCCCATTGGAGAAGAGAGGCTACACTGCCACCTTCATCGAGGAGGTCACCGAGACTGTCGATGTCTATACCACAGTCTACGTCCAACCAGGTGACCCTCGTCTGCTGCAAAACCCGCAAACCACTGCGCAAACCTCCTCAAGCTCAGCTTCTACAGCCAGTACTTTAGCACAAACGAGCTCAACCCCAGTCTACGTTCCACAGCAAAATAAGCTGGCCGCAGACATAGCACAGGCCCCTACGTCCACATCGGTCTCTTCGTCGACACCGGTCCCTACGTTCACACCGGTCCCTACTTCTACACCTGCCCCAGCACCGTCCGTCACCCCATCTAGCACTCCTGCAGTAGTCGCACAACCCGAGGTCAAGCTAGTGGCCCCAGTTCAGTCGTCCGCAGCACCCGTACCCAGCTCACCTGCACCTTTAAGCTCTACTTCCGGTTCGGGCGCTACTGGCGGTGCGTGCGGTACCGTCAATGGCAAGTGTACGGCCGGCGATGTTACCACATTCGAGGGAGCCGGGGCAGCTGGTTCCTGCGGCTGGGTGGATCCGGACAAGAGCCCATACTATGTCGCGCTTGCTAAAGATATGATGGGTACCGAATCAAATGGCAACGGCAAAATGAACCCTTACTGTGGTCGTACTCTCAAAATCTCTGCCAATGGCCAGGAATACGAAGGAGTACTCACCGACAAGTGCGCGGACTGCCAAGGACAATCTCTTGACCTTTCAAAGGCTTTGTTCGAGCAGGTCTTTCCTACCGCTGGGGGTACAGGCAGATTCCACAACATCGAGTGGAGGTTCACCAGCTAGATTTCCTACACTTGATATGAGCCACAATATCCGTCCTCTGCATGACAGTTGAGCTCCACCAATTGGGTGAATTGAGCAGCTAGGCGAAAAAATAGCTCGTATGGCATGAAGAATTTGCATTTCCACGAAGCGATAACACTTGGATTCTATGGGCGTTGGATTTTAGGGAACCAATTTTCGGCGACGGATGGTGCTGAGCATCTTTGAACAGCCCAGAATTATGTAAATACTTTACCTTCAGATTGGAAACCAATTTAGAATAGCCACATGGCAAACAAAATCAAAGAATCATCGAAGACTTCAGTTTCGATGATATATTGCTTGCAAAGACCATTAAAGTATGACTGAAATGATTCCAATCACTTAGCCCCTAAGTACGGAGGTTCCCTCCAGCACCGTACATGAGAGCGTTCTTTCTTGAATCCCAACATCTATATCTCGAAAAAGGTACACAAACCCCAGAAGCTAAAGCACGACACGGCGAAATCATAGCGCTCTAGCATCAACATCACTGTAGTGGGCATAGATAGTAGCAATTGCAGATACCATCAAAGCAAATCAGATAAAGCTGCCGATATCTCACGTTGGGTAAGTGTCAGTGTCTGTAGGAAAGCGAACGGAGAACTCGTCTGGTATTGTCCCAGGGGTGATGGTGAAACTGTATTATACACAAACTGAGTATTCGTAGTTAGCGATATGGGATTCAGGGGTGTCTGTCTTGGATATATTGCGGTGCAATGATACTGCGGAGAGAAGGGTGTCCGCACTGCGATTCCTCTCCGCAGCTCTTCGCTTCGGACGCTTGGCAGTACCTTGCCGTAGAATCGTTCTAGCCTCGGCCTCATAAAGCTTTATAGAGACTTGAGGCATGCGAGCTGTTCTTTCCCAAGACTCGCTCTCACGTAGACTTTCTGGGGCGCATCGCCTTTCCACATCCCACCCTACAAATGGACATCCGTGTCCTCACCGCCGCTGACATCCCCCACGTCCAAGCGACCAATATCACCAACCTACCCGAAAACTATTTCTTGAAATATTACCTCTACCACGCCCTCACATGGCCGCAATTATCCTACGTTGCCGTCGATGCATCGCGCCCCAAGAAAACACCCTATGACCCCCCTAAGATCGTCGGATATGTCCTTGCCAAGATGGAGGAGGAGCCCGTGAACGGCATACAGCATGGTCACATCACGAGTCTGAGTGTGATGAGGACGCATAGGCGGTTAGGATTGGCGGAGAAGCTTATGAGACAGAGCCGTATGATGAATATGCAATGTTGAGCGACTTTAGGTAGCTAATGATACCTCTTGTCACAGAAAGAGCAATGGTCGAAACCTACGGTGCTCAATATGTCTCGCTTCACGTTCGCTTGGCCAATATTGCCGCTCTGCGTTTGTACAGGGACACGTTGGGGTTTCAGATGGAGAAGATCGAGCCCAAGTATTATGCGGATGGGGAGGATGCGTATAGCATGCGGATGGACCTGAATCCCATGAGGGAACTGCTGGAAGCGGACGATGCGTATGCGGATGAAGGTGGGGAGGTGGGTGAGGTTGGGAAGAAGGGCGAGGGTGAGGGGGGGAAGGAGAAGAGGAAGAGGAAGGTGAAGCTGGGGAGAGGACTGGGAGTGGGTGAATTGGTGGAGAGGAATGAGAGTGGGCATTAGCCTAAACGAATGGAAAATGGGATCACGGAAAAAGGCTCAGTAACTGCATGATTTCTAATGTAGAGATTGACAATGAGACCACTGTGAGTCTGTAAAGTCGTAATCACTGCCTTGCCTATATTGTACATCCATATCCCATAAACCGCTATGCAGAACTTCCGAACAAAAGGACGTAGGAGCCGTCGCCGTTCCCAGATCGTATTCAAATTGAAGTGCCAGATGCGGCGGGAGTAGAGTATCTGAAAATCCGGTAAAAGATGGTCAAGCAACCATCGGCGACTGTGGATCAACTCCAGCTGGCGAGGGAGCAGCTGGAGGTGGTGGTAACTATTAGGATGGTGTAAGCTATCACTCCATATACCCCGACAGGAACAACTTACATCAAGTCTCGTATTCTCCGCCATCATCCTCTGTATCCCAATCCCCACACCTTCAATCACCGCCAGCAAACACGCACACCCAATAGCTGACGTCGTCGCCGCCCTCCTCCCCCCCCGTACCGCCAAAGCGCCCCCCGTCAAGAACCCAGCAATAATCGCATTATACGGATCCTCCTTTTTCCGGAACCCCTTCACCGCACAGTCGAATGTCGAGAACAAGCCGCCCCATACGCCGAAATTACCACCGAGGACCGGCGCTCGCGTTTTGATCGCTGTGACGGCGCCGATTCGTCGCTCGCCGTAGGGTGAGTTGCGGAAGCCTTTGACTCCGTGCCAGATTGCGCCACCTGCACCACCTGTGAGAGAAAGAGAGTGTTAGCTGTTGGGTCGAGACTGCGGTGGCGGTTTGGGGTCTATCAGTGCCAGCGTACCCATACAAAATGCTCCACCGAAGTCACTCAGGACTACCCTATTTTCAGTGCTGTTAGTGCTTGATATTCTTATATGCTTCTAGGAGTATTACCACGGGCAAGGGTCCCGAGATTGGTCGATGCTATGGGACTGGTCAGGCATGGTCAAAAGCGATCCTCAACGTCTCGATGTATTGTTCCGGGTATGTGATCAGGTCGTTCGTGGTAGTGATTTCAAAGTTCAAATATATGGAGTTGTCGATGAAGCTTAGCAGATCTCGTTAGCCCATTCTACCAATCTATAATCTTAACCCTAACCCTAAGGTACGATGTCTCGCCCAGCGTTTCGTGCTGCAGCCAGCAGTCCGCCAATGCGCGGGCTGAAAGAGATTGACCACACCCCACTCCCACTTCCACCTCTCGGCTCTTCGGTTTCCTTCCACGATTAGTGATCAAAGCTATGGAAAGGATGTCTACAAGAATGAGTCAGGCGGGCTACTGTAAAGCATCTGTCTTCTTCAGTGAATCGAATTTGAGATAGCTCTGCTGCAATGGCAACCACACCAACACAGGGCTCAGGTATCGCACCAACACAAAGCCCAAGTCACGGACTGGCCAAAGCTTCAATACATGGTGTTGAGAGTTCAGCCGAGCACTCCAAAGGGCACTACCACACGGGTCATCGATTGAGGAAGTTGTCAAGACCCAATGGGAGACGGGTCCATATCGCTGCTGACCCAGAGGAGCATGTTTACCTGACACGCACACTGCCCAAGACTGAGCCGGACGACAACTTTGACTTGTACATACACGGCACAGACGAACATCTCGCAGCTGTGCAAGAAATTCATGCGCACCATGAACAGCAGCAATCTCATCTACGCCATACGCATGGGAAAGTATACGATGAGATAGAGCAAGTCAAGATGCAGTTGGACACACTATCGGATGAGCTACATTATTTGACTGATCATGGCGTGTTATTGGACGCGAACTTCTCGAAATTTGGCTATGACGCCCATATCAGGACGAAAAACACCGGAACACCCTCCAGCTCAAGCTCAATCCGCGAAGACTTCTCATTCACGCACGAGAAGCGGGACTGGAATGCCGAGCGTCGGCAAGGACAAGCCCTGAAATTCTGGAGGAAGCCCATAATAAGACAATACTGGCACAGAAGCCTTCTCTGGCGAGCCTCGGAAGTTGAAGAGGTGGCATCGTTTGAGCTGTTTGTGGACCTCCTCTACGTTGGGATTATAGCCGTAGTCGGAGACGCCGCGGCAGAGGATCCCACAGGCTTCGGGCTCATGAGATTCTCTGTCACCTTTATCCTAGGCTGGAAGATGTGGAGCGATTTGACCCTAATTGTTAGCTGGTTCGAGACGAATGACATTTTCCAACGCATACTGGTTTTGTTCGTCATGATCTGTCTGTTCGGCTTTACCTTGAATATATCGCAGGCTTTTGATAGCACTTGGATACAGATGATTGCCTTCTATTTGACCTCGAGACTTTTCAACGCCGTTCACTATCTCTGGATCGCGTGGCTCATACCAATGGTACGGGGATATATGATAGTCAACGCCACAATGGTAGCCATCCCCTGTGCTCTCTGGATTGCCAGTATCCAACTCGAATATCCCGATCGGCTATCTTTGATCTGGGTCGCGATCGTCGTCGATATCTTTGGCGCCATTGGTATCATGTCGATAAAGCGATGGGTAGAGAATCGACATCCAGAATTCATATCCAAAACCGCCAAATGGTTCGACTTCATCCCTGCCATCAACATCGAACACAAAACCGAAAGGACCAACGCATTCGTGACCCTTGTCTTCGGCTACTCCGTTGTCGCTCTCCTATTCCAAAACAGAGCTCCCTATGGCATCAACGCCTTCTTCGGCAAAGCCGTGCTCGGACTCATCCAAGCTTTCAGCTTCAACTGGCTCTATTTCGAAATCGACTCGTGGAACCTCCATACCCACGCCATCCGCCGTCACATCGTGTCCTCGACCGTATGGTTGACCGCACACTTGCCATTCATCATGGCATACGTACTGGCTGGGGCTTCTCTGTCCAAGCTGGTCCTCGTTAGGGACTGCCATGATAGTAATCCCGACGACTTGACGGCCGCTTACCGGGCAAAGTCCGAGATCGAGACGCCCAAGGGTCTGAGATGGTTTTACTGCGCCGGCTTCGGCGTCGCACTATTCTGCATGAGCATCATCTCCCTGACCCACGTGCACAAGGTGTTCGACGGGCAGAGAATCAAAAAGAAGACCCGGCTGCTCAACCGCATCGCGGTGGCTGTTGTTCTGATCTGCCTCCCCCTTGCCGAATCGCTCAGCTCTCTCCAACTGATCTCAGTCACCACAGGGCTAGTGGTCTACGTACTCATAATCGATGTTTACGGTTCGACCTCCATCCATGATGATTTCTGGAGGTGTACCAGCCAATGCAAATACCGCGCGGACTGCGGTCTGAAAAAGAACCTTTCCATTGACGCGCTCAAACGGGGGATGACGGTCAAGTTGGAGGAGGTACAAACGGATCGGGGGGAGAAAGTGCTATATGAAGTCAGTCTTACCCAGTCCACAACCAATCCGTGATTTTCCAAGCTCATTCAAATCTAGCAACTATAAGGGATAAAGCACATATTACGACATATACCCCAATTTCGAAAAATATGATTGATCACATCTAGTGATGTATTTAGCACGATACCATCCAATTTATGAATGAAAAAATATGTTATCTATCATGATCATAACATACGTGGGCTATACCCTTTTGAACGCTGCTCCAGACTTCCGTTAGAGCGTAAGCACAGAGAAGTGCGAACAGTCTCCTCCACCTGTTATGAGGAAGCTTGATGATCTACCCTGCACACTACGTTGCGGCGGAGTACGACCTCTCTAAGTGAAATCATCCGGATTTCGATCGAGCTTTCGTTGCCCGTGCTAAAGAGCCATAACAACACGGATCCTCTTAGATGCCAACACCTTGACTTCATGATCTCCTCCTGTTCATCACGCCGTCATTATCACGAAGCCTTAGCTGGTGGGTCTTATTAGTATCCCCACCTGTGTGTAAGTTGCATCTGGTATGGTACTAAAACCCTTGACACAAATTCGAAAAATCTCATGACTTTCTCCTCCTTCTAGCCTTGCGATACGCGAAGATGACTGAGGTTTCTCGCACTTGCAAATGTGTGAATCGACGGCTGATGCTGTGATTCCATGGCATCGCCTTCCTAGAGTTGATCATCTGATCTGACAAGGTGTCGTTGTCGCCCGCATCTAGAGAGTCGAGAGATTTTTAGTGTTCTTCTTCTTCGCGTCGATACTTGCTTTCGTCTCTTTCGGAAACCGAACCTGGGCCCAGGAATGGAAGCCTTGCTCTGTAAATTGACAGGAACTGTTGAGCCGCAAGTCGCGAAAGATCGAAGCCGTCAAGGTTGATGTACGGATGGGAGTCGCGGGCGACGGAGACTTCATGTCTCCGATGGTAGAGCCTCCACCATAAGCCGATATGGATTTCCGTCAGAGTGCTGATGAGATCGCATATGGAGATCTCGCAGCTGCAGCGGGCGCTGCCTTACAAGCACATTTTCAATGCGTCGAAGCCGATCAACGAATCGCGTGTGGCTTTCATCAGAGGTATGATATGGTATCCAGAGCATGAGTGTCACATCACCAACCAACTGAGAAGAACCCAAGCACCCACGGCAGTCCATCCAAAGAACAGGACCAGCAGACCCAAGGCCGCACCACTACCCACTCGGTCGGCAGCGCCCCTATACCCAACATCCCCTCGACCAAGGTGGGCGCCGGCACCAAAGGCATCTTTCACCGCTACACTACCCTTCCGATTGCCCATGAATATCCACAGGATGGTAGCGGCGAGACTGCAGATAAGCACAGTAGCGACTGCAAGATAGAGCTTCTCGGGCGACCAGCCTTCAACGAGCTCCAAAGCAAGATGGTCCATATCCGGATTAGATTCACCAATGTTCTCATGCCGACTGCGTATCCAATGAGTCCACTCATGGCACTTACGACCTTTTTTCGGCGACTGAAGTAAACTATGGATTCGCGCTTCGGCATACTCGCCGTCTTTCTCTCTTACCTCTAGATGTACCGGTTTGGCATGTCGAGAGACCAATTGAGAGGTTGACTGATATGACAGGAAATTGATACGGCGAACGGTCCGTGCAGTAGCGAATCTTCTAAGGGAGCCTCGCATGTCCGCATACTCCTTCCAAATGAGCTTAAATAGCTGTTCGTCATCGAAAGAGCGCACCATGGTAGCCCTTATGGGAGGATGCTTGTTCATGGCCTCATCGACGAGGGACGTTGCTTGCCGATTTGGGATCACTATCCTCCTGACTTTCGGAAGGGTGTCAACGTTGCCGTATACCACCAACGTCAATATCGACTCTGGTCTGATACCACCGCGTGATTCGCCCTGCGGCACAGTGCCCGGAGCCGGTACAACCGTTTCGTGTGGTTCATCATCATCACCCGACGGATATGGCGTGCTGACGATGCTTTGTCTTAGGAATCGATGCTCTGGCTTGATATCCAGTGGCGATGGAGCAGGAAATGAGACCTTTCTCGGCGCTCTAGAACCCTTTGACGGAGATGGAATGGCCTTTAGATGCGATGGAGGTTTCTTTGATCTTGAAGGACTAGAAGCGAAGATCTCCTTCCTAAAGCTGACACTGGGTGATTCATCTCTTGACGTTGCACCCCGTTGATGCTCATACACCGTCCTTACACCCGGCTTCCCAGCATCCTTCTCATCATGCTCTTTTCGTAGAAGTTTCATAGCCCTCTCCCTCGAAGCTCCCGCCCCAGTATCCCGCCTTGGTGGCGTTGAAGTTAACATCTCCTGCAACCCAACTCTGCTCGTTGACCCATGCTTGACCATCGCAGGACTCGCGACTATCGCTCGTTGCGCGCTCTCGATCTGCGAATCTTGTCCGCCATCACTAGACTCATCGTCGAAGAAAGATTGCGGTGACACTGCTTCCTCTGCCGGCGACTTTTCCTCAATTGCAAGCTCGATCTTGGGTTCACTGGGGCTTATCGCCCTAAGGAATTTGGGCAGGAAGTTCAACCGCGGCGACTTTTGAGCTTGCGGAATTATGACTGTTGCATAAGGGGTCGCCGTCTGCCGCGACGACTGGACCCTGACATCGGAAGCTTCGGAATCATCGACTGCTGTGGAGGAGTCCTGAAACCCTGTCCCTAGAGCTGGCGAGGCAGTAGGCGTCGGGAGCGGCCAATCGACAATCGATAAAGCGTTCTTGTCCACTTCGCTCAAATCGGGTTTCCGGTCCTCACTTTGACCGACTTGCTGCTCTTCGAGGTGTTCGATGAACACTGATTGTCGCGGCTTTTTGACCGGTTTTGTGGGCCGTGATTTCTCTGGTGCTTCGAGTGTCTGGTACGCGAAACCAAGGCTATCAGAAACGGCAATTGGCGGACTGATTCTCTTCTCGATACTGTTTTCTATCGTTGTTGATAGACTTGGTGTCCGAGCCATCAGTCGTATCGTCGGAGACGGTAAAGGCTTTGCGGCTAGATCCGTCGATGGGCGTATTATGTGCTTAGACAATCCCGATGAAAGTGAGCGAACAGGCTCCTCAGACAATCCAGATATAGCGCTCATGCGACTGAGATCCTGTCCATCCATCAGTGAGATCTGGGGAGATGGGGCGCCCGAGGCATCGACCACCAGATGCCGATCCTGCCCCGAGACCTCAGCAGCTAGATCATGCTGCTTTCTATGGACATCTGCTGTAGTCTGAGGGGAATAACCAGCAGCGGAGCCAACAGAGAGTGGCCGGTTACGGTCGTTGGCTTCGGGTGCTGGTGTATCCATGGACGTTGGCCGTTCGCGATCAACGAAGTTGGAAGTGAGGGCCATCGTGGAGCAACAGGATTGGAATGTGAGCGTTCAATCGAGTCGGACAGGCGACACATTTTGCGCGATGATCTGGACACAAAGGCTTCTTGGCAGTGGAGATATTCACCGCTGAACGTGCCCGGATCCGTGTATCTGCAGCCGCTTACGGAGATCTTATGGTCAAACAGTATAAGTAGGACCGCTTTAGTGTACCTGACGAAGCTCTGGTACGGGCCCTACAAAGGGCATGAGATTGTAAACAAAGATGTTGAGATATGATTAGAGAACGCATCTGGATAGGACAAACGAGTGAGACATGACGCGTGAAGCGAGGCATGTGGCTTTGTCCTTTGCCTCAATCGAAGCGTGAACACTGACATGCGTATTGATAGGGGACATGTCAGAGTCTTACCACCATCCTCCCAAATTCCCTGAGGTTGCAGACGTTGGGACTGCCCGCGGAGAAAATTGGTCTAACCTATACCTGATGTCGGAATGGCGTTGGACAACTTGATATACTTCGCCTCGGCGCTCACTCGCAAAATTTACCATCGCAATATGGACATATGTCGAACTTTGCGAAGAGCAGATTTGCTAGGGATGGCTTCTCTGTAGCCTGCCCGCCCTGGAATGGCGAGATCTCGGGGTGCAATTCCTCATTGATAAACTCGCGCTTGCATCTCGAACAATACTTTGAGCATCCTGGCTCTAGGATTGGGAGAAACGTGAGCGCACATCTAGCTGCATTGTATATTAGCTAGATCCCACCAAATTGGATTGAGGTCATACCATATGGATGATTATTCGGGCAGTGCGCCTCCGTGAATTCTGCTAAACCCCCTGCTAGTCCGTAATAACTGTCGCTACAGAATTGGCAATTATCGAGAAGCTGTACTCCCAGCGCCATCGGACCAAATCCATTTTGACTTCTCTCTTGGGCCCATTCATTGATGAGTGATTCGTGATCTTCAGAGGAGCTTTTGAACGACGTTATCAAGGTGCGTTCAAGCTGCAATGGTATCCCTGACCTATTCTCCAGTATAACTAAAGCAGCCTCCAGATGATCAATACTGGACCATTGCTGAGAGATTTCAATGCTGAGAACGAGCGAAGCCATGATTGCAGTGTAAATGATCTTCAAATCGAAGCGGCTGAGCTTGAGGGACTGGTCAAAGGTTTGTGATGTGGTCGAGGGGTCGAGAATGGTGGAGATGACGGTCTGGCGAGCTTGAGTAGGATCAACTCGTGGGACACTTTGCCATGGAAATTTTTCCTGCTTCTGGCTGGCGTCCTGGATGTTCACGCCTGCGAAGATTATTGTAGCTGACTCTGCTGCGGGGGCCTGGTACTCTACCATTCTTGCTGGATGGCACGTAACGCAAACAGCACCGAGATTTTCCGAAGAACCAGATCCCCAAGTCTTCATGACTACATCATCAAGGTCCAGGTGGTTATCGCTGCTATACTTTCTCTTGTGTCTTTCCATGGAAGCCTGCATGAAACGTGGGACCGGCCGAGGCAAAGTGTAATGCTCTCCAGCATCGGTTTCATTGACTTGAAAATCCGTCAGCGTCACACCTAAGGGAGATCCGAGGCAAACATTGAGTATTGTTTGAAAGAAAACGCCGGATGAACGAACAGTCATCGGTAGCTCGCCAGCGGAATCCCAGTCCATGATAAATATATGATCAACGAAATGCTTTGCATTTAAGGCTTCGGCTAGCAGAGAATGTCGGCTGAATTGTGCAAGAAGGGGTGTGACGGCCGTGTAGGCAAGTACTTGAACATCCCAGGGAAGAGTCGGGGAGGTAAACGGACTGCAAATTGACAATATCCAGAGTGCGTTATTGTCATCGGCAACAGCCAGAAGGGGTATCCCCCACTTCCTCGTCGAGAATGGAGATTTCTGATCAGCGTGTTCGCCATTCGGAGGGACCCATGCCATGCTGCGAATCCTTCCTAACGACCGAATCATCCCATTCGGTGAGAAACTTTGTGGAATCGTCGCCTTGTTGACGATACAAACTCGCTTCCAGCCTTGGGATTCTTTAGGGTCAGGACCAGGTACCCACAACGACAATATCAAGTTTGTGGTCAGAACAGCGAGGATCGAGCGCCTGTGTTTTACGAGACCAGGAGGTGACCATTCGAGAGAAGCAACAGAGACCCTACCTTGCTCTTCGCCAATGGACATGTTGGCAAAGCTTGCTTGCGGTCGTACCGGCCATTCATCGTGAGAAAACGTATTGACTCGAAAGTGTACGTGCGTCCAGGGTTCTGGACCTTCACTGCGAGGGAGTAAGAGGTAAACTTCCTCATATGCCGCGATTGCGAGTGCGCCGTCCGATGACCAGGAGAGGCAGTCCTGGGTGGAGACTCCGATGGGGATTTGAGCTACAGGCAGCATGACGTGGGAGATTGACCATAGAAACACTCTAGATGTAGTTAGGGTATCAAATGCTCTGAGAGAAGGTAATCATTGGGGCTCCATCTGCTGGATTTGGCATCCTACTAGTATGGGAGCGGCAATATTTTCAGTATCAGATATAACTTGGGATTGTTATGATTCACCACAACCCAGGGGTAGGCCTGTAGATGATGGTCCAAAAACGAGGGGAGTCAAGACATAAGGCAAAGGACTCCTCATACGAGACCGGTGTGGAGACAATGTTGCACAGGTGGGAGCGGGCTTCTGGGACGATGGAGAAAGTTGTGGCCTATTTTATCTCAACTCTCCGAAGCTAAGTTTGTGTCAGTCTTGGGTTCGCGGGCGCCCCTTTTGGTGGCCCCTGAGTTTTACAGACCGGGGTCGAAGCAATAGATGGGGTACGAGCCCAATTGGTTGCATGGTGGGACAGCAGCTTCTTCAACTGCGCGTTCCGAATCTGGCTTCCAGATCTTTGACTGCGATAATCAGCGAAATAGGACTAGCGCTCTATAGTCTCTTCCCCATCAAAGCTCGAGAATGCTTATAGTATATCATGGCTCTGACCGCTGAAAAATGCCTCACATTCTGTGTTGTATGCGTAGTATGTATATGGATATCAGATAGACTGGGGTGGAGATTTCAGTGTTCAGTGTTCATTCAGTGTTGAGTGCCAAGGAGTGCACGCTACTAGATGGTTTGGTTGCCGTGGTTTCGCTACAAATAGGTACCATTATGCGATGTCAATCGCGGATGCTATACGTAGTATCTTCAACCTCGATCTCAGAGTCAATGCCACACAGGACTGACAGCCATTTAAACCCTGTTGTCGCGTGCGGCGCGTATAGTTGAGTCGGCCCGTCATGTTTACTCGTGCCGTGCCTCAGCTTTCCATAGTTCCGGGTGTCGAACGCTACCAATAAGAGCCTGACAGCTACAGGAAGAATGTCTACATTGGCGCCGCTACTACATGAATACAAGTATGACAATGTGTCTACGGCTGTACCCCCCTTCCACTGGCGCTTGAGGACTTGTCATAACAAGTACCTGTATCAAAGTCCTGGCCCATGGGATAGCGGATATGCATCTTTCAGCGTGGATGCGATGGAGGACAGATATAGTCTCTGCGTACCGCAGATCTTCATGCTCGTCCTACTTCAGCACCTCCTGCGCTTCTTCTCCGTCAGTGCGTCCATTGTAGCAGGCTATGCCGTCATAAAGGACCGTCCTTCTCATTGCTGTGATTCTTCATGTCTTGAAATAAGAACCCTGTACATCTGTTGAACAAGATAATTAATATCTGGCAGACGAGCGCTTTTGCGTGATCTGGCGACTGCACACAACATGCAATCATTCAATCTATTGAGAATAGCTGTGTTGAATTATCTCGCTACTGTTTGTCTGACAGCACCGGTCGTTAGCAATGCTACGCAATGCGCTGGCCCGTTGGGCTCCTGGGGGCTCATTTGTCCCGAAGTTCAAGGTCACCATTTCTATTGCGATAACCTGCCAGGCATCATTGCAGGAGCGTAGGTCCCTCCAACGAACGATTAGTTCCTGGAGCTCTGTTATCAGCCGCTGACACCATTGATTACAGTGGTGCAAGCACCAAATCTAATCCCAGCTTGACATCTCGCTCACTCGCTCTTTATAACGATGGCAGCAGCGATAGTGACCATTCAACCTTTTGCGAGCCCGACACTAATACCTTCGTGGTCCCTGCCTTCGGCTCTGCAAATCCGGATGTCCAACCGCTCCTCGTTGGGGCTCTTGACAACGTGCAGCGCGCGATTGATCGTGGTGAAACTGGACTGATACCGGATAGTGGATGGAGGTATCTGGGTCGGAACGCTATTTCGATGGCTGTGTATTCGATGGATCTTTACAAGATCACGTATGAGATACTCCATGCAGCGATTGATTCGCTCATAAGGTGGATGCGAAGACGAGGGATATTTGGGTCAGTCTATCCAATACGTTTTTGTCCACATTCGCGAAATCTTTTGACCCCGAGTCATGCTTTGAGATTTTACTACTTCTTAGCCGGAACTCAGACTTCCTTTTGCCTCTCTAGAGGGAGTATACTGACTTTTGAACTCATTGCAGGAGTTGCACGTTCTCTGTGTGGGATGGACCGAATATGGTTGGGCACGGGAGGATCAGCGCTTAAAGTTGGGCGCTTCCTCGAGATATGTGGCGGAGAGAAACTTGTCATCGGTATCTTCTCTCGTAGAAGCTGGACCAAAATTTCAAACAACATAATGGAATCAAATGGCGGGTTCTTCATTAGAAGGAAGATCGAGAAAAAAAAAATATGGTGGGGATAGCGAGAATCGAACTCGCATCTGAGGCGCCACAAGCCCATATTCTGCCATTAAACTATATCCCCCGAGATGTTGGCCACTATTTGTGCTTATAATCCTGATCCGGAGCTGAGGGACATCCTGTAATTTAACGGTATCTAGGTATACTACCTACAAACCGCCTTGTTCTAGCGATTTTCATTACTCTAGCGCTTGTATTTTGATATCTAGAGGGAACAATAGCGGCCTTCTTGGCGAGGATCTTCCACTCGTATCTGCTTCCATGCGTATCAAAAGCACGCAGTGCAATTTGGTGACGCAGAACCATGACAGCTAAGGGATACACTAAGAATTGCTATGTGTAGTATAGTCATGAATGTAAAGGATTCAAATATCCCATCATCCACCAAAGGCTATATGTAGCAAGTCAACGGTAATCAGGACAACAAGGCGCGATTCCGCACTGGATTACCTAGAGCCTGTACGCCCTTACTGACATAGAAACATGGACAATTTTCACCGCAGGCGAGATAGTAACGACATGGAAAGGGTGTCTGACTTTCAAATTTTCCCGCTATAATTGTCAAAGATTGACATCATTGCTCTGATTCATGTCTGTGAAGACTTTTGGAGATGCATTCCCGCCACTTTAGGTCGGCTGCAAAGTGCTCTCCGACGTCGCTGTCGCTGCTTCCTCTAGCTCTATCTCCACGGGGGTAGGGTGAGGATGAAAAAGACCGTGGAAGATATTCGGGTTGTTGACATGTAGATTGGATGATCCAACAATACGAAAGATGCTGGAGGGCTCCGCCTTTCGAAGACGGGTCCTGTGGGAATCAACGCCAATCCATCGCTCTGAACGAGCCAACGGACGAAATTGCTCTCATGTCCTTCTCTTGTAGTTTGGGTACATTGCCGCTCCGTGCATCTGACTATATTGATTGACAAACTTATCGGAGATGCCTTCTCTGCTCACAGCATTTTCTGGGACCCTCAAAGAAACCATCCCCGGTTGTAGCCTGTAATGGCGGTGGCTAAAATTGGATATGGCTATGCATCAATACGATATCTATAAGACATTGCCTGCTATTTGGACAACCAATGTCAAGTGAAAATTTTGTAAAACCAAAATGATGTTTCCAACTCTCCAAGGGAGAGAAGAAAAACAAGCAAGCCCCATACTCTTGCCGAGAGTCGAACTTGGGTCACTAGCTACTCAGGCCAGTATCTTGACCGTTGGACTACAAGAGCTGTTCTGGGGATGGTGTGTGCTGGAAGCTAATATATGGGGCTTTGGGCTGAGTCATTGCGGGATCTCTTAGTACTGCGTCTGAAGGGGGCATGAGTCACAACGAAGCTTGGGGCTCATCCACTTACAGAATGCCTAGAATCCTTCAAGGGCTCCTTCACGTACGTTGTCCGTGCGGTGAAGGAAAAAACAGGTCTCTGGCAGCATTGTCCCATTCCTCATCCCACCTCCTCTTCCCCTCCTCCATAGCTCCCTCCTTCAACCTCCTTAACAATCCCTCATCGCCACCAAACAGCTGCATGAGTACCGTTTGCAACCCCGCAGTATCGCTGAAGCTCTTCCCATTGATACCTTCATGCACAAGCTCTGGCCAAGCTTCGAAATCTCCCCATCCTACAACAGGGAGCCCAGCCCCAAACATGTCAACCACCTTCATCGGTAGGTCGACACCACTGCTGCTCACATGTAAGCTCACGCCAAGATCGGCGGAACCGAGTAATTTTGCATAGTCATCTGTGCCGAGAAAAGCAGTCTCGATCGTCACCATTTCGAGCTTCTCTACCGCCTTGAGGCTTTTAACCTTTGATAAGAAGTCGGCCTTCTGAGGTCCTCTGCCCGTAACGATAACAAAGATCTCAGGTAGCTCGGGATGTGAAGTCATAGCATGGTCCGAATAATTCATCAATGCATTTAAGAGGATCGAGAAATCTTCGTCCGGCGTCCATGATGTTGAGCTGACCAGCAACTTGGATTTTCCAATCTTGACATCTCCGATGAGTCTTTGCATGTCTCCAGGTTCCTGAGGGAGATTACCATTTGAGCTCAGAAGGTCTGGTAACCTGTCTAGGAAAGCTGAACGCTGCGCTTCATTAAGAGGTTGAAAGCCTGGAGCTGGACGGTCATGGAGAGGTCGTATCTCCCTCGTGATTCTGTACTTTTCTTTGAGAATTCGTGCCATTGCATTCGTGACACAGAAATCCGCATCTGCAGAGCGGGCAAAGAACCATTCATAGAAATGAGAAATCAGGACCAGTGGGTGTTTGTTGCCAAGCCTCAAAGCAAGTATCGAGTGACCAAAGTTGTGCCAGTCGATCACAAAATGAGTATGGCGAAGGAAGCACATGACACGAGCAACGAGAAGGGTTGGTATTGAAGGTGGGTTCTGTACAAGCATCCATCTAGCTGGCTTGGTCTTGTAGCCAAGGGCGATCCATAAAGTCCAAATCTGGAACAAAACTTTTAGTGGTCCATACAGAGCAAACAACCGCTTGTCCTTGGTCTTCAAATTTTCCGGAGTGACGCCGAGCGCATGTGTCTTGATTCTCGATGCATTGGCAAGTATATCAGGATGTATGTCAGACTCTATGTAACCGATGAGATCAACCTGTGCTCCGTGTTTGGCTATACTCAAGGCATGGTACTGCATGCGAGGGCTTCTGCCAATGTCCCCAAGTACCAGAATTTGCACTCTGTTTGCGCTTCGCTCTTTCCCAATGATGTTACCGTATTGGCTAGGCAGACTGTAAACGATCAGGGAAATGATGCCAAAAATGACAACCATCCATGGCAGCCAGCTTTCCAGATTGTACATGAGGAGCTCCTTTCGATGAACCGTGAGTGCCAGAGGTTCTCAACATATTGAAGTGTCCGCGGTTATGAACCACGTGGTAGTTCTAGTCGTCTTCATGCTATGTACCAAGGATATTAGGAGCGTGCGACTCAGGGGGCCCCGATTACTGCTAGCCAGGGTTATCGTCTATCGAGGGGTAATTTCTCGGGCTGCTTTCATTGGCTGACGGGGATCTTGGCTCTGAAGATCTCGGTGCGTCTTTTGTCCTAGTTCTTCGCGTACCCCTAAGTGTCTTTCCTTAGTTATCGTGAGCGCCGCAAACGACTGTTGCCAAACATAACTCGGTGCGGAAACCTCTACCTGAGAGCTTGCAGCTTCGGTGCACGCAAGAAGTACCACAACATGACATCAATGTTCTCATGACGCCGCTTGTGGAGGAAGGAACCTTCCAATGGCAACTACTTACGCTCTCCCCGTTGTGAACGATCATGGTGCTGGACATGCCCATTCGTACAGTAGGAAACCTGCAATCCAGCGACTAAACCTTGGAGCTACGTCAATCAACGAAGACCATCAAGTGAACGGAAGATCCACCATGACTGATTCTCTCACCCCCCAAATGGCGCCTCATCATCAATCCCACAAGTCGAACGACATCTACTATGAGACGCAGCAGGAGCAAGCAACCCCATTCCCACAGCTTTCCTTGCCAAATCCTTCGTTTTCGACCCCTAGCTACAGCAGAACAAAGAGTATGGAGCGAAGGAAGAGCGCAGGGCTGCCAACGCATCTTCATCTGCAAGGGAACGGATACGGCTTTCCAGCTCCCACAGCTCAGAGATTCAGGGCAAATACCATGGAGCCAGGCGCTAGGTAAGAACTCGGAAGATCCAATTCGAATAGATGCGCTTTGGCTAATCCTAGCAGCATACCGTGGATCACCACAGCAGAAGCCATCAGCTCGATACTTGTCCCCCTTCCCTACGTTTTAGCAGCAATCGCATACAGATCTCTACTTGCATCACTCAGAACAGAAGAACAGCTGAAGGACGCAAAAGCGATGGACAGTTCGATCTCCCAATGGCCGATCGCATGCGGTATGACATCAATGACACTCGTGCTAGTTGGGTTCAGAGGCCGTTTTGGAAAGGAGTACAGGGAGCTAGACCGGAGAAAGAAGTCCCTAGGTGGAGATGAGACGATGACGGTACAGAAAAGGGGCTGGGGAGATACGGCTCGCAGGATGACTGGGAGACTTCTTAGTGTGGGCTTGCCATTCTACGCTACGTCAAAGTTGGGAGCTGCGCGAGTAGCATTGGTCATGCTTATTGGATTGGCATCGAACATCATGGCCATCGATGACAAGGTCGTTGATCTTGCCAGGGCTAAGACTTGGAGGTTACTATTTAGTCACAGGCGATGGACTATGGGAACAATTGTACTGCAGCTGGTCTGCGACCTCGCAGGCTTGACCAATGGCTCCGCGCTTATGGACATGTCCCTGGGCTACTTAGCGGTTGGATTGTCTTTATTCATCGTACCGCCTTCGTTTCCGTCAACGAGGCCCAAAGCGTCTATCGTGACATCCTCTGCTCCTACCTCGGAAGCTTCAACTTCAGCTGTGCTTCCTACTCCATGGGAGACACCACCGCAACTTCAAAATACGGCAACCAACGTCCCTAGAGTTTCGCCACTCATATCGTCTCCTGAGGACGTGGAGCTGACTATATGGAGTGGTACTGTACTAGGAATCTTCAGTATCGTGGTGTTTTTCTTTCTGGGGCCCACCAGTGCCTATTTCTCACCAGCCCAGCTTGGCTGTAGCATCATCGCTTCAACTGCAGCTGCCTTGTCTTTTACTACCGTAGACCCAAAGAGTCTGCGCAGTAACAAGGGGGCTGGTCTTGTGCTCGGATCCCTGTTGTCAACAATTGCGTTGACCCACTTGGGTATCGATCTATGGAGCACATTTGTATATCAAAGCATCTTCGTTAGTATTGCTTTCATGGCTACAAAATATGATACCCCCACGGCGTCGTCTATTTCTTCGCATTCCAATCATCAACATCACCACAACGAAACAAAATCACACACTACCGAGGGGGAAAATTTGTCCAGATTCTCAGAATTCGTACTCCGGAAATCCCCCAATTGGCAGCTGCTTCATAGCATACTCATTGAAAAAGATTCCAGGAGGATCTTCTACTTCATGTGGTAAGTAGCTCCTCGAGTTCTAGTCAGACATACCCAAGCTGACATCCTCATAAGCCTCAACTTTGCGTTCATGCTGGTCCAGACATTCTATGGCATCGCGACCGGATCTTTGGGCTTGCTGAGTGACAGCATACACATGTTCTTCGATTGCATAGCGCTCGTGGTGGGGCTTTGTGCAGCTGTGATGAGCAAATGGCCTCCAAGTACCAGGTTTCCCTATGGCTATGGCAAGATGGACACATTAGCTGGCTTTGCCAATGGTATTTTCTTGATGTTCGTCACCATGAGTCCATGGACGACCATGATACTGACATACGCTGCAGGCTAATCAGCATTGAAATTATCTACGAGGCGATCGAAAGGCTTGCGGAAGGCAGTCATGTCAATAAACTTGGAGAATTACTCACCGTTAGCACCCTTGGCTTGATCGTGAACCTTGTCGGTCTGTTGGCCTTCGGACATGCCCATCACGGCCACTCCCACAGCGGACACTCCCGTGGTGAAGACAGCCATGCGGAGCACGATTGTTCGAGCCACTCACACGCAGGTCACCAACAAGAAAATGAGCATACTCATCATGACCATTCGGATCACGACCACTCCAATCACGACCATTCGCATCATGACCACTCTCACCACGACCATGCTCACCACGGCCACTCACAAGACAGCTCCCCTCAGAAGCACAACAATCTACCTACTAGTGCTCACGCGCATCTGGATCACCTTCACGATCACTCCGGAGGTCTCACACCGAATTCCTTGGTCTTCCCATCCGTGCCAGCTACTCCCTCAAAACCCCTTCACCCGCACTCTCATGCACATGGTCATGGGCCACACGGGCATGGCCACCATGACCACGGCAATGAGAACATGCAGGGCATATTCCTACATGTCATGGCCGACACCCTTGGCTCTGCCGCTGTCATTGTCTCAACTCTGCTCATCTACTTCTTCGGCTGGTCCGGCTTCGACCCACTCGCATCCTGTTTCATCGCCATCCTCATCTTCGCCTCCGCCGTACCCCTTGTCACGTCATCCGCCCGGACCTTGCTGCTGACGGTCCCTGCGGACACCGAATACGACCTGCGCGAGGCATTGGCAGGCCTCAGCGATCTACGTGGGGTCGTCAGCTACGCCGTCCCCAAATTCTGGCTGGAAGAGGGCGGGGACCGGAAAGTCCTGGGCGTCGTTCATGTCATTGCCGGAAGGACGGCCGATATGGAGGACGTGAGACACAGGGCCATCCTCTTCCTGCTGGGGCGGAACATGGACGTCCTGGTACAGGTCGAGAGGGAAGGAGATGGGAGGTGTTGGTGCAAGGCTCAGAAATAAGCTCGTCACCCTGTTTTTGTTGCGTAAAGTACTTGCATATTAGCGATGGATTATCTGGAAACGACCGGGTCGATGTGTATATATACTATCATGCGCGCTTAACAGAAAGCTCTGTAGCATAGGAGAAAGCTCTTGACAAGGTTACAGGATGGGTGTTGCTTGCTTGACAGGGTTCCGATGGTTGATTGCATGCTATCTTCATTCCATATGACTTTCGACTTTCGCCTTTCAAACACCCTCCTTCCTTGTGCCTATCCCTATCCCTACCTCCCACCTCCCACCTCCCACCAACCATCCCCATCCCATTCCTCCCTGTTTCAACAACAAAAACATGTTTTCAAGAAATGAGGTTACTGGATTCCTTGGTCTGTTCTTTCTTTTTTCTTTTGCTGTCTTTTTAGGGAGGAGATGGGAGGTGGGGGGCTGGGTTTGGTTGAGGGGAGAGGAGAAGAAGGAGGAGAGGGGGAGTTAGGGGAGGAGGGATGTGGGGGGGATGTGGGGGGGGGGGATATGTGGGGGGATATGGGGGGGAGGAGGGTAGGTATAGGGGGATGTTGAGGGGGGTTTGGAGGGAACAGGATGGGGAGGGGGATGGAGGGAATAGGATGGGGAGGGGAATGGAACTCAGGGAGTTAGATCGCCGGGATGTGTGGAGGGTCTGATAGGGTGTGGACTCATATGTAAAGTTTAGCATTGGTAGTGTGGAGGGTTCTGATTGGTATAATTGAGAGACTTGATTTGCAAGGACGGTTTCGGGGTTTGGGGGTTTGGGAGCGGAGGCAATGATGTGATGGTATGGTATGATAAGGTGGTGTATTGATGCTGGGTAGGGAGATTGGGAATGTCGGGTCATTGATGGAGGTGGAGGTTTTAGTCTGTATTGGTGCTGAGTTGATAGGTGGTGTTTTGCACCAGGACTGTCAGTATGAAGTAGAGCAATCTTAGCCATCAGCATTGGCCCAAACAAGGGCTCAAACAGAGAACGAGAAGTATGTCTTGATTACTCCCCCACCCTATGATGGCCCGAAAAAACTCCAAGTTCCCTCTCGATGCTGGGGTATAACCGTAGAGAGAGAGATACATGAATACCAGAAAACCTCAAACCCATCCATCAATGCAAATAAATGCCCATGTGCGCATACCCAAAGTCCCCCGGCCCCAAAATTAACCCGCCAGATCACTCTCATGTATTCTATCCCACCTTACCTTACCTTATCGTCTCGGATCGAAATTCTGAAACCAACTACTTCGCTTCCCGGGACTCGGGTTCCCGTTCGATTCTTGAGCCTGCAAGCCGCTCAGCGCTGGTATGTTGGGTCCACCCCCGCCGCCGCCGCCGCCGCCGTTGACATATTCGTTGGATCCGCCGCCGCCACCGCGTAAGGGTTTGGCTATGCGGGAGCCTGCGCCGCCGAAGTTGAAGCCTATGGGGTTGGATGAGGGGTTGGAAGCGCCGCGTGCGGAGCCGATTTTGGCGGCTTCGAGGCGCTCTCGGACGGCCGCGAGTTGGGCTTCGAATCTGTGGGTGTGCGTTAGCTGGATGGTCCATGGGGTATGTACGTATGTACGCATGAGCCTCATACCGGTGATTTGCAGCCGTCAGCTTCTCCTGACTATCATGTAATAGTGTTTCAAGACTGAGGATTCGCTCATTCCTGGCCATAAGCTTCCTCTCCGCGATCGCGACTTCCTTCTTCAGGCTGCCGTTTTGCTCTACGAGCTGTCTTTGCACATGCGTCAGCTGCTCCAGGTTTCGTTCTAGGAAGGCCATCTTCTTCTGCTGTGCACGGTTGTTCGAAGATCGAAGGACGTTGTTGTACTGCTCCCTGGTTTCGTCCAGGGAGATCTCGAGCTCCACAACGCGCTCGCACCGATTCTGAAGGTCTCGCATCAAGGATTTCTTCATTACGTCGAAGTCGGCGATCTGCTGTTGCACCGTCTTACTCGCAGCGGCGGCAGTTACAGTGCCGTTGGATGTTCCGTTTTTCGGGCTGCGTTGGGATTCTTCCATGTTAGCCCGTAATCGGTGATTTTCTTCATCTTTTCGAACTAGGTCTTCCCGCATATCCTTGATTATTTGGACCTGCGATTCTCTCCTACTGGTGTAGAGATCCGAAAGCCTATTCTTGACCTCGTCAACATCTGCTTCGGACAGATTACGCTCCATCAGTGCTTGGTATTCCTCCTGGACCGACTTGAGTCTCTCTCGGAGATCATCACCCCTTAAATCTTGGAATCCGTTCATCTCCGCTGTTGCATTTAGACTCAAATCAGCTTGGCGGACGATGCCTTGTGCTTCAATCAACCTTGTCGTTATTTCTCGTAGCTCATCTGGCGCCACCATGCTCCCAGCTGCGGATATCTTTTGCAGACCCTGGACCTGCTCAATACATCTTTGGATCTTACCTTCATTGTCTGAAAAGGTACCATCTCCGATGTCGAAACCTGCCATCATCTGTGCCATACGTTCTGCTTTTTTCTTCTCTTTCTCGTTCAGTACAGCGCTGGTTTCTTTGGCACTCATTCTCACATCGAGAAGCTGTTGTTTAACCTCGTCGAGCTCTGTAGTGAGTTCTGAGTTGGCTTCTTTGAGGCTATCCATGGTAATCGAAGCCTCTTTGCCTTCATAGGTCACTCGCTCAAGCTGCATCTTCATCTCGCTGACTTCATCGCTAAGCTTTCCGTTCGTTCTGCCTGTTTGTAGACTACTCTGCTTCAGGTACTGAAGCTCCCTCTTGACCTCCTTCAATTTTTCTTCAGCCGTGGTCAACTGAGTCTCCTTCTCGGCGACCTGGTCTTGCAACTCGTTTTCTCGGCGTAGGAAATCTTCCCGTTCATCCTTTTCAAGCATGATACTTGGTGTACTTGAGCGTTCGCCAACCCTGGAATCTGACCGACTCGGTGTTTCTGATCTCCCTATTTCCTGTAGGCGCGATGGTGTGCCTGGTCGTCCTGATTGCGCGCGAGAATCTGCCCTCGCGCCAGTGACCCCGTCTGCAGCCAGCGGAGGCGCCCATTTCTCCTTTGGCACTGTCTCTCCACTTCGCCATGTTTGAACTTCTCCTTCCAGACTAGCCACGTAGCCTTCGTATGTCGTGACTTGATTTTGCGCCTTTTTCAAAAGCTGCTTCAATTCCACTGGGCTCAGCTCAGCATTGATCTTAGCCTTGTTCTTGATTGCCTTTGCTCTCACACCAAATTTTAGCGTTCCCAAGGTCTCCTGATCGTTGTAGCTGCTTGGCGAGCAATTTATGATCAAGGTCGTTCTTGAATTACCACCTAGAGATTCTTGTAATATTCTTGTGAGTTTCGAATCTCGATACGGAATATGTGTCGATTTGCCGTCTGTGAGGGAATTTATCACCATCCCCAAGGCGCTCAAGCTTTTGTTGATTTTCTTCGCTTCTTCCAATGTCTGCCCGCTGGCTCCAGTCTTTCCCACCTTTTCGCTACCAGCTAAATCCACAAGGAAAAGTTGTCCGCTTTTCGCCGAGCCAGTCTCTACGTTCTTTTGGGTGATTGTGATGACGAAAATAGAGTGTGAACGTGACGACTCCTGGTTCATGTTCGTAGCAGCCGTAGCCCTTGCCGCACCACCCCTCCTCATAACCTCGTAGACTTCCTGTACACTTGAAACATAAATCTCTAGCAATCCCTTGACGTAGACGCCCCTACTTTTCTCCTCGTGCACTGGTAGGTTGTCGTTCTGCGGTACCAGCAAATCCCGAATCTTTTCCATGTAGATCTCCATGTAGCTGACCCGTACTGTGTATTCGATATTGCCAGGACTCCGTAAGATGCTGGCAAACATTTGCTCCACGATACGCGGTATGATCCCTCTTTGTTCATCATCATCTATATCTGCACCCATCATCGTATAGGACTTCCCAGCCCCGGTCTGCCCGTAGGCGAAAACGGTGCCGTTGTACCCGTTGAGTATGTCGTCCACGGTGGACCGGATGGAAAAGTCGAAGACATCTTTCTGACGTGAATGGGTGTCAAAAACTCGATCGAAAGTGAATGAACCAGTTGCTTCGTTAGACTAGATCTGTGTCAGCTGCGTTACGCTGCTACCCTTTCTTCTCAACTTTCAATAATCCCATACTTACGTTTATAGAGCATGTATCCTCAGTCTCAAATTCCACTATCGAGTCACCGCCGCTTGCCAACTCTGCTTTGTTCGGCGGACGGAATCGAGCAACCACTGCAAATCAGGTAAGCATATGGTTCGTCCTCACGTTGGATCGCATCCTCAATCAAACCCTTGATGGTGTTGCCGGCATTTGGCGCACTCCTAGAAGCCACTGTCAATGACAGTGTCGAGTGGGCTACATTGAGGTCCTCCTCGACTCCACTTACGCCATGTTGAAAACCTTTGTTGCTACTGCGGAATGGGAGACGACAGTAATGCCACCGTACAATTGCGACAATAGCGCGTCTTCGAAAAAACGTGGCTAAGGCAGCTTATGCACAAGCAGAAAGTTCAATGAGGCTTGCGGCTGTTGATATTGAGCTCGGCCGTTCATGTTGCAGGGGTGACGCGCCGGATCGGTCGCGATAAACACCGTCTTCTTATCGGGGGAGCAACCATACATCATCACTTTGACATGGTAACCCCGACACGGGGATATGGCTCGTTCACTGGAAATAGGAATGGTTGGGTTTGCAATAGATTGAACTATACGCCACATATGCAAACACGGCAACCCGCAGCTCTGGGACAAAGTACCTGCATCGCAATAGGCTTTCGCTTGTCTACACCCCCCCCAGCAACAATCCCATTGTGAGGAGTAATATGTTCCGAGTCGCTGTGCCTCACATCAACCCCTTCCCCTCCAGGATATAGCCCGCATCATTGTGCACCGAAACTCCACGCTCAAAATCGATTCTCACAGCCCATAGACACAAGGCCTTGTGGCCGCATAGCTCTTTTTGGTCTGTGTGACTCCGAACGCCTGGGTCTTCATGCACGAATCCTCCGGTTCTCGAAGCGGCAAATTAGTCTTCCCAGCTCTTTTCGACCGTTTCGCGAACCCGCTTTGTGTATTCCCGGCGATTATCTTTGTAAAGGTTTGACGCTTCGACATTGGCAGGAGAAGAGGTATTAGGATCATTGAGCAGACTATATGCCGTTGATAAGCCCCAAATTCATATACATAAGACTCACTCATGGTAGCGTAGTCATCATACCTCTGAATGCTCGTCAGGACGGCCGCGACATCATACGTAGGACTCCAGCGGTTCTGCAAAATATCCAAACAAAGCTCGCCCGTTCCGTAGACATTAGGATGGAACATTTGGCTGATGAATTTAACGCCCGGTGGCTTATTTGGGTATTGCTCCTCGAAATGCATCACCAGGCGGAATGTACCATCCTCGAAAGGCGTTTCTGCGGGGCCGATGATCACAGCGTTCCTAACATTATAGTCCTGTAAGCGACCTGACCCCCACGAGCCTCGAAGACAGCCTGGGGTGATCAGATAATTACCATGTCATGACATTGTCGGCAATAGGCGAGGCGGAAACTCCTGCAGGTGGATCTGTTTGCATACGCTATGTAAGACACCATGTTAGCTGGAGTTATCAGAGAAGGAAAAAGATCCATGTGAGGCAAAGGAAAGGCTTTGCAGCATACCTTGAAGTCGCGCATGAGGCGTCTGCGAGCGGGGGTAGACATAATGCTCGAGGTGAAATTGGTGAAGCTTCTGAAGCGTTTGCTTCGGTCATCCAAGTCGTTCAAGAATGTTCCGAAGCAATATGCTTTAGAGGTAGAATAAGGCTTGGGGGGGGAATGGAGCTCGCCCTTTTGAAATGCACGGTTGCAACCATGATTCTCTGGGGGCACGCGGCCTGCAGCCACTCGTACCGGGAAGCTACTAGCGGCTCGCCAACGGTTTTGAACATCGACCTGCCAAGCCTGCAGAGGAATCCCATCGCCCGGCCCGCAAGGGCAAGGGGAAAGAGATTGCTAGTCAGTTGAGTATCCAGGTAATCACGGAGGAAAGGCTGTTAGATTACAGCCCCTAGTGGATTAGGGGTAATTACACTAACACATACTTCGATGGCTTCCCCGCCAGGTTAACTGGTGCATGGTCTGTGTCCCTCAACCTTAATCCAAACTATCCCTCCGATGGCCCCTCCAGAGGGTTTTGAAGAGATAGGTAGTCCTCGAACACCCTGCCCTCCCTGACTCGGCGAGTGTACGTTCGGGCGTGTGTAGGCCAAGAAGGTACATACTCGAAGCCAACGAATGGAAGACTTCTGTGCGAGCGATAGATACACTCGAAGCAGTGACAGGAATTTCCAGATGATGATCTAAAAACTAATCTTGATACACTTAGTGACCTTTTCGAAACGCGATATCGGAAATCTTCTGGTTAGCCAAATCGATTCCTCAATTCGCCGATCTGTGACAGGTCCGAACGTTCTTCTCTGTGCATATCAGCTTGCTAAAGCGTACATACGGATGACTCCTGGCAACACATGTGTGCTGCGCTAATACACTACGAATGCCGAATCCTCATCATGATGTTGGGAGATGGAACGGCAGACAATGCAAAAGCCTTCCCAATGCAGGACTCGATCCATAGCAGCTTGCATGCCGCATTAACATCGCGGAGCCAACGAAATGACAAGAGCTGAGGAAACGCCTCAATGGAGCTTGATGAACAGACTACGGCGCTACAGGCATGGCTGAAGCGGGGAACGTTGGTCGACACATGCAAGATGAACGCCCCAGGGTTCCCATGCACCCCAGATCGGACCAGCCGTCAGCGTCGTATCTGGAAAAGCCTAACGCGGTCATGGTCCAATAACATCAACCATAAACGGCTTTAAATCCTCCAACATAGAGGACCACAGCCCTTTGGGTGGAATTCCCCGAGATTACCCTAGTCTTGAGCAAACCTTCCTTGCCTGGTTTCGCTCACTGTCAGGCTTAGTGTCCTTTGGCGTGGTCATCACGCAGCCGTTCAACTTGCAAGACTTGCATTCTGATGAAGGAAAGATCCTCCGAGCTACACTAGCCGTTGGAGGAATTGTTAGCTCTCTACTAGGATGCAAGAGGTACTTTAGACACCAGCTTCTTCCCCTTCGAGGAAGTCACTTTCCGGTGACCAACATATCATACTCCGTAGTCACGCTCGCTTTGCTCAGCATACTCTATATTCAATGTTCATCATCGTAGCTATTGAGGACTGAGTGCTGGTAGCATTTCCCGTCAAAGGTTGTTAGCCTCGAATATCATCAAATCAGCAACATACAAAACGGCCCGTTCCATTGCCCGAACAGTCCCTTGATGACAGCTTCTACGCTCAGGCCTCCTCCACAACTAGTCGTCCTACTGCTCGTTGCGGGACTCTAGACCACTCGTTAAACCTGGCTCCACTCAGTACCCTCTTGCTGAAGACCTGATGGTTGCATGACGGGGCCCCGATCCTCAGCTTCTTCTGTAGCTCTGTTGTTGCCTTGAGAGTCGATATGGTGATCACCATGCTCAGGTAAAGGATCATCGCGGTACGGTCCCTCGATCTGTCCTCGGGGGATGTGCGAAGTCTGGTCTGTGCGGTGTGGATCACAGCTTCCGTCATCGGTGCGGAAGCGGGAGCGATGGGTGCTCCATGTGGCTGGGAAGAACGAGTCCTCGGCTCGGTAGACGGTGAGGAGAACCAGCTGGAATACGAGGTTAACAGGTTTCAACATTCTCATACAAGTGCACATGGGGATTCTTCTTACTTTCAGCAGAAACACTGAAACAGCAACGAAGAGCATCAAACCACCAGCTATTTGCTCATCACGTCTCCATCCACCAAGACAGCTTCGCTGTCTGTCGAAAGCCTCCACACATGAGGATGCAGTATGACTTCTATCAGGAAACGGCCAAGCTCTGTCTACGACGCTGTGTAGCCCACAACATTGATGCCTGTCCTGGATACTCCTGATGGCCTGCGCATTCTTGCTTGAGAACAACCGAGCCCATTGGCGGTCAAGGCCACATGTCAGATCACCAGGTGGTGCTATGTGCGTAAGGGCTAGGGTTGCAATAGCCGTCTCGTAGATGACGAGGAGCATGAACAATGCGAAGGCAGACCTGGTAGACCATGACTTGGCTCGACGAATAAGCGCTTGAGCGGACCGCAGACTTATGCCTGTGACAACGGGGAGGATAACGGTCGCGACGGCCGTGACTGTAGGGATCGGGAGTGCAAAGGCTCGAACTCTATAAAGGCCAATGCTAGGTATACTAACGTCAGCTTCCGGCGCCTAATACATGCTTACCAACCCACACTGAGGTGATGAAGAGTCCAATCAACACCTGTGCACTATCAGTTGAAAGACATCTGCATTCATCTAGTGACCTTACCATCGGTATCACGAGCGAGAACAATTGGACTGAATAAAGCATGATTCAAACTTTGTTAATTTGCCGTCCAGATGACGACGTAACTTCAAGCGATGTTGATAGTGAGGAGTTCAAGTGTACTGACAAGCAGCGAAAGGTTGTAAGGTAAATTACATAGAGTGGGGTATGTCAGGTGGAAGCACAACGACTTAGAGACGGTGGCATATGCAGCTTCACGTCAGCCAGGTCCCGAAACTATGGGTATTGGTTCTCGGCTTAATAGCACCCTCCGATATTGAGGTGACGACCAAATGTAGCGCACTGGCCATGCAAAATGAGTTTCCCCATGAGGAAAGCTGGCTGTTGGCTTCGATAAGGTGTTCACGCACGTAACAGAATACTTTACGGATTCCTTGGAGAACGGCAAAATGGATCACGCCAATATCGCTGCCCTGTACTCTATCGTGCGTCAGCCTTATCAAAAGCACAATGGTTCCTCGGCATATAAGCTAGGTTGATTGAGTTCAACGGCGACCTCGATAACACCGACACTAGACGTACATAGAAGGGCTTCCTTATTGTGTAGCCCGGGTATCTGCAAGTTCTCTAGACTGCAGTAGCGAGGAATGGTACTAGGAAGTATACTTCTGGTGTTCGTAAATCTCATTGGACTCTGAGGCACGATCCGCTGGTACGGCCATGAACTTCAATGCGAAACCACCTTGTCTGACTCGCACGTTCTGGTGAAAGAATGAAGGACTGACTTAGGCATCTGCTTACGTAGCCTTTCAATCTGCAACTATTGGATTCGCGGGACCTCATCGTCTCCCGGCGTCAAAGTGTCAAAAGTCGTCTTCTCTCACTTCGAGGCGACCACCACCGATCTGTATATATTCATATCAGCAGAGGCCATGTACCTTTGGTAGGAGAGAAGAAGGATAGGATACGCTGAAGTGTCAACACACGACAGGGGACATGTGGTAATTGGAGGGTGAGATCAATGTGTAACGAGATGCTGGTCAGAACTTGCTCTCGGTAAGTATATCGTAGATTTCGACCGAAAGGGGTTAATGACATGTAAATGCAAGCTGAGACATGGATCACATTCACGATAGATGGTGATGGGAATAACAACCCATGAAGTCCGGGCAATTGCGTATGTATGCGACAAGGAGAACATCATAAGGTAGACTGCCATCAAGACGGATGTATTGATTGGATATTGCCCCCTGGTTGGACCGCTATCGCAAGGCCTCTCGCCAACAACAAGAAGGCATTCGGTCGATTACGATCCGGACACGAGCTGTAAAGAAACATTCACTATGACCGTGATACGGTGCCGGTCGCTTCACCCAGTCTGGGTAGTTGGTTATGAGGTAGCGTCTCGACGTCCACGCTCGAAACTTCGCAAGCCATTGCATAGAGGTTACATGGCTAGGTAGCCAAGGCACGCATTGGCTCTAAGTCGTTGAACTCGGTGGTGAGTCGCTGGCAATCGTAAGCAAGCTCCAGGCTAGAAGTGAGAGTCGCGTTACTGGGTTAGGACAGGAGACTAGCGTGAGAGGAATCTCAGGGACAACGGCGGCCGTCTATCAAGCCATACTTCGTAATCGAATATGGCAGGTAACTCATCTCGTCCGCATAGCTGACATTTGAGATGTACGGCCTGGTTCGCTAAGCTCTTCATAGCTCAGACATGATAGTACGGATCATCTCGTGGCTGTCCTTCAAGCTTCACTTCGAGTATCAATAGCCTTGATACCTTGACGTAGACCTTCGTTCAACCCACCGCAAATTCCGTCAACGCAATATGTGATCACCTCCACCACCGGCCTCTTGTTCATAGCCGTTCTCAAGATATCCATGCCGAGGTTGCCAAGGTGATTCACGAGACTAATGCTCCAGGCGAGAGCATCTTCTGTGACATGGTGCGAGCGTTCATAGCTGTAGGTCTTGGCAAGAAAGTATTTGATGTGTGGAAGCGTAAGTCTGAGGAGTAGTAGGAAGAGCATCACCGTGGTGGCCACGCTGCGATGAAGGATGGAGGGAGTTGGGGACTTATATAGTTCGTAGTCGGGATGGGTCGAACGATCGAGTGATTTGGGAAGAGCGGACTGTATATGAACGGTTTCTTGCTCGGTAAGGTCTGAGGGTAGGCCTTGAAGTAGGTATGCCATGCCATTGATGTATAATTGTCGGGAAAAGGCCTGGCGCTGAGGATCTTGTTGTGGAGATTCTACCAGTGCAGCGTTCAATAGATGTGATCCTATCTGGGCGGGTGATGACCCTTGAGTTGGCATTTCATGCGGGAGCCTGCAATGGACTATAAAGTCCTTGCCCGTATCTGTAGCCTCTGACTGATCAGATACTGCGACCTTTGTAAGGTCTCCTCCCACTTTGAAATCTTCGCTTCCAGTGGTACGGAGAACGAAGAGGCCAGTAATTCGCTTTCTTGAGCGAGGACTGTAATCATAGATACTCCTTTGTATCGCAGCCAAGGGTGGTATTCGAAATTTGAGGATGTGTGAAAGGATAGTGTACATTGACGAAGGTCTGCAGGTAGCTTGGAGGTTCTCAACTTGGGACATGTTGCCGATGACTGTCCTCAAAGTGGTCACTCCATAGATGGACTGATTTTAGCCACCTCTAGGAAACTCTTGTAGACATACAGTGACTCTAGTTCAAAAGGCATGAGGGTAAGGAAAATAGCGAAAATCTGTGCGTGTGAAGAATTAAATGGTGAGGTCCCAAGATCCCACGGTCCCCACCTTTTGGGGGACGCTAGAACCCTTACCGATAAGTATAAAATGTCACCGCATCTGACGTGCTAACATACAACATAAGGTATGAAGCAGAGATCAGAACGAGGTGTCTAGAAATTCCGAATATGTATTTGTAGAAAAGAAAGGTGCAACGTAACGTAGCCTGTAATTTTGTAGAATATATTAATAAATAGAAGCATAATGCTTGTAGATTCATCCGAACTGGTCTAGTGGTTAGGATATCCGCCTCTCATGTACCGAGGGAACTATGGACGCGGATGGCCGGGGTTCGATTGTACGTTCAATTACCTGTCAATTCGAGTTAGTATATTAATTCCTTCATCAGCCCCGGTTCGGAATACCTTCGTTTTTAATTTTTTTAGGTCAGTAAGCGAAGAGTCTGAAACGCGCGGACGAGGTCACCACCCGTTGAAGCACAGCAAACGTCGGTCCTCACATCAGACCGTAAACAACGTAGAGAATACATCTACCTGTACATCAATTCCGTTATTGCCGCAGCTGAAAGTGGACACGCTCACAACTAGATCGGATACTCTAAAGCTCTGGGACTCGCAACCTGAAGATCAACTGGTAGCCCAAGCCTGTATTTTCTATTGTTATCTAAGGAAACTCAGGTCGTACTTCCTGGCCCGGGAAGTGCCAGCATTGATACCGCAACTCCAAGCCGAAACGTGAGCCTCGCCAGGCCAGAAGGTACGGTGCAGCCAGGTGAATGTCTATCAGAGAAGAGGATTCTGTCTTCAGTACCTTGATAACTTGATACTGCACATGCAAACTCGCCAACCTACGATAAGATCGGATCTATGGCTTCGATTTGTAGGCTTTACCACGATATACACAAGGGGCCCATGGAATCGATAAACACTGAATGAGCGAGCAGATTGTACGAAGGCGAATGAGCTGGAGACCAATGACGATCCATGATTGGCATTTTGACTGCTATCTTATTGTCTACCTAGACCATTGTATCAGCAACTTTGGTCTTCCCCATCATATCATCATCAAATTGTTGCAGCCTCCCTCTGAGACATTCTCTCCATTCAGCTTGAATTTCGTCGATCTGATCCGCTGAAAGGCCCACATCGAGCCCGCTCTGAGAGATCGCGTCTTCGCGCTTCATGAACTCCCTGGTTATCTTTCGGCGTGCCTTAGAGAAGCATTCTCGGCAATAGGGACGATTCACAACCTTCTGCTTTGGCATTCTATGATCGTCAAACGCATTGCATGACGATGAAGACCACCAGCTGTACTTTTCACAACGCTCGAGGATTTCGTACTGGTAGATATGGTGACACTTTGAGAATATGTGGGCTTTGCCCTGACACATTTCTGGAATGTGGTGAGGAGGATCCGTGAAGAGTCTTTTTGCGTAAGTGACCAGTATCCGCGGTTTATTTAAATTGCTCCGGCTAATACTGGATTTATAAGTTAACTTAAATAAATCTTCCCATTGCCAGGTTCACACAATGGTGTTGTGATCAGTCAATGCCATTTCGACGTGTTGCTGAGGACGCTTTCTTGTTTGTGAACCTGGCACAATGAAGAGCTATAAAGCGTTCTATGGGAGACAAGGCAAGGTAGAATGTTCATTGTCTTCCGAACTCCAACTTCATTAGATTTTTGGTTTGTATATATCGGATTAACTTCTCCTCTTCCGTACACGCTCAACAGTACAGTACACCTGCACTGCTTTCTGTTGCTACGATACTGAATCTCATTTCTTCGACGCATCTCCAGCTCTCCCACCGCAGATCTTTACCTGAGTATCAATAACAGCCGAGACTCATCCTTTCGGTCATCCTCCCTCAGGTACCTCCTCTTGGAATTCCTACAAATCATACTTTGTACGAGATGCAGGCCCCCAGGAACAACGAGTACGGGTGCTCGGAAATGGACCCTGTCTCACCGCTATTAGATCGATCGGGCGAGGAGTTTCCCAGCAGTGGAGAGGTTTCCCCATTGACTCCCCCAGAACCGCCGCCGCTTGCTGCGACTTCATCTCTGCAGCATCATCCGCCCCAGGGTGTACACGAGTTTCCACGACGAAAGCCTATAGGCAGTTCCAGTTTGCATGGTCAAGGAACCGTTGGGCATCGTGCACTCGCCACATATGACCCACCACGACAGATATCTAGCCGCTCAGACGCTTCTAGCCTAATTTCTAAGGATAGAGAGAATTTCGACCAACGTGTGCGATCCCAAAGCGTTCGTGTTGCCGGACAGCAAGAGATCCATACCGTGCCTCAATCTCAGCAGCCCCACGCATATTATGCCCATGCAACCCCAGCAGCTCGAGGAACCACTCTTCCAACAATGTTTGAGAGAGAACCTCGATCCCAGACCGTTGTACCTAATTCTCGACACCAACCCATACCTCTTGAGCGGAGAATTTGTGCACATTGCGGCCGGCCCCAAAGGGAAACCACCAAACGGTTCCTCCTGTGCTCCAAATGTGTCAACATGTACTATTGCGCGGACGGCCAGGTAAGTTGTATTTTCATTCTGTGTTTTCCCCAAACCCTACCCCTACGAGTAATCACCTTGCTAACTGCGATACCATCTAGTGCTGGGTGGAGCGGGTTTGCCACAACAGGTCTTGTAGGCACGAGCAAAGTGCGCCAACACCACCACCACCATCAAATCGACTAAGCTTCCGGTCGCAATATGATCCAGAGTATGAGCCACCCTCGCGACCTCAGGCGGAAGCAAGCAGGATCCAGCGTAATGAAGGCACCAAATCACCAAGAGGCTCCAAGCATATGCACTTTGCCCAGCTTCCTGACCTGGAGTCACAAAAGCCGCGCCCAAAGCGTGGTGGCAGATGTCTCACTTTTTGGTTAGTCCTTGCTGCTATTCTTGTTCTCATACTAATTATCACAGTCATTGCGATTGCCACGAAGCATGAGAAGAACGGTTGAATGGTGTCACAGATTTCATTGTCCTTGCACAATGAAAACGTACAGAGCGACATTCTGACACAGTGAAGGTCAAAGCTTACGATTGTTCGCACAAAGTATGTCACTCTTCTTTATCACATCAATTCAAATATTTATCTCTACTACCTTCCAATCGTTGCTTTCCTAGTCCTTCTCAAACCCCCGTGAAGTGAGTGGCCTCTTCTAATACACAACATTTTATATCATCTTCAGCATTCGAGCAGTGCCATTAACATCCTACAGCGCTGGTCGCACACCTTGATCACCACCACCAACATGTCTGCATATGAGACGAACGATATGCGGGGATATCATGGAGAATATGTAGCGCAGGAACCCGTCTCTCCTCTATCCCCTCGATCTGAGGCCTTCCTCGCCCAACGCAGTTCTGCGAAGCAAGTCTCTCCACTTCAATCACCTTCGGCACCCTATCCAATTCCTCAAAGGCTAGCAAAGCCCGCCGGAAACTTCACTTTGCCGCCACAAGCCTTCGTCATGCCCATACGCAAACCTGTTGGAGAGAGACTTTCTTCTAACAGTGAGGAAGCTTCTGCACATAGAGTCACGGTGTCCAGACCGTCTTCACATGACACTGTTCAGTCGCGGCCGCGTTCGCAAAGTCTCCGCCCTCAGAGTGAGCTGATGGCGATGCCGACAGGCTTTCTGCAGGATTTCACAAACCACGCTACTGCTGACAGTGTTCAGCAACATACCGAGGCTCCCCCACAGGATATTCCTACAGGCTTTCTGCAAGATTACTCCGACCAGGCCCCTGCCAAATATATTCTCCAACAAAGCCAGACCGCTTTCCACGATACTCCCACCAACCGCCCTCGAAGCCGAACGCTCCCATCACATATCGTCGAGGCAGAACTAGACGCCTACAGGCGACGAGCATGTGCAGCTTGCGGCAGCCGTCAACAAACCACCCAGCAGGACTTCATAAGCTGCAAAAAGTGCACGAACGTATACTACTGCACAGTCGAGTGCTGGGACAAACGCGTCTGCCACAGTCGACCGTCCGGTCTGGACAAGAAATGCTCCATCTGTGGCCTCCAGCAGGCGTTTGCAACTCACACCTTCGAACCATGCGGCAAGTGTCTAGACGTTGGCAAAACTGTCTTTTTCTGCTCGGATTCGTGTTGGGATCGGCGCAACTGCCATGTTAGGGCTACTACTGTGCAGCATCCAGCCGTCACGCCGACTCAGCCGTCGAGGATCTACCACCCGGGCGTCCGGTCACAGCAGCAACGTCGAGGATATGGCTCTGAGCTAAAACATAATGAGCGACGCCTTACAAAAAAGACCCAAACATTCGAGAATTTCCACCCCGACCCAAAAGACCGCGCTGGCGAAGATGGACCAGAAGAGAGACGTTCCTGGGTCGATAGCAAGGTCTTTGGGGTTTCGGCGTGGATTTTTCTACCAGCCATCATCTTCATTGTCATACTTGGACTTGTGCTTGGTTTGAAAGGCTGAGTGAGGATGGAGACATGACATTGATGAGTACATGCATTTAGGTGAGTGTGGCATTACTACGTAGGTACTACATACATCTCATTATCCGCTCTCATCACGTTCGAGACGATGAAAGTTTCTCATTGGAATATTCATAGAATACCATAATTGCTTGGAATCAAAGAAAATGGTATACAATCCACAAAAGAATCCAATTAGGACATTTGATCCCTACCTATATGACTCACTACTCAAATTCATGTGCCATCATGATGATCGCCATGAGCCATAGATAATTTTCCTTCCGTTGATGTCATGATGGGAATCCACCAAGGGTACGTACTCACCCCCTACTCCAAGACATGCGCCTCTGGACATACGCAAAGTACTTATCTTCAAGAAAGAGGAAATGGTAGTGCTGATCGTCGAGCGCGTTGGAGCTGATGCTGGGAACTCTGTCACTGATGAGAGAAGATGGGTACAAAGAAACTCGGGCAGTCCTGATCGATTGAACGTAGAGTGTAGAGTGTTTTCTCGAACATCCGGAGCGCCAACGCTCCATCTATGTCTCTAGCCGTTCCCTGTTTACAACATCCCGCCAACAACGGAGCTGTAGATTATAGTACAAAGATACAGTGAAGAAGAAAAGAAGATTACAGCCTTCAAAAAGCCGCCAACATGGTACTGTGCCGCTGAGGAAAAGGTCGACGCGATGATACCGGCTCAGCTCATTGACTGTACCTGCTCTCTCGCCCGCCATCCCTTCGATCAAAGCCTCGACCGCCTCCATAACCGCCCCGATCGCCGCCACCCCTACCTCCTCGTGAGAAGCCTCCGCGTTCACCACCGCGAGAGAACCCATCCCTGGGCGGCCCTCCCTCATATCGCGACTTACCGCCAGTATAGTGATCAGCGCGGTCACCGACACGCCCACGATCACCACCACCTCTGTACGACGACCGTCCAGCATCGCCCCGACCTCCGCCGAACGAGGAAGAACTATACCTCTCTCTACTGGATCCGCCGTCGTCACGGGAGCCTCTACCAAAAGAAAGTCTTTGATTGGAGCCACCGCGGCTATCACCATATCCCCCTTCGGCTCTCTCTTCATGCCCAAGATTGATACCTTGCAGACGGCTGAGACCAAGTTTCTGTGCTAATTTAGGGGCAATCATGGGTGGTTGCTCCATGCCCCATCCGTACTTGGCTCGGTCGTTCAGAGCATCAATAAGGACCTGTTTCCTAGGAACCCAAGAATAAATACCTAGAGAGGCCCCGTACGCGGCAACTTTCATGCTACGAGGTGCCATCTTTATCGCCTCCTGCACCTGGGTCAGGGTCTGGGCGGTACCTTCAGGCAGCTGAGCATCCTTCCTCATATCTACCTTGGCAGTCTCAAGAGAATTGTCTTGTTCTAATGGCATGTTTGATAGTTTGAGCCGTATTTCCCGTGATTCGAGATTAGTGATCATGATCCAGCCCTCGCCTGTTTTGTCTCCGCGGGCTGTGCGACCTATCCGATGAACGTATTGTTCTTGTGATGGTGGAATGCCAATCTGGATAACATGTGTGACATTGGGAAAGTCCATTCCTCGAGCGGTTACATCGGAGGATAGCATGATGCCGCATTTTGCACGCCTAAAGTTGTCTGCTGCTCTCGTTCGCTGATATTGCGAGAGTCGTGCATGAATCTCGATGATCTTGGCAGGGTGGAGAGGAGGCGAGCTCGAAGGGGTTCGACCTGGGGTATTAAGATTTTGAAGCACAGCGGATGCAAGTATGACGTCGGCCGTTGCGCCAAAATAGACAATGGCCTTGAACGGTCGCTCCGGCGAGTCTGTAGTTGCTGCTCCTCCATTGATCTCTCGCTTGCATAATTCCACCAACGCTGGCATAATATTTTCGAAGCCCCCAACGTTGACCATCTTCTGGGGAACTTTCTCATGGGTCTGTGGCTCGCCTTCTTGCACGGTACGGACGTATTGGAAGTCCGGCTTCATTATTTTCCGAACGACCTGCATAACTTCACGAGGTACGGTGGCGGAGTAAAGGAGTGTCTGTCGGTCCCTCTCTCTTCTGTCGGGCAGGAGATCTTGTATGGCTTTGATTTCAGGTGCAAAGCCTTGGTCAAGGAGTCGATCAGCCTCGTCTAAGATGAAAGCACTGAGATTTGGCGCTCGAACTTGGCTATACTGGTCTGATAGTATATCGTTCAAGCGGCCCGGAGTCCCAACCAGGATATGGCAGCCCTCATTCTTAATCCTTCGTAGTCCTTCCGACTTCTGGGATCCTCCGACAGCAGTTTGGACAATCACACCTGTCTTCCTTGATACTTTCTTGGCTTCCACCGCAATCTGTTCTGCCAACTCTCTTGTAGGGGAAATGATGATGGCTCTGATATCACTAGCGGAGCCTGTACGACGGGCACTTGGGTGCTCCAGTTGCGGGTCCACATTAATGATGTTCTGTAGAACTGGGATAAGAAAAGCGAGAGTTTTTCCAGTCCCAGTTCGTGCTTGGGCTAGTCTATCGGCAAAGTCAGCAACAATTGTCCCCACAGTCCAGTGATATATGTAGCATTGCTTACACATCTGTGCCCTTGAGTGACTCATTGAGGGTCAAGCTCTGTACCTGGGTCATGGTCTCAAGGCCCATGTCCCTTGTCAGTGTGTCAACCACTGTCTGGCATACCAGGCCTCGCTCTGCCAGGTCTTTGAACTTCGTAACCGGCGCCTGTTTCGCGGCTTGACCAGTTTGAGCCTCCGCCAGAGGTTCTTCTGCAAAATCATCTTGCTCCACTTCGCTGTATGCTGCGCCGGCGGCAAAAGGTTTTCTCAATTGTGGCGACGTGCCAGACAATCTAGCTGCGAGTGGAAGGTATATTCGAGGTGCAAGCTTGAGTTGCGGCCCACCTCGAAGGCGGACTGTCCGAGCACATTGTGAACAAAAGGTAGTCGCAAGTAATGATGTTGTAGCAGAGGCAGGACCTCTTCGTAAGATGTTGAACATCAGCTTGTAAGTATGTCGATTGAGGGTTTGATTCGGGCATCAGCTGTGAGGGTTCTTCTTGGACATCAGAGTGTACAGTTCTGTATATATTCACTGTACACAGCTTCTGATCTTTGATAGTAGTGATGACAGGACCAAAACTTTTTCCACGATTCAGATGGCGCGTTTCCCGATCAGTGCTAGTGCCTTGGTCGATCCTCCATTCTATCCCTTTTCCCACCGGTTTTCGTTGCACATACTTCATAGATATGGAGATTCTTGTATAATTTCTCTACAGACTACAGCATGAAACCTGAGTACCTATTAGCCCCACGCGATGGTCTCAAAGATACGCGACCAGCACTTGTAGATGATTCGCTATCAGCAGCAGCCATCATTGTTCACAATACTCTGCGCCCAAAGATGAGTGCCACTGCCCATTGTTAGTATTCAAGTAAAGGCTTGCTACTCTCTGCAAGGTCACGATGATCATTGCATGACACATACGAGTAAAATTCAATGGAGAATCTATCTTAAGAGCAATGCCGTGGAGCAGGCGTCCCTAAGCGCAAGCAGCCTTTATCTATCACATAGTTTTCGACCTCTTGTTTGATCAGGTGTGATATCTTTCGCCATAGACATAGCTCCCACTGGACGTCACCAACAAAACGAAGTTCATACCCTACGCTCCTCGATGGCGCCAACAATGTATCCTCATACACCTTTCGTCAGCAAAGGCATACGTCCAGTCGGAAAGCGTTGCTGCATGCTTCTTTGTCCACCGACATAAGGTAGGTACCCTTGTGCGTGAAAACAACCCTCGACAAAAGCTCCAATATTAGCGATTATGGACAAAGCCACAAGCAATCTCCCCGAGGATTGTCCAACATTCCGATGTTAAGATAAGTAATAATGACCCTTGCATTCCATCTCCCAAAGAACGTCATTCGCTACATATATATATCTCTTCTTTCCGGTGACTCTGAGCCCAACACGCACATATTCTAACACGCAAGCCCACCCCAACCACTCCAAATCAACGACTTTCCACGGAACAAGTATGGGCCGCGCGACCGCCTCTCAAGACTCCCAACCCGTGATACCTACCAAAAACGCCAAACCATACCTGTCCGTCTATCCAGAGCCACTACCTGGCAAGAAAGAAGCGCACATCTTCCATTGCGGCCGCTGTGGCAGAGACCTAGCGCATGGACCACCCATCACGTGTGAGAATTGTGGAGCTTTCAGAGAGATTCCTGGGAATGGACGTCGGAGGAAGGAAGAAAGCTGGATTAAGTTGCTGTAGGAATTTAGCACAGCGAAGGGCCAGGATCGCATGAGGGAAATGGCTCTTGGAAGATTGAAGGAGTCTGGTAGAAATATGTATGCCAAACAGTAGCTGCACATATTGCAAAAGCAACGCATATGGAAATGACAATAAGACCCCAATTACTCGGTTATCAACTCAAACGTCTGTCCCTGGTTCATCATATTTGCGTGTGAGACGCTTACCGCTTCCTGTCAAATAGCCTTCGGAATAGCGGCATTGCCTGTGGCGGTTTGGTATATGTCACAATCTAACAACGTCCTCAGATCGTATTTTGAAGAATATGAAATGTGTAGTGCTCTGAATTCATCACGGCGAGGTGACCATCAGGTTCTTTACCAGGTCATAGGAGTAACCTGTACTGCATTCGAGTACTTGGCCGTATTGGTCACTATGCATAGCAGATATGAATTGGAAGTAGCACAATGGTGGGACTACACGACTGAGTCTTGTCGGTCGTTTCCCGGATAAGCTGAAATTTAGAGGCGACATCCTCAATGCTGTTGTTCAATTTTCATAAAGACATAGCAGCGTGATTCAGCACATATTCCTTAATTCCTCGATTTGTAAATGCCAGATGATAAGCAATCCTGCAAGGCTTAGACTCCTAAAGTAGCCATTTCGTAAGGAAGAAAGGTAGTGGCTTTAACATCTTTCTGGGGTACGCACCAAGGACACCGCAGCTTTTACAGAGACTTCCAGACTTGAGGACTTCGACCATGGGGTTAAATTCCGGTGCTGTGCTGGGAGGTTCCTAAGGCCACCCGTTAATATTACTTCATCGAAAGTGAGGATAGTGTGGGACGACATGCAGGCTTTGTACATACAAGTCGTCATACAAGTCGAAAAGTCCGCTTTACAGAGCACAATGACCACATGGCGCTCATGAGTTCCAGAGTCCAACCCTAAGACCAATCCCAAGCACAAAGAGTCTTATTGAAGGTAGTCTCCACCACACTCCTTTTCAATCACATCGAACGTGGGTTTTGCACTAAACCATCCAGCGACTGGAGTGCCGATAGTCTTGTCTGATGATAATTCCACAGTCAGCGATTGCATCTCCAGGAATTTGATGTTATAAAACGTGCTGTAGGAACCACTATTCCCAAGGTACGGCTGGAGACTCCAGCATTGAAAAAGTAAGAGGAGCTGGGCTCGAAGACACCTACATGTAGAAGCCGCATCGTCGTCATTGATTTTGATCGTCTCATGGCCGCGACCACCGGCCGCTGCGTCGGCCATTAATTGAGCATGACAACATTTTTCAAGGCTCATGAACCAGAAGACTGCTGCTTCAATGGTCTCACCAACGGTCAGGAGCCCGTGATTTTGTAGCAGTGCCGCCTTCTTGTTCCCCAGTGTGCGTGCGATCGCTTTGCCTTCTTTATCGGCAAGGACGATGCCGTTGAAGGAAGAGTAGAGTACAAGGTCCTAAGGTAGCCATTAGTAACGTCACACTCCAGCAGCTGGGGGCCGCACATCATGAAAAGCGCAAGAATCCTGCGTGATGAAATCCAACTTCCGACCCAGAGTACAAAAAGTCCGGCCATATATACTGTGGCTGTGCGCCGCACACATCACATCTGGTCTGGCTTCATGGACCGCTCCATGAATCATGAAAGCGGCTGCATTCAGCAACTTCACATTTCCACCACCAATGATCTTCCCTCGGTGGTCTACTTGTATCAAGTCACTTCTCTTCATCAATGAGAAGGCCACACCAAAAGGGTTCACCCAAAAAGTTGTAGGGTCGACTGGATCCCGCAACGTGATATGTCCAGCAACTCCTTCGTCGAAGCCGTATTTGCCAAATATGCGGAAAGCAGCCGCGAGGCGACCTTTGAGGTATTCGCGCTCCTCATATTTATCTGTGAAAGTATCGGGTTCTGGGAACTTTGGCATCTGCACCTTGGCTTGCGAGTCGCTCAATCCAGGCTCGAGAGGCGCCATGACAGAAGGACGATGGTTTCCATTAGACTGCCCTATAGTAGTCGTTGCTGTGGGAGGCGCCATCATGGGTCACTTAGTTTGTCTTTCAATATAGGATGGATTAGTGCTTTGAGGGTTTGACAACACAGAATACATCAAAGCACAGAGGTGAATTGCATCAACCTCGTGCGGGGTGACGGAGACCGGCCCGAGGTCTCTAAATTATATATTCTACCAGTGCACGTGACCGTATCAAAAGGCATGGAAACACATTGCAAAAGAAGAGAGGGATGTCGTATTATACGTAAATGAAAGCAAATCAGCATTTACTGAAGCTCCAATTGATCGATATGAGCCGCAATATACTATCATAACAAAAATTCACATTTCGTATGAAAGCTTAGTAGATGTGAGCTTCTCACCAACGCACAGCTTTCGAAATTCTGTACTCAATTGGTACGGAATCTCCACGTTATTTTGAGGAACAATTTGTATGCCAGGGCATAACCGAATTTAGCGGCAAAGTTCGCGTTGCTCAACCCATCGACGAAAGTTGATCACTAAATGTCCGATGCCATTGATAATGATTTTTGAATCGGGGAAGCTCCTGAGAACTGACAGCCGTGCAGTTCGTGTTCACGAGAAGCCCACAGGCATGCATGTCGAGGCCCAAGGTTTATTCCACCTTTCAGATTATCATTATGGCCGTATGCAATCATAGTGAATTTGCAATTGAGTTGTGAGCTCTATCAGTCAACACAATGATCGATTGTGAATATCACAATTGCGAGAAAGCGAATCCTCTAAGCACTTGTTTTTGCGTACTCAACCGTAGAACAGCCGAGCCAGCCGAGGTCTCAAACTTCAGAGCTCGAACCCAATAAGCTGAGCTCATTATTGGGTAGGTCATCTCCTATTCCTAACGCACTTTAGCAGGTAATTATGGGTAAACGTGGAATCAGTAGAGTCAGTACGTCCAAGCCTTCTGTTCACGGCCGGCATACTGACTTCCCCTCCAGGGTCGCGGAGCTGGACGAGGGGGCGGACGTGGTGGTCGAGGCAATGGTCGAGGAGGTGGTCAGCGCTCAATTCGCACAGACTACACCGAGGTGCCGAAGTCGAATGAGCTGTTTGAGAAGTATTATAATGAGCTTGGTCTGGTCGAAAGCGCAGAGCGAGAAGAATTCTGGACAGCTATACGGCGAGAATTACCCAACAGTTTTCGCTTTACTGGGTCGAAAGGGTATGACAGCCTGCCTAGGAACATGTCCCATAAATTTACAGTGCCTACAGGCAAGCACTTCCAGTGCAGCAGCTGCTCAAGGATCGATACATCCCGCAAATAACCTCTATAGAGTACAATGGTGAGCTAGTCACTCCGCCCAACGCTATCCCATGGTTCCCAGACCAATTGGCATGGCAGATGACTACGCCCAAACAAATCGTCCGCAAGTTTCCGCCTTTTAAGGAGTTCCAGCAGTTCTTGGTGTCAGAAACAACCGTCGGCAATATTAGCCGGCAGGAGGTGGTCAGCATGATCCCTCCACTACTTATGGATGTGAGGCCTGGGATGACAGTTCTGGACTTGTGCGCTGCTCCTGGTAGCAAGGCTGCTCAACTCATCGAAATGGTTCATGGGGGTGAAGAAGCCCGGATGCGAAAGGTTATCCGCAAGATAAAGGAAGAGGAGGGCCGCGCAGTGAGCCCGGACGGTCAGTTGACAGAGGAGCAAATTAAAGAAGAGGAAGCAAATGGAGACTGGTCCGACGATGGGAGATCGAGTGGTCTTCTAATAGCCAATGACGCTGATTATAAGCGATCGCACATGCTCATACATCAAATGAAACGACTGAATTCGCCAAACCTAATTGTTACCAATCATGATGCCACCATGTTCCCATCCATCAAATTACCATCTAAGTCTACTCAGGGAGGTCCTACACCCAATGCAAGATATCTAAAATTCGACCGCATCCTATCAGATGTGCCTTGTTCTGGCGACGGAACTTGTCGAAAGAACGCAAACGTTTGGAAGGATTGGACACCTGGCAATGCACTCGGCCTTTTCGTCACGCAACTCCGGATCTTAGTTCGGGCGCTGCAGATGCTCAAAGTGGGTGGACGAGTTGTATATTCAACTTGCAGCATGAACCCTGTGGAAAACGAGGCAGTCATTGCAGCCGCAATCGATCGATGTGGTGGCCTATCGAAAGTGGACGTGGTAGATTGCAGTAGTGCATTGCCTCAATTAAAAAGACGGCAAGGCTTGACCAGCTGGAAAGTGATGGACAAGCAAGGCAGAATGTGGCCAACTTGGGCATCCGTAGAGGAGGAGAAGGCCAAACATGGCGAAGACGGTTTTGGCAGGATGTCTGAACAGATGTTTCCACCAAACAATCCTCACAACAGTATTCCTCTTGATCGTTGCATGCGAGTATACGGCCATATGCAGGATACTGGCGCATTCTTCATCACAGTCCTCGAAAAGAAGACCGAGATTAAGGCACGACCAGAGGCAGAGCCTAAGCAAGTGGACCTGCATACATCCATAGTTGATGTAGTCAATGCCATAGAAGCTCAGCCTACCGTGGGAACAAATCCGATTGAGAAGATCGACGCTCTGGACGACGTTGCGCCACCAATGGAAATAAACGACGCCGAAGGTACTACAGCAGCAGCTCGACAAAACAAGGAGAACGCACCCAACTCCGGCGCCACCGCTGCCAAGAGAGAACTTGACGAAGAAGCCGACGCAGCAGCGTCGACCAAGCGCCCAAAGTTCAGGGAAGAAGTGGACGAAGCAGCACCGCAAGGCGAAGAGGATCGTCAAATCCACTGGCCGCCACCGCCCGGCGCTCAGCTCGAAGCCAGTCGTCCCGAAACCATCAAGACCCTTCCATCTCCACCTCCGCTAAACGGCTCCCAGGACCCCAAGAAAAACAAACAACCCTACGAGGAACCTTTCAAGTACATAGATCCCAACCAAGAAGATCTCCAATCCATCTACGCCTTCTACGACCTCTCCCCCCGATTTCCCCGCAACCGCTTCATGGTCCGCAACGCCCTCGGCCACCCCGCCAAAACAATCTACTACACCTCCGCCCTCGCGCGCGACATCCTCGAAGCCAACGCCAACAGCGGCATCAAGTTCGTCCACTGCGGCGTCAAGATGTTCGTCAAGCAAGACGTGCAGGCCGCCGACGTTTGCCGCTGGCGCATCCAGAGCGAAGGCCTCCCCGTCCTCGAAGCGTGGGTCGGAGACCGTCGCGTCGTAAGGTTGACGAGCCGGAACACGCTCCGGACGCTGCTGGTGGAGATGTTTCCGAGGGTCGACGGCGAGGGGTGGATGGGGCTGGGGGAGATTGGCGAACGGGTGCTCGGGATCGGGATGGGCTGTTGTGTCCTCCGGGTCGAGACGACGACGGGGGAGGGCGAAGATGGGTTCGGGGAGCGGATGGTGCTGCCGCTGTGGCGGAGCTTGCATTCGTTGAATCTGATGTTGGGGAAGGAGGATCGGAAGGCGATGCTGTTGAGGTTGTATGGTGAGGATACGCCGTTGCAGGATCATTCGAAGGATCGGTTTCGGACGGGGGGGAGGGAGCAGGGGGTTAAGAGGGGGGGTGGTGGGGGTGGGGATGGGGATGTGGTGTCCGCGGCGGCGGCTTTGGAGGGGGATGGGAAGGATGAGATGGATGGTGATGTTGACGACGAGGAGGAGGATGATGACGATGATGTAGGCGGTGTGAGGTTAGGAAATGCGGAGATTAATGGGGGTACTCATAGGGTGAGGGGAGAGGATCTGGAATCTGATGCTGTCAAGGGTGAGGAAGTGGATATCGGATCATAGAAGTACAGCAGTTCGTATATACATTATCCGAAAAGCTCACGAGGATGTATGTGCCGGATAGATGATGTACAGATTTATTTGTTGTAGTTGACTCGGCGATACGTGATCTTGAAGATTTACTAAGTTAAAGAGCGTGTGTATGGTTGATGGCGATGTATGATCCGGTAGGTAAGGTAAGGTACATACATACATACATACTTAGATACCACACTTCAGTGAGTGCGAGAAATACGATCATCGCTGTATCGCTATATCACCATATGTACCTAATATAGTGGCAGTGGCAGTGGTAGTACCTTTACATTCCAGCCTTCTGCACAAGAACGTGTCTTTGCATTCCAGCCTTTTGCACAAGAACATCTCGTTTCTCATGTCTGCGAAAAAGGGGTTCGGGTCCGTGGATGGTGATTATCAATATCGTTGCTAGAAGTAGAGGGTGTAGCACACTGTGTACTCGTAATAAGTGAGCCCAATCAATGAGAGAATTATCAGGTTGTCCGTCCCTCGACCGATTTACCTAGGATAGATGCTTCAGTGCGATTTCGACTTGTGTGTGGGTGTATGTCTGAAGACTGTAGCGTTTTGGTGATGATGGGATGATGGGATCGGACTGTTATGTAGGTAGTGTTTATGAGTGAAGATGGTAGAGGAAGACTCGGGCTCAGCAGTGAGCGACGCGTTTGGGGTTGGAGGTTTTAGGATGGGGAGAAGGCTAGTTGGAATTTCGTAGTCGACGCGTGCGGTATGGAAGGGAGGTACTCCCCAGAAAACAGGCTAGGTCGAATTGAATGGGAAGGGAGTTCTCCTTGCCACCGAGAATAATGTCTGTGCGTCAAGAAATGTACATACCGAAATAAGCCCTACCTCTCCAACGGGCCAACAGGTGGAATGGCCTAGTGGCAAGCTTGCTGCATCATCCGGTAAAAGGTTGATCGAAGATGTCACTTCCCATTCCGGTGTTGAGATCGATTCGGTTCGACCCCCGATCGGGTTCCTTCTCGGAAACATTAGGTTATTCAATTTCCCGGAAAGAGGCGAGAATATGTCTAGATCAACTGTTGTGTCAGTGTGATCACGCTACTCTGTAGAGTCGGTCATTCGATCCTGAGGTCTTCAATTCTTTTTGGGGGGTTTTTTCTTTGGGAGAATTTTTATTTAGAGGTGATGGATTTTTTTGGAAGATATGACTGAGCTTATGACGCACGATTGTTCTCGAATATATGTGATTGATGGTGGTTCTGTGAGGTTTGATTTGGATGTGGGAAGAGGAAGGCGGATCGCGTTGGGGATTGGGGTGATGAAGGAAGGGCTTGTGGGAAAGGAAGTTGTATTATCTGTTTTGGAAGATTATGGGGAGCAGGACTCGTGCGTTAACAATGTCAGTTCTTTCTAGTATTAATTTCGTAGTGCGACTTTCTAAAGGTGCTCATGCTTGTGATCTCGATCATCGAGAGACCTGAGACAGGCTCGATTTCAGCATTGATGATGAAGGCTTACCTAAACTATCAAGGGATTATTGTTGCTCTTTCAATGGCCTTGAGCGCATCCACGTATGGTTGGGCCAAAACAGAGAGATGGTGAGGCTATTCGGAGGTGCTTGGTTGGTTAGGAGGTTACGAGGAGGTGGGTACAGAATGACACAACCGACTGGGTGGGTCTGGATGTATAGATGGCCTTGACAGGATTCGATATTCCCGTAGCTGACAGGCCATATATCCCATGTCTGGGCAAAGCACCCGTTTCAAGGGTTTCTACCGAGGCACAGCCGAGACGAGTGCCAAAGTTGCTAGGACATGGGATACTCGTGAAGACATTAGGTTTATAGCTCGTTGCATGCTGGGCCTTGAGATATAGTTTTGGCGTGTGCTTCCGCGGAGGCTTACGGAGGCCCAGGTGAGACCACCATCCTATTCTGGCGAGATTGTATGATCATGATTGGAGTCGTTCCGTCAGAAGAGTCCCTAGACTTGCGAGTTGTCCGAGAATGATGATTTTTGCATGATCGTAATAGCAAGGCAATGCTGGATGTATTCGGAACGCTCGGACGATATCCCAAGTGCATGAAAGTTGGCAATTAGTGATTCTGTCCTTGAGCGCTCGGTACCTCAATGCAGGAACCCTATTGGGCGATGCCCCAATCGGAGCGTAAAGGATCACAAAGTGAGATCGCAGGATTTCTGCGGTGTATTCGAGTGCGTGGCGGTGGCTTGGCCAAGCAAATGGGCTACGGGAACAACGCTGCTGGGTGATTCGAGTCTCGACTCCCCGAATGGGACAGCGCCTCGCCAGGAGATGTAAGGATTGGGGAGGAGTCTCTGCGTATGATATTACCATAGTCTCTGAATACGGCTGAACCTACTTCAGATGTGCGTGGGTGCTCAAGCGCGTCCGTAAGCTGCTCCGTCGACTGATGATCGTTCACTGGCCAAGGAGTGGCTTACCTGAGGTACTGATGTCGTAGCTGTAGGCTCAACTACCGTAGTTGAGTATGCACATCGGATTATATTTGCGCCAGATGTTCAAAGCGCCTGCATGCTGCAGCGGGGCCTAGGCATCTCTTGCAATTTGACCGGTTTGCGTGGTTTGCTGCGGTGTAATATGCGGTAATGATCAGCTGCAGACCTACGGAAGTCCCCAAGAGAATTGGTCGGTCAACCAGTCCGGTCCGCAAGACCTTTGTAAAGCTTTGACAGCTACCTCACTTCGAGGGTGTGCAGATGCAAGTCTGCACAATTGAAGTGCCGGTGGCATCGGTTGAGTACCATCCAAGGATAGCATATGCAGCCATCTTCTCGACTTCCGAGCGTACCCATGAGCTGTGCACCATCTCGTCATTGAATTATACTGTGTCCGATGATTAGACGGCAGATGAAAGCAGTCATGTACGAACGGAATCGGGAATTACGGATAGGATATTAGCGCTGTTAGCTCGAGAGATTACCGCACCACGCTCATCTAAAGTGGCTAGACGCCTTGTTCTATCTCCGCAAGGCTGAAGGATTGCCGTGGCGTCGGTCTCAGCTAGGTATTGTAAGTAGCAGTGTTTATCTGCCTGAAAGATAAGCAATGAGGTCGAGTACGCCAACAACGACGAGTAGCAAGGCGGGCAAGGCCACCGGAGGATGCTCGGGATGCTGGTAGAGATCATCTAGCCGCGGGCTCCCTTTGAGAGGAATGGTAGGACAACGAATGATACAAGGCCATTCATCGCCCGTCCAGTTGGGTTTCCCCTTAGCTGTTCTATGGTGCATATTATCCTTGCGACATGCCGTGTGGTCTGCATCATGCAAAGGTGACAAGCATGGGATGGGCATGATCACCATCATAGTGCCTCGAGGCTGAACGTGGGATGTTTCGGACGACGATGAACAACCTAACACGACACAGCGGATTTGCCCATACGATTATATCGCTAGCCCCAATGTGGATGTTAGGGGTCGGCATACTCCGTATGGGCAGTACTGTAGTACAGGTGGATGAATTGCCTTTGGGTACACTAGGATCCCCTCATCCTGAAATGGAGTCGATTGGCCACTGAGCCTTGATATGGGAGAGTGAGAGGAAGGCGGCGGTCTGGAAATGCGCAGTAGTACTCCGCCGACTAGTAGCAAGTAGTAAGTACTATAGTATGTAGTAGTGCCGTCGTCGCCAAAAGAGGGCGCTCACATGACTGATGGCGGCTTCCGGGTGATGAACCCTAATGCAATAGACTTCGGCGCATCCCTGATGGGCCACGTTGTGTGACAGCCCAATGGCGTTTCTGAAGGACCGGGGCGACTGGCATCAATAAACTTCCATTCTTTCTCTTGGCGACGAGTCCTCCAAATCCCAATATATAACGTGTCAGATGTGACACGGTGACATGGGCCAGCCTCCACTTTGCTTGACCGCTATTCGGAGTGAGGTCCAATCGCTGACAAGACCAAACGCTGTCCGAATGCGTAGGAGGGCCACGTATCAAGGTCAGGATCAAATGAAACACCAATTCACCGAAGTGAGGTATCACTATCGCCGCGCCTTATTATGCCTACTTTTGACATACTATACTTTATGATGACCTCAGGCTGGTGCAAACGCGCTCCCTATCGGTAAATCCTGCCACCGCGAGGCCCCCCCTTTTACAAACGTTTTTCGATGGGGACCGAAAAGGGTTACGCCTGATCCCCCGACCAGGGCCAGAGAGCAGACGGACCCGACCCCCCGGAAAGCGTGCGGGCAGGGATCTACCACAGTATTGGGGATTCCTCCCAGGAATGGCAGTGATCGTTGATAATGTCCCTGAAGCGAGTCCCGGTAATCCGTTTCCCACTAGAAGGTCACGCTAGTCCTGCCCCGACACAAGCGTCCTGCCAAGCGCCCCGACTAGTGTCAAAACTACGGCCCCCTGCAGATGCCATCCAACGTTTCTCCATTGTTCCCTTTCACTTCCTCCTTTCCTTCGCCCTCATCCTCATGGAACAATCAAGGTTAGCCACGCTCCATGTGCAACGCCTGCCATCGCCACGACAGGGATCCCCCACTGCCAAATTGCCTAGCTGCAGGAGGATCGATCGTTGACTGCTCACGGGATCTAAGGTCTTGACTGGGGTCTTTGGCTCTTTGCGAAGCTCGCCTTGCTGCAATCCCCCCGACAAGCCCACCAGCTTTCCACCGCCATTCCTGCTGCCTTCCTGCCCAGATGCATGGCTCACTGTCTGCTACGAATCATCTTCTGATCTCACCCTAGCCTTTCATGCGGAAGAAAATCGAAGAGAAAGGCATTGACTTTCGGCCTCTCATCCGTCCTCTTCTCCCTGCACTTCCCCGTAATTTGCTATATCACAAACGATATGGCTCTCTCTCTGTCTGTTTCCAAATCTTCAATAGCTTTGCTGCTACCACTAAGTCCCAGATCTTGTCTGTTAACCTCCCTGCTAGCTTACCCATCCTGCTGGGTTCTAGTAAGGATAAAGGCCAAATGATCGGCCTGTTTGAAGGTAACTGACGTGCAGTTGTCACACTTAAATTCTCATAGATCCCTTCAAGCCAACTCTTATTTCTTCTCCCGCAACTCGTGGCTTGAGATTCATCTCCTTGACAAGCAACCTCATGTCACCACATCAACCCGTCATTCTTCCCTCATCATACCGAACCTGAAGTCCTTACGAGACTATGCGGCTACCAACACCACCTCGCTGGCGCCAACATGCCCTCGGCGCCACCACTGCTCCATTCCCCTCTCAGCAATTATTCATTCTTGGTACGTTGCTCCAATCAACACTCCCCAAAACCCACCACTGTCGTTCACCAACGACTCGAGCGTCTGCCTTTGAGGGTCCGGCAATTGCTACTCAAAGTCCATATATCAAGCGAGTGTTGACTGACTCTCTCTCCTGTAGCGCTAGTCCGAATTTGCGAACCAATCGCCTTCATGTCCATCTTCCCCTACGTCTACTACATGATCCTAGATTTCGACATCACTTCCGACACCCGCCAGATCGCAGTCTACGTTGGCTTGGTGACTTCGGCCTTCGCCCTTGCAGAATTCTCATCAGGTGTGGCGTGGGGCCGAATAAGTGACAGGATAGGACGGAAGCCTGTCCTTCTTACGGGATTGGCTGGGACCGCACTAAGCATGCTGGTGTTTGGCTTTGCGTCCAGCTTACCCATCGCCCTACTGGGACGAGCGCTGGGAGGATTGCTCAATGGGTGAGTGTCAACTAGATTCAAACCCTCATCTAGATATGTCACTTACCAGGGTACTCAGCAATATGGGAGTATTGCAAACGACAGTGGCGGAAATCGTTACCATCAAAGAACACCAGCGTGCGTAGATCAACGCCATGAAGAGTACCCCTAGACTGACATGCAATAGCTCGAGCGTACTCAATCATGCCCTTCGTCTGGTGTCTTGGGTAAGCCTTGCTAACCCTAAGGAAGCCGCTGATGCTAACATTGGACATCAAGGTCGATCTTAGGTCCGGCGCTTGGAGGTGCTTTAGCTCAACCTAGCAAGAGCTTCCCATCCTTGTTTCCTCCGGGGACTCTGTTTAACCAATTTCCGTACCTACTTCCCAACCTGGTCTGTGCTATGGTGCTTGCGATTGGTGTGGTAATCGGGGTTCTCTTCTTAGAAGAGACTCATGATAGCAAGAAGCATCGGCATGACGTTGGGCTTGAGGCTGGGAGATGGTTGCTTCGCCGATTCCACAGCAGGCTAGAACCAATCGCTTACATGAAAGTTCACGAAACTAACATCGAAGGCCTCGATATTGCGCTTGAGGATGAGGACGAGGCACCGCCAGGCTATCGCACTACCGAAGGATCGCCTCGTCAGCCCTCGAGCCGGTCTCAGTCCCCAATGGTTGTACCTGCCGACTTAGAATCCACTGGTCGACGACATACCGAGGCCGGGACGCGAGGTGTCAAGAAGATTTTCACAAGACAAGTGATCTTGAACATCGCCGGCTTCGGTCTTTTGGCATAGTAAGCTGTTCATCGCCAAAGATGGATGATGACATATGCTTACGCATGCACAGTCACTCCATATCTTTTGATCAGCTCATGCCTGTCTTTCTAAGTGAGCCAATGTCTCATGCGCCAGTCTCCTTGCCTTTCAAATTTACCGGCGGCTTCGCCTTTCCGACGAGGACCATTGGGTTCATGCTCTCGGTGCAAGGGGTCTATTCTATGATGGCTCAGGTCTTCCTTTTCCCTCTTGCCGCCAGCAAATTCGGAACGTTGAAGACATTCCGGTTCGTCCTGTTCACCTGGCCCTTGCTCTACCTCTTAGTGCCTTATTTAGTCCTATTGCCTCAATCACTCCGACTGCCTGGGGTATACTTCTGCCTTCTATGGAAAATAACGGCACAAGTGCTGGCCTTTCCGTCCAATGCAATCCTTCTCACCAACTCAGCGCCTTCGTTACTGGTTCTTGGGGTCATCAACGGTGTCTCAGCGTCTACTGCCAGCCTTGCTCGTGCATGCGGACCCACGGCGACTGGAATCCTGCACGCTTGGGGCTTGAAATTTGGCTCCACTGGCCTGGCATGGTGGGCTAGTGGCACTGTCTGTTTGATTGGAGCCATCGAGAGCTTGTGGCTGGAGGAGGGTAATGGGAGGATGGATCAGCCGAACCGCACGGACGAGGAGCCAATAACCGGAGAGACATTGATCGACCCCCGAGTGATTGATGCAGCCATCAACGCCGCTGGCAACTTGCCCAAAGTCTACGAAGGGAATGAACCTCGCATACGCAAAATCGATTCAAAGGTAGCCATCAGCTAGCTTATAATTCCTTATAATATCTCGACCATCCACTCGGCTGGAACGCGTGGGTTCAATCTCTCCATGGCCTCCAGATCCGAGACGAAAATTACGACCTTTCTATTCTTGTCTACTGGATTTTATTTCTCTTTCACTTTCCTTGGGTGATTGTAGCATTGCAACGGGATCGATAGACTTGGGTCTTACGACATACATTGGGAGGAGCTACTGAGCACAACAGGGCTAGGAGGATCTTTGTATTCTGCTTTCATGTGCTTGCATACGCTTGAGGATGCGTATACCCCTTATAGATTAGAGCGCTCTCGCCTGCAATCGACATTTGGGGGACCCCTCCTGTTCGCAACGTCTTCCAACATGCGCACATAGAATATGTGGTTTCGCCGCGTGTGAGATGATAAGTCGAGGATGCCAGCCCGCTTACCTGCTCCTACAGGGCGGAAGATTTGTCAAGGCAAAGGAGCAGGTTTTGATAGGGCGATGATAAGGCAAGGCTGACTCGACCTTCGCCTGCTGCCCGGCCCTTGGCTGCCATACCATGCCTTAAGATGCTGCACGGAAGGTGACTAGAAAATTGGGCGCACGGCAAGATCGTCGATTTTCCAGCTAGATATCTGGTCCAGTGGGACCCTACCTTTGCAGCTTCATCTTGACGATGACACCCATATCATCATCAGTCATGTCGCGGAAATGGGGATGGTGTTTTCTCCTTCGCACTGGCAAGATCGCCCTTGTTCTAGCCAAGCCATGACTTCCTCCAAACACAAGCGGGCCCGGCTATCGGCCGAAGATCCCCCAGCTTCCGACTACCAAGCTCTTCCTTCCCTCGTCTCTCAGACCTCAACCCTCTCCAACACTTCGACGCCAGCAGTCGGCAGCAACAGCTCGTCCTTTCGCAATGTATCAGCTTGTAACCGGTGCCGACTTCGGAAGAATCGATGCGATCAAAGCCTCCCGGCGTGCACATCATGCGAGAAGGCGGGGGTCAAGTGTGTTGGATTTGATCCTATCACCAAGCGAGAGATTCCCCGCACATACGTCTACTACCTTGAAAGTCGTGTGAGGTACCTCGAGGAGCTGCTCGGCGAGCATGGCATCCAATATGCACCTTCCAGCCAATTCGACCATGGCGCGAAGCCAGTTGCGGACCCCTCGGCCGCTCAGTCACCTTCGTCTGACCGCTCGAACACGGGAAACAGCTTGATCAGACGGGGTAGGGCAGACACAGGCAGTGATTCTGGCTTGGAATGGGAGCAAAAACATGATGAGTCGGATCACCTACACACGCTCGTTTCGAACATCGGCATGGTTACTGTAAAAGGCGCGTCAGACCCGCGCTTTTTGGGGTCTACGAGTGGTATCTCATTTGCAAGAGTGGTGTTCGCGGCGGTGAAGAGCTCGGTACCGGGATCATCCGACAAGAATGGACGTGGCAGCAAGCCTGGAACAGTAGGGTCGGCTGCCGCCCTTGGGGACCCAACAATGAGAGATTCTGTCTTTGGCTTGCAATCCAAACCAAACATCAAGCCGGCAGCATTTCCCGATAGAGAGCTCGGGCTTCGACTAGTGAATTTGTATTTCGAGCACGCCAACCCGCAGATACCCATCTTGCACCGACCCAACTTTATGGTCCTCTTCGGGAGAGCCTACGCAGCAAAAGATAAGCGAAGGTCGTCACGCGAGCTCTACATGTTGAATATTGTTTTCGCCATTGGCGCTGGTACCATATTGGAAGACTCCCAGACAAAACACTTCCCAAGCGCTGGGACGGGATCGGCAGCCTCAAAGCAAGAACCCGCTTCCCCGAACCAAAAGAAGCAGAAATCGCCCAGTCAGCAGAGGCAGCCGGTAAGTCTCAGTGACAAGTGTAGACATGCGGTGGGACTAACCTGCATCAGGAAGAGTACCACGCTGCCGCTATACTACATCTCGAAAATTTCCTAAGCTCCATGCCTGCCGCGGATCGTCCGGAAGGGTCTGTTAGTGGTCTCGAGCAACTGCAGGCGGTCTTACTGCTTGCTGGATTTGCACTACTACGCCCCGTTGCACCTGGCCTATGGTATATCACGGGTGTTGCCGTGCGTTTGGGTGTCGACCTAGGGCTGCATTACGAGGACGGTATCGGCCTTGACGGTGACGGTGACGGTGACGGTGACGGTACTAGCTCAGCGACTGGTCAAAAAATTGCACTTCGGGCACCAGAGGTTCTGACCACCACGTCGTCTGCAGGCATCGACCCAAAAGAACGGGGTCGACGTGAGTGGGTCCGAGACCTGCGGCGCAGACTCTGGTGGTGCGTGTACTCGTTCGACCGCCTCGTCGGTACGTGTGTTGGCCGCCCGTTTGGGGTCACCGACCAGGCTATTACGACAGAGTGGTATAGCGTGTTGGACGACAAGGACATCACACCTGATGGCTTCCTGGTACCCTCACACAGCTTCAACGGACCTAGCTATAAGCGGGTCTCGCACCATTACCTACGGCTTCGGCTTCTCCAATCCGAGATCCTCCAGGTGTTACAGTATCGCCAAGCCCAGAAGGTGCATGAGAAGGACAGAAAGCGTAGCAACCAATACATGCACACGAACCTCTCATCCCCCTTCCTACAACCCTTCGATTCCTTCCATGCTTGGCGCAAGGACATTGATCGCCGACTCTGGGAGTGGAAGGAGAGTGCCCCCCTGCAGCAGGATACGACGGTGAGATTCTCCGTCAAGTTCCTCGAGCTCAATTACTGGCAGGCTGTCATCGTGCTGTATCGACAGACTCTGAGCGTGCCCCAGGACCTAGCCGGGGATGCTGGACCTTACAATGATGTGGACAACACGTTGAAGCCGAACAAAGATAACTATGAACAGGAGGACGACATCTTCCTCAAGGTTGCTGAAGCCGGCCAGAGGGTCCTGAAGCTCTATCGACAATTGCATCGAGTACATCTCGTCAATTATACGTATCTTGCCACAGTTCATCTCTTTATGGCCGGTACGTTTGTTCGGCCAAATACCAGCTAGTAGATTCTAATTATCTAGGTATCGCATTCCTATATTCGATATGGCATTCACCGACTGTACGCAGTCGTCTAGTACGTACCCATACCGTCAGTGATAGCACTTAGCGACATTAGCTAAGCACCTGTAGACCCTCGAAGACGTCGATTTCACCGTCCTTGCTGCTACTTCAGTCCTCGGCGATTTGATCGACAAATGCCCACCGGCCGAAGCCTGCCGCGATGCTTTCGATCGCATGAGTAAGGCCACTATCAAGATGTGCATGTCCAGTACCGGCTTCGGCTCCCAGGTCAGGTTCAGCAACCAACGAGACGAATCTCCTGTCGTGTCGCATCAGTTCGAGCACCCGGATCCCCCTAAACCCAGCGTTGCAACCTCGCCATCTCGACCACCACCACAATTCGACGACAACTGGAAAGATCTATTTCCAGAAACTTGGCGGACTCAAGACGGTCGCAATTCCGGAAATCAGCCAGGACAATATCATGCACCCCAACCGAACTTTCCATACGCAGCTCACCGTCCCTCGTTTTCCCCCATGGACAGTCCATCGCAGTCGACGAGCACAGGGTCGCTTCCTCCGTCGATGTCTCAGCAATGGCACCAACGGCCACCACAGTATGGACCTATGTCCCATACCTCTACTCCCTCAATGCACAGCAACAACATCGATCCACCAGGTTATGATAATAACTACGACCTTGACTTTCTGATGAATAACGAAAATTCAACGTTCACCAGCGACACCGGACTGAATTTCGGGCTTGACGCACATGCGGACTGGGCGGACGGTGGCGGTGCGCTCATGCCCGATCTCTTTGGCGGATTCTTTTTCGGAGGCCCGGCCATCGAGGGCGCAGCAATGGATGCGGGCACTGGGTATCCCCTACCTGGGGGTTTTGAGGATGCCCACGGTGGTGCGACGACGGGTATGTGGGATGGGCACATGACGGGTACGGGTGACGGCGGTAATGGACACCGCAATTGATGATTGTGACATGGCTTTGACGACGTAATGTTGTACGATACCTATCTCCCTCGTCCATAGATCCTTTCAATAGATGGCATGACTTTGGCTGCATAATGTTGTACGATACCTCTCTCCCTCCGTCAATAAGTCCTTCGGATATCTTGTAGATGACCTGAACAGATTTGAGAAATGCTTCTGTTCGATCTGTAGCTCCATCCACTCAAAACTCCCGCCCTGTGAAACGTCGATACGAAACATCGTGGCTGAGATTCCTGGTGCTAATCACTCACTCACTCACTCACTCAGTCACTCAGTTTCTATAGCTCATCTTCCCTTCCCTTACCCTCCCTTCCCTTCCCCTCCCTTCCCTCCCCTTCCCTTCCCTTCCCTTCCCTTTCCTTCCCTTCCCATCCTTTCCCTTCCCTTCCCATCCTTTCCCTTCCCTTACCATACAACACCCAACACCCAACCCCCCAAAATAATTCTCCTCTATCTAATAAACATCAATCTAGCGCTGATTCTACAACCAGCTTTTATCGTATTGCTTGTGAATTACGTTTCTTTTTTTCAACTACTATTCTGGTTTATGGTTTTATGTATGATTTGGTTGTGGATGGAGGGATGTGGGTTGTGAGGGATGTGGGTTGTGGGGGATGTGAGGATGGTTGGTGGTGGGTGGTGGAAGAAGAGTGTGCATGTTTTATGTGGGTTTGGGATTGGATTAGGTTGGGTTGGGATTGGGTTGGATTGGATTGGATTGGGATTGGGATGGATTGGGTTGGGTTGGTTTTATTGTGATATAGAATAGCTAAGGTTATTGGTCTTGGAGATTGTTGGGTTGGGTGGGATGGTGATGGGGGATTATTGGGGGTTTATGTAGCTTGATGCAAGGTCATGGAGAAAGGTCGATGTGCAAGTGAGTCACACACTTTAATCATGGTTCACTGACTGCAAATTGGCAGCGAGCGTCGTCGTGCCAATGGCAATCGGGGGAAAGGGTATTCCAACCGGTTGGTGGTTAAAATGCACGGGTTGAGGGGCGGTGGTGTTTTTATTGTTGATTAGTATCTTCACGACATCAACGTCGTAGGATGAGCGAATCAGAAGATGCAGTCCATATATTCGCAACCTGACAATCCATCGACGAAGAGAAGAAAAATCTAGAGGCAAGATTCGAATCCGTTGATATCAAACCCCACATCTGCCTCCAACCCCCCATCAATCATTCACACATGCGGCAACTTCCTCCACACCCACGCCCGCCTGACCACAATCTTCATCCCAGGCCTCACCACCCCGCCCCTCTCGACCACGCCCATAACCCCGCCTATCATGCCCGGTTTGTTCCCGTCGTTTGGGAGTTGACATTTGGCCTTGAGGCCTTTTTTGAAGACGTCGATTTTTGAGCAGGGGACGCGTAGGCCGGTGAGTTTGACGATTGGTGCTGTTGATGGGGGGGTGGGGTGAGGGGAGAGGTGGTGGGTGATTATGAAGGTGGTTGAGAGGATGAGGATGAGGGCGAGGGAGAGATATAGTATGGTGTTGGATTTGGATGTGAGAATTGCTAGGAGGGCTAGGGCGATTGGGATGATGTAGAATCCAATGTGATGTCCCATGAGTGGCAAGGACATCTTTTGCTTCTCGTTTCCTTCCTTTGCAGTTTCCTCGACGGGCTGCTCGTCGACGAAGAATAACTTCGTACCCTCTCCCAGAGCCCCGAGATCGATACCGACAGTGGTGATATTCTCACCCAACTGTCCGGGTTTCACGCGCTGGCCGTCGAGCCCGTGGAATTCCGCTCCCTCATAGAGCTCGCTCTGAATCAGGTGTACTTGGCGGAGATTCTTGCGGATTTTTCCTACTTTTTTGGTATCCTGTCGCCTATTGTACTCGTGCTGGTCTTCTTCACCGCAGTGAAGGTCTCCTTCGACACCGAGGCCCTTGAGAAGGGTGATGGAGTCTTGAGACTCCTTGCTGAAAGTCCGTTTAGATCCTGGGAGTAGATGGGTGGCGAGGACGGACATTCTGATAGGTTGAATGTAAGTGTGTGGGTAGTTGTTTGGAATGCAATGTAGATTTCTAGCTTGGTGAGAGTGTTCTGCTGTGATAAATCTAGAGTTGGTGAAAGAGGGATTTGTGTAGATTTCTAGCCTGGTGAGAATCTCTGCTGTGATGAATTGCAAGATGGAGGAGGAGGAATTACGAGAAGCACTTTTTGAATTAGGTTCAATGGGCAGGTGTTGACACAAAGGAAAGGAGCGCCTTTGTGACGTTTGCGTACTTGACACTTCACCAGTGCGCGCGCGCTCAACGTACCCACAATACTAACGGTGTTGATCATGACACCCTCGTGTACTTCGATGCGTCTGTGGTGCAGACAGGTGTTCCTTTGTCGCCTTCATTTTCATCATGCAGACTCTAATGAACTTGTGAAATTGTCATCTTCAGATCCTGTCGTGCGTATGGGACAGGCATCAATTGTTTTGACGATGAGGTGTAGACCCCTTGAATATTTATATATGAAACGGTGTGGATTATTCGAAACGACGAAGATGCACTGATTGAGATGTTCAAGACTGACAAGGAAGAAACAAGAGAAGCTTTAGCCTTGGACATGTGGAGTTCTTATAAGCCTCGCTCTTCATGGATTGCTTGGGTGTCTTTTCAATGTTTGCTTGATTGCTTTCATACACCAAACACTGAAGGCGAAGACACGGAGGTCTGCTTTATCCAACTGCTTGTGTGTCGCAGTCGCATTTCATAACAGAACTCTACACGCTCAGCATCTCAATCGCAGGAAGGCCACTATTGCTGCAGAGGCCTCCCACCTAAAAGAACTCACGCTGTTCGCTTGCATGATTAAGGTGTATAAGGCATCAGAGGCCTGCAATTCAAAGTCTACATCATGCAGAAAACCATGCGGGAAAGCGTTGGTGATGAGGTGGGATTCTACCTTACTCCGTCGTGTCCGTATTAACTTCCAACTATCGGTTAGCGCCACTCGCCAGCCCTCCGCGGTTCAGCCGAGGCCAGCCACCTCAATATTGTCTTGGCATTCGACTTTCACCCAAGAGACACCAACGCTGATGCCCAACCTCACCATGCTGCTTTGAATCCACTCTCGTGCAATCGACAACTTGAGTCTTCACCTACATCTCCATCATTACACTCAGTCACTCGTTTGACCCACATCCCTCATCTCTACACTTGGTCCTAAGTGAGCGATTAATCCGTTCTCAAAGGTCACCACCCCCCCAGCGGTTGCGCAGCCAGGGAACATACCGTGAACATTGCGCGAACCATACAGTATCGAGTCCGAACGACCATTTATTTTGGGCGTCATGCCTCCTCTTCTACCATCATCCGCTGATGTGCTCTCGTCGATTCCACATCCTCTCGCCCTCCGCTCCCTCCTCCCATCTCTACACGAACTTGCCCCTCGCAAGAAAACCAACCTCCTTCCTACACGGACGATCCCATCCCTCGAATCTATCCCTCGATCACTCGCCTCACTGTTCCGCCGACAAGTGACGACAATAACGGCGACAGCAACAGCGAGCTCCACGGTTAGCACCACCATCAGTACCAGTACGAGCACCAACACAGCTCCAATCATACCTGCGCACTACGCCGGACTCGACTCCGGTCCCACAGCCGGTACAGTCGTCGGAATCGTATTTGGCTCCGTCGCCGGCTTCCTTCTCATACTCTGGCTCATCTACACCTGCTTCGGCCTCGGAGGAGGTGGTAAAGTCGAATCCTCCGTGGTCGAAGAAGAAGTTGTCACACGTCGCTACTCCCGCTCTCCTAGCAGACGCAGATCGTCGCCAAGAAGATCGTCGCCACGACGACCGCCTTCGACCCATTCTGCAAGTGAGGTGATGGAGGTGAGGAGTGTACAAAGAGAACGGACTCGGACTCCGCCACCGAGAAGAGAAAGTAGGAGGGAGACTATTATCATCGAAGAAACAAGAAGACCTGCACCGGAGCCTGAGGATGATATTGTGGAGGTGATTGAAGAACATAGCCCAGTACGGCGGGAGAGTAGAAGAAAATCAAGCGGTTTCAGGCATATCGATCCTGAAGCATTCGCAGGCGGTAGCAGACCGGTCAGGAAAGTCAGTCGGCGGTGATGGAGAGCTAGAACACGAGGATGACCCACGAAAAATCCGTCACAACGCGAAACCCTTATGAGCAGCCTCATCCCTAAACCACGACCCACGCGGCATCTGATAGAAAGAGAGCACGCCACATGAAGGATCTACGGATAGGGTCCAGAACCACCACGGCCGCCCCCGAATCTACGGATAGAGCTCAGAACCACCACTCCCGAGAACGGCCGTGACACCAAAGGGATTCCACCAGACTTGACATTGAACTTTAGCGAAGCGACGGAAGAGAGTTGCAGGGATCTACGGGATCTTGCCGGCGTTCCAGAGATATCCAGCTGTACCATATCCCCGATACAGGCGTTTTGCATTTGGTAGCACGGACGGCATGAACATGTGATGTGATGGAAAGGTTGTATGTACCTCACGCAGAAAGTGTGCCGACGAGGGCTATCCATGTCCATACTTCTACATTCGAGGAGCGAATTCATAGTCTAGAGCAGATGTAATATGACATAATGCATACAAACCGCTTTCGAGAATTTCATCTTTCACCCTTCCTCCTCTCACTTACCACAACCATCCTCTATCAATTCCCACACCTCACCTACTTTACACCCATCTCCATACCCCTATCCCACACCCCTACCCCATCTGCATCCCATCCCCATCCCCATCCCCATCCCATACCCCTATCCCTATCCCATCCCCCTCCGCCACGCCATACCCCTACCCCATCTCCATATCCCTCCGCCATCCCACTCCACCAAAGCCTTTCCAAAACCCCATTCTCGGCACCCTAGGACAAATACCCCTCTGCAACACTTATATCACTCTTTTATAGCACTCTTTCATAACTCTCATATAATACGGTGGAAATAGAGACAACGTTTCATGGCTCTGCTAGTGGAAAGCGGTATGAACGAAGGTGGTTTGGGGATGATGGGATTCTATTTCGGATTTGGGGGGGGGGGGGGGGGAATATATGTTGTAAGGTGGGTAGGTAGGTAGGTAAAGATGGATATGTAGGAGCTACGTTAGGGATGGGGTTGTCATGATAATGGATGTTATTCCAGGTTAGTAGTTAGTAGTTGGTGATTGGTGATTAATCTTAAAACGTAGGATATAGACTCGTATAAAACATACTCCCATCATGTGAGAATACCAGCACGTACTAGACATCAAACCTTACCTTAGGCAATGAACGAATGAATGGCTGTAAGTAAGAGATATATTTCGTACAGAAAGTTGAACCGTTGAGCTAAGTCATCGAAATCTGGAGTAGAGTCATGAGGAGTTTTTCTAGTAGATGGGAGTATGTTGTGTAGATAAATGTACGGGATGCATTTAGGCCGTATCTAATGCTTTGGCGAAAGACTGACTGGCTTGAAGCTTTACGCTGGTAGTGGGGAAGACGCCCGACTGCGGATATATTAGGAAGGATGTATCTATCAGGTAAGTACCACAACATTATCACGTCGAGATTATTGATGATTTCTTTTGTCGGGAGTCTGCAGACCTGCCAGTCATGCCCGAGGTTGAACTACATGTCGCTATACGAATGAAGACTGACTGTGCGGTAGATTATAGAAGTGTAGATTATAGACGAGCTCCTCACGGTTTCGAGAGCCAGTATTGGGGATATTGGTAGGGTAGTCACGTGTAGTTCTTTGACTGTGACCAGATAGGTACACTCAGGTTCTGTGAACCTTCGGATTTAGTATGTGATCTAGCGCCAGTATCTTCGCACGCAGTCTGGGGATGGAAGCCGTGGCTGGAGGAGCTGTGGAGTTCCATTACAAGTCCCCAAAGCTAGCCTATATGCATTTTTTAGAGATCAAGTGCCGCTTTGCTTGCCGCTTGCTACCCGAGTACATTGGTGTCTCTGGTAGGGTCTCTGGCTGTCCGTGGCCGCTTTCGGGAATGGTCTTGACAAGGTCGCTAAGATCGAGGTGAGACCTATCACTCTTAAGCTCCCTCTGCGAGGTAAGCTAGGCGGGCGTGCTAGATCTAGCTGTTGGATGAAAGAATGCCTGAGCCGATTCTCCAATGTTCAACCGGATTCCGGGCGTTTGATGCACGGTGGCATGTGCATGAGATGTCCTCTCCTCCGTCTGAGGAATATCCCGAACAGAAATGCTGAAGTATAGACCGCGACAGCACTCAACAGGACCGGATATCGGAATTGATTTGGATGGGACCAAATGATCGTTATCACGTATGAAAGCAGCTCGAAAGCGTTCTGGAATGAAGCTTCGGTGGAGGAAAATGAACCTCGATGGCTGCCTTGTACTTCCTATGATGATGTTAGATGGTCAAAGAAATAGCCGACGAGGGCAATACTGACCTCCTGGATGATTGATTGAGCACACAGATCATAGCCCCAAAGGCCGACGCGACTCAAGATGGTCCCAGCGGCTAAGCCTGAAGCCGCTATGAGGGACACGGGCTCAGCCCAGAAGAAACTCACGGCGGCCCCTAACCACAGCATCTGCCAACTGAGGAACCACATTCCTGCTCGGGCAGGGGTGATCCGCTTCATAAGTCTTGGCGCTATCCATGTGGCTGAAAGCTCAAATAATACAGACAGCGTACGGACAAGGGCAATGTGGAAGGAGTTGTATCCAGCCGAGATAAGATATGTCACCATCTGGCCTGCGAAGCTCAGTACAGTGAGGTATAGCAAAGCGAGTGCAAAGGACGGAAGGAACGCTTGGTGTTGGTAGTAGAATTTGAAGATATTGTAAAGAGTGTGAACCCAATGCGGAACAAAACCTGACGATCTCAATGCAGTCGGGTTGAAAGCTTCGGTTTCGGTGATGATTATTGGTACTTCTTTGCGACCCTCAAGGAGCGGTACCGCTCTGTGAACCTATACCGGTAAGCCGTCATGCAATCCTCTTCGAATCTTAACGTACTTGCTTGATTGCGATATATTCTATCGGGATAGAGATGGCGTTGACTCCAAGACTTACAAAGATAGCTATCTTTGTTGAAGCTCCATCGATCAATGCTATGAAGAGTGGACCAGCAAGCTTGCACACTAAATCGATACGGCGCATTCGAGCGTTCAGAGCTGTTCTAGTAGTCAGAATTTGAGCATCTTGGGGCAACTTTTTTTGGACGTTAATCGTTCCAAAACATAGCCTAGAGTATTCATCACCCACTTTGAAGCCCTGGCTTGTCGTCCCCAGCAATCACGACAACCTGACGCCAATCCTCCATTAGTCGAGTCAAAAGAGCGACGCCTGGTATTACTCACCCAGTCACGCTCGACCGCCACCAGATTTAGAACCGAGCAAGGTTTCTCCACACACGACAGCAGCGTCAAGGCACTGAAAACACCCCATCTAGTAGACCGAGATATGTTTACGAAGGTGTTCAGACCCCAGAAGCCAACACAAGAGAGAATTACCGCTGCTCGCCCAGCAACTGTCCAGTTCAGTAAGCGGACAATTCAGTGGTCGTCTTCCTAATTCCATGTATATTGCAGGAAGTGCTCCTTGAAGCGGACGTGGGTAACTTGCCGATGGAGAACCTCACAACATGGAGCCGATCTCTTCTATCGATAGCACGACCAATCATGGGCGCGAAGATTATGGCCGAAACAGAGCGCACGAGCGCATATATAGACAATGGTAACAGCGTGCCGGTGAAAATGGAGGCCAGAAATAGCACGGCTCCAAACTCGAAGGAACGAGAATTCCATGTCGAGAGAAAGTGAGAGAGATAAAGTCTCCGGCTGATCGCTGTGGGTATACCAGACCTGGCTGGGGCTTGGTTTTCTGTATCACAGAGAGGCTGAGGAGCCTCAGCGGCTGCTGGTAGGTCGGTATCGTTGCTGTTCGATTCAGGGTGGAGATCCGCGGGGTGCGTATCTTTGGATGAGAGTAGTAACGGTGGCAGTGACATAGTGGAGGTAGATAGAGGCTCTTGTGGGCTCGCTGATTTCAACGGCGATGCCATGCCTTATAGGCGGCGATGTCCTCAATTTTTGGAACGTTGCCCCTGCATATCATGGGGAGCGACGCTCATCTCAAAAAGATTGCGTTCAAGAGCTGTAATGAGGTCCACCACCCAATATTACCGTGTCAGGTTCGATTTCGCTGGGACAATGGTGTAAGAACCATGTGTTGTATCTATAGCCACTGGATTCTGATATCTGATCAATTCAGCGACATGCTATGACAACAAATATGGCGCCGTATATCATCGTGGACAGCGGATATGTTATGAATAACGTGACTGAAAACGAGAGTCATGATGGCATTTGCTTGGCGACCGATGCAATGGCCGCTGTCCTTTCTCTGGTACCGAAGGTTGAATTGGAAAGAGACATGAACACCTCTAGCTTCAGGCGAATCGGTTCATAAGTCCGCCGGCTCGCCGGCCCCGGCGGCAGCGCTAAATCTACACATCTTCCATCACCGGGTTTCCTCATCTACATCTAATAACCCATACCTTCCTAAGTCCTGATGTCTGGGAGCATAAAGTTTCGTTTCGGGAAAGAAATTACGATGATCACCTATCATTGGGAACACCGCCATCCCCAGCATGAAAGTGGCACAGCAGGCGCGTTTCCTCGACCTCTTTGCGATGTTTCGACTCACTCACTCAATCAATCCATCCTCTTCTCAGCTCCAAGAACTCCCCAACCGATAACCCCTACTTGTCACGTAAATGAGTGCAATTTCGCCGTCACCGGCTCCATTCTCTAAAATAGCTCACCGAAAGAGCCCGCGCTACAGTAGCCGTGTGCGTTATCATCGCCGCCATTGCAATTCTTGCCGTCATCGCACGCTTCGAATCAAGACGGTTGAAGGGTGTAAAAATCATCAAAAGCAAAGCGTGTGGGTTAAGGTGACTTTCGCAATATTCTCTAGGCTTGGAAAGTAGTGGCTTTTGTGAAGTGACAGTTCTATTGAAGAACGGTCCAAGTATATATCACAATTCGCAAATACCAGTACTAGTCCATGTGAAGAGTAAAAAGATCTTGTCTATGATAGAATCGTATATTCACAACCTTTTGAGATTGAGATTTTTCTCCGCGTCTAGTTCAATTTCCATTGTTACTTTGTCTTCGATCTATTCGTAGCTTTCGGATCATGTTGTAAGTAGCATAGATATAGCAGAATTCCTCTTTCGCTCGTGCTACTAGAAGATTGATTAAACAGATTGTGCGATCAGATCTGCAGCCAACTCGGCGACCGCGTATGTAGGCGCCTGCAGATGTGCCGTGATCGATAGCGGCATAATGCTCGTATCAACCACACGGAGACCCTCTACGCCATACACGCGGCACTGACTATCAACAACTTTACCCATACTTGCAGTACCACCAGTATGGAACCATGACCAGGACATAGCGTTGAGGCGCTTGTCGAGGTCCGCATCCGACGAAGTACTGCTGATCCGCGGCATACCCGGCGGTGGCGTCTCACCCTCAACATAGTTCCTCATCGCTTCCGATTCCATTGCCTGCAATGTGAGACGTATGCCAGCACGCATGACCGCGCGGTCGTGCTCAGTTGTGAAGTAGCGCGGATCGATGACGGGGTTATCTGTCGCCTTGTCTGATGCGAGCGTGACGGTGCCGCGGGAAGTGGGAGACAGACAGAGCACACCTGTGGTGAAGTGAGTGCCGTCCATAGGGGCCATCTCGACGGGCGCAGCGGCTGTGATGGCGTACATTACGGTGACCTCGTAGTCAGAGCGTGGGCCAGGTTCGAACGTGGTTCCGTCTACTCTGGCGGCTTTGTGGAGGTCCTCGTCTGGTGCGGACCCCGTCGCCATCCAATCCATTGGGTTGCCAGTGACATACTCAGGCTTGTTGAATGCGGGTGAACCAAAGGCGTAGCCCTTCTCAGGGTTCTTTAGCTTCCAAACGATATTCACGGAGCCGTGATCGTGTAGGTGTTGGCCGACGGGTAATTCGACAACTTGTTTGATGTTGTATTGGGAAAGCTCGGACTTAAGTCCAATTCCAGAAAGCATAAGGACCTGTGGAGTGCGGAGGGCACCACAGCTGAGGATGACTTCTTTGGAGGCCGTCAGATGCTCACCGTTAGTCAACTCAACCCCGGTGGCTTTGTTACCCTCGAGATGTACGCGCTGGACAACGGTACCCGTTATCACATGAATACCTTCAAGACTGTAGCAGATAGCGGCGTGCTGACGGGAAGCTTCGTGCCAGTTCTCAACTAGCTGAGCAACACCGTTGGGGTCCCCGCTGTTCATGTCTGGGTTAAACTTGAGGCCGGTGGACAGGAGAGCTTCCTTCATGGGCTCGCGTAATTGATAGTCTCGACCGCCAGAGGAAGTGTGAATGGGGCCTGAGAAGCCATGTTGAGCGGCGTCGCCCTTGGCGTCATGCCAGTGCTCAGATTTCTTGAAATACGGGAGTAGACCACTATAGGACCAACGGGAGTCTCCAACCTCCTTACTCCACCTGTCGAAGTCAGCGGCGTGGCCGCGTGTCCAGGCGCCATAGTTGACAGCACTCGAGCCGGACACTGCAGCGTATCGTTAGCTTCTTGATGGTGCAGCGAGACTTCCTGAAGCATAGGTATGGAAGGACTAACGCAAACGACCGCCCCAGTTAGGGATCTGACGACCCTCAATCTGGGGCTGAGGAGTGGACTGGTAGCTGTACTGGAGTGGCGTGCCGTGCAATGTAGGATAGAGGACAGGGGACAAGACAGCAGGATTGTGAGATTCATCAGGGCCAGCTTCAATAACGGCGATCGAGAGAGAGGGATGCGCTTGATGCAGACGTGCAGCAACAACACAACCAGACTGACCGCCGCCAACAACGATGAAGTCGAAGTGCTTCTGCGAGGTCATCATGACAGGTGGGACGCTGGCATGTATTGCAAAATATAAAGACGATGAGAAAAGCTGTTCAGGTAGAAGATACCTAGTTGGACCCAAAGTTGTGCTGTGAACGGTGCAGCAATATTTTGGAGATGATCTATGGTAATATACTCGTAAAGCTGTCCTCTTCAAGCAACTTCATTCGCGAAGATCTTCGTCTCGAAGACCGGGCAACGGATAAATAAACGGCGATATTGTGGAAGCACTCGGCAGTAGATGATTAGCCAACGCAGCATTATACCTCCAAATGCCTATTCTTACCCCACCTTTATGTAAGCATATAAGGCAACAGCGATCAAATGCCGTTCTCGACAGTGAAGGATTCGGAGCCTTACTCTAGTCGGCTTCGGGTCCTCCGTGGCGATCCTACCGTGCCTACGTCCCCTACCCAGCCACCCAGCTCCATCCCCAACCCGCGCTGCTGTTGAACGGTCTTGAACACGATTCGGAGGGTCAAGCACCTTACATAGCAAGTGGTGGCCCGATTTTAGGAAGGGTGATGGTAGGTAGCATCCTGCATACATCCATTGTCGGCCATGCATAGTCCGCTGGATAGTAGCCTTCTGTGGTTTCGTATCTTTCTGACCCTCACTCGTGCTTTTGATATTCAATCCAAGGGTGCGCTAAACTCCGCTCTTGAAGTCCTGTTGGAGGCATTTGCCCGTTCTCAGACCTTTGCCTAAGAGCTTCTCCGAAGTAGTTCCGCCTGTAGGTCTAGATATACAGCTCAGTAGTTGGGGCTGAAAGGACGCTGAGAGCTTATTTAGTCGCTTCGGGACGAGCACTTTCACACTGCCAATCTCCACAGTCTTCTTCAAGCAGGGCCAGAGGTGACCAATACCCAGATTGGAATGTGGCGGCCCTATGCTGCACCTGAGCGGCTCTGCAATGTAAACTATCTTTCCATCTGGGTAAGTCTTCGGCGCTGTGAGTCCAGCTTCGCCATCGTCTAAATCTTGACCACCAAGCTCTCCGCCTTGCATAACAGCATATTACGCGATGATGCCGTCTGGGCCCACTTACAGTTCCGTCTCTCCAAGACAGTGCATAGAGATCGATTCGCTCGAGCTTTTTGAGCTTGCAATGAACTTTAAAGAGTCAATTGTTACGCACTTGGGAAGTGTCAGCTTCATGTCGACAGCTGGCAGCCTGTTCATTGACGCTTATCACCAAAGCAGCTTACGCTCTAATGCAGCACCTTGAGCCATTGTTGAGATGTCCGATCCAGAGCAGTCTTTACGATCAAGTGTACATGTGCCGTCCCTGGAGTCGTACTGGCGCCGTAGCTGTTTGTCTGGCCGTTCCCGAGTACGTATCGAGTCCACCCTTTCAAAACCGTGCTCGATACGTGTTAATTAATTCATTCTCTGCACGACTGTAGGTGAATATCGTCGTCTGGTGGGCTGGCATATGTGCCACCTGTCAGGACATCATAATTTCAGTGTAGAGAGCCCACGAGGCAGTTTTGATGACTGGATGATGACTTTAGTATTGGGTACCCCGGGAATCGGAAATCCTTCTTTTAAGCTGCTGGTCGCTGGGGTTGGAGGCACAAAGAAGGACTATCGTATCCCATCATTGTCAAGGGTGCATCAGCGCGTAGCAACACAGAGAGGCTCCAACGTCGAAGCCGATCCGGCGGCCGTATATGTTGTATCTTGCCCATAACTAGTCGTCGTGACTTGTGACTTGGAAGACGCCGATGCTGACGTGGTGTCTCGTAGTATTCAGAACTCTCAAGAGGTGGCATTGGATCTGCTGATGGTGTACGAATTACTGCGCCATTATCATTTCGCAACCATATTTGTATGGGCGGAATTCTAAACACTAGGAGACCTACCTTAGTCCTAAAAGCTTAGCGCTAAATAACGCTAGGTATTTACATACCAATCACATCCATCCCATTCTTCAGCCTCAGTTCTCGATCGCATAATCTTCCGAATCTCACATTTACCTTCGTGATCCCAGTCAACTGTGATTATCAACTCCTGCAGAGTGCACAACCGTCGAGTCTCCCAGCCTAACTACAGGTGCAACCTCGTCCGCCACTACCTGCATTCGATCCCTACAGCTTATCCACAGGTACCCACACCAAAATGTCGAACAAATACGTCCGTACACCCCTAACACCCCACACCCACTTCAAACCCACGTCTCCACACTAACGCCCACTCAGGACTCCGCCCCACCCCCCACCTACCCCCCACCCGCGCACCAAGACGCCGGCCCTTACCTCCCACCCAGCGGTCCACCCCCCGGACAAGGCTACTACGGCGGCGGGCAGAACCAGCAGCAACCACAGCCATACGGCCAACAAGGCGGATATGCACCACAGCAAGGATATCCACCGCAAGGGTATCCGCCACAGCAGGGTTATCCGCCGCAACAGGGCATGTACTATCAGCAGCAACCGTATCCGCCGCAGGGGTACTATGCCGATAATAGGGGGTATGGGGGCGGGAGAAGTGGGGCTGAGAGTGGATTGTGTGCGGCGCTTGCGGCGAGCTTGGCTTGTTGTTGTTGTTTGGATATTTGTATTTTTTAGGATAGGGAAGGGGGGGCTGGAGGAGAGTGAAGATGAGTGGAAGGGATGGGATACGGGGAGAGAATGGAATAGGAGGAGCATGAACTTGGAAGAGGTTAGGGCATGGGGAAGGTGTAGGGTATTGGGATATTGGCGCAATGGTGTAACGAAACGCATTCGAAAGCCAGTGATGGGTGTACTTGATATTATTTTACCAAAGTACAACTAATATTATTGTTTCCTAGTCCACTGACCACCCCTGGGTTCGATCTGAGCGGAGATTGTGGTCGGCTACCCAAAATGTGTGTGGGATCGATCTATGCGTCCGCATTGTCATCTAGGGATGCTTTCTTCATCTCCGTTGCGACATTAGTATCAGCGTCCTTCTCATGCGTATGCTCTGCAGATGATGACGCAGTTCCATTGACTGTATGCTTCGCGGTGGCAGGCTTCTTTGAAGAATCATGGTTTCTTCGGTTGGAAGAAGGGGGCTGTTGGGGTTCCTGTGCTTCGGCTTCGAGGTGGTCGATTTCCTTTTGGGCTCTCTCGACATTCTGCTTTCGGTCAATATATGCAAGTTGCAGAACATTCTGCATCTCTCACCTCTCTTGTCTTCGTCTCTTGCTCTGCCTTCCACTTATTCCGCTTTTCCTTGAGTTTCTCTACCACGGCGGGCACTCCGACCTGGCTCATGGGCGGCTCGACGTTCACTTTGCAAAGCTCCTCTATGATACCGATGCTCAGATTGAACTTTCCTTCCGTCGGTGTGCCAGGGGCGGGCGAACCAGTAGCACTCCCTTTCTTTCCCTTTTTGCCTTTCTTCCCGCCAGAACCCATGAAATAAGTCTCCTCCCGGTCCTCCTTCTTTGACACTTTCATGCCCTTGAAATCAGAATTAGTATCCACGCTTCGTAGTGGCTCGGCAGCGAATCCGCTAGGGCCTCGAAGGGATTTGGAAGCTTCTGGCGACGACGGGTCAAAGTAGCGAATAAGCCCTTCGGTGGTGAGTATCTCATCCATAAAGGCTGGCTCGCTTGCTTCCTCCAGCTTCTTCTCAGCTAGCTTCCTCCGCTTCTCCTTGTTGTATGCTTCCCGCTCAGCTCGCTGCCTTTCCTGACGCTGCCTATACTGCTCTTGATCGTACTCTCGGTATGCTAGTTTCGCTTTATAGTGTGCATCTCTAACCTCTTTCAATGCCGAATATTTCTCTTGCTGTTCGTTATATGCTTTGCTCCGTTCGTCCCGTAGCGCATTGATGCCCTTGTAAGCTTCGTCTTGCTCTGCCTTGAGTCCCTTCAGCTCCTTGTCTGCCTCATCATATTTCTGACTTAGCGCTTTCGCTTCAGGGTTGTCCATTGCCTTTTTCAGCTCCGCTATCTCGCCCTTCACCTTATCGATACTCCTTTGAGCCTCATCGAATCCACCGAATGCCTTCTTTTGCTTCCGAAGACTCGATATCTCTGCGAGGGCCTTTTTCTGATCGACTAGTGTTGCAGACCCTGACTCGGCTACCTTCTCCAAGCGTTGTATCTCGCGGTCAATCTCTTCTGGATTCTTCCACGACACCTGGCTGCGCTTTGCTTTCTGTTCTGCGATCTGTGATTTTAGGCGGGCGTCGAGACCAACTATCTTATCTTGTATACTGCCCCGTGACGCCTTGAAACCAGATTGTTGTTCTCGTATCGATTTTAATTCATTTCTCAGTTCCTGTTGCCGTTTACCAGCTGGCGAGTCTTTATTTAAAGGTTGGGCGAGATCGATCTTGGCTTTAATGGCATTCTATCTCTCCATGTATCAGCTAACGTTTACAGACTTGGCTCTACACAGCTTCTTCTTTGGTGATATGACTCTGAGAAGCATACCACTTTCTCTTGCGCAGCTTTATGCTCCTTCTCGGCTTTCGTAAGTATATCTTGGTAGTGCTGTTCATCCGGCTTTTCTGGTTTTGCCTTCTGAGGTTTCTGGGTAGGTTCTGAGCCAGCGTCAATGGTGGACATGGCAATGGCGGAAGGAGTAGCGACGTCAGCCATGATGGCGGTGAGATGTATTGGGAAGCAGGTAGCCGAGTATGATATTATAGCATGAGAACCCAATACACAAAGCAAATATTCTAGACAATTCCTCGCCCGGAGCGTCGTGGCTATTGATCAAACATCAGAACAAGAATAACTAGAGGTTTTGGTGGTCCATCCTGAAATTCCACATTATTTCTGAATTACTCAGTACTCATGAACTCAATTAATCGGGTACGCTAGCCTCAACCTCCACTAGCTCATGATATTAGGCTTTCGTGGGGCTTTTGTGATACCGCCGACATCATCAGACTGTCTCAGAGTTGGGACAGTTACAGCAACTCCATGGCCTTCTATCACGCAAGCCCGATATACTGGCCACTCGGAATGAAGCCCACACAGCATCTGATCCAAGACCGCACTGGCAATCCACGACCCCTTTGGGACCACACCAAGCGACTTAGGCGATGGAGACCATGCTGGGAGGTTGTTTTCGTCGGGGTATACACCAAGAGTGTCTGAAAATTCCGGCAATTACGGTGCTCTAGTCGGAAACCTATTGTAGTTTTAATCGGGTTTTACGAGCATTGTTCCTCGTACGAGACAGGAACGTTTACTTCGAGATCCAGTTCAGAGAACCTGCTCTACTCCCCTGACCGGCCATCACTGCATCCCTTGTCGAGCTCAAAACTGCTTTCAGACGTACGGCAAGGCCTCATAATTGTCTGCAGACTCGACAACAATGTTCATCCCAGGGCTCACCACTCCGCCAATCTCGACGACTCCTAAGATGCCAGCTTTGTTGTATTGGACCTTTCCCTGCTCATCCTTCACGATGCACTTTTCTGTCAATCCTTTCCCAGGTTTGAAGCCAAACCGTTTGTTGATCTTCTGACAAGGTGATCGTTGGCCGGTGACCGTCACTACTGGAGTAATACCTTGGACTGAATCTTTATTGGCAGTGGCGAATATGAAGCGCAGTACGATCATTATGATCAAGAGGCATATGGCCAAATTTGACCATACCCTGACGTTTCTGACGATAACCGCGATAAAGACGGCCAAGACCAGGGAAGCCCAGTGGACGTAGTCATGAATTGTCGGGAGACGGCGCATACGATCTTCTTCCGCTTTGTTTGAGATGAAGTGCAATTTGGTGCCTTTGCCGAGCGCCATGAGGTCAATACCAGCGGTCGTGATATTCTCGCCCATCTGACCGGGTTGCACACGCTGAGTACCCCACCAACGTTTCCCATGAAATCCTTCTTCATCGAACAATTCAGAGTGAATGAGATGGACTTGGCGGAGATTAGGACTTGGGGCGATGCCCTTCCTCCGATCCTCTTTTATGTTGTAGCTATGCTGCACGTTTTCGCCTGCATGGCACTGGTAGATTCTGAAGTCAGCAGTCTCCAATTGAGGCATGGAGTGAAACTACTGGAAGTTGTTCGGTAGCCCAAGTGATGCTGAAGAGTGTCTTTTGCTCCTCAGTCTCTTTTGACGATCTCATGCACAAGACTATTCGGGGGGTCTGACTGAGAGAGGTTACATACGTCTCCCTCGACTCCGAGACCCACAAGGAGAGTGATGGAAGGTTTTGAATGCTTGGAGAATCCAAATTCTGGCAGAAGGTGCGTAGCGAGGACCGACATCTTCGATGGTTAGTCGGGTAACGGGGTTAAACCTCTGGCTAACATGTGCGAACTGGGAGACGGAGTTGCAAGTGGCATTGATATCACGAGTTGGCTATTCGACCGTATTGTTAAGCATGGGTTACGAGAACAGGACGATTGAAGACTCTACTTCGGAATACATTCTATCGGAAGGGCTCTGCTTTATGTGCATTAGCCTCAACAATCAGGACGGCGAGAGGTTCACATACAGTCAGACTGAATCGATACCCAATGGAACTCCGGCTTTCAGAATACTGTAACGTTTCGATGGCAGTCGATTGGCGGGGTGATGTTAAGTCAATCACTGGCCAGTGAGGACGGTATGACCGCAAAGGCTTGCATACCTCCGACCTTCCACCATAGGGCCTTCATGTAGATTGAACAAAATAAGAAGGAAGGAGATAACATCGTATCCATATGCAGGCGACTAATGCAGCATACCGAGTGAGATCGAAGCAGAATACCAATGGCGAATCGAAACTCATATATACGCTAGCCGCATTTGGCCGTTATGAAGATCGGTCGGGTCCGATGTTCTGCTCGACAATGATTCTAGACTCTTACAGATGACCCGGATCCTCCTCAGCCCATCCCGCTGCAGGTGTATGTACTACTTCCTTCACGCATCGTTGACGAACCTTCTCTCCCATGGCCAGAAGCTGTAACCTTTTCCATCTCAAAACGTGGGAAGACGCTCTAGAAACGGTAAGTGGTTCTAGAACAACCTTTCGCTATGACCGGCATTCGTGACAAGGTCTTACCGAATAAAATCCTCCGAACTTCAAGCTCTCCAGATATAGAAATTCGATCGCAATGTGGAGAAAGGATCTCATATCCTTACCTTACGACGCCCCCAGCCTAGATACCATGGGCTCGGCAGTGCCTTCACCATTCCTCAGAGGATCAGTCTCTCGTCTTCACAGAAAGCTACTAACGGTTTGTTGTGACTGTGAAGTCTAAGATATTAGATCTCTTGAATGCGACACTTCCACCCCATTACTATTGAAATTCTTCATGTCGGGAGTATGATTCGAATAATTCTGTACCAAAGCCGCCACAATTGTATGGTTGCAGCAGACCAATTTGGTGTTTGACCTTGCTTGATTGAATAATACAAGAATTGTTACCTGCAGTAGCGATAAGTGTGACGACAGCGACAGCAGCGTATGTTTTATGAGCTTCAAGGGCAGCAAGCTCCGCTGGCGTGAGCCGAGGATTCTCAAAGGAACCAGGCATTTGGCCAAGCTAATTGCGTCAAAACGTTTGGAGTCATGAAGTCAAAAAAATTGATAGGAACACATGAGGCATTGCAGCGACCTCACCATGTAGATATTATAGGATAGCACCACCCATACTAGGTAACCCGAGCAATGGACGTATGTAGCTCGGAATTCATATTGACAGCTCGAGCAGTCGACGAATTCAAGTAATAACATATACTGTTGTTAACATACAGAGTAATCTATGACTTATTTGCGCCGTGTATGTCTGCTCTTTATCGACGTCAAGAGACATAAGATCTTCAACTCCATTGTTAACAACTTTATTTGTCGACATTTAAAGCGGAATTTGGCCCGCATGGAGACGCCAAGACCGTTCAAACCCACACTTACTAGTCCAACAAACTACTTTCCCTACACGCCAGAGTCATGGATCCCATTGATCAAGAGAGAGCGAAGCAAGCTGCTGATTCCGAGCGGGAGGTCACAAGACTATGGCGTGCGTGGCGGACAATACACGAGATGTGTTTCGACAGAGTACGTACCCATTTCCTCAAAGTGGTACAAGCCAGCATTCTGACCCAATCTGATCAGGGTTACGAATTATCAGAAGAAGAACTCCACATCTCTCTGGACGAGTTCCGAGAAAAGTTCTCCGACGCCAACGGTGCCCCTGAGTACTGTTTCCTCTACTACTCCAGCTCTGAAAGCTGCCCCAACTGACACCCTTCCCTCCCCAGTCGCAGCCGAATGAACACCTCCTTCAGACCCACCGACGCCATGAACGCAAAATACACACCCCTCCCTACAAAAGCCGAACCCAACCCTCAACCCGCAATCGGCACCATCTGGATCGACTTCGCGGCCGAACCGTCCCTCGGCGTAAAACACCTGCGCGCATTCGCACAACATATAAGCTCGCACCATTTCCACGGAGGCATCCTCATCAGCCAGTCCAGTATCACCCCTGCAGCACTGAAGATTGTTCCCGCGGCCATGGCGGCGGATGGATTGATCTTGGAGACGTTCCAGGAACAGGACTTGCTGGTGAATATCACGCATCATGAGTTGGTCCCGAAGCATGTACTGTTGAGTGCGGAGGAGAAGAAGAGGCTTCTGGAGCGGTATCGGTTGAAGGAGAGCCAGTTGCCGAGAATTCAGACGGGCGATCCGGTGGCTAAGTACCTGGGGCTGAGAAGGGGCCAGGTGGTGAAGATAATCAGGAAAAGTGAGACGGCGGGGAGATATGCTAGTTACCGGTGGGCCATATGAATCCGCTTCCGATATTTGGATCGCAGAGGCTTTGAAAAAGTATGGAGGCTGTGAAACCGAAGATACATAGGACCTCTGCACTATGTTGTGAACAGAGTGCATGGTGCATTCGGGACTCCAGGTGTTTTGGCAAGCTTGGCTTGCTATATTAACGATCGATGGAGGTTAGTGGGATGGAATCATGTTTGCACGATCACATCAAAGGCAAGGAGTTCAAGCGAAGACGGCTATTCCCTATCCTGGCGAATTGCTTCTTCAATTCAGAATTATACCATGGAATCCTGAAGGCTGACATAGTCAAAAGCTGCTTCCTTCTTGACATACAGTGTATCAGAAGACCAATTTCTAAACTTTCTTGCCTACGAGTGGGGCGGTTTCAGTGGCCTGGCTCCCGAAACTCTTCACACTTGATGATTGAATGAGCAGATTTGCTAAAGATTATATGGTACGAGGCGTTAAGAAGTCTCAAACTAAGGTTAGATGCCTAAGTTATTGGTAATACATCGTTCACGTCTGCTCGAAACGCAGTCACCGCGTCAATTTTGTGTTTGAGAAGATTTTGGCATCGATGTTAATCCTCGAATGCTGATGATCCAAACGACATCTTCTCTTTGCTGACCACGTGGACTCTTGCTAAACACAGATGGTTTAGCTTGCCATGAACTGACAGTGACGACCGTTTCTATTAGCGGCACAAGGTAATCAATCCTTCCTTCCGATCGCCATACAGGATTCCTTCGACTCGTGAGACACGATCGGATCTCGGCAAGAGCAATTGATCCAGACACTGCGAGACGAATTGTTTCAGAACAGGTATGCCCGATCTCGGCCAAAGACCACTTGCGCATGCGCAAGCGTACAGGCGCCTCCATTGCCATATGTTGCTTCTTCCACGACAGCAATAAAATGGGAAATCGAAGTCATAGCGACACGGTGTTTCCCCACTTTCCGGCCAGTGAAATAACCCTGGTCTTCAAAGTCATTGGAATATTGTGTCATAGCTATGGGTCTCTCCTATATCCATCCCAGAGTCTTTCTAGTCGGATGGCTTGCCGCTTTTGCTTCAGGTTTGGTACTACCATCTGCCATATCGTTACCAGATCTATCGACTATATCTCCGACCTCGAGTAATGGGCTCCAATCATCCTCATCTAACAATTCAGTGTCAGCGCCGGGCTTCCTATCCGACCTCACTTTCCTCAATGACGATGCGAGCCAAAGCGCGCAAATTAAACCGGTCTGCAATGGTTCGATGTTTGGAACAAACCTCCAAGTCAACAGCTGCTGGGATGCAATGAAGCTAATTGCCCCCGACACCACCTCTGTGACTTTCGGGGATCGAGGACACGGCTTCAATATCCAACTTCCTCGTCGCTACAGCAGCTGTAAGTGACCAAGAATCCAGCGTTACTCTCATTGGCTGAGCCACGATATGTGCTAGCCGATGGTTCCTGCGTTATAGATATATTCCACAAAGGAGGTACGATTTCTGATACTGGCAATTTCAGCCAGATCCGGGACGCTACTTTCGCCATACTTGCCGAATGTGTGCAAGAGAGTCAGACATGGTCCGGTGGCTATGCTAGGTACTTAGGGGATCTCAAGAACCTTGTTGTCGTTGTCAGCAAATTCATGCCTAGCGTCACCTGTGGTGGCACCGTCAGACCTTTGCCTTCTGTTCGCCAAGCGCTACTCGATACCATTCCAACTCAGTGGACGCCAGAGATCTTCGGTCGTCCAGGCGACAGCGGGGTGGGCGTCGTTGTTCCAAAAACGTTTTCAATCCCGCCTGTTCCCGGTGAGTGGTACCATTCCACCCACGCAAATATCCCATTTGAGACCTTTCAAGGGCTTTGAACTGAGTTCGATACAGCAATGTTTGATATCTATGCGAAAGTGGATGTCACAAGCCGCAAGCTAGTGCTAGGACGATGGTTTGATGTGTGGGCGATGGCCGTAGCAGTAGATGCTGTCTGTATCAGCCGGGGTAGGCTAGGCTATTCCGTCACGGATAACGGGCTTCTCCTCGTCCTCAAGTCAAAATATACGGGATCACTGCAGAACGCGAATAACACTATCGATATTGCATGAGTAAGCCGAGATGCATACGATCTTGGTAGATCTGTAATCATATGAAGGCAGGAAGCGAAATGTATGTCAAGCACAAACGGAAGGGAATTCAGCGGAAGGGAATCACAGAGCATTGATTACTGGGCCCTATGTTCGATCGTCTGATATCAACGGACTTTCATAGAACTCTTGACTGCAGATTCTTTATACTTGCTCTTGTGGTAACTGTCGCATAATCGAAAACAAGCATTTCCTCGGCGATGATTGATTGACCTACGAGAATTCACACCTTATGATAAAGGGCGACGACAAGCTAACAGGAATCATTACCATATACAGGTTTTTAACTATGTTACATACGATAAACGGTGGGTTCAAGATATGACGGTTAGCATTGATGTTTTGTCAAGAAACAACAATAGAAGGTGAAAGAGCGACCCGTCGTATCTAACCACTGGGTACATTTCACTTCAGGATTACTCTAAGGACCACAATACTCCGTATGGCAAATATCGACTGCAGACAGTCTACCGCAAGGTTAATATGGTACGAGGCTGCCCTCCTCCTCGTACGGTTGCCTAGAAATCCAAGCAACGATGGACATGATTACCTGAAATCCCACACACCGGTTGACCATTAGCCACATTCAACACGCCAGTACCCAGCTACTCTTACAAGCCGGTGTCTCCTCGAAACATCGAACGGATCAATTACCATGGACACAGCCTACCGGGAAGATACATGGCTGGCATCTCACAGGACAGTCACGCAGTATATCCCTAATCCGTTATACCTTAAAGGGTATATCCACATTAGCTCACCTCGCTTGCTCATTCTCACTTTCTACGAGCCGAAGTCCAAGCACGTAAGTCAAGTCAACCTTCACAGTCATCATTCCCTAGTTTGGCTACTGTGCCGAGTCGCTAGACATACTTCGAAGATGTTCACTCGTCATACCTATTTTTTTAGAATACTCAAATTGGTTCTCTCCACAAGGGAAGTGCTAACATCGAAAACTCGCAGGACATTGAAGTTCGCAAGAATCCTCGGACTAGATAACATCGTATTCTATGTGCAAAGCAGGATACAACAGCAGCGATGACCGTAGGTGATTAAGAGGCAATACCATGCGAGTACGTGACTGATGTCGAGAGAGACTATGGTAGTCTCGAGATGCTGTCAGGAGTCAAGAGCCCCAAATATAAGGATACGTTTACCTTGTAGACTGCGATTCAGCAGTAGGAGCAGAGAGTATGCAGTCCATCCTATCTTGGGTTCGCATCATCAAGCCTCATCTTTTCCCGTCTAATCTTAAATATAGATGCCCATTTGTTGGCCCCAATTATTGGGACCTTGCAAATATAAATCTTTCGTAAGGATATCTCCTTAACAACAGCATTCAGTTCCAGCCCCCCTACAACAACCAGCCACACACCAATAATCTCCGACATCGTCCAATTCTTCGTCCGATACCACAGCCTCATTCCTCAAAATAGCCACATCCCGCGTCTCTCCACCCTTCTATCAACCTGAAGACACTTCAACGCCAACCTACCCCTTCATCCACAACCCTCCCCTCACATCCTAAAATCCTAGAATCCCGAACCACAACCTTTCTCCCCCATCCCATCAAGTCTCTAACAGCTTACGCAAACCTCAACCTTTATGGAAAATTCGCAATTTAACCCACCACTAGAATACCCCGTTCCCCAACCAAAACTACAACCCTCACTATTCATATCGCAAGCCTAGTCTCTCAACTCAAATACCAAATAACACATACCCAACCAAACCAATAATAATTGCCCAGCTCCCCCTCAACAACTCAATAATATATATTCTATCCCTTAAAACCTCAAACCTCGTACCGAAGCACAAAAGGCGCAGGACCCACAAAATATCTCTATCCAATCCTCCACATACTCGACACAAACCGACATCAGCTATCAGCTCTCCACCTCCACGATGAGAAATTCTCAACGACGTACTTCATATCCATCATAGAATACCTTAGTAGAACCCTTTTTCCAGGAAGCGTACGGATGCGCAGTCTCGATTCAAGAACGTAAGCATCAAGGCTACCCATGTAACGAAATCCATCCCCAGAAATCTCTCTAAACCCCCTTCTTAGTGTATCAAGAGACAACGATCACTCTCCCACATCACTCCGCCCTCAAAGCAAGTAATTTTACAACACACTCCCACCCAACCGTCCAGGCCTGTAACAAAGCAATTCCCCGTCATCCTTTCCCAAAACCCGACTTCTAAAACATAAAACCGGCAGAGCTAGAATAAGTTTTCCCACTAGCAGAGCAGATCTATCTGAGTATGTAGGTCTGTGGAGTTTCCATTATATTATATATTGTAGACCGCTATGGATATAATTAGACTAGGATTACGAGGAGGGGTAGAATTGTGGTGGAGAAGTAGAATTGTGGTGGAGAGGATGTGGGGGATACCATGCGGGGGATATGACATTGGGGAGATCGGGGTTGAGGGGGTTGGATGGTGTGCGGTGTATGGGAAGCGATTGTGTCTTGTATTTGTTATGGTGTCGGGGTAGGTGATGCTGTATACTTAGGGACTACGAAGGAGTATTATATCAGGGTTTTTTTACTGAAGCTTTTTAATACTACGTTTTGTGGATGGATAACTTCTATTGAGTGTGGGAAGGCTAAAGTACTCTCTCTACACACGGTCGAGCAATAGGTAGCTTCTCGATGAAAAGGAAAATTACAATACTCCAGTTTCATGGTCGGACAGCCACCATTGGCTGCATGAAAGATTAGTACGTAGTCAGCACACAGTGGTACATGTCAGATTGCTCCAGTTACATAAAGCTCCCTTTCTGAGTTCTAACATTATCATTATCGATGTTCTTTATACAGCGGCTCGCAAGAGCGTGAGTTTAAACAAGGACTCCCGGTTATACAGTGGGTACCCGCCCTGACAAGCCGTAGAGATCATGACGGCGCGATTCATCTTCTCACTTCCACAAAATGCTGGGTGTACGGGTATGTGATATCAAAAACATGAGCTTTAGCGAAAACGTCGTGCCCCAGTCGTTGCAATGAGCGCCAGACACCATGCCCCATACACAACTAACGGTACGAAATGTGACAGGTGAAATTCGAAAAGTCGTATCATACTCAATGAAAGCAACGGATTTTCAAACCAGTAATCCACCCACATCCTGCAGACCAAGTGATCTTCTTCGTTGTCGCTGAGAACGTGCAGAAGACCTCGAGGTCGTACGTGGAGGCGCAGATTGTAAAGCTTCTATGAGCCCGGAATGCTGGCTGTCGGACTCCAGGCAAGCATCTGCGGCTCGCGAAGTCGTCGCGTAAGAGGGTGGTGGGAGTAGTCCACCTATGTCTTGAAGTAAAGCGTGGCTTCCCCTCCTGGCCCCGGCCGCTAGATCAAGACCTGTCGATGGCTGGAGTGATCCCGTCGACTCAGGCTGCGCAGCGGCCGTCGAAGGGAGCTGTGAACGCGGGTATGATGAATCGATGTTTCCAAGGAGGCCACCGACGTCGAAGAATGATGCTCCATGGGGTGTGCGAGGCACGTCCCCCGGACTGGGTTGTTGCACTTCCTGAACCGGTTTGGAAGACTCCGAGTCCGTATGTCCAGTTTCATAAGAAGCGCGGTTTGGGAATGCCCAGTTCTGATCTACAGCATCCCGTGCCACACTGTCTGTTTTGGGGCTTGCTGAAGAAGCTTTCGGTGCTGGCCGCTGACCTGCCAGAGGTTTCTCGGTAAGTTCTGGATCCAGTCTCATCCCTACGTCTCCAACCAAGTCCGCATCGCTTCCCCAATTTCTCATTGTGATGGCTCTCCTTGGTCCTGTGGTTGTGCGATCCAAGCTGCTATGCCCGCCAACGCTACCGAATTTGAATCGCTGCTTCTTTGCACCTCGATCGCGCATAAAAGAACCCAGGACGAGCGCGTTGGAAACCGCGGCGGCAGCGAGGATCTCTATCGAAGCAAGGAGAGAGCGAAATTGTTGGCTTGAGTGGCGGACAGTAACGCCTTGCATACGGTATATCGTGATGCCGACAAGTATAAGGGAAAGCGCGAAAAGAAGGATAAGAGAGATCTTGCTGGGGAGCTGTCAGTACAGGGTCAGCTTCTTGAATTAGGGCAGCACTCACCGCTGTAGAGACATGGCGGATTTGAGGACAATTGGTATAGGGAAACCAACGATAAGTAGATCCGTAACCATGTCAGCTATACCCATGGTATATAGCTGCGCCGTGCCTTGTCTACACTTTGCTCCAGGATCAGGTACCACCTGCCAGTAGTGATTGAATGGTTGGCATTCGGCAAGAGTAGCGATGACTACACCAACGAAGGTAACGATGAGGAACCAGCGGATGAATTGTAGACCTATCTCATAGCTGCTCTTCCATATATGGTTTGTGAGACGTTTGAGAAATTCAGTAACGGTGAATTTGGCAGTCCATATGCTGATGGTCATCAGCGAGGTAATGCCCATTTGCGAAGAGACGCGTCACTCACAACATAGCGTACATGATCCTCGACGCCAGAACAAGCCCACTCCCAATTTCACGGTGATGTATCTCTATAGGTGTCAGCCCTTGACTAGTCGTATTGTTCGTTCCCCATATCAAGACCACGTGCACAAGTCCCATCCTGGCAAGCAACGGTATCATGCTCATGGCCATGATCTTGTCCTCTTTGAAGAGCCTCTCCGTTCGCACAAATCTCCCCGCCAGTCGCACCACTATGATTCCTAAAGCGAAAGCGGTGCACCACCATGATACGAGCAGAGTCGGATTATCTTGAATTTTGGTCCTTGGTGGAGGCGGACTCGAGTAATCGTGGAGGCGGCGAGGGAGAATCATTGCTGCCGACGGAAGACGCCCACCGGCCTCCGAAGAGGGGTGAGCGTAGTAAGGAAACTTGCAATCGCGTTACGAAGTCATTGAGGGTCGCGCTGTCACCGAGGATAGGTATCGCATAGGGAAGACTGGAATGAAGCTTGGACCATGTCCTCGGAATTAGAAGTCCTCGGTAATAGACCCGATTGCCGAGGTTGATTCGATCCGATCTTAATCAGATTGCAATTGTCGCGTGCTCTTGCGGAAGTGCGTGCTGCTATGTAAACACTGTTGAGGATCGCGGAAACAGGACGACGAGTGTTGTAAGCGCAGATGGATGTGAGCAGTAGGCGGTCTGGAAGAGAATGAGAGGCGAGGCAAAGTGGGCGGGCCCGACAGCCCAGCTCGCTCAGAGAGGATCGTGATGACTGCCGGTGAAATTCGCTTCAGCGGACGGGCTGGCACCGGCCCGAGTGGCTGCACCAACGGTAAGGTGAGTAGATAACGCCTCTATTGACGAGTGCACTACCTATGCCCGGAAAGGCTTATCAAGGCTCGAATTGCCGCCTCCATTGAGGGATAATGGCATCGTGTTGGACTAGATAGTGTCGACAGAGTCTGCAGACACTCGATGGTACTCCATGGCCAAGACTCCAAGGACGACTAAGGTTATCCTGCGATACCTTAGTTTCGCAACGCCCTCGTGGTCAGCACAACCTTATCGCACGTGTTAGGAAGTCCAAAACGAGGTCCGATGATTCTCCGAGGTAGCTCTTAGCCTGATAACGATAAAACTAGACTTACCACCTCGACCTTATGATAAGGAACATCGAGGGTTTTGTACTCAATCGCTCCATGAGATTGATACAAAGTTTGTGTATGGTCGAACATGGTGTGAGAAGACGAGAGTGGCATACAGATCCTACCATTGCCAGCACCAGATACATATGCTTCGGCCCGCGCCATATTGAAGCGCTTCATGTTCCAGAGGTTGATGAGGCGGTTGGAGCCCAGGAGAGTGATCACAAGGTCTCGGATGCACTTCAGACTGCTTTCATGTTCTTGAAATGATATAGTGCGATGAGAATGAAGCTTCTTGGGACCTACTTGGCTAATGTTAAACATTGTCGCCGCGAACGCAGTCATTGTTAGATGTTCTATGTCGCGGAGAAACAGCCCACTGAATATCAGTCATCCAAAAGACCTACAGTCCATTCTGGAATTCGCTCGACCCCCTGGCCCTTAAGGGCACTAACGGGAATCGCAGCTAATCTACCTCTCCAGGCATTCTTCTTCTTACTAGGATGCTCAATCGTACCAGCAGCTAGAGCGTCGAGGTAAGCTTGGAGGGTTCCAAAATTCTCTTGAGTGCCCTCCAGATCTGCTTTGGTCGCCACCACGAACCATGGCTTTGATGAAATGGGTGCCATTGGCAATGCCGGCAAAGCTTTCGATCCTGAGGGCTCAATGACAATGTTTTCACCGTTCCTCACTACAGCCCCATCGCGAGCAGACGCCGAAGAAACGGAGCGACCAAAAGACTTCCAATTCACAATTCTTGACTCTGTCTGTTCGTTGGTCTCCATCCCTTTCAACGTCTCGAATTGGCCGAGCTCCGTCCAAAGGTTCTTCAAAGCTCCAACGGAATCTCCAGCGCTGAGATCGACAACGAATGCAAGGACCTGGGCGCGCTCAACGTGTCGAAGGAAGCCAAGTCCCAGTCCCTTGTCCATGTGGGCATCCGTTATCAGTCCTGGAATGTCCGCGATCGAAATTTGCGTTCTTGGCTCCCCATTAGCCCTGTTGACTTGCACCTGCGGTCTTCCACGACTATCATCCAAGACCATCGTACCGATATTGGGTTGCAGCGTAGTGAAAGCCCAATCGCCGACCCTGGCTTTGCTTCTGCTCAAGGCACGTAACAAGGTGCTTTTCCCTGCATTCGGCATTCCCACAAATCCAACATCCGCTAGGAGCTTGAGTTCAAGCTCCAATGTCAATGACATACCAGCCTCGCCCTTCGTTGCAAATTTTGGACGTCTGTTAGCACTCGACATGAAGTGCGGGTTACCGAGCCCGCCCGCTGCACCAGCGGCAAGCAGCATAGGCTTCTCCATTGGTTGAGTTAGATCTAGCGATATAGGTGCTACTGGCTGGGCATAGGTCAGGTTGGATTTTCGTGGCCGTGGGAGGATGGGAAATTCGGCGGTAGCGTACTCAGAGGGTGTACTTGACGGGTATAGAACCCATTTATCCCTTCTCCAGGTGCCTTTTGTTTCCGCTTCCTCATCTTCACTTCCCTCTTCCATTCGCCTTTTCTCCTCCTCATCGACCACAGGATCATGTCTACTGATTTCCCTTACCACCGTCCCCACAGGCACCTGCACGAGGAGATCTTCTCCTCTCTGCCCGCCTTTGCTTTTGCCTTGCCCATTCTTCCCTCTTCCGGCTTTGAGTAGTGACCTCCTAGCTAGCTTATGTAGGCTGGTTTCGCCGCGTACGGCTTGAATGTAGATGCTTCCCCCACTGCCTCCATCGCCACCATTGGCAGGCCCGGCTTCGATGTATTTTTCTCGGAGAAAAGAGATACAGCCGTGACCGCCAGAACCAGCCGAAAGCGTGAGAGTGGCTTTGTCGGCAAATATTGTTCGGCCGTAGTCGCTGGGCGAAGGATTTATGAGTGAAGGTGGAGGAAGATCTGAACCGACTGTGTCTGGGATCGTAGTCTGGGTGGAGTGATTTCTTTTGATAGACTTGCTATGAAGGAGAAGGTTTGCAACTCGAACAAGCCGACGAGACGGCGACTCTAAGCAAGGGTAAAGGAAGGGGAGCAAGGTGCCATGGAGGGCCATCGGAGTTCTCAACGTCGGCCCACTGTGGTTGACATCTTTTATTTGTTTGTATGATAATATTTCACGGAGCCGTTTCTCATAGTCAGTCACTAGACTGCAAGAAATGCAGCTGGTAGAATTATTCTATGGCAGTCAAGATCTGCAAGAAATTTGGGGAGCCAATCTAGGAAAGATCTCCTAAACATGTCATTGTATCGACGCCCGTGGCATCACAACACTCAGCAATATACGCTACTAGAATTGTAAGAAACGAATGTGGTGTTCCTTGGCTATATGATAGTCACTCTAATTCATCTACTTGAAGCGCGAGTCTGCAGCAAACATGCCCGGAGGGGATCTACTTGAGCCTAAACCCTGGAGCTCCAGCACGATGGTCCTGGTGGTCTGGAGTCCTCTTCGTGCGCAAAGGTAAGCTGGCCTGTGGATGTGATCATGGGCACTCATGAATACTCTACGAAATTCTAACGATTGATAGGTCCCTATGCACCAGCCATCCTACGGTTTCATGTCTCGTTCTCACCTGACTATCCCATATTACCTCCCTCAATCACTTTCATCAGTGACGTCTTTCACCCATTGGTCGCACCTCTGACTACTTATACATACACGACTGGATCCTCAAACTCGGATACTGTCAGTGCATCAGACGAAGAAAGACTCTCTCCTGGAGAATTTAGCCTAAGACATGGATTCCCACACTGGTTTCAAAGGAACCAGAAAACAAATGTTGCTTCGTCAGACATTTCGTCTAGAAATGTGAGCGACCCATATAATAGTGGTCCTAAGAGTCTTCGGAATGCGGTCAGGCCTCCGCCAGAAGACATGTCTTCAAGAGGTTCTTCCACACGACCGCCTCCTGCTTCTTATACCAAGCCGACAAGTATCATTGAAGTCCTGCAGTACATAAAACGTTCTTTTGATGAGGAGGGTGCTTTGGACACATTGCCATTGGATGCCGCCGGAAATTCAGGTGCATGGAAAGCTTGGCGAGCATACCGGAAAGCCGCCAACAAAGATGGAGATATCCTTGCTCCTGAAATCGGTGTGAGGCAGCAAGATGAGTGGAGCTGGGATGGCGTTTGGGAGGAAAGGGTTCGGAAGGGAATTGACGCAAGCTTAGCGGATTCAACGCTGTATGGGGGTGGGGGAGATGATCTGGTAGGTTTCATGTATCCAAGTCGCTGGAGATCGCTAATATTAACACCACAGATCCGATTTGCTGATGTTAATCATGAGCTGGTTGAAGATATCAGAAGAAGAGTACTAGGTCCAGTGGACTGCTCGTGAAAGGGCTGCAGCATGCTTTCCCCAGTATGGCAGCCACTCAAGACTGCTCTCCCGTAGCAGTAACACTCATGAACGCCTGATCAGCGTTGCAAGTTCCAGGATTGTCCTTTCCTTGATTGATCGCTCCTGCCGAGAGTCGCAAGGACTACATAACAAGTCATATTCAAAGCATAATCTTTTCTAGGATCAACGACTTAATGTCTTTCAAAGATACAGTATTCAGCCAGCAGACTTACGTTGATAGTATACCATAGACTATCTTCAACGGCTCCATGTTAGACATCAACTCCAATGGGACCACTGCTGGGCTAGTGTTCGCATTTCTGGCCACCATAGCACTAACAGTAGTCATTCTGATCAAGTGCTCCCAGTGGGGCCCTGCACTGAGTGGTAAAGCTCAATCGTTATTGAAATACAGAATCGTGCCTCGACGTAAAAGGACTGGGTCTGACTTGCCGGAGCCTTCAATCGAAGTCTAGCCATATACCGCGTTTGAGTGAATCAGTTTGATCCGGCCGCAAGAGAGCAGGTAAAAACACACAGCTTCTACTCGTGTTGAGTCATCTCTATCCACGTCAAAATGTTTGATGCGCACAGAATGCCTGGAGAATCTGGATATACCAAGGGATCTGAGGATTCGGACCTTGCCCCCAAACCTTTACGGATTGTCAAGCGTGGAAGTCCAAAAAGGTCCGAGATTTCGGATGTGTCTTCCACACTCTCAACAACGTCCACTCAACGAACGCTTGTTCCAACCAGGAGCTCCTCAATATCATTTGAATCTACACAGATCGAGCTTTCACCAATTGATTTTGCCTCAGCAGCAAGCTCATGGACTGGCAGATGCAGGTCCCTCCAGATTTCCAAGCAGCGTCACAGTGACCCAGTCAAACCCATTACGGCCGCAACTCTTAGATCTGGAGTATCTCCCGCGTCTATACGCTACGAGACTCGTGGAACGCTACCCCACTACCGGCGTATGTCCGATATGGTTGATGATGGAGCGGCGCGACGTCGCTTTTCTGATGTTCAAGCCAATCCTACCAGCAGAATTACGCGTTCACGGGCTCTCACTGTCGGCGCATTCAATACTAACAACCTCATCAATCCGATCAGCCATGAGCCGTCGTTGTCAAGACCTACATCGATAATTACAGCCAAAAGACGAGGGATGACGGCCGTATCTAATCGCGGACAAGGCGAGGACATGGAAGACAATCGTGGCGCTGTACTACATCGGGATCCTTCGTTCAAAAATCGTCTCATCACCCGCATGATGAGCGGTTTGTCTCACAGATCACATATGAGCAATGCGACATCCTACGACCCAGGCAGAAGTCAGCTCGTGGAAAATAGTCTAGGTTCCCACCCCCACGTATCTGAGAGCATGGATTCTTCAAGGCGGACGAGTAGTTCAAGTGGAAGAACGGACACTCTCAACAATGCTCTCGCATCCTTTCCCACCCCACCAACGTCCAACGAAGCATCGCCTACCGCCGCAGGTTCATTTTCAAGGTCTCACTTAGAATCTCTGCCCAATCGAGCACTTTGCAAGGCGGAGGAGACGGCTATTGTGGGTGCGGAGCTCCGAATGACTGCCGAATACGACCAACTCGGCTCCGACAATGGGCATAGCATGCTAGTTGCAATCGACATTGAAGGTGCGATGAACAAGACAGGCAGTGGGCAGAGTCTGTGGTCACAGCACACTGGGCTTGATGTAGCTGTGGTCATCGATAATTCGTAGGTCTTGCCGCTTCTGCGTAGCCCCGCTCAATCACTAAATCATGTTAAGACTCTATACGTCGCCGAACATGCTGATGGCCAGCTGCGAGATTACGAGGTCTTTAGCGTCAATACTTAATGTGGTGACAGACCGAATGGCGGTCCTCTGCACCTCACCAATCAATGACCATAGGACCCTTGGTGCTAACTTCACAAAGATCTGGCCTTTAAGCGGTATTAAGTTGCAAAAATTGAAGACCGTTCTGGACGCTGTTGTCAACACCAAGGAGGTACCAAGTACAAGTTCTTGGAAACATACCATTGGGAGCGCTACAGAAATCCTCTGTCAGTCTATGGTTCCGGAAACCGACGCCGAGATACTCCAAGACACATTCGGGCTCGTTATTATACTGACGGCTAACCCTGAGGGAATTCCTTCTAGCTCATTGGCTCATGATAAGCTTCGTTTTCATCTTGTTTGTCCTGCTAGTGTACCGCGTCACAACTTTGACGCTGTTAGCTGCAACGGTTGGAAGCTGCGCTCAAATTCTGGCAGAGAGCCACAGGCAGGAAAAGCCCTAAAGGATACTGACCGGACTAGCCTGCTCAACAAGCTTCGAGATCTGATCATGCATGCTCGTGGCGGCAAGGACGCCGGCAAATTGACTTATCTTTCGCTGGATATCAAAGCAGGTTCAAGATGCCGCATCGAAAGCGTCATAGGCAAAAGCGAGTACTTGACACTACATCCTGGTGAGCTTCGCACAATACTGGTCAAGCTCAAAGTTCCGGGTGTTAAGACTGAGGACCATACGTTACCCCGTTCGGCTACTTTGCCTGCTTTAGGACAGTACTCCATTGAGATTGAGGACGAGCTGGACAGGATGTTAAGGGCAGCACCCTTGCCGGCGAAAGTCCTTACGGCAAGGCTGAAATACAAGCACTCATCCTTATCGGCGAATACGACCTGCTCAGTTTTTGCTGAGTGTTCTCTGAAGAAGCGAGTGGAAAGTCCAGTCGATGAGATGCAGTCCAAGAAAGTCTTTGCTGAGGAGCCTGTGAAAGTTAAATCGTTGGTACATGAACGTCTAGCATATCATATCGCTACACAAGGATCGCCTGGACAGGCTCTCTCCGCCTTTCGCAACGAGTTTGGTGACGAAGGATGGCGTTCACATTGTCCTGACTACACCCACTTCATTTTGAACGAGCTCAAATACCAAGCGCGCATCACCGAGCGCCTCGAGATTGATGCATCGCCAAAGAAAATGATTTTACCACATACCATGAATTGGGACCCACTTCCGAATGACCCTTTTGGGCATACCAGCCGGCTTGCCTTGAATAATGAGAATACTAGACCTGAAAATTGGTTTACGGAGGACCTCAATGATGACACTCCACATTCACCAAGGGTCCAGCTTATCACCGTTGACGATTTAAAGAAGGCTACCAAGCCCGTAGCAGAAATGCATGCTGAATTAGAGCAGGCGAGGCTACTATGGGACAATTTGAGGAAAAGGGATACCGTTCCAGAAGATCTTGGCGACAGACGCGCTGTCGGCTCGAAGCAGGAGGACGAACGGATTAAGAAGCTGAGAAAGATGGTGGTTCGGGATCATAATGGTGGTGATGCAGTGACTTTGCCGAAGAGGTTGGGTATCAAAGCGGCGGCTATGAAGCGTATCACGTCTGCTGGGGAGAGCTTGGGAAAGGGACTTGGGGGAGTTTAGGGATGACTTCAGGGAGGGGTCGAGGAATGGTGGCTGATGGCGATTTACATTACTGTGTGCGTACGACTGACGAAATGACGGCCTTGTGATTGCTTGGACGGTTCTCTGCTACTATTATTCCTGGCTATGGTATCTCTGAGCTTCATGCGCTCCTGCACAAGTATTGTACATATTGGTGGATCCATTCTTCGTCAATGCATGACATATATCCTACCATTCGCATGCATAATCTGTTCGGCCGCGCTATGCACAGATTTGTGTTCCCGACGCCATACCATGAAGACAGTAACCTCATATCGGTCCCATAAACTCCCTAACGTCCCAGATGCAAACCCGCTCGTCCCACCCCGTACTTGCCGCCCACCCCTCAGCCCCAAAGAGGCACCAGTCCACCCCACAAACAAACTCCGTATGCCGCCCCATCCTCCCCAGTTCTCCTCTCGTACCCTCTCCAAAACCCTGCATGCCAGGTGCCCCAGGCTGTGACGGCTCAGTCTTGGCGCTTCCATCCGTCCATATCCGACACGTCATGTCATAACTCGCACTCAGCAACGTATCCGACAGATGTGGAGACCATGCCAACCGCCTGACCGCATATTCGTGACCTTGCAGTATCGTGACCGGTCCAGCGTTCGGGGCACGGGTGTCGAAAGTGCGGATCAGACGGTCGACGCCGGCGGTGGCGAGGATGGAGGAGCGGTATTTGTTCCAGTCGTGGGTGAGGGCTTCGTTTGGGGGAAAGGGACCGGTGGGTGAGGTTGGGGGTGGAGGTGGAGATGGATTGGTGGGGGAGGGCTGTTGGGCGGAGTGGATTGGGATTGTGAGGACGAGGTGGTTGGTGGCTGAGCTTGGGGTGCGGAGGTCGAAGAGGCGGAGGAGGGAGTCGGAGGAGGTGGAGGAGAGGAGGGAGGGGGAGTGGGGGGAGAAGGAGGCGGAGTAGGTGCAGGAATGGGTGGGGATTGTGAGGAGGGATTGGGGTCTGGTTGGATTCCACTGGCGGGTTTTGTGTGTTAGGTTGGGTTGGGTTGGATTGTGGTTTGGGGAGATGAGGGTCATTGCGTACCACTTTTATGGTTCCGTCCCAGGAGCTGGAGCAGAAGATGTCTTTGGTTACGAGGTTCCAATGCACGGCGAAGATTTCTCGGTTATGCTCTTTCCATGATTGCACGGGGAATTCGTCGAGACCGATGTCGAAGAGCTTGATGGAGCCGTCTCCGGCGGCGACGAGGACTTGGTTTTCGTGCGTCTCGGACCAGGCGAGGTCGTAGAGGGAATCTTGCGTGTCGAACCTTGGCGGTCTGTGAGCTGCGGAATGTGTGCGATACGGTCTAAGCGGAGTGTATGTACCATTTCTCCGCTACTATTCCTTTGGGTGTCAGTCCAAGGATATAGAGTCTCCCGTTACCGACCAGCCCATAGTGCTGCGAAGTGGCTACTGCGATCCGAGAGTCGAAGAAGGGTGAGTATTTGACGGCGTAGCCATTGAAGCCTTGAGTGCGGTATTCGAGCATGATGGAGGTGGAGAACGTGCGGCCCGGTTTGGGCGGCTATCAACCCATCTTTCGCCGTGGTTCTGCAACTCTGTAGAGCCTTTGACATCGGGATTCAGGCTCATCAGGGGATAGAAGGGCTTAGAGGAGAGTACGATGAACACCGAGAGTGTGTTGGTATCATTTTGTGCACTTAAAAACGGAGACTCCACAACGCCACGACAAAAGGTCGACAGATTCTGTCTATCAGCTCGAATATCATTATTGATGACATAGATACGTTATTTGCAATGGGCCGAAGTAACTTGTGTCCAATGAGGCACAAATGATGGTGTGAGGTATGAGTAAGTTTCAAACCTGTTCTTCCCTCACGGTCATTCGACTAGAATAGCTACATTGTCGGATGCCCATAGAATAGTTCCGTTTCAACACATCATTATCACACTGAAATGAAACTCTAATCTGCGTCCTGGCTATCACCGACGCCGAATTCCCTTGGACGACCTCGCTTCTGGCTGCTCAGCTATCTATTTTATGCAAGGCGAGAAATACCTCTGCCTTGTCTTCATCTATCCTGTTCTCTTATATCTGCAACTCATCAGAGCCTGTTTCTACGGCATCTGACACAGGCTCTCATCCGGCATTGAGTGCATTCAAGCAGATATCTTCCCAGTGTTAGATGGCAGCTGTCACACTGCTGGCCCACACCGCGCTGAGATTGTCCCCTAACCCCAACCGGGTGCCACTCTTGGTGCTGGCATTCTTGCCGTAGTCGGATTCGCCCCATAGCTTCCATTACAAGCATCTCTCGCCTATTCTGTGGAGGGACTGCGATGGGCCGGTCCTCTTGAACTGGTGGTGGCGCTTCGCGATCGGCTCGTCCCAGCTCTTGAGCAATGAACACGCCTTGAAAGTGGCGTAGCTGCTGTTCAGCTTGTTCCAGATCCAGAGGAAAAGCTTCCGGAGCGTCTCGAGCTTCTCTTTCAACAAGCTCTTCCGCTGCAATGACTAGCCGATCTTCGTCATACAAGTCACAAGCACACTGCTTCCATTTCGCTCCGCAAGTGTAACAGAATTCCGCTCTGCAATGACATCTCTAAGAAGACAGTTAGTCTTCATATCAGGAGAAGGAGTACTAGAGAGACTCACGTTATATGGAAGCAACCATGTTCAAGCTCAATCATTCTCTTGCAATTATAGCATTGCCGGAATCCCGCGTCAGCAGATGCTTTCATCATCGACTGCACGGCTGGGTCATGTGGACAGTCACCATCATGCATGGCAGCTTGGCAAACCGCACAAGTGGTCTCCAGACAAGTTTCACACATTGCACGGTCGCCATCAATATTGTTGGGAGATATGAAAGCTCCACAGTCTGATTTGAAACAATAGACTCGGTTCGTGGTACTGAGCTCTTCATACTTTTGTTCGAAGTTTTTGTAGACAGACACCTCCAGGAACCGTTCGGCTTGCTCCAGCGTGATCTTGTTCTGGCAACAGCGTGGTGGGAACAGAGATTCATCTTTTGAGCAGAGTGTGAACAGTTCGTTGATGCAATGAGTGCAATACTTGTGGTCACAGAGATCTACCATCAAATCATCTTTTGTTGTTGCATCGCCGCAGCTCACGCATGGTAAGCTAGGTTGCCGATCTTTCTTCTTGCCGTCTAGGTATGCATCAGACTCAGGACTCTGAGAGTCAACTGCAGCAGAATGAGCCGGGTCAAGAGAATTGGTGGGTCGATTGATCATGACTATAGCTAACAGCTCGTTATGGAGGTTAACATGATGGGGTAAGGTGATCGCGAAGGAGACGAAGTGAAGTATTGACATCGCCCCGTATTAGAGCCTAGCATGAAGCGAGATTAGCCAACGCGAAACCTACCGCCAGCATCGCCCTAGCTTTAAGTGTACTTTGCAGATTGCATGGCAATACAAATGACAATCTTTAAGAACGAATATCATTGGCATTAATTGTCAAGCTGGACCGAGCCACTGGTCTCTGTTGTGACATCTGGCACGCGAAGCCTGCCTATTACTGGCCACATAAATATCTCGACCTTTATATAAACATTCGGCTGCCTCTGGATGTCTTCTTGAACCCTGATTTGTGCGATAGACTCCATTAGCACTTGTCCAACCTAGGACAATGCCTGCGTGTTTCAGCGTCGATATGTATATCCAGGGACGTAGATAATTTACCCTTTCTGCTTGAGAGCAACTGATTGGCATCAGGGACAAGCTTGAGCTCGCATTAACTACACTCGGCCAGATACTCATTACTATCGAAACCTAGTCTTTCTCGTAAACATACTAATAGGTACTCACTATTTGAGATACACCTCTGGCCAAACAAGTCACATCCATTCATCATTAGGAGTACATATTATGTAAACTCAATTGTCCTAAGTACCTACTTTACTCTCTGACGTTTGAACTTTGTACGGGAGCTGCGTTTGTTGTGCGGCAAGAGCGCTTCGACGCGCTTCGTCATTGTTTTGCCACCTTTCAGAATTTGGCAGCAATGTGAGATTCGAGAATATAATTGTAGAGAGTTTTCTGCCCGGAAACTTGACTTGGGGCTGAGTCCAGGTTTGGATATGAGACCATTAGAGAAGCTTTACTGGAGCTACCTCGATGGTCTTTAGCCCTGCTCACCATTAATTAATTATTCATGTTCCAATATGGAAGCTTTCCTATCATGTAAAAGAACGACTATGGCTCTTGCAGAAGTAGAGACAGAATCACGAGTGTCGCATGATCTCACTAATGGGCAATTACTTGACGATGAAGATTCAACAGATATCAAGCTTGCCACTTTGGCCTCGCTTTATCCACATCTAGATCAAGTTCTGCTGCTTGACCTACTTATTTCAGCCAATGGCTCTGTGGAGGCTGCAAAGATATCCCTAGCCAATTCGACCAGAGTGTCGTCTCCGCGAAAAAGGTCTGCCACGGGGATAGGATACCAGACTTCTCTGGCCAGCTTCAGAAAAGCCGAGGAAATTGGGTTAGATGTGCCATCGACAAAACGTAGACAACTCACCCGAAAAGGCCAGACACTACATCTCTATTCGCCAGAGGACATCGCAGCGCATACACCATGTTCAATCATCCACAACTTCCTCCCTGCAGACGAAGCAGACAATCTACTGATCGAGCTATTGGAAGAAGCAACCACATTCGAAAAACAGACGTTCAAGCTTTTCGATAATGTCGTTCAGTCTCCTCACTCAGCCTGCTTCTATGTCAACAGCCTAGAGGAAACGGAGCAACAGAAAACGAATTATCTATATAATGGCCAATATCTAACGGACGTTCGCCACCTTACATCCCAAATGTGTACTGTCTCATCCAGGGTGCAAACGGCCGTCAACGCCGAGATTACCAACCGAATCCGCTCTCATTATCCAGGCGGCACGAAGCTAAGGTATCAATCTCCTAAAGAATGGGTACCGAACGCGGCCTTTGTAAATCTCTATCAAGGAGGCTCCGAAAGCGTCGGCTACCATTCAGACCAACTGACCTATCTCGGTCCCCGCGCCATTATCGGCAGCCTCTCTCTAGGCGTAGCTCGCGAATTCCGAGTCCGCAACATAGTCGCTCGAGATGACAATGACAACGGCGCACGATTGAAAGATTCGCGAGCAGATGCCGAAGGGCAAGTAGCGATACATCTACCGCACAATTCGCTATTGATTATGCACGCCGAGATGCAAGAGGAGTGGAAACACTCCATACACCCTGCAGCAGTTATCGATCCCCATCCAATCGCTGGGAATCAACGCATCAACGTCACCTATCGTTACTATCGAGAGACGTTCCATCCTAGATACACGCCGAGATGTAAATGTGGGGTGGCGACCGTCTTGAGGTGTGTGCAGAGGAAGAAGCTGAATAGGGGACGGTATATGTGGATGTGCCATGCGGGGAATTCGCCTGGCAAAGAAGGGTGAGTTTTGAGGGTTTGGGCTTCGGAGCAGTATTGAGAGGCTGATTGATGATCCTGAGCAGATGCACATTCTTTCAGTGGGCAGAGTTTGACGATGATGGGGAGCCTCCGTGGGCCCAAAGGGGACCTGCAATATGAATTTATTCCAGGCATGTTTTATGTTCCAGACATGAGACCCTCAGCAATCTCTTGTTTCGAGTAATCGCGATGACCATTTCAGGACACCCTCTCAATTAAAAGTCTGCCTGCCAGCTGAATATCTCCTAAAGGTGATGATGTTCCGGACTTACGATATGAGCTTTTTCCAATTATGACAGGCCCTCAACAATGCCTTATCTTGTTGATCCCAGTGGCCAGCTCAGGACAATCTCTCGATCAAAAGTCTGCCCACCAACTGATCAATTCCCTACGATGATGAACGTCGGGACCTACGACATGAGCTTCTTCGAGGTATAACAGAGCCTCAGCAATCTCTTATTTTGGTGAAGCAAGGGATAATCTGCGCCATCCCATGACCCCCTCTCAGTGGAAGGCCGTCTACCAAGTGAAGATCTCTCCACAATGACGAACGTCGGGACCTACGACATGAGCTATCACCAGGCATGACAGACCCTCCGCACTCTCTTGTTTCGGTAACCATAGGGTCATTCTGAAGCTACCCGGGACACCCTCTCATCTACAAGTCAATCTATCTCTTAAATATCCCGTCACAACAAAGGAAAAGGAAAACAAACGTATCTCGAGATAAACCCCCTACAAATACGACCCACACCACATATACATGGCCTCGCACAATGATTCCAAGGAGAACCACCACCTACAACTAACAAACAACACACAAATCAGACCTAGCTACAACTAAGCCCCCAATCTTAGGGGAAAATGGCAACGGTAATTTCTAGTATCAGCGTTACGAAATCACAGACATAACTACCAACCACCGTTAGATCAGCGCCAACGAGAATCGAACCCGTTGAGACCTATATCCCTCTGCAAAACAGATGATGAATATAACAAATCCCCCGTATTTAATCAAACAAACCCTCCTCCCATTCCCCTCCTACAAACCCTCCTCCTCCTCCTCCTATCCAGAATGAAAGCACGTTAACTTACTTACTCCCTTCCCACTTAGAGCCTAGCAACTACCCCTCTCCCCTAACATTAAAGATAAAACACAAACATCCTAAAAACCTAAAACCCTAAAATACTTAAATACCATCCTATATCCTATCCTATCCTATCCTATCCTATCCCATCCTATCCTATCCTATCCTATCTTATCTCACTTATACCTCTATAAACCCCCCCTACTATAGAAACGTATACCTTACCTGGCCAGGACAGGATATAGAATATAAAACAGTACACCCTCTACTCTACTCTAATCTATAATCTATAACCTCTAATCCCGACTCTAATCTCTACTCCAAAGATATATCTCACCCTCTAGCTCCTCCCTTCCCTTCCCTTTTAAAGACGGGGTCTGAAAAGTAGAAGTATGTTAAGTTGGCGGAAGGAAGGATGGGATAGGATAGGATAGGATGGGAGGTATATATGTAGAATATATGTGATATGTCGTATATATATCAGAGGAAGGAAAGATGAATTCCCTTTATTTCATTCCTAGACCGTGCGTGCTAGGCATAGATATGTAAAAATAATATATTACTTTTAAGACTATATTATTGAATTACTACTTGAAATTACTGATAATTTCGTATTAAGATAGTAACCCTCTGGTTAAGGGAATTACTAAGGTGTTACCCCTATCCTTCGCAAAAACCCTCAACAATCAACGACGGGTTCCTCGCCACGAGCCCAGCGCTCGGAGCGATCATTCGAACACACTTCGCCCCCCCACAATCCGAGTCGCTCTGACAAAGCTTCGGCGACCGTTCTTGCCCTGTGGTATTCCGACCGGCACCGGTAACTAAAGGGCGCATCAACGCTCTCCGCTAAACTCCAACATGCGAGGCGATAGAACACACACTCACTGAACAGATCTCGCCCATAGATAACTCTCCCATCAGCGCTGGTATACACACGATTGCCGACCTTGTTATCCGTATAAATAACCCCCATATACCTAACCACATCCGGATATACATTGTCAACAGCCTGAATAGACGACCCCTGCGGTACCCTCGTGTAAAACCCCCCACTCAACTGCGGAAAATAATGATAGATCCGACTGCTCCAGCTCGTGTCCGCTGCAGCTTTCGAGTGTGGATCAACTTTCACCCCATCGCAGGCGGACCTTCCATCTTCCCATTCATAAGCGACGAGGGATAGTATCTCGGCTTCTAGATTGTAGAAACTGATGCGTTCGGCGTGCCACCAGCCCCAGCCGCGGTCGGGTACTTGGAGGGCTATCGGTACGCAGCATGTTCGTTGCCCGATGTTGTTGCAGATTTGTTGCGCGTAGCGGTCGGAGATTTCTCGCATGGTGGGGTTGTCGAAGATTATTTGCGTTTGAAGGGATAGGTTGAATATGTAACAGAGTAATAAGAGAGAGATGGGGAATGCTTGGAAGTTGTTAAGGAACATGTTGAGCATGAGAAGTACGATAGGTTCTTGGGTGATGTGTGAAGGACGATATGATATCGCGGTGCTTAAGTAGATTGGTACTTTTCAGAGGTCTGAGTGCGGATCGCGCTGTCGCATGTATAATTGATAGCACAAGAAACTGCTAGGACCTCCAGCACAGGCGTAAGAGAAACCAATCATAGCCACTTAAGCGCTACGAGCATAACCATAATCGTAGAACAGTTTATCAGCGCAAACATGATCGTCATACAGAGGAATCGAAATATATGAAAGGTTAGTCGGCTCCTAAGGATCAACAATCTGAAGGCCAGTATAATTCAAGAAGTGACTCGAGTCCTAGCACAACCTTTCAAAAGTGACTTTCATAAAGAGAGATCGAATTCCAGGACAGGCCAATCACATACGGGCTGAACAAAGACGGTCCAAGCCCTTGTGCAGTAGAGTTGACGGTGACAAACATAGGCCGCTGGATCGCATATACGAGCCAACCAACATGGATGTTTTGCATCTGAAAAAAAGAAGTTATCTGTGGCGCTGACGTGCTGTTTGACAACGATGGAGATGTCAAGGTATTGTGGCTCCCGTTTCTCACAATCCCCAGCAAAGCGTATTCTACGTGGACGTTCAGGTCTTCTTCTTGATGCCAGCGTTCTAAAAAGCCCCAGCATGAGTTCCTCCCTTAAGAATGCAGGATGCGGACGGTGAACTCGCAAGAGTTCACAAGAACTAATGTGCACAATCTCGTTCCATGTCTTCGAAGGTATCTATGACGTTCCTCCGAAACTTGAATGTGTTTTCGCTGATACGGCCCCATGATTGAGCTTTCAAGTAAAGGGGTAAGAGTCTGGCAGAGGCAAAACAATCTGTACACCAGAATCTGTCTACTCCGTCGCTGTCAATGTAGATATGATCGATCGCTAGAACTAGGTTTTATGATTTTCCAGGGTATCTAACTTGATAACTACCTAGACAACTAGAGAAAGCTTGGCACTAGACACGCAAACGCGTAACATATGCACGGCTGCTAGGATATGAAGATAGCCTCAAGTAGAGACCACCGTACTGCTACGCTGAACGGGAAGAATTCAATCAATGCCGCTCGAAATCATCACTCATCCATCACCCCACATCACCGCACCCCCACACTCAACCCTCCACAACCCCATCCCCATCCCCAACGCCATCCCCTCCATCACCCCCATCACCCCTCCCAACCTCCACCACCCCCCTCCCCCTCCTCCCCTCCGCCCAAACCCGACTAGCCACCCTCCCCCTCTCTGCCGCCTCCGCCCTCGCCCTCCTAACCGCCTCATCCTTCTCCCTCCTCGCCCTCTCCCGTTCCAAGATCTCAACCCTCGTCCGCCCAAAGACCTCTTTGCCTTTCGATTTCTGCTTCGCGAGATCCGAGCCTGAGGGTGCGGGACGGGATACTTCCGTCTGAAGAGATATGCTTGAGGATTTGCGGAGAGTGGTGGATGCTGTGGAGGTGAGAGATGGAGTGCGAGTGCGGATGGCACGTTTGGTGGTGAGTGAGTTTGTAGATGGTGGGTTTGAGGTACGTTTCGCGACCGAGAGGGTTGAAAGGCGTTTGTTCGCAGCAATTGAGATTTGAAGCGAAGGTTCGACTTTTCGAGTCGCTCCAGTGGAAGTAGCTGCAGGCGCAGGAATACCTGGCTCTCCCCTCGCCATGCTCAGACGAGCCGTGGTGGCTGCATTGAGCTTCACCGCCGGACCGTGGCCGAGACGGACTCCAGAGCGGGCCTTGGAATTCGGCTGAGCCTCGGACTTTTTCTCCTCGTCTCCCTTGAGGCGCTCTTCGCGTTGCTCTTTTAGCCTACGGGCTACGACGTCACCTGGTAATTCGAAGACGGCGCGGGTGGGTGGCTTTGTCGATTTGGCGGGCTGAAAGGGTGCTTTGTAGATCGAGCTGACGCGTAGCTTGGGAGGTGCGCGTGCGGATGTTGTTGATGGGGGTGACGTACTGACGAATTTCCTAGTGGTGGTAGCGCGCTTTTGATTGGCAAGATGATTCACGTTTGAAGTGATCCTCTTTGCTGGAGGCTGCATGGATGGCCTTGACACAGCGGACCTTACGCTCGTGGTGGGCTGTGAATTTCTTGCTTTTAGTGACCTTGGTGTCTTTTGCCTCGCGCTCCCTGAGCCATTGGCCCACGGACCCATAGACTTTGGTGATGGTTTTGTCTGATTCTCTATCTTTATCGGCGACTGTGCTTCGCTCGCGCGTGGCATTAGTCCGCCCACCATCTCGATCTCCTCATCCAATGCGTCTAACGCTTCTACCGAGTCTTCGATCCGTGAGACGCGCTTGCCCGGGGTTCGTGATTTGATCAGCTCAACAAAAGAGTCCTCTTTTTCGGCCTGATCCGGCGTGGTGATTCCCAATCCTTCAAGGTTATCCATTTTAGTGGGTGTGTGGGAGTCGACGGTCGCTGGGGAAGAATCCTGCATGTCAATATCTGTTTTGTTATCAGAAGTAGTTGTAACGTCGGCTTGTTGGTTTGAGTCAAAACGTGGTGTTGTAGGCCTTGGCGACAGTTGCTTGCTAGCTTCATTCACAGCAGCGGAAAGGGGTGTATGTGGCGGTTCTTCATCTACGGCGACGTGAGCAACTTCTGAAGATTAAGATGTCAAGTTAGCGCAAGTCGTAGTCGTGTAGTACAAACGGAGGAAACACACCAGAGTTCTCTTCCAACAGACTTCTACACGCTTCCTCAGCCGCAGAACTAGTCTGGCTTTGCTTGTCGTCCTCAATCACCTCCACTATGGGCTCCTCTGATTGAATCTTATTGGGCTTACTAGCTTTCTTGGTGGCATTTTGTTTCTTGCCTTTCCCGGGGCCTTTTTTGGCAGCCGCCATTGATTCTTCTGGTGTGTTGATGTTATGGGAGGCAGCTACTGAATTCCCACTTGTTTCGCCTAGCGGAGCGCGACCTTTGAGCTTGGGTGTTGAAGGTAAAGGTACACTTGCGGCGTTAACCGCTTCCTCCTGTCCTTCTTGCGACCGGAGCGCGGCGCGAGTAATTCGAGGCATGTCAGGATGATGTACAGGATGCAATAAAGCAATACTAAGCTGACTGTAATCAAATATCGAGGCTCAAAGCAGTGAAGGTGTAAACAATAAACACTTGGTCAATTGCATTGTATGCCATGTTTTCGTTTTTCTGGGGTCGCCGTTGCAACCATGGCAACCGGCTGGACCCGTGGATAGCGCGATCTCTTCACGCGCCACGCGTCGGAGCTAGTGGTCGCCATTCTCGCCAGTGAATACTGGGGAAGTTGTACCCATGGTTCTAACATTCTGCGATAACTCTTGATTGTTTTTGCGATTGCTCTTTGGAGGACGCACAGGCACAGACGCCGAAGCCGTCAGGGTAGTAGACTGGGGATGTTCCGTGCATAAGCAGAGTCATACATTATACTCTCGCGTTTGTCCATAGACTGCTTGCTTTTTTACAGCTTGCCCAAGTAAAAGATGTACGGGATTCACTGCTGATCCGATGGGCGCAGCGGCTCAAACCGCTGGTGCCTTTCCAGCGTCATTTGGGGATTGTGTCAAGTCCGATTGTTCAATTGGGATTCGGACCAAGGTCTGTGGCATGGGCACTTCGCTCGTAGGGTTCTCCTCGGATGTTTCGTCGCTTTCAGACGCACTTGGTTTCGGGACCTTCACTACGGATACCCATTAGTACGCTTGTAACCCAACAGTAATAGACTTGGAACCTTACTCGACGCCATATTGATTGCGCGCAGTACATTGTGCCAATTGGAAAGTACTGCTGCCACCGCTGTATCGCATCTAGATTTAGTACTCAAACCTATCTATCTTGTTTCACCAAGAGGGATTACCCTCGGTTCCATTCGATAGAGTAGACAATCTCTCTTCGAGCGCTTGCATCTGCGCTGCGAGACCCCCACTGAGATCGCGCAATTGTTTCAGGTCCTCCAGCTCCACCTTCTTCTCGGCGATCCTTGCCATCAGCATTGGTGATTGTCCTGCAGAAGCCTGAGAGCCGCCCATTGAAGGATGTCTCAAGGTGGAGTTAAGGGGTCGGGTCTGGTAAGACATTGCGCTTGCACTCTAGCTACAGAGGGATGACGTGAGGTTTCTGGTGCGATGAGAAGCGTTGCACACTCGTGTACGGTGTATGAGGTCCCTGGCAGTAGAGGTGTACGTGGTGCGGTTTGCAAGTCACAAAACTCCCACTATTAAGGGTCCAAAAAGGGATAGTCTAGGGCTGGGGAGACCGTTCGCAAAAACGTTCATCCGGGCTTTGTTTACATTTTCTCTCAACGAGGAAATGCTTATCGCTATGTTGATAGTGATGTCTCCGAGTCCCAGACTGCTGCAAATCCGAGTATCGATCTAAAACGCTCTTCATGTTAACCTTCCTGATCAACGAAAGCTCTTATGCAGCATATGGCTCGACTCAACGAACCCCCACCACCCCCCGCCGAGTCGATAGATGGCTGTGAGTTCCCAACCTGCTCGATGTTTTGCGCAAGACTCTAATTCTGTACAGTGAAACGACGATTTGTTCGTCAGAATAGGGAGATTGCCAGGTTTGTTATGGCCGCCACAAATTATAGGCCTAATTGACAAAAGAAGGGCCAACTCTACACAGTCAGTCCGCATACGCACCCTCGAATGTGAAAATGCGTCGCTCCGGGAACAAATTATTATGTTACAACACGAGGCCGAGAGAAGTGCGAGCAAGTCCATGCAGGAAAGTGTGGACACTGTCAAGAGCGGACTCGAGGCTAAGCTGGCGGAGTTTGGAGCGCTCGTGAAGGACTTGGGATGTGTGCAAATGTCTGCTGAGAAGCAGCGTGCGCAGAAGAGGAGATCGGGCAATATGAGCTCTCCGAAAAGGTCTCCGAATCAAAGGATCTGGAAAAATAGACTCACCCTCTCGGAGGCCGTTAGAGGTGCAGACGGTCGACTACCGCCCATCATGGAGGACAAATACTATCCCAGACGCACGATGAGGTAATTGATGTAATCACACGGAGTCGAAGGCATTTGCTGATGTAACTTGTAGTGCTGAAGAGCTGCTGGGATTGACCATGGATCCAGACAATCTGACCGACTCACCAGATCTTGGACCACCTCCCGTCGCACACTTCGAGGAGGGAGATCCAATCAAGTTTGATCATAGTCAAAACCAGTCTTCTCGCTTGGAGCTTGCTATAGATGAAGAGAACCCAGTGTTGTCTGCAAATCTGGAGACGCGGAAGAAGCGAAGGGAAAGCTCATACAGCCAAGGTTTGGGAGTGGACAAAGCCTGGACAGACGTGGCAAGGATTGTGTCGTCTATAGAAACGGGCACAGGTCAACCTTCCAAATCTGGGGCCAAGCGGAAACTTGACGTTCGTGAAGAAGGAGACCCATCAGAAGGGACGTGCATCCAAGAGAAGGAAGATCTCGAATACAGTCGGAGAACTTCAGACATGCGAAGACTCGATACTGCAACCTCGAAGCCAATCATCAACAAAGCAAGCAAGTCAAGTGAGAGCAAGACTAGCCAAAAAGCGCCTTCTAGCAAGCAGCATCGAAGGGAGAAATCAGTGGATCTACCTACTGCAGGCGCGAACAAGACTCGAACTGCTCTCGGTCCCAGTAAGCATTCTCGAAACTTACACCTTCGCTTCCCATCTAACCCATTCACAGAAAGCGTGAATACCGACACGATGAACTCGCCACTTAAGTCTAGTAAGTCTAACGGTAAAGACAAAGTGGCGGACGCCAAGGATGACTTGTCGAGGATTGTCCGAGAAAGGAGCCGATCCAAGGCCAAACCTCAACCAAAGGGCATAGGCCAATCCAAGGAGAGAGAAGTCCCTGCTACCACCATGACCGTATTTGCAGTCGAGAAGCCTATAGAACCTTCTCCCGAAACACCAGCACCTCAGCCAGATGATCTGTTCTCACCAAACTCAATAGAGGCTTCGGCTCCTCGAGCCGATTCACGGGACACCCCTCCACCACCAGATCTTGGCCCAGATACTGGTACAGGTTCCTTTGGTCGAGGCTCACGCCGTCCCAGGGGCGCTGTCAACTATGCCCAACCGAACCTAAGAGATAAAATGCGTCGTCCGACGGCGGAGCTTGTGGATGCTGTTGCTGCCGAGGAACGAGCACGTCAAGCCAGGACTGCAGTAGCTGAGAGCCAGCAATCACAATTGATGAACATCAAGCAAGAAGATCTGTCAGATGGCTTGCCCATATGGAAGACCAATGAACCAAACGACGGGAGGCAAAGAGAAGAGCCCACTAGCCCTCTGAGCTACAGGAGTGGGATATTATCAAATGAGCTGCCTTCAAGTGTTATCACGGACCGCCGACGGCGCACCATCGCACCGTCCCGAAACAACGAAGAGAACAAGCCGATGGAACCATATTCAGGTGCTGCATCGGCAATTGCGGCACTTACCGCCGGCAGCAAGAGGGCCAAGATCGATAAGCCTAGGCCAGGGAAGACAGGAGACGAATTCACGCATGAAGCAGCAGAGAGAACAAGCATCTATGACTTCACCGGCAGTTCCCCGAACATCGGAGACGGTATCGAAGATCCCGGCGGCAGCGACGGAGGGAACAAGCCATCAAGATCCTCACGACGACATTCTACCGTGCTCGCTTCCTCGGACCAAGGTCGGGGATCTCTGTCCATCTCTCGGCGCGCTGAGCGTGAGCGACGAAAAGAGTCGGTCCTGGACGCGAGGCACGACGAGAGCATGGGGAAAGCGCCTGTACCGTCTGTTGCAAGGACGAGGGGTGTTTTGCTTGACCCTGGAGCTGATGATGGTGCCGAGGTGACGATGACGATGGGAAGGAATGAGAGGGCGGCGAGCAGGCGGAGGAGTATGATGCTGTGACTGACCTGCGATTATGACATTTGGCACGGGCGTTTAATTTGGAAATGTTGGATGAAGGGCCTATGGTGTAGTCTGTGTCTTGGGTTAGGTTAGCGTCATTCATTTGGATACGGTGACCCTCGAGACCCTAGAGTAAGTCAGACGATAAGGCGAAGGAGCTGTGACTCCAAAGCCTGCTTTGTTTACCATGTATGACTTGTGACCAATTGTGCCAGTCAACTCAAGTATGATTAATTATGGAGTCATTAATCTGCTACCGATATCGCGGTCAGCAGTCAGTGAGTGTCTTACTCCACTATACATGAAACGACGTTTGTGAAAAAGTTGGAATGCACTATTTAGTATGCACGGTCAGTCACGATGGCCCTTGCATGGGATTCGCCCGTATATCCGAGACAGGGGTGTCAGTCTCCAAGTTTCCATTGCATGGAGAATTGAATAAGCCGGATATGTCTCCGCATATTCTACTACTGTTGGGACCACACTGGCGCATTCCCCAACCTATGCCCCTTACGCACACGGGACGGGATATCTCAACTAATTTGAGGATAGATCTAGGAGGTGAGCGAGATCTATAGATCTTTGCGTGCCGTTCTTCTAGAACTACCCGAGAGTAGCCCCACGCGATCGCCGAAGAGTTCTCATCTGGACCCTGGAATGTAATAGAGGAGCGCTTTGGGAAGGTGTAAGTAAGGTATTGGTTGGAAACGAGCTAGGCGATTGGTAAGTGCATTTTTTCTAGTTTCCTTGCTTTCTGAAGGGGAAAGGGCTTCGGAGGTATGACCGCGTTCAGTCGCCACTGGTGTGTCTTTTCTGGACGCTTGCGATGGGCATTTTGGTCTGTGGGAGGGGGGGGGAACTTGCGCAGGCACCGGACCAGGCCGCGTGCGGTGCGTTTGGGTGGTTGATGGTAATGGACTGGAAGCTAGGGGGATTTGTGGTCGTGATCGTTGGCCGGGTAGACGGGTGGTGCGTATCGATCGGGCGTTTGGACTTGATGACTGATGAGGGGTGCATTGCTGGCTCATTAATCTATTCGAAAGTCTCTGGGATCGAGGATTGGTTGGTTGTGACCCTGCAACTACTTTTGCCGAGCATCATGAGGTGAAGTGGGCAAGGATAAAAAGCAGGAAAAGTTGCCAGTATCCATGCACCCATGCCGTAGGTAGATGATAAAGACCAACAATCTCCGCGATACCCGCATTCTTCCAGATCTCTCATCTCGCCCCTTTAGTACATGCGGCCCAGCCTTCTATTGCTGCACAGCATTGCGCGGGTACGCCGCTGGTTGGCTGGACCCGTGGCGGAGTAGCTCGGCCGTAGAATCCTCCGTGGCTTGTCCCCTTTTAGGTTGAGCTAGTAGGACAACGGCGGCGCACTGACGCGCACTGGCAGAAGATTGGCGGGGATTCTTCCTTGCGGGGTCGGAGGCTGCAGGCTGCAGGTGTGCGAGGAGCGGAGCTAGAGGAAGCGATCGATGGTTCGACACTTCTCGACAGTGGGTGCTGCCGTTTGGTCTTATCCTATTGGCCGACGCTCCACTTCAGGGATTTGGCATTGCGCTGTGATTAAGGTAAAGTATTCGGTTCTCGGCTTGCAGTCTCTAGCTTTTCTCTGGGACGCTTGGTGCGATAAGTCTATCTACGGTTAGAGGTATCTGGGGAGAGGATACAACCTCCAGATGCATGCAGGGGAGTGGAGAAGTTCAAAGGTGCAGAAAGTGTTCGATGCCGGTTGGAGTTCACGTGGTGACAACGTCTGTCTGGGACGGTTGGTGTAATCGTACAGATCTGGATGCTAGATATGCAGCTATTGCCAAAGTTGGAAATCTCTCCGCCTGGCCTTGTCCTGCGTGAAACTCCACATCCCCCTCCCGTCTCGAGGTTGTCTAACCAATGCTGCATAGAAAGGATGTTGTGATATCTCCTTCCACCAAAAACTCCGCCATAATAAAAGAGGCCTCCGTCCTGCATCATCATCCATGTCTATGTCCCGTACAGATTTCCCATGCTTGCTAATATGTTGCTTTTGGTGTACAGAAAAGGCCGCCTGCTATGCTGAATCTGTGACTGGCTTCAAAACCCGTATGGCCCAAGTTGAAAAATCATCGAGGCTGCCCGAGTCGGTGCTGGATCGAATACTGCACATGACATCTGCAGTGAAGTCCAGGCTATGACCAAGTCATCCTTCTCTTCCAATTTCTAACGTGATCGAAAGCATTGGTGTACCCGAGTAGCTCATTGCGTGCTTGCTCGGTGAGCTGACTGACTTGTGATGACACGCTCTTGGTAGAGTTGAGTGAGGAAGAAGAGGATGAAGGAGTGAGGGTTTTGGTAGCAGCGACCTGAGATGATGTGTGACTCGTAAAACAAGAGCTTAGAGATGATGTTGCTGGATTTGCTGCCGAGGAGAACGGTGGAAACGTTGACTTGTAGGCTAAGAAATCGATGGCGGGCTGGAGGTGGAAGGCAAAGCTCGTACTGGCCTTTGACGAAGAGCTCATGGGAGGTGAAGTTGGTCCTGACCAGTCGGAGGAGGCCTCGAGATCGGCGAGGCGGCAGACTTGAGAGCAGTAGGCGTCGCCTTGGGTTTGTTTGTCACAGGCCAGACAATAATCGAGCGACCAGCTTATCTCCATGGCCATCGTAAAGAGCGGAAGATTGTGGAGGGAACGATGACTGGTGTCGGTGATGAATTCGAAAAAGAGAGAATGTTCAAGTAACGAGGAAGACTGAAGGTTGACGAAATAGGCAGAAAAGATTGCACCTTACGGTGATGTGCGAAGTAGGCGGCGTGACGAGATAAGAAGAGTAAGGTATATATGGATCAGATGACGCGAGGGGGACGATGATGTTGATGACTATGACATCGATGGTATGCAGATTATCGAGGTAATTGAAGAAGAATGGGCGTCGAGCGGTAGTAGGCCCATGACAATAAGTGGAGAGTCAAGGGCATGATAGGAATGGGGAGAAAGAGAGAGAGAGAGAGAGAGAGAGTGAAGGGAGGCAAATGGCAGGCTTCTATATTTCTCACCTGCATCAGGCACCCTCCTCTGAGAGTGGTCAATGCATTTGGCAGCATAAAGTAGAATACCCGTATGCATCACCCACCCTCCCCCAAATCCCCAGCGAATGACCACCAGGGCGAAAGATGGCATGATGGGTGTGCGACGCTAAGCTACTTTTTCCATATACCTTAGGGCCTCATCCTAGCTTACCGCTAAAAGCCCGAATTTCGGCGGATATACCAGGCCATTTTAGGTCAAGCCCTTCATTTCCCCTCTAACCGAGTCCAGTCGCGAGAACGGCTAAGGGTCCACTCCACATCCCAAGCGGCTAACGACAAACACTCAAATGCTGATTTTAGTAAAGTATTCTAGTATTTTAGTATGCAACCATCAAACAAGACTAGGGTCCCACCTGCAGCTTGGTCCTGCGTCCGCCCACTTCCTCCAGGATCCGTGGGGTCAATAACCTGGAGACCGAGCTGATTCGCCCTCAAATCACGGTATGAATCCTGATTCCCGCTTGTCAGTCGTCAGCTTCAAATTAAGTGCCAGTTCCAAGAAAAAGTCCTTAGCTCCGCTCCTGTAGCACATAAATTGGCTGACTTGGATTCGGAGCATTTGGGTGGGCGTTGGCGTTGGTCGCGTTTCTAATATTCTCTAACCACAAGGGCGTTTCGACTTTCGAGAGCTGCATGGTCGGCTACAAGTCGAGTCCGAGACTCGGCAGGATGTTGTTCAGCTCCCGTGCTTAACCCCCAAACTTCACCTCCGCACACGCTGCCAATCACCGTTAGCTGCCTTGGTGAGCATGAACGCAGCTTGGCTGGTCCACGTCGACGTGCATTCAGTTTCAATCTATTTACTGAAGAATTATGCAACGGACCAGAAGACTGATGCTGTCGCATCAATGCATTCCCACATCAGTCAACCAAGCTTTCGAGGGCATGAGATTGCCTCCATACGAAAGAAGTGGGACGATCTATGGAGTACACGGATCATTTTGCATCATGCACGCATCCGTAAGCCGTTATCTGTCGATATATTCGCTACCAGCTTTTCCCCTCGTCGGACGAATCAGCTGCCATGCGTAGTTCTAGCCGTCGATCCGAGCAGACCCTTGTCCAGTCTCCATAAGCAGGAGCCCGCCCCCATGCGTTTTTCGAGGTCATCCTGCGTTGTGTCTCAGAGTTTTGAAGTACTAATGGCCGCACAGTATTCGAAGGACCGTCGAAACTTCTGGGGAGATGGAGCTAAGTACTGGCTCGACTGAATCAGTCAAGACGATCTTGGCACCTTCTGGGCTAGACCGCCCGGCTTGCGTTTTTCGAAGCGACGTCGATCATTACGCCAGTCTGTGCCAACTTGGCATCTTGCCCTTATCCGGTTGATTCACAGGTTCATCCAAAGAACGCCCGTTGAATTACTTACTAGTGCTGTTCTATCATTACCTTACTGGCATGAATGGGTGCACGCGAGAAGACTGCCATGCGTACTACTAGGGTAGCTCTCCTCTCGCCTCGAATTGTAGTGGTCAACGCCTGGTCTTCATTGGCCACTGGTACATTTATTATTACTGAGCCTTTCGAAATCTCGATCATTTGTTGGAGGTCCATGCGCAAGATCCAAATGATCCATCTGGGCTGAAGGAAGAAGGAAGAGAGCAGGGCAGAGCATCGATACGGACTCACGGAGTACTCCATGACGGAGGTTAGTAAATCCTAAGCCGAGAGCGTCCGCAAGGCTTCGTCCCGGATGTTGGTCTCATTGGCTCCCAAGGTCAGGTGGAACCTTTCCGTTGTTCGTACCTACCTCCGCACGGCTGAAAGAGCTAAAGTAACTCTGAAGGGTTAGCATTGCGGGCTATCGACGGGCGCTAAGAGAAGTTGCCATTTCCTTGAACTGTCAGTCTGTCAAGCAGCAGGCTGATCCCTGACCCTTCGAGCTTCCTTTATTCGCCTTTATTCGCGCGCTGTTGAATTCGTTACAGGGAGAAGTGTGCATGAGGCATCCATACCTACGCTAAGCGTACCGCACAGACAAATCCCTCATCGACGAGATAACCAACAAGTGAGTCCTGAATTAATCTACTACTACGGACGCTTGGACCTTTTCATGCAGCTCGGGATGTGCAAAGGAATAGGCTTTCTCCCATTGGTGGAAGATAGTCTGCGTGTCATCTTTCTGTGGCTCGATCTCCTCTGATGATCGACTAGTAGTACGCTAGAAGTACGCTGTCCCCACACTGGTGCTGTCAATAATGCAGCCTGCGGCCAGGCGAAGGGCGAGCTGAGCTCTCTGCTCTGTATCCGTGAGCTGTCCACAACTGCAGAGCGGCCGCAATGCTGTATTCCTGCCATGGGTATTGAAGGCGTGGCTGTGTGCTTAATGCATCTCAACTCCCTTTTGCCATCTTCCATCTCTTGTACTCGGTACTTTGGTTCGGCTTTCTGTGTTGGGACCTCCTGTCGTGCACCGTGAAGAGGGACGAATACAATCTCAGAGGCTTCTTTGCCGACCGGTCTCATTAGCGTGATCATCCTCATTGCTTCCGAGTCTCAGCTTCTACGATTACTCTATCCTGACTGGATGAATTTACTCGATCGCCAGCAATGTCAATCCGGATCAATATCCCGGATGACCGATGTAGAGCGGGAAGCGCAATAGGAGGCACGGTGTCTCTTCATGGTGACCAAGATATCAATGTCCAACGTATTTCGATAACCATGCAGGCCCGCTGTAAGACAAAGCTTTCGAAACGTCATGGAAATAGCAGTAGCACCTATCGAGGAAGGGCGGGCTTGATCTATATGAAGCAGGATCTGTTCTTAGGGCCGCACACTCTCCACCCAGGCCATAGCTGGGTGGGTACTTTTCCTGTTTATCGTTGTCTAGAAATGGAAATCATCACGTGTTCTTAAGACCTGTCTGGGATATCTATCACTCCTGACGCATGGCTGGAGATTCATGCCTTTGCCTCGAAAAAGAATGCTGATTACCTATTTCACTGCAGCCCTTTGCCTTCACGCTTCCCATGCAATGTAATATTCGGGGAGTTGATCCTTTCAAGCAGCAGCGTGGTCCTTTCAACTCTCAACATGGACAGAGTCTCCCACCCTCTTTCGCAGACTCGTCCTCATCGTCTGGCGGAGGGTGGAGTGCAGAAGGCTTCATCCGATATGAGCTTGAAGCATCCCTGAAGGCCAGTACGAAAATCTTCTCGCCAGGAGATCTAAGCAGCACCCAGAAGCTCGACTTTGTTACGTTTAGATCCATCCAGTCCCCAGATCCCCAACCCATGGTCAAGACGCAGACAGTAGCTTGCTACAGTATGCGTTTACGGCAAGGCGACGAAGGGTTACCGCTTACCTTCAAGGAAAAGTTCAAGTCTATGCGCACAAGCAACCTTCCTGTTGCAATGTTCAAGATTCACATGGAACTTCCCAGGGTTGGTGTCGCCGGGCAGCCTCTACCTACATTCCTCAAGCTCGATCACGATACCGAAAGATCTACGGCACCTGTGGTCCCTGTCGTGTTGCTAAAAAAATGTTCCTTAAACCTTCAAGTTTGCACTTTCATTCAGTGTATGCGAAATGATATGTCCAATAAGAGCGACGAACACCACTACTGGGATACGGAGCCCCAGATCGCATTTGTTGACTTTACTGACAAGATGGAAACTGCTCCAGCCCTGTCGAAACACTTCGATCTTCGTGATATCATGAGAGTGAGGGTACCTCCTTATCAGAGGCCGACCTTCAGCACCTTCAATATCCGTAGAACTTACAGGCTTCGCCTCAAGCTTTCTGTCGTATGTGCACAGAAGACCTTCAAAGCCGAATTCTTGTCAGACGACTTTGTGCTGTTGGCCAAAGACTACATGCCAAATGCCGAAGGGAATCCTGAAACGTCTTCATCGAATGCTGCGCTCGATGTGCAGATTGCACCCATCTATCAGGAAGCTCTGGGACCACCCCCACCGGAGTACGACAATGCTAAAATGCCCTAGGTCGCCTAATCGTTCTATTCTATAATTTATGACAGTGGCGAATTTTTCACTTATATTCACGATGCCCTACTCCGTAAAGTGCAACCTCATGTAGAATGTCTAGCTCCCAGACCATACATTCGAAAATATCGTCTCATGTATTCTGGAGCGCATAGATTTGTAGTGTGTCGATTCGTAATTGGAGTTGGTTTTCTAACCATAATGATCATATTATAACCAGAATCTTGACTACTTGGAATGTTACCGCTTATTGCTGAAACGCCCGCACCTTCAACCTTGGAATCACTCTCCAATGTCTTGAATAGAATCATCGAGTGCCTCGGTAACACCCAACCGTCTGACCCAATTCTTGAATGCCCGCCCTCAACACGCACCCTCCTGCAAACACATCCCGCTCTACTTATAAAACTCGCACATACCAAAATCCACAGCTATCCATTCAGCGCCGTGCCTGCCTGCTGGCGGAGGCTCTTCACAGACGCTAGCATATATGAGGCAGCACGAATCATCAACAAAGAGACTGGTGAGTTCCGGACGATACCGCTGTCTAGAAAGTGGAATGGAGTCGGTAAGAAGAGGACATGGTGTGAGCGAGATGGCTTTGAGAACAAGCAGAGCAATGCAGCGAAGCCCAGCAATGGAGGGGAAGATTCATGGGCAGAGTATGATTGGATACAGGAGGTCGTGAGGCTTTTGGACATGGCAGTCATCATGGCGGGGGCTCCGGAGCGAGAAGAGATGGTCGAGTCGGTGCTTGCTGCGCTGCAGGTGTATGTCGAAGAGATGGATGGGAAAGAATGTGTTCCGGCCAGGAAGAAGCTAAGGAGACCTGTCGACACGTTCTCCGTTGAAGAGAGGAACGTACCGGATGTACAATATCCAATACCGAAGCACTCTGCGGTGTCTATGGCAGCCTTCGACGACCACCTCCCCAACGCGCAGCCGCTCCTTATCGAGAATGCCCTTACGCACTGGCCGGCTTTTCATGAGCGGCCCTGGAAGTCCCCAGAATATCTACTGCAGAAGACATTTGGCGGCAGGAGATTAGTCCCCGTGGAAGTAGGTAGGAGCTACACGGATGCAGGATGGGGACAGAAGATAGTCCCATTCACGCAATTCCTAGACGAACACCTCCTCCGCCCTCCTCAAAGGAAAATAGGAACAAACACAAGCGATGAAACTACACCAAGCAACATCGGCTACCTAGCCCAACACGACCTCTTCACCCAAATCCCCTCTCTACGCTCAGACATCTCCATCCCAGACTACTGCTACACCACTCCACCCCCGCCAGCACTGGGGACACCATTAGCTCTCCAGTCACCTCCGCCGAAAATCGAGGACCCCCTGCTCAACGCATGGTTCGGACCCGCGAGTACAATATCGCCGCTCCACACCGATCCGTATCACAACATCCTCTGCCAGGTCGTCGGGAAGAAGTACGTTCGGCTGTACAGCCCGGCAGAGACTGGGAACTTGTATCCGCGTGGCGTGGAGGGCGGTGGTGTCGATATGAGCAATACGAGTCTGGTGGATGTTGAAGCTGACGACTTGGAGCGGGATGGTGAGTTTCCACTCTTTCGAAATGCGAGGTATGTGGAGACTATACTTAACGAGGGGGATTGTTTGTATATTCCGGTGGGATGGTGGCATTATATCCGAAGCCTAACGGTGAGTATCAGTGTGAGCTTTTGGTGGAATTGAATTCCAATATGCAGGCTTGCCAGGAGGCAGTTAATTATTAGGGGAACCATTCTCCAAGGAGCGAACATCACAATTCGGTTTCAGCAATATGAGTGCTGCAGCCAATTGATCATGCAGCCTATCCCCTCACACGCTTGATCTAATCAATACATTCATACCAACCCAACTCCACTAGCAGATGAGTTCCGAATTCATCCCCAGTGATAACCAAGTCGGTCCTAAAGAGACTTCGCATAGCACTACATAGCAATAAGCATTTGAATGGGTCTACTCTTGTAATGGGTCTTTATTCCTGGAATTGTTGACTGCTGTACGGAGTATCGGACGTCGGGATTGCATTTGGAGTGCCAAGCTTTCCCAAGAGTCGACCCAATGGCATGGCGCTATGACGAAGAGGCTCCTGTGTTTTGGTACGCTGCATGAACTATCAATATAATGACTTCCATCCTCACATAATACACCCATACGTTAGCAACTTATGAGTCAATACCTATCTACTTTCCTCATCGACCCTGTTGTTCGACAGGCACGACGATTCTCCCGGCCAGCTGACGACTCCTCGCAATCAGAAGCACGACCTACTTTCCAGTCCGATGAACCACCGTCGGGTCACGATGAGTTGGCAGAGGCGGCCACGGCCGCGCACGAGGAATTCCCTCCACTGACCATTGATGCCGAGAGTCTTCCAACGAGCACAGTCACTAGTGATCGAGAGGTGTCATCGCCAACAACCCTGAACCATTTGGAAGACGGCGAGCTGCAAGCTTTGCGTGATGGTTACACAAGCGAGCCTCCGCTCCATATGCTAGAGACCGAGGCTCCGGAGCCTGATGCCAGGTCACGAAGCTACACTTCAGCCGCTGCAGATGAGATATCCAACCATCCACTCCATAGCGCTTCTGTTGGTCTTCGATCGACCACGTCCTCTTTCAGCAACTCGATACGCTCTTTCTTAGATCCTACAATGTCACCAGCAGATCCATCAGCACGGACCTCCAGAAGTAACACACAAGACACTCGAGACCGTGGTGACAGTGGAGGCAGTCAATCTGAGGGCGCTCTGCCAGCTGACGACGGAATGAACCAGATGCGGAAGCGCATCATTGACATCCAAAGGGCTGATAGCTCGAATGAGATAAAGGCGAGGCTGGTACATGGGCTGATGACCGAAAGGCACAACTCATCCCAGCAGAGCTTACATCCTAAAAGGGCTCATTCGCCAGTAAGTATGGACGGCTCAGAACGGCCTCTCACACCTTCCTCACCGAAATCGACGGAAAACTTGACACAAATCGTCTCCCCTCCTATTTCCTCATCATTCAGTGCCGATCCCACGAATCCCTTCCATCTATCACCCAAGGACCTGAAGCCAACATTTCGCCCTAAACCAGCTCTGCATTTAGGAGACGGAGGACAGGACTCTACTTCGATGGACATAGACGAGGCTTCGAGAATTTTGGGATGCGAACACTACAAGCGAAATGTGAAGCTACAATGTTCGGCTTGCCAACGATGGTATACATGTCGCTTCTGTCATGATGCTGTCGAGGACCATAACCTTAACAGACGAGAGACGAAGAATATGCTGTGTATGCTTTGTGGCTGCGCACAACCTGCCGCTGAGGAATGCTCACTATGCAGCGAACGTGGGGCTTGGTATTACTGTGATGTATGCAAGCTTTGGGACGATTCCTCCGATAAGAATATCTACCACTGCAATGACTGCGGGATCTGTCGCGTTGGTGAAGGCTTAGGGAACGACTTCTTCCATTGCATGGTCGGCCACCTTAATCCAGATCTGAGCTTTGCTAATTCCCGCCTAGACATGCTCCGTGTGCATGGCGATATCAATTCGGGATACACATCGCTGCATCGAGCGCTCAACCGACTGCGATTGTCCGATATGCGGTCAGTACATGTTTACGTCCCCAGAGAGGGTTGTCTTCATGACATGTGGTCATAGTATTCATGGTCGATGTTACCACCAACATATGAAAAGCTCTTACAAGTGTCCACTATGTAGTAGAAGCATTGTCAATATGGAAAGGCAGTTTTTAAATTTGCGATCCATTATTGAAGCTCAGCCGATGCCTCCCGACTTTCAAGACACTAAAGCTTGGGTATCCTGTAATGATTGTAGTGCAAAGACTATCGTCAAGTATCATTGGCTGGGCTTGAGGTGTGGTGTGTAAGTCTGGAGATGCTGATAATGATCAATGCGAGAACTTGGAATTAGACAGCTGATGCATTCCAGGTGCGACTCCTATAATACCGCCCAGATCCGACTCTTGAATCGCGCCGAAGCTGAGGCATCCCAACCGGAAGCTCCAGACACTCAGAGGAACGAGGCTCTGAGTAATCTATCAAGAAGGAATTCCCGCGGCAGGTCTGGGCATCTTGACCAGTCACGCCAGCGAAGAATATCAGCGCCGCCCTCGGCTATGGCAATCACCCAAGAAATACTTGAGAGCACATCATGGCCTAACGCACGGACTCGAAGCGCCCACTTGGTTGCGCCGAATGGAACACAATATAATCCGCCGACCTCTCCCTCCATCGATGAAAGCGATCCTGACGACTCGATGGGCGAAGATGAAGATGAGGTTCTTTTCTGGGGTGGCGAAAGTCCGAGATCGAGGTTGACCTCTCCAATCCCCGAGCATGAGCGTGAGATGGCCATCGATGGCAGTAGTGAAGAAGATGGTGATAACAGTGATGACGAGAACATGAGTGATGATGACGCGGAAGAGGACGAAAATGAACAATACAATCGAATGGAGATTTTCGGGCATCGTTGATCGATTGCACACACTCTCGACTTTCATAGATATTTATTCGATTTGATGATACCCCTAGGCATGGAAATGGAGCCTGACCCATTCTTACACAGGAGAGCGTTCTTATACTCTTACTATATCTCTGCCTCCTGAATGATAACGCATCCGCGCAGTGGTGGAAGTTCAGGCGTTATTGATCATCGGATTTCTGTTCCTGCAGAATACAGCATTACTTCATCGCCTTCGCGAAAAGTCCCCTTGCGCCACGCAAGAAGGCCCCTAAATCCCTACTTTCATTCAATTGGTCCACACAAGCCTCCATGTCTCCCTCCTCCACCTTCGGCCTACATGTGGTGACCCTATAATCTCTCCTCTCCGTATCCAACTCGAACCAGGCTTCCCTCTCCCAGTCCCTCTCATCCAGATTTGAAAAGACGAATTTGAGTCGATCGACCCTGCCTGCTCCCTCAATCCTCAATCCCAGATATGTCTCCCAGAAATCGAGTTCGGGGACATTAAGGCGCGCCTGCTCTTCCAACTCCTTTGCATGGGCAGCCTGAGCAGCCCTCTTAGCAGCGATCTGCTTGTTGTAGGAGGCAATTTCGGAACGTAGACGATCGCGATGTTGAGCATTCCCATCCCGTCTTGAAGTGATAGCAGCAATTTCCTCCTTCGCAGCCTCCGTCTCGGCCTCCTGTGCGGAAAGGGAAGCGAGATGCTGAGAAGATTTCTGAGCAAGGATCTCGATGTCCTTGCCCTTCATGCGCTGGTCTTCCTGCAATTCAGCAACGTTGATGCGGAATTGATTTCGCTCTTCGAGAACCCGTTTACGGCCTGCAGCGATGAAGGTGTCGAAGCGGTCTGTGAAGGCGGCCATGTGAGCGCGTAATTCATCGAAGCGGAAATTTATAGGTGGCAGGGAGTCGGCCATTGAGGGTGCATAGGCGGTGGATAGCGGTGGGCGCATGGTGCTGGTTGACATTGAGGGCTCAAAGAGAGTAGACATTGGTTTTGCGGATTTTGGGTACGCTGGCTTCGTGAAGTGCTCTATATGTGAGAGGTGATGCTGTGTCACAATGAGATTTGGCGAAACTATACAGAGCAGAGGTGAGCTCGAGTCAATGTTTACTTTGATGGGCTTTGCGCATGGTTACCCGCCGCTAACTTCTTCGAGCCACTTAGTTAAACTTCATTAAGATCATCTTTTTCTACCACTTATCACTTCAATCCTTAGCTGAGCCGTCACCCCTTTCTCACTTTGCTTGTTTTGATTCGCTATGACTGGCAACTCCATAAGCCATAGCACGCACTCGTTCAAGACTCGACTCAAACCCAGATGAGTGGGGCGCGTCCTCTTGACCTCAATTACGGTCATCTGGGCGAGCCCGTCTACGACTCGGAAAACCACCATTGGCGATTCGCTAGAGTGCCGAAACTCACTCAACCGCTTGTGCCTGTAGGGAATCCTGTCATCGCGCATCAACCGTCATCGGCGTTCAATGCCCCGAACCACAGTGCTGCCGAGCGATCAAAAAACATCAGAGATCTGACCAAAGAATTCCCAGAGCTCCTTTCGAGCGCTCCTCTACTTCCAGAATTGGCACAGGTCTCAGAGGCGGTCAATGAGATCACGTCCGCCAATGACCCTACGGTGTCAGAGCTGCTAGCCTTTGGACGAGCGAACGACGGGTCCAAAGGCAGGACAGTCCCTATCATTGCTATCGCTGGAGGAGAGGCAGGAGGGTTGGTGAGGCTCATCCTGTTGGCCCAGGAGCAACTCGGTTGGACGGAAAGCAAGAATGTGTACCTCGATAATCTTTCTTCGAAGGGTGGGGAAGAAGCACAATGGTCAGGGAATGGAAGCCCCATACAACAGCTCGTCTTTGCAGAGTCGGAGGGCCAATCAAGCTCTTGGCTTGCGGTCCGATATCATGGAGCCATTTCAATATTGCGACCGCAGCTCCGGCGAAACGATGACCCCTGGACCTCGAACCACACAGGTGCTTTTCATTCACGTTTAAAGCCTAATTTTATCGTGACTCTGCCAACTCAGCGCTCGCGACGAACTCAATTCGCCGACGTTGCTTTCAATCCTTGGTACCACGAACAAATTGCAACAGTTGACCAGGAGGGTCGTTGGACCATCTGGAACTTCGTATGTCTATCTACACAAAGAGGGCTCTGGACAATTGAGGAAGCATTTGGGGGCAATTTATTCGATGGTCATACAAAAGACGATGAGCAATCTTCTGATTCTAAAGATGGATGGGGCGCCGTATCATGGGCTGGCCATCCCAATAGAGTAATCGTCACAGGCCGAAGGACGCTTGCAGTCTTCGATGTTAGAGGTGGCCCGAATCGTCTCAATGTTCCAAACCTCGTCTCTAACAATTCACCGGACTGGATACTTGATGTGAAGAGAATTAGTTCAATCACCAATGATGTTTTTGTAGTGACATCTCGATCACTTTATCTTTTGCGATTCCCTACCTCAGAAGAAGCAAATGATTCCGGAGTTCAATGTCTGCTCTCATGGAGGCATTATAGAGACCTGGGAGATATATCTTTACGCTTGAACCTCCTCTCACAACCGGAAAGTTTGGATGGTAGTCATGATGCTGCAGGTAAGCCACTGAGTCTGAATTGTAGAAAATTCCTATGCTTAACGTCTTTCAGCGACTACTGTTTTACTTTATTCTCGCCTGAGTGGGTTGACCACTATGTTTACTATCCATCATACAACGTCGTCTTCCGGGCTTGCCATCTCCACATCAGATCCTTGTCTGTTCTCCATGCACGAAGGGAAAGAGGATCCTAAGACTTCAGTATTTCATCATAACAGCGATACTTCAAAGCCACGAGTTTCCGCTCTTGCGCTCAGGATTGTTCCATTTGGCTTCTACAACGCCGGCCTTCCATCCGGGTTGGGGCAGCTGTACGTTGAGGCCGGTGCCACTTTCTACCAGCTCAGTGTAGTATTCGATGACCTCTCCCTTTCGGAATGTCTCTACTTTGGTCCTGGGCCAGGAATGGATCTAGAAGCCTGTCCACCAGATGTTCGTATTCGAAAAGATGTAGTGAAGACCACAGCGAAAGTATATCCTGACTTCCTTGTACCAGATGGCCATGAGGAAGAAGACTTTGACGACGCACCCGTGGAGACTAGGCCACAATTACCAACCATGGAAGCATCTCCGACATTTTTGGGAACCGCTCGTGGGGACCCCTGGACCATTAGCTTTACATGGCTTGAGGAAGAATTGCACGATGGTGAATGCACCGATGGCGGAGCATTTGATGAGATTCTGGAACACCTCCATGATGCGATCCGTGATAGGTACGCAGGAGAAAGTCCAGAAATGGAAACGCTGTAGGTAGCAATCGAGCTATGGATGTATCTAGACACTGACATGGCCATTGTAGGCTTGGCCTAACGAAAACCAAAGTTTCTGTTGTTGATCCTGATAAGGCTTCTCTTGAATTCAGAGACTTTTTACAGAATGCTGGACGGCTGGAGAATGATATGGAGCTTCGTGAGCACAAACAACTGGCCATCATGAAAATATCTACTCCCTCTATGCGAACGGCTTCGAGCCTTACAGAAGACCCTCAGATATCTGATGTCTATGAAAGCCTTATTAAGACCTGGATTACTCCGCTATCTCGCAAAATTCCTACTCGGGTGAGGATGACTATGGAGAAGACTATGAGGAATACCGCAGCTCAAATCTTCTTATCTAGCCATGCAGTAACTTTCGCCGCAAAAAGTGCGGATGCGGAGGAGGAGCGTGGAGAGACCCCGGCTCCTTCTGTAGGTGAGAAGCTGTCGCTCCCGGTCAGAAGACGAGTTTCTATGAGCAAGATCATCAAGGGCAAGGAGCAAATAGCAAGATCGTCGTCTCCACTCGCATCCTCGCAGATCTCGGAGGACATCGGCTTCCTTCCTCGGGCCCCCTTTGGTGCATTACCTACTCCAGAACCTACGCCATCGTTGCATTCTCGAAGCTCCGTCTCTTCGCTGACAACCTCTGAAGACCCAGCTAGCCTGCGCTTGAGAGCCTACGCTCCACTTGCGCCACAGTCAGCTTTACCCATCAAGTTATCGAGTTACCTCGGTCACTGGGAAGTAGGAGCCGCTCCAGATTCCGAGAATTGGGAAAAAGCCCAGGAAAATTGTGCCAGTGACGATGAAAATGATGCTGGGGAGCGTGTTAAGCAATGGGAAAGGGGTCAGAAGCGTCTAAAAAGACGGAGAGAGCCTACGGTTGGATCTTCGTTTCAGCCACAACCAAAGAGGATTGGAGGAAGCCAACCGCAGCATATACAAGAAGACACCCGAGGAAGCAGCCAAGCAACACCAGCAATTGCTACTGCAAGCCAGATGGAGCCTGGGCGCTTTGGGGGTCGGCCAGGGAGAGCTGCAAAAAAGAAGACTTCTGGCATCCGGCCTGCTGGTTTCAGGTAATCATTGCCGGAGGTTGCAGGACAATATAGCCATGGTCAACTTGGACATGGCCTTCCATCGTTTTGCTTTAGCCTGGACACCTCTCGCAATTTCTCCAGGGATATGATATTGCCAGCGGATGATATAGCATATCTTGTGCTCTCATCGCAAGGACTACCTATACTGACTTTTCTCACCAAGAAACTCTATCAAAGCGACCCATGGCGACCAAGAAGGCTTCTTGGCTAGGCAGGAAATGATGGCAGCTATGTGATCCGACTACAAGTGCAAGGCGAACCGCCCAGAGTGCTAAGTAAAGGCAACGGATACGAGGTAATACGATATATCCAGCGGAGTATCAGAGACCTGTGTTTACTCGCTCAAAATATGAGATTAAATAACTCCATCCCCATCACCTATTTCGACACAATGTTCCGTCTGGGACCGTCGTATTTGCTTAGCAATCCGATCGAATTCGCAACCCCTAAAAGGCGCGCGGCATAAGCGCTTGCCCGCTCCTGTTTTCCTGCCAGCAGACTAAAGTACTCGATGGAGTACTTACCTATATATATCGAAGCCTGGTCATCAATCGGGGGCAGCGGCTTGAGCGAGCTGACAGACTCATAGATAATGCAACAGGCAGGAGCCGTCTTCTTGCCCGCAAACGAATGCGCCCTCGCAAAAGATCTCTAATCTCTACTATGGATATGCACTACCTTCCTTTGAAACCCCAACGATATGTCCCGGCCCAGCTTTGACTCTCATCCAGATTGATGTCCATGTTGTTTTAGGATTTTGCCCCCTCATTACGTGTCGCTTATGCGATAAAAGCGCAAAACTGCCCGATCTGCTATGAAACGTCTCAAAAGCCCAAACGCGGGCTGCGAAGGCCCGGCTGCTATAGATTGACTCGGCGATTCTTTATAAGTTCGAGGTTTGGGCTGTGTTTGCCCATATGTGCGAAAGCTCTTCCTCGGTATCTGGCTTCGTAAGTTGGATGCTTGTCGGTGTCTCCATTGCTCAAAGGCTATATCACGGTAGGAAGTTACGACTATCGTAAGACGCCATTTCCGCACCATGTTTCGATTTGACAAAGCTTTGAGCCTGCTGCTCTATGTTTCGTCGCTGCTGCAATGGACCTCTGCACAACTTACCGGTTTGGTAACGAGTCCAGGCAATAAATACATTGTCACAATCGAAATTACCAATCCGACAACCTCTAGCATATCGGTCCTGGCTTGGAACAATGTGTTCGATAACACAACAGCGCTGCCCATTTTCTTCGACGTCAAAGATGATATGGGAAACGTCGTGCCGTTGGCTTCCATGAACGTCATGCGTGCTGGCTTTTCGAGCAACGACTTGTACACTCTTACACCAGGAAGCACCTACTATAGGATGGTCGACCTGAGGCAATGCCTGCAGAATCTACCCAGCGGACCCAGTGCACCACTTGGTGGCGGTCTCACACCGAAGGTGTTCACGATAGCTCCACCACACTCCTTCAAAGGCTTTATTGGTAACCCCTCGACAGTCATTGCATCGCCGGCGAACTTCGACTCGAATCCCAAAACGTTGGGGGACTTGTCCCAATCGAATCTGCAAGATATCACCGTCAGCTCCACTCCGACCCGTTTCAGTGCGGTTTTCCCGTTGATCGGATACGTGGATTCATCGTTCGAGAGTCCTGCCGACGGAGCCCACGTGGATGGTAAATGTACAGGCCAGGATCTTACAGGCATGTCAAATGCCTTATTCGATACCGGTGTCTATGCCAACTCTCTTGCCATGGCGGCCAACGATAAAATCAATACGCTATTCCCATTATTCTTCTCGGTCTCCGCACGACAGTCTGTCTCATTGATCGCTACTGCGGCGGCCAACAGTGTCCATGGTCAAGGCCCACATGTTGATCTGTTCTGCGATGACATAGAGAGAATTTGCGCGGACCCAAACGTTCTAGGCTATTCCTTCACTCCTTCGTTCCTCGGGAATGCGTACATCGTCCTCTGTCCGACTGCTCGAGCCTTGGGCCGAGCTCCGGCTCCATGTCAGACAGGAGCTTCGGGAAGCGCCACTGCTTCGCACGTCATGTTCCATCTCATGATGACACTCAACAACGTGATCCCAGCCGTGATGACCAATTCCATAGACGGCCCGGCCGCCTGTCAGCAATTGCCGAAATCGACCTCGATCGACCCAACCACGAATCCGGACTCACTGGCGCAGCTTGCCCTAGCCGAATGGGCCGATGGCCTCGGTGGACCACCGTACAATGGAGCATCATGCCTACCAACCCGTGATGTTCATCCAGAAAAGGAAAGACGAGCAGTGCAACCCAGGCGTCTGGCGGCATCCACTTCGAGGAAGCGCACTTCGCGCGTAGCAAAACGAAATTTTCCGCCGAACGTGTTGAGGTACACGGACGTCGCAAACGATATGGCGGTGACCCAAGGATGCTCGGCAGCCGAGGCATCGATGCTCCAATACGCCGTCGCGAACGCGCAAGCCTTGGCGAAATACGCCAGTAGTGATATAGGAAGCACGTCGTCTGCGTCCGCTGAAAGATGGACCACGTATGGTTCCCCCCCTCCGCCCAATTGGCCGTCTTGCTGAGACAGCAATCTAGATTCTTCAACGGCGACGCAACGGTCAAAGCGCAGGTCAAGAAATTCTATGACACCGTATCCACCTGGTATTGTTGTCCCTTCTCAAGCCGTGATAGACAAGTGTTTGTCCAGCCAAACATCAGACTGCTAACATAAATAATGAAACCCCAGGAACACAACCGCCCCCTACGTCAACAACGTCCAATTCCGCTGCGATGCCATCCGTCGATCACCATTCTGCCGGTCCGGCGGCCTAATCCAAGTCGAACAATACCACTACCCCGAAGGAAATTTCGCCATGCTCATCGCCTGCCCTTCCTACTTCTACAACCCCATGGCCTCGGAGTGCATCAACCCGATGAGCATGGCGGGCGGGTTCAAGGAGCTGGCGCAGGACCAGGGCGGCATCATGCTGACGGAGCTGCTGCACATCGTCACGCAGCAGAACAAAGGCTCGTTGGTCCAAGACGGGAACCCGGAGTGCTACAATTGGAACTGCATGGTGCAGAACGCGCACGATAGGGTGCTGCCGACGTTCCCGGACGTGAACTTGCCGGAGCGGGTGGCGATTAATTACGAGTTCTTCGCGTATGCGAATCGGGCGTCGAGGACGGATTGCACCTGGACTGAGTTCGCCGGGGCTACGTGGGGCGCGTTTGCTTTCTGAGAGACTTTTGTCTCAGTCTGATAGATGGCGCTACGAGACTGCGTTTGGCTTTCATATCACACAGCAATGTGACTTATGAGAATATTGCAAATTCGATCAATACGCAAGCTCACACTTCAGATTCAACTCGCTCTTGGTATCTATGAGATTGCCTATCGAATTAATAAAAATCTTAGTCCTCGCGCAATTAATAGGAACAAGACAATGTTCGTAGAAATATGCTTGGAAAAGTTACATGATAGGATAAGTAAGAAAAGTCCTGGAAATTGACAAAGGAATCCATCCTTTGGTACATCACACTTTTCTCTCTCTTCTTAACATCCCTTGGATTTAAAGAATAAAGCATAAATAAGATCGAAATGACCAAAAACAAGGCTTGATCTCGACGGGACTCGAACCCGCAATCTCTCGATTGCTTAAAATCGTAGTCGAGTGCGTTGCCATTGCGCCACGAGACCTTTATCAATGAACTGAGTTATTTTTGAATATAGATAATATTATTGGAAATGGCCCGGTGTATTAGAAGTTGTATTGAAATACAAAAGGAGTATAGTTAGACAGGGCTATAACGATATACTAATTACATAGGGTCGCATCGTTATAAATAGGATATCCTTATACTTAGTAATATAGATTATTCTAATAGTATTATATACCTAGTAATAAGATAGATATTACCCCTTATTTAAACTAATATTAGATATATTAGTAGGTATAAATAGAAGGAGTAGCTAATAGCTCTAACTACTTATATTAGCCCTAATAGATATATCTTAGTTTATAAGAATTAATAATAATATAACTTAATATAATATACCTTAGGCGAGCTAATAATATAGAACTATTATATTAATTCTTCCTAATAAGAGCTTAGCTTATAATCTTATTAATTAGAGCCTAAGGACTTATAATACCTAAGATATAATATAATATAGATCTACTTAAGAAATAGTTAGTATATTATCCTTATTACTTATATATTAAGGAGACTATAACTTTAGAGGTCTAGATACTATTAGCCTTAAGATAGCTTAATAACTATTTAACTAAATAGCTATCCTTAAGGCTAAAGTAGTAGAGTCCTAATATAATACTATTAGTATAGCCTTATAAAGGAGAAGAGGCTTAATAGATCTATTAAGGCTTATTATAAGGCGTAGCGTAGCTCCTTCTATATATATACCTCTAATAGAAGCTATAATAGTAGCGATAATAATAAATTAAGACTATAAGAGAGTAAAATATAATAAACCCCTAATATTTACTAGCCTTTTAATAAATATTTATTTATAGATTATTAACTATAATAACTTCTTTAACTTATAGATTATTAAGGGCTCTAATACTTAAGTATTTATAGTATATACCTACCTTAGACCTAAAATTAAAATAAGGATATAACTTATAAGACTATTAGGCCTCTAAAAAACCTTTAAGGACTAGAATAAGTTATAAGTATAACTATTAAAGAATTACTCTATTAGGGATATTAGATTAGATATAAAGTTAAAAATAGAATATATATATATAAGAAATAGAGAGTTAATATAAAATTTTATTAATAGATTTAAGATTCTAGTAATAGATCTATTATAAAATAATTTAATAATTTATTATACCTTTAAGAAAAAGCTATTAACTAAAATCCTAGATTATATCTATTAATTATAATAGTAACTATTAGATATATTTATAAGATTTAAGACTATAATATAATAAGCTAAAAATTATGTTAGAGTTAGAAAGTAGACCCTAGAAGATTATAAGAAGGTAGAATAGGGTTAATAAAAAAGGGTATAATTTACTAATAACTATCCTAATAAAGAAGGTAGAGGATACTCTCCCTTATATAATAAATTAAATAATATAACTTTTAAACTATTAGAGTTAAATAGTAAGAAGAGGGCTAATATTTATAATAACTATTAGAAGGCTTAAAGGAATTAAGTAGTATATATATATTATAGGTAGAAGAAATATTAGGCTAAAGACTATATTAATAGACTTATTAACTACCTCTATCTAAAAAATAATTACCTATAATATCTAAGATAGCGTCGCGGGTTATATTAATCTTAGAGGAGGGCCTTATAACCTAGGAATTAACCCCTTTAAGGTAGGTAAGATATAACTTAGAGTATTAGTTATAAAAGCTATAATATACCCTTAAAAAGGAGTTTCTACGCCTTACTTTATTAAATATATTTAATAAGGTCTATAATAAGGACTATATCTTAATACTTATATAAATATAAAAAAACTATTCTAACTTATATTATTAATATATAAAATTAACCTTATAAGCTTTAATTAATTATAAAGCTATAATAAATTTTATTAATTAAGACTAAGTCTAAATATTAGGCCTTACGCCCCTAAATATTAAGGTAGTAAGGGTAGTTAATATAAATAGAAGGATAATTAACCTTATCTTATTATAAGTACTATTTTATATTAAAATTAGCGCTTTAAGTAGTTACTACTCTTATTATACTTTTAAAGCTATTCCTATATAAGGTTATTAGATAATTCTAGGCCTATTATAACTTTAATAAATTAATCCTATTATAAATTAGATTAAAGGAAAGATTAGTATAATTAATAATATTAAGGTATTAGATTAAATAGACTTTAATAATAAGGTAGAGGGGGAGATTATTTATACTTATTACTCTATAAGTAAGAAAGCTAATTAATTACCCCTAAGGGTCCTACTAGTAAAGTACTTAAAATACTTAGATATTTTTAATAAGGAGGTAGGAAGTAAGTTACTACCCTATTATAATAAACTTAATTATATTATTAACTTTTAACCTAAAACTATACTACCTTTTAACCTACTTTATAACCTATTAGAGACTAAGTTAGGCGTCTTAAAGGTATATATTAAATAGAATCTTAAATTAGACTTTATTAAATACTTAAAATTAATAGCTAGGGTATTAATCTTATTTATAAAGAAAAAGGATAGAGGCTTATACTTTTATATAAATTACTAAGGCCTTAATATAATAATAGTAAGAGATTAATATCTAATCCCTTTAGTCTTAAATATTCTAAACTAACTAAAAAGAGCTAAAATATATATAAAAATTAACTTATAAGGGGCTTATAACCTAATTTAAGTAAAAGAAGGTAATAAATAGAAAATAGCTTTCTATATTTATTATAAGCTATTTAAGTACTATATTATACCTTTTAAACTAGCTAATACCCCCTTAATATTCTAATTATATATTAATAAGGCGCTATTATACCTTATAAATATTATAGTTATTATATACCTTAATAATATCCTTATCTACTCTAATAACCCTACTAATTATAACTATTATATTAAAGAGGTTTTAATAGTATTAAGAAAGTATAATCTATTTACTAAGCTAGAAAAATATAAATTTAGTATTAATATTATAGAATTCTTAGGGTTTATTATTAGCCCTAAGGGTATTATAATAGACCTAATATTAGTAAATCTTAGACCTACTTATAGCTCTAGGTAAATCTCTAAGCAATAATAGCAAGTTTAGTAACTAGGAGTAGGTAGTAAAAAATTCTAAAAATAGTAAAACTAAAATTACCTAGAAACGCTATATTAGTCGTTTTTAATTTAAGGTTTTTAAGATTTAGGCTCGGGCCGGCCGCTACGGGAGTAACTAGAAACCTCTATAGCTCGCTTAATCATTAACGAATTTAAAAACTAACTAAAAAAATGGAATCTAAGCTAAAAATAGACTAGTAAAATATATCTATATACCTCCTACCCCCCCCCCACCCCCCCCCCCCCTACTACTACTACTAGTAGGTAATTTTATTAAAGTATGAAAAATTCCTAGTTAGTCCTAGTTAGTCCTAGCAAGTAGTCTGCTAATTAGTAAGCGGTCTGCTAATTAGCAAAAAATCTGCTAAAACCTGCTTATTATATACTATAAGTACTTGAGAGCGACGACATAAGATTTTCCTACTAAACCTACTCCTAAGTACTTATAGTACTTAAAGTAGGCTATAGATTTTTACAGATAAATATAAGTCTTAACTATTATAAATTAGCCTACTCTTATAATTATAAAGTAAGTCTAATCCTTTTTAGGCTTTTATAACTTCTATTATTAATTTATTAAGGAATATAGCTAAATTATAAGGGAACTAATAGAGTTAATAAAGCTAATAGTTACCTTTTAGTAGTTATAGTAAGCTAAATTAGCGTTTAAAGAGCTTAAAGAGGCGTATAAGGGTACTACGTAATAATATAGCTATTAAGTACTATAAACGGTACGTATACGCTTATATATAGAACTCTCTATTCTTATTAATAGTAAGACTAATTACTACCCTTCTCCTTTAAGGGGAATTCCCTCCTCTTTATACTATAGGTAAAGGGGTAGCGTAGTACTACTATATACTATAGATACTATATTAATAGTAGCGTTATATTCCTAACTAGTCCTTATAATTATCTCCCTATCTAGGCTCTTAAGCTCTAAGAGTATAGTAGGTTATAACCTATTAAAGGTACTCCCTTTATAATAGAGTATAGCTCTAAGAAGAGTATAATAATATAATTAACTATAAGGTCCCCTAAGCTAAGTCTTAAGTAATATATAGTTTTATTAAATTATAATAGTCGCGGATAATACTCTTATATATAATTCTTATACTATAATATATTCCTATTATACTTACTATTATTCTTTATTAATTTATTATAAAAGTAGTTAGAAGTCTTAGTATTTTAAAGTAAATAGGAAGTTATTACTATTAAGGGTTTATTAAGTACTTAAGGTATACCTTCCTTAGATAACTTTAATATCCTTCTTTTAATTATAATATCTTTATTTTTTATTAATTATATTAAGTTCTTTTTAGATTTTTATTTATATTATTACCCCCCTTATACCTTATAATACCTCCTTATACTCCTAGTAGTTACTTTATAAGTATTCCTTTAATAATTAACTTACCCTCTACTAATTAAAGAAGGCTCTTATAATCCCCCCTTATAATAGTACTTAACCACCTTTACTAAGTTACTTATAGCCTATTCTTATATTATCTTATATAATATACCTCTAATATATTATATTTTAAAGTAAAGAGTTATAAGTTTAATATTTTTTAGTTAAAACTTTACTTACCCCTTTAATAGTATACTTTATATACGCGCTTCCCCTAGGTTAATAAGATATAATTATTATAAGAATCTTGATACTAAATATAAATAGGAAATCCTTATTTCTACTTACTAGTTCTACTTACGCCTCTTATAAGCTTTAAACGCCGTAGCTATTACTAATACTAGCTCTAATCTCCCTTAGCTTACTAGATTCTAAAGAACCTTTAATAAGCTTATTTATTAGTGTTATTACTACCTCTACTACGCCCCTACTCCCTCTACCGCCGCTACTTTAGTAGGGGTTAACCCCGCTATTACTAGCCGTATTATAAATACCCTTAAAGGTATTCTTAATATCCTCTATTAATATATATATACTACTCTATCTCCTCTTCTAAAGCCTTATTAAAGCCTTACTAATATATTATAAGAGCGCCTCCCTCCTATTATAAAAGATAAAGATAAGGATAAAGAGGAGGATCCTATTATCCCTAATAGTAATAATAATAGGCCTAGTACTACTACTAGTATAGTATAATAGCCCTCTAGTATAATACCTTTAATAGTCTAGTTATACTAGGTTTCTTTTTCTTTTTTATTAATAATAATAGAAATCTTCTTCCCTCTTATATAATATAAATTTTATATATTAGGGTAATCTTCCTTAAATCTTTCTAATATATCTAGTATATTAACTAAGTCCTACTTATATAGCTATTAATTATAATTATAAGACTAATCCTTCTACTTTACTAAATATTAAGGTTTATTATAAGAGATTTTATAATTAAGAATAGCTTTAACTTCCTATTTATCTTTATTATTTATAAGCTCTACTTACGCGGCTTTTATAATACTCTTATTATTACCTTTATACGGCTTTATAAGTAAGACGTAAAAGATATTAGGTAGTTATAACTTATATACCTAACTACTAATATAATTAAAGACTTTAAAAGGCCTTAAATAATATTATAATAGTTTCTTAGTTACTTATATTAATCTAATATACTTTATATTTAATAAGATATAATTATCTATATTATATTATCTTTACTTTTACTACTTATTTATATACTCTACTTATATAACTTATACTTAATATAGGTACTACTTTAAACCTTCCCTTTATTTTTAAAGTAACTTAACCCTTTCCCGCGCTAATAGGGCTTCTCCTAATAATAGCTTTAAAAACTTTATATCTAACTTAGGTAAGTAGCTATAAAGTACTTTATATAAAGGTAACCTACTACTAGTATACTTTATATAATTATATATAAACTCTACTAGATAAAGTAACTCTACCTAGTTATCTTATCTCTAGGTAGAATAGTAGTATAGATACTACTTAAGCGTATTATTTTATCTCTCTATTTAACTATTTATCTAAGGGTAGAAAGTAGTATTAAGCTTTCTTTTTATATTAGTATAATAATATATAGCTACCTAGAAGCTACTTATAAATACTATCCCTTAATTACTAATAATACCTTTTAGCTAATTAAACTTTAAGAAGATTTTATAATATAATAGGTTAGTAATATTAATAGTATTAACTATCTTTATAATAGGTAAATACTTAACTACCTTAATATAATAGTTTATAACTATTAAAATTATATTATAAATACTACCCTTTTATTTACTTAGAGGGAGATTTATAATAAAATCTACTATAATTTCCTAAAAAGGTCTTAAAGGTATTAATAATAGTAATAGTATACTATAAATAGTATACCTATATAGCTTTATTAATTAGTAAGTTAAGTATTCTTATATATAATTATAAATATCTTATTCTATTAATTTCTAATAGAACTTCTATTTAATAAGTTCTTATATACGCTTCTATAAGTAGTAGCTAGTATAAGGGTTATTATAATAAAGCTTTAAGATTTCTTATCTAATTACTTTATTACTAGGTATAAAAACTACGCCGCCCTTATAAAGAACCCCTATCTTATATATTAATAGAGATATATTAGCGCCCTTTTTATAATCTTAAGACTTTAATAATTATTTTTTATTATAAATATTTATATCCCCCTCTTAGAGATATCTAAGTATCTCTAATATTAAGCTATTATATTTATTTTATATACGCTTTATTATTAACGCGGTTATAATATACCTTTCAAGTACTATTTAATTAATATTAAACTATCCTATAATAGGGTCTAGGCTATTACCTATACTACTTTACGCCCTTAAGAGCGCGTTACTCTCCCCTATTTTTAGGGTATAAGGCTTCTTAAGCCCTATTCCTAATCTTTTATACTATTTATAGCTACGGGCCTTATTATCTTATAGACCTTTATAGATATTATATATATAATACTTATTAGAAGGAATATACCTAATATTTTTTAATTTATTTTATAATATTAATAGATAAGTATCTTCTTTATCTATTATTAGTATATAATCTAGCTACTTTAATAGGGTATTAGCTAGGTTTTTAATACTTATATAATAGTATATCTTAAAGTTATATATTATAAGCTTTATTACCTAATATATTTATCTCCTTATTAATAATAATATTATCTAGAAATACCTTAAATTATTATAATTAATAATTACTATAATTAGGTATAAGCTACCTTCTAAGAAGTACTATTATATCTAGAATACCTTAATAATTATAAGTAATTCCTAATTATAAGTCTTATATCTAGTTTCTACTAAATATATCTTATAGGAATAGAAAGTAACTAGATACTACTCTACCTCCGCCCCTTTAGCGCTAATTAGGAACTTTTATAATAAGATAGCTATAATAGCTAGTATTAAAGTATTAATCTCTAGTTAGATTTCTCCTATTAAATTAAAATATATAAGTAATAGCGCCTCTTAAAAGAGTTACTTCAACTACTTAAATACTACTCTTATAATATTACTTAATATTAATTTTCTATTTTTAATATATAAATAAATATTTTTTAAATAATCTATTAATACTATAGTTATAGAGGAGTAGTACTTAATAAAATAATAATAGAAATTAGTAAATCTTAAAAAGATTTAAATATCTTTAATACTTCTAGGTTTAAGCTACTCTACTATAGTATCTACTCTACGCGGATCTATATATACGCCGTTATAGCCTATAATAAAGCTAAGGAATTCTACTTCTACTACTATAAACCTATATTTTTATAGGCTAATATAGAGTTTAAATTTATAAAGGCATTATAATATAGCCTTTATAACTCTAATATAAGACTCTTTATCCTAGGAATAGATAAGAATATTATCTAGGTAAATAATATATATAATATTAAGTAGTCCCGCTAGGGCCTTATTAATATATACTTAGAATAAGGTAGGTATGTTAGTAAGTTTAAAAGGTATAACTATATATCTAAAATAGCTATACCTTATATAGAATATAGTCTTTTATTTATTACCCTTTCTTATTTATAAGTAATAATATATATCTTTAAGGTCTAACTTAGTTAAGTACTTAGTACTAACTAATCTTATTAATATTTTATTAATTAATAAAAGGGGGTACTAATTCTTAATTATAATCTTATTAAGCACCCTATAATTAATATATAAGTATAGCGTTCTATCTTTTTTTAGTATAAAAAAAATTAGTATACCTATTAGACTTATAGAATATTAAATCTAACCCTTTTTTAAAGATTACTTAAGGTACTCCCTTAGTACGCGTAACTCTTTTTCTAATAAATTATAAAGTAGGTTAAAAGGAGGTTCCTTATTCTCCTTTATATTAATTATATAATTATAAGGTATATAGGCTAATAGCGCCCTAGTATTCTTAGTTAAGAAGATATCTTAAAATTCCTAAAATTTTAAAGGGAGCTTAATTTTAGATAGTAGGCTCTTATTACTTACTCCTAAGTATATTATAATAAATATAATACTATTAAGCTACTCCTTTAAGTCTTTAATAATATTAAAGTACTCTTTAATATTACTTTTCTTAATAGGGAATTACTAGTTTTATATAAGCTAATCTACTTAGAGATTTTATTCCTCTAATTATAAATACCCTAAATAGAAGTTATAATTAAGGTTTACTACTATAGAAAAGGCGCCCTTATAGTATTATATAATATTATTAGAGTTAATAAGTTTAATTTATCTTATATAGAAACCTAGTAATAATATTAGATTTCTAACCCTATTATATAAGGTATTATTAAAGTAAGGATCTATTTCCTACTCCTACTCCTTTACTAGGTATATATTAATATAATTAATATCTACTCTAGAGTTAATTAATATAGTAAATTCCCTTTAAAAGCGCCTAAGCTCTATTTATATTATAATAATAAGTTATTATATCTACTTTTTCCCTTATATTATAATAGTAGATATAATTATAATACTTAGGGGTTTTTTAAATTTAAGCCTTCTTTAGCTAGCTTATTACTAGAGGTCTTATTACTTATAAGCTTATTAGTTATAATACTTATAACTATTAATTTTACGCTCTAATAATCCTTAATTATATATCCCTTCTTTTAGTAGTTATAATATTTAATAGTAGAAAAGTTAGGCTTAGGCCTTTATAGAAGGTATAGTAACGCGTTAAAGCTACCCCTTCCTTTTTACTTAATATAAGGGTTATTATCTTTTTACCCTTAAAAATTTCCTCTTCCTCTTTATAAATATTAACCTCTAGTAGAAGTATTATCTCTTTAATCTTTATATATAAGTACTATTATATAAGGCTCTAGTTAAGTTACTAATATAATAAGAGTATCCCTTATCTCTAAGATATTAGGTTATATTATAAGATAATTATAAAGGTCTTTATATAATTTATTTAACAGGTTATTATAAGGTATATACTCTATTAATAGCTTAAGCTATCTTTCTAACCTAATAAGGTAATTTATAAAGTCTATAATTTTTTAATATTCCTTTTACTTAGCTTCTAAGTAGCGCTTATTAATTATAAGATATTAATTCTAAGGATCCTCTATTTAATCTATTAGAAAACTATTAAAGTATATCTAGGACTACTTATCCTTTAATATATCTTTTATATACTTATACTATATAGCCTTAAGGTCTAAGACTATATAATATAGCGCGTATTAGATTTTTATAGAGTTATCTAAAAAATAGGCTATACTTATCTTAATTATATTAATTATATTATTAAACTATTCTTAATATTCTTATATTAACTTCCTATTATATATATATAGGTCCTACGGCCTAAGTATATAAGTCTTATATTAAGGACGCTTTAGCTCTAATTCTTTAATTAATAATAAGTAGTAGTAATAATCTACTTAAGTAGTATTATTAGTATATATTTCCCTTTCTAACTTTAGTAAGTATTATCTTAACTCCTTTATTTACTCCCTCTTAAAGACTTCTTCTTTAAGTTCTTATATTCTTTATAATAGTACTTCTTAGGTATTAGGTAGTAGGGACTTAGTTTATACGCCTAATAGCTACCCTTAAATAGTTAGTTATAATCGCGATATATCTATTATTAATTTATTAACTAATTCTTAAGACTTACTTTCTCTATAAACCTAGTCTCTTATATTTAAGTAGGTTATATATACTAGTTAACTAACCTTTGCACCTTACGCTTATAATAACCCTTCTCTACTTATCTTACTAATAGTTAGGCTACTACCCCTAAGTAGGGTAGAGTAATTAAAATATAAGGGTACTATATAATAATATAGCTATTAAGTACTATAAATAGTATATATATACTTATATATAGAACTCTTTATTCTTATTAATAGTAAGACTAATTACTACCCTTCTCCTTTAAGGGGAATTCCCTCCTCTATATACTATAAGTAAAGGGGTAGTATAGTACTACTATATACTATAGACGCTACGTTAATAGTAGCGCCGTATTCCTAACTAGTCCTTATAAGGCGTTTACTAAGGCGCTACTACTAGTATATTATAATCCTAACCTACCTTTATAAATAAAAATAGATATAAGTATATATATACTATTAAGGGTATATTTTTAAAGGAAGGATAATACTTATACCTATCTAATTATATTTTATAGCTATAAATTTAACCTAGTTAAAATAAATTATAGTACCCTAGATTAAGAATTATTAGCTATTATAATATCCTTTTAGGTATAATAGAAATACCTTAAAGGAGCCTAATACTATATTATAATTATTATAAACTATTATAACCTTAAATTATTCCTTACTAATAAGACGCTAAGTTAATACTAGGCCTATTAGGTAGAGTTTCTTTTAGTATTTAATTTTAAAATCTAATACTAGTTTAGGAAGAGGAACCCCGCTAATATACCCTTATAAAGGGCTAATTATAATAAGTCTAATACTACTTATATTATAGTCCCTTTCTTTAAGTTAGTACTTATAATTATTAAAGAAGGGCGAGATATAGCTTAATAGGTAATAATAGACCTAGAATTAATAGAATAGGAAGATAACTAGACTAAGAAGCTCTTATAAACTATTCTTAAAGAAATCTTAGAAAAACTTAAGACTAATATTAGAGCTATTAGGGCTAAAGGACTAAGTTATAAATAGCTATTAGGCCTTCTATATTTTTAAGGTAATTATTTCTATATACTTAAGGATATAAATCTAAAGGTCTATATAAACTAACCGCGAGGAATTAAATTTAGAATTAAATTTATAAAGTTATATAATACTAAACCTATATACGGTATAAGCTAGCTGTAAGTAGTTTAGTAATTTAAGTTAATACTAAAGATAACCCCTAAGTACCGAAAAAACGGTTAGTCTAGGTCTATATTATATAAAATTTCTATAATTCCCTAATAGTAGGCTATCTTAGTTATAACTAGATTATCTTAACTATCTACTATTAGTTCTACTAGCTATTACTAAGTAATAACGTAGGTAACTATATAAAAATATATAATACCTATTAAAGAACTAAAGCTTTAAAATACCTATTATATAAGGAATTAGCATCTATTCTAACTCCTAATATATTATAAAGGTCTATTATAATAGACTTTATTATAGACCTCTTAAATAGTAAAAGCCCTATTAATAATATCTCTTATAATTATATTATAGTAGTAATAGACTATTTTAGTAAGATATACTATTATATTATATATTATAAATCTATAATCTCTAAATAACTTATAGTACTATTCTCATAAGATATATTTTAATTATATAGAATACCTAATATAATTATTAGTAACTAATATACTCTCTTTACCTTATATTTTTAGTAAATACTTATAAAAGCCCTTAATATAAACTATAAGCTTTTAATAGTATATTATTAATAGATAGATAGCCTAATAGAGTAGTAAAATTAAGTTATTAAATAATACTTATAAGTCTTTATAAATTATTAATAGAATAACTAGGTTACTCTACTTAGCCTTAGAGAATATATTTATAATAATAATATTATATAATATTATATATTAAAGCCTATTCTTTATTTCTAGTAGTAGAGAGCCTAAACTATTTTAGTTAGTAGATACTCCTAGCTATATTAGCCCTAGTATAACTACCTAGGAAATAGTAAAAGAACTAGAATACCTTAATATAATCTTTAAGGAAGAGCTTATTATAGCCTAAAATACCTAGGCTTAATATTATAATAAGGGGAGAAAGCCCTTAACCCTCTAATTAAGAGACCGCGTTATACTATATAATATCAATATCTTATTATAAAGACCTTATAAAAAGCTAGATTATAAAAAAGTTAGCCCCTTTTTAATAGTAGAGGCTACTATACTTAATACTTATAAAATTAAGTTACTTTTATAAATAAAGGTATACCTAGTATTTTATATATATTTAATAGAACCCTATTATATTAATATAATTAAAGGTTATATTATACTACTACTACCTCTAATTAGTAAAATTATAGAGTATAATAATAAGAGAGAGTATAAAGTATATAAGATCTTAAACTCTAGACTCTACTATTATAAACTATAATATCTTATAACCTAGAAGGGATATAAACTAGAGGAAAATTTATAAGAGTTAATAAAGGATATATAAAATATATTAAACTTAGTTTAATAATTCTATTAAAAGTATCCTTTTAAAGTATTATTATAATAGTATAAGTATAAAGCCTTAGAGGTATAAAGCCTTAAGGTATAAAGCTACTAATTAAACCTTTTAAGTTATTTTAAAATAGGTATAAATATAAGGCTATTTCTTATATATTTAAGAAGCGTAGAGCTATTATAATATATAATTTAAGGGTATAAAGCTATTTCTTATATATTTCTTATATAAAGCTATTATAATTATATAATTTTAGGGTATAAAGCTATCTTATAGAAAATAAACTATTTAACCTAGGCTATTAAGTTTATAATTATAGTAATAAGCCTATTAATTAGAATTAGGTTAGTACTTTATACTTTATAAGATTTACTACTCTATACTCTTATAAATCTCTAACTTAATTATACCCTCCCTTAGCTTAATAGTCTATTATTTCTATATTACTACTTAAGATAATAAACCTTATAAAGCCCTATATAGTTTAAGCTTATATTAGGCCTATAAAACTAAGGAAGGTCTTATTAGTACTATTATTATATCGCGGAATTCTAATTATTAGATACTTAGCGAGGCTATTAATATTATAGACTAAGTATTCTAGGAGGCCTACTATAGCTATAGATTAAAAGATAAATTATACTTAGAGTACCTATTTTTTAACCCTATAATAGAGGATATCAACTATCTATTAGAGGTCCTTACTCTTAATAGTATTATAAGTAGATCTAATAGGGGTATATTACCTAAACGCGTAAAGCTATTAAACTTTATTATAAGTATTATTATTCTTAAAGCTATCCCTATTATTAGTATTAAGGCTTAGTAGCCTCTAGATTTTAACGCTATAGGATTTACTATCTTAGAGCCTCTAAGGATCTATTAAGGTAATATATTTAGTATTAAGTTTAATAATAGATATAGTATATTTAATTAGTTTAATAAAGATAAATACTATATATATATTCTTTATAATTAAGAAGATTATAACCTAGAAATATACTATACTACTACCTTATAGTAATTAAACTTAAAGGCTACTAAAGCCTAGGTTAAAGGATTAACTACTACTAGAGCTAGCTCTTATAAGCTTAAGTCCTCTCCTAGGCCTTTATAAAGCTCTAATATACTAACGCGTTAATTATAATCTATCTAGATATTAACTATAAATTCTATAAAGGGTAAAGTACCCCTATTAGTACCCTTATACTTAAAATTTTTCCCTAACCTTTTAGATAAATTTACCTACGCGCCTTACTAGCTATTAGATATAAAGGCTAGTAAATCTAAAGAGATTTATATAAGTAGTATTATTAGTCCTATCTAACCTTATATTTATAATATAACGGAAATATCTTATAGCTATAATATAATAGAAATAGAGGCTACGCCTCCCTTAATACTTAATACTAGGAATCTTTAAAGGGCCTTTACTAATCTAATTAGGTAATATATTTATATAGTTACTATTATAAAGTACCTAGATAGCGCCCTACTTATTTAAGTAGATATAATAGTACTTACTAAAAAAGCTATTAGGGATATTATACCCTTACTTAGGGCTATTATTATAAAGGATAAAAAAGCCTTTAATATAACTAAGAATAGTATTACCCCTAGGATATATTAAATACTTCTTTAGGGTAAATAAGGTCTTAAAAACCTTATAAGCTAAGGTAAAATAACTTTATAATAAGGTTAGATAGCTAACTATTCCTATTATAACCTATTATCTAGATATTAGTTATATTATAGACTATAAAGGCCCGCCTTATTATAATACCTTAGATATATTACGCCCTTAATACGCGAGCCTTAGCAGATATTATAGTCGCTTACTAAGTGGAATATACCTTGGTATAGCGAGTCGAGCGACCGCTTACCTAGTCGCTCTAGTTAATATAGAATAACCATAGCGAGCTAGGCGATCGCGCGACTAGTCGCTCTAATTAACGAAGAGCGATTACTAGCGATTAGTACGAGTATAGACTTTCCTATATCTATATAAATAGTATTACTTTCTATCTAGATAGGAGCTTCGTGCTTAACTTATATTATTTACTAGACTATCTCCTAGATACTAAATATAATACTACACCTGTACTAGACTAGTTTAGTACGAAGCCTATTTACCTTAGTCCTTAATACTCCTCTCTACGAGATCTACTATAGACCCTATCTACCGCTAAGAGACACGGGTCGTAATACTTTAAGCACCCTCAAGATAAGTACCTTAAGATAAAGGGACCTCACCCCAAGTAAACGTGGTCCACGATAGTTAATAATAGTAGAAGTTAAAGAAGGTATTAAGATTACTAAACTAGACTTATATTATAGCGACTAAGACAAGCTTAAAGAGTAGTTAGTATAGATATAGCTATACTTCTCTTTTAATAAGGACGCTATTAGATTAAAGAAGTAACCGCTATTTATAATAACTTATATAAGAGGACGGGCCTAGCGTTAGTCCGCCCCATTTCTCAAACGATATATAGAAGATCCTGATAACGAGGATAATATCTCTATTAAGTTATAGATAGAAAGCTTAGCGCTTTTCCGAGAAGAGATAAGACGAATATTCGGACCTTCTAATAAAGCAAGTATAGTAATAAGAGTCATCTAGCATTTGACGTAGAAGAAGTTAGTATCCGAGTATACGACACAGTTTTAATAATACTTTATAAGAACCGACTAGGATAATAACGTATTAATAGTAATGTATTAACGTGGATTAAAACCCCAAGTAAAGAAGGAGCTTATACGAGATAGAGCCTAGAGTAATAATCTTGATTCGCTTATCAGGAACTCGACTAGAATCGATAATCAGATCTATAAGTTAATAATAAAACTACGCCACGATAGTGGAGTTTTAGGACTTAATTACACCGGATTCTATTCAGGAGGAAGTCACGGGAAGAAACGAGCCCCACGCGATCCTTATAGACTAATGCCAATAGAATTAGACTTCACACAGAAGAAGAAAACGTTCGGAGGTAAGAAATAGTACGGGGGTAAGAAAGTAATGAATTACTATAGCTGTGGTAAACCGGGCCACATCGCTAAAGACTACAGGTCGAAAAATATAGTAAAACGACCTCAGTTAAATGTATTAGAGAGAGTTCTAGTCAGGAAGACTAAACCTCTAAAGGATTAATAAGAAACGGAGTACGACGATAATAAGCTAGATATAATTATAGACGATTTACTAGCCCTCGTTAATCCGCCTATTAATAAAGAACTTCAGACTAGAGAGGAAGAATTACGCGAAGAAATAGCTAAGAAACAGCGAAACATTATAAAGATCGAATAAAGGCTCGCGGATATTCACGAATAACTTAAGGAACTAGGTTCTAATAATAATAGTAATAGTAGTTACGTTTATAGGAAAGAACCTGAATAAAGCTGAGATAGCGAGGATAATTCCGATTAGGAAAACCTCAGCCATACTTCCAGGAAATATAAAAATATATAAAAGGGGAAGGAAAATAGCGTAGCATCTCGAGCTTCTACATTAAAAGATCCACAGATAAAACTCGAGGAACGAGTGGAGTTCTATTAAGAAAAGGTATTAGGAGGACTTCTTTAGAAGGAGTTTAGAAACGACTTAGTATATCTATAGCACGGAGTAATATACTAGTCAGCCTATACCGATAAAAACTACATGATTTATTACTAAGCGAAAATAAACTTGGGTAAAGTAATTAGAGTACGCACGTATAGAAATATTTAGTTAAGTTACTATAATATAAGTTATTACTAGCACTTAGTAACTAAGAGATCGAGGAAATAGTTTCTAAACTATGACTAAAGATGGCATAGTAGTCTCCACGGACACCTCAAGCATAACGAGCGTATATTAGAGTACTACTTGACGGATTAGTATACTTGTTTCCACGATAATTACAGAAAACACATATATATAAAAAGAACTACCGGATTCCTACCCTTTTCGGGAAAAGAGTAATCCCTTATACTAAGGGGAAGTACAAGGAGATTAATATCCTAACCCTAAAAACACGTTAGTTATACTTAACGGAGTATATAACACACGTGAATATACCGGTTAGAATAAATAGTTAAAGAACCATAGTAATAATAGATTCTAGAGCATCTAGAAACTTTATCTCCGAAGTATTAGTACGGTTAGTAGGCCTACTAACGCGAAGAAAGAAGTTACTATATAACCTATAGATGGCCGACGGGTTAAAACTATTGACAGGAAGTATAGACGAGGAAATAACCTCGCTACCATTTATAATTCAACGCTATTATAAGGAAATGTCCTTTAATATTATTAGGATGGCCACTTATTATATTATTCTAGGCATGCCTTAGTTAAAGAAGTATAACCTAGTAATTAACTAGAGAAGAAAAGTACTTAAGTTTAAGAGAACTGGTAATATCGCTAGATTCTAACCTACACGCCGATAGTAGACGACGGTAGATAAGAAATTAAACCGAGAGGTTAAGGCATATATTGCCTCCATTTTAAATAAGGATGGCCTTAAAAGAAAAAGGATCCGGCTTAATAGATACTAGTAACGGTCCGCTAGATTAAAAAGTTAGAGTTCTTGAAGTAACTAATAGCACTCCTAATATCTTATAAGAGTATTAAAGATAGAAACGCCTCTTTATAAAAGAGATAATAGCGAAAGCTCTACCTAAATACTAACCTTAGGATTATGAAATTAAACTCGAACTAGGGAAGGTACTAATATTTGGACCTATTTATGCGTTATCTGAAAAGGAACTCTTAGTACTACGCGGGTACTTAGACGAGAACCTAAAAAAGGGATTTATTCGAGAATCTAAATTACTAGCAGGATATCCGATACTCTTCGTAAAAAAAGAAGGACGGATCCTTATAGCTATACGTCGACTATCGAAAGTTAAATAATATGACGATTAAGAATTATTACCCGCTACCTAATATTAGTAAGCTGCAGGATCGGCTAGCTAAAGCAAAAGTCTTTATAAAGTTAGACTTACGAGGAGCGTATAATCTCATTCGAATAAAGGAAGGTAACGAATAGAAAACAGTATTTAGGACTCGATATAGATATTACGAGTACCTAGTCATGCCGTTTAGCCTTACTAACGTACTAGTAACCTGCTAGGCACTAGTCAATAATATTATACGGGTATAATTAGACTATTCGGCTATTACGTACCTCAATAATATATTAATCTACTCTGAGTTAATAGAGGAACACGTCCCTTATATATAGAATATATTAACATGTCTATCTAGGGCTAGGCTCCTCCTTAAACTAGAGAAGTACGAGTTTTATAAGACCTTAATCGAGTTCTTAGGGTTTATAGTAATAACTAAAGGCGTTTATATAAGCCCTGAAAAGATTCAGGCTATATAGGAATAGCCTACACCACATGATATTAAATTAGTATAAGGGTTCTTAGGATTCGCCAACTTTAACAGACGTTTCATAGAAGGCTATTCTAAGAAGGCCTTGCCACTTACGGAAATCACTAAGAAAGAAACCGGATTTCGATGGGATACTAACTAAAAGAAAGTATTTGCCGAGCTAAAGCAAGCTTATATAGACCCGCCTATACTCTATACGTTTCATAACGGAGAACTAGTACGTATCGAGACAGATGCTTCGGATCTTATAATAGGAGCTTGCTTATATTAGTAAAAGGATAGCAAATAGTATCTAGTAGCATACTACTCACGTAAGATAATAGCGGTAGAACAGAATTATAATATACACGATAAAGAGCTTTTAGTAGTCGTCTATTCCCTGTAGTATTAGAGAGTTTATGCCGAAAGTTATTCTGAACTCACTATCTTTACTAACTATAAGAACCTAGTTAGGTTTACTACGACTAAAGAATTAAATCGACGACAAGTTAGATAGGCTAAGCTTCTCGGACAATATAAGTTTATAATTTAGTATACCCTAGGTAAAGATAATAGACGAGTAGACGCTTTAAGTAGACGATCTAACTATATATAAACGAAAGATATTACGGATTAACCTATTTTAAAATAAGAAGAAGATAGATCGTTAGTATTAATAAGAAGTCTAGTAACGACTATACATATTATAATACATGCGGTTCTAAACCTAAAGGAAGTATATATTAATAATACCCTAGCTAGTAAGCTTAGGAAATAATAACCTAACCGAGACCTATTATTATATAAATAAAAAGTGTACTTACTACTAAAGGCGGTTAAGGAAGTAATTAGAGATTACCACGATGATCTACTACTAGGATATCCGGGAGTATCTAAAACGTTAGAACTTATTTAAAGAATATACGCCGTATTAAACCTGCGAGCGTTAATTAAATAATATATCAGGGAATATATATATTACTAGCAGAATAAGTCTATAAGACATGCTAAATACAGACAGATTCAGTTTACTAAAGTTCTAGACACGCTATAGAATAATATTATAATGGACTTTGTCGTTAAATTACTACCGTTAATTAACCCGGTAACTAATAACAAGTATGATTTAGTAATAGTTATTATAGATAAACTTACCAAGTATATAATTATAATACTATATAAAGAAACCTATAACGCTAGTTAGCTTGGTTTTATCTTATTAGATAGACTTATTAGAGATTATAGTATACCGGAATCAATTACTTTAGATAGAGACAAGCTCTTTACTTTAAACTATTAGAAGACCTTAATCGCGTTAATTAGAACTAAACTACGAATATTAACAGCGTATTATCTATAAACGGATAGATAAACTAAACGTACTAACTAAACGATAGAAGTATACCTTAAATACTACGTTAATAAAAGATAAAATAATTAGGTTACGCTACTCCTAATAGTATAATTGGCATATAACGATAAAAAATCAGATACTATAAGGCTATTACCGTTCTTTATAAACTACGGACGACATGTAAATTTATTCTTAAATCCTAGGCAAGGACTAGATACCGAGAAGGCCTTAGTATTAATATCTAATATAAAAAGTCTATATAGAGACATGTAGTAAAAGATTAGCGAGGTTAATACTTCTATAAAGAAGTTAGTTAATAAGAAAAGAAGAAATAGACCTCAGCTAAAGAAGGGGGATAAAGTATACCTCTTTATAAAAAATCTAAAAGGTATAAGACTAAGTAAAAAACTAGACCACGTTAAAGTCGGACTATTTCTAGTTATCTAAGAAAAAGGACTAGTTAACTTCAAGTTATAACTTCTACCCGACGCTAAAGTATACCTAGTATTTTATATCTTAATATTAGAACTAGCAGACCCTAATACGCCTTTATAGGAAACCTTCTATTTCTAGATAAAAGAAGAGAATGAATTCGAAGCCGAAAAGATTCTATTATAGAAAGGTTAGAGCTACCTAGTAAAATGGAAAGGATACGAGGACTCGGAAAATACCTGGGAACTAGTTACGAATCTTATAAACTGTTAAGAGCTCCTCTAATAGTATTATTAAACCCGGACACACCCTAAGCGATCCACTCGAGAGCTCCAGGCGAGAGAGTCCCGGAACCCTCGAACTCTAAAAAAGTAGGACAAGTAGCGAGCGCTTTCTTAACCTCGCCAGCCTTTTTAAGCTCCTCTAGACGTTCTAATTCCTTAATATCGTCAAGACCCTTATTAAACATCCGTTATTCACGCTCTTTTAGGAAACGCTTCTATTAACGAAGACGTTTCAGTTTTATTTATTTCTAACGAGTAATTTCGCTACTCTAACGAGTAGCTTCGTTAGCGGCCTCCTACGCTACTTCTGTCTCTATCTCTTCGCGCTCAAGTTTCTCTATGGCCTTATTAATACCGGAGAAGTGGACGACCGGCACGGCAGGCTTATACTACTTCCCTAGCCGAATGCATTCTACGCACCTTTAAGAAAGGGAAGACACCCGATACTCCTTTTAAGACCTAGTATATCGCAGACATAACACCATCGCAATTACTCCCCTATAGGCCACTCGATCTAATAGTTCGATACGGCGTCGTTATTATACTAACGATATAAATGCTTATTTAACCTTTAGGACAAAGGTTTAGGGAAGGAGGGGTAATGTTACGCCCTTGGTACGCGAGCCTTAGCAGACGTTATAATCGCTTACCAAGTCGAATATGCCTTGGCATGGCGAGTCGAGCGACCGCTTACCTAGTCGCTCTAGTCGATATAGAACGACTATAGCGAGCTGGGCGATCGCGCGACTAGTCGCTCTAATTAACGAAGAGCGATTACTAGCGATTAGTACGAGTATAGACTTTCCTATATCTATATAGATAGTATTACTTTCTATCTAGATAGGAGCTTCGTACTTAACTTATATTATTTACTAGACTATCTCCTAGATACTAAATATAATACTACACCTGTACTAGACTAGTTTAGTACGAAGCCTGTTTACCTTAGTCCTTAATACTCCTCTCTACGAGATCTACTATAGACCCTGTCTACCGCTAAGAGATATAGGTCGTAATAAGATATACTCTTATAATATATTAAATTAGGCTATATTATAACTAATCTATTTATATAATTTACTAAAAAATAACCCGCTCTTATAAAGCTAGAAGACTTAAGGCCTAAAGATTAAGACTTAGAGTAGGATATTAATAGGAGACTTAGAGGCTAATAATAAGGTATTAAGCCTTATAAGGGCTATAAGGTATAAGGGGGGGGACTATAAATAGGAGGAGTAGCTAATAGCTCTAACTACTTATATTAGCCCTAATAGATATATCTTAGTTTATAAGAATTAATAATAATATAACTTAATATAATATACCCTAGGCGAGCTAATAATATAGAACCGTTATAGTAGGTAATATAAATAGTAGGGAGTAAATTAGATGTTTTAACTTATAAATATAATAGTATATCTATAAAAATCTATAGCCTACTTTAAGTACTATAAGTACTTAGGAGTAGGTTTAGTAGGAAAATCCTATATTATCGCTCTTAAGCGCTTATAGTATATAATAAGTAGGTTTTAACAGATTTTTTACTAATTAGTAGACTACTTACTAAGTTAGTAGCTACTTACTAGGACTAACTAGAACTAACTAGGAATTTTTTATACTTTAATAAAATTACCTACTAGTAGTAGGGGGGAGGAGGGTAGGGGGTATATAGATATATTTAACTAGTCTATTTTTAGCTTAGATTCTATTTTTTAAGTTAGTTTTTAAATTCGTTAATAATTAAGCGAGTTATAGAGGTTTCTAGCTACTCTTATAGCGGCTAGCTTAGCCTAAGCCTAAATCTTAAAAACCTTAAATTAAAAACGACTAATATAGTATTTCTATATAATTTTAGTTTTACTATTTTTAGAAATTTTTACTACCTACTCTAGGTTACTAAACTTACTATTATTACTTAGAGATTTACCTAGAGTTATAAGTAGGTCTGAAATTTACTAATATACCTATTCTAATAGCGTTTTATACCTAGTAATAAGATGGATATTTCCTTTTATTTAAACTAATATTAGATATATTAGTAGGTAAGGTAAATAGTAGGGAGTATATTACTAAGATATATTAGTAGGTAGGCGGCCTATCTATATAATAGTATTAGCTTGTATACTTATATAGTAATATAGATAATTCTAATAGTATTATATATCTAGTAATAAGATAGGTATTTCCTTCTATTTAAATTAATAGTAGATATATTAGTAGGTATTACTATAAAATAGGTAAAATATAAATAATACTAGGATTTTATTATTATTTATAATCTATATTCTAGCTATTAGTATATAGAATTTAATAGGTAAATCTAGTATATAAGGTTAGGAGGGATATAAGAATATATTTCTTTATAAATAAACGCTAGAATATTAATAAATAGGGAGTTAAATTTATATTAGGGGACTTATACTCCCTAGAGATATAGGTTATAAGGAAGGAAGGGGGAGTATTAACGCGTCTCTAGATATATAATATATATAACCCTAGCTTAGAGTCTAGGACCTTAATAAATAGCCCCTTTATACTACTAGGGGTAAAAGAGTAACTAAATTAATTAAGGGAATATATATTAATAGGAGACTTTAACCTTTATTACTTAAACTAAAATAATAGGGATAGATATATATATTATAAAGTAGTAGATATACTAATAGATATTATAAAAAAAAGGGGAATAGAGCTTACCCTATTAGAGGATATAATAACTTAGAGGGTAAAGAAAGTAGAAAGTAGTATTAACCTAATATTTATAATAGAGGCTATTAAATAAATATTATTAAAATATTATATTAAGTTAAATCTCTATTATAAATTTAATTATATCTTAATATATATAGAGGTTAACCTTAAGGTAGAGGTAGTAGTTCTACGCCTATAATAGGTATAAAAGATAGTAGACCTAGAGGAGATAGAGAAGTAAGTAGGTACCCTTTAATACTTACTATTAAAAGGGGATTTAATAACTAGGGAGTAGATTAATAGCTACTTAGCTAAAATACTTTATAAATTAATAAGAATTATAGAGAGGATAATATTATAAGTAAAGCCCTCCTTAAGGGTAAAGTCTTTTTAGAACTCTAATTATATAAAGGTTATAAAGGAGGCGCTAAAGCTTAGGATAGAATATAGTTATAAAAGAAGTTAAAGGAGTCTAAAAATATAATAAAAGGCTTAGAAGATTAAAGGGAGGGTATTAAAAAAAGTAAAAGTACTCTATTATAAGGAGGGAGTATATAAAGTATTTTAATTACCTAATAGACTTTAGAAATTAGTTAAATAGGATTAAAAGAGAAATATACTACCTTAAGAACTCCTAAAGTTCCCTACTTTTAAGGAGGATAGGGAAGGCCTTAAGGTAAAGTTATTTTAAAAGAAGGTAGAAGTCTTTTAAAGGACCTTCTTCCCTCTACCCTTAAGGGTAGATCTAAGTAATACCTAGGGGTTTTAATATAATATACCCCTAATAATAAATATAATAATTATTAAAGAGGAAGTCTATAAGGTAATTAATAGGTTAAAATAAAATTAAGTATTAAGGATAAATAGGATCCTAAATAAGTTCTTAAGAATAGTAGAGGGGGAGCTACTACCTAGCTTTATATGCTTATTCTAGGCTTATTTAAAAGTTAGATATTATTTAATAGAATTTAAAAAGGTTAATATAATTATCTTAAAAAAGTTAAAGAAAGAGGATTACTTTAAATTAAAGTTATACTACTTAATTACCCTACTTAATACTTTAAGGAAAGTATTAGAGGTAGTTATTATAAAAAAGCTAGGTAACCTTATAAAAGAATATAAACTACTACCCTTATAATAGAAAAAAATAAAGAGGGGGAGGTTAATAATAATATCCTTTAAGATAATAATAGAGGTAATATATATAATATAAAATTATAGTAAATCTAATATAATAAGCATATTATTATTAAATATTATAAGGGCCTTTAATAATATCTCTTATAAGAGGTTATTATATAACTTAAAGAGGAAAGGGGTCTTAATCCTTATTATATAATAGGTATAAAGCTTTTTAATAAAAAGGGTTATAATAATTATATTAAGCTAGGAGATAAATATAATAAAAATAATAGAAACTAGGATCCCTTAGAGATCTTTAATATTACTTATTTTATTTCTATTTTTTAACTCCCTACTTATAAAGGAATATATAAAGATAAAACTCTAAGTATAAATTAAAGGCTTTATTAATAATATCTACCTAATAATATATAATAAAAGTATTAAAGAGAATTATAAGATCTTAATAAAGGTATATAAGATATACCTTTATTAGGTAAATATATATAAGGTAACCTTTACCCCTTATAAATATAAGTTAGTCTACTTATTAAAGAGCTTAAAGAAATTTAATATAAAGGTAATAATAGACCTTAAAGTAATAGTAATATATCTAGAAATATTAATAAAAGTCCTTAGGCTTTATATTAATAATAAACTAAGGTAGGGCCTATATATTAATAAGATAAGGTTAAAAATAGAGATATAAAAGCTAGCCTTATTAATTATTATTAATTTAATATAAGGTATTATACTTAATAGGATAAGATAGGTTTATAATATTATAATTTAACTAGTAATAACCTATATAATAGAGATATAATATAATTTAAAAGGGATATTAAAGGTAAAAAGGCTAATATTATAATATTAAAAATTATATAAAATAGGTACTTAAGGATAGTATTTAAAGCCTTTAAGGTAATTAATATATAAGTCTTAAAAGTAGAATTAAGGGTCTTATTAATAAGGATAAGCCTTAATTAATTAATATTATATATATTAATAATATAAGGGATCTACTTATTAATTAAGGAAGGGAACGCGAGGATCTATTATAAATTAAAGGGGAAAAGAGGAAAGGAGAAGAGGGTAGTAAAGACTCTAATAGAAGAGAAGTAGTCCTAGGTAAGGGGAGCCCTCTAAGTAGTGGTAAAGGGAGGGGATATTAAAGTAGTAGCTTAAGGCCCTAAAGGTAGGGAAATTATAAAGAGAGATAACTTTACCCTTAAAGAGATTAAGAGGTAGGTAAAGGAGAAGTAGAGAGAGAAGTAGCTAAGATACTAAGAGTATATCCCTAGCTATATAAAAATAGTAGTATAAAGGGGAGAAATTTAAGAGATAAGAGTTAATCTTTATATAAGGCTTTTTAAGGCTAAGAGCTTTATAAGTATTTAATTATATATAAAGAAAATAGGACTACGCGCCTTCTTATATAAGAGGAGGGTATTAAGGGTTAATAGTATTAATTATAAATATAAATAAAAGTATTAAAATATTAAGTATATACTTATATTCTACCTTAATTATATAAAAGGGAGGAGGCTAATATTTTAAAGGATAGAATTAAATAATTTCTATTAAATTATATTAATTTTAAAGGAGTTAAAAGTAGTAATTAAATAGGTTATTTAATAGGGTATATTTAACTAGTTTATACTAATAAGGGAGTAACTCTTTAAGGTTATATAAGAGTAAGTAGGCTCTAACTAGATAATAAAGGGATAGGTAACCCTAATAATAAGAGAAAATAAGATAGTATAAAAAGTATAAAATAGGGTAGTATATAATATTTAGAGATCTAAGAGTATAATAATAAGAGGGGTAGAAGAGGAGGTTTTCTTTTATAAATTATAGTTTCCTCTAGTAAGCTAGATATAAACTACCCTTATTAACTCTAAGTAAATAGATAGTAGAGTATAAAATATAAATATAAATATAAATATAAATATAAATATAAATAGGTAAATCTATTTATTTAGATATATCTTTTAAAGTATTATATTAATTTTAATTATTTTTAGAGCCTTAAATAGTAGAATAGAAGCTATATAACTTTATTTAAGTAGAAAATATTATAGAGTATAAGAGTAGATATAAGTAGAATATAAAGAAATATTAGAGTTCTAATATTCGCGCTAGTCTAGGAAAGGAATCTAGAGTACTTATTAACTAATAGATAAGCTGCGATAAGCTTAGGGTCCTAATTTCCGTATATTCTATTATAGTAAGAAGATATAAACATCTCTAAACTAAGAGTAATACGTAATCGCTTGCTAACTAAGGTGCCGCCGCTTTACTCTCCTGCTAACGTCCGTTTCATTGATATACTCTCCTTCTACTCCCTTATACTCCCTCGCTACTCCCTCATACTCCCTTAATGCTCCTCCGTGCTCCCCGGTACTCCCCCGTACTCCCCCGTACTCCCGCGATACTCCCTCTAAAGCGGCCCTGCTCCCTTTCCCGATCGAAAACGGTAATTCTTAATCTTAAGTTCGGGGTATATATAATATATATATATTATGTATACCCTGAATTTAGGATCTGGAATTACCGTTCCGGAACGGAAAAGGGAGCAGAGTCGCTTTAAGAGGAGCGCTAAGGGAACACTGAGGGAACACGGGAGAGCATCAAGGAAGCGCTGAGGGAGCATGAGGCGCAGCAGGCGAGCAGTGGGAGGCGCAATAAGAGAGGGCAGATTCTGACTCCTGATATGGTTGCACTACACTTGGCTATAATTGCTCCTGACCTTTGCCTAATAGTGTTGCCTAGACTTCTCCAGCTTCGCCAGCTCCTAGTCTCATCTTGTACCAATCAAAATGCTGCTGGTCCGCCACGAGCAGGGTTCCGCCGAGGGAGACAGGGTCTCAGAATGAAGCAAGGTAGGCTGGAGAGGGAGATGAGGGCCTCGTGGACGGTCCGTTCCGGCGTACTCCTCCACGGTCTAGACGAGCACGACGTTGAACGATCTAGTGGAGGTCAGTCGTCGAGAGGAGAGGGTCGATGGGGACCGATGTCCGATGAGAAAGTGGAGAGCATGAAGAGGCGTGGGCAAAACAATATTCCAAGGTTAGCGTGGGGAGAGCATGGGGTACCACCGTACGAGGGGGTAATCAGATCCGCCCTGGCGAGGATTGTGCTCGTTCGTTGGTGCTTCAACAAGTGACGAATCGAGCTTTGCTTTGGGTTGCCATTCTCCTACTCGAGTAAGGTCGAGTCGAGCGAGGACGAGAGAAACATCTGTGACTGGGTTTTCGTTTCCTCAATGAGAGAGCTTGTTCCCAATCCGGGGGTGATTCCATGCAGGCTGCGAATGCGCAACCATCAGGTAGAGCAACAGGCTCAGGTAGCAGTAGCAGTAGCAGTATGGACTTTGTCTCCTTCTATTTCATGATCGCCATCACCAGTCATGGCAGGCGCTGTGCTTTTCACAAAAACGCCGTAGAGCGGCCGACGGATGAGAGCCGTAAGAGGACAATGCTGCCTGTAAGCTGTCAGTCCCTGTCGGTATTCTCACCGGTCACAATTTCATTTTCGAGGTCGTGACACGTGCTAGTTCAACGGGGCAATAGTATTAGCAATAGATGTTGCTTGTAGGGACAAGGACAGTGCCTTAGGTGGTGACTGGACGCCCTTGAAGGCAAAAAGGCGCTGAGAAATAGGTCCAAGCGATAGGGCGTGGGAGGGGTTGCCGGAAGCCAATCGATTTTCTCTAGGGAGGGAACTGATGGGCCTGAACAAGGTAGCTTTGGGCACCCACGCATGCCTCTAGGGTCGGCATCATCCCCGGAATAGCGGCCTCCGTCCACACAAACGATTGTATAATATTGAATACTGGACAAACCAGCCATCAAGACCTTGTGTAACGCTTCCGTGTAAGCCTCTCCGTCGGAGAGCATGGTCAGGCTGCTTTTTCCCCGCTCGCGCCTGATAGTGGTAGAAATTGATTTCACTCCTGTCCGATCCCTTCACTGGCGATAGAATCCCCACCTCATGGGAACAAATCCCCGACGAATCGGGTGATTCCCAATCCCGTCCGAGCTGGGCGTCATCTGAGAAGAAAGAGAGGAAGAGAAACGGACAGAAGTGAGTGAGAGAGGAGAAGCGTGATCATGCCCAGATGACCGCTGTATCCGATGACGAGGAGGAGGCTTCCGTACATCATGGTTTTTGCAAAGATGGTGGCTCGGGAATATAGGGTTCATTCTGCGGCAATTGTATCGGTGACTTTCTGCCATTGTGCCTTGAATAAGGGGCAGGTCGCCTTCTTGTTGCCGTAGAGAATGCATGGAAAGGAAATTATGCCACGATAAACTCGATATCGTCCAAAACAGTCGTTCCGTAGTCTAGTCATTCTGCTTCAGTAGTCTTTGAGTCAGGGTTTTAGCTCCCGTTGCTGTGAAAGGTGGCACACTAATAGGTGAATCCGAAGATATTTTCCTCTTTGTATCCGTCATCCCAAATCAATTTATGTGTTGTGCACGGTGTTTACTCGAGGATGGTACGGGTTGACTGGTGGATCAGAGCCGCTTGGACCTTGGCTTGGCCCCGCGTCGCACAAGTCTCCACTAGAGGACCACCGAAATTTGTGTGTGGCATTTGGTGGTCACTCTAGTGGAGACTTGTGCGCCCCGCTAGGCTTACAAAAATGTTTATTAATTTATAAATTGTCACAAGCGCGTAACAAAATGTACGGGTTCCATGGCTTAGCTGGTTAGCGCGTCCGACTGTTATGGGAATCGGGAGGTCGACAGTTCGATCCTGTCTGGAACCGTATTAGTTGTTTTTTTCGGGGGATGGGAGGAGGGTATATGTTGCTTCAATCTTTTGACCCCTCGAGTATGTACCATGAAGAAACGAAGCCTACCAAATGTTGAACTATGTACATGAGTGAAGATATGCTAGCTAGTGCCATACCTGTCCCAACAGCTAGCCCGTGAAAACGAGTAGCATTAAAAAGAATTTCGGCAACCCCCAAACCATTGACTCGGAGTTTAGGTCTTTATACCATTATTCTGTATATTATTAGTGGCTATGCCCGTTTGCCTTACATTAAAACTCCGGATTTACTTCGGAACTTTTATATTTAGACCGCTATAGGGCGGAGTAAACATTCACGAGGTAAGGGGATAAATACCAAAAAATGGTTTAGCGGCGCTGATTGTCCTATAAAACTTGAAAACACCTCACTGCAGTGCTGGGAGCACTTTACTCTAGGGTATGGGTATCCCCTTACCTGGTGGGGTGACTCTCGATTTGGCATTGAAAAGAACTGGGCTGGGTCCCGCAGCTGTCCCCCCGGGAGTTTGGGTTATTTACCATCATCTTATATTTTGTTAGCGGCTACACTCTTTTGCTTTGCGTTAATGTTCTGGATTTTATTCGGAGCTTTTTGTTTTTAAATTGGCAGAATACCCTAGCGCGGAGTAAACACCTCCCAGTCAGAGGGGAACGAGCATCAAACATGAACTAGAGCTATTGGTATTTCTACGATATCAGGTATTTGGTGGGAAGTCGCAAACAAGATGTCATTCATGGCAGGCCCGGAAGGCAAAGAGACTTCGAAATCTTTTAGAGCTAAAACGAGGCCTCCTTCAAGGAGTTCATGCCAGAAAGATACGTTTGCTTCTTGGAAATCCAAGGATCTATGATTGTATATATAAGCTCACTGATAGACTGGTATAGGAGATAGAATTACAGTAGGTGGAAGACAACCAAGTCGGGCCTTCTCGCTTGTGTTATCATTGCGACATTCACTTTGTCATTGCAATTCCATGAATGCCCTTTGTGAGTCAGTTGCCGTCTCAGTATTCTTCTTCTTCTTCTTCTTCTTCCTATATCTATCACCCTCATCCTGTGGACTTAGTACCACGGCAACGAATTCTTAAAGTCCAAGAAGTCTCTTTCTTTCAACAACCATACCTTTTTTTTGTTACGACTATTCCCTTCACTTTACAACCAGACCCTATCTCTTTCTGAGTATGGTATACTCTTTACATTCGTGTCCCTCTTTTTAGAACTAGGAAAATTCTTCTCTCAGTGGTGTTGTATTCCTGTCCTCACAACACAAGATCAACAGCAAAAATACCTTTCGCCCATGGATCTACCAGAACATAGTCCGGTCAGAAAAGCCTCCAGCATCATTTCGCAAGAGCCAATGAGTGACAAACGTGGATCAGAGCTGCAAGCTGACGAACATTCAATAAGCCTTGAGGAATCCACTTTAGCTGAAATGTCTTCAACTACTTTTCCAGATGTGATAGAAGTCTTCAGCATGATAATTAGAGTGATCAAAGGTTCAAAAGACCCATTATTTCAAGACTATGGACGCTTCATCGATCAGAAATTAGTCAACTCAGATCTGCCATCTCTCTTCCGAACATGTATTGACACAGATGTTCTAGAGTGTCTTCAAGGAGAGAAGATAGATATTGGCATACTTAATTATGTAAAGGAACGCCAGGCTCGAAGAAAAAAAAAATTTCAGGGTGAAGGTGGCTACCTTGATTTCATAACAGATGATAGGGATGAAAGCTACCTTAAGTTCTACGTCGGCCAAGCCTCAAGCGTGTCGAGACGCATTTCTCAGCATCGATCAAGTTTCGCACGAGGTCAAACGGACTCACTACACTATTACATCTTCGCATTGGGCCAAGAGTACCGACACTCCGATTTCATTCGCCTGTTTCGCTCTCCATCTGAGATTTTTGGCCATTTAGATCCCAACAGAGAAGACGTCGTGATGTTGATGAACATTCTGGAATTAGCTATGGGCATAGCATTTCGGTCCTTGACTCAGAATGTTCTAAATCGCTTTGAAACCGCAGGACATGGGGATTCAGAAGAAATAAACATGCATCTAAATGTGCTGAATCCTCTGGAGCAATCACAACTCTCGTCTAGGGCGACAAGAATACATGCTCGGAATCAAATGCGGTTCTCTTCTGACGCGGAAATCAGGAGTTGGGCTTCCTTCCGTGAAAAGGTGGTCAGCAAGCGACTTAGGATGGGAAAGGGACTTTCGTCTTTCAAAGTGTTGAGAGAAAAATTAGCTGCATTATTTCAGCTTGAACTTTCGGAGACGACGGACGACCACATGCATGATCTCGACCTCATACCAAATGCAGCTGGAAGCAAATCCTTTGACATATTAGCGGCCTGTAGGAAGATTAGCGAAGACAACAGGCTGGGGACAAAGCTAGACCTGCCAGTTGGAAGCCTTCAAGGAACTCTCGTTGTGATTTACGGGTCCTCACAACAACACATACACAAAAGTCCACAACTGGAAACAGATCAGAATGCCCTGCCTTTCGGTCTTGATAAGGTAGGTCTAACTACACAAAATTCCCTTGTCTGGTCCTCTAACTTTGGGCTGGCGAGCAAGACTGAGATAAGTGAACTACTCGCAAATTCTCCATCATTGTACAACAAGCTCAAAGACCTTTCTGCGGAAATTCTAGATGCTAGTTCGGCGAAGATAGTCATTCTGTGTGGCACGCATACACAGTCGATCATATCAGAATACAGAGAAAAGCTGAATCTCTCCGAAAGGCGGCTGCTAAAGTTCCAAGGTCAAGAAATCTCTCTCCATCTTGATATCCGTGACCGTAAAATCCGAAGGATATACCTAGATACCCCAAAGCTCCTAGATGTGGCTTTCGGGCATGGTTGGGAAAAGAGGAGAAACATGAGCAGCGTATTGAAGATCAGCTCCCTTTTTTTGAAGTTGAAAAATTTCCACTACAGATTCTACGAAAGGGCCTATGCGAAAGATGGAATGTTTGATGCTTTGGGAAGAGCTAAAAGAGGAGAAAAAATAACGCCAGACTCGCTGAATGATGCTTTAATAGACTGGTTAGCTTGCAGAGGGTTTGAGACTGCCGAAGATTTTAGAGAGCTTGCAGAAATCGGTGATGGGTCGCTCGGCGTATCCGTGCATATCCTCTTTCAAGTGTTAGGTCGGATTGCCAAAGTATGTCGTAAGGATCAGGCCCCTGAAGATTGGAAGCAACTCGGAATCGTGTTCAACGAGTCTCCCCAATATTCCAAGTCCGTAAAAGAGAAAATGGCGAATCTTTGGAGCAAAAAGATGAAAGAGAAGCAGCTGAGCCTCCTCCAAGTGTCGATTGGAGGTGGACAAGAAACCGTTCAAGAGATATTAGATGATATGGCGATGCGAACGACACCTCAAGAGGAAGACATCCAAGACGTAGGAGAGAGCAGCGTATCCGAGAAAGAGATCTCCTCATATTTAGAGGGGTTTCGAAGCGCTTCCTTCTTGGCGTCTCAAAGGGAGCTGCTTAAAGCGACAGATGGCGAGGTTGAGGAAATTGACCCGCAGCTGGAAGCCGAACTCTTTTATGAGCAAAAAAAGGAGCTTGCACTCGCACAAGAAATCGAAGTAGCTCGTATGCAAGCAGTCATCCCTAGCATGATAAAGGATGGCCTAAGTTTCCATCAAATCCGTTGGCAATCCCCATTGTATGCTGTTAACACAGTACGAACGGCATACAATTCGCGTTTCGTGGGCAGAAAACGCGAACCTACGATAATGAAGCACCGAAGAATTGAGCGAATGTTCGGGGAAGAAGGACTTGTTTTCCACACCAACGATCTCCACATAATGGCACATCGTCTGAACTATCACTTCACTGAAGAGCACCATTCAAAACAGATAATGCATGGAATCCCTCTGCGTGTTTGGATACGGATATTAAAGCCTACAGATGCGCAGGACCCATGGTATGCGGACGATTCAGATCCGCACCTGCAGACATTCATCTTCAGAGTCGCCCAAGAGCATCAAACCGTCGAGGATTCAATTCCTTTCTTCCCGGAAATTTCAGGCTATGAATCGCCGAGGACTATCAAACCACCGGGTGAGAAGGAAGCCAAGACCAAAGAATTGGCGAGAAAAATCGTGGAGAAACATGACGCGTGGTTAAGCAAAGTCCAGAAACAAGCTGGATCCAAAGAGGCTTAGATAGGTATGTGAGCCGCTCATTGATTACAGGGGCATGTTTCTAGTCGCTAACCATCATTCTTTATGTGCAGGTCTTGAATAAATTCATTGAAGATCGAAGAATACCTATGCATTTTCGTATTCCAGCAAGGAAGTGTAGCAATGCAGATTTCCCGGGGATCAGCAATAAATCTTCATCTCAAAAGAGGGTCCACTTACGTATAGGTAAAAGAACTATCTGTTTTTCAAGGCACTAGAAGAATGACAAGCATCAATGCGAGGAAATGTCCTATCTCTTGCAAATTCTTTGGCGTTTGACATAGGACATGGAAGCATGTATGGTAGGTTTTTGCCAATTTAACCATTCTCACCATCAAGGTCTCCAGTTGTTTTTCACAGGTTCTGCGTCTTATCTTTTTTGGGGGGGGGGGTATTCCCGGGGCTCTCCCTTTGGAAAAGTTGTGGCATGAACAGTGTCCCTCTGTTAGAAACGAACTTGCCGCCGGCATCCCCTGGCGGCAGGGAAAGCTTACGTCCAAAATGTTATACTTTCGTCTGATGCGAGGGCGCTCGACCTCTCTATTCCTCCTTACCTGGTGGGGTGACTCCCAATTTGGCATTGAAAAGAATTAAGCAATTCCCCAACTGTCACCTTAGACTATTTGGTCTTGTACCAGCGATACATATACTATCGGTGGCTACCACCGATTTTCGCACGCGGGCACTCTAAGGTTCTCTATACAAATTTCAATGTGGGGGCCAAATCGGGTGCAAAAAAAAGGAGAACGGTTTTCCGATCTCCAAATTCGATTTCAAAAATCCAATTTCAAATTCCGAGTTTTGATAATTTGTACTCATTCGCCCGTCGTCTCTTGCCCCCAGCCATGGACGCCCTCACGGAGAACTGGAGGCCAGGCGGACAAATTTGAAAAACAAAGAAAAGTGAAGCACATCACTCTGCCCAATATGTGTTAGTTCTTTGTCAACGATTTGTTAGTTTTCCTCTATGGCAATCTCGCGGGCTTTTGTTGGAAATAGGGAATAGTACTACTATCGTCGTACAATTTTTATGTGGCGGTCTTAGCATTCCTAGAGAAAATCGCATAATTAGCCTAGTCCCTACACTAAAATATCCTATAAATCCCTACCCTTATATTCTAACTATATTAGTCTTAATTAAGTAATTCTAAAGCCTAGATACGTTTATTCTTTAGTATTTTAGACTTCCTAATAATATTTAGCTATTACGTAATAGTTATATATAAAAAGGCGCCTAAGCGGCCTACCTTTAATAGTATATCTATAGTAGTAGAGCTTCTTAAGTAATAACCCTATATACCTAGTTAATATACTATTAAGGTAGTAGAGGCTAAACTTCCTCTTTAAATAGCTATTCTTACCTTATTACTACTAAGGGCTATTAGCCTAGATATCTAGGAGCTATTATAATAATAGTAGTAGTAAGAGTATAAGTCTCTTATACCTTTACTTATATAGTTATCTTTATTAATACCTCTCCTATTTATACTATAAGGTACCTAAGTATAAACTCCCTCTATATCTAGTAAGGAAGAGGAGGTAGAACTAATAATAAAATATATATAATTTAGGAGGGTATTCTTTAAAGGAGAGGAATATAACTTATATAATTATATTTATACTATTAGTAGATCTAAGATAGCTAGAAATATTAATATATATAATCTTAAATTTAATACTAAAAAGAAGGTAAATATAAATACCTTTTAAAAAGAATTAGCTTACTTCCTTATTAATATTAAGGTAACCCTTATAAAGAAAGGTTAGAAGAAGGATAAGAAATATATTATTAATATTAATATTAGCTAGTATAATATTAAGTAGGTAATATTATATAAATAAGTTATAGGGTTTAGGGATATTAAGTTATATATTAATTTCTAGTATATATATATTATAAAAGGGTTTATCTTACTAATAGTATTTACCTAAGTACTATTAAATAGTACTCCTCCTTATACTTAGACTATTTAGAAAGCTACTATTATAATAGTAAGACTTATTTATAAGGTAATTAAGTAATAAGCTTTATAAATATTTACTAAGTAGTAAATAGCCCTACTTATAATAAATTATAAATATAAGGAGGTTTATTCTTATCTTAACTACTTATATTATTATTAGGTTTATATTAAATTAGGTAAGTATTACCTTATAAATTATAAGAATTTTATATAATAGTAAATAGCTATAAATCTTAAGAATAATTTAGTTAATTTATTAAGACTATTAAAGTATATAATCTAGGACTTAAATAAGAATTATATTTAGAAGAAGGGGAGGAATTATATAATAGTCTTACTAGCTACCTCTTTAATAAGCTTATTAGCTACTTCTTTTATACCTTAGATACCTACTTTATAACTACCTTTAGCTACGCCTATATCTATATTAATTAGTATATTAATTACTAATATCTTCTTACTATAAATTATATAGTAGAAGTAAAGGTAAATAGATAAAGAGGATATTATTAAAGTTATAAGAGTAAGGATATTAGAGTTAATCCTCTTATTATTAATATATAAAAATATTAATATTATCCCTCCTATTACCTCATATCCTTAGAGTAAAGTAGTAGAAGGTAATAATTTAAGAGGATATATTAAGTAGTATCTAATAAGCTATCTAGATATTAATAGATTATAATAGAAGTATATATTAGACTTAATATAAAAGAAGTAATATAACCTTAGAAGCCTTTAATTAAAGAAGATAGATTTAGAGTATTTATATTATAAGTATAATATTACTATTAGTATTAGTAAGGCCTTAATAAGGGAGATAAGTAAGTATATTAAGTAGAAGTATAATAAAGGTAGTCTTTATAATTATAAGATCTATAAGGTTATAAGTATAAAAAAGGATAATATTATTAATAGAGTAGATAAGAATAAGAATAATAAGAATAATATTAATACTTAAGATTTAGATATATAAGTTACTTAAAAGAATAGCTCTACTCTAAGCTAAAAACACTCGTCTTTTAATAGGTTTAATTCTAACTTTATAAGTATTTCTAGCTTAAGTCTAAGCGGATAATTTACTATTAATTTAGTAGTAGCCTTTTATACTAGCTGGAAAGATATAGGATAGTATAGAATATTAGTCTCGCCTACTATACTATACTATACTATAGGATTAGCTATTTTAGTCCTATCCCGCTCTAGGATAGTATAGGTTTTTATAGGATTTCTATATAGGATAGGATTTTTATAGGACCTACTAGTAGTATAGGATATTTATAGGATATCCTATAATTACTAAGAGGAGCTTAGTATTTATAGAGAAGAGTATAGAAAGTTATATTAAGTAAATATAATAACTAGAATAATAACTAGAGATAATATATTATTACAATTTTAAAGTTTATTAATTATTAGGAAGTTTAGGCCTTATAGTTTATATTAGAGTAAATATTCTATAACTATAAGGGTTTATAATCTATATATATAGCTAAATATCCTTTATTATTAATATAATATACTTTATATATATAGTATATAGGTTTAATACTACTATAATTATTAGTACTAGCTATATAGGAAATAAATTAATAACTTACTTTCTAATATATTTAATAAGAATACTTCTAAAGCTTCTTATAAGCCCTTAAGTATATTTTACTAGAATCTAGTACCCGTATATAAATTAATAGTAATCTCGCGAATAAGTCTATAAAAAGGGAGTTTTAGAATAAGGAGATTAGGAATTTTCTAGTAGCGGCGGATCTTATAAAGAGTGATAGCTTATATACTTTATTAGCTAGGAGTAATAAGTAGAATAATAGTTATAAAGATATACTACTACTCTTCTATCTAGGCTTCTTCTAAGTTATACCTAAACCTAGAAGACTTTTAATAGTACTAGACTTAAGACTTATAGCCTTCTTACTACCTTTATTACTTATAATCTTATAAGGTTTCTATACTATAATATTAGCTATTATAAATTAAATACCTTTATTAGAAGTAATTAATTATATCTAATAAGGTTAAAAATATATAAATACTAGCCTACGGGTTTAAACTATACTAATAATTATAAAAGGGTAGATATACTTAAATTATTATAAAATGAAATAAAGAACTTTATAATAAGAATATAATATATATAATATAAGATTAATATACTCTTAGAGTTCTAGAGTTATATATATATAATACTAGAGGAGGTTATAAATTAGATAGTTAAGTCTTTTAAATAAGATATATTTAGCTATTATTATTTTAGAGTAAATACTTAGATTTCTTATTATTCTCTATTAAAAACTACTCTATTATTTATTATACTTATCTAATTAATACTAGAGAAGATTATAATTAATTTATAGATTTAGTATTATTATATATTATATTATTATAGAATCCTATAATATAATATAGTTATTATTATAGTTAAAATATTTATAGAATTAATATTTATAAAGATTTACTATTAGTAGTAGGAGGCCTCTACTAGTATTATAGGGCTAGGGACTTAAATTCTACTATTATATATAATACTTCTCTATTTAATACTATTTAAGCTTATAGAGATACGCCTCTATTAATAGTAGTATATAATATATTATTAGGAAAATCTATAATTAATAATAATTATAATTACCTAAAGAATTAATATTTACTATATTTACTACTAGCGCTAGGTATTAATACTAAGAAAAAGCGGTAGGGCTATTATAACCTAATTAGGACTAGTATATTTTATAATTAAAATAAATCCCTTAATTCCTATCTCTACCTAATACTTCCTTTATATATTATTAAAATCTATTTAAGTATTAATAGTTTATAATATAATAGTACGCGGTATATATATCTTATTATTAATAACTATAATAATAGCTAGAATTAATAATATATAAAGGTATATAAAAGGTAGTAAAGGTAGAGTAGGTAGTAGAGTTTAATCTAATAGATTATAGTATAAAAGCTCTTTTAAAACTTATATAATATCCTACTAACTATTATAAATATTAAAGATAAAGAAGAAGACTCTAATAAAACCCTCCTCCGGCGCCTTAATACCTATAATAGTGATAATACTAGTACTATATAAGGCTTAATATGTAGTATAAGGGGTCGCTACCTAGGTCTTTAAGGAAAGCGTAAGGTAGTTAAAGAATTAAGTAAAAATATATATATAAAGCGTTTATAAATATATATAAAGTCTTTTATATTAAGTAAAAAGGTAGTAGAATTAGTAAAGAAAGCTAATATAATAACTATTAGTTATACTATTAGGGAGTATAAGAAGTCCTTACTTTATCTTAATAAGTTTATATAAGAAAGGGAAGGATAGCTTACTTATCTTTAATAATTTATTATAAATTAAAGGTAAGATTCTCCTAATTATAATTATTATTCTAGTTATCTAATATTCTTAAAGGATTACTACTAGAATTTATATTAAAGTAGTAGTAAAGTATTATAATATATAGCTTACTAGGCGTACTATTATTTTTATTAATAATAATAGTAGGAACTTAATATAAGAAGATATTAATAAGAAAGAGGCTAAGTTAGGCAATTTATATATAGCTAATTCCCTCTCTAAACTATATATTAATTATATAGATCCGATTTTCTAAGCTACGCGTAAGCGGGACGCGCTCTATAATTAAAAGAGATATAGTATTACTTAGTATTAGCTTATAGATTAGTAGATCTTATAAAAGTCTAGCTAATTATAGTAGAAATATATTATAAACTTTAAAATAAGTTTATTTATCTATATTTAGCTAGTCTAGTATAAGTTAATATATAGCTTATTAAATAAATTAGATTACCTAGATTAATACTTAAACCTAGGATATTACTTTAACTATTATACTAGTAGCTTATATCTACTACTTATTAAGGTATATTAATTCTATAATTCTAGTTATTATTCTAGTTATTACTATATATATTATTAATCTAGGTAGAATAGTTAGATTTATTATAAGCCCCTCCCTCTACTATATATATACTTTAATTATAGAGAAAAGGCTATTTAACGTAATATAGCTAGCTATCTTTAAGACTAGCGTTTTAGTATTATAAATAATACGCGCTTAGTTAATCTCCCTAGACTTACTTTATAATAGCCTAATAATTATAATCTAGTAGCTAATAGTTTTAAGCCTAATATAGATATAGCTAATACTATATAAGTGTATCTTCTAATTATTTAAGGTTTTAAATAGGTACCTTAGGAGTTTAGCTACCTTACGCCTTCTATTAATAAATTATACCTCCTACTATAAGATATAGCCTATTTCCCTATATTAATTAATTGATTGATTATACTCCTATACTAGCTAAAGCTAATAAGGGTAGACTTTTCGGGGGGTACGCCTAGCGTACCTGTCGTTCGGGGAGAAACCTAGCTAGGGGATAAAAACTCCACCTACTATCCGCAGGCTATACTATTATTCGGCTCCTTCCCTCCCCCCCCTAATAGGCCTGCTATCGGGGCGGTATATCGAGGGGTCGGGTCTACTATCTATAATACTAAGGTTTCGTCGACTATATTCTCTTCTCTTTAGTTAGAGCGGAGCCCTTCCTCTCTATTAGTTCTTACTAACATCTCTTTTACTAGTATAAACTAGTAGAGGGCGCCTGACCTAGTTAAACACCTCGCCGCCGCCCTTATCCCTATCGGTAATAAGAGAATAGTACTATAATCTTCCGACCTAGCCTCTAGTAATATCTAACTCCTACTAGTATAATAGTCGGGACAGAATAGTAGGACGTATTTACCGGTCTACCTCGCCGCCCCGCACGGGTAGCTAGGACTTAGGATCCCAGGTACCTTCCTAATAAATAAGAAGTAGTTAAACCTAATCTTATCCGTGTATAACTAGACTGTTATAAAGCTCTCCGGCTTCTTTAGGCCCTTATAGAGGTCCTATCTCCCCCCTACTAGGTCACCCTTCTATGCTAGGCTTGTGTTTCGGCCCTCTAATCCCCGCTAGTAGTGGCGCTACCGGCCCTACTACCGGCCTTCCTACTAGGTTAGTATCCTTTTCTATAGCGTTAGGCTATTAAGTACCCCGTTTAGCGACCGCTTCGCCTAAGACTCCTTCTTAGCTAACGGGGGTAGCGGGGGGCGTAGCCTCCTACCCCTTCTTAGTTATAACCGAGACTTAATCTTCGCGTTCTCTTTTAGGACCGTCTTATATATCCCTTAAAGGATCTTACTCCGTAGTAGGGCCTTGTCTAGGAAGTCTCTTACTGACGGGATTCCCGCCTCTACCTTAAGGACCGGAATTAGGGTGGCCTTATACGCCCCTAGTACTTTACGCAGTCCTTTATTCTAGATCGTCGTCAGGGTCTTTATATGCTTCCCTACTACCCTAGGGGTATTCTTTAGGCTATATTATATTGGCGCCGCGAACGTTATTATAGGCCTTACTACTACCGCGTATATAAGCCTACTAACTAGTAGAATCGCGCCTTATATAAAGCCGGCGACGTAGTAGAGCGCCTGAATCTAGTTATCTATCTTAGCTTATACCTTCCTTAAGTATACGTTCTAATTCAGCTTACTATTAAGTATAAGTCCTAGGACCCTAATTAACGTCTTTAGTTTAACTTTAATTCCCTTAAGCTTAACTATTACGTCTATCTTTATACCCTTCATTTTATAGGTTATATAAACGAGCTCGTACTTCTTTAATATAAACGAGGCTTTATAAGTCTTCGCCTACCGTAGGTATACCTCATAGGCTTTTTCTAGAACCTCGCAGTTCCGTTTAGTACTCCTGTTATAGGCTAGTAGATAGATATTATCTATAAATCCGCCGACTTAAATTAGTAGCTTTAGCTTTTTATACTCCTCGATTAGGGGAGTATTAAAAAACAGGAATAATATCGGAGAGATAGGTGAACCCTAGGGGATCCCTATCTCTACTAACTCTCTCTAACTCGTCCTCCTACCGAGGGTAATCGAAGTCGCCCTCTCCGTAAGAAAGCTTGTCGTCCAGCGTACTATCCTCTCTAGGACCCTCTTTATCTTTATCGTGTAGAGTATTTCCCTATATAAATAGCTATAATTTATAGATATAATAAATTAAAGATTCTCCTTATATAATACTTTAAATTAATAATTTATTACTCTAATTTAATAATAGGATTTATCTTTAACCTTTTCTAGGTTAGTCTTTACGCTAATAATAGACCTCTAGTTAAATTAACTATTAAATCTACTAAGCTATACTCTTATACCCCTTTATTCTTTTTCTTTATAATATATTCTATTATATTTTATACTATCTAAAGACTTCTATTATTCTATAACTTTTTAAATAAGTCTATATCCTTTACCTATATAATAACTCTCTTTATATAGAATATATATAATTAGGCTACTAATAGTTTATTAGTATCTATTATATTAAGAGTCTATAATATAATAGGAAATACTACTAAGATTATTAATAACCTTAGCCTTTATAACTTCTTAAAGTATACTTAAAGTAGAGACTTATATTTATATTAAATATATAGCCTTCTATAAAAGGTTTATAATAACTTCTCTTACTAGATAACTAGATAATAAATATAATATTATATTAGTTATAATAAATTATATCTATATTCTTAATATATATCTAGGTTTCTATTATTATATTATAATTAGCTATCTCCTTTACTTCCCTCTTACCCTTCTTCTAATAGCTTTCTTACTACCTACTATCTTCTAAGGTTACTACCGTTTTAATAGGGTTTACCTATCTAGCGGATTAGGTAAATTATTTAATAGATATTTAGTATTAGAGACTATACTATTAAGGTCTATAGATATACTACTAGTAGATACTTAATTAAAAATAGTAGTACGGCTATTAATAGAAAATATAGGGAATATATTATATATAAAGTATGAAGGGAAGAAAGAGTATAAGGGATTTTAAGAGATTAATATTAGTTATAAAATATACTAAAAACTTAATTTACCTACTAATCTAGGAGTAGGGATTATAATATTTAATTAATAAGGGTAGTAACTAAAATTATAATTAGAAAGGTTAAAGCGTAGCTAATTATATTACTTTTAAGCTTCTAATTAGATTATACTTTACTATTACTAAGACTAGTAGTAAAATAGTAGATATAAATACTACAGCGTAATAAGAGCTTATAAATCCTATCCTAAATTTTTAAATCTAATAGTATACTAAAAATATTAGCTTTATTATATTATCCTTCTCTCTAAATAGTAATACTCTACCCTCTTCTATAATTAAGACTTTTATAAATACTCTAATTACTAATCTAGTAGCTAAGGGTAAAAATAAACCCTACTATATCTTTTAATATAAGTAGAAGGATAAGTAGCTAGATTAGTAGGTAAAGATAGTATAAGCTATTAAGAATAAAATAAAATCTAGTTATAATTACTATAATATCTATTAGGGTTTAATAAAGAAGTCTAATAGATAGGAATATTTTTATAAATATACCCTTATCTCTAATAGAGCTCTATAGCTTATATACTACTATTACTAAGAGGTTATTATTTACCCTTTTATAAGTTATAGTATTAATAGTATAGGTATCTACCTATTATTTAAAGGATATATTAAGAAATTAGGTCTTACTACTTTATAATAGATATTAATTATTAATAGTTGCTAAGATAAGGTATATTAGTATTATATTTTCCTAGGCTTTAATAGGTAGAATAATAACTAGAACTAATATACTACTATCTACCCTAGAGGAATAAGGGTAAAGATATAAGGTTAATATTAAGTAGGCGGAAACTTATATATAAAGACTTCCTTAAGTAATTCTAATATTAGATTATAGTTATAGGTATACTATTTAATATTATTAATAACCTTAAGATATTATAACTCTTTTACTACCTTAATCCTATTGTCTAAATAGACTTAATATCTATAATTAAGAACTACCTAATAATAAAAGTTAAGGAGATTAAATAGGGTCTTCTATTAAACTTACCTACTAATAATATTAAAGTCTCCCTATTACTTAATTATTAGTTAGCCTTAAATTACTAATTATATATAGTAATTATAACTTTTTTTATTAATAAGAATTAGATATAATATAAAAAACTTATAGGCTTTAAGTATCTTAAAGGTTAGTATAATAGCCTATAACTTATAATAATTATAAATCTAATTGTTAAGTAATATAAGATTAAAGATTAACTTCTTACCTTTATTATTAATAATATAAGTAATAATACTTTACTATATAATAGACTTATTAACTCCCTTTTTATAAGCCCTTTTAATAATTTTATTAACTAAGGAGAAGATAATCTTAAATATTCTTTAATATACCTTTTATATATAGTATATATTATTTAATTAGTATTAAAAGAGCTACTTAAAAAAGTTTATATTAATCTAATTAATAAAGAATTTTAGAGGAACTAGGTTAATAATAATAAATAGTAAAAAGTTTAAATAGTAAAGAAGGGCCTATTAATAACCCTAGTTAAGGTAAGACCTTTATAGTTATTATTTTAGTTATCTTCTAACTATTTAATTAAAGGTATAAAAGATTACAATATTTATTAATATAAGTAATTAATAAAAGGAGCCCTTTTTTAAAATATAAAAAGAGTAGTTATAAAAGGATAGTATAATAGTAGTCCTAGATAATAGTATACCTACTATTAAAGAGAGCTATAAGTAGAGGTACCCTCTTAAGCTTTTTTAGGATATTAAAATACGCTAGAACTTAACTTTTTATATACTAAAATAAGCGTATCTACTTTATAAAGATTTAGAATACTACTTTAATAAGAAATTAGGAGCCTTCCTTAAGCTTATTAATAATATGTAGTTATAAGTTAGATATCTAATTTAACTTATTAAGCCTTTTTATATATTTATATTACTAATAAGTAGAGGGAAAGAGGTTATAATATATAATATTTTTATTATCTATAATAGGCTCTTTAATTATATAGAAATAGAATTTAAGTAACTAAGGTATAAGTAGGTTTTATAAAAAGTTAAGCTTTTTAAGGCCCTTAAAGTAGCTTACTAGAAGCTTTTAATATATTATAACTAGATATAATTAGGTTTAAGATTTCTTTATAATTAAGTAGTACTTCTTTATCTAAGTTATAAGGATATAACATTTAAGGGTAGGAATTAAGTTATTAAAACTAGTTAATAGCTATAAGTAGAAGTCTATTAATAAGCGCTTAAAAGAACCTTTTAGAACTATTAAAATTATAAAGTAAATAGCTAAGATTAAAGGGCTATACTAATAAGGGGTTATACTAGTTTTAGCCTTAATAATACCTTAGAAGCTCTATTAAAGGATTTAAATAATATTATAAAGGATTAATTATAGTAGTATAAAGCTTATAATATAGTTTCTAGTTATTATTATTATTATTATTAATTTTTTAATATTCTTATAACCCCTTTTACTTACTTAAAATAAGGGTCTATTCTTAAGTAGTAGAAGGCTTTAAAGCCCTAATACTTATTAATTACTTATATAACGCGTAATATCTTTACTACTATAATAGGGGCCGTTATATATAAGTAATACTTCTTTATAGTAAAGAGGTATTATATAAGCTATATATATTATATACCTCCTACTTTTTATACCTTAATAATAATCCTTTATACTAAAAATTAGTAGAATTAATATTATAGAACGAGGTTAAGGTAACTACTTAATAGTTAGACGAGGCTACTTAATATATTATTATAACTAGTAGGGTTTAATTTAGTATATAAGATAAAAGATAAAGAAGGAAAGATAGTAAGATAAAAATATAAGGTAGAAATTAAGATACTAAGAATCTAATCTAACTAGGAAAATATATCTAACTTTAAATAAAAAGGGGTTTACTAAATTTAAAAGGGTTTAATAAACTAATTAGGCTAAGTAGCTAGGTTAGGCTAACTTAGCCTAACCTAAGTTAATCTTATACTATAATAGTAGCTCCCCTTCTAAAGGCTAAACTCCTATAAAGTATTAGTAGGTATAATAGGATAAAGGTAAAGATAAAGATATAAAAGGATAAGGGATAAAGTTTTTAAAGGGTAACTCTTAAGTCTATTATAAACCTAATTAGATAGGGCGTTAATAGAAAATTAGAGGTTAAGGCTAACTTAACCTAACTTAAGAGAATAGAAGTAGGAATTAAAGTCTAAGGCTATCTTAGCTTAACTTAAGAGGGAGGGGTAAGATTAAAGTCTAAGACTAGTATAATTTAACTTAAGAGGATAAAGGGTAGAATTAGAGTCTAAGGCTATCTTAACCTAACTTAAGATAATAGAAGATAGAAGTTAAAGCTTAAGACTATCTTAATCTAACTTAAGAGGGTAGATAATAGAATTAAAGTCTAAAGCTATCTTAACTTAACTTAGAATAAAGGAGGATAAGATTAAAGTTTAAAGCTATCTTAGCTTAACTTAAGATAGATAAGGTAGGTATTAAAGTTTAAGACTATTTTAATCTAACTTAAGAGGATAGATAATAGGACTAAAGTTTAAAGCTATCTTAGCTTAACTTAAGATAGATAAAGTAGATATTAGAGTCTAAGACTATCTTAGTTTAACTTAAGAGGATAGATAATAGGATTAAAGTCTAAAGCTATCTTAGCTTAACTTAAAATAAATAAAGTAGGTATTAAAGTCTAAGACTATCTTAATCTAACTTAAAAAGGTTAATAGTAGTTTAATAAAGATTAGATAATTAGGCTAACTTAGCCTAACTTAGAATAACTTAGATTTAATAAGGGATTAGGTATAGATTAAAGTTAGGAGTTAAGGTATTAATAATAAAGAATCTAATAAGGTAGGATATAAGGCCTAGTAATTAATAGGTTAGCTTAATAAAACTTATTAATAGCTTATTAATAGTTCTTAAGGAGGTTAAATAATTCTTATATAAGAATATAAAACTCCTAGTTAATAAAATACTTAAGGAGTAGTAGCTAGAAATATTAGTTAAGCTTAGAATTTAATATACTATTAATATATTAGTTATACTTACTATCTTTAATAATAATAGGGGCGCGGGATTCCTAGTATTATTTAGGTAGGGGATTTTAAGTTATATATTATAAGAGACTAGTATAAAAGACTAGATAGATCTTTATAAACTTAGGAAGATTAAGTTTAATAATTAGAGGGTTATTAAAAATATATTTAATAGGGAAGGGACTTATATTATAATTATTTAACTTAATTATAAGGTAAGTAGTATTTATATTCTTAGTATATAATTAAACTAAATCTCCTAGGAAGTAATAAGAGTAAGGATAGTACTTCTAATTAATTAAAGATTTATAAATAGCTTAGGTAATTAATATCTCTTCTTAAAGGTAGTTAATAATATCCTTAAGTTTTTTAATAAACTCTTTAATATTTATTAGCTTTACCCTAGCCTAGGTAGTAAAGTAAGGGGGTAATAAAAGGGGTAGTTTAAAACTAAAGTAAGGGTTTTATCTTAAATTAACTATAAAAGGTAATATAAGTATAATTATAAAAGGGATATTATTTAAGGTAAACTTAGCTCCTAGTAATTATAATACCTAATTATCTTATATATAATTTATAAAGGCTTAAAGGTAATATTTTATAATAGTATTAACCTATTCTATCTAATTATTAATCTAGGGGTAGTAAGTAGTTAATAGTTTAATATCTATCTTAAGGATTTAGTAAAGATATTCCTAAATATTAGAGGTAAATTATATACTTTAATTAGATATAAAATACTTAGGTACTTTATAAAGTTTAAAAATATTAATATAAAAGGTATAAGAAGCTTCTTCTACCTCTATAAAAGTAGTAGGGATAAGGTATCTTATCTTTATAAAATAGTTAATAAAGATAAGGATATAATAGTATATTATTCCTATAAAGGTATTAGGTAGAAGAGGACTTATATAATTTATAGAAATATTATACTATTAATACTTAGGAATAAGTAAGGGATAAAGCTAGCCTTAAAGCTTCTATTTAAAAGGCTTAGAATAGGTATAAGTATAATAATTATAAATAAATTACTTAATAAAATAATATAAGTTTAGCTACTAGTATACTCTATTAACTAACTTATAATAGTTAGTTCTTTTAGTATATCTACTTAAGATACTATTATAAGTAAGCTAGATAATTTATAAATAAAGATAAGCTAAGTTTAAGATATATCTTTTATCTTAAAAATATAAGGAACTATCTTATTTTATATATTTAGCTAATTAGATTTTATTATAATAATAGACTCTATTATAAAGGGCTTTAAAGATAGAGGGGGTAAACTAGTTATTACTCTAGGCTTAGTCTTATAAGGTCTAGGTTAAGGTATTTTAGGGGTCTTCTTTAAGATTAATTACTTCTAGATTAAGTTAAGGTTTATAGTTTATAACTTTAAGTTCTAGCTTAGATTTTATATTTATAAGAGCTAGGGTAATAGAGTAGTAAGGTAAGGGGGTTTCTAAATAGAGCTCTATTAAGTTAAGGTAAATAGTATAATATTATAATTTAATTATCTTTAGGTCTAGGATATACTTCTTTAATATAATTTAATATTAATATTAATAATATAAGTTAGAAGTATCCCCCTCTTTAAAGAGGTCTCTAAAATAATAGGTAAGGGAATTAGATTTAACTCCTACTTTACTAGGATAATAAATAATTTAATAATTAAATTAAGATAGGAACTTACTTTAATAAGCTTAATAATAATTAAGTTCTTTAATTAATATAAAGTATTTAAGGTTTTTATAATTAATAATAACTTTAATAGGTTTAAATAAGCCTTTTAACTTAAGACGCTACTTTTAAAAGGCGTAGATAATAGTTATAAGTTCTTTATTATAAATCTTATAATTATACTTAGCTAGGTTATACTTCTTAGGAAAGTAAGTAATAGGATAGAGTATACTATTATTATTATACTAGGATAGGATACCTTTTAATATAAAATTAAAGGTATTAATTTCTATTATAATCTTTCTATTAGGATTATAATAGCGGAGGATAATATTAGAGGTAAAGGCTTTTTTTTAAATATTAAAGGTATTCTAGTAATTTTTATTCTAAAGGTAGAGTATATCTTTATATATTAGGTTAATAAGTAATATAGCTATTTTATTATAATTATAAATAAACCTCTTATAGAAATTTATAAAGCTAAGGAAACTTTAGATATCTTTAATATTAACTAGGGTTAATTAATTAATAATAGTATTAACTTTAGATAGTAGATCTATCTTAATCCCTTTAATAGTAATAATTAGGCCTAGGTAGGGAATCTATTAAATATAGAACTTATATTTAATAATATCTACTTAGAGTCTTATAACCCTTAACTTCTAAAGGATATACTTAATATAGATTTTATATTCTACCTCTAATTTATTATAAATTAGAATATTATTTAAGTAGATTATATAAAAATTATTAAGATATTCTTAGAGAGTATTATTAATATAATATTAAAATAAGGTAGGACTACTATAAAGTTTAAAAGGTATAATAAGATACTTAAATAATCTAAAATAAATATAAAAGGTTATAAGTTTTTTATCTCCTTTATAAATTTAAAGGTAATTAAAAGTTAATATAATATCTAGCTTAATAAATATCTTAATATAGCTTAGGTAATCTAGGGTCTTAGTAATAAGGGGTAAGGGATAGTAGTTCTTAATTATAATAGTATTTAGACTACGGTAGTTAATATAGAAGTAGAGGCCTCTTTTAAGCTTCTTAATAAATAGGATAGAAGATATAAACTAAGATCTACTAGCTTAGATAAAACCCTTAATAAGGTTATTATTAAGGTATTAATAGAGTTTATTAATTTTATTATAACTTATATTATATAAGGTAGTAATTAGGGGCTAGGTACCTTCTTTAAGATTAATAGTATAATTATAAGAGTAGTACTTTAATAAGGTATTAATATCCTTTTTTAAAAAGATATCTAGGAATTTATAATAATATTAAGGGAGCTTAGTAGTAGGATTAATATTTTTACTCTATTAATAAACTTTTAAATCTTCTTAAGTAGTAGTAGTAGTAAAATAGAATTCTCTTTCTATCTTTTATAAGGCTAGGCTATAATTACCTTTATAAGTATTAGATTTATTAAATTAAGATAAGGTAAAGACTTTTCTTTAAATAAAGGAACTAGGATTCCTTATAATTAAATAAGGGGATTAAGGTCTTTAAATCTTAAGGTAATAATTAATTTTATTAAGGGTAATATTAAATACTTTTATATCTTTAAATTAATTAATATAATTAAATATATAGGCTCTAATTTTATAAATATCTAGGTAGGTTAGAGGTTTTTAGATTTATTAGATATATCTTTAATTAGATATCTAGTAGGATAAGGGACTTTAGTACTTAATTTTAAGATTATAGCCTTTTTAAAGGGCTTAATTAATTTAATTAAAAAGGTCTTTTTTAGATTTAATATAAGTATAAGTAAGTCTAATATTTAACTTAAGACTTAGGATAAAAATTAAGATAACTTAAGTTAAATTAGATTTAACTTAAGTTAAGTTAGATTAAGGCGGGGTAACTCTTTTTAAGTTAAGCTAAGAACCTCCTTTTAAGGTAGACTAATTAACTCCTTTTAAGTTAGATAGAGAACCTCCTTTTAAGGTAAGTTAAATAACTCCTTTTAAGTTAGATTAAGTAACTCCTTTTAAGTTAAATTAGATACCTCCTTTTAAAGTAGGCTAAGAATTAATAAATCTTAAATTTATACTAGGAATTAAAATATAAATAACTTTTTCTAAGTTAAGGCTAGGCTAAATAATTAGATAGTTTAGAGCTAAGACTAGGACTATTAATCTTTAAACTCCTAAATTTTTTAATATTCCTTAATAAAAAGGAATTCTTCTTCCTTCTTAATAATAGCTTAAATTATAGTAGGTTCTAGGTAATAATAGCTAAGGTAGAAGGGTAAAGATAAAGATAAGGTATTTAATTTAAAATTAATAGGAATAAAATAGTAGTAGGGTTATAAATAACTTAAGACTATTAGGTAATACTTTAATCTTATAATATATAAGAAAAGTCTTTTAATATAAGTATTAAGCGCTAATATTATTTCTATTATATAAGTAATATTACTTATAAGTATAAGTTATCTATTAAACCCTTAGAGGTAATAGGGGTATCTAATTAAATATAAGGGAAAGTAGTATTATTACATAAATATCTTATTAATTAAAGTATAAGCTAAAGCTTTATAATTAATAAAGATAAGAGTTAATATTTTAAATTAAGCTTAATATAAAGTACCTAAAATAATTATATAATTATCTTAAGATATTAGATTAACCTTAAATAGCTCTAGAGTAGAATAGGTAGAGAACTTCTTATATAATTATAAAGGAGGCGAAAATAATAAGGCTAAGAGGTAGGAGGAAATTAATAAAATAGAATTAGGTCTTTATATATAACTTTATATAGGGATTAAATATTTTCTAATAAAAGGGGTACTCCCCTATTAATATTAAAGGTATTATTAGTATTTATAAAATATAAGACCCTTAGCTTACCTTTATTAGAATATTCTTAGGTAGTCTTACTAAGGTATTAAAGTTTATAATAGTAGTATAACTTCTACTTATTATAAATATCTTTAACTCTAGGTATTTAGAGTCGCTAGCCCTAAATATAAGCTATAATTAAACTAAGGTCTATAGGTTTACCTCCTAGGAAAGGTATAATAAGTATAAGGGTTATAGGAATAATAGGGAGGGATAGAGTAGACTTAAGCCTTATAAAATTATTAGGTATAAGTAAGTTCTTCTTTAACCTATAATTTATATTTATAAAGGTTTTTATTCTAGCTAGAATACTTACCTATCTTAGTATATAATATTTAAGTTATTAGATTTCCTTATTAATATTTAAGTAGGCTTAGACCTACTCTTTAAAGCTATATAATTTTATTCCTATTAAAGTTTACTAAGATATAATATTAATCTAGGTAGTATAATTAATATTCTTCTTTAAAGTATTAATTAATAAGGCTAATTCTATTTAAGAATATTCCTTTTTTTAAGAGAAAAGGTTATAATATTTATTAAAGCTTAAACTATCTTATCTAAGGATATTATAAAGGTAGATATAAGTATCTTTAACTTTAAATAGGTTATTATAAGTCTTATAAAACTTTTTTATTAGTCCTTAAAGTTAGTTAGGGTATAAAGCCTTTTAATATAGTATTAGCTTATAAGGTTATAAGTTTTCTTTTTAATAGTAAGGTAGTTCTTACTATATTTAATTTTCTTCTAATTAATTAAATATTAATTATAATTTATATATATCTTATAAATAAGATTTTATTCTTATATATCTAACTTATTTATATCCCTATTATATTTAATAATATTAGGAAGCTTCTTAGATTTAAAGATAGAAATAGTAGGAATAATAGAGGTAGGAGGAGGGGCTAATAGAGTATTATTATATAATACTTAGGTAAAGGTATTAGTTATTATAACTAAGACCTATAAGTCTATAATTAAATTCTAGGCTTAAGGAGGAGGAGACGGGTTTTTAGCTATTATAAGAGTATTAGTAGTAGAGGTGGTAGTAGTAATAACCTATTACTATAAGTTCTTAAGGTATTTTAAGAAAGTAATAGAGTTATTATTTATCTAAGTAAGTAGCTCTTATATACGCTCCTCCTTATAAGTAGGTTTAATAAAATTCTCTATTCTAGGTTAATAACTAGGATTATTAAGGATTAAGGACTTAATCTAATATATAGAAGTACTCTTAAGAAGATAGGTCTTTTATAATATTATAAAATAAGGTTAAGGTAACTACTTAATAGTTAGATAAGGCTACTTAATATATTATTATAACTAGTAGGATTTAATCTAATATATAAGATAAAAGATAAAGAAGGAAAGATAGTAAGATAGGAATATAAGGTAGAAACTAAGACGCTAAGAATCTAATTTAACTAGAAAAGTATATCTAACTTTAGATAAAAAGGGGTTTATTAAATCTAAAAGGGTTTAATAAACTAATTAGGCTAAGTAGCTAGGTTAAGCTAACTTAGCCTAACCTAAGCTAATCTTATACTATAATAATTAGTTTAAATAGGCGGGACTTAATTTAGAAGCTAACTTTAATATATCTAATTAGGTAAAAAGGGCTAATAGTATTCTACGTAATATATAAGTAGAAGAAGGTTATCTTAATAGTAGTTATATTAGTAATAGAGATAAAGATAATAAGGGTAATCTAGTAAATATACTATAAGCCCTTTTTATATATCTTAGAAAATAGTATTAATATTTACTCTTATAGCTAAGAGGGCGAGTCTATAATTAGCGAGAGTCTACTAGTAATAATATAACTATATTAAAGAGGTAGAGGTAGAATTAATAGTTACTATCTACTAGGATTTAAGTAATACTATCTAGTAGAACTAGCCTATTATTACTCTCCGTAATTATTATAAAGTAGAATAGGAGGGATAAGTAATAGCGGTAAGGAATAGTAAGGTCTAAGAATATATTTAATTAGTAGTAGAAGTTCTTATAAACTAGATTATAGAAATATAGAATATAAACTTTAAAAAAAGTTTATAGTTATTATTTTAGTTATTATATTTACTTAATATAACCTTCTATACTTCTCTCTATAAATACTAAGCTCTTCTTAGTAATTATAAGATATCCTATAAATATCCCATCCTATAAAGAGGTCCTACGAAAATCCTATCCTACTAAAAAATCCTATTCTATCCCCGTCTTATACCTTTATAAAAATATAGGATTAGGACCTAATTTACCTATCCTATCCTACGGTCCTATACTATCCTATATAGGATATTCTATAGGATATCCTATATCTTTCTAGCTAGTAGCCTTTTAGGATAGAAAGTATAGCTTTAATAGAGAAGACCTCTTAAAAAGTATTAATTTACTAGTTATTTTCCTATTTCTTAGATATATTCTCTAGATACTCTAGATATAAATAAGTAATTTAATATTATATACTTAACACTTTAAATAGACCTCTTACCTCCCCTTTTCCTACCCTTATAATTCCTAAATAATATATAATATTTTATAAGAACTATATAAAGCCCTTAAAGTTATTATTTTCTATATACACCTTTATCTTCTAATTATTCTACTTAATCTATCTACTTAACTTTATAAATAATATCTTAATAGGATTTAGATCTAGGAAATAAGGAGGGAGCTTAGCTAGAATAATACTTATAATATAATATATAATCTCTAGCTCTTTAGAGTTATAAATTAATATATTATCTATAATTAAAATAGAATATAAACTAGGAAATTAAGTTATTTATAAGAAGATTCTTATCTAAATAAAGTTATTAAAGATATCTAATATTATAGTACTATAATAAATATCCTAGGTAATATATCTATTAATAGTAATTATAAGTAAAATACTCTATCTCTTACTATAAATAAGGAATTCTTTTTATATTACCTTTACCCTATTTAGTATATATCTATATTTCTTAAAGCTAGACTACTTATCTATAATACTCTTATCTAGGAAAATAAGCTATTCTACTTACTAGCTAGTAAGATATAATATCTAATTAATTTTAAGGAATTAACTTTACTAATATATAATCTTTTTACCTACTTCTTATTCTAGCTAATCCGCCTAATAGCCTTATTAATAGCTTATTATAAGATAGTAATATTAAATTTATCTTAAAGAAAATCCTATATCTTATCTTAATATATTATAGGCTAATAGGCTAAGAAGTCTAAAAGCTCCTTTATATAATATAATAATAGTATAAAACGCTAGCTATTTAGCCTAATAATACCCTTTAACTATTAGATTATTTTATACTTTACTTAGTTACTCCTCTATTACTCTAGTATCCTCCTCTTTATTATAGTAGCTAATAGTATTTCTTTATTACTATATTTAAGAAGTAGATATCTTATAACCTCCTATTATAAATATAAGCTATTCTAGTAAGGTATAAGGCGAGGAAGGATAGGGAGGCGGTAATAGTAATATAAGTAGTAGGTAATAGTAGTAATAGATTATATAAGTAAAGTATATATAACTTTAATTAGTAATATATCTAGACTACTTAGATATCTATTAAGTACTTTAGAGATATATTAGTTTATATAGTATAAATTATATAAGAATTTTAGTTTTTTCTCAGGTAGTACTAAGACCGCCATATAAAAGTATTGGAACGGTACTATTACCTACCTAGTTAGTCACCTCGGCTCCATCGCCCTATAGGGCGGGCGCTAGTGGCTTAGAGTTTTCACCCCCTTCCTTCCTCCGTAGCCTTCCTACAGTAGTTCAGTTCGGTTAATAGTTCAATCCATCTACCTAAATACGTACATGCTCCTTCTGACCCTCATATACCATTAGCTTTGCCTACCAATGTCATTTGCTTTCTTATTTGTCATTCCCAATCTGAGTCTTCATTAGCAGCGTCTCTGTTGCACTCTTCTCTTCGTCATATTAGAAGGTCGAATCATGAGCGAATCGATTGGTCGCATCGTTCGGTTAAGCCATTTTCCATTTAGACGGTTCCATGTTACACGTCTCTTGTGCCTCGTCTTCCTTGCCTTGGCTTTGTGGAAACACACATTTGAGACATCTCTTAGAACTTTGCGGATGATCCTCTTTTCTAAGTTTCGTGTGGAAACAGAGATCAACGTGGGACTTGGACAAGTCGCAAAGGCAAAGCAAAAGCACTTTGGAAATGAGAGGGATCGATAATGGCATTCGATCCTTCCCTCTATCTCGTCTCAAACTGCTTTGATGGCTTTCGTGCTGCCTGATTCGAGGTAGCGACACTACATTCTACCTGCTTGCATCTATTAGGATGCCTTTTGATAGCTAAAGACATCGTTGATGCTCCTCGTCATCCACCTTTCACGGCCAACAACAAACTCTGGGCCGTCAATGCTCTTGTTCGCAGTGGTTTTAAGTGTGGGGTTTATTGCACTGCTAAGCCAATTCCGGCGCAGGGACTGCTTCCAACCCCACATAATGGCGGCTGCGCTCTCATTGCTACCTTTGCCGCAACTATACAAGACATAGGGATCGTCGGATTCCTCTTCGGCTACCTCTTCTGGGGTTGTTTGGTTGGGGTGCTGGTGACCTGGTTTGCACACCGAACATTAGATCTCAAGCTTTATCGTTTCAGGAAGAGCGCGGAAAATACCTGCGAATCCTGCAGAGAAAGTATGCTTGACATGTTTCGAGGGGAGCATGAGAAACTGCGTGATAGGAAGAGTGCGGAAAGAGGAGACAAAGTCTGACTTTGATGAGAAAGAAGAAAATCTCATTCGTAGCAAAGACGAAGCTGTGATAAATGAGAACTATCGGGCATCCGCTCCGTCTGAACTAAGCATATAGAGTATATATTTTATATTTGTTTGGGCAAACTCGGCGGCCCCTAGCAGCCTTCAGGGCAAAATTTTGCCCTGAGCGCCGCTAAATTTTGCCCTGGAGGCCGCTATAAGGTGTCAAGCACTCTCAAACCCCAGGAACGTCGATGCGAAGTATCGAGACCGACGAGAATGTAATCGAGGCGACTGACCGAATATATAATTATCGTTGATATCTTCTAAAGATATTAAGTATATAACTTAATTAAGCTTTAATATATAAATAATAACTATTTAATTTTTATTTCTTTAATAGTTAAATTTCCTCTTTTAAAAGTTCTACTTAATAAGTTAAAATAATAATAATTTAATAAAAGAAATATTCTAAGTAATAATCTTTAATATTAAGTACTATTAGTATATTTTAAAGTATTTTTATAATATAAAATCTTATAAATAAATATTTTAAATTAAATAGTAAAGTTAATAAAAATATAAGAAATTAAATAATTAAGTAATTAAATAAGACTTTTATATATATTTTATTATTAATAATAATTATAATTAATATTATTTCTTATTTAAAGAAATTAATTTTAAAACTTAATAAAGTTAATTTTAAAACTTTATTTAAAAAAATTATTAAGTTTTTAATTATTTATTATTATTTAAAGTTTAAAGTTTTATTTATTTATATTTATATAAATCTATTTATATAAAAAAAAGTTAATTAATATTAAATAAAAGAAAATATATTATATAATACTTTAAATAATAAATTAATTAAATTAATAAAGTAGAAGTAAAAATAAATTTTATATAATAAATTTTTATTTATATATTTAACTATTACTTTAATTTTTTTAATTTCTATTATTACTTATTAAAAAGTAAAATAATAAAAACCTTTAATTATATTAAATAAATTTTAATAATTTTATTTTTTAAACTTATTATTTAACTTATTAAATATAAAATTAAAATGTAAAATTTATTTTTATTTTTAACAATTTTAAAATAGAATATTATATAACTTTAATTATATTATCTTTTATAAATTTTATTAAATTTTATTAAAAATATTTAATAATTAAATAATTAAGAAAAATCTTATTATATTATAAGTTTAATAACTTATATTAATAAATAATTAAAGTATTATTAATATAAGGACTAGTTAGGAATATAATACTACTATTAACGTGGCGTCTATAGTACGTAGTAGTATTATACTACCCCTTTACCTATAGTATATAGAGGAGGGAATTCCCCTTAAAGGGAAGGGTAGTAATTAGTCTTACTATTAATAAGAATAGAGAGTTCTATATATATATATATACTATTTATAGTACTTAATAGCTATATTATTATATAGTACCCTTATATTCTAATTACTCTACTCTATTTAGGGGTAGTAGCCCGACTATTAATAAGATAAGTAGAGAAGGGTTATTATAAGTATAAGGTAAAAGGGTTAGTTAATTAATATAAATAACCTACCTAAATATAAGGGATTAAGCTTATAAAGAAAGTAAGTCTTAAGAATTAGTTAATAAATTAATAATAGATATATTATAATCTTAATTAACTATCTAGGGGTAGCTACTAAGTATATAAACTTAGTCCCCGCTACCTAAAATCTAAGAAGTACTATTATAAAGGATATAAGAACTTAAAGAAGAAGTCTTTAAGAGGTAATAGATATAAGATCTATAATAATATTTATAAGAGTTAGAGTAAGAAATATATATTAATAATACTACTTAAGTAGGTTATTAATATTACCTATTATTAATAGAAGAATTAGAATTAAAGTATTCTTAATATAAAACCTATATTCTTAAGTTATAAGACTTATATATATATATAATAAGAAGTTAATATAAAAATATTAAAAATAGTTTAATAATATAGTTAATATAATTCAAATAAGTATAACCTATTTTTTTAATAACTTTATAAAAATCTAATATATATTATAGTATATAGCCCTAGACCCTAAGGCTATATAATATAAGTATATAAAGGATATACTAAAGGATAAATAGTTCTAAGAATACTTTAATAGTTTCCTAATAAATTAAATAGAAGATCTTTAAAATTAATATTTAATAATTAATAAGTACTACTTAAAAGTTAAGTAAAAGGAATATTAAAAGATTATAAACTTTATAAATTACCTTATTAAGTTAAAAAGATAACTTAAATTATTAATAGAGTATATACTTTATAATAACCTTTTAAATAAGTTATATAAAGATCTTTATAATTAACTTATAATATAACTTAATATCCTAAAGATAAGGGATACTCTTATTATATTAGTAATTTAACTAGAGCCTTATATAGTATTACTTATATATAAAGATTAAAGGGATAATACTCCTACTAGGGGTTAATATCCTTAAAGAGGAAGAGGAAATTTCTAAGGGCGAAGAGATAATAGCTTATATATAAAGTAAGAAGGGCGGGGTATTATTAGAGTATTATTATACCTTTCTTAAAGGCCTAAGCTTAACCTTTTTACTATTAAGTATTATAATTATTAAAAGAAGGAATATATAGCTAAAGATTACTAGAGTATAAAGTTAATAATTATAAGTATTATAATTAATAAGCTTATAATTAATAAGCTATCTAATAATAAGCTAGCTAAGAAAGGCTTAAATTTAAAAAAAACCCTAAGTACTATAATTATATCTACTATTATAATATAAGGGAAGAAGTAGATATAGCGACTTATTATTATAATATAAGTAGAGCTTAAGAGTTTATAAAGAGAATTTATTATACTAATTAACTTTAAAGTAGATACTAATTATATTAATATATACTTAATAAAGGAGTAGAATTAAGAAATAAACTTAAGCTCTAATAATACCTTATATAATAAAGTTAAGAACCTAATATTATTATTAAGTTCTTATATAAGAGAAATTAAACTTATTAATTCTAATAATATTATATAATATTATAAAGGCGCTTTTTATATAATAGTAAACCTTAATTATAACTTCTACCTTAGGTATTTATAATTAGAAGAATAAAATCCCTAAGTAGATTAACTTATATAAAACTAGTAATTTTCTATTAAAAAAAGTAATATTAAGGAGTACTTTAATACTATTAAAGCCTTAGAGGAGTAGTTTAATAGTATTATATTTATTATAATATACTTAGGAGTAGGTAATAAAAGCCTACTACTTAAAGTTAAGCTTCCTCTAGAATTTTAAGAATTTTAAGATATCTTCTTAATTAAGAATATTAGGGCGCTATTAAATTATATATATTATAATTATATAATTAATATAAAAGAGAATAAAGAACCTCCCTTTAACTTACTTTATAACCTATTAGAGAAAGAGTTATATATATTAAGGGAGTACTTCAAATAGGCTTTAAAAAAGGGGTAGATTTATTATTTTATAAGTCTAATAGGTATATTAATTCTTTTTATACTAAAAAAGAATAGAATATTATACTTATATATTAATTATAGGGCGCTTAATAAAATTATAATTAAGAACTACTATCTACTTTTATTAATTAATAAAATATTAATAAGATTAATTAATATTAAATATTTAATTAAGTTAGATTTTAAGGATATATATTATTACTTATAAATAAGAAAGGATAATAAATAGAAGACTATATTCTATATAAGGTATAGCTATTTTAAATATATAGTTATACCTTTTAGACTTATTAATATACCTACCTTATTATAAATGGTAAGTAGGTAGTAATTAGGGCTAGTAGAGTAGGAAGGAGCTATTAGGCCTTATATTACTATTAGGCCTATAGTATTATAGCTCTTATATAGTAAGAATTAAGACTATTATAATAATAATACTATATACCCTAGGTAAGATATAAGACTACTACTATACTTATTCTAAGTATATATTAATAAGGCCCTAGCAGGACTACTTAATATTATATATATTATTTATCTAGATAATATTCTTATCTACTCCTAGGATAAAAAGTCTTATATTAAAGTTATAAAGGTAGTATTATAATATCTTCGTAAATTTAAACTTTATATTAGCCTAAAGAAATATAAATTTATAATAATAGAAGTAGAATTCCTTAGCTTTATTATTAGTTATAATAGTATATATATAGATTTATATAGAGTAGATATTATAATAGAATAGCTGGAACCTAGAAGTATTAAGGATATTTAAATCTTTTTAAGGTTTATTAATTTCTACTATTATTTTATTAAGTATTATTCCTCTATTACTATAATATTAATAGACTATCTATAAAATAATTACTTATATATTAAAAATAGGAAGTTAATATTAAGTAATATTATAAGAGTAGTATTTAAGTAGCTAAAATAACTATTTTAAGAGGTACTATTACTTATATATTTTACCTTTATAGGAGAAATCTAATTAGAGACTAATATATTAATACTAGCTATTATAACTATTTTATTATAAAAGTTCCTAATTAATAATAAAGGGGTAGAGGTAGAATAATATCTAATTACTTTTTATTCCTATAAGTTATATTTAGTAGAAATTAGATATAAGACCTATAATTAGGAACTACTTATAATTATTAAAGTATTTTAGGTATAATAGTATTTCTTAGAAGGTAGCTTATATCTAATTAAAGTAATTACTAATTATAATAATTTAAAGTATTTCTAAATAATATTATTATTAATAAGAAGATAAATATATTAAGTAATAAAGTTTATAGTTTATATTTTAAGATATATTATTATATAAGTATTAAGAACCTAGTTAGTACCCTATTAAGGTAACTAGACTATATATTAATAATAGATAAAGAAGATACTTATCTACTAATATTATAAAATAAGTTAAAGAATATTAGGTATATTTCTTTTAATAAGTATTATATATATAGTATTTATAAAGGTTTATAAGATAATAAGGCCTATAACTATAAATAGTATAAAAGGTTAGAGATAGAGCTTAAAAAACCTTATACCCTAAATATAAGGGAGAGTAACGCGCTCTTAGGGATATAAAGTAGTATAAGTAATAGCTTAAACCCTATTATAAGATATTTTAATATTAATTAAAGAGTACTTAAAAGGTATATTATAACCGCGTTAATAATAGAGCGTATATAGAATAAATATAATAACTTAATATTAAAGATACTCTAATATCTCTAAAAGAGAGATAAGGATATTTATAATAAGAAATAATTATTAAAGTCTTAGGGCTATAAAAAGGCCGCTAATATATCTCTATTAATAGATAAGATAGGGGTTCTTTATAAGGGTAGTATAGTTTTTATACTTAATAATAAAGTAATTAGATAAGAAATCTTAAAGCTTTATTATAATAACCCTTATATTAACTACTACTTATAAAAGTATATATAGGAGCTTATTAAGCGGAAGTTCTATTAGAAATTAATAGGATAAGATATTTATAATTATATATAAGAATACTTAACCTATTAATTAATAAAGCTATATAAATATACTATTTATAATATACTATTACTATTATTAATACTTATAAGACCTCTTTAGGAAATTATAATAAATTTTATTATAGATCTCCCTCTAAGTAAATAAAAGGATAGTATTTATAATATAATCTTAATAGTTATAGACTACTATATTAAGGTAGCTAGGTACTTACCTATTATAAAGATAGTTAATACTATTAGTATTATTAACCTATTATACTATAAAATCTTTTTAAAGTTTAGTTAGTTAGAAGGTATTATTAGTAATTAAGGGATAGTATTTATAAGTAGCTTCTAGGTAGTTATATATTATTATACTAATATAAAAAGAAAGCTAAGTACTACTTTCTATCTTTAAATAGATAATTAAATAGAGAGATAGAATAGTATACTTAAGTATTATTTATACTACTATTCTACTTAGAGATAAGATAATTAAATAGAGTTACTTTATCTAGTAGAGTTTATATATAATTATACTAAGTATATTAGTATTAAGTTACCTCTATATAAGGTACTTTATAACTATTTATCTAAGCTAAATATAGAGCTTTTAAAGCTATTATTAGGAGAAGTCCTATTAATATAAAAAAGGGTTAAATTACTTTAGAAATAAAGGGAAGGTTTAAAGTAGTACTTATATTAAGTATAAGTTATATAAGTAGAGTATATAAATAAATAGTAAAAGTAAAGATAATATAATATAAGTAATTATATCTTATTAAATATAAAGTATATTAAATTAATATTAATTAATTAATTAATTAATTAATTATACTCCTATACTAGCTAAAGCTAATAAGGGTAGACTTTTCAGGGGGTACGCCTAGCGCACCTGTCGTTCGGGGAGAAACCTAGCTAAGGGATAAAAACTCCACCTACTATCCGTAGGCTATACTATTATTCGGCTCCTTCCCTCCCCCCCCTAATAGGCCTGCTATCGGGGCGGTATATCGAGGGGTCGGGTCTACCGTCTATAATACTAAGGTTTCGTTAACTATATTCTCTTCTCTTTAGTTAGGGCGGAGCCCTTCCTCTCTATTAGTTCTCGCTAACATCTCTTTTACTAGTATAAACTAGTAGAGGGCGCCTGACCTAATTAACTACCTCGCCGCCTGTTAGGATGTAACTAGAGCGAGTCATGGTGATTTAGTGACTAAGAGAATAAATCTAAGGAGATAAATCTATAGAGTAAGTAAGAGAATATATAGCCGCCGCTAAGACGCTAACCCTATTAGGAGGTAATACTCGTAACTATAATAACTAGTATAACCTCAGGGTCGACTCGTAATATTACCCCCCCCTCTGGAAAAGGCTCGTCCCGAGCCGATTAGAACGTGCCCCGTCTATTAAACTTCTATGAAACCTATTACTTAACCATCCGTAGGTAACGCTTATAGAATTCCTCTACTATATCCTTAGCGTTATTAAACTTACTAGTATCTACGTAGTACTATTTATCGTCGCGGTCGTAGCCCTTCTATTTCACCTTAAACTATAGGCGTCGAGTACGGGGCTTACGCCGTAAAGATAGGATGTCGTCGACGGTGAATTCGTTCTCGTCGTCGATAGTTACTAGATTTAGTAGAGGGTATTTTTAGCTAGGTAAAGGATCGTTCGCTAAAGGTCGTAGCTTTAAAACGTAGAAACCTTTACTTCGTTTTATACTTAGGGGAAGCTCTAGCCGGTAGGACATCCTAATCTTCTTAATGATTTTATAGGGGCCTAGCATTCGGTCCTTAAGGGACTTAGATAGACGGCTTGTCTTTATATCCTTTAATAAAACCTATACCATGTCGCCGATATTATAGGATATATCCCGCCGATATTTATCCACTTAATCCTTTATTCGCTCCTAAGTAACTTTAAGGTTAGACCTGCCGTAATCTAGTAGTTCCTGTATATGTTAGCTTATATCCTCGGCCTTAAATACCTCTAGACGAGCCCTAGTTAACGAGTATATAGAAGTATCGGGGCCGAAAGACATGCGGGGGTAGAATCCCTTATTTATATAAAAGGGTGTTATTAAGCTAGTAGAAGAGGTGTTATTATTATCGCTAAATTCAATGATAGGTAACTACTTTACCTAGTCGTCCTGCATATATATAACGTACTTCCGGAGCCCCTACTTAACGTCTTAATTAGCCCTTTCAGTTTATCCGTCTATTTCCGGGTGGTAAGCGGTAGAGATATTAGCTCTAATACGAAGTCGTTAATATAGTAATTACCATATGTCGGAAATAAACCTAGGGTCTTAATCTAATACGATAGAGCTCGGAAGCCTATAAAGGCGGAAGACGTTCCAGATTATAATCTAAATAAGCTCCTCTACTAATAGTCGTCCGTCGCCCTAGTAGTAGGGAATATAGTGACGTTCCTTTATTAAACGGTCGATAACGGTATAGATAGCATTATAGCCTTCTAAGTCCGGCAAGCCTGTAATAAAGTTTATAGCGATATCTTACTAGCGTTAATTAGGGATAGGTAATAGGAATATAACGGCGGACGTCGCTTAAGTATCCCAGCTAGTAGAAGTGTCTTTTAAGTATATCTAGGGTTCGGGCTAAGCCTACGTGACCTGTAGATAGTTAATTATATACTTCTTAAATTACTTTAATACGTTAATCTTCTAGAACCTAGAGGAGTCCCTTCTTAAATAGGGTCCCGTCTACTACTCGATAATCTTCTAAACCTATACCTTTATAACGCTTCTCGCCCTTAGAGATAGCTTAGACGAATTCTTAAAAGTTATTACTAGCTTTATTAGCGGTTAACACCCGATTAAATAATATTTCCTCGGCGTCGCCTAGGCGGATTTTAACACGGTCGGGAGTAAGGATTATCTGGTATTAATATTTATAACGTTTATCCTAATTATCTACGGGGCGGGAATTAGCCCTCCTAGTTAAGGTATCTACTTTAGTATTCTACTTGCCCGATTAGAAGATAATCTAGAAGTTGAATTTAGTAAGTAGATCTAGATATCGAGCCTAACGGCGAGTCAACTACTTATTCTCTATAAAGGTCTTTAGGGCTTAATAATCTATAAAGATTTAAATAGGGAGATCTGTGTATTCTAACTTAGGGCGCTAGTATTTAAAGCATTAAATAATTGCTAGAAGTTCCTTATTATAGATATAATAGTTATATTCGGCTAGGACTATATTCTTATTATAGAAGGCTACGGGATATAAAACACCTTCGTCGTTATACTAGGATAGGATCCCGCCGGTTACCTAGTCCGATGCGTCCGTCTCTAGGATCGACTAGCGGTTCGGGTTAAAATGGCGAAGTACCGGGGCTAATACCATATAATCTTTGAGGGCTTGGAAGGTAGCTTGACAAGCCTCGCTTTAGACGAACGGCATATCCTTTTTTATTAAATAAACGAGAGGTTTAGCTAACTTTAAAAACTCTTAAATAAAACGTTAATAGAAATTCGCGAACCCTATAAAGGCCTAAGTTTTAGTAAGGTTTATAGGGACAGCCCATTTAACTATAACTTCGATCTTCTTAGGGTCTATACGAAGGCCTTCACCTAAGACTATAATACCGAGGAAAACCGTCTCTTTAACGTCGAATTCGTACTTCTTAATATCCACCTGTAATCCGGCTTTACGGAGGCATTCTAGTACTTGTCTAACGTGCTTTCAGTGCGTAGAACGAGATTTACTATAGATAAGGATATTATCTAGGTAGGCCTAGTAGAATTTATTTAGAAACTCTTATAACACATCATTAATATATTACTAGAAAGTACTAGGGCCATTTATTAATCCGAAAGGGAGGACTCGGTACTTATACTAGCTTAAAGCCGTAGTAAACGTCGTATAGTCCTTACTATCGGGGTCTATTCTAATTTTATTAAAGGCCGAGATAATGTCTAATTATATAAGGTGCGAGTATCCCCTAATCTTACCGATAACTTCGTCGATTAAGGGTAGGGGGTACTAATTCCGTTTAGTTAAGGCGTTTAGCTTACGGTAGTTAATATAGAAACGTAAGTCCCCGTTTACTTTCAGAGTAAATAGGACGGGGGACGAGTATAAAGCTTGACTAGGAGTAATAAAACCCTTAGACAAGTTTTTAGTTAGGTATTCCTTAACCTTAGTTAACTTGAATGGTGATATCTTATAGGCTCGACTCTATAAAGGAGATTAGTTTCTAATAATCTTAATCTTGTAATCGGAAGGACGGTACGGGGGTAGCTTATTAGCTTCCGATCGGTTAAACACGTCTAGGAAGTCGTAGTATTCCTTTAATAACGTCTTCTTTACGTCCTTAAGATTAGTTATAGACGCTTCTACGGACGACAGGTCTAGTAACTCCACTTATAGGTTCCGGTAGAGAGCCAGCTTATTATCTATCTCTTCTATAGACGTAGCGAAAACGTGGGTACTATCTTGCTTCGCTCTCTTAGCTAAAAGTCTAAAAGTATATGCTCTAATACTATATATATCGAAAGGAGCATCCTCTTTTTCCGGCATAGGATAATAAAGTAACTTCGGTGGAGCTTTTAGGATATATATTATACTAGGTTTAACAGGACTTAGAGTCGACTTCAGGGTAAACGGAATGGTATATGTAGCTACTTCCGTTAGGCGTCTACTTACCTCTAACTTAGGCGTGGAAGCGAGCTTATCAGGCTAGATAATGGAATCGTTTCTTATATCTAATAGGCAGCCAGCCTTTTTCATCTAGGGCTTCCCTAGGATAGCTAAGTAGGAACCTAAGTCGGTTATAAGTATTAGTAAAGTTGATTCGGTGTAACTATCTAGCTAAAGGGTCGGGTAGATAGCGTGTATTATAGGCTTCTTCCTAACTACCCCGTCGAATCCCCGAATCCGCTTAGGTTTAGCTAATAGTAAAGGGTCGAGACTAAGCGCGTTATAAATAACCGGTACAAGGGCCTTATTAATAAAAGTATAACCTGTCGCTCCCGTATCTACTAGGAAATCGAGCTGGTATTTGTCTTCCTAATAGCTGAGGGTACCGGGGACTAGGAATAGACGATTCGTGAAGATAGCTTCTTTATAGAAAGAGTCTATATTACATAGTAACAAGATCTTACCCCCTACCGTGACTTTAGAAGGGGTCTCTCGTTTTCCGACTCCGAGTCGCCTCTAGAAGTACTAGATTTATAGAGGATATAGCCTTCCTCCTCTTCAGATTTATATATAGCTTTAAAGGCGCTGACTTTCCTATCGCGAGTAGGCTTTTAAGGACAGGTACAGGAGGTATAGCCCTTAGTACCACAGTTATAACAGGTAAGGCCTTCGGTTATACCAAGTATGCCCTTAGGGGAACGTTCCACGCGGCGGAAAGGAGTAGAGTACTTTATAGGGATAACGGGAACTAGGGAAGTTTTCCTAAATAGCGAACGTCTAGGACGATCGGTCTCCTTTCCACGGTCTCTCTCTTTATAAGAATAACGACGAGCGTCGTTAATTCGAATAATATACGCTTTTATTTCCTTGAAAGACTAGAATTTAGAACCGAGATAATCTAGTAAGTCCTTGATATAGTAATTAAATTTCTTAGGTAACTCCTTAAGCAGTCGAGAGGAGTCGAGACCTAGGGTGACGGTATAGAGTTAAGCCGTTATAATAAGGTCTGCGGCATACTAGTTACCTTACGTAAGGTCGTTTTACTGCCGTTTAACCTTCCTCTTCTTATTAAGGTCGGAGAAGTGCGGTTCTAACTCCCTCAGGACCTCGAGAACTATAGAGAAGGGATGTCCTCCTAGAATATTACGCCTAGGCTCAAGGATTATAGCGGCTTTACCGCCCGTCCTATTATAAACGTAGGTGACCTTATATAATTCGTCTTAGAAGTTCCTAGTAGCTAATTTATTACTAATATAAAGCTTCCAAGTTTCCTATATAGGCTCCTTACCGTCTATTAGTATAGGAGGTATTAAAATCTTTTCCAGTTTATTAAAGGTGTCTTAACTCGAGGAATACGACGTTTCGCGTAGGTTCTATATTACTCGATCTCTTACTACTTTAGAGGCCTGTAGTTCTAAAATCTATTATTATAGAAGTTATTCGGTCGTCGAAGGGTTTAAAGGGGCCGCTATCGGGGAGGTAGGTAGACGAGGGCTATACTAGGTTTAATCGATTCGGGCTTATAGATTAATATTATCTTCTATAGTTTAGTAAAAGAGCTTATTTACCTAAAGACCTAAGTCTCGCTATTCCTTAAGCGTCTTAAGCATGTTAAGTATATTTACAGGGTCTTATTCCGCCTAGAATTATAGTTAACCGATGGTCTTAATTTACTAGGCGTCCCTAGCGTCGGTATTACTACTAGGTAGGTTATTACCTAGGATAGATAGTCGAGAGTATCTCGTATCGCGTCCTAACCGCTTAAGACGATCTTTTAGATCCGGGTATTCTACGTCTCCGGTCGATATAGTTTCTAGATTATTAGGAGGATAAGGGTTAGTTTATTAATTAACCATTTTAATTAGTTAGACAGGTATAGAGCTTAAATAAGGTGAATTAACTACGTTTAACTAAGAAGTATATTTAATAAACGTTTATATATTAGGTAAGTAATAGCTCCGTATACTCCAGGTACTAACTCTATACTTAGGTAGTCCTTCTACTTTCTTATAAGGTAATAAGCCTACTTCCTTTAGTAGCCTATATCGTCGTATACTCGTAGTCGACCGATATTATAGGTAGGGAACCGATACTAGTATTCTAATACTAAGGACTTAAGGACGCGTTAGTACTCCTATTTCCTTAATTAATTTCTTTAAGCTCGTTCGATACGTACGAGCGATATAGTGAAGAGATTTATTCTAATATTAGGATGTAACTAGAGCGAGTTATAGTAATTTAGTAACTAAGAGAATAAATCTAAGGAGATAAATCTATAGAGTAAGTAAGAGAATATATAGCCGCCGCTAAGACGCTAACCCTATTAGGAGGTAATACTTATAACTATAATAACTAGTATAACCTTAGGGTCGACTCGTAACACCGCCGCCCTTATCCCTATTAGTAATAAGAGAATAGTACTATAATCTTCCGACCTAGCCTCTAGTAATATCTAACTCCTACTACTATAATAGTTAGGATAGAATAGTAGGACGTATTTACCGGTCTACCTCGCCGCCCCGTACGGGTAGCTAGGACTTAGGATCCTAGGAACCTTCCTAATAAATAAGAAGTAGTTAAACCTAATCTTATCCGTACGTAACTAGACCGTTACAGAGCTCTCCGGCTTCTTTAGGCCCTTATAAAGGTCCCATCTCCCCCCTACTAGGTCGCCCTTCTATACTAGGCTCGTGTTTCGGCCCTCTAATCCCCGCTAGTAGTAGCGCTACCGGCCCTACTACCGGCCTTCCTACTAGGTTAGCATCCTTTTCTATAGCGTTAGGTTATTAAGTACCCCGTTTAGCGACCGCTTCGCCTAAGACTCCTTCTTAACTAACGGGGGTAGCGGAGGGCGTAGCCTCCTACCCCTTTTTAGTTATAACCGAGACTTAATCTTCGCGTTCCCTCTTAGGACTATCTTATATATCCCTTAGAGGATCTTACTCCGTAGTAGGGCCTTATTAAGGAAGTCTCTTACTAACGGGATTCCCGCCTCTACTTTAAGGACCGGAATTAGGGTGGCCTTATACGCCCCTAGTACTTTACGTAGTCCTTTATTCTAGATCGTTATTAGGGTCTTTACGTGCTTCCCTACTACCCCGGGGGTATTCTTTAGGCTATATTATATTGGCGCCGCGAATATTATTATAGGCCTTACTACTACCGCGTATATAAGCCTATTAACCGGTAGAATCGCGCCTTATATAAAGCTAGCGACGTAGTAGAGCGCCTGAATCTAGTTATCTATCTTAGCTTATACCTTCCTTAGGTATATATTCTAATTTAGCTTACTATTAAGTATAAGTCCTAGGACCCTAATTAATATCTTTAGTTTAACTTTAATTCCCTTAAGCTTAACTATTACGTCTATCTTTATACCCTTTATTCTACGGGTTATATAAACGAGCTCGTACTTCTTTAGTATAAACGAGGCTTTATAGGTCTTCGCCTATTATAAGTATACCTCGTAGGCTTTATCTAGAACCTCGTAGTTCCGTTTAATACTCCTATTATAGGCTAGTAGATAGACGTTATTTATAAATCCGCCGACTTAAATTAGTAGCTTTAGCTTTTTATACTCCTTAATTAAGGGAGTATTAAAAAATAGGAATAATATCGGAGAGATAGGTAAACCTTAGGGGATCCCTATCTCTACTAACTCTATCTAACTCGTCCTCCTACCGAGGGTAATTAAAGTCGCCCTCTCCGTAAAGAAGCTTGCCGTCTAGCGTACTATCCTCTTAAGGACTCTCTTTATCTTTATTATATAGAGTAGCCTGGAATAGGAGACGTAATTAAAGGCTCCGGCGATATCTAGGGAGAGGAGGCTCGCTATATTCCTCTTCCCTATTCCTTATACTATATAGACTGCGTTAGTAATCATTTCTAGCGCGGTTTCTACTAATCTCCCTTGCCTTATACCTATCTATTCTTCCGGAAGGAGGTTATTAGCCTCCGCGTAATCTCTAAGCCTAGCCGCTATTACTATCTTAAATATCTTTCCTAAGGTATCTAAGAGGGCGATCGGCCTATAGGACTTAGGGTCGGCGTAGTTCTCCTTCTACGGTTTCTTTAAGATTACTATATTAGCCTCCTTAAATTTCCGGGGGTAGTATCTAATCTCGAAGCACCCCTGAAAGAGATAGTGGATCTCCTCCTCTAGTTTACTATATACGGCGCGTAGGAACCTATTTAAAATCCTATTTATCCCGGGAGCCTTATCCTGCGACGGTCTCTTTATAAAGCTATAGACTTCCGCCTCCGTTAGATCCCCTTCCCCTAGTATCGGGCTTAGGTATTCTACCTCGGTAATATCTTCTAAATCTGCCCCTAAAGGAACTGGGAAATGGGTTTCCCGAAGGCGCTCTACCTTCTCCTTGAAGGTAGCCGCCAGCGTCCCGTCTTGTCTGCTTAGGGAGGGGAACTTAGGCAGGGCTCTTGGCGATATACTCTTGTTCTTCCCCTACCGGGCTAGTACTTATACCCCGCGAGGGTCTTCTAAGGCCTGGTGTATAGCCCGCTAGAAGTAGAGGGTTTTCTCTCTTTAGATCGTGGCTACCTTCGCCCTTTCCGCTTCTCTTAGAGTCTCCCTCGTCTCCGTATTACGGCACCGGTAGTAGGCCTTTAGTTCCCGTTTAGCCCTTTGCGTTGTGTCTTTACAGGCCGAGTTCTAAAAGGACCTTGCCTTGCTAGACGGCTTCGCCTACGGAATGTATTCCTGTATAATAGCCTGGAACCTATCTAGTATCTACCCCAGGTATTAAATTAATATAAGTAATTAAAAAACTATTATAATATTATCTAAGGCCTTTTAAAATCTTTAATTATATTAATAATTAGGTATATAAGTTATAGCTACTTAATACCTTTTATATATATAATATCTTTTATATTTTACTTATAAAGCTATATTAGGGTAATAGTAAGAGTATTATAAAAGTTATATAAGTAGAGCTTATAAATAATAAAGATAAATAGGAAGTTAAAGCTATTCTTAATTATAAAATCTCTTATAATAAACCTTAATATTTAGTAAAGTAGAAGGGTTAATCTTATAATTATAATTAATAGCTATATAAATAGGACTTAGTTAATACTTTAAATATATTAGAAAGATTTAAGTAGAATTACCTTAAAGTATAAAGTTTATATTATATAAGAGGGGAAATAATTTCTATTATTATTAATAAAAAAGAAAAGATACCTAATATAATTAAATTATTAAGGGTATTATAAGAGAGGGCTATTATATTATACTAGTAGTAGTACTAGGCCTAGCTCTATTACTATTATTAGTAATAGGTTTATCCTCTTTATCCTCTTCTTCTTCCTTTATAATAAGAGGGAGGCGCTTTTATACTATATTAATAAGGCTTTAATAAGGCTTTAAAAGGGGAGATAGAGTAATATATATATATTAATAAAGGATATTAAGAATACCCTTAAAGGTATTTATAATCTAGTTAATAATAGCGGGGTCTACCTTAATAGAAGTAATAGTAGTAGAGGAGGTAGAAGAGGTATAATAGAGGTAGTAATAGTACTATTAAATAAGTCTATTAAAGGTTTACTAAAACTTAGTAAGTTAATAGAGGTTAGAACTAATATTTAAAGTAGTTATAATATTTAAGGATTAAAGAAGGCGTATATAAGTATAATAAGTAGAGGTAGGAATTTCCTATTAATATTTAATATTAAGATCTTTATAATAATTATATCTAGTAGAGCTAAGGGAGGCGCGTATATAAAGTATACTACTAAAGGGGTAAGTAAAGCCTTAATTAAAAATATTAGACTTATAAGTCTTTACTTTAAAATATAGTATATTAAAGGTATATTATATAAGATAATATAAGGATAGGCTATAAATAACTTAGTAAAGGAGGTTAAGTACTATTATAAGTAGAGGGGGTAGTAGTAGTCTTCTTTTAATTAGTAGTAAGGGTAAGTTTATTATTAAGGATTATTTATAAAGTAACTAATAGAATTATAAGGAGGTATAATAAGGTATAAAGGGGGTAATAATATAAATAAGAATTAAAAAGGACTTAATATAATTAATAAAAAATAAAGATATTATAATTAGAAGAATAATATTAAAGTTATATAAAGGAGGTATACTTTAAGTACTTAATAAATCCTTAATAATAATAACTTCCTATTTACTTTAAAATATTAAGACTTTTAACTACTTTTATAATAAATTAATAAAGGATAATAGGAAGTATAATAGGAATATATTATAATATAATAATTATATATAAGAGTAGTATCTATAATTATTATAATTTAATAAAACTATAAATTCCTTAAAACTTAGCTTAGAGGGCCTTATAATTAATTATATTATTACGCTCTTATTAAAGGTATATTCTATTATTAAGGGAGTATCTTTTATAAATTATAACCTTTTATACTCTTAGAATCTAAGAGCCTAGATAGGGAGATAATTATAAGGATTAATTAGGAATATAGTACTACTATTAACGTGGCGTCTATAGTATATAGTAGTACTACGCTACCCCTTTACCTATAGTATATAAAGGAGGGAATTCCCCCTAAAGGGAAGGGTAGTAATTAGTCTTACTATTAATAAGAATAGAGAGTTCTATATATATATATACGTACTATTTATAGTACTTAATAGCTACGTTATTATATAGTACTCTTATAATTAATTATAAAAATTTATTAATAATAATATTAAATTTTACTTAAAAAAGTAAATTAATTAAATAATATTTAATAATAAAAATTTATTAGATATAAAGTAGAATATTATATATAATTATTAATAAGACTATTTATTATAGTAATATTATTATTTCTTTATATATAAAGATTTTATTAATATTAAGAATATTATTATTATTATTATTATTATTATTATTATTATAAATATTAAAACTTAATTTTATAAAATAGAAAAGTTATATTTATAAAATATTAAGAATTATTATTATTTCTTTTATATTTCTATATTTCTATTTTAATTATATATTAAAATATTTAAAAAATACTTAAAATATTTAAAAAATACTTAAAAGATAGTAGAAAGTAAACTTAAGTAAAATAAATTATATTTTTTAATATCTTAAAGATTTAAAATATTTATTTAAAAATATAATAAGTATTTAAACTCTTATTTTTATAATATATATATATTATTATTAGGATATCTTAATATATCTAGTTAATATAACTATAACTTACTAGTAATATTCTAGTAGTATTAGTTTATAGTACTAATTTAGCTTCTTATTATCTTAATAGATATCCTTTTAATAAAGTATTTAATAAAGAATTATATAAACTATTTAATAAAGAATTATATAAACTATTTAATAGAAAGTTATATAAAGTACTTTTTATTAAGTTAATTAATATATATTAAAGTATATAAAGAGTATACTATAAAGTGGATTATAAAGTAAAGACGTATATTATAATATATTATATAAAGTACTTTTTAAAATATATTCTAAAGTAAGTAAATAAATAAGTAAATAAGTTAGTAAATAAAGTAGTAGATTAATAAGTAGATTAATAAGTAGATTAATAAGTAGACTAATAAGTAAATAAGTTAATAAGTAAATTATTAAGTAGATAAATAAGTAAAAAGATAAGTAGAAAGATAAATAGAAGAGTAAATAAAAAGATAAATAGATAGAATATATAAGTAAATAAATAAAAATTGAAATTATAAAGTAAGTTAAGTTATATATAGGATACTATAGATAAATATATTAAAAAACTAAAATTACGAAGTAAGTTATATTATATATAGAGTATATTTCTAGGAATAATAACCTAATTATAAAGCCCGATTATTAGACTTAGACCCTTCGGAGGGTATACCTATAGCTAAATATTAATCCGTACCCGAAGGTAGGCCTAAGATACTAAGGCAATTTTTGATTAAATTCGCGGAGATGAAAGGTAGAAACAGAAGGTAGGCACGCCTATTTATACCTCTATTCTCCGTCAAGCTGTCAAGGCTGTTTGACAATCTTCGTCAAGCCGTCGTGGCTGTTAGTGCCAATACCAGCCACCTTTCCATGACCTTCCATGGCCTACTCCGCTTGCCGATAGCCTCCAGTCAAGCTGGCCCTGTGAGAGTCAACTAGAGCTTTTTCAAGCTGAGAGTAAGATGGGGTTGCAGGAGAAGACAGAAATGTAAAGGGAGTAAGTAGAGGTGGTTGTGAAAGGGAGAGCTAGCCGCAGGGGAGATAGAGGTCTGTAAAATAGGAGGATGATACAATACAGTCGTGGTGGATGATGAGGGCCTTGGAGTGCGTAGAGCCTCTTTGAACAGCATACGCATTTGTAAGAGGTGAGAGCGTGGGAACGGGGGATATTCCTTGAACTCTTTAGGCATACGCTTATAATTTATTGAAAATCTGTCAGAGGGTTTGTTCCATCGTTTAGTTCGCCAGTCATAAACAAAGCCATCTTTGCATAGGCCTTCAAAAACCATATATCAATTTATTCCTACTTCTACCGTCATCCTTAAACCGAAAACCATCGATAATCAATTCTAGCTACACCTGCTCATTCGCAACTCTCAAAATATCGAGCCATGATCTCCCGCCCTGGGAATACAATGTCATAAATGGTAGCCAATAAGGAAGAGAACCAAATTCGTTTGGCTGACATCTACAAAAGCAGCTATAGCCGAGTAGTAGACAGCCAGATCAGGCTCCTAAAATATTACGCCCCTCCTAGCTCAAGAAGCCAGAACTGTTGCTTCCTTGCTGCGCCCCAGTGCTTCCTCGATGCTCCCCTGTTGCTCCCTCATTGCTCTCCCATGCTCGCTCACTGCTCCCTTGCTGCGCCCCTTTGCTCCCCCGGTGCTCCCTCTAAAGCGGCCTTGCTCCCTTTCCTGACCTAGAACGGCAATTCCCCACCCTAAGTTCGGGGTATATATAATATATATATATATCTAACCAAGGCAAGGTACTGTAGTAAATTAAAAAATTCAAGAAAACCAAAACCCCGTAACGTAAATAAAAAACGGGCTTGAAGTCATTTTGTTCCATTTTATTTTCCTGCAGAATCTTGGGTTGGGAAGGCACTAGGTGATGATGGCTTTCACGAATTTGATTCACGAATGCGCTACCTGCTCTTGAGACGGCGACCAAGTCAGGAGTCTGAGGCGTCTCCTGACCCCTTTAATGTGAAATACTTTTGATGATGCCGCTCTTTTTAATCACTGACACAAGATGTGGTATTCGCTTCCATGCACACACACACACACACACACACACATCCATCCCTCACATATGCGCCGGTGAATAGTAACACATGATCGTTTGCCATTTTGCGCTTCCAGATCTCTTGCCGCCAGAGGTTATCGTAATCACCGCGCAAGAATGTCCCCAGCACCTTCGAGGCTGAAATACATCTCACAGCTCGTAAAGCCCCCAGCCGTCAAGGCCGTCTCCGTCCTGATCTTCAGCACATGGCAATCGTTGTCCGTTCCCGCCGTCGTTGGTAGCATACTCTGCCCTGAATTCCTCGGCGAGTCATAGCTCATCATCTTGGTCGATTTCCGACGGTTTCAATAGTCCTCCGACCTTGGCTGCACGCTCACGCTCCGCTACCTTGGCCTGTTGCTGGGCTGTTTCTCGGTCCTCGGCGTAGAGTTCTGCGTTATCGTCGGAAAATTCCTTGAGTTGTATGAGGAAGTCGCGGATGTTGAGTTTGAAGTGGGAGAGATCGCTGCTATGGGTGAAGAGGCCCTCAATGAATTGCGAGATTTGTTGCCTTTGGAGGATCAGTATGACAGACAATACAGACAAACATGGAAGCCATTGCTTACGGTTGGAGATTTGGAAAGGCATTGTGCAGCAAGTTGCCAACAAATTCAGTAAGGAATTGTCGGTTGCTTGTGCCCGCTGCAGCTAGGTCCGGAGGGTAGATAGGCTTGGAGATCTTGCCAGACTCTACGAAATAGAACATCCGCGACAGCAGTAAAGACTGCAGCTTGAACCCTGGTATGATACTTAGCATTGATAAGATCAAAGGAATGGACCATCAATTACCAGCCTTGTGATCTGAATCGGTCAGGACGAAGAAAACATCTTGCAAAATGGTGATGTAGAATTGCTGGAAGAACATGCTGGACGTCTGCTCGTCGGTATTCTCGGCCATGTTGTCCATCAGCTCGATGCACATGCTGAGGCCAGTGTTCTCGACTTCGCGGTTGTCGTGCTTGCTAGCCCACATGCACGAGTCGATAACGAATTTGAACTGGCGGCCGTCGAGTTCTAAGAGAGCGGGAAAGCAGTAAAGGTTGATTGCTTTGAGCAGCTTGAAGAACTCTACTCGGTGCTGTGGGTACTCTGAGAAGTCCTTGTTGATCATCTCTAATGTGCACTCAAAGACATTCTCCATGATGGTCGGCACTTTATCAGACATTAGACCCTACAAGCTGTTAGAGATTGCCTGATGTGAATATTGAAAAACGCTCTGACCGAGTACTTCGAAACATGGATGGTCCAACGTACATTGAGCTTGCTGATGACGGTAGTCATTACATCTAACACCTCTGCATCCCGAGCATCGGGCACGTTCCTATTGTAGTCGACAAGGACGGCGTCCAGCAAAGGAGGGACGATGTTGGCATTTACCATTTCCAAATCGTCCGCTTTCTCAACGTAAATCTGGATCAGCTTTAGAATCTCCTTCTTGATGGTCCGAAGTCCTCGGATTTTGGGCATCTTCGTAGCGATAACACCCTCACGAGTCACGTTATCCGAGATCATCTGGCTAGTTGCACGATACATAGACAACATGTCGTGATATATGCGCCCGATCTGTGGATAGAAGTAGCTGCCGATCGACGTGCAAGCAGCGACATTGGTCTTCATAATGTTACCAACCACCTTGATCGTGTCGCCATCCTGGAGAACCGCTGGGTCGTTATTAGCTTGTTGAATGATTGCATCCCAGGCTTGATTTGGGTACGACATGAGCTCTGCGATCAACCGCTCTTGTACACTCTTCTGCCCTTGGGCACTGATCATATGCCCACAAGCCTCGTAGAAGGTATGTACTTGCTGGGGGGTTAGGTCAACGGTAATCTTTCTCAGCGTTCGAACGATCTCGTCAATGAAGGGCTCGGTTTCCCCTGCTTGTAAAGCCACGAAGTGCCGCTTACATTTATTGGCAATCTTGATGAAAGTATCGCAAGCCATGTCCTGCACACCTTCATGAGTCTCGTGCATGAACTCGAAAAGCTTGTTGACAACGGTTTTCAAGAACTTCCAGTGGGCCTTTAAGAATCGTGGATACTGTCCAACAATGTACATGATGTTACTAGCAACCACAGCCTTGTTGTCCTTGCCGCGCTTCATCTCGGTAAGTCCCAGAAGGTCTTTGATGACGGTCACGAGAAACCGTTTCTCCGTCTCTTCATTCATAGCACCGGATATTGATCCAATCGCCCAGCAGAGTGTATTGCAGTTGACCCAAGACCATTCGCTATTGTCCACCTGGCGGGCAAGCTTATCGGACATGATGTTTTCAGTGTCGACAACGTCCAAATGTGTAAGATACACCAAACACTCTCTGCTAGTCTTGTAGAGCTGTATTGTGTCACTCTCTTTCACAAACTCTCGAACGATCTCTCCCTCGTCATTCTCAACGATCAAAACTTCTTCTGGCCGAACCATTTTCTCGATCATTACCTGTCGTAGATGGGAGAGTATCTCTTGGTATTTGTGCTTTCGTAATGGGTAATTCGCCAGGACGTTCGGGTGAGGCGCACCACCATTTGAGAGACCGCTCATATTCATGGTGATTAACGGGTTAATGTCTGTGATTGGTAGTTGCTGCATTTCTTCGTATAGCTCCTCCACTAGCTTGGTCCAATACTCCAGACAAATCTTGAATATTTCGCGGTCATCTATCTGAGATATCCGTATCAAGTAGAAATGTGCATGATTCAGGAAGTCTCGCGTGGGCAAGTTTTCGATGAGCTAGCGCACTTTAGCCAATGTTATCACCAAGGATTTGATCAACTTACATTGAGATGCACTGAAAAGAAGTTGCACAAAAACAGCGCTAGATTTTGTACAAACTCCTGGTCTCTCGAGTTGCTCTTCTCATATGTTTCCTTCAAGCTCACCGACAGGGGGATAATCTTAGAGACAGTCGTCATAACCTCCGTAAACATCGTGACCAACTTGTCGTTGTATTGCAGTGGTGGACCTATCGGGAGGCCTCCGATTTCCGTAAGGCATTTGAGGGATATGTTGCGGAACTCGGGTGTTTCCAAAAATCTGCTTCGTAATGTCTCAATTATGGGAGTCTCAAAGATGAAGCCCAGCGGTATCCAGCCCAGGAATCGCAGCAGGGTTTCAAGGGTAGCTCTGATCAGACTCGTCTGGTTTGCGGTATTCAGAACCTCGGAACAAAGCTGGAAGATTGATGAGAACTCCGAACACATAGTGCTCTTGAGGTTCTTGGTCTTGGCCGTAGTCATTTGGTCCGCCGAGTAGTCAAATACCTCTTCCGATAGCAATCGTAAAATAGACATGTTATTTTCGCATATCGAAAGGCTGTTGTGACAGGAGGATATGATCTCGTTGATGAAGGTCGGCCAATTGTGGGGCCATTCTTGCTTGAGGATGGACACGAGGACAAGGTTCAGCTTATTGATGAAAGTCCGTTGCGCTTTCAGACTCTCCTCCGAGCCCGAACTCTGAATTATGAAATTGACCACAAAATTTCTTATCCCTAGAGGATTGACTTAGTGGTACGTAAAGCGTTGTACGTCTTGTTGTAGCTGACCTTGTTGCTGCTCTTTCGGCAACACTTTCCACTTCGTCATTATCACATTGTCGAGTACCTGTAGACCAATGTCTACATATATCAGCTTTGCTTGCGACTTGGTGAACTCGAGCTCGCTCACACTTGGTCTGAGGATATGATGCCTCATGTAGTATCTTGTCAACCAACAGCCAGGCGTCTGGATTTTCCTTGAACTAGCGAATGTTTCAGTGCGGGTAGATTAAGGCGGGGGGATGACATAGAGACCTGGTTGAGCGTGTTCTGGGCTTGCTTTTGCTGTGGGAACAATCAGTACAGGCAGCGCATAGACGAGACTTCCCAGATCATACCACTTCACCGCGGCCCTCATAGAAGTGCTTGACCGTCTGGTCAAGCTCCTCGACCGAGAGAGACATCTTGCCGCCGAATGCTCGGGAAGAGCGTGTGGCTATAAGGACTCAGCAGCTCCAAAGTGTCTGTTCAGTGCCTGTCCCTTGGGATGTTTATAGGCCCCAGCAGCCTGCAAACTTGATGGACTTTCCTAGGGTTGAGGGGGCGGTGGGGCAAAGTGGAAGCGGGCTATACAGAGTGTTGATGATAAGGCAGGCAAGTTCGAGGTCAACACTCAGGTATCATCGGTAGGGACGAGGGAGCGGTTTTTGAGAGAAGTACATGGACACTGTGGTTAAACCCAGATCCACCGCGTCGATGTTTCGCGGTAATTGAGGCTCCGGGTGGCATTAGTAAGGCGGCAGCTGAGTGGTGCCTTAAAGTACTTAGATACGTTGAGTGACGCAAATTGATAGCGCGAATATATCTTGGCGTTCGAGTTAATCATGACTTGCCTTTGATTTCAATCTCGTGGGAGTACTCGAAGGTGACATTATGTGACAATGCATACGTCTATTATGCCTGAAATACTTCACACACGTTATCGATATACCAAAGCTTCTTTCCATTTCCGAAATTATGAATGTTCAATTTATAAACAGTCAACAAGGCTAATCAATCAAGGCCACAGCGAAGCCTAGTCCATATATTATGCCTTAAGAGCTGTAGCCGTAACGATGCTGAAATGTATTACTATTTCACCTAATCTGCACGCATTTGTATCAAAGGAAGACTTGCAATGGGCATAGAATATTGCACGCCCACCAGAATATAAATGTGCATGGGCAATCTAGCGAAACCGGGAATTTGGTGTTTCGGTGCCTTCGATCTCGGACACAATTAAATGTATGAGTTGTCAAGACAATAGGGAACTTCGCTGCAGAGGTGAAAATCTCATGACATGCACCGCGTTACTCTGCTATCGCCGATCACTGTATCTGTCTTCGCGAGTGCCATCGCTGTCCAGGGGAACAATGGCGTCAGATCAACCGGTATGTACTGGTATTACTACCTTTGGTACTATCAACAGATACATAAAGATGCAGCTTTAGCGCAGTCTTGCTCTGATCTTATCTTCAACTACAATATCTCTTACAGCTCGTCACACTCTCCATCGTCATCCTCCAAGGTCCCTATGTCCTTCTGAGCCTCTCCCAGCTTCGGAACACCACCCTTGGGACTCGCTAGAGAGCTACTCGAGCTCGATGGTGGTGAAGATGTGGACATGGTCGCTGGCGGAGGTGGGGGCTCAGTTACAGAGCTCGAAGAGGACGAGGGTAAAGGTTGAGGCTTTGCGGCTCCATCAGGCGACCCGGGCATCAACAGATTCAAGCTTGCACCTCCAATTTGGTGTTCAGCGACTTTATCCCCCGCCGCTGAATGCTGACCCGGCAGTCCAGGTGTGAGATCAGACGTAGAAGAAGATTGAGCAGGAGCTGACGGAGATGAGGAGCTCGCCTTGGGGTTGCCTGCGTCTATAGCCCCCGAACATTCGGAATCCTCAATGAGGACGTTCAAATTAGGGCCCTATTGTAAAGGAGTCAAATTCCGTCCTTCGGCATGATGAAATCTAGATACTTACACCACCATAGGCTTGGCCCGTCAAAGCCATGTACGCACTGACATCGATGTCCAACTGATTCGTTCCCGAGTCACCGCATCTTTGATTCAGAGGCATGTCTGTCTTGCAGAAATTGTACGCGCTAGCAGAAGGACAAGCATCGATGATTTGTACAATGATGGACTTCCCAGTACCACCAATACTCCCTCCGATTCCTCCGTCATTGGTCACTTTGTAGCACTTCCCACAATTCGATTTCGGGCAACCCGGGGCTAGATAATTCGGACTGGGACTTTGCCCGGAACATTGATTCATGAGTATATGACCTGAACAGGTGCCGCCAGAAAGTCCTGGCGATATATCCGAGGCGGCTGCTCCATACGTCCCAACTTGGCCTGAAGAAGGTCCGCAATTGGTGTTACCTTGAGCGGCATAGTCGTTGAATGTAGCAATCCCATTCGGGTAGGTTGTTCTCTTCGTAAAAGATTGTGTATGCTGAGTCGGATGGGCTGCAGCCGCCGCTACCAGAGCGACCAGGATAGACAAAAGCATGATAGCACTTGAAGAAAGCGGATCGTAGAAATATGACAGCCTGAATCGATAGAAGCAAACGATTGGTTATAAGGAGAGTGCTCAAGCATTACCAAAGAAAGAGAACAACAAGCGATTTGACTGATAGCTAGCAGCAGGCAATGCCATGCTCACTGAGCGCAAGAAGAAGAGGGAGAGAAGGAAATGTGGACTGAGAGGGTTATAAGACTGTGAATACACTTTCAAAGCTCGTAGCGCATAGTAATCTCTTCAAGCAAAATCAGTACCCCTGCCGCTGGATCTCCTGCAGGCGACATACTCGCTATCTTAAGTAACAACCGGCTGATGAATAGGTCCCCAAGCGGTCGGCATTGAGCATCGTCGAATCCTGAGAGCATATGACGAGTCGAGAGTCATGCAGTTGGGGTATCATTGTCAGAATTATGGGATAGCAACCCACCAGAATCCTCCACTGCATAGTCAGTCATCATGAGGCTTGAGTGTGAGACAACGGACTTGAAACATTCTAAGCGTTCTCGCTGTCGCCTAAAGTCAGTGTGGGCAGATGCGTACTTATAAGCGCGTGCGGACCCTAACGTGGCGTGCGTGGTTCCCTTTTCCAGAGCCTCTTTCAGAGGCTGAGAATTTTGAACATCATCTGTAGCCATGACAATTTTATGGACCACATGAATATCATATCAGCCATAAGCAGCCTCGAACATGCTATTGAGAAAAGTTCTATGACCCATATGTCGAAGACATCAGATTTCACAACAGCACTATATTTCAGGAAGTCGTAAAGAGAAAGTCTTTAGATCGCTGAGATTGTGGCCGAGTCGAACCCCTGACCTATCTCCTTTACATCGGTTACCATGGGTCAACCAACGTCACGGTGGCTAATGGTGACCTTTCCCATCCTTATACTCCATACGGACTGCTAGCAGCTGCTCCGAAGAGTAGGAATAGGATGGTTCGTTGAGTATCTAAAACCAATATACCCGCGGTAGCATACGCTACAGAGGGCGACTGATTATCATGGCTTGTTCAGCATAATCAGAAAAGTGAGAGTTGTTGCTCATATCATGATGGCATCAGAGTCCGTCTGGCTAGGGATGCTGTCACTGAGTCAAACAGAAAGCTCACGTGAATTAGCAGCTGCCATGTGTGAGCATATGAGAGCAGGTCGAATTTGCTCCCATGTCAAATTCGATAAGCCCTTGAATACTGCCGAGCTTTGTCCCGGCTCCTGTGGCTGAGGTATCTCCGATGTGGTGACCTCCAAGAGTCATCCAGGAAGTGCCGCAGATGTTGTCTGGACACTGTCTCTTCCACCAATGACGACATTAGGGTGTGTTCGACACAGGGGCGCAGTCTTCAAGTTTTCGACAGATGAAAGGGCCAGTGGTTGTGCATGGACACCGTTGGATGCGGTGGGAGAGAGAGTGAAGACGGGAAGTTGATTCGCGTGGCTTATCTAAGGTACCTAGGTAAGTACCTTACCTTACCTTTACGGAGAGAGCTACGGGGGGGGGCTAGCCGGCTGTGCCTGGCCCGAAGAAACGTAACGTGCGCCTCTTATACTCTCCAAACCGCATGAAGGACCTTCTTGTTACTGGTGGAAGTAGTGCATTAGACAATCAGCTTTTGATTGAGCGCAAGACACACTATCTCAGCAGCGTTCCCAGGGACCTGACCTTGCCTTCCTGTTGGTTTCGGGAGCCATCGAGCTCATCACCGTGTGGTGATCGACCAAGGAAAGCGCACTAGTCCCAAGTAGACCTAGACTAGCCCTACGATAGAATGGGATAAGCAATTTTAAGATTGCGTCGAGCCTTGGCGCCGTTCTCCTCTTTGGATCCCCTTTCGATTCACTATTCAGCTCATGGACTAACTCTGCACCACCTCACGCTCTTTTGCACTTTTCTTCACAATTGATCGCACCGGTCGCCTTGGTGGCCATCCATTCATTACTATAGTCATTCATTAGTATTCTGCAGACAACGTGTTTCGCTACCCCACGTCCTTCCCTCTTACCGGTGCCTTTTCACTCTTTAATTAATCATCCCTACAATGACAATGCATTGAGCAGATACCAGACTACCGTACTCAATCAAAATATCCTGGGAGGAGAGGTATCAGAGATACAATGAGTCGACGGTTGCAACGCAGCCACTATGGCTCTAACCTACACAGAAGACTCTCAAATGCAATCACCCTACCAGAAATACAGTCGTTACAAGGCTTCGTTGAAAACCCCCTCTCCAAGTTCTCGTCGTCATTCATCAAGCGTGGCTCTACGGACTCTACCGGCGCGAAACCCTCGGATTCAAACAATGTCACCCTACCTGTCGCCTTGGCCGTCGTCATCCCCATCGTCTTTGCCATCGTTATATTCTTCTACCTTCATCGGAAACACGTGAAGAAGCTTCGTGTGGAAGATGCCAATGACCCACATAAGTCCCTGGACTTTGGGTGGGAACCAAAGGGTGCACCGCTCAAAGGCAGGAATAAGAGCAGGAAGAAGGGACCTGAGATGGCTATCACTGACCTCAGACCTGAGAACGGCATGCGTCGCGAGCGAGGCATGTCGATGGATCTGGACCTGCCCAGCCCGTACCTTCTGCCTCCTGGTCTGAGTGGGTCTCGGGAGTCTTTGCACTCCATATCTCGCACCATCCATAGCCAGGACGATCGGTACAGACCAGCCACCACATATAACCCTAATGACGCTAGACATTTACACTCGAATAAGGCTGGTCGCAGAGGTGCTGACGACTCGTCAAGCGATGCTGGCTCTAGCTCCTTCAAGCCAGGCCCACGCGATGATATGAAACAGGACCTACTCGGCAATGCCCAACGAATGTCAAGATCGATGCCCCCCACCAATCGCTCCCCCGTACCAGATATCCGTGTACCTGAAGCTACAAAAGCACCTCCACACAAAGCAGCACCTCCCAATCCGCATAGTACAGGTCTTTCGCCTAGCTTTCCATTGATAGACTCCCGAGATTCTTATATGAGCAAAGATGATGCTGATCTCCGCAAAAGCAATAAATACCTAGGCGCTCTGATCCACAGCAGAGACCCGTCCGTAGAGTTGAATAGTCAACAGGGCGGAGCTGCCACTCCAATCGAGCTCCCTACAAGTCCACCATCCAACCTACAGCAGAGTGCGAACTACAAGGCCACACCACCAGCCATTAACACGACAGAGCAGAAGATCATAAGTAAATCTCCTCCACCTATCAATTCAACACATACCGCTTCGAGACCACCGCGAGGGCAATCTTTGCGTGCTTCGGAACAAGGTACTCATGACAACTTCTTCGATGACTCGAGCGACTATGGCGACGGCGTTAAGGTGACAACTCCATCACCACACAGATCGCAGATAGAGCACCAGGAGGTTCCCCGTGGATCGAGCCAGAATTACATGCCACAAATTGATGAGTCTACTCAAGGAGGTTTGCATGCGGACAATATCGGGTACGATGTTCGTAGACTGTCAATGGGGGTTCGTCCTTTACCACCGGACGATCCAACAGATAATCCGGAGCAACGGGCAAATCGAATTCGATCCTTCTACAAGGAATACTTTGACGACTCGAAGCCAGGCCCAGTGCATGCTGCAGGTGGATACTATGAGGATTACGACCAACAGTATCTAGGTGACGGAGCCATCTTCGATCCGGTTTCAGGTCAATTCGTCACTCAGCGGCCATCACAACCCCAGTACCCTGAACAACGTGGCCGGCCTTACGCCGAACCCGTTACTCGCCGTGCTATGACCCCACCACCTCGTGCTCCGCCTCCTCGCTCCGGCCGCCAACATGCCGCCACGCTTTCCGGCGGTGGACGCATGATCCCTCCCAGTCCTCGGGCTTTCTCATCTGCATCAGGCCGCCTCGGTCCGTCCGGCCGTGGGCTACCTAAGAAGCAGGCACCGCCCCCTTTGCCGTTGAACGTGCTACCTACACCTCACATGCTCAAGGACGACAACTTTGCCATTTTCAACTCAATGGACTTTGCACCACCAACCTCGGCCAAAGAGAGGCAAGCTGGTCGCCCAGAAAGCCCACGAGGAGGATTTCGCCCGTATTCACCTGCGGTGTCGGCCCACATGCCATTGCAATCGTCTTTCGATGATCTTGCTCCCATGCCAAGCCCGTAAGGCCCTTCCTCTTACATGCATTATTCCAAGAATTACTACTAATATACAACATAGCCACCTCCTCCGCAGGTCCGGTACCTTCACGGCTTTGGATTTCGCCCCTCCACCCCGATTCAAGAGCAACGATACAGCCTCCGACGCCGGTTCAATCCGCAGCAACCGCAGCGGCATGTCAGCAGCGGCAGCCCACAGCATCCGCACCGGGGCCTACAGAGTCAGCCGAATACCAAAAGGAGTCGTCGGCACGAAGAATGAAATCAGCGAGAGTCTACGGCCACAGTGGGACTTGAGCCGGTAACGCCCTTTTGAAACGCCCACTGCGCGTTTTTCGCACCTGAGTGGCCCGGGTTTGCTGCGCGATCCCGAGGTCTTTCTTCCTCGATCGATAGAGTCGCGCTAACTTATAGACAACAACGAAAGACATGCGGATGGATGGGGTCTTGCATTGTATATTATGTACAGATCTGCTACAGGAGGTTTTGTACTCGGTTCCAAAACTCTTATCGATATACATCCCGCACAGAAGATTAGAAAAATCCCTCTTTTTTTTTTGGCATTCCGAACATACAGAAATACATAGGGTGGTTGGTATCTGGCTGGGAGGTTTGAGAGCTCCTCCCTCCTCGTGGATAAACATGGTAGAGAATGATGAAATATTGTGTTTCGCTTCTGATGTAATCATAGTTTTAGAATACAGCATGTCATGATGAGACTGATATCATTGAAGGCTCTCGATTCAAATATGACTGACATTGGACTGTATCATGGCTATGTCGCGTCATCCCATGAATCTTCAATACTCGACTTCCGACAACCTCAACCCCTTCCTCTCCACCTCCTCACCAACCATCATCCCCTAACATCCCCTCACCCCATGCATATCCCCCATCCCTCCCCCCCCCCCCCCCATCCCCACTCACATAAAATCCTCCTCATCCCACCCCACAACATTACTCCTCTTCCCCCCCTCATCATCCAGCTTCTCATACCCCCTCTCCCTTCCCTCCCTCTCCTCCCTCCTCTCCCTCCCCACCCTCTCCTCCTCCTTCCTCTTCCTCTCCGCCTCTCGCCTCTTCTCGGCCCGCTGCGCGGACATATATTCTTCCTTCGCGGCTTGGAGTTCGTCGGCGGATCGGAATTTGCGCGTTTTTTCGAGGCGGTTTATGGTTGCGTTGAGGCGGGTGGGGATGAGTGTTTTTTTGGTCTGTGGGTGTGGTTGGTGGGGGGGTTTGGAGTGGGGTGGGGAGGGGAGGGGAGGGGAAGGAATGAGATGGGGTGGTTGGGTACCTTTTTGCTGTCGTGGAAACCTACTTGGCCTGTAGCCATGCCAGCGTTCTTGTGCAGGTTCGCCCATGGCGTGTAGATGACCGTGACGTTTTCTTTCTTATTGCCTGCATTTCCGTAGGTAGCCAACCATCAGCTTTGCTCTCCCTTCATAACACTATCTCTTAGAAACAAGAAAGAACCCAATAGAATCTAGCATTGGCATAGAGTTGGAAAACGATAGGCCTTTCCTATATAACGAACCTTCGATCGAATTGGCCTTTGTGAGCTGCGCGCACTCCTCCACCAGGTTTGCCGGTAACTGGTCCCATTTCTGCTCCGGGGAGAGACGGAGGTAGATGTGTGCGGAGGAGAGGTTGTCGGCGTGGAACTAGAACAACGTTGCGGTGCGTTGGTGTTTTGCTCTCTGCTATCTTGGGATTTTGTGTTGCTTTGCTTGTACCACCAGGAGGGTTGGAGGAAAGGGCTAGTATAGTAGATGGACGTACCCTAGGACAGGTTCGTAAGCGTACAGTGGATAGGATGGGCGTGGGCGAGCTGTTGTCACCAGACGTCGCAGTCCCAGCCGAATTTGATCAGCTCTTCGTCTGTGGGTTGCTGTTAGCCGTGTGTGGTCGGTTGAGTCGTATCGCGAGAGATGATGTGGGGAGGGTGCGGGGACAGACTCTCGAATTTATCTTTGCCTACGTATATGGTTGCTGGCGGATCGACGATGTTGGAGGTGAAGTAGTAGACCATTGTGGTAGACACTTGCTTAGATGGATTGATGGAAGGGGACCGGAATTATTGGAAGATCATGCTGATCATTTGTTGTAGAGTCACACAAACGATCACGAATTGCGGCCGAAACGATTAACTAAAACATATCCATATGTAGATATCAAGACTCAATTCATATCATTATCATCCTGCTCATGTTAAGCGGAAGTATCAACGGTAGTTATCTCATATTCACCTTCAACAAAGAGGAATTGTGCCCCATATCTCAGGAATCCTGGTTCAACACCTCCACAAAACATGTCCGCGGACAGATCTCTGTCCTTCAATACGCCGCGCTATGCAGGGAGATGAAATGTATATATACATGGCTCAGGATCTACTCGATCTGATATTGATCAGGACGAGGAAATTGATTGATTTTCTTTTTGACAAATTCAAAGCAAGAAAAGAAGATAGCGTTAGTAAGACACGTGCGAGCAATCGATACACCGAGCCCTGTAGGGATTACCCAATAGTCAACGGCCTGTATGCCAGAGTGGGTCTGTTCTTGGGTACTCACCACGATATTGGGCGAGGTGGAAGTAGTCAATCTTTGGTATCTCAACATGTTCTCCCATTCTCTTAGCCATACAATTCTTTTGATACTGCGTTTTGGCCGTGTCGATGGGGTACGTCTGTACACAGGTTAGACAAACAAACATGTCTTACGAAAAGATATGTATGAACTCACGATCATCCAAGCAGTAGTACCACAGAAGCCTCCAGCAACTGCCACAGACAATGGGGAAGTCGGAGATTCACTCCGTTGGAATTTAACGAGTAGCTGCTTCGTGCTCTCGTAAGTTGCAAAGTAAATTGCGCTACCGATTGAGTCTCTCACTGGAGGTATCATATTAGCTGGCGATGTACATAACCCAGGGTGAGTAAACCAGGACTACCAAGTTGGAGACGAAAACCAGAGTAGAGACCAAGCCATCCGCGTTGCGTAACTATATTGGCCGCGGTCTTGAGACTGCCTTTGCCTGCATAGGTCCTTCTCACATTTGTGGGATCGTCCATACTCGTTCGACTGCGGTCAGAATTTTGTGTCAAAACCTTCATGAGCTCGAAAGGACCTGTCAAACGTAAGGATCTACTTATGGATTGCTTATACCAAAACATACATGAGAAAAGACCGGTCAGAGATCCAGCCGTACAACCAGCGGCTGCAAAGCAGACAATCGTGGCAGGCGTAGGGGTACTTCCAGGTTTGTTGACGATAACCAGAGGCTCAGCTCCACCAGTCGCTCGCCCAATGGCTGCAGAAAAACTGTACTTTGCTTTTTGGTAGATTGTGAAAGACGTCGTTCGGGATGCGGTAATGGTAAGGGTGGGAATCCAAACAGCTGCAAGAAAGTGAACGTCAGCCCGTATACAAGATTGTTGTGCGAGAAGGATATCGTTCCAGCCACGGACTCGGAGTGCGAAGTCCGTTGCGGCATCCATGAGGAACCCTGAGCAATCGCGCTTTTGACCGCATGATATAAGCTCAAAGGGGAACTCTTAAGCTAAATTCGTAGGCAACGACTCCTGATGAAGCTGTGGACTCACCCCGCCAAAATGCTCTCACTCCATCCCTCGCGTATGTGTCCTTCACGCATGCTGTCACACTTGTATAATGATTCCTATAGAGAGTCAGCTTCACTTCGATCTGTGGCTGCTGACAACCTTTACTAGCATCTACGTACGATTGCATGCGTGTCTTAATAGTATCTAAAGGAAACTGTAGCATGATCAGCATTGTCTAGAGCAACCGGAGATAGCGATTTACCGTGAGCAATGACCCCAGCATTCCGCTCGCGCTCGACGCAACGAGGGTACGATTTCTCTTTGCCCAGTACTTTGCAGCGGTCGACGTAAGCATCGAGGTGTTGGGCATGTTCGAATCGTCGGCACTAGGCTTCCTGGCACCATCGCTGCTGGAGCGACCCCTGGCCTCGGCCATATTCATCTGGCCTGGGGACGGTGGTCTCTCGAGCCGGGTAATGTGTAAAGTCCTCCTCGAGGTCGCGCAAGTGTGTAGAACCAACGGTAATCCATTAGGTGCACGTTAGATCATAACAAAGATTCTCTTTCCCTAATGCTTCTCAGCGATGAGCCTTGCCTGCTCCGGTGGACGCTATCCAGGCACTCCGTAGTCTTCACGAGTAGACGTTTAAGCTTGTATCTGGAGAAAGCGAGCAAATCCCGACTGATGAAGAGCTCTGAGGCGATTGACCTTGACTTAACAATGGGGATGATAAGGTTGATCGACTCAAGCTTTTTGATTGGAGCCAGGAAAATGCGGTGGGTCTGTCACATATCATTCAATCAAGGAGAGAATATCACATGAGAAGACAAATTGATACTGTACACAAAAGCATGAAGCAGGTAAGGTATGTGGCAGTCCTTGTTGGCGCGAATGTGTAGGAGCATTACCGCTAGTGTGAAGGTCAAGGTACGGCGATCTATACGTATTCTATAGTCTGGTTCTATTCTACTCCTGACTCCCATCTCCCATCAAAGTACCCAAATTCCCAGATCTCCATATCCTAATCCACGAGTCAGTGACTTGATTTCCGTGTAGTATGTATCAAAATTCAAAGCAGTGTGAGTGATATAACCTCGGACTAAGGGCCTGATCTGGAGATAGAACGTTTGCTTATATGTCTGCATGAATTTCTCTAGAGTCCGCTCGGAAAAATGAGATGGGAATTGGGTATCTGTGCATGGTCCTAGTATACATATAGATTGCCGTAAGAGCTGTGCCAAGACAAGCCTACAGAAGTCAAATTAAAGATTAAAAGATTACATCAGAATCAGGTACGTCAATACTTTCCCATTTACAATCTTATCCACACATAGAGATTCGCATACACTGCAGGTGGATCTGGCGAAATGAAAATTAATAGTGTACATAGACTTATTCAGATACGCTAGTTTACTAACAATGGCTCACGCATGATTGGTATTCTACCTACTTACGGCTCGTCATTGACTCAGCTCCCTCTCATGGTGAAGGTTATTGTACATGTTGTAACGAACTTCGAGTAACAGCCTTGGGTATCGATCTATGCGCTGCAAAAGCTTAGATAATCACAATGCCACCTTGTGTACCTGATACAAACACGCTATCAATACAGGCAAACTCGTCGTCTCATAGTAGACCAAGGACCAACGAAGTCACTTAGACTCGCTAGAGACACTAGATGAACCGTATTTGCGGGCCAATCTTTGGTCAGTACTGGCGTTCCGGATTGTGCTTGTAATCACAAAACCTGTACATGGACTTCACCACACGACAGATGCTCCAAAAACATAAGATGTTGCGCCGGTATTGTTATACAAGAGCGTGGTGTTGACTCAGAGGACACACCTAGCATTAGCAGGCGGGCGTCATTCCTCCTATTGGCAAGTTCCTACTATTACTCAAGAACCACGACCTCGCCCGGCACCCTGCTTCTGATCAAGCCCGAATCTTTATAGGATTGCACCCATGGTCTAATGTTCTCGTTCCCGCCGTGACTGGTGTTTCCTCGGGGCTGGGGTATATTATTACCAGCATGCATCCCCGAAGGTGCTTCGCCGGGGTTTGTTCCATGATTCCTGGACATTGTTCTATTAGCATGTGTAGAAGTATATATAACGTTCCCTGAAGCAGACCATTGCAAGGCGGCCGAATTCCCCGTGGATGCCAATCTGTGTCCTCGGAATGGGTTGGTCGTGGCTCTCTCGACCTGCTGGAGAGTGGGTTGAGCATTGACAGGCACGAGCCATCCGCTAGCCCCGGGTGCTCTATCCTGCATCGAATGCTGCTGCTGCATATATCTCGGTTCAATGAATTTGCCATCCGTTTGTACTTGCCGCCGTCCATCGCGATCGAGCTCTGACAGATCTTTTTGAGGACTTCTGGGCAAGTAGGTCGTGCCTGGTAGCTGCAACGAAGCGTGTACGGGACGTCTGTTGCTCATGTCTCCGTTCATGTTGGTATTGGGTTCGCGATACCGCCAAGGATCAATATCCAAATTCCTGAAGTCCTCTCCCATGTCCCTCCCTTCATCGTCAAAAAGCTGCGGACGATTTTTTAGCACCTTAGATGCCAAGGACACTCGAGCACCGCCCTCGGTATCAAAGGGGGTATCATTTGCTGAAGCACGCTGATCAAGGACTTCACGATATGATGTAGCAGAATTGCTGAAGGAGATAGGAGATTGTTGATCATAGACTGGTTGAAATGCAATGGGAAATTTAGGAGATTGAGGCTGTGTAGGAACGTCAGGATTCACAGGACGAAGCCGACGTTCCTCGCCAGGCATTTTACGACCCGATCGGCTATCGACGTGCCCGTTCTGAGTCATTACCTGCATACGTCCTTGATTACCCTCAAGTCTTCTCGCCTCTCTTGGCGGAAGTTGGATCAGTCTCCTATCGAGTGGCCAGGGAGACACGTTCTGGTAGTGTATTACCTCGGCAGGCCCGTTTTTTATGTGTGGGTTGTCCTCAGCTCCATCATGGAGGGGTATGAGGATTTTCCTGGGCTGGCGATCGTCTGATGGCTGCTCATCATGGTTTCTGCGTTTCTTGGTTTGGGGCTCTTCTGCATCCAAATGGATCACTGAGAAAGCACGCTCTCCCGGCACCTTCCTATAATCAGTGCGCTGTGGAATGAAATCATGCTTTTCCCGACGCTTATGGGATGAAACGGCTGCTCTGTCCAGCGCATAAGGTAGATCTCCTTCAATAGAGGGCAAAACTAACTCAGAGTGTCGGCGTGATGAAAACTGAAGAGGGTGGGAATGAGAGGCATCGAGCATCTCACGTCTGAGCTCTTGACTTTTCACAAACCTTGCATCCTCATATTGACTTCTGACGGGATAGGTTTGACCCATGTTAACAGTACCCTCAGAATAGGATGGGTTATTCTTGCTTGCACTGAAGGGCTTAGTGGACCCTTCCACAGGCTTTACGGACCATAGTTGTGGCTGGTGAGCCACGTGGGGAACCTATATGGATCAGTATCGTCCATTTCCAAGGCCACTTACCTTTACAGTCTGGCAAAACGATCATGATGTTCTTGTACATGGTGAAAAGCACTCACCTGATCAGTAGATCCGAAATTCTCATTGCGGCGAGGCGCAGAACCATAGCTTGTTTGACCTTTCAAAGCCGGCAAAGGGATGAGACGTGTGTATGTAGCTGGTCGGCCGATACCCTGCGCTGTGGGTTCGGACCCGTAAGCATGCAGCCTGGTCCCTTCCAGGGATTGGTAGGACTCTGGACCAAAGCTTCCTGGCGCTAATATTGGAGACCGATTGTCTGTAGCATAAATCATACCGGGGTTTTGTCGTCGGCGATCAACGGCCTCCTCCCACATCCGATGTCGATGAGCACTAATTTCATGCAACCGGTGCGGTTTATAATGCACCGGCGAGCCATGTGGCAATGCTGGGTGGCCCAAACATGTTACTGCATCGGCACCATCGGAATCAAAGCTCAGGGACCTTCCGGGACCTACGTTCGATTTGGTAGCCGCGTAGTTAATGGCCTGTGTACTGATATCATCGACGGATATTAACTCGACGCTGTCGCTTCTCTCATGCCGCTCTCGCCGCGATTTTACCTCGTGCTGGTCTTCATCTTCGTCATCCGAAATTACAATGACCTCTTGAAGTATGTCCGCCATCTCACCGTCGTCATCATCGTCACCGCGCCATTGGACCAGCTTGTCGAGGCATTGCTGTTGCACTGCTTGGCGAGCCTCCCCCCATCTCATAGATTGAAGGAGTAGATCATAATTAGTATAAGTGTGCCTTATATGAGCGGTTACTGCCAGCTGAACACGCCGGACGAGGCTTAGCTCGCTGACTGTTCCTACAAGGCCTTTACCCTGAACCATGTCAGCATAATCAACATGTCGAAGGGACCAGGCAGACCTTTTGAAAAGCTCGACCAACAATCTCTTTTTGATCCCTCAAAGGAATATTGGGAAAAAGATCCTTGATGGCCTCTCTAGCCGTAGTGTCGATGACTGCTTGTGAAAGCGACATGTCAAGCTTGGGGGAAACATGTCTCTTCTTACCTTTATTCCTCCCTTTGGCAGGTCGGCGACCTTGGTGCTGACTACTAGAACCTTGATCATCAATGAATGCAAATCTAGACTGCAATACGCGTCCCGACTGTGTAAGAGTGACTCCAAGGCTCGTACAAGCTTGGTCTACGACTACACTCGGGAAGTGGTAGCCAATGCGATGGACCTCTGTAGATAATGGCTCGTGAGGATGCTTGCTAGTCTGCATGGAATTAGCATGATCAACAGAATTGCGCTTGAGTATGTACCGAAACGATGAAGACTGTTAGTTGCTCGTCCTTTGCTAACTTCTTGCACCTGTTCGTGAGTTGTGGGTCGCCTGCCGGGATAAAGGTGTATCCTGGAGGGGGGTTCTCACGAAGAGAAAGCTTTGTAGCCAATTAGGTATTGATAAGAACGTGTGCCATGAGGCTGCAGTAATCGATTTACTTACAACGGTCTTGAGCTTTTTCTTTCCAGCAATCTCCTCATAGATTACCTTGTAATTTGTTTTTCTCTTTGCTTCTGCTCTCTTGTGATGGACTGTGCCGACCGCGCCAGATGCTCCAGGCGGAGCATGATGGCCATGAACACGGCCCATCAAGTCAAACTTGGTCGAGGAAGACCTCGGTTACGTGAACGGCATCTGTCCTATGGAGTATAATGAAGTCGGACCTGGGCTCACACGCTCAAAGTATCCGTTTGGGGTTGAGCAATAGTGCTACAAGAACAATGCGCATACAGGCGCGTGCTCATATAATTAGCATTGTGTCACTAGTACTCCAACTCGCATACATAGCACTGCGCTTTTAGTCATGCCCGTGAAGATGCAAGGCCAATTTGCTATGTCGAGCTGCCTGCGAGTGTTGGAGGCGATTTGATGCAAGTGGGACTTGGGCCGCCGCGTTACCCTTTGCGGCTAGATATAATAGGTATTTGGTATCCTGGCACCCTGGTACTATGTCTTCTCAAACCTATTCGAACAGCACCTACAATACTACCTCCGTAGTACGAACTATAATACTCTGATCGATCTACGACGTTCAATCACTTTCCACCGTCTATGACAGCGAGTCATCAGCAGATAATCAGATCCTATCGTAACTTGTACCGGCATGGACTACACGCAGTTCAATACTCTTCACCAGCACGCTATACAGTGAAGACCCTATTAGAAAATGCCTATCGCAAGGGAAGACTGGCAGACTTTGATATACAGAAGATCAACAATACCTTGACTTTTCTTCATGGCGCTGCAAAAGCGAAAGGGCTGGAACATCGCATTTTAAAGAATCTGCTACACACTTGGTGGTGGGAAAGTAAGACTAAGAGGAGGCATTCTAAAGAGTACGTTAGAGAAGCCATGGCGCGGTCTGGGTGCTAGTAATGACTGTGCTACAGTCAATCAATCAAGATTTCACAAAAGAAGCATCAGATGAGCAAATCTACTATAAATCATTTTGAGATCACACTGAAGATGCTAAATGAAAGCATGGGAATGTGTCTTCCTACGAGTTTAATCATGGTCGACGGACTGCTGGAAGGCGATGCATGGCCGCAGGACAGGTCTGAGTCGGATGAGTTTTCCGAGCGTCCACTGGAAATATTGCAAGTGTAGCCACACAAGGGCCCCTCGAATCTTACAGATATGGAAACACTGCGTCAACGAAAGGGCTCCGGAACAATGCTACTTATGCTCCTTTATACTGGTACTTCAGATGTTCCAGCTCGTCTACATCCACGGATAGCATCAGGCGCTTTGCCAGCATTATAATTGAAAACGACACTAGCGGACTGTCAGCTTTCATCACGCTTCAAGAGGCACTCTACCACCAACCGATAGGCAATAAACAGAGCAACCAGAACCCCTCGTGCACCCCCCTCTTGTCTTTGAAGACGGAGGCATTGACTGCAATCAGGAAGCTCAGCCCTCCATTGAGGTAACTGACGTAATTGTCAAAAGGTCCCTGCTCGGGCTGGTGCCTGGACTTCACACCGTTGGGCTTGTTTGCTCTAGTGTTGGGTATGAAAACCAGGATATAAGCGGTCGCTACAAGGGAAGACATGCTTAGAAGGCTGATGAGCTTTGCTGCGATCAGGCGAGACGTGATGATAGCAGGGATGTATGACGATGCTGCTACGGCGGGGATGGCGAGGAAAAAACGCTACCGCCATCAGCTGAATCTCGTTCCTACGCGGGGATTCGCATACCTTGTACTCTTCATTGCGCTCGTCGTCTTCTTCTCGGAGCTTCCTGATGAGGTTCTCTTGCTCTAAATGCACATACCAGTCAATAGCGATCTTTACTCCATGACTTGCTTCCACCCACCTTCCTCGTCCATCTCCCCGGGAATGTCATCATCGTCGCTGTTATTCTCCGAATGCTGAAAAGTCTTTCGTAGACGCGTAGCTGCCATGTTGATTAGTATTTGGGCTTTATCTGGTGGTCGCACAGATGCACAATGCGGCAAAACTTTCCCCCGCAAATCGTTCCAAACCATGAACACTTCCCCTAGAATACCCCAGACTCAAAGAATTTCAATGACCTTTGGCCCACCATGAAGTTCCGAGACTCGACGATACTGCTGTCACTCCTCCGCCCGCCAACCCAGATCCAGCGGTCCCTCCCCATTTTCAGACATGCCGCCCTCCGCCAAGCTCCAAGACGTACCCTCATCGCAGCCCCCAAATCCGGTACCCTGACGTCCCGCCGCTCCGACCGCGCCCTCCCCCCCATCATACCTGCCTGGCACGTGTGGGCCAAGACTTTCCCGATCTTCCTCATCATCATGACAGTCTCCGCCCTCGGAATCTTCAACTATCAGAGATCGTCTTCGTCGGTCGTCGCGAGCACATTGTATGCATTACGTACGAGTGAATTGGGCAGAGCGGAACTCGGAGACGAGATCTACTTTAGAGATATTTGGCCCTGGATTGGGGGAGAGATGAATCAGTTGCATGGGAGGGTGGATATTTCGTTTGGGGTGAAGGGGACGAAGGGGAGGGGCGTGATGAGGTTCAAGACCATGAGGAAGGGGAGGATGGGCAAGGTTGGTGCTTCTGTTGATGAGGCTAGAGTCAACGATCGTTGCTAAGGGGATTTGCAGTTTGAGACGAAAGAGTGGAGTTTGACTATGGAGGACGGAAGGGTGATACAATTGCTTGACGAGGAACAAGAAGATCCGTTTAGGGATATGAAACAACAGACGGAAAACTAGACTTCGAAGGGTGATGTATAGTAAGTTACGAGGGAGACTAACGTCAGCTCTTTCTCAAATTTGGAATCTGTCCTGTATATGAACATGATTAATCGATACCGTTTTCAGGTTAAGTTCGCTTCTGAGTGCTCTACTGTTCACTTTGCTGCAAATTTGTCTGAGAAAGCTTTGAGCGGAAATGCTAGACCGTTTTGCTTCTTGTTTGCCAATTGCCAATACTTGTTCCCGCAAATAAAACGTCCGCTCGAATATCTACTCCCATAGCCCAAGCTCTTGGGCGCACTTCATCCAATAAGAGGGATTATATACGGGTATTTCCTAGTCCTTGGTTGTGCAATGGACTGCGTGGACAGCTATCTAACTTAGAGAACCTTATGAAGCATGTTGTCTTCCTAATAGCGACTGTTCTGCTAGAATATGTGCCAAGAAACTGAACTTTCCTCGCGGGCGACAATCTTGGTGCATGACTTGTATTGTACATCATACCTTGTTTGTGTGCATCGTAGCGTTGCAGGGAAGACAGGCTAAGAAGGACGTCGATAGTAGCTAGTCCTTGTCTCTACCAAAGATACCGAAATTTCTGGTGGGAATGGGCGTCTGTTATCCTTGCAATCCATTGCTCTTCGTACTATTTCGAGACGAAGAGCTGGCATGCAAGGGCCCGGACTGGGCGACTAACAGCCAGTGGAAATCATATAACGGAGTAAGCTCAGCATACTCTACAATGCTTTGCACATTCGCCTCGCAGTAAATGCTGTTGCCGTCCACCTGCGGATCGATATATTGGGCCTGCGTAGCGGCAATGGTCCTTGCCGTAAGATCGAGACGTGATACGGAAATTCCTGTTTTGTCCAGAGGCCTCTTGAAAGTCCATGAGCACTGTGCATCAAGCGGGCCTTCACTATGGTCGCTAAGATGTCAGTAAAGGTCTGTCATATCTGCTTGCAGCTACCTCCATCCTTCTTGCTCCCCCGATCCTTCTTCAGTAATGGGTCTAAACGCGGCATCAAATCCATCTCTACACCCCGACAAAATCGCTTCAACAAAGGTCCTGGATTACCGAGGTTAGGGACATCTAATGCAGCTGCACTGGAGCGTAAAGCCTATACTACGCCGCTCAGGACTGGGGCACTGGGCACCAAAAAGGGGATGTCCGCGGTCTACGATACAGAGACTGGACGGCGACAAGCTTGTACGATAGTGCAAATGGATCGAGTTCAAGTGGTCGCACACAAAACCAGTCAAGCGAATGGATACTACGCGGTTCAAGTAGGATCTGGATGGAAACACCCCAGCAACGTCACCCGACCCTTACAGGGTCACTATGCAGAAAACCGTGTCAGTCCAAAACGGCATCTCGTCGAATTCAAGGTCAGGGACGAAAAAGGTCTACTGGGCATTGGGGAGATGATTGGTGCGGGTTGGTTTCAAGAAGGACAATACGTGGATGCAAGAGCAAATTCAAAAGGGATGGGATTTGCAGGTGGTATGAAGAGGCATGGATTTAAGGGTCAGCCTGCCTCACATGGTGTTTCTTTGACCCATCGCACAATGGGTTCGTCTGGACAATCGCAGGGGGGTGGATCAAGAGTGTTACCCGGGAAGAAGATGCCGGGGAGGATGGGGGGACACCAGGTTACTACGCAAAACGTGAAGGTAGTCAAAGTGGATGATGAGAAAGGCATCGTCGTCCTGAATGGTACGCTACAGCAGCTTGTCACAATTTCTGCGATACTAACCAGGTCCTCAGGCTGTATACCGGGACCTGATGGGTGCTTGGTCAAGCTATCCGACGCGATTAAGAAACCCTGGCCAGTCATTCCCATGTTGGCATCGGCAGCACAGACGGCCGCAGAACCAATGAGTACTACAGCGTGATCACTTCATGGGCGGCCAACTCTGCAATCAATTCTGTCGGTGCCGGCCACCATGGTGGATATCGTCGAGCGCATTACGGTGTTCCATAATATTTGGCGATCTTGTGCCTTCAAGAACTGGTGACGGATTGGCAGCCAAATCTCTTGAGTATAGCGAGACAGAGTCCAGCGCAGTGTTGAGGAGAGTGATATGAAGGTCTAGGTGTACTTGCACCATGGACGACGAAGGGCCGAAAAGGTTCTCCCTAAAATCGCCGAGTAGTCCGGTTCTATAAGTAGTGTTTGATCTAGCCACATGGGGACTGACAGCAAAGAGCCTTTGTGAGAGATGGACGATCAATTGCTTAGAAGAGCGAACACCATTCATGAATGGTCGAGCGATTAACGAGCTAGAAGTACAAAATAAGAACGTGAGGGACAACGACCATGAATAGCATAGCTCACTGAACAATAATCTCTTGAAGTCATAATGGCTACCTTACTATACATTACCTTAGTCCCGGTAACCCTAGCTCGAAAGTGATGCCAGTAAAACGAATAAGATTTGATTACGGCCCCGAAGCCTTTGCCTTATGAGCTTACTCCATCTCACACTTCCTTCACACTGCACAACCCATCCATTCTCAACGTCAACTGGCAGACTGGCATCCGACCAGGTCTGCGCTTTCTTACATTAATTCGCAGCGCGCATTAATTTCTGAGAAGGGGTGTAAACCCGAGAAGGCGACTAGCTGAGAGGGGGTGGAAGGATCAGGGGGAAATCATTGGATACGAAATAACGCCCACACAGAACAGGCCCATCCTGAGACAGCAACCACCTCCACAGGAGTCACAATCTGCCTTACCAAACGGCCAACGCGATCTTTGTCTACCACTATCCTTTCAACGCACTACAAAGTTGGTCCTCAACTGTTTCACTCGCTTTGTATTTGAGCTCGGTTCATCCTCCGCGAGGGTAATAGTGGCTCGTGGCCTTTAACCACATATTTGTCTTTTACAATGGCCGCGCCCAACAACAATGGAACAGGCAAGTTGTCCAGAGCTATATACACAACAGGATCAGTTGATGACTGTATGAGCAGGTGTTTTCACCACTCCGCCTATCCAATCTCCAATTCAACCTGTCATTACAACTACAAGCTTGAGAGGAGTGACGACCTCGAATAATGCCGTAACAGTTGACACCACATCAGTCGCAACCTCAATCTCCACCCGACCAGTTTCGGTGGTGTCTGTATCATCTGCGCCTGCAGCGGTCAACAGCAACCCGGTCGCCCAAACCACTGAAGCACCCCCAACGACGCACATACTTACCTCTGTTTTGACAGCCCCGCAAACGACCAACAACGCAGGAGGCGCGATAACAAACCAAGCCCAGACAGTGCTAGTAACGTCTACCGAGTCACCTGCAATCTTCCCAACCCCGACCATAACACAAAGCAGTAGTTCCGCGTCATCGGCATCCAAGTCAGGCTCAGCTGCACTAACAACCTCGGGACCTAGCACATCCAACGGCTCCGGTCTTTCGCCCGGCGGGAAGATTGCCGTCGCCGTCGTTGTTCCTGTCGCTGCTGTTGCCTTGATCGTCCTTGCTGCCCTCTTCCTGTGGCGCAAACGAAAGCAAAGGAAAGATGCCGAGGAGTTGAGAAGAAAGGAAGTGGAAGAATATGGCTTCAATCCGAATAATGATCCTACCATGCCTGTTGTTGGCGGTGCCAGCAGCAATGGCGATGAACCTTCCGAGATGAGAGAGGCGGATGGCGCAGGGTACCGAGGCTGGGGAACCACGACCACAAATCACAAACCGTCTACAACTCTCTCAAGCGGCAATGGACCTATCGGAATGGCAAGATCTACGAGTAACAGTGACAACGGTCGCTACACCAACACCTCGCCAACAGGTGGCACGAACAAAAGCTCCGATGTACAGTCCGGCGATCCACTCATGGGGACCTCACCCAACGGCAGGCCTTTGACCGCTGACTCCGAGACTGTTGCCGCCCTAGGTGCCGTACCCACCAATGGCAATCACAGGCAAGACATTCACCGAGGACCGTCAAACGCATCTTCCGCTTACTCAGGAGCACACCACTCCGATACTTCTGGTGAAGGTACCGTCCCTGGAGGCGCACCTGGCCAGCAGTATTACAACGATGGACTGTTCTACGACGAAGGCATGCCTCAGCATGGCCCATATGGCGATGGTAGTTATGGTGGAGGTCAACCAGTAATTCGAGACGTGTCTGCCAGGAGGAATACGCGCATCGAGAATCCTTCGGTTATTCCTCATCAAGGCAACGCCGGCATTGCCCAGAATTTCTAGTCCAACATGGTTCATGGATCCCCCGGCGTTCTGGATGTTGCGTCTTGGGCTGTTACATTGATACCATTCGTCTGCAATTACTAGGATCCCTATCTATATATGCTTTCCGCACCACCTCCCTGAGCCGGGACGATCGATATCTAGGTTGCTTATCACCGAGACGTCAAGCTAGCCACAGCTTGCTTTCGCTTTGCCTCTATATGCCCTCCTTGTATGGTTTTCGTTTGTCGTATTTAGTGGGTGGGCAACGGGTATATTGGAATCTGGAAAGGATAAAATGAAAATTGTAAATAGAGTGATCAGAGGCTTAGGCAGCTAGCCGTAATTAACGATAGGTACTTCATCAATTATCAATTGCATTTCCTGCCACGCTTCCCTCTATATCATCTTAACTCTAAAGTACTTCACCTACGAATTCATGTTATAACCATTCTGCCGTTCCCGTCGCGCCTAGAATAAGTAGATAATTGCAAGGCCAAGAGAGAACGTGTGCTGAATCGACAGCTTGATTGGTGCTAGTTCTAGCAGCCGAATGACTCCACAACACACCTTCAAAAGCATGACATGCAGGCCCGTAGCCCCCGCCATTGAAGCTGGAGGGGTACGGAGTCTAGATGAGTGAACCTGGAGCTCTGATAATATCTTGAGCCTCGAGGTACAATCGGGTTAAGTGAGGTCGGTGGCAGCACCAGAGCCGCCGCTGCTGCATGAATTTCAGTGACTTGATTCTGTTGGGCGCCTCTACTTTCAAGCATGGCGCTCATGCGTAGTTCTATGCTTGGCTAGCCTCCTGCCCTCGGTTCTGTCTTTACTGCACCTTTCTAATTTTCGATCCCCCTCTCACTGCAACTATCCGCACACCATCCGAGGCCATTTCCAGCAGTCATGTACGTGTTACTTGTTCCATTTCATGAAATATCAATCACATTGATTCAGAGGCTTTGTCGCCATTTTCGAATTGCCTTGAATCCTGACATCGAGCCTGGGCTCCAGGAAGTTCGGAAAACACCTACAGAAACGCCAACTGGACATACCGGAGTACGCCGCCAGCTTCGTCAACTACAAGGCCCTCAAGAAGGTCAAGGGGAATTGCACCCACTGTTCCTCTTCGGCTTGCTAACGTCAAACCAGCTCATCAAGCAGCTGAGCGCTACACCAATCCTCCAGCCTCAGAATGCTATCACTACCCCATCGGAAGCCCTTGATCCTCAAGCGCTGCTACAAGCCAACAAAGCAACGTTCTTCTTTCGATTGGTATGGAGAGCGTTGTTGGGGATCTTTCCAAATTAGCATACTCACGCCCATCACTAGGAACGAGAGCTGGAGAGAGTCAATGCATTCTACCTTCAGAAGGAGGCCGAAGTACGTTCTGAATCGCTCATCTGACAAAAACTTGGGCTGAACGGTTTCTAGCTCAAACTGCGTCTCAAGACCCTTCTCGATAAAAAGAGAGTCATGCAAGCCAGAAGCGCGACTGCCTCCAAGATTTCCGCAAGCTTTATCACTCTCGAGGAAGGTTTCCAGCAATTCGGCAATGACCTGAACAAGCTACAGGTTAGGATGAGTTGCAGACCCTGTCCATGGGCCTTGGCTGATGATTATCAGCAATTTATCGAGCTCAATGCTACTGCGTTTTCCAAGATTCTCAAGAAAGTGGGCGACCGTCTGTCATAAGTAAAGTGACCATATACTAATCTGATACAGTGGGATAAAACGTCAAAGGTCCGTTTGGCTCGGTGCTGCGACGCTCAGCTAAGGCTAAACCTTTTCATAGTCCCGGACTAAGGAGCTATATCTATCCCGTGCTGTCGAGGTACAACCATGTTTCAATCGCGATGTGATCAGCGATCTCTCCGATCAAGCCACGACGAGCTTGCTTGAGTTGGGTGCTTGGGCTGAAGGCGAGAAGATCCAGTACGATCAATGCCGACCTGCAGAGCATACTGTGACTGGCCAGTCTATCGGTACAGACAACAGCGACACCGATTCTCAGATTCTCCACGCCGCAAACTTGGGCAACTTAACGGTCCTTCAAGACTGGATATCTAGGCTGAGAGGATCCTCTGATGTAAGGGAAAGATTTACACGCATATTTTTGGCGGCTATACCCGAAGCTTCCGAGGAGGCATTGAGCATCCTTCTTCAGAGTGGATTAGTTGATGTGCACGCGGAAGACGAAATTAACGAGAGGAATTGCCTACATGAGGCTGCTATCTCTGGTCGCGGCTTTGTATTAGACATGGCCTTACAAAGCAAGGTCGACGTAGCAAGGGTGGATGTGTACGGGAGGATACCGCTCCACTATGCTTGCATGTATGGACATGTGGGCATGGTCGCCACACTGCTGAATAACGGACCGGGAACTACTGACTTTTTGGACCATGATAACTTTACTCCTCTGATACACGCAATCGTCCACCACAAGTTCGCGTGTGCTGAGCAACTCCTGGCACTTGGAGCTCGTTTAGATCCAGAGAGTGAATCCGATCATGTCCCACTCAATTTAGCTTGTCAGTACGGATCCGTTACCATCGCGAATTTGTTGCTAGAGAAGCAGGCGAGAATACTTCCAGATGCCGAGGGACTTTTCCCACAACACCTCGTTGCGCGATCAGGTCAAAGCCCAGACATGCTTCTAATGCTAGAGCGATATGGTGCAGACATGGATCAACGCGACAAGCTCTACCAGTGGACACCTTTGTTTCATGCGGCCTCAGAAGGTCAAGTCGAATGCATTTCAGTTCTTCTTGGAAAGGGCGTTGATGTCCAATTGTTGGACGAAAAAGGGTACTCGGCTATGTACTATGCAACTTGGGAAGGACACATGCAATGCATGAAGCTCCTCAATTCTACCGACGCACGGACGATCGAAGTCCCGCCAACGATGACACACCCTCTGATCTCTCCAGTTGTGAAAAGCTCAACGGCAATGCCATTGGATGCAGATGGTATCCCTGATCTATCCCTCCCTCCGCCGATTATCCCCCTACGCCGATATGGTCACAATTTCCTAGATAACAAAACCTTCGTCCAGCTAAGCTTCGAAGCGACGAGCTCTGATGCCATTATATTTTATCACGATAGCAAATACCCTGCCGCCCGTCTCACGATCTCCTCCAAGTCCTCAGATGTAATTCCCCGGAATATCATGCTCCCAATACAAGAAGAGTTCAAGATCATCTCATTTCAAATAGACAACCTAGAGTCTTTCGCCATCGATTTCGACATCTACCCTACTTTCGGATCAAAGGTCATCGCTAAAAGCGTGGCCCTTCCTAGTCTTTTCGCCGCAGTGGCAGACAGCTGTGGTCAATGCTGCTTGCCACTATTCGATCCTCGATTACGAGCCATTGGCCAGATCAGCATCAAATTCCAGGTGATAAAACCTTTCCATGGCATACCGCTTGATATCACACACTTTGCGACCTACTGGAGAGCCACAAGTCAGCTTGATACCCATCCCAGCGCTTTCATTACCGGATCCAGCTTGTCCGGGGACTATGTGCAACTCTTCGTACAGCTCACAAATGATGGGGTGCCGGTACTCTACCCGAAATGGTCTATCAGCCACTATGGCTTAGAAATTCCAATCGCTAAGATAAGCCATGAGCAATACTTGTCGCTGGGTTCTCAACATGGCGACAACGGCCACATTTTGACCGCTCTATCGGAGAAAAGCGTCGAGGACATTGCCGAGATCCACCAAATGCTCGCTACATCCTTCGTTTCGTTACGGGATGTTCTTGCTTACCTACCTACCAGCATACATATTGATGTTCAGATTTTGTTTCCTACCGTAATGCAGGAGCAGGCTGCTGGCCTTCGTCCAAGTCCCAACATCAACAATTACGCCGATGCTATTCTAGAAGAAGTTTTCCATCACGCAAGAGCGACCAAGGAGCAAAATCCAGACTTTATGCGGTCCATCGTCTTTTCGTCCTATAATCCTGATGTCTGCACCGCACTGAATTGGAAGCAGCCGAATTGTAGGTTCTCCGCCTCGCCTCGGAGATTTATTGACGCTGACATGATTGCAGACCCTGTACTACTGTGCAATGATCTTGGTGCCATGCGGGACGCTTCTGCGATCGGTGCAGTGGTGAATAGTAGCGGGCATCACTCCATGTCGGTGAAGGAGGCTGTCAGAATCGCACAGAGCAATAACTTTATGGGACTGGTCTGCAGCTCAAGATTACTGGTGAGTCACATTGCTCTTCTCGTCATCGATACACCTACAGACCACACACGGTAGAATACTGATTTCCCTCAGAACATGGTTCCCTCCCTGATCGAATCGATCAAGGTCGCCGGCCTGGTGCTCGTTACGGACACATCGGAAGAGCCTCCACCCGTAGGGAACGCTCCCCCAGCCCGCTCGTACCGAATGCCTGAGGGTGTGGACGGCATGCTCAAAGGCAATGGCGTGCTGAGGTTCAACGAAATGATTGACATGTAGGGTGTTCTTTTGCTTCACTGGAATGTATGCGAGCCCGGCGTTGGCGGCCTCTTTGATCGTTGCCTCCCCAGTCCAGTTGGGCCTGCACTGACTGACCGTAGTAGTATTTGATTATTTAATTGAGTTCAGGCGATCACAAAGATCCATGCTTTATATACCTTCATGCAACGCGCCAAGATGTCTTCTATGATGATGAAATTACTCAACATCTATCACTGTTGATGGGCGTGACGTTGACACGTTCGTGACGTGAATTAAGTTGTGCTTTGGGAACATGAGCACTGTATTATTGGCGATGATGGAGTTGTTGTTACTCCGTAAATGGATTCAGAGCGAAGGGGAGGAAAAAGCTCATGTAGTTCATTCATGTGGAGATATGAAGGGGGACTATTGATTCGTTTGTCTATGAGTTTCTAGTACATATGTACGTAGATTAGCTGGTTGAGAGATGGAGTGGTGAGTAGGGTGGTGTATATGCATTTCGGTAGGTGGGTTGTTCTTGGTCGGTTGGGGTGAGGGATAGGTACCTTATGTTGCATAGCGTGTAGAGCGGGCGATTGTTCTGGGAATCTTACGATTACCTTACAGCCCCTTTCTTTGCCTACGGATATATATCCCAGCTGGTAGCTCGACGGCGTAAATGTAGCAAGGCATGGTGTTGAATACCATCACACTGCGAACTACGAGGCCGTAATTACGCCTTTTAAGAACAGGAGTTATAGGAGCAATGATGATGGACTCCGCGCGCGCGAGAATGTGAGGTTGAGGTATGCCTAGGTGCTGGTGCTACCGGCTTGTGCGTGGGGTAGCAGGGAATAAGGTATATTTGTAAAGTAGGCAAAGGGGCTGTGAGCGTGGTATTCCTTGTGTTTTGTTTGGGGGGGGGGGGTGGGATGAATGGCTTTGGTGGCGGGAAGATGAGTTGTTGTTTTGTGAGGTGGGATGGGATAATGCTTCCCAACTGGATGGATGGTTGACTTGAGATTGTTGAAGTCTGCTGGACTCATTCATGGGCTGGAGATTGGATGGGAGGGGTTTCCGGAGAGAACGAGAGGTCTTCCCGGACTCAGCTGCAGTGTTGTGGCTGCATGTGTGATGGCTATGCCGTCCGAGGGTTTCAATTCTGATTTCTGGTATGTTTCGTGCAATAAACTTATTGTGCATGGAAGTAGGAAAAGAAGCCTTTGTTGGTCTTACTGCAGTTTTTGAAAACAAAAGAAGTATGATGATACCGACTTGTCCAACTCGTTTCCCCATGCCTATGGTACCCAGAGCTACGGGATCTCATTCTCCTCTACACTCAATGAGATATCCTTCAAGGTGATATTCACGAATCTTTGATCAGAGATGCTGCGGCTCCGTAGTCTCCTGGTCTAGGACAGGAATTGCACCAACTTTGGCCGTTCTTCGTGGCGTTCGTCCCAGCCGAACTACAGAGGGTGTGGCTTTTCCATATAGTCCGCGATGATCACAGCGACCTAATCTTATCCTCAACATGTGTTCTGGGCTGTATATGAGAAATCTAAGGCGGCCATCAAAGCGAGGAAGTGAGATGAAGGGAAATACAGAAAAGAGAGAAGCCGTGCTATTGATGAGCGACGGGGGTTGCGGTACTGGAAGGATAGGAGCCATGGACTAAGAAATGATAGTGCGGCAAGATACAAGGCGGAGTGCTTCCTATCAATGAGGTATATTTGGATAGGCTCGTGGGTGGTGAGGACGAAAAGTGAGAAATCGAAAGGAAATCGTGTTTTGAAGTCATAGTATCTCACTTTTCAATGCTTATGCCTCTTAATATTGCTGGTTTGGTCGTACGATGAAAGTACGAGCTTTCCTGTAGCTATCTGCCTCGAGTGTGCTTGCCTAACACTTTCGCACAAGGAACCCCTGCAGGAACTATGGTTGCAGCCTGGGAAGCGTAACAGATCGCCTGGCTATCACATATCATAGATTCCGGGCTTTAGAGAAACGAGCTGCCTATCGCGTAGCGGTCATCATCACCGCTTCCTAGCCGAAAGAGTCGGTCCCTGTATGGATAGGGCTCACTCGGTATGGGCCTATACGGTGCTCGCGATTCAGATGTGCCCCACCAGAGAGTTGCGTTCTTCCAGCCGACATAATTGATGCTTTCACTAGTACTACAGCGAACCATCTGGGAACATGGCCACCCAATGTCAACTGCACTGGTCCCTGTGACATGGCTTTGAACCCGCCTCTGGAGGACTTGCGAGCCATGAGATCTGAAAACCATAGGTTTCAGATGGTCAAGCAGTCCCTCATTGACTAGCCTGTCAATGTGCACCCAGTCTAAGTCTCGGAAATTCTCTGCAATTCTTTGAAACGTAGAACGTACCGTAGAGGTACTTGCAATTGCGAACGGCCCTCTAAGATTGATGATCATACGCCTCAGATGGGGAAAGTCCTGCGCAAGGCCCGCTTTGCTCTGTGTGATATAATTCCACCAAAGGTTGGATGAACTAGGAAAGGCCAATGTAACGATAATTTCTTGCATAGAAACGGCTTGTGTGTGATCTGACTTCCAGAGGAAATCCTGTGCTACCGCAGGAGTGCTGAATCTAAATGCGTTCTTGGTGTAGAGAATGGGTGACGCTTCCACATGGGTCAGACGACAGACGCGGAGTATTGAAGTCGAAGCAGTAGGAAGATCAGGAAAATCCGAATTATCGCTCCTCGATATGAGGTCCCGCGTCGAGCAATGGTGTCGTTGAGAGAGGTTGTCCTGATTTGAGAAGACAGCAGCACAACAATCACAGTACGCAGGTCTTGAGCCTTGTCTGGGGGATTTCAACCGCTTGAAAGAATCACTGGGAATGGACATACCCCCTTCCTGTATCAATAGCTCCTTGTAGATCATCGTCCGAAGCTCCAAAGGCAGTTTAAAGAGAATACTTTCGGACACAGCATTCTCGAAAGCAGTCCTGAGTCCACGAGGCATGACTGGCAAGTTAGGACAGATAGACGTTTGAACTTGTGAATGTGAGTCGAGGCTGGGTTCTGCTGTGCGGTGCCTCCAGTTGAGGATGATCAGCTGTTTCAAGTGAAACTGATCCTGATGAAGAGAAGAGATGGATCTCAAATCATCAAGAAGGAAAAGGAATACGGATACTACTACCGTTGATTCGCTAAGACTTCGTGTATAGAGGACATGCAATCTTCTATATGAAGCAATGACGTCCAATTAGTAGTCGAAGTTGCTGGATCGTGGGGGTAGTCTGATAGAGAACTCGTCTGGATAGGACATGTATATCCTATACTCTTACGGAGCTAACAATATCTAAAGCCTCCAAACGTGCAAACCAAAAAAACTCTGACAATCATTCTGAGTCTACACACCTCATCTGCAAAAACTACCCCCAGCCTACGCTCCACCGCGCAACCTCTCCCTTTCCCACCCACAAATATGCCCTCTCCATCCCACCACCCCTCCTCCACTACCCAGACCCTCTACACTCTCCCAACAACAACAGCATCAACAACAAGAACAACAACAATCACCCAACCCTCGACCTCAACCTCAACACCCGTCCTACGACTACGCGCCACAGGCCCAGCACCAACTCCATCACGGCGTATTCAATGGGCCGAAAACGTAATCGACAACGAAGGACTAGGAAGGAAGAGCTCAAAAGGTATCGCTCTACACATCCCCTTCCTCCCCCCTCCCTCTAAATCTCGTATGAGAGCTAATGCATATTCCCCTTCAAGTCTGTTGTATCTACCACGCCCCCCGCGCTGTCGGCGAATCGTCCTCTGAATCCTCTTCCTCTTCCGACAGCGACGAATCAAGTGACAGTAACAGCAATCTCGATAGCGACGGTGGCGACAAAGCACAGATGAGCGGTGAGGGCAGAGCGAAGCGGAGGAAGCATGATCATGATCATGGGAATGGGGATGGCAATGGCAATGGCGATGGGTGTGGACATGGCCATGATGGGGACGGAGGTGGAAAGGGGAAGGGGAAAGGGAAGGTTTCAAGAGGGAACAGGAAGCCGAATGCTTACGAGACGATACCGCAAGTTAAGACGAAGACGACCGAGGTGAAGACGTGAAGAGAGTGGAGTACTGCGGCATTGGACGATTGTACAGACGGCATGGGAAGGCACGGGTGGGGCCAATTCGAAGGTCAAGTCGATGGAAAAGCAGAACGTTCACGACCTTGCAACATTAGCTACGAGAGACTGCGAGTGTGGATCCAGGCTGGGTATTTGTCAGGACTCGGATGAACGCACAAGGATGCTAAACGGAACATGCTAGAATATTGGGAAGTTAGGAATACGACCAGGCGAGGCCGGCGTAGTGTTGCGAGTGCCTCGACGCATCGTTGCATACCGATACCGAGGGTTGCCGGCGATGACCACAACACATGAATGGATTTTGGATACAGAATTGCAGATAGAAAGATCGACACTGCTGCGAAGAACCCTCGAGCTGATCCAACGGTGATAGGGGCTGAGATGATCGGCAGAATGGCGCTGCGGGTGGCTACAGAAGGCTTGCGGTAATGAGAACCTTAATGTGGCAGGGGAAGGTTAGTCAGACGACATCAGGGAAACCACAACATTTTGAAACAAAAACCATATTGCGGGCCATGCTATTGAACAGTATTGGCATGATACGGCTGCGAACAGATTGCTCGATACATAATGGGATATATGCGAGATGATGCAGCAAATGTAAGCTTCCGACGTGGACCTGTGGAATCGGACGGGAGATATAAGGAAACATGCAGATGAGCTTGTATATGCATTTGCTCTCGCTCCTCAAATGACCTTCAAGTGGGTTTGGCAGCGATTCCGAGCTGGGGAGGACTGGTCATGTCAAAGACGACGAATTGCGACTTGAGGAAGATGTCTCCGTAGATCGAGAAACCGATACCGGTGTTTCGCTGGATACCACCGAAGCATGCTGTGTATTGTTAGATATTCGCCAAGAAAAGAATGGAGCGTGCACTTACTGCTGCCGGTTGCTGGAGCATAATTTATGTATGAGCCCGGGACGACCGCCTTGTAGCTTCCAATGCCGAGGGTGATGCTCGGTAATACAGCCGAGCAAGGATATGTGTAGCCTCCTTGAGAGCTGACATACTGTGCGCCAGGGACCTTGGCATAGTAGGCCGAGACGATGGTGGTGGGGAGATACAAGAGAGTGGTCCCGGTGTCGGCAATGCCGTCAATGGAAGACGCGACAAATGCGCCACTGCCGATGGCGTAACCTTTGCCCGTGAATTCCCAGAAGCCATTGGCCGTATTCACTGGGACGTAGGTGATGCTCCCAGTGTACTCGGCAGTGTTGATGTAGCCGAAGTTGTAGTTGCCCGGGGCGCCCTTCTTCAGGTTTGCTGTGAAAAGCGGCGAGGCTAGAGTGGGAATGGCGTTGCTGAAAAATGTCTTCACAGGGTTTGGAGACGCGGTGTTGATCGAGTTCATCGCTAACCCGAGGAGCCCATCGTTGTCGATATCTGACTGGAACGAAGGACTGATCGTCTGCGCAAGCTCGACTGCTCTAATGATGTTCCACAGTCAACGACTATTCCTCTGAGTATATGTGCTAAGCCTTTCAATGCAAATGAAGAGACTGTAATTCCCACACATATCTCGAGTCTTTAGACTGTGCGACAAGATACGGAAAACCCGGGCCGTAGAATACTTACTGGCTGGTCACCGTCGTTGCACCGACTTTCACAGTGTCAAAGTAGACGTTACCCGACGCAGTACTGCCATCACCGTACGATATGCTCCATGTTTCTCCACTGTCAATTCTGGACGTAGTGGATTTGGAAGGGTCGTAGATTGAATGGCCAGATCGTGACGAGGCGGAGAGTTCTGATGAAAAGACCCATCTGCATTATGTAAGCATTGCCAAAGACATAGCGAAGCGAGGAATGGTCGTAGAGGCTACTGACAGATCTGAGCTTCCCGTATCGAAGTCTAAATTCAATATCTGGCCACCAATAGAGACTGGGCAAAGATACTCGGAGTCATACTGCTCAGGACTCGCAGTCACAGTACCGTCGTTATTGGCAGCGGCAGCAGTGACGTCTTTCGGAGCCTTCTTGCCATATTTGCCATAAACTTTGGCGACGGACGCAGGGCCAGAAAGGATGAATGACTTGGCAATGGTCTCGTCGACCGTGAAAGCCAGACCACGTTTTTCGACGGGCGAGTAGTCGGCTGGAATTGCAGAGGCCAAATTGGCAAGAGCGGAAGCCACACCAATCTTAGCGATGAAGTGCATGGTGAAAGGTGGGCTTGGATCCTCACAAAAGCAGTGGAGGGCTGGAAACGAAGGGTGTGAATTGGAGCCTTTCGAACGATACAATGTGCAGCGAATCGAGCACCTCTTTATAGACACATAGAACCCTTCTTCGCCATCCCTTGGAGGTCAAAAGCCATCCCCGAGCGAGCCCAAAAGCCACCATCAGGAGCTGGAATGCATGCGTCACGTAGGACCGTCCTTGCGGTTGGAGGTACCTCATTGGGCCATGCTCGGTCTCTCCTCGACAACTAAGATGAACACCGGTCGTGGTCTAGGTAGGCTCGAGCAATAGGGATCCCGAGATGAGAAGGTGGATTGATGCCTCCTATCCTTAGTGCAGTGCGAGGAGGGGTGATTCTTCGGAACCTAGGCGGGTTCTAGAAGGAGTTCGTGATGAGCTCTCGGTACGCCGTTTAGACGATAGACCTGGTGACAGAGCACGCCAATCACGACACCAGGTCCAGACATCAGACTGAGATCATCGAATGAGGGCGGCAGCGATCCTTATTGGGCAGCTGGAGCATGGCTTGGCTGATTCCCGGAAAGCTTGGACGAGGCCGAGGAGCGCCATCTTGCACGAGTATGGCTGCATGAAACGCTGGGGGCTTTCAGTTCAAAGCCACTGGCAATGTGCCTCATTGGTTCTTTCGGCGAAATTGGGGAATGTGTGAAGACGCTGATAAGTGATGTCGAAAAGGAGGCGACAGGGGTCTTGGCGCCGGCTCAATAGAATACAACCATACCGGACCGCGCCGTTGATGTTTCAGGCACCAATATCCGATCACCATTGTCCTCCTCTTCGACGTCCAGTGCTCACCTTGTGAAGGTAAATTTATCGACCATGTGTCACTAATGTCCATGATAGTGTCCATACTGATTCTTGCAGAGGCTAGAGCTGTATCTGCATATCAGCTTCCCGGTATGGTCTAGCTTTACTACGGTCGATAAAGCGCAATCACTAGCAATACCTAGTGTTCAACACTTCGAACAAGCTTCCGAAAGAGCTGCGAAAATTGTGCCAGTGAGGTTATAGACCTTTGCTCTGGTAATGGGTAATGGAGCTCTCTATCTCATGCTAAGCCACTTTTAGGCATTGCTACGGAGGGAACCGAGGGAGCTTCGATTGACCGGCGAGTTTTTTGTTCATCTATCGTTGATAGCGCAAAAAATACACGTGAACCATTCTCTCGTCTTGGTCAGGCAGCGGGTTGGCGTGGTTGGCAACGCATTTACCTGAAGGAGCAGCTTAACAAGAAGAGCGACTCGTGGTGTGCCACTTTCGCCCTCCCACCATCACAGACAAATGGCATATCGAATCAATAGACATGACTTCTTCAGCTTATCATTCTTCCATCGTCGATGAACCGCGTTCTGATCTCTGATCAGTCGAGGCAAAAAATGATTCGTGATCGTCCTAAGTTGGGCGATTCGGAAGGGATGAAGGCTACAGTCACGCGTGTTCGGACAGCGGCAATGTGAGATCGACGAGCAAACTCCCCCGCAACATTTGTGTTCCATCTTTGAAAGTTGCCATTGTGTCACAGAGGTTTAGACGATCCTTGACGCCCCTTCTATACCAAGTGACTCGACGGAGTATATCCCATGCCGAAAATCTACCATTTGTGATTACGTCCTAGTTGTTCTAGCATCAATATACAATATGCCAACATTAGCACCTATCGTCTTGAACATTGCCACAATAAACTCACTACATGAGATTATTTGAACGGAATGAAGCTCGGACGCGGATATGCAGGGGTCCTTTCGAGCTTACACAAAGAGACACGCGCGTTGATTCTAGCCCATACCATAATATTAATGACCCTTTTCCCGGAGGAATCGTCACCCAAACTGTGACGTCCATCCTCATTAGGTATTGAACTTGCCACAACCGCCCACGCGTTCCACTTGACAATCATAAATGGCTATATTCAAAGCTTAACATTTTACGATGGTTTTCAGATATCGCCCAAGTCTCACTCTTATGTTAATATTATGTAGAGTAAGTCAATTTGTAAATAAAGCAAATAATACTTAGCATAGCGCAAGGATGTAGAATCATGCTACACGAAGCAGCTGAGACGGAGTAAAGTGTTTTAGTGGCTAAGAGAGAGCAAATGACGCTCAGATTCACCATCGGAACACAACGACCAAAGTCAATCAGTGGGTTTATCTTGATGAAGTCCTAGTCCTGGACGGATTAGAGCGAAAGACGTATGCTCTCAAACGTAAGGTACCTATACCTCCTGATCACTCGAACAAGAGCCACCTTGGATGGTTCTATATTCTGGGGAGTAGATCATCCAGTCCAACATTAAGTTCCCCGAGTCCGAAAAGTCCGATGTTTGACCAGAAAACTGTGAGTCCGCGAGGGAAAAAGTGACGTCAAACTGCAGCGCTTCGATTGATTCTTTAATACCGATATAGGAAATATAAAAAGGAACCCCTTTCCGGGTTACCGCCATATTTGGAAGACTCCTTTCACTCTACACCGCCACGCCGCCAACCAAACTTAGACTCCCCATCCCAATAACACCCTTACCAGCCTTACTAATCTCAAATCTCGACGCAAAAGTCCGATACCACCCCGTCTCGGGATCATAACTATAAAAAGCATCCAGCCCACGAATAACATCTTTCAAATCCTGCCACGCGATATCATGGTCGCCCTCGGCATGGACTTTGAACTCCAACGCGCCACCCTGCTCCGAATGCTTGCTTCGCGCATACGTGTTGTGAGTGATGGTGGATCCGGGGATCGCTTCAACGACCGGACCAATCTCTGTCAAAGCGGCTGCAAGCAAGTCAAAAAGCTCTATGCTGATGCCCCACGTCGGATTCAAAATGGGACTTACGGCGAGCGTGATAGGGCTGCCAGGTATGGGGAAATGAAAGGGTGCTTGCAGTGGGGGAAAGGTTGTGTTGTATCGCTGTTGTAGAGTGGTGTTAGAAAATCCCGGGAGCGACCAGAGGTCCCCGTTGGTGACAGGCTTGGCTTTCGCTCCACGCAATTTTGAAGGGACTCTTCTGGATACATACCACAATACGCCACTCCCAATCCTTGAGCCATGTGATATCAATTCGAACCCGAGATCCTCCCAGTGTTGATGCGTGTCGTAGTCGCCATTCACATACTTTTGCAAGCCCACCAAGACCTTGTGCAGTGTGTTGTAGGTCATTCCGTAGGTTACTACCCACTTAATACTGATGGAGGTTCCCCCGTCGGTCTTACTGAACGGTGTGCGGCGATGGAACAATGTACCGGGCACAAGGTCTTCGGATATGGGAAAATCTAACAAGGCTTGATGGAAGAGAGCATTGATATAAGGCTGTGAAACTGCATCGCCGTGGTAGCGGAAATAGAACTCGAGATCCGAGCCAGACATGAGGACGCGTCCGTAACTTTCTATTCCTGGTGGACTCGATGCAATACCGTGAAGCAGTGGGGTAGTGTTATTGGCGTTGCTCCTTCGCTCGGTAGTAGACCCGATTTGATTGACTTCAGGGTTATGGTGCACCCATCCTCTTCCCATTGTTACGTTTTCAGACGTAATGATGTCAAATTCCAGTACCTGATAATGTGGCACCCGCCTCGGTACACCTGGGCGTATCCCCTTCATGTATACTTGAAGAGCAACCAGGAATTTGTGCAACCCTATCCACAAAATAGTAGCTCGAGGGCTTCCCTGGATAGTGACTGATATGCTAGCACCAGCGACAGTGAGGATACCCGTGTAGTGGAAGATATTGTTCGGTACCCGACCGTGTGGATCCCTTCCAGCCAGAGTCCTGATCTCCGCAAATGCACCATCAAACATTCTATTGACCTCATGGGAAGGGATATCCGGGCCGAAAGAAGGAAAACACAATTTGATCCCCATGTCCCGGATGAGGGTGCATTCGCCCGTAGGCGAGGCTATCAAGGAAACCGTGGTTTTACTAGGTAATTGCACATATGTTTCATTTGCAGGTGCCGTGCGCTTTTCCACGCCGTCGGTATCTATTGATTCACCTCCTGGAGGTGAGTCATATCCTATACTGCCAACACCTAAAGTGCCCTCATCGATAACTTTAAATTCGAATGCAAGCTCTCGGCAATTGTCATCCTTCATCCATTGAAGTAGGCCGGCCACTACCCAATTGAACTGCTGCCATGTGATTGCATCTCTGGTGGTGCTCCGAACTTGAAACCACAAACGACTGACCTTGTCACGATACCAGTGAAAAATTTCGGGTATTGGACTGCTAGCGTGGCCTGGTGCGGAGGAATAAAGTGCATTGGTGAGTCCAGCACCCAACTCCAGAGATGGAATATGAGTGCCAAGGGAGGTGATGATCAGAGTGACAGGCGTATGTGGTATAGAGTATGCGATGTGATTTGACATCATGGAGGTAGAGTCCGCCGTCTTAATCTCGGCGCTGACCATGAGGCCAGTGTCACGCACAAGTGCACTTGATGGAGAGAGCAAAGCTCTCTTCTGACTTTGGCTCGAGTCAGGTGGCAAGTACCAAACCAGCCCAACCCCCACAACAATGTGGGACAAGGTTCTGACTTCGAATTCCACCGCCTCATAATGCTGCCCCGGAACGCCTGCTCCTCCTGTCATGTACTTATACAATGCCTGTAGCACCCGCCCTAATTCGTTCCATGTCATCCCTTCTTCAGTACTAGCTGCTATCAGAACAAGCATATTGCCACCTTTCCGGCGGTATTCAAATCTGTTATTGAAGATCCGCTTCTCAGAATGCGTATCAACTTCATGCTGGATTGCTCGGTTCGCCGCCTTCAAAGTGTCTTTCACCTCTTCCTCTGGAATTGCTTGACCAGTATATGTTACGGCTAGCACTAATTTTGTGAATGTGATCAATTCGACTGACCCGAGGCTTGCATTGAACGGTTGTAACAAGGTCACATCATTTGTCAAGGACAACACTGGTAACGCGGCTGCAACTGCTAATAGGGCATTCAATAGCAGATAAGCAAATAGGACGGCTTGTGAATTGCTTCTCGTCGCTGATCCAAAGGAGCCTGACGCAAGTTTCGACATCCTCATAGCGCTCAGAATGGCTGGGGGAGCCTTTGGTGATGCACGGATAATAAAATATGCAGCCTAAAACAGGTGATGTATCGAGAGGGAGACAGTTGGTCCGCTCAAAATAATCTTGCGATAGCCATGCTTGCGCATTCGCGACAGATGCAGGTACCAGTGCCTTGTCATTTGTCGTCGTAGTAGAACGCGGGACGTAGTGCCCTTCGAGAGTCAGCGGACATACACGATATGAACGGTTCTCGCCAGACTTCGAATTGTAGGTCTGGTGTCCAGCGTATCGGCCTCGGGGTTATTCTCCTTCTCCACGCTATAATCACAAGTCCCAAGCAGCGCCATTCAGCGTAAATGGCCTTAAAAGACAGATGATGAGTTGCCCCGGATTCGGTTTGCATACCTGGAACTTGAGGCCCAGCATCACCGATGATACTTTCGACAACCAGCGTCGTCCGTGCGTCCGGTAAAGAAGACATTAACTTCTTCAGCATTATTGGTACAAGAGAAAAGGCTTTCGGAGTGATCGTAGCTCCCATTGATCTTGGTCATGTGCCACGTGTGACCTTGCAATGGTCAAACTCGATGTCTTGGTCACTAAGCCGTATCATCTACCCTCCCAGTAAGGTCGTCCACACACCACACTTCGATACACGCATTGAAGAGCCGATTCTCCCATCCCGGAAAGCTAGCGCGAGCCCACAGAACAACGCTGTCACCAGTTTTTGCACCTTGTAGCAACTTGTGATCTCTGCTAAGCTCGTGTCTATAAGTTTCCGGTTCTCGTCCAGCATGCCTATTTCTCTGCAGCTCGTATCTGATCCTTTCTTTTGCTGCCTTCAATTCCAGTTGATCATCCCTCTCGGAGTCGATGAGATCTGTAGCGGTCGGACGTGTCAGACCAGCTTCAAACCATGTGAAGCTGCCCTCATATGTGCCATGGTGAGTTGGATAAGAACTCCATCCCTGATCCCTAGACCTAAACGTATAGACGACACGCCTAATCCGCGGGACTTCGAGCTGAGAAAGAGGGTTGGTAGCTAGAATTTGCTGCTCGCCACGATTTCGGAGGTCAATGCCAACGCGCATGGGCTCATTATCGCTTGCCATGCGAGCATTGATGACTTGGGAACGAATCCAGCGACTTGGATGGTCAAGAATCTGCAAAATTATCTCATTTGGAATAGGCGGGCTGCGTCTCGAAAGACACCTATAGATGGCAACATTGCTTTCGGTTGTCGTCCAAGGTTCACATTCAAGGTTAGAAGGGGGAGTCAGTATATTGCGGAGAAGGGATCGTCCACTCTCCAGGAGCCGGTTCCAGGGCATGGTCATGATTCGGTTCGTGTAGTGAGATGTGTGATCTATGCGCCCGCGCTAGAGGAGATTAAGGTGATGATCCTGCATCCACATCAACTTGAACTCTGCCTTGGCTTTCAAGTCAAAACATTCCTCCCAGTCCGCACAAGGATGTAGGGCTGAGTGGCATGAGGGGAATGAGATTAACTTTCGCTTATCTCAAACGAAGTCCCGGCCCTAGTTCTCGAGGGGCCGACTCTTGGTTTATCGATGAGTGGCTTATCCCGCTGCTACTCAACGACCGGACCGGCTTCTGGTTGGTACAAGTACCTGAATGGTGATCTCATCATCCAACGACGCGCTGGAAGGCGTTCGCTAGTCTACCTGTCAAAAGGTTATATTCCCTTGCCTTCATGATGACCCAATCCTCAAACATAAGATTGTTGTCTCACCAGTAAACTTGCAAGTACCTGTCAAACCTATGATACGAGAGCACGCTGATTGGGATATAACGGTGTCAAGCTTACGAACTCGTTCAACATGACGTCTCAACTCGACAAGCCTTCTCAATGGGCCACAGGTAACGATGCACCTACGGAGAAACAGAAAGCCTTCATCTCGACCCTGGCTGCCGAAAAAGGCGCTCAGAACATCAATCCCAACGAAATGAACAAATCTGAAGCTTCAATCACTATCAATGATTTGAAGAACAAAGACACACAAAATTCAGACGCCGCTGCTGGGAAGCCGATCCAAAACCCGGATACATGGACCACTGGTGACGACCCAGCGAGTGGGAAACAAGCAGGGTACATAGCCGCCATGGCCAAGGAAGCAGGCGAGGTACGTTTCTTTGGAACTTCTTTTGTTCAATGGGAACACCTCTCTACATCATTTCTCGATCAGCCGTCCAACATTTTGCGAACCTTTCCGTCACTTTCATGAACGAGCAATACTAATCGCAATCATACGCGTAGAAAGTGCCAACCGAGGGTATTGGAAAGACTGAAGCGAGTAAGAAGATAGGAGAGTTGAAGGAGAAGACAGGGATGTGAATATAATGTCAGTGGGTAAGGTTCTGGGGAAAAGTACGCATCAGGTGGTTGAGCCATATGAAATCTCGACATCCTAGCAATTGGTCCAGGTGTGGCTATGTTGTAGAAGCATATGTCTTGCGTGACAGTATCGGAACTGAAGTTCCACGTCGACAATACGAATCTTCTCAAGCCCCAACCATTTCGAGGGAAAGCTCGCTTGATCTGAAATCTTGCGGTCGGATAAGTTGACCGGGTATTACTTTGACCTTCAAAGATTGACGATCAAGGTGTTCGCTTTCCTGAGTTTCCATGACAAGCTCTCCGTCGCTAAACACACATCAGAGCGCATGCATAAATAGGCTTTCTCATGAAATTTCATTATCAACATCCTATTCATGTTTAGCAAAATATGAATAGTTGCAAAGATCGGGCTTTATTCGATCTGAGAGGAAATAAATTTAAAATTGATTGAGGATAACGGTCCCATTTGTCCATAATCTGTGCTGTTCGTCCTAAGTTACGGATTATCGGAGAAGCTGTTTCTCCCACGCACAATGTTAAACCCAACGTTCATCTTGCCCCGAGCAGTCTCAGTTAACGTGAAAGAATTTAACGAACATGATCCTGCAATCGTCATCCCCCATGCATGCCCTTCATTTACAATACATCAGTCTATCCAAATCCCAAGCGCTTTCTCATTTCTGCTCTCGCTAGTTCCCTGAAGGAGGAAGTCGCTGTTGGGCAATGATATTGACGGTGTGTACTATACTCGATGACGATGAGTAGGGTGAATGTCTATCAATATGATAATAGCTCCAGTAACATATGCCACTGAATCAAAGGTGGGAAGGTTGACAAAACTCGTAGTCCAAGATAGTCCCAATTAGGTGACAATAAAGGATAGCCAAATTCGTGATCGCACCACATGCAAGAGACGGCTGATAAACGTCAAAATATCAACCGATAAAAGGTTAATCCAAGCCCTGTCTCTGATTCGAACAAAGGACCTAGAGATAAATGACTCGGAAGAACTGCAATCTCTCGCTCTAACCGCTGAGCTAACGGGGCTGAATAGTGAAGGTATTCTTATATGAATATCTATTTCCAAGATAATTGATAGTCAATGCTGTCGGCGGCCTCCAGCCACGATAGCGGGACCCACTAGGATATCGATGATATCCGGGCTAAGCCCCATACGCTAATAATGACTCGCGTCAACCTCGACAAAGTAAACACTGAACCAAACCTCTACAGAACCGTGATGCCGAGCCTTGAACTGGCGTCCAAGCGGCAAGCTGCCCGCGAAGTGATCGATATATTATCCGAAATATCTCTTCTCCTCGTATGTGCGCTCCAATAGCTGTCCAAATCACATTCTTAGACCCTACAGAATACCCAACTGGATCGCAGCACATTATCCCTGTGCGTGTCGCTGATCGAGAATGGTGTCAATCCAGAGGCTCTGGCGGTGAGTTGTTGGTCATGTGTGTCTGTGGCTGACGTATGGCTAAAGGTCGCGAATACAGACCGTCATCCGAGAGCTGAGGAAGGAGGGTGCTAAAGTTCAACAGCAACATAGTCAGGAGTCTAATTGACGGACCCTACTATGTGGGAATGGTCGTGTTCATGTCTGATAGAGAAGCCACAATACCTGGGGATGGTATCTAGCATTGAGCGTGCTGACAAAGAGTAAAGTGATCACGATATCTCATTTACTATATTACAGAGATTCACATGCCATCCAACATTATCATAACGTAGAGCATCATAGGATATCATGGCTTCGCCAATACGTTTCTAGACGCTGTTTCTCTTGTTCCCAAACTACCAGATCTCTCTTCAGATTCCAGATTACTCATACCGGACGACCCAACGGTATGTGACCTGGCTTCAGCCGTTGTTTGCTTGAGACGCTCGCTATCATCTGCCTTGACGTCGTTCTTCCTCGACTCCTCATCGTCACTGTCACCTAAGCTGAAAGGATCGTGATCTTCAACAGGAGTAGGATCTACAGCTGCGAGTGGCTGCCATTTATTTGATTTTCCGCCCGCGCCTGATGAGGGGCGATTTGTCGGATCCGGCGACTTCGGATAATGTATGTCGATTTCTTCTGGTGGACCGGATTGGAAAGAAACTCGGCGACCTGATTGATTTGATCGGGGACGAGGAGGTGTCGGCTTGAAAAGATCGGGGTTCGCAAGCGGCCTGCTAGAACGACGTGGAGGAGCTTTGATCTTCAGCCTGGGTTGGTCAATCGCTCGTTGGCAGAATGTTTACCTTCATTGTCCGTCATCCGAAGGCCTGCAAAATCATCCCCAAGTACTTGTGGATCGGCATCGTATCGCTCGCGGTCTGTACTCCGCCTCGCAAATTCGTTACTTCTTCTGCCAGCGTACTGTTGCTGAGGCGTATAGCCACCTTGTACTGGTCGCATTTGGTTTTCATCCTCCTCATCACCATCAATCTTCTTTTTCAAGCTGTTTACCCACTTGTTAACGGTTGACTGTGTCTCAAGAAAGCCCTTCTTAATATTGTCGCGGATGATGGGTAACTCATCTGACATTTCGTATTAGTGGTAGCTTGTCTTTCAATATAAGCCACTTACCATCGAAGAAGTTACGGTCCCGGTCGTCATCAAAGTCCTCACGTCTAGGGGCGTTTTCTCTTCTTGCAGCTTCACGCGGGATGGAACGTCTGGTCGCTGACATAGACCTCGGAGGACCCTCGTAAGAAGCAGCTCCATTGTAGTGTTCTGCCAGTTGCCGTGCATATCTTTCATCAGCAGCGAGCTGATCCTCCTCAGTCGAGGTTGGACCCGTAGGTACCCCTTGGGGCCTTGGAGGCTTAATTGGAGGTGTCGGTTCTGCAGCGTCTGGATCGGACATGCCTGTGACAACGTCAATATTAAGCAACAGTATTTGAAGGATCCAAGAGAACTGACCGAGAAGAGCATTGAAAGCCGGCTCTACCTTTCCACCACTTGCCCGCAGAACAGCTTTGACCACCACAGCGTCTATGGAAGGAAATGCTTCCTTGAGTGTGTTCTCCGCTTGTTGTTCCGGGGCTATTGGACGAGGGGGCTTTGGTGGAGCAACCTCTATTACGGATTCTGATTGCGGCAAAGTCGATGGGTGACCTGCTTTCGGGGGCGATGCTGGCGTCTCAGTAGGTTCGTCGTCAAAATCCAATGCTCTTGCAGTTGTCGGTGACTCTGGACGCTCTTCTAGCTTCTGTAATCACCTCAGCATGATACACTGAGCCTATCAAGCTGATGCTGGATCAATGTACTGCCTTCTCCTGATCTGCCATGGCTTCTATTTAGCAATTAGAGTCTTCGCCAGAATGTAGACACAAGCTCTAGGCCTCGGTGTTCAGATCGACGTAACGACAGGATGCATTCTGGACATAGCAGACTCGGCTTTTACAGTGAGTTACCGGCTTTTCTGCCTATCGGAGTGCGCCTTTCGCGGCTATGGCGGCAGTATTGTGAAAGCACTTCATAAAGTACTTGAGGTAAATACTTTGCTTTACTTTACTTTACTTTACTTTACTTTACTTTACATTCTTTACAGAAAGCAATATAACGTAACCTACTTTATGTATCAATCGCGAATTTCGAAACCAACTACATAGCCATGGACATGCGCGTCTTTTGGCCTCCAGCCAATGTAAGGAACTACAAGACTAGTATTATTTTACAATGACCAACGAATTTGATCTCTCAAACTCGTTCATACCCTCGCTTCACAAACCGTCTGCCCTTCTGCCCATTGCCAGGCATCGCCAGAGTCTACTGTACTTGATTGAGACCTTCCCTGTCACTATTGTAGTAGGCCAAACTGGGAGTGGTAAGACAACGCAAATTCCACAATTCCTCGAGCAGGCTGGATGGTGCGAAGAAGGAAAGGTCGTAGCGATCACTCAGGTAGGTGAGTTAGAGGATTGCCGTCGAGTCACAGGTCAGGACCAGTAGTGCTGACTTTCCGTAGCCTCGGAGAGTAGCTGCGACTACAGTAGCGACCAGGGTGGCTGAGGAAGTGGGATGCCAAATAGGTGAAGAAGTTGGCTATTCGATCAGATTCGAAGACCTGACTAGTGCCAAGACTCGTATCAAGTTTCTAACAGATGGCTTACTACTACGGGAAGCTCTGGCGGACCCTCTCCTATCAAGGTACTCCGTAATCATGGTCGATGAAGCCCATGAACGTTCCTTAAGTACCGACATTCTCCTTGGCGTATTGAAAAAGATTCGAAAGAGAAGACCAGATCTACGGATCATTGTTAGTAGTGCGACCTTACAGGCGGAAGATTTCCTTCGTTTTTTCTCTGGGGAGAAACACGAACTCAGTGAGGAGACGCCCCAGACCGATGTTGGCAAAATCATCAGCTTAGAAGGAAGGATGTATCCTGTTGATTCCATGTTCTTGGAGGATCCTGCCGAGGACTATGTTGAGAGGGCAGTGAAAACTGTGTTCGATATACATGCTAGCGAGCCGGATGGCGATATACTAATCTTTCTGACGGGCCGAGAAGAGATCGACACCGCTCTGCAGTTGATCGCAGACCGAGCAGCTTCTTTACATCCTCGGGCTCAGAAAGTTCTATCGTTGCCGCTTTACGCTGGCTTGACAAGCGAGCAGCAGCTCTATGTCTTCGAGCCGGCTCCAGACCACACCCGTAAAGTGATCGTATCGACAAATATTGCAGAAGCATCAGTCACTATTCAAGGCATCGTCTACGTGATCGATTGTGGGTTTGTCAAGCTACGAGCATTCAATCCAAAGACTGGCATTGAGACTTTGACTGCAACACCGATTTCAAAGGCCTCGGCCACGCAACGAGAGGGTCGAGCAGGAAGGACCAAGCCTGGGAAATGCTACCATTTGTATACACAGTCAGCTTATAAGAGCTTACCGGAAGCTACTGTGCCGGAGATCCAAAGGTCAAATCTTGCATCCGTCATTCTTCAGCTTAAGGCTCTTGGCATCGACAATGTCCTACGCTTCGATTTTCTTACACCTCCGCCTGCAGAGTTGATCGTCCGGGCTTTAGAGCTTCTATATTCGCTAGGTGCTGTGGATGAGTATGCAAAATTGACTCGGCCGCTTGGTGTGCGTATGGCTGAGCTTTCAGTGGAGCCTATGATGGCTAAGGTTCTTCTGTCTGCCCCTAAGATGGACTGTCTGAGCGAAATACTTTCCATTGCAGCAATGACCAGTCTGCAAGGGGCTGTATGGTTTCATCATGAAGGAGCGAAGAAGGCTACAGATACAACACGGCGGAAATTCGCTGCCGAAGAGGGGGACCATCTCACATTACTGAACGTCTACCAAGCTTTTATCACTAAAGGCAGGAAAGATTCGAAGTGGTGTAGAGATAACTATCTCAACTACAAATCGATGACACGCGCAGTGAGCATTCGGGCCCAATTGAAGCGGTACCTCGAGCGATTCGGTATCAATGTAGACGAGTCACTTGCATCGAACAAAACGGCACACGGTGTATCCAATATAGGAGAGCAGATCAGGAAATGCCTCACAGCTGGATACTTTGCTCATGCGGCGAGAATGCAGGCTGATGGCACTTTCAAAACTGTCAATGGTAGCGTGACTTTGCATGCTCATCCAAGCTCCTTGATGTTTGTAAGTACTTCACAAAGCGTATACTAGTGGATTCCTCTGACCATCAGTAGAATCGAAAAGCAGATTGGGTCATTTTCCACGAGATTATGGAGACTGGGAACAAGACATTCATCCGTGATGTGACGAGGATAGAGAAAAGTTGGCTGCTAGATGATTCGCTGTCGGCATTTTATCAAATCAGGCAATGATGGAGTATAGAATAGTATTTTGGAAGAACGAGTTCTCATTTACCTTTGATGTAACCAAATTATATTGCATTTATACATAGATAAACTTCAGATTTGATGATATGCATTGTTCATTCGAGAAAGTGTGTTTGGTTCCCACCAAAAGTGAATATTCTAGACTTGAGGGAACCTTCCATTTCGCATCGTGCGAATACCTTCACATCATGTTGTATGCAACCCAATATGTCTCACAACGGCGATCACGGTCACTCAAGCCACGGAGACCATAGCCATGTTCATGATCATGATCATGATCATGGCCAAGGGCACGATGGGCATGATCACACTGACGAAACGGAGCCTGCTCTGCAATCCCTAATCTGGAAGCAAATAGACTTTGATAACATTCGAACGCTCAACGAGAGCGAACCGAGTGCTGGCGTAATGGTCGTGAAGAAGACATGGCAGCAGCGCCTAGAGGCAGACCCACATCTTTCAAGCGACTCCGATGAACAAATGCTCATGTTTGTCCCGTAAGTGTTGGAAAGCTCCGTGGCTGCTTATAGCTTACGGCTCTATGGATTTGCTGGCGTCCTCAAGCTCCATGCCATTCTCCTACGTGCCGATACGTCAGACTCGTGTCCGCAGACCCTAAGAGTCTTCCACAATAAAGACGATCTAGATTTCTCCACCGCTGGAGATGTTGAGCCAACTCAGACCCTTACGGTGAGCCAGACCAACGACATACAAGAGTTACAAGTCAAGCGAGCAAGGTTTGGGAACACGTACAACTTGACGCTCTTTTTCGAAGACAATTATGGAGACGACGTCACCAGAGTCTATTGGGTTGGGTTTAAGGGCGAATTCACGGAATTGAATAGGGAGCCTTTCGAGGTACTATATGAGAAGGCTGCGAACCCAAAGGACCACGAGCTGGCCGCTGGTATTGGGGAGAGGGGAGCTCTGGGTGGCGGGAGGCATGGGATGTAGTATACAGCTTCAAGATCAGAGAAATGTGGATTATGAAGACACGGCGGCATGTCCGTTCCTTGGAAAACGTCGAGAGGCGCTCCTGGAATAATATGACCACATGAGCAGGCTGGATGATTCGATATGATGCTACGACAAATGCGAAGACGACCTCGGGACAGATCGAAATTAAAGTTCGGCAGTGGTAGAAATTAAAGGCAACCTGACAATGGGCGAAGCTGTCGATTCGGTGCTTTGTCGACGAAGGGTATATGGGTATAAGCAGGTTCAAGCTAGACTATCAGACCATCAAGACCTGACCGCCAATTCCATGGTTTGTACTATCGTAAGTCTTTGAAGCTTATGGATTGACTAGCCTTTGGACTATAGCCGCCAAACATGGCCCTATTCATAGGTATATTGCCAGAAGAAGCCATAGACTTGACGTCGCTTCAATGATGAACTCCAACGCCATCGCTGTGCTAAGACAGGTTTCGGCATGCCAGTTATATACTCATGCCAGCAGCGGCTCCGCAGTTTGCGCCGCGGCTCTCTCCTGTAATCTCGCTCTTCTTCTGGCCTTTTGCTGTGCAGATTGCTTCAACTCCCCAGCATATACAGGCTCCTTCGTTGGAGTAGACGGATAGTGAACAGCATCAGGCTCTGTTGTAGGCTCATGTACCCCACTAACCTCTCCCTCCATAGCCTCTAACTCATCTTCCACTTCATCCTCATCTTGGTTTGTCATCTGTCCTCTCAGCATCTCACTGACCTCCTCCTGATATGCCCTCGCCTCAGCGTTGTTCTCCATCAGCTTCTCCACATGGTCAATTCCACCAATTTCGGCATGTATCTGCTTGAGTACGCTAGTGCCTTGCTGCAAGCCGTACAGGATGTCCTTCTGAACCGATGCAAATTCGACATCGCTTGTGAGCTGCTCCAGAGTCTCTATCTCTTTGTCCGATCTTGCAAGGAGTGATTCCTGGAACTTTTTGCGGCGGAGGGCGAGCAGGGCTTTAGGCTTGTCACCGCGGACTAGACATTCCCTAGCGATAGCCGTCTCTCGTGAGGTAATTATCGTTATGCGCTTTTGGTATTGATGCAGCTTGTCGCGCTGGTTCTTCATGTCAAGGATGGCTCTACATTATTGTTAGTGTGAACTTCGTCGAGGGCAATACGTCGTGCCTATCCTGAGCCGATATCTTGTGCGAGCTTGAGGTTTGACCCATCTCGACATGATCTCGAGTGTTGCAACAATCGAGCAAAGACCAAGATGGGTCATTCGACACTTCGATCTCCACTGTCAGTCGCATCCAGGAACGGTTTAGTATCTAAAATCGTGATTTATCGATAAGAAGCCTTGGCAGGAAGCCAACGAATCTCTACTAAGCATGTAACCTCCATCTCTGGTTCGTCCCACCTTCGCCCTATAGTAACAAGGACTCTGGTAATAATTTTGCATCCCATGTCTTCATGAAGCATCATGGGGAGAGCTACTCTGCGGCAAGGACTGGACCAGGAGGTATCTGTCGTCCTCCCGTCTGATGCTTCGCATGCTTACGCTCTAAGGTCTATTCAATTGTCGTTAAACTTGCTAGTGGACCTACCGATGTTTACGAGAATCACCTGCCGAGGTTGTCTGTACCCCTTGTATACGCATATATTCATAAGTCGAATTCTACGCTCAGAAGAAAGAGCAAAAAGCTGCTCGAGGACAGCATCGCAAGAGTCCTTGGTGTTATGAAGCAAGATGCAGCTAGTGAGAACGAGATAGACTCGGTAGAAGGCGACTATGAAAAATATGAGGCCACGAACACGCCTGTCATCAACGGGATGAACAAGGAAATGGTCGCATTGTGGGGAAAGAACGCATCTAAGTCAAACGACGTTCCAAATCAATCGACAAGGGAACAGAGATTAACATCCACGATAGCGGTAACAAGGAAGCGTCAAAGCAATGAGGATCATCCTGCGAAGCGGCGTAAAGCAGCTTCTGGTATTGATCGGTCTCCTCCAACACATGTCAGTTGTGAGGATCTGGGAGGAGCTGACGGAATCATCAAAGAATTGACGGACCTGATGGTTCTGCCTTTACTACAGCCTGAAATATACATCAAATCTAAAATCGAGCCGCCTCGTGGCATTCTCCTACATGGTCCTCCAGGATGTGGTAAAACCATGGTCGCGCATGCTTTCGCTGCCGAACTGGGGGTTCCCTTTATACCAATCTCTGCTCCGAGCATAGTGTCAGGAATGTCTGGGGAATCCGAAAAGGCTCTCCGAGAACACTTTGAAGAGGCTAGGCGATTGGCGCCATGTCTCATATTTATCGACGAGATAGATTCGATAACCCCCAAAAGAGAAAGCGCGCAGCGTGAAATGGAAAAGAGAATTGTTGCTCAGCTACTCACTTGTATGGACGACTTGGCTTTGGAGAAGACTGGCGGGAAAGCAGTAATTGTGCTTGCGGCAACCAATAGGCCAGATGCCCTCGATCCTGCACTGAGGCGAGGCGGTAGATTTGACAAGGAAATCAACCTTGGTGTGCCGAATGAAGCGGTTAGGGAAATGATTCTGAGGGCAATGACGCGAAATATGCTACTTTCAGAAGTCTTCCCTTTCCGCGAACTTGCCAAGCAGACACCAGGGTTTGTTGGTGCAGATCTTAAAGATTTGGTTTCTACAGCCGGTGCGGCAGCTATAAAGAGATATCTGGACGCCCTTAAGACGGACGGCATAGCCATGGAAATCGCGGATAGTAATGAGATGGAAGTCATCAACGAGACTGCCCCAGGTTCGCAAACGGTCTTAGAACTACGCCGACTGATCAAACGAGCTAAGGAACCTCCGTCGGAGGATGACACAGGAATTCATATTACATTTAGTGACTTCCAAATTGCTTTGCCTAAAATACAGCCCTCGGCCAAAAGGGAAGGATTTGCTACGATTCCTGAGACAACGTGGGCACAGATTGGTGCCCTGCGCCCTGTTCGCGAGGAACTGCTTACGGCGATAGTTGAGCCCATCAGGAGTCCAGAAAAATACGAGCGTGTAGGCATCACGGCACCTACTGGAGTTCTCCTTTGGGGTCCCCCAGGATGTGGCAAGACATTACTAGCTAAGGCTGTGGCAAATGAATCCAAGGCAAACTTCATCAGCGTCAAAGGCCCCGAGCTTCTTAACAAGTACGTGGGAGAATCCGAGAAGGCGGTTCGCCAGGTATTTGATCGCGCCCGCTCCTCGGTTCCTTGCGTGATCTTTTTCGACGAATTGGATGCCCTTGTGCCTAAGCGAGACGAGTCACTGTCAGAATCATCTGCAAGAGTAGTCAATACACTGCTGGCTGCGCTCGATGGACTGAGCGACCGTCAAGGCATATACGTAATAGCGGCAACGAATAGGCCAGACATCATAGACCCAGCAATGCTAAGGCCTGGCAGACTCGAAACGCTGCTATTTGTGGACCTCCCAGAAGCAGCTGAAAGAGTGGACATATTGCGCACTCTCTGCCGCAATACCAAAACTTACTTCGATGTCAGGATTGGAGAAATCGCCGAGAACTGCGAAGGCTTCAGCGGTGCGGACCTGGAGAAGCTACTGAAACAAGCTGGATATGCTGCCATAAAGAGGAACGACAAGAGCAATGATCAGACGACAGAAGGTATCATCTACGAGGATTTCGTTAAGGCCAGGGGGAAAGTTGGACCCAGTGTGAGCGACCGACGAAAGTATGATCGCCTAAAAGCACAGTGGGGTGCTGGTCTGTGATGTGATGTGATGTGATGTGTGTACCAGATTGTATCGCTAGATTCCGGTGTCTCCGTATCCTTTGAGGAGAGTCACAGAAGGGTACTAAGGTATCTGTCGAGACAGGATCGTCCTGCCGATGGCTCGATTTGACGGAGGAAGGAGCAATAAGTTTTCCATGCACGGCCTTGGTCAGACATGGGTCACCTCATTGCGGCCTGAAATCGGAGTAGCACGAGAGGCTCTAAAACAACCACGATCGATCAGTGGAAGGGCTGCAGATACCAACAAAGCTGTGGGGTATAGCTGCACCATCCAAGCATACGCATTCCTGCATAGGTTCCGTACATTACCTTTCCAGCTCCCTCAAACTTCTGCAATATCCAGGGACTGCGCAAGTTAGTACACGTGGGGCATTCAAGCCTTTCCAAAAGTTGAATAAGTACTGGGGTCAGATTGCGAGAGCGGTCGGGCGAGAATGCTCAAGTTTCGTGCAGCTAAGGTATGTTTTAGTGCTACAGGTACTCTACGTTGGAATTATGAGGGTGAATGTTGTTAACGCGGAAGTTCTAGGGTTCTCCAATGTCTCGTGCCGCCGTCTCCGTCGGGGCCACTAGGGGCTAAGAAGCCTAGGGAAACCACCTTCTTCTCCGGGACATAAGTTGACCACAGAATCTTTTTACTCCAACCGATCGAACATTCGATCATCTTGCGTCCTCTTGGCTTCCCCGCATCTCATTTTCGTGCATACATAACTTCGACGCATGTTATCTCTTGGACGAAAACATATTGCTGAAGGCGCGGAGGTGCCCCATGAGGAATGTGATAGTGATGACCCTGGTCCGCCTGGTCAGAAGGCTTTCATGTCGTTGGGCCAATATAGCAACCGTTTGCAGGCTGAAGAAAGTGGTCGATTTGATATTGACGGCATCTCTAGCGTCCGGCACCAGGGACCTTGGACTCTGCGTACCTGCCAGAAGCCACTCGATATTTATGGCATTGAAATACAACCAGCTCCGTCGGTCAATCTGTGTGGAATCTGGGGTAATCCTGGGGAAGCCTTAGGCAATTCCAGTGGAAAATAAACCAAGCCATGTAGGCCTGGTCAGGCCGCTCGTCATTACCAAACATCGGCTTCTGATCAATCGCAATCCCCACACTATACATTTACATGCTGGATAGAGTCTCCACTTGCAGGGGGAGGCGTGAAGCCGGAGTCTGCAATGTGCAGGGGTAAGGTGTCAAGCTGGAGTCTGCAGAATGCAAGGGGGAGGTGTCGAGCTGGAGTCTGCAGAATGCAGGATGCATCATGATGTGTCCCCCTCATACCTTTGCAAGAGGTCGGAGAGGAATCAGGACTGCTGACTAGATAAGTGCTACCATGTACGCAGCTCCGAGGATTAAACCAGGGCTAATCCCGGACATTCAAAGTCTTCAGTAAGAGCTTGGAGATGGCGTGTGCGGGGATCAAGAGATGTTACCTACAGTCGCTATAAAGTATTTCATGTCCTGTTGTCTTCTGGCCGGTGTAAGAGTAATTTCTCTTACTTGTAATCATGTGGTCTCAATATCTCGTACTACCTTTGGCTTCCTGCCTTTGTCTATCGTATGCTGCTTCAACTTTCTCTCCAGCTCGTCCTCCAGCAATACCATTAGCAGTGAAATCACCATACATCAGTTGTTGGCAACAAGCTGGCAGCGATGCCGAAGCTGGAGGTCCAGGTAATGGTGGATACCTTGCAGGACAATGGCCAACTTTCTGGGCGTGAGTCTTCCGCCCATCGACCTGAACACTGTCTAATTGCCTGGTAAAGCGGCCAGATCTTGGGTTGGACCGGCCTGATCCGTGTCGATAAGGTCTTATATACCTGGATGGGGGCGCCAGCCCCTCTGCCAACAATTGTGAACCAAATATCTTTCGAGTACACGTCGACAAGAAGTACATATATCATGGATGTCGGCGGGCTAGTGACCATGAACATTACGTTTCTCTCGCCGGTGAACCCAAACGACTTGATGCGCCAATCGTTGACGTTTTCTTATCTTGATGTTGTGGTTTCTTCCGCGGACGGGGCTTCGCATGACGTTCAGTTATATTCTGATGTTACGGCTGGTTAGTCTCGACCGAAAACCCTAGGCCAGATGAGCGAACCACTAATCAGTCTGTTCTTAGAATGGGCCTCTGGCGACCGAACTGCTATCGCTGAATGGCAATACGGAGTCACAGGCAATGGGGGCACCGAGATCGCTTACCACCAATTCTACCGACAGACTCAGCTACTATGGTCCGAGACCCTTGGTATGTACTTTCCGAAGCTGTGCTGTTCGACCAAGACAGCTTCCTAGGTGGGGAACACGATCGAGAAATGCATCTCTCTTCGGTTAATTCGCTGCCCGCTTGCTTCTATGGGGAGATCATTGTTTGTCATGCTGACTCCGAGATCTACGCAGACCAGACTGACTATGGCAAATGGTATTGGGCAACCGACAACACCGCTAAACTGACCTTCGAATCCGGCTTCGCTGATGATGTTCGCGCTGCTTTCACGAATAATGGCTTTCTCGCTAATACAAATGATTCGAATTTCCGAGCCATTAATAACAGGTATCCAACGTTTGCCTTCGCTATTGACCTTGGAAATGTCGGGGCTACTACAATCAGCACTCTTTTCACTCTCGGTCTAACTCAGGAATCAGCAGTCCAATTTGCCGGTGCGAGTGGCGACGTAAGTGTGCCCTCGTTGTGGACGAACTATTACCCGACGGAGCTTGGTGCGCTGGCATTCTTCCATACTGACTACACCACTGCTTCCGGTATGGCAACGGCAATTGACAGCCAGATCGCCAGCGACTCCATGGCTAAGGGTGGCCATGAATATGTGACACTTACCTCCCTTGCTGCCCGGCAAGCTTTCGGTAGTACGCAGCTGGCAGGTACCCCAGATACGCCGTACCTGTTTCTTAAAGAAATCAGCTCTGATGGGAACGCTCAGACTGTGGATATTATCTTTCCTTTGCATCCCATCCTGATCTACACAAACCCAATGCTGTTGAAGCTCCTCTTGGATCCTCTATTCATCAATCAGGAATCAGGCCAGTATCCCAACAAGTACTCGATGCATGATCTTGGATCTCACTATCCCAATGCAACCGGTCATCCGCTTGGTGATGACGAAAAGCAACCGTTGGAGGAGTGCGGGAATATGCTCATCATGACTCTGGCTTACGCTCAGAAGGCCAATGACGTCACTTACCTTAAGAAGCACTACACTATCCTTGATCAGTGGACACAGTACCTGATTCAGGAAGCATTGATTCCGGCAAGCCAGATATCAACAGATGATTTCGCCGGCGCTCTAGCCAATCAAACCAACCTGGCTCTCAAGGGCATCATAGGCATTGAGGCTATGGCTGTGATTGCAAATTTGACTGGGAATACGACCACTGCAGCGAAATACACATCCATTGCTCATGATTATATTGCCGAATGGCAGACTCTTGGAATTGCTATGGACGCAAGCCCGCCCCATACTACTCTCGCTTACGGGATGAATGATACTCACGGCTTGCTATATAATCTTTACGGCGACAAAGAGCTTGGGTTGGGACTTGTGCCTCAATATGTTTATGACATGCAGAGCAACTTCTATCCAAGTGTAACGGAGCAATACGGAGTGCCACTCGATACGAGACATGACTACGCCAAGAGTGGGTCCTACAGTTCCCTTCAATCGGTTCCGTTCTCATACTGATGCACTTTTACAGACGATTGGGAGATGTTTGCGGCGGCTGTCGCGTCAGCAAACACAACGTCAATGTTCATCGATAAAATTGCAAGATGGATCAACGAGACACCCACGAATCGAGCAATGACTGATGTATACTACGCGGCTGGAGGGGAGTAGGTCTTCTTCGGAACATTAAATCCTTACCCGGATGCTCATAGCTAATCAATTACAGCTACGGTCTCACATTCACAGCCCGTCCATCCGTTGGCGCTTTCTTCAGCTTGTTGGCTCTTCCGAGCACCTAATTACATTCCGAATTGGATCGAGAGCAGGGCCAGTATTGATCCCTCTACGTTTCCGTATCGGCTATATCTCGTCATCAGCAGCTCTGCAATGAATGCATAATCAAGGGTGGTCAAACAATTGTTCTGTTGATATTCCTGGTTCCCAACGTACCATCTCTACCATTCGATACAAATCATCAGTCATATTGCTGGTCAGCGTGTTAGGGCGACAGTCGAAGCGATGGAATGGCTTGTGGTGCATACAGAAAAGGGTGACAAAATTGACTTTCTAGGTTGTAGTCTCCATTAATTCTAGTAGCGGTCTACTTCGAATGCCACATTCTCTGATTTTGAGCCTGACGAAACAAATATATTGCTATGTGGGACTTGCTCCTTCCCTACGATTCACTCCTGGCTAGCCGGAAGGAAGGAGCCCATCGCGCAGCCTTGACCATGTCCTCTCCCTCTTTACACTTTCAACCTCACCGTCATCATTCCACTTTCATCATCCAGTCCACAACCTCAAAGACCATCAATTAGTACATGACTACCTTCCGTTAGACCTCTTGATTATTCGCATCACTTACACCAGCAGAATATGACAACATCCAATAAATTGGACGAGGTCCCAATGCCTCGCACACCCGAGTCAAGTCCAGAACGAGGCTCGATCGGAGGCATACCTCTACTGGAAAAAGGTCTTCCTTATCGCCTAAAAGCTTTTCCACCAAGTTACTCCCCTGATTCAAGCCCGGATCGTGGTAGCGGTGGCGTCAGTCTTCCTGCAGTGGTGGAGCCACCATCGAAGCTGGATGGCGCTCGCACAGCAGACGATGGCTCACAATCGAGCCCAGAGCACGACTTACAGTCCAGCGTAGGGAACGATGGTCCTTCTGTGTCCGCACCCCAGTCCGAGCTTGATGCTCGCGGATCAAGCATTACACACTCGTCTCCAGCACCGAACACCGGCTTAGACAAGAACAGGATCGTGCCAAGTTCAGAAGGAAGCATCGAGCAACCTCCTACCTCTGGGGATGGCGTAGGAGATGATGCCTTTCCCGTGTCCGCGTCCCCGTACACCCTCGACGATGCCGAATCAAGAAATGCACGCCTGCCCCCAACAAAGCTTTCACCACATTACTTCCCAGACAGCAGCAGAAGTGTGTCAAATCCACAGCGTAGCCTTGAGCGCTCTGCAATCTCAGGGGATGGAGCAGACTCGTCTCTTCGCCCCTCACGTCAGGACTTCCAGGAGAATCAGCCGCCGATCGTTGTGCATGAACACCTTTTATCGAACCCGCCAGCTTACCAAGCCAGACCTCTGGCTCGGAGACAACGGCGACGGAATCGATTCCAATACATCGTACCATCACACAGCAGAAGACGGAGCGTTTATCGACAGCTCAAGGTACGTCTTTACCACAGACTAATCGTTCCTATAATTACTGTATGGCAAGAATGTATCTTCACCGAGAACCATCTTGTCAGAAGAACAATACTGACTCAAAGACCTGCATAGCTAGTTGCTCTTGATATGTCCGTATTGCTCGCCTGCTTGGCTGTGACGGGAATCATTCTGAAGTGGGCCCCTTTATGGCATCGGAACGAACGACTGTTTCCCATGACTCTTGATCCACACACAGGGACGTGGTATGGACCTCGGGAGCTCAGTTACCCACAACATCAGTTCTTCTTGGGGGTCATGACCACTGGGATTATGATACCCCTCATACCGCTCGCTGTCATCATTCTTATGCAATACTGGATCAGGAGTTGGGTGGACTTCAATGCCGCTTTCTTTGCACTAAAGAAAGCAATGGTTTTGATGTATGTCAACTTCGTCAAATGTGGGTTTCTGGCGCTGGGCTACGCTGATAGTAAAATCAGGTTATTCATACAGATTATCCTCAAATCATATATCGGTGCGTGTGCTAGGACTGTTTCTTCCCCTAAGGTCGTATACTGATGAGAACGAAAGGCGAGTTTCGGCCCTTCTTCATCTCCGCCTGCGATCCCGATCCAGCCCGTCTGGCTGCTCTTCGTCCGAAGGCGGTGCCACCCATGTCTCTACGTGTTTTTGCAAATCCAACGTACTGCCGGGGACAAGCAAAGGAGTACGTAGTCTCCCCACGATAGCTCCCTTGAAATCTTGGGTGGCCGTCCACAGTCGGAGCCACTCCCTCCAACAACGATGCTAATACTGAGACCGTACACAGTGTCACCTTCGCAATGACATCTTTTCCAAGTGGGCATACGGCTTCATCTTTCATGGCTGGGATGTTCTTGGCGCTATATCTCAATGCTAAATTGAAGCCATTTGGGGATTTTCATACTAGCTTCTGGAAGATGCTGGCTGTATTAGCACCTATCATCGGTGCAATGTTCATTGCCGGAAGTTTGGTTGCTGATAGGGTAAGTACGAATGGGCTTCCCCATTTCAACTCTTCCAACCCATTTCCCTTTGAATTTGGGGACGGCCCCATGTTGTGCGCTCTCTTGTAGCTCATCACTGACTGGTAGCGTACTTTGCAGAACCATCACCATCACGATATTATCCTCTCCATACCGATCGGGTTGATCGTCGGCCTTCTGGCCTACCGCACACACTACGCCTCCGTTTTCGATTATCGTACGAATCATCTTCCCTTGCCCTGGTCCGGCTCCAAGGAAAGTCTTGACCCCAAATTACCTGAGCCGAGCGTCGGTCGTCAGAGAGGAGCTCGTCGTGAATTACTAAGGGAGAAGGGCAATCTAGCAGCAACGTCTTGGCCTCGGAAGCCGAAACAGCACTCGTATGGAAGAAGTCATCGAGCAAGGGAGGGTGGGCTAGCGCAGCCGGGATTAGATGGAGCGATCGACCATCCTTCACCCGCAGTACTGATTTCAGTTGGACCTACGCTGCGTCGAAGATTTGGCTTGGGCAGCTTAAGGAAAGTGAGGACGAGAGCGGCTATGTTTCCCAGACAGCCGGGTATCAATGGGTTGGGGCTAAGTGTTACTAATCTGCCTGACTCGAGACCTTTGAGAGGCGAGGGCATCGGTGAGACGATGGCGGGACGTGTTGGTGTGGATAGCTGGGCGGATGCCAACATGGGGTCGCGCCCTAGTCGGGCGTCCGAGATGGTGTGAGTGATTTTGGGTTGCCTGTCGCTTTCGATGCAAGGCGGCAACGGCTTTAGTTTTCATACGTCCAGTCTTTGTTTATCTCTGGTAGGATTGTCGAGGACGGTTTTGAAAGGAGCAATCATTCTTGTCGTGTAGGAGCATACATAGCGAAGAACTCATTGATACTATTCACGTGCTCGGTTGAAAGCCAATGTTGTCGTGTAGGAGGAGCTCTTTCTAATTGATAGCGAACCATTTGCTGCAAGGACTAGAGATAGATAGGACTGGACTACAGCTGATGACGCCTCGCTAGTAAGAAAAAGCATCATGCGAGCTTTGTTGTTTTGGGTTGATACAACCAGCATAGCACAGGAAGCCGTATGTCTACTTCCTCTGCCTCTTCGAACTCCTATTGCTCACATGGCTCACGACACTCGCGCTGCGCTTGCGTGCGCCTTCGCCCTTGGTCGTGGTCGTGGCCGTGGGGGCAGGACTTGCCGGTGGAGATCCTGCATCTTCTTCTTCTTCTATGACTTCATCGCCGTCCTCGTCCTCGTCTTCGTCGAGGTCCACGTTCGGCTCTAGCTCCTGTTTCTGTTCCTCTTCCTGATCTTCACCGCCTTCGTCATCTTCCTGCAGATCTCTCATTTCGTCGGCGGCGTCAGGGTCAGGGTCGACATCTGGTTCGGCGTCGTCTTCTTCGGATTCGTCGCTGTTGCTGTCTTCTTGGTCTTCGGCGTCGGGGTCGCTGTCGTTTTCGACGTCGTTGTTGTCGTTGTCGTTGTCGTTGTCGGCTTTGTACGAGACTTCGTTTTCGATTTCGATTTCGTTGTCGTCGTCGATCTTGGACTCGTCTTCCAACTGACTAGTTTCCAGCTTCGACTCCTCCTCTTCTTCTTCCTCTTCTTCATCGTTATCCTCGTCGTCGTTCCCGGCTGCCGTTTGGCTGGAGGGTTCCTCCTCCTTGACGTCTTCGCCTCGATCTTTGGCTTCTTGCAACTCTCTCTGCGCCTTGAATACTTTGGTCTCGCTCTCGAGCTTTTCGCTGACTCGGCGTACTTCTACCAGAGTCTTGATTTTCTCGACGAGGTTTTCGTACTCCGTCACGACTTTGGCGGTCGGCATGACCAGCTTCGGTGGCATTTTGAGCTCGGTCAACGCGGCCGCGATCTTTTCCGTTTTCGCGTGGGACTTGCCTTGGACGGCTTTGGCGACACGCTCGTTGCGGAATTGGACACCACCTGTCAGACGCTCGTTGGGGTGACCGACACCGTATTTCGACTCGTCTCGAGCGCTGAGCTGGCGGCGACCGGTATCGCCTGATGTAGATGCTCGCTTGTCTGCACCGCCCATGTTATGCCGTTGGCTTCTGTCCATGCCGCCTGACATGTCCCCAGCTTCCATGGCTGAACGACGCTTCTCCTTCTTTTCCAGATCTTTGGCTCTATTCTGCATCAAAAGGTTCGCGTATAGCGTAGAGAGACCTTGGCTAGATTGATACATGGCTGTGCTGAAATTGTCCCTGGAGGTGCTGGTTGCTGGTTCGAGACGGTCGTATAGGGCTTTTCGATCGGCGAAGAGCGTCTCTTGGTTCAAAACGATGCGAGAGAGCTCCTTCAAAAGCATCTCTTCTTCGTTCTTGTCCTCGTCGGTCCGTTGCATAAGCTGCTCGGCATATTTCTTCCGCTGGGTTTCTTTGCCGGCATCGAATTTCGTCATCTTCTCGTAGGCGTCGAATTCGGAGGATGACATGCTTGACAGTGGATTTTGCAGCACCATGGCCTTGGCCGCAACGTCGTAATAACGAGCTCTCAAATCTTCCTGGGTCCTCGGCTTTGCTTCGATAACAGCGTCCTCACTCTCCTCGGATCTTTTAGAGGGCCGATACTCGTATCTATCTCCAATAACGATCCATCGCAGATCATATTCGTAGGCCAGATCGACCAGATAGTCCGTCTCCTCCTTACTCCAGTCCTCGTTCTTCATCTGTGCCTCATACTGCTCGTTGGTATACTTGGGTTTGTCGATCTTGACGTTGTACTTCGCCCAAGGGGAATCAGGAATCGGCGTTATGGGTTTGTCATCTGTATCCATCTCAGAGGCAGCGTTTGAGTCTGCCGGGGTGACCGGCATGGCAGCTCCAACACTACCCACATCCCCTTTCCTTCTCCAATGTCTGAGTATGAGCCCATCGGTACGCGCAGAATTTCTGAACGGTGTATCCTCCCACGCCCGAGGTTTGTAGGGCACCTTCGGCTTCTCCTTGAATTTTGGTGCAATAATTGATATCGGTGGTGCTCCTTCATATTTTAGATCCAGGACTTCCCTACTGATACCAGCTATGCAGTATTAGTATAAATGTCCATAAAGTGGTATTGTAAAACCTCACTTGGACCTCTGCCCCTCGGCTTCTGGGCTTTGGCGGGCGTGGGCTTCGGGGGGGCTGCACTGGGCAGACCCAACACATCGCGCGCATCAGAGCCCATCATCGTGGCGGTCTGATGGCCTGCACACACGTATTTTCGGGTGTTAAGCTGGTGGAGATCAATCTTGAATCTTTCCCGTAAATGATAAAAGCATGTCATTTGAGAATATCAAGATGTCAAGATGAGGCTCAATCAAGCGGAGTGGTGAACCCCCTCCAGACAAAATTCCTTGGCTCGAACTTCTCCAAATGAGTCTCGTGTCCTAGAACTAGAATATACTCTACGCTGCGCACCTGTCTACCTAGCAGAGATGGAGATCTCACAACATAGACCAATGCGGATCCAATATCTCAACATCCTGGTGTTTGCATTGACTCTCATATCACCGTCGCAAGCTCTCTACTTCTACCTCGACGGCGCTTCTGCCAGCCCAAAATGCTTCTACGAAGAACTTCCTAAGGACACATTGGTTTCGGGTACGCACGATCTCACCTTGCAAACCCCCCCGAGAACCTTGCGAGCCTCTGGGACTCCTTTCTCCGAGTAGCTCGTAGCTAATTGCACCCTCAGGCCACTACAGCGCCCTCCAGCACGACGCCCAATCCAACAACTACATCCAAAATCCGCAAATGTCCATAACCGTCACGGTCGACGAAGTCTTCGACAACGACCACCGCGTCGTGAACACCCGAGGTTCCCATACCGGGAAATTCACCTTCAGCGCCGCAGACGCCGGCGACCACCGCATCTGCTTCACACCCTCCGGCCACACCTCCGGCGGCTGGCTGAGCAGTGGACAAGGGCAGGGACAGGTCAGGTTGTCCGTGGATCTGGCTATCGGAGAGACGAGCGCGATTGAGAGTACGGATAAGGGGAAGATGAGTGAGATTGCCCAGAAGGTACGGGATTTGAATGGGCGGTTGCAGGATATCAGAAGGGAGCAGGTGTTTCAGAGGGTGAGTTGCGTCGTTGCTGTTGGGACGATGGGTTGGTGTACGGTTGCTGATGTGGATTTGCAGGAGCGAGAAGCTGAATTCAGGGACCAGTCGGAGTCTACGAATGCAAGGGTGGTAAGGTGGTCGCTGCTTCAGCTCGTTGTCTTGGGTGTTACCTGTGCTTGGCAGCTATCGCATCTTCGTGCTTTTTTCATCAAGCAGAAGCTCACTTAAGGGGATTTACGAGTAATCTCGAATGTATGTGCTTGGTCCGCACGGACTCGGCTCAAATTCAGCCCATGCAACGAATTCAGCTCGTTGAGGTTTCTGAAAACTTTGCATTTTATGCTGTTTGGCTTCAATGGCAAATCGCTGTGTCGCATCATTAGACATCTCACGCGAGTATCAAAGCTGCGCCCTCCCGAAGCATGTCTCGTGATATTGCTATTGTATGACTGCTAGTATATAGCGGATCAATGCAAGTCCCTCTTAGCAAAACCGTCTATCTCATTTTCCGTAATGCGTGGAACGTGATGATAGCTTCATAACCTGCTCAAATCAAATGTATGCATTATGCAAAGTCTGTACTGCATTTAGCTTCTACTTCTTCTTCCTGCCCACCTGATATGCAGCATCATCGAGCTGCAACTCATCAATGTCCATACTATCACAGTCATGATGCGAAAGCCGTCGCATGCCATTCCGTGATTCACGTCCACGACTGAAGAGCATGCTGCTTGGGCGCGTCACAGAAGTCCTGGTGAAAGTCGGTCGAGTGCGAGGTTTCGTTGATACCTTGTCCTCCCTCGTCTCTGGCTCTTTCCCTTTACCAACATCGACGATGCCCATGCCCCTTCGAGTGCTCTTGGCCCCCTTCCTATTACTTCCAGATCCTACTATATTCACGCTCTTGGGTGAGAGTGGGGCTCGCTCATCACCTGTGTCGAGATCACTGATTCGAGCTACTGGTCCTAGATCCTCATTAGAAGTAGTGGAGTCCGTCTTGGCTTTCTTTATTGATCGTGCTAACTGTAAGCGCAAATCATCTGTGGCTCCCTTCCTTTTGATACTCAAGCTACTCCCATCGGATGCCTTGGGTTTATGTCCTTTGCGAGGTGCACATTCAGACGAATCATCGTCACTGTGGTCCTCGAAGCTGAACTCCATAACGGATGAGGTGCCTGTCAGCAACGGTGTACACTGAGTGTTTCGGCTACCTTCGGGTTGAAGTTCTAGCCGGATTTGCGGTGTGGAATGATCAACGGGAGGGCTTGAGAAAAGCATAGTGTCTGGATGCTGAGCGAGCCCTGACACCATATCAGAGAAGCTCGAAGTGGACTGTAGAACAGCCAAGTGCTGTCTCCTTGTTTCGTAAGCGCCGTCGGCCTGATCCTGGGCTGCTGACGGAGTGTACGGGGCCTTGACCGTGTAGTTTTGCTTGCTGAAGTCGAATTCGAACCTAGCACAATCCTGAGGGGAGGGTGAACTGTCGATAGTCTGATTGTCCAATGCCCCGTCTTTCGTGGGCAGAGAACGCATGGTTCTAGATCGCATGGTCTCGTACACTGGTAGTGGCTTGCGCGGAATATTGCCATCACTTGTCAATGACTTGATATTTGTGTTACCAAGGTCTTCTCCTTCGGCAACCCGACGATCTCGATTCGATTGACGGATCTCCTCTTGAGATTCGTATTGTGGGGGAGGCCCTCGGCGTCCCGGCTCATGGTAAGAACTGTGTCGTTGGGCGTGGGGTCTCTGTAAGCGCGGCGATCGTTCATTGCTGCTATTGCTTAGTCGCCCCTTGATTGCACGAGTGGCTTTCACGAACGCTTTCTTTCCTCTCTCGAGCGGCGAGGGCTTCTCAAGTGACGATGACCGGGCGCACGCTCCAGCATAAGCACTCGCTTTCACCCTTGTCTGCTCTTCCTGTGCCGCAGCTTGATGAATGAGGCCAGTGATCTTACGGCTGAGATCTGAAGCGTCCGCTGTGCTCGTCCGTGCGGCGTGGGAATCTTGGGTTGTGTGACTTGTCGTAGGTCGCTTTAGGACAGAGACGGACGCATTGGTTGTTCCTTGAAGAACTGGAGACGATATGGTCGGTTTCCCAACCCTCTTTGCGTCCTTGAGAGAGATTTTGAGGTTTGTGGATTTCTGCGCCAGAGCTGGCCTGTTTTCCCAGTGCCTTTTTTGCTGGGCGAAAGGGTCTTTGGGTGGTACAGGCGGTAGTGTCTGCACAAGAATTCGTAATAAGCACTGCCTTACTGGATTATATAACGAGAACAAGCATGCCTGCGCAGTATGCTGGAATAAACGCTCCCAATACAGGGAACTTAGGCCGAATCAAGTTGGATTTAAGACGCAAGACTTCTTAAACTGCATACCTTTCCTGGGTCTTCTCCCAATATTTTCATGGCTTTTGGACGAACTATATCCTCTGTGGCGATCGCATCGAGCCCTTGTAGAGAAGGTAGTCGTATTGGATTGTGCGGTACGTTATAAAGCAGAGTAGTATCCCCAAGCTCATCGCCACTGGACTCGTCAAATGTGACTCGGCTTCGTGACCGTTGGGCATTGACCTTTGCTTTTCCGAACCGTTCGTAGGCTGACGGCAGAGCGATATATTAGACAGATCAATAGTAATCAGACAGAGATAGGGAGAACGGCATTGTACGTGGTATGCGCAAGTCGTTATACCGCCATTGAGAGCGTACTCACCTGACCGCTGCTCTTTGGCATCTCTTCTTGGCTTGTCATCGTGGAAGACTGAGAAGGAAGATAAAAGCCCTTTCTTCCTCTTGCCGTACATGGTAATTGTAGCTCAGGAACGCTGATAGGTGTGGTGGGTGATCTGACCAAGTACAGCGTTCAATGGGGTTGAGAAGAGGGAACAGAAAGTTTTGCGGTACATAGACTGATGGAATCACTCAGAAAAGAAGTTGTCACCCAAGGCTGTAGCAAAAGAAAGAGCCTCTGACACCTCGCGACTGCCTCCATTTAAAGCTTGTGTCTTTTGGTCTCACGAACAATGTTGCAATGTGAAAGGAGCCTTCTGTTGGAGTTTTTATTCTCAGATAGTCAGGATCCAATTACCTACATCCACGGCATCCCTCCTGACGGTCGCATACTTGATACAAAGAGACATCCGGTAACGCAGCTTCATTGTCCGAGCTTAGTTCTACGCCTAGACGCCCACATACGCTGCACTTCAAGATGCAATACTGGCGACCTACCACAGGACCACGTCACGGTTCCTGTACGCATGGGATACTGGTAAATCGGCTTAGATGAGGGGAGCTTCGATAGCTTCAACGTTCCATCTTGACCCCGAAGAGAGTTCATGTATTGGCCACATTAGCAATAGTGTCTAATCCAACGGCAGAGATGAATGACTTGCAGGAGAATAGAACATTGGGATGTAATATAAGTACGGTGTGGATAATTGAATGGGGCTACCGGCCGCGCTCCCACGCTAGCCTCCGGAGGATCCTCGGCATGGATTGGTCGCTCGGAGAAGCTAGAATAGTTCTAGGGGCAGACGTCAGCCAATCAAGATTCACATTTACTCATCATCATTGAGGTACGATTTGGGATGTATTGTAAGCAATAGTGTGTTTTCACTCTGTAGGTAGAGTTCACTTCTCTTAAGTAAGTGAGGCTAGGAAGGATCCAGATAATACAGCATCCTGTATTCGACCCATCACATCACCATTTTGCCCGTCTTCGAGAGAATACGGGTTGATACCGTCCACCAGCCAATCACCACAAGCTCGTCCGTGATACCTCTTGCGGGCTGATACTATCAACATAGAAACTATCAACATAGAACCCTGTTGTGGGACTGTATAGCATCGCTATCTCCATTCGCACATTTCTGTCTCGACATATTGATCATGTCCTTCTCCTCGCTAGTCTCCGACATTGCTTTTAGAGACAATGCAAACGATGGCGCATCTCGCGCCTTCAGACCTCCTATAAGATCAACACCTGGGTCATACGCCAGATCATCCACAAGTACGGCCGCTACCAGTGTGAGCATATCCGGGGATATTTCGAGTCAATTGCATGGAGGCTACAACCATCCTCTCGCGCGCTCGTGGCAAGCAGAGAGGCAACTGACCAAGGCACTATAACGTCTTCCCAACTTGCTTCGTGCATTGGCTTACGTGTCCAGTCTATGCTCATATACCCTCTCTTCATATCCGACCAAAATGATGAAGAGACCCTCATTCCCTCCCTCCCCAACCAGCATCGCCGTGGAATCAATAAACTCATCCCATATCTCGAGCCTCTTGTCCGCAAAGGGCTACGATCCGTAATCTTATTTGGTGTCCCGATCGCTCCTCAAGCCAAAGACGTCCACGGAACCGAAGCTGATAATCCTCAAGGTCCCGTCATACAGTCCATTCGCCTTCTCCGCGCTCGCTTCCCTTCCCTCTTCATAGTCGCTGACGTCTGTCTTTGTGAGTATACCTCGCATGGTCACTGTGGTATACTACACGACGATGGGAGTCTCAACAACAGCCTATCTGTTGACAGGATCAGTGATGTCGCAATGGCATACGCTCAGGCTGGCGCACATTGTGTGGCGCCTTCAGATATGAATGACGGGCGTATACGAGCCATAAAGCTCAAGCTCATTGAAGCGGGTGTTGCGCACCAAGTCGTCCTGATGTCGTACTCGGCCAAATTTTCTGGCTGTCTTTATGGCCCCTTCCGTGATGCAGCAGGCTCTTGTCCGTCCTTTGGAGATCGCAAATGCTACCAATTACCACCAGGAGGTCGAGGGCTTGCTCGCCGCGCAATTCATCGTGATATACAGGAAGGAGCAGACATCATCATGGTCAAGCCTGCGAGTTCATATCTCGATATCATCAGTGATGCGAAGGAAATAGGGAAGGACATGCCTGTAGCTGCATATCAAGTCAGTGGTGAATTTGCCATGATTCATGCAGCCGCGAAGGCAGGTGTCTTTGATCTTAAGACCATGGCAATTGAGAGTACCGAAGGAATCCTGAGAGCAGGAGCCACAATCGTCGTTTCGTACTTCACCCCGCAATTCTTGGACTGGTTGTCAAGTTGACAAGTGTTTCGATGAGGGAATATATTCATTGAAAGCTCGAGGAGATACATCGAGCTTTTGAGCACAGGAATTGGCATGTGTTACAAGAGAATCGACAAGATACGACAGGATTCATTGGCAAGGGTGTGTTTAGAGTGACGATCACGAAGTCGGTAAGTTTGCTTGTTGTCCTCCGCAGTCGTCTCTTAGGCACTATGATTACAGACGACCGGATGAAGATCATCACAATACTCTGAGGCATGGACGAACGGAATGCTTTCGTTTACGATAAAGAAGAAAAGTCTAAGCAGAGATTTGGGTTTTATGTATGAGTTAGTAACCTAGGCACGCAAGGCCACTATAGACGAGTAGAAGGCTCTACCCCCTTGAATCACAAAATACTCCGTAAGGGGACTCCCTACTTGGCTGATTCTCAGGATGAGTTATCTTGGTTGCAGATATATCATTAATTTGCCCCTACATGTTCTACTGTCATCATGGGAGCATCTAGCGGGCCTCTAGCGTCATTTGAAGCAATAAGTAACTCCAATATGCAAATCCACGAGCCATGAAAATGGGTTTCCAGTCAAAAAGCTGAGTGCTTTGTACGCAAAGCTACGTGGAATTTCATGAAGAATAGGAGTCCTCAGTGCCGTTCCAAGCCTCTTACATCCGCCAATCCCAATAATGCTTCGCCAAAATGCTCCATTCGAACCTCTCCATATCTACACTACGGTCTCTTATTCAAAGAGGGGAACTTACCTTGAGTTTGGCGATGACTTGGTTGCAGGAGATTCTATGGCTTTCGGTTGTTCTTCCCGATCAAGGGTCTAAGATGCAGCTCACGTCATGCCATGCCATGCCATTGACGTAGTTGCTCGACCGTCGCTTGATGCAATACTATCTAGCGCTTCAGGCTTGATCCCTGAATAACTTCACATTCAATCTTTTCAAATTTCTCAACTCAATTAATCTATATTATACACAAGCCCAACATGGAGACAGCCAAAAATGCCGTCAAAAGCACCACAAGCGAGGGCTCGCAGTTCAAATCTGGTACGTCTCCTCTCGAAGCAGAGTCCGCTGGCAGTGTATACACGACCGAAGGTCTTTTGACTCGCTGATTGTCCTGTCTAGAACTTGACCGACTTCCTTTGATTATAACTTAATATCATGCACGCCAATACTGATATGCTCTATAGGTCATCAAATCCCCATTCAGCACCAAGCCCAGCCGGGCAGGCAAAGTGATATGAAGGGGCCTGATCCTGTCAATACCGAAATCCCCACGGAAGACGGCGGGTATCAGACCTACAAAGCAGCTGGCAAGCTGAAGGGCAAGAAAGCCATCATCACCGGAGGAGACTCAGGCATTGGCCGAGCCATAGCGATCATGTACGCTATGGAGGGAGCCGATAGCATCATTGCCTACTTGCCGGAGGAGCAGAAAGATGCCGAGGAAGCGAAGAGACTCGTCGAAGAGCATGGAGGGAAATGCTATCTCTTCCCCACAGATATCCGAAAGCAAGAAAATTGCAAGAAGCTCGTCGACGGGGCTCTCGAGAAAATGGGCGCCATCAACATCGTCGTAAACAACGCTGCCTACCAAAACATGATCAACGGCATCGCCGAACTCACCCAGTATGTCTTCTACGAGAAACCGCCCCCCTTTCCCCTAACATCCGCCTCATTTTCGCGCACTAACCTCAAACCCCAGGGAACAATGGCTCAAAACCTTCGACACAAACATCCACCCCTACTTCTACCTCTCCAAATACGCTCTCGCCCACATGAAATCCGGCGACACAATCATCAACTGCGCCTCCGTAAACGCCTACATCGGCCGCCCCGACCTGCTCGACTACACCTCCAGCAAGGGCGCCATCGTCTCCTTCACCCGCGGCCTCCACAACCAGCAGATCGCCTTCGGCATCCGCGTCAACGCCGTGTGCCCCGGCCCCGTCTGGACGCCGCTCATACCCTCCACGATGAAGGAGTATGCCCAGGATCAGTTTAGCGGGTCGCCGATGGGGAGGCCGGCGCAGCCGAGCGAGATCGCGACGTGCTTTGTCTTTCTGGCTAGTCAGGATAGTAGCATGATTGCTGGGCAGAGCTTGCACCCTAATGGCGGTGTGGTGGTTAATGGATGAGCGGATATTATGGCTGAGGTTTTGATGGCATCGTTGAACGATAAGTAATGAGACAAAAGTTGGGACTATCCATCCTTTCAAGGCAAACTCGTAAAATCAGTCCCGGTGTAATTCATGTTCACTGGAGTGATCAACATTTGGATACAAACACAAGTGAATGTCGTGTATAAATCATGCTCCTAATTGTGAGGCTTGAAGAGCATACGAAGCTACTATTTCAATGTTTCGAACAAGGATAAGCTACACGTAGTCACTGACTGGTAGATAGAATCCCAGCAAAACACCAAGCTAACATGCAGTCATACAGCCAATGTGCTTGACTTTCGAAAACGAGGGTATTTAAAGAAGCAAGCAATAAGAAAGACCATTTCGATCCTTTTGCGCATGATACGTTCGCTAACAGAGCTGGAAAATTTTCCTGAGAGTGAAGTCTGAGTGGTGTGCTATTCGAAAGACCCGTAGTGGCACTCATTGGCCGTCCGCATTCCCGTCGTAGATACCTCGACTGACTTTGGCCGGATTGCCAGCAACGACCGTGAACCGTGGAACATCCTGTAGACTCCCTTAGCTTCTGTGCATAGGAGTAATATACTTGATGAACGAGACATACCTGATGCAGTAGACTGCCAGCGCCTACGGTACTGCTCTTGCCGACCCTGACTCCAGCCAAGATGGTCACGTTGCTGCCGATCCAGCAATCCTCTTCGATGACGATATTCCTGCCAAGTGCAGGCCCGTTGCTCCCCATTCTTCTCCTCGGGTCGATAGGGTACGTCGCGCAGACAAGCTTCACTCCGGGACTGAAGATGCACCGGGCTCCGATCGTCACGGTGCAAGTATCCGAGATGCGGCAATCGGCACCGATGAGGACATCGTCACCGATTGTGATATTGTAGCCGTAGTCGCAATGGAACGGTGCCTCTACGACTACACGCTCGCCGCAGCTGCCGAATGGCATTTCCATCTGTGGACGTGGGACCTCACCGCTTGAGAGGGGCGGCTCGGGATTCGGTCGTAGTGCGAGTATCTGACGGAAAAGTCGGCTGCGCTCTTCAGGGCTGGCACCGTGTGAAGGGTTGGTCGCATTGTTGAAACGCCAGATGGCGGCGATACATTTTTCGCGGTCCTCGGTGAGGGCGGGTGTTAGCGGGTAGTAGTAAAGGCCTTTGAGCATCTTTTCGCGCTCAGTGTACTGATCGTTGCGAGTGCGTTGTGATGGACGAAGCGATGCGGGATGTGTTGCGGCAGCTTGAGCGATAGCCTGAACGCTGTTGTGATTTGGCGGTGTGTTGTTATGGTTGGGTGGATGGGGAGGCCCTGAATACTGAGAGGCTGAGGAGTTACTTCGATGTACTGAGGCAGGCGGATGCATTGAGCTTTGCTCTTGACTATCAGGGGCCATCTCATAGATTGAACCACGATGACCATTTTCGCCCTGATACTTCGACATATGTGGAGGATTGCTTGGGTATGGCCGCGTCTGCTGTTTTCCGTATGCAGGCTTCTGTTGCGCTTCTGGAGGGCTCGGCCTCCCATAGACCTGGTCGCGGTCATCCTCAACGGCAATTGGCTTACGGGAATCGCCTTGATCGTACGATTGGCGAGGATCCATATGCGGAGGTAGTGGAGCTGCATACTCTGGGGTGTGTTCCAGATAGCGTGGCCCAGGGTAAGGACCGCGATTACCAGGTGTCCCAGGTGGATACCCATTCTTGGACTGTAAAGGAATGGGGGCTTTGGCGTTGGCGGGCTTTTGCCAGGTATTTCGCGTGGAATAGCCCTCGCACACGAATCCACCTCGCAAGCAGTTGTTACCTGCCGTATGTATCAGCCCGTGTCGAAGAATAAGGAATGGTGACTGTAGAGAAAACGTATCAATAGTCTTACATTCAGGGTGCTGTTCATCGCACTTTTTCTTCCTCCTGCGGCAGGTCATACATCCGGTCTTGGTACGATTACTGAAGACTCGCTTTCTTCGCTTACGATCCAGGTCCTGCGAGCTTCGGTTCGTACCATAATCGCCATAGCTTCCATTCGGGTCGTCATCATCCTCTGGACTTCCGTAAGTATCACGAGGCATGGATTCGTAGCCGCGGGTCTCTCGTGTCAGTACGTTAGCCATGTGAGCATCATCAGGGTCCGTGTAGTAAGGTCTTGGTGCTTGTGGCGCAATAGAAGGATCTACAGGCTGGTCATATTCGTTTCTGATTAGCTGATGTCGCTCAGGTCGAGGATATATTTCTTGGGTATTGTCTCGCATACGAGGGGGTCCGGCGTACGTATCATGAGGTGTTGGACCATACGACCCTGGTGGTGGAGGGTACGTCTGGCGAGGACTATAGCCTTGCATGTCCCTTGCATGTCCGTTTTCTAATTCGTGCCGTCGTGGTCCGCCTGGACTATGAGGAGGGCCATTCACTGGGTAAGCAGGGTGGCCTTGGCTCTCGTACTCCGGACGACGCTCTTGCTCTCCGTCAAACGATCGCTTGCGCTTTGTTGTCTGGGGGCTCACCGCTGGCATGTTCACTGGCTGGTTGCTAGGGTTCCTAGAGTGGCCGCTTGGGTAATGTTGAGACTGTCTTCTCGGCTCTGAGGGGCCATCGGGATGTTGTTGGGGCTGTGTTGATGATGGGCGATCAAACGCTTGAGCGTGTGTTGGTGCGGGAGTCGGAGACTTGGAAGCATGAGCGGAGACAGGATCTTGAGTTTGAGTCGCCATAGAAGCTGGCGATGGCCTTGAATCTTGACCTGCAGAGTCTGGGCCATTGCTTTGCGTATCATGACTGGGGGGCGCTGCTGAATGCTGAGCTACCTGTGTGTGGTTTGGAAGGGTAATGCGAATGGCCGTGGCTTCCGAAATCGCTTTTGGAGGTTCCTGTTCGAGGTTCGGCTTGACTGGAGGAGCTGGAGAAGCACTACCGTTGACAGCGGTGAACGAGGGAGTCGGCTCCGTTAGCTGATCGTTCTCGTGGCTGCGAGAAGCCTCAACGACATGATTTGAAGCGACCGCTGCCATGTTCACCCGCGAGTGAAGCCTTTTGCGCTTACAGGCGTGCGGCAGACGCGACAATATTAAGTTCAGTATGCTGAGTTCTGGTGAGTAAGTATTATCACTTTGAATCGAGAAAGTGGACGACTGATTGTGGCAGTATCAGATGACTTACATATTGCGTTCGATCAGTACACTCGATCAAGCCTTGGAAGCGCGTCTGGAGCTGCGTCTACTGAAGTAGAGTCAAAATGGAACCAGTGATCGACTTGCCAGTATCGTAACCTTCTTGAGCTGGACGTGATTGGAAATCACAGATTTACTTCACCGAGTGCGATATGAGCGACGTCAAAGGTGCGGTGCTAGGGAAGTGCCAAAAGAGGGGGGGACTGGGTGAATTATAGGTGTGGGCGGCGGATGGGCAAGCTCCCTGCGCTAAGGAGAGGCTAAAGCGTTTCTGTGGATGCTTGTCGCGCGGATTCCCTGTGTTCGGAACGATCTATGCTGGATGGAATCCCTTAATCTTCCTATTTGAATGGTCATGAATCTTCAGGCTTTTTTTCAGTGATGGAGGAGCAGACCCAGCGCCATGGTTCAGCTTTCATTAGAGGCCGCGGGCAAGCGTTGGAGATGATGTTTCGCAAAGGGCGGCTGTGTCGATTGAAGCTGCCAAAAGATTTTTAGCTCGAGTTTTAGTCCGGCTCCCTCGGTCAGCGCCAGAGTAGACGATCTCCCTGATAGGCTGTCCCGAAATACTAAGAGACACGCTCGCCTCCGTGATTGGCCCCTTCGACTCCTTCAAATGGAATTCCCAAGGCGCTTACATGCAAATCTTCAGGCACTTTACAGGGGTACAAGGGTCCGAGATGAGCTGCATGTCAAACGCCCACGACACCAGACCTGGAGGTCCGTCACCAATGACCACTGAAACCTGCTGCGAAGTGGATGCCTTCCATCGACTGAAGTGGGGAGGAGAGGGCGGCAAGCGGCATGAGGTGTGGGTGAAGGTGTAAGCTTTGACCCATACTCGGCACAGGTCTGGAATTAGCGCATGCTTGACTTCGGAATTCATACAAGCCCAGGCTAGGAAGAGACCACCCGGAATTCAACTGACGAGGGGCCATCACATCATATCATGCATTGGCTGAGGAATCATGCTGTAAACGAGCTGGCCTCACCCGGCTTCCCCAATCGGACCCTCGAATGTCTAACTTGCTAAGCCTGTTTCACGCCAACCCTTTCTCGGCAACAGATGGTACAATGTGCGACTTTATTACCAACACTAACCACTGCTAACATCCATCGTTCCGTCTCACCAACAACCTACGATGTACATTCAAAAGTGAAAGCAGGCACAGCACGTCGTCTCGCCCCAAGGTGATTGCAGCTTCGCCACGATCAGAGCCAAGATTGACGATGGAAGTAAAGCTGCGGATTGAAGGAGTAGGAAACAGAATTGAAACACACAACCCCGCAATCCTGCATACACCGCGCGTGAGTCTTGTTCGATCAGCCTCGCTTGCCGACAGGAGGGGCTCGGATCATGTCGACTGTCACCTATTCAACGCGGTCTTTGCTCATTGTGCCGTGTTGAGTCTTGACCGATGACACCTAACAAGTAAAGCAACAAGGGAGACCGCCAAGGCGCAAGCCTAAAGCCATTCGCCTTTACGAAGCGACTTGGTCACATGGCATACGAGGCGCTCACAGGAGTAGCTGCAAAAGATCCGCTGCGTCCAATCAAAAGCCTCCGATCTCGCAACCCCGTAGCACTCTACCTGTAACTATTGGATACCCTCAGCGACAGCCAACCAAAAGAGCAAGACTCGTTTTGCCTTTGGCGCAATTGTCATCCACGCTATTCATATCTGAAATCATGCAAGTGCCCTCCTGCAGGAATGTAGGATTGCCTAACGTACTTTTAGCCTCGAGGATGGCGCTTGTGCCGTCATCTCTTGTCAACTTTACCGCCCTAAAATCAAGCTAAGAAGGTTGAGGGAGGGCCGGGGTCCCCCTCTAACGCGCTCCTAAAGCCAAATCTCACACCAGGCCAACATCGGTACCATCGTCCATCACTAGGAGCAGCTTGCACCGGCTAACAACGTTGGAGGAAGACTGCTTGATCCCTCGAGCCTGCTGCCAGACACCTTTTAGACCTTGGGTGTTCGCCATAAATATCAACAAACCAACCGAAATCCTTCAAGTAGGCTCGCCAACGAGAACGCCGCATCAGTCTAAAATAGAAATTGTCTCTGTTCATAGGTGTTTGATATTAGACTTTGGACACATCTCTTACTCATCCATGTACAATGTTCACATAGCTCAAAGATCTGGATCCCAGCGGCAATCTTGAGATTTCAACGAGACACATGAGACTTCGTCCATCAACCAATAATACGATATCACTCAGTGCATGAGGATGACGCGAGTGGGGTGCACTCGTGCAGATCTCGTACCGTAGGAATAATGTGTCAAGTCAATAACTTTTCGAGCCAAGATTTATCTTCTATTCCCACTGTGCTGACGACGAAGGCTCTTTCACCAATATGATAATCTGAGCATCATCATCGATCCACTCCCTTTCATGAAGGCTGAAGCAGTTTCATCATCCTTCCTATCCCTTAAAGCTCTCAAGAGAGAGGCACGGCTATATATCTGTCCTTCAAGAAAGATTGATTTTGTATCGATATCCCATTCAGGAAGCAGCCCGATTACAGAAGAGATGCACGCTTTCACTTATCACTCACTTCCACATGTCTCCCCGAGAACCTCCATCATTTTATCAAAGCCATACCGTCGCCCAATATCCACCTCCTCTCGATAGACGTCCCAAGAGGTGTGCAGTGGCAATGGCAGCCGCACGCACGCACGCGTGCTAGTCCTTCCATACCATTTCCACCACTTTCCCAGCCAGACAAAATCTACACCCAGCAATCTCACTAACTACCATCGTCCCTCAACCTCATACCCAGAACCACACCTCCGTCCCCTTGCACAAACATCAACAGAAACCTTGATGCAATCTCCTCCCTCACTAAACTATCAACCCTCCAAAAAGGACAGACATCTCACCCTACGTTTTACCCTATCACAACATGAACGTCATTGCTCGAGTATATACGATATCAGAAGTCAAGTTTTTATCCGTGATCTGAATGTTGTTAGTGGTGGTGTTTCCGTCTTGGGTGGGGTTATGAGGGGGTGTTGGGGGTATGTGGTTGGGGGGTTTGGCGGTGCTGGTTATGGGGGGTGAGGTGTTGAGGATAGTTTGGGAATGTATGTAGTTTTTGGGGGGGCGAGAGGAGGAGTATTTTGGTGGTGGAGGGCTGGAGATGTGGGAGTAGAGTTTAGGAGTGCTTGGGAAGATGGTGGTATGGAGATTTTGGGGTTGTTAGGGGCTAGGGTACTTTCTGACGCGTATGTATATTGGGGACACCAAAGCCCTGCTCGAGGTGATATGAGTCTACTAACGCCCATGCCCTTGATGAGGGCCAAAGAGCACTGACGCCATTCCTAGATACATTTCCTCCGTGGTCAAGCAACGGGGCGATTTCATCCCAGTCCCTCCGTCTCTTCCAGCTCTCGAAGAACAACTTCAACCTCCTTCGGCCCACTGATACCCCACACGCCTCCACCCTTCACCCTGTCCGCTCCCCGCATCCCCACCTCCTTCCCCACCAAGTTCCGCCCCACTTTCCCCGGTCCAATCCCTATCCATCTCCTGACGCCTTCTTCCTGATCCAGCCATCGGACGCTGTCCCACCACCGCACGGTGTCAACGGCTTGCCTACTGAGCAACTCGCGAATCTGGTTGGCGGAGCCGAAAGGTCTCGCACTCACGTTGGACACACAGGGAAACAAGCCCGGGAAAGTGATCTCGGTCTTTTCGAGAATATCGCGCACGGTCTTGGCGGCGGGTAGCATTATGGGTGAGTGGAAAGGGGAATCGGTTGCCAGCCTCACGGCGCGGGGATCGTGACCGCCGAATTGACGCAGTTGCACGAGCAGGGCTTGTATCCGCTCTATACTTCCACTAAGCACGATTTGGTTCTTCGAATTGATGTTTGCGATGCGCACTTGCTCGATGGCTGGCGGATCATATGTGCTGTCGTCCCGGCCACCTTCGCTGGCACCATGACCCAGGAAGTCATAGATGGTTTCTATCAGGCTAGATAGCCGGTCCGGCTCGCACACCAATGCGATCATCCCGTACTCGCTGCCTTCCTCCCTGGCTGCATCTTTGCTACACCGTGCCACAACTTCCGCTCTTCGCCTCAGCATGAGCAAGGCGTCCTCGTAACGTAGATGTTGGGAGCTGACGAGCGCTGCGAACTCGCCCAGACTGTGTCCGAGGCATATATCCACTCTTCCGGCGGTCTTGAACCCGAAATCCTGCTCGAGCACGCGGAGGATCATGATGCTGATCGCGAAGATGGCGGGTTGCGCGTTCTCGGTAGCGGTGAGTTTGGCATTGGGTCCAGATTCTATGATGCTGACAAGATCCATATCGAGCGTCTCGTTTAGCTGTTCGAGGAAGGGTTTGCATGTTCGTGGGAAGGCTTCAAGCCATGGGCTTGCCATGCCGATCCTTTGTACACCCTGACCAGGGAAGAAGAGGGCGGTTTTGGGAGGAGCGTCTGAGTATGTAGTATTCCATCTTACTTGCTCGAAGAAACTCGACGGCTTTCTTGGCTCCAATTGAGCGTGGATCGTGTTACAGTGGGGCCGATATTGATCTCGACCAATGCGCGCAGAGCTACCGAACGGTCGGTTGTGTATGGATTTTGTCGTCACCCGTTTCATCGTGCCGAACGACAGAGCGAGACCGGCTTGACAATGTGGCCTTTCGCATATCGTTGATCATTGCGGTTGCAAGTATTCGCAGGTGCCATTGCGGTTCCTGATTGAAGGGTTCCCCTTGCGGAGGGATGGACGCTGGTCTGGGGTCTTGGCAACGGCGACTTTCGCTAGCGGACTTTTTCTTTCTACGACGTACTCCGTGTCCCTGTCGTCCCTGTATACCAGGTATCAACATAATCGTGAGATATCTGATACAACGACGGAAAGTCTCACATGCAAGATTTCGCCGCCGACATCCTCTGAGGAACCGACCAGGTTGTTCATAAGGGTTCGACAAGAAGCCAGGTCCGACATGAAACAGGTGTGAACAGTGCTCAACAGGTAGTGGGAAAGGAGGAATTGTATCGGCTACCAGGAATCAAGGTTACGGACCCTCATGATATCACCATTCTGGTAAGCCGAGTGGTCTACAAACGTGCTAAATTATTTATAGAGGTCTACGTCAGGAGCATATCATGCTAAGTGTTTTCGTTGCTTGAGACCTGCGCGTGTAGCTGCTGCTTATCTGACGATGCGTCTGCGGGAATTTTGATGGATCGTCTGCGTTTCAGCAAGTCTGCCTTCATTGCTTTCATCCACAGTTCCAAAATTATTCAAGCCCTTTCTAGCATTAATATTGATGATAGCAATGGTATTCTACCTCGCGAGAATGAACGCAACATCTCAAAACGCGTGTCACTTTTACCTAATCTCAGACACGCGGTGCGTTCTGATCGATTTTACACGGAGTCTTAAGAGCTACGTGGCGATTTCACAAGGATTAGGAGCCACACGGTTTATGGCCATGTGGTGGAAGCTTTGTTTATCGCCTGAAGGCTCGGGGGTCTAGTTGTCAACAAGCTGGTTGCTCACAAGCGTATGGCTATCATGTGTACGACATCTACTGTGGAGTTGGGAAAAGTATGGCTGTACAACTTGATGCGCTTGGTCATTGTGGGTACTCTGAAGCCTCATCAGGCAGTCTGCAATGGTATGACGCCGGGACAGGCTCCAATTGGGATCAAAGAATACATCAATGTACTATGGAATCTGTTCCAACCAGAAGTCGCGTGTCGCCCACCGGATAATTTCAATTATAAAGACCTAGTACCGGAGACCCCTCCGTTGTGCTTCCAGTGGTATGCTCACTCGTTGCTGAAAGGGTCATGCAATGGCTGAATGCATCTTTATCGAACGTGCCAAGATGTTGTTCTGCCGCGGTTTCAGTGAGGTAGTTCTATACGTCACATCAACAAGACAAGGTATAAGATGCAGCATAGCTTGGACTTTGCACAGATATCTGCTGTATCTCTGTCCAGTCTCACCGAAAGCATTTCTATACACAGAAGATTAGACCTTGACTTTAGGAAAACCCAGCCACAAAAGTGCAAACTCAGCCTGGGTCTGCCGTATCATCTTCCTCCATGCTACACATCGCTCCTCACTCATCAACCGAATCTACGTGAGGGAGCTCAGGGGACAAAGCTAGTAGTACACTGAAATCCGACAGAATCGTCAAATCAGGGCAGGCAGCATCATGTGGTGGCGCATATCAAAGTCATCGATATTACTAGCCTCTTGCATTCTAATCTTCATCATAACGACTCAGGCAACCCCTACTCGTCATACCATTAACACTGCATCCAGTCCCCCAACCTCCTCCATATCCACCACCTCCGCACCTTCCAACCAACCCCCAACAAAAAGAGCCCCCCTAACCACCCACCACCTCCCCAACAACTTCCTCGTCCACTACGTCCCCTTCTCCCCCTTCGCCCACGGCCCCCTCCCCTTCACCACCCTCGCCTATTTCTGGCAATACCTAGCCCACATCGCCCTATCCACACCAACTCAAAACTTCAACAAGGCCAACATCCTCTTCCGCTGGGGACAGTTACGGATGGAGATGTTCAATGTAGCGGGCAGTGCCGTGTCTAGAGACTTTGTGCTCCAGGTTGCGGATGTCATGGCTGCGTATGTGGCTAGGGGGTTTTGTGGCTTGTTTAATGCGAGGGTTAGGACGCCTGGGGGAGTGGTGGTGTGGGTTACTATGACTGTTGATGGGAAATGATCGAGGAGTATCTCTATCTTAGGACAGCTAGATCCAATTTCTGCAGATGAGCATTGTGCTTCTATCCGCTTCTCCCGTATTCAAGGCGTCCTAGAAGGTATCCTCTTGGTATATGACATAGGACCACTATAGGCTAGACTACTTTCCTTTACCATCCGCCAAAACATGTAGGTAATCAATGGCAAAGCAAGACTCCATACTCATCCAGAGAACACTGATTTTGTAGCTTTGGTCAAGAAGTAGTCATGAGAGGGTGTTCGATAGACCTTTAATCAATCAATCAGCTCGTGAAGGAGTATTGGCCAACCACTGGCTCGGTGTGCAGGTGCGGGTGGAAATCATTCCTTTGTCAGCTTGCGCAACCGCTCGATGGCTAGCGATATATAACCTACATTTCGAACGATGTTGGTTGTTCTAAGGAGTAACGCCGGCTAATGTTGGCTGAGTGCCTGCGGTGTCTTTGTTTTGTCACCATTATGGAAATTGCGTGGGAAGGACGTGCAATATCATTGATTGTAAGACCGTCTTATTGCCAATGGGTTTGTTCGATGGCCCAGCTGAGTGGCCAAGACGGAAGGTAGGAAAACGCCAAATGCTGCCCTTTCCCCCAAAATGCAGGTTCATGATGACAATATACAGATCGGTACGCTATGCTCATTCGCGCTCTCACTTTCGGTACCACATTCGCGTTATTTTGGTGTGCCTGTGTCGAGGATAACTCAATCAGTATGGCCGCTTAGGGACTTGTATTGTGTGCTAGGATATCGACCACAATTGCAAATGATGTTGTGAAGTACATTGGCAAAAGAAGACATACCTCATTTTCTTTTGAAGTTGAAAGATGCCGTACATCAATGCTTCGCTTGTGGGTGGGCATCCAGGCACATAGATATCTACGGGCACGATCCGATCACATCCTCTAGTGACGCTGTAGCTGTAGTGATAATAGCCTCCTCCATTCGCACAAGAGCCCATGCTGATCACCCATCGAGGGTCGGGCATCTGATCGTAAACTTGACGAAGTGCGGGAGCCATCTTATTCGTAAGTGTCCCCGCAACAATCATAACATCCGATTGACGAGGTGAAGCTCGAAAGATTATACCGAGGCGATCCTGATCATATCGTGGGGCTGATAGATGCATCATCTCAACGGCGCAACAGGCGAGTCCGAAAGTCATAGGCCAGAGTGAGCCTTGACGAGCCCAATTTGTAACCTGGTCCATGGTCGTTCTGTGACGACAAATATCAGCGAATCTGATGGGCATGTATAATAAAAGTCTGAACCTGGGAGGCATACAAAGCATATTGCATCGCACCCTCCTTCTTCTCTTGGCTGGGCAGTGGCACCTCTCTCCTAGGCTTGCCGGTAACACTAAGTGGTGGACCTTCGGCATTTTGTGATGGTGTGACTTGTGTAGTAGCGGATTTGGATGCTGTTGAGGAAATGAACGCCGATGGACCGGCGCGTAAAGGAAGGAGAGCAGTCGTTGGCTTTGCTGCTCAAACAGATTGGTTAGTCGCTGGTGGCAATGGAGTATTTCTTGGTATATCTACCTCGCAGCGCCAACGTAGCTGCTGACCTTGTAGAGGAAAGCATTATAAGACGGTGGTAGAAGAATATGAAAGGTGAGATGAGTGCCAGAGAGGAGAGAGGAAATGTTCTTGGTGTGGGGCAAACAAGTGAAGATGCCGAATATCGATGTCGGGCAATCAGTGACGCTAGAGCTATCTCTATCCGGCTAGCGTGACCAGGAGAAGCGCTTGGCGCGAGGGTCTTTGTTCGTTGTCTCTCCTTCCTCGCCAGCAGCATCTATGTTGTTCTGCTGCCGTTCTGGGTTGAAGTCAATGTAGTCGAATCTGCCCGTCTGTTGCATCAGACCAAGCATTGACTCGCAGAAGAAGCTCTCCTTTCTGTCTTCTGATTGACGCTGAGCGTCTGGGAGACTGCCTGCATCAGAAGAGCCACTTTCCGTAGCCCGAGATAAAGACAACCAGCGCCGCATATTGGGCATCGAGGACCTTGCTTTGAAATTTAAATTGCTCTTGACAGTGTTCCACGCAGCCTGAGCCTTGGAGCTTGGTGATGGGGGTGAAGTTGATTCGTTGACCTCTGACGAACGTCGAGATGCCTCTTCAGATGAGGAGCTCATCCCGACTATTCCTCACAGGTATTGGCTGTAAAGCTTCTTCTGTAGAATCTCGAATCAGTCACACACTGTGAATTCTCATGGAAGACTGCCAATGTTTGATCTAGATCTCGATGAGAGCGGTCGTGAGGTGGTTCATCGGATACTTTGTTCAATGTGGCAGTTGGAGGCACCTGCCGTTTGGAAGAAATTTTCTCCCGTCATTTTGATCAGAATGAAAAATTGCATTTCTTCCTGTACTACCCTTCCTACGCACACAATCCTATCAACATTAGATCGCCTGTTGTTGGTATCCCTCATCTTCTTTCATTTGCATTACGGGCATGCTTTATCTATTTTCATAATAGCGCCTTCCAGAGAGCCTCTTCCCATCCAGTCCCATATTATCAGAGGCCACCATAGCAGAGGATACCTTGGCCTGCCTGTCCGATCTCCTTGAAGGCTACAGCTCCTCCGTTGTCGCCATTTACTTGATCAGTCTACACGTGTCGCCGAGAAGACCATGCTGGGGTTATTATTTCGTACGCGCTGCTTTGCTTTGGGCTTGGAAAAGAAAGACTCGCTCGTTAAGTTCGTGGTGTCCGCTTACCCAGAAGTACAAAGAATCCCTCGACCGTTCCTGCCTCCCTCATAGTGCTGCAACCCACTCGTGGGCACCTACCATCAATGTCTTGCGCCACAAATACGTTCATACCCGTATCTCACGGGGTTCTTGGATATGTGTCAGGTCGTCTACGCAAGGGATATACTATGGTCGATAGTTATCACAGCAATCAGCAATTCCCCTTGTGCTCTTCTACTTCAGGTGATTCTCCCAGACGAGTTCTGCTAATGCTTTATAGGCATGACGACACCGTAAGTCCCCAAGACAGCCTACTTGTCTTGTCGATTATCTTGTAATGCAAACCACTACGTAACGACCGATGGAACATAATCCCTGGGACATGTCTGAACGGCATTATCGACTCCAAAGCTACGACTACCTCCATTCTGGCGACGTATACAATGACCGAATTTCTACCAATGCCTACACATGGGATCTATAGATGACGTTGCGTCAGTGGCTCTTGCAGTCAAGAGTCTCTGCGTCTGACTTGTAACAGGGATCCATTCGCGTTGCCATACGGCAGGACTGATACAAGCCCAGCTACCAAGACACACATATTGAAAGCACATGAGCGCTCGCGTTCCACGTAGTCGATCCCACTTCACAAAGACGGAAAGCTCTAGGATATCGCTTGGGCTTAATATGCGTATCTATCGTTCATCTGATGCCTCTTGTGAATAACAATACGCCAAAATCTCTGGATCATCCACGAATCACAGTCACCGCTTCGAAGCCCCGGTGAACAAGGCCCTGCATATCTTCCACGGTTGAGGCATCTGTAATGCGTGGACTTTCAAGTGATAGGTAATCTCCAATCTATCGTGTCGATTAAGATTATTGCTTTTACTCATCATGCACGGAACCGGTCCTTTGTTTAGCCATGTGGGATCTCTGGCCCTAATGTAGCTCCTCAAATGTTCTACGGTCAATACTGTTCAATGTCTCTGCTGCTAAAGAGAACGGCGCGGTGCAATTTGAGACTCCAGACCAAAGACACATTTGTCACAAGTGACCGTGAAGTTACCAACACTTTGCAATTAAATGCATCTTGTATTACCTGATGGTTGCTTTGGTTTTTCATAGATAGACTAGAAGTCTGCTTAGCATCATTAATATTGTACAATATTGAAGAGATTACAAAGATCCTTAATCTCTAGCTAGAACACATCGTAGAGAAGGATTCGCTTGATTTTCTCTACCGTGCATTCTAGATCTAGAACTGAGATATCTCATGGGCCCAACTACCAACATTGCTTCCCCTTGGCCCTCGTGAGTTGCAAACCATGGCAATACCCTCGATAGCCTGCATTGGAATAATAGGCAAACATGTACTTGTACACTCCCTCTATACAGCCCTACCATATTGACACCAAGATCCATAGGATAACCCTCTCCACATCGCACTCTTTCCACCCTACTCCGACGACAAAGGCGCCTACCTTGAATTCTCGTTCCTTCTCAACGTCTCCCTCGACATCTTCGATGCCCGCACTCGTGACCGAAACCGTGTTGACCAGGACCTTGGTATGCTACAGGCTGTAGATGAAAGATTGAGTATGTGGGGCTGGCAGACTGGTACAGGCACGAAGTTTGCCATTGTCGTTGATGCATTGGGAAAGGGTGGGAAGAGCGGAAATGGCTTGGAAAGCAGTATTGTTGGGGGCAGAGGGAGAGGAGTGGGAGATGGGGACGTTAAAATTGTGAGTGATTTAGATTGGTAAAGGAGGCAAAAAAACCAATAGAACTCATGAAGCAGGGCGGCAAGCACTTGTGAAGGCGAATGTATGCTGACAGTGTACACAGGCTTTCAAGGCTTTACAGATAGCATACATACGGCTACTGCAAAATCCGTTCTATATCCCAGACGATCACACGCCGATGGCTGTTGCCGCCGGGAAAGGCAAGGGAGGACAGATTACGAGCAAGAACTTCATACAAGAGGTCAAGAGAATTGGGGACGCCTGGAAGCCTGGAATAGGTTCACTATGAAGATCAGGAGAATTACATCTGCCCTTACGAAGTCGTCTACCTGATCGAGGAACTGATGATAACGAATTATATTACTGAAGCAAGGATGCAAATAGCTAAAGCGTTGGTGCCACGGTGATGCTTGACTATTGGACAGCAGGCGAGTGTCCACTATGATAATGCAGCAAGCAAATCCTCTGGGTAACGCAGAAGACGTTCCAGACTTCTTGAACTCACAATGTCGTTGTAAGGTTTTATCCCCTGCAGATCGGCAAACGAACGTTGTCAAGGGAAATGTCCTGCACCGACAATAGGCCATTGGTAGAGCAGATGTCAAACAAGACCCTCTCCCATTGCTGACCCTGGTCAGAGATCACCCGAGTCAGCAACGCCAAAGCACCGAACGATATACACATCAACCAGTATATTATACAGCACTCATAGCTTTATCAAGACGACTGAGTTTATAGTCGACTTCCTCTACGGATCTACCACGAAGCTCTACGTCGAAGCGTTCGTCACGATCTACCAGCTCGAAACTCCGGTTGGTGGCTATTTTCGCAAGAGCGGTGGCACCGTGGTACCCGTACGGTTTACGTCGCCATCGCTATAGACGTTGCCTTGAGCGGATAATTCGAGTTCGAAAGATATGCGCTACTGCTACCATCAATGGCGTTCAAGGAACTGTAGGAGTCTATCCTATTTACCCAACAAGATCTGAAGTGACAGAAGGTAGAGAATCACTCTGCAACAAACCCTTCCCTCATCAAAGTATTACCAGTGGAGTTGCTTCGCTCGGATATCGCTATCCTAGCCCGGGCAAACAGTATTCATCATCCACGAAGAGAGAGATAGAATATGCAAGCGCCAGCACAAGAGCTACGAAAGACTTGCATTTGACACTCGAACGTACTGAGGTGGTACTCGCTACTCTACCAAGAGACGTGCACAGGATATCAAATCCTTCGCATCCGGCTCCAAGCTCCAAACTGTAACCGCACTACCTTACGAAATTATTGCGCAGGCAAGGAAGGAGATTACTAAAATTTGAATCACGTCAGGAGGAGGAGGTGCAGTCGATGCAACTAAAAAAACTCGAGACATCTTATTTAGGGCTGCGTGTTGGTTCCCAAGAATAGCTTTCCACGTGGGATCTTCACATAGCCCCTTTCCTTGCCGCTATGTTGTCCTTGTTCCTGAATCTTCATCATCGTCATTTCCGGAATCCCGTGCGCAGCCTGAGCTTTGCCGCAAATCTTCATCCCTTTTGCACAGCCTTTGTGGGATCGATCCTGAAGTGCAACATTTGGAATCTCACGCCGCTCTACGGCGAAGGTCTGCATCCTTACGGACGGCGCATGTTTTGTTGGTTGTTATGGTAGTTGGAATTTGCGGCGCCGATATGGAAGCGCTGCTCGCGGTTGGCGCAGATAGGTGTATGTAGCGAATGAGAGGTCTGTAGAGAATTGTTTCTACCACCCAACATGAATACGTATATACTACATCAGTCATAACGTACCCTCTCACTCTCCACCTTTCTTTCTCCTCTCCTCCAAACCTTCAGGCCCCTTCCCCCACGCTCCAGCCTTCCTCCCCCAAGTCATCATCCCCCAAGCATGCTGAAAGCCAAACTTCGGAGGCGGCTCTTGCGCCGTTCGGAAAGGACTGGCCTCATGTCTAAAGACCTTGTCCCTCTCGCATCTGATCATTTCCTCTTGCGCGAGTTCATCGAGCGGACTCGAAGGAACGTTCATTGCAATCGCCTCGCCCTCCCATCTCCTCACGTCCTTCCCCACAGGCCTCCACCACCCTTCTTCCTCTCTGGCCCACCATCTCGAACCACACATCTCCCATAACCGGCTTCTCGCCCGCTTGTAAGCGAACCGCTCGTCTTCTCCTGTGAAGATCCCCGTTCGTGCGAAATCTGGGCCGGACTGACGACTTTTCTCGTCGCCAGCACCATGGCTAGGTCCTGAGCTGCGTCCGGCGCCATAGACGGGACCGAAATCGCTGTCTTCGTCCGCAAGGATGGAGCGGGCTGATGCCGCTTGGGATGAGATTGATGAAGGCAGAGGGCTAGATGCGTAAGAAGGGGTGGAGGCGCTCGATGTGTAAGATGAAATATTGGGCCGGAAAGGAGATGTTTGATCTTGGTATATCTCGGAAAAAGTCTCAGGGTAGACGCCATCATCTGATGTGGCGCTGGTCTCGGCACTGTTAGAGAGTCTTTGGGTTTCAGGAAAGAAGATGTCGTCTGGTCCAGCTTCTGCGCTGATGAGAATTTTGCAGCGGGCTTCGTATAAGGCATCAAGAAGGGTGATGAGACGGCGTGCTTCGTTCTTTTGCAGTAGCGTCAGAACGGGGACACCGGTAAGGATGAACGTATGGAACGATGAGGCAAGTGTTATGTAATCTGCCGGACCGAGATTTGTGCTGCAGAGCTCCTCGAAGGTCCACTTGGAGACACCGGAGAGCTGACGCGGAACCAGCAAATCGCGGCCATATACCCGAATCTTCGTCGGCTCCCATGGTATCGCGGTGTCAGAAGATGACATAATCGTTGAGCCATAGACAGATCTAAGCTCCATGTTTCTCCATGCATTTTCCACCTGGGCGAGTTCTTTCTTGGTGAAGGACGAAGGGGATCTTACAAAGAAATGCTTGGGGCTAGATGCTTTAGATATTTCCTTACTCTGCAATTCTTCATTGCCTGGCTTTACATGCAGACTTTGCTCGTATCCAAGCCCCCAATTTCCGGACGCCATTGGCTCGAGACCTTCGAATCCAGCGGTTGAGTGGTCCATGATGATGCTTTCTGACGGATCCTGCACTTCTGACTCCTCTTCAGCCTCACGCCTTCTCCAATCTCTCCTTCCTTCCATATCCCAGATCTCACACCTAGCCTTTAGCACGTCCAAAAAGCCAGCGAAGTCTCCTTTCGCTACAGACGTATTGATGCTCCCTCCACCTTGATTCGGAGTGTTTCCCAACAAACCCCATCTACTTCCTAGCAGGCCGAGCCGTGAAGCAGGAGGTGCGGCGAATTCAATGCCAGAAGCGTTAGCCAATTCCTCCGGCATGCGGTTACTTGTGGCTATCAAGACACCACCGAGATGGAAGAACGAAGTAAGGAGATTGGAAAGGATCTTAGACGCTGCACGATCTGGTAATTGAAACTCGTCTAAGAAAAGAATAGGAGACGTAGAGATCATGTCTCTAGCAAGCCGGAGAAGCGAGTGCTCTTCATTGAGGCCTTCGCCTGTAGCCAACACCGCCGAAGCGGTCAGCCCGCTCCTACGCAGCGACTCTAACTTTGCAAATATTTCCAGCATGAAGGTATTGAAATGCCGTCTCCGTTTCTTTGCACTCGGCAGGCAATCGGCCAGCAAATCAACAAGCAAACTCTTCCCCGTCCCTACCTCTCCATAAAGTAGCAAGCCTTGCGGCGATTGCAGTTGGACTGCAGACTCATGACTAGTCAGCCTCCTGGTCAGCGCTGTCGCATCTGCCTTCTCCTTCTGTCCTCGTAACACGGAGAAATATCCCTGACCCTTGTCTCGAATCCTGTGAGCTCCATCTTCTCGATCTATTGGCGCGATGGGCGACTTCTTGACAACACGATTAAGCTGTTCAAGGCGATGACTGAAGTCAACCTCGGGCTGGTAGTCCTTGAGGCGGTAGTAAAGCTTTTGGAGATGAAGTGCAAGACGATGTTGGGCAGGATCTGGGTCTATTCGTCTAGTAGCGAGAAGCGCACGGTATAGGACCAGAGGGTTAGTGATTGTGAGCCCTGTAGATGAGGTCAATGGGAGCATGGAGATATTGTCTGACCATTAGTAGCTATACTCTAGTCTTCGAGTGTAGAACATGACAATCGATACGTCAATGAGGCACCGAGGTTCACGATGTCCTGACTCAAAGTATGGTATGGACACGACCTCCGCTTTGCTCAAATCACGCGATATGAATCCGCACAATAACCAATTGGCACAGATCTAAGGCCTGGGATATATTTTTCGCTGGGTCAGCTACCTAAAATGTAGGGATCCTTCTTTCGGATGGATATTTCCAACTTTGTCGGCTCAAGAAATGCTCGAATCTTCCAATTTCTTTCAGTACTTAACCGTGAGATGAACGCTCCAACTTCAAACGTATGTGCCGACCGAACGCTCTAAAGCATTCCCTTCAGATCAGACCTCTCCACAGAGCAATCAAGCAGGAGAAGTCTCCTCTCGGTAAAACGTGGAGTAATCAGCATCCATAAAGCCAAGATTGGTCGGCTTCGGTGATTTCACCCACCCAGGCTTTCGAGAATTCCGGCGGTACTTTAGAGCGCTGAGATCCAGTGGACCGAACTTATGCCTGGAATTAGATGGCGATGGCGACAAAGACTCAGAAAGAGGCCGTTTCTTACTTAATTTGGAAGGCTTTCGGGTGAGCGGCGTTATTGGATGAGGTATCGCAGCGGTGTAGGTCTGCTCCGCAATCGGCGAGAACACGGAACGCATGATTTCAAAGGTGTGTCTGTGTGTCGCGTTTGAGGAGATCCCAGTATCGATACATTCATCGTCGTAGGCATGATTCTCGTCAGGCGCAGGCATGGTAGCAGCGAGTCTGCTGGTGCACATACGCTCCTCGTCAGGCGGTTTCACGGTGTCAATAAGCTCGGGGCTATCCGTATAGCTTCTGATCCATTGGATTGTATTGTCAATCTGGGCCTCGACATAGCTCGACATGATCGTCTCGCTGTCCGACTCCATGGACGATTTTAGACGCAATTCGACGCTGAACCCTTCATCCTGAACCGAGTACACCGAAGAGGTCGGGCTGACTGGAAACTTTGAGCCGTCGCCACATAGGCAATCTGAACATCACTCAGCTTAGAGCAAACCCATGGGAGGCCAGAGACTCTTCACCTTCAGACGCTTTCTTGCTAAGATCACCTGCTGGATGACAGACCATGCTGGAGGTATCCAGATACAGAGTAGTCTGTGGGTAAGGTGCTACGACACGATCAACACTGAGTTCACCAGAAGGCGGACAGCGCTAGCTTACAATTGTGCCAGTTACCTCCTGGCGCAGTATCCGATGAACCAAAGTGAGAGGGAACAATGTAGCTGGCTCCGCTAGTTCTCTCGTGAGACGCAGGTCGGATCATTGACCCTTGGACCGCATCTTCAGTGCTATCTTGCTGAAATCTTGGAGTAAGAAAAGGGTCGATGATGTATTCAGGGCCGTGATTGCGTGTTGTCGGCACTCTGAGTCCGCATTGCCATAAGACTTTGTGGTTGCTCTTGGGTTTTATCATACACATCGCTGCAATCTTTGCAAGCTTCATGGGACTACACGCCGTTGCATACCGTCGTGCTCTATGTAGAAGGGTAGATGAAGAGGGTTGAGGAAACGGGGAGTAGTCCAGTGAAAAGGTGGGAAGTGAGAAGGGTGAAGACGAAACTGTCAGATGGTGTGAGCCATAAGCGTGAAGCGATTTGCGAACCTCACTTCAACTTCCACAGTCGTTTGGCACAAGATTGCATACAAAGAAGGTGGATATCAAGGTACGAAGGAGGTGATCGTAGGGTGACTTGTGATGTAGCCGATATTTTCTCAGCTCAGAGTGAAGTACGACAGAATTTGAAAAGTCCAAATTTCCGTGGCGTCCATCAAATGGGCGTATACTGGCTCCAAATAATTCATTCATGTATCTATTCTATCGTTGTCAGATTTCTTACTCAACGTAGCACATTGAGTGTACTTATCATTGCAGCAGTATCCTACGGACTGATCTGGAGCAGATAGCACCGAGGTGGTCTCAGTACTTCTAGTCAGACTCTAAACCTGGCGTTTGCAGACCTCTTCGCTTAGACAAAGTCGAAAGTGTCGCCACCCTTCTCTTTTAGCATCGTAGTGTATCTTCCAGTGCCAACAATACGTTCAAGCTTTAGTACATCCAGCTTCGAAAAGAGAGCCCTCATACCCGCGTCTCTCACATCCAGCTTCGCAGCCGAGATGCTAGTACCTAAGAATCCTCCCACGATCTCTTTGTAGAAGATTGGATTCTCAGGCAAAGCATACATGAGAACTCTCTTGACACCCTTTAGATGATACCGCCTGAAGTGATGAGCCCGCTCGGTATACAACAATACTGAATGCCTGCCAGAGGAGAAGTGACTTCGAGCACGTGCAACGTCTTGAGCAGAAGTATATTCGGAGATGGAGCCGAAAGAGATATTTTGGGTGGTTGACGACGCGGCAAGGTAGTTACGTACACGTACGAAATCAGCATACGACGGTAGGTATATCAGTACTCCTTGGCCACCAGAAGCACCTTGCCTTCCAGTCTTGGTCAACGACGGTAACATAGAAGTAGTGAAATATTTGAAACGATTGTCTGGCTCGTCGACTGGTGTACCATAATCGAAACGCGAGAATGTCTGTCTCAATGACAACCCAAGGTCCAGCATAGCTCCTCCCTCTTCCTTTAGATATTTCATTTTGCCTGCAGCGTTGAGCATGTGATGCGTGTAGAGCTTGTTGAGAGATGGGAAGTTAAAAGCCGAAAGCAAGATGGTTTGTCGAAGGTACTTGGCATTTCCATCGAGGTACCAATTCCTCACACGGCTGAAGTCACAGCCATGAGCCTCCTTCGGTTGTAGATTCATGCGCTCGAAGATGTACTCAATATGTTCCCAGTTCTGCATTAGCATTGCTTCTGTTTGGTCCATAATCACAACCTCAATGGAGCTAAGAAAATCATGATCTTGCTTCTTCGGATCGTCCGCTCCCAGGGCCATACGAAGTCCGAGTGGACTGGCGAAGATGATGTCTGAGTTGTAGAATTGAGCGAAGAATTTGACCGTCTTGCGCGTAAACTTCAAACCGAGTCGAAACATGTCATCATCGTTACCATCGAAGAGTTCTCGGAAGTCTTCCGGCTTGTCGTCGGAGACGCTCTGCCCTGCAGCATACGAATCCTGGAAACGCTTCTTGTTCTCTTGCTGTTCTGGCTCGCAGAACGAGATTATTGTGTCAGCATATCGCACGCATGAGTGCCTCGTCGGCAATAGTATGAGCACCTTAGGCCGGGTAAAGCCTTGATCTCGAAGCTCTATATCCTCCCCAGCATCTTCCTTAGCGAGACGTGCATTGTCCTTGATGACTTTGTCTCGTGTCTTGAACACATGATTAAGTGCATGGAGGCAAGCAAGCTTCCTTATATTTGCACAATTGTCCAACGTTCTGTGAGTGAACAGCACATCCCGATAGTGGAAGATAGAATACGCTAGACTCCCCATAAGTCCATCGAGAGATGCCAATTCTTCCTTTGCATGTCCTCTGAATTTTTGCTTGAGCATTAAACTCTCGGCACCTGAGACAGTACCTTGGCCTATGCCTAAGCTAGGCTCAAGTTGCAAATCTGACACAGCCGGAACCTTCAATATGTAGGACCATTGGAGTTTCTGGCTCGACCTCTCGGTTGACCAAGCGTTCCGCTTGACAGCCAAAAGTTTCTGCTCCAAGACACCATTTTCTGGGTTGGCAACGTGACTCAAGAAAGGATCGTAGTCCTCTTCATGCTCGTCGACCTCGCTGTCATTCGAGCCGAAGGCTTCGACCTCTTCTAGTTCTGCAACCCGATCCAAGTCACCCTCTGTGGCTGAATCCTTCTCCTTGTTGGATGTCTGGGTCTGCTCAAGTTTGCGTTTCTTTCCCCCGCCTTCATAGCGCTCGCTATTTGCGCTCAACGACTGTAGTAGTGTACTATATGGCTGTGCACCATCGATCTGCACATTTTCGTCGCTGTCACTTGACAATTCGGAAGCCTCCAGCACAACGTCCTCATCCCCACGATCGGGACTCTCTTCATTATCTCGAGAGGCATCATTCGGCTCTTCTTCGACCCGGGTCGAATAGAAAACCACTTTTTTCTTCAATCCCGCCCTACGATCACCTCTTCCGTAGCCTCTGCCTCTACTTCGAGGGACTCCTCTGTTGCTCCCTCTTGCGCCACGATTACCGCCGCGAATCTTTGCTCTATTACTTGGAAACAAAGCCATTGAATCGAACCGAGTGAGCGAAAAATCTAGGGCTGGTTACGCGCCAGCGGGATCTCGGCTTCTGGCGCCAAGATTTCTTCCCGCACAAAATTCAGAGAGATTTAATGTTGACTCTGTAGTGGAGCTATACAACAATCGCAGGTTGCTTCAAGAATTGCGGAGGCGGGCGCGGAGAAGTCAGAGAATTTACATTGTAGTCGCGTGTATCTGGACTTGTCCGAGATTATGGTTGCGCCCGACTCATTTCTTCATCTGGCGAGGCCACTTGGTCCTGCAGCCATTGGATCGCAACCCACGACCGCTCCTCTCAATGTCATTATACAACCCCAGGTAAATGGCCTCACTCGACTTAAGGGTATATGAACTTATTCACCAACCCCAGGCCATCTTTTCTATCCTCGACCACTCCCTCCGGCGCAACGCAGACCAAGAGCGTGTGATCGGCACTCTCCTTGGTGTACGCAGCGAAGATGGCCAAGAAGTTGAGATCAGGAATTGCTTCGCAGTTGGGCACACAGAGACTCAAGAACAAGTCGAAGTTGATATGGATTATCAGAAGCAAATGCTTGCCCTACACCTCAAGGCAAACCCAAAAGAAGTGCTTGTGGGATGGTACGCTACGTCTGCAGAGCTCAATACGTTCTCAGCCCTGATCCAGAACTTCTATGGCGGCCAGGGTGACGGAACATGGCCACATCCTGCGGTACATTTGACGATTTCTACAGATGCGGGAAAGGAGATAGAGGCACGAACTTATATTTCAGCGCCCGTGGGTGTGACAGCAGAGAGGGCGGCTGACAGTGCAGCTTTCACGCCTGTGCCGCACGAGATCCGGTATGGAGAGGCAGAAAAGAGTGGTCTGGAGTTGATATCTGGGGCGAAAGACAACAAAGATAGGACGGCGAATGTCATGACCGATATCGAGTCCCTAGAAAGAGCGATTGAGGAAGTTCTGGGGATGTTAGAGAGAGTGGCTAAATATGTAGATGCCGTTATCGAAGAGGAGACCCCGCCGAGCAGTGCGTTGGGGCAATTCTTGATGAACGCTTTGGCGCTCGCACCGAAAGTAGATCCCGAAGACATCGAGAGAGATTTGTACGTTCGCCCGTCCCAAGCCCAATAATATCAACTAATGCTTTACAGTAACAACCATATCCAGGACGTCCTTGTGGTGTCATACCTTGCAAACACCATCCGGACGCAGATCGATCTCTCAAACAGACTGGCGACGGCAGCATTGACTATGGGCGCTGGAGACGGTCTTGGTGGCGCGCAGACAAATGGGATTGGAATAGAAGGCAATCAAAGAGGACAGCGTGGCGGCAGGAGTCAAAGGGGCGGAGGCGGCGAAAGATCATGAGTTTAATGAATAATGCGGCATTTGCATTGCATAACCGACAGAAAAGGATGGTGCTATGACGGCCAAATCGTAGCTGTGTATTGAGACCTGAGGTCGAATGCATCGATGTTGTCTTCTTGCAAGGCTCGTGCGGTCTACTAGCCGTGCGATGTTATGCTGATTGCATCTCCTTTCGATACTTCAATTTGGGAGTATGGGTTGAGCAAGTATTCGGCAAGCATGCCACTAGCAATACCACCTCCCGTGAAGAGAGCCCCATTTTTGAACCACCACCAACAGCTACTTACATCCTTCAAATTCACTTTCCAAATCATGATTCCCAGAGTGGTAGCCGCAGAGCCACAGCTTCCTGCAAAAAGGATAGGGCCTGCCCCTACTGCTGCTCCTGCTGCTGCCAGCAGCCCAACTTGGACAACGGCCAAACCAGACAATATTATCTTCGTGTCCTTGTCATGTCGTAGTGCAATGCTTTTGATACCCACTTTGGCATCATCTTTGATGTCCATGTGAGCGTAGATCATATCGTACAATACCGTCCAAGAGACACAGCTTGCGTACAATGCTGCTGATGCTTGAAACGCCTCGGCCTCCTGGAGTGGATCGACACCTAGGGCTGGAAATCCCATGATACTGCCCCAGGAGAATGTAAGACCAAGAACAAACTGCGGATAATGTGTGACTCGTTTAGCCAAAGGATATATTGCCACAAGTACAAGGCTTGGAATCCCATAAAAGAGGCACGAAGTAGGAAATTGCAGGAGAATCCCCAAACCTGCCAATAACTCAAATGCGGTAAAGACCAACGCTTTGAATGGTGTGACGGCGCCCCGTGCTATTGGTCGGAGACGCGTACGAGTAACGTGTGGGTCAAGATTGCGGTCCCAAAGGTCGTTGATGGTACAGCCCGCACCGCGCATTACCAAGGCCCCACTGAAGAAGCATAGGGTTGTGGTCAAGACAGAGAACGGCGCCGAGCCTGTGTAGGAAGCAGCCAACAGCGTTGAAAAAATGCAAGGGAAAAAAAGATAGTAGGTTCCAGCTGGCTTGTCGAGACGCATCAGCTCGGCATACGGAATCCATGATTTGGGAAGGTACGAGATGAAGCCGATCCGAGGGGCTTTGTATGCTGGTAAAGGAATATCTGCAAGACACGTTGGTCCTGTGGAATGCTTTCCTGTGGAAGCTCTTGCTTGGAGAAGTGTGGAAAGTTCTGCAGACTTCGAATCGACGAGTGAGCAGCTACGCTTGCGATTGATCGATATGGTAGTGCTGAGCCGTGAGGGATGCGCATTTTGTAGATTGTGTACAGATCTGGAGCAAGAAAAGACTGTGGTTTCAAGACGCCTTGCTCTGATATGCGCCCTCAGTGGTGAGAGATCAGTAAAACAATTGAAGCAATGTAATGACTTGGCGTTTGAGAAACATCGTGGGCTACGCGCCATGGTCCTAATTTTCTGAAGGAAAGCTCGCGCGGGGGACTCTACTATATAGATTCAGGCGAGCGTTCTGACAAGCCTGAAGATAGCATGCTGTCATAAATTGTCCGCTGTCTGCCAGCTTCAACATCAAACAACCATATCCAGATTCTAAGCTCCGATCACCATTCTCGATTTTTCCAACTCGACACAGGGTGACGAATAAGACTTGGAGAGCACGTAGTATGATAGGGCAAAAGAAACAATACGCCTTTCCAATGATAGAAACAAAAGTCGTTCAAGTCAGAGGGTACCAAAAAGTCCAAGTGAGGTAGCACTCAAGACGCCCGAAATTTACTAGCGCGACAAGGCTGGAGCTCTTGGTGTGCGGCAACTTTGCAGCGTCCCTCCGCCAGGACGGATTATTCCAGCCCTGCCATCCACCTGTGCTCACTCGCGCCGTTTGCTGAAACCCACAGTCTTTTCACCCCGTCCCTCCGGTAAAAAGTCATAGTCGATTTAGCATGTACCTAGGCCTGGTCTTTCTCACGTCCAAATGCTTTCGCTGCTGAGGTGACCTACCTTCTTCACCCTCTTGGAGGAGGAACGCCAGCTCAAAACCTCCCCTCCTAAAACGAAAGTACATCTTATCAAGACCATCAAAACACGTCAGGAATCGCTCTCCACATCAGCCACACAATATCCCGGACGGGCAGCCAAAGATGCCTTCGCAACGGCCCTCCGCAGTGTTCGAACCCATCTCGCCAGATCTCGACATTACTCAATTGGTGGAGGAAACACCGAGCTTCGAATATGTTACAAGGATATCATGTGACATGATTGAGGAGCAGGGGCTAGACTCCTTCGACAAGCTTGTCTTACTGCATGTCATCCTTGGAGGAAAGCCCCTCGTAATTGAAGGTTTCCAATATCGCCTTGATGAGTGGACTTTTACCGGCCAGTGGTTGCAGGATAATTGTGGAAAGAAATGTAGGCCATCATGTCCGCATGCAAATACGTCCACTCACCGAAAAAACTATCTAGTCGAGCAAGCGCGGAATCTGAGCAAGCAACAGAACATGCCCATTTCGATTGGCCATTACCTTAATAATATGTCAAAACTCACAGACCAGTGGAATGGGGACAACTACAAGGAAACCGATCGTCAGAGAATCTATCTGAAAGACATCGACTGTCCTCCAATATGGCACGATAAATTGAAACAGCATGTTCCGCCAAGCGTTTTCTACTTGAATGAGAGCACTGGGGAATATGGTGGTCCCGGCTCGAGCAGTCCGCATGAGCCGGGCGTCGCTAGATCAGGAGATTTGATGAGTTGTCTCCCGCCAGCAATGAGAGCGGACAACATGATGTGCTACATTGGACACGAAGGCACGTACACTCCTTCGCATCGTGAGATGTGTGCAAGCTTAGGTCAGAATCTTATGGTTGAGACCTCTGGTGCGAGTGATGAAGATGGGAAACCTACGAAGTCTGGTTCGTCAATATGGTTCATGACGGAAACCAATGATCGGCATCTAGTCTCAGAATATTGGCTATCTACATTGGGCCATGACATCGAAGTAGAATCCCACTTCGCACAAATCAATGCCTGGAAGGCTGCACCGTTCAAGACCTACATTGTTGATCAGAGAGCTGGCGATTTTATCTTGATCCCACCCTTGGCCCCACATCAGGTGTGGAACCGTGGCACAAGAACAATGAAAGCTGCCTGGAATCGAACAACCGTGGAAACCCTCGAGATGGCCTTACATGAGGCGTTGCCTCGCGCAAGGTTAGTCTGTCGCGATGAACAGTACAAGAATAAGGCCATCATCCATTTTGCGCTCGAGAAATACAGCCACCAATTGAAGCATGTTCAGTCACAGAAGAAATCCGCAAACACGCAAGCGCGCTATGCACTTGGCCATAGCCTGAAGATACGCCAGCTTCAGAAGGATTTTAAGAGACTCTTTGCGCTTTATACTGAGGTTTTGCTGTCAGAAACTCTGGATCCCGTATCGAAAAGTGAAAAGAAAGGCCAGTATCTTCCTTACGACAGCTTCGTCACATGTTCTTATTGTCGTTGCAACATATTTAACCGATTCCTCACCTGCACTGCTTGTGTTGCACCCCTCGAGAACGGAGATGAGGATACATACGATATCTGTATGGACTGCTATGTCATGGGCCGAAGCTGTAGCTGTCTCTCTAAGTACAAATGGGTTGAGCAATTCCAGTGGCAGGACCTTGTTCAAAGACATGATGAATGGCGTCACCTAATCATTGACTTCGAGGGCAGTGTGAATGAGAAGTCCCCAGTGTCTCTTGAGACCGAGAAGAAGAATTTAAACAAGAAGACTCTTGCTCAGGTCTGTCAAGATCAGCTCAAAGCCCGACCCTTTATCGACCCTCATAAACCAGACGCTGTTATGTCAGCCTTCGAACGCCGAAATCCATGGTCGGCAGTTTCTTTTGACAAAGAGGATCAAGAAGTCCCTGTAGACGACGAAGGTAATATCAAAAAGTCAAGTTCCAAGAAGACCAGAGCCGAGAAATTGCCAAAGGGTTGGGTCATGGAACATGTGTCGCTATATCCGGAGGTACGGTGGAAGGTCGCTACCTGCAACAAGTGCGACAAGAGTTATAGCTATGGCTGCTTGTATCGTATGTTCGACCTCATGCCACGGACGGTGATGGAGAATCCAGCGTGGGAATGTCCTGCATGTCTGAAGATCTGCTCTTGCGGCTCTTGTCGGAAAAAGCCCGAAATGAAACCCCATGAGCCTACTGGAACGGTACTAGGCCATGATACGAAAAAGGTTGCGGACCCTAGGAGTGTTGACAGCCTTGTGAATTTTAGTCTTCCGAACCTTGGCTGGATCAAACGAGTCGGAGACGACCATCCGCATGAATCCAGGCGATTGAGCCGCCGAATAGATGAAGCTGAACGAGCCAAAGCCAAAGATCCGGCGCTAGATGAGAATTACGTCGATGAGGAAGAAAATACTGCTTCGATAAGCAGACGACCAGAAGACCTCGCAATCGACCCTATGCTGCTCATGGACCAGCCCGCAGTGCAGACTGGTGGTGGAGCAAAATGGCAAGGTGGCGAGAATGAATATTCCCATTCATCTCGGCGCCGTGGCGGAAGTGACAATGGCTGTGAGCGGCATGAGGAGGGACTCGGTCACAGTGTGGCTCCAGTTGCAAGCATGTTACAGGAAGATCAAGCTGGTGTCTTTACCAGTAACGGTATCGCTTATGAATATCCAGACCCTACTGCGTCTCAATCTACATCTACATTCCAGCCGCACCAATTCGCTCACCCAGACGATGGCTCTTCGAAGTTGGGGCCAACGGAGACGAGTCTACCACATCGCGATATTCCCCTTCCACCCGAAAACAGCAACAGTGGACAGCAACTTAGTCAGCTCGAGCAAATGCTAGAGGAAGCGAAGCGCAATGGTCAATACGTCAGCACTGAAGCTACCTTTACGGGAAAGTCTCTGCGTGTTACCTTATCCTTGTCGAAGTCAAAACTGGCTGCCGTCCTCGACCGTCCATCAATCCCAAGGTTATCTAGACCACTAACAAACGGTGCCCGAAGTGGGGCGCCAGTGATATTGCAGTCAGATTTCCCCTCGATCACCCACGCCGAGCAAACCAGCGTGCCAAAAAAACGGAAGTCGAAGACAGAGACTGACGACGACTTCACAGCTCGGAAGCGAAAAGATCAAAAGTCCTCAACTGCTCAAGCCCTTAACAAAGACACGAGAAAGAAAGCAGTGAAGTATACTGAGCCGTCTAGCGAGTCAGAAGTCGAGGAGGCCACCTCGTTCGTGCCAGTCAACAAGCGTAAGGGGCCGAGACAACTTCCAAAATACATTGCACAGCGCACTCAAGACGATGAGCCGTCACCTCTCAACCCACAACGGCAGTCTCCGGCCCCAAGGACACACGCATCCCATTCTCATGACGACGATCCTGGTGATGAAAAGTCTCCATCGCGACCGTCTCGATCCGTTACCTTTGCCACGCCCCAGGAACCTACAGCCGAGCCACCTTTGGTTTCACAGACGAATGGAGACGTTGTAATGTCAGACGCGGATGTTACAGCGACCATGTTTGATCTTGCGCCGAAGCATGTGCAAAACAAGTCGAAGACCATAACGAATGGCGCATCCTCTGGCCCTCCGCAAAACCTCGCGAAAGACCGAAAGGCGAAGAAGGGGGTTGGTTCCGTTGACCCCGTCCAAAAGCTTGCCGAAGACAATCATAAAGCTAAGATGAAGGCATTGCACTGGGCCGAGAGTGAGGAAGACAAGTCTGGGACGGATACTTCTTCGAGTGACCGCCCGCCAGCTAGGTCGTCGGCCAAAAGAAGCGACAAGCCTATGGCAACACCCAAGTCGATATTCTCTCGTCCAGGCGCGAATGGCAAGAAGATCAAGATCGTCGCCGCGAAAAGTGCGTCCGCGAAGGGCAAATCGGCCCAGAAAGCAGCGAATATTGCCAGACGCTCCCTTGGAGCTTTGTAAGGGGACATAATTCTAGTCATGTGATAAGAGTGGTATTCTTATGTATTCGAAAACGGCGTTCCAAAAGAGATACCCGGCCAAGATATTCAATTTTCTTGAGGGCGATCCATGTACGCTACTAAGGTCAACGGGGTAGTTATGGGTATGACGCGGCCTCTGGAGGAAAGTAGATATTACGCTTCACGAAACTGTACATTAGCATTTCCAGTCTTTGTATAGACAAAACACCAATCATGATCCGCGAATAGTTTCAATGCCCAGTAGCACCAAACATTAAGGTGCGGTCATATCATTCCTTGCAACGCCTCATTTGCTGCACGGTAGATGAGTAGAGCGGGCACCGTCCTCTCCGTTCTCCTTATAATACACTAAACGATCTTATGCACCCTTTGCCCCCTTGGGCCTCCGTTTCCCAATGTCCCAACCCCATCCTCTGAGAACCTTGACAACTTTGGGCGTGACCGCAACGGTCAAAGGCACCCTGATGAATATGAAGGTCTTGTGGATGGCGTACGCCAAGGCGAGCTGCGTCCAGATACCTGATTGAATTGTCAGCGCGGACCCTCGACCTCCCCCCAAAGAAGAGCTCACTAGCATTTTCACTCTCGTTCATCTTCTCCGCCTCCTTGACTCCATGATCGTAGCCCGATACAACACCAACTTCAGATCCCCCCTCTACGACCCCATAAGTCTCAACAACTCTCGTCTCTGCGCCAGCCACACCGTTCTCCTCCGCAACGCCACGTATCCGTCCCCTCATCTGCCTATACCTAGCAGCCACCCCCTCCGGAATAATACCCTTGATCCACTCCACAACCACATGCTCATAATGCCCTATCCGATCCGTACCCAGATACCTGACGCCGACGAAACAGAAGGGGAAGTCGAGGGCGGAGAGGAGCGTGTAGACGCCGAAGGCGGACCAGCCATATTCGCGACTTAGTTTGCGGAGACGCTGGGAGAGGGAGAGGGAGGGCTGGGGCGAGTGGAGGTTTGGGGTGGGGTTGTAGGGTTTTTGGGGGGTTCCGGAGGCGTGGCGGCGTTGGCGGAAGGGGGGTGGGAGGGTTTGGCGGGGGGGGTGGTGGGTTGTGTGGTTTAGAATGGGGGATGGGCGGCGTGGAAGGGAGCGGGATGTTGTTGTTAGGGTTCTTTGTAGGGGAGGGAGGGCTTTTTGGAAGAGGTGGAAGGGTTTCATGCTGGTTTTGGTTTTGTGCTGTTCATGAGAGTCCAATGCGGTGAGGTTTGTCTTTCGGGTATTGCACGCGAAGTCAGAGGCGGAACGTTGCCGCATTCGTAGAATATTCTAGGGCTGAGTTTTCAACCAGGGATCCTCACGACGAAATCTTCTATGAGGCTTCGTCGTTTCTATGGTACATACTCGTGGTATAGTGACATGTGTTGCTTCGTTCACCCGAAGCGTAGCATAATTGTGTTCAATGTGGGAGCGTGCATAGTAAGCATAATGTGATACGGCACTCCGTGGTGATATTCCCTCGTTCACCGCAAGATCCTCTGCGAGTTTTACCAATGGTCTTCGATTAGTGCTGACCATGATAGGTCATGGTTGCAATCAACAAGAGAATTATGAGACACAGCAGCTGAACATGAGACATAGATGCCTACTATCCTTTGCCTCACTTTGGCGCATATCGGACGTTTACCCAAGCTACATGCAGATGCAAAGACCAGGATCGGTAATTAACTTGAAACAGTGAATGAATAGGGGACGATGCTGCAGAGCTGCATGATCGTTGATCGATGTTCCTCATTGCCGAAGTTGGTGTATGAACATGGCAAATGACTGGACATGTAGTGGATACCTCGATACTTACCAGCGGGACGATACTCCAAAATTCAATTCTATTTCGATGTTGCAGGACACTACTCCGTACCATGGGCTCAATCCACGCAAGCGAGACTTGGGTACTCCTCATGTGGGAGGTGTGGGAGCTAGTAAAGCCAAAGAGTCCAGGACTATCATTCTTCCCACTAACGAAGATCGCCAACCAGGACATCCGTTCCAAGAGTCGACTCACCACAGAACCGGCCGCCTGCATTGATTGAGCCTCATTTCTCTTGAGACACAACATGATCTGCAATGGCAGACGTTATCGTACATCGATGGGTGCATTCCCCCAGAGCCTAGAGATTCATGATGTTGATCCCACCGGCAGATCCAATATCAGTTGAGTCTTAGTACCTGCTACCATGACCCTATGCTGCAACTGGGAATGCAGGCCGGGCAATATTGGAAGTCAACATCCTCAGGCCTGAGTTGGTAACAATGTGGCATTATGCGATTGGTCTGCTAGATGGAAGAATGAACAATTCCATCTCCTTTGGGGAGTTCTAGGACATTGTTGTATCGAGGGGCGACACCCCGCACTAACAATCCCAATGGTGTACCTAGCGTTCCCGCCACTCGGACCCTCTCTCCCTCTCCACGCGAAGGAGGACCGGCAGAACCTCGGGGATATCTAACCTCGCATATCAGGGTCGCCATCTTCCTGCATGGTTCGTCTGCACTCTGCAGGTTCCCCCTGACACATCCTTTAGTTCTCTCAAGTTGCGGTGTCTGAATATCTAGCATATCACCTCCATTTCCCTTGAACGTGCCTTCTCTACAGTTTTGCTAGGATAAGATTCATTTCCACCGTGTGAATAGCGTGAACTCATCACGGTTGGTGCACGTACTCCATGGGGTTTTAGTGGGGTTGTGAACACGTCCAGGGCGGCTCCGTACCTTTAGCACTGCAACATTGACTTTGCCAAGCGCGCTATATCGATATACAGTTTGGCTTGTTCGAGAAGGCTGGAAAGTATTAGAGTTTGACATCTCTAGCTTAAGTTTATAAAGTACAAACACCTGGAAAACTTATTTCTCGCTCTAATTTACTATCATACAAGTGAGTAACACATTCTCTATCAAGACACAAGGCAAGCGTTGTCACATGCATCATGCACGGTTCTGACAATCCTCCGATCACTGCAAAGTAGCTTCAGACTAGCCAGCCTTGCCATGCCTTCGAGAGTTGAAGGTGCCTCCTCGATCATGTACGACGTCCACGCTGATGCAGGTCAAACGGCCCTGTCAGACTCCGATAGGCATGGAGTGCATTTCCGTTCAGCGGCTGCGGAGGATGCCATAGCTTATGCAGTTCATGTCTTGTGTGATATTACATTTTGACTTTCTACGGCCGCTACATCATGCTTTGCCAGATGCTTTCCCACCCTCGAAATCCCCCCCAAGCGACGATATGGTCTCCCGAGACGGCTTGACGTGCAACTAGCAACTATTTCCCATGGCTCTCTTTGCATTCAAATACTGATTGCTGCTTTCTTTTCCCCGCGAATGTGCAAACTCATTTGATAAAACTTACATGCCCTGGGACCCAAGGACCCGAACATATTTCCTGATTGACTGCAGCCCTCGTCGACATCGAGGACACCTCATCGTTACTCCGCGTTCACACAAATGGGAGGGTCACCAACGACTCAGCTCACATTGGGCAAAGCTCTCGAGATAGCCAAGGACAACCAGAATGGCCAGGTTCCTCCCGCCGTGACGGCGATGCTTGAAAGGAGCATCAGCGACATATGGCGACGAATTCAAGCCCAGCCAGCGAGTTATGTCATGACCAAAGACCAATTTGCCATCTTCAATTATTATCGTGTGCGCTACGATAACAATCCGGTAGCCCAACAGGCCGTGGCAAGATTCTGGAATCATTACAAAGTTGACCCCCCTATCGTTGATGGCGCTCGAGCATCATCCTCCAGTAACCCATCAACCCCTGCATCGTCTTCTCGTGGCCATACATATTCCAGCAACCGAACATCAACTGGCAGATAGCAATTCATGGAGCTCCGGCAACCATTGCGTTTGGTCCTTGTATACACAGCAACATACCGCCGACGCCGTTTGCAGTTCTTTTCGCTGCGACCCTCTCGGCTTGTGATGCCTCCAAGCCTGCATGCTCGGCCGGACACTTGATGTCTCGATCGTCTTCTCGTGGCCATTCATATGGGCCAGCGACAACCATTTTTCCCCCATAAACGGCAGAATCATCCAGAGCGCCCGTTATACCTCAGGGTAGCGCACAAGCTGCTCGTAGGCACGTGCGGAGTGGTTGATGATATTATGCGAGCCCAGCTGGATACGCGCTTCAACTTCGTCAAATCAGAAGCGCCATGTGCGTAGCGCCGAGCCGACCAGTCCACACTTCCAGATCTCGTTCGTCTGTTGAAATCATTGTGCACCACAGAACAAGTCTGTGAGCACTGTGTATATGTATCTAGACGTGGTCCAATCGGGCATCCTTTAGAGGACGGCTGCGTTGACTTCAACCGATTACAATAGCCTCGGCCACCTTTAGCTACACCAGGATAATGTTTGATGCCATTGGCACGCTCCGCGTGCCACATCAGCTCTCATTTCATCTCCGTATGTCTAGTCTGAAAGACCTTCCAGTGTTACAAACTTGCCAAAACTACGCTCATAAATTAGTCCACGTCACTTCGATTTCCTGGTTGGGGACGGGAATTCAAGTCTGTAAAATCTGGGCTTTTATCATCAAGCTCATGTACCCATACTTCTTGTCTCCGCGTCTGTCCTGGTCTAACGCAATGTTCTCTATATCAGAATGTCTATACCAAGCATCCACTGTGATAGATAATGTGCTATCTTGGCGTCAATGCCGGAAGACATTATTGTGGTACGAATATTCAATGGCCTATTGATCCAGCCAGCCATGCTCTCTGAACATCTAACAGAAAGCAAGGTTTTCTTGGAGGATACTCAAGACTGTGTCTGCCTCACCCATTACATTCTCAACCGAGGAATGCTGCTCCAGCCTCGCCAGCCACACAGCCAGTACAAGAATGGTCAACCTCTCAAACCGATCCCTACATACATCTTTCCAATCCTGTTCTCTCTTCTTTAGCAACAGACCTAGAATATAATGAGAAAGCGCATGATTCGATCAATAGCCGTTGGCACAGCGGTTGTCCTGGCTACGAAGCCATCAATGGGGTCACCGGTTTCCCCTGACAAGGCCCATATCCATCTAGATATGGCAGTCAGAGGCAGTGTCGCACGTCGACAATGCGTAGCGGCAACACCAGACGTCAATCAGACCATCGTAGGTGGCCTCGGGAATCTGCAATGCACGTCCACTGCTTACAAATCTCAGATCATCAGTGATTCGTGCAATCAAAATCCGCAGAAAAGAAACTCAACTTGTGTTAGCGAATTGTCAGCATCTCCTTCAGGCACACTCAATGTTACCACAAAACCCAAATGCTGATGCAACATCCACAGAACAGCATATATCCAACAATCGGTCGCAATTTCATGCACTCATTACGCCCGCAACTATACCGATTGTATAGCTACGAAACATGATGGAGAGACGACTTGTTCGGATTCGGAGCTAGGTTATCACGACTGCTCAAAATATGTGTGAGTTTCTCGATGCACTGGTGTCTCATCTTCGTCACTCATGAGAGGGGATTACCGTGGCAATGGGACTAACGCTCACTCTTCAGATTACAGACTTATGCTTATTGCGGCTGCTACCACGGCATACCCTCGGCGATGTACGATTGCGCACATGTCGAGCTTAATATGCACCCTCGAGAAATCAGCCTCGCCACGGTCAGTCCAACAATCCTAGCAGCTACAGCCACGCGAAAAGGCCCACTCGTTCCCAGCAGCCTTGTACTAGTACCAGGCATCGGCTCTCACGATCCATCGCCTGCAAGCCTGGCTCTAGCCTCTTCTTCTGGAGCTGTATCAGACGTCCTTCCTGTTGATACAGGGGCTTCCACCCCAATCGTCTCAGTATCCCCTATCACAGCTATTGCTACACACCCGAGATTTCCAGAAGCCTTGATGGGTCCATCCACCACAGTTACTCCTCCGACTAGAATGGCCAACATTACTTCCATGCATAGAGCCCCCAGTCCAGGCGAGGGGAGACGCATGGCAACAACCACGATCAAAACGACTAGCTCCTCGCTCGTAAGAAATTGCCCCTCTACACTAACCAGCTGTCCGCCCACCTACCCCTATCTATCCACCTATACTTCGGTCTTTGTGACTACGCTGTACTACTGCGGAGACGCGAGTACAAGTTGCGCTTCCACGACCACGTACGGAGCGCCGAAGTCTGCGGCCCTTGCCACTCGCGGGAGCCCGGTGGCGCTTGTGGCAGTATTGTCGCAAAGTGGAGGTCCTGCGCCGACCGTTTCTAGCCTCCCGGCCCATGGTGAACCTGCCAATGGAGGGCTAGGATCGAGTGAGCAGCGTACGGTAATCGCACTGACCACTGTGAGTGGGAGCGTAATCACAAAATATGCCCCATGTCCCACAGGAGCGAACCCTCAGCCAAGGTCGAATGGAAGGATTGACGTTCATCCTTACACTAGAACAACCATTTCGCTAGCGTCGTTAACGACAAAGACTACGCTGGTGAGAGCACCGATAGAGACGGGACAAAGTGGGAACGGAGTTTGTGCATGCCGGGTGAGGAAGAGGAGTATCCTGGTGGGATGAACATACGGTAGATATTGCGCGGGTTGCGCTGTTTACCATCGTATTCCATTCGAAGAGCGGAGAATTCCTATCCCTTCTTAGTAGTATGAGTATCTAAGTTCCAGAGTATCTCCTACAACATAACCTCATATCCCCTTCCTACTCTCCATCCACAAAAAACCATCCCACAACCCTTTCCCCCCAAACTTCTGCCTCGTACACTATTCTATCTCATTCCACACTCAACACCACTCACCACTCACCTAACCCCACCCACAACCCCCATCCCCACAAACATTCCCAACCCCCCTTAACCTCCATATCCATATCCATACCCATACCCCCCCCCATCCTAAAAGTGTACAAACCCAGACCCCCACCCCTGAATATTCATACGATCTAACACCCTTTCTCAAATGTGATAAGGTACGGTTATATATCCACAAATATCCAACGATACCAAAGACTCAAGTCCCTACTAGAAAACCTACTATAGACGTTACAACTCCTTTATATATACGCTTTGAGAGAATGCGAGGGGATTGGTATCAAACTCAAATGTATGTATCCTCCACAAAAAACCCATAATCAATCTATATCGCAAATACACACACCATACACCCCTTTCCCACCTCGAGCTCGGCTCTCTCATGCATAGCTATAGCTATAGGTATCGCGGGCTCTTGTGGTACGATACGACAAATGCTCCTCCGACCATTCCACACGATCCATCTAGAGGGAATGAATGAAATAATGACACGACCCGCTTAGATAAAGGGGTGTACAAGTTGGGTGGTTTACTGCGAGATACAATATGGTGCTTTCGTCGTGATGAGAATGGTGATCGCACTGTACGGCTTGCATGGAATATGGTGCGATCGAGCCGTCAAACCTCCCTGAATCTACAATTGGTGATGCTCGCAACAGCTCAGAGAGCTGGAATGGAAGCTTGGATATTGGGACGGAATACTCAAGCCAACAGCTCTCATTTGTCTCTACGGAGTAGCTACGAAGCCATGAGCGACTCCCCTTCCCGTCCCGTCTCTGCCTCTCTGCACCCCCTTGCATTCACTCATCAGTCTCAGGTGCTGCTACGGCACCACTCTTGGTCAAAGCCACTCCCCCTGAAGCCCCTCCCTTCCTCCTTGTTGCTCTCGGATGGGTGATCTCACTCTTGACCCTCCGGGCGAGCGCGTAGTGTGGACCACCGAAACTCCCTCTGCTGATGCCACGGGTATGATGATGCCGCTAAATCGTAGAAATGGTAAAGCAATGGTGTCCGGCCAAGTGTCATGCTGCACCGGACGCTGGTGGAAGACGAACCCTCTAGCCGAGCGTCGTTGTTCATAGTGCAGCAAGATGCCGTGCAGATATTCCTTTAGTAGGCGAATATATCCGCGATGGTTCTTCACCCTCATTTCAAGGCATCTCCGCCCTCCATTGGAGGATGGGCTTGTTGGCCCTGCATGTTTGGATACTGCCCTTGAGGGTGATGATTATAGCTATTGCTAGGCACACGGCTTACCTGAGGAGGATAATGTGACTGTTGCTGAGGGCTCTGGCTGTAATGTGGCTGGGATGGGGTTGCGTAGTTACGCATTGGGGTAGCTATTTGTCGAGTTAGCAACGGAATGAGATTGAGACATGATAACTTACAATGTTGTGGGGGGTGCTGCGCATAGACTGGCGTGCCATACTGTTGGCCACCCATGTACATCTGCGGATTCTGCCCTTGATAGGAACCTTGATGCATCATGGGCGTTCCTCTGCCGGGACTGGGATATCCACTTGGAGGCTGAGATTGTCCGCCGTATGTGGGGATTTGACCCTGGGGAAACATATGCATCGGAGGCCCTGGTATGGCTTGCGGACCCATATAGTGCCCCTGAGAGGGATTGTGGACCATCATTGGGGCTACGAATTGCTGCCCGGGGGAATGCGGGTATGAAGGAGCCCCAGGAAATTGGCGAAAGTTTTGGTGTTGTGTAGCGCTAGGAGCCAGAGAATACGGAGGCATTTGGCCAGTGGGATAAGACATCGCAGGGCCCGCAGCTTGAGGATAAGCTAAATACGGAGGCTGCATCCTAGGCGTCGTAAGTGTCGAGGGTGCTGACGGGGATGGATGCATGCGATGTTCTTCATAAGGATGAGGAACGTTGGGGTAGATGGGAGGCTGGGGCGAAACCTGATATGGAGGCTGCTGAGGTGTCTGAACGTGAGGTATTCCCTGCGGGCCAGATTGTAGATGCGGTGGCAGCTGATGTAAGAGAGCTGGGTTGACCGGAGAGGCAGTGGGATGTTGGGGAGAAGCATCGCGTGATGCTGGTATAGGGTCTCCAAACATGTCTTTGTAATGCTTGAAGTTTTTGTCAGGATCGGTTACCTGGGTCCATGTAACAGGCGTTGCATGGGCATAGACGATGCCGCCGTTGGGAGCGTAATCCTTCACCTTGTTTTCTTTTTGCGCTCTTTCCTTGAGGCGCTTCAGAGGGTTGAATTGGTCCAGAATTGAAGGCTTCTCTCCCGGCGGCAAAGGCTTCTTGTTTCCAAAGAAGTCACTCGGACTGGGAGCTCGAGGAACAGGCCTGACATTGTTGTTAGACCTAGGGCTGGACGTGGAACTCGGGACTTCAATTGGCTTGAAAGTGCTTGCAGCAGGGTTGGGTCTGAAGTCCCTGGCGTTGGCATTGAATTTGGTGGAAACTGCTGAAGTCGGAGTCCGTACAGTGCTCGATGCCTGCGAGCTGGGAACTGGTCCAGCGTTCATCGAAGGCCTGCTCGGAGGCTTTTGTACACTATGAATAGGAAGTGGAGCTGGCACAGAGACGGGAATACCAGCTTTGTGGTGGCTGTGATTATCGGCCAAGCGGCGGCTAAGCATGCCCTGTCCATTCTGGGATGTGGGTGGGAACATGTTCGAAAATTGTTGGTGCTTATCGCGAGGCGTCACACCGGCTTGTGGGCCTCGCGGTGGGAACGCTTGGCGATGGTGCGTATGATCCTGTCGTTCAGTAGTAGCAGTGTTGGGTGGGGCTCGCGTTCCTTCAAGTTTGGACGCAGCGGCCTGTTCTCCTGTATTCGCCAAAGTCTTTGGTGGTGTGGAGATTTTTTGTTCCGCTTCGCGTTGAGCCTTTTCCACGATTTCGTGCTGCTTTGCGGTGTCCTTTGCAAGTATTGGGACAAGATCTTTTGGTACAGGTGTATGTAATTTGAAGTTGGTAGAGAATTTCTTAAGATCGTTAAGCTTAATGGCTTTATCGTGATTGACCCGTTTGCGACGGTCTTCCGCGACTCGACTCTTCTCAAAGTTGGCGAATTTCTGGAATGCATCTCTAACCTCTGTCTCAACATTGGCTGTAGCGTTAGGTGTAGGCGCAATGGAAACATCAGTAGGGCGTGAATTGGGAGCAGCAGCTACATTGGGTGTTGTGGCTTCTTTAGCAGATTCGCGATTCACTTCTGGTGAAGTAGTTTTCTCGGTCTTTGCATTCACAGTGTTGGTCTCGGGCGCCTTGGACGGTATTGCAATTCGCTCTTGCGAACTCACGTCCGCATGAGCAATCTGAGAAGATATGATTGCTGGGTCTACTGGTGCACCTGCAACAGTTGGCTTGCCAGTTGGTGGACGCCGAGCCGGTGGCATGTATCTGTTTGCTTGGCTTGACTGAAGAGGTGGGTAATCTGATCCATGACGACGGACACCGCTGTATCTAAACGACATCAGTAAGATTAATGCGATAAGTAGAGTGAAGTTCAATTACTTGTCCTCCTCATCAAGCTCGCCATCCTCGTTGATCATACCCCGCTCTTCTCGAATGTGGGCGCTATTCGTGGAAGACGATTCGATCTCTCGTGCAATACGTTGAGCTCTAGCCTCACGCTCGCGATATGAGGGGTTGGATCTGTCAATGGTGGTGGTGTATATGTTCTCGTCGTAATCGGTCTTCAAGCCGAAGAGCTTTTCATTAGCTTTGAATTGATCCCATTCACCTGACGGTGTCGAGGCCTCAAGGGAAAGATCAACGTCACTTTCTGCAGACGGAGCCCAGCGTTGGAGCTGTCGCTCTCGAACAGCCAGATTGCCAGATATGTCGGCATCGGTACGGAGACCTACCGCAGATCCTACAAGACCTATTAGCAATGTCATGGCTAAGTGTCGCCAGCTACTTGCCATTCTGTAGCTTCTCCTGAGGACCAGTTTCCAACCCGTCAATGGTAAGAACGCAGACATCTTTGATGTCGAAAGACATAGCATGATCCACGCCAACACCCACGAAGGCTTCGGCATCGGCTTTGACCCCATTGACCTCACTTTTACCAGCGGACATGACCCGCTGCACCATCTTCATGAGATATGCAGAGTCATTGATTTCTAACGATGCTCCAAAGAAGATCCCAGTGAAAGCATCCCCATTCCTTGTTTTTATCATGGCGGTGTGACCCTAAATCAGCGTAAATGCGTCAGTTGGAACCTAGTCTACCTTAACTTGCCAGCGCTTACCATGGACTTTCCCAGCAGGTTAAGCATGCGATTTCTCTCTTCCTCGCCTGAGTCTTGGCTCATATTTGTCTTCATGGTGTTGCTCCTGGGCTGGGGACTTGCACCGTTCTGTTGGCCAGGTGTGCTGGACCTCTGTGTGATTGGATTCATTCCCGTCCAAGCTTTTGGAGGTACGTTACGTCTATATCTCCAACGTTAGTCTCAACGTTTCAAATTGTACAAGTCGCACGGGACCTTGTCGAAACGGAAGACATGAATCAAAAGAGATAACGAATGTAGAGGGTACATTGCGGAGCTTGAATGCGTGCGCAATGCTGATCGCAATGAATGGAGGGGTGAGTCTCTTACCGTTGAGCGCCCTCACTGACATTTCCAGCCTGTTTCCGATTGGTGTCTGTACCCTTGGCGCCAGTGGGAGCAGGTTTCGGCTGCTGTTGCTTGCCCGTATTTTGAATTGGCATCGTCGGATTGCCTTCTACACTGGGACCACCATTCACCATTGTGGTGGCCATTGGTACAAGTGAAACAGAGTCGGTGCCCGACAACTACCAGATCTGTCCACCCCCAACGTAAAACGTGCTGCTGAAATGTCGTGCAACACTCTTCCGTGGCAACGAGAAAACCTCGATGAGTCGGTCACAGCCCTAGCATCTGCTGCGGATGACCGCTGACATCAATTGGGCAGGCAAGTGCTTAGGGAGTGATGTTGAATGATAGTAGAAAATTGGGGGGACGAGCTAAAGAGCGGAAAGACCCAGAGCCTCATTAGCCGGCGCTGGGGTAGTTCTATCGGGAGGGAAAGGGTCCGCTAAGGTAGCAGATAGAACTATAGGCTATTGCCAATTAAGAGTCAGCAATATATATCTTACTATCCAGCTCGGACGTTTCCAAGATGACACCTTCGAAGATAAGGTGACTTAGTGTTACGAAGGTGAGGCGTTCACCTATCTTACCGTGCTTACCTTACTCAACTTGAGTGAAGCGCACTTTAATACGCGACCACACTAAACCAGATCCGAGGCCGTATTTCGGAGAGGACCGCGGGTAAGTGGTTGAACAAAGTGTACGGTATTAAGGAATATCATTTCATCTCCCGATCCCGTAACCCATGAAATCAATCTCATTACTACAGGATCGCGCGTCGACATCGGAGGAGTTGGTCTCAGAAGACCATGACAAGCATGCAAGCTCCCTCGAACTCACAACGCTCGATGCAGAGGAGGTCACCCGCTGTTGAGCCACCAAATCCGGCTCCACCAGCAGCCAGCTCATCCCAGGCACAGCCAGGTGCTCGCACATCATCGTCTTCTTCGAGATCATCCACATACAGACGCCAGAACGTAAGTGACCTGGGTTCCAATGAGAGAGAGGCACAGGCGTCTTCAATCGTGCAATGCTAATCATCCATCTCATCTCTAGCCTGGGCAACAGCTTTCTCAGATTGAAAAGAGCGTAACTCATCTTCTGATAGCCACTAAGCAACTTCTCGAAACACTCACTCAATGGTCCCGACACACAGCCACTGAAGGGGAGGTCTCCGATGTTTACGTCCGTCTGGGATATGAATTCAATATTGCGTGTCGTGCATTTAATGGAATTGGGGTGGATACTTCCGATCTGGGACCAGTGCCAGAACTACTGCGAGCAATTTTGGAAGAAACCCTGAGTCAAGAGGCAAGTTCGGCCAGCCTGGACAGGTTCTTACCCCGAATTCGAGACATCATCATTACCTTGCTTCATGGCTTGAAAAGGAAGCAACAAAAGTTGAGGGCGAAGCAAACCAGAGATAATGCTTCAGCTGGAGGGGTGGGTATTGGTCCTTCGGGGAGTTCGAGTAGCCTGAATACCGGCTTGACGCAAATGCTGGAAGACGTTCCGTCAAAAAGATCGACTGGGCGTGGGTCGTCACAGCGGACTGGCAGCGGCGGGAGTACTCTGATTGGGGAAATGATGGGTGGAGAATCAGTGGATGGAGAAGAGCAAGGTGTGCCTCCTCGTTACTCCTCTTTTCAACCTACACGCCACAACAGTGGCGGTCCATCAGAAAACTACAATCAGATATCGAATCGCGAGCATCAAAGACAATTGCCGGGATCTCTGTCAGACTCTTCGTTCTCAAGCACTACCTCGCAGTCCACTTCCGTTCTGTCTCCGCCTTCCGATGGTGAGTCACTCTCAGTCCACCAAATACCATTGATCCATAGACCCCCTTCGCAAAGGGACAGTGGATCGAGCATGCAACCCCCTCCTCGACCTCCACCTAAGCAACAAGACGCTCTGGCTGCGCTACAAAGAGGTGGAGATCTGGAACGACGAGCCTCTAGGCGGTATTCAGCTTATCAGATATCGAAACATCTTGGCGCTTCCCCTAATGGCGTGCCCATGCTGCCCCCAGCTCAGAACTCTCCCATACCTAATCGAGGCAGAGATGTCCGAGAGTCAATGAACGCTGTCCGAATACGAGGATCGGGAATACTAAGTCGGAAGCAATCTTCTCATCGTGCCGGAACGCCTTCACCTGTCAGACAGAACGTATTGGCTAATAGAATATCCGAGGAGCGTAGCCTCGATAACGATGCCAGCTATACTCGACCCCAAGTCGATACAGTACACCATGAAGGCCTCATCTCGACGGATGAAAGCCCTAATAGTGATCGCCCCAAGATGGGGGCTACTCTGAGTAGCCCGAATGACGGACTCCAAGCATACAGCTCTACGGATGCTGTGGATGTGGAGCCCAGCAAACGTACTCAACTTACAACGGCAGATCAAAGAAGTATCTCGCCACAATCCACAGAAGACAGTCAGACGGGCCAACAATTTGTGCCGGAGCAATCGCCCCAGCCGGGTAAAGAACTGACTCTCTTCTTACAATATAAGTCGAAGATCAAGAAATTCGTCCTCCCGGAAGGATCGAGTGATTTATCAGTGGCCAGGCTACAGCTTGCATTTATTGAAAAGTTTGCATGGAACACTCATAACAATGGCAATGATCTACCAGAGATCTACATACAGGACCCGGTCTCGGGCGTCCGTCATGAATTGGAAGACCTCCGTGACGTGAAGGATCGATCTGTGCTTGTGCTGAATATCGAAGTTCTTGATGAGGTCAAGAAGCATATTGACGAAGGCATGGGTGGTTTACGAAAAATGGTGGAGGGGGTCCGCACTGCTGTTGACAGTCAGCAGAGAGCTCTACAGCAAGTCTCTGAGCGGCAACAAGACACAGGAGAAATGGCACGCACGCCTGTAACTACTAAAGCACCTCCATCGGCGGTACCGACATTTGAGAAGCCAAGAATGAATGGGGTTCGATCATTGACCTCTCCAAAGGCTATGGCCTTCAAATCGCCAGCTGGGCAAATCGCAGGTATCCAAGATCTACGTCAAGATCTTGCAATGGTCCGCCAATCCTTTACATCTTTAGTGTCTGAAATGAACACATCAATGTCTACCGTACAATCAAGCGCTTCTTCAATTAAGACGATGGCCATCGAAGGCGTCGTGCCGAGCCTAGACGCCTCGACCGGCCGCTCTTACGTTAACACAGGTAAGAAGACGCTAGGTGAAGAGTCCGAGCAGATCGTCAATCGTGTGGATGATCTCCAAGACACTGTCGAAGACCTCCGCAAAGACGTAGTCTTGCGCGGTGTTCGGCCGTTGCCCCGTCAATTAGAGACAGTCAGTAAGAGCATTAGCTCCGCAACAGCAGATCTCAAAAAGATGCAAGAATTTCTCCGACGCGAGAAGCCAGTGTGGACAAGGATATGGGAGAAGGAGCTCGAGCTTGTGTGCACTGACCGAGATCTGCTGACAATGCAGGAAGAGCTTGCAGCTGACCTTGAGGACGATTTGGATAAAGCTACACAAACCTTCGCGCTGGTTGAACAGGCCACTAAGCAACAAAATCTACAGACCACCCAAGGTAATGGGGTTGCCCTCCGTAGCACATCGAAAGGCTTAGCCTCCATTGCGTCCGATCAAGATATTGATCCTAGGAAGGCTAAAGACGGCGTGCTGGGTGAAGTCAGAGCTCTACAACCCAACCATGAAACAAGACTCGAGGCCATTGAACGAGCAGAGAAGGCCAGGTTGAGGGAGCTAGAAACTCGACAAGAGGGCGAATTCACAAAGGAAGTCGCCTCTTTTGTGGAGGAAGGGAGGTTGAAGAAGAGTGGCGGTGTCGAGGAGGCAGAAAGGCTTCGCAAGGCAAGGGACGAGAAGAACATGAGAGAGGCATTCGGGTTACAACAAGAAAGGGCTGAGAGCAAAGGCAAGAGGACTGAGAACGCGCCATCAGCACCCGAACAGGCATCCGAACAAGAAGATGCCGTACTTCAGGATGACGAGGGGTTGACGAATCGACGAGATGATGTGGAAGAGGTAGACGAGGTCCCCGAATTGCAGAGCCAAACGAAGCATGTTGAAGATGGTGAGCGTGCCTTGTGACTTTGAGAGATCAACGCTCATGAATTTGTAGAGTCACCTTTGAGACGCACATCCTGGCTCCCTGCTATATTCACGTCATGAGTCTTTGGATGGCGTTTGCACAGTCTTGCTTCCCATCGATCTTGGTATTGCCTTCATTCGCTGGGCCTCTTGAGCGAGGCGTACGATTGTAATATAGCGTTCATACCCAGACTCTTTGCGAGCAACATTCGGCAGTATGAAGAAGCCGCATGGAAGATACATTGTAAGCTTTGTGCTTGATATGACAATCATCGGTATATTTCCGAAGCCAGAATTACAAAGTGATCTCCTGATTGAGGTTGATCTTTGCAACAGATGAACGCGATATAGTGAACTTCCCCCTAAAGTAACGTGTTTCATTGCTCCATGAGGAAGGGAATTAGCCAGCCCGGATTTGGGGGCATATTGGTCTAAAAGGCGAAGGCTAAGGGCAGGAAAGTCGTTGTGAAAGGGGTGGCAGATAACGGACGTTTTACGATGCCAGGGAAACCGGAGTGCGGGCTTGGCGGCCAGCCCGTGAATTCAGGCCAGCCTCCTCCAGCAAGAAACCTGTTGGCTGTTGCCAACAACATGACAATATTTACGACTTCATGATGAGTACTTTCTTTTCTGGTAACAGTCCTTGTCACGTTCCACATCAACTCTTTCTTTTGAACATACGTATACATACAGCGACTTTACGGATTGCCCGCAATCTCGAACACCCAAGCCTGTACTACTTGGATTTCATCAATCTTTTCGCCAGCTGACATTTGTATACATTCTGACACAGCCATAGGAGATAGCTCTCAATGGTTCTTCTAGCCGAAGTACAGCTCGTGCCTGCTTCACTGCTCGTTCTTCTGGCGATAACACCATTCCTGTCTGGAGCTCTAGACTTGCCATGGCCGCTCAATGTCCCCGGATTCGCGCACAATCGTCGGAGAGAAGGCAGTCTAGTTGACAAAAACCTTATAAATCAGAACACGATGGCAGAACAGGTGACTGTGGCCCTTCGGAAGATGAGTGGGGATGAGGGTGAAATGTTCTTTCCCGATTACTGGAGTTTTGGGGCAGGTTTTGGGGACAGCTCGGAAGCAAAGCTTGAGAAGAGAAAGCCCACACTACGCGCACTGGACCGCCTAGTCGGGGGTGAACTATCGGGAATCCCAGCCAATGCCAGCGTGATTCATCCATTGCAAGCTCCATTCGCCCTCCACACGTTCGAGCATTTGCACGGCCAACCGCGAAGAGCTCGGATGCTCAAAACCCCCGAGGAAATCTTTTCCCTCGACCAGCGCGATTTCAAATGTCCTGGCAATACAGTCATTTGCAGTTCTATCAATCGACCAAATAGCTGCTGCCCCATGGGATCAATTTGCCAACTCATTACCAACTCAGGATCTGGAGATGTGGGATGTTGCGGAGAAGGACAAATATGTGGAGGGCAGGTATCCGGCTGTCCAGCCGGCGACACAAGCTGCCCCAACGCTGCTGGTGGAGGATGCTGCGTCTCGGGATACACGTGTTCTGGAGTCGGCTGCGTCGTGAGCTCCACCGTAGTCACCACAGTCCAGCCCGTCGTCACTTTCTATCCACCCAGCAGTTCCACCACCTCATCATCAGCTGTGGCCAACGCACCTCCCATCCCCGCGACCGTCAATACAGACGCTACGACAGCCACCTCCACAATCACAGCCGTAACATCAGTGACCTCCACGTTGACTGCATCCTCCTCTCCCATCACCACTTCCTCCACCCTCTCATCTACCACCCCAAAACCCACAACCACCACATCTGCCACCGCAGTCCTTCCGCTCCGCCCTACCTCCTCCACAGTCCCCACCACTACAACAACCGCCGCCCCCACCACAATAACAGCCTCTCAATGCCCGACAGGGTTCTATCAATGCAGCGCCTACGATCACGCCGGCTGTTGCCGCGTCGGCCGGGACTGCGGCCTCACATCCTGCCCCGCACAATTTTCCACCCTTGCAATCAACTCCAACGGCGTGACGGTAGCGGTCGTGCCAAGCGGAACAGGAGGTGCGGCTTTGGGGGCAGGCGCATGTGCATTGGGATGGTTCAGTTGCGCGAGTGGACAGGGTGGGGGCTGTTGTCCTAGTGGGTATGCTTGTGGGACGAGCTGCACGGCCACGGGCGTGGTCGTGCAGGGAGGGAGTACGGGGACGGCACAGGTGGCGAAGAACAATCGTGCGGGGACGATTGAAATGGAATGGCGGGTCTTGATGGGTAGCTGGAGTCTGGCGATCTTACTGCTATTGTGTTGATGGTATGGGTGGGTATCTTTGCATTGGGAAAGCGTGGAGGATATGAATGCATAGCGAAGGTGTACGGCATGCGATTTAGAAGCATGGATTATGATACCCCATTTTGAGCAGTAATAGATGGTTATATGTGTTTATTCCACCTACAGAAATCTTCCTCGGTCAAAGTTAGTCGTCAGAGTTGCAAACTGCACAAGCTCATTGACGCCCCATAGCATCTTCTTACTTTATTGGTAGGTATCGTGGAAGTGATGGATCGCTGATAGGTTTGAAAAATCAGTCCATCGATGCGGAAGCAGGAGGTGGACCTGCACTTGGCTTGGGGAGAGCGGATTAAACATGAATGTTGAAGCTTGCCACTGGATCAGGGTATTCGGGCTTCAAGTGCCTAGATTAACTATCCAAAGTATGAGGTGTTACATGCCTTCGTCTGCTATTCCATACATTCGTATACCACAATATATACATACCCTACATGCCGTTGCCGCAGTACATAAGCTTCATCTCATGCCATATCTCACAGCTTGCTCTTAAAGGTGTTTCTTTCGTCCTTCTTGATCAAAACATCGCTGTGGGGATAAGGATCGACCGTTAAAGCATTCAGCGGATTCATCTCGCTCGCTCGCTCGAACATATCCTCATATACCTTCCCATCAAACCTGCCAAGACTGCTATCGAGCTGCCAATCGGGAAAATGCCACGCGTCTACCAACCGCACAGCATGCGGTCTGATTTCCTCAAGTAGCTTCATCACAGCCTTGGTCCTGGCGAGTTGGATCTGACGTACCGTTACAGCGCTCGACGAGAAGAATTCCGAGGCTTCCCGCTCGAGTGTATGAAGAGCGTAGAGTCGGAACAGCTTTTGCATCAGAGTGATAGTCTCCGGGTCAAGTTCAGAGGCCATCGCTTTGGAACGGAGGGCTTCGTAAAAGTTCTTGACGACGAGATACTGCGAATGAGCGGTACTCAGTCGCCAGAAATCGACGAGCAAGCTGTTCCAGCTATTCTTGTCTTCATCCCGATGCTTGAGCGCTTCAAAGGTCAGAAAGGAAGCTCGCCAGGCGAAAGCGGCTACAATATCTTCGTCCCGGTCCAGAACGTCGAATGCAGCGCCCATGTCTCGTCTTTCGAGGAAGTAGCTGAAGATTCGAGTGGTATCGTTTCCCGAAGCCTTCCCACTGAGGACGGACCGCGCAGATTTTAGCAAATACCTTGCCACTTGTTGGGTCAACATGTAGTTGTCCCCTTCCCAGGTCGTTGTAGGGAGATAATCCGCATACCAGGAGCCGATCCCGGAAAAGCTACTATAGCCATGGCCACCACAAGCTCTTCTGCAGACTTCGAGGCCTTCGGCTGCGGTGGTACTTGCCAAAGCCTTGAGACCACAGGACGTGGCATGTAAGTCAGCCAACAAATCGGTGCTAGGGAAAAGCTCCTCGGGGCTAGGACCACGACCCGTGTGCCCAACCTTTCCAACATCTGCGGCCATCTTGTCTTGATTTTCTTGATACAGCGCCATCATCCCCCTACCTGTGAAATGCAAAGCGAAAGTAGCAGCAAGTAGAGGCAACAGCCGAACTTGGACCATTGTATAATTTAGGACCTGGTTCTCTCCGGTGTCTTCTTTTGAGTCCCTATCCTGGAATTGCCGTCTGACGGCGGCATATCTGGTCGCTATCGTGACTCCACGGGCAAGCACACCTCCTGATTGGAGGACTATAGTGCTTCGTACCCATGTCAAAGTTCCATACACGAGAGAGGCTGACGCGGGCTTCACGTATCTGTTGGTCTTGGGATCGACGCTGGAAAATTTCGCCAGCATGTTTATATGGGGGACTTTGACATGGTTGAGAAGCAGGAATCCATTGTCCATCGTATTGTATCCGAACTTGGGTCCAATATCACCAACGTGAATATTCTCAAGTGGCTCATGTGTCTGCAGGTCTCGGATCTGTACAACGAATGGGTGGGGTCCGTAATGTTTGCCATGAATGATCAGCTGAGCCATTACCACGGCGTGGTTCGCCGTTCGTCCCATGGATCCAATCCACCATTTAGACGCGGTAAGATGTGGCGAGTGGATAGTGAACGTTTTGTCGTCCGGGTTCCAAGTCGCTGTTGTTTCCAGGCCTCGAACGTTTGAACCATGACCCAATTCTGTCTGCGCGTAACATCCAATGTACTCATAATTTTCAGCTTTCCGAAGAAACCTCTCATGCTGCTCTGGAGTTCCTTGGTCTCTCAGTGTAATCTGCAGATAGCATCAGCATACAGTAAATCAGGAAGGTGAGGAACAGCGGCGAACTAGAAACATGCTGGCATGGAGCCCGTACGGCCCTGGCTCACTGATCAGCTCCGAAGCCAGGATATATTCGTCTTGAGACCATTGATTCTCCACGGCCAATTGACGCATGCGCTTTGCCCGGGCAAGGGCCGTTTGAAACCTGTCTTCTCGACCAGCGAAGTAATTCTGGGATTTGTCGAATACCTTTTCGTTCTTGAGAATCTTCAAAATGTTATCTTGTCGAGTAAGGACTTCTTTCGTGAAGAGAAACTCCGAAAGCTTTTCGACAGGCACCTTCGATTGAGCCCGTTCCTGACTGAGAAGCTCCGAGCCCTGAGGGCCTGAGGGCGTCAGCTTCTTGACCCATGACGGTGCCATTGTAATATATATGACTCTGCGATTGAAAGGCCCTTGACTTGAGAGGTATTTCCCTTCGTCCCTCAGATGGAGGAGCGTGCTCTTATAAGAAGCACAGATCCTGGGGAAGTTGATGACCATGACACCAAACAGCCGAGGTCCCGGCGTATCTAACCCTAAGCTAAGCCGTTTGGGGGACATATCGGAGACAAACATTCCCGCTTACCTTCACCTGCCGGGGCGCGCATTTAGGTACAGTTCTCTGGTACCATCGTAAGGTGCTCTGATATGTTTCATCTCTTGCATCCCTTTGAAAGCAATATGAAGTCCGCTGTGTAACAATCTGCTCCCTGGCTCTCGAAGCTTTGCGGTGTAGTGTAACAGCAATTCCATCAAATGGTGCTCTTGCCCATGGTATTAATCGAATGCTCGATCTAGAAGGAGCTTTCGATGATGAAAGTGTTCTTTTTGCTTCACTGAACTCCTGTCTGGTAGAACTGCATCTGCAAAACGTTGTCACCATCCCCTATTACCTTGAGCTCGGCAATGGCCCGATACCCTTATCCTATCCATCAACATCCATTCTTGAATAATGCTCGTTGTTGTAAACCTCTTACTTCTCATGGCCCCTCTGGCAGTGCTAGCTGCGCCAGTTGAGAACCACTCGAGCCCTTACCGTATCACCGGGCCCAGTGCCATTTCCCAAGACCCCCCTCCCATCTGCCATCGCCGCGGGCGGCACCATGGACACCTTACGTTTCGTCTTGCTCGCTTGGATACTCGTTGTGGAATGTCTAACCAGAGAGACAGCTCCGCAAACAAGCACACTCATTGTCGGAGTAGCAAGTCATGCCTCGAATCCCAAAAGGCAGCAAATATGGTCGCGAGCAGATGGATTGCGTAGAAGCGATGTAGAAAATGATTCTGTTGCATGTCAATATAAGCGTGCACTGGGCCACCAGGAGGATGTTGCGAGTTCCCCGCCTCCATCCACTGAGTATTTCCTACCACTAATACCCTGCTATAGGAGAGCTGCTCTGCACCAGAAAAACCTCGCAGCAGCTCTGCGCAAAAGCTATGCAGCGCCATCTGTTGCCTGCATGAGCCGCTCCGCTTAAGAACGCTTGTTCGATGTCCGAAGCCACCTATCGAGTGTCCAGAAGTGGCGTGCTGTTCGCTTGACTTTCGAACAGCTCTCACATCAGACACGTGTCCTCAACATCGTCGTAAGACGCTAGCAATAACGTCTGAGCTTCGGGGTGCTCCTTTGAGACCACTAGCCAGATGGCATGGCCAGACCTTTGCAGGAGCCAGACCACAAGGCCCCCTCCTAGAGAATGCTATTGTCATGGAAGGAAAAATCCTACTCGTTGAAATATACCCTGAATCATGCACTGCTTGGATTAGACCGATTGGTGAATCAGAAGCGGCCAGCCAGGCAAAAGAGCACTGGGATATCAATTTGGGACAGAAAAGAAATCGAAGACTACCATGTCTTGCCCTCGGCTTGATGATAATCACTGTCATCATGGTGGCTCTGTAAATCCCGGGAACGAGTAAGCTTGTCAATAAATCTCGCAATACAGATAGTGAACACTCAAACTCTGTTAACGATTCAAGTTGCCAACCCACTATTCTTTCTAAATGACACCTTCTCAACACCTACGGTCTCGATCCCATTAGGATCGGTCTTTAATTGATACACATACAATACTAGTACATCTCCTTGCACCTAGATCGCTTGTTAGGTCTCTCTCAATTTGTGAACCACAGTTTTCCACTCACATCCATTAGGCAAAAACTCGGAACAGGCTCCTCCCCTTCAGCCCACCAGCCTGTACCCAACGCTCCGGTCGCACTCCCCGGATTGACGAAGAATTTCCCCTCTAACTCGTATGCCTCAAATTTGTGTGTTCCTCCCCATAGCAGAACGTCCACGTCCATGTGCCGGGCTGCTATGAGCAAGCTGTCCGCATCGCCGGGTGGTATTATAGTATGCCCATGTGTAAAGCCAATCCGGAGAGAGCCATGATTGACTACTTTGGAGAGAGCGAGATTGGGGGCCTCGACATCGAAATCGCCTTTCACTATTTGCAAGTCTGGTGCTATGCCGCGAAGGAAGTCGTAGGTCTCTTTGTCAGTGAGATTTCCCAAGCACAGAATTTGGCCGATCTTATTGGGGGCGAGAAGTTTCTTGAACTGTGGTGGCTTCTTAGTAAGGTGCTCAAGAGGCATGTAGACACAAAGAGTAGTTGCAAGTCATACCTTTGCCGGTATATCCTACAGTTCACATCAGCCCAAAATCGTCCAACGGCTGCAATGCACTCATACCGGCGCGCGGTCTGGTATGAACAGGTCACCGATGACTAAAACGAGTCTTGAGGCCATCACTGTGGGTTACTCTACTCATTGAGCCCTCTTCAGCTTGCTGTGCTTCACTTTCGCTTAGAAGAGCTGCCTGCTTGCACTCGGAGCTAGGAATTTAATCTTGGCCAATGAGGCCTATTCTCAGTGGTTCATTAGGCTTGAATGTATCGGAGGTGAAGGTGCTCTGTCCCAGGCGATTCGCTGTTATTGCGGACAATTGCTACGACTCAAGTGGAGCAACCCGAGGGTCCGAGAATCCCTGCCGCGAATCTTTTTGTGGGGAAATTGAACATACAAGCATTACAGTAAGAACGCTCCTAGTCTTCGCATCAATCGATATTCAGAATGACTAATGACTTGTTTCTTGCAGAGATACATCAAGGCTCTACCTGTTTCGGAGGTACGCGTATCTCTACAGCGCTTTATAGGACTAGACGTCATCTCCGCTCACAGACTTCCCTCCCTCCTCTGCCGAAGACCCCTCTCCTCGTTCACCCTGGCTCCCCCACGTTCGAGACTATCTCTCATCTCGAGGCACCTTGAACAAGCATTGCCAGAAATAAACACTCCGTTCTCTACAGAAAGACTTTCGACAGATCAGGACGATATTGACTATACCCCAAGAAAACGAGATCCTCCCAAGCCGGCCTCGCCAAAAGAAAAGAATAAGATGTCCAACCAACCAGAGCACCCGGCTCTGCTCATCCCGGGGCCAATCGAATTTGACGACGATGTACTCCAATCTATGGGGCATTTCAGGTGCGCTGAATTGCCACGGACTGGCGATGGGCAACCTACTGACCCTCCTCTAGTCAGAGTCATGTCGGTGCTCCCTTCGTTGCTACTTTTGGCGAGACACTTTCAATGCTTCGAAAGCTCCTTCAAACATCAGATCCTGCCTCCCAACCTTTCGTGATCTCCGGCAGTGGCACTCTTGGGTGGGATCTAGTTGCAGCAAACCTAGCCGAGAGGGATGAAGAGGTCCTTGTCCTGCACACGGGCTATTTTGCCGACTCGTTCGCCGATTGTTTCGAAACCTACGGTGTCAAGGCCACCCAGCTGAAAGCGCCAATTGGTGATCGGCCGCAGCTTCCGGAGGTGGAAAATGCGTTGAAGGAAAAGAAGTACAAGCTGATAGCAGTCACACATGTAGACACCTCTACAGGTGTTTTGAGTGAGATTAAGGCGCTCTCAGAGATGGTGCATCGGGTCAGCCCTAAGACTCTCGTAGTAGTCGATGGTGTATGCAGTGTGGGCTGCGAAGAAATTGCCTTTGACGAATGGGGTATCGATGTGGTGTTGACTGCCAGTCAAAAGGCCATTGGTTGCCCGCCAGGTCTGTCAATATCTATGTATTCTGGACGTGCTATGGAAGTATTCAAGAACCGAAAGACGCCGCCGTCGTCCTACTTTGCTTCTTTCAAGAACTGGCTGCCAAGTATGCACCGTGACCAAGACTATGATTTATGAGCTCGTACTGATAAAGATTCTCCAGTAATGCAAAATTATGAGGCAAAGAAAGCCTCTTACTTCGCCACCCCTCCGACGCAACTCATCAATGCCCTCCACACCGCTCTGACCCAGATTCTTTCCAGACCGCTCAGCGAACGTTTTGCTGCGCACCGTGAAGCGTCGCAGCGGATTAAGTCAACGGTAACCTCGTACGGTTTGAAACAACTGGCGACTAAGCCAGAAAATCAGGCAAACGGTATGACAGCGATGTATCTGCCAGCTGGCGTCACAGCGCCAGAAATACTACCCAATATTCTTAAGAAAGGCGTTATCTTTGCAGGTGGATTACACAAAGAAATTGCGGCCAAGTATTTTCGCTTCGGCCATATGGGAGTCTCTGTAATGGACCCTAAGAGGGACGATATTGATAGGGCATTGAGAGCACTGAAGGAGGGTTTAGGTGATGTTGGCGTTAAGATCTAGTAAAATTTTCCTGCAAAAGCAGGCAACTAGCATTATCAAACCCACCCCATCTACCTCTGCGTTTCAATAGCTATGGAAGCCTCCAGACGGTATAACGCTCTTTCGCTGGCGAACCCCAAATTCTTGCCTTAGTCCATTCTGGGTATTTTGGGATAGTAATGAATGTTCTTCGCGAGCAACAGATGTAGGTGATAAGGAGGGTAAGGTCGAAAATGACTCCCACGCCTGCTGCCCATTTAACTGGGTCCTTTTTTCCCTGGAAGAAAGCGAATGCTGAAATGATTCCGGCAATGGAGGTAATAACGTAACCCGCCATCGGTGTATAAAGCTAGATATTACGGTTCTAAGCTATTCTTATTAGGAAGAAGCGATAAAATAGGGTATAGAATATACACGGCCATATTTTAAATCTTGAAGATGGTTGAAAAGCGGGCTTCCGATTGAACTGTATATAGCTTGGAATCTCTCTTCTGAAGCCTGGAACAAAGCAGGTCCATTGAACGGGAATTCCTAAGCCATCTCTAGACTTTTAGTATCTGACAGACAGAGCTTTGATTTAAAAGTATTCTTTTAAGAAGATCTCGACATCTTATGGTGTTGCATAGTAGTCTGGGACTGGAGGAGGCTCTAGGAGGACGGCTAAGGTAGCCTGAGCGGTCGGATTCGCCATCTTCATTTGAAGTTAGCTAAAGCCGTAATGGAGGATGGCATACATACTACTGATTTTGCAATAGAGGATAATACAAGGTATTGATGGAATATATATATATATATATGTATCAGGGTGTTGATGGGCTAGGCCGGAAAGCTGTTATTGTACTTGGTGAGTGAGCGCGGGGGTACATTTTTTGACGTCTAAGCCGTTTCTGGCAATGCCACTCGTGATGGGTAACGACGTCTGCTGTCGGCATCGAGACCTCATGCACACCATTCTGTTCCACAAGTGGTGATAGAGCCTTACGAACTCATCTCCTTCGTTTTACCTGTGAGAGAATGTATGCCAGTCTGCAATCACGGCGCCACCAGGTTATGAGCTCGCCGATATGGCAGATGGTGATGATGAAGCTGCGAACGCCCCCTTGATCCACCATGACGATGAAAATGATGTACCGAGTCATCGTGAGACTATACACTTGCAAGAGGGAGATCCAACATCACCAAGTGCCTTTGTATGGGCGCTCACCTTCACAGCCGGTATCAGTGGCTTGTTGTTTGGTTATGAGTACAACCATCACCTTCCATTCATCTCAAACGGTACTCATCACTCTCTAGCACCGGTGTCATCTCTTCGACCCTCGTCTCCATCGAAAGCGATCTTGGTCGACCGCTAAGCACCATCGACAAAGGTCTAATCACATCCTGTACGAGCCTTGGCGCTCTAATCGCAAGCCCTGTTACAGGCATATTGGCAGACAAACTCGGGCGAAAACCCATCATACTGGTAGCAGATCTCCTCTTTATCGTTGGTGCTCTATGGCAAGCCGCAACAGCAAGCGTAGCTGGTATGGTCGTAGGAAGGACAATCGTCGGGTTCGCAGTGGGGGGAGCTAGTCTGGTTGTGCCTCTTTACATCTCCGAGCTCTCACCTTCGGCTTTCCGTGGTAAATTGGTCACGCTGAGCGTCCTCTTCATTACGATCGGCCAGGTGATCTCGTATCTCATCGGGTATGCCCTATCAATGCGATCTGGTGGCTGGAGGTGGATGGTGGGGTTGGGTGCCATACCGGCTTTACTTCAATTCGGCCTCATGATTATGCTGCCGGAAAGTCCCAGATGGTTGGTCAGGGCGGGAAGTGTTTCCGAAGCTCGGAAGATTCTTCAAAATGTCTATGCTGCCGGAAAGGATGCTATGGTCGAGGAAGTGCTACGTGCCATTAAGAGCGAAGTATCTGATGAAGAGGCTACTAGCGATGATATCTCTACCGCTATGACTGGTAACAAAGTTCAGAAATGGTCAACTCGCATCCGCAAGAGAACCGCCGAACTACTCCACATTGGAGCCAACAGAAGGGCATTGACAATTGCGTGCCTGCTGCAGGGCCTACAACAACTGTGCGGTTTCGTACGTCAACTCCTCTCTCTATCTCTCTATTCTGCGTTGGAACATGGGGCTGACCATGTCTATATAGAACTCATTGATGTATTTCTCCGCCACCATATTTTCCCTCCTAGGATTCACCTCCCCAACTCTAACCTCGCTCTCGATCGCACTCACAAATTTCATCTGTACCCTCATCGCCCTCCTCATCATCGACACCGTCGGTCGCCGAAAGCTCCTACTCCTCTCAATTCCAGTAATGGTCGCAGGCCTGCTCACCTGTTCGATCGCATACGCATCCCTCGGCCGTCCGAATTGGGACGCGCAGCCATCCCCCTCCTCCGACGTCGTACCCGATCCTCGCAATCCCTGGCCAATCGTCGTCCTAATAGCCATGGTCATCTACGTCTGCGGCTACGCCATCGGTCTTGGAAACATAGCGTGGCAGCAAAGCGAGCTGTTTCCGCTCTCCGTACGCTCGCTTGGCTCGGGGTTGGCGACCGCGACGAACTGGGGGTGTAATTTTATTGTGGGGCTGACGTTTTTGCCGATGATGCAGTTTCTTACTCCGGCGTGGACGTTTGCGGTTTATGCGGGGGTTTGTGCGGTGGGGTGGGTGGGGGCTTGGATGATTTATCCGGAGACGAGGGGGTTGGGGTTGGAGGACGTGAGGGGGTTGTTGGGGGAGGGGTATGGTGTTGAGGAGAGTTTGAGGAGGGGGAAGGTTGCGGGAGCTTGAATCATTTTCCGTTTCGTAGTGATAGGATGTGATTAGAGGAAGTTGTTTGATTTTATGAATTTGTGTTTACTGACGCCATTTCTGTTGGAGAGTGATCTGCACGACTGGCTGTAGGTGATAAAGGTGCCCATCAATACAGTATCCTTTGCATATTAACTGGATCTATGAATAGCTTCCAGCCCCTTCATTATGTACGTAATCCCATATATACCTCATCCCCTCCACTCTCCACAGACCTAATCGTCATTCCCGTACGAAATGCGTCACACCCTCAACGTCCTCAATTGCACCTCATGTACACCTCTAAGCGGACCCCTCCCCTCCATCACCCCCTCATCCCCATCACCACCAGCCACCATAAGCCCCACCTCCTCATCCCCCCTCCCATCCCTCCCTCCTTGCCCCTTCCCCTTATTATTAAGCACAGCGATATACAACGCACTACCCAATATCAAACTGCTCCCAATAATACTCAGCCACCCCGGCGTCGTGTCCCAGAACAATTTGTCGAACGCGAGCGCGAACAGCATCTGTGTGTAAACCATGTTGGTTGCCCGACTGCCCTTTTCGTATTGCAACCCGGCTGTGAGGAGGAATTGCATGACGAAGCCGCAGACGCCGAGGAAGATCAAGTAGAGCCATTGGCGGAATGTGGCTGGGAGGCGGAAGCCGATGCTGGGGATGGCGAGGAGTGCGACAATGCTGACGATGGTGGACCAGGCGGCGAAGTAGTTTACGGAAATGAGGGGGTGGGCTCGTTTTCCGATCCACCTTATCGTGGTGTAGGCGCAAGCGGCGCCTAGTACGCCGACAAGGGCGACGCCGACAGCGCCGAGACGTTGAGTTGAGGTTACGTTGTCCAAGCCTTGGGGGTCAGTGGGTCTGGTTATGTTTGTTGATGGTAGACCGTCGGCGGCACCGCTTCCTGCGGGTGGTGGAGCGGAGTGGGTGGGGATGAGAGAGGTGGGACGGGCTATTAGGATAACGCCGAGGAGAGAGATCACGCCGGCGACCTGTTCGTTACGGGTGAAGGGCTCGTGGATGAGGATCGAGCAGGCCCAACAAGCGACTATTGGCGCTAAGAAGGTGATGACTGTTGCGTCGGATAAGGGTAGATATTGAAGGGAATCTATGGAGTTTCACGTCAATAACTGCGATGATCGAGATCTATTCTACGTGCCAAAATCGTAGTGTCAAAACTCACAGTACATCCCGTACACTCCGAAGAATCCACCCACACCCCGAGCGATCAAGAGTTTTCGGACTTCTTTAGATCCAAAAGGTGCATTCTCAACTTTTGCCATCCACTGATATACCCCGCTGAGAATGAGGGTACCAGTCATTCGGGCGAACAGTATCTGAGATACCTACTTGAGCCTAGGAAGACTACACATGTTGGGATCTTGCATACCTGGAATGGATGCATGCCAGCGCCATGCCTACCGTCCATTTCTAGCAACCTGGTCGTGACGTTCATCATCACACCAAACAGCTGGGCCAGTATGACCAACGCCAGCCCTTTGTTAGTGATCCAAAATGCTTGCGCCCTCGCTTTCAAGGTTTTTGGAGGTGCTGGGGACCGGGACGGTAAGCGGTGGCCAGAAGAGACAGTGAGTAGGCGTCCTGTCCGCCTCTCATGCTCGTTGTCGGAGGAATAGGTGGAGATATCAGATATGGTATCGGAAGACCTCGCAAAGGTAGGTTGAAGGGGAACATCCAAGTACGGCTTCGCTTTGACAGTGGGTTTGCCATTGTGAACTGCAGATTCAGAATCCTCTAATCCAGAGGTGGGACGGGTTTCCTTGGGACCTTCGGCCTTGGATTGAGAAAGCGAGTCCATCAAGCTGGCCACAGATCCCGTTGGTCCGAGTTGGATACATCGAATTTGCCAGGTTGATGCACAAGTGAAGGGTTATCGAGTTCGCAGATGACTCGATAACGAGGCCTGGTTAAATTTTCTGCCATGCGTCACTCAAAGCACGCTAGATCACATAGTGCCGGCAGTGTAGTTAGTAGTGGGTAAGAGACTGTGGGAGAGAACGGAAGGTTTCTCGGAGTGCTCGGCCGCGTGGCTGCGGCATTGACTAGATCTTGAATGGCAGTCTTAGATAGCCTTCATATCAATACTAACACCCAGGGGGTCTAAGAGGTACATGCCGCTGCCTTGACGACGACGACCAAGCATGCAATACAGCATAGTAGCGACATGGATTGCCACAGATCGTGCGTATGGGATTTGAGACGTCCATATTGTACGGCAGATCTTCGGCAGGTGGAGCCGATCACGGTATTTCTCATTTAGCCGAGGTTAGCGCTCTATGAGATCTGCTTATAAAGCCGAAAGTCAACGCCACCTTGATGTGGCCTCAGCCACACTCCTTCACGTGAGGATGAACGAGTAGAGACCATTACCTTACCCATACTACCCCTTGCTATGATATCCAACGAGTAAGAATAGAGTTAGAAGTACCCCTTTGCACGGCCGAGAACTTTGTTTGATCGGAGATAAACGCTGTGGGCAGAAGTTTATAGGGAAACGTATATCGACTTCTGTAAAAGTCGGTACTGGAGCCGTGAGTGCGATGCCCCTCAGAATTGCCTCAGTCGAATCTGGCACGCCGCGATAATCCAACTTAGAAGATGATCTAATCGAAGGCTCTTCACTTATCAACAGCCTCCGTCTCGTTCTTACTTGAGCCGAACTCAATAGGATCAGCATCGGCCCATATACCACTATAAGTACCACGAGCTGCATCCCAGACTCCGCAATCTGGAAACCATACTTGTTGGTGCTTTCCTTCAAAACCCCATCCCTGCATACATCTCACAATCATCTTCTCCCAATCAGGTTCAATTCCACATTCTCTCATCAACATGTCGGAACTGTAAATCACTCGCCAGCACAGCTTCAGATACTCTTTTAGCTCCCCAGAATCCTGGAAGAAATCGACAATTTTTACGTTGCCTATGGGTTCCCTGATGCCGTGTTTTGGCGAACGTGGTTTCGTTCTGCTATCCCAAAAACAGCCGTGAGGTACACTGTCGTGGTCATTCCGATGTAACATGCGTGTAAGGATATCTGAGTAATAATGCATACGCGTGTACTTGTTATCATCCAACAACGCAGGGGTATTACCCACGACGTTGATGAAGATGTATAATGTCAGCACTACCTCCGCCAATTCGCCCCAGCCGGGATACCCTCCTTGAGGGGAAGGGAAAAGAGACTTGGGATCGCATCTGGGGTGGACAGCAAGCATCATTAATGGAGCCAACTCGTTCTCGGTGAGACAGACTTTGACGACTGTGGCGTACTTGGGAGCGTCACGATGACCCACAGGATCAACCCTCTGTTTTCGCGGTATGTCGCGGAGCCAACACTCGATTTGCTGGGTGTCGCGACTGACGCTGTCATGACCCCACACGCCGTTGGTGGTCGGAGAAGCGTATCTTCGAAGTATTATATCGGAGAAGACTTTCCCTTTGGATACAATGGCTGGTGTTGCAGGGTATTTGACACGCTCTGTTGCAGAGAATTCGCGGATAGTACTGACAAACTTGCGGAGGAAGTGATTCATTTCTGCATATTCGGTGGACAGGCCTTTTGTGGACGTGGAGACGGCATTATGGGAATTGGGATCAGGTTGCTCTACCTTGAGATGTCGAGTAATGGTACTCCATCGGATATTGTGCGCTTGATGCATGATGGCTCTTACCGTCGAGAGCGTAGACAGTAAATGAGAAACTGAGGAAATGGATCGGGGGTACTAAAACCATATGATCTCATTCTTCAGTACTATGGCGTGTATTCTGACATGATATCTGGAAAATGCAAACAGTCAATCGCATCACAATCATGATGTCGGAGGCAACCCAGCGCCAGGTAATCCCAGTGAGCCCCCCTAGCGGCCCACTACCCACTAGCTCCCACCCCCCAGTACTTAATCCCCATTCCTCCCTCCTCCTCCCTCCTTTCTCTTCATACTTACCTTGTTGCAGCAACCCTGATCATAAAGAGGGTTCGCTCTGAATAGAACCCTGCATTGCACATCGCGGAGGCAATACTTGGCGAGCTACCTTCGGGTATCTCGGCGGCGGAATTTTTGATTGCTACCTACCATTACTATGGGAATCTTTTCATCAGCGTCGTCGCTCTATGTGATGGCTTGGAGAAGAGAGTAGTAGGTTAGCACTATATGTGTTCGACTTCAATAACGCTTTACGAAATATGACGGGTCGCACTCCTATGCGACATCGATCAGTGTGAATAGGTGTCTGTCGAGTGGCACTTCATTGGAGAGCACGCTGTCCAACACTTGTTCGTCTGAATCAATGTTGAGTGAGAGTCGTTGTCCTCAGGAGTAAATCGCCATTCCATTTGCCTCGCCACGACCAGGACCTTTGGGCACACCTCCACTGCACCAACCTATAGACTACTGCGATGCAACCGAGATGTAGCGCGTCTATACTGTGAGACACAGTCTAATCAAGACATGTTGATATCAGTATAGAGTATCTATATATAAAGCCTACACGGTAATAAACAACACACAAGCTAGTCGGAAATTGGTACCCTACATAAAGGCACTCCCTCCAACATCCCGGATCTCTGCCTCCATACTCGTGTTTCCATGTCTCAAACCCACGTTATGATCGAGTCTTCTACCCCTAGCACTTCGAACCTCGAATGGAGTATTCCGTTCCACGTTATCGGCCCCATCTCCCTCAATCTGTTCTTTCAGATAACTTAGCCGCTGTGCAGCACTAAACTGACCAGCGGCTCGAAGACTGCTTATGAGCTCTGAGTCGCTAACATCAGTGGTATTTCTGGCTTCGGTCCTGTTCGTTCCGAGGGGATTGGGATGATCTGCGTGTCGCCAGCGCTTGATGCCTGCCTCGTCGATATCTTCGTGAAGAGCGCCACCTGGGTAGAAAGGAGCTACACCGATTGGGTCTGAAAATTTCGAAGAACCAGTGCTAGAAGCAAAACTACTTCGGCTCTTCCGAAGAGGTGAGAGGGCACGAGTCTTAAAGTGATAGTTTATGCGGCTTTTCTTGCGTGGTACAGTTTCTGTAGAACGGGCCGGACTGGATCTCATTGATGGGGTCCCGAGAGACGAAGATTGGCTATATGTACGGGTCGACATCCCCGTTTGCGGGGGAAGGGTTTCGAGCATGAAGTCACTGTTGCCTTGGTGTTCAAGCAAGGAGGGTTTGCGAGATGGGGTAAGGTGGGCGGAGAAGAGGGGATTGTGTCCCGTCCGCTCTTGTAGACGGCGTTTGTGGAAGTCTTGAAGAGGGCCATTGTTGGTGCTACCTCTCCGAAATGAAAGACCCGATCTCGGTTTCTGGTAGCTTCGAGGCAGGGACTTGTTCTGCTCGAGCCTGTGGGGTTCATCATCATCGTCGGAGGCTTCGTGAATAACATGGGGTCTCTTGAACATATCCACCGTATTCGAGGTAGATGGCCGAGGGAACGACGAAAGCATGGAAGCAAAGCTTTTCTGGGTCGGTGGTCTTTCCGTGCCTTCTTCAACAATGGGGTCACTGGAATTTGGGGGACTCTGGGTGCTGGTCCAGCTTAGCCTGCTGAGGTTTCGCCATGAGTTTCGAACCATGCCCCAGCCTGGAGGACCACCCAGTGTGCCCCCACCTCCATGACCAACGCCTCTGCTCCCGGAAACTATGCTACTCCCTTCGCTCGGTCCACTCCTGCCGTGCCCGAAACCACTGACTGGCCGAAGGGAAATCATTCCAGGATTGCCGTAACTCATGTTCGATGCCCGTTTCTTATGCCTTGAGAGCCTTTCCAAGTGTGACGGTTGCACTTTGCTAAAAGCCATTGCCGATGGGGATGCTGAGGCATAGTGATTGGTCACCTGCTCTTGCTGTGGTATTTGCTCCTCGGGTATCAGGCTGAACTCCTTCACTGCTACTGGATGTCTTGGGCGTGAAGGATCAAGGGTCCTAACATAGCTTTGCCAAGATTGTGGCCTTGGGCCTTGATTTACACCGTCACTTGTGGCCCTGGACAATCGCAATCTTGAGTTGCGTACGTTGGTCACTGCCGCCGCCCAATTCGGGGGAATCGTGGGTGCCTTTGAACTCATGGAAGAAAATGTTGATGACGAGAATCGGCTCGATACTGGATCTTCAGTTGCACCAGCTCGGGTTTCATCGTTCTCTTTCTCATGATTGATCGGTCTAGATACTATGACTTTCCTTGTTTGCTTTGACTTCAGCTCTAATCGTAGCTTCCACCCTTTCCTACGACAGCAGCATAGAAGAATGAGAATCCCTGCAATTGCAGCCAATGGTAAGATGACGGCTGCTGCCACCCAGCCTTTTCTCCCGCCAGCTCTCGGACTCGATGCTGTTCCAGCGCCCGCCGTAGCCTTGGGAGCACCGGCAAGACCGCTTGTTGTAAGGCATGGTCCGCTGCCACACAATACATTGATGTCACCAATCTGAGACTGACTTTGATTCCCTTGAGTCGCAGTGACATTGAAATGGACCGTCTGAGGCTTGAGGTTATTTGGGACGTGACCAAAAAGCACCAAAGAGCTGGAGTTGAATTCTAGCCAAGCAGATGCGGTCCCAAGATCAACAGTGACATTCATGTCCTTGACTGAGGCGAGTGTCGTGTTAAGGAAGTACATGAAATTAGTCCCTATGGTAGCCTCCAGGATAGCAATAGGACCTAGCAATCTAACAGACGCACTGCGTGCTATCTCAACGAGAACAATTGTACTAGCAGTGTTTCCATAAGTGTCATTCGCGGTGACCGTAAAATTCTGCTGAACAGTATTTGTTGGAACAGTCCCAGATAGAGCTAGGGTACTGTGGTCCAAGGAAAGCCAGGATGGCGCATTCGCTACTACTTGACCAAGGTCTGACGGTTTTGCCGCCCGGCCATCCAAAGTCAAGTCATGCAGAAGTCCCGTAAAGTTAACCGATGCACCCGCTGTAGTATTAATGATCTGCACGGTATCCCCAAATGTAAACAGATGGCTCTCAATGACAATTTCGAACATTGCTGAAGCTTGCGAGAATCCCTTCACTTGTGAAGCCGCAAGCTGAATGCCAAATGATTGAGGAATTTCGGCTGGAGAGGTTGCTTGCGGAGTGATCCCTGAGAATGTTAGGCTATTCGGATCGAAATTGATCCAGGAAGGTAATGGAGTATTGTTGGCACAGGTTGCATAGTACACAGTCTGTGAATTAGTATTTGTAAAAGTATTTGGAGAGAATGTCAGGGACAACGAGGTCCCGGGAGTAAGCAAGAGCACGTCTGGGCTAGAAACCGCTCCGAAGGCCGAAAGTTGAGCTGCAAGTGGCGTGCCAACTGCGAGACTTGGGGCTGTTGTTACAACAAACGTTACAGGCATCGTAGTCGATCCCGTTCTGTCGGTCGCTACCAAGTTCACAACGAAGGATCCAGCTTCCCCAGGTCCAACGCCATTGGGTGCTGGCGTGCCGTAGAAGGCTCGGCTGGAGCCATCCAGCTGCAGCCATAGCGGACAATCGCCGATGGTGTAGTTTATAGAACCAACGGCTGAGGTGAAGGTAGAGGATGGAAAGACATAGTTGTAAGGTTGATTGACTACCGCGACTGGCGGTACTTGTGCATTGATGGGCAGATTGATGTTGGGAGCTGCGGTTATTGAGCTTGTTAGAGCCAATAGCACCATAAGCAAGAGCATCCTGCGTTTCAAGTGCCGATGGTTACTGCGCGGTACGGTGCGGTGTGTCTTGCTGCGAGCCTAATGCAGGCACCTTCCTCGCAAGGGGTCGTCAAGACATCATGTGCTAAAGAGCCGAGCGCGACTTCATTGGGGCAGCAATGCGCAACGAGCGACGAAAGGTGTGTATCGATAGGTCTTCAAGGCAAGAGGCAAAGAAAGCAACAGTATACTGGAACAAAGCGCAGAAATTGATGAATGCCTTCGCCACTTCGAAAAGCCGGACGCGTCGCGCAATTCTTTCTTGAGAATGTAAGTCGCGAAGCCATATGCAGACACTTTAAAGCAGACCAATGAAAGAACGGATTCAATGGGTGCTGAGGTTGGGAAGCTGCAAGGAGGCTATCACACATTCCTAAAGCCTCCAAAGAAGCCATGCAGCGCAGCGTTCACACGAGCCTCAAGGCCATCTGGACGCCTGTCCGACCCATGGCGTAGTAGTCACTGCATCTGCTTACCTCTTCGAACCCCATGTGAGCGTATAACTGTCTGGCAGCAACGTTACTATCATCCACCCATAACTGGATCTTAGCAATGCCCCTTTTCTTCAACCTCTGGACTTGAGTAGCCAGCACGTCTTTCGCAATGCCTTGACGTCTGAATTTTTCTTGAACGCAGATCTTGTGCAGCATGATAGTACTGCCATGCTTCATGTAGGCGAACACCATGTACGCAACTAACATTGGCCGAGCACCTGAAACACAAGCTTCATTGACAATGACTATCAACTCTAAGTTTCGCTTCTTGAGTTCGTTATGGAAATCGAATGCTTCGTGTCGTGCGAAATACTTCTTCTCTGCCTGCTCAATCTGACCTATCACATCCTGCTTCTTCGCGATCTTCTCACCAGTGTGCAGCGACAGACACCTTACGGTAGACATGACTATCCTGAGCCTAAAAGGGAGGAAATGTAGATCATGTTCATGGATAAAGGTTGTTGGTGGTGTTTCAAAGGCTCGAAAGCCCAGCGGAATCGATCCGCACGACGTCCGACGTCAACTTCACCTCACATACTTATGTACAGTAAGGTATATAACAGTCACCTCGGACAGAATCCTGTCACTCATCATGGCCGAAATAGAAGTATCTAATTCTGCAGAGTTTCTGAGCCTCTCGATCTCCGAAGATCTCGTTCCCAGTATTCCCCAGAAACAATCGCAGACAGTGACCCTCGACTTCGACGGGTTGCTACAACCACCTCTACTCTTGCAGACAAACGAGAAACAATGCGGAGGTCAATTATGGCCTGGTGGCATGGTACTCGCAAGGTTCCTACTCCAGCATAGGATGGATGTTTTGGTGGGCAAGACAATGTTTGTGGTTCGCTTTGACGTTTCTTTCCGTCCTCTTGTTTTGGGCAGTATCCGCTGGTACTGACATGGTTAATTGTTTTTAGAGTTGAGCTAGGAGCCGGCAGCGGACTTGTCTCGCTTGCAATCGCTCTTCGTCTCCGTCGTAATGATATGAGCAATACTCTGCACATCACCGATGGCTTGGATGTCCTTCTGCCTCTGATTGGTATGTCTTTTCTGGAGGGCTCCTCTCCATATCACCTCCGTCTCTCGAGATACTCGAGAGCAAAGGCTCCTCGCACAGTAGCCGAGGATGTTTAGAAATTCTGTCCCTCATTTCGAAGTGACAATGCTAATCCCGAAACCTTGCGCAGAACGGAATATCACCTTAAACAGCGCCAACATCCAAAAGACAGCACGCCTGATACCAGCGCAACTTCAATGGGGCGAGCCTCTTCCCATTGGCGTTCCTAGGCACCCCGACATTCTGCTAGCGGCCGACTGCTGTTACATCGAGGCCTCCTTTCCACTGCTCTTGAGCACCATGAAGCTGCTGATCGGCAAGGATACCATCTGTTTCTTCTGCTACAAACGAAGACGAAGAGCGGATAAAGATATGATAGGGCTGTTGATGAAGGAATTTGCCGTTGTAGAGATTGAAGGAGAGTGGCAGAGGGAGCGGATGTTTGTGTTTGAGATATCCCGGAAATGATGACTGAAACGTTGTCGACCTGGGAAGGATGGATGGACCGATCTCAAGACCAGAAGTTATCCCAAGCTATCAGCAGGATTCACCGAAGAGCATGGAGCGATTATTGCCTCGAGCTGTGACAATGTATCGAAGGTCAACTTGATGAATTCTCCACGTCTTTCTATGCGTTAGGTCAGCTCAAGGCGAGTTCCGCTGCTCTATATGAATCACTGTCAAAGCCATATGCGAAAGCACTGCGACAGGCGGGCGGTTAGACATGGCGGAACAACGGATCGTAGCATCACGGGCAAAGGCCAAGAAAGACGCTGCCTTGAGATTCTCGGTACCTGAACAAAGCTCTTCATAGCTTATATCCACCTGCCCCTTTGCCTAACATCGACGGACCTTTGACAGCGTTGCCTTCCACATCCTTAATTTCCCCCTTCTTCCCAATAACTCGTACGCCGCCCTTCTTCAGATCCCCAACTATGCCCTCTTTCTCCCTTGTCTTCTTCCCCACTTCCTTCCCACCCTTGTGAGGTACTAAACCGCCAGCCTTCCTAATCCTCTCCTTCTCCCTCCTGCGTCGTCTAGTCTTCTCATCCCGTGTCATCTCTTCCCTCCCAACTGGTAGACCACTACCCGTCACCACTTCATCCTTCTTGTTCCTAGCGTCACCTGCTTTGTACACTTCTTGCGGAGCGAGCATACTCTCACCACCAATGTCACCACCGGCGGCAGGTCTTGCGTCTTCCATACTGATGGTCGGGACATCGGCCACTACATTGATGCTAGCGCTGGGAGGCTTGGGCTTGTAATGCCAGCTACTCAGAGCATCCAGCTTGGCGGAAACATCCGCCCACATCTGCTCTATCTTCGCATGCTCCTTTTTCAGCTTCTCGTCTCGTTTGTCCGTATGGCCTTCCGGATCTACGGTCTTGAGATGTTCGGCTTCATACATCTCGGCAAGACTCTGCTGAGGTTTCGTATCCTCAAGCTCGAACCTGCCCCTTCTTACATCTCCACCAGCCGTGACTAGATTACCCGGTCTCCGCTTAATGACCTCATCAAATTCTCTGGCAAGGATGCGCCGCTTGATCAATGCTTCGATGTCCTCACTTACCTCTTGGGTAATCACAGGGATCGGTTTCCCCGCACGTTCGAAATCCAGGTCTTCTTCCAACAGGGAATTGATCGGTCGATCCGCGGCGCGTGCTTCACCTGATAGCGTCCAGTCACGCTTCGCCACAGCAGCAGCCTCGAGACGACGTATCTCGGATGTGAGGGCCGCTTGGCGCTTTTGATGAGATGACCGAGCGTCGGTTCTCTTGTCAGAAGCCTCTTCGTCAGGGGTGAGGTCATCTTCAAAGATGTCGCGGTGGACGGCAGAGATGGTACGTTGGACGTCGTCTTCTGTCTCTTGGCGAGGTTCTGTCGTGGTCGGTGGAGGTTGAGTCTTGGGAAGCGCTCTGCGACGATTGGATTTAGAGGCTTTGCGAGGCGGCGGGGCGAAGAAATCGGCGTATTTGACATCGTTGGTGTTGCTCATAGTTCCTATATCATCCATTACAACTCCCTGCTTGGAGTTGTCGTCAGAGTCGGAGATATCAGGGCCATTCAGGTCTGCGTCACCAAAAGTTGGGCCCTCCTCTTCATCTTCAGATTGCTCGCCTGCCCTATCTTCCGCCCCTTGATTCATCGGTCGTGATAAGGTAGCCAAGGGATCTACATCCCAATCTATGTCCTCTTCGTCACTTGCTCCTTCATCGTTTATTCTTTGGGTGTCTTGTTGCTCTAGAAATTCTGACTGCCGATTGAAATCATCTATAGAGAAGAACCCGTCGTTCAAGCCAAGTTTATCTGGAACGAAGGTCTCCTTTACCTCTTCATCTAAGTCAGATTGGTCATCAAAATCGCTGTTCTCAAGGTCATGGGCTGCTTCGCCGTCAGCAAGGATGATATCGTCTTCCGAATCACCCGAATCTCCATCCTTCTCATCCATTGAAGACCCATGTGAATCTGCCAACAATCCCTGATTATCTTTGTCAGATCTTGAAAACTCCGCATCTGAGTCATCGACATCAAGACCAGTTTCAAGGTCATCCCTAAATCTCACAGCTTTGCCATTGGCCGCGAGATTCCGAACTTCATCTTTGGTAGGATGATGGTTTGGCTGCTCTATTAAGATTCTTTGCAAAGATTTGTCCGTCTCCCGTCTACTTGCATCCAATATTCGTCTCGCTTGTTCCCAAACTTGTCCTATTTCCAGATCTTCCAGGTGAATTTCTCGTAGACGTAATAGCGCCTGGGAGTCCAAATTCTCAGATTCGCCCCGCTTTCGCTTCCGTCTTGACGTTTGCTGCCTCTTTAATTGATTTTGGCTGGTTGAAGTCGCCAGCGGATCTAGGTACCGCTTTGCAAGAGACAGAGACGCTTTGTGAAGACCCAAAGGCGGCTGAAGAAATGTGTGAGGATCTAACTCGAGGGTTGAGAATAGGACATCGTCCGACGAAGGACGGAGGTCTGCAGCTAGAGTGCTTGATGGTTGAGGCGCCATCGTAAAGCAATGCCTCACCTGCTCTTCTTGTTTAGATCGAAGCTCGCAAACTGCAGCATACAAACATATTTCGCTGCCAGCGGCCTAGGCTAGATGATTGTCTCCGGACGGGATGTACTAGGATAAGCGGCGGAGAGTTCTTACTTTTCCCCAGCGAGGTGCGCAATTACTTCTAGCTCCGAATAGGCTTGGCGACGTTCACAGTGTCTTCCCGAGGTACTTAGGTACCTTACTTAAGCAACGAATGAACTGCGCGTCTTTCAGCCTCAAGGAACTCGAGGCAGATTAAGGTGAAGACTGATAAGATAGTCCAGGACTAGCTCTGCAGATCCCTAGAGGCGCCAACAGCAAAGTCGCAACGCCCCAACGGTCAGTCCCCTCGAACCACTTTTCGGTTGCGAACTTTGGCGGCCGAGCTCAACATGCAAAACTCAATTTCACAAGACAACTTCATTCTCCAAAATGCTTCGCTTCTCCCACTGTTTCAATTCTCCGACGTCTGCACCATTGACACACTCAACCCGGCAATTGGCTCCATCCCCGCTTTCGGGACTACCAATGCCAATATTCGCCCCGCAAAACCTGTCCGTCTCAACCGTTTGACGTGCATGTTGCTATCGCTGTGGATAACGCCCTAGAAGTTTTGCCCTAATACCCCCAGTCCCGCACCCATACGATGGCTCCCAATCCCCACTCATAGCAATCTCACGAATTTTTACATGAGATGAAGTACGGCGACACTCTGCAACAAAGATCCATTCCGCTCTGGGAGACTTGTGAGTAGGGAGATCTTGTTGATGGCGCGCAATGCTCTCTACTGACTGGTCACGCGACACTAGATAATGTCGATTACAATGACATCAAGTACCTCATCAAAGTCCGCACTACCCAAGGGCAGGGTCAGGGAAAAGCTATACCCGGCAGCGACAATGAGGTGAAGCAATTGCAAGAATTCGAAGACGAGCTATACAGAGAGCTGCGTGAGCAGCATCAAAGAGTCGATCTTTTTGTGCAATGCAAGGCTGGCGAGATAGAAAGAAGACTATGTACGTGACGGAAGTCAGTACACAACCATGGCGACTAACAATGCCTTCCGATAGCCCACCTTGACAAGCAAATCTTGCAATTGAAACTACGGAGTTTTGGCTCAGGTCAATCTAAGATATCGATCCGACGCTTAGAAAAGTTCTCCAGGGTCGAAGCAGCGACACTAAAGTAAGCAGTCAAGGCCAATACCTTTGTTAACTACCTTACTGAAGCATCATGCCAGAGCGGGAGAAGAGATTCAGTCCCTGTCTCGTTTCGTTGGCGCCCAGCGTCTGGCCTTTCAGAAGCTCTTGAAGAAATACAAGAAATGGACGGGCTCGCCGGACCTAGGGAAACGCTTCCGAGAAGGCGTACTTGAGCGTCCGGTAAGCCTTACGAGACGAGATCTCCAACCACTGCTGGCGCAATGGACGGTAGTCCTAGCCTCTGTTAGAGCGCCCTTCAATGAAAACGCCAATTGTCGCCCTTGCTCTCCTCGGGCTGAAAAAGAAGTAGTTACATACAGCTGGTCTGGTAGTGAGCGAGGCCATGACAGCCCTTCAACTACCGCCATTCCACCGAGTAGTGCTGAATCCTTGCACTCGATTTGGGAGTCTGGCTCCAATGTCGACATAGACACTGCCCTCGCTATATCTCCACTGGGTCCCGGCTCCACTGAAGCTGTATATTGGATTCATCCGGACAACATTGTGCAAATTTATGTGCTCCTACTTCAATATACCAGACTACCAAAGGCCTACAATCCAGACTCTCCTCTTGACAGCCCTATTGGTTCGAGATCCTCGCGTCGGGGCTCTCTACATGCCAATGCTGGCAAACCTTTACCCCGTACAGATGAGGAAGTTGGCGTTCTTATATGCGATGATCTTCAACATTTTGCTCAAGGGCGGAACAGCGATTTGATTAGCGGACACAAGTCTGGTACTGTAGCCGAGGAAGCTGCGACAAGCATCAGGTACTCCTGCGGTGGTGATGCCGTCGTTGTCGTGGGCACAATCGCTGATCAAAGCTCGAAATCTGCTCAGCCAGGCATGAGGCGTTCCCCAAGCAAAGCAGACTTTAACCGCGAAACGATAAAACATCAGTTCGGTGTACCCAAGTTAGAGCGCCTTATTGATGGAAGCGAGGTGAAAGGCTTAGAACGAGTGTATGAATGGCTTAGGGAGCATCCAGAGGTGCAGCCCTTGATACAATTACAATCAAGGCGTACACGCTTTGTTGGACTCACAAATAGCCAGGTAGGCGGTATCTGGGCTACGCTTGATACAGACGTTCTTATGAGTCCCACATCTGGAGAATCCGTCGCCGGCCAAGTAGGTCCAATAACACTTATTGAAGGCGACAAGCATGGTGCAAAGTCTTTCCCACATGCTATTCTTAGGGTACGAATAGAGGGCGATGAAGGTACTAACCTTCTCTCGCAGTTGGATACTTCACATTTAGTACGTATCTATGGTGATTCTGGATGATATGTACTAACAACCCGCACTAGACGGAGAGGGTACAAGGGTTTTCACTTGAAACACACGCTGTAGCAACGCTCTACAAGCCTCATGGCATGTCACGTCCATTCTGGGTATATAAGAATAATCCTCATGACAATTTCCATATGCTAATCAAGCCCAGCTTCCGGCTCTTGAACAGGACATACGAAAAGTACCAGCTGCAACAAAGCCAGGCAAGGGGCGAGCATTACAGGGTCGCATTGGTTCTGAACAGTCAAGTACTCGACATACTTCCATTTCGGCAACGTCCACACCAGACGGACCTTCGGGTAGTGGATTTTCAGGTTTTCAAGGCGAGTCCTCGGCGACGTCGGCACCAGAGATCCTCGAGCGTCCACCTTCAAGCGCACTCAAGAAGAAAAGGAGACAATCTCATCGCAGACGAATTCTCGAAAAACGTCTGAGCGATCGGTCCCGAAGTACGCCACAACGCTACTGGAACGAATTCGACGACGGTAGCGAAGGGTCCAACGATGAAGCATACACTATCTTCGTAGATCCCAACGCTTCGTCCAAATTCCCTGGCGTGGCTCAAGTGTCTCAGCTCTTCACACAACTCGCATCGAAATTTAGTGCGGTGGAGCAGAAAGTGGCCTACTGGCTGAGATCAACCAAAGGGACAAAAGACGGGGAACGCGAGCCTCTCGTGAACGGCGAGCATTCCCCAAGCATTGAAGATTCCGATCTGTCGGACGTCGAGACCTCTCCTAAGGGCGCTAAACCTAGGAATAACCGTCGTTACGCCACATTCCCTACGCCTACCCATCCGCCTGCCGTTCGTGCTCGCGAAACTCTCCTTTTCCATTCTTGCCTAGCTTCCTTCGCCGCATCCTTCATCCTACTCGTCGTTGCTACCATCTTGAAGACCACGGGCCGCAGGAAAGCTGAAACGACGGTCGACGTTGGCGTTATTATCGGAGTGGCTGCGAGCGTGGTATTTGCAATCATTGCCGTTGGCAGTATGGCTGGTCGGAAAGAGAATGTGGGTTGGGTCCAACGTGCTGTTGTACTCTTGCTCTTTTTATGTGTAACTGTTGGCGGTGGTAGTCTACTGGCTGGGCTGGGTCGAGCGTAGGGAATGATGTCGTTGCTCCGTGGCGGCATGCCGGCATAGGACATGCCTATGTTGTGGACCTCTGGCTATCTACCATAGTAGACGGCAGATTTATATGTTAATGTTCATAATTGCTCGAATGTTGAATGAATTTTTTCCTTATTCTCAGCCAATCAGTAGCTTTATTCTCCTCACATGGTCTGAGATGTTCAAATTCTTCTGTCGAGCCTTCTGTACATACGCATACCCATCCATGCACGATATACAAAGAAGGATCATGCGTCGCCATGCCCGCTGGAGCGATGCAAATCCTCCAATAACACCATATCAGACTCGACTCCCTCACCGCCTCCTCCCCGAATTCGGATCCCTAACGTCCCGCCTCTCATCCCTCTTCTCCTGCCACGACTTCCCCACCCTCTTCTCCCCCTCCACCCTCCTCCCCTCCTCCCTCACAGCCGGCCAACTCTCCCACCCCTCCCTCTCCTCCCCACCCCCCAACCCCGCCCTCGTCTCCAACCTCCTAACCGTCCTCTCCAACTCCCTCTCCCCCCCCTCCCTAAACCGCGTAACCTTCGCCACATTCCTCGCCGTGATCTCCCGTATGCCGCCGTTCTCGTGCTGGCGCTCGCGCACGAGGGTTTTGGCCGTCATGGCGAAGCGCATGTCGCGGGGGCCGTCGACGAGTTCGAGGATGGCGGAGGGGGCTTGGTCGTCGTTGCGGTTTGTGGGCTCGATGCGGAGGACGCGGGTGTAGCCGCCTGGGCGGGTGAGGTAGCGGTCGCGGAGGGTGGTGAAGAGGGTTGGGAGGTGTTTTAGTGGTTCCTGGGTTGGGGAGTCTGGTTAGTGGTTTTAAAGGCGTGGACGGAAGGGGTGTGAGGGATGAATTATCTAGAGTAGTTCTACGTTTGATCAGGGAAAGCAATGGACGTACGTATAATATCTGTTCTGCCCGCCGCCGGCTTGCGTTGCTATTCTTTTTGCCCAGCGTTATCAGTTTTTCTGCGAGGCGTTGTGCTTCTTTGGCTTTTGGCCATGTAGTTGTGATGCTTTCGTGGGTTATGAGGGATGTGACGAGGTTGCGGAGAAGAGCTTGTCTGTGGGAGGAGGAGCGATTTAGGTGACGGTATTTCAGGTGGCCGCCGGCCATTGCGGGGAGTGGGAGTCAGCGATTTGGTGGAATGCAGGAAAGGGAGCTGGAGAGCGACTATTCCGGTTTGGACCTTGCTGGTTGCTCTGGATTTCCTACTACTACAGATTGTAATAAATATCTAGTTCTCTAATAATCTCTTGGCATTTACTATTCGGAGCTACTAGATCTAGTCTGGTATAACTAACAAAACCCATCAGCAACTTGTACCATTATAAAGACAATTTTACTTGTTATAGTGGGCTCTGAGAGATGGCAAAATTGTATTTGCGCGACGGAACGGCGTAGGTGGGTGAATTGGTTTTCTTGATACAGTTATGTCTCCTCTCCCAACCAAGGAGGGCGCTATTGCGATTCGAGTGTGTACATCTTCGTACGATATTTCCATCGAGAAACGTACGTTCTTGTTGGTCTCCGAAATCCTCAAGCCTCCAGCGCGTAAACCCCACTCTCAATGCCTCATCCCATGCCCACGGCAACGAAAGTGGCCTCGCTCCTAAGCTTCTGGCATCTGAAAGTCACACTACCCCCGGCCAGCCCTGTCTTGAAACCTCAGACCTTCTAAGCCCTTCTCTCTCCTTCATTCCAGTCTCTAGCCCTCAGTTCCAAACCATCCCTCACTTGGCTCCATCTCACACTCTGCGCCCATCTCGCCGCCGAGGTTATTTCCCTATTCCAACCATCCTTCCACCGCTCTACCCATGGTGCCTTCTCAATCCTGTAGTCACGAATCCCCTCTCGGAGTCCCCCACTGTAATTGGCATCGGCCGCCGTCGCAAGATTACTTGCGATCACCGGATCTGTGATGGAATTGAGCAACAGATGCTGTTGGCGGAGGAGCTCCGTTTGGTGGGCTCGAGCTTGTTGGTGATAAAGAAGAGAAAGATAGAGGACTGTGGAAGTGAGGGTGAAGCCTGAGAAGAGGGAAGTCGTGAACCCCATTGTCATTAGAGAGAGGATGCACAAATGAGATTGTAATAGACCATGACTAGAACGCGTATCTAGTTAACCTCCTAAGTCGAGAAGGCTACGGATTAATGTCCCATTGTTGTGTTGGTCAAAAAGCGCAAAATGATGTACCATGGAAATAATTCCGCGGATTCAGCCCATTTTGGACCTCTTGAAGTACCCAGGTCTACCAGGTGTGCCAGGGTGCCAGGCACAGGCTTTAGATACCTTACCAACTTAATTACAGGTCATCTTGACATCCAGACAGATTGGGTCTCCGATGCCAACCTTCGCCGACCTTCATCTGGTGCGACAAGGCAAATTCGTGTAGAAGGAAATGCTATCTGACTGAAGGACCGAGATGATTTAGAATGGTCTCCCTATTGACGCAATAAAAGCTATGTGTAGCATGGGACGATCATCCATCATGTTGGATGCGGCTGCTGTCCATGGACTCCATTCCTCCCAGTTTTGCTTCATGGAACGTGGAGTTGAATAGTCCCGGTCTACCTCAGCGAAGTTGCGAACGCAACGAGACCTGGAATCTTTTCCGACTACGCATAACATCACTGCCGCATGTGAATTGTCTCCTTGCGATAAGCGAACAGTACTCAGAAATTCAAAAGCGCAGCATTTGCAAATCCCAAGTTATTTTCGTCGTTCGTTCATGCCGCGTTGAAGTTTTTCGTCATAATGATGAGCTTGTGTGCTGTGTCATTTCTAGTCTTCTTTATTTCCGTATTCCAAGTTCGGATGGTGTTGGCCCTGGTGGCGCATCCACTCTCTTCTGCAGCGTAAGCATTTTGATTATACCTCCCAAACCTCGAAGGTTTGCATTCGTAATATGAAGAGGTGTCTGAATGAAAGTTGATACTCGGCAGGAACATCCTGGTCAACAACGGTGTCGCACTGACGACTCGTTTCGACTATTTATTCGTGAGATATGCCGAAAAGCCAAAGCCTACAATACCAGGTTCGTCTTCCTTGGCAGCACTACTCCTTTATCAGTCTGGGTCTTGACTCACAAGACACGTCTTGAGACCGCCTTCTTATCTTATCTCCCCTCGCGAACACTGCCATAATAGGGGAATACTGACCTGGAGTTGTACGGGAAGGCATGTATTCAACCGAGCATATTGCACTGGGTTTTATAGCGGCAATGAAGAAAGAAGCCATGTTGGACTGTGAGCAGCGTTTGGCGATTTTCACGTGGACTTATGACGATTATCCGGGTCCACATTCGAATAAACTAACCATCACCATGCATTCCAATACCGCGACTGCAGGGCCCCAGCACGTGCGCTGCAACCTGATATGGGGCCTGAAGACGTTATCAAAGCAGTTGATTAGAGACGACTTCCGCAAAGGAACACGATTCTTCGAATGGATTGGCAGCCCCAGTCGACATGCCGTTAATGTCTATTACGGACTGTTCGGCGACCTATCTTCTCTAGATCTAATGGAGTCAAGAACCAACCAAACCGTAAACTCAGAAGAGATGGCCGTACAAGACAATCAGACCATGGGTTTAACACCAAATACAACCACCTCCCTGGATATACCCGAATCCTCGAATGCAAACATCTTCATTGTGATCAAATTTACTGAGGACCCGCTCTCGCAATCCCCGATATTTTCCACAGTGCTCGAGAGCCTTATGGAATTTGCCCAAAGCGACGTCAACAGAGTGATTCAGAGACTTAGCTTCACGTCTTCAATATTCCCGGTGTGGCTCTTTGCCACATCATACCCACAGCTCACCCCGGGGTTCACTTTCACCACGCTTCACATGATTTTGGTTGCGGAAGCGCTCGCCAAGGAATGCGTGGTCAAAGGGCTCTACAAGGAATTGATCTGGGATTTGTACGCGGATGGGAAATGGGCTGCCGGGGGATGTCTCACGGCGCCAGTTCAATCTAGGGCATCTTGTGCAGGACTGAGACCGGCGTTAGGTGGAATATCGGGCAACGAAACGAATACGTACGCGTCGCAGGAATAGATTGGAAGTCACCCACGCAGGAAATATTACTTCATATACCCGTGAAAGCATTCGACCAGAACCCCTGCATAAGCCCTCATTGAGCTCTGTCTTCAATATAATCATACCAAAGATGCAGATATCGAACTCGGCCGTGCTCTTCATGCTCGAATAACAGAACTCATCCTCATGAATCAATGCAAGAATCGCATGCAAGGATCCTTCATCCCCACGTCGTATAGCAGAGCAGCAACCCTTGTGCTAATCATTCGCCTCTTCTGCATCAAGGAATCAGGGCTGGACGCTGACGAGGATTTAACTTCGGTCTTCTAATCATACAAAATGACAGAGATGTCACGATTGTGCATTAGAATAGCTGGGATGCTGAGAGGGGATTGCGAGATGAATAGTTTGAAGAAGCCTGATGAGACTGCTCGGTGTAGGCACAATATGTATATTGCTAAGAGCGACTGTTTACCAGCTGGTAGAGCGGTAAAAAGCACCGCCTTAGTCCTAGGCTAATACCGGGCACTTTACACATCATGAGCCAGCAAATTTATGGTAACTGTGGTAATACTTCCCCAAAAGCTAATGACTAAGAATGAATAGGCTGAAGACACAATAGCTGACACTCGTATGCTGGCTTCTTACCAGCAAAACCTGTCTAGGTTGTAGTCATAGCATCCCTTTTTTTTATTACGTAAAGGTATCCCGATCTCCACACTAAACCGATGGGAAAGACCACTTTTAAGGGGTTTCCATTGACCTAATCTCTCTATTCAATAACTATCGGCACTAAACCTGCATCCGGCACACGCATCCCCAAAGTAAAGTTAAGCCAACATTCGCACTTTTCCCAGCCTTCAGCACCAGGGTATTTCCAGTACTCCACATCGCCATGCACATCTCTCGACACCAATCGACAGAAGAAGGAGTCCGACCTAAAGCCAGCCGGCTATGTCGTCTGAGGGTTCGTACCTGGCATCGAGTACACACCATTCTGGAAGCTCGGCACTGGCTGCCCTCCGTTCATCGGCTGTAAAGTTACGTTGAATTGGGTACTCGATGGGAGTGAGCGTTGACCCTCGAGCACACCTTCTGGTGGTGGTGGCTTGGGCGGTAGATGTGACGGGGTACCCCACTTGGACAATGAGCTCTGAACAGGCGAATGCGTTGTAGTAGACTGCGCTGAGCTCTTCCGTGTGCCATAAGGCCTAGAATCGTGGACATAGCCGTATGGTGGTGGCACCGGTATGGATGCCGCTGGTGGATAGAGCGGCGCTTGTTGGCCGTAGGCAGGGAAGGTGTTATTGTCTTGATAACCCACAGCGGGACTTCGACTCGTGGCACTATTGGGGCTGTTACCTAGCTGTAGCATTTGGGAAGGAACAGATCCGCCGTTGGGTACGAAAGCTCGGGTTTGCGGGTTGAATGATAGGCTTTTGTAGCTGCCAGGTAACGGATGTTGCGCTTTCGCTCCTTGCATTACAGGCTGCACCGGTAGTTGACCAAATTGATATGGCATTGATTGTGCGCCTGCTGTGGGAATCTGATTGTGCATCTGCGGTGGACAATATTGCTGTTGCTCTCTGGTTTGTTGAGGAGGATAAATGTAGCCGTTCTGCGTCCATTGGTGATCAACTACCTGTGACTGTGGCCTGGCAAATTGGCCGTTGTTGTTCGATGCAGGCGACGGAATGGCAGGAGACTGCTGCCCAATGCCCATCCCCTGCGGCATTTGTGGATAGTAATGTTGTGGCCCCTGCTGGCTGTAGGTTGCAGTGTTCTGCACGTCATACCCGCTCATCATCGAGTTATTGTTCATTGAAGTAGGAAAAGCTTGTGAGGTTGCCATGGACTGGAAACACTGCTGGTAGCCCGGTTGTACCATTGCAGAACCCATAGACCCAGCTGGGCTCATGACACCATTAGCTTGCATGGTGTACTGACTGAAATAGGCCGATGTATCTGCAATCGGCTCATAATTGGTGACGGGATATTGCATCTGAGGGTAGTAAGCATTGTATTGTGATCGAGCCGTAAAGCCATCATCGTTGTTCTTGTGCTTCTTCTTTTTCTTCTCATTCCTGGAGCTAGTCCGAGATAGTTCGTTGACTGCCTCAAGGCTATCAACGATTTCGCTCTCCGGTCCGAAGATTCGTTCCCTAGTTTCTTTGTACTTTGCTTCACGTTCTTCTCTTGTCATCGCGGATTTGTCTTTTGCCATACTGGAGTCTGTAGGAGAGACCACGCCTGTGCCTTGTTGACTATCATACCCACTTTCCGAACCAGCTTTCGATGGGCCCATCGACCCCTCAGCAGTATTGCTGTCGGACCCAATAATTTGTCCATCCTTGCCTAATCCCGCGCGGCGCATGATTTTCATGGCTGGCTGGGAGGACGTCAAAGAATCAGTAGGTATTGGGGCGGCCGCAAGGGCACTCAATGGGGTAGGTCTACGATGATATTAGCAACCGAAAGCTACAGCTCGGTAGCAGGGCGAAAGCTTACAATCGACAATAAGGCGTGCGATGTAATCGCACCGAGCTTACAGCATTGTCCACGAAGTGGGTAAGAGCATAGTAATCCGCTAGCTTATGTGCTAGCAGTCGGCAGAATGAGTTACAAGGTGGTAAGTCTATCATCGGCTCACTAAAACCCATAGTCAATATAATATAACATAGTGAGGAGAGCAGTATGAGAACTAACGTGGAATCCCGAACGAACGTGATTACTTCTTGCTCAAGTCGTAACAGGAATAAACGATCTTTGGGTGATTCGAGTGCCTCGAACAATTTCTCATCCGGCTCTTGATACTGGTATTCAAACGACGGTCCATTTGTGGCAATAAGTTGTGGAGGGGGTAAGTGAACCGGTGCCGGTAGAGCAGATGCGAGCGGAGAACATGGCATTTGGGGTCCCTCCTCCTCGATCCCTGCAATTATTCGTCGCCCAGGATGATAGATCCGGTGGGACCCAGAGCCAATGTTTTCGGTAATCTCGTAGAATTGGTCTCGGAACGCCCTGCTTCCAGCTTCAGAGCCTACGCGTGAGTTCTGCGCTCCGGAAGCAGGTCCTGAGCCGAACTCATCCTCGTCCCCAGCTTTAACGCTGGCGCTATCGTCCGGTCGAAGGGACTCCTTTTCGTCTAGTGCGAAAGTCGTACCAGACGTAGCACTTTTACCGTCAAGACTTGCGGGTTTGGTAGACGACGAGGATATCTGGGTTTGTTCGTCGTCAAACCTGAGTCCAGCTCGGCTGATGTTACTTTTCTGCTGATCATTTAATGGGCTCAGAGCCAACGGCGTATCCTTTACGGCGAGCCGCGACATGGAGCTTCGAAGTTCTTGATGCAGCTGATGAGCTGAGGGGTTCTCAACTGAAACAGTCTTGTCAGGACGAGTGGGCGAAGATACCAGTGAAGGTCTCTCGTTCTCGTGGCTTATGGTAGATTGGTTGCTTGATGAAGGAGGAGCCATTGCTGCGATCTGTGATGGCATGATGAGCGACTTCCTGTACCAGGTTAGGAACCTGCGTAGCGAGGCTACTTACAGTTGCAAAGGATGGTTTCGACACCGTCATTTTCGTTTTCTGACTTGCCATAACGCGCACGGAGGATAGGAAAGACCAAGAGCTAAAACCGTACTGCGCCGAACCCACGTAAAGGAGTGTAGAAGTTGGATTGTTAGGATGCAAATGATCAAGGAGAAAGAGGCATATCAGAAAGGTCCAAGGATGTTGAAAAGAGTCCCTTGGGCATTATGAAAGCTCGCCATATGGGCTGACAGAGCGTCCGGGAGGCTCGGGTATCAATGTGTTGTAGATGCTTGAGCTTGGTCCTGTGGTCATACAAGTAAGGTCCTACTGCCGCCCCAAGCTTTTGAGGTCCGTCGCCTCTGTCCAGAGACACCTCGATAGACCAGTGACTTGCTATCCCAGCGTTGGAGAGTATGTTATTCCGGGTGTATAAGCGGAGGAGATGTCAGATAGACCCTAATGAAAGGCTGTCGAATTAAGTCAAGATAGAGAGACTTAAGTGGAAAAGTGGGATGAGGTCCCTAGCGTGGTGCCAAGCCCTTGCCATTTTTGCCTGATATTCTACTCCGCGTCCCGAGGTGGAGGCTCTGCATAAAGTACAGAACTTCAACATCAACTTCACGCAGACTTCACGAGGCTAATACTTCTCCCGATAGAATACTGTCAAAACGGTATACTGCCTTACCCTTTGTTCAATGAACCATGAGCAACCACGACCCTTGCACCAATTCTACATACATTCAACAGCCTGACTCACTTGTACATGGTTGTGGACGTGTTGATTCCCAGCACTATACTACCAGTCTTCCTCTCATCCAATGAACCGCTATCGCGAGCGTACTGCCACACAGTCAAAAGCTACTCCGCAAACGCTGTGCCAGAAATGTCTCAAGAAAGATAGGTTAATCGATTTGTCCCATACTCCAGTAGCTGACAATCATGCACGGCACTACAGCTATGAATGCAAAGCTCCGGCTCAGGAGAGACCGTACATCTCAAGACCTTCCCGAACTCAACAGCTTGCAAACCCTAAACTTGTACCGAAATTAACCAGCGACGTTCCCAATGATCTCCTACGAAAGTGAGGAGCCGCACCGGCAGACGCGGTTGAGCAAGGCTGACAAACTGCGTAGAGAAGGCGTTGCCGACGAAGAGCTCACCAGGAAGAAAGTGGAGCGCGAACGCAAACGTAAATTGGACGAGGATGACCTTATGGACGGCTCGAGGAAGCGTTCTAGATCGGTTTCTTCATATTCAACAAACTCTGTCTCTACGATATCCACCAATCTGTCTCGCTCACCATCGCCGAAACGTATTGGCGATGATCATACGGGCCAAAGTCAGCTGTTGTCACACCTGGAAGTGGACCGCAAGAGAAGGCGAAGTCGCAGCAGTTCAATGTCATACACCTCGGACTCGTCGCATGGCGGCAGACGGAGAGATCGTCCTCGAGCTTTAATCCGCGACAATTCTCGCAAGCAGACCCAACACCAAGATCAAAAGGGCTCTGGTAATCAGCGGAGAAGACCCGCGAGGAATCGATCGGTATCCTACACTGCGGAGTCATCCCCTGAAAAGACTCGTCTAAGATCCTCACATAGTCAAGACCGCAGCAAGAGGCGTCGGCATTCTTCCAAAAGCCCCGTTGATCGTGGAAGAGACAGTTTTAGTAATAGAGGCAGCCGGAGAACTAGAAGTCCCAGTGAAAGTAGGGATAGAAGCCAGGTCATTCGCAACAGGAAGTCAATGACTCCTGGAATTTCGAGGCGAGATGATGGGCATCGTCCTATAATTGACCGTGGCGAAAGCTATTACTCGAGAGACAATGACCGGTATGGGGGTAGTGCTCGAGATCGACAGGAGACTATCCGGGGGACTCGGCCGAAAGCGGATGTTCCACCTCCACGAAAAGAACGAAGCCTGAGTCCTTTCAGTAAGCGGCTAGCACTTACGCAGGCAATGAACATGGGTCGTTGAATTTAGCGCTGGCGTTCAGAGAAAGCCCGCGAGACAGATGAGGCGAGAAAACGCTGGTGTCTTTGACGTTTTATCATCACTGATATAGACTTCGTAGGCAGTGATTCAATGGTATTGACAGAAGTCATTGAGGGTCTTTGGCCCTCTGGTTCTGGTCCTCGACTTCCACCATGATACAAGTTTTAAATGTTCTTCACGTTCATCGTCGGAAGCAGTCCAACCGCATCGACGAAGTAAGGGTCACCGAGCGGACGTAACCAAGGTTGGATGGTAGCCGGTATAGCAATTCGTTACGAGTCTTTTCCTCATACAAGCTTCTTATCCAACCCATAAGAGAGACAACCCCGGTGGTATCCCTGTACAATGCGCCGTGGTTGAAACCGATCAGAGTTGGTTATACTGGAATTCTGCTTTTGGCGGCTCGAAGGACTGGTGTGATAGAACGCTGGCTTGGCTCAAGACAGTCGGTCTTCCCACGGTATCATATTGTTACAACTCCACGGTAAAACGCAGAAATTCGTATAGTGCCGGTCTGTGATCATCTTAATCTCGGAACACCTCATCGATGGCATCCTAAGCCATGTCCTCATCGTCTTCCCGCTCCCTCCTCTCATCCTCCTGCTCTTCCCTTTCCCTCACATGCATTCCCTCAACTAACTCAACCCCTCCCATTCCCAGGTTCTCCTTATCGGTTCCCCCGCTCCCATTGGCGTTTTCTTTCTCCTTCTTCTTCTGTCCCTCAATCCTTTCTCTCACTAATCTTGCAATTGCGTTCTCCGTCCTTGCATTCAGCACTTCCATCTTCCTAGCGACATCCCGTTTCAGATCCCAATTCGGCTTTTTAGGTTGCAGCTGGAACAGATCAATTGGTTTCTCCTCCTTCCCTTCCTTTTCCTGATTCTCTTTCGTTTCTAATGCTATCGCCGCTGCCCTCTCCTCCAGAGTTTCTGCATTCTCATTAGGGGCATTCTCGAAACCAAGTTTTGGTCCTCGTGTTTCGGGATCGTAGTTGCGGCCAGAAAGATACTGAGTCGCAGGTTCAGGTGTAGATTTTCGAGAGCTTTCTGTGGGAATGAGGGTGGCAGGCTCTGATGTCTCTATCTCTTCGGAGTCGGTGGGGGGTTGTTTGCGTTTCAGGGATTTGAGTTTTGCAAGTCGAGCTTTACGTTCTGTGGCTGCTGCATCAAGAGAGGCATGGGAGGCCATAGTAATTGCGGATGAGTCAAGTTTGCGGTTATACCTGGAGTGAAGTGAACGGCAATGGACTAAACCGGTGGATGTCCTGTACATCGGAGCTCGGGGCATCGTCACTCCTAACCACGTGCTAAGCAAGCGGTCCTTTTCCGTCAATGCTTGGCTCTTTACTCCGTAGAGAGATTATTTTGCTACTCATCGGCGTCAATTCAGATATGATAGCTGCGACTCAATGATCACGAGGCTGACGGCTTATGCTGTACTCACGACCCTGATGTTAGGCCCATGAGTAGTCCATATTTCCATGCTTAGTTGCCTTGCGCATACCTCACGATGCCTGCGGCAAGCCCATCGCTCTTTGCGACCATATGGTCCCCATACGGCCTCCAGCTACTCTTCCGAGGCGACTCTATCTACTTTGACCACAGAGCAGCAACCAGCCCCCGGATGGGGGCCACAAAGCCCGGATCCCGAGTCAATTCCGGCAGAGTCTATGGCATCAAAAGGAGAAGCTCATGAACCAGCAGCAAGAAGGACTCTACCCTTGGTACTCCTTGAATCCACTACACCGACGCGAGTATCAGAGCAACGTCTACAGCGAGCTCAATGTCTACAACCGCGGCGACCATTGGACTGGGTAAATCAGCGACGTTTGAGAAAGTCGAGGAACAACACACTTCGCTATGTGGGAAGAGACAGGCCTCGTGCCGTATATAGTTCGAAAGCTCTACTTCTTCAACATCGGTCCCTTCTACAGGAGAAAAAGGTCCGGCGAATGCGGTCCTCGGACACTGGATCACAACCTCAACGAGCAAACACTAGGTCTCTACGAAAGTATCTGAATACTCCCCGTTTGGTCTCGCTTGGGTCGTGGGCACCAAGTTCCGAGGCTCCGTTATTGGATGCAGAGGGTCATGAACCCTATCAAAAACTAGACTCGATCGACTTGTTATGGTCCAAACGTTTCATGCGCCTCGAAGAGAGCCGCCGCCTCAAAGTAAGGAAGACGAGAAATTTTGGCCAATTCCTACATAGATATACCATCCTCCTGCATCGATCCTGGTTACACGTACCCAAGCAGGATCAAATCCTTCGGTGGCAGGATGCAATGCTTTGGTGTATGCAGAAGAGCCCGATCCGGGCATTGGCGATGCTCCTCGCAACTTTCAGAGGTCGACCATTCAGACCTTCCAGACATATGGTTCAAGACTGTTTGCAGCTTCTTGCACGACACTATCTCTTCGATGTCTCTGAAGCAGATCCCACAGCAAAACATGCCATCTGGCGACTGACACTCAAATTCATGGATGTTGCGTGCGTCGAGGAGCCGCGTTCATATGCTATCTCGCAAGAGGTGGTTCAACTTCTACTCAAGCACTGCAAGAACACCCTAGCGTTGCTGCTCTACGAAAAATTGGTTTCTAATAGGGCGAACCTGCATGTTAACACCATGCTTCATTTCTTGGCAAGATTCGTAGATATGGGAAAGGTGCATTTATCTATGGAACTCCTTGAAACAATAACCAATAGGGAGGTTGGAACGTGCAGTAGCTTTGCCACTGGTGTCGATCTATCCCAAGGACAGATACAAGCCGCTTGCGTGAAGTTGCTACGGTCTCAGTGGGGACTTGGAGAACCATATCCAGTCCAATCGAAGATTTTGGCTCAGATGTTGGAGATGGGAATTAGGCCCAACACTGCAATGTATAATGCCATTCTCTTGAACATGATCGAGGGGCGTGATTTCGGAACTGCGTGGCAAACCTATGACATAGCAAGGCAAAGCTATCACTTTGCGACTGATGCGATCACATATGGCATTTTAGCCAAAGGGGCGAAGCTTAGCGGAGAATCCAGTATACTCGAAAAAGTACTTCGGGCTGTCGATGAGGATCGAAGCATCCTTCTCCGAAATCCTCGTCTCATGACCAGCATTCTCGACGCTATCTGCCATCTTTCGCCAGGCGAACAGTTTACCGCGATGCTGGAATTTTACGAGCAACACTTTGACCTCCGACCTCTTCAAGAGCTGGGGCTTTGTAGCCTAGAAACCCAAGCGCCGATCCACGCCGATATCGCGGGAAAGTGGCCTACAAAATACACTCTTGGACAGATGATACTCGTATACAACAAATTCCATGCACCCGATACGCTCGTTCACCGATACAACCTCTACCAAGATTTTGTGCAACGACAACACCCCCTGATTGCCCCCCTCGCTGAAGACGACTATGTCGCCAACTCATTCCTCATGGCCTTTGGTAGACGCTCCGAAACTCTGCAATACTGCACCGCTGTAGTGAAGCAGATGCTCTCGCCCCCTTCTTCGGATGACACACCACCACACGCCACTCCGACAGTCCGCACCTGGTCTATTCTTCTCTCCGCGTACATGCTCCACGGTCAAACCCACGCAGCCGAGAAGGTTCTCACAATGATGCGTGCACGCGGTCTTAAACCTGACGTCGTCACTTGGAACAGTATCATCAGCGGCTACGCTGCCATGCAAGATGCTGCAGGGGCAGTCGGCGGGATGAGGCGGATGGAGGCCGAAGGACTCCGATCCAACACGAGGACGCTGAAGGAGCTTGGGCGGCTGCGAGATCGCGCTACTCTTCTAACTTTGTTGGAGGAGAGTCTGGAGAGCCCCACAAGCGTCGAACTCAAGAAGCTAGCTAAACCAGAGGAGGTGGAGGCAATGGCCGAAGGATGGGAGGCCAATGTAAGTAGTAGGAACTGGGAGGTTCAAAGGTATCTTCAAAGCTTTAATGAGCGACATATGTAAATGTGGTGGAGTACGCGCTTGGCTGTTGTTTTGTGTATCTATACCCCATATGCATTGCTAATCATATATGAACGTCAGATCGTCCAGTGAATATGAGCAGTTTGTTCATATCAAGCTCAGAAACAAAAGGATTTTGGTTCATGTTTACATATTGTAGCCTGATCACCTCATGTTGAAGACACCATCACTTCATGAATCACTGCATCTTCGGAGGACATGCTCAAGCGTGACCGTCCACCTACGAGTGCTCAGCAATCAATGTAATGGCCATCATTATCGCCGAGCCATTAAGTATTGCTATCAAATAAGGGCATGTTGTTCTTCAGGCATTTGAGCTAACCCCTAGTATATGAAGACCACATCGACGTATGGCTCACTTGTATTCCGATGTATCTACTCTGCTGCGATATTGCACACAGGTCTTCACAACACGCACCAAAACATGTTCATATTCAAATTCAAAGGTTTCCTAGTGGCGACTTGTGGATGCGTCGCATCGTGTAGATACTTTATAAATATTCCCTTTACTCTCCGTCATGATGCGGCTTAGGTCCTCCTGATGTACTCCATCGAACGATATGTGATTCTGGGGCCCCTGCTTGCATTGTAGATGCTAACACTGAGCTTTACGGAGTCTCGTGAGCAGAAGGGTTTTGTAAGAAGCCCAGCTGTAGGGCGGCTCTCAAACGTAGCTGAGATATCGAAGACTGTATTGGGGTCGGGCATGCTTGCATGCTTCGGTCAAATGGTATGTCCGCAGTCGCAAGATACAGATGTCAGTCTATAAGATTCTTCCAAGTCATAATTAATCATAACGTCATTATGTAATGTACAGCTATCGTCACAATGCCATTCGTATTGAAAGCCATAAGGACAGGGTTCATCCATTGAACATCATGGACGCCTGATCATATGTCAGCCTTCCGCAGGGACAATACCAGATGTCAAGCGAACTCGTTGTACATACAGCCATAGCCACACAACACAAACTGACATACGGACTCAAGCGTTCGCCTACTCGAGCACACTTCCAAAAGATCCCCAGAATCCTATCAGCACGAGCATTAGCGGTGTCCAGGTCGTCCCACACGGGTCAAATGTGCTGGCTAACCCTTCGCGATTACGGTCCATCATCTTGGGGAATGTCGCATGGCTGTAGGTACTTGTGCATATCACTAGTAGGAGGACTAGTAGGAGAGATTGGAAGTTGAAGAGCGCTGACTGTAGACCTTGTTAGCTATGCCTCGGGTGCCTGTATATGTGACTGTCGATATACTTGTGAGACAGGTACTTGCCATGGTGAGTGTGGTACAGAGAGGAATTTCGAGGAGAGCACTGTAAAACAGCGTGAGAATGTTTGCTTGATATCAGATCTATTAGTACTCTATTTCGCATGCAGTACAAGTCCTTCTGCCTTTCTGGATAGCTCTGTCTAACGCGCGGCTGCTCGTCTGAGGCTATTCTATTCTAGTGCGACTAGTAACGCTAATCGCGTTAAGGAATGCCAATCAATCTGCCTTTGGGAGATCACCAATCGTGGCGTCTCTGGCCATCAAGACCCCTATGGTCATCCATTTTCTGTCTGCTAATTGTGATACCGATGGCCTGACAGTTGACAGGTGGTAGAACGCATGGGAGCGATCCAGGTGGAGAACTTCGTCCACTTATAATAGTCCTCTTCGTGGACTATACACCGTTACCCATTTTCGACGGCAACGAGCGTGCTTCGCTCGCTGCAAAATAGCACAATATGACAGAGGTACGCGCCCGTGCTGCCCGGCACAAGGGGCAGATGAACTTTGAACCTGAGCGTATGTATACAAGTTATTGTCAATGTCTCACCGCGATTTATGTTGCTAATTTTCACAAGTCCGCGGCATGCTCTATGCGTATGGCGATGACAAGAACCCTCTCGACGAGACTGTTCGCTGTTTGGACGAAATTGTGACTGACTTCATCATCGAGACCTGCCATACGGCTGCCAAGTCTGCCGAAGTCTGCTGTCGTACCAAGCTGAAGAACGAAGACTTCATGTTCGCCATTCGCAAAGACGAGGTGGCTACAGGGCGAGTGAGGGAGCTGCATACTGTTGAGAAGAAATTGAAGGAAGCCCGTAAACAATTCGATACTGGCGAGGGGAAAGTTGGTCTGGAGCGTGGTGGTCGAAAGAAAAAGGATGTGAAGGAAGATGAGATCAAAGCGGATGTCAAGACCAAAGTGAAGGAGGAGCTTGTAGACGAAGACGAAGATCTTGGTGACATTGATGATGAATGAAGCCTGATGCCTCGATTGGCTCCAAAACTCAAGGGCTTGGCGACAAAACAATTTTGGTGGCATGGCGTGGTGTTCGCAACGGAAGATACCCACTGATTACTTACAGCATCAAGAAGTATAGCCCTGGAGGCTACTCATTGCGCAAGATTACTGAATGGCTTTGTGCAGCGTCAATAGGCGTAGCGATTGGAAGTAATGCTGACACTCGGAAAAGTGTCGCCCAGCGCGACACCGCTCACTCCCCCAAAATACACAGGCTTCTCCTCGACTTGAACGCCCGTGAAGCTGCGTCCAAGCCATCTCGAACCCGAATTTGTATTACGTGAGGTCTTATCCTCCGACTCTGTGGGAGACGCTGCGATGACACCTTACATGACGAATGTTAGGAAAGCGTAAAGTGTCGACTTGTGAGAAGCACAAGCAGATGGCGTATCCATCATCCCACGGACCCGCCGACCGAAAACCAAGGGTGACCTCTTTGTCACCGCTACGAATCAGATGGATTTCTAGCACACATAACTGGCAAGTGTGTCGCGGAGTTTTGAATGGAGATCTGGACTGGAGCTTCCAGACTCGCCCGACTAGAGCGTGGGTGTGTGGTCATACAATCTAGCAAGACTAATGCCGCCGTAGAAAGCCACGTGCCGTGTACTCTCTAACGTCTATGAGCTCCTTGAACACGACGGACTGTGTCAGTCTTGAGCTATCGCTTCATTTGCCCACGTCGTGACCTCTCAAAGCCTCAGCTCGTACTGTTGGCTGCTCTCATAGCACAATAGAGAGGTACCGAGTACCGTACATAAGCTGCTCCCACGCGAGTGCTGACCAAGTGTATTGTGAGTAACCCAAGATTTTTATAATGTGTTGAGATAATGTCCTAATGGCAACTATCTTTCCTAGCAACTAGCCTGTAATCTTGATCAATTTTCATCAATGGACTCACCTCATCGATCCTTGATACATTCCCAGCAGAGACCGTCAGTCATGATCTGCCTCAACACCAAACCTTCGGAAGTGCACGATGGCTCATCGCTGTCACCCTCAGAAATCAAGAACACCACAAGGATGACGCGCGAGTAAGTCCCTAATACAACAACTTTCTGGATCTGTTTGACGTTCTTAGGTCACTGTACGACTCGATCATCTACGTCAAAGTAGGACCCGAACTGCAAAGATTCGGTCTCCATAGAGGCCTGCTGTGTCACCGTTCGGCCTACTTCAAAGCTGCCTTGAATGGGAACTTCAAACTGGCCGAAGATGGAGTTGTGGTCCTAGACGACGAAGACCCGCTTCTATTCCAAGTATTCATTGAGTGGCTTTATACCGGGAATCTCCTCTTTCACTGTGAAGATCCGCACGTCGATGAGAGGAACAGCACTAAGTGGTCCGCTATGCTTAATCTCTACGTCTTCGCAGAAAAGAGGATCATACCAATGCTGCAAAATGACCTTGTGGATGCAATGTGGACATTCGCCCAGGAGATGGACTACTATCCAGACATCGAAACAATACCTGCTTGGGCCCAGACCGCCAGGACATCGCCGCTTCATACCTTTCTTGTAGACTTGTATGTCTACCACGCTAATCTAGAAGAATTGTTCGGCGATGATAACGATATGGCTATATCATTCCATGTCGATTTCGTGATGAGAATCGCAAGAGAGTCGAACGGCCTTGCCTTCTCGGATGGCAACTTGTCCGAGAATTTCAACATGTGGAACAATCGCTGCAAATATCACGTTCATGAGCTATCCGAACCGCTATGCGAAGGTGGAAACGAGCTCGGCTCGCTCAGGGCCAACATTGAGATGGACAACACCGCTGGCATGAACTAATCACGACTCGCTGTTTCTCGATCTCAAGAAACCAATTCCAATTTGACGATCCTGAAGATTTCGTCGACTTGAATTGTCCATATGGCAGAATGTCTTCTCTGTTTCGGGTTGAAGACCGAGATACAAACTGTGAAGTCTGCTGACTATGGGACAAGAGGGTCATGGGTGTCCGGTGGAGGTCACGAACTGAAGCGAGGAGTGGTCAGGTGTAATGGTCGTTTGTCACAGTATTCACTAGTGCTACGCAACCGGCTGGATTGCGACTCTTCACACAGTGTCAAGTAGTAGCAGACCCAGAATCCACACTATCACTCCCGCTCCATATCTCCCTACTTTCCTTCTCTACCTTGGCCATTGCCTCCGAAACAACATCCAACCTTCCCACTACATCTACGACCCCTTCTCGTACTTTCTTAAAGTACTTCTCATTCGCTTCCCTCCGCCTTCTCGCCTCAATAACATCGCCGTCATCTTCAGACTCTCCCTCCTTTGCATCCCCATCCTTCTTTCCCACAGACTCTTTGGCCTTCTCATCTTTAGCCTGGAACTCATCGAGCGGCTCTTCATCGTCGACTTCGCCCCTGCCCCACGCTCTCGCCAATGCAATCTGTGCTTCCCTTAATTCTTCCAATGCGGCACTATGTGCAGATCCGAAGACGTGGGTACTGCTGACGGCGCTGACCTCAACTTCAGCTAGTGTAGCTTGCATCTCAGCCCATAGGGCATCTGTACGATCGCCTTCCGTTTTACTGGGCTGCGGTGGTTGAGGACGAGTCCGACCTGGAGGTGTAGATGAAGGATCTGGGCCAAGAGGGGAGCGGAGAGGAGCCCGGCTTGAAGGGGGCTGTGGTGGAGAATTCTGGAGAGAGATGTTGGAAGCATTTCGAGAGGGAGGTCCAAGGAAAAGGGAAGGTGGAGGGGCACGCTGGGGATGTGGATTCGAACTAGATGCAGAGCTGGGTGATAGTGTCGACATTGTGTGGAGCTGCAGATATGGCCACTGTCCGTTGTTCGTAACGGCTCAGGGAAGGGTATCAGGCTGGTGAAGGGCAGCCATCATGGTTGGTTCAACGTAACAACAACTGCTGCCACGTTGAAATGATCCCTTCACCATCAGATACATAAGTACCTTTTTCCATGAATGGAATCTAAGGGCCAGGGCAGAAGCGCGCTAGCCGAGCCATAGGGCTGGAAATTCACACACTCGCTTAGTTTCCGAGACCTTTATCGACGACCACTTACACCATAGCAGCACCCAACTCTCCCATATTGCGACCAGACACAAATCGGTAAGACCGCTTCCTCCAAACTCTTACATTCCTCAACGCCCCCAGCTCTCCCAGAAGTGTCACATCCCCCATCCATCCCCCAAACCCCATCACTCAGTCCACAAACAAACAAACGCAGCTAACGCTCCCCCACCCTCCAGCAACCATGGGCAAAGGCAAACCCCGTGGCCTCAACGCCGCCCGCAAACTCCGCACCCATCGCCGCGAAGGCCGCTGGGCCGACCTCCACTACAAAAAGCGCCTTCTCGGCACCGCCTACAAATCCTCCCCCTTCGGCGGCTCCTCGCACGCCAAAGGCATCGTCCTTGAAAAAGTCGGTGTCGAGGCCAAACAGCCGAATTCGGCCATCCGGAAATGTGTGAGGGTGCAGTTGATCAAGAACGGGAAGAAGGTTACGGCTTTCGGTGAGTGGGTTTTGATATTATAGCGAGTGGTATTCTTTGATGGTTTGGTTTTTGGGGGGGGTGGGGAGTTTTGAGGATGAGGCTGATGGTTTTGGGGGGGATAGTGCCGAATGATGGTTGTTTGAACTTTGTGGATGAGAACGATGAGGTTTTGCTATCGGGTTTCGGTCGGAAGGGCAAGGCGAAGGGTGATATTCCTGGGGTGCGGTTCAAGGTTGTGAAGGTGTCTGGGGTGGGCCTGTCAGCGCTGTGGAAGGAGAAGAAGGAGAAGCCGCGGTCGTAGAACTGGAGGGGTTGGTTACGGGCGACGAAGTGGCCATGAACTGTTGCGGATGGCAACATCAAATGTAGCGAATGCATCTCATTGGTCGAGCTACTTTTGTGTAAGTGCCATGTGCTTATAATGTAGTATGTGACATCGCGACTGAGAAAGGGGTCTCTCCGCTCCAAACCCGTTAAACGATAGAGAAGGGTCTAGGTAAGTTTGTGATGCTAAGCTAACTGAATCACAAGTATAATGCAGGGAATCATCGCTATTAATACAGCCCAAGGAAAGCTTGCTCTTTGCAAGAAGCCAACATCAGACCAGGAGCTCAAGCATCCGTCATCTCCGCATCGACATGCTCAGGTTTTCTGCCTCTTGGAAGGGCGTGCTCTTCCTTTGGACTCTTAGTATCAGAGCTCTCGTCCGAACTGTCGCCACTACCGGGCTGGCTGCCGTGCAAAGATGTACGGCTTCGGGTCATCTATGCCGAACATCAGCAGCGACCGAAAAGAGGCTTGATGAAAACGTACCCATGAACGCACACCTCCAATCAGACCCAGACTATAGCCGGTTGCAAAGTCACTACTTGGTCCCCGACTGCCACCCGGGCTCTCGGCCCTTGGGATGTCGAGATGTGCAAGATGCGCCAGAGCTGCTGGCGACTTCGAGCTCCCACTTTGACCTCCATCGGCATCACTTGGAGCTTTGCTTAGGCCTCTGGCAGGACTAGGGGGCCTACTGCTCTGCCAGTATTGTCGTAACTCTTTGGTGAGCTCTTGACCAGTCGAAGACCAATTGATACGAACACTGTCACGAAGCTCGGTAACGTGACGTTTAAGATCAAGCTCGTTCTTCTTCAGCCAGGACACATTAAGCTCTTGACGGGATGTACCACGCTTGAGCTGGCGGGCGATATATTTCTCGTAATCTTTGACAATTCTAATGAACATAATTAGCGTATGTCGAGTAGTATTGGACTCCCGGAACGCACTTGGTGATGATGCCGGTAGTACTAACACCCTCTGTCCTCTGGGTCACCAGAAACTTCCCTTCCCTTTTGATGGGTGTATAGATATCATCCCCCTCGTCGGCACCATAAGGTAGGTCGTCGTGAGCGACGTAGTCGATCTTGTGTTTCTCGAGGAAATCAGGGGTAACAATCCAGGGGCAGTTTGGAATGACCTCGTCCACCCACTTGCAGTGTCGTAGAGTTTCTGCTCGCTCGGATCCCGTCAAGACCGTCAAACCTTTGCGTTTGTGTGTCTCGGCATCTCCAGTGACTCCGACCAGGAGGTAGACCTCGGGAAATGCATTCTTGGCCTGTTCCAACTGTCGCATGTGTCTGGTACCCATAATCAGTGAGGCTTGGTCAGCTAAAGTGTTGGGACGCACCCAAGATGAAATAAATCAAAGACCCCGTCAGCGTAGATTCGTACTGGTCGACCTGTAGGGGGAGGATTGGTGTGGAAACCCACTGGATCCTGCAATCCTCCTTTGGCTGGGGGAGGCATGGCTTTACTGTCTTCCGCGCTCATATCGGGTCGCTGTTTGTTTGAAGAATTCCTCGTCTTTCGCTTCGGATAGGCTTCCCCCGCAGCCGTATCGCTATTATCTGCACTATCGTTTTGGATACTAGGAATAGCGCTATTACTCGCGGTACTCTCTGCAGCGTTCGATCTCGTCCTTGAGCGTTTGCTAGGAGCTGTGATCGAGTCACTGGCCGCTGCGGATTTCTTGTGCTTCACACCACTCGTTACAGCCTGCGAAGCAGAGTCGGCAGCGTCTTCGCCGGAGGCATCGCGAGATGATGGCTGCAGGAGGTCTGCCGTTGACGATTGCTTGATTGAGCTTGAAAGATTTGAGGTGCGCTTTCGCTTTGACGAGCCCGAAGACGACGGTGATGACATCGCTAGACTTGGTGACTTGGTGCCTTTTAGAGAGCTGTATGTCCAGATCTCACATGAGTTGTGAATTGCTGTCTCACATCGAACGAGGGGAGGAGGGAACTCCGGTTTGTCTCTGACTGATCTCCCAGCCTAGGTCATTCGATAGATTTGCAAGACTTGATAGCAATTGAAAATGGAGATATACAAGTTGAATGCTGTCTTAAACTGATGGTATCGTTGCCATGGAGGTTTTGGGTGGAAAAATAGCATAAAGTGAGGTTCCTTGCTTCGAGCCCCATCGTCATCAAAAATTGTACGTAGGGTTAGCCCTAAGTTCTCACAATTAAACGCCCATCGGTATCAATGGACTCAGGAGTATTCTGCAACTGAACGTGTGGAGCTGAAGTTCTCGTTTTGCTATATGAACCTTGTCTAATAGTAGATTATGTACAGCAACATTAATCCAGCGGTAAACTGAGGTCTCTCTTCGTGATCCTCCCATGCCTAATCTTGGATATTTCTAGCCTTCGATGATATGACCTTCGTCTTCGAAAACGTGCGTACACAGCACAAGTAAAACGCACGAAGTCAATGATGTCGCAGAGGTGAATCGAGGAAGTTGAAAGACCATAGGAACGACTATGAAGAAACCCATGCCCTAATCTGACAATGCAATACGTAGTTAGAGTACTCTCGAGACGCCTCTTTAGTTGTTGAGTCGATTGGTAGGCATGCTCTGCACTTCTATGACCGCACGGATCTCGCACAGAAGACACTAGCCCTGAGATCAGTATCATGAGGATAATTCACCAACATCATGAGATATCGTAGCACGTAAGTCTTCGCGTAGGCCTGTGGCCGCTAATTCTTGCCTTGGGTCGTGGGCGGCGTAACGATCTTATCAGGCAAGGCGCTCGCCGGAATAGTCTTGTGAATTGAACTTTCTGTAGAGTTCATATTGTCTGATGTGGATGATGATGGTGTGTTAAAGGGACTTCGCGCTACAGAAGGGGGCTTCTCAGCAGACTCTGGGCACGGGGTTTCCTCTCTAGCCCCTCGAGTTTCTTCGCTGGCTGTCGACTGGCCTTTGGCGACCTGACTATCCAGATCCTTATCCTCCTCTTCATGGTCAAACATTCCTGTCTCGTTACTATCGGTGAGGCCTGGCGTCCCATCTCCAAGAACAATGATCCTGCCTGATCGACCTCCAGCACCACGAGTCCGTTGGTCAAGGTCAAGGTCATAGTCGTCTCCACTGTCTTCAAAGTTGCGTCGTGCGCCAGGACCGCGAAACTCGGCTGTCGAGCTTCGGCTTAGTATCACTTTGAGTGCGTGGAGATAGAGTAATTTTTACCGTATTCTGGTGGTGCGCAAGGACCATCGCCGTTCGCTACCCTGTCGGCGATTTCCTTATACCACTCATCTTTGCTTTTGCCTCTAAGAAGGGCAATAACAATCATGGTCATGTTGTCGCACCCTACACCACCAGTCTCGCTGTTTGAGGCGAGGCAATTGTCCATCATGTTCTCCGAGATCCTGGAGAGCTCCTGCTTGGCTGCGATTCCGCGCCTTACAAATTCCACAACTGCTTGCGATGACTGACAATCCCAGATACCTATCGAAGTTCAATCAGCACAGTCTTGATATGAGATCGCTCTTTGCATAGGTACCATCACAAGCAATAATAAGAAATTCGTCGTCGTCAGTAATAGTATGAGCGATCACGTCAGGGTATGCCGTCACGATCTGCTGCTCTGGCGAAAGCTCGGCACCCTTCTTGAATTCAAAATCACCAATTGCTCTAGAAAGTGCCAAATTGCCGTTGACGCGTCCGAAATCCACGAAACCACCAGCCGCACATATTCGAGCCTTCTCGCCTGTCGAAGAGATCAGCAAATGTGATCACGTAATTCTAATGCCTGTACTCACCTTCATTTTGCGGCTTGTGATCATATGATAGTGGCTTTGCCCGGCCCTTCACACCAAGCACGGAACGAGAATCGCCAGCATTTCCCTGTAATATGGTAAACAATTGAGAGTAGTCTGGACCAGTAGTCGTGTAAATCTTACCACATATATTGTTGTTTTCGAAATCAATCCGACCGAAGCTGTACAGCCAGAGACTTCTTCCTCATATTTTGGGTCTGATATAAAGGGTAAGATGAAGATCTCAAATAATTGCGCCAGTAGCGGAGCTTACCACTAAGAATTGCGCGGTCTGTTGCTAAGAATCCATCCTTGAGGGCTTGCTCGAAATCTTTTCTCTTGAACGCTTCTTGCTTCGCCAGGATCTTATGTATGTTCTCGCCAGCAAACAACGCAACCTTGTCCCCACCATGACCGTCATACACCCCAAAGAAGCTGAGCCGGTCATCTACCGAAGCGCCGACGAAGTCTTTCTTAGCATCTTCTGCTTGTAAATCTAGTATAGCCGCATGTGCGTCTTCCATGCTGATACGCCAGCCTTGCATGGCGGAAACGCCAAAGGCAACCCGATCATCTTGACCATCATCAGAGATCTAGAGAAGAAGTCGGTCAGCAATGGAAGCACAGAGGTAAAGTGCATCGATGTCTCCGCCTAGCAAGCAGCGGGAAAATGAGACAGTCCGCAATCACGCGACCTCGTCGAACAGCCACCGACTGGCACAGCGACGGACCTTTTCAACCACTGGCTCAGATAATGTTTGACCCATTGCAATACCAGCTGAAAGACTCTGCCAGTCACCCTGTACTATCTCTCATGTATCAATGATTGGCCACGAATGAGCGGTCCGGTTTCAGAGATTGAGGCTTAGCAGAGGAGCATTTAGATAAGTAGTTCTAGCCCGGACAGAAGGTCGCGTAAAGACAGGAATCCTCGAGTGACAGATGCGACTGCTGGTTCGTTCTTGAGCAACGGGTATGTCTCAAGAAATCGTAATGCTTTATGCTACAAGTACAAGTTCGTCATGGAGCCTGGTGGATCAAAAATGCAGGACCTCAGTGGCGGGCCGGCAAGGAAATTTCAGATACGGACCCTGATCGACGGTGGTTCACAACAGCTCCAGACTCTACAAGATAGATATCGAGTCGAGGATGAATAGGTGTCCTACAAGTGACCAAAAATACAGCTACCAGAGGCAGACTTCAACCAATAAGGAACATCCCTATCAAAGAATCATGAGCGCCACCAAAAAGTGGTAAGCTCGGTTCACTGCCCACAACCCTCGTCGGTTTGCAAAGAACTCAACTCCTTCTTCAGCGTTAAGCTTCTCAATCTTCTCAGCTATGATATCTATTTGATCAGATGGGTTAGCACTGAACTTTGCCACCATATTAAGAACTGGCAAAATGACAACTATAGAGCCAGCCCCTTCAAGCACACCTTTGAAAATCACCTCTCAAGCATACGTCAATAATAAAACCTGCAACGATGACTGTGGCATCCGTAGAAATCCAAAATAAGTACGGCATAGTCAAGCACACATAGGCCAGATGACGAGGGGAAATCATATAGCATAATGATCGTGGTAAATCCAAGACTCGTCTCATGATGCTGATGGAAGTGATTGGTCGGTGTATGAGGATTGTGGTACCTAGAATTGCAAAGCTGAAGCACGAGGACTCTGTAAAAAGTCTCAAGGGGAGGTTCACGTATGTTCCCACTGCACGTTTGCGTATAGTCTCACTTTCAAGATACCACCCAAAAGGGCGCTAGCTCACAGGTCACCATCGAAATCCTGCCACCTGCTGAAAGGAGTGCTTGATGTGTACCCATGTACTGCCCTACGATCGTAGAGTGAGGATTACCCACCTCGGATAAGCCTTGGCCACAATCTTCGTAGCCTTACTTACACAACTTGCTTTAGAGTAGTGAGAGCGCGATGAACGTTGCGAATAATCCCATAGGTAGGTGCTAGATCAAATATTCGGAAGCTAACCTTCGTAAATTTAGGTTGTACATCATATAATTCTGTAAGGTACTTTGCTATGTTGAGGCTGCTTTGATTTGAACGGTTAGCTTCCGAGGGTGTGACACACTAACCTAAGTAAGGTAGTACGAGCAATACTAACGGAGATAAGCGATCGGTCGTCTTTAGGAGCCGCTCGCCAACCGCGGCAACCTGGCAAGATCTCAAGGGTTTTTACCGGGGTTCAGCCGAGACGAGTGCCAAATATGCTAGGATATGGGATATACCAAAAATTTCTTGAGCAGGTGTGATGGCATTGCTCAAATTCTTAAAAGTACCAAAGATCAAGGCTTCGACCGTAACGAAATACGCTGGCAATGATCCACTACGAATTCTATTTTGCGGCTCAGATACGTTCAGTGTCGCCAGTCTTGAAAAGCTGCACAGGCTATACCGAATCGATAAAGATAGGATAGCCTCGATCGATGTGGTCTGTAGGCCTGGTAAACCAGTAGGTCGAGGGCTTAAGACTGTACACCATGGTAATTACTGCTAGTGCATTCGCATTGTCCTCAAGATTTGACTCTAAAGTAAGATAGTACCCATCTCGAAAACCGCAGCCGAGCTTGGCTTGCCTCTGCACGAAATTGACACCTTTACAGGGTGGAAGGTAAGCCCACTACGCTGCTAAAAGTTAGGGAAACGGTTGATACTAATCCTGCATAGCCGCCAAAGCCTGAGGGCAACCCCATCAATCTAATCGTTGCTGTGTCCTTTGGACTTTTTGTGCCTCCCAGAATTCTTGAAGCCACCAAGTATGGCGGACTGAACGTGCATCCCTCTATGCTGCCCGAGTACGGAAATTGATATGATGTCCTCTAAATATTATTCTGCTGATCCAGCTAGCTTTTACGGTCCCGCACCTCTACATCATACTCTCCTCACAGGTTCCACATACACTGGCGTTACGGTACAAACACTTCATCCAAAACATTTCGACCGGGGAACAATACTGCTTCAGCATCCATCTCCTGGAATCAAGCATAATTGTCGCAATGTGGAAGACTTGTCACAGTCGCTGGGCACGAAAGGTGGCAACATGCTGGTCGATTGTATCAGAAATCGTATGTACCTCTACGGCTCACATGTTGTCCCAGAAAATACTGCGAATGAGCCTCGGATCTTAGGAAAACATGCACCAAAAATAACAGCAGCAGATCGGTTCATAGACTGGACTGCATGGAGTGGCGAGGAGATCAGGCGAAGACATGAAGTTATAGGCCCACTTTGGAGCCTGGTCAAAGTTGACAATGACAGCCAAAATTTACGAAGGATCATCTGGAGTGTTGGATTTGAATCGACATTTTATCGGCCTGATCATGAACTTCCGGTTGGCCAACCAATAATAATAGGATATCCATCACCATCTCGTGTTGTCTATGTTCGAGCCTACGATGGCCAAGTCCTGACTGTTCGCGAGTTGAAAATCGAGGGTGGCCTGCAAGCTCAGCCTTTCGAGGCTGCAAGAAAGGCTAGGATCAATGAACGTGAAACAGATCAGAAAGATGGACCTCTTTTCCGAGGCCAATTATTATCTTCGTTGCCCGATCAGTATCGAAATCCAGAACCATCATCCCAGAGAACCGACCATTGTGATAAAACGACTTGAACGCGGCCTATCGGGCCTGACCCAACATCATATAGCCAGAGTCTGGACAGTGGTTAGGAGCTTTGCCACATTTTGAGTGGCAATCATACCTATCTGAATGTTTTGTCCTGTCATGGAGCTATTCTTCGCTGCTGCAACGTATCCGTCTGCGCAGTCCTCAATGTCCGTCTGCAAGCGTTATTGTCTATCTTTCAATGCAGTAACCATGGTCTCTCACTTCCATCTTAAGGTAAGCTCTATCTCTCGCACTCTGTACATGTTCGGGTGTGAAATTGGCGCCCTTTTGAACCATTAGTGCTGACATTATAGGATTCCCAATAACACTTACCCATTCCGTCAGAAGCAGTCCCGGTAGAATAGCGTTTACGCGTACTTTTGGACCCTGAGTAGCCGCTAGACATTTTACGAGGTGAAGACCTAGCATCTGCTCATCAGTAGGGCCAATTGCACACTTTCACCAGGACACCTGACCGGCAGCTTTCGTGACAGAGTACGCCATTGAGCTACCGGATGCGGAGACGCCCGCAATAGACGAAGTCAACAGAAAGAGACCCCCGTCTGGATTGGCGTTCAATGTCGGTAACGCCTTTCGAAGCAAGTGTAGATTTGCCTTGCAATTCACAGCCCAACACTGACAGTTGAGTTATTTGGGTTCGCTTCAATGCTGCTCTTGAGCGCTACCTTGTCCCATTCTGCTTCGCTCATGGCGTCAAGATCTCCAAATTTCGTGAATTTCGTCCAACCCTGACAAGTAATCAGACGAAGCACGGAGATACAGTGTCCTGTTGGCAAGTCTCACGGCATTCGAAATGATGACATCCAGGCCTTTCAGCCCATCTACAGCTTCCTGGACCGTTCTCTCGCAGTCTGCAGCGACACCCATATCCTCAGATGTTGTTAGCCATCGATCTCATTGTTTCATTTACGAACCCTACGCCTTGGATTGCAATGCATTTGACTTTGTATTCCGTCGAGATCTTCTCGACCACCTGCTCTGCTCTTTCCTTGCTTGCATTATAATTGACTGCAACGTTGCAACCTTCCTTGGCGAATTTTTCGGCTATCAGAGCACCCAAACCTCTAATCGTTTCGGCTCTTTGCGTCAGCTTCCAAGGCACGATGACTGTGGAATCTGACTCCTTTGGCGTACCGCGAACCTCCGAGCACTAAGACATTCCTCCCCTTGAGATTATACGGCATTTTCGCAATTTTCCTCTAAGCGTCTTGAAGATGGTGTTTAGCACGTCTTCGTCCTCTGGGCGATGACTCTTGGCATTAGCTACCTTACCTTACCTTACCTTATGTACAAGAAGTCACCGGATCTTCCCCGCACCGGAAGTTCGCCGCACCCCCAAAACGGGTCCCAGCTCGGAAGGGGTGAAGTTTTTTACCGGTGGGGTCAGTGGAGGCTCCGCATAGGCGGTCGCCTGGGGTTGAACAGCATATACGACAACCTTACTAGGGGTTAACACCTATTGGTACGGTATAACTAAGCATAGGCATCCTATAAAAAATAGCTCTTGGGACCTAAAGACCTTAAGAGTAGAAGCCTGCCTAAGATTCTCACCCCCAATAAAGTAGATATCCCTAACCCGAGCCTTTATGCTTATCCTTAGCATATGCACTACCCAATATACTATTTACCTCCTTAACCTGTACTCGGCCTGTATACGGACTTCACGTGGGGTGATTCGCACATGCGGCGATCTGACCCCACCGGGAAAAAACCTCACCCCTTCCGAACTGAGAGCCCCAAACAAACTTCCCCACTCCTCAAGGTACGGACTTGTGTAGCCGAGAATCCTGCCAGATCATGTCATGTCATATAGCAGTCACAGCATTGATACAATGACAGGAGAGAGCGATCTGACATCTTGCACTCAATCTGCGCCTACAACCTCCATTGATGATCCCCTGTGCTATGTGAATGAAAGGCGAGAAACGCAGATATCTCATCGCAGTATAATGGACGCAGCAGGTGGCTGTCAATCTCCTATTGAAGGAGGCGTCATAGCCGTTTTTGGAGCTGGGACTTTAAAGAGCTCCAGCGGACTGTTACGAATACTGTCAATTCCGCCATCAGCTTGCTTAGGACACCTACCGAAGTACTATTGTACGTCTAGACCGGAAACGGCAGAACGAGAAGGTGGGGACTAGGAAAGGGAGAAGGGGCACATAGATGTTCAGTACACACTGCACCAATTCATGTTGTCGGTCTGGTGACATTTTACTGGTCTTCTCGCCGTCCGTCTCAACCGGAGGATCCCTAGTCGAGGAAAACAATGAACAATGCACATGCTGACAGGGACATACTATGTCAACAAAGTCCATTGTAGAACAATCGTTCGTGAAAGAACAAAGTTCTGGGCCTGTTCTTCCATGCCATTGTCTCAATTCTTCGACTGCATATACTCAGGTCCATTCACAAGACTAATACACTATCCTTCTCTCATCGTTGACTCTCTAACCCGCGACCATCAGCCTGCCAGATCTCTTGGATATATCCCGTGCACTAGGTATCACCATGGCTACACAGACAGTCACGATCGCCACCACGGCAGACTCTTCAGTGGCCATTCCATATACTGCGACGAACCCTAAGTCCAGCCATGATATCCCATCCTCTGCCACCCTCTGCACCTCTCCCAGCTGCCCCATTACTAACGCCCACCCCAGAGGGATTTACACGCCTGTCTCTCGCGACAAGATGAGCCCCAAGGCCCACCGCATGTTCAGTCCGAGTATCCCTCCTCCTCACGTCCTGGCAGCTTTCGAACGATGCTTACACGAAGGTATGTCAACGGCGGATGTGAAAATCTGGGTCGGATTTCATGAGAGCCATACCGAGCCACTCATCCAAAGTACCGATCTTAGATGGGTGACACCAGTGTCGGCTGCGCACATCGACGAATATCTCAACAACAACGATTCTTGTCAAAACGATCGGGATTCCTTGACCGAAACGAAGAATTACGTGGCGAGGCATCCGTTCGGTTTGAATAATCCTCCAGATGATGTTTGGGCCTCACACGCTCGGTTACAGCGGGGCGAACGCGATCGGCGCCATCCTCATCTTGAGGAGAGGGATCGGGAAATTGTAGGTGCGTTTTCGGCGGATAAGGGCTTTTGTGCTGAAGGTGTTGGCGCGCAGGTTAGTAGTGGGAAAAGATTTAAGGTGCGTAGGCTTAGTTTTGTTAGGCAGTTGGCTGAGATTCGGAAGCAGAAGAGGGGGGTTTCTGCGGTAGTAGGGTAGGAGCTTTGGTGCTGAGATGGTAGGTGTGGATGCCTAGTGGCTTTCTGGTCGCATCAAGGTAGTTTGAGATTTCCTGGAAGCCGAAGGGTTGGATATGGAACGGTGAGAACCTTTATTATTTTGGCAGTATATGCAGTAATAAGACTTGGATTCAATGTTCTTCGTACTTGTCAAGGCCGAACATTTCGTGAAATTCTCCTTCTGAATATGATATTCTCAAGCATTCGTCCGAACGGCCGTAGCTATACATACGGTGCTATGGCATGTATGTGCTGTGAACATGATATGCGTGAACAGGTCTTGGAGCTTGAGGACGACGCTGTATTGACTGCTTCTGATTGGATGCACTTCACTCTCATGGAATGCTTTGCGTATACGATATGATGAGTGCTGTTGCTGCTCGAGAAAACCGAAATTCTCCCGATCTTTTTACAAGTAACCCTAATTCATAAGTAGAGTAATCGCATATTTCTTCCTTCCATATGGTGGGTGAGCGGGTGTTCATCTGTAGGCAACGTCGCTGCTCTTGGCTCATGCAAGCCAATATAACTAGCCAAAGCGAGCACAATCTCCGGGCAAATCGAAATGCGTTTGAACGTGCAGGATCCTCATTGCATGGGCATAGAGCACTATACCACCGAACAACAAAGCTCGTTCATTTGATTGGGCCCTCACTTGTAGGCTTGAGAGTACTCTTCAAAGTAGCTGTACTATGCGTACTCAAGTGCATGGAACACCGCGTGCCGTTTAATGTTGCCCATGAACCCGTTGAGCATTCGTATTCTTGAAATGATGGAAGATGGTGTTGTGGCTTGCTTTCTATAAGCGTCCCTATGCGACAAAGAGAGCAAAGAATCGGACATACTGCATGAGGAAATGTGCTTCAGAAGCCAGCGTTGAATCGGGTTACATTTGGTGAATATGTGCAGAAAATACAGGCGTTAGATTGGCTTGAAAAGGCCTCAGCTTAACCCCTGCAAGTCAGCAATTCTGCGCCGGAGCGTGGGTGAGCCAAGCCGAGATCGCCCAATGCCGTTGAATTTGCCTACAACCCTACCTACACACCTACACCACAGATCTCGTCGCTCCCCTCTCCACCCTGCCTTTGCGGCAGCATTGCACAGCTCTGCTGAGTTCATACCTCTGTCAACGATCGATCTAATAGTTAATGCTCTGCCTTTCATCGATCAGCTTCCGGTAGCACCTTGGTCTGGATGCGTCCTGGCGTGGATCCACTCAACCACAGCCTGGCCCTCCTTTCAACATCCGCAAACCCCACGAGACCCATCGACATCACCGGTCAATCATTCCTCAATCACCAAGCCACTGATGGAATAGCCTGCGTCGTCAGTATCTCGAGGGCGATTGTTGAAGGGGTCAGGATATCCAAAGTGCTGGCCTGGGAGTAGGCATTTGCAGTGTTTGAGCATCAGTGTCAGCGAGACGCTGCTGCATCCAGCAATACACTGTATGTTCATTTTTCCAATATCCTCTCATCTATGCAAACATTTGCGACAATGCGACTTTTGATGGACAGCGGAATAGAGGACCTTATTGACATTTGCACCGTGTTTCAGGTCCAAGCTGGCAACTACCCAGACAGTCAAAAGTTGGCTGCTGAAAACAATCCGAATCTCTTAAACTCCTTCCAGCCTTTAACGACTGAGGTGACAGTGCATGTATCTTTCCCAAAGACGGAGAAGTGCCGCACCAAGTCTGGAAAAGGACACCTGAAGGACGGGCGAAGCAATAATCAACAGGCAAATCAACGACATGGCATCCTCTTCCTCGAACGTGGTGGGAGTTCATTATCGCGTTGGCAAAAAGATTGGCGAAGGCTCCTTCGGCGTGATATTCGAGGGCACGAACCTCTTGAACAATCAACAAGTAGCGATCAAATTTGTGCGCAAATTACCTAGCTCTATATTGGGCACGTATTGACGTATGGTAGGAACCACGGAAAAGCGATGCGCCACAGTTAAGGGATGAGTACCGGACATACAAGATCCTTGTGGGCTGCCGTGAGTGTAGTCTACATCGAGCGGGATGCCAAACTTGCTAATCTTGCCAGCCGGGATACCTAATGTCTACTACTTTGGCCAAGAGGGCCTTCACAACATTCTTGTCATAGACCTTTTGGGCCCCTCGCTTGAGGACCTGTTCGACCACTGCAACCGGAGATTTTCTGCGAAGACTGTAGTCATGGTTGCGAAGCAAATGGTATGACAGTCTATTGATTATTCATATGCGCCCCTTGAGCTAATGTCAACATTGCTCTAGCTATCAAGAGTCCAGACAATCCACGAGAAGAACCTTATCTATAGGGACATCAAGCCAGACAACTTCTTGATCGGCAGGCCTGGTTCCAAATCAGCCAATGTCATCCACGTCGTGGATTTCGGCATGGCCAAGCAATACCGCGACCCAAAAACGAAGCAACATATTCCATACCGAGAGCGCAAATCGCTGTCGGGGACCGCTCGGTACATGAGTATCAATACGCATTTGGGCCGTGAACAGTCGCGACGAGATGATCTGGAGGCACTGGGACATGTCTTCATGTACTTTCTACGTGGCGGGCTACCATGGCAAGGCTTAAAGGCGGCAACAAACAAGCAAAAATATGAGAAGATAGGAGAGAAGAAACAGACAACCGCAATCAAGGATCTTTGTGATGGCTACACTGGTAAGTGCACACAATACTTAGCAAGCGGACGATATTAAACTGAACCGCAGTTGCAGAGGAGTTCAACAAATACCTATCCTACGTCAGGAACCTCGGGTTTGAGGATACTCCAGATTACGATTACCTCCGAGAACTTTTCACTCAGGCTCTCAAGAACACGGGCGAGGTTGAGGACGGCGAATACGATTGGATGAAGCTGAACAATGGCAAGGGCTGGGAGGCAATGAAGCATCATTCCTCACAGCACCTCCATGCAGCAAATGCAGGCGCGAATCCAACGACTCGTGCACTCGCGGGTGGAGCTGATACACCACGGGGTACAGGAACACAAGGAGTTTCTGCCATTCGTTTAAACGCCGCGCAGCCCCTGCCCCCATCTCCGGCGAAACCGGGAGTGGGCAAAACGCGCGACAGGCCGGGCGTCGCTGGCGCACAGCTACCAAAGCGTTCAAGCGGAGTGGTGGGGGGCCTCAACGATGTCACACCGACAGTATCGACTCAGGGGCAATTTCAGAGCTCCACGGCGAACCTCCCTCAACGAATGAGTCAAGCTAATCCGGCCATGAACCCACTTACTGCCGGTCAACAAGGATCGAGAATTCACAATCCAGAAATACAACCCTCAGCGCTCCAAAAGATCATGAGAGTGCTGTGCTGTAGCAGGTAACAGAATGTGGGTCGCGGTACGACTTGGCCTTGTCTCAATGTTCATCCTCGAAGCATGCTAATTGTTGGTGTAGGCTGGATGACAGTACCCGATCCGTTTTCACGGTACCACCCGTAGACATCGCAATTGCGAATAGACATGAGTCCGGATATGGCGTTGATTATACGAAGGTGCTAGGCGTCCGGAGGACGTTTGAGTCCGTGCTATACATTAAGGTCACACACCAGTTTAACCTTGGACTCTCGCTATATCCCCAGTCTCGCAACTGTCTTCACCGTCCAAACATCACAATGGCAGCTCGCCCTTCGCCTCCAACCTGCCACCAACATCACCGTCCGCCAATTGCACGCAACTAGCGCATGGCCCCATACGAACAATACACCGCTGCGAAGGACGAGTCATGACCGTCGATAACATCTCATATGTCAGCGTGAAGCATGCAGAGGGGATAGGGCAAACGAGGAAAAAGAGGCTAGACAGATAATTCATTCGTTGGCAGTCTTCTACATACTCTAATGAATGAAGCTGCCCCTACGTGATTTGGGGTTACCCGCTGCCAGAAAAGAAACCAAGCCTTCTCCTGTTTCCCTCACCCTCACACTCCCTCCATCGACTATCAGTCCCCATCCTTCGCTTATTCCACTTACTCAGCTCTTCACCTCATACACCCTATCCACCCATCTCACAGTCACAGATTTCCCCACGCCACCATCTGCACATCCTCCCTTCCCTTTCGAAACATTTCTTCCCCAACCCTCCCTTTCCCAACCCTCCCATTTCTAAACATCCCTACCCCCATCCACATCCCCATCCCCATCCCCCCGTCCCACAAAACGCCTACGCACGTAGCTCTACGCACACACAATGATCTCACAATTAACCGTGAAGTGGAAGTGGAAGTGGAGTTTTGCGACGATTGATTGCTTGGGGTGGCGATTTCAGGTCGAGATGGATGGATGGATGGAGGTTTGGAGTGAGGAGGAGTCACATAGAACGGCTGAGGGATTGTAATCAGAAGGCATGGATGTATAGTAAGGTGAGGTTATTCATTATAGCTGACTGGACAAAGTAGATCACGGTGCGGATTCCCCACCCACCCTCTTTTCCGACCTTCCCTATTCTACCAATACCTTAGTCTTACAGATCCATGACTTGTATACCGTAGACGATATCCACGCGCTGATGCGGACGGACGGACGCCTGCAATGGATCCTTACGCAGCCCACGTGATGCGATCAAAGAGATGAATACCAGGGCTTTTCTGTTCATTCCGCAACGCCATGCTCAACATCCCAATCACCCCATCATCACGTCGCCTTCCCCATCCATGCTCGACCCCTGACCCCCTTTCCCATAAGCCTCATTATCCTTCCGCTCTATCCTCCTATCAAGCTCCCGTTCCGCATCACGCCTCCTCAACTTCGCTTCGCCCTCTTCGTCGGCCTCGGCCCTGGCGGCCGCCTTCGCGGCTTCCAGCACGCCTTTCCACCATTCCTCCAGCCGGCCCTTTTCGATATAATGGTCCAGCACGTCGGCCTCGACTTCGAGATCGCGTGCAAGGAGCTCCAGCACACTTTCAGGCATGTTGGCGAATTGCGAGGAGATTCGTAGTGATTCGACTGTGGTGCCGGCTTCCATCACAGATGCCGGAGGCAGCGGAGATTGTTTCTCCCAGAAATCAGTCCTATATCCTTCCTTTAGGGTCTTGAAGAGGGGTGTAGCCCCCGTCTCGACCTCGACTTGGGTATCGTTCTTCAGCTCCGTACGGTTGACGTCTTCCCAGTCGTCCTGGATCATGCAACGCCTCCAGATGAATTTTTCTAAGAGCTCCTGCCGTCCGGGATCAGTACTTTCAAAGTTGCTTAACCTCAGGACTTTCAGCGCGGCGAGAAACCTATTTCCCATCACACCTTCGTCATCTGAATACACGGTGTCCTCGTCGATAAGAGTAAGTAAGTCGATAAGGCCTTCTGGGGGTAGAGTCTCCATGGCTAGCATCTTTTGCATGTGTTGCTCTAGAGAGTTCCGGAGTAAGGGTTTGCCTTTCACAAAGTAAGTGCCATATTTCTGCATGGCCAAGTCTGTCTCCGCATCGGCATCGAGGGCGTCCATTATAGTAGGCTTGATGTATTTGTACAGCTTTTCTTGGGTCGCGAGGATGGCCATCGTCTCGTCTATCTTTTGCATGGAAGGTTGAATGGTGTCGGTTTGGACCTGCCCAATCGATTTGGCTGCCATGAGACTCAATTTGCTCATGCTTAATCCAATCTTCCTGCTCCAAAGGTTGGCCTCCTGCTTCTGGGCCATTTTTAGGGTATTTGCAGCAGCTGAGTAATTACGCTCAGAGACAATTTCGTTGATCCAGCCCAGTTTTGCATACGGCGGATGATTCCGAAGAAATTGTGTGAGGTGCTTTTTGAAGTCGGCTTTATCGGTCAAAACAGTGACGGCTCTGCCGCCGTTGAGATATTTCTGGAAGTACGCGTCCGCCCAAACAGTCCCATACTTGACGAAATATGACTTAATGCGATCTTCATACTTCGAGGCGGTATCGTCGTCTGCTATCTCCAACTCTTGGTGAATGATTTCCACTAAGGCCTCCATGTCCCGATATTTCTCTGCCAGCTGTATACCCATGTCTGGCTGGCCAATATCTGATAGACTCGCGAAGAGTACCTTTCTATCCGCGAAATGATCGTTCATGAGGTTCTCCCCGGCAGCTTTGCTCTTATCGTCTGGTCGAGACTTCAGCCATCGAAACCGCTCGATGTGTGTTTGGCAGCAGATTTGTACTTGACGTGGATTGTCTGCTGCAATCTTCACGATAAGATCAGGTGAAGGTTCACCTTCACCACCTTCTTCTATATCTTCGTTACGTCTCGCCAGTTCTCGGGAAACGTTCGTCAGTAACTTGACTCTATCCACAGTACTTCTTAACGAGGTCCATATATCTGGCAGATCCTCGTAATTGCGCTGCAGGACCCCGTCAAGCATGATTTCGTTCTCGAGACCGTATGCTGCAATATGCGTCTCGCGGAATTTGAACGCGGTTTCCAAACCTGCCAATTGTATGTCATTAGCTTCGCTGACCAGCCTTGCTTCTGTAGCTAGGTCAAGCTCCTGAGTGTCTTCTTTTCCCTCTTGGAATAGCATCTCGACCATATTCTGTGCCCACGGAATGATGTACTCTAGGCGCCATATATCGTGGATAAACCAGTGTCTGACGCCATCCGTTTCGTGATGTTCGGGTTTATTCTCGGTTTTCACATCCTCACTCATCGCCTCAATCAACTCAGCGAGGAGATTTCTCTCATCAGAACCCTTGTTCTGACTACTGATAGCCGAATTGTAGCAACGCCAGATCGCTCTAGCTGAAGCCATTTTCTCAGCACTCCACAACAGCGACCAGTTGGTTAATCTGCTCAGCGACGCCGGGTAATGCCTCCTCAAATATTTGTTCAAATCTGCTAGAGCAGTTGCTCTCCGTTGCAACTGCTGATCCATTGAAGGACCTATTGCAGCGATGTAAGCGGAGGTGGAACTCATGATCGAATGGCTAACGCTGAGCGCCGCAGCTTCAATTTCTTTGGGGGAGAATGCCATTTCAGGTCTTGGATCGAAGTCGAGTAGATCTTGCTGTAAGCTTCCGAAAAACACAGCTTGTTCGATTTTGCTTTTGGCCGTCACCGTAGCCCTATCCAAAGCTGACTGGCCTTCCTTGATCGGTAGGGTAGAGATGCGGATGAGGCCGAAGCCATACACCATTACAGCACATGATGATTGATTATGGCCTTGGCCGAAGGCTTCTGGCGCACATCCGACAATTCGGTAGGGCTTGGTGGTTTGAAAGTCTATAGCATCCTGGAAGGGATCCGGCAACGCATAAGCTTCCATCTGAAGCTGAGAGCTCGGACTTCTGTCAAGCTCAGCGAGAGAGACTAAAACTAAGCTCTTCTCAAAGATGACATATGCTGTTTCTCCTGGTTCGGGTACGAGTATTTGGGGCCTAAATCCAGACTCCGTAGGAATCGAGGTCTTATAGCAATGGATTGGATGAACAACATCGATCGTTACGGAGCTGTCAGCAAGAATTAGCCCTACCAACGCGTACCTCGAGGATTGCGATCCTTTGATGACGGTCAATGCCATGACTTGGCAATCGCCACTTTCTTTCGACTTGGAAACCTCTTTCCCGGAGTGATGCCCGGGTAGAACCGTGAAGTCGAGCACCTCGAAGGAACGTTCTTCGTGGCCATGGAAGAGATCAGCGCTCTCAACCAATGACTGAAGAATATCCATTTTAGCATCGACAGAGTAGAGTAAAGTGTGCGTCCCATTCCAATTGAGGTCCCATATTTGGAAGCTGCCTTCACTAGTAGCAACGACCATATATCGTTGACCACGTTGGGACGAGCTTCCTGCTCTGACTGCTGCGACATCTTTCCTCCACCCACCACCACTGAAGACGCTCCTGAGACTCCCAAACACGCCTCCGCTCTGGACGCCATTGTCGCGTAAAAACTGTGCGTTGATAGTAGGCCTTCCCTGAGAATCACTGACGACGAGATGCGCGAGTCTGCCGGTACTGAAAGTAAGGATGAACCCACGGGGTTCGGCCTCGATAATCTCGGTGACCATCTCCCCAGACATGAGTCCGGATATGGTACCTTGAACACTTTGCTGCTTTTGACGGCTCACATCTGCGGTTGCCGCGCTTGAAAGGCTCTCCCAATACGTGATCTTCCCACCAATGGGCATCACCACAAGCAGTGCTGGTTCTGAGGAGGTAGGTACAAGTACCCCAAGAGGCAATGGGTGACGGGCATTGTTCGAAGGATGGAGGAGCTTGATGTTGACGGGTCTCGTGTGATCGGCTGAAGTTGTTCCTTGTATGTAGTGCCACACTATAGCAGAATCTGGGGTCATTGCAAGGGCATAGCCAAGACTTGCTGCTATCTCCCCATGCCATTTCCCTACAGGCTATCAGTCGGTTCCTCTAGGATAGTATACAAAGCCCAGACCTGAAGCATGGTGGTCCCGGAGCACCTCTGGAGTTGTTGGTAGCTGGGTCACGACATAATTCTCATTCCTGGTCTGGTTTTGCGAAGGTCAGCATTGCGACTGACATTGCTTGAGCTTATAATCGCACACCAATTCAGTGGTACCGTCATCTTTGTTCGCCCTCTTCTCCCTATCCGCCTTTTTCACTCCTCGATGTCTAATCGCCAAGCTTGGAGCAGCCACGCTTGCATGTCGTTGCTTGCCAGATTCTTTCGCGTGTCCGTTCGCGATCGGCTCTTCCTGGACCAGCTCAATATATCCATTTTGCTTCCTGGTATCTAGAGGCTGAAAGGTATCTGATGTTAAGCCGGATCGACGTATTCGCTTGGGATTATGTCGAAGGGCTACCGAGTCGTCTGAGCCAGTCCGCTGCCGTCGTCGAGGATTCCGCGCGGCTACGCTGGCCGGCATCGCTAGATCCGGAGAGAACATGTTTCTTATTGTTGCATCACCAAGGTCATAGCAGCCGACCGGGCGTACAGACGATGTTTCGCAATGTTGATGTTCTTCAAAATGTTGATTTCCGGGGGTTGTTACTATGTCCGAGACTGGCCGCGCCTGGAATTTTTTGCGCTACACACGCCCTCAGCAGTTGACAATGGACTTAATGCCCATTGAGCCCAATCCGCTTGTCGTATATCTGGTCGTAAAGAATTGTAGTCAGCTCTTCAGCTGGCCGGCTCACAATGAGCTTACTACAATTGGTTTCGTTCGATGGTATTTGCGAGCAAAACAGAGGAACAAAGCGTCACGCACATCTACATATCGCAAATCGAAAACCGTTCGCCGGATCTCCTTGACTACAACTTGGTCGTTATCACAGTCATCATCTCTGATTGTCACGTCCCTCATTCCTCGATTAGCAGGCAAGAAACGCTTGATTGAATTGGTATACCAGGCAAGGTTTGTAAAGATGATTTCATTCATTGTTGTTACAGAAGGAGCATAACTTGCTCAAGAATATAGCACTGGTCGTCAAGTGGAACAAAGAACATCAAGCCAACAGGTGCCAGCACATTGATCCACTTTCCCGCGGTCCAGCCAGCAGATTCCAGCTCTGTGATCCGAAGTACTGACTGGGAGTTAGCCATCACGGAGGCCATCTATGCCTTGCTTGAATCCTCCTCCTCAATGCTAGCAATGCTAACACTATCAGCACTCTCCCCCTTCTCGAGTGCCAATTCCTTATCCATAGCGCCGTCGTCCTTGGCTCCATGGATGTCTTCCTCGAAGACTGGATCGGCCTCGACGGCTTCAAACTTGGTCTTGAAGCTGTCGATGGCGTGGGCATGGGAGCTGCTGTTGGAGCGACGACGATCATTGGTGAAATTGTAGCCATAATCATGGGATTCGTCCCCGGGAGTACCCCTAAAAGAGCATATCAGCTTAGGTGTTGGTGAAGTAGGTTGAGAAGAAGACTTACCAATTGCCTTTCCCTCCACCTTCCTTCTTCACCTTCTTGGGGTCGGCGTCAATGTGACCGCTCTTGCTGAAATAGCGAGGAAGATGCTGGATGTCTTCGGCAGTACCGTCGGCAAGGCCAGCATGGTCGCGGTCATTCTGCTTGTGGGATCGAGTCACTGACAGTGGTAGCCATTAGTGTCATGATGACAAGCATCAGAGCCACGGGTAAGATCGTCATGGAAGGCATTGAGCTCATTCGGAAGGGTACGGACAAGGAGGGTATGCAAGTGGTATGAGCTCATAAGTACCATGAACAGGTAGGCTTACTGATTGTCTTGCTTCTGTATTATCAAGTTGATTGGGTTGAAAGAACGGGGTGGATGGTTGATGAAAGGTGTCGTTGGTTGGGATTATGTTGAGGTGCTGAATGAGGTACACGATCAGACAAGCGGAGCTGGTTCCTTTGACAAACAAAGAGCTTCGGTCAGGGCAGATTTCATTGGTCAATTCAGTCAGTCGATTATCACGCTGTGCGACCGATGCCGTCATAAGTCGTAGGTATCTTTTTGGAACAGAGTGGACTAACTACCCTACAGCTACGTAAGACTACTCCATACTCCTATCTTACCTACCTCCTACTCACATCTGACGGCGATGCACCTGTCACGAGACACATTCCGAAGCTTCCCCACGTTTTTGCTAGAACTAGGCCTAGAACTAGCGCGTGTGGGGCTTAGCGCAGCGGTCATCTCAGGCGGACGTCTCCACCGGTCCTGGTACCTGTCTCGCCCACTGCCAACTCCAAGCTTACAGTCACGATTGCCGTTGGTAGGCAATGAATAGTGCCGATTCTACACCTTACCTTGAGCGTATCCTAGCAGCATGCGGAGGATGAGGTAGTCTAGGTACATGGTATATGGTATATGTACAGCACCTAATGGAACGGAGCTTCGTATATCGCGGACACAACACGGTTAAGATCGTTTGCCTCGGCCACGAGGGGCTCCATGATCCAGTCGTTGCTTAGTACGGTGATATCGGCTTACACCTGGATGAAGGCTATCAACAGCTCTAGGTGGTATCAGTGGGCCGTGGGATTCAGTCACATGATGGTAACAGCAGGGTTTCCGGCATGGGTCTCATTCGAGCGGATTCTATCTGCAGAACTCCCGTTATACGTGACCTTGATCAACTTCGGGCCTGAAGCCAGGTCATTAATTCGGGCACTCGTCTCATTAATTCTGTAGAATAGGCATTTCGTGACCGATAGCTTGAATACAAGGAGGTGAAAGCAGATGAACCGGCTCAAGTAGACGCATATGTGTCACAAGTTTAGACATAGAGTAGGGCCTTCATATGTTTGAGCTCACCCAACGTCGACAGAGGCAAATACAATAATAATTTGCACTCAGAGTGACTTGCTATCTTGGATAGAAGACGTGCCCCTACCTTGGAAGCACAACATGACCATAAATGACGCATCGGGCATCTACAGCACCGACAGGAACGGCTACTGACGTTGGCAATTCTTCGCGGTATATAACAGCGACAGCGACGGCCACCCGGTCTCAAATGTACATGAGTCCTGCTCGACACGACTCCTGATTCAAGCTATCCTACCCTCCCGGGGAAGTGGATGGCTGATTCGCGAAAAAGCAATTGCCTCGGCTAGGAGCTGGGTAGAAAGTCAATCCAACACTCTGCAACCTTACGTCTTCCTGCTTGTTGTCGGTCTGTAGGCTTCGTCGCCGCCATGCCCTCCTCTCCATCCTCCCCGTCTTCGATTCCGTCGGCCGACGAAGTCAAGAAGGAAGTGGTCGAGGCCTCGAAACAAACGTTGTCTAGCTTGCGTTCCCTCGCTGCAGGAGGTGTAGGAGGAGTATGTGCAGTCATCGTCGGACATCCGTTCGATCTGGTGAAGGTGCGAATGCAGACCGCAGAAAAGGGGGTCTACACGGGGGCTATTGATGTTGTCAAGAAGACGGTTGCTAGGGAAGGCTTGAGGAAGGTACGTCTTCATGAGAAGGGAGTTGGGGAATCTAGATTGACCGAATCAGGGTATGTATGCAGGCGTATCGGCACCGCTGGTGGGTGTGACGCCCATGTTTGCCATCAGCTTTTGGGGTTACGATGTCGGCCAGAAACTCGTCAGATCCTTTTCTCCAAACACCAATGAAAAGACCCCTTTCACGATGGGGCAGATCTCTGCTGCCGGCTTCTTCAGTGCAATCCCTATGACCCTGGTGACAGCCCCCTTTGAACGCGTCAAAGTTCTTCTGCAGATCCAAGGTCAGAAAGAGCTGAAGCCAGGCGAGAAGCCTAAATACTCCGGTGGCCTTGACGTTGTTCGTCAACTATACAAGGAAGGAGGTATACGGTCAGTCTTCAGAGGATCGGCAATGACTTTAGCAAGGGATGGACCCGGAAGCGCTGCATATTTTGCAAGTTACGAGTATGTGAAAAGGAAATTGACGCCAAAGGATAAGGATGGAAACCCAAGTGGGGAATTGAGCTTGAGAGCCATCATTGTCGCAGGAGGTGCTGCTGGGGTAGCCATGTGGATTCCAGTGTTCCCAATAGACACAGTCAAGAGTCGATTACAAAGTGCTGAGGGACAACCCACAATTGGCGGTACGATAAGAGGTCTGTATGCTAATGGGGGTTTCAAAGCCTTCTTCCCTGGTATGGGTCCTGCGATGGCAAGAGCAGTACCTGCCAACGCAGCAACGTTTCTGGGGGTTGAATTGGCGCACCAAGCTATGCACAAGGCTTTCGACTCTTGATATGGATTGTGGTTGAACTTATGCGGATTCGGGGGTATCCCATAGGCATCTTGCATAGGCGTTGGTGGCCGGCGATACGTTGATGTGGATCCTTCTAAAGTACAGTTGCAATGTGAATACTGATTCATTTACAACAGGCACAACTATCTTCGATCTAGAGGGTTCTTCAGAACCTTTGGGTAGAAATGGAATTCGATATGTACGGAGATAAGTGATAATGTGGGGGACATCTCCGTAGTGCCGAGGTTCATCTTCCAGCAGCTTTTTGAGACCTTCAGTGACTCTTCTTCTACTATAAACATGTCTACAATACTACCAAAGTCTTCAAAAGTGCTGATATCACAATCGGCGGCGGGCCGTTCAATACAGCGCGTTGCTCAAGTTCGGCGCCATCTCAGTACTTCCCCTACATCAAGGACCAACATTCAAGATGCTTACATCCTCAGCGCCGCTCGTACTCCCACTGGAAAGGTATCGCTCTCTCATCTTGGATCATGATACTCTCTACTAATATGCGCTAGTTCAATGGCTCGTTGCTCCCCATTCCGGCTCCTGAGCTTGGTGCCACAGCCATCAAATCAGCGCTGACGAAGTCTGGCGTCCCTGCTTCCAAGATCACTGATATTTATATGGGCAACGTTCTCCAAGCATCCGTCGGACAATCACCCGCTCGTCAAGCCTCGATACTCGCAGGTCTCTCTCCTACAGTCGACGCTGTCACAATAAATAAAGTATGTGCGTCGGGTCTCAAGGCCGTGGTATTCGCAGCACAGAACATACAATTAGGCTTGGCAGAGGCACAAATAGCCGGCGGAATGGAGAATATGAGCCGAGTACCTTATTACATGCCGAGAGCGAACCAGCATCCGCCCTTTGGAGCGATCAGCATGGAGGATGGCTTGATCAAAGACGGGCTGTGGGACGTTTACAATCAAATCCACATGGGCGTCTGTGCGGAAGAAACAGCCAAAAAGTATAAAATCACACGACAAGAGCAGGACGAGTATGCTATTTCGAGTTTCCATAGAGCCCAGAAAGCTTGGGGCGAGGGCAAGTTCCAGGACGAGATCGCACCAGTCACCATCAAGGGAAAGAAAGGCGAGACGGTCATCTCGGAGGATGAAGGTTACAAAAACCTGAGGGAAGACAAGGTCCCAACGCTAAAACCTGCTTTCGTCAAAGTTGGCGGTACCGTCACCGCGGCAAATTCCTCCACCTTCAACGACGGCGCCTCAGCCCTGGTACTCGGCAACAAACAGATAGCAGCGGAATTCGGTTCCGGCAGCCGAGTCCTCGCACGCATCGTCTCGTCCGCAGACGCCGCAGTCGACCCTATAGACTTCCCCGTCGCACCAGCGAAGGCCGTGCCGATCGCCCTGGAAAGGGCCGGGATATCCAAAGACCAGGTTTCGATCTGGGAGTTCAACGAGGCCTTCGCGGCCGTTATCAAAGCCAATCAGAAGATTTTGGGACTTGAGTCCGCCAACGTCAATCCTCGAGGCGGTGCTATCTCGCTCGGACACGCCCTCGGCAGCTCGGGTTCGCGGATCTTGACGACGCTGCTGCATCAGCTGCTGCCGGGACAGTATGGCGTGGCCGCGATATGCAACGGGGGAGGTGCGGCGACTGCCATGGTCGTGCAACGGATTGAGAAGGTCTGATCGGCGGGTTGGAGGAAGTATCACGGTCTTCGTTTCTTGTACATATTGTACGATATAGAGTACGCTTCAGACACATACTGGATCCCCACATCTCAAGATGGCAAGCACATCATTCACCCTTCCCTCCACAGAAACTCCGGTTTCCAAATCTCCAGCCCCAGCTACCGAGCTCCAAAACATGAAACATGATACCAATATGAAACCAAGAATAAAAGTACTCCGCCTCTCAGCTCACTACCAGCTCACTACAATATAAGGTGAAGCACCAGCTTCTCACGCCAACATGTCCTTCAACGGCTGTCGATTCCCTCCCCCACTCGCCCCATCCCACCTCCAATCCCTCCCCCAAAACCCAGGATCCCATCTATTCTACGTGCAAATAGTCTTTTCTAAAAAGAGTTTTCAGATCGGGCTACCAGACATTATTTCTTGGATTGATTAAAGTGCATTGTTGATCTCCATACGGGAGAGAGGGGGGGGGGACGGGGGGAGGGGGGTTATTGTTGGGGTATGGGGAGTATAAGGAGGTGTGAGTGGATGTAGAAGTGGATATAGGTACTTGTGGGATGGATGTGGGTATGGGTATGGTATGGGTATGGTATCTGTAGGGTTATGGGTATGGTGTACAGATTGTTGGCAAATGGACTGCATCGGACAGTCTGAGTAGAGTGAAGTGAGGTATATATCAATACCTATGATACATTTCACAAGCGTGCCAGAGGTCGAAGTGTCAGAATCTCCATATCCCAACCAACGAAGTCTCGAATATCTCCTCAGCGTAGACGCAGTTGCTTCAATGGCGATCACCCTGTACCTCCTATTTTACGCTCTTGTCCTGGGTGAGCATGTTGCCTGGAACGAACGGCAGGTGATGGATTCCCGGAAAGGGCCTACAACCACCAGATATATCGGTCTCGAACGATAAAGATGTTTTTTTTCTACAAGTACAACTGTATCCCAATCCCATCTAATAATGCCTTCGGGGTATAAGCTCAGCCTCCTCCTGCTCGATGATCTCCATCTGCTTAGCTGCCCGCTCTTCATCCTGCCTGAGCTATGCTTGTACGGGTAGAAATAGGAGAGGCCATGCTGTGCTACGAACAACGTAGGATACGCGCACAATGTCAACAATGGAAATCGTACCTGGAATTTATTAGGTGGTATTCACCAGCAGCTTATCACACACGAGGAGCCTGCCAAACCGGATCTGTTTCGAGAAGATCTTGACATCATCCGCGGCTGCAAAGTACGTCGGGATCCTAAGCTTGCTGACACCAAATACGACATCGACCAAAGCGTTCTCGACGATGTCCGAGCCGGAATCCTCAAAGTCTTCAACCATGGAGCTGAAAGAATCCACAGAAGCTTTGCCCTTGCCCTTCTTGTCCTTGCGCCTCTCCATGGCCGTTGTCAGATTCCGATAAAATTGCTCCGGCCTCGACTCGATCGCGACCACGTTGTTGACAATGGCGATATACTTGAGCTTCATGTCATGACAGTGTGACAAGCTGTCGACGGCGAAATTGAGGCTTTCATTTTGCAGCACCAGATTTCGATCCGTTGAGCGAAGAGCAATGAGATGCAGTGCGTACAGATTCTTGAAGGCAGCAAAATATTGCATAAGAACGTGCTGAATCTATCAGCCTCGTACGAAGGACTTGAGGGGTATCTTACGTAGGTTTTCAAGTTCAGGCTCACAGCCAGCTCCCTTAATTCTCTGCCTTTTACTGCCAAGAATTGCATGGTCTTGGTATCAATATCCCAGGACTCGCTGCGTTCGTTCCTGATCATCAATCGCTTCAATGTGCCAATGTGCCGTTGCAGGGCAAGCTTGCGAATCATAACGGTGCCAACACTGGATGAAGCTGTGGCCTCTTCCCCTTGCTTCAGAGCTCGCTCATGCATGTACAACTCTTCGAGACCGTCGAAGGATGCAAGAAACTTCAGGAACGGCTGGGATACATTGTCTGTGTGGATACTTTTGAATGCGATGTCTGGAGAAACGCTCTGTAGCCGTGCGAGCAGCGTCCAAAATGCGTCTTGTGGACCAACTTCGAGCAGTGTTAAGTTCTTCAGTATACTCAGGTCGAGCGCTCTAGCTACAATCGAAGGTTTCAAAGGGACCCATTCAAGGGCTAGCGAATCCAGACGTAAACCATGGGTGGTTCGGATATAGGCTTGCATTTCCTCCTCAGATGTTGTCGCCTCCTCTGTAGTAGCAGCTTCGGCTTGCGTCGATGATAATCGTCCCTCGTAAGCCGGAATCACAGGAACCTCTGTAACCAAGCTCCCAACCTTTGCGCGCTTTCTAGGTGTAAGCACGTCAATCTCCTCGACATCAGCAAGCATTTCCTGATCCTCCCCCAATTCTTGTATCTCTTCGTCAGGATGCTCCATGTCCACATCCATGGCATCTTCTGGAGGCTCTGATGGTTGTTCAGCGGTGAAGAAGGGCTGGGTTGCTCCTGGAGACATCTTTGCTGCATTTTCCGTTTCATCATCGGAATCGGCAACCACGGCGGACTTTGTTGGGGGAGACTTTTTCGCTTTCGCAGGCTTTGCCTTTGCCTTTTTTGACACATTGTTAAGCCCGTTCTGGACCACCTGATTAGTGACATTGCTGGGGCCAGGAGGACCTCCGAAGGACAGCCCGTTGGCAGATGCAGGAGCATTCCCGTTATTCGGGCTGTAGGTGTACGGTCCACCTCCAATTGCACCAGAAACTCCAAGACTGCTGCTGAGACTGGGTGGATAGGGAAGGGTCGGGTTAGACGGTAGTGACGGTGGGTAAGATCCGTCATAGTATGGCGACGTGTAACTTGTAGCTTGTACTTGCTGCGCTTGCTGTACCTGTGCTTTATGCGCCTGCAGTAGTTTCAGTTGCGCTAGCTTCTGTGCGTTACTGGCTACTTGCTTTTGCTGGGAGACCTGTTTTGAGGGCGATGCTGCATATTGGTCTACCAATGACGCAAAGGTTGTACCTGGTGCACATTGGATTATGTTTCCCAGAGAGCCATTAGTAGAGAAGCCAGAAGCAGGATGTGGCTTCGATGCTCCAGTGGTTGGAGAGCTTGCAGTTGTCACGTCAAATGACGAAGTTGTGGGGCTCGAAATATAAGAATCCCAATCCGTGGCTGCTGAGAATCCAAATGCATTGGAATCAGACAACTTGAAGTCAGATGCGAGTGGATTCAAAGGCTTGGATTTAGATCCGAATTTCTTCGTGGAAAGCGCTGGAGGTTTGAGCTGTTCTTTGGGTGTCTTTTTCTGCAGACTCTGATTCGAAATGAACATTTCCGCCACTTCTTTGATCATCTTGAAACGGTCTAAGGTGGCGCCACTTGAAGCCGAACCTGATTCCGAGGTTACCTCATCCAGTAACGTCTTCATCAATGTGCTGAACTGCCGATTGATGACCTCGCTATCCTGTTCTGGGGGAACATTGTCCCAAAGCGACAACTTCTTCTCAATCTTTTTCCCTTCCGCGGCCACGCTTTGCAAATCGAACACAGTCGCAAGGATACTTTCCTGAGCTAGCTTTTCCTTGCGGATATCGGCTTCATTGACTGGTGGAGTCTGGGTTGTGGCAGTCGTTGTTGGGGCCAACGTGGGATCGTTCAAAAGCTCGTCATCATCGAGCTCCGTATCAGAGGGATCTTCTAGATCAGAATTGACCGAGGCAGGCTTCCGGGCTTTGCGTGCCAGCTCCGTCGAGAGGGTCAAAGTCAAGCAATTCAGTGTAGCCGAAGAGGCTCTGATGCATTCCGCTATTTCTGCTAGGCAGTCCAGGCTAGAAATACCCATAAGTGATAGTGTACTCAGATGCTTGAAGCCCGAGAAGAGCCTTGGGTTTGCCCAGTAGTTGCAGCTTCCGTTGCCGCCAATCTTCTTGCGCTTTACATTGCCGAATTTTGTGGCTGACTGAGCAGGATGGGAACTGGAAGTGGCCGAAGGCATACCAGGGTGCGGATATGGAACAAAATTTGACAATGCGTGAGCAATCTGTGTATTGTTGGGACCTGGTGGTTGATGTTGATTGGGAGGTAGACCGTGACGGATAACCATCCTCGGTGATGGAGAGATGTCAAGCCTGACTCGTAGATGTCGGAGACTCTCGATCTTATGGAGGGCTTGGTAGACTGCTCCGCTTAGCTCTATTGGGGCGTCCCACCTAGAGATTGTCAGCATCCGGGAAACGGACAAAGGTATGAGAAACTGACTGGAAGGCTTCTAATTTGCAAGTTTTTCGTGCTACTAATAATAGTGCCGTATTAAGCAGTTTGCTAGAGTCTGATTTTGAGTCCCATAGAAGCCTCGTCATCAAAAGGGAATCTGAACGGCCGGGTTGACCCGCAGCGAGCTCGATCGTATCGTCCATCGCTCCTAGTCGGATGCTCCTGATATACTTTCCATAATCTTGTTCGCTCGCAAGAATATTGTGAAGCGTATCTGCTGCATGTGTGAATGGCAGGCCATTGTCATCCTCGTTTGAATTGGTGAGATTGAGGTCTAAATTTCGGTAGATTCGAGCGTTGGCAAGGGAGAGGCTGTCTGGAGAGAGTCTCTGGAATGCAAAGAGATCTTTGCGACTCATCTTCTTGAACATTAGAGAAGCGGCCAGCAGAGGGATATGGATACCTACATGTCCCACAATCTGCTGCTGTATTTCGAGAGGCAGACCAACAAAGGTCAACTTGCCTTCAGGCCTTTTATTTGGAGGAGGCATGCCCCTTGCATGTCTGCTTGACATTGGCACGTCTGCGTGACTCATCGTTGAATTCGAGCTGGCGTAATCTATATTGTAGGGAAGATGATATGTAGAAGCTGTTCACCAATTCCTGTGGGGATTCCCCTATAATCCCGCAGATTACTTCGATCCGTTCTTCATGCCTAGTGGTGGACAGTAAGGCTATAAAGAGCATGAGGTCAGTACTGCGGGTACCAATGAGTCGCTGAGTGGCATACGCGAGCATTGCACCTTCCGTAACCGTACTTTCGTTAAAAAGCAATCCTTCCAATGCTGAGATCCAATTCCCAGGTAACTAGCTACTAGAACATCACCATCTTGCAAGCCATTGGCGACCAGGTAAGGCGATGATGTCTCCTCGTATGAAATGGCGCATTACTTAAGGGTTACTTGGAAGAACGAGCTGGCGCTAATTCATCGTCGCTGGGTTGACGGCGCCGAATGCGAATACTAAAGTAGATGGCGGGGCTCTTGCGGCAGATCAGCCCTCCCGTGCCGATCACTCAGATAAACGTTGCTTGGCACGCTTGGCCCACTGATGACCCAATCCAACAACCTCCAAATAGAAGCCATCTCTCTTACAAGTCTCTACCACATTCCATGCGCTGGTGAGAAGCTACACTTAGCAACGATCAAACATATGACAGCCACACTGCAGATCGTTCAAGCCTACCGAAGCTAATTTACCATGCCATTGAATTCTATCACGTTAGCCATTGCTAAATGTGACTTCTCACCAGCACATGGGATAATTACTACATCCTCATCGTCGATACCGTAGTGGGCCCCACATTCTGCAGCTGTATTCTGAGTTCGATAAACGATCGCTAATATTGAGATGAAGACGAATCAGTCCCGAAGTTCCCCCCTGCAACTCTCCATACCGTCAGGATGTGAAACCTCCGACCGTTTACTGCGACAAGTGCGGGAGCCTGTCACAGATCGAGAACGAAAGCGCTGTCAATGTTTTCATCGACGCTGCTGAGCAAAGCCACTTGTTCGCATGAGAATTGTAAGGTTGTTTGATGAGGGCAAACCCAATAAATCTGGTTCACATGGAAACGGCGGGATGAAAAGGTTAGCCAGCCACGGACTCAAAACGAATGCTTTCAAATCGTTGTATTGGGAGGTCCTGGATGCCCTCATGACGATGATTCCATTGATTAAGAAGCCTCTTCCACCACCACACCAAAGTCTCCGCCTGTTCGAGAACAACGACATACAACGGTTTATGTCAAGCTCCGCAACGAAACAGCAATCTTAGGAGCCTGCTAGAACGGGTTTTATGAGTGGCACCGTGGACCTCAAAGAGGTAAGGCAAGATCACATCGGCGTTTCAGGAGTAGTGGAATGACTCATATCACGGTCCAATATCAGTCATCTGGGATAGTAAGCGTCCTATGCCTTAATTCGGGGCTCGGTCTGGTAGTAAAGCTGTGTCAGTATCTATGTTTCTAGCGCTAGTATGGGCAACATGAACCGACGAAGGATTTCATTATGGCAAAATTGTCGGTAATATGCACAGCACTCATGATTCATCGACAATGCCAACATAGATCCGTATCGAAAGAATCAGGCAGATGAATAAACGGACCTGATTGGTTCGGCGCTCAGCTTCACGCTGTTCTTTACCCGCGTCGAGTTCACTACTCGCCTAGAGTCAATGCCCGATTGACGTGCAGCGTGGTATATAAACGCAAGTCCTCAACATTGTGCCTGTGGCTAGACACTTTAAGCTTTTAGCGTCTCCAGTAATTATCTATCAGATGAGGCGAGGTACCTGCAAGTAAAACCCAAGGACGAATAATTATCAACACGTACAGGCATGCTTTATGCTATCCAAATATTATGTCGATCCCGAACGCCAGGGGTTATGTTTGGATGTCTGGGGATGTCTTCATATCACGACATCGAACCTCGGGCTCATGTACTGGACCTTTCACCTCCAGATAGATTGGTGACGAGTTACCAGTCTCGAATGAAGAGCTTTCTGGAGGTAAGGTGGCTGCGGCGAAGCATGTACGACAGGACAAGCTACAATCGCCAGTTTTTGCACTGGTGCAGTGAGATGAAATTGGGATCCGGACGATTGTAATTAGGCTTGGTGAGAGGGGTTAGATAACATATCAATAGGTATTACGAGCGGAGTTTTGCACAGGAAACTCTTCGAAGCTGCCTAGAGTACCTTTCTACAGCCTTGAGCATATACTTCACTGAAACATGGATGTTATACATGTTCAACCTTGCGGTTTCAGCAATATTCTGATTCTACCACCTGGTTTATCCTTTTCCTCCACATTCTTGCAGCTATTCCGTGGACAATGAAAAAATCACATCTATCATGCCCTTCAACTGTGGGAGGAGGTTTCGACGACGAGGTTGAAACTGGGGTGATCGTCTTGGGGAATTAGACCAGGGTTGCCGAATGAACGATCTCGATGAGCCTGGGAACCTGATCTGGGAATCCTTTACATGCTCAATGATCGTCGAGTCTGAATGAAGCAGCTCTATGCTCCCTGAATAGCTTCGAATCGAATGCTGGTAGAATGATGTGATTGGCTATTCCAAGCATCACAGCTTGCGGCATATCCCTCAAGCTCAAGTCTTGAAAATTGAGGATCGCTGGAGGGCATTCTCGGACCTCTACCAGAGCTTTTGCAAACTCAAATCGGAAGGCTCGCCGGGGTTCTCTGTGCTTAAGAGCCGATTCAAAGGCTGGAAGGAAATGTGCAAGTAGGAGAGTTCTTGAAGATTGGCTTACGACTTGGACGCCTACTTGGTGCCATATCCTTTTGAAGGGGAAAATGTCGGAGAATAGCGCCGTGTCAGGCACTCAAAGGGTCTTACCGAAGACTTAATGGAAGGCGATTGCTGATCCGGCTCATAGTCGCGACCAAAATAGAGGATGCAAAGCTGGCAAAACTGGCAAAGCTATGGGCTGAACGTTGAGTATGACAAAGTAAGCCTCTGTTAGCAATGATGACGAGATCAGATTTAAAGCAAGCCTTCACTGTCGATACAATTGCATCACGATAGGCGAGTCGTCATATTGGTCACCCTTCGAACTGTAATAGACGACGTTATAAGTGGTTGAGAGTGACGAGGTTCTATCACCCTTTTCGAGGTACATTATCGCAATATGTGGTTAGCGTAAGGTGGATATAATGAGCGCGACCTCGAGGCGCGTTGAGGTCAATAGACTGCAGAATAGCAATACTTTATATCCATATCCATTAATACGCAGGTACAAGAGACACAAGCCCTTGAATACATAGCATGACTTGCGCCTTGCGTGTCGTTCCGATTAAGCCAGGCTTCGGTGCCCTCCTACTACACTGCGACGTCTCGAGCCCTTCCCCGTGCTCATCGACTCAAGATGCTCCCTCTAAGCTTAGTTATAAAGCTTTGATATAGATCACAGGCCCTCTGCCATCGGATCTCGCTGTTTAAAGCGAGGATTTTGCGCTCCAAAGCCCTCGCGATCATGTACCTCCCACGGAGCCTCATCTCCCAGCTTTACCAACATCTCATGCGAACGCACCACCCTACGTCACCGCCTGTCCTCATCCTGGTCGCTCTAGAACCGGACGCATTGTGCGCGTGCCGAATTCTAACAGCCCTTCTTAAACGTGATTACATCGCTCACAAGATCCAGCCCATTTCCGGCTACGGCGACCTTGAACAAGCCGGCTTGGATATCGTGCAACTCATGCGGATACAGAATGGAGGGACTGGCGGGGTAGTTGTATGCTTGGGGGTGGGAGGACTCGTGGACATGTCTTCTGTCCTAGGCTTGGACGCGGATCAGGAAGGAGTAGATCCTTCTGGAGGAATCGAAGTGTGGCTCATTGACGCGCGACGACCTTGGAATCTGGGCAATGTCTTTGGTGGCGATCCAGTCGCGGCGATGAAGGAAGTGAGAGCTGGGGGTCCCGAGGTTGTCAATGGGCGGATAGAACCGACATATAGACCCGGACAAGGAGGCATTATAGTCTATGATGATGGTGATATAGATGAGGACTTGAAGACTGAACGAGAAGCATACTGCGAGTTATACAACATGCAAGATCTAGAAGACTACGAGAGTGAATCTGGTGACTCGGGCGACGAAAGCGAGGTGGTAGAGTCGATTGAAGGCGGCCGATCGTCGAAGAAGCGCAAGTCCTGGTCGGATCGAGAAGACGAAGATGAAGACGATGAAAATGGTCGACCGCGCCGAAGGCAGAGAAGCAATTCTGTACGTATGCGATTATCAGCCTCCATGACATTTCGCTGATGTCGTGTATAGAATGACTCATCAAGCTCGTCGCGAAGTCATTCGAGGCAAAACGCGTCAAGAAACGATCGAGGCTCTGATGCTTCGCCGTCACCTTCGCCGCCTTCTCCTAAAGTCGATAAACAGCCATCCATACGCACTCTTCGCCGCAGGCTTCACCGTACACGTCGGAAACACACCATAACGCTAGAAAGGTATTATGCTTTAGGGGCTTCCTACTCGGAGCCCATTTCGTCCATCCTCTACTCCTTGGCTGAAGACCTCGGACGCGAGGATAATGACCTCTTATGGCACGCGATTGTAGGCGTGAGTTCGCTTGAGCTCTATGGCAGGAGCATGACTGGTGTGGGTATCTCGGACGCTCTAGATTCTGGTGGCTCCGCAGGCTGGGGGGGAGAACGTGGTGAACGGATACGTCAAGTCCTACGAGATGAAGTGCGAAGACTGAACCCTCCTGATCTTGATGATCCTTCACGCGAAAACAAACGTAGTGAAGTTTCTGGCGTTATACCTACGACAGCTCGCTCACCCACAGACAATTCGATACGACTATCTCCTGAACCTCGTTTCCTCCTCATAAGACATTGGTCATTGTATGATAGCATGCTTCACTCTCCCTATTTAGCTTCTCGACTACATATATGGAGCGAGCTCGGGAAGAAACGGTTACATAAGCTTCTTGCAAAAATGGGAGTCAGTTTGACTCAATGCAAACAAAATTATACGCATATGGACATGGACTTAAAGCGTGGACTACGGCAGAAATTATTAACTTATGCACCGATGTATGGTCTGGATGGCCTTGTACCACCAGCTGCAAGCGTAGGACGAGAGAAGGAGGGCTGGGGCTTCGTGAGAAGTTGGGGCTGGAAAGCCTGTCTGAGTGCAAATGACGTTGGGGTCATCGTTGGGGCGATTCTGGAGATTGGTAAGTCGGGAGTGACCGTTAGTGAGACGAACAGGGTCTGGGATCGGGGACGGACTGAGCAGAAAGAGCTTGTTGACGAAGATGGTAAGGCGGAGAGCGAGGAGTGGGTGCGGAGATTCTGGGAGGCCTACGATGCGCTCGAGAAGTAAGCTGACTCCTACTATCCTTCTATGCTTTGGATATTGACATCGAACACAGCATTGAAGCATTAAATCATGCCTTACCAACAGCTCAGCACTTACATCGCGCGATACTACGCACCGGCACTTCACTTATAGAGAAACGTCAAATACGCCACCTCAGAGCCTTTCGGATGGCTGTAGTCAAAGAAGGTCCAGACGTTACTCTATTTACTCATCCCGCAGCACTGACCAAACTTGCCCTCTGGGTCAGTGAAGCTATCGCGGAACAAGAACGGGAGCAACGGGGCAAGGTCGGCAAAAGCGGGCGTGCCACGCCTCTCGTCATAGCCGGTCTCAACGAGGCCCGAGGTGTCTACGTTGTCGTCGGCACAGGCGGTGGCGGGGGCGTGGTCGACTTCGCAGCAAGGGCCCAACGGAAAGCAAAACTGGGGGACAAGGCAAGAGCTCGCGAAGTGAAGAAAGCTGAGAAAGAGAAGAAGCGAAAAGAGCGGGAAGAAAGAGAAAATGAAGACGAGGAAGGTGGGGAGGAAAGCGAGGAAGACGACGACGACGAGAGTAGTGATGACGAGGACGACGATGACGATTTGAACGATGTAGGTGTTGGCAGGAATCGGTTCGGCAACGCATTCCAAGAAGTCGTGGACGAGACGAATGCTAGAGTTCGCATTGACAGCTTCGAGCATTGTGTCGTCGAGGTCAAGAAGGAAGATCTCAGCGATTTCTTGGAGAGTCTGAGCATGAAGGCTGTGGTTGGCTAAGCATACGGTCTATGAGATGACCGACGGAGAAGGCAGGCTGCATCTTTGCATTTGGGTTTGGCGTTTGCTACTTAGCTAGCGAGCATTCACTGCTGTCTGTTGGAATGCATGAGCGAAAGCCGGTAACTTGGATAAAAAGACGGAGGCTTTGTTCAGAATAGAACAGCGATCGCCTGTCAATAGCGGCTCGATGGAAGCTTTGCCACTACCGTGCGCTCGCTATATCTTCATTGGCACGACTGGGTATCAAAGAAACCAGCAACATGGATCGGCGCGTGCCTCTTCCCGAAAGAACCAGATTCTGATTCGCATGTTGTTCTAACAACGTAATTATGCATCTACCATGCGTTTCCTGTATAAAGCCATCAACAAACCACGTGCAAACCCATCGTTAAAAACGGTGGTTTCCACCCCCATGCTCAAAGTACTCATGCATACCATCAATGCCTCCTCTTTCAATTTACTAATCATCTAGAGCTTCCCCGTTCATATTCAGACTGTGGCAATGTTGCCTTTTACATATTCATATCCAGCACCACCATCAACAACCTCGACGTCTGCGACATTCCGCTTAACAATGTGCCTAACGAGGATGAGGTCTGATAGGATGGGCAGGCTGGAGTTGGAGGCGAGGTACAGTCAAGATTCGCGTGTGCTGTGAGTGGGTTATATACCATCGCAATGGTACGTTATAGGGGAAGGGGGAGATACTTGATTGGGACGGGAAATTCAATGATCTCGAGGCACGGTATAGACAGGGATATTGCCGTTTGAGCCTTCATGCCACCCTAATGTTAAGACCCTTATGAATGCTTTTCTTGCTGACCTCCGCACCTCAGGCTTATTCGTCATCGTTAGTCATACCTCATAGCTTATGCCATAGCCCAAACACTCGGGAGCGCTTCTTATAATACCTGCACGTCTGACGCTGTTCATTTCTCCTGCAACCTCGCCTCCACCTTCTCCTTCTCCTGATCCTTCATCTCCCTAATCTCATCTCTCGTACTGTCAAAGCGCGCACTCGCCTGATTGAACGGATTCTCCGGACTCCTCTCGAACTCCTTCCGTATCAGATCCACCCTTTGTTGCTTCCTCAATCCTTTGTTCTCTTCCTCTACTTCAGGCATCCTCCTCGCTTCATAAGCAGCGTAGGCGGCTTTGAAGCGGCGCTCTGGGTGGCGGTCGATCTTCTCTGACGGGTTGTTGCTGGTAAGCGAGAGGGCGTCGAGCGCGTTGTCGATACCGGTAGCGTTGAGGGCGGGATTGGCTTTTGAATTGCTCGGAGTGGATTCTGAGTCAAGTTGGGATAGGTCGAGGCCTTTGTTGGTCTTTTTGACGGCGGTTTTGGCATTCTTGGGTGCTGCACGGGCGTCTTTTAGTTCTTTCTCTTCCGCCGCGAGGAGCGCATCTTTGTCAGCCTTCTTGCGGGCAGCTTCTTGCTTCTTGGCTTCGGCCTCTTCCCTGTAGGATCGTCAGAGGAGAAACTTTAGATGCAAAGTAGGGAGGGCGGACGCTTTCTTGTTCGACTTTGCACCCTTCCCCCAGTCCTGGTCCTCTGCTACTGCTTTTGTTGCATTCTCCGCGGCAGCCTTCTGATTGGCTGCCTCGGCTTTCTGTTCGAATTATCAGCCCTGAGCACAAAAGTGGGATGTGCAGGTGCATGCCTTTGCGTTCCCTGCTGCCTTCTTGGTGTTCTCTCCTGCCTGCTTCTTCGGCATCACAGAGCCTTTATTTTCCCAGTATTTCAGTAAGATCGCAACCTATTCTCCGAGGTCTGAAAGCTGTTGGCAAAGAATAAGGGTATACAGGAAGTAAACAGTTTGGTGTTTACAGAGCTGCCACGAAGCTAACGAGCGCCAAGACCGCAGCCTTGGCAGAGGTCTAGAACGTTCAATGTCAGCTCAAGGTCAACTCTTCTTCTCTGTCCATGCTCATCTTTCAAGCATTGGGTAGTCAAAAGCCTCAAACCTGGCTCCACTTGTCTGTATTTCCCCCCTCATGAAGTTGTAATGAAGCTCCTGTCGCACCTCCCCCTGACCCTCCTCTCCCTCCTAACACTCACCCCCCTCCCAACCGTTACGACGCACACATCCAATTGGGCCGTTCTCGTCTCAACCTCGCGTTTCTGGTTCAACTACCGTCATCTCGCCAATGTCCTCTCCCTATATCGCACCGTCAAACGTCTCGGGATCCCCGATTCCCAAATCATCCTCATGCTTCCAGACGACATGGCCTGCAACCCACGCAATGCCTTTCCAGGCACGGTGTACAACAACGCCGATCGCGCGCTCGATCTCTATGGTGATAACATAGAAGTCGATTATAGGGGCTACGAAGTTACGGTGGAGAATTTTATACGGTTGTTGACCGATCGGTTGGATCCGGATGTTGCTAGAAGTAAGCGGCTGGGTAGTGATAGTGGAAGTAATGTACTGGTATATATGACGGGACATGGGGGAAACGAGTTTTTAAAGTTTCAAGACAGCGAGGAGATTGGGAGTTGGGATTTGGCGGATGCGTTCGAGCAGATGTGGATGAAGAAGCGGTAGGTGATGATCTCCCTTGCCAACATCTCCCCCGAGATGCTCAATCTGACTGGTTCAGGTACAATGAAATGCTCTTCATGATAGACACCTGCCAAGCCAATACCCTCTACAAGCACTTCTACTCTCCCAACATCATCGCTACCGGCTCTTCGGAAATCGACCAATCTTCCTACTCGCACCATGCCGACAACGACGTCGGTGTCGCCGTCATCGATCGCTGGACGTACTACGTTCTGGACTATTTGGAGTCGCAGGTGACATCTCCGACCTCGAAACTCACCCTTGGGAATCTATTCGATAGCTACGACGAGAGTAAAATACATTCGCGCCCAGGGGTTCGATGGGATCTATTTCCAGGAACGAATCAATCGATCAAGGAAGAGAGGGGGAGGGAGAGGTTGGTGATGGATTTCTTCGGCAATGCGCAGGGCGTCGAGGTCGAGGGAAGTGGAGGGACCGAGAGCGAGTGGAGGGAGGATATGAGGAGGTTGGAGGAGATTGTTGATAGGGCTCGAGCAAGAAACAATGGTACAGAACCTAGAGATAACGAAGCGCCTGTGGAGGAGGTGCTTGTGCAGGGGAGCGATCTGACAAGGGGAAGAATGGCGGATGCAGCAAAGGTGGAGGCGGGCGAGGCGTGGAGTCAGCGTATTCTGGGAGCGGGAGCATTGTTGGGATGTGCATTGCTATGGGGTGGAGTGAGTTGGTTGGAGTCGTCTCGATGAGACAGCTTTTTCCCGGGGGGGAGTGTGCCCATGTTTGAAGTCATGATACCCACTTAGCGCCGTCTGAATTTGTGTACAAAAGAGAGCAGAAATGGGTTTATTGCAAGCTATAAATATCACCATTATCACAATCATGGCGCTTTTAGTAACTACCTTAACCATCACCCACAGCGTATTCGCTTCGAAAATAAAAGCGAGGAGAGTAAGATGACCGTTGTCTGGAAATCGTTGCTGACATACATTCATCAGAGGGGGGGTCGAGGGGGGTTGCTGATACATAGTATATAAGTCGGTATCGATATTCGAAACGGTGCATTGGGATTCAGAAGGAGGGTTCGAGGGGTTTGCTGGTACACAGTAAACAGTCGGTGTAGATATTCGAAACGGCGCATTGGGATATGTGGCTGTGGCTCAGGATGCCTCGGTAAGAGTCCATCTCCGCTTTGGGCTGCGAGTGGGATTAAGATTTAGCACGGTTTTCGGTAAATACATCTATGCAATGATAGATAGCTTCCAAGAGGAACGAGTGAGCAGAAAAGGTACTAACCCCATATCTCGCTCCGTCCCCATAGCGAAAGGCGGAGCTCCCCAGAGACCGCTTGGCGCGATTGAACGGCCAAGGTTGCCGTCTCTGGAGAGAGTTTCCAAGCCGTTGCTGTCGAGATGATCACCATTTTTCGTTTCGTGAGCATGGTCCGTGTCTGGGATCGGGAAACGGACAGGATGATCGGCTGGAGGGCTTGCATGCTCGGTGGCTTTTTCGATCACTTGGTCTACTTTTGGAAGTACTGGCTTGCTCCAGAGTCCGATACCGCTGGAGGGTCTTATAGTAGTAGTAGTGGTAGCGCTCCGTGCTTTCCCACCAAATGTATCCTCGCTGGTGGGAGTCGCACTATCAGATTCCGAGTTGGAATTGTTTTCCTCATTGATACCGTTTGGCTTTGACGAATGCGGACTGACGAAGACAGATCGTTCGTACCTGTACGGTGACTTCTCTCTGACTGGCTGTGTCGCGGTGCGCTGAAGGTAAGATCCAGCCAGAAATGGTGATCCAGCCCGTAAGTGATCCGTCGACGCGGTGAGCTTGACTTCATAATCGTTGGCTATTCCGGTGCCCATAGCCGAGCGTCGCCGGCGTGAAGGCGATGTCGAGGAGCGGGAGTTGGAAGGCGGCGCGACTCTGGTGTAGTCGATACTCTTCCTGACCGCCAGGGTCAAGGACGCCATACCAACGTCTAGCAGGACAGGCTGATTTGTCAGGGCACCGATCAAGGCGTTGCACCCGGCGCCGTGCGTTACCAAGACTAAGACTGTATCTGTCTCGCTGTCGTCGGAGCCCTCCGAGGGGTCGGGCAATCCTGCACTCAACGTCCTCACCAACTCCGTTGGTTCGTGACCACCATACCAAGACAGCATTCCTTGAAGCCCTTTACGAAACCGCATGTGCATAGAGCTCCATTCTTCGCCGTAATCACCCCCGTTACCCCATTCTAGCGGTGGCCGTAAGCTGTCCCATTGGTAATCGACCTTTACACATCCATCACGCGCATGGGCGACATAGCCTTGAGGGATAGGCTGGGAAGGCGAGACGGCATACGACGGTGTCGGCGGCACGTAGCTTAAACTCTTCGGCGTTAATCCTTTCTCTACTCTGCTGCTGACGCGAAGGCTTGAACGTTTCACCTCCGAGCTCCCATAGCTACTGCTATTAGCTCGAGCTAATCTCGGTAAACCTTGGCTCAGACTTGATAAGTCGTCCAAGGGTTTACCATGATCAATTGTTTCTGCTTCAATGTTGGCTGACGCAGTGCCACCCCACAAACCCTGGTTTGAAGCCATCCTGCTCGATGAATGAACGATGTCGATAGGATCTCCACGACGGAGTAAATCTGCTTTAGCGCCTGCGACCATCAATTTGGATTCTGGCGGGGGTGTGATTTTATCGAAATAGTCAGGAGAAAGCCATTCACCCAGGAAGGCATCTACCCTTAACAGCGTCTGAGCAACCTTGACCTTGCGCCTACCGCCACTTCCTGGGGTGCCATTTACCTCAGGCTCAATTATTGCAGCCAGGCGTGCTGATCTACCATGGTCGACCGATCGCATATGGGGCTTGCCCGAGTGCATGGTGTGCTTTACCGGCGATGGATGATTGTTGGCCTGCGTGGATCCTCTGTATTGAGACATACCCGCGCTAATGGCGACGGAAGTCTGGATACATCTCAAGAACGGAGAGCTGTGTATGACGACCTTGTGTTTTCGCCGCTTGCCTCGATGAGAGGGATGGAGGTTGCGACCTTCCATCGCTTCACCGTCGCCATTCATCTCTGAACCTCTCCTGGGTCCATCAGCACTTTGGGTATCCGCCGCAGCTTCTCGCGACTGTATGATGCTTGCAATTCTTGCGCCCAAGGCTTGAGATTGCCTCCATCCACCGTAGGTTAATGGAGGGTCATATGGTGTTGGCGACGTTAGATGCCATTGTGCATCTGCAGCATCCAGCCTTGCTCCGTGCCTAATTACAAGATTAGCTTGCTGAAGCATACATGGTGGAATGGTCAGCAGAGGTACCTTGCGACAATCACAACGGCTGGAGGTCGACCCATGCTTGATTTCGACAGTACTTTCAAATCAGAGGGCCAACCATGGTAATATTATCCTTCCTCTTGGCTTTAGTTTCTGGACACCAACCATCAAGATCATAAATCAGTAGTCAGTAAGAGCTCTCTGTAAAGCTCAGCGATTTGATCACGACATGCTTTGGAGGCTCTAAATTTCTCTAATGCTGGAACCGTCCGCTCTCCCCACGCCACCCCGCGTTTAGTTGACACGCTTGGGTTGGACGGCCGCTACAAAGCGTAATGACCCATGTTCCCCGTGGAACTTGCCCAAAGTATAGACTCGAGTACTTTATCAACCCCAGAGATCACGAGCAACTCACGGCGCGATTTGAGGCACACCTTGCATCGCCTCATGATGAGAATGAGTCGAGGTTAGGAGGCACTTCGCGGAATATCATACAGACTACGGGGTACCAAGATATCGGTAAGGTAAAGTTCGAGGGCTGACTCCTCCTTAGCGTCGTAATCTTAGGGTAAGGTAAAGTACTTTACCTTATTCTACCTGCCAAGCCCGCCGAGCCCGCCAAGGCGGAGAGATGCTCCGTTCACCTTGCTGTTCTAACCTTACCTAAGTACTCTTCTCCACCTTATCTGTACTTTAACATATCAACATATTTGGGCGGTGCGATGGCTACCTGATTGGAGAGAAAAGCAATCTTCCCTTGACCGTGTCAGTCACAAATATGGCCATTTCTCCTGGCCATTGGGGCGAGATCTATTCTGTCTTTCTCTAGATAATCCCAAACTTTCTGTCACTTACGTGCTCCTTCGGGCCTCACGCGCACGTACAACATAAGCAGCGAATCCGGCTATGTCCATATATCGCTAGTCCAGATTCCTCGTGGCAACGTGCAACAATCCTTTGGCTGATTAGACGCTACTCAAGTCCCCAGGCTGGTCACAGCTTAGAAGTTTCGGATATATTGATGGCATGCAGCAACGATGATGGAGAAGCTCCAATAAGCTCTTTCCACAGAAGGCCTGTCTGAATGTACGGAAATAGACTGGACATCTAAGTGCTACTGGTGGCGGCTGCTTGTGGAGACAGCTGATAAGATCTCGCTCGACGACCTCTATGCGACTCGCCCAAGGCCACCAAGAAGTATATGATAAAACCGTTCGGGGTAAGCTCGGCCATTGTTCGTTCTAAGCGGCCTTATCGGGGCCTAATGAATGCCTCGATCAAATCACCTTATCCTAGTGCGTATACCTGTTCCAATATGCGACCCTACACCCGCCGCAAACGCCGCCTCCATACAGGACGAAATTCTACGTGAGAGAAGATTGCTGTCATCCACACGCTGTTCTCATCATGTCTGCTACTCTCTAGACCACCTCTCTGGTTTCCCTCCACGAACCATTCCACGCTCTTCGTCAGCTATGTTCCGACAGTGCATGTCTTTGTTGGACTTCTTCTGCAAGTCGGCTTTGAAGATGCGCGATTTGCAGACCTATAGGATTGAAACCCATGCTGCCTGCCTGTCGCTACGGGACGGTAAGGTATGGGTCGCCCCTGTGCGTGCTGGCGTGGGGCTACCTAGTCACCTACTCTTCGCCTAACTTCTATGAAGATATCTATTCCTGACGACGGATCATCAGAGAGTCATGGGTCGCACTGACCCTGGCATCGCGTCTTCCCATACAAGTTTTTCAGGCGCTTGAGCTACCTTGACGCCTAAGCTTTGACCTACTTGCGACCCACCACTGATTGTGCAGCTATTCAATGCGAGTCGCCAGAAAACACTGCAATATACTTTGGAGATCCTCAACTAGTTACACGGTTTTCTATTTGGGAACCATGCAATTCGCGTCATCTACGATTTGTTTCTGTTGTACATATGCGTTAAGCCGCTTACGACGTTAGTATGTCATGCGAGTGCCTCTGTATAAGATCTCTAGGTCGATTACATGATCTATTTCTCCCTAAGCAAGGTGTGTTTACTCTCACCTCATCAATGGGTGGGGAGCTTTTGTTCGAATCCGATCATGATTCTGCTCCTTCGTCCACACTTCTTTACGCGCTACCTGCAAGCTGTGTTATACCCCCCACGAGCCCACTACTGCATGCCCACTGCTTCTTGACAAGAACTTGTTTGTCGACCTCTCCACCCACACTTCCTATCCTGAAGAGTCTTGTCAACTTTGAAACGCACTAAGGACCATATCGCTCCTCGTCACTCGGAGTCAAGCTGAGCTTCTGCTCCGCTCGTCCTTGGGTGTCCATCCACTGCCGATGATTGTTCTCTGGCACCTTCTTGCTTTAGTGGCGTACAAACACATTTCGATATCAGAGGGGCTGTCCCAGAATTATACGGTACATCGTCACCCATGCTGCATATTGGCAAGATGGAGCTCCTTCCCATAATTATCATTGTCTCGCTTCTAGGCTTTTTCATCATCCTTACCCTCATTCTCTTCACCTGCGTGTACCTTCGAGCTCGAGAAGCTCGTAAGAGACGGCGAAGCAGTGATATCAAACCGCATCACAAGCCTACTCGAAAACTCACACTTCAAAGTGGCAAGGCGATACCAACATCGGAGGCACAGGAGACTGCCAGTATGCGTCCTCCTCACTCATTGGATCTGACCAGCCCGATGCCCATCTTTACCATTCCCACATATACGGTCACATGTGAGGCCGGTGATCCACCAAAGTCCAGTGGACAACGTCCCATAATATCGGCTCAAGATCACGGGCATCCACCCATACTGGCAGACCTGGAAGCCCAGATTCCACCAAATTCCGCCGAGGAACCCAGAAGAGCTGTGAGTGAGCCGAATCGTCCCAGAGGGGATTCGATACCGAAGCGTGTCTTTTCGATACCCGCGAGCCTCACAAGGGACAGGAACGGTTCTCTGACAGTACCGCGGCCAGCACTGGTTGCTATTGAGTCTCGGTCGTCGGCTACCAGATCAAGCGATTCTACACCTCAGCGAATATCAGGTCCCCAGCCAGGAGAAGCACAGCCTCGCAGATCTTCGTCATCCAAAGGGCAAGAAATTGCCGACTCGCTACAAAAAGCCTACCAAGGTCCTATGGTCCCAGGCGGCCAAACACTCAAGCTCGCCACCAACTCCGCAACATGGAATACCTGGGCACCTGGCGCAGAAAGCGGTGGGTCGAGCGAGGGTCGTCCTTCGGGTCAATCACTGGATTCTCCAGCGTTAAGCTCAAGGGCTGTCTCTGATTCCATTCAAAAACCTCCTCCTCTTTTCTCTCGTCCAAACTACAGCCCGCGGGTCCAATTTGCACCACCGACTGAAGTTGATTACACCCGCGTCTCCTTCTTGTCAATGACGGACTCGTTGGCGTCTGAGCATATGTCTCCGATCTCCCCTATGGCTTCCACCTTGCGCGCCCCGCCGCCTTCCACCGTTGAGCTCGCCTACTACGAGTCGACACCGCCTATATCGAGGACGAGCTTCAGCTCCCGAAGAAGCCCGACCCGGTTACGCAACACGCCTCCTCATCTCGAGACCCCTGACTTTGGGAAGATCTCCTTCTTCGATTGGGAGACATCATCAGATGAACCCAACCCTCTCCTGCAGCGGGGATTGTCGGGATTGTCGCACCACTCTCATCGGTCCATTGTGTCCAATTTCACGATCGCTTCATCGGAAGTATCATCCGCCAATTGGACCTTTGGCAACGCCAAAGTGATCAACATATACCCTAGCGTGGCTCAGGAGAAGGAAAGAAACACACCCCCACCATATGCGAAGACGTTGAGATCTAAATATGGGCAATATCCCCGCGGTAGGCGGAACAAAGCTCTGCCGGTGATCCCAAAGTCACCTCTTTCACGGACCGACTTCGGGTCACTATGAAGAGATATCTTGATATGAAGATTTAGGGGGTGCTACCTTTGATACCCATGGTACAACGAGGCATTGGGAGGCAGGTATCCGGGTTCCTTAGCTTTTCCCACGCTGGACTTGGTCGATACTGTTCAAGTGCTGAACATCATCGATTGGAGTTTTGGGTGGTTCAAGGAAGATGGACGAAAGATTGTGGCGTAAAAGGGGGATTCAATATTAATACTCCATTACCTTACTCTGTAGCCGTATCACTAAATATGAAGGTTTGGGCATTTCACACCGGAAAGTGCTATTCTATTAATTTTCTTGATTAAATACAAGGATAATTCCAATGCTTGTTGACCAGACTAGATCAACGGTCTGAGGTTGTGTTTAATGTATACCCTACCAATCGTGGTCGGGATAATCCTCTCGGCCGAGACTCCGAGGACTAAAGGGCAAAGGCCTAGGCTTCCCCGCGAGTCATGCAGGTCATCTACGATAAGCCACTAGCTTTATCGCTATCCTCTGCTAGTTCCACATCTACCACCTCAGTTTACCTTACCTTTTAGTTGTCAGCACCAATGGCCGGCAGCAAAGCGTTTTGTTGTACCTAGCCATGTGGCATGGGACATCATTACAACAGCCCCATCGACAGCTTTCCGATCGACGTTGAAGCCGTGTGGCTCAGGATCGTTGATCTATCTACCACGTTACGACTTACGCACAATGGCTCCACTCCTTGGCACTAGTTCTAGGTCTCCCGTTACTAGACACCTAGAAGTCACCAACAACCTAACTCAACAAGGAGCATTCAACCCCATCCCGAAGAGGGAGGCACCCAGTGAAAAGACCACAGGCTCTTACCTCATACCACCTTCCGACACAGTCATTTCTCACCTCCTACCCCCCCACTTGAAACTCTAAATACATTCCTTCCTTCATCCACTTCACTCTGTGTATCCCCCATGGGCAATCAGGAATCATCATTATCAGATATGCCAGAGACTTTAGAGCAGCTTGCAGGACGCCTGGATTTGAATGCTTTGGCTAGAGACTACGGCCGAAAGTCATCAGAGAAAGATTACGTTTACCTGGACGGCGGCATCATGAAGACACCGCCATCGTCAAGGGGAAGCGATGGGTACGAGCCCTACTCGGAGACGGTGTCTGTCAGTAAAGCGGAACAATGGGAGAAGGAGCTGATGGAAGATCCAAAGGTATACATTGCCGCTTTGGCACTCCAATGTCTTCTAGGCCTCCTTCACAGCGTATCTTGAGATCAATATACAACTCTGGTCTTACATAGTCTGTCTGAAGTGGCTCGTCCAGAGGTAACCTTGCTGACCCATTACTCATCACAGAACCGCCTCGCACTCTCTGCCCTCTCCGGCACCGATCCTAAAGTCGTCTTAACTCAAAGATCCTCCACGATCGCGGCCTCCCAAAACTTCAATACCAAAATCAGCATGGAAGGTGCCCCAATCACCAATCAACGCTCCAGCGGTCGCTGTTGGCTCTTCGCCGCTACCAATGTATTCCGTGTCGCCATCATGCGTCGTTACAACCTGAAAGAATTCGAACTCAGCCAGAGCTATTTATTCTTCTGGGACAAGCTGGAGAAGGCAAATTGGTTTCTGGAGCAGGTACTGGACACGGTGGATGAGGATCTGGACGGCAGATTGGTGCAGTGTTTGATGGCTGCACCTGTGGGTGACGGAGGCCAATGGGATATGGTTGCTAATCTGGTTGAGAAATATGGTTTGGTACGTTGAGTTTTGGTTCCCACTTCCACCCCGTCGGATCAACGTTCAGACCCATGAAGCATATCTTACGAGGACTCGCTTGCGAAACAAGAGTCAAGACCGAAATCGATGCATCGATCAGAGCTTTGCTGACTCGCCAATTCACGCAGGTACCGCAACACTTCTACCCGGATTCTCACAATGCCATGAACTCCAGTACAATGGGATCCCTGATAACCACAAAGCTCCGTGAAAACGCTCTAGAACTCCGTCGTCTTGCCGGTAAATTACCTAACCCCAAATCATCGCTTGGCGGTGTGAAAGACAACATGATGCGTGAGATCCATCGCATCCTGACGATCATGCTTGGTCCACCGCCAAGCCCCAATAGGGAAATAACCTGGGAGTTCTATGACAAAGAGGACAATTTTGAGAGCGTCTCAACAACTCCCCTCGAATTCGCTGGCGAATTATCTAGCAAACATACCAAGGAAGCCAACAAAGGTGTTGACGTACACGAACTCTTCAGCTTGGTCAACGACCCCCGGAATAACTATGGCGAGCTCCTCAGTGTGAGCCGCCTAGGCAATGTCGTGGGCATGCGTGGTGTCCGATACGTAAACGTAGACATGAAGACCATCAAAGATGCCTGCATTCAAATGCTCGAGGACGAGCTCCCCATCTTCTTCGGCAGCGACGTCGGCAAATGCTCAGACTCCAAGTCCGGCATCATGGACACCGGCCTCATCGACTACGAACTCGGGTTCAACATCCGACTTGGCTTGACGAAGGCGCACAGGTTGATGACGAGCGAGAGTGCGATGACGCACGCCATGGTGCTGACGGCCGTGCATGTGGATGATGGGAAGCCCGTTCGGTGGAGGGTGCAGAACTCGTGGGGCGAAACTCCGGGAACGAAAGGGTGGTTTGTGATGACGGACGAGTGGATGGACGAGTTTGTGTATCAGGCCGTGGTTGACCCGCAGTATGTCAGCAAGGATGTGAGGGAGGTGCTGAATGAGGAACCGATAATGTGAGTTTCTTCCCCCTTCCTCTTTACTATTTATTGGCATGAGAGCTGATATTCATGCAGGCTTCCGCTCTGGGATCCTATGGGAGCGTTGGCTTAAGCTTCTAATATCATCATTGGCCCTCAGGTACTCTGGTTTGTGGTTCTGTAGATCTACCATAAGCTACATGAGCTATATGATTACAAGCTGTACCTTAGATACCGAGGATACGGTACGGTCTACAAACTACAAACGACAACAATTCCGCCAAATCTATAGATCATCTGACGTGCAAATCCATCCAATCCCGCAATGGCCCATTGATTCTGCTTTCTTCTTCTTCTTCTATAACTCACCTCATGAGTCTTTCCTTTTCATCATGATGGCCTGTCATGAGTTGGGAATTTTGATTTGGAGAGGGGGATACTGATGGCGAATGTTGTGAGAGTATTCGCGCTTGGTGGAAGGAAGCTTGATTGATGGCGGGGAGGGTGTGAATTCCAAGGCGGGGAGGGTGTGAATTCCAAGGCGGGGATGGAGGGATGATATGATTTAGCGAGGACTAGAGTAGGGTAGGTCGGAACTCGGATTTTGAGAATCGGAAGGGGGAGTTGATGATCTTTGGTATGCAGAGGGTCGAGGTCTTATCGTGCTTATGTTTATGTGTGCTACATACTCGATCTCGTAGCTAAATTAGATTTAAATATAAATAGAAGCTCTAGAATACTGCCGATGAACCTCGTTTCACTTCAAGCCGTGACTCCCGTCGAAGAGTCTTTGGATCCATTCGAGGATGATACTTCCCGCGGCCGGCTCGCCCATGTGCATTGCGTTGGGGATGAAGCTTTGGGGGGGGGTGGTTAGTGTTTATGTATGTATGTATGTATGTATGTATGTATGTATATGACCGCGTTGGGAAAGGGAGGGAAAGGAAAGGTTGGGCGTGGTATAGGGGTAAGGGTAGGGGGCTTACCGTGCCGTTTTTGGAGTGCCGTGGTGGAGAGGGAGGAGGGAGTCTTCGATGGGGAAGATTTCGTCGTTTGTGCCCTATTTTTTGGTTTTTTGGTTAATGTGGGGGGAAGGGGGAGGGGGATTTACGTTTATGAGGAGTAGGTTGGTGCTGGGGCGGTCGAAGATGCCGTTTTCTAGTAATGAGAATCTTTTTTGTGCGTCTTTCTTCATGGTTTCGATGGTGTCGTAGCCGAGTTTGTTGGCGAGGCATTCTGCGAGACTATATGTCTCGTTAGTCTAATGTTATAGTGTGACTGGGTGATGATTTTTCTTACTCGAAGGGATACTCCAGATGATCAACGTTGTTGAGCCACTCCCTATCGAACATCCTGTGGCATCCGCCGCCTTGACTCACGGCCCCCAGCAATCGTTCCTTGTGCGTATGGGCGATCCGCATGGCATAGTAACCGCCGGTAGAAAGACCCCACGCAACAATCTTCTTCGCGTCTAGCGCGTCGCAACCATCTATCCAGTCAAGTAAAGAGGTCCACAATCGATCAGGAGAGTCCGGGTCATGCTTGAGAGCGGGACAGTCGCCCGTGCCGGGGATTTCGACGCCGATGGTGGCCCAGCCACGGCGGAGATGCGTGGTCGATGCGTGTGTCATTTCCGTTCTATAGCCGTCGAGGCCGAATATTTGGATTATACATGGGACCGGAGTTGATGGCGAGGCATGCGATGGGAAGCGTACGTACACGGGGATGCTAGACCCTTCGCCTTCGATGGCATGGCTGTGGGGGATATGCACCTCGCTGAAGGATCCTTCGAGGAGTTTCGCGCCCTTGACGTATGCGGCTTTGTTCCGTGTCCAGGCTTCCTTCTGTTTGGGCGAACGAGGGAGTGGGAAACGCGAGATCCGATAAAGAGCTGCGGCTCGTAGGTAGAATTCGGATGCTTGCGGCAGGTCGTTCGCTTCTTGTGCAGCATGCGCTTCCTGCTCGAGCCTCTCGGCGGTGGGAAAGAAAGACGAGGCATAAGCGTCGAAGTCGTAGGGTGGTCGGAGGTTGGATTCGATCAAGTTAGAAAACACTGGTTCAAAGTCTTCGTATTTTCCGTCGGCGAAAGGATAGATCTCCATTGAACACGGTTTCTTCCATTTCGTCTCCCACAAGGCTTTGATAGACTCATGATGAGGAGCTTGCTTGGCAATACGCTCGCCAATAGAGTAGGGCATATCGGACGGAACAAGCGAGTAACCACCTCAGTTATCTGCACTAAGGTCTAGTTGCCAAATATTATCTGTCTCAATGGAACATTATCATGGTATAAGGAGATTGCTTGCGATGTTTTATGTTATGCAGGATTCGGTGATCGCGATCTTCCGGGGTCCGATGAAAGAGCGCATACGCCGAACACTTTGTGGCTTCGCGCAAATTGACGTGGCATCTTTTGGTTGCGAAGATAAGTGTGCCTATTCGATGAGAGGTAAGGTATTGAGTATTAGGTATTGGATGCTAGTACAGATGAGTATGGTCACATCTCTCAATCGAAGCTCTGCGCTTGAATAGGCCCGCAGCCCGTTCAAGGTACAATCACCTACCAATACTGACTGTTGTGCCTACCAGAGGTTAAGTTTGGTTCCATGACCACCCGTTCAGCAAGTACCTAGTACTTATGACAGCACCAGGCGTTGTTGTTGACTCAAAGTTGTCTGGATAAGGCGGCATTGTCTGATTGCAGTCTAATGACCCGCGTACGTTCCTTTCTAAATTCTATTAAGTCAGCCTCTTCTCATGCATATTGGTTTTACAGCTATTGGATAGACGAGAGTGACCCTGATTGGATTATAAGGCATATTTCTGGGAGGTGGAATTTAGATATCGTCCGCTGCTGGCAATTGAATTACGACAGTCGGGGATGATTCCATGAATCTAGAACGTGAGCACCCTCAAAGGATGACGGCAGACAAGAATGAGATCAAGGTAGAAAGGTACCTTAGTCTGGGTTTTCTTAGAGAAAGGAGAACACCCGCCCATGCGGTATCATCACCAAAGCGAACGCCACGGGCAAGATTGAAAACCAAAGTAAATCGTGACCTTTGTCGTTATCAGCGAAAGTGTAGACACGCTACTCTCGTAATACAGTGGGACGAGTACTATGAATATGGAAAGAGAGGAGGCATTCGCTAGAAGAGATAAGCAGTAGCCGTAAATTGTGTCTTGCATATGGCAAGTGGGAGTGATCCTCGGGCAAGTTTGAAGATTGGCACCCTGATGACAGTGTTGGAGAAGAACGATGGTGAAGGTGGCGGGAAGTAAGTTTTGAGAACGCTTTCTTCCTGGATCAGGGTCTTGGAAGACGGTTGGCAGGGTTTCGAAACATGGAAAGGATAGAGGAGATGCCTACTCAAGCGAAGCAAGTCTTCTGATAGAGAAATATATTAGGGATGTTAATTATCAGCGCGACAAGGACTCTTTTGGTGAGGACGCGATGAAGGAACCCTGTCACGCTAACCATGAATATACTGCTAAGGGGACCTTAGTACGACGCGAAAGTTCCCCTTTGTAAGGTACCTAGTCTAGGTCCTGCAATCTCACCATCGATATGATGGGTGCCATACACCAAATAAGGATAATCGAATGACAGACACGGGTAACTGACAGAGGTCCCAAAAGGTTTATCTAGCTGCGACTCTTGCTTTAGCTTATGTCGTCAAACTCGTCATTCGTCCATGCCCCATAATGGAAAGCCCAGTGGAGCTTGCCAGCACTGCAAAAAGAGCCATGTCAAGGTGGGTCAGTTCACTTTGTTTCTCAATCCCTACCAGGGATCCTTCATGTTGAGTTGCATATCTGGGATAGTGTGACGAAGCGAGGCCCGCTTGTGGCAGATGCGTTAAAGCCAATCGAGTCTGCTCAGGCTACGCCCAGGGGTTAGACCTAGTGCTTCGAGATCAGACGGACTCAATAAAAGCCCAAGCCAGCAGGCGGCGAAAGACTCACAACGAAAGCAAGAGCGATTGCTCCATATTCAGACACCAGCTGACACATCGCCCACTGGACCCGATTATCTTACCTTCTCTTGCGGAATCAGAAGAATCCCACGCACTTTCATTCTTTGTCTCTACGTTCGTCCTGTTCTCTCGAGATACTCAAGCCGATCGAGGATTTCTCGAGCATCTACCGCATCTATTCGGAAACCTACGAGTCGGCTCACCACTCTCTCTTGCTCTTCTGGCATCATCACGAACTTTATACAGCAAGTGGGAACGTCAGCGCAAGGATGTGGAAAGCCTTACTTATCCATACTACGGTATGGCTATAGAAGCTACAAGGATGGCACTCCAGGATCCCGTTGAACGTATGTCTGACGAGACTTTGATGACCGTTTGTCTCCTCGGCTTCTACGAGGTAAGGTGCAAATGTGGCAGTGCTCAGCTACCGCTATACATCCGACGGATTGCGATCACTCCGTGCATATACTAACTTTGAAAGGCGTCGACAAGTGCCTTCACTGCCAAGATTTCACCTCCAAGGCACTTCAATGGTGCCGCAGCGATATTGAAGCAGCGGCGAACAGCAGGAATGACTGATCTGTCGAAGAAGCTGCTTACAGCCGTCAGGAGTAATATTGTGCGGAAAACTCTGTCCATTTTTCTACTCGTAGTTGACAACTTTCAGCTTTTCCGCGCAATGCAATTCTCATCGCCTTTGGATGAGACTTCCGGACTATGGGACGACTATGAAGAGATGTCTCGAAATCCCGCAACCTTGTTAGACGCCATGTTTGTCAAAGTTGTTAACCTACTTACTAAAGCAAATCGACCGTCTGCCGTCATTACTGATGTGGACTCGGATGAGATCGACTTACCTAATGATGGCTTCGATCTTATAGTACAAGCAAAGGCAGTTGACGCAACACTTGCTACATGGCCCAATTTTGTGCCTGCGAGTTGGATACCAGTCCAGGTCAAAGCCGACAACGTGCAACCGAGCGTGCTCAAGGCTGGCTTCTACGGTGACAGCTGCGACGTTTATCCTGATGTCATCGTTTGCAGTACATGGAACGAGTGGCGAGTCGCACGTCTGAAGGTGCTGAGTCTTATCGCTAGCGCTGGTAACGATGAGACTAAACTTCAAGCAATGCAAACCATCCAACGACTGGTGGATGGGATTTGTGCGAGTGTGCCTTCCACCCTTGGAGATCGTATGAAACCTGGTCCACTCTACGAAGCTCAAATCACATATCCCACCGGTTCTGGAAAACTAGTATCAAAGGCACATCAAACGACTGCCAGTGCTTACGGTGGTTGGTACTTATTTGCTCCCTTCAAGGAGATAATGAAGGTAGCGATGTACTTGCGCAAAGGTCAGCAAGAATGGGTGTCGGGGCAACTGCGCCGGCTTGCGATCAGTTACGACGTGATACCAACTTAACCTAAACCCCTCCTCTCAGCCATACACTATATCGCCACTGATCTTCGCTTCCTCGACGATGAACGTATCAAACTACGCTTGATAAGAATATGAAATACTCATCCACTAGAGCATCTTCTTCACACCCGAAATCTGCGGTAGCCATAGTCTCTCCACTAGATTCGTAGGCGGCCGCTCCAAGAACACCGTCTCCGGCGTCATCTTCTTGATTACCTCAACAGCTACCTTCTGACTACACACCTATTTTCCTCAGTAGTCGATCTTGCCTGCGACCTTCGCTGACACTCACAATGCACCCTTATCGAGACGGTGTCCGGCGACACCAGCTTCATCTGCAACATCACCTACAGATTCATAACGCTATCCAACGTCGCCGAGTATAGCATTTTGGACAAGCAGAAATGTGGAACGATCGTTCGATTAGCACACTCAATACGGACGATCCCATCCAAAATCGGAAAACCGAAATTGTCATCAGAATCACTGCGAGCAAGGAGGGAACAGATGTCAATATTATCTGTAGGAAGGAAATGTAGTGGTCGGATTTACAAAGGCTGTGAATGCAAGTGGAGATGGAAGGGTGAACTGGAAGTGCGTGCTCAACGATGACATTCGTTGGACGAAGAGCGGCGGTTATGGGGTTTCAGGTCCTGTTGGGAGAAGTGAGATGAGACAAGATAGTGTAGGCAAACGGAGATCGGGTTGCTGAATTATCGAATGTATCTAATTCAACCTTGTGTTTGGAAATGTATGGACAATACTCTGCAGCTTCGCAGTGCAGGCTATGTTACGATCCTACAGAGAATCCTTTTGATACTTTAGCTGCTTCGGATTGGTTGATCTAAAAATAGCAGCTGTATCTACCAACATGGTGCGACCCGCGCCTCTAATCCTTCGAGGGCTGAGCTGTTGCCTATCCTCGAACGATCCCCCATTCTTCCTTTCATAATCTCTCGAGCTCACCTTTCTCTTCGATATCAAACTAATTCATCTATAACAATCACTGTTCGTTTCTATCATCTTTTCTGTACTGACCTCATAACTCTACGACCATGGCGAGCATCGGCCATCATCTCGTCCGTCGCGCGCTCGATGTGACCCAAGACCACTTCAACTCTCCAGATGGCAGTCTTCACGCCTTCAAAGCGGCCGACGAGCCTCTGGATGACACCCGACGGAAGCAGCTGATTAAGTGTGGTATCGTTCTTGTCTGGATCACCGCTATTCTCTACTTCGCAGTCATGTCTGCTGTAAGTCTGATTCGAGTCGCGCACTTCGTGGACTGGTAGCAGAGCTAATGGAATACCGATAGATCTCCTACACCTACGGCGACGTTGTTGCAACTCTGGCCATGATCGAGAGCCCCACCGCTACAGCCTTCAAGGTCGACTCCAACGACAGCTTCGAAGAAGTCGATGCTCCCCTCCTTTCAGAGGAGCAGAAGTCAGAGAAGATGAAGCTTGTCGAATCCGACCTCTTCCTCGTCAAGCAGAAGCCTATCACCGCGAAGATGTTCACCGCTGTCAAACATCTCAAAGCACAAGGTGGTCGCTTGGCCGCCTTCCGTGGCCTTCACGTCATGGTCATCTACCACGTCATTCACAGCCTGATCGTCCTCCTCTTTACCTCTGGCACCGAGAATCCTATAATTCGCTCTTGCGTAGCAGTCGTTACTACTATCGCCATGTGCCGTCTTCATATGACTTGGACACACATCATCATCTCTGCTCCCAGCACCAAACGTTGGTGGCGCCGTTTTCCTTCCGTCAAGGCAGGAAAGAATATCATCATTCCTACGGCCATCTATGCTGTGGCGGTTGAAGCTGCGGTCTACATTCCACGCATCCTCTTTCTCACTGTCGACGATCAGCTCCGCAACCCAGGTGCTTATGGCAATAATCCCAATACGGTCCAGAAGATGGCACTTATCGAATTGATTGGCGTCTTCCTCATTGCCGTTGGCACTGTCATCCTTGTCGTCGTTCCGGCAGAAGTGACACTCAAGCGTGTCCAAGCTTCCATGCTGCCTGAGGAGGAAGACTCCATCGTCCCCTTCGACCGTACCTTTGCCGGCAAGAAGAAGCCTGAGATTTTGGGTGGCAGCGGTGCCGTCGGCATCCTGGATGCATGGAAGACATTCGATCGCTCAGCTAGGATCAGGTTGATCAAGCTTTACGCCAAGATCTGGGCCATTCAATTCGCTACGACGTTCATGTTCATCTTTGTCATTATTGGCGAAATTCGTTTGATCATGGGCGATGATATGTTCAAGTTCGGAAAATTGGCCTACGCTAATTACAAAGTGCAGCAGTAGGTACTCCTCCTGATTGGGAGTCACACAGTCTTTACTACAGATAGTGTGGGGTCGTGGGACTGGGGGCTGTTGACAAGCAAGATTGGGAGTGGACATTGAGGATCATGATCTAGTATAATGAAAACATATCTGCATTAGAACAAACTAGCAGTGGTTCTTTAACTTACTTGTTTCCCACTGCTAAATGCCCTCGCTACGGATTGCGGCTCACGAATAGGCATGAACGTACACATTAATGGAGTTGGTTGAACGAAGACCGCCAAGCCCATATTCTCAAAGGGGAAAGGTGGGTATGCTAAACGTCTCTGTGTGTTCCATACCTAAGCCTCTCGCCATCTCCATTCGACGGCAAAATATGTTACCATTCTCAGACAAGGAGTGATACTCGAGCAAAGAATATAGTTGGATCATTAAGCAAGCAGCGAGAGCCGTGGATCCATAAAAGCAAGCTGCGCCCAATTCTTGACGAACATGAGTAAACCTCAGACGCTCAGAGGAGAGAATGCTTCCAAGAATAGTGAAGTACCAAAACGCTAAACAACAATGATCATGCTGGTCTTGAGTTATTCAAGTCAATGGGGTGATGTGAGATAGGTAGAGTCCTTGGCAATGAGGTTCAACTGTGTGAAATTTACTGAGATATAAATGTTGGAGAGACATGCTTTGCACTGTAGGTGGTAGCATACCCAATGCTCGACTGATTTCGGACATTACACTGCGATTGCGATGTACTCCTTTTTCATGGGTTTTTGGCTTCAACGAAAGGAGAAAGCATCTCCAGATGAGTGAGAAAGAGTGCGAAGCATGGCAGCCAAGTGTTTTCTAGCGTCAATATTGCAAGCATACTCATTTTTTACTCCTTGACATAGCATGTGTGACAAAAGTTAGGGACCCTATACCAATTGTATTTTGACTAAGGGATGCTGAAGGTTGCTAATTACGTTCGTTTCGCGTGTATTTTCACTCTACCTCACTTCATTGTCAGAAGATTCAAGACTTAGGAGCCTTCGACTCTACCAATGATCTATTTTCACCGCTTGATCAACCAATTGTACACCTTGGGCATCTTGTCCTGCACATATATTAGGGAGGGTATCACCTTGACCGAGGTCGATACGGCTGAACCCTCCCCTCAAGCGTGAAGTTCTATTGGAAGCATCGTGGACATGTCCGGTGTCAGGCATAATTCCTCCAGAGCAAATGAACGGAGTGGCCGCTTCGACAACGCTACGCTGACCCCGTCGTTGCACGTGTCTTTCGCTGAAGAGAAGCATCAGAGCCTCAGGTCGAATAATTCACCGCCCCAAACAAAACATTCTAGCCTCGGTCGCGCTACTTCGTCTTTGATTCGCAGCAGAGGCCTTAACCTTGGTCGGACATTTGCAACCTCGGCAAAGCGCGTCCTCAAACCTCTTTGTCGACTCAGTACAATGTCATTTCGCTCAGTGGACCGCATTAGCGGAGGGAGCAAATCCGTTACATCTTCCCGCGTACCACTGTTATCTGAACAGAGTATCAATAATGATGAGAGTCATAGCCCTACCGCCCCTACGCTGCGTGCGCGCCAGTCAAGCAGTCATAGCATGCAACACGATCGAATAAGTGCTCACTTCGATGACACCGGTAAGTCAGATGCTCTGGTCGATGCTTGAGTGATGGCTACAACCCTCTATTCGTGAGTATGTTTTGGAAGTATCAGTTTTTCAGACGCGTCTTACCGCAAAGGCTCACAACGACCAGCTTACGCTGACGCGGATTTGACCAGTGGCCCGCGTTCTACAGCTGCCTATCCTCGATGGTGACGAAGGTGTAAAAGACAACAAGCTCATGGTCGACAGCGGGACCGAGGACGAATTGAGCCTCGCCATCACCATGGCTCTCCCAGGACAGCTACAGCTTTTGGGCGGCTTCGTCGGAATGTACGCTGAGTTCGATGGACGTCTAGGGAGTATGCGCCATTTCCAAACTATATCTATACGTTCCTTGACAATCTACAGGCAAAGTAGCTGGCATTCGTCACATCGGTATGATCGGATTACTTGATGGCGTCATCGATACCATCCGAGGTCACGTATCCTACCTCACCCACATTCGCATAATCAAGCAACAAGCCAACGCCAAGCCCGACTCGATGGAGGCCATGGCTGCGGGTATCGTTCGCCTATACGACAAAGGGCGTCCGCATCTCAAAGCGGTCCTTACGGAGGACGTCGACATGCTCGATCCGACCGCACGCAAGGCGTGGATCACGCGGAAGGATTACGTCTTGGGGCAGATTTTGGGGGATCTGATTACCGAGTTGAACGAGCTTGAGGCTGACGGCACTTGCAAGGATGAGGTTCGCAGGGTCAAGGGCGCATGGATCGATAGCTGGAGCCGGTACGGTGCGATGACGAAGCAGGAATTGGTCGCTGCTGGATGGATGAGGAGGAAGGTGGTGTGAAGATCGGGTCGAGTGCTGATTTACTACACCCACTACTAAGGCAGTGACGATGGTCACTTCGCTGCTTCTTATTTGTTGAGGATTCAGTTCGATCCTAAGGAGGTAAATCTGCCTGTGAGCGTTGGTCCGGTATAGCAACGACCGGGATCCTCACAACTGTACATGACGCCCCATATATCACGAAGAGGAAGAGGCTATACAGAAGCAACCAGCTCACATCACGAAAATACTTCCTGAGAAGCCACCAATTATCCGCAAGTACATCTCCCCTTCCCACTCTTCCCCACACTCATCGATCTCATCTACCTACACACTTCCCACTTCCCACCTCTCGTGTCCTAGTCCGGATTCATACCGACCCATACCTCTACTGAGATTAAATCCCCATCACCCCCAATCCAACATTATCGTTCTCCCCCCTCTCAAATCCCGTCAGCTAGTTCCCCATACTGCTAAGTCCTTAATCTTGAGCTGAGGGGTGAGGGGCGAGGGGTGTGTACCGAACTCTATACGGAAGAGTCTTTGGTGGGAAAGAGTGAGTGCTCAGGTCAAGGAATCCCTATTCTATTCTGTATAAGAGTCGAAATAGATCATGTCTTTAATCGATACCCTCACTACACCAGATTGCTACTTCTCATCCCATCTCCATCTCCATCTCCACAGTATAAAATCATGCAGATTCCACGATTCACCGAACTGGGGTTTTCGAATGAGTGAGGATTCAACTATCTGTATTCTGTGCTAACTAGTTGGATTTCTAAATCTGACGATGATGGACAGTATGTGGATGGGATGGGAAGGGAGGGGAGGAGAAATGTATTGAGTAGGTAAGCGTAGTAGAGTAAAATCAAGGGGCATATACCCATAGCATTTCCTAGAACTACCTCGCGTAAGATGTTCCGACAAACCACCTCCCTCTTGAGAAAGACAAAAAAAAGCAGAATAATCCATCATCTAGCCAACCAGCGCTGATACCAACCAACCAACCAACCAGAAATATATCCTCCCACCAATCCTGCAAAAAACGCCTTGCAAACCACCGCCTCCTGTAAAAGCACCCGAAGATCAAACCCCAACCCCAAAAACCCACCCCCTCCCCTCTCCCTCCTCCACCCCCACCTTCCCATCCCCCCTCCACCTCCTCCTCAACCCCCTCTGCATATCCAAAATCCCCTCCCTCCCCTCATCCATCTCCACATCCCTCAGCACCCCCAACAACCCCGCCACCACCCCCTTCCCCCTCCTCACCCTCGCCACCCACGTCGACATCCTCACCCGTCCCTCCTCGTCCTGCTGAACCCTCACCATCGGATCCGAAACGTCGAGTTTCCAATCAAAATACTCGATCCACGTTTCGCGGATGTGGTAGGCGGCGTGGAGGGTTTTTTGGATCTGGAAGGCTTGATCGCTGCTGCTGCTGCTGCTGGTTTCGCGGTTATGGTTGCGGTTGTGGGTGAGGGACCAGGTGCCGAGGGGTCGGGCGACTTCGGCGATGTCGACGATGAGCTGATTTATGTTTACGAAGAATTCTTCGTGGGTGGAGGGGATGAAGATGTCTGGAATGATGTTATAGGTCTTGTTAGCGTTGTTTGAGATGTAGTTGGTATAGGGGTGTCGGGATGAGGGAGAGAAGTGAGGTAATATACCTCCGCTGGATTCGTTAAAGTCGTGATATAGATTCAGATACTTCTTCAGGAGGAGCAATAGGCTTTCCAAACGCATGACCTCCATGAGTCCCTTGAGTTCTGTACCGGATGAACAGCGCTTCTCCTGAACATACCCTTGTCCGTACGTGTCACGCTCGCCGTGGAGGTTGTCGACACTCAATGCCTTACTTACTGTCTTGACGAGTTGACCCGTCGATAACTTCGACAGGTCCACATTCCTCGAATTCGCCGACGTGTTTTGTGGCCTTGGCAATTTGACTATGATGATCGATCCATCATCTTCTTCTTCTTCGCTCTGGCCTTTGCGCGGGAGACGCTCGGCTTGCATTTGCCTGGTATTGGACTTAGGGCTGCCAGACTGAGCGGCCACAGATCCACCGTAGGCGGTCGCACTTCCAGATGGGCGTGACACAGGCTTAGGGTGTTGGTCCCTGCATACACCCGCGCTCCCAGATGGGTATGAGGTCACTTTCGGACGCTCGCTGGGTAGAATAGTCATATCGTTGCGCTTTGGGGCAAGAGCCCGCGATGGGAGCTCGAACGCAAGAGACGCGCGGCGATCGACAGGGAGCCCTCTTGGGGAGGAAGCACCGTCGCTGATATAATAGACATAATTGTGATCATCTCGCTTGGACGGTCTGAGGGACATAGCTATTTCTCCCCGATCGTAGATTACGGTTGTCAGCACATCGGGTTAAATAGAAGAGACAGGCACACGGGATATCCTGGCCAGTATGGAAACACGGAGAGATGATATGTAGGAAACCTTTGGGTGGCAAGATGCAATGCGATAAATCGTGGAGAAATGTCCCATGTTCGGAGGGATTTCGCATCATGGCTCAGGCTCACCAAAGAATTGGCTAGAAGTAGTATCGTACATGACGGTCGGACGCAAGGCTGGTTTGCATGCGGCTTTCGACCTTTGGCTGTGTCAAGTCGGTTGAGCGTATGCAGGAGGCCGATGGCGAAGGATGACGAACACATGAATGCATCTACTTCTCTAGTAAGCTACATATACACCGTAGTCCCACACCTAGAGTGCCAAGTTTTTGATACTTCAAAGGCCTTGAAAGCAGAAGAATGCCAAAATACTCACACAGCGTCATGTATGAAATGGATATGATGCTTGGCATGAGTGTAGGCTCATTGGCAACGTCTTGTGCTGGCAGAGGAGGCCTGATGTTCTTTCGTGCAAGTATGCCCATCCACGAAGATTGAAGTGAGTACACGAAGCGTTGAATACAGGCGTACTCGCGATCTGAACGGATAGTCCTCAGACGGTGACACCGATTGGGGTGCTCTGCCATGGAGGGCAAGCAAGCTGTTGAACTTGGACTTTTCGTAAAACGAAACGAGCACCGCATGACTTGGTGGATGAAGATTTTCCCTGCTCATCTACATGCTAGCAAGTCATCATTGGCGCAATGCTCTGTCATAATGTGTCATGAATCCACATTGTTCTTCACTGTCCTACATTAGTGTACCGAAGATATCTAGACTCGTGTCAGTCAGTGCCTTTGGTGCAAATGGAAGCCTGTGAGGCTTACGGCTTGACCTCCCTCACTTCTCCAAATTTCCTTCTCGCGTCCTGAGTACTCACACTGGGTGGTACGATCACATCATCACCAGGTTTCCAATTGATCGGGGTTGTAACGCCTCTCCTATCCCCAGTCTGCAAGGAGTCGATCACTCTCAGGACTTCACTGGTGTTCCTTCCCGTCGATGCAGGATACATCATAGTCAATCTGATCTTTTTATTGGGGTCGATGACGAAAACGCTTCTTATCGTGAATGCGATTCCCTTCTCATCTTTATTCGTCACATCCTGGGCATCAACCATATCGTATGTGAACGCAATCTTGCGATCCGCATCTGCAATGATGGGAAATTGTAGATCGGTCTTTGAAGTCTCGTTGATATCTTGAATCCACCGTCCATGTGAGGACAAGTCATTTGCAGAGAGACCAATCATCTTCACGCCTCTTTTGTCGAATTCGTCCTGCATCTTTGCAAATGCCCCAAGTTCTGTCGTACATACTGGCGTGAAATCTGCAGGGTGCGAGAACAGTATGGCCCATTTGTCACCAATCCATGAGTGGAAATCAATGTCTCCTTGTGTTGTTTGTGCTTTGAAGTTGGGCGCTATGCTGCCAAGCCGTAGGCGTGGTTGTTCATCTGTGGCAGTTGCAAGCGAGCGGCGAAGAACGAAGGTGGTGGAGCGAGCAGCTGGGCGAAATGAAAGGAAAAGGGGACGTGGAGCTGCACGAGTCAGGAACGATGCCATTGTGGTGGGCATTGACTGAACTGAAGCAACGGCGAATGAATTTACTTACAAATGACAAGTCCATATAAAGGTCATGAGTCCCCGAGGTTCATCCGGCCGCGGTCACAATTCTACTCCTGCCATTTTACAAACACCACCACACGAATTACCTCAATTACTGCGTACATATGAAACAGAAAATATCACATTTTGTAAGCGTTAAAGGAAGGAATACTGCATCAAAGATACGAAGGTCGTTTCCAAGGGTTTGAAAGACGGAGCCTAGATTTTGTGGGTCAACAGAATCTGATTATATGCTGCGTCCGTAGTATGCAGTCGACCATGGTTAGCAGAAAAGGTGTATTATACATGGTCTAATGATCGTATAAAACTCTCGTGTCAGTTTCGAGGTTCTTGTCTCATTCTTACATGTTTCCTCAGTCCTGGTTACGTTCTTAGCGCAGGGCAGAAGATTCCCGAAACTTCGGGAATGAGTCACGTGATGCCGTGTTTCTCTACCAACACTTGGCGGGTAGCATTTTCCGATGTGACGGAAGCTTCGCGAGTCGTCCAGAGGAAATCATGTGACCTTCATCGAACGATCTTTGAACGAAATCCATCTATTCTAGCTATGACCGGAATATTCTAGATGTGGTCTGCCTGACTATATGAACATCGTCTACTTCCTTTCAATCAACCCATCCTCCACTACACGACAATCAATCAAGCAAGCTCCAACATATAAGTCACTCAACAGACACACCCAAGCACAACTACTCTCACCTACAACGCTCAGTCAAACATAAACAAGTCTCAATCTATCACAACCCAAATAACACATCTCACCAAACCCACCAATACCTCACAAAATGTCTCTCTTCCCACGCTTCCCAAACAACGACATCGCTCCATTCTTCCGTCTCCTCGATGACTACTCCCAAAGCAGCGGCAGCGGCATCTCCTCCGCCGTCCGCGCCTTCCACCCCAAATTCGACGTCCGCGAGCACAAAGAATCCTACGAGCTCCAAGGCGAACTGCCCGGCATCGACCAAAAAGACGTCCACATCGAATTCGCCGACCCCCACACTCTAGTCATCAAAGGCCACGTCGAGCGCGAGTACTCTTCCGATGGTGCCCACCAGGCTCAAGGCCGCATTACGGGAGACGTCACCGAAGGCAATTCCAGCAGCCACAAAGTCACGGTCGAGGATGCGGACGACGAAGCCGACAAAGCACAGGCCAAGCACGATAACGCCAGCGGCATCCAAGTCTCCAAGAAATCCAGCGGCGCTCAGGCCTCGAAGCAATCCGGCGGCGCACCTACCAACAACGGACCAAAGTACTGGGTATCCGAGCGCTCTGTTGGGGAGTTCCACCGCGCCTTCACCTTCCCATCGCGCGTCGATCAGGATGCCGTGAAAGCCAAACTCACCAACGGCATCCTTTCGATAGTCGTTCCGAAGGCGACCGAGCATAAGTCGAAGAGGATCAATGTCGAGTAAATACTCCATCGACACGAGCCTCTTTCCAAGTACAAATTGTTTCAATCATGCAGCAATTCAGCCAGCGGATAGGAGTTGAAAATTGAACGAAGTGCGAGGGGAGCATAGTGCTCATTCCTTTGCTCAGGGTGTTCATAAGAAAATTGCATTGAGCAGAATACCTTTATAAGAATTGCGTCGAGCAAAAGCTGTACTCTAGTAACAAATCAATATCAAAGATTCAAATATATAATCCGCCCATGTTCATACTTCATCGCATCTCAGTGACCCTCTCGTTCAGCACTCCTACAATCATACACTGGCCTGATCGTTTGAATTTTGCATTCCCCAGTACTAGAATTATTCGACATCTCCAAGAGTTCCACTTGAAAGACTCCAACCATCCGACCCATTAGATCGAGAATTCCAGGAATTGTGAACATTGCCACGGAGAAGACCTTCGCTTTCATCACTACCCAGCTTAGTATTTCGGGCGTGACTAAAGTAATAACAATACTGCAGACCGTATGCCTTCCAGCTCTCCCATCACCACCACAACCGCTCAATCCATCAAAAAAGGACCAGGAAGCCAAGGCGGAAGTGGCGTCACAAAAGACTTCAGAGAGAGCTATCTATGGGTAAAAGAGACTCTTACGAATCGTAAACGTCATCGAAACACCCAAAAAGTGACATAGAAAATCGTACAAGATTGATATTCCGCGACAAAGACGGCTATGACGAGGCACAGGCCGTCCAGCACGCTTTCCGTGATGAGGATGCGAAGAGTGCGAAGCAGGAGGGCAGTGAGCGCCGTCAACGATGTAGGAAACCCAGAATAGGTGGCGTAGTTAGCTGGCTGGAGGAAACCGATCAGTCAGGACCTGCAACACCTCCATCACGTAACCCCGGGTGCAGCCTAAAATCTCGTTAATAGCATGTTCAAATATACTGAGGTTATCGCACAAACAGCCCAAACGCATCTGCAGTACACCTTAAACTCATGAACCCATATTAACATCCCACCCCTCTTCCCCAGAAACTATATACAACCCCTCCCCCCCTCCCCCTCCTCCTTCCCCATTCCCCACTCACCTACTCCTCCCCCAAACTCTTCCTCACATCCCCCCTACACCTCCTCCGAAACCCCTTCGCATCCTCCCTCCACATCCGCGCCGCCTCCACATTCGCCGGACTCTCATCATTAGGACAACTCAGCATGCTGATCACGCTCAGCAAGATCGTCTCGGGCGTCTGCACGGGCGACCAGCGCTCCGCGGCGGATTCGTAGCCGTAGGGGTCGTTGGTGGGGGCGTGCAGGATGGAGATGCAGACGTCGCCGGAGGGGTAGACTGGTGTGGATGGGGGGTTGTGTGTTAGTTGGAGGGTTTTGGGGAGGGTGGAGGAGGGGTGGGGGAAGGGGAGGGGTACCGTTGGGGTGGAATATCGGTGTTTGGAATGTCATTTTGGGTGGTAGATGGGGGTATTCGGGTGGGAAGGTGAGGTGGGCGCGGTAGAATCCTCCTGTATGTATATAGCATTCGTCAACATACGTACTGTGTGGGAAGGGAGGCTGTGGCTTCTCAGAGCTATATGAGGGGGTGATGGCGTACCACCGTAGTATTTGCAGTCGTCGGAGATCATGAGCATGACCTCCCATTCGAAGATGTTGTTGCCGACGAGGCCGCAGCTTATGCCGGGGATGTCCTTGTCGGTTTGCATTTGCTTGAGCTGGCGGCTCAAGAGCCCGGAGGCTGCTGAGCCGGCCATGGTGTCGCTATTAGTGTGTGGAGAGTTGGGATTGAGTAAGGGGTGGTTTGGACTCGGGAGGTGGATGGTCGAGGACTAGGAGGCGCTCTGTTCGGGTATACTTTGATATTGGGCAAGTCAACGAATGCAGCTTCAGCTCTTGCAAAATCGATTCAGCGTTTGTTGGTGGCTGGTCTTCGTATCACTGGAAAGCAAGAGCGGCCGGCAAAATGGTTCGGCGAAGTTCGGTCTACTTCAGTGCTACGTCTACTCCTGCCAATAGATAGGTCTTTGTTCCTTAGGGTGTGCCAAATTATATCATGGGGTCAACATATTTGGAATCTGGTATAAAGAATCAAGTACAGCTTACTTATTCCAGCGGACAGCTTCCACAAGTAGGAATACTAATATACATTCGCCATAAGTGCACATATCAAGGCTGCACTGAAGACAGCATCTCTAATCACTCAGGCATACCTTAAGATTTGACAAAAGAAGGGGTATCTCGATGAAATAAGAAGTAGGAAGGCATGATGCATCATTACGATCAGATCGGCGGCTATTGGTGACCGAAGACTTGCACGATAAGACCCAGCAGCGCAGTAGCAGCACACAAAGAGCGCCACGGCTTCAATGTAGTTGCGGAGCCTTGCTTGGGTGCTGCAGTCTCTGCAAGCCTTGTAGTGACGGTGCTTACCTGTGGAGCAACGGTGGTTCCCGGTATCGTGCTCGCAGGTTCTGTAGTCGTCACAGTACCGATCGTACTTCCAGCGGAGACTATTGCACTCGTCATTGTTGCAGGTAGTATACTTGGCGGCACAGTGGTGCCCGGAATGGTCGTTGTGTATGTAACCTCTTGACCAAGTGCTGTCACAGGGATAGCGCTCCCGCTGCCAGAGGAAGTATATTGGGTAGGGATAACCAGAGTTGCTGTATTTGGTTTCGACGGCGAAGGAGAACCATAGATGTTGCCTGACGCTCCGCCTTTGATTGTATAATTTCCACTTTTCAGATTGGCCACAGAGCCGTCGGAGGAGGTGTAGTTGCCAGAAACGATTTGACCGTAGGAGCCGCCGGGCAGAAAGAAATTTGTTGTGTAATTGTCCTAGCTCAAAATAAGTATCAAGCTAATATGGGTATTCGACCTAGGCTTACATAGCAGAATGGTATATTGAAGTCTTGAAGCAGCAGACATTGCGTTCCATCAGCGCCTGTATAAGCGATCAGTACCCTTCCTGTGATTACTGCTGGTCAAGACTCACAACATAGACTACCTCCGGATGCTCTAGCCTTAACTAATTCCCTGCTTTCCTGTATCTCCCGCTTCTGATTCTTTTTGGCATCAACGGTGTTTACGACGTCGACGTAGAATGGGGACAGCGCGCTGCCAATTGGAGGTTCTTCTTGCGTTGAAGCGCCTTTCGGGTTGCATGTTACATAGTCCTTGTCGCAGCTGTTCCTGGAATCCAAGAAATTATCACAGATAGTAAATTGTGCGGAGGAGACAAGCAGTAGGACAACAGCGAGAGTAGACGCCATGACGGCAATGCTGGATGCGCTAGACTTCGGAGGATACTAATGAGATCCGTCGCGACAGCAGAGAGTATTATCAACGAACGAAAGAAAGAGAATGAATACTTATCAAGCGCGCGGGTGGTGGTAAAGAGTGTTGAGGCGTTTCAAGGTGCATTATGCAAGCCCGCATATGCAAGATCGCATGTTGAGTGGTTTCATCTCCAATCACACATTGGCAATTAATCTCTACCTTTTTCGAATACCACTTGACCAAACTATCATCTCGTGACTGGATAAGCCTCCATTTGATCATGATAGATCAATTCTTCTATGACCAGCGTATTTATCCATGGAAGCAGTATGGTCGTAGAATATGAGGGTCTTGCGCCGAGGAGCCCCTGTTTTCCTCATCAAAAGTAAGGGCCCAACCTAAACGCCACATATAAAATGCTTTGATAATTGTCTAAAGTAAAGCTTTCTACCATAGTACGTGAAAGCACCTATTGACTACAACAATCCTTGAGAGCAATGGCTGTGAAAGCTTGGGGCATCGCGAGCTGTCCTGGAACTCGTTCCCGGTACCCGGCACTAGCTTGTCTTGGCGCGGGAAAAACTGCCATTTCCAAATCCTATAGCGTACACACAATTTCGAGATCGTGCACTTCGGATCTGAATCCCCATATCTATGATGGCCACGGCAGCTACTCTGCCAGCTTTACTGTCAACATTGACCGAGTCCCTCACCTCTGCAGCGGTATCATTACCCGAGCCCACAGCTCTCGCATTCCCAACAGAAGGCATATCCCTCTTAGATACCAAGAACGAGCATCTCCTCTCCTACCTGCAAAACCTCGCCTTCCTCATCATATTGAAGATACGCAATTACAGTCCGACTGCGTCTGATAGCCCCTCGAGAGGGTCTGGTATCGAGGAGCTCAATGACGAGGTGACTAAGAAACTCGTTGAGCTTCGCGTCTACATCGAGAAAGGAGTCCGACCGCTCGAGGGTCGGCTGAAGTACCAACTCGACAAGCTCCTCGTTGCTGCATCAGAAGCCACACCGACAGCCGCTACGTCTGGGGCTGGAAATACATCTCGCGCCTCCAACGGCTTCACGCAGTCCGCCGCCTCGGGCAGCGAATCAGGAGATGAACCTCCACCTATTACAGCGATACCAGATCTAGCCCATCGTCCCAATCCCTCCGCATTTGCACGTCCCTCCCGCGAAGCTGCCCCCACAGCTCAGGGAAGCACCGGACTCTACCGCCCACCCCGTATCACACCTACCTCACTCCCCACAACCGAGCGCAAGCAGGCAAAAGCCACCAAACCCCGCAAATCGACCACCCTGGACGCTTTCATCCGTGAGGAGATGGACGATGCGCCGATCGCCGAGCCGTCTATAGGCGCTGGGAGCGGACTGAAGGGTAGAGAGAAGGAGCGAGAGGAGGAGAGGAGGGGCTACGAGGAGCAGAGGCTCGTGCGGTTACCGGGCGAGAAGAAGAGCAAACGAGATATGAGGCGAGGGGAGGATCTGAGTGGTGGGCTGATGGGACTGGGGGATGTGGACTTTGGAGACTTGAAGGGGGGAAAGAGGAAGAGGGCGACGGATGGCGGGGGTGGCGAGAGGATAGGAGAGAGGTGGGAGAAGAGGGTGAAGAGGGGAGTGGGAAAGAAGAGGCGTTGACTTGCGGATGATTGTGCACTTTTAGCAGGAAGACCCAAAATTTTGTGATGATGCGCTCTATACCACTTGCCAAACAAACATCCTCACTTCCGAAACTATTCATAGCAACGACCAAATTAACAGCCCGCGCAAGACCAACTGTAGCAGAAGTCAAGATCCTTCCCGTCCTGGAAAACAGACCACCAACCCCAATACTACCTACAACCGAGTCTGCCTCTGGAGACCAAAAAGCGCTCTAACCCACCACACCAGCCCAGCATATCAGAGTGTCAATGCTCAACCTCTATCACACCAAGAATGTTTCTCTAATCCATTCAGTAGACAGCTTCAGTAGCTGTGCCTTCCCGCAGCGCGAGAGCTCTCGACTCTTCATTTCTACGATGGTGGCAGCGTCAGCCTTTCTGCTGTGATCGAATCTAGCGGCGCTAGAATTGCAGTCTCTTGAGTCGTAGACGTGCTGCGAGATTCTTCTTCCGGGAAAGCTTTTGGAATGAAGTCTTTCGCCATAGCTCCCTACGCTAGAGACTTCTTCATTGGTGGAAATATTCATCCCGGTCCTTGGCATCGTAAGAAGTGGCTCCGTTTATAAATCGTGATGATTTCTTTTGTTGGATATTTCCTCATGTCAGCTGCGTCTCCTTGTCCAGTCTGCTGTAGGCTTCGAATCCTGAAAATCCGTTCTAGCTGGGCATTGAGTCTCCACGGAATGTACGAGTTACTAATGACCCCTGGACTTTTCGAAGAACCAGAGATCTGTTGGTCAAGTTAGGATCTTCTCCTCACTGAAAGAAGAGCATCTGCGGAATCTAACTCTCCCAGCGTTCGGAATGAAGGTGGGTCCTTGTGATGAGACGTATGGCTGTTATTGCCACAAATGATACCTTCGTATCACACGAACTTCTCAGATACCTTCCTTAGCATATCCTATGATAAAGTGCTTAGTAGGCCAGCTAAGGGCGACCGCCTTGCGAGGATTGGCATACTCCAATTGAAGTCCACCTGAGGCTTCTACGCGGGAACACTACCCGCTGGCCTGGCTCCACTCAAGTTGACGACCATACCTGGTCCGAAACCTCCACCGTACACAGGATTTTTCTTCTTTTCCCTCACCCATCCCGGCACCTCTCCATCACCTCTTGCACTGATGACATCCCATACTCGTGGAAAGCCTACCTCTACGGGCGTTGCGCTTTTCACACCTGTAATGGCAAACCGCTGCTGCGAATGGCTGATGAAACCATGTAGCAAGTCTTGCTCGATAAGGGAGGCGACAATGGATTCCACCTCATCCTCTGTCGGAAGCAGCGGAGGGGCAGGCTCGGCCATGTCGAGAAGGTCAGGGTCTGTGTAGCCCTCTGATTTTGTGGACTTACTATACTGACCATGCGCGATCTCGTTGAGCTTTGGGGTCTCGTCAATCAGGCCGAGGGCTTTCTTTTCCAGGAAGATGGCCAGGTCAAGCAGATCCTGCAAGGAAAGCGTGGGTGCCTTCTTGTTAGCGACATTGCCTTGAAACCCAAACAGCACGAACGCTCGACGTGCCAACGATCGCCAAACAAGAACCTCACAACGATTGGAAAGCTGTAAAAGGATGCGTTTCTTCAAAAACCAATCCGCGTTCTCACTGTCCAAATCCAAGTAATGGCGGAAGGAAGCCAAATCGCCTCTAACGATAGCCCTGCACAGTGGTTCAAACTTTTGCTGGAAGCCTGCAGCCTCAGGCCGCTGGAGAAGTTGGGGAGACGGGAAGCGGCCGAGTATGATATTTGCTGAAACAAGATAGATGAGTATGAGACGGCGTTGACGAATAGCTTGAACATGACATTGGTCATAAGCGCCTTGAAGAGCGTTCTGAGCTCGAAAGAAGTGATTGTTAGCGAAGAGATACCGGCCAAGATAATAGAGAAAGGTGACACGCTGCGAGGCCGGGAAAAGGGCTAGTGGAGGTGACTGCGAATATATGTTGCCAAAAACCTGCTCAGCACTGCGCAGCTTTCGACACTGAAAAAATAGCTTCAGACAAAGATTAGCCGTCATGTAGATCCCAATCCTGCGGCCCTCTGGTCTTCCATTGCTGTCAACACCCGATGCATTCCCATTCCGTTCACTGAGGCACTTGCTGAAAGCTTCTCGGATGGTATTTGCAGAGCCTTCAACAAGAGTAACCCGCTCAGCTCCCTCTTCGCCACCTACTGTAGACTCTCGCCTGCTCAGGTGCTGAATCAACTCTGGCCTTTTATCCAGGCCAATTGCTAGTCTCGCTAAGGTCCGGGATAGCGATACGACTGTAGGTAGAACTACCAGTCCCATCGGCGAACTCAGTGCAAGGACACATTGACTAGCAGCATTTAATCTACCGCTTTAAGTCGAGGACTGCACAACTTACCTGAGCAAAGCCTTGAGCAAATCGTGCGTTTCGAGGAGGTTGTCTACATTGACATCACGAAGGAAGGAAAAGTATTTCACAACAAAGGAGATAAAGGCGGCTCTTGAGCCACCAGCGTTGTCTTCATCACGCTCTGGTATGAAAGACCCAACTTTTTTCTCCAGAATGGCTTGGCTACTTGCTGGATAGACTTGCTTCAACTCGCTCACAACTGCATTGTAAAATGGTGGGAGTGGAGGTTCAAGAATCAAAGCCTGCTGCATCCGTATCCCATCTTTCGCCAGCAGTACTTTGACGAGATCTCCAAGGAATTCGTCAGTTCTGGGAGGGCTCATATTTGCGCCCTAGCCAAGTATGTAAGCTAAGCCATAACGATGATCCCGGATGTAATTGGTAGGAAGTTCGTTGAAATAGGTGACATGATTTAGGGAGGTTAACGGTATTTCGATATCAACAAGGGATTCGCTAGGTGACTAAGCGTAGATCTTCACTAACAACTTTAAGGGCGCTGGGGGGGTGAACCAAATGATGAGTACAGCCTATTTTACCAATAAGGCTACTGGAAGCCTCTTGTATATAAAGATAATGTTACAGTATTAGCTATTATAAGGTAAGGGTAATATGCTTAGCACGATATCGTATCTAAAAAAGTATCAGAGTATAATCTAGAAATATTAATATTTCTACGCTAAGGATATCGTCTCGTAAAGAGTATCAGTATATAAACCTTAACTCTAGCGCGCCAAGCCCTTTTTCGGGTATCATATATGTCGTTACCTATCAACACTAGTAATTATTGGAAGTCAGATTCGGTCGATTCAGGTGATTTTCTCGCGGAGGTGACCTCCCAGATACCGTGCCTACAGTAGTGGTAGTCGGTACCTACTGTGGGGAAGGCCCAGCGTACTCTAGTAGGGTAAGCCTAGTGAGTAGCGTAGTATCATTAGCGCTGTTATAAATACGGCGAGAGTTACGGCGAGATTTCCTCCCCACGAGATTTTTAGCAAGAAAAGCATCTGCCTAGATTTTTAAAAATCAATCTTGTAGCCCGGATACTGTATGTATGTACCCCGGGGTGCTTTATTCAAGGAAATCTATTGGTCAAGAATGTCTAGAAATGTCCACCCCGTATGATTTGTTCGACCCCCCAGGCGCCCTAAAAGAAGTTAGCGCAGCGGGTAGAGTCAAGCTTTCGATTTAGCGGCTGACCCTCGGACGGCCGAATTGGTGCCATTCGATTGGCTCTCGCTAAGAAAACTTACAAACTTAAGTAAAGTGATTAGACGTCCAATGACATCACACTCGCGTTTGTCGTCGCATCCCCCAAGCACTCAAACCTCAAGACCTAAAGTACCTACTCCAGAGCTGTACCTCAGATATGGAAGACCCACGTACCTCCCTCCCCTCAAGTCTCCCACCACCCGACCCTGCAACTAACGCTCGAATCCAGAAACCGAGATCCCCCAAATTGTCCACCTCCTAACCCAATCCCCACCATCCACCCAACGCGCCACCCTCGAGAAATACTTCCTCCCAAATGCCAGCTTCACGCACCCCTTCTGCCGCACCGGCTCTTTCGAAGGCAGTCGTTGGTTGATATGGTGTATATACCGCTGGTACAAGATCATGAGTCCGCGCATCGAGCTCAGTGTTGATAGCGTTGGTGCGTGCTCCTCTTCACCTTTCATTCCACATTGGGAAATGAAGACGGAAACCGAAGAGGCTGTGGCTGATAGACAGGTGGAAACGCAGCATATGATTCACAGCAATTGATCCTTTACGTCTCCATCCGCCAGCTCTTTCGCCTCTGGGCCATCCCTTTCTTCTCCGCCAACGTTTCGCTCGTCACGGTACTTCATCTTGTCAAGCAGAAACACCATAGCCCGCCCCGCTACCTGATACGGTCTCAGAACGATCTATATCAGGTGAATGAATTTGTGAAGTTTGGGTCACAGTTTGGGATATTGTCGGTGTTCGTGATGGCATTACAGCTTCTTGCAACGGGCCTGTGTGTCCTGGGTGCTGGGATTCTGTGGCCGATAAGCTGGCTGGAGCAAAATGTGGTGGGAGGGAACAGGGAGAGAACTCTGGTGGAAGCCGTGAAAGGCTAGGCTGGTGATCGGACCACAAAAGAGTGATCTGTATATAAGAAGGGGAACGTGTACATAGGGCGGGCACATTGCGGAATGACGATTGGAGCATGGAGGGTAGCTCATAGCGCACATGCGCACCAGCATTACACACCAATTTCCACAAACCAATTAAAAATTGATAGATTTACATATCGCCCATGATGCATAGAACGCCACGCTGTTGTACACGCGCATAGCCAACATGGACCCTCCCGCTTAATCGACTTTGATTGATCCATAGATCCGGTGCACGAAGGCCCAGCTCGAGAAGAAACCGATAGTACCTAGGCGCGTTTAGTACCTTGAACGATCATCACTAAAGAGAACGAAGACATACCGGTTAAGATGAAAAACAAAAAGCTGACAAGAAGACTGTATCCTACATAAAGTACTCCACTCGCGAAGCTTGCAAAGCTCAGCCTGCTGATCCAGTATAGTAATGCATATGCAAACACATAACCAGCGCTCGCCCCAGCCGTGCAGAACGCCCTCCACTGCCAGTGATAATTCTCACTACAGAGTATGAAGTATACTAGGAGAATCGTAACGGCGGCGCAGGTGATGATCATGATGCCGTAACAGAGAAAAAGGAAGCCGAACATGTAGTAAACTTTACCAAACCACATGTTGTTCATGATGAAGTAGAGCTCGACGAATATTGCGCCAAACGGAAGGATACCAACCAAAAGCATGGACGGGAGAGGACGGAGGTAGGTTGCTGTTGGCGGGATTTGCCGAGGAATCTGATTGACGCGAACGGGTGGTTGGACGGGCTGCAAAACGGTCAGTAACATTTCCAATGACCACTAGGACACTGGATGCCTTGGGGGCTTAAGAATACTCACAGCGTGTCTGAAACCCGCCCAGCTGCCTGCGAAGCTCAGAGGGACGCTGATGACAAACCAGATACCGAGGATCACAAGCATGGTTGTGAATGGCACTGCTCCACTGGATCCTTTGGCCCATAAGAAGAGGTTGAGTAGGAAGAACGTAGCGAAGATAATTCCAGGTATCATGACGGGCGTAAGAGCAATATTGAGCTTCCACTTATCGCCCCCGAAGGACTTGTAGACGCGTGCAGAGACATAACCGCCAATGGACCCGAAGACGGTGTAGAGCAAGATCATAGCACTTCCGAGCGAACCTCGGTTCGATGGGGATAAGAAACCGAGCAGGGCAAATGTAATTGTGGTGCCAACCATCACAAAGAGTTGGGAGCCATTGCCTAGGAAGATGCTCAATGGAAGCGGGTTCTTGGGAGTACGGAACACGTCTCCGTGGACCAGTTTCCAGCCAGAGTCCTCCTGCATTCCATCCTCTGCATCACCACCTGTACCCGAGAGATCGTCCAGATTGAACGAATCAAGTCTGTTATAGCGTGCAAAATCCTTTTTCAAAGATCGCATGAGTATGGCTCCGACCATACCTGTATCAGTGCTATCAGCTTTTGCCAGAAGGAAATATAGTAAAGGTACGCCTACCGCAGAGGAAGATAACAATGACTGCCGAGTTGACCAAAGAAAACCAATGTATCCGAGGATCATAAACATGAAGATAAGTGTCCCACCGCGTAGCCCACGCCGTTTTTGATTCTACCCAGAATACACCATAAGTCCAGGTCACGAGCGTGTCGCCCTCTTCGTTGAGTATCAGATGTTTTTCGTCGTCGCCACACTTGTCCTTCGAGTTTTCTCTAGAGGAAGGAATCACCAGCACCCCAACGACCCTATATTTGTCGGCGCCAGCGGTGTGGTAATCTATAACAATATCGAAGTGATTATTCAGCACCGCTTTCGAGTCCTTCACCATTCCCAGTGGAAAACCGCGAAGGGTAAAGTCCGTGTCCGTTGATGGGTCTGTGTACGGTTGGCCGGCCGGAAGCCCGTCAATCAACCAATTGAGATTATAATTCTGCCATATTCTCCTGTTCACGAATTTGGCGCTCCTCTGATCGAATGTCTGCTCTTCACATAGGGTTTTGCAGGTCTCATTTTTCAACATGATGAGCTCATAGGGCGAGGTTAGAATTCGATCCCCAAATAGTATGCTTCCCAGCGACTCCGAGACATCTTCCGGTCCATGCTCAGGTTGACAGAAATGGAAAGCTTGATGATAGTAGTCAAAGGAAAAGACTGAATGTAATTGAGAATCTGTTTCGGACAGTGCGGGCGTGAGGTGGTTTACATTGAGCTCGACCCTGTCGAATTTTTTGTATGTTGTCGGCGCAACGCCAGGCAGATAGAAGGCTGATGTAGTTGATGAGAGGAGAAGTACCGAGAGCACCGCGCACGGAGCAGGCAAGCTATGGACGCGCATTATAGGCGTAATTCAGGCGACTATGGTAGATTGGTATCAGCATTAAAGTGAGAATCGCATAAGTAGCTTCGCACCTTCAAAAGCTTGGGCCGAGCATGAAGCTAGCACGACAACGTAGGACTGACCGCCTGTTGTCGTGTAAGACGCGGGACCTTCTTCCGAATGGTAAGTGTTCACTCTATACTTGATAGTAGGATACGATCAAGAGGTAGATGAAGCCCAAAGATGCGTGGCTTTCAGTATCGTGGAATTTATCTGGTCAGATTAAGGTACACGATCCTCGTAAAGCCAAGCACGCCAAGCTAGTTCTACAGAGTAGACGCGCGGATAATTAAGCGATATACTTAGTCTAAAGACGTGCTGGATGACACTAAAAGTCTTGAGCCTGCGCTAGTGCGAGGTATACATGGATCCCTAGTAGTAGAGCTGGTCTGTAGGTTTGAGGTGCCCTGGTCTCTCACGCCTATTCAAGGCTTTTGGTGTCAGCGTCCTTACTAGTATTTTAACCCATATGAGAAACTAGGTCTTTTAAGGCAAGATTTGTGCAGTGGGATGCACGACCGCTTAGTAGTAGTATGAAGAGCATGCTTTTTTTTTGGAGTACCGCACTTCCTTGCTCCCAGTAATGTAGTGCTTTGCTCAGGGTCAAACTCATTGTGCTGGATGTATAGATGGAGCAACATCGGAATGGACTAGGAGCCGTTGCATGGTACCTCAAGCGTATCCCCTCTGCCGGGGGATCGGCTGCCATGCATAAGCGGCTCATAGCCCAAATATGGAAGGACGGGTTGGGATATTTCAGAGACCTGTACCCCGAAGCCTTGATCCATATACGCTCTTCGCATACGCCATGACACCTATTGAGACAGTCTGCGCCGCTTCGTGTCGTAGTTTCCTCGCTAGCCAAACGCTCTGTGCTTGATTGCGACGGACTATGGCCCTTGTGAATGGAAATTGAGACTTCCAATGTCATATGAGATTTTGGCTGAACATGGGGTAGGATTGTGATTGGAATCCATATGCATCTTTCTCTGAATGTGAAGTTGCATGGTATAATGAGATGTAACCTCTTTTTTCGATCCGTAGCCACTCGTTGAACGCTTTCATACCCTCGTATACACATGTCATCCATCATTATAACGCCTGTTGAGACCGCCGGGTTGACGGCACGTATGCACACAAACGTTGAAGTACCACGCCTCACACCAGACCATCGTACAATGAGAGAGCGGATACAATAGTTTCATCCCGCTTGCTACCTTCCTTGAACTCTGCCATGTCCAATGAACCGTTTTCGTCCTTATCCATCATTTTGAATATCTTGCGCACGCGCTTCTCGGGTGTGTCTTCGTCATGAGGTAGCTTGACCATTGAGCCGACCTGAGATATCGTTAGTATAGTGCTGTAAATGGTGGAAAGATCGGTTCGTTAATCAAAGAGAGCGAAAGGACTTTACCATCTTATAGATAGCCTCCACGATTTGCAGCATCTCATCGTAGCTGATCTTCCCATCTCCATCGATATCGTACAGTTGGAATGCCCAAGTCAGCTTATCTTCCATCTGGCCCCTTGACGTGACGCTCAGCGCACAGATGAACTCCTTGAAATCGATTGAGCCTGATTTATCTGAGTCGAAAACGTTGAAAACATAGTCCGCAAAAGAAGTAGGATCGCCAGTGGGGAAAAATTTCTCGTAGATCCGTTGAAACTCAACCTTCGTAAGTATGCCGGAAGGGCAGTCTTTCAGGAAGCCTAGGGCGCAGGAATCTCATCAGTTGCTGCTCAATAGAACACCCTAGAATATTGTGAATGACCTTTGTACCATTGTTGAAGCTCCTTCTTGTCGAAGTGGGTGTCTTTCTCCAGTTGAATCAATTGGTCCTGCGAAAGTTTTGACTGGCTGGATGGCTTCGTCAGTATATGAAGGATCCACATTCTTCTATATCGCAGACAGTGAAGATGTGCAGTCCACAGCAAGACAAGGATACTTAATCGCTAGTCGTAGATGTATTGTGATCCCATGAGTGAATGCGTTGTTCAGCCTATGTAACGCACGTTCTGTTCGACAGATCGTTGGCTTGCTGTCACAGTAGAGGGTTAAAGTGATACAGTCGGTTTCCAATCGCAGCTTCATTCACACATGATTCTTTAGCTCCTGTATTTGTAAAGGGGTGTCAAGGAGGTCGAAGTCATGGCCTTGCCTGAGCGATTTGCGCGAATACGTACACACCAGTCTCATCTCCTGAGGGTAATGAAAGGCCGGGGTTCAAGAGGAAGAATCGTAGAAGAACCAAGAATCATGGTCCTTCCCATCCAGGTCGTGAGTGATGTAGTACCAGGTATGGCGCATCTTGCCTGGTAATGGATTGGGAAATCTTCTGAGGAACATCTATCGCTCACCGATTGCCCATCTCCTTGTATGCACCTGCCCAGCACTTAGTGAGGGTTTGACCTTTACCGTCCCAGGTCTTGTGGTTGTGATTCTTGATATCAACCGTTAACCAAATGTAAGCAGGACAGAGAGAGGACGGATCGCAGGATAGCGAATCAACAGGGCTGATCAGATGGCGTCTCTATAGAATAACGTAAGCTTCTTCTACCAAGGATCGATGATCATGTAGCAGATGCAATCGATCGTTGTAACAGAATGCGGGCGATGGAATAACGAGGTTCGAGGTTGCACAGGCATCCTCACTGAGTGGGGGCCTTGGCTAGGCCTGCCTGAAACGCTCCTGCATGAAATCCTATAAGCCACTCGTTGACAGCTGTCGGATCTTGTAACTTCAACGATGAACACCGCAATCCAATCCCAGCTCAGTCGAGTCGAGTCTGCCCTCACAACTCTCATCGACTCGATCGCCGCTTACAACCCTTCGGTCCCGGCAGCCACCACCCTTCTAACAGCAGATGACGAGCTCCGAAAAGGCCTCAAACATCTGGCCCAACATCAAGCCAATCACGCACGCATACTTGGCCTACGTGATAATATAGCTCAACAGCGTGATCGGATTACAAGCATAGTCAAGGCTCTCGCCGATCTAAGGACTGATCTTCTCTCCACACCCGCCTCTTTGCCTCTCAAAGATACGAGGAATGTACCGTATACAGAATTATTGGGTTATGCGAAGAGGATTAGTCGGTATACCGGTCCGTCCACATTTCAACCGCCTCTGCCGCCGATGCCACCACAGTCAGTGGCTGATCCCACGTTGGCTGTCAATGGCGATACCGAAGCGCCGAAGAAAGGTGAAGAAGATGGCAACGGCATAGGCACAGATGCATTGGGGGCAGATGAGCAGCAATGGCTGGAACCGTTGAAGCATATGCCATTTGTACCATGGGTGGACGATGATACCATAAGGAGAAGCGCGTTGGCTCAGATCCAGGCATTGGTTGAGCGAGGGGAGGACCCTACTATTGTCAAGCCTGAAGGCATGGAGGAAGAGGGTAAGAAGGCGGCGAATTTGGGCATGGTGGGTGTAGTCAGGGAACAGATGGCTGAATCAGGTGGCAGGGATGTGCGGAGGGAGCAGGAGAGTAAGCCAGCGGTTTTCTCGGGCTTGGATCTGTATGATCCTGATGAGGATGAAGATTAAGCTAAAAGCAAAATATAAAGCAAGACACGTAGAACGAGCCTACTAAAATATCCACCGAATGCTTGTGCAGGAACAAGTAATCTATGCCACTAGACCTACGAAATTTTCGTAGATCCTTTCCGGCCAGTTGTCTCGCTAGTGATCAACGGAGTACATACCGAGAGACCATGAGATGATACGAGCCCAGTGTCTGCATGCTCTGGCGACTAACTCCCAGGTACTACGGAATTTGGTGCACTTCATGCCTCTCCTTAGTACTAATCACGAACCCATGGAAGCACAAAATAAGTTCAGGTGTCCAAGCATCGTGGACATACATGACGCGAAGGGAGTGTTTCTATATGGTAGAGCATGTAGAACCAATGGAAACAGATACGGAGCCTCGGTTTATGGTAGATTGCCTGACTTAAATTTAGCGCCAAACTCCTGGTACCACCTGGTGCTCCCCCCCTTAAAAACATCAGAACATTCTTCGCCCACGATCTTTGCCCGACACGTCTGTCTCTCATTTTCTGCAAAGTCACTCATTTTGAAGGCAGGACCTTCTGACTCTATTGTTAATCTTGACGGCTTCACTCTTTAAGCCTTTCTTTGTTTGGTTTCAGCTCGCTCATTACACGCATTTCTCCGCCCTTGGACCCCACAAAGCAGGTAGTCAACAATCCGGCAAAAGCGGTCTCTTACGGGGAACTACACCTTACAATAATCTTCCTAGGAACAGAAAGAGCAGGGAAAATTTCTACCAAAGAAATGGAGGAGATTGGGATCGCTTCTGACTGTCATAGCCGACATCCCTCGACTTCCACAATAATGAGTGGTCCGTTGCCGACTGATTCGATGATAACCGTAAGACTCTCAGACCCGCCAGTCGCGTCTCCATTGGAGAAGATTCACCCCTCACACCACCACGTCGTACCGGTGCTCGAAGAAACGGACAGCATCTCAGATACCAAACAGAATGCTCTTATATCTGAAGAAGAGACCCAAGATATGGCAAGAGATTCAGTTGTTTCAATGACAAGCGTCGTCGAGGACGAGCCTTCAATAGCCACATCCGGGACCATACGCTCGAGGAGCGATACTTCAGGGTCTTTGTCTTCGAATAACAGTGCCCATGTTGACTGGGAAAAGCTAGAGAAGAGCGAGGAAAAGGCACCAAGGGATGAAGGATCAGATGAGGTAGGTGCACTTGCTTTGGACAGTTTACTTGTTTCCTAACATCAGTCCAGTCAACTGCATTTCTTCTTGCTCGACTCGAACAAGAAAACGATGCCTTAGCGACCGATCCGAAAGCTGCGCTTGCAAGGGCAAAATCTACCAGAAACAGAAAGGGAACTAAGGGTCGACCGCCCTCCATCCAGCACCTTAAGAAGCTTGTGAATGAGCCAGCGAGACCTTCCCTCCGATACTCGTTGATACCTGACCCTCCGCCCATGACTGAGCTCGAATTCTGGGCTGCTCTCGTCAACGACTACCCACAAACTGTGCAACGTTTACCGACCTTGACATCGAACAAAATTAGAAGCGGGGTTCCACCACCTCTGCGAGGGGTAGTATGGATGAGCATTGCTGGATCTCGGGACCCACTGCTTGAAAACGAGTATGATAGGCTCTGTGGAGAGTCAAGCCCATACGAAAATCTGATTGGTAAAGATATCGGCCGAAGTTTTCCAGGGGTGGAAATGTTTCGAGATCCATCTGGCGAGGGTCAACATATGCTTGGCAAAGTGCTGAAAGCCTTCAGTTTATATGATCATAAGATAGGATACTGTCAAGGTCTTGGCTTTGTTGTCGGCCCACTACTAATGCACATGGGAGACAGGGAGGCTTTTTGCGTACTTATTCGGTACATTCTCTTCGCTTAAGTTTAATTGTATGTCCTGGCTAACACAGACAGGTTGATGGAACACTATGATCTCCGTTCATGCTTCTTGCCAGATCTCTCAGGCCTTCATCTCCGAATATATCAATTCCAGGATCTGTTGTCGAAGCATCTGCCAACTCTCGCAGCTCATCTTGAATCTCTTCAGATAGAACCTCTATATGTGTCACAGTGGTTCCTCTCATTCTTCGCTGTCACCTGCCCGCTACCTATGCTTCTGCGAATCTACGATGTCATCTTGACGGAGGGAGCCTCGGAGACTCTGATGCGAGTCGCACTCTCACTTATGCGTAGGAATGAGGGCAAGATTATGGCCTGTACGGAACTGGAGGATATCATGGGCCTCCTTTTGTCGAGGGCTTTGTGGGATACCTACGGAGGCAATGCAGATGAGTTAGTAAATGATTTCGTGGGCTTGACTGGGCTCGTGACCCGACAGCGTCTGGAGAGACTTGAAGTGGCGTTCAGGGAAGTGGGCACTGAGGAGTCGATCTCTCAGAGTGGTTCCTTGCCCAATGTCCAGGCTGCGGCATCACGATTTCTCGGACGTTTCTGGACTGGAGCCAGCCCAACTGCGAAAGTGACCTCGCCCACATCGAGCCCAAATGTAGCAGGCCCTTCCCGCCCTCCGAGCTTCCTTCGCAGAACGCCTTCCAAGCAGAGCATGGCATCCACCCTGAATTCAATTGAGAGTGCCGAGAGCTACCTTAGCTCTGTGTCAACTGAAGCAACGGCAATGTCGAGGAATCCATCCACTGATTGTACACCCGTGAAAGCTGTGTCGTTCGGTAACAGTGTTGCATTGTCGGCTGGGGTCGGATTTCCTAGTCAAGACAGAGATCTCCATACGCAGATTGAGGACCTCCTCACGGCTCTCAGTGATATGCAGCGAGAGCAAACAGCTCTTGCTGGTGAGCTGCAAAGGGAGCGGGAAGATCGAGAGGAAGACCGTGCTGCTGTGCAGCAATTCATTCAAAAGGCTAAGGCTCCCGCTCCTCTGATGGTTATACCAGAAGGTGAACCAGAGTGCTCGCCGGCTTCGTACGAGACTCCTATGGAATTTCGAGAATTCGAAGATTCCTTGTCCGAACTAGCGCTGCAATTCGCGGAACATGGAAATAAGAGATCCTCACTTGCACAGCAATCCAAACATCAAATGCGCGAAGATCTAAAATTATGGAAATCTCAACATGACGTCGAATCCACAAGATCAGCTGATTTGACCCGTCAACTTGCCGACGAGCGAGCAGAGAACGTTCGGTTGCTCGAGCAGTTTCGAGATATGCGTACGCGCATGCAAGATGCACATCAAGACAAGCAGAGACTAGAGAAGACGCTTCAAGACCTGAAGACTCGAAGATTCTCAGCCGAGAGCGAGTTCGATTCAGTTCCAGCAACTCCGGTAGATGTACCATCCGCAGCTGGAGGTCTCCGCGAACTCAAGCTTGGTAGGTCTGGCTCGCAGCGTTCGAATATGGCACCTGTGCCAGCTTTCTCCAAGCGTTCCAGCAGTCTCGGGATCTCGACTGTCTTAGCCACTGAGGATCATAAACCCGCTTCAGAAGACGCCCTGCTACTAGAGCTGGTCAATGCAAAGACAGCAGAGGCTGTTGCAAGGCAGGAATTGGAGGAGGTGAAGGGCAAGCTTGATTCGCTACGGAAGATGTTAGGGGGTGGGTCAGCGGTGGCAACCGCAAGCAACAACGGCCATCGGCCAAGTGCTAGCGAAGCCTGCGTCCCGAAGTCAACGAGCGCGACCAATTCCACGAAGCCGTTGGAGCCACCGAAGATGGCACCTCCATCAGCAACATCAACGGGCGGATTTTTCAGCGGATGGGGCAAGAGAACGGCGTCAAATCCTGCCGTCACGGTTGTGATTCCAGAATCATGATGGGAACACTGACAGCTCCTCTGATTATCTAGGTATCAGGTAACGTTATTCCGATGGAGTCAAGTGTAGGAGACTCTCCATGTCACAGAACAATATTTCGGAGGCTTTCAGTCAGCCTTTCGAGCCCCTTTTAATTTACAATGCCAGTTTCAGCTGCCTTTTCCATTGATTTCCAAAATCATCACCATTGGGTCGAGGTCCGTAGTGCCTGCCTGCATTAAGATACCTAACCATCTCCATCACTGCAAGGTGCAGAGTAGTCGCAAGATTTCCTCATGTCCACCGCCAAGCGCAGATCGCAGTAAGTGCCGATCATCCATCTGTTGCCGGGCCCCTGTCAGCGATCCCACAAGACCTCTTCACTTATCCGCCAATGACAAGCCAAGTCCACTCATATCCCTTCAAAGCTGGCTCGATTAGTCTCTAAGACTTGCAGGTGGGCCCAAACCTCTAGCTATTTTCTGATATCGATCTTCATGTACTTCCGACGAACCCGATGCTACACCTTGAATTTGGAGCTACCCCACGAACGACGGCAGGCGCATATTTACTATCTGAAGGCAATTGATTTCGACATGGACATCAGTTTCATGTTTGTATAGGGACATCGAAATCATGCGATTCATTTCTTTTTAACTTCATTCTCACTCCCCGGCCTAGAGTAATCGCTAAGCTACGGTAGCCGTCTATGGTTTGGTATACGGAAGCCCATTATTGATTGGAACTCTTATCATGTTCCTCTATTCCACCTTCACTGCTAATATGAGAGATCTAATCTCCGATTGGCGAGCAGGCGTGTAAGCAGTGGGGCGTGCATGATCCTATCAAAGTTTCAGCTGAAGCTTGTAAGACGCTGTTCGTCGTTTTTTCCCTTTGCCTCACCAGTCGAGACCCTTGTACTTCATACAATCGAAACCCAAACTCGAAAGCTCTGATCGGACCTTGAAAACTGCCTGCGATGGAGATGAACTATGATAAAACTGTATGCTTTATGTCTGATCGATCCTACAGGCCTTCATTGGTCTTGGTATATGTAGCTGATTCGTCCATAGACGCTGCATCAGCTGGAGGAGGAGCTGCATACGCGTATCGTGCCAGGGACAGAGATCATGACCGATGTGGGCTCCCACCACTTCGTCAAGTCTTCGGCAACATCGCACCGAGTGCTGGTCCCTCAGCCGTCTGATGATCCCCACGATCCGCTCGTGAGTCTTGTGCTACGTCCAGCCTAAGAATGCCCAAGTCGATCAAGTCGATCAAGCCGCGACAGTATCGTTGGTTTACCGCTAATGTTTGGATTTCTCAATAGAATTGGAGTACTTTCTGGAAGTTCTCGACAATGGCTTGCGCCTCTGCGGCCACCTTTGTAGAGGGTTCGTATTCTCGGAGTGAAAGGTCCCTCATGCGAGCAATTTCTTGAATCATAAGACATGTCTCGAGACCGAGAACACTCCCTTGTCTCCTGTTGAACCTCCCCTGTCTCCTGTTGAACCTCCCCATCCAACGTCAAGTATCATCTCCAGGGTAGTACAAGGACTGATTCGGGAACTTCCTGCAGCCATGGGCCCGCTGTCATTAGCACCTATGTTTCCTCAATTGATCGAGGCTTTCCACTCGAACCTGACGGACGTCGTCCAGTTCACTGGAATTGCAATCCTCGTGCTAGGCTTTAGTAATTTCATCTGGTGCGTCTCCTTATACGTAAAATAAATTGCAGCTATTGACAAGAAAATATAGGGTCCCGTTGAGTACATCTTTTGGTCGCCGACCCGTTTACCTTGCTTCCCTACTCATCTGCTTCGGAAGCGCTGTCTGGAGAGCGAAAGCTCAGACTTATCGCAGCTTCATGGGTGCTTGCGTACTCAATGGACTCGCATCAGGACCAGCTGAGGTATTGGTACCATTCAATCAGCCGTATATTATAGGACTGATCGTTCGTCAGACCATCCAACCTAATGTTATCGCCGATGTTATGTTCCTGCACGAGAGAGGCACTTATCAGACTCTGTATTTCGCCTTCTACTTTGGTGCTCTTATGGTATGCATCACCACAATCTATGCAGGCCGTGGAAGTCGATATACTTATACGCTACTAGATTGGACCGATCATCGCCGGACCAATGGCTGAGTATGCGGGCACTGGTCAGAAGGGATGGCGAAACTTCTGGTGGTTCGTATTCTGTCTTTATTATTTTCCAAATCGAATCTTTTGTGACTGATATTTTGTTCAAGGCTCAACGTCGGTCTATTCGGCGCAACCTTCCTCGCGTGTCTTTTCGGCTTTCCTGAGACGAAGTGGCATCGCATACACCCCGATGAGATCGGCAATACCGAGACTCAAATAGCTACACGATCTCCAAATGATCAGCCTAACATTCTCACGGATCAGAAGTTTGACAACGAGTCAGGAGAGATTGCGCCCGAAACATCCAAAATGTCTCATGCGACTACCGCTCAGCGCGATTCGTACCTCGGCAAGGGCAGACCAAGCAAGCAGCAATTCAAGCTATTCCAGAGTAACCCTCATCCGTTCAAGAGCATAGCCTTAGACCTCTGGATTCCTCGGAAGCTTTTCGCCTTTCCAATCGTTGAGTTTGCTTCGTTCATCGTATCCTGGAGCGCGTCCTGTTTATTGGCGATCAATCTCACACAAACGCAAGCCTTTGCAGCACCGCCTTATAGCTTTACGCCACTAACTATCGGCTTCTTCAACTTTGCCCTCCTGATCGGGGCTATCATAGGCCTAGTGACCGCGGGGCCTCTGAGTGATTGGATCAGTATGAAACTTACGACGAGGAATCATGGGATCCGGGAGCCCGAGATGAGATTGCCGACCATGATCCCATATTTCGTTCTCATGCTCATCGGTAATTTTGTTACCGCATTCGGATGGAGAGATGGGATCAGCTGGAAGGTGAAAAATTTCGACATAACAGTGAGAGTGAAAAACACAACGCTGACAGTATGAAAATAGATCATCGTCATCATTGGCTGGGCCTGCACAGGGATTCAAGTCGCGTCCCTACCAGCTATCGCTTCCACTTACGCAGTCGACTCTTACAAACCAGTAGCAGGCTCCATATTCGTGAGCATCACCGTCAATAAGAACGTATGGGGCTATGGCTTCTCAAAGTTCATCACACCGTGGGTAATCAGAAGTGGTTATGTACCGCCAATCATGACCAATATGTGTCTGACGGCGATATGGTGTCTCTCAGGGATAATCTTCTGGTTCTACGGAAAGCGATTTAGAACTTGGACGCGCAATTCCAAGGTACACCATATGTGATTGATGGAATGGCGTCCGTGTTATGATAGAGATACCTGATGATGCATTGTAGTCATTGCCTTTGCCCTAGGTAAAAGTTGACAACCAATGTGTGCACGAAAGTGAGGTGATTTCTCACTGTTGCCCCACGCACTGACACCAGTCGAAAACGCGCTAGTTCAAGGCGGCTAATCAAGCGCGAAGTAAACAGAGGGACAGAGAAACACTCACTTCCTCGATTTAGGATAACAGCCTTTCCCTAGAAACCGGGCTCGTGTGATCAGAGACCATGCGATAAAGTAATTATTTTACGGTCGATCGTTATAATTGCGCAGATTTCATTACAATCCAACGCGCCACAATGGACGAATCTGATATGATGGACTCGGTCTTTGATGAAGGTGATGGGTCGGGCTATGAATCTCCCGTAGCGGTATGATGCTTCGCTTCATTCTCACGCTGAGACGGGGCTCTTATATCAACTTATAGAAACCCAAAGCAAAGATAGCTACCCACAAAGCGGTTCCCAAAAGTGCTGCTACTGCACCAAAGAAAGCCACTGCACCTAAGATAGCGCCCAAGAAGGTGTCACAGACGACACTCAAGCTGACAAAGAAGCGACCGAAGCCGGACTCCGATGATGAGAACTCCGCCATTGAGTATCCCTCACTCCACGACGACTCACTTCTATCCAACACTCCACCAAGCGTGAAGAAGCAAAAGAAAGCTGCTGGTCCTAAGAAGACCGGTGCGAAGCCTCTACGGGAGGTTGAGAATGAGGCCATAATGGAAGCCATAGATGCATCGATGCACATGGACGGAGTGGACGGAGTGGACGAGCACAAGCCGAAGAAGGGGTCTAAGTCAACAGAAACGTATCAGAAGCTCACCCAGCTTGAACACATCATCAAGCGTCCTGATACGTATATTGGATCGGTCGAGTTCCAAGAGAAACCAATGTGGGTTTTCAATAGTGAGACGGAGTCAATGGAATGGAGAACGGTAAGTTTCGTGCCTGGTATATACAAGATCTTCGATGAAATCCTGGTCAATGCTGCCGACAACAAGCAGCGGGACAAGAACATGGACACCGTTAAGGTCACAGTCGACAGAGAAAAGGGGGAGATCAGCGTGTATAACAATGGGCGGGGAATACCCATCGAAATCCATGAGAAGGAGAAGATCTACATCCCAGAGATGATCTTTGGTCACCTTCTTACCTCCTCGAATTATGACGACGATGCGGAGAAGGTGACAGGTGGTCGCAATGGTTATGGTGCTAAGCTTTGTAACGTGTTCAGCACGGAGTTCACGCTCGAGACGGCAGATTCGAAAACCAAAAAGAAGTACAAGCAGACGTGGACCGCCAACATGAGCAAGATGGGCAAGGCTTCAATAGTAGCGAACAAGGGGGATGATTTCACAATGATTACCTTTACACCTGACTTCAAAAAGTTCAAAATGCACGGCATCGACGACGATTTCGAGTCTTTGATCAAACGCCGCGTCTATGATCTGGCAGGGACGAGCAAAGGTGTCAAGGTCTGGTTGAATGGCGAGCGAATCAAGATCACTAATTTCAAGAAGTATATGGAGATGTACACCAAAGCCATCAAGAAGGAGAGAGGCGACGAAGCAGTGAACGATACATCCGACATCATCACAGACAGCCCAGACATGCGTTGGGAGATCGGTTTCGCAGTCTCTGACGGTACCTTTCAGCAGGTATCCTTTGTAAACGGGATCGCTACGACATCTGGTGGTACCCATGTAAATTACATTGCGGATCAAGTCTGCAACAAGTTACTGGACATTGTGAAGAAGAAGAAAAACAACAAGGCTGCAGCTCTCAAGACGAGCCAGATTAAGAACCATATTTTCCTTTTTGTGAATTGCTTAATCGTCAACCCTGCCTTTACGTCCCAAACAAAAGAGCAATTGACCACTAAGCACACTCAATTTGGGAGCAAATGCGCCGTGAGCGACGACTTCCTGAGAAAGATCGCGAAGACTGAAGTTGTGGCCAATATCCTGCATTTTGCGGAGCAGAAGGCAGACCAAATCCTTAAGAAGAGTGATGGTAGTCGCCGGAGTCGCATGGACAATCCTAAACTTACAGACGCCAACAAAGCCGGGACCAAAGACGGATTCAAATGTACCCTGGTCCTGACCGAGGGAGACTCGGCGAAAGGTTTGGCTATAGCAGGTCGATCCGTTGTCTCCCCAGACTTGTTCGGTGCGTATCCTCTTCGTGGAAAACTTCTCAATGTCCGCGATGCCTCCATCGACCAGATTGCAAAGAACGCCGAAATCCAGAACATCAAAAATTTCCTTGGTCTGAAGCATAAGACGACGTATACCGACTGCAAGAGCCTACGGTATGGGCATCTCATGATAATGACTGACCAGGATCATGATGGAAGTCATATTAAGGGCTTGCTCATCAACTTTCTTCAAGTCCAATTTCCTAGTTTGCTGAAGATACCGGGCTTTCTCGTTGAATTCATCACACCCATCGTTAAGGTCTACAAGGGCGATCCAAAGAAGCCCAAGATGTCGCAGACATTCTTCACTATGCCCGAGTACGCGGCGTGGAAAGAAGATCACAAGCATGAGCGTAATTGGGACCACAAGTACTACAAGGGTCTGGGAACAAGTACCACAGAAGAGGCACAAGTATACTTCCGGGATCTAGACAAGCATCTCAAAGAATTTCACACGATGAAAGATAGTGAAGTCGACCTCATCGAGCTTGCTTTCTCAAAGAAGAAAGCAGATGAGCGAAAGGAGTGGCTCCGTCAATTCAAGCCTGGGACCTATCTTGATCACGCTGATCACCATGTGTCATACACCGATTTCGTCAATAAGGAACTTATTCTCTTCAGTATGGCGGACAATATGCGGTCCATTCCGTCCGTGGTCGACGGTCTAAAGCCGGGACAGCGGAAAGTCCTCTTCACTTGCTTCAAACGCAACCTGAAAAAGGACACGAAAGTCGTCGAACTTGCTGGTTCCATCTCTGGGGCTACAGCCTATCAACACGGCGAGGCATCTCTTCAAGGTACCATTGTGGGTTTAGCGCAAACTTTCGTGGGTTCAAACAACATCAATTGTCTCGAGCCTAGTGGCAACTTCGGTAGTCGTTTGCAAGGAGGTAGCGATTGTGCCAGCGCTCGTTACATCTATACCCGGCTTTCTCCATTCGCCAGACGCGTTTTCCACGCCGCTGACGAGCCACTATTGATATACAACAAAGACGATGACCGTACCATCGAGCCCGAGGTGTACGTCCCAGTGGTACCACTGATTTTGATCAACGGTGCTGACGGTATTGGCACGGGCTGGAGTTCGTCGATCCCGAACTACAACCCGGAGGACATCGTTGAAAATCTCAAGCGCATGATGGCTGGCGATGAGATGAAAGAGATGATCCCATGGTTTCGAGACTTTAAAGGCACTGTCACTCGTATGGGGCCTGATCGATACAAGTTCAGCGGCACCATAAAGCAAACTGGTGATAACGAGATTGAGATCACTGAACTCCCCATCCGTATGTGGACGCAAGACTTCAAAGACAAAATTGTGGAGATTATCAAGGCAGAGAAAGTCCCGTCCTTTATCAAAGATTACGATGACTACAATACCCACAAAGACGTCCACTTCATTATAAAGATGGAGGAAAAGCACATGAAGCTTGCGTTAGAAGAGGGCCTGGAGGAGAAATTCAAGTTGACTAAGTCTATCGCAACCTCGAACTTGGTCGCTTTCGACGCTGAGGGTAGAATTACGAAGTATGCAAATGTCGAGGATATAATGAAGGAATTCTACAATATTCGGCTGAGATTCTACGAGAAGCGGAAGGCATATCAGCTCTCGGAAATGCAGCGAGAGTTGGAGAAATTCACTAATCAAGCGCGCTTTATACAAATGATCATTGACGGAAAGCTGATCGTATCCAAGAAAAAGAAGATGGTGCTGGTCCAGGAACTCAAGGAGAAGAATTTCAAGGCATTCCCTAAGATTTCTGACTCGGTCAAGGAAGGAGAACTGGTCTCTATCGTGGACAACGATGAGGAGGAGGAGGAAGAGAATGCCGAACTTGGGGCCGCAGCTTATGACTACCTGCTGGGAGTAAGTCACAGCGAACCTTCCCCTCTTGATATATCTGACACGCACAGATGCCCATTTGGTCACTGACAAAGGAACGTATTGAGAAACTACTCAAGCAAGTTGGCGACAAAGAGCTCGAAATTGATGCTCTGATCAAGCTCAGCAAGGAAGATCTTTGGAATAGAGACCTCGATGAATTCATTGAAGAATGGAGGTTCCAAATCGACGACGAGAAGAAGCGCCAAAAGAAAGTCGCTAATATGGGCCGTCGGGCGTCGACCAAGTTGAAGATTGGAGGTGGTCCAGCCGGTGGTCGGAAGAGGAAGGCTGACTCTGACGACACAGACTTTGACAGTGCACCGAAGGTCAAGAAGCCGGCTGCACCGAAGCAGCCGAAGCAGCCTGGTGGCATGCTAGGCTCATACTTCAAGATAGATCCTCTAGAGCCTCCCAAACCGAAAAAGACCTCTCCAAAGGCCAAATCCAAAGAACTGACAGGACTGACGAAGGCTCTGCAGGATTCGATCACAGGCTTGCCAAAGCAAGGTAAGAAATCCGGAGACGTCTGGATGGACTTGGGTTCTGCATCAGATGTTCCCAAAATAGCAAAAGCTAAAGCCCCTGCTCCCACGAAAAAAGCTCCAGCACCAAGGAAGAAGACGGTTGAGTCAGATGATGATGTGGACGAGGACGAAGATGAAGACGAGGAGGTCATCCGTCCTACCGTCAGCCGCAATCCTCGAGCTGCCGCGGCCAAACCTGTCAAATACAACACGCTCGACTCTGACTCTGATGGAGACGACATGCTGTCCGGCATCGGCAATATGGTCAAAGGCATCAATACCACTTCCGGAGCCGTGGACAATTCTCGAGCTCTATTTTCAAATACCATGTCTCGTCCTGGTAGCAGCTCAGGCCTTCCGAAGAAGCCGACGACTTCACGGATTACCGAGATGATCGACATTGACGACACGAATTACTCGATGTTGGCACCGCCCACAGCTGCCCAAGGACCAGCCCCTACAGCCAGAAAAACGGTCGTGTCCGATGACGATGACCCATTCGACTCGCTCGACGAGGTCGCACCACCCCCCAAAGCGTCGAAGCCTAAGCCTGCTCCCAAAGCCGCTGCAAAGCCAGCCGCCAAACCCACAGCCCCAGCAGCAAAGAAGCCTACGAAAACTGCCTCGCAACCCACGGAGCCCAAGAAGATGCCTCTCAGTCCTGCAGCAAAAGCTTACGCGGCGAAGAAAGCCAAGCAAGCGAAATTAGCGATGGAGGCGGCGGATTCGGAAGATGAATTGGAGCAAGTGGCGAATGAGATCATGGGTGATGATGATGAGGACGAGGATGAGGATGAGGAGCCGGCGGCGCGACGACCGGCTCGGCGTGCGGCTACTGCGCCGAAGAAGAAGTGGGTTATTAGCGATGATGAGGATGAGGAGACGACGGGCGTTTTCGAAGACGAGGATAGCTATGATTGAGCCCTTTGCGCTTCTTGTGATTTGTTTGTTTCTTCCTGCGTTGTATACCATGTTTGCCGTCGTACATGACCCGTTGACGGTATGCATAGTTCATCTACGCTACGAGGTTGTAGATAGGATTTGGATTTTTTTTCTTCCAAAACGGGCTTTCGTTGATTTGTATATTTGTGCGTTGGTTACATATTGCTCACGCCACAGCTGGATATCATAGCGCATAAGATTTGCGGATAAGATTAAGGTACATGCATATTTGATCCTCTGTCGTATGCTATGTGCTTCCAATTTTTTTTAACGTGGATGGGTACTGAGAGCGATGGGAAACGCTTTACAAACATACCAAACCCTTCCAATCAAAGTATCACATGTTCTAGTAACTTTAGCAAGGGGGAAAATGGAATCACATTTTGTGACCCTGCTTTACATGAGTTATGAGGTTGGTGTACAGATATTGATGCGTGTACATGCCTTGGATGCGCGCTGGCTTGGGGGAAAGGGTGGCATTTGATGACGAAATCTGAATCCAACGTGTGAGAGAAGCTTGATGCAGATGTAATTCGATAAGCAACCCTTTTTCGCAAGGAAGACCGGCTTATCGCAAGGAAGACGATGAACTGTTGTTAATAGAGAGACTCCTCCCGGCGTTGCATTTAAGGATTTTTGACGGGAAAAGTGACTAGTTAGCTCTGGTTTAAACCACCGCGGCGTCGATGTTTGGTCATCGGTTGCTTACACTGTCGACTTCCTTCGAAATTGCTTCAATTCTGAGTATTAGATGTCGATGATGAGAAATTTAGATTATGGTATTGAGGGGCCGTTGTTGAATATGCGTGGCGGAGTGGGGCTTCCCTTGCCTGGCATGATGCAACAAGGGAAGCCTGAAGCATGGGAGAAGCGAAAGAGGATGGCATGATTGTATATAGCTGGACGACGTTTGCCTCCAGCTCCGTTGTTGACGAGCGAATACATTACCATGGCGTGAGGTTCCTAGATCTGTTAGTTCGTTTACGTAGCTGTTTCCACATTGTCTGACCGTAAGGGGAGATATGTTGTACAAAGGTGTCCATAAATCTGGGACGCATGACGCAGGTGTTACTATGGAGTCTTTAGAGCATTGTGCATACAAAATGCTCAATCATTGGAGTATGCTGGCTTCACCAAGACTCGTCGATATTGGTCCTTTGACAATTCATCGAAAGACGCACGGGGGAGATACCGCCTCAATTCTGGCCACCATTAGCCTCCTTCAATGTGCTCAGGTCGAGAACATGAAAGCCAGAATGCTGGTCAACGCGGGGTTTCTTCCATGATACGCAGCAACGCTTCATCCATCCACCTGCATGAAGCTATAGTCGTGGTCTCCAATCAACACTCTGCAAGTTGCAAGGACCCTCTCGCACTTTCTGTGCTCCTCGATTTTTTCGGCCCCCACCTTTTATCAACCAGGTTTCCAGACTCTCCATAAGCAGCCACCCGAGAAAATTTCCGAGAGGTTCGTACGTCAGGCGTCCGTAGCCTATGAGAGTAGCCATCGATGTTGCAGACCGCTGTCAGTGGGCGCCTCTACTCGTAGTATTTCCGGCTCGTTCCTTTCCCTTTACAGCGACCTACAGCAGCTCGGAAGAATTTTCGTTGACAAGGGGTAGGGAGTGCTTCCGCTTAGCTTGTTCAACGGACTGAGACTCGGGGAAAACCCAAAGGCTAAAGATCGTATGGCGCTGTCGACGCTCCCTTCACGGCAAAATACAAGACTTCATGCGTTGTCGATCGCTGCTGCAGGAAGACTCGTAGGTACGTACCTTTAGTAAAAATGCGAAGCTAGCCGCAAGAGGAATTTGGCAACAACAGGTGATCGATGAGAACTTTGAGCAACCAGCTGATCTCGGGCGTTCGACTGGGACAGTAGATACTCACTCATGGTCTTTCGATACCCGTTGGGCTCACTAGGAATTGATTCAGGCTGAAAGAGTGGCGAGCCATGCCCATTCACGTCCAGTGGTTGGGCTGATGTTCGATCTTTTGCTGCGGGTGCGGTGCGCCAGACCAGTGACATTGTTGATCGTAGGAGCATGGCCGACACGGTATGAGAGGTCGCGCTTCTTCTGCCATCTTTAGTGCATGCAGGCTTCCCGAGGTTGAATATGCCAGACGATATGAAACCGGAGAAACAGCTTGGCCGCGCAGGATCATGAGGGATCGTGCACGATGGGCATTATCGGGCAGTTGGCATGAATCAGTTTGGCTAGTACCCAGACAAGGACTACGCAAGAGCTCCAGAGCGAAGCGTACATCTCGACAGCCGTCTGCTTTGTCTAGTAGTGAGCTTCTTCACTGGCGTCGCGAACGTCTCTCTATAGGTTATGAGGAATGGGTTCGATGATCCCAATATATCTTGGGGGACGTTCTTACCTGAGGTCGTCCGTCGATTAAAGCCAGCAGACAATGCAGGGGATGAATCTGAGTAGACCAGCAGCCATTATTGTAAAGCAACGTATCCGTCCCTTGTTCCTGGTGGGCTTCAGAATAAGAGGACCCGCGACAGGGCTAGATCTCTGACGCCTCCGAGCACTAACACATTCAGGTTTGTCCTGGATTTTGCAGCCCGTGAAACAATGGGTTCGTTTGCAGTTTGTTGTTACGGCTCAATCTGTCAAGCCCAGTAATTGATTTTTGAAGTTGACAATGTTCCAGATGATTGGAAAGGATGTACGCTGCCATGGCATATGCAGTATGGCATGTGAAGTTTGGTGACTTCGCGTGGGAAGCCAATAAGCCCTCAGCTATGCCAGAAGCAGTAGCTGGATACCTTGCAGTATAGTGCGAAATTTAGGAGGCATATCAACCAGGAAGAGTATTGATAGAGCTAGAAAAGAGGGGGCGAGTCGATCAGTCGCAATGTGGTCAGGCGACTCATCTGGAGTGTCGCTCAAGCGTATTCTCCGTTAGATCTCGAGAAAGTTACGATATTACGCAAGATCTGTAGAGATATCACCAAAATCGGCCATGCGGATTTGCTAGAATCGAGTGAAGGAGCGCTGGTGTAAGGACAAGGTAGTCATACCGTCGATGATTGGACATCTGCTACTCAGGCACATCTGCATTGAGCCTCAGCAAAACTCAAGTTTCTCATATTCTTGCCGTTGCCCCTGTCACCTTGTCTCGGGATGAGTAGCCTTCCGCGCTGCGGTTACCCGATTCGCAGCATGGAATAGCCAGCCCTCCCAGTCCTTCGGTCATGATGGATAATGTTTCTAAACGATGATTTTCACATTGCAGGACTTTCGTTCTCACAGATCCCCTGGGAAGCAATGGTATCTAACGCTCACCCGTTTCGTAGTCCGTTGTATCGTTACTTGCCTATCAGGTCCGGAATAATGGTCCATCCCTGAAGTCTTCTCCTTACGTATCGGGACATCCCTTAGAACACGGGCCTGGTTAACGTTAGGAGAAGACGCGCCTATGAGGCCGATGGTGGATTAAATTCAAGACATCGCTCTAGCGTATTTAGTGGAGTTGATTGCTCCGATCCTGTAGAAGGGGCCCCACGACTATAACCCGTGCATCAGAATTTTAGTAGCTTTGACAAAAGTATTACTTGGCAAGATTGCGAAGACATCAAGTTTCCACTCAGACACCATTATTGCTGTTGTTGGTGTAGCCGTATTTTAGTGAGAGCAGTCGCCCTTCTCGGTACACGCGAGCACGTGTGTAACCTGAGCTTAGCCTTCACCGCTGGTCCCAGGTGCTGTTTAAATGCCTCGGAAGGGGCAAATCTAGGACTGAATCGGTCCCACGGGCCTTCCAGCGCAAACGGATCCTATTCTATCTCGCCGATATTCTGATCGTTAGCGGAGAAAAGCAGGGATTAACGAGAGGTGCGTTAGGGTCCACTTCTCTATCAACAAAGAACTGCAGTTGGCGGTCTGCATCTCGATACTTTCAAACGTTCTCATCCCTAAAAATCGAAAATCATTTCACAGCTAGCCCAATCGATCATGAGATTGATGCGTTGAAATAAAGTGGTTTGATTCCTCGTGCAGTGTTCTTTGTTGTTGAAGTTGAAGTTGACCACAGAGATACGACCTTAATGGAGCGTCATTTCACATAATAAAAGGTCGAGCCCATCGTCGAAACCAACTACCTCTGAACATATCTGGGCACAGTTCCTTTTGTCTGATCGAATTTGGATTCCTCAGGCACCCAGACTGTCCGCGTGTGCCTTTCGCAACCAGAGCCAATACGATATCCAAGAAAGACCTCACCTCCTGCACTCAATCCGAAGTAGCTTCAGATTGGCATCATGGTTCCTGTTGCATCACTCCTCAATCCATCACCACCTTCATTTGAGCGCCTGCGGGATACGCCTGATTCCGCTTCTTCATCGAGACAGTCTTCACCATCCCCATCTATCCAGTTGCCACTCAAGAAGCAGAGAATTTCCAAGGGTGCAGCGATCTTCATCAAGGGACAACCTAAAGGCGAAGTCAATTACCCACCGTATGAGATCCAGGACATAACTACCGCTGCCGAATACCGCAAATACGAAGTCCAACCCATAGGCCGAATCAGCGACTACCCCAAACGTATTCCATACAACAGTGATAAGAAGACCTTTCAACAAAAGACAGGCAGGGATGGCTTTGAAGGTAAGCCATTATTGCTTTAGCCGATCGGTAAGGCGCTAGTAAGCTGACGTACAGTATCAGTATACCAGTATACCTTCCGAATGCCTGGCGACGATGGTGATAAAGACCCACATTGTGTGATGTGGGATTATAACATCGGCCTGGTGAGGATCACGGCGTTATTCAAAAGCTTGAATTATTCCAAAGTATGTGCTCCTATCATTTGTGCAGCCGTCAGAACTGACAATTACCCACCTAGACAATGCCAGCAAAGGTGATGAGTACGAATCCAGGACTCCGCGATATCTCTCATAGTATTACTGGCGGGTCAATTTCTGCTCAGGGTGTGCCGTTGTTCGCATGTTGCTCCAGTTTCTTCCGCTGATTGATGTACAGGATATTGGGTTCCATTCGAAGCTGCAAAGGCTGTTGCTGCGAGACTCTGCTATGACATCAGATACGTGCTCGTACCCGTGTTTGGGCCAGATTTTGTTGCAATGTGCCACAAACGTGACGACCCTGATTTTCAGATCTTGTCCGTTGGAGGGAACATTATACAGCGATGTAAGGAGGGCGCTACAGCCCTCCAGGCACATTCGAGGGAGTCCTCAACAGCTAGCAGTCCACGAGCATCGTCCGCCTATGCATCGCTACCACTGTGGCCACCTCCAAAATCTTTGCGGCCAAAACCAAGTAAGGCAGCGGACGTTGAGAGTGGTTACGGAACGGACACAGACCGAAGCGACATATATACGTCGAGTCCAGGATCGCCCACAAGCATAAGTTTCACTCCAGTGAACACACCCGGAAAAGCAATCTTTGAGATGTATCGATGCCCACCTCCTACGAACATCACATCCACTCCAAGACTCAATAAATCTTCAGTGAGAGGCCGGAAGTCGAAGCCTTCAAAGCGTGCACGCACGACTGACAAGACTCGAGACGAGGAAATTGCGGCATATCAGTCAACGCCAGAGGCTCCGGCAATACCGAAGCGAAGGAAGGGCTGTCCAACAAGCACATCAATTGGTATGACGCCAGAGTTCGGAGCCGCATACACTCTCATTCAGCTGAACATGGCAGATTCGATACTTACTGAGAAGAAAATTCTCAGGCGTCGTCGGGCATCAGCATGATCAGATGTTTATATCATGATTTGGTATTGACAACTTGCTTTCTTTGTGCAGACGGCCTTGCACGACTTCTTTGGCGTTGGAGGTTGTCTGTTCGGTTAACAGTTAATGGGATAGCCTTTAGTGCGAATAGAGAAATGAGGGGCGATGAGGCTCTTGGTCATACAAAATTACAGTTTGACATCCAACAGCGTTCGTGCATGACCAAAGGGTTCTTTTATGAATGTTGTCCGCCCACGGATATGGCTTTAAGCCACCACAACGGCTACCTTAAGGAGTAACGGGTGGTGCTTCAGAGGCAATATCTAGGTGACCCTTGGTTAGCATGCAGAGCCAACGCTGCCGCTGAATAGCGCGCCTTGAAGAGGCATGGCCGTTCGTGGTACAAAGTCATAGCAAGGGTTGGACACGTGAATCAATGTCTGCAAACACGTCAACGTCCAATCACATCACGTCGCGAAAGTGAATACGATCAGGATTGTGTAATGATTGAGTCAACCAGAAGTAAAAGTAGATATATGCTATACAACGCTGTACAAGGGCAGCAGAGACCGAGTTTGTTGATTTTGGCTGAAGATGCAGCTAAGCGCTTCGGAGAAATTATCAGTATTGGGTATGCTATTCATTTGGCTGCACCACGAACTCAATCAAGTTCTGGTAATGTTGGAGCTCGATTGCTGAAAAGGATTGGCTACACGCCAGTATTCTAAAAGGAGGGCCAACAGGCAATAATCAATCGGGCACAGTACTCGATACATGTAAGTCGTGCTATGAGGTTCATCCAAGGTGTAGTTAAGGAAGTGACATATAGCTCAGCCCAGTAGAATGCTTTACGGAGTAGAAGGCCGACGTTTGATATAGACGGCGCTTCCTCCTTGCCGTGCTTGCCTGCTGCGTCATAATTTTATTGCCCGGGTCCGACCGCAAATCAAGAAAATTCAATAAAGAAAACAACTTCCAACCAACAACTCACAACATCATTTCACACCCTCTCTACCAAGCCTTTCAACCCTTCATCTTCAAGTCCAAGTAACACACCGTTTCACTCACTCTCTGTACATCTTGCCAAGATGACTGACGCTCCTCCTCAGCTCGGGCAGATTCCTGCAAGTTCTGAATTTCAAGTCCCCACGATCAAGAACATGGACAGCAACTCTACAAATGGCAACGTCCAGAATGCCAGGGACAGCATCTACAGCAGTCAGGTACCATCAAACCCATCTGGGCTTCTCTGAACCAGGCTGACATCTCTGCTACATAGTTTATCAAGAGCTCGCGTGACCTATCTCCAAAACCGTTGACATCCATTACAGATTACCAAGCTGCTGCCAATACAGTTCAGAATCACCCTGCTACACAGAATGTGAGGGATACCTTTGGGAACGGTCCTGTTGCGGACATGGCCAAAGATCAACACGCAAAGACGACCTCAGAATTCAGCAATCTGGCGAATTCTCGGACAACCCCTGAGCAGTCTACTGCAACTGGGCAACCATTGACTCACTATCATTCCTTCTTCTACAACCTTCTCAGCGTAAGGAAACCCATACCTTCCAAGAGGCTTGTCATTGGCTAACCATCCCAGTGGGACAATCCTCGTGCAACCACCCTATCCTTTATCTCCATCGTCCTCTTCATCTTCGCCGCACGCTACCTACCTGCACTTCGCTGGTCATTCAAGGCTCTGTATATGGTCCTTGGTGGTAAGTGACACCGTGATAACGACTTGTCGCGGTCAGACATTGTATCCCTAACATCCCATTAGTCACAGCCGCTGCGGAGATAGCAGGCAAGCTTGTCCTCTCACAAGGACTCGCTACTTCCTTCCGTCCAAAGAAATACTATACAATCCCACGTGAGGCTCTTGAAGCATCTCTCGAAGACTTTGAGCAATTCATCAACTTCTTCGTGATCGAATTCCAACGCGTTCTCTTCGCAGAGAATGTAAAGACTACCTCAGCAGCTTTCGTCGCGGCTGTCGCGTGTTACTGGCTCATCAAATTCGTTCCTTTCTGGGGCTTATCTCTCATTGGCGTCTCTTGCATCTACCTCGGCCCTTTGATCTACATGACCAACAAGGACCTCATTGACGAGCATATGGCGAACGCTTCAAACATCGTGAACAGCCAAGCCACTCAAGTCAAGGATCTTGCCGGTCACCATACCGCCCGCGCTTCCGAAACGGTCAAGGCGTATGCCGGAGACTACAGCGCCAAGGCTCAAAACTATATTGGCAACGCCCGTGGCCGATCAACCTCCCCAGAAGTGTCCAGCTCCAAGCCCATGTCCAACGCTCCCATCAAGTCTGAGCCAGGCAGCGAGCCCAATTACAGTTCCTCTGATTTCCCTCACGCGCCTAAGCAGGTATGTCAGTTCGGGGCTCAGGCCCTTCATTAGGCTAAAGGTCTACTGTCCATTCGTGTCTTACGGCTCCATGCTGCATCTTGAAGACCATAAGCTGACTTCAATCTTCTTAGGAGCCTACTCAAGGTGTCACTTCTCACCAGGAGCAGTACCAGAACTCTCAATTCGGAGGACAAGCTGAATATGCCACCTAGGCGCTAGGCACTTCACAAAGGCCAGAGGGCGTAAAGCGCCCTTGCCATAGGACCGAAGCCATCAACACACAAAGGGGTTTTGCTTATCGACCATTATGTCGGTACGGGCATGGAAACAAAATTGGAGGCGTATGGAAGCGGATGAAGTTCTTGACTGGTACATGGGTTAGATAGTATTCACACTCCGATGCTTTTGCGATGTACCTATGGAAATGCGTGCGATGGCCATATCTGCTCGTCTTGTATCTTTGAAGACAGGCTTCACAATGGGGGACGATCCTTTTATTGATGGAGCATGACGTGGCTATTATCCTTTCATATGACTACTTAGTAATGATGATTTTCACAGAGAGTTGATCCCCTGGCTCTAAGCTAGTAAACCCGCTTTCATACTGACTAGAGACAGCAGGATAGTCTTCAAGCACGACGAAAATAGCTTGCCCACGGTACAACATACACCGAGCAAAGACTGAATCCGTTGGAGCGCACCTCCGTCCACCTTTGCCTCGCAGCCCTCGCTGCCCAATTGGGTACCCTATACAATGTCTATCCAAGCCCCTATCATCCAGCAAAAAGTTCTCGAATGGAATCTGACTATCTGCGTCTCTGGCAGAGCTACCGTAAGAGGGGATAGTCTGTAACGATATTCAAGTGCAACACTTACTACCAAAACCTTTTTCTGTACCCAAACCCCTTCCTCGCCTGCACTTTCACTCAGCATCTCCCCTCTCTAGCCATAAGCGGAGAGAGTGTCCCATTCACAGCAGCCGCCTCTCAACAACATCCAGCGCATCTCTAATACCATCTTCCGCCACGCAAAAGTATTCGCTCAGATCTACGAAATGGTCCGTGACCGTCTGCAGCTGCAGATTCTCATCGACGTCCCATCGCCGACGTAGCGTGTCGCGGTCTACGGCCAGAGCATACGCACTTGCTCGCAGCTTGCTGGCGATGCGGGCTATGATCGCGAAGCTGTCACGGCTCATCTGGTCTTGTGCGGAGCGTTGGCGTGCTTTGCGCTGGCTCTTGGAGGGCTTACTGCGTGCCGCTTTGGTTGTCATTGTCGATGTCTGGTGAGGAAGGGGGTGACGTGTGGGAGGACCTTTTTCTATATTTTCGTCATGGATGATGAATTCGGACGTGGACGATGGCTGCCCTGCGTTCTCGCCCTTCTGGCGCTTTGGTGGGAAAAGGAGAGTGTAGATAGCGTCGTCCCTTTGGCGTTTGTTACCGGATATTGGTCCGAGTGGAATTCGATTCGAGCCTGTGCCTTTGACAGTAGGGGCACGTGCAGCACCTTGTGCTCGTGGCTGGTTGGTGATGTTCTGGAGAACCTGGGGGGCGCTGAATACGAAAGCTGGCACTGATGGAAACGTCTCAATGTCGTGGTAGGCCCGAATTGCACCTTTCTGCTGCCTTTTCTGATGAGCTGCAGTCCAGTGGTCGGGGTAGATGGAACTTTGGTACGCTGCAGGGCCTATGCTTGCATCAGCATCAAGTCATAGCGTAAGGGCAAGAAGAGTCTCGAAGGGATGACAAGCCTCTCGAGCTTCGAGTCAAACGACGAAAGGGTAAATCAGAGATGTTGTTCTCATGAACTGTGCCTTACCGTTCCAGCGATCCGGATAGGAGGTAGGTGCATTGACTGCACGTACAGCAGTGATGAGACCCTTGAGCTTTGCCCAGTTGCCGCAGTCAAAACCTGCTTTTGCAGCCGCCTCGGCGATGGGAATATCCCTAAGAGCTAGGTCTGGATCTATGGAGAGAATCAATTCAGATCATTTCCAAGATGAACCTGCTGAACTCACGATGCATGTTTAGATACTTTGTGGCATGACTGGTGATAGCATGGGTGAAGAGGCACTCGTCCTCGGTAAGAGAACAACCACCATTATTGTACGCGTGGCAAGCGAACATCGAGGGCGGCGCCATAACTCCAGTGATTGTGTGAGAGTATTTGCACTGTGTATTTTTGCAACCTTCTGGCGCGGAAAGCCAGTGCCTGCAAGTCAATTCGCCGTCACGTCTCGCCTGAAAGTTGTACATGTTTGGACAAGTCATTGTTCAACTCGATCGTAACAATGATCTAATCAGCGGAGAAGGATGTATGTATGAGAAGTTGGATGTGGAGTGGGAGGAACGCACGCAAGAAATACTGTTGTTGATGCTAGGCTGTGATGAGGACTGACATCGCTTCACGCCTCTGCACAATCACGTTGACATATATGGGAATTGCCTGTGCCCACATCGGTCTCGACTCACCTTCGGAAGCAGCCCCTTTCTACTGGCTTTCGTCGCGCTTTCCTCATCAAGTGGCTTTCCGTTCTGGCGTTATCGGTGTATGATACAATTAATAGCTCCTCAGAAATCTTAGCACCTTCTCGACAACGTCATTCATGATCAATTTCTTGATACAATGAGTGGGTTGCAGGGAATATATTTCTGCTCAGTCACGTCGCTGAAGAGTGCAATATCCCGGTAAGTATCTTTCGAATTTCTATTACCGAACTTAGTCTATCCTACATGACCCTATTCACGCAGGCGTCAATCTCATGGCCCTCGGAAGAAATTTGGAACTCATTGACCGTTCGCCGGCAGTAATTGCAGTCACAGCCGTAAGGAGCATAGCCGAGTTGCAGGCTACTCCTACAGTATGCCGCGTCACATAGAATTGATTACCGCGCTGGAGTCATGGACTCTAACGGCGTGATAGACGACCAGCTTCGCAGGCTCAATATCCGTTGGTGCAGCAGCCAGCGGCGGTGTTTTTCATCACAATGTTGCATCAATGTAGATGGGTCAGTGGATAATGGAAAAACTATTGGATGATACTTGTAGTAGGTATCAGGAACACCGTCACTGTTTCGTAATATTGAAGAGACCAGAAGTAGCAGCATTCAGTGGAAAAAGGACAAGGTAAACCGTATGATGTTACTGCTTTAAATTGAAGGAGAATGGAAAAAGTGTACCCCATAAAGTCATGGTTTGTTGTTGTATACTTCGGAGAGTCGCGGTTTTCTCCGCGCCAAGACTTTAGAGCCTTGAGCACACGCTAATTGTCGATCAAAACAATGTGCCCTGTTGCAGTACAGCTTCAGCATCTTGGAATCATCCTGTCAGAGGCTCCCGACGCCGGCTAACACACGCATGTCGGCTTTGAACACCATATCTACGCTATATCAGGTAGCTTTGACAGAGCTCGGTTTTGATATTCTCTGTACTAGTACCTTCGACGAATTAACGAAGCTCCGAATCGAATAATCTCTACATCCAACCTGCTCTAAACGGTGATCAGCAATGCAGGCTCAGCGTGCCTTAGCAGCCATGCGCTCTACGAATATGTCTGTTGGGTCTAAGTCATGGATCGGTGACGAGAACGCTCAAGTCGGCCAATTCTGCGCCCAGGAAATCGAGGACTTTACCTTTTCGGCTCGCAATGAAGTGGAATGGCTGAACGAGCATATGGCAGACATTTTCAGCAAGAACCAAGTCAATGTCACAGAGATCTTCAAGACCCCCGGAAAACTACGTGGAAAGACCCCCAGGACAGCCAGAAAGCGGAACCCGCTGGAGGCTCGAGAAGTGAGTGCCTCTCATTCCGAATACGCACAACTGCTAAGCATATACAGCCTCTGACGGATGTATTCTCGGCAAGTCATCGGCCAAACGATACCCCCCAACACAAAGTATCCCCTTTCAAACCGAGTCCTACCAAAACTACCGTTGCGTTCCAAGTAGCAGAAGATCCCATCAGCCCAGCCACGACAAAGAAAACAACTAAAGCAAACACTGACTCGGGATACCATGGCCTTCCCGAGGATGATATGGAGATTGATGATATACGCAATGTACCGCAATCTTCGGCCGAAACGAATGATACGGTGGAGATCTTTCCAAAATCACCATTGCAAGATCAGCTAGCCGCTGCCGAGATTACAGAGGGACGAGATACCACGGATAGATCACTCCATCCAGCAAATACGGAAATCGCCGGAGCACCAGCAACTGAGAACACAGAGCACGAAGGGCCTCCAGCCGTCCAAGCTGAGATTGAGGCCGAACCATCCCATGAGATATCTATTGAGCAAACAGCCGTCGCCGAGGACAATGCTCTAGGGGATGAAGCACTGAAGGACGTAATGGATTTGGACATCACGGAAAAAGACCTAGAGGAAGACCTCGTTGCGGACGGATCGCGTTCGCCATCTCAAGGATCAAGCCCAGCAAGGCCTTTAGTACGAAAGAGCAGTCTTACATTCGCAGCACTACCTGCACGGGAGCCATTAACAACAAAGAAAAGCATAGGGGCTAGAATGTCGCGGACCAGCCATTTGGACCAGTCGAAAGCGAATCTAAGTCGAGGTAGTTTCTTGGGGCGTTTCACTGGTGGACAATCAATGGGAGGGTCAAAGCAGCCTGAAATTGCTCCAGAAGATGAAGGTATGGACGTCGACGTTGAGACAGAGAAACCACAATTGGTACGAGAAGAATCCGATCAGGATTCGAAGATGACCAAACTTCATAATAAATCATCCACACAACGCCTTCACGACAGAATCAACATGCTCGGAAAGTCACAGCCTGCACGACCCACCAAATCTATTCCAATGGCTGCAGTTGTAGCCAATCCCAGCTACCCCGAACTGCCCGTACAGGAAATCCAGCCGCAACATTTACAGTACATGGCTGGTGTGGCTTCGGAAGCTGTGGCTCTCCATAGCAAAGATGAAGATGACGACGATTGGATACAACCACCACAGCCGCAACAAGATAAGGCCACCAGACCTCAAGTCCCCAAAAGCATCTCTGTCGATGTCATGGGGGAAATCAGCGGCAAGCAAACCTTCAGCAACAACGACTTTGGCCGCGTCCACAACGAGGAGCGTACAGCAAAGCAACCGACAGTCACATATCAAGTCAATGCTCACGACCTACAGGCCCACACATCGGCACGTTCAAAACACGTCTCTGTCTCTCCGTCTACTTCGCCAGCTAAAGACGACACCCATACGAGGGTAGAGTTGGCGAACGTGCCAAAGCCCTCAACTACACCTATTGACAGTCCCTCGTCCAAACGGTATGTTGACGGACCCCTTAGCGCTTCAAAGTCAAGGCTGCAGTCTATCATGAAGACTGCTAGGGGCTTATTCTCAAGTAGTGCCGGAGTGTCCGCGCAAGCCAGAATGGAGACACTGTCGGACCCTTCAATCGGCGACCCAAGAGGCACTCAAGGTCCATCGATAGACGAAGCTCTTGATAGTAAAGGTCTGCAAAAACCAAAATTCTCACGCAATTCAGTCAACAACCCTGTTGGCCGAAAAACGCGAAGCTCGACAGAGAAAGAGGAGAAGCGAAAGGAAGCTGAAGCTAAGGACCGTGCAGGAACCGAAGCAGAGAATGCATCAATTTGTGAGGATGACAGGAGATTTGCTGCGCAACAGCAGTCGTATGTCAAAGATCCAGTCGCAGAGATTCTTCAACAACCTGCAAGATTAATAAGGAAGAGCCCCAGGAGAACGCAAAACCAAGACGCACAAAGTGTCCATACTGATGTTGTCGAAGAGGATCAGCCGGGGATATCCATGGGCCCACCTCCATCGCATGGCCAACGCCAGCAATCTCTTGTGCCGAAATCTAAAGAGGTGCGACGACCTACCAGGCCGGCCAAAGAAGCAGCGCCTAAACCAAAGCCCCAGCCAGTGGCTATCCGTGTGGGCACTCTGTCGCAAGGCATTCGAATGAACAGCGCTACTCTCTCATCAAGTCTACAGGAATCCCTACCTCCGCCTCAGCTAAAGCAGGTAGCTGTTGCTAAGAAACCCAGCAATGCGAGTCTGCATACTACGGCGTCAAATAGCAGCCTTAAAGGTTCTGTGTCGTCGGTGACAACCAAACCCAAAGCGCTGCTTGCTGCAGAACGCAAAAAGGAGCAGGTATGTCCCCTTGATGCTCTGTCCCCAGGACACAAGTACTGACCTGCTGTAGGACGAAAAGGGCGCCCAACGCAAGATTGAACAGAAGCGCGAGATCGAGCGAAAGCGAGCCGCCCTACAAGAAGAGGCAAGAAAACAAGAACTGTTGCAGCGTCAAAACGCAGAGCGGCAACGAGAGCGAGAACGTGTTGTCACGATTGAAGATCCTAAGATCCTGGCGAAAAAGCAAGCCATCGAGAAAAGAAGAATGGAATTGAAGGAGCAGCAGCGTGTGCCGCAGCGACTAGGCACGGAAAATGTAAGTCCTAGACTACCCGCCTTGCTCAATAAGTACCAGCTAACATTCCAGGCTCCTGCTGCACCACAAGCCCAAGTCGCCTCTGCATCTCGGCAAGAGCTTGGGGGGCCGAGGCCCCCGTCAAGACTTCATAATTTACCGGATCATAATAGGCTAGCCAACAATCAGCCAGTCCATAACCCGATGAAGCCACTCAATAAAAGAGTCTTCGACCCTGACGCCGACGAGGAGTCAACACGACCAAGTCGACCGCAGGGAGGTACGACGTACCAACAGAACGATGGTAAGCGAAGGAAGACAGATGATGAGGAAGCTCAAGAGGTCCGGGTACGACCAACCATGGCGCCTCCAATACGACAATCAGGTATTCGCCAGGGTGGTCTCAAGCCATCCTTTTTCAACAGCAACTACACTACTGCACCTCCTCCGGCGCCTCAACATCATAATGGATCTTCTCTCCTCAAAACGACCACTGCCAATCAGGCATACCAACAACACGCTCACCAAAATCAGATATCACGACCGGGTCATTATCCCGATATCGCCATATACCAAAATGGCAAGATCCCTTTCGCCGACAACCCCAACCCACCACATCAATCACAACCTCACAAAACTCCACAAGCCCGACTCGCCCCTCAAGTCGCCAAATCTTCACCACAGTATATCAACGGCGAGAACATCCACCTAGACGACATCCCCACCGACGACGAAGACGAATCCGATTCTGACCCCGACTCCAAACCCAAGCCCGCCAACCTCCCAGAGTGGGCCCAATCGCCCAACCTGCGCGAGCTCCTGATGACGCAAGACGAGAACATGGACGCCGATGCCGTCTTTGGGCCCGTGCAGAGCCCGCACATGGAAGAGATGTTCCGGGAGCGCCATCATCGTTTCCGATCGCGGACGAGCAGTGCGAATTGGGCCGGGGCGGACCGTTTGACGGACGAGGAGATCCGACGGGATGTGGAAGCGAGGCAGAGATTGAGGAGGGAGGGGGGGTGGACGTTTGGGTTGTGAGAGAAGGAATGCTTCGAATCACTGAGCTACACCGGAAAGCAAGTCGTGTGCGCTTCGCAACGGCTCCTTTCAATTCGCGTCGTGTTTCCGGATATGAGCTCGTTTGCCCCAGGGACGGGGAGCTGAGTCCGACATCCACGTTGGTGTTCAAGGGGTGGTTGGACACCCACCCTATACGAACTCCGTCCTAGCCCTTTCTCTTCGAAAATCGCAGGAGGGGACAGTAAGTGGTATGTATTGATTGTTTGGGTACTCGATGGTCACGATTCTATTCTTTTGAGCAATGGTGTTTCCAGTGGGTTCATCGAGGTATTTGTAGCTTTGATGACTTGGGTATGGAGCTTTGGGTTGGATTGGATTGGATGGTAGATACATAATCGAGGTTCAGCAGTAACGCTTGACTACCTTATGATTGCCATGCTGGACCGTTCCCATCATCATAGTGTCTGTGATGTGAATATTCTTCCTACAGACTTAGCTGAGTGGGGGACATCTTCGATTTATACCTTTTCTATACAGCGAACTTCCTCCTGGACGCATTACATGATCTATTAAACGCCAAATGGTCCGCTCGAGGGGCTACTGATATATACTATAGATGCAGATCTCCAGATGGCAGATTATGGTTCGAAGGATATGGTACACTGTCCGGTTTACTTCAATAACAGGGGTATTCGAACAGTTGCCCTACCGCCCACGCCGATCTCTCCTCGTAAAATCAGCCGGCAGGGGTGGACTGAGCCTGCTGCTGTCGAACTTGCGCCTGCGCTTGAGCCTGCTGCTGCTGCTGTGGATTCAACCCGGGCGGACCTGGCTTCCAATCCGGCCACAGCTCTCTCAGCTTGCCGTATCCCTCCTTCAACGCCTCGAACTGCGGCTTCTCCTCCTCCTTCATGCCTTCGGCCAGCCAGTTGGGGAGCGATTCCAGATGGCTGGGATAGGGCGCTTTCTGCCGTTGCTTGTTGGTGTCGGACATGCTGACGAGGAACATGATGTTTGATTGCAGGCGCTTCATGTATTCGACGAATTTCTTCTGGTTGTAGGTTTGTTGGGGGACTCCGGTTGTTGGGGTGGTCGTGGTGGGTGTGCTGCTTGCGGAGTTTGTGGGGGGATTGGCACCTCCTCCTGCTGCTGCTGCTGCTGCTGCTGGGGCATCGGTGGATGTAGGGGTTGTGTCAGAGGCGTCGGCCTTTGTTTGAGGAGGGGATGCATTGCTAGGGTTGGCTTGCTGGGGGGATTGAGGATTCCCGGGATGTGGCGTCTTCAATCCGACCTTCTGTAGAATTTGTACATCTTGCAGCAGAAGATTGTTGACGTTGAGAAGGGCATCGACGCGTTCTTGATCCAGCGGGGAAAGTCTGCTGATTTGGGACGCTGTATCTGTAGCTTGAGGAGGTCCCTCCGAGGTAGGCGTTGACTGGGTGGAGGACGTTGGAGGTGGAGCTGAGACTATCATGGAGGTAGGGGTAGGATATGAGGCGCTCGGGTTCGGAACTTGCCTAGACTGGCCTGGCGGAGGAAAGGTCGCTGTTGTTGGCGTCGACGAGGCTGAGGATGAGGGCGGATACGGGAAATTATTGGATGGAGGTGGAACTGAAGAGTGGAGAAGGATGTAAGCACGTGCTTTCTATTCTGTGCAAAAAGATACAAGCCTTCAATCTCCGAATGGAAGGGCCAACCGACCATGCTTTGGCGGGAGATAGGGTTTTTTGAAAGGATCATTGGGGACATTGGTGATAGTAGCAGCAGCAGCACCACCACCACCACCACCACCACCAATGCCGCTGATCTGATTAGGCGGATTATGATGCCCGGGGCCGTTATTCATCTGCCCTTCCGGGCGTTGTGCTAGCTGTACATGTGAGGGGTAAGCGTTGAGATGTAATTGCTGCTGTTGCGCCTGGTGTGAGGGCGAGGGGGAGGGGTGAAATTGAGCTGGGCCGCTTCCCGGGTTAGCAATGGGAGGCGATGCATAGCTGGCATTGGTATTCATGCTCTGGTATGCCATGGCTCGCATGGTACAAATCTACAGCCACTGATTGCAATCCTGACCGTAATGCAGGTAGGCCAGGCTAAGAGTGACGTGTGGGTTGGATGGGGAATCGCCGATGTGATTGGTTGACTGGAGAGGCACCCGGCCGAGGCCGCGCTACAAGGTTCAAGGCACCAACCTCTATTCATCTACTAAGCCCGATACAGGAAGTGTAATCGAAAAGGTCCGTGGCTCTGGAGTCTTGAGTCCGGAGTACGTACGGAGTACTGGGAAGTGAAGGATGTTTGGCTATTCTACCACGATTACAATGCAGGCTCATTCACACGACATACGGAGTTGCCGGCAGTAGTTAATGGTACAGAGTATGCATAGCATCGAAAGAGCCCTCACCTTGGCTTTTCGAGATCAAGACAACGCGCATACTGTATTCTTCCAATGGGTCCAATCTCGCCTTCCTACGGAAAGCATTCAGTTAGGCCCCCACAGCAATACTTCAAATGTCGGTATGAGAATAAGCCAATAGAGCTGTAAGTACCTTACTTTCTGTCTTAATGCACTCCACAGAGAACACAGGGCTAGTCAAGTCTTGGCAGCCGGGTCTTGGCAGATAGCATCCATGACTTGCATGGGTGACTCGATCACAGTATTCGCCTACCAGAGTGTATGATAACCAAGGAAATGGCATATACCACGTCGCCCTTTGACCTATCCAAGTGCGCAAGGTCAAACATATTAGCACTAGTCCCATACAGATGCGCAAGAGAGTGGGTGCGCTCGACTTCTCGCCAAATCTGGGCTAACGGTGTAGTGACTACAAAGACGATGGGAAGAATATATTGCTTGATGCCAATGAGAATGCGTATGGACCTGGCTTGGACCTTGGCAAGTCGAAGAATTGGAGCGATGGGGCCACCAGCATCGATTTACTTGGGTTGAATAGATACCCTGACCCGTAAGACACCGGATGTCTATCGAGAGACAGAACGCTGAGTTTTGCGGAAGTCACCAACTGGAGCTGAAGCAGGGATTATGCAAGTTACGGAATACACATCATCACACTTCGAAAACACTTCGCCCAGAGAATCTGTTCGCAGGGATCGGCTCCGATGAAGCTATCGATGCTCTTTTGCGGTGTTTTTGTGTACCTGGTCGGGACAAGATTCTTACGTGCCCTCCTACATATGGAATGTACGCTGTGAGCGCCCAAGTCAACGATCTAGAGATAGTCAAAGTACCCTTGGATACAACTAAATCCTTCCAACTGCGCTCTGAGGCCATCAATCAGGCACTTTCTTCGGATTCGTCTATCAAGATAGTCTACATTTGCTCACCTGGAAATCCAACTGCAAACCTCATAAAGAAAGCCGATATACAACAGATTCTTGAGCATCCCACATGGAACGGTGTTGTCGTGGTAGACGAAGCCTACATCGACTTCTCCCCTGAAGGGTCAAGTCTAGCAGAATGGGTCACCGAATGGCCCAACCTTGTAGTGATGCAAACTATGAGCAAAGCCTTTGGCCTGGCAGGGATACGACTCGGTGTTGCGTTTGCCTCTCCTGAAATCGCTGGCTTGCTCAACAACCTCAAAGCTCCTTACAACATCTCAAGTCCGACGAGCGCTCTGGCGATCGCTGCCTTACGACCGGAGAGTTTGGCTGTGATGAGAAGTAATCGCGAGAAGATAATGCAACAGCGAGATCGGATGCTCGAGGAACTACCCAAGATTTCAGGTATTGGCAGATTGCTGGGTGGAGCCGACTCCAATTTTCTATTGACTGAGGTTCTTGACAAACCCCGGAATAGAGGTGGGAAACCTAGCAACGAGATTGCTATGGCCGTATACGAGCGCTTAGCGGAGACGAGAAGCGTGGTGGTTCGCTTTAGGGGCAAGGAAGCGGGCTGTCTAGGCTGCTTGAGGATCACGGTTGGGACGAAGGAAGAGGTTGACGCGTTGTTGACGGAATTGGAGATAGTGCTGACTGACATATATAACAACAAAGATGGGCCAAATGGAGAGCAAGAAGAAGTAAAGCAGCGTAAAGCAAATGATGTCCTAGCATGAAAGCAACGCAATCCGTCCAAACGCCATAGATTCCCTGGTTGATAACCTCGATACTATTGCTGCTGAAATCCCGCATACGTTGTATGTTGACCTAGGAGAGGCATTTCTCTACCTATGAGTCTAGGCTTTTCCTAATGGTCTGGGCGGGTCGCTTGCTCGCTTTTCGTAAGGCTTTGACACCTGGGGGCCGCTCCTCGGGCGCTATCGGCCTGGATCATCTAAGGTACTTAGGCTAAGGTACTTAGCCAACACATCCACGCAGAGCTAGGCATCTCGCGAATCAAACGTGACCTTCACCTTCATTCGCTGCCTCTCTTACTCGTCATATTACCAGCTTCTTGCTCGTGCTCGCCACCACCGTGGTCGACTGAGATTTACTCCAACACCAGCCTTACTTCGCCCTGACAATTACGGTTCATCGCCCCTCATATCAACGCTCATGCAGGCTAAATACTACACCGCCCTTAGCTGCTGCTTCCAGGTCGGACACTGACGCAGGTACCAGTCTCCCATATAGCTTCGCATGATCTCAACTATCCATGGACTGATTATTGTCGGATTTCATGTTGACATCGGATTCCAAACCTGAGGATTGCCCCACTCTATCTGGGAATTCTTTAGGCTCAGAGACAGTTTATAGAGACAACCATCAACTCATGGTCACCAAGCAGGCGCTTGACAATCCGAATGTATAGAAGGGTTCTGCCGGGCTCGTCTTCGTCGCCACTGTGCTACGGACATTAATCGCCAAATTTGGTTCGGCATAATGGTAAAGGCAGAAGCAGAAAAAGACTACTATGCAGACCTGGAAATCAACCCTTCGGCGGATGCGAATGATGTGAAGAAAGCATTCATGAGACTAGGTACGGGGTGCTGGGCGCTGGTGAAGGCCATGCCACTATACACTGCCCTTTTGGCTTCTAATTGCATGTCATGGCCTATCTGTTTTCACTCTTCGATCTTATTTAGTGCCGTCGATTCTGTCCAAATCCACGCTGATATCGTTTGCTTGTAGCTCTTAAATACCATCCCGATCGTAATCCGGGCAGAGAAGCGGAGTGCAACTCAAAGTTCCAAGCTATATCATCTGCAAATGAGATCCTCAAGGATCCGCAGCAACGGGCAAAATACGATGCGCACCGCATCCGCGCAGGATTACTTCACACATATGCCGCCACTTCTTCACCCCCTACAAGGCCTCCCGTGCCCTCGAGACCTCCTGCCACTGGATTTTCCAATTTCCCTCCGCCTCCACGGCCCCCACCTCCGCCAATACCAAAGTCAACCTTTCCCACTCCACCCTCAGGTGCTCAAAAGTATTCAAACGTGCGATTTAGTCGACCAGAGACAACAACGTCGTGGGGCACCAGTGGAGGAGACGACACAAAGGCCAAGACCAATGACTACAAAGCCTGGGAGCAAATGAGACCACGACACGGGCAGGGCCCAATTCCTCCAGCAAGGGCAGTACCGCCAAAGCCCTCAACGTCATCAACTTTTCAGCCTGGACGTGAGCCTGCGGGTGCGACTTCAGCTGGAACAACGCCTCGGCGATCTGGATGGGATCGATGGCAGGATAGTCAAGCGGGCATGGCAGGCATGGGCAAGGGTAGCACGAATCGACCGTCGCCGAATCGACCAAGATTTGCGCCAGGTACTCCAGGAGGGGATGAGCCGCAAGCACAAGCGTCCGCGTATTTCAATGTGTCATCTAAAGGTGACCGTCCCACGAATTCAAGATCTCAAACCCACATGCCCCCGCCCCGAAGTCCAGTACCAACCGCGAAGAAGCCGGATCCTTTACAGGCTTTTAGAGAACATGTTGGAATCAATGGACCGTTTGGCAAAAAGAAGCCTCGAGCAGGTCCACAATTTCAAAAAGGGCATACGGAGGCATCCAATTTCAACCTTTCACCAAACTCCCTTCACAGGTCTGCAACCTCCGCGGCTCCAAGAAGTAGTAACAGCCGTACAAGGTTCTACGAGACTCAGGCCGCGAGTGGGATCGCCTCCCATGTGCGGGCTACCTCTGCAAGCTCGAACCACCAAAGCACTAGCCCGTCAGGCAAGAAGGATACCAGGATGCCGGGGATGTACACTGATTCCTCCTCATCAGCTTCATCCTCCGAGGACGACACGCAAGCTACGAAAACGCAAATACCACAAGTCAAGAAAAGGCAGCCTCCTGCCCCCACTGGTACACAAGCCCCCCATGGCACACAGCCGCTCCGTGGGTTCAATCTTTACGCGCAAGCAGGGGATGAAAAGATGGCGCCTCAGGCAAGCAACGGAGGAGGAGGCTACAGTAGTATTCGACGGCATTCGGCCGTCGATTTAGGTACGGACAAACCTCCAGAAGGCTTTCAGGAGCATCGTATGAAACGCGACGCCGAACTTCAACAGCAGTCTAAAGGCGAACCGCATACCCCTTCATCGCCCGCTTCTCATGGCCTACAACCACCCCTGGCGAGATCTTATAGCTGGCAGGAAAAGGCAGACCACCGAGCCAAGTGGGGTTCACCACCCAAGGATAAAGACTCTCGTCCTGGTACAAGCGAGCAGGCTGGAAACCCCCCTATGTATGAGTCTCAAGGGTATAACCCGTTTTCCTCTTCCCCATCATGTGGTCTCCACTCCCCAGCTACTCCTTTGGACAAATGGTCAGATCAGTGGCCCTTCATGTCCCCAAAGAGACCCAGAGCTGCTACAGCAGAACCTCCTCCTTATTGGGCTATCCCGTCCATTCTTCCTCCCCCAAAAGAGAGTAAGATTCGTAAAACGGCGCATACTTATGTTGCGTCACGTTTTGAAATATCGAAAGCTTCTCAGGCTGATCATGATTCTTTTGCCAATAGCTTCGAAATTCCAACCTACACCAGGAAAGCACCTCCAGGCGTCAGCCCACTCCGTACTCAAAGCTCAGACAGGATCGATACTAGATTCTCCCCTGATGATTGGCATGGTAGATTCTCCGAGGCGCCGTCACCTAATCGTATTTTCACTCCTCCACGCGAGAGATCGCCAACCAAGGACAGCAAACAGCAGGAAGCCTCAACGAATATGTTCAATATCCACGAAGATCCATCAACAATACCCCAAGCAACCGCACCACAACCTCCTCCACCGCCTCCACCTCCTCCAACTGGCCAAGACAGATATTACGAGGAACGTTGGGTCCCTCACTTGAATGACATCAAATTCGATATTCCGCAAGGGGACCAAGTACGCTCTCCAATCAGGGCAAATACGCGAAAACGCACCAGACCACGAGGTCCGAAACTCGCGACTGCCCAGCCGAGTGTCGAAGACGAAGATGATGAACCCACGGCCAGTAGTGCTGCTGGCGAGAGTCTGGAGGGCAGTAAAGCCAACAGCGACACCGATGCGATGGACATCGATGAGCCAACTCCTCCAAAACCTTATGAGCCTGAGAAAAGCGGCAGTACTGCCCTACCTAATGGCGTTACCCATAAGCATCGCCGAGCTCCAACGTTACCGCCACGGATGAATGGCTATGGACAGCCAGAGGCAGGCGTAGCTCAATTCAATCTTGGCGATCTCAAGAACGTAGCCCCGTTTGCTCCGAGTAACGAGGGCCTCGGGAACATGAATGATATGGTGACAAACCTTCCCTTCGAATCACGGCCTTCGCCCACCAAGCCAAGTACCGATGGACCTTTGCAACGCCTCAATCTTCCTCAACCACCGATATGCCCCGGGAATCCTCAAAGTCTAACCGGAAGCTCCTGCGAGCGTCACGGCCAGAGGATCCGTCACTACATGGCTGAATGGAACAAATTCAACACCAAGATGACCAGTATCCTAACCGCGAAAACAACCTCCCTTCACGACAGTTCGGGCTGCGACTGGTTCAACATCCACGACAGCGGCTACGACGACTACATGAAAGGACTTGTCGAGCTGCGACGGGCCAGGGTCCATTACGACACCGCCTGCGACCATCATGAGAAATCGATGCAAGACCTCGGCTTGCTGAGACAGGAAATGAAGAGGGGAAGAGGTGGCTTTCCGTGACGATTCATAGTTTTCCATGTTACAACGAATTCCACTTCTTACAACATATGTATGGGCTTGTTGTTTGATGATGAGCGAGCGAGGTGTTTTTCGGGATGGGGTTTTGTTAATTAACCACCTTTCTTACACGATACGACTATATAGCACAGGATCACAGTACTGTACTGTTTCACCTTTCTACTCCTGAGCCCAAGGACGGAAGTTTTTCTTTCACTTTATGTTGTACTATCACAGAGCAAGAACGATACCACAGATGTGCTGGCATAGATAGGGGCATGAGTTCAGCGTCCTACCATCTCGAAAGTATGAGGAAGGAGATGGGATCGATTGTCCATACAGGGCGTTTCATCGTCCATTATACACCAACCAGTTCTGATCTGGATCCGCACGTATGGGTTTTCCATGTTCGTGATCCGTCTTCTGGTGCCTAGGGGCAATGGCTTGATGGACCGGATGATATGAGGAGGGTTCGAGGAGTTGTGGTATGGTGGAGGTTCGTTGGAATCGATGAATCGATGAATGAATGAATGTTTTGTATGAATAGAATACCTAGGCCGGGATGCCTTCGCTGTCGCTGTCGCATTCTCCGCATTCTCCGCATTTGCGCACTTGCGCATTCGTCCGTAACGCTACTGGGAATGCGCAACGCTACTGGGAATGCGCAACGCTAATGGATTGCGGAACGCTAATACTGGATTGCGGAAGGCTACTGGATTGCGGAAGGCTACTGGATTGCGGAAGGCTACTGGATTGCGGAAGGCTAATGGATTGCGGAACGCTAATGGATTGCGGAACGCTAATGGGATTGCGCAACGCTAAGGGATTGCGTAACGCTAAGGGATTGCGTAACGCTAAGGGATTGCGGAACTGTCAGGAACAACGACGTGGATACGTGGATGTGATAAAAATAGCTATCTATGAAGAATGCGGACAGCATATGTGCGTGCCAAGCCTCAGTCAAGTGACCGGTCACGTGACCTCAGGTCAGACCGTGACAATTACCCACCAAAAGAAAAAATGACAGCGTCCCCGCTGTCCACGTAGCGACAGCATGTCCATCCTGACCAATCAGAGTCATAGCCCATATGCTTATAGTCCTCCTCAGCATGACCATGTAGATGTGGTTACTGTAGGCGATTTTTCTCGTGGAGGTCTTGGCGGATCCGGAACAATTATCATGGATTTCTGACAGGCGATATCCAGTCGATTGGCGATGTCTTTGAAGAATGTGCAGATCTGTAGCGCTATGCCTCTTGCGACTAGTGTAGGATCCGTTCGTCCGAAGAATTGAATGGAAGAATGAAATGCACTCGATGTGCTGTGGGAGCTATGCTGCTATGGAACAGCACGCTTGCTTGGTCCAACGGGGGGTGAGTCGATGGATATGATAGGTGAGAATGATAGCTTCTGATTGGCTGTAGCCTCATTCTTTGGCTTCATGGAATGGTGAGCACGGAGGTGTGAGTATTGGAGGCAAATGCTTCTGGACAGCGTCTGCAGTGGAAGGCTCGTTGCTTGGCTTGATGTTCCGCCTCTTTCTTAGCCTTTTCTGCCTGTTGACTGGCTTATAATTGAGCCTGCTTTTGAAGATCCTCATAAAACTTTTGTAGAACCTGTGCTTGGAAACGTGGATCCATGGCTAGCGGATTTGAAGGTAGAGGATGTGCTACACGGTAGCTAGGTATACACGGTACTGAGTGCATTTATCGTCGGCACGTTGGACTGAGTGGTCTGGCACCACAAGCTGAGTGCGTTTATCGTCGACACGTAGGACTGGTGCTTTGACAGCGAGCTGAGTGCAGTTATCGTCGGCACGGGGGACTGAGTGGTTGACACCACAAGCTGAGTATTGATGACAGGCCTAATGAAAGGATCGTCCTGGTAAAGAGAACCGGCTGTAGCTGATAGCTAGGGGATTCGCTCTTATAGGGGTTCTGCTGTTCTTGCAGCAACGGTCTCGTGTGTGGAGGCGTTGATGCAATAGTGAGCGGAAGCGACTAAGGCTGACTGACACCGTGTGTAGGTGTTGCTACTATTTGTCAGGAACAACGACGTGGATACGTGGATGTGATAAAAATGAATATGAATATGTGACCGGTCACGTAACCTCAGGTCAGACCGTGACAGGAACGCTAAGATGCGGAACGCTAATGGATTGCGGAATACTACTGAGAATGCGGAACTGCGTAACGCCAGGCAGAATACGTATGGCGGAGAGTGCGTAAGTGCGAAGAATGTAAATCCATAAAGGGAGAATGCGTAAATGCGTAAATGCGTAAAGTGCGGAGAATGCGTAACTGCGTAACGCTGATAAGAATGCGTAAGCCTCTAGCTCTCTGCAATCCCAGTAGCTCTCCGCAATCCCCTAGCGCTCCGCAGTCCCATTAGCTCTCCGCAATCCCAGAGAATGCGCAAATGCGCAAACGCAAGCGTACTCTTCCTTGCGCATTCCTACTAGTACTACGCATTGTCCGCTCCGCACTTTGTAGACATGTACACTTACGCATTCTCCGCACGCAGCTACGTACTCTCCGCTCCGCTCCGCTTAGTACTTTGCGCATTTGCGCATTCTTACTAGTGCTGCGGATAAGCGAGTGCGCAACGCTAATGGATTGCGCATAGCGAGTGCGCAACGCTAATGGGATTGCGGAACGCTAATGGGAATGCGGATAAGCGAGTGCGCAACGCTGATGGATTGCGGAACGCTACTGGATTGCGGACGCTACTGGATTGCGGAACGCTAATGGATTGCGGAGCGCTAATGGATTGCGGAACGCTAATGGATTGCGGACGCTACTGGATTGCGGAACGCTACTGGATTGCGGACGCTACTGGATTGCGGAACGCTACTGGATTGCGGACGCTACTGGATTGCGGAACGCTACTGGAATGCGGAACGCTACTGGATTGCGCATAGGCGAGTGCGTAACGCTAATTGAGATTGCGTAACGCTAACACTTTCCGCATTTTGCGCATTCTCCGTATTTCTCGAGGCAACGAGGGCCTTCATGCCTGATGCCTTGTTGTTTTGCTTCGGTAGCTGATGGACTTGGTTTGGTAGGATGGACTGGTGGCCGTTCGTTGTGGGGATGTGAACGTGGGGAGCGGAGGCTGTTAAGGACTGGTGCCGTGAGGCTGGTGCTACTGGAGCTGGTGGTTCTTGTCTATGCAATTATGGTGCTTGGTGACGTTAGAATAAGATCTGTAGTGTTGCTACCACATATTATGACTGTTTGCGCACCTTTCGCAGTCACCGCATTTTCCGCATTTGACGCAGTCTCCTACGCATTTTCCGCATTTGCGCACTTGCGCATTCTCCGCATTTTGCGTACTTGCGCATTCTGCGCAATCTCCGCATCTGCGGTAAAGTACTGAGAATGCGGAACGCTAATGAGAATGCGCAAATGCGTAACGCTAATGGATTGCGCAACGCTAATGAGAATGCGTAAATGCGTAACGCTAATGGATTGCGCAACGCTACTGAGAATGCGCAACGCTAATCAGAATGCGGAACGCTACTGAGAATGCGTAACGCTAGGAAGAATGCGTAGCACTAATGAGAATGCGTAACGCTAAGGGATTGCGGAGCGCTAGGAAGAATAAAGTCTGCAACTGCAACTGCAACTGCAGCTTACATGGATTACTTCGTACACGACTCCGCACGCATCTCAGTACTCCGCACTTAACCTCCCACTGTGTACTTGCTTCCGCATTCGTTTCGCACCCCACTTGTTTCCGCGGTTGTTTCTCCTCGTCCGTTGCGTAATGCTAAGGAGAGCGCTGGATTGCGTAACGCTAACGGATTGCGTAACGCTAACGGATTGCGTAACGCTAACGGATTGCGGAACGCTAATGGATTGCGGAGCGCTAACGGATTGCGCAACGCTAATGAGAATGCGCAAATGCGCAAACGGCGCACTCTTCCTTGCGCATTCCTATTAGTACAACGCATTCTCCGCTCCGCACTTTATAGACATTCATTTTTATTCCTGACTTTGAGGAATATGTTTCTCTTAGTGAAATGACTGTAGATGCCCTACATATCTTCCTAACGCCAATGGTCCCGTTCTTTTTACCGAATGGTAACTCAGACCAAAACTCTCGTACTCGGACAAGGTCTCGGGAAACCAAGTTCCGGCGACGGGGCAGGGAGTCTGGCTGTTCATGTGGGAGGTACCTAGATAATGAACCGCTGCCAGACCGCCTCTTCGAGAAGGACTAGATGGGATGTCAACAAGATGAAGGCAGCTGTCAAACCCGATAGTGCGGATTCCTTAGAGTATCACGACAACTGGCCGATGGGGGTTGCATGAGGCTATTGAACAGTCAATGCTTGGGGAGCCCTTGAAAGGTTCAAGAGGTGCGAGTCCGCCGATGGGAAGCAATGCCTGAATGATTGTTAGATGAATGGAGCGAGGTGTAGAGCGGTATTGGAGAACAGTACCAATTCGCTATCAAAAGCTCCAGGATGTGCCTCACGAGCGCGGCCCAAGACGCTGTGAAAGGGCGTACAGAATACCCATCCGCATCGTCCAAAACGAATACCCATACACAACCCTCACAATAAACCAATTTAATCACACCGCACTCCTCGACCTCCTCATCTTCTCCGTCGCCTCCTCGATCTTATTCTTCCGCCACCCACACTCGTCCGCGAACTCGCAAAAGCCGCATTTATACGCCTCTTCCAAACACACCCCTCGCGGTCCCCTCTCGCCCTTCCACCACCTCATCTCATCCTCCAGATACGCCCGCACCTTGCCATCATCGTACAGGAAAGTTTTCGCGCCCATGACGTCTCCGTCGCTGGCGTTGCGGTATTCGGCTCTGAGGACGGTACCGATGGAGTGGAGGCCGCGGGGCATGGTGTGTGCGAATTCGGCGATCATGAGGGTCCAGAGGGAGCGGAGGGAGTTGTGGGAGAGGAGGACGGTCATGCTGTCTTGACTTGAGGGGAAGTCGGAGGTGGTGGAAGAGGAGGAAGGGAGGTCGAAGGTTTGGTTCAGATTGCCGATTTGGGCTACGAATGTGTCGCTGAATTGGGCGTCGGGGTTGAGGGCGTAGCGATCGAAGAGGACGTCGGCGTTGACTTTATTGGTTGCGAGGTCGGAGAGGAAGCGGTGGTAGAGCATTAGTTGCATGAGGGTTGGACGGAAGGAGGCACCTTTTGGGATGGACTTGATGCCACGCGTCTTTACGTCCGTGATGTAGATCTTTGGCGACTTTTTCGAGGATTGGTTATTCTGAAAGATGTTATGGGTGCTGCTTTCGAGGGTGGAGGAGTTGCCGAGAAAGTCGGTGATGGTAGTTTGATCTGCTGGGAGTGCCTTGGCCGCTTTGTCTTTGTTTTCTTCGGCCTCTTCGAGCTCGGGATCTGGGCAGGTGTAGGATAGCTCGTCAATGACGCCGTTGACCACCAAGCCGTCCACTGTGCCCCATACTTCCAACTCACGCGTCATCCCCGTTTCGCGCAGGGTTTTGAGACCTTGAATGATATTCCATATTCGTAGACCCCAGGCGTCTTCCTTGGAGGTGATGTCCACTGCCACTGTCTGATGGACCTGGTCCTCGAGTATCTTATGTACCGCAGAACCCTGCCTCATCGCTGGTGTGCTCTTCTTTTTTCCATGCTTCGTGAGAACGTACCAATACTGTAGTTCACACCATGAAGGCGATATCAAGTCCGTGACGGATAGTACCTTCTTTGGCTTCGTCCGAAATCGTTCCAGTGGCGACCTCAGATCTGGCACCTGAGGCTTGGGGTCAATCGGAGCTTCGATTGACGCGCTACGTTCCTTCTCAGTACTTCTTGAGGCTCTCGAAACTACACGCTTGAATGTCAATCAGTACTGCTGGACCCATGGTTGCGTAGCGTACCTTGCGTGGCGATGTCCCGGTCTTCGTCACCGTCGTCCTGTATTGTGGCCCTCTCCTCCAATGTAATGGTCGGCACTGAATGGAGCTCATATCCCAGCACGCGGACCCTCGCGCCCCTGGGAGTCCTTTCATCTTCGATGTCTTTCAACAGCAGATCCGGGTCAGCGATTGGGTTGTCCGATTCAAGGGGCGCTTGCTGCAAGAGGCCTTTCAGTATTTCCTCCTCATCAGGCGTGAAGTCCGAGCCATAGTCGCTGAATCCATCCTGCAGTTCGGCGACATCTGCAGCCATACTGCAGAGTGCATGGCTGCGGTGAGTCGAGTAGGGCCAGCATGGAAAAGCGTCATTTTTGACATTCTACCTAGGTTCGACCTTTCCTAAGAAGGCTACGCATTGGATGCAGCAGATCCAATCATTTGACATGGCAAAGGAGGCTTGCAGAAAGTTATAGAGTACGATCTAAGCAGTCTCAAGTATACATCTTAGTGATAGCTTTAGTGCTTGTACGTAGCATGTAGACAGAGGTTCAAATAAGCACGCTGTTCCTTTTTCCCAGTATCGGGTCCCATTCCTAGGACCTACAATTGTCCATCCGCATATACTTAACCTTCCCACAGGCTTCAACCTCCAAGGGAACATTGGTCTGTTACCCTTAGTCCGTTTCTCAGTTTCCGCCGGGATGGATTGCGGTATGTAGCAGCGATACAACAATTATTGGTCCTTCTGAAGCGCAACGTTAGGAAGAATGCGTAGTACTAATGAGAATGCGGAGCGCTAAGGGATTGCGGAGAGCTAATGGGATTGCGCAACGCTAATGGATTGCGCAACGCTAATGGATTGCGCAACGCTAATGGATTGCGCAACGCTAATGGATTGCGGAGCGCTACCTACTGGGATTGCGGAACACTAATGGATTGCGGAACGCTAATGGATTGCGGAGCGCTACTGGGATTGCGGAACGCTAATGGATTGCGGAACGCTACTGGGATTGCGGAACGCTAATGGATTGCGGAACGCTAATGGATTGCGGAACGCTAATGGATTGCGGAACGCTACTGGGACTGGGATTACGGAACGCTACTGGGATTGCGTAACGCTAATGGATTGCGGAACGCTACTGGGATTGCGTAACGCTACTGGGAATACGCAAATCCGTAAATGAAAGGGCAGAATCTCATCTAATCGTAGGCTTAGATATTCCGGATTTGCCAGTCACGAATTTTCTCTTAGCCTCGCGGAACGATTGACCGACCAAAACCTCCTGTTGAAGCGACTTCGAGAACAGTTCAAGATGTTACGCTAGGATACCAGAAAGGCCGAAAGCCAGGCGCCGTGTGTGAAATAATGTCCACCAATGTCCAGTGTCCTCCACGACATTCAATGAAACAGATCGAGTAAGCGGCGTTCCAATATCGCTTTAGTACCGAACTCGGAGTGCTTCTAGGCTGTAGCGTGCTGGCAGGTAGCTGTTTATCTGATCTCTCTATCGGTATATTGCAAGCAACGGAACCCGCATGTGAAGGCTCGGCTGTCAAAGTAGAGGCAGCCTAGCACTTCTGTCTAGCAATCCATAGTGTGACGCGCCAATACCTGGTGGTCGAGAGGCAACTTGCGCGATCCACGGACAACTACGTTGCCAGGATAGTAGCCAATATCGCCCTTCTTATTTCGCATGGTAGGATTTTGTTGCTAGTCCCGTGTCGCGAGGCCCTTGTGAAGTACCTTCTTAGATACTAGTATAGTAATGGTCGGTATACCTTTGGAGTAGTTGCCATCGATCCGCGTCTGGGAGATGTGCATTGGACATCACATATAGTCCCTGTGTATTTCAATTCCACGTCCTAGGAAGGACCGCAACGACACAAGTTTTCTCACGTCCCAAGAAGCCGCTGGACTTTCCTGATCCTCTCCTCTGTTGCGGCTCGTTGATTGAGCCAGGAAAGGTACGACTGCCATCCTACAGCCACAACCCCTATATCGGTATTAGCGACATTCATGGATATCTACAAGATCGACTGACCTGCAAAGAGTGCTCTATACTGCGGCTGGATGTAGGTGAAATTGAACGCTGTCACCACTGGCCATAATTTGCAAGAAATGATAAAGCTGGTGGGCACTGTCCGCTCAATTCTTCTCCATGCATCGATAAGGCTGTCGCCAGATAGCACAGACTGCATGCCGAAGAAGTAGCTATTGAAAATGGGAGCGAAGACAATTTGATTGACCACAACCTTCGTAGCCAAAGATATTATTTTGGAAGGATAATTGAAGCACCGGCCGAGGTACATGAACCTGTAAATTTATTAGCAGCTTTGCAGTTACATGCAGAAAGTATGTTCCCTGCTCACCACGAGTAAGCGGGAATGGAGCAGATTCCCCCAATGGTCAAGTGTCTCAATGTCCTTGTTGGGTTGTATGCCTCTCCATCAATCTTCTGTGCTATTAAGTCCCCACACAGATATACTACGAGCGATGTTCCAATCTGTGTAGCCCATGGCCTTCTATTCTGAGTCCGGGCGTAGGCACCAAAAGCCTCGGACAGTGGGCCAAGGCGCTCCCAGAATGGTCGAGGAGAGCTTTCTCTCACAGTACTCAGAGATTTGCCAGAAATTTGGGTAAGTGTTGTTGATGACTTTTCAATGGATCTCTCCGGGCAGTTTGATTTCTGTCGTTTTGCTGATGATGGTAAACTATGCTGACGTTGGAGGGATCTTTTTATAACCAGCCGCGCTGAACAGGCAGGCAATATCGCCATTCCAGTCGACGCCAAGGTCACGAGCAGGTACGTAGAATGTTTGGGACACTTCCAGAAGTTTTGCGCATTGATAGTGAGCTTATATAGCTGGTTGTATCTGAATCCAAAAAGTCCCCATCTGCAAACAAACTTTAGCTGACCAGTACTTTAGCGTTGGCGGGCGGCTCGGGTAGGCTAGTGATTCCTCGGGCCGAGCCAGATATATTTCGGACAATTTTGACCGAGATCCCTATCAAAGTGTCCAAATTATTCGTGTGAGTACTGGACCAATATTGACATACTGCCAACACAGGCGTTGCAAGTGTTGGAGCATCAGTATCCCAGATACCTTGTGGCAGACGACAACATGTATATAGAGTCGAATTTGCAATGTGAAACAAACAGAGCACAAGCATAATCTTACATGACATTTGATGTTATGAACATTCTATTTTCTATCGTGGATCTTCAATTATCATTGAGAAGTCAGGCATTCCTGAACACGATATTTATCCTCAGCTGATAGCATCTACACTCCACTGTATCTGGCTATTGTGCCAATCGTCCGTACTCGTCTAAGCCGAGTGTCTCCCCAGCGACAGTACCACATACAGAGGTACATTGATTTGACAGTATTACAATCTAAAGCTCCTTACAGCAGGTCATTAGTACATCAATTAATGGATTGAAGCTGCTTTGAACACAGTCTCTTATTCGCAATCGGAAGTCAAAATTCTGATTACGCAATGCGTTATCGCCCTGGTATATGTAAGCTCGTCAACACTAGATTAATGATACTCACGAGGCCCTCGCCCAGTATAAGTCCACTCGCAAGCACAATCACAGGGGTATCCTCCCTTCCCCTGTGGATGCGCCAATACCAATTCAACAAGCCGCCAATGGTACGAGCAAGTGTGAATGAAGGGACATTGAACATCCCTACCGCCACTGCGATACCCCCCGGCACCCAAGCCTGCCACCATGTCCCCTGTCCCCTTACCCTCGCTGCCGTCAAGAAAGCAAAGATGAACGCGGCAGCAAGAGCCCACTGCGATGCCATATCCGGCAGGCCTTGCCCAGTAACGAGTCGCGCCGTGGATATCCAGACATAGGCTGTCGGGACTTGGAACATCTCTCCGGGCACTACATAGACGTTCGTGTAAAGTTTATACACACCAGCACTCACAATAGCACCGACGAAACTGCCTATCATCTGTCCCCAGAACTGCGCGCGTGGGGCGGCACCCAGCAAGTGACCGGTTTTTAGATCTTGCATCATGTCGCCCGCCTGCAGTGCTCCAGACTCGGAAATCGCCCCGGCGAGAAGGTTGATGGTAATTGCATTTGGATTACTGGAGGATATTACAAGAGCGAAGAAAAGTTGAGTCAGCTTGCTGATGCCAGACACTGGGTTCAGATCTGTTTCACCCAGAGCCCGCACGCCCATGATGGAAAGTAGCAGCGCCATGAGGATAGCGAGGATGATGGCACCGAAGGGTATCGGAGGAAAGACATAACGGATGGCGAGGACGCAGATGATGATGCTAAGGGTGAAGAGGATAGTGACTGTTTTGTTAGAAACGAGATGGTGAGGGGGCGCATCTGGTTCGGCGGCTTCGGAGAGGTCTTGGTCATTGGGGCGAGGTGCATGACTGTTGGATGACATGAGCGCTGTATAGTCGCCCTTTGTAAGACGGTCGAAGTGAAAGATAGATAAAACACTATCCTTTTGCCAGCGTTCGCGGGCTCGATGATAGTAAGATGGTCCATAGAATATTAGAGGGCGAAGTAAAAGCCAGCCTAGACTGACGACTGAGTCTGCCAGCATGATCGCTAGGCTGACCCACATGATCCAGCCTCTACTGCCTGTCGTCCAATCATCTACGGATCCGGGCGCCCAGCCTTTACGTTTGGCTAATGGCGAGAGAATGCCCCAGCCTACTATGGCACCGAGCAGCATATGGAGGGTTGTTGCTGGGCCCATGATAATCCCTTGGCCAACGTACGCTGGCGAAGGGTTGAGGGTCCACAGCCAATTTTTCGCTAGGGATAAGCCGAAGATGGGGAGACCACGTAGATCGGGGATGAAATGAGATGCAAGTGTCTGGGTATATTAGTAAAATACCTATTGCTAGATCGACTCATGGATTCGTAACCTACATAGACAGCAGATAATCCAAAAGCTATGACTAGCAACCTGATCTTTGCCTTCCAATCGTCCCTGTGATCCTCTTCGGCAGAGCTTTGGATTGTACTGTAATCGATTGGTCCAGCCTGCGTGTTACCCTCTCCCTGGCCAACGAGTCTCCCGTCCATGCTTGAAGAGCGCCTGATATCTTGACTTCGCTGCCTAAAAATCTCCAATCCACTGTCCGGCTTCTTCTTTCCGTCCTCATCTGTATCCCCGTGCAACACTCCAATCATCAATGCTGTAGCCATCCCAGACGGGAACCTGAGCTTCTCCCTAATGATCACCTCTCCTCTCAATGGCACTGCGAACACAACCCCAAAGAAGCAAATCCCTAAAGACCAAACAATCAATTTCCATGTACTCAGTACGAACGGGCCATTCTCCTCTGGCAGCAACAGGAACTCCAGAGCTGGCATCACACCCACGAACCCACAGCCTAACGGCATTGTTCCCAAAGCTCCAGCAACGGTTTGGACAAGAACATTTTCGACAGGCGTGAATGGGTAGTTAATGCACCGTGCGATAGTCTTAAAGAAGCCGAACCCAATCAGAGCGGCAGGCATGGTCATACCGCTTACCCAGCCCGTTTGAAGACCAAAGTACATGTTGGAGAAGCAGATTATGACACCAATAGCGAGACCCACAAGAACGCCACGAATGGTGAAGTTCTGACCCTGTTCCGCTTGCTCAGCCAAGAAGTCCTGGGCGTCATCGCGCTGAAGAGGGAAGACATCCGGGCCCAAGTCATTGATGTTACTGTCGATATCTGGGTCTATTTCCTCCTCTTCCTCTTGATGGTCGCCAACATTGTCGCCAGACTCTGCGCTGTGGGTTGGCAGGGAAGAGCTGCTATTGTGAGCCATAGCGCGCTCTCGTCGCTCAACAGCCGGGGGTAAGGTTGAGAGCTCGACATCTGTCTGCTGGCAGTCTCCATGGGACATCGGGCTGGCGCCATTGAGCCATGTGAATGATTAAGTTGACCATGCGTGTGATATGTATGCGGAAGCGGACACTAGGAGGCTAGCTCGAAAAGTGTAAAAGCAAGCCATAGGCCTAAGATCTCGCTGGTATGGTGGAAGCTCGCTGAATTGAAAGGTGATCCACAGTAAAGGCTGTCAATAAGTGCCGACGCCTTTGCCAGGATCGAATTTCGAGATGCTACCTATTTACAAGTCTGACTCCCAGCCTACCTAGATTTGTGCTACATGCAGAGGGTATCTAACACAATATCAACGCATCGACCATGACTGCGTCCTCTGCTCGCCAATGTCATCAAACTTCCATTGCAAATTGATATCCAGTGCTCGATTATCTTCTTGCCTCTTCTTGTAGCCAATGGTACCTTCAATGGTCTGACCTTTCTTGAGCGCTTTCGGCTCCTTCCCACGGTAATCTATCAATAAGACACCTTGCTGCCAGTGAGTCCTCTTCCCATGAGGGCCCGTTGTGAACGCAATGGCCTCTCCACCTTCACGTTTGTAGTCTTCAGCTTTGACTTCTGTTGAAAGCTGTCCATCCGGTGTCGTCAAGAAGAAGGTATCGAACCATATCACAAACCCATCTAACGCGTCAATGTCGTTCGTCAATTGAAACGCAAACGGTTGGTTCAAAAAGGTCAATTCTTGAGTTGTGGTTTCTTTCAAGTTCAACCTCAAGAACGGTGCCGAGTCTGCTGGCGTCGAGAAATCCTGCACCTCGCGTATCATCACGTCGTTGTAGATATCTTTATGCATACTTATCATATCAAAACCATAGACATTCTTCCAATGGTGGATATGGTCATCAATATATTCCGTGTCGGTCAAGGGTGCTATGCGTAGTGTACAGTGAGACGGAACCATCAGACCCTCTCCTTTGAGATAATGATCGCGAGCCCACAGGACGGAGTCAAGCATTGCTTCGTAGAGGAGGCAGTAACCCATCCATTCGGAGACAATAACGTCAACGTCTTTCACTGGAAGGACAACTTCTTCTATTTTGCCTCGCAGGCAGCTGTAAGCCCCGTAAGCCCAAGCTGGAGTCAAAAAGTGCACATTGGGTTATACATTACTGTCTCTCCCATTCCGTTCCTGTAGACGTTCTCCCGCGCAAAATTGATAATATCAGAATTGTCCACTGCTATCACTTTGGCTGCTCCGGCTCGAGCACAGAACATAGATAATATGCCAGTCCCACATCCAACATCCAGAACAATCTTACCTTGGAAGAGGTGCTTGTTCTCATAGATGAAATCCCGATACGCGTCCGTTCGGACAGTGTCTTTCAACATAGTCTCGTGTATTTCTAGATTCGTCAGATTTGTGATGTCTCGTAGTTCTTTCCACACCTACCGTGACCAGAGTAGGAGGCGAAGTACGATGAATCGGTGTTTCCGCATGTTGCGGCATTCTCGATTGTTTCATTGCCTGCATCCAAAATCCCGTTCTGGCTACCATCTAGTGATGCATCCGAAGTGCCGAGAAGTCCATATTGTAGTTTCAGAGCCTGTAGCTCTTGCTTCCGAGCTTCTATTTCCTGCTGAGCGTACCTCAGTTTCTCCTCTAAGTATGTGACTCGATCCGTCTCTTGGCCGCTCGGTTGCGACATAGCATTCTCCGCCCCAGATGACCCATTGCCATCTTTTTCAAAATCTTCTCCAATCATGTCATGCAGGCTGTAGAGGAGGGGATCATCCTCGAGTACTGGCTGCAAGAAGTGGTCGTCTTGGAAGGCAACCTTGTTTGTCAAATCTGGTAGCCCGTGTCCCTCTGCAACCTTTGCACGGATGTAGTTTATCAACTTTATCATATCCATAAAACCCAGGTCTGCCCCAACTCTCATCAGCACTGCCGTCACAATGCGAAGAAACCGCCAGTGAGCTTACCCACCTAAGGTCTTCTGGACTTTGACAAGGTCAAAGCTATGCTGGGTTTTGCCGTGTTCCAAGACTGACGACACCTTGTCAAAATCCAGGGAACACAACAGACAGCGAACTTTCACAGTTTCTGTGTCAGGCTCAAGGTCTTCCCACCCCTCATCCTCGGCCAAGTCAAGGATATCACCATCCTCTGAGCTGCTTGCAGATGGGTTCGTTCTGCAAGCGACTTCCAATGCTACCATCTTGAATGCACCTCTGATGCGCAAACGGTGACAGTGACTGCTGGGGTAATAAGCCGGTCCATTGGAGTAATGTACCTAATTCCCTGAGAGTATTTTGAGTGTGGGAGAACTTCATGCGCGTAGGCGTTCAGACTTGCAGTAGTGCCGGTTCGGCCCGAATACCCTGTCGATGATTGTCAACAGCCGAGGGGAGCGGTACTTTGCACAGGAGACACACATAATTGTATTTTCTAGCACCTAACAATCACCTTTTCCCTCATCATCCTGGTGCACATCTCGTTCCTGAGTTTCTTCAGGGTATGTAAGTTAAGGACAGGACGAAATTCTATCTCGTTTAGAGAGGAGAACATCTACTAGAGATATGTTTATGGAAGAGCTTAGTGGAAGTCCTCCACCTTTGATTCGACGAGCTCTCGGAACTAGACCTTGTCTCGTTGCATGAATCTGTGAACCAAGTCATACTGAACGTCACGCGGCGCCGTGGTCCTCATGCCCCGAGCCTGAGACTGCGTTGCTATCGAAGCTTCATTGTTCTAGTCCAACTCTCGCTGCGTGGCATCCGGAGATGGCTTTCTTCTTCCGCAACAGGCCAAGAACGGACTTGGTTAAGCCTGCCAACGACCTTCTTATCAGGCTATGGGAACCCCCAAGGTTGCAGAAGGTGGGCTTTCCTAGCAGATGTCCAAGGAAATGTGGGCTGACAGATGACTCAAGACTGAGGAAGAATTGGCAAAGCTACTTACAACGATTAAGTTGATGCTGACGGGTACACAAGGTCTGCCACTTTCACCGTGTTATCGATAGATGTTTGTATTGAAATAAGGCACCAGAAAGCCCTAGCAATCCGGAAGTGGTTGCCGAGCTTATCGAACACATGAAAAAAGAAGACTTCCTCTTGAATCTTGCAACTAGCATCCATCTCTTGCCATTCGAAGCTCGCAAGGATAGCCAAACGATCTTCTCTTACGTTCTACGTTTTAGACCTCCTAACAGCATAGCTGAAGATGCCCCTGCTCTAGCCTATGTGATTGACGAGAGACCCGAGATCATCGCTACGCTATGTCGAGGTTACGCGAACAAGGATAGCTCAATGCCGTGTGGGGTGGTGCTCAGAGAGATACTTAAGCATGAGCCTGTTACGGCACTCATGTTACACGACCAATCGGCCGCTAATGAGCCAAGTCCCAGGTACTGCGATCTTGATACGCAAGTCCCTCAGTCAGGTCACGGAGTCTTTTGGGAGTTTTTTGATTACATTGACAAGAGTGTCTTCGAGGTCAGCGCAGACGCTTTCAATACCTTCCGGGTAGGTTTCCAAACTTTAGAAGGTTGCTCTATCGCTAAGAGTAGCATTCAGGAAATTCTGGTGAAACACAAACCTCTCGTGGCTCAATGGCTCATAATCAATTTCGATCTCTTTTTCCAACGATACAACTCTATTCTCATCGAGTCAAAATCGTATCTCGTAAAGAGACAGTCGATCAAGTTACTGGGAGAAATCCTACTAGACCGAGCTAATTATAATGTCATGACCGAGTTCGTTTCCCGAGGCGAGCATTTGAAGCTGTGCATGAATCAATTGCGAGACGATAGAAAGATGATACAGTATGAAGGTTTCCATGTTTTCAAAGTATGTTACCTCTAACAAGCAGGGTTTGGAATCTTGCTGATCGAAAGCTAGGTTTTCGTTGCAAATCCGAATAAGTCCGACGAGGTCAAAAAAATCCTGATACGAAATCGAGACCGCCTACTCAAGTTTCTCCCATCGTTCCTTGAGGAGCGGGCTCCTGATGATGAGCAATTCTCGGACGAGAAAGCCTTCATCATCCACTCGATCGAATTGCTTCCCTCAACAACGTGAAATTCCGAGTTGAAACCAGTAGCCATGGATATTACCCGGATATTTGACGCCGACAATCACTTCTACTTTCACCATGGAGAGAAGAGTATACTCTCCATTTTTAAACTTTGAGTACCTGTCGTATCTGCAACAGTCACAGAATTCGACAATTCGCATCGCCGACTGTGGTGAATGGATTGGAATATTGAGGCCTCCTCATGGCGTCAAGCAGATGCTTCGTAATGATATGAGAAGCCCTATTGCATATACACTCACGACAAAGCGAAGCATATAGCAACGTCAATATCAACAATCAAAATATTGATGACCACAAACTGCCAACCGTACACAGACTATCAGTTTGAAACGCCGTCACATCTCATAAAGTGCCTCCCGAACATGCAAATTGTGATCCCACCCATATCTCATAAGCTATCCACCATATCCACATTCATCCCTACCTCACTACAGTCCAAACTTCCCCTTCCTAATCCTCGGCAACAGTCCCACCAGCACTAGCACACTCGCCACAATAACAGCCCAAAGCTGAATATGCAACGTCATCTTATTAAACCCCGTCTGCGTCGCCGCTGCCACCGTGCAAAAGCTCAACACGAGCAACACATACCCACTCATCCGATGATACTTGTAGATACTCTTCGCATTATCCACACTCCCATACACCTTCGGGAAGTAATACTGCGTGATCCCCACCACCGCCTGCACCGCAAACACGATGTATGTAATCAACCCCAGGATCGCGTGCGGAGACTCGAAATGCGAGCCGTGGCCGATTTTGTTGTATTCGATGACGATGAGGCCGGCGAGGAGGGCGAGGACGGAGGTGCCGTTGAGGACGGAGTGGATGTTTGTGCCGGAGCGTTTTTGCGCCGGGGAGTGGGTGGGTTGGAGGATTAGGATGGCTTGGGTTGTGAGGAGGATGCCGGCGCTGTTGAGGAGGGGGTGGGCGGAGAAGAGGATGACAGGGTGGATGAGGACGGAGGCCCAGACTGTGGCTGTGAGCTGGGATGGGGTTTAGTAGGTGGTGTGAGTTCCTTCTTGGGGGAACTCTGATGTGTGGAGGAGGGGGACGAACGATCCAGATGCCGGCTTGGGCGATGATAGCTGTGCCTGTAGCAACGTTTGTCAGTCATGGATCCACATCTACAGATTGGGCAGCGAAGAAGAGGAAGAGATACCGAGGACAAAGTTCCATCCTATGGGGTTCCCATCTTGCTGGCTTGCGTCCCCGGCTCTGCCGAGCAAAGGCTCATCTTCAGCTGCGCCCTGCGTTGCGGGATTCTCCTGTGGTATGCCTGTTGCTGATGCCATGGCGGTAACCAGAGAGTTGAGGTCTTTCGCCTTCAGTTGGGGTGGAGTGCGGAGGGAGAGGATTACTAAGATAGAGAGCGCTTTGCGGGGTTGGGGGATCGATGATACATTGATATTGACAGAGAGGAACTAGGTCTACCCTATATTAGGTTAAGCTTTGTAGAGTATTCGACTGATACCCTTCCTGGATGCATCTATTGGATATCTGAAATCAGGATGATGTTATTGATTATGTGTTTGGACGAACTCGTACATTACAATATGTCTGAGTGTAGTCTAAAAGCGGAAGTCTCTATAGACATTGTTCACACGCTCAAATGCTTGCTCATAGCCCCAAAAAAGCCTTGTGTCCATCGGCAGGCCAGCTACTGCTGATGCACTTCCTGTATGCTTTACAACGTTGCCTGATCGAAGCTAAACTCTCCGCCCACGTCCTCGACATCTGCACCACCAGCGTCATCCATCGCAGAGGTCCCTTCATCCATTACGGTTCCAGTGGACTCTTGGACGCCATCCTTGTCGGCCCAACTTCTTACTTTCCAACCACTTGCTTCGTTTGCATCTTTGACGTACTCAACGGTAGGAAAGTAATGCTCGTTTTTCTTCATTGTGGCAACCCATGGCACGTTATCAAACGTGCATACCTTTAACCTGAAATAAGTATTGTTTGGTATAGAATTCACAACGGTCAAGAATTCAGAGAGTGTAGGAGTTGGCGTGTCGTTGACAGCAGTGATAAAGTTAGTAGGAGCGAGACCGTATTGGTTTGAAGGCGAACCTCGCGAACGCGCCGCGACATAGACCTCACTGTGCAGCTTACTGACCTGTTGCCTTACAGCGTGATGCGGACGATGCAGTACAGCACCGCAGAAGACCACAGCGCGGTCGGTCTCGAGATCTTCCGTGGGAATAGTTGGCACCTTGAGGATCATCTCTTTGCCTTCTCGCACTATCAGGGCGTCAAGATACTCATTGTCGTACATTATATCAAGCTCAGAAATTCGCGTGATTAATTGACCATTGAGTGTAAGTATTATATCGCCCTCCTTTAGCGACTGAGAGTCCTTGCCTGAAGGAGGTGTACAGTCGATCTTGCGCACCATGAACAGTTGATGACGGGTAGGGTTTGATTCGGCAACCTTCGAGATCCAATGCTCGGAGACACCCATGATGCGAACTTGTGACATTAATATTGTATTTGTTTCAACATTGAGAATGCGGAGGCTGGGATAGACATCCTTCTGAATCTGGTCGAGCACAGGCAATAGTGTTGGCGTGGCAAGACCCAGATGGTATTCGACGTCTTTGGACGTATGAGCCGTACGCTCGCCCAGATAACTCAACCAGAGAGCTTCGACAGTACCATCTTCAGCCACGAGGACACCGCTTGCGCATTGACCACTAAGACTCGAGTCGACAGTGATAGCGTCAAGGTTGATGGCTCGATAACGAGGCGCAGATAGATTCTGTGGGATCGCCACTGTAGTAATATCCGTTACAGTAGTTGGCGTCATCGCGACGCGAAGATTTTGATTCCAGCCGAAGAATATGGTCGATGCGCCTTGTTTGATGGCCTCTGTCGCAAGCTTCGCACTTTTCACCGGTGCATCGACCAACGACGGATCGTACTGTATTATTGCGTAATTTGCCAGAGGATGCAGGAAGCGGATTTTGGCGTCAACAATGATAGAGTCAGCCACAGTGACAGCGAGATCGCAGAGATTGTACGGAACAAAAGCTCTGGAGATAATCACTAGGCCTTTCTCCGCATTGATGACCAACCCAAAGCCAACCTTGCACGTCCGTGGGAAGCCATCGAGCTTCAAGGGCATTGTGCAAGATACACGAACAAAGCTTCGGACTATGTCCGCCGCAGCGGGATGCGCAACAGCATCAAGCTTGACGAAGTCTGCTTTACGTTTCTGCGGAGGCGCAGCTGGTAAGGGCTGTCCGATGTCGCTAAAGTCCCAGACTCCTGTATCGTCGTTACGGATTGCCATCCTCATTGTTTTTGACCAATGTCGGTCAATAAAAATGATAGTGGTGTTGAGGGTATGAAGGTTTGTCAAGTGTTTGTGAGTGACAACCACACGCGCTCTATCTGGAATGGTCTTCATGACCTCAATGAAAGCGTCCAAATTCGGGGTCTTTTTCTTATCGACAGATTCGATAAGCCAACCTGACTCAATGCCATCAAATCTGAAAGATCCTGCAGCTTCACAGACGTAGACTCCTTTCACAGGTACGGCGTATAGGCGAGCCTGTTGATAGGACAAATCATGAAAGGTTGCTCCTGCGACTGTGACAAATCGATCAGGTGTGATCATATGCAGGTTACCAACTTCCACATCAACTTCGATATCTTGACCTCCCCTCTGAACGAGGATCTTAATCGTCTTACCAACGCTTGAGTCCAGTATTTCATCTAAGCGGACAAATTGTGTCAATATTTCGCCATTAACTTTGACCAGCACGTCACCCTCCTCGAGTTTTCCATCCGCAGGTCCTTGAGGTAGTACAATATCTGCAACGAGGAGGCCAGTCTCCTTTGGAAACCCCTTCCTTATAGCTGCTTCATGGTCCGCAGTGAGACCCAAGCGCCGGCACTCATCAAATGGTTTGATGAGCCATTGAGTCTGCACAGTCCCTCGATATATGGGAATTCCTCTACGTATGCAATTCAATGCTCGTGATGGTCGATCCAAAGGAAGAAAGTAATCTGTCGCAGCACCGTCAGCTCTGCCTCCAGCCTGCAAAGCTACAGCGTATCCGTCAACGTTGACGACTGGACTTCCGGAGCTTCCTCCACTAGCAGCCGCTGCGGCCTGAATGTAATTTGTATTGAAGTCACTGTAACCCTCGCCGTAGTCTGGTGCATTTCGGTCGAGTCTGCTAATGACACCGGACAGGATACTGAGTTTCTCTCCTGCATCATTACCAACGACCCTGATTTCTGATCCGACCTTGGCAAGATCTGGACGTAGCACAAGCTCCGAGACTTGCATGTACCTGATTTTGGAGGGATCGAAACGGAGGATACCGAAGTCATGGACAGGGTCTCGATAGACAGGGTAGACATCACACTACACCTCGTATTAGCTTCGTATATAGAAGAAGGATTCGTTAACTTGCCTCTTCATGATTGTCAAATATGCAATAGCCCCAGAACGGTCCAGACCCGACGACATGACGATTCGTCAGAATGTAGCCCTTCGCTGCGTCCACGACAAACCCAGTCGCTTCACTTGATGATGCTGAATCTGTGTCAAAGGAGCAGGTCTGACAGAAGTGTATGGAGACGACATTTTTTACGACTTGCTCGATTGTAGCCTGCCATTCGGCATTCTCGCCAGTCGCTGTCATTGGTTCCACCATGGCGTCGGCAATACTATCGCTACCGTACATGTACTGGCTGTCTATGGAATGATCACTGTTGGTAGTGTCGGCTCGGGCAGGTTTGAGTTGTTTTGATGGTCGATCAAGCGTCTCAACCGGGCCTCCCTTGCGCTTCTGTGGAACGTGGCCGTTGGGCTCCATCCTTGCGTAACCCGAGGAATCTCTAACGATCTCTAGCGGCAATGGCAAGTGGCGACCCAAGATCCGCAAACAGGGGGAAGAATGAAGGTGCGAGGCCGCGAAATTACCAAAGGAACGAGTGGAATATACGTGCTGAAGCCTTGTTGGGAGTACTCGCACAGGCAGCCTGGTCAACACTTCCTTATTGACACCGAATACGCCCCGAACCCAAGTGACTTTATGCATCCAATACACAACTCAGTAGCTGTTGCGGTAGACATACACCTCTAAAGATCTTTTTCTCAATATGGCAGTGACCACCAAGAGCGCGCTTATCGAGTCTGGAAGAGGAGCGGATGGCTGCACGCTAGTAAACTCCACGAGACAAGGATATTTTTCGTTCTCCAGCAATGTACTTCAGCTTCCAATTGTGTAACAATCTTAGCTGGCAGACTTGCACTTCGATAACCTAGAGCTGACCAGCGATAGAATACTTTGTTTCGACTGATGCGCTCCCTCGGTTGTCACCCTGGGCTCTCCCGGTCATGCCATATTGGCGTGACGCAACTTACTCCTACTTCATGCTCTCCATATATTTCGGAACGCCTTCTGATCACTTAAATGGCCCAAGTGGTCGATTGACAGCAGTGAACCCAACGAAGCATGTTCGATCTGTAACATCTCAACACTAAAGAAAAAGTTGGGGATGAGCTGATTCTATTGAAGTGCTAGATCTCGACATCGGAGCAAGACTGTGTTGCAAAGACAGTATGAACGTGTCGACAGATTTGTACCTCCCACGTGTAGTGTCTCTCTTGCGAATCCTCCTCTTTACGCTTCAGCATGACCCGGATTTTGTTCTCTAGGTATATGAATCTGCTCATATGACCTCTTCACGCTTGGAGATGCCAGATCTAGGGAACTTATCCTGCAATCTTTAAAGTCCACGTCTCTTACAATCCTCAAGCCATGTCTACTCCCTGTATCGTGGTAGCATACCACATCTTCCGCATGGGTACGCTGGAACATCCATGAGGCAAGTATGCCCATTATACCTGCATCGGAGTCCTGAACACCGCCAATGGCGGAATTCTTCAACTTCCACTACCAATTCTCAATATCGAAACTTATCGTTGACAAACATGAAAAGCAACAGGGCCCGAATCTATAAGAATGCAATCCCCGGAGATCTGCGCTTTTGCGTCAAAGGCCATCTGGAAGACACTGATCGTATCGCGCCATCAGGCACTTCTGTCGGTCAAGAGGAAGCAGGGAGTCTTGATGTCGTAGGTGAGGCTTATGTGCAAGCATCCTTGAGAGGGAGGTGGTGCAGAAGGCTAAAGAGCACAGTGGGTATGCAGGCATGGCGAGGAAGGTTGAAAGGCGCAAAGCGGTGGCTTGAAGCTCTCCACCACAACGAAACGCCAAGAAGACAGAAATCTGCCCCGACCTCCCCCCCCATCGGGCTTCGGGTGAGCGCCGCCTTAAAGTCGCGCGACCTGGGTGATCGTCGCGCAACCCTGGGTGATGCTGGGTGGCTGCGCCCCTATTGGGGGTGAGCTGCTGCCTGATTCCCCACTTGTGTATCTTTAAACGTTTCTCGTGGTCTAGCGAAGGTAGGTTTTTAAAATTTGTTAGGAGTGGCCGTCATCTAAATGTCTGAGTATCACAACTTTTCAAAGAATCTCCACATCTTATTCAAGGCCGACTGCCTGGGTCTGTGAATTGAAGCCGACTTTCGAGCTGAGAGGGTAGTGACTCCTTCCTTCTTGCCCCAACGTCCATATCTCCTGACTTGTTCTCTGATAGGTTGACGGTAGGAAGGTAAAGGAATTTAGATCGTGAAGGGTGGAGCGTCATATTAGGAGGGGGTCAGAGATAATCACTAGCCTTCTTCAATGCACGGAAAGCTCACAGAGACAGGGAAGCGGGGATATCAGTGAATATCTTTTTTTCTGCAGAGTATTTTTGACATACGGCTAGTACATGAGCGCAGATGAAATCTTGAAATGTAGAGCACACCGTGCTAGGAAACCAACTTTGCATAAAGAGGAGGAATACCTCACTCCTCTAGTACATCCGAGTCAAGGAAATCCGTTGTCTTCTCCCTGTCCGACGGTACGTGGCTTGGTTAAGACCAACAGCGGTCTAGAAAACCCAAGTGCTCCCCCCACCTCCCCCCCAACCGGCCCGCTCAATCCTGTTCCGACCAAACCCTCTGATTTCGATTTCGACCAAGGGACACGAATATGTCCGTTGACATTCACGTCGTTGTATCGAATACCGTCACCGTCGTGGCCGGGAACATCGTAAACGTGCTCCTCTCCGAGAACTTGGCCTCATCCGGCGCCAACTTCTCGAGGTACTCCGGGTCCTGAAACACCTCTCGAATCTTATCCTCCGACGCGGCTTCCAGGACGACTATGCCGTCATAATCCGTGACCGCGTGACCCGCGTCTTTCCATGACTGCGCGGATTCTTTGTCGACGTGGACCTATGGTGGGGGTAGGATAGCTTGTTAGTTACGACTTATGGTGTCTAGAGTACGAAGAAGGAGGAGTGGTCGCGGTACCTGCTCGTATTTGAGGATGTTCTTCTTGAATATTGGGAGTGAGTCGCAAACTTTGGGGTGGGACTCGCGCCAGTATTTGTCAAAGTCTTCGAAACTCATGCCTTTTTTCCGGTGGAAGAGGATCATGAGGCGGACGCGGTGGTTGGCAGGCATCTTTGACTGGGTGCGAAGTAGAGCGTACCGAATCCAGAGTTCCGAATTCCTGGAGATCAGGTTGGCGAAGATTGAAGGAGTTTAAAACTGGCTCAGCAACCTTCGTTGCTCACAATGACATCATGACTTGTGCGATCGCTGATCCGCGATTGGCGATGAGGCAGCTCTGCAAGGCTACTGTTGCCTGGCAGAGACTCACTGCGGCACAAGCAAGCCCTGATCTCTGTGATTGCGTCTCATGTCACTGATTGGGTCCGGTCAATGATCGTTGCGGCGAAGTGACAGGGGCCTCGAGCTAGCGATCTCCTCCGAAAGAGGGGGACCCATCGCAGCAAATTGCCCAATGTGACATCGACACAAGGCTGACAGTTTAACACCATAAATCCGCTCCGAAGTAAGCAGCGCTTCCCTCCCAAAAAGCACACAACCCTTACACCTGCAGACCTCCACCCCCCAAATGCAGCGCCTTCGGCACGACGTCTGCAGCGCCCGCGGTCTCAATATCCCTCTCCCAAGGATTACGCTCCTCTTCCTTACGGTGAAATTGCTGGAATTCAGAATCATTCATGTTGCCCCCTTTGCTCATAGAAGCCAACTTCTTCCATTTGCGAAGCCGGTGTTCCTCGCTATCGTAAGGCGGTTGGGCAGTCACATGGCGATATAGGCGTGGCAGCACGAACAGGCAGCTGACCATGAGCCCTGTGGCGAGCTCGGTGACGCCAAAACAACATGCTTGCATCTTTACGTACGAAAAGTCCTCATTTTTGAGCAACAGGACCGCCCAGATCAAGCGGAAAATGGAGAAGACGATTGCCCTATGCAGCTCCGTTAGTAGAAGTCTCAATTCTCGGAATTTCTTTGGGTAATGCTCACACGCCTCCGGTTGCAAAAACGGCCATCGTGCCAAGTCTTCGGCCTCTGGACATATGCAAATGCCAAATCTTCCACAAAGGAGCTGAATACATCGCAATGTCCGAACATACATTGAACACGCCCGAGATGATGTAAAGATCAAAGATTTTTAGGCACGAGCCGGGACTCTTAGGTTGCCATATCTTCATGCGAGGATGACATTCAACGATCGGAATGATGAAGTAGATTGTGTAGAAGATTGTGTTGAGGACGTTCAGGCCTTGCAGGGCCCAATAGAAGGGATCTCGCTTCGTTGGGCAGAAGATTCGTATGACGAGGAGGATGATTGAAATCTTGGTGAAGCCGACTGCTGGGCTGTACATCAAGTCGGAGAAGTTGTAGTAAAAGTACTGCTGCGCCATGTCTTGGGTGGTGAGATTCCATTGATGCGCTCCTGCCTTCGCGTCGACGACCTTAAAGATCAGGGCAACGAAAGCCGCATAGAAAAGGAAGCCGAGGACGCATGTGTAGTCCTCCCACCTAAGTTTCTTAACGACAACGATCTTGGTGTAGAGCCGCAGAGCAAGGAGAATGCTTGCGGCGACAAGTCCTAAAGAGGACGTCACTATCCAGTAAGGTCGAACAGTAAAGGGATCTTGAAAGTCAGGAACAACGCCTGGAGGTGGCTTCAAAGCTACATCGGACGGGCTGATGATGGCGTAGGTCTGAGACATGGCAGCCACATGAGATTAACAGCTCTTAATGATTTTGGTCGAGAACTCGAAAAGCCTGAGAGAGGTCTAAGGTCTGCCTCAGAGAGGTGGGGAATGAACATTGATTTTAAAGCGAGGCGAAATGGTCATTGAGCAGCCGCTCCCCAGAGTCAGAGAAGCTGCGCACTGCCGTATCTGTGGATTGATGGCACAGTCGCATTTCCTGCATGCTCCAGCTGTGCCGTACACCATCGTGCCATGTGGACATGTTCAATTGGCTGACAGATCTCTTGGGTGTCCGTTCTGAGGTCGTACGACTTGTGTATCCAGGCACCCAGGTAAGCACGCAGCTTCCTTTGAATGAAATGATTTGACAATGTGCAAGGAAGGGCAGTGGGGGCATTCGGACATCTGCCCACAGCGACTTAGCCTGTCAGCCGGCATGCACACAATCCTGAAGTAAGGTAAGATCGATCTGCAGGAGGCCTAGAGTTTGGACGGGCTTTGCGAGGCGTGTCTAGACTACTACGTAGTAGTTGTGCATGATGCGATCAGCACCCCCGTACGTAGTAGTATTTATCCATCCAGTGATAACAAATCGAGATAGAGATCTTGATATGAGCCTTGGAAGAATACATTGCGCTATGTATCTTTCGATTCGCTTATCAGTAGCCAGAAATAACCCAAACGAGTTTCAAAGGGAAGGATTTCGATGGGTGGTGCGATATGGAGTTACAATTGCGGCGCAGAGTCCCCGAGAAGCCCCGCATTATTTGGTGAGACATGATTTGCCCTCGATCTCAATCGATCAGCTCTGCAGCCATTTCTGGCGTTGGAAGCATAGGAACGCTGGAACGAGTGCCTTCTCTTAGTCGCTTAAGTACAACAGTACCTGTCGCATTCCTGGAAGCTCAGCCTGAAGCCGCTTGCTGGAATCTGGGGTCGTGCCCTGGTCAAGCTGGATGTAAAACTCGGATTGTGTAGCGCTGGCTGGCTTAGTAGTGTATTGGCTCGTTGTTTGAGCGACAGGTTCTACATCAAGCGTTGCTTGCATCAGACCAGCGAGCAGATATTCTAGCGACATCTTTGCTTGAAAACATTTGAAGGACGCCAAGCTCATCTGCTCTACGAGGTGCGAGAGAATACGAGTAGTCAACAATGGTGCATTGGTAAATACCTCGGCGTGAACATAGACAAGAAGCAATAGGGCATCGTAGACGTAGAATAAGGCTGGACACTAGATGGTCGCGATATCGTGGGTAGACAATTTGGCGAGCTGGTGCCTACGTGTAGAATACAATCGATGAGAGTGCGACCTCCATATTCTAGATGGAGTCGAGTCCTAAAAGTGGAACCGAAACCCGACCCAACGGTCAGTCTACTTAGGAGGCGATGAAGAGTGAGTGCTCACCCCAAATGAGGTGTGCGACATCCAAGTGCGAGTGACGATCACCCTTGTTGTGCGCTATGTAAAGCGGCAGCCTCGAGCGAGCGTCGACTGAGCTGAGTGCAAAGGAAGGTTACCCAAGTCGCATCGAAAAGGCCTTGGTAGAAAGTACTGACGACAACCATACTGACCGAGTCTCTATACTTCTTACCATCATACAGCCAGCGGAGTAACACATCCTCTGTGGGCGCAAAGCCCGCACGGATTTACACGGCACAGAAAGTCTGCCATTCCCTAGACATGTGTGGAGCGGAGATTACTCACGCAATACTATACCTGGCGTAGCACTACACCAGCACTACACCAGCACTACACCAGCACTGGCTGTCTCACCACCAAGATACACCTCTTGACTCAACCATCGCCAAGATAACGCCTCCACCAGAGCTGACCGCTCACAGCCCATTAGCTGACACTTGCTCACGCCAATACCCTCCAAACTTTAAGCTGTACCCCGCGGGCTGTTGCCCTACATTGTCTTCGTTAGATGTCAGTCAACGGACGCCTGTGGCAATTGCGCCTGTATATTGTTCTTCATGGCTTGTGCCTTAGTCTTTAGTGTTCCGTTACGTTCCTGGCAGTCCTTGGTGGAGTGGCCTAAGGTCATGTATATATGAACGAGGTACACCCATAGACCTCTTAAAACAAGCAAAAGCATTCTACACTCGTTCATCTCTATTCATCCTCATCGAATTGCTCTATCCACTTCGTTAATTGCTAGACCTTCTACGGAAAAATGACGTTCACTCTAGTATCGCTGTTGCAGGCCCTGGTCCTGTGCAGCATTCCCCTAAATGGAGTATTAGGACAATCAAGCACTTCGTCCAGCTCGACCGATTCGTCCACCACAAGCGGAAGCTCTACATCAAGTGGCATTTCGAGCACTTCGTCCAGCACAAGCGGAAGCTCTACGTCCAGTGGCATTTCGAGCACTTCATCTAGCACAAGTGGAAGCTCTACCTCAAGCGCTATTTCGAGCACTCCATCCAGCACATCTTCCAGTTCCTCAAGCACGTCTAGCGCTAGCTTGACCTCATCTTCTACCATCCCAACGCTATCTCTCACGTCTTCGCTCTTGTCAAGTCTCTCGTCGGCCACGTCGTCATTGTCAGTCAGCTCGCTGCCTACCTCCACCACCTCGTCAACATCCGCCACAGTACCATCAACCACTCTCGCAACTCTCCCCTCGACTTCTACTTCATCCACCCCAACCACTTCATCCACTCCAACCACTACATCTACCCCAACTACTTCAACTACCCCAACTACTTCAGCCACTCCAACTCCATCTGAACCATCCAACCCAGGCCCCCCCGGCGTCTGCACCCCAGGCACACTCTTCTGCAACAGCCGAACAACATTCTCCATCTGCGCAAACGGCAACAACGGCCCCAGGGAAGTCCCCTTCGGTTCCGTCGCCGACGGAACCTTCTGCGACCAGCGACAAAACAGGATCCGCACCAACAACGCCGGCGACTGCCAACCGGACGGCCAGATCTTCTGTGGAGCCGGCGGAAACAGGATCTTCATCTGCGACCAAGGTGGCTTGATCGATCTCGGCCCAACCGCTGACGGGACAACTTGCAGAAATGGCGTGATCACTGCCACGTGAGGGGCTTTTTTAAGGGGCGAGATGGATGTAATACGGCGGCGTTGGGTACAGATGTCGAGTACAAAAGTGATTTTCTTTGAGATGGTTTGGTGGGGTAATTTGGAGTTCACTAGATGGAAGGTCTTCTCTTGCTGCTGACAAGATAAGTGGCTGCTGGGACACTCGGTGACAGGGCTAGCATAATGTGGTGGGATAAAGAGCATTTATAGATTTCTGTTTCTAGAATCGCTTGGTTCAATATGTATCCAGCTTAGTATATAATAGACGGCGTTACTCTTCAATTTACCGAACTTGTTGTCTGAAGTCACAAGTGTGGCAGTGGGTGAGGACGAAAAGATGTCGGAAGAGCAAGGGAGCATCGATAGGTGAACCTCATATGTAGTGCATATCTGGGCGGCATGGTCAGTAGGACAGTGCTTCATAATGGGATGGTTGTGTCAAGGACTAGAATCTGAATGCAACGACCACAGTCTGAACTGGTATGACATTTTAACGATGACCCATACGCCGCGAAGTGTAGAATCTTCTAATCTTGAACCTTCGTAAACTCATCTAAGCCACGACCTGGCCGTCCCTACTCGCTTTTTATCGCTCTCGTAGACCACAACCGCCTAACCCTTCGACACACGACCCTCATAAGCCTGCAGTATGGCATCTCGAATCCTATCCGTATCCCCCTTGTCACTCGTTGTATCCCCCGCCGCCCCGGGCAAATGATGCCCCATCACAAACTCCATCCCCACCATCGACCCCGCATCAAAAAACTTTTCCAACCGTCTCCCCTTCTCCAGATGCGGATCTAAAGTCCCCCTGACATGAATGCTCGGCACCCGAATCACCCCCCCCTCCTCCACCTCCCTAACCTCGCCATGTCCATCGGTCTCCCCCGTCCACCCATCCCCCCTCGCCTCCTTCCGCGCAAACTCCATACTCAACGGCGGATGACTCGCACACAGCAACACGCCAAACGCCCACCGCGGCAACCCCGTCTCCGATCCATCCTGCACATCAGCCAGCAACCCCGCCGCCTGTTTCCCCCCCTGACTGAACCCCAACACCCCCACAAACTTCCCTCCGTCCTGCGCCACGGCGTCGCGCAGCACCTGCCGCACGCGCAGCTGGCCGAGCAGTTGGTTCGCGGGGTATATCCATTGGAAAAAGGGGCCGCAGTCTTCGAAGACGGGGAGGACGCCGGGGCCGGGACCGGATTCGAAGGGGCCGTCGACGAAGACGAAGTGGAAGTGGGCGCGGAGGGAGGATTGGAGGCGGCGGGTTTGGATTTGGAAGATTAGCGCTGAGGTGCCGCCGCCGTGGAGGCAGAGGATGCGAGGGAGGGAGGAGGGGGGTGGGGTGGAGGTGGTGGTGGGGATTTGGATGGGCATTTGGGATGGGAGCCTTGGGGTGGTAGGGATTGTGAGGTGGGGTTGAATGTTTTGGAGACTCTTGTGCTGTGGATGTTTAGCTTTGGACGAGCATCGAGTGCATCTAAGATAGGGTCGCTTTATCGGTTCGTATATAGGATGCGAGATTTCTTTCTGATGTGTACATGAGGGGTAGGTTGAGGGGGTTGCATGCGCTGATGATTAATTGGAAGATTTCGATCCATGACGAATTCTGTAACGGAGACTTTCTACACGCAGGGTAAGCGTCCCTTCATGGATAGGCTTCGGGGGGTTTTTCGAATCTGTTGTTCGGTCACCGTTGCCAAAATCGATAGGTTGAAAGCCGCCAGAGACGCCGTGAGGCGGCAAAGCACGATATCCTAAGCGCCAAGGCTACTCTCGCGGTTTTCAAGCTTTGGATTCGTTCTGTTATGAACTCCATCTCCCGCTGCTTCCCTAGTGCGCTCTTTGCGTACTCTGGGCCGGTCCGAACCCGTCCGATACGGGCAGCGGCTTCGGGCGAGTAACATCTGTTTGTGTTTCAATCCTGAAGTTCAGTGAAAATGATCATGGGGTTATGTTTATCGAAGAGGTGTCGGGAGATTGAAACTAACACAGAACTTTTATTCAAGATCATGGACAAACGGTCTGCCACCATTGTCTATCTACAGGTCGTCTCCTGATATTTGAACCGACACCGCACTCTCTTCACTCTCACGACTTCAGCCCACAAGCTTCTCTTAACAGCTCGATCGATGGCATGATCCCCGTCCATAGCTCAAATTGATATGAAGCTTGTGCTGCTAATACCTCCAGTCCTGAGATCGTTTTCCATGACTTTGCAAGCTCCATTAGCGGCGTCACCGCGGGCTTGTATGCCATCTCCAGTAGGACCCCTTCTTTGGACTGTGAGAAGATGGATTCGAGAATCCGGTGCATACCTGGGTCGATTGGCTTGTCGGCAGGTATAGTACCAATTGCTATTGTTGGGAGCTGTGACATGTCCTTCACTTCGCTGTCGTTTGTGAGGGATTTGAGATTGTATTCCTCGGGAAAGCTTTTGATGAGAGATTGAATGTTGGGTGAAGAGCGGCCGAGGACGTAGATAGGTGAATAGTGCATTTCGTGCAGTGTGTAAATAGCAGCTCTCGAGGTTCCTCCGCCACCGACCACTAGGCCACTTTGGTTGTTTCCGGAATGAGCCCCGGCAGTTTCCAGAACCTTGGTCATGCCCTGCCAGTCTGTGTTGCGGCCCGTGAGGTGGTGACCGCTCCGTTTCGTGGATTTCCTAGAGGGGTCTGCGATGACAGTGTTCACAGCTCCAATAGCTTGTGCGTCAGTAGAGATGTTGTCAAGATGTCGAATGATGTCGAGTTTTATCGGTATTGTGATGGATGCTCCGCCGAAGTCGGATGAGTCTAGCATAGGGCCTAGGTCGCTGATGTTGTCTGTCTCGAGCAAGGCATAGGTGTGTGGTAGACCAGCGGCGCTGAAGGCTTTATTGTGCATTGCTGGAGACTTGGACTGAGTGATAGGCTTTCCGCACAAGAAGAATTCTCGAGGTTTAATAATCCCATGTAACGTTAGTGCAACGCGGATTTCGGCAGCTGAAAGCTGTCCGGGAGCTGCCTTGAATGGGAGTGCAGGGTGCGATACTGGTGTCAAGAAGCTGTTCTCAATGCGAGATTTCTGGCCATCACGACCCATGTTGATGGCGATGACAGGGGCTTTGTTTTGCGATTTGGTCCACTTTTGGAATTCCAGTAGCGCCGCGTTGTCATCTTGTGTGGCTGCAACACCGACAAGTTTGACAATGTCACCATACAAGAGAGATTTGTTGTAATGAGGTACCCAGGAGTTGTTTCCCCAGGCCAGCTGGCCTTTGGGGTCGTGGTGCGATGCGATGATCTTTGTATAGCCCTTATCCCTTGCAATAGAGCGCAATCTAATCTCAGGAAAATGGACTTCGAGGTCCATGAATTCAACTCCAGATCGTAGTGCTAAATCATAGAGGGCAAATGCCTTGTCCTGGGCAACATCTGGAAATTTGCCTGTGCACATCTCAAAGTCAGCATTTTCTATCCAAAACCTCAGATGAACATCGCACGTCGAATGCCTTGCCAAGCGAACAAGGAATGACAGACAGAAATGGGCTCAAGATAATACGAATCGTTTGAGGGCATCCTTACCTCCCTGGCTCATGGTGCGTACAGTAAATATGATTGGAAGGTCGCACGATCCTCGTAATAGCGCAAGCTGATTGGCCACGAAATCGACTGAAGGAGGATCACCGGGATTAGCTGGGTCCTCGAGCAGATCCACCCGCAGCTCTACCGCATTGGAGCCGACAACCACTTCTGGTAGGAAGTCTAGTGCAGCCGCGATATCAGGTACGGTGAGCGACACGAAGAAGGAGTGTTCCTTCGCCATGATTTTTTCGAGGACATCTCGCTGACCTGAAACAGTAGCGATGAACCATTCCAGGTCCTTGGAGGCCCTGATCAGAGTGCTGAAGGGCGCTGTCTGACTGAAATATTGGTAATTGCTGCACTCGTTGTACCAAACTTTTCTTCGTTGCCAAACCCCTCTCATATCGTCGACGTATGCAGGTCGTGATTTATCGCGCTGTAGATACTCCATAACATCCTCAATATCTCGTTGGACCAGGATGACTAGGCCACCTGATTTGTGATAGTCAACCAGTAGCTGCCTGGCTTCCGAAGTCTCAACAACGCCCCCTCCACAAGCAAAGATATGGCCTCTCGGCTTCTCTTGTAACGCCTTTTCCAGGATGGCTAGCTCTTGTTTCCTGAACTCCTCCCAGCCTAGGTGAGGTTCGAAAGTCAGCATGCCCTTTTCGATGATACATGGTTAGGAAAATCGCAGATCTTAAGTAGTTCGACCGCAAATTCTGCAAAGCCGTAGCCTACTCCTCCAATCTCGGCATCGAGTAGAAAAGGTAGAATGCAGACGCGTACCTGACTCTCTAATTATATCGGGAATAGAACGCTCCAATTCGAATTCTAAGAGTGCATCGAGGTCCATGAATTGTCGCTTCAGCAGATCTGCAACGCATTTCCCAGTAGTCGTTTTCCCGGCTCCTCTCATTCCGATGAGGAAGATAGATTTCTGCATATCTTTTGAGGTCTCAAACTCGGTCCGAATCGGCATGCTCAAGTCCACTCCCTCCATTGATACCTCAAAAGCTTGGTGAAGTGTGTCCCACCATCCGGGCCAAGTCTTGCCAACGCACTCACGTTCTTGTATCAAAGCCCCTTGAGGGGCAACTAAAGCGAGGACGCTGAAGCTCATGGCCACCCTGTGATCGTCATAGCAATGCACCCCTCCTTGAGGTTCTTTCAGATCAGAGTACTTGATGCCGTCGATTTCGATACCATCTTCCGATCCGCGGCAAACGACGCCAAACTTAGCTAACTCCGCCTCCATTGCTTGAATCCTGTCACACTCCTTCTTGTGCTGGTTTTGTATCCCAACAATCTTGGTCGTCGATTTCTTTTCTTTCCCCAGAGCCACAGCAGCTAGAACAGAGGCAGTGAGAAAGGCACTGATGGGAACCTGATCAGCGGCATGACCCAAAATAGAAACGGGGGCAATAGCAAGCAAAACGTACTCAGTCATGGTTTCCATGTCTATTAGCGGTATAGGCCGAAGTGTGCCAATCGGTGGACCGGTGACAGTTGTAGAAGACTCGGACTGATGAACCGTACAGCCCATGGGCTTCAAAACCTCAATAGCAAACCTTGCGTCACCCTGCAGAGATGCAGAGCCAATGTTCGGCACGGTACATGTGGTTCCTGTAACTGCAGCTATTGCAAGGGGATAGGTAGCCGAACTAGCGTCGCTCTCGATCTCATAGGTGGGAGGGTTTTTATATTGGGCTTGAGGAATGTGATAAGTATGCTCCTCCACAGTAGATTTCCTTACCTCAATGCCAAAAGATTTCATCATCGCGATGGTGAGATCTATGTAAAGTTGCGAAATGGGCTTTCCACCGATCAATCGTAGGGTAATCTCGTTCTTTGCATACGGCGCACACATTAGTATGCTTGAGACGTATTGAGATGAGAAATTCGCGGCCAGATCGATACCTCCCCCTTCCATGCCTCCGATGGCTTTGATTTTCAGGGGTAAGGACTTGTCTTTTCCCGGCAGGCTTTCTGACTTTTCGACATAGCTGATGTTAGCTCCATTCGTATTCAAGGCATCGACTAAATCTCCGATCGGACGCTGCTGCATTCTCTTATTTCCTGTCAAGATGGAGTAGTCCTGGATCCCTGGTTTGGCCAAGGTCGCGGCAGTCGTCATGAACCTGGAAGCTGTACCTGCATTACCTAGATCCAGGTCATTTTCGCTCGCTCGAAGATGGCCCCCTTTACCCGACACCACAAGGATTGAACCACCTTTGTCCTCCTCCCAGGTGAAATCGGCAGCTTGCATTGCGGCCAGGGCCTTCATCATGACTTTAGTATCGTCTGACTGTAGGAAATTTTTGATACGGCAGGTTCCATTACCTAAGGCAGCCAAAAGTAGCGCTCGATTTGAGATACTCTTGGAACCTGGCGGTATACATGCTACTTTCGAAGCCTTGGCTACGAATGGCAGGACTTGTATTCCAGATGAGAGAATTATTCGCACGTCTCTGTCCGCCACTATTGTGGCGGCGCGCCCATGTACTTTGCCAATGGCTTCCAATAGCACGATCCTTTTCTTCCGACCTTGATTCTTCTTGTCAACAGCCATGATTGAGAAAAGATTATCAACAGAGCAGTGTCTATAGCCTGACCCCTTTCGGACAGTAGCGTCTCCCAATGAACAGGGAAGTCCGTAGCTCGCAAGACATGCCTTCAACCTTGCAACAGCACTGCCATCAAGGCATCCGAGGTATCGTGATAGCTACAAGGGACTAAGAGTGAGTGTCGGTTTCTTTAGGTTCTTGCTCTTGATGATCATGTAGAGAAGGCTGGCTTAGATATACGCACCTCGGCCTCCAAAACCATGCCTATCGATACACACTCCCCGTGCAGTATCTGTGGAGTGAGGATTCCTTCTATAGCATGACCAATCGAATGGCCAAAGTTTAGAAGATTCCTCAAGCCACCTTCTCTTTCATCTGCTGAGACAACTTCAGCCTTTACTCGGACTGAGCCGACGACGATGCGCTTCAGAACTCCTTCCACGTCTGACAGTCTAGAGTCATCGTACGTTGGAGAAGATTGAATAGCTTTCATCAGCCGCTTAGCACTGATTTCCAAAAACTCAAATTCGTTCTTATTCCAGATAGCTGCGGTCTACGCCATTGTCAATACCCCATAGCTTTCCACTTTCTTTAGCCCATAGTGAACACACCTTGATGACCTCTGCCATCCCGTTGATGAACTCGCGTGTCGGCAGGCTATTTAAAAATTGAAGGTCGATATAAATCTTGGATGGCTGCCAGAAAGCGCCTATGAGATTTTTACCGGCCTATGACATCAACAGTCAGCATCAAAAAACAAGACCATTCTACCTGTGCACAAGGCTTCTTTTACCGGAGTGTCAATGGCCGTCTTACCGCCTATCGAAGAATCCACCATAGCAAGCAAGGACGTGGGGACGTTCACGAATCGTATGCCTCTCTTAAAATTCGAGGCAACAAAACCAAGCATGTCTCCAATCACTCCACCACCTAATGCGATGATAACAGACCTGGTGTCTAGCGGCGGATCCCGATCTCCTGAAAGCATCCAATCCTCAACCTTCGCTTTGGTAGCTCGAGACTTCGATGTCTCGCCTGGTGGAATAACATAGTTGAGTAGCTGGCTATCTTTCTGTAACTTTGTTGTTACATCTTTGAAAGCTTTTTCGAATTTTGGACAATACGTGTCCGATAAATTTGTATCAGTCACCAGTAAATATGTTGAAGATGGAACATTCTTCAGCAAATCTTCGACAATATGGGAGCCCCATAATTGGTATCCGACCTCAATCGTCTCCTCTCCTAATATAGCAATCTTCGTATGTTCAATCATGTTCGCAATTAAGAACTCAGTGAACGTGGGGCCAAGCGGCGCACACTGATATTTGCAAAAATTCAAGGGCTAAGGCCGGCCCTAGTCCCGGCCCGTACTGGCGGCCGCTGTAATGCAACGCAAACAACTATCAGGAGCTATCGAGGTGCTTTGGTAGCCAACAATATCGAGCGGGTACAGGAAAACCATCCATAGCCCCACGTTTATATGGATATCAACATATTTGGGTCATCAGCCTAAAGGGTCAGAACCGAATCATGAACGTATTGCGATATATGGAAACTTAGGAATAGGTTTTGAATAGAGTTGATGGTGTTACATTGCCAATATACAGTTTTAGCAGACTCGATTTTCCGCCTATGTGATCGTTTTGCGACACCATGAGCATCTATCTTCCCCCATTGTACCCACTATAGCGCCCATCTTGCGGCGGCGGGTAGTAGCTATTCCCATAGCCACTCATCGGGCCTTGACCATTGTTGTAAGCATATCCAGACTGTGGGGCCGCATGATTGTTGTAGTAGCCCGCATGAGCTGGTGGTGGCGCTCCACTGTATCTTGGAGGCGGAGGAGGATAGCCATTATATTGTCCGTTTGGAGGAGGTCCGCCTCGCCCGAACGTAGGTGGTGGACCATGACCATACCCTGGATTGATATGTGCGGCAAAAGGGTTGGGCCTCTCTTCGGTATAGTTCATCTGACCACCCCGACCGCGGCTCCGGCCTCGTCCCAGAGGTGCGCCACCAAAAGAGCGGCCGGAGTGATTGGCGCGCCCCTTGGTAGCTGCAATATCCTCGGCATTCAGGACCGATGGCCCAAATTTAACACCGCGAAGTAGCATTGATTTGTGTATGTGCACAGAACGAGGCATCTCATAATAAACGCTAAGACACTTGTCAACACTGAAGCTTCATAGTTCGCACAATTCATACCTGACGCTGTGGTCTTCCTCAAGATCTGGCATAACACCCTCACCGAGTGGAAATGACAGAGAGCTCCCAGGCAGGTAATCTACGTTTTTCTCGATCTTTCCTGCTAGACCTTCACTAATCGATGGGTTGAGCTTATACTTCGGTGAGCCCTGCCGTTTTGAGTAGAAATTGATCGCAATCTCATCGTATAGGGGGTGCTGGTCAGACATGACCAGCAGGTCTTTGCCAACTTTATTGCGGGCCTGCTCTTCGGCGGACAGGAGAGGATATTTCTTTGCCATTGCATCCAGTAGCCTCTTCATGTCAATGAAAGGCAAGAGTGCAACACCTTGCCACCTGTAGAATGTAGAAGTCAGCGTTCTACCAACAAAAGCGTAGAAAGAGGCCTTGAAACTTGTGCAGGAGCCAACGCGTCCAAGACGTGTCTCTAGATGTTGACCTGATTTGGATTGGGTAAGTGAATCGAGCTTATAACGTACGCGAATTTCTTTCCGTTCAGATCAATGGGGCTATATGTTGTCAAAGTCAGCACTGCCTGACCCAAGCACATATTTGATTGACGCAATACATCCAGAGCACGTCCCACGAGCTACAGAAGAATTCTCAAGGTAAATGGTCGCACAGGAGAGAAAACTTACAAGTCCGCTGGGTAGAAATCTATTATCTCACTATCCTCGTCTTCCATTAAGGGATGGAAGACCTCGGGAATAGCGTGATTCGATGCTGCCGGCAGAACGCCCATGAGTTGCTCAAATGGTTTGGAGGGTTTACCCTTGTCGAAGGTGACTTCCATCTTTTCAAGCTCGACAAAATCTGCAGCAAACGGAGCGTAATGATACGGATAGTACCAAGTCCAGGAAGGACACCCCTGGAAGTAATAGCGCAGCACCCATGCAAGCCCTTCGACGTACGCCTTGGCAACGTTGTTGCGGAAACCTTCACGTTCAAGTGTCAGCAAAGCTTTTGGCACAACCGATGACTTAGGAATGTGTCTGATGGCACAAGCTCCCAAATCGTGCCTCTTGACAATTTCTTTCGTGAGCATGAGAAGCAGCGGATTGGGGGATGGAAATACCGATATCTTGCGGATCGACATGGAATTTGTTTTCATAATATCTGTCGGCGTAGCCTTCTTCCCACAAACGGATATTGTCAGGTGGAGGCTCATCAGAACATGTTTCTGACTTGCTTTGAACAGCTGGGCTGTCAAGGCCCGGTGTTCTTGCGTCCTCAGCCTCCATGACTTCGGCTTTCCTCTTTGTTGAAGCTGATCCAGGCGTTCTGGTGACCTCGGGCATATGATTGGTGTCGGCAATCGGACCACTATCACCATGTTTATCAAGATTTGCATCATCATCGTCCACTGACGCTGCTTTTGTCTGATCACTACCCAACAATTGGCTTTTCAATGCAGCAGCAGCATTTTTGTTTGCCTCATTAGCCCTGTAGATTGCCCCCCGATTCACAACCATGTCATGTGTCATTGTCCGCTCTTCTTTGGTCAAAGCTCCCTTACCAGGAACAAAAAGGGGCATATCTGGAGGAGCAAGGACTGGACCCTTTGCTTTGCCTCGGCTTATGTTAGCCGTCGAGGGACTACTGTAATCTGGCGAACCTCGACGCTGACCCGGCGTGTACGTATCTCCACCGCCAGAATTTTGATTCCGATTCTGCTCGTCTAACTTCCTCCTCTTCGCACCTGCTTCCCTCCGTTCTTCGGTTTGCCGTCGTCGCCGAAAGATCGCATCTTCCTGTTTGGCAAGGCCGTTCAAAATGAATTGGCAACGCTCATAATTGATATGACCGTCTGTTGTTACATAACCACCCATCACCGGGATATTGTCCCGCCAAATAGCGATCAGAGTGTCAATACCGTTCTCGCGAATATCGAGACTGGGTAAATGTGGCAGAAAATCGTTTCCTACAAAAAAACACATGAAAACCCAGTCGTCTAAAGCTCTTTCGAGATCGAACCTAAACGGCTGCTGGGGTACTGTGAGCTCGGCTTCAAGGTATTCACGGAGGACGGAGACATGAAGCCAGATGAAGGGCTTGTCAGCTAAGGCTTTGTCTTTTTCGTCAAACTCTCCGTCTTTCGGCTTGGCTTCACCCTTGCAAGCTTCAGCTATATGACCCTGCTGGCCGCAGATGCGACAAGTGCGGGCTTTTGACTCTTGAAAAAAGACATCTTCACGAAGGACGCGGAAGTGGGGCTCATGAGTTGCGAGACCCAGCATGATTAAATCAGCATCAAGCCCGTATATAACATGACGAGTGTTAGGATCATGCTGTGGTGAAGAACGCTGAGATCTGACAAACTCCATAATCTTGTGTTCTCCTTCTCCCGGTACTGTCGCATCTGACAGGATTATTTTTACCTAAAAACCATGAGTGATTTGGTATGCCACTAAGATCGAGTTGACACATACCTTCTGCCAAGCTGGATCAGTGTTGACCTTATGCTTACACCAGAAATCGAGGCTTGCTGCGAGAATGTCCATGAACGGAGTTCCTGGAGTAATTGCATTGCTATCCCAGGTTTTCTTCTGTGCCATGTCCGTGGCCTCCTTATCCACTACACCTCCATTCTTGGATTTGAGCATCTTTAAGAAGTCTTCATTATCTTCGTCTTTCTGCTTAGCTTCCTGAGCCGATCTAAATCGCCGTGAGCGTTGCTGATTCATTTTGGCACGAGGAGCTACTCCATCTGTAGATAGGAAAATCAGCAACATTCTTGGCCTTCAATGCGTACGGTCAAAGAGATATACCCCCCTCGACCACTTCCGGATCTCAATAAAGGAGGTACTTGGTTACGGAGGGGGAGACATCTATCTCTAAGCCAGGATTTCCTGCTAGAATTGTCAACATACCAACGGCGATCATTAACAACTTTCTTGGCCGAACCATGTTTACCACGCGATCTGTGTACTTGAATATTGCCAACATCATCTCTTCCTCATTAGCGGGCGGAGGTCGATCCTCAGGATGAGAGCAAGGATGAACGATGCCATTCATGTCGAGGTAAAGGTTGTCAAACTCCTCGCCATTGGGATTAGGGCCAAGCAAGTTGATTGGTATCTCTTGACCGTCTACCGCTTCTGGCTTCTCCTCGATGACCTGTGAAATGATCTTTGGGTACTTCTGTGACAGCCATCGGAAAAGTGCTGGAACACCCATTTTACAATCGGGACGACAAAGCCTTCGTCAAGTTCACCTGAAATGGTAGCACCTGTAGACTTTGGTTGATGGCACAAGTATGGTTCACGTGACGGAGATAGAGCGATAGATTCCAAGCACAAGGTTCGGGCGAAAGATCGAAAGCCGAATAGTTGAGGATACTAGAGGCCTTGGTACTATTGTAGCAGTTGCTTCAAAGGTTGCCAAAGGTAAGCCTGTGCCTATAGCATGAATGATAGGCGCCCAGTCTGTGTAAATCTCGAGTGCCGCAGTTGTCGGCTCGGCGAAGCAGGAGGCTCACAGTCCCTGTCGCGCTCGGATGTCGTGCGAAGTGGTGATGTGCACAATAATATGTTGAACTTCCTTTGGTGCTGCAGGCCACTAGTCAAGCTGATCCCTGGCGTCGATCTCCCTTAGAATAGGATACATGTATTTTACCTTCAGATACAATAGGATTACATACCAACAACATCGACAATCTGTGCACTCCGAACCCTAGGTGGATCGTGATCAGCTCTTACGGCGGAATGACAGCTGGGGCGCTGATGAATCATATGCCCACGATGCATACCGGGCTTGCGGTGGGGTTGTTGAGATCATAGAGAAACATGTTCAAATTACTCGAGTCCCAAGCACCAGCAAAGCAGAATGCAACGAGCACCATCTCAACACTTAGTGGTCGCTTACAAAGCGCAACATTGTTGGAGGATAGGAGAGCTGCCATACTTGGTCTAAGAAGCTTTGCAAAGGTGTACCCGGCTTCTGTGGCATCTGGCGCTTTGAGGAGCCTCATCAGTTGCCTCAATAATGATGTTGAAGATGTAGACACAACGAAGGTTATATTGGAGACCCTATTGATGCTGTTCAATCCCGATGAATCGAGTGTGAGTTCAAGCTATGCAATACGATGGTGCTGGAAATAATCCTCCGAAGCCTGAAGCCTCAGACGACATCGCCCTCTGGCTTGCAGATGAGTTCACCCAAGTAAGTCGATACATCCCACCCCGACTGGACCATTTGTTGAGTTGACGGAGTAGCGACAAGACAACATCACAGCTCTATTGGACTTATTGGGAACTTACGACTTCTTTTCACGGCTCTACTCGTTACAGCTGATCTCTGCCATCTCCACGGCTCGACCCGAGCGAACACAAGAATGTGTGTATACAGCCCCACTTGGTGTATCTAGATTGGTCGCCGTCCTTGAAGATAAGAGGGAAGCTGTACGAAGTGGTAGGAGCTAGCAATAGCGAAGGTGGGGAAACAACTAATGTGGGTCACAGAGGGTCTCCTCCTTCTCACGGCTCTCACGCCGTCCTCGCTGGACCTACAGAAGCTCGTAGCTTTCGAAAACGCCTTTGATCGAATATTTGGTATTGTTGACTCCGAAGGAGGTCTGACACACGGCGGTATCGCTGTGCAAGACTGTTTATCACTACTAGCAAACCTCCTTCGCCTAAACGTGTCCAATCAGTCGTATTTCCGAGAAACGGGATGGGTAAAGAAGCTTGCGAGTCTGCTCGCTGGGGCTACCCGTGAACAAGATCTCCAGGATGGTGTGGCTGAATGGGCAAGATCCCAACGAGACAAGAATGTGTGGGGACTCCTTGCTGTTCTCCGCCTTTTCCTGGTCAAAGGTAGTGTAGGATGTCAAGCAAATCAGGTATCTTTTTGGCATAGTGGAGTTTTGACTCAAGTACTGGATATAGCGTTCTGCGACTCATTCGATGTCACCATAAGAGCAGAGGTAAGTCAAACCCAGGCAACATTCAAATTCGAGCAAAACTTCTGAAATGTTTCAAGGCTCTTGTGACAGCTGCAGATCTCATCAGATCAAACAGCGGTTTACAGGAAGGCTTCGCCCAACGCGAAGTCCTTTCCCTTGATCAGGAAAATGTGCCGCAAGTCAACGGCCATGCCAACACCAAGCCACCTCCCTCTACTGTCAACGTCATTTCGGGCCTGCTCAACTTAGCACTTGCGCCATCCCCTATTCATGTATTTGATGTCCGCTTGGCTGCTTGTGATTGTCTCAAAGCATATCTGTTTGGTCATGCTGCAATACGCTCACACTTCCTACGACGAGCCATCGAAGGTCACTTATCCGATGAGACTGAGGTTGACAACATACTCACGATACTTATCGAGGATTCAGAATGTTCCCGCGGTAAGGACCCGTACAGAGCCTGGATTTCTGCAGTCCTACTATTCCATCTCATTTATGAAGATTTTGACGCTAAGAATCTCGCTATGAGAGTGGCTGAAGGTGATGCTACGAAGGGAGAGGAGGTCATAACTTGTATACAAGCACTGTCAGCGAACCTAATATCAGGTGAGCAGAAGGACGAGGACCCAAGAGTGTCCATTGGCTATCTCATGGTATTGTGCGCTTGGTTATATGAGGACCACGATGCAGTGAACGACTTCTTGGGCGAAGGGAGCAACGTGCAAAGCATTGTACAGCTAGTCACACACACCAGACAATCTCATACCCTAGTGACTGGATTATGCGCGCTGCTCCTTGGTATCGTTTACGAATTTTCGACCAAGGACTCACCGATACCACGCGCTACACTACATCATATACTCACGGCGGGTTTAGGGCGTGAACAATACGTTGACCACATCACCAAGCTACGGGAGCACCCCGTGGTTCGAGACTTCGAGGTATTGCATCAAGGCCTTCACTCTGCGCTCCCAGGCGAGCTACCGGAAGTGTATTTCGATCGAATATTCATGGATTTCTTGAAGGACAACTTCAGTCGAATCATCAGAGCGATTGATCGTGCCCCTGGACTCGAAGTTCCGGTCGTAGCAAATGGGATACAGAAAGGCATATCCAGGGAGCTGGTTGATTCGCTGAAATCACAAGTCGATGCTGGGACCCGGAAAATACAGAAACTTGAATCAGACATCTTGACTTTCGAGAGAAAGCTCGAGCAAGAGCAGGCCGATCACCGGAAGGCAAAGGAATTCACAACAGTAGAGTTGAATCGGATCAAAAGTATCAATGAAGCTCTTCAAAGGAATCACGAAGATGATATAGAAAGAACGGTGCAAGAGCACCAACAAGACCGAAGTGCCAGCCAACTGATGCACGAAGCAGCTATGCAAGACCTCCATACCCAGATGCAGAAAGCAAGAAATGAAGCCGATGCTGATGCTGCAAGGATCCGTACGAGGAATAAGGAAGAAGTTGATGATTTGAAAGCTACCGTCAACGGGCTTAAAAGTGATTTGGAGAAGGCCAGCAAAGAACACGTGCAGGATCTTCAAACTGCACACGAAGATTACTCTACAAAGACGGCCTCGCTTGAGTCTAGGTTACAACGAGCTGAGGATAAGGCCAAAGATGCCGAGGAGAGGGCTACTCGCTTACAGGATGACCTAAATGCTAAAGAAGATGCTCGGAAATCGGCGCAGACAGAGCTCGATGATATGCTGATGGTGCTGGGGGATTTAGAAGAGAAGAGATTACGGGATAAGGTACGCTACTTGATATCTTCTCCCTCTGTGTCCCTGGCTGATATGCGTAGAATCGCTTACGAGCGCTTGATCAACCGGTCTCTGAGGGTGAAGAGGATGATGACAACGCTGAGGTAGATGGCCCTCAAAAAGAGGGCGAAGTGGATTAGAGCCTTGTCCCAATTCGCAGACAAACCTGTCTTATCGCCGGGCCCGATATTGAAGGCTGCCGCAGTTCCTCGTTATGAGGCGCTATCTAGGCTTAGGGAGGGATTCAGAGATATCAGGAGAATAGTCGTAGATTAGCCAACGTCCGATAATATCCTTACTATATCGCGAGAATTTTCAAGGTCTATCAACCTCCTCGTTTCGCTGCTTTCGCAATGGTGTACCTTAGAATAGCCGCTTGCCCAGCCTTACGAGGCACAAATCTGAGTCCTCACTATTGCAGCATCACCTTTGGCCTCCCGATGACATCCACCACAGCATTCGCATGACGAATCTTGGGAGGTCACCAACATGTCCATTGATTTTCCGAAAGAAGAGGAGGCGGTACTAGAGCGGTGGAGGTCGATCAAGGCGTTCGAAACACAGGTCGAGCTCTCGAAGGGAAAAAAGCCGTATACATTCTATGACGGTCCCCCTTTCGCGACAGGTTTACCACATTATGGACATTTACTCTCTTCGACTATCAAAGACATCATACCCCGGTACTGGTCCATGAAAGGACACTATGTTGAACGGAGATTTGGCTGGGATACACATGGGCTTCCCATCGAATATGAAATTGACAAAAAACATGGTTCCTCAGGCAAGGACTTGGTGGCGCAGATGGGCATAGCAAAATATAACGAGGAGTGTCGGGCCATTGTCATGAAATACGCCGTGGAGTGGAGGCAAACCATTGAACGGCTGGGAAGGTGGATTGATTTCGACAACGACTACAAGGTCAGCCACCCTTACCTACTGGATAGATGGTTTTACTTACTGACAGTAGTGATGCTCAGACAATGGACCCCACGTTCATGGAATCGGTGTGGTGGGTCTTTTCAGAACTATTCAAGAAGGACCTCGTCTACAAGGGGTACCGAGTCATGCCATATTCGACCGCGCTGAATACGCCACTAAGCAATTTCGAAGCACAACAGAATTACAAAGATGTCCAAGATCCTGCGGTTGTAGTCACATTCCCGCTCCTCGACGATCCTCAGACATGCCTCCTTGCCTGGACAACAACGCCATGGACTCTGCCTTCGCATACAAGCCTTGCTGCCAATCCGAACTTCGAATACGTCAAAATTCACGATGAAGTTTCTGGAAAAAACTATGTTCTCCTCGAAGCGTTGATGAAAACTTTGTATAAGGATCCTAAGAAGGCTAAGTATAAAGTTGTCGGACGTTTCAAAGGCTCAGACATGCTTGGTTGGCAGTACGAGCCCTTGTTCGACTACTTTTACGAGGAATTCAGGGACCACGGCTTCAAAGTTTTGAACGCGGCCTACGTTACCGCCGACAGTGGGGTCGGCATAGTCCATCAATCCCCTGCATTCGGCGCAGAAGACTACGAAGTGGCTTTTAACGCGGGTGTCATCACTGACAAACGCCTACCGCCAAATCCTGTCGATGAGCAAGGCTGCTTTACGTCTGCAGTACGTGATTTCGCTGGTCAGCATGTCAAGGCTGCTGATAAGGCTATCATCAAACATTTGAAAGGGACTGGTCGCTTGATTGTTGATTCCCAACTCACTCACAGTTACCCCTTTTGTTGGAGATCGGATACTCCACTCATATACAAGGCGGTACCCGCATGGTTTGTCAAGGTACCTGATCTTATCCCCACCATGCTAGATAATCTCGACAAGTCTCATTGGGTGCCGACTTCCGTCAAAGAAAACCGATTTGGCAACTGGATTGCTAATGCAAGAGATTGGAACATCTCGAGAAATAGATATTGGGGCACTCCCATGCCCATCTGGGCGAGTCAGGACTTCGAAGAAATCGTCTGTGTTGGAAGCGTAGAGGAGCTCAAAAAGTTGAGTGACTACAAGGACGACCTATCCGATATACACCGAGACAAAATTGACAAAATTACCATCCCAAGCAAAGAGGGCAGAGGAGACCTCCAACGAATCGAGGAAGTCTTTGACTGTTGGTTTGAATCTGGTAGTATGCCTTACGCTTCTTCGCATTACCCATTCGAGAACAAAGAAGCTTTTCAGGCGTCATTCCCCGGTGACTTCATTGCAGAAGGTCTAGACCAGACACGTGGTTGGTTCTACACCCTTACCGTTCTAGGGAATCATCTGTTCGGGTGTTCGCCATTCAAGAATTGCATAGTCAACGGCATAGTGTTGGCCGAGGACGGCAAAAAGATGTCGAAGCGATTAAAGAATTACCCCGACCCTTCATTGGTCATAGACAAATACGGCTCCGACGCTCTTCGGCTGTATCTCATCAACTCACCCGTTGTTCGTGCTGAGACTCTCCGTTTCAAAGAGTCTGGTGTCAGAGAGGTGGTAGCGAAAGTTTTGCTACCATTGTGGAATAGCTATAGGTTCTTCTCGGATCAGGTTCTGCTGCTTAAAAAGGTAACGAAAATCGAATTCATGTTCGATCCTGAATCGGAGTCTGGCAATACAAATGTCATGGACAGATGGATCTTGGCAAGCTGCCAAAGTATGCTTAAGTTCATCGACGAAGAGATGGCGGCATACCGGTTATATACCGTCGTACCCAGGTTGCTTGAGTTGATAGACAATACCACAAATTGGTACATCAGGTTTAATAGACGGCGACTAAAGGGAGATTTTGGTATCGAAGATACCAAAAGAGCGCTCAACACCCTTTTCGAAGTTTTATACATTCTTGTTCGGTGCCTTGCCCCATTCACACCATTCATCACAGACAACATCTATCAACGCTTGCTACCTCACATCCCGGCAATCGAACGAGGGAAAGATCCCCGAAGTGTGCATTTCCTTGATTTCCCACAGGTCCGCAAGGAGCTCTTCGACGAGGAAGTAGAGAGACGAGTAGGACGTATGCAACGAGTCATCGAGCTTGGCCGGGTGTCCCGTGAAAGAAGAACCATCGGCCTCAAACAGCCTCTGAAGACCCTTGTAGTCATCCACCCAGATGATACGTATCTCTCCGATGTTCGCTCTCTCGAGAATTACGTGTGCGAAGAATTGAACATCCACGATCTCGTCCTCTCGACTGATGAAGACAAGTACAACGTCCAATACAGCGTCGACGCGGATTGGCCGACGCTTGGCAAGAAGCTCAAGAAGGAAGCTCAAAGGGTTCGGAAAGCGCTTCCGAACCTCAAAAGCGACGACGTTCGGCAATTCGTCCAGAGGGGCCATATGATAGTAGATGGTATCGAGCTGGAGAAGACTGACCTGATCGTGAAACGAGGCCTCAAAGAAGACGAATCCTCGAAATATCTCGAGACCAACACTGACAACGACGTCTTGACCATCCTCGATACCGAAATGCAACTGTCGCTTCTTCATGAGGGCATAGCGCGCGAGGTCGTCAACCGAGTACAGCAGCTGCGCAAGAGAGCGGAACTGAAACCCACAGATGATGTTAAGATGGAGTACAGAGTGCTAACTGACCCTGACAACATCGGCATTGAGAAGGTTTTTGAGGAACATGGAAAGACATTTGAGAAGGCATTGAGGAGACCTATAGATAAGCATGTAGTGACCCACATTGGAGGAAAGGCATCGGATACGATGACTGAAGTGGTTATTGTGGAGGAGGATCAAAAGGTGCAGGAGGCAACATTCATGTTGCGGTTGGTGAAGCTTTGAGAGCGGACGCAGTTGGTAGGGAAGGTTGAGCTGCTGATGGTGGGCGATGATTGCATGCCGTTCTCACGAATTGATGTGACTAGATCTGGCATGAATTGCTAAAGATAGACCATGAGTATCGCGAGGTTCAGATACTTATATCGATGATCTCTGAGTTGACATTTTATGCATTCAATGTTATCTGCCTCGGAATAGCCTTCGTTGATGAGAGGGTAATGGATAGGCTCCTGGCTAAAGCATGAGACAGTTGGTGACCATGGTGGAGATTAGTAGTATTCGTATCGGACAATATTGATATATGGGTTGTAGTGAAGAAGTTCTCCATGATACGCTTGGGATGCAAGGACCCCCAAGCCAAAAACTGTCTAGTATCCTTCTTGCAATCGGTCAATGGCTATTGCAATGTCCTACAGCTAGACCAGGTTCATCATAGCCAAATCTACCAAATGCCATCTTCAATACAGCCTGTGTCCCTGCGCATGATCTACTTCTCTCCCTTCACATCCTCCGCGGCACGATCAACATAAGGCTCATCCTTGCCACCTTTACCACTACCTCCACCTGTAGACTTGTCACCGCCACCTGGGACGTAACCTTGACTTCCTCCACCGCTATGCGTCGCGCTTTTCATTTCGCTGACACCTTCGGGCATGGGTGCGGCTTTGTTGGAGCGGTCGACGCCGGAGGATACAGGCTCCTGTTACGGTCAGCGGCTGCGCTTGATAGCTTTGGAAGAAAAGGAATGGGGGTGAGATGGAAAGGCAAGGCTCACATCAGAGTCACCTTTGGGAGCTCCAGCGATGTTGTTCTCGCCTGACTCAATAGCGTTGTCGGATTGAACCGTCGGGCCATCAGTGAATTCTCCCCCGCGTGGCATTTTCGTTTCCCTCCTTTTCTAGGAGAGTTTGTATATTTTGTTTGGTCCTTTAGTTTTTGGATTGTTTGTTATATTCGATTGCAGGCAGTATTGCTGTGTTGAGCACCGCGGGATTTCCTCAATGTGCGAACCTACGTCACTATGACTTTCCCAATCAGGAAGCTTAAACTTCATCCACTGCACGCAATTGGCTATTGTCGACGAGATGAACTTCCAAGCGCTCCAATGCTTGTATACTCTATGCCAAGAGTGGCATGAGCCTCAGAGATTGACCTCTCATTTTCGTTTTGCGGCGGCCTGTGAATCGAGTCAATAACCAAGAGGCCCCCTCAGCGGCTGAATTAGCATACCCTGTAACAGTCCTTGAGCTTCATGAACTCTGCTATACACTTGTCCTTGTACACCCCATTGTAGTCGGCGGCGATGCATTTCCCGTAAATAGAGGCCTAGAATTTGTCAGTACCGTCATCACTGTAGATGCTTTGTGGTTTTTGTCTGTCACCTCGACTGAACACTTCGCTACTGCTTCTGCAAATTTCTCAATTGGCCTCGTCCTGCCCGGCATGGTCGTTGTGAAAGACGGAGTAGCTCCCAAAAACTGCAGCTTGTGGGTAGCCTTTGATATCTACCTATGGTACAACATATAAGGAACACTGGAAGAACATACTCTAACTTCATCACCATCAAATTGCCGCTAATCTATGTTTGGATTAGAGTGTTGTTTTAGGAGACGCGACAATTGCAGCCACGCTTGCGCCGAGCGGAGAGTCAACATCTTCTATACTCGCATTGCTTTCCCAATTTTACGAAGTTACGAATTGCTATGCACTATATCATTGCTTACTCTTATTCTATCGCTGAGCGAAAGACTACCATACCATCTTCATGCATTCGAAATCGACGCGTGGTAGGCGCCGTCACTGTCGATGCCTCCATCCCCACTCTCAGAAGATACCAATAGCGCCGCGGAATTCTCCCCACTCACTGACGAAAGTGAGTAATCGCGGTCCGTCAAGAGGTGTCCGAAACTGATCGCGCCAAATAGATGTTGCGATCCTTTACCAAATCATCAAGTCCGCCGAGCAGTATCCCGATGTGCACACTTTCCCTTTCCGTGCCATCTTCGCCGCGTACGATACTATCCTGCCAGAAAACGGACTCAATCCGGATCATGACCAAATCTACCTGCGCTTCTTATTCAGGTTGGGCGACAGTAGAACGCAGGGTCAATCTTTGTATGAGAGTTTCGAGGCATTACTCGAGGAGCTGGGATTTCAGATCGAATTTGTCCCAGACGAAGATGAGATACAGGATAATACCAGAATTGTTGATACCAGCAATGGCGAATACGCAGTCAATACACAAGACAATCACCGTGTTGGACCACAGAGACGGTCCAGACGAGCATCTTTCAACTCTATGTACGATGCGGAGCCTGAAAGCACAAGAGCGATTGGATCGCGGCGAGCATCGATATCAGGCATCGATGTCAGTCAACAATTCGTCTTGGACACCCGGCCGTCAACAAGAGCTACCACCAGGAAGACTGAAAAGACGACATCTGATCCGTCGCCCTTCAAATCGGCGGCATTGCAGGCTAGGAGGGGTAGGCTGAAAGTGGAGGACTTTACCAATACATTGCAGCAGGCCCAGATCAAACGCAAAACAGCGCCTAGACAAGGCCATGACGAAGGGCGACAACTTACTGCCCCCACTACCCCAAGACGGAACGTTCCAATCCATGCGTCACCCTCCATGAGGGGAGTCCGGCAGGCAGCCAGTGCTGGAAAGGCTTTGTTCGACAGAGTCTCCGTAGATTCTCATAATCCTCAGCCGGCCTTTGCAGTGAACCAGCACGAAAGACTTTACAATCCTTCGAGGACACAACTTCTTAGAGATGCGGAAATCTTTTATCATTATCGCATCCGCTCGGTCGCGCGCGATATTGTGGATAAATGGTGCTACGCTGCTTTACAAGACAAAGATCAGCATGAGCATATGGAAAGACTTGCGGCGGCCCATGACACGGAGATTCTTCTTCGCCAGGCCTTTGAGCACTGGCGAGTCAGATTGCATGCAAGAAAGCAGGTTGCGCAAATAGAACGCTATTTCAAACATCAGGAAAGGAGAATAACCAGAGCTCGCGACCTGATGCTATTGGCCAAAGCGTTCAGCCATTGGGAGCAATGTGTTCGAGATGAAAGGATACGTGCATCGAATGCTCGGCAGTATATCCTGAGTATCAAGTATTTCCAGGCCTGGAAAGATATCACCCTGACCAATCAGCATGACATCCGCTTACAGATGCTAAGAAGGTCTTTTGGTATCTGGAAGCACCGCTATGTTCAGAGCTTGAAAGAAAATATCAAGGCGGACTTGTTACTTCATCGATGCATCGCACGAAATACGTATTGGCGTTGGTTTTGGGCTTTTTGCGAGAGACGCTCTCCACAATGGAGAGAGGGAAGGCTCAGACGCAAATATCTACTCAAGTGGGTCACTGCGTTTCGAAACACCAGGCGAACAGAGCAGCACGTTACAACGCGGATAGATGACATAGCTCGAAGAAGAATCTTCTCGCGATGGGTTGGAAAAGCTCGAGTCATCCTGGAAGATCTGCGACGAGCAGCAGTCTTTAAGCAACAGAAAGAGGGCTCTCATGCCCTCCAGGCTATGAAAATGAGTACGGTCTATGCCCTTCTGATTCGGCAGGCGTCCAACATGGTCGATTGGAGAGTAGCTGGCGCAACCTTCACCATCTTTGTTATGAGATACAGGTTCGAAAGGCAGGCAGCGGCCGTCAGTCGTTTGAGGATTCTAAGGAACACCTGGACCCAATGGAACGATTGTCTCCGCTGGCAAGCAGTGGCTCACCGGATTGACGATAGGTACTGCCTGGAAGCACTCTACAGATGGGTCATCGCAGAAAGATTCCTCCTTCTACGAAGGCTGTCTAGCGAGAGGCTCAAACAACGATTCTTGTACAAGCTGGTGAACGAATGCACCTCGCGCCAATCTCACCGTGAACGTAGCTGCCACCTTGTCCAGACTTCTCAAAGGAAAGCCTTGTTACAATACTGCCTGGCTCGCTGGCACCTGAAGTTAGATTCTCATCGCCATACTAGACGAATGGCTTTCGAATTTCATTCTCCGAAGATCTGCCACGATGCTCTACAGTCGTGGACTCAGAGCTTGGCGCAGTCACGGAAGTTGCACAGCTGGGCAAAAGACGCGCACTTTTATTTTGCTACCCGCAGAGTGATCAAAACGTGGCAGATCGCGTCTGTGGAATCGAAGCGACAGAAAAGGAAAAATGCATATATACAGGTCAGGCGCCAGTCAAAGATGAACCTTGCGGGAGGCATTCTCCAGCGATGGCATGGTGCCTCTTCCCATGTACATGATATGCAGCAAGAAGCAGACGTCGTCTACCATGACCGCTTGCTCCAAGTTGGGATTAGGCTATACGACATATGGAAGGCCCACTCCGAATTAAGATTTGACCAAGACTCTCAGGCAAGCCAGCACTACCAAAGACGACTGCTAGAACGTCATCTCTACACCTGGATCGAGAGACTAGAGGAACAATCGCGGCTTGAAGAGCTTGCAGATCTGACTTACGACCTGCGGATCAAGAATCTGGCTTTCAGCTGGTTCAACAAATTGCGCCTTAAGATCATCGAATTGAAAGGACAAGAAGCCAACGCCGAGAACCTAAAAACCTGGTACGAGAAGCGCCGCTTCCGCAACATACTACGACAATGGCAAGTTCAAACAACGACAAAAAGACCCAACCCACAACAAGAGAACAAGACCTTCTCCTCCCGAGTAAACAGAAGCAAGCCACGAGCCATACCACCAGACGAAGACCCCACCTCCCGCGCCGAAGACTGGACAGACTTCGACATCGGCGCCTGGATCCCAACCGCCGTAGAAGAAGAAGCAGACGCCAGCTCCACACCCTTACCTGGGTATCTCAGCACGCCGTCGAAACGGGCAGCGCGCGCCAAAGCGCTGGTCAGAGTCTCCTCCACGACGCCTGCAGGCACACCGTTCGAGCAGCGTCTGCGCTCGCAACTCCGAGCGATGCCAAGGACGCCGAGGAGAGGTGGTGGGTTGGGGAGGTCTACTACTACTGCTACTACGGCGGTGGCGGCGTTGAGGGGGAGTGCGTTTGGGGTTATAGTGGAGGATGAGCCGAGGACGCCGGGTTCGAGGGGGGAGGGGTGAGGGGTGAGGGGTGAGGCTATGGTTTTCGCGGTGTTGGATATAGTGACTTGATTGGATTGAGATACCCATGGTCGTTTTTGCATTTCTGGGCGGCTGTAGTCGTTTAGCGTTTTGGGCGATGTTTGATGTATGCTGTATGAATGAATGATACCCTGATGAGGTTTGAGATCAAGCGATGCATCTGTCTACTTGGTGAAACTCCTTGCGGTGCTAATCCATCAATTTCCCGCAGAAGTAGGTACGTACAACCGGATCCACAATATAAGTAGATTTGCCTTCGCACTCGAGATCATTCAATGCGGTATTCACGAGCCTACCCCTGTCTTCCTGGAGTGCATTCAAACTAGTTGGAATGAGAATTAATCATCCTAATAAAAATTGGAGGGAAGGACGATGTGTTATCCCTTGAGGAGCCGTAGAGTTACACCCACAATAACGCCTACGCTCATGCTTAAGCCCAACAATACACTAGCCACGAATACATGATAATATAACAAAACCCACAAGTGGTAAGTTCAGAATCCAAAACTGTCCAACAAGCTATTAGAAGTCGGTTCCTCAAAGACCGTAGGCGCCGGCTTTCCGATAGTTCTACTCTTGGACACATCATCAACGACAAGGCTGCTCCTCCGTCTCAACATCTTCCGCGGATCAAGGGACTTGGTTCCATTCGTGGGCGTTTCTTTCGGTTGCCTGAGGAACTCCCAATTACGGACGAGATCCAACGCGAGTAAGTCACAGCCCATGCGATCATAAAGCCTGGCGTTCTGGATGACGAATTCCCACTCAGCTCGTGGCGATATCTGAGAAGCCCCTTTGAGGGTCTGCAGCGTCTTTTCTCTTAGCTGCTTGTAGAGGACGACCAATGCCGGATCACTTGACAGGTAGGAGCGGGATTGCAAGTTTGGTGTCTCAGGGGCGTCAATGAGGGTGTAGACCGGAGAAATCAAGACACGAACAGCCATGTCTCGTCGGCCCAGCATCCAAAAAGCCCACGTTGCGAGCCATCGATTTCCTTCCAGTGCAGCCTGCGGCAGGACTTTGTCCTCAAGCAGGCTTCGAAGTACCAAGCTATCATCACCATCGTAGACTCGAGCAACGGCAACAGCGAGCTGCAAGTCATCCATTTGATGGGCGCAAATATTAACTGCGTCTTGAAGGTTACCAGCCAAGAGAAAGAAGGCTGCAGCATATTCGAATCGCCTCTTTCCCAGAAGTGCGTACGCGTTCTTCAAAGCGGCCGTCTTCCATCGAGGATCGGTGAAATCATTGCGTAAGAGCTTCTGGGTTCCTGACTGCTCTCTATTCCATGCTGCCATTCTCCAGAGGCCCACGAGAACGCTCTTCTTCTTGAGAGCCAGATAGTAAAGACTGCAGTCAATAGGGTTCTTCTCGTCCGTCTTCGTGTACTCATTGCGTGCAATGACTTCGAATTGCGCTCGCTATGCACGTTTTAGCCGACAGGCCCAATTTTAGCCATGGAGGACTCACGAGGGCGACCATATCAGTCATCCACATAAACATCCCACTCTCTCTCGCATGCACCCACAGCATCCTGCCATTAAATTGCCGTGACACTAGATCCACCAGTATGTCTTGACTATTGCTATGGTACGCCCACACGAACTCTCTCCATGTCACGTCAAATCGGGCCGAAGGAGCTTGGGATTTCCTAATCATGTGTTGCCTGAAGAACAGAAGGTAACGCATAGCATTGTCGTCCATTGAACGCCTATGCTTCTCTGCTGTTGCTACACACTCAATAATGTCAGCAAGGTAAAGCTGCTCGTGAGCCGATAGCTGTGGGATAGTAAGCTTCGCCAAATTCTCGTTGAGCGATGCCGCCAGATCCTCCGTCACAGATTCTGGCTCGCCGTCCTCTATGAAATCAGCATATGACGACCGCATCTCCTTCTTCACCGCATAATCTATCTTTCTACACATCAGAGTTTGGTCTCTAATCTGGGTCAATGCCACTTACATTTCGCTCGGAATGAAAGTCTTCTGGCACCATAGAGACAAAGCTATCTAGCTCGTCACCCGCCACAAAGAATTTCAAGGTCTTATAAAGGCTGATGAGGATTTGCTGTATGAGTACCAGCTTGCCAGCCAGAATGCATTGCGCCAGGAATTGAGGGTGAAATACAGGTAAAGGGCCATTGAGGTAAGTGACCAAGTCGAAAATGCTCAGTGAACGATGCTGGTGAAAGGGCACAGAGAGGTCTGTAACCATTGGGTCAGAAGTATTTATATCTGAATCGTAGACATAAAGCTGATTTCCAGCGCCGATGACAAGATTACCGCTACCTAGCCAGGTGCTGTCTCCGATGGGGTGAGAAGTAAGCTCCTTGATGCGGATTTCTCGAATCGGCGCCCATGCGGGGCCGGCATTCAGATAGTCATACCTCATCTGCGCCATGATGATCACTTTGTAAGGGAATCCAACCGCCAAGATCGATTGGTCGTCCGGCGTACATGACCAATCTAGGTCCTGAATCGTGTCTGTGGACTCGTAGTCAATATTGTATTCAAGCTGAGCGCTCCAAGGGTCCCAGATGGTCAATCCGGTCTTTGCTTCATCCACGACAGCAATCTTTCTGATAGAGCTACCACTTGCGAGGGAGGGCCTGTCAATCTTGGTTTCAATCATTGAGGTAACAAGCCAATTGACGCTCTTTTTACTGAGGTCGACAGTAGCAGTCCAGACACGTAAAATCCCACTGTTGGTATATGCGATGGCTAAGTCCTTTGCAAAGCTATCCAGAGATCCAGAAACGGCCGGCGGTGATCCTGCTGGATCCACAGGTAACACGAATATCAAGTCATCCGACAACCCTAAGCGAGAGGAGGAGAACTCATCTATCGATGGACTGATGCTTCCATTCGCGTTGTCTCTGGCCTTTGATGGCAACTTCACTTCCCAGACTATCCCCTCCATGTTTGTAGTGATTGTAGCTATATACGAAGATTGAAAGCTGTTCTCTGGACTCGGCAAAAGTAGTAAACACAGAGGCTTGCCATCAGAGTGGAAGCTGCACAAAGCCACCTGTTTCGCGACAGATGACCGTGCGTCCCAGAGTGAGATACTTTGGTGATGCAGATTCACAACAAAATCTCCCTCTTCAAGAAGCCACGAGCGATGTATATGTCCTGGGCAGTCGAGTGAACTCGATCTTGTCAGAGCTATTTCTGCCTTGTCATGGCCTTGCTTCCAGACCAAAGCCTGGTTGTCATTGGTACGGGATATCAGAGCAGTACCACTAGCGCTACGGACAACCTTCTTGATTGAGCCGTCATGGCCGGTCCAAAGGGCTTTCGGATGTAGACGCCGTTGACGTGGGGAGGGATCGAAGAATTCGTCAAGCGTGCTTTCATACCAGACAATCCTTCCATCAAAATGATGTACGAGAAGCGTGAACGGGAAAGCAGAACCATAGTCACAAAAGCTGAGGAAGTGAACATTGTCCACCTCCGGTTGCACGTCTTGCAGGAACAATAGATTTACGTTTTCAACATGAGCAATATTGAATTTGTCGCACTTCTTCTGGGCCTTACAGCCTGAATTCCCCAAACCCCAAGCAGACATGTTTCCACGTTTGTCGAGCACCACGCAGACTTCTGGACTTGCCTTTGAGACCTCAAGAAGATGTTCCAAAGCATGATTGACTTCTTTTCCTCCATCAGAAGTGGCCTTTAGGGCTCGTTCGGCTCCGATGGTAAAGTCTTTGCTATCGATGAAGAACGCATAGCGTCCATTCGCCGCCGAAGTGAGTCCCAGCTCTCGCGGCTGTATGGCTTCCTGCATATCAATCTCCGCCCAAAGCTGCAGTACCTGTAACCCATGTGGATCTGTAGCAGCCCATATCCTAACCTTACTATCCGCACATATCGAGAATAGAACATGGTCGTTGGTGCTCTCGTGTTCATGAGGCCTCCGCCACTGAATATATGTCAGAGCCGCAGGATGGGGAAGGTATATGAAGTCAAAACGAGTGTCATCCGAGCCAAATGACTGTCGTCTCCATAGCTTGACGAGACGGTCGTGAAAACCGGTTGATGCTATGAGACTGGAATCGTAGGTGAAGCTTGCGATCTTGACCGGTTTCGGTAATTTGCGGTCCCATATCAAGTGGTCGACTTCGGCAGTTTGGTAGATTCTCAGTGAGTCAATGCCGACCAGTAGTTCTTCCTCAGAGCCCCATGAGAGCGTCGGGTTAGTGTCCTCATGCTCGTTGATCTGGAAAGCTGACTGGTAGGACCACTTTAGTGCACCCTCATTCCTCCCATATGGCTTGTATATCGTGATATCCTGCGAGCTACATATGGCTATCTTGCCAGTAGCTTCGTCAATAGCTACAGCTTCCAGTTCCGAATGCTCGTCAAGGTATAGCGTTTGGAGAATACTTTTAGGACCATTCAGTATGACCAAAGCTCTGCCGGATATGTATGCAACCACACGCAAACCCTCCCATCGTGTAGTACAGATGGCTTGAAGCTTCGCTTGGGGTCTACCCGGGAGTACCGTCCGCATGGGAGCGGCCGGAGGTGGAAAGCTCGAAATAAAGACAGTTGAGTCTCCTCATGATAGAGTGATTGGTTTGGCGGTCGGACCTTCGCTGGTCTAGCAAAGGGTTCGGGACCGGCGGTAGCAGGGTCGATGACGTTGCCAGACTATGGTCCACATACAGGTACGTCCTCGCGAATAAGCCACAATATCTTGTCGTAAGCTATCTGGGTACTGTAACCCTGCAGCTCCCCCGGCCCGGGTCGATGCTTTAGTAGCATGCAGCCCTAAAGCGCGACATTTCGGCGGCTCATTAGGGTCTATTCGGGGCTTAGCCGTCAGAAAACCCCAACATTGGCTCAAAAGCTACCATTACAAGAATCCATTTGCTTACATTCCTCTAGAGCAATAAATCTATTCTCTCGAACGGTCTCCGCATCAACCTCTCGGTGCATTTTGAGTCGAGATGTGCCATCATTCTAAGTCTAAGCGAAATAGATTCTTGACACCGGCAGTGAACTCGGAAATCCACAGCTCAGCAATTGTTAGTCTAGCAGAATTACGTTTAGTTATACCTTCATATGCTTCTCTTCGTCCAGTGTCAGAGGCGCCCCTTCTATGGCTACATGCACAATTACCATGTCTGGCGTTTCTTGGCGAATATGCAAATGAAATCCCACTCTTGAAGACGACACAGGCTTCGCTGAGTCCCGAGAAAAGGCAGAGGCTTCTGGCGAAGCACAGGGACTATCAGTCTGAACGCATGTCTCACGACCTACCTGCATCATGTTCATTCAGCCACTGCACACACTCCTCAGCCGTTCCTTTTGCCACAAGTAACGACCTACCCTCCTCTCTCACAAATCCTGCTTCAATGGACCGTTCCATCCAATCCATCAATGGATCCCAAAACCCGTCAACATTCAAAACACACACTCCCCTATTATGTACGCCCAACTGTTTCCAAGTGACCATCTCCATCAACTCATCCATCGTCCCAAAACCCCCGCTCAAGCCGATGAAGCCAGAGCCTGGTCCCCCCTTGGCTACAAGGTTCGCCATCATCTTCTTTCGAATCTGAACGTCTCCAACCACTGTTATTCTTCCATAGACATCCTCGCTCAACAAAGCGGGTTCATCCACTGGTTTCTTCTTGGACCCTGGCAGTAGTTTTGCAAGCCATCCATTCCTACTCCTCTCTTCATTCGCTACGTCTTCCACACGCTCCTGGGGCCGTTCGATGCTCAGATATGCCTTGGGAATTATACCGTGGACTTTATCGGGTCCGCTGAGCGCGACCAAAGTCTTTGCAAGCTCGCCCATCATGCCTGTGGTGCCACCGCCGTAGATAAGAGTGATGTCCTTCGCATGTAATGCATTTGCGAGGGAGCGGGCGGCTTCCAGGTGTAGGGGTGAACGACCGGAGACGGTGGAGCAGAAGACGCAGATCCGAGTGGATGCAGTGCTCATGCTGCTTTTTTCCTTGGGGCGTTTTGATGTAGATCCAACGTCTCGGGATATGTCAATAACGGTCTATCAAGTCCATATCGTTTGATGCCTTTTCACATTATAGCATGCGTGGTAGCTAGGTGCCGCCGTTGACAGTGGCGGCCGTGGTGATCAGCTGTCCTCTGCGGAAGGGGGATCTGGAGCATTTCATGCTTCAGCAGCCGAATAAGTCTGAACTATTGCTTTGTATGACATGTGCCTGTTCATAGCCTCTTTTAGTGCTCCGAGGTCTACGCTGCTGGTCCACTTTCAACGGGCAACTTGCACGTGACTACAACATGAGTACGGGTCGAGGCTGCTTGGCTCACATAATACATGCATGTAGCAGAATAAGCTGGTGTCAAAGCTCGCATCATGGATTTGTCATCTCATACTCATGCAAAACATGAAGCATCTCCCCCTACATTCTTGAGGATAACTCCCAATCAACGATCTTCTCATGCTGCCAAAACTTCCCAGATACATCCTTGATATTACCCGCAGCCAACAGCACCGGTGTCTGGGCTCCTTGATCTGCGGTCTTGGGCCCTCGATTTTTTGTCATATCGGTGTTCACAAATCCTGGACAGCAGCTATTGATCAGCACCTTTCCTCCTTCCCTTTGGTGTTCGACAGCGATAGCCTTCGTCATGCCTGTCACACCACTCTTGCTGACTGCATATGCTGCCCTGGGCCATCCCTTCTCTTTCTCTTTGCCTTCTTTCACAGCAGACGTGAAAGACTCCATCAATTTCGTCACATCGTCTACAGTCTTAGAGTTGGCGAACGCGGCACGAATAGGTTCGGAGTATTTCGAGTTGAGGTGGCCAGACATGCTTGATACATTGACGAGGCGGCCACCAGGACGGATGAGGGGGAGAAGGGACCGTGTAGCTGTTAAAGTGCCGTAGTAGTTACATTGAAGTGTTTCGTTGACGACATTGATATCTGCATACCAGTCAATCCCCCGGCAAGGCTTGGGTGTTGGGCAGCATGGAAGATCGACGTACCAAAACCCTCCATGGCAATACCTGCGTTGTTCACCACCATATCAATACCCTCAGGGTGTTCTTCTTGCAGGAATGTGGCAAAGTCAATAATGCTCTTTGGCTTCGAGATGTCCAGCCCATGATACCTAATCTCACTCAATCCTCCATCACCAACCAGGGCCCGGGCCTTTTTCAACTGCGCGTCATTCTGTAGCGACTTGACAGCTTCCTCGCCTCGACCTTGGTCGCGAGCGGTGAGGTAGATGAGAAGGGGTCCGCTATTGAAGGCCGAGGATGGATATTGGAGAGCTAGATTACGGACGATTGCGAGGCCGATACCTTTGTTCGCTCCTGTTATGGCTGCAATGCGGGTGAAAGGTGGTGCCATACTTGAATCGAGACGATGTGAGAAGGGCACGGTGTCGATGAGAAAAACATATTGGAGGGTGGTGATAAAGGCGATTTAATGATGATGGTAGACTGATTACATATCGAAGGATTGTAGAATAGACGGGCTTGGCTGCAGATCGCAATTCGCTCGCCGTGTTGCGGCTTGATTGTTCCTTTCTAACATACTTGAGACCACGTACAAGTTATCCTTCTGGTAGACACCCCGTATACTCTGCATCTCCCGAAGCAGAAGAATGGCGGCGAGATCTACCAGCTCGGATTGATCCTAGTTCTAGTTCTATATCTAAAGAATATGATGACTGATGGCTATTCTCGAACCACTTCTTCTCGCAATATTCCACAGCAATCAGTATTTACAACGATGCCGACTCAGTTCACTACTACGTAGTATATTGTCGAATGTACCATATGTGATCATCGTCACATCGCGCACTCTTCTTTCTCTGACTTTCAAGAAAGTCCTTTGTCAATGAGAATAGTCCATGGTGATTTCACCCACTTACTTGCCACTAAGCTAATCTCCTCTGTCTCAAACTCTTTCCAAGGGAAGTAGGTACACCACTGGCTCGCGGCTTAGAGGCCTGAAGATCGCCATGAAAGTCTTCTGCTACGTGGTAATGGCGACTGCAGCAGCCCATGCTCCCTTACAGACGACTTGCATGCTGCAACGATATCTGAAGCCTCCCATCGAAGAGGCTTTATCAATCCAAAACACCCGTAGCTGATTCGAGGGACGATGTATCGTTGGACCCCAAATTGACTCCTGTCGGTACCCTACACGAACAACACTGATGCTATCCGCTCGACGGCAAGCCGCAGAAACTTGTACACGATCAGCACTGATTTGACCCGAACATTATGAGACCATTCGACCGTCAATCATATGCACATGAGACTAGTGAAGTTCGCAGCATATGCGAATATATCATGTGCTATCATATTCTGTCGCTCTGATGCACTGTGCGTCACATACTGTTCTATTGCAAGGCTACCAGGAGCCTGTGCTTACGGTGGGTCCATGACGAAGCTCAAGCATCCGGTTCGTCAACGAACGACTACCGACTATCAATATTTCGCTGGGACCATGTCTCTTCCCGGGTCTCTTCTCATACTCCCTACTTAGTGCTTCGATAAGAGGCTACTACTGGAGCACTACTAATCGCCACCTGCTTATGTTTTATGTGATCTTCCCACGACGTCTTTTGATGTCATTCAATCAGCCCTCTCCTGACTTCCTTCCCAAATTTTCAATCTTGGCCTTGGAGCCATGGAAGCACATCGTGAACACGATGATATCCTACTCACCCAACAGAGCTCCTCCCTGTCCAATGGTTCATTCGGATCCAATTCTACGATTATTGCGTCTCCCCAAACCCCAAGCTCCTTCAAAACTGGTCACGAGTATGGTGATGTATCCTCAGTTTCTGAGGAGGAGGATTCGTACCACATCGACAGCACACTCCATTCCTCCGGCAAGTCTGGACAGGGCTTGGGAATCACCTATCTGAGCTCTCGAAAGGGAAGCTCGATGAAGGGTTCGCAAGGTGTCCCAGGCTCGGCGGATCCCTTTTTGTCGCCGGTTTCGGCTACGCTCAGTGATATCGACGGACCCCACAGCAAAATACCTGAAGGCAGTCCCTACGACAATACATCTGCGGACGCATATGAGGGTTTCGCAGTGGACTCCGACCACGGCCGACTGCAAATGAATGCGTCGTCGGGCCTAGTGGACAATATGGACCTGGTGTGCCAATCGAGACGCTCATTGATAAGTGGACGGGGCAGCTGGACGGTACTTTCCATCCTCGCGTTATCAATTTATTCGACGGTCTTCTCGGGTATCTGGCTCTGCATCGGAATTCTAAGGCCACAAATCTCCAGTGAGGGTACCTTGGGATTAGGTATAAAAAATGTGGGTGTGCTCTGTACCACTGTGGCCCGGTCGATTGAAATCTCCTTTGCTACCGTATTCGTCGCATTGATTGGTCAGGTTCTGTCTACCAGGGCAATAGGAAGTAAGAAAAGTATCACATTGGCTGAGATACTGATGCGGTCTTGGGTTATGCAACCAGGGAATATGCTGTCCCATTGGGAGTCTGTCATGTATGCTATCAATACTTGGCTCGGTCAGGTCGCTTTGCTAGTGGCTGTGTTGGTGATGTTATACACTACAGCGTCGAACGCTCTGGTTACACCCAATCTGAACATCGTTCACCGAGACGGCCTAATCCTCCACGGTATGGCCACAACATCATTTGCCAATGTCTCCAATATCAATACTCACTGTATTACGCCAATCACCAAAACTCTTGATCCTGATAATGCCGGTTCGACGTGTAGCGAAATACAGCACTCAGGCCAAGCCTATCACAACTTCATGCAGTACCTGTCATTTTGGGTGGAGACCACTGGCGTTACTCCCAACTCCGTCGATATGAAGTCCAGACCAGTTCCCTTTGCAGTAAGTCCGAGAACGTCCTCCTCGTAGATGAAGCTGATCACAGCATGCATAGATGCTGTACGACAATACCACTGTCATTGGGAGCTGGACAAACGTCTACGAGATGGCTTCTCTTTCCGAGCAATACAACAATCGGATTGTGAACAATGTCACCATGGCAATGCCCCACCCCGGCGTTATTGCCGCCGCAGCGGACAGCTCCAATGGCATCGAACAACCTCCGAATTTTAATGACCGTGATCGGAATGGGGACAACAGGCAATCACCGGATGGACATTTCATTTGGGCCTCTGTCCCGTCCCCTGTAGTCAATGTGCTGTGCGCCGAGCTGACTGCCGAAGAGATGACGCCAATGATTTATGACCAGTGGCCAAGGGAAGGCGTTCACGGAATCCAACCTAATACTACTAATTGGCCTAAGGACTTTAATCTCACGATACCTAGCTCCCAAATAGTTACAGTCGTAGACGACTTGTTCGGCTTCGAAGGGATCAATGCGCATCCCATCTTTCCTAAGCGGCCCCTCCCATACAATACTGTGTTTAACTCTACAGGACCTTACGGTCGCCAGTCCGTCTATCTGCTCGCGACATCTCCACGAAATACGAGCACTCTATGCTCCATCCGAGCAGCTTTGTCCGCCAACTGCTCGAGCAGCTATTCAGCTAGTAGTATGGGCGGATTCCTGAGCTCCAATTGTGAAGATACGAGTGACACATCTGCCTATCACAGATCAAACCCTGTGTCTATTGATGGCATATGGGCTCCGGATTGGGTGAATGTCGCGCACGACTGGGGAGTCTCTTTGGCTTTGAATGACGGTATCATGGACGGTATGTCGGCAAATGCCCGTCTACTAACTCAACTCACACCTACTTCAAATGCCCTCGATCCATCACTCCCTTCCATTTCCGAAGCCCTTGCAGTCCTCGCAGGAAATGCACTCCTCTTGTCTGCATTGGTTTCGCCCTTCGATTACGGTGGAGAGCTGTATAGGGGACCTCTAGCACGACCAGATCCAGGATATCAACCCTTCAACGCCTCGCTCGCGCGAACGGTCTATAGCTCAGGCGCTACGCAGCCCTGGCAAAATTCGTTCTTCATCGTTCTCTTTCTAGTGTTCGCCGTCAATGTTTGCTGCCTTGCCTATTTCCTCTGTCATGGCAGCCACGTGACCGACTACTTCGAACCCCAGAACTTGTTCTGCCTGTCTTTACTCTCGGAACCAAATGCAGTCCTTGCGGGTGCATGCGGAGGTGGACCAGGCAGGAAACACTACAAAACCAAGTGGAACATCAAGTTGAATGACGAGCGGGGTCACTTTTCAATCGAGAGCGATGATATTAAGGACCGTAGACGCTGGTCGCGCCGGATATTGAAGAAACATTTAAGTGCGCGTGAAGTGGCAGCGTCGTACTACAAGATCCGGAGAAAGCCAACGAGCGGGCTTTGAACCACGGATCGACGGCAGACGCAAGGACAGCGAAGAACTCGTACTGCAACGGCAGGATCATGATGGACCTTTTATTATCTCACTCGTTCACTAATCTTCTTTTCTTTTTCTCGCTGTGTATTACACTAGCTTTATCATGCAAGATCTCTCATTACCGACAATACCGATGGAATGAGACTTGCGACGAATCCAGTACGATTCATTAGGTCCATGATATCGAAAACATCGATCCCTCTTCTATTGCCTTCGTCTTAGGTTACGGAAAATCACATGTCGGCAAAGGCCGTCAGACAGCTCGATTTTATCCGAGGTCGCAGGCCGGTGCAGAGCACATACTTACCATAGACGTCTTGTGACTAGCAAAGCTTGGTGAATGATTTTATGTGAGATATTAGCTCCGTGACATGGTTTCGCCTCTCAGCCGGCTCATGTATTTGTTCTACGTAGTCTTCCTCCGTTCATTCTTCATTTTGATAGCGACATATCACCAAGGAATGTCGTAATTGCCAAGTAGTGCTGCTATCCATTCGCGCGATTGAATAATCAAATTAAGCACCAAATATCGATTTTGACCAGCATTAGCCTGTTCCACGTAGAGTCGTAGTTCATTCCTAATGGCAACCAGGTTATCGTAAAAACTATAGCTGCGTAGCGTACGAATTCGGGCCGGATGATGAATCGTCGTGGCTGTTCCCGGAACGAGACGGCTGGTTTTCCCGCCTACGCTCCTATGATTACGAAGGTTTTGCGAGCGACGCGTCACGCACTTTGATTCCATCTTTTTGCGATCCCGCCTTCGATATTCTTACTTACCTTAGGGTTTCGAAAGAGCCAATACCGAGCAGAGACCGCACTCCTCCTCCAGCGGTATTGAGACAGCGTAGAGGCGGACCGGACCTGCGCAAAGTCCATATTCCAGGGGCGGAACTCGAACACGACGAATACTCGCTCGATCAGCACACTCGCTCGATTAGCAATTGCGTTCGAAGCTGGACTTTGACGTTGAAGCTGAAGCGTGCGCGTCCTTGTCATCACGATGTCGCAAAGCGCTGGCATCGCTAGAAGACGCGTCGGTGTCGACCGAGGACGGAGTTTGCAATCAAGGTCCGCAGGAGCACCATCTTTGCATTAGCCTGAAGGTTCGCCCGCGTGTCATGAGCTGCTGAGGAAAGGTTTAGTCCACAATCTCCGATATGTGTATGGGAAGCTGAAAGAGGCCATGTTTGATGAAGCATAGGACCTGTCGGACTGGACGAACAGGCTTAAGTCGCACTAGCCTATACTTCTGCAAAATGCCAGGAGTGTTGCAGCAGACATCGTGAGTTCCTCGAGGCTGTGCCATCGTACCAATATCAGGAATTCGACGAAAAGGATTGATAGTTGATGTTTGACCCAATAAGGAATATATGTTCTGTACAAAAAGGGAAGTGCCAAGCGTACACAGCTGTGTCCATGCATTTTACTCACCAAATGTTGGCAGACAGCTGTGTCTTGCTTGGACAACGCGCACTTTGGACACAGCCCATGGTGAAGCTGGTTGGCAACAGAGGAGAGTTCGGAACACCGTGGTGGAGGATGGAAGAATTTCCAGTAAACCCGAAGCCTCGGTCGAGACCGTTTGCGGGCATTCAAAGAAGCCGGTTAAAGACGGATCAGGATAGATCGACATGATCCACTCTGCTGGGAGCCAGCCGACAGCGGATGCCGCGATAGCTTTCCTATTCGAGACTAAACCAGACCCTGATCCTTGGTCCTCAGCCACAGGGCTAGAAGGGAGCTATTATTAAGGTGCTTACGGAAGCTTCGACCCCAGATTTCCCACTTGCACGGACCTATAGAACGTGGTACCTGCAGGAAAACCCAAAGCCACCTTTCATGCATCTCCGTTTCTCCAGACATTCATCCTTACTTGCGGCTGCCACACATTCAGTTCAGCCACGTTCAACTTTGCAGATCGGGCCCTCCGTAAGTGCAGTACCCGATTAGTGCAGGTTAGTAAAACACACAAGCCACAGCAGATTGAGCATTGCGCCGACATCTTTCCGGTCTTGGTAGTCGTACTCGTGACACAGCAGTGGTACATCACTGATTCGTAACGGAGAAAGTCATCTGACCTTGGACTCACGTGTTTGATGAATAACCAAGGCGGGCTGAAGGCTTGCGTGGCCTGTCCAGCTTGACACTGTCTCGCTGAATATTCCTGGCTAGGGTCATGGTGGGTCGTAAATTGCTGAGGCTTCAATCTTGGAAATGCTGTTGTCTTGGAAAGACGTAGACAGTATCGATTGGTTGGTTGTAGACATCCCACGCTTCGCACATTACGATAATTTGACATCGATACTTGCATCGCGAGCCACATCGTTCAGCTGCGCCTCATGTGTTTGCATAAACGCTGTTGTTCACACTCCCGTACACGTGAAGATTAGGACCAGATCTTGCCCTTCTGGAAGCATCTTCCACATTCCAAATATAGTAAGTCCACGCAAGGAAGAAACAGCTGTCGATCAGGGTCCATTCTGCTGAGAAAGCATAAAAAGAGAAGTTGCGATTGGCTCAATCTTCCTGACCTCGGCTAGATGGCTCGCCGGCGAGTCGCGGTGCGTTTAATGAACTGCAGTCTGACGTAATAATATAAAATATTAATTGATCGGCTCGGCGTTCGCAAAATTGATATACTTAGCAAACGTTCGCACCGGATTATCTTGCTTTGTGGAAGTTCCTATAACAATCTGAAGCAGTGCGACACCACAGACCTCTACTCATCGCTTTCCTCCTCGTACCAAGCTGGCAACTGACCCTCGTGATCGATGAGTAATAGCCATTGATACAGTCACCCTTCCGTCTACTTTGTTATCCGCCCAACAATCTCTTGGATCGAAATCGCCCGGAAAAATTTAGCTCCGACTATTTCCGAAAAATGCCATTAGCTCATTCCCATCCTCTACGTCAGGATTTGTCTCCTTCCACTTCTCCATCACCAACCACTCCTTCTTTCTCATCCAAACTGTACTACGGTACAAATATTATTTCGAAAAACAACTATCCATCTACTCAACAACCCTCACTTGACTGGGATTATCCTACGCCATCTTATTACATCGACACCAGACAGTCTACGCCGTCAGAGCTGGTCAACTACAACTTCGCAGATTCGCAGTACATGCAGACCGGTCCTGCGCAATACCCAGAGGTTCGGGTCCAGCAGACGACACCGAACCAAGCTCTACCCTCTGCGACACCTCCTCCTCTACTTACAGACGACACCGACTATACCAGCGTGCCCTGGAGTCATCAAGACCCTTCATACCTGGCGCCTAATATCCAACAGCAATACACTCCCACAAGCTATCGTTCTCACCGAAGACTTCCATCAGAATCGTCCGTCGGATCCACTGGACCCGACTCTCCATATACATCTTGCTCCAACTATCCTCATATTGTCGATCCTGATTCCCAACCTGCGCATCTGGATTCCTTCGACGGGTCCTATCTGAGCGTTCCACAATACCCGAAGTCGAACTTTGGGACACCAGCGCAAAATAGCGATCAGCTGTTCTATCCGCATTTTGAAAATTTCAGTCTGGTGGGAGACAATGCAACGTCGATGATGACAGCGCAGACAGGGACGAGAAACGTTATCAGCCAGCATTGCGCGCCGACAATGAACGGAGGGCAGAATACATCGAGAGGATCGTTTGGTAATGAGTGCGACTCGTCGTTAGCAGGGACGCGCAACAATATACCTCACCTGGACCGTACCAAATCAGACATCTACCAAGATCTACTTCTCAATCCTGAAATGGCGTCGCCAGCACCACTATCGCAATCACGCCCCTTAGTAAATACACAGCGAAATGTACTCTCACCACAGATGTCGGCTCTCAACGATATCTTACGCGAAGCAAATAATGGACACCTATCAGCGCGGTCAGCATCACCGGTTGTTGGTGTGGCGTCACGACGTTCGCCCTTCCGTGACACCTCTGAATTTGCAGCGGCTGGGTTCTACTCAAACCCGAACTCGCCCGCGCCTCGCTTAAATTCGGCGGCGCAAAGGAGAGAACAGCTAAAGCTGGAAGCCGATGCACAGGTATTCGCGCAACGTCACCAATCATCGCGTGATGATTTGATGAGTACTCCCAAAACGATCTCACCAAAAGAAGCTGTCCTGGATTACACAGAATCTGAGGAGTATTCGAAGTTGCCTCTATTCCCTCCAGCAAAGCAGGAGCCGGGCATTCAACAAGCCTCCATGACCTACGACCAGCCTTTACCTCGTCTCGCTACAGAGACAAGTAACGACCAGAGTTTTTCTTCAATGGCAACGAGCAGACGTCAAAGCTCGTCAACCTACTCCACTTCCCCTGCACCTCCAACATCAGGCTCTAACTTTCAATTTATGCCACCTTCCGTGCCTGCCATGCCGCAGCAGTATCCCTTCATCTCACAGTCTCGACGCCAAAGCAGCAGCATGCGAAGCGGATCAGATCAAGTGCCGGAATTTCCAGCATCGCTGACTTCGATGGAGTCGACAAAGAGCGAAGCGGGCCAAGCCGAACATGTCCGACTGATCCCCGAAAGCTCCCCACCTTCATCACAAGAAGCTCCTGTTCAACGCCCAATAGACACATCGGCCAACTCAGGCTCATACACTTGCACAGGATCCGACTGCCATGCTCGCTTTGACACAGCCGCCAAGCTTCAGAAGCACCGTCGTGAAAACCACCGCTCTTCTCCCAGCGCATCCACCACACCCACCACACCCTCTTCTGCCACCACCCTACAGAACCAGCAAGCCGCTGCCAACAACGTCTCCCGCAACAACCAGCCCGGTCCACACAAGTGCGAGAGAGTCAATCCTTCGACCGGCAAGCCCTGCAATACGGTCTTCAGCCGAAGCTACGACCTCACACGACATGAAGACACGATCCACAGCAATCGCAAGCAGAAGGTCAGATGTCACTTGTGCACGGAGGAGAAGACGTTCAGTCGGAACGATGCCTTGACACGGCACATGCGCGTGGTGCATCCGGACGTGGACTTTCCGGGCAAGACGCGAAGAGGGCGCAATAATGAAGGCATGGATGTGGTGAGGCAGCGGATTGAGAGTGGACGGGGAGGCAGATAATATTGTCTATGGAAAGAGGACGATGGTTGGAAATTGCGACGAATGACGTTTTGCTCTTATTCCTTTTCATCGTTATGCTTTATTCATTCAGCGCCGGATTAGCAAGCGAGGAGTTTGGGTTGGTGAAACTAATGATTCTTTCGCTGGAAAAGTACTCTCTACACTAGTCATGTCTGGTATGGGATTTACGTTGTACAGAGTGGGCGTTTTGCGTTATCGTTGAACGAAATGATTTCCTCGGCTGGTGTTGCAAAGGGGAGAATTATGACACGATTGATACCATGGGTTGCTCTTTCCTCTTTTCTCTTTTCTCTTCGTGTATCATTTTTTCGTAATTAGATGGAATGGGAATGTTGATGGTGATGGGCATGGGGATACTTGTGTTCTTTGTTTGAGAAATGGAGAAATGGAGACAGAGACTTGCACATAATTAAGTAAAGAGATCAGATAATCATAATGTTTAGATAGTCATTACTCCATGATATGTACTGTAGTATGTCAGATGGAATCGTTAGAGTATGAACATGCCATTGTGGAATTCAATACGCCGTTAATCCACCATCGCCCCAAGAGACATTGTACCGACATGTGCACGCCCGGATACGTTCAAATCCCAACCAAATACCAGCACGCTACAGCACCGCCTACCTTAGTACGGATACTTCCTCTCCTCTCCCCTCCCAACCACCTCCCCATCCACCCCCACCACCCCCTCCTCAACCTGCCTCCGATGCTCCCCATCCAGATATTCCAGCAACACGTCCCCATACCTCTCCCTCCCCTTATACCTCGCCACATCATCCCCCCAGCTCCTCACCCCGCTCGCCAACCTGCCCGGCACCCCCGCCTCCGCCGCAACCTTGGTGACCGGTTCGAAATACGTCCGGATCGTGAACACCACGCCGCCACTCCGCGGCAACCGCCTCAACGACTGCCGCTCGCTGCGGAAATAATGATGCCCGATCGCCCTGTTCTTCTGCGCCGAATCCCACCCTATCGCTTGCGAGTATGCGTCCGCGTCTTCGGAGCCGATACTGCTGCTCCACGCCAGCTCGTCGTCGACTTGTAGGAAATAATTGTTGCGCAGCACGGGTGCGTTGGGCTGTACCCTTCTGAAGAAGTTGGTCATTCCCTTCTCGAGTTTGGAGCGGAAGCCGGGCACGTCGCCCGAGGTGTGGATTTCGGAGAGGGGCATGCCGAATTTGTCGCTTAGGCGCCAGAAACCGGCGAGGAGGATGGAGCCGGCCAGGAGGTAGTATTGGCCGTCGGGGCGTTCGAACATGATGGCGAGGTCGTCTTGGATGAGGCGCGCGCATGTGGTCATGGGATCTTCGGGGAGGGGACGTTGGGTTATGTTGAAGGTTTCGCCCGTGGCGAGGTTGTGGATTCCGATGGGAGTGGAGGTGAAGAGGGTTGGGTAGCGTTGGGGCAGGTAGTCGCATCTGGGTAGGTGGGGATAGAGGCGTTAGTACGACAGTGTAGGAAGAGTGGAGGGGAGAAAGGTGCTTACAGTTCTTCGAGAAGCTCAATGGCTCCGTCCATGGCTTCTGGTGCTGTACGACAGCATTTATCCCCTCGCTCCTCGATTCGTCGGGCTTTGTCTGCGTGGAATTTTAGGTAGTGGTTGTCCAGTTCGATCCAGTCATCCCATTGCATCGTCCGCAGTCCCATGGTGATATGATACGATCCGTATTTGAACGGTCGGTATGGTAATGGCTCCGTCTTGTGTACGTCCCAATCTAGAAGTGGAGCTGCCTTGGGTCGTTTGAAGTCGACAGGCGTCCATACTCCTGGAGGTCGTTCGGGAGCTTTGAATGTGCTAACCTTTCTCGAAGCTGGCTTTTCCAGGTCTGGCGAGTTTGCTCTCTGGATTGCTGGCTTTGTGCGTTTGATTACCCGAGTCACTAGTATGTACGTCAAGAACGCAGCAAGCAACCCTCCATAGATAACAGGTTTCACATGATCGGCAATCAACCCGCTGAATCGCTCACAGTGCTGATGAGCAGTGAGGAGAATGCTCGACACCATCTTACCATATCAGACTGTGCTGCCACGAAAGAAGGCAATGACTGAATCAATGTTGATTCTTCCTACTTCCCAGAAATTGGAGGAGATGCAACAATCGATAGCAGTGATAAGAGACAGGTAAGAGTGGTGTAATACAGGAATTGGCTGTATGGAACGTAGTTGTACGAGACGGGGTGAGCATACATTGTAGAGCAACCAGAGAGAGGCATATGGCTCAGTTCAGTGTGGGGTCATACCTATCGGCGTTTCCGCGGGCACACAGGATATTAGGTAGGTATTTAGCACCGCCAGCTGGAATTTCGATCCGTTTTGGGTTAGCGGGCCGATTCTCGGAAGAAAGCCTCATTGACAGCACGCCAAGGACAACATTACCCAGAGTATGCGAAGATTTGGGCAACTTCAAAGGGACAAGCTAGATCAATTGATCTGGATTTCAAGGGTCTTGTTTACTGGTGGATATGCGTTGTAGTAAGCAATACTGTCCCCATTTGCGCCGATAGCGCGCGGGTATGATATTCCACTCGGGTATGAAAAACATCCGGCCCAAAAGGTGAGTCTGGGAGATATCGAGGAAGCTGAGACACTGCATCTCTTCCCACTGCTTCGTATCGAGGATATAGCTCGGCTCCATCGGTGAAGACTTCGATCCTTGAAAGTATGAATCCACAAGAAAAGTGCAATGACTAATGTCAACCTGCAATAATCAGCATCGGTAAACAAAGGAGAAGTGGTCGAGTCATACATGTTTCCCTGGGTCCTCGATGTTTTCATCGTTCATGCCAGGAGGTATGAGCCACGTTGGAGGGAGACCGAAGCCGGTTGTAGATTCACTAAAATGCCCTGGAAGCAGGCCATCAAAGGCACTCTTGATGAAACTGAGTCGCATCTTCTTTGGCAAAAAGTACGACGAAGGGAACCGGTACCATTCCTTCCCAAGACACACGGTTCCGTCCATATCCGCGAGGAGTGGATCCTGTAGAGGGTAGTAGATCTCCAAAGGTGCACGGTAGGCGTTGAGAGTACCCAGGGTCCTCAAGAGGCCAACAATTGTCATGAAGAGAACCGAACAAAATACGATGAAGAGCCTAAGCCTTGCTGGTACAATTCTTGCCATGCTTCGCGGCCTGCCCAGATAATAAAGCAGGTTGTGTATCGTAAACGCAGCATTGAAACATAAGAAGGGGTACGCTGGGTACATGAACCTTTCTTCTTTGTGCGCTTGTGCCGAGAAAATGATGAGCCATAAGTAGAAGGGAGTGATCAACCCCAAGCTCTTCATGATGTTTCCGCGCACAATGCGTTCACCGTAAGGTGTGATCTGTAGCATGAGTATCGGGACGGAACACGTAGCGAGCACAAACCACACATTGAAATTTAGCAACAGATTGCGGATATAGAAATGCCATGGCTCTGTGCCGAAAATATCAGGCCCACGGGACGAGCCACTGAAAACGTTGTACGATACGATACGCCAAGGCACGAACAAGACTTTGTGATAGAAGAATAGATCAACGACGACTTGCAATGGCTAGAACGATCAGCTGTGTCTGAGCGACAGATGATTTGAGAAGATCGGCGTACAACGATGGTCAACGTCCTTACAGCTCCACCCAGGACTCTGTCAGCTATCTCACGTACACGTCCAGTCAGCCAGAGGTGAGTCAACTCATCTGTGAACAAGGGCAGGAGTAGAGCCGCTGCAAATGGCCAGCCAACGGTGGCTCCAATGCCGAACCACATGATGCCTTGGCTAGTCCCCGATCCGCTCTTGGTGTCTATGAAAGCTGCTAGACCCATCATGGAAGTATACATGGCGAAACTTGAGGGAAGATAGGCCACTGATGCATAGAACATCCCAGGAGTAGTAACCATTGCAATTGTAAAGATGATTGCAATCTTGAAGTTGATAGCCCTTGAGATGGCGTGGAAGAGACGCGTCTCCGCACCTGCACAAATCAGGGCAAGCAGTATCCGGACGAGATAGAACTCGTTATGCCTCTTCCAAAGGAACAACGCTCCCAATTTGCCAGGTACTGCATGGAGCGCGATGTATAGCCAGCTTCGGATGGCGTACTCGGGAGAGTACTCCCAAGTTTGTAGGCCGAACCCATGGTTGAGGTAGTGTGTAGGTTCCCAGTAATTGAATACCTCGTCGCAGTCTTGTATTGGGGCATACATGCCTGCCAGTACATTAACGGTAGCAAAAATGCAGAAGGCTATCGTGCTGGCGAATCGGTAGTCGTCCTCTGACTTTGACCTCAAAGGCCGCCAGGTTGTAGCAGCCTTTGGTGGTGTCTGAACATCCGTCTCGTCGCCTATATCCTGTACGGATCCTGTTTCATTCACCCTCATTTCGTCGTCAAGGGAAGATGTCCCTAGTTCTGGTAAAAGGATACTGGAATTTAGTTCGAGAGCACCGCAGCTGGAAATCCGTTTGATTAAGGGTCCAAACTTGATCTATTCCAGAATAGCTTTAGCGCAGATTAATGCCAAGGCAGACATCTCAAAAAAAAACTAGAGCTACGGCTTTATTCTGTTAATCTCAGCAAGATCAATGCCATGAATGACGATCCAGGTCTAGAGATGCCCTCGCCAAAGAGGATGCGATTGGGAACCCCTAAGGAGGAAATCTCCTATGATGTACCTCCGCAGGTTGACCAATTGGACTTACATTGGATACAGCTGGCGGGCGTAGAGAATCCAAAGACAGTCCCCCAAATAAATGCGCCAACACAAGCAGTACCGCTTTCTTCAACAGTCCATAGACCCATCCATCTGCCTGGTCTGAAGCTGCTCAATGACGAGCCCACAACCTCGATTGGGGTTCAAGAGCCAAGTTTTGGCTGTAAAGTAGTTGAAACAGCAACAGCGAATATCACATCTACAATTGACCAAGGTCAATCCAATTCTGGAAGAGCAGAGCATGCAGGCGGACCTGAGTTGATTCTAGAGGAGAAGTTATCACTGGAACCTACAACCGTCATCAGCACTGGCGAATCGGAGGTTGCCGAGTCTGCGCCTAGTATCAAAGGTCCTCCAGAAATCGCCAGTCCCATGGAAGATGTGCTACCTGGAGTCGTGGCACCAGAGCGACATGTAGCAGAGATACTTGGTGAGACACAGATAAAGGAAGGGCTACAGGAGGCCACAAATAGGATTTCGGAAGTTTTGGTGCAAGATGATATTCACCAGGATGGACCCCCTACCAGTGAGGGATCGCATACTACCAATACGGGCCCGAGTACTGACATGCAAGCAAAACTTGAATCGCGGCAAGAAGAGAGTGTCACGAAGGATGTCGATGAGGACAAGCAGGAAATTCTCATGGAGGCCAGAACTGTGGAAGAACAACCGAAAACTATGGAGCCTACAGGTTCGACACTCGAAGAGATTGCTGAAGCCAATAAGTCTAATGCAGAGGCGGAGTTTGAAATAGACTCTTCGCCCTATGCCTCTTCTTCGTCAGATGTCTCGACCGACAGTTCTTCTTCGGATGATAGCGATGCAGATGACTACGAAATGTTGAGCCCGGAGGAGGAAGCCCGTAGGCTTATGGCAGAGGACGGTGGCACAGAAGAAAAGACGACGACTGGCGTCCCGCGTACACTGAACGAAAAGCCAGATGAGGTAGTGCCGAAACCACAAGTAACTATTACTGCGGATATGAAAATCGAGGAGCTGGGTCGCGTCGAGAGTCTCGTAGAGAATCTAGTCTTGATCAAAGCAAATACATCAGGTGAGTACCGAGTATTAGAATCCGGATCTGTGCTCTGCCTCGAGGATAGATCTGTGATCGGAGTGATAGCAGAGACGCTGGGCCGGGTTCAGCAGCCATACTACGCTGTGCGCTTTAGCAATCGAGCTGCTATGGAGGAAGCCGGGGTTTCCCAAGATACAAAAGTCCTTTATGTCACTCAGCTTTCCACAACCGTATTCACGCAGCCATTGAAAGCCTTCAAGGGGTCTGATGCCTCAAACCTGCACGACGAGGAAGTTGGTGATGATGAGCTTGAATTCAGCGACGACGAAGCCGAAGCCGAGCACAAGCGTCAGGTCAAAGTCCATAAGCGAGCAAGATATGACGCAAAGCATGGCCAGGAGAATGGCGTAGGTGTGTCTCAACCAAGGCTTGGGATGCCAAAGAATCTCCAGAACGGTTGCCCAAATTCGTGGCCAGAACGCCCGCCCAATCCAGCCGAGCTTTCCTTAGATTATGATGATGCGGGCCAAGATAGCGATGATTTATATACACCCTTAGCCAGACCTTCCAACCTCCACGAGATGAGGGCACGGGAAGACGTACCCAGTGCAAATCACGCCAATTTTGGAAATACTAATAGGGGTGGTCGTGGTAAGGGTAGAGGGGATCGTGGTAGAGGCGGAGGAGACCGTGGCAGAGGCAGAGGTCGGGGACGAGGTAACGACAGAGGAGGACGGCCAGATCGAAGGGGTCAGGACAGCCTTCGTGGAATTGGTCATCCGCATACCCATCCAAATACAGGTCCACAATCGTCTCCGCTATCTCAAAGTAAAGGCTTCAATGCGTCTGCAAATACCAATCTCCCGCCGCGGCCCCCTAATCAGAGTAACGGCTCCCAATCTCATCCCCAGAATCAGCACCTACCAGTTCAGCCGCCTTTTTATCCAGCGCATTCATCCGCTCAGCCCCACTCGCACCCTAATCACGCCCATCAATACCCTTCTCAGTACCCTCAATCCTACAACCAGCCTTACTCTCAACAGCACCAGCAACCACATCACCATTACCAAGACCCATACTTCCAAAGTATGCCTGGCCAGGGCTACAACCCCCACCAGGCCTTCTCTCCCGGGTCGCAATACCCAATAATGCACATACCGCCCTTGACCCCTTCACCCGCAGCTATACCGCCAGGCGCTCACATCAACCCCAACTTTTTCCGTCAGCAAGCTCATATGTCGCCCCAACCGTGGTACCACCAGCAAGGGCAGGCTTTCTCACCAGCTCAACAGTATCAGCAATACCAGCAGCCATCGCCTGCCAATAGCAATGCCGCAGCTCCCGGTGGTATCCCGCAGGAGGCTGCTCGGAGGCTGCAAGAAAACTCCAATATGCTACAGGGTACCGGTCCGAATGATAGCTCGAGTAGGTGATGGCCTGAATAACGCAACTTTTGAATAATGCACTACACATATTGTATGTGAAGGCATTGCAAGAGCTTGTCACCTCAGAGAATGTAAAACGCAAATCTATATTGTTCGTATATAATCAAATCAAATCCCTCCAAGAAGACCTTGTTCCCATATACAACAGTGCTACATGCAGCTGAATCCATGAAAAAGTATATCGGACATCATTTAGCGAATACTGAAGCATACTGTCATCCCCGATTTCACTATCAGAACTCACAACCCCCAAATTCACCAAATAACAAATCATATGTTGTACAAATCCCTCACAACCATCCCCACACACCCAACAAAAACTCTCCAATCTCCAAAGCCCAAAGAATCATACGCACCCATCTGAAACCCACTCATAACGAGCAGTATAGCTGGAATCGTACATTTTCCCAAATTTACCAATATTTTGGACATCATAATCATAACCACACCCCGGTTTCGCATTCAATTCTCAAAAGCTTGGAATGCATTAAGTGAGATCTACTCCGCAAAGTGCTTGATGTATAGATGGGTTTTCTGGTGTTGGGTGATGGTCTATATCCCATACAACACCAACACCAACACCAACACCCACCTACACCAAACCATAGTCTCCAGTAATATAGATACACAAGGCACCACCCTACAATAAAACCCACCTTATCCACCACTACCACCAATCCATCTCCCATCTCCCTTCGTCTACAGACTATAAGATCCGCATGAATTACAACTTAATACACTACTACCAATAGAGATAGTCATCACCATTCGATTTATTTCTCTCTGAGCGCAGCTGTAGCTATTCTATGTATCCTATGACGAGAGAATAGATGTTAATTTTTCGTAATGCGAGTTTGTGCTCTTGCTGCGCGTCATTGAATGGAGGTAGATTGGTTGGCTTTTTGCTACGATGAATGATTGGGGGTTGTAGTTTTAGGCAGGGGTAGGGGGGATGGGTTTGGGATTGTGGTTCTTGGGTTGGAGAACGGCTGGATGAGATTATGCTACGAGTAAAGGGAAACATCGCTATTCCACGGGGAGGTTCACCTTGATAAGGCAGCGAGGCAGCGCCGAGACTGGAAAGCGCAAATAGGATGAGTCACACGCATTGAGAGCACAATGCAAAAGGCACAAGGATGAGTTCGAAGGACCAATTGTGGTATCATTGATTCCATGCTAGCCAGCCAGTCACAACTCCCCGTGGCCACCTATTGACCAGCCTATGATACAAATCAGACCCCGAAAACAAAAATAGCCATATCGCAGGCTCCATGAGTCATCGCCGCCAAATATCCATCGATGGTTCTCATGATGTTGGTATGTGACGAGCCATGAAGAAAGTCGTAAAAGGGAGATGAGTGACGCGTCTAACCACCGAAGCCGTACAGTGTGCCTAGGATGTGTTAGCATGTTTTGAACGGCGCGGTGGACTTGGAGAAAAGCTTACGGCCTTGTCGCTTCAGGGCATAGACGACATCGAGGGAGGTGACGGTCTTGCGCTTGGCGTGTTCAGTGTAGGTGACAGCGTCACGGATGACGCCCTCAAGGAAGGTCTTCAGGACACCGCGAGTCTCTTCGTAAATCACTGAAAGTACGCGTTAGATTGTTGTTGCAAAGGGATAGATGTTGGCAGTGTGCGGGACATACTGGCTGAGATACGCTTGACGCCGCCACGGCGCGCAAGACGACGGATTGCAGGCTTGGTTATGCCTTGGATGTTGTCACGAAGAATCTTTCGGTGACGCTTGGCTCCACCTTTGCCGAGACCCTTTCCACCTTTTCCGCCTGTCAAGACACGTCAGTGAGGGTGCTTTGAGGATGTTGTTGCCATGTATAGTGGACAGTGATGTGGGGCTGTGTGACTTACGTCCAGTCATGTTGATGGTATTGATGAGATGAAACAAGCTTTAGAAGCTAGTTTGGTAGAGATGAGTCGTGGTTAGATGACTTCGATGTGGATGTCTTGAGTTGATAGCGGTGGATGGAGAATGGGAGGCTTGTTGCAGTGAGCTTTATTTGAAGCAGCGACCGTGGAACATCGATCAACGTTGATCTAGGGAAACTTGGCACGCTAGCGATATGCTCACCAAAATACCCAAGAAACACGAAAATATCATGGTTTATTCACCACTTTAAGTGAATGAGTCATAATTAGATGAGTGAATGGATCATGCTCATTGATACCTCACATCCAATGATAGCAAATTCACTCAACATTATGGACTGACGATAAATTGTGCATGGTTGTGGTTGGCAATAGTGCGGCTAAACCCAATTTTCTGATTGGTCGATCATGAAATCCCATATTCTTTCCACGCAAATTCACTAGCGCTATCGCTTGATTTTACGAGTGCTCAATTCCTGCGTCCAATTTTGAAGTTCCAAAACATGGGCAGTGAATGGCCACTAGCGTCTGCCGCCTAAATCACAACTTGTCTCCCCCCAATCTACTTATTCCCAGTTTCCTCCTGCTTCCTTACACCTCCCAACAACCATCGTCATCAAAAACAACGACAATATCATCCACCACCACTTTATCCACCACTTAATCTTCATCCAAATCATCATCAAAGTCATCAGCAATGGCTCGTACCAAGCAAACAGCTCGTAAGTCATCCTTCCCATGCTGTCGCAATCTCACCGCCACTGCACCACTGTCCCGTCGCTTTATCCCACCCTTGGCGCACAATACTTCAGCACCACTTCAAAGCAACCTCACTTCACCAGACATCATCTAACATACCATCACAGGTAAATCCACTGGAGGCAAGGCCCCACGTAAACAGCTCGCCTCAAAGGCCGCTCGTAAAGCCGCCCCATCAACTGGTGGTGTCAAGAAGCCCCACCGATACAAGCCAGGTAAGCTCTGTCGCCACTGTCCAATAATGTTTCAACATACTGACGCGTCCTAGGAACCGTCGCTCTTCGTGAGATTCGTCGTTACCAGAAATCGACTGAGCTCCTCATCCGCAAACTCCCCTTCCAGCGTCTGGTCCGTGAAATCGCACAAGACTTCAAGTCCGACCTCCGCTTCCAATCTTCCGCCATCGGTGCTCTTCAGGAGTCCGTTGAGGCATACCTCGTCTCCCTCTTTGAAGATACCAACCTGTGCGCCATCCATGCCAAGCGTGTCACCATCCGTAAGTTGACGCGTCTCCACCTCGCTGTCTGTTTCGTTTACTGACACTTCTTCACAGAGTCCAAGGACATCCAGCTCGCTCGTCGTCTCCGTGGCGAACGTTCTTAGATTGCCTCTTTGTCAATGAGCATCTAGTCACATCATCACATCTCGACAACCGCTCGAACATCGCATCGACATTTCACCATGACGGTCAAAGATGGAGGAGGGGCTTCTACCCTGCGCGAGATCATATTATGTAGCTAGCGTTCAACGGCAGTCCTGGTATCATGGGTTTTATGCAAATGGGGTGATGGTCCCCTGTGGTTCCTTTCGGTGTTTAGTGGTTGCTCCAGGATGAGCATGGTTTGCTTTGTACATTAATCAACGACACTGGCGGAAGGTCGCTGAATGAATCTGATGAGCTGAAATGTTTCTTCCATCATGCATTGTGACTTTTGCTATTGTTGCGTTTTGAAGTCTTCTGTTTACATCAACGACGCGTTGTAAAACTCGAGAACGTACCCAAGACGACCTGCCACATTGCTATGCCTCCACTCCAAGACTGTCTCCCGGTTGATTGTTTACCAACATCCGCGTTACCCTAGGCATGTTTACCTTCTCACTCTGAACTCCCATGCAGCGCCAGCCCAATAGCTGACCTACTGCAATCTTCTACAGTCAATCGCCAGAACACAACACTCTACTCAATTGCATGATCCCCCAATGCTCCACCACACCAGCATACCCTCAAACCCACACAACTCTATCCCCTCCCCACAGCCCTCTCTACAAAACATCCAATCCAGCCACATCCGCAGCACACATCCTCTCCGTGCTCTGATACTTTACCAATCCACCCACCAGATCCCTCATTTCAGGGGAAGCATGAGGGAGGATCTCGGTCCAGGTCCTGCCCGGGAAATCGACAAAGGTCATTTTGTTCCAGTCGGGGAGGGAGATGATTTCCTTTTTACGAAGGAGGGGGGTTAATGTTGGGAGAAGAGTGAGGTTGGGAAAGGGATATGTGGATATGGCAGATGGGAAGAAGTGAGAAGGTGCAAAGCTTACAGGCCATGTCTTTTCATTTGGTGTACCTAGAGTTTCGAAAATGCTCTTCACAAGCGCGAGTTCACTGCCTAGTGCACCTGCGTTAAATAATGTCCAGTCTCCCCTCTGCCTCTCAACACCCCTAGTTGGGGACAAGGTGATGGCATGTACGATCTCAGCCACGACGCAGCCAGCGGCCCAGAGATCGATGGCCGTCATGTACGCTTTCTGTCCGAAAAGCAGCTCGGGCGCTCGGTAGCACGTCGTGCCCACGTCTGTGATTTTCCGATCCACAGCTTCCGAAGCTGGGTCGTGCGGGGACCATGCGATGCCGAAGTCGGCGAGGTATGCGGGGCCGGTGGGGGAGGCGAGGAGGATGTTGGAGGGTTTGACGTCGCGGTGGATCATACCTATGGAGTGGAGATGTGCCAGGGCTGTGAAGAGGTCGTGGATTATTTGTTTTGCTTCGGCGGCGGATGGGGGTGCTGGGTTGCGGAGTAGTGTTTCTAGATTTAGGGGTTGGAAGGGGAAGACGAGGAGGTAGGTGGAGGGGGGGAGGGAGTGGGTGGCAAGTAGGGGGATCACGTTGGGGTGTTTTGCTGCGTGGAGGAGGCGTGCTTCGCGCTTTGTATCGTGTGGAGGATGGCATTGGGGAGGGATGGTGAGTTTGATGGCGAGGGTTTGTGAGCCTGTTGGTGTGGAATGCTGGGTTTTGTAGACTGTGGAGAAAAGGCCGGAGGCGTGATGGATGCAATTGGTGTAGGGTCCTATCGTTTGGGTGTTCTCTTGCGAGGCTGCCGTTGCTTCTGGCTCAACAGGTTTTTCACCGCCTGGGGGTAGAGCTAGATGGTTATACTCGTCAATCTGGTCGTTGCATCGCTGGTAGTATTGCTCCTAGAATATTTTGTTAGCCCTAGGGTTAGGGTTGGCAGCTTTGTATTCGCAGACTTTTGATGGCGCATCTTTGTAGATGGTAAGCTCCATGGCCCGAGCTTCTACTTGAGATTCTGGTGTTGTCTCTTCTGGGAAAGCAGATTTGTAGGATTTTGCGCTTGGAGAGTGGTCAACACATGAAAGGCAAATGGAAAACTCTTGGATAAAAGACTTGCATTGCTATTGTGATTGCCATGCGCTCCGAGAAGCCAATTGATGACTGCCATGACATCGCAGAAGCTATAACGATTATGAAAAAGTGAAGAGGCGGAAGTCGCTAAACAATTACAAACTTGAAGCTTTGGAAGTTATGTTTTCTCTATCATGATCCTTTAGAAGCATCAAATATATATTTTACTAGGAAATGGAGAACAAACATCCTTGATTGTGCAAATAACAACGTTGAATCTTACTATGGAACATACAATATCACTATTATCAGTCACCATACCATGCCACCGTGCATCCTGGGAAAGGACGAAAGCCGCCTGGTTGTTGAACATTGCTGGTTGATATTGAGCGTCGTGTCCGTATGAGTGGCCAAGTGGCTAAAGAATGGACCCTGCCGTTGCTCCCGCAGCAGGATGGTTGCGACTTCGCAGCCTCAAGCTGCCCCAGATGAATAAGACTCAGCACGTGGAATGCCACGCTTGACCGACAGAGAACCAGTATGGAGCTGTCACGACAAGAGTATCCAGCACTACTGGTATGTGAACAGTAATATCGACTACGCATGTGGTCTCGAAAACGATCATCATAGATATGTCGGGATCTGCTGACAATCTGCGCAGCGCTCACTCTCGCCAAGTCAGGCTGTTACCGTCTTGGAAGATCGTGTCAAATTGATAGGGAGAGTCAATGGCGAGATAGCTGATTGGCTTCGGGTATGCGATTATGCGATAATATGGAAAATAAGGTCCACTAACATGAGTAGGAGCGGAGGGGAGTGGAGGAACAGTACGTTCAGGGGCTGAGGAAGCTCGCAAGTCGGCGATCGCACGACGTATCTGCAGACCTTGGGTATTGAGAACGCTGGGCATGCTCCGTGCCAGATGCTGACTTGAGCTAGGATCTTTCGAACGCCATGGCAAAGTATCGTCAGCTCCATGCAGTCCCTTGCCGATTCCCACGCGTTGCTTGCAGCAAGAATGGAATCAGACGTGGAGCGGCCTCTCAAGGAGTACCAGTACAAGAACAGGGAGATGCAGGCCATGAGCACCATACAAGGGAATCTGTTAGCCGTTGCGAAGGAAGTGGACAATGCGCATAGAAAAGCTTCTAAGCTTGCTGGGGGAAAGTCATCTGCAAACAAAGTAGCGAACGCGACTTCCGACGTTGAGGCAAATAATCAACAATGGGAGTCTCAAGCGCCTTACGTCTTCGAACAGCTACAGTCCTTGGACGAGACCCGGATTAACCACTTGCGCGACGTGCTCACACAGCTGGAAACGCACGAGGTGGACTTGGTGGAAAGGAATAGGGTCAACGCTGAGAGCTGCTTGAACGCGCTACTAAATATCAATACGTCCGATGAGATATCAACATTTGTAGCGAAAGTATCTGGAGGAGAAAGGGGCGAACTTCCTAGACTTGGTAGTCGGAGTGGCACTGGAGCTGCGATCGAACGTGGCCCGATGGCAAATCCTCCCCCAATAGCTCCTCGTGCACCGTCTTCAGCTTCTACACCCTCTCGCCGAGCAGACAGCTCTGATATGCCGAGTCCATATTCCACCTCCTCCAGAGCCGCAACAGGCCCAGCTCAAAAGAGCGGGTTCGGTGGTTTACGGCGGCTGGGCACAGTACTTGGGGGGCGCTCAAAGGGTGCAAAAGGCGTGGATCGACCGTCCTCCCCTGAAAAGCGATCCCGACCGACACGCAATCCACTTCGGAGGGGAACAAGTTCTAGACAGGATATGCAGACAATTGACTCACCTCCGCTGTCATCTACACACTTACCTTTGTCACCTCCTCGCCATCACCAACCATCGAGAGATACAACCTCGTCACAATCCAACGACCACCCTCCGTCACCGACTGAACCGAGGCGAAGGGACGGTCAGCTTAATGGAGATACGAGCCAGCAAGCACCAACGATGGTTTCAAGTCTGCCTCTAACGAACGGAGCTACGACGAATCCGACAAACCAGGATTTAGTTACAGCGCAGGAAGGTGAATTCGCCCCACCATCAGGGCCACCACCCGGAACTTTAGCAGAAGCATTAGAGGTATATTGAAAAATTCCAATAGAACTGTGGCTATGCTGATATCCTCAGACCCAGCGTGATGCCGAAGGCTACAATGTGCCGTCCACAGCTGTGGATGACATTACACGAGCTCAGCAAGAAGCATCTGCGGATTCGGACCAACCTCAATTCAAGCTCGCCATAAGAAATGAACCTATCCGAGAAGACCCAGACGCACAAGACGCATTCTCAAGCGTTGCGAACACACTACGAGCGGTATGCTCCTTTTAATAGCTTTCGTCCATGAATGTTCAGGCTAATCCTGTTGTAGCAAGCAACACAGGTCACCCAGCCAAGAAAGACCGGCACCATTCGAGGGCGTCGGGATGTCAGAAATACTGTCTTCGTGCCCTCAGGCCAGTCGCTTGAGAGTGCTGGCCTCGGAGGAGGTGGCCCAGGAGGTGCTGCTGGCCTCGGAGCTCCCGCGATGCCGACAGCTCCTTTCAATTTGGCAACCCCAATTGCATCTCAGCAAGGCTCGGACGCGCAGTCTATTCGGTCTGCGCATTCCATGAACAGCCTGGCCAACCCAGCTACCGTGTCCCATCCTCCAATGCATCAGCCAGGCCTCAACGCATCGATCATCGAGACCGTCAGTGCAACATTCGAAAACACGCAAGTCACCAAAGCAGTCGTCATTGGGGAGCTCGCTTTACAGTATAACCCAAGCGAAACGGGGTCGCCATCGGGCTTGGAGAACATACGGCTGGAGAATTTCCCTGTTCTGGAAAAAGTGGCTCCCAATCCAATCTTCATCAAACAGATCGCCTCAAAGTCAGGCGAGTACTCGGTCAGCTTGACGCAAGTCACACGGCCCTCGGTAGCCTTCAAATATCAGGTACATCTCGAGAACACCAATCTAGCAGCCCATGCGCCTATTTCGGTTACCCCGAGCTGGAGGATTGAGGCATCGCAAGCCTCAGTGATTCTCAGCTATGCGTTTAATCCAGCCTTTGTCTCTCCAGCAAGGAGGAGCGTTTCTCTTAAGAACGTCGTGATTGTCATACCGGTGGAGGGTGCCAAAGCTCTCAGTTGCCAATCGAAACCTCTCGGCATCTTCGCGAAAGACAGATCACTGGTGTACTGGAAACTTGGCGACATGACTCTAGACGGACAGGCTGAAGCACCTCAGAAATTTCTTGCTCGCTTCAGCACGGAGGGTGAAGGCAAACCTGGCAAGGTGGAGGTGCGGTGGGAGATCAGCGGAGAAGCAGCCGCTGGACTGGGCAGCGGTTTGAGCCTGAGTCAAATGGCGGTCTCGAAAGAGGAGGGCGGGAGTGATCCTTTCGCAGACGAAGGGGCGCCTACGAGTACTTCTGGATCTTGGAGAGAAGTGCCGATCACAAGGAAGATAATGAGTGGGAAGTATATAGCTAATTAAGGATATGGGGAAGGGACATTTTACCAGGGGGTTTCTGTGAATACGCGATTTTCCGATAATTGTACAGTTCGTACTTTTCAGCGATGTTCTCCATTGTCCTAGAGGCTAGAATTATATCTTTGGAATTGGCATTTAGATCGCAGACAAATTCGAGCGGGATTGATGAATTGCGAAAAGCCTCGGCGGCGCCACCTGATAACGCAATGATTGCAGTGGGGCTGATGACATGCGTGTAATAGACTCATAGAGGAAAGGGTACGGAGTACGGAGTAAAGGAAATTGTTTCAAGGGTTGCTAAATGCATTGCCAAGCCGCCTAATGTTTGAACTAATTCTCGACCAGATTTCCAGAGATTGGTGGTGGGTACTGCTAAATCTGGTTCACCTTCCTTGCCGAACGACAACACGGTCCCGGATCGTGGGAATCTGTGTCAAGCAAAGTGGACGTGTGGGTTTGCGTGTAGATAAAGGTGGATGAAGAGACTTGAGATTCGTGGTTCGCCCATCGTGCCTCTGAGCGGAAAGTTAGCAGCTCGGCACAGCAGCCAATCAGGGGTCAATCGCATCAACCAAATGTCCCCTCAGTCGATCATTTTAGCGGCTTCAGGTACCCGGAAATTGGATGTTATCACTTGAGGATGTTTCCCTCCCAAGTCATCTTCGAGGCCCACGCTGTCGCTCTCTTCCATCTCTAGCACAACAATAGTTACCGACTTGCTGTTCGTCGCCCTTCTTTTATCGACGTCCAGCATACGGATCTAATAGTCGTTCATTCACACAAACAAAGGGATCTTGCCGCCATTCTTTACAATCCTTCGCGTGGTGAAACACCAATCAAACTTCCAGCGTCGTGCCTCAACAGCACACACCCGGCATCTGTACCAGGAAAGGACTGAGCACGACTTCCAAGTATCATTCGACTTAACACGATACGGGCATTGCGCAACGCCCGCCCATAATGCCTCATCAACACCACGCTGGTCATCAGCACCACCAGGTGGAGAAAAGAGACGATCAAGGCACTGTAGTGCAGTATGTCTACAAGACGGCTGCGAAGACCTTTGAAGGTCCTGTCGCTGGATACAGCACAGTCAATGCTCCGGCAGCAGCGAGTACCCCGGATTCGAGTTCTAGCAATACCAATGCCAATTCGAACCCCAATTCGAACTCGAATCCAAACTCGCAACAACAAGACCAACAAGCTGCCCAGCAGTCGGCAGCGGCTGCAGCTGCATCGTCATCGTCAGTAGCAGCAGAGCTAGCACAAGCATCATCGACAGCAGCGGCTGCAGCAGAGGCATCAAAGAAGTTAGCAGCGGTAGCTACTCAGCAAACACAGAAATCGGATACACCACTCCGAGCAACTGTACAAGCAACACCTACAGCTGATAACACGGTTGCAGCAGTCAAAGAGACAGCCACGGGTACCACCTTGGAGTCTACACCTACGCCCACCATCGCAGCTGCAACTTCGTCTTCGCCACTAGTAGCAACCACACCTACTTCGTCGTTCATTGTGTCGACCGAGTCGGCAAGCTCTTCCAAGTCGAGTAATACTGCTGCGCCTAGCAAAGGATCTTCAGGTGGGATGACAGGCGGGGCCAAGGCGGGTCTTGCGATTGGAATACTTTTCATCATCGGCCTGCTGGCTGCAGGATTATTCTTATGCTATCGTCGAAGAAAGAAGCACGAGAGCGAAGCATACGGCAAAACTGACGATGAGAAGTCTCCCTATGCTGGCGGTCTAGCCCGAGCACAAAGCACCACGTCTACTAGGACCACTGCGAACGCGCCGAGACTAAGTCTTCGACCTGTCACGCAGTTCCTCCCCGACCTTGCAGCTCGTGGGAAGGCCGCCAATGCTGCTGGTGGTGCAGCTGGTGGTGGTGCAGCTATGGCTGGCAAAGACCATAATGATCCGGCAAATCCATTCGGAAACCATGCGGAGGTAGCTCACCCGCCTCAGGCGTCTTTTGGAAATGAAAAGTCTGCTCTCCCAATCCAGGCCAACGCTGAGGACCCATTTGCGGACACCGCAGTACTATCGCGGACCGACCGCTCTCTAGACCCTGCAGCTGACGTCCCAGCTCCTCTCCGAGTCAAGACGCCTACCCCTGAGACTGTCGCGGCCGCCGGAGCTGGTATCGTTGGTGCAGGTACTGGAGCTGTTGTAGGTACCAACATTGCCGAGCGACACAATGCTCCCAAGCCCCTCAACCTGTCATCCAATCGACCCGTCTCTCCTGCTGGAGCAAGCCCCGCCGTCTCCGAGTTCAGCCAGACATCAGTCTCGACTGGAGCCCTTGCTAACGGCCCCCCTCCAAGCAACGTCCACCGTATCCAGCTTGATTTCAAGCCTTCCATGGAAGACGAATTGTCCCTTCGCGCTGGTCAACTCGTCCGCCTCCTCCACGAATACGACGATGGCTGGGTAAGCATTCCCATACTTCTTTGACTTCGTCCTCATGCTGACGAACACTCGTAGGCTCTCTGCATCCGTCTTGACCGCTCTCAGCAAGGTGTCGCTCCTCGTACCTGTCTCTCAGCGCGTCCTGTTAAGCCCCGTCCTCCACCAGGACCTCGCGGTCCTCCGCCGGGCATGATGGGACCAGGCCAGCACCGCCCTGCGTCACCTGCCAATGGTCGTGGCTCGCCCGGTCCTCGCGGACGTGCTTCTCGTCCTATCGGTCCCGGACAGACCGGTAGTCAGCAGCGCTCCATGTCGCCTGGCCCGTACGGTGGAGGACCTCAGCGTCCGGCCAACATTCCTCCCCCCGGAGCCAAGCCCCGTAGCAAATCTACCAGCGATCCCCGTGAACGACGCAATAGCCCACCGGGACCAAGCCCTATGAACCCTAACATTCAACGAGTACCAATGCAACTTCAGGCTGTAACTTCGCCGGATCAAGCTTTGAGTCCATCACCATCTCAAACGATGGCTAGGAAACCTGTTCCTGGACAGGCCATGTGAACAGTGCTGCACTGCATACAACGTACATAACGGGCAAGGACCTTCTACTTCGGATAAATACGAGCCCTCGACAATTCGAATGGCGACGCAGCGCTAACCCCCTACTGCCATCTTCTTAATGCATTTACTTCACCAATTCTCATGATGCTGTCTTCTACTTGCCAAATCGTCACGGGCTTTAGGACCGGACCATCTATTCGCTTCTTTGAAACTCAATTTGCTCCTCTACCAGAGCCTTCACAGATGCCACCATTTCCTGTGCTTTGTATGATCAAGGCGCTGAAGTAGCTTGGAGAAGAGAGAATGTTCATGTGTATATTAGCAAATCAATGAATGGCACTGGTGGCCAAGATCCACGAAAGCCTTTCCTGATATACGTAGATAATCGGAGTGACCATATTCAATCGACCAATAGCCTTCTCTTTAGAACCCAGCGGAGACTATATCATAGAAGGTACTAGAGTGTGAAGATCTTGTTTGATCCTCATTGTGTTGTGGAAAAGCTGTCGTAGATTTACCATCCGTTTTGGGAAATAGTCTCAGTTTGACGTCCCCCTCTGCGACAGATGCGATGTCGTCGCCCTCTCGCCATCACCGACGAAGCGTTCACACACCAGAAGTGCCGTCTACCCGGTTGCGAAGGCCCAGCGTGAATGGTAGTGGTGGGCAGTCTGGTATTCCTATGGCTGGTTCTAGGGTAAACGTGTGCCATCTTTCAGACTGCCTAGAATGAGGACATGCCGTCAGTGACATACTTAGCTGACGTACTATAGCTGGCTGCAAGCCGTGCAGCGAACACACAACCTACCTACGATTTCATTACCGGCAATGCGGTTCCTACGCCTACGAATCATCACGTACAGCCGTTGGGGCAAAGTCGGCGACAGAGTGTGGTTATCAAAGCTGGTCGGTGCCTACACATACATATTGACTATCATCAGAGGGGGTTTAGGGTCACTGATGGTAACTAGATATTGGCAACGAAGACTTGAGAGCCCAGGTCAAGACCCTGCAGTATGAGCTTGAGTCTTTCAAGCAGGAAAGGGAATTGGCGGCTCTGAGACACGACAAGGAACTTAGGGATGTACAGCTTAAAGCCGAGGAGGTGTTTATGAAGGCTCAGGTACGTGCTTATGTTCTATATTGTGGGATAGAGTTGAGAATTGAGACTGTTGGCAAGGCGATAAACGATCTGTTTGGTATCTGGATGTTAATGCTCGGACATGATAGCAAGAGGAAAGCAGCAAACACGTTCCGACCCAGAAATACGACGCCCTGAAAAGCGAATTCAAAGAAACTCAAGACCAGGCCATCAACCAACAGAATTCCCTCGAGAAGCGTTTGCGGTCTGCGCAAGATGAGGGTAGAGCAGCAAAAGAAGAGGCAGAGGAGGTGCAGGCGGAACTCTCGTCGCTGGACCGCCAGCATAAGCATCAATTGCAGGAGATTGAGAGCAAACATGCTACATTACAACAGACGTTGAGTGATCTCCGTGATGATTTGACAAGGACGAAAAACGCACTGCAAGCTACGCAGGATAAGCTCTCCGAGAGGGACAAAGAGAGAGGGGAGATGGAGAGTGAGATCCTACGATTGAAGGCGCAGAGTGGGGACCAGGATACTTTACCAGTGATCAAGAGAGAGTTATCCGAACAAGTGGCTCATATCAGAAAATTGGAACATACCAACCGGGAGCAGAATGCCGAACTCAAGCATTTCCGACGAGCCCACAAGGCCGTGGAAGTTGTCGAGGAAGAGAAAGGTGGTCTCTTGAACAAACTCAGGGCTATGGAAGATGTAGGAAAGCAGCTTAGGGAAGCGCAGCTCCAAAGGCAGATCCTTGAGGACGAACGCAGGTCGTGGACATCATATCTTCAGAGTGAAGGTGGGAACGAGGACGTGGAGTTCAAGAGCCCAGAAGATATGGCTAGAGCTCTTGTTGAACAGAGGTTGGAGAATGCGTCATTATTGCAAAGACTGGGCGCTGTACAGCCGGAGTTGGTGGAGAAGGATGAGATTATCAAAAGCCTTGAGGAAGAGCGCAGCAAGATCCGTGCTGAGATGGACAAGCTGCGAGCTTCTGGCGCAGGGAGTGGTGGAGATGCTCGAGTGAAGACACGTCTTGAGCGCCAACGAGCTCTTGCCGTCAAAGAGGTGGAGTACCTGCGAGAGCAATTACGGACATTTGACAGCGAGGAGCAAACGTATCATTCCGAGAATCAATTCGATGAGCAGAAGTCGAAACGAATCGCCGATCTGGAAGCGCTGGTAGACGAACATCGCAATGAGCTGCAAACGCTCAACGCCGAATTCGAAAAGATGGAGAAATCAAGGCCGGCACCGCCTCAGAGCCCGCTCAAACGACCTCGCGAAGACGACGCAGATGATCACCAGCTCGGCCAATTATCGAGAAAGAACCGGAAACTCCAAGACACCCTCTCAAGCGTGCAAGCAAGCTACGCCCTCCTCCAAAGCGAAAAAGCCGCACTGCAAACCCAGCTCTCATCCCTCCAACAAAGCGCCAAAACGCGCATCCTCTCCCTCCGCTCCAACCCCACCGCCGACGCCGAAGCCATCAAGCAAAGCACCCTCCACACCCTCCGCCAAGAAAACAAAGACCTCCTCGCCACCCTCGAATCGCGCCACTCCTCCGACGGCACCAAACTCGTCCCCCACAGCACGCTCGACGCGCTCCGCCTCGAAATCGCAGACGCAAAGCGCGAAGTCGCCGACAAGGAAAAACGCATGCTGCGCCTCAAACAGATCTGGAGCAACAAATCCCTCGAGCTGCGCGAAGCCATCTTCAGCCTGTTGGGGTGGAAGATGGAATTCCGTCCGAACGGGAAGTTTGCGCTGAGTCTGCATACGGGCGCTGCGGATGGTGATGGGGAGGAAGGGGGGGAGGAGGAGTGTCTGGTTTTCGACGGGGACAAGGGGACTATGAAGGTTGCCGGGGGGAACGAGAGCGCGTTTGGGATGGAGGTGAGGCCGTTGATTCGGCAGTGGGTTGAGGGGAGGAAGTTTATTCCGGGGCTGATGGCTAGTATTTTGTTGGGGAAGATTGAGGATGGGACTGTGGTTATGTGAAGAGGGGGGAGTGGGGAGTGGTGATGCGGTTTGGGGATGTGATGGCCTTCACATGTCCGTCCCGCTTCATCTGATCTGGTTTCATCTCACCAGCATGGCTGGAGCATAGCGAGAAATATGTGTCTAGCTCATATCCATTACAGCAAAACACCAAACAACAAGTCCACTTCGCCCAAAACTGTAGAATTTCCTCTCTTCGAAGGTTGGATTTTGCGTCTTCGAGTTTGATAAGGTAAAAGTCTTTGTGAGGATAAGGTAAATGTCTTAATCTGCAGCTGCGGATTGGAACTTGGATGATAGCCTGGTACGGACGGAAGATTGGTTTTTGGTGCTAGCTATCGTTTGGTCTTTTCTTTTCTTATACTGTCGATGTACCCGTTGGTGAATGATAGCTTAGAGCCTTCCATGAGCTTGTTCCATGCGACCTTCGCTATGCTGCCTGCCATCGCCTTGTCTCTGAGATGCTCTTCTCAAGTACGTCCACCCTCGAAAGCTTAAAATTAATCATTGCACGCCCTTCGCCTGCGTCCAAAAATTCTCCATCTTCGCTCTGCTCAAGGCCTCTAAAGCCTGCTTATCACTTTCCACCGGTTTGAATTTCCACGCCCGCCACGCTCGTTCCTTCGCCTCCCCTTCCCACAGTAGCGTGCAACGATTCGATGTCAGATCTTTCAGTGTCCCGTCTTCTTCTTCCGGTTGAAGCCATGACTCCTTTGCTCTCCTGTTTCCTTCTCGCACCGGAGCGGGATCGTTCTCGGACCAGGCGATTCTTTGGAGCATTAGCTTTTTGAAGGCTTGGATCGAGTGCATGCCCGCTTCGGCAATCACGAGGGTCTGTTTGGGCGATGTTACGACACAGCCGGTCAATGCCATCTGTTCCACGTCAGCAGGGTGTCTCCTGATCTTCAAGCGCCAATCACTCACTTGCTCGGCATTCTTGTTGACTTTGAATTTGTGGCGGCCATTGGCAAGAGAGTCGATCTTGAAGCAGGCCACATGAATCCCTTTCGCTGCGTCTTGAGCCTGCTTCTGCTCAAGCTTCTCGTGCTCTTGCTCTTTGGTGAGCTTGCGATCTTCGTTCATTTGCTCGTGTGTCGCTTTGCGCTCGGCAATGCCTCTGTTGACCTTCGCCTCCACTGCGGTGGGGTCCTTCACGGCCTCTTCACCCATCACCCGCATCATGTTGCCAAGTTTGACTTTTGGTTCCGGCGTCTCTATCAAGCCTAGACGTTGTTTTGCTTGCTCCTCTTTCAAGTTCGCCATTCTCGTCATCCTCCGCTTTTTGGCCATCTCCTGCTTTGTCAATGGCAAAGGCTTAGATGGAGCCATGTTTTTGATCGAGGGAGGCTCTATTAGCACGGGATGCTGAACGAAGGCCGTGATTATGGAGTCCTCTGTGTCAATCTTGGCTTTATCGAGTTCGTCGTAGTTGTTAGAAACTAGGAGCGCCTCTTCCCACCACTCAACGGAAGGTGGTTCTTCGATCTTCCACCCCTTTTCACTAGGATCGTCGTCTAATCCAACCTTGCGAGCTTGTTGGGCGACTCGCTGTCTGAGCTGTTCAATAGCGGCTTGTCGTCGAAGAGCCTGTCCCATTTGTAGGTATTTGCCTTTCTGATTGAAGGCGAGTTCTCGTCGATTTCGTGCCTTTAGGGTCGCTGAGATTGCACCGTGAGAGGTATCAAAGTATGGATTAGCTCTTATCTCTGAGAGATCCGGTCCACTTAAATCTAATATTTTCTTCGGGGTCTGAGTCGAAGCCGATGGCGATTGCGTCCGATTAGCGATTGCAGTAGCAAATTTGGGCGGGATTGCCTGCTTGCTTTTCGAAGAGCCTTGGCTGGAGTCCAGTAAGGACGGGTGCAAGCCTATTCCAAGTCCTCCTCGTGCTCTGGACATCGCTTCCTCTGTAGGAGCTTGATACAGCGGAGTTCGCTGGTCAGACGACTTGGAATTGAGGGCAGCAGCTACTCTCGCTTTCAATTGATCTGCCCTTGATAATCCACTGCTTTCCGTCGAAGCTGAGAGGGAGTGCTTGGCTGCTAATCCGGAGTCCGTTCTTGTCGAAGTACTCTCCATCTTGGCCGCAATTTTCGAAGCTCGTGCTTTGGCCTCTGCAATGATCTTGGCCATGTCTGGCTTACCAGCGGTGGCTCCATTAGGTTGAGGGATCGGTGACCCATTTGTAGATCGAATCTTCTTCTGCGCACCTTCATGCTGCTGCTGGTCTTCCGGATGAGGGCGCTTCAAACTGTTTGAAGGGGAGTCTGCCATGTTTTCTATCTAGCGATGAAGTGAAAGATCCTTCCAAGAGCAACTCACGTTTTGTTCCTGCACCCGTCGATCACAGTTTTCACCGTCGGTTCAGGAGACATGTACTTTACTGATTGAAGGAAGTGAATGTAGGACGATATTTAGCGTAGCCTTGAGTCGCTTCTTGGCATTATCCCCCTAGCGCCGGCAGATTTCTTGGTTGTTAAATCCGAGTATCGTTAGGTTTGATGCCGTTAAATCTTTTTGGTTCTTGATCCCAGCAACAGCTACACTTGAAAGTGGTCGTGGCTCTTGCGTGCCTGGTATTTGCAGGATTGCATCATTTACAGGTGGTAATTACTTACTAGTTCTCCCTCTATATCCCGAATCACTTCTTCCAGACCTCGTCCGTGTCATGAAAGATAAATACCATTATGAATGTCTCACAACCTGTAGCTTCCTATGTTGAAAGCGTAGAATTTGGTTTCCTCACCTCGCGAGACATCAAAGACCTATCTGTGAAAAGAGTCCAGAACCCCACAACATTCGACACTTTGCTTCACCCCGTACCGGGAGGATTATATGATGCTGCATTGGGCGCGTGGAGTGATAATCCGTTAGTATACGAATCCCTTTCTTTTTCGGATTCAGCTATAATTCTAATCTCTTAGTGTAGATGCTCGACATGTCATTTGAATACATACAGCTGCCCTGGCCATGTTGGCCATATAGAGTTACCGGTTCCAGTATACCATGTCACCTTCATGGACCAGCTGCTACGTCTGATGAAGTCTACGTGCGCATACTGTGGCCATCTGAGGCTTCACCCGGCAGAGACAAATCGATTCATATGCAAATTACGGCTCATCGAACACGGGTTGGTGGAGCAGGTGGAGGAGTTGGACAATATCCGTCTCGGGACAGGAGCGACAAGAGAATTGCGCTTAAATCCCAAGGAGGTGGAAGAGGAGAGTCATGACTCTGAAGAAGAGGACGGAGAGTCGCTAAAGAGGAGGAGGAATGACTTCGTGAGGAAGGCGATAAGAAATGTTGGCGGGAACGAAAATCGAGCGGCTGTTGCGTTAGAAAAGCTCGAGGCTGTGTCTGAGGTCCGGCGAGGGATAATCAAAGAATTTCTTGCAGTAATCCCAACTGTAAGGGCGTGTGGAAACTGCAAGGGTATATCACCTGGCTGGCGCAAAGACAGATACAGTAAAATCTTTCGAAAGCCTTTAAAGAAAGAGGCCAAGGCGAAAATGGTACAGGCAGGGTTCAAGGCCGTCAACCCACTAGTTAGAGCGACGAAGGAGCGGGAGGCTGCCCGGAAACAGAAGCGTGAAGACCGAGAAGTTGATGAGGGCATTGTTATAGATTCTGAGGATATCACTTCGGAAGAGGAAGGTGAGGATATTGACATGCTGGCGGGCGAGACCGAGATGGCACCTTCTACAGTACTGGAAGAATCTGCTACGCTAAAACCCAGTAAGATAAAAAGAAAGGAGGTGCAGCCGGACGAATACGTGAATGCTCAGGAGATTCACGCGACAATATCGCAGCTTTTCCACACGGAGAGGGATATCATGGGACTCATATATAAGCATCGAGCATCGAAGACCACAAAATCGATAACAGCGGACATGTTCTTCATCAGAGATGTCCTCGTACCACCAACTAGATATCGGCCAGAAGCCAGGACAGGCGATGGCGATATCGCAGAAGCTTCAGACAATCAGCTATACAAGAATATCTTGACACAATGCGAGCAAATGAATCAGATCCGGAAAGAACTGAGTGGAGTTGCTCCCGATTCTGCTTACAGACAACGCGATTTTAGAGATCTCCAGAACGCCTGGGTACGGTTGCAAGATGCCGTCAATTCGTTGATTGATAGCGACCGAAATCCACTCCAAGGTGCGGCTGGAAAGCAGAATGTGGACGGTATCAAGCAAAAGCTCGAGAAGAAAGAAGGCCTATTCAGAAAGAACATGATGGGCAAGCGCGTCAATTTTGCAGCCCGAAGTGTCATCTCCCCAGATCCTAATATTGAGACTAACGAGATCGGAGTCCCTCCTGTGTTTGCAAAGAAGTTGACTTACCCCGAGCCTGTGACAAATCATAATTTCTATGAATTGAAGGAGGCTGTTCTCAATGGAGTCAACAAATGGCCTGGTGCTGCGGCGATCGAGAATGAGAATGGCCAAGTAATCAATCTCCGAACCAAGAACTTCGAGGAAAGACAAGCCCTGGCTAATCAGCTACTTGCCCCATCAAACACAACGGTCACTGGAGCGAGGAATAAGAAAGTCCACAGGCATCTGAACAATGGCGACATTGTTTTGATGAACCGTCAGCCTACACTGCACAAGCCTTCGATTATGGCCCACCGTGCTCGTATCCTACCTGGAGAAAAGACCATCCGTATGCATTATGCCAATTGCAATACCTACAACGCGGATTTTGACGGTGACGAGATGAACATGCACTTTCCACAAAATGAGATCGCGAGGGCTGAGGCATTGCATATTGCGGATACTGATCATCAGTACCTTGCAGCAACTGCTGGAAAACCACTTCGAGGCCTCATCCAGGATCACATCTCGATGGGCGTTTGGTTGACCAATCGTGACACCTTTTTCAATCGAGAAGACTATCACCAGCTTCTGTATGGCTGCCTAAGGCCCGAAGACAATCAAACGATCTCAGATCGGATCGAGACAGTGCCTCCCGCTATCGTGAAACCTCGACCTTTGTGGACTGGAAAGCAAATCGTTACAACTGTCCTCAAGAACATCACCCCAGACACACATCCTGGTTTGACTCTTCTTGGAAAATCTACGTCAGCCGGTCACTGGGGAGAAGGTTGTGAGGAAGGTATCGTGATAATCCAGGCGGGCGAGTTGCTCTGTGGTATTCTTGATAAAGCTCAGCTCGGGCCTACAGGTGGTGGTTTCATCCACAGTATCTACGAAGCCTACGGGCATACGATCGCGGGAAAACTTCTAAGCATACTTGGACGGCTTTTGACTAAGCTCTTGAACATGCGAGCCTTCACATGCGGTATGGATGATCTGCGACTGACCGAGGGTGGTGAGATGAATCGTCGAGAGAAGCTCCTACGAGCTGATACGATTGGCTTAGAAGTGGCGACCAAATATGTGACTCTCGAAGGCAAAGTCAAAGCCAATGACAAGGAGCTGCGCAGTCGTCTCCAAGATGTCCTTCGCGATGACGCAAAGCAAACGGGACTAGATCAAGTAACCAATGCGCAGACCGCGACTCTATCCACAGAGATTACGACAGCATGTTTACCGAAAGGTCTACAGAAACCGTTTCCTCGGAATCAAATGCAAGCCATGACTTCGTCTGGGGCGAAAGGCAGTCCTGTCAATGCGAATTTCATCTCTTGCAATCTTGGGCAGCAAGTGCTCGAAGGCAGAAGGGTCCCCGTCATGGTTAGTGGCAAAACGTTACCCTCGTTCAAGCCCTTTGAGACCAAGGTACGAGCAGGTGGATACATCACCGACCGCTTCCTTACAGGAGTGAAGCCACAGGAGTACTATTTCCACGCCATGGCTGGTCGGGAGGGTTTGATAGACACAGCAGTAAAGACTTCCCGATCTGGCTATCTTCAACGCTGTCTCATTAAGGGTATGGAAGGTTTGAAGTCCGAATATGATAGTTCGGTGAGAGACTCCGACGGCAGCATGGTACAATTTCTGTACGGCGAGGACGGTCTGGAAGTGACCAAACAGAAACATCTTACAGATTTCAAATTCCTTGCTGAGAATTATCTATCCTTGGTGGCTCAGCTGAACATCAAGGAGGAGTTCTCAAAGCTACCGGACAAAGGAGCGGCTGATTACCAGAAGACCGCTATGAAAAAGGTCAGAAAGACAGGTAGAATTGATGCCATGGACCCCTGCCTGTCAGTATACGACCCAGGGAGCTCTCTGGGTAGCACCTCCGAGAGCTTCACGTCAGCGTTGAAGGCCTACTGTGACGAGAACCCAGATAACCTACTCAAAGACAAGAAGAAGGCGCCTGGAGCTACTTTGTCCAAAAAGACTTTCTCTGCGTTGGTAGACATCAAATACATGAAGTCGGTGATTGAACCTGGGGAGGCGGTTGGTGTTGTTGCTGGACAGTCAATCGGAGAACCCTCGACGCAAATGACGTTGAATACCTTCCATTTGGCTGGACATTCCGCCAAGAACGTTACATTGGGTATTCCGCGACTTCGTGAAATCGTCATGACTGCCAGCAGAGCCATATCCACGCCCACAATGACATTGCATCTAATCCCAGAACTTATTGAGAACGCTGGTGAGAGATTCGCCAAAGGAATTACAAGATTGACAATGGCAGAGTTGCTTGAGGACATTCAAATTAGCGAAACGGTTGGCAAAGGCATAGGCTTTGCAAGAGCCAAAATTTACAATGTTCGGCTGAACTTCTTTCCTTCGGCTGAGTACTGCGAAACCTACGCCATTACGGTTAGCGATGTCTTACGTGCTATTGAAAAGAAGTTCATACCTTTGCTTGCTAAGTATGTGAAAAAGGAGCTCACCAAGAAGGGTGATGCGAAACTGCTCAAGGTCAGCGCTTCTCAGCCAGAGGTTGGGAAGTCTTCAGGCGTTGTGCAGGATGCTCCAGCGCGGGCAGAAGCAGATCGTGAAGGTGGTAATGACGACGAAGATGATGATGGCGATGATGACGCAACGAACAGCAAGCAGAAGCAGAACAAGTCTGAGGCCGTGTCTTACGCCGCGCCTGACGACGAAGAAGAAGCGATTGTAAGAGATGCACAGCGCAAGTCGAGCCCGGAACTTGACGGGCTGGAAGACGAGGGCTTCGTAGGAAGTCCCAGGCCATCCAAAACCGCGAATTCGAGCCAGATAGAAGGCGATGGTGACGAAGATGACGAAGAGGAAAAGGAAGAGGAAGAAAAAGGGACCAAAAGCAACCTTGCCAAAGAACGCGAAGCCCGCATTAAAGAAAATTCCCGCGACGTCACCCGCTTCGCCTTCGACGACCGGTTAGGTCTATGGTGTACAATCCAATTCGAGTACGACGTCGCAACAGCCAAAATCCTCCTCCTCCCCCTCGCCGAAAAAGCCTGCCACGACACCATCATCCAAGAGATCCCCGGCCTACAAACCTGCACCATCGCGAAAGAAAAGACTAACGAAAAGGACCCCGCCACGAACAAAGCCGTCGAAGTCCCCGTCGTCCTCACCCAAGGCGTCAACCTCCGCGCCATGCACGAATACCAATCCATACTCAACCCCCACAGGATCTTCACCAACGACATCGGCGCCATGCTCGACCACTACGGCGTCGAAGCCTGCCGCGCCACCATCGTCCTTGAAATGGACGCCGTCTTCAAAGGCCACTCCATCAGTGTCGACATGCGCCACCTCTGCCTGATCGCGGACGTGATGACGCGCACGGGCGGCTTCACGCCCTTTAGTCGGACGGGCTTGAAGGGGAGCGTGAGTCCGTTTCTGAAGATGAGCTTTGAGACTACGGTGGGCTTTTTGAGGGATGCGGTGTTGGAGGGTGATTGGGATGATTTGAGGAATCCGAGTGCGAGGATCGTGGTGGGGAGGCCGTCGAGGGTGGGGACGGGGGCGTTTGATGTGCTGATGCCTGTTGGGACGTGATGTTTATGGGCAAAATTGAGGCTGAAGGAATGCGCATTGCAATGGGAGCAGCGTGATTATTAGCATGTTCTAGGTGCTATGTTCATAGTAAGCGTATCTTGTAGCAATAGGATCCTCAGCGGAACCGAGCTTCGCAAAAGCTGTCTCAGTCACGGAATTGATTTTGTTATTCACTACTTAACATTCTCATCAAGCCATTGAGATCTATCCCAAACATAATGCATTCTCCCTCAAGTCATCCCATACGAAGCCCAAGTCCATCCCAACCCTAGCTATAATGGAACGCATTCCTACACAGCGGACAACTGCTCGAATTACTCGACTTGAACCACCGAAACAAGCAAGAACTATGAAACGTATTCTTGCACGTCTGACACTTCTTACTCGGCAACTGCCGATCCGCACTCACAACGCTATAGCAAATGGCACACTCCGCCTGCCCCTTCATCGCAGCCGTGACGTTCTTCCTCCAAGCCAACAGGCCATCGATGAGCGCATTCCCTTCTCCGGCGCCACCAGAGGAGAAATTGATGACGCCTTGCGTATTGATGAGCCAGGCATTCCACTTCTTCTCCGCAACGCCGACGCGGTGGACGGAGGTGACTTCGGCGCGGGCGAGGGGGTAGGATTTCGGGAGGTGGATGGCGATGGTCATTGTTTGTTCGTCGACGGGGATGGAGGCTGTGATGTCGCGCGCTGCGAGGGAGACTTTGATGGTCATGGGTTGCTCGGCTGTGGCTTGAGATGGCGCCCAGTCACTGATGGTGGAGAGTTCGGAGGCGATGATGAGGGGGGAGATATGCTTTTCCGTCCAGGATTCGACGGCGATGTTCAGTCGGCGGGAGGCGGTGTCGCGCCACCAGCTTTTGGTCATGGATGGTAAGTGGCGAAGGGAGAGGTAGTAAAGGTGGATGAGGAGCCAGTGTGCTTCCGTTTCTGGATGCTCTGCTTGTTCAGGGGTGTATTTTTGGATATCGAATTTGGACGCGTCAACGGGTTTTGCCCTGCCGCTGATCAGGATATCGAGCGCGAATGACAAGAAGTCCTGAACGTAAGTGCCTTCCTGTAGTGCAGCGACGTAGTCTGCCTGGACTTTGTAGCTCGCATTTTGCCAGTGATCGAACGTCAGCTTCCAGCTCAAGAGGTAGCCACGTAGGGTAGTGGGCATCATCCTCTCAAAGTCTGATAGGGCCAAAAACTCCATAGTGGGCGCTGTGAGGATCAATGAGAGTAATTCTTGCGGTAATTGCGGAACATAGTCAGCAGCCAAGGCCTTATCTACCGATATCTGCTCTTGAGCGGACGGTATGTAGGTGTGCAACAACTTGTATGCCGTCTGCTGTAGGGCTGCGGACTCAGAAGCGAGCACTGGGTAAATCACTCCCGGCGTCATTTTAGTGTTGGATGAAAGGGATGTGAGCTCTCTACTCAGCAAGTCGTTCACTATTCGTCGCGGCTGGTGCGATCCGTCCGCGGTATCTGTAATCCTGTCGTCAGAATCGAGGTACGAGGGAGGTAAGGGACCAGGTGCAATTGATCTCACCTGCAAATAAGATTACCAGGTCAAGCAGCCTTCCTGCTACTGCTCCTTTCTTCTCTGTCCAAGCGTCAAGTAGATCATCATTCGACTCTTGCATTTGTAATTTTCTCAACAATGCAAGTAATCGTAGGCTGGCATACACTCCGAAGAGTCCATCGTCCCCTGCGGTATGCAATTCGAACCCTTGTATTATATCAAGGATATTGGCCCAGAATTCGCCGTATATTTCGCTCACTGGACGGAGCACAATAGCCAGGACACTCAATATTTGTCCTCCGATAGTGGAAGTGAGTGGGATCATCTCTAGTTGTCGCAAACCATGTTTTATAAAGAAAATCAGTCGCTGTGCTGGTATCCCATTGAGGAAATCTTCTGTTCCTTGGAAAATGCAACTTAGGAGAACTAATTTGCGGAGACCTACTCATAGTCAGTGGGAAAGGTCTCACTCATGCGTGTTACGTACCTTCTTCCATGTGGGTTTGGAGGTCAAGACCTGTCAAATCAGCCAGTAGCTCATTTCCAAGTTTTTGTAGTTCTTTCGACTGTGTGGCGGACGTCAAGTAACCAGCGGCAGCGAAGACGTCAGTAGATTTACGTATCGTTTGCAATCTTTCCGTGTCGTTATTATTGATTACATAGCCATGAAGTTCTCTGAACTCCGTGCTTACTAAAGAGTATGCTGTTCCACTGTAGTATGATACAGCTGTTGATCCATTTGCATCCTCTAGTAGTTCATTCTGCACAGCTGGCAAGAATTCTGCATATGGTGAGTCGGCTTGTAGCCAGGAGATAAGAAGCCGTTGCATATCAGCAACCAGGTCTACTATTTCCGACTCCTGGTCTGGATCCTGAGGGTCCCACAATGACATTGATCCAGATATGCTAAGGTCATCACCAGCGAGTTGCAAAAGAAGTGCGACATTCTTGCATATTACGACTTTATGCTCGCTAGTGGCGTAATCGAAAATCTTCGTCGCCTCAATCAGCTTGATGGTGTAAACAAGCACCCTGAAAGCAGATGAGTAGCCGTTGGAGTCCCGTGGCACTGCTTCCTTGACTGAAGCCGGTGAAGCATGAGGTATGAGGGAAAGCGCACCGCCGAAAGCGTTCGTGATCGCTAATGACGGGTTAGGAACTCGAGTAAGAAATGGTTTCGTCACAGCAGTCCATTGAGTAATGTTGGGTAGCAATTCTGCTGCCAAACCAGGCATCTCCTCTTGAGACGTCTGCTCATATAGATTCTGGGCGCGGCTGATCACACTGCCTACAAACAGTGAGTCTGATGCAGCATTACCTATGCTACTGCTAATCATTTCAAGTAGGGGTTTGGTTAATTGGCCAGCATTGCCAGAAGCCGCCATTGCTTGCTCCACAAGAGTGCTAAGATCTTTAGCCCGTCGAGACACTGTTGGATCGCCGCACTCAGAGAGCACGAGCAAGGTCGAAAGTAGCTTGGGTCCCTTTTCTGATAAAGCGAAGTCCTTGATAACACTATGCTTTTGCTTCGCTACCAATTCCAATCCGTGTAGACCTCCAGAGTTTTCCTCGCTACTGGGGACGCAGTCTACCATCGTCGCGAGGATTTCATCTGTAACATTTCTGGATGCTGCTGGATTGACCACAGCAGCTATAACAAGAGTCCAGCTGGCTTCATCGTCATTTTCTAGAGCGTGGCGTAAGCTATTGAAGACGATCGTACTGAGGGAGTTGTGGTTTGCGAGACGTTGGGAAGAGATAAAGGTCTGTAACGCATTTGCTTTTGATGGGGATTCAGGGGAATTCGTCAGATTTTGTATGCTTTTCTCATAGGCATGAGAGACATCGTCTTCATCTTCCAAGAGGCCCAAGATATGTATGAGATGCTTGGCAGAGGGCGAAAGCACGAGACTAGGAATGTCATTCTTCACAAATTGGAGAAGGGTCTTCTTTATTGTCTGATTGCTCATTGCGATCTCAGTGGTCCACTTTAAACAGCTCTCTAGAGCGGCTGCAGCACCGTAAGGCTTTCCGTGTCTGGCTTTCAAGATGCTGACTATCGATTCCACCTCAGATGGTATAATCTGCTCCACCATTGGACGTAGGAATTCAGATGTCGGACCGCCAAGGAGTGTCCCTTGAAGGTGGTACCAACGCTCAGTTTCAGCGGAGAGAAAGTCTTGAGATTTTGCATGTTCTTTGGACTGCTCTGGAAGGGAAGTCCTCAGGTCTTCGACAATCTTGCCCGATAATTCTTGCCATTGCTCGCCCAGCGCATGGGGATATTTAAGCAAGGCAATGTTGCACGCTCGCAAGCAGATTTCTTGCTGGCGAATCCCTAAAACAGTCCAGCGTGATAGGTCTGGTGAAGGTCTGATGTATTGAATCACAAGTGGGAAAACGCAATCTTTGTAAAACTGCGTGTGGTTCGCTGATTGCGGTAGGGACGCTTCTACATGCTCAAAAGTATCAAGATAACATTTCCAACCAGAACTGTGATTTGAGCGTGGTTCATCTTTACTACTAAGACCCTCGTGTAGCGCGTTCAACACCTCCGAATGTGATCGTTTCTCAGCATCAGAGTCGTCGGTATGGTTATTTCCCTCTGCGTTTAGGAGGACTGACAGAGGCAAGCTTGTAATAAGACTAGAAATTTGTGTCCAAAAGTCAGGAGGTCCACCTTGTGATCCTTTTTTTAAAAAGTAGCATAACCTGTTATGTGCTGATGTCTTGCCTGAACCTTTGTAGTGGATCGTCCATACGTCAGGGAGCTCAATAGAGAGGAAAGAAACGACCTTGACGAAATCAAAGGCCGAGCCGACTTGATTTGCATGTAGGCCAGCTTTTAGTATGTTGGAGCTGATCGCTGACGGATTCAGCGAATGTTTCCGCTTATTCAGAGCTACGCTGAGTAGTCTATAAGTGGCACGGCGAACAAACGGGTCGGCATGAGTTGAGAGCTTCCAGAGTTTATCCTCACTCAGTAACTCCTCTATGAGGGCCTGGCTTTTTTCTAGCTCAGGGATACTCTCTGTGTCGAAAATCAGCTTCACAGGTTTATCTTCCTGATGTGGATCAACAAACCCAATAAATTGGTCACCATCATTACAGCAGCACCGGCAACCCTGAAATATTTGGCGGAAGCATCGTCGGGGCTGATGGTTCGCTCATCGCTTAATGTAGCTATTGATTCCTTTACTATAACATTGCGAGTGTATTGTAATATGGAAGACTGATAGACACGCCACACGGTTACACGCTTCTCTTCTGAAGAGAACACTTGACGGAACGCTTCATGCGCAGCTCGACTGACAGACTTATCATTATCATATAGACCAGCTACCCATGAAGCCAAGACCGTAGGCATCTTCTTCGCCATTCGTTTACCACAAGACAGCGCGATTTGCCCCTGGACGGTATGGGCAAGTTGGCGAACGCGGCGAGAGCTATCGATGGAAGTGCGCGGGTAGAGGCTGACCTGGAGAATGACCTTCGATTACTACCGCATAAAGCAATCGATTCTTGAGAAACCAACCCATGCTTCAAGCATTGCTTCCTCTAACCCGCCTTTTTCTGCTTCGAGGTGTGAAACATAGGTCTGTAGCTCCTCCAGCGCCTTCGCCTTTGTGATACCATCCTTCTTCTGTATGTTCTTGAAAGCGACGCCAACGTTGGGCTCCGAGAAGCCGTTCAAGTCCGGCGGTTCATAGACGTATGACAGAGGCGAGGACGATACTGCCCCGAAGGTTGACGAGCCAAGGCCATCACCAAATGGAGCATCCTCCGAAGATACTCCGAAAGCAACATTTACCGCCCGACTACTGGAAGCCTGTGATTTGAATGCTTTCTTGCTCATGATGTCCGCCCTAATGTTTCAGTATAGGGATTCAAGATATGAAGACGCCCTTTGAAGTTGATTTCGAAGGACCGTATCGCCAGTCCGTGTCTAGCATTTTTTGGCACTCACGGCAGATGATAGGTAAGCAAGACCATTTTGAACTGATAACGCAGATGAGATTGGACAGTAGTGAAGACTGGAGAACGTCGTGGTAATATCGGGCTTGACATTCGACGCTAAATATTTTACCTCTAAGGTATTCTAGAATACGGTAGTCTAGGTACCTAGTACTTTACTTTACTTTGGCGCCATAGAATACACGCGCCATAAGGCTGCCTCACTGTAACGGCATTATGCGAGCTTTACCATCATTCCTTAGGAGGAGCTTGGATCTAGGTCCTTCGTGGCCTGCGACAATCTTAAGATGAGGTTCAACATCGACGACCTTCCCATTCTCTTCCCATATCCACGGATATATCCAGAGCAATATGCATACATGTGCGATCTCAAGCGCACTTTGGATCAGGGAGGCCACTGCGTCCTCGAAATGCCTTCGGGGACCGGAAAGACTGTATCTCTCTTGTCTCTCATCGTAGCATACCAAATGTATTTTCCCGAACATAGAAAGCTGATTTACTGCTCACGTACCATGTCGGAGATCGAGAAAGCCTTGGCAGAATTGAAAGCACTGATGAAATATCGTGCCGATCAACTGGGCGAAGAGGAAGAATTTCGAGGGCTTGGTCTGACAAGCCGGAAAAACTTGTGTCTCCATCCTTCTGTGAAAAAAGAGAAGAGCGGGGCAATCGTTGATGCTCGTTGTCGCAGTCTGACAGCTGGTTTCGTGAAAGAAAAGAAGGAGAGAGGCGAGGACGTGGATCTTTGCATCTACCATGACAATCTTGATCTTCTTGAACCTCACAGTCTTATGCCATCGGGTGTATTCACTCTGGATGGCTTGCTCAGGTATGGCGAACAGCACAAACAATGTCCTTACTTCTCTGCTCGACGAATGATGTCGTTTTGCAATGTCATAATCTACTCGTATCATTACTTGCTGGATCCTAAGATCGCCGAGCGAGTTTCCAAAGAACTTTCAAAAGACTGTATAGTCGTCTTCGACGAAGCACACAACATAGACAATGTTTGTATTGAGTCCTTGAGCATAGACATAACCGAGGACTCATTACGAAAAGCAACGCGTGGTGCGAACAATCTAGAGCGCAAAATCACAGAGATGCGATCATCGGATGCCGAGAAACTGCAAAATGAGTATTCGAAGCTGGTTGAGGGCCTCCGAGACGCCGACGAGGCGAGAGAGGAGGATGCTTTCATGTCAAATCCTGCGTTGCCTGATGATCTACTGCAAGAAGCTGTACCCGGGAATATCAGGCGTGCAGAGCACTTCGTGGCTTTCCTCAAACGCTTTGTCGAGTATCTCAAAACACGAATGAAGGTCTTACACGTCATTTCAGAGACACCGCCATCCTTCATCCAGCATTTGAAAGACCTTACCTTCATAGAGAAGAAGCCTCTCCGTTTTTGCGCTGAGCGTCTCACCTCTCTCGTCCGTACCCTTGAGCTCACGAATATAGAAGACTATCAACCGCTCCAAGAAGTAGCCACATTCGCCACCCTTGTAGCAACCTATGACAAAGGCTTTCTCCTCATTCTCGAGCCTTATGAGTCCGAGAGCGCGACCGTACCCAATCCAATCCTCCACTTTACCTGTCTTGACGCTGCTATAGCTATCAAACCCGTCTTCGACCGCTTCTCGTCCGTCATCATCACATCTGGCACCATTTCTCCACTAGAAATGTATCCCAAAATGCTCGGCTTCAACACAGTCGCGCAAGAATCTTACGCGATGACCCTTGCGCGGCGGTCTTTCCTGCCTATGGTAATAACTCGGGGCTCTGACCAATCTGCCATTTCTTCCGGCTTTGCCATCCGGAACGAACCCAGCGTTATTCGGAACTATGGTAATATATTGGTAGAGTTCAGCAAGATCACTCCTGATGGCATCGTCGTGTTCTTTCCCTCTTACCTCTACATGGAAAGCATAATCAGCGCATGGCAAGGCATGGGCGTATTAGATGAGGTCTGGAAGTACAAAATTATCCTCGTCGAAACACCCGACTCGCAAGAAACTAGCCTGGCTCTCGAAACTTACCGCACAGCTTGCTGCAATGGCCGAGGCGCTATTCTGCTCTGTGTCGCTCGTGGGAAAGTTAGCGAGGGTATAGATTTCGACCACCAATACGGTCGAACCGTGATCTGCATCGGTGTTCCCTTTCAATACACTGAATCGAGAATACTAAAAGCACGCCTCGAATTCTTACGGGACACGTATCGCATTAAGGAGAATGACTTCCTCTCCTTCGATGCAATGCGACATGCTGCCCAATGTCTTGGTCGTGTCTTGCGTGGTAAAGATGATTACGGCATCATGGTGCTTGCCGACAAACGCTTCTACAAGAAACGTACTCAGCTTCCGAAATGGATCAATCAAGCGCTGCTGGAAGGTGATACTAATATGAGCACTGATATGGCGATTGCGAGTGCAAAGAAGTTCTTACGGACGATCGCGCAGCCCTTCGGTGAGAAAGATCAAAAGGGAGTGAGCACCTGGGACATCGGCGATCTAATGAGGCATAAGGAGAAGCTTGAAAATGACAATATCATGGACCTGAAGAATGGGCTGAACGGAGGAAAAATGGAGGTTGATGGATTCGCAGACGGACATGAACTGAACGGCGGAGATGAGTATGGAGAGGACGAAGACATCGATGCTGCAATGTTAGATATGGAGCCTTGACTGGAGCCGTTTGCATCCACGATTCCACTACCTGCTTCAGTGGCTTTTTCAACATTCAGTATTACAGATGGTCCTCAGATGCCACATTCAGATTACGTACCGATGTTTGGGGGCAATCTGCAGTCAAGTGAATATTCTTATCATTCATCGATGTGGTGGTTTGATTGACAAACACCACTACTTCAACTCCGTTAACAACGATGAATGTTCATCAGTCTTTTCGCCCTATATCATCAGCTGTTGGCCTCCCACAAAACTATCTGCATTAATCGACTTTTATCCGTTGTTGCTATTGCAACTTTGACAGGTTTACACCAATACTGTCAATTCAGGGAACATCTGCTTTCTTACCTACTATCATCAGCTGCTACCTTCCGACCGACTCTCTCTACACTCACATCAAATATTTCCTTCCATCCTATCACGGCTGCCAACTCCACAGTATCTATGGCTGCGATCATTGGAGGGGTGGGACTCACCTGCTGGCTAGGATTAGTACAGATGGAGCGGGAGATGTTTGGACTTCCCAAAGTATGTTATGCATTCCGTTCGACTATCTACTAGAATGGGGTCACCACAAGTTGTAATACGTGTTCGAGAAGCATCCGGTCTTTGGATCTATTCAAAGAGCCACGACCTACCCTGGTTGAAATACTAACTTCGCATTGATCTAGTGGGATGGGATGTCTTCGCTGATTGTATTTCCATCGTGGCGTCGGTCAGCGCTTGTTAAAAAGCATCACGTGGCTCTAGATCATGCCAGCAGCGGCAACGCCAGTTCAGACGACGTTCGATCTTGGTCAGACCTAGGTTACGTGCTGTCCGGATGGACGATCCCCTGGCTGATCGCCATGGTCGCATTGCTAGTGTGGTGTCTTACTTGGAATCGCCTCCTCGAAAAGTCTCGCGACCGTTTCGAAGAGCAGAAGGCAGCCTCGGATGCGAAGATTTCTGCATTGAAGGCGCATAATAGGAGCCAAAGGAGGGCAATCATATGTCACAAACTCATCATCCAGCACATGGAAGATGGGGAGAATAAGCTAGTGGATGGTGTTGCTCAGTACATCCATGGTAGTACCATGAAGCTCGAAGACCTTAAGTCACAAATCGCAGCACTGGAGAGGGAAATTCTGGTCAATGCCCAATGGACTGAAACACAAGGCTCGTTGCAGCAAAGACCCACAAAGCCAGAGCCTGTAAGGGAATGCAACACAGATACCAAGACGAAAGCTTTCGAGAGGCCTTTGGAGGAGGAGGAGGATGGCAATGAAATTGAACTTGCCACGCCGAATAGAGCCAAAAGTCCCAGGAATACCTCATCTTCTTGGAAAGCCTTCCTTGAAAATAACAACCTCAAGGAAAAGATCCCTTCAGCATCTACTGAAGATGTTGATATTGGTCCGTCAGCATCAAAAGCTACCAATTCAAAATCTCGCTCTGGCCATCAAGAGCCAAAAAGTACTAGTCCCGATCAACCCTGCCAAAGCACAATCCCATATTCCCCGGATCCTTTCATGAAGCGCAACGCAATCAGGGCCGAAGAGCCGGCGGCAAACGACCAAAGGATTGAAGTCAAAAAGCAGGAAATTTATATCGAAGATCGTCCGGACCAAATAGCCCTCCCACCGATTTCAAATCCTGCTACGAAGGACAACAAAGCCATGGTCGGCAATTCAGCAAGCCATAATCAAAAAGATGGAGACAGAGAGCAGGAAATTCCTATCGGAGATCAACGGGACCATGAACCGGATCAACCAGCCCTCCTACCGCTCTCAATTCATTCCACAAAGGACAGCAAAACCATAGTCGGCATTCCAGATAGCCATAAGCACGAAGATGGAGATAAAGAGCAGGACACCACCAGTCGAGATGCCAGAGCCAGTCGTATATTCCCTAGGAAATTGAAAGAGATGGTGAAAAAAGTCGTACGGAGAGGGAAGAAGGGATAAAGGGAGACTTGTGAGAGAGAGGTTAGGAGAAACCCGCGAAAAAAGTGAAGTGGTTCGAGCTAGGGTGAAGATATCATTTAATGCTATAGAGGCTATCAGACTCAGCTCTAGTTGCTTTTTATGTGGGACAATGTCGGGCATCAAGTCTGTTCATGTTGCACCAAATCTACATGGCGAACAGCTACCTCCTGAGCTGAAAGAGGATGGGAATGGGGAGGAGGAGAAGGCACGATAGAGAACGAAAGATGACGGATCAGGTATCTCATCCTACTGCCGACTGTGCAATATATCGCTACTGCTAGCTCAAGCTCCCCTTGATGCGACCACCTTTCATATTGTGTACCAAATGTTGATCGACAGCCAAATTCTTTTCCTATCTACGTACTTGTCAGATGAGCCATACGTTATGATGATAAAGCCTTGTTGTGAAGCGGCATAGTGTTACTCTAAAGAAAAGTATCACTGCACATCCTTCTGGATGGCCATTTTCTCATGGGCATTTTCCATGGTATTGTTGAATATGATCACATGAGGCTGGACACTGAACGTCTTCTTGCGCCCGCACGTCCATCCCCGCTGTGTAATCGAACATCACAGGCACTATCAGGCCGAACACCTGTGCTCTCTTAGGCTTCTGATTGCTTTTCGTTCCGACTGGAAGACCAGGACAGCTTCTTTTGAAGTCCCTTCATTTCGCCTTCTTTTGACCTTGCTGATACTTTTGCCACTTTTCCTTCAGATACCTCAGACTCCTGCGCAGCCCTGCGGTGACGGCGCTTTTCAAACTTTGGCTATAGCTTGGATACTTGATGATCTGCGTGATCGCTGCACTGACTTCTTTGTTAAGAGACACCTGTTCTTCTCTAGCAAGTCTCTGTTCGAAGGGCCCGCCCTGCTTGCGCTTGACCCTTGTTGGATCTTCATCGTTCGACTCTTCCATCATTTTATTGAATTCCAGCTGTGGAATCTGGTACTTGGATTGGTACCTAAAATACAGCTTCTCCCGAAAATTCTTTGGCAGACGTCGAACCATGTTTCCTCTCTTGACAGGATCCGTGTCTTGAGCTAGGGTTGCGTTAGCCTCCGGATCATCAACCCACTCGGGTGAGCTGCAACGCGGATCTTGGAATGACACATTGGGAAGATTCTCAATGAGCGGAGCATATAGACGACGGAAGTTGGGTAGCTGGTGCGTAACAATGTTTGCGACTTTGTTGAGGTTCTCGGCTCCCAGGGACATCCGTGGATCTCCAAGGTAGGAAATACCAGTTATCGTTTTGTATAGATCCTTTTCCGTGAACGTTGGTGGGAGCAGAAGAAGTGCAGTTCGAACGGCTGAGATGAGGTTGACCTGATTCGCGAGACGGACTCGAGGATCATCACGAAGGATCTTTACAGGCTTCTGGAGTCGGCCCGCTAAGTAGAGTGTGTCCCAATTGGACAGATCTTGGCAGAGCGTATCGAGGTTGACAACGCCATATTTGATGAGCGTCCCATTCACTGTGACGAAAGGATTGAAGTAAACTCCGGCTCCCCATTTGTCTTGGACCCGAGAAACGAATGATGATCCTAGTGATCCTATTCCAGAGTAATGATCGCGATGCTGTTGCAAATTCAAAGAATGCCAATGCTGGGTATAAGAAACGCCAAATATGAAATCTATCATTTTCCCGCGGCCCCCCTGCACGGTGGAAATTGCCGGGCTCGGGTGAGGATGTAACGGTGTTGAACTCGATGAACTCGAGCGACCCTGGGGGAAAACGCCCGAACCATAGGCAAATGCATACCGAATTGGTGCCTTGAATTGCCAGAGGATCTGCCGTAGAGCTTCTTTGAATTCATTATTGATCATGATATGCTGATTCACCCCGAAATTCGAAGAGGGGAGATCAGAGAATGCATGAATATTATAGTCCGGATTCTCATCCCAATCTGGTGGCAGGTCGCTCGGTGGATTTGACGACTTCTGCGATGGACTCGGCGATGGTCCCGGGGCATGGGGGGAGAAGGAAGATTCGTCAGAAGATGCCGATGAAGGCGAAGTCCCAGAGTCATCCAGGGATGAAGTACTCTCGGAGCTTGTAGACGCGAATCGACATCGATCGTATGGTACGTGCCATGGTATCCGATACTGCCATCCGACTTTCACGAGGAGGAGGCTATGATTCGCTCGTGGACGTAGATTGTGAAAGGGCTAAAGAGATTTTTGTTAGTCAATAGGGCTAGTCATATGAGTCGACGGTGGATTGGAGATATGAGGACCCTACTGATGCGAATATCTTGTGCATGATCGGATGTTCTTGAGCGGATTGAGGCCTCAATTGCTGTTACTACAGGCGTATGAATGCATGCAAGCTGGTAGATGAGTGATCCTACGCCATGTACGACCCCGAAACAACGAAAGAATAGACCTTTGACAGGAAGGAATACTCTCCATGGTCCTGGCTTATTGTGTTGAACCTCACAAAACGACAACAGCTCGTCTCGGGCCTCCAGCTCTTAAATCCGATGTTGAATAAGCGCCTTGGCGCAATCAAAACAAACAGTTCAACGGGTGCCGAATATCATTACGCGGAGCACGACGCTCGTCACTACGACTCTCTTCTTGTTCGCGTCGCGTCAATCCGGCGCTGCAACTGGATGATACCATTGGAAATGACTGTTAAAGCCTTGATGGAAAGCTACGAGGAGCGCCTGAAGTCATTTGATGTGACGCACCCACCGACCAAGAAGAGAGCTTCCGACCCAAAGGGTAAAAGATTTCAAAACTGGCCTCATAAAAGCCCTTCTGCTCGTGAAGTATGCACCTTGTCTTCCTCACATGAACCAGTACTGATTGCAACCAGCTCGCCAGGGCCGGTTTCTTTTATCGCCCAACGTCCGTGTCCCCGGATAACACCCAATGCTACCTATGCCATTGTCATTTAGACGGCTGGGAAGAAGATGACGATGCGATAGTGGAGCACCTGAAACATGCCCCAGACTGCGGATGGGCAGTCACGGCCGCAATAGAACAGGACGTTGAGAATGGCAGTTACAGTTTGGAAGACCCGATGTCGGAAAGAGTGTTGAACGCAAGGCGAATGACTTTCGGGTCCCATTGGCCGCATGAGCACAAGAAGGGGTGGATTTGCAAAACGAAGAAGGTATGTCGCGACGTACAGTGGTGTCGGGCTCTCGCTGACTGTTGACGAAGATGAGTGAGGCTGGATGGCACTTTTGCCCAACCCCAGAAAGTGAGGATTTCGTAAGATGTTCATACTGCCAACTCAGCTTAGATGGATGGGAGCCAAAGGACAAGCCCTTGTAAGTTGCCGAATATCAGTTTTGGGTCTTTTCCAATGTCGCGTAGTGATGAGCACCAAAAACGATCCCCGGATTGCTCATTCTTCACCCTCTACGCGTCCATAAAGCCCAAAAAGGGACGGCCGAAAAGAAGCCGCGCCTCGAAAGCATCTCGGATGTCTACACAGTCCAACCTCACGGCAGTGTCAGAAGTTGTGTCCATGGCAGAAACCGAAGGTCATCCGGACGAAACCATGATCTCCACAGTGGAATCTGTGAAGCCTGTCAAGACAGCGAAAGGAGGGACGAAGGTTTCTAGATCCACAAGGGCAGGGAGCAAAGCGGGAGAGAAGGCTGCGAAAAGTAAAGAAGAGGAATCGCAAATAATTGGCAGTCCCCAGGAACCGGAGGATGATGACTTTGAAGTGAAAGTCGCTCCGTCACCCGTGGTGGTTGGTAGAAGCAACAAACGCAAGAGCGAAGATATGAGTACCCCCAAGGATAGCCACGCAAATTTACAAGACGGTGACAATAAGGTGGAATCCGAGCTACCACCAGCAAAAAGGAGAATCACAAGAGCACGCGCAAGTGTGGCGCAGACACAGGAGACTTCCACTTCAGCACTGCTCGGCGAAGATGTGTTGGATAGGCAAATGACTGACGTCGAAGGAATCTCTCCACCTTCTGCTCCAGTGCTAAAGAAGAAAGGTAAAGGCAGTAAGAAAAGAGCTTCTTCGAACACTAGGAAGGCCTCGACGGCTTCCACCGCCTCGAAAGCGTCTCTTCGAGCAGGGGTACCAAATGACGAAGAGATTGACGCCGCTCTGGAAGCAGATCTCGATAGACCATTGACTGACGACGAAAGTGAAGCAGAAGTTGTAGAACTTGAACAGCCTAAAGGTCGCCGATTGACGAGGACGAAGCCTGGGTCTAGGAAAGCTACAGCATCCGTTGCTCCCACACGGAGAGGCACGAGGGCAAGCTCGGTAATAGTCGACGAACCGCCGACGACGAATATCTACCCCTCTTTACGAGCAGCTGCAGAGCCCGCTCTCGACAATGGCGGCGAGAGCATGCAGAGTCGCGAACTTACTACGTTGTCACCAGAACCCAAGAATCCGGATGGCGATGTAACGCACAAAGCGTCGGTACAACAGCAGAATCATAATGAGTCTACCGAAGTGAACGTCGAAACCCAAGGAGAAATTGTTACAAGCCTCGATGAGACCCCATCTCGGGTGGAGGCTCCTACCTCGAAGTCACAGCAACCAAGAAGCAGACAAGCTTCCCGACAGCTGCCTACACGCAATACGCGAGCTTCCAACATACCGAGGACTAATGGTGTTGCGGACCTAGCTTCCGATGTCAACAGCCCTAAATTAGATACTCAGACCTTACAAGACGACTCCGGGCACGAGACTGATGCCGGTGGTTTAGACCACAAGCGCACGAAAGCTACGAGCAAGAAAGCTGTGGGTGCAAAGAAAAAGGCCAAGAACACAAAGAAAGCTGCAAAAGCGGCTTCCAATAAGGAAGCCGTCGTGCAGGAACCGAGAGATGAGACGCAGGGCGAACAGACCGTCGATGCACCTACCGTGGCTCCAAGTTATGCTGACAATGCTGGACTCGAGGCAATGGAATCTGTACTACTAGAAGATGAAATTGAGGTAACAAAGGGACCTAAGCCTCTAGAAACAAAAGGGAATGCCGCCAAAACCAAGACCACGGTACAGAAAGCCACAGTCAATTCTTCGCCAGAGCAGTCAACCATAATGATGGAAATCCAGAACACGAGAGTGTCTCCACCACCACCGTTAGTGCACATGACCCCGCCGTCAGCTCCTTCTCCTCAGTCATCCGACGCAGAGAACCAGCCTCCGTCGTCCCTACCATCTACCTTCCGGCCGCCACTCTCCACGCAGTCTCCGTCCAAATCGCAAATGACCCGCATTCCATTGGCAGTCACAACACCCATTACGTCTCCATTCAAAGGAAATTCCTCCAAATTGCAGAGTTCTATGCCTTGGACTGCGATAGATCTAAGACAAGTCTTCACTAGCACTCCTGATGGTAACGAGGGCAACGATCCGCTTGCCTTTAGCATGGCTACTGGCAGCGCTCAAAATGAATTAACCAGTCCTGAGAAGGTCCTGACGGTGGAACAGTGGATCCAGTTCAATGCCCAAAGAGGAGAGAACAAGTTAAGAAGTGAATGTGAGCGCCAAGTAGGAACATTTGAGGATGAAGGGCTGAGAGCGCTGAGGACATTGGAGGGCATTGTTTGCACGCAATAATCGGGAAACAGGTCGGCTGAAGGCGTTGATTCTATGCTGATAATATGTGTGAGTATCTATCCGTCAAGCCTTTCTTTATGGTTATACAGCGATCATAGACATCGCTTCAATGCCAATCGTTCAGATACAATCTCACAACAAACCACAAATTGGCCACCAAACTCATAACCACCAGCCCTGCAATCCACACCACCATCATTCCCCTCCGCTCTCCCATCCTACCGTTCAAAAGCCTCCTCAACATCACCCTCCTGGCTACTCGCCGCCCGCCCCCACAGGTCGCACCTACCACAACTTCACATCCCCTCGGCGTCGACGCGCACTCTCCATGCGCGCGTCTATTCGCCATAATATACCGCACCTCTCCGTTGGCGCAGAACGCGGCATCGGTTCGCATGATGCACTTTCTCTGTGGCCATTCCAGACCGCGCGATTTGCGCTCGAGGAGCCAGGAGACTTTTAGGCGGACGTTGGTGTCTATTAGTTTGCTGGAGGGGAGGGTGGAGTTAGTTTCGCGCTTGGAGGTTTGGCGGTTGTGAAGGGTGATGGGGTGGGGGTACGTACTAGAAATGTTGGGTTGTGTGTTTTAGTGCTAGGGCGTCTGGGTAGGATAGGTGGGAGAGGATGAGGTATTGGAGTTCGAGGGGGAGGGCGAGGAGGGGTGATGGGGAGGGAGTTGGGATTGAGGGGGTTGGTTTTGTGGTAGTCATTTATTGTTGGGTGAGGGAGGAGTTGATTGTTTTGAGAGGGTTCGGAATTTGCTTTGATATGAGGGGAATCGATCGTTGACGGATTCTATATTTGGGGGAAGATTCATGGTTGCCTACTCTCGAAGCGGGTATACAGGGGCGGGAAAACAGGAAGACACGTTGAAGGAACGAAATGAGACTGTATGTTGATATTGGGACGACTTAGGCACTTATATTATTGCATGATAAGAAAGGATTTGAATACCAACCTGACGGGTGGCAAATGAGGCTGGTTGTCCAGTTGTACACTTGGCAATTTAGCGTGTGCAGTTTCAATGCGATTGGCGTGCTGTAACACCACGACCCCGACCCCATAATCGCTGATTCTGCCAAAATATAAATTATTAGTCAACGCTAATAATATATACCTAAGTAGGCTAAAAGATACGTATTTCTCTATAATATCTAGTACTTTAAAAATTATAAAAATCCGTCTACGGAGGTAGAAGATATAACTGATTCTATAAGTAAGGTACGTCTACCATGTACAGGCCAATCGCATTGAAACTGCACACGCTAAATGGCTTGGCACTTCTCCGTGAGTAGAATTGTTATGACCGAGTGGCTCAAGTTTGTAACGGCAGGCACACCCATTCAATGCTACACCGGAATTAGCTATATCAAGCAAACAACGAGGAAGATAAGTGCAGATCGATTCAGCCATCTCGATCCATCGATGCATGCCGTCTCGCGATTTCGTGTGTTTGTTTGATATACTATGCGAAGTGTACCTTCCTCTCATGGCGCTCTTAGTATCGCACGATGAACAGGAAAGTGAGTGATGCTATTTAAACTCCTTCCTACTGGCGAGCGTCCATTTGGCGATGGGGATGAATAGGTACACGTCGCTCATGAGTTTCAAAGGCTATCCCCCTAGACATGGCTGGAACCCTAGTACCGCTTTCAGACGTCGCAATGCCCTGCCAGTTAGGCGGGTTCAGAAGGCTGAGTATTGGCGGCAGCACGATTGGGTGGGTGCAAAAGAATCACCACATACGGAGTACTCCCATGATTGAAAGGCTGTAGGCTTGGCGCTATAGACCAATGCAGGTGCGTTTCTTGGGATTTCGTAGGAGCCAATCGCCTTATCCCTTCTTCAAGGCAGCCAATAGAGGGTGAGCCTACACGCTTTGTCCTTGCATGCATGGCCACATCACGTCTGCCTACAGATGATGAGGGCATCCGCGAAAAATATCGCCACCTTCAATCCCATACTTCCTCTGTGCCTGTCGATGGTCTGGAGAGACACGACTGGTTCTATAGTATTTGACAACAGGTGCTGAGTACACAATACCGTTACTCAGAAATCCGTATGGCTAGTACTGTGGATTTTGTAGATCGGTGGCAAAAGTTTAAAGATGCTGATGAAGACAAACACAAGTTCGTTGAGGTGCATATATATTCCTCTTCATATTTCCATGACAAACAGCCGAGAATAATTGGAACAGGACCTGCTTCAAGAATTCGGTAACCTCCAAGGAAAGCTTGAAGACAATGAAATGAAATTGGAGCGTGAAAAGGATACTTCTGAGCTGTACCACCAGCGTTTTCGAGACACTGATACAGAACTCAAAAACAAGCAAAGAGAGATGGTTGCCCTCCCTCTCAGGATCACCCGGACAACATACCGTGGTTGCAGACTGCCGCTAACTGTAATTATGTACAGGATGGGAATGCCTTTGTCTCGGTTTTAATTGACGGTGACTGCATGAATGTCAGTTTCCACAAGGAGAAATTATCCTATCACATTGCTGATCTAGCGTGCTATCAAGTTCTTGGACGACCTTGTCAAAAATGATGAGTCAGGCGGCCAGGAAGCAGCGCAATTGCTCCGTGGATCTGTTTCAGAGTATCTGAAGAAGAAACTTCCGCATGACCTAGAGATTGTTATCCGTGTTTACGCGAACATGAAGGGTTTAGGTAAGACTTATCATGATACAAAGATTCTTGAGCAACGTGAGCAATTCGATCGATTTGCTCGCGCTTTCAACATGGGTCATCCTTTATGTGATTTTATCGATGCCGGCACCGGCAAGGAGTGTTCTGATCATAAGATCCGTGGTATGCAATACTCCATCATCATTCATAAACATCATCATTCATGACTGACATGTGGGATTGCTATAGAACTTTTCAAATTGCATATAGGAGACGTCCACTGCAAACATATCATCTTCGGCGGCTCCTCAGATAATGGTTATGCTCGTATGCTGGGACCGCATGTGGGACGCGATTCAGACAAAAACCGTATTACGATGCTAGAGGGTCCACCGTTTGCGCCCGAACTATCCCAATTGGTACCTTACTTCAGTACAGTTTCTTTCGCCAACGTTTTTCGCAGTATCAAGCTCCCAGACCGAAGGGTCTCATTCTCAGCTACACCTCCGAAATCAATCAGCCCAAAGCCACAAACATGGGTCTCCGCGGCTACTGCAAGGCCTGCTACAAGCGCTGAGAATACTCCTACCACAGAGCCAGGGCCTACTTTCGAGGCGGAAACGGATCATATTCTACGAAACAACTACGGTCAACGCGTTGATTCACCCCTGAGATTCTCCCAACCATTCGTCAGTGTCCTCAAAAATCGAAAACTGTGTAACAATTACCACTTGACCGATTACTGCCCGTACCCGCAGTGTAAGCATGCGCATGGCAAAAAGCTCGAAGGAAGGGAATTGGATACGCTCCGTTACGTTGCGAGATTGGCGCCCTGCAAATGGGGTCTCGAATGCGATGATCCGGACTGCTACTCGGGCCACAAGTGTGTGCATCCAGGTTGCGATGGAAGCGAATGCCGCTTTTCGTATGACATGCATAACGTAGATACCAGAGTTGCCAGTCGTTGACTCCAGGACACGAATGTTACACTACTGTAGGTTTTCCCTGTCAAATCAACGTCATCGTTCGGAAGAGTGTTTATGGATTGGGTGCAAAGACAGCGCCAATTGTGAGCCTTTGCAGACCTGTGGAAGCGGGCGAGGGCACTTCTTCTTTTTATAGGTATTTGCTAAATACAAGTTGGCGGTTTGTCTCTCCCCCTGTTAGATCGCCATGCTCTATCACTTTATGAAGCCCACTGCTAGGTCACTATAATGTTTTATCTTAAGGAGAGTGAAATTGCTTGGTGAAGAGTTTGCGGGTTCGATGCAATGTGCGACTGGTACAAAACTTTGAGTGAACTGCGCTTGCAGCGCCAACGACCGAGTATATTACAAATATACTCAATATAATGTGATGCTAATTGTGGGAAGTGCACACGGCGAGCACAGTCTGCTTGTGCTAAAAGCCATTTGACAGGAGAGCCCATGATAAGATCATCTCCATGAGATAACTTAAAGCTAATGACTACTATGATCAGAGCTCCACCGGAGAGGAGAGCAAGGAAAAGTTCGGAATAACGGGGCTTTCTGTGATAGTCGGTAGTGGCTCCACGCAACCCCCCAATTCCAAAGCTATCATCACACTACGGGCCTACTCAACGCAAATACCCCCACGACCCAGTTGGTGGATATACGAAAAAGTACCATGTTTCCAGATTTCAGATCCGGATTCCTTGGTATGGCCGTCTGATCGAACCGCTTCCGCTTTCGGCTGTCTGAGGTTTGATGATTGGATAAAGGATCACCATGCCATGATCTGTCTTATCTCTGCAAACGGCCATGACTGGCCACGAGAAAGTCCAGTTCACCAGCCACATCCTCCAGTCTAGAATCAAAGTCAACAAAGCCCGCTTTAACGCCGCGGCAATGGACGACGCCCACAAAGAAACCAACCCCTCTTTCACTTCCCACCATGATGTTGTTACTCGAGCGATCCCTATCCTACATCTATATACCCGATGATAAGTGTTGAAAAGGTCTGCAACAACGGTCCGGTAGCTCTCCGAGCATGAAACTCATCATCTGTACCGTTGTCTGGGGATGTATATTTTCTCTCCAGGCGATGGCTCAGGATGAAGTGGGTGAATGTGAATTCGACAACAGCTCTGCAAGCTCTGCGACTAGTACAACAGCTCTCGCGAGCGAGGCGAAAAGCTCGACATCCGCTTCGTTATCCCATTCACAATTGGGAGTCTCGGCCACGAGCAGCGCATCGTCACCAAGCAGTACATTCATGACTCGTATCTCGTCAGCTCTCAGCATCTCCTCTGTTCGAAGTATTTCAACGAGTAGCGCATCGCCATTAAGGGGTACTCCTGTAGTTAAGATTCCGTCATATCCGAGTATCTCCTCGACTAGCAGCACTTTAATGGTCATCGGCTCGTCATCAAGCAGTACCGCTACAGCCAGTACCTCGGCAGCTGTCAGTATCTACCACCCTCTCTCGGACTGCCCGACGGGTGTAGGTTACGATCCCACCCCGGGCATTCTAGCCATCGGGTATCCAGCCCACGGTCAAAATATCCCAGTTAGCCAACCATTCAACATCACTTGGAAGGTACGTGCTCCCGTTAGGCCTACTACCATTTCCAACACAGCCCCTTACCAGCAGCGGTACCTGGGCAATCCAGAAACGACCCAGATGCACACGTACCGTCAACAACGCTGCAACAAGCAGCACATTCTCGCCAAGCAGCGCATGTGCCACCATGAAGTGGGTTTCACTCGGGATTTGTTTACAAAATACGGATACAGCAATGCCATTTAGATCGCAATGAAGCCGTCTGTGCCCTTCACCTAGGGGTATAACAGTGCGCTCTATACCCTAAACATATATATCGTCAACCCCTTCCTTCATGGCATAGATTATGATTCGCTTGCATCTATTTAAAACCTGCAATTTCTACGATGTAGACATCAGGTAGAATGCTCTCCATGCGGACCAAGGGAGATGTATGGCCTCGAAGCATTAGCCATGTACTCGAGTCCTGGTATCAAATAAGCGTCCATATCACGAAAGTCAGATTCCATTGCCTAAGCCACTCTACGTCTATACAATTCATCGAATCAAGCCGTGGAAGTAGAATATCCACGTTAGCCCCAATGTGATAGAAAGTATCAAAAGTCAAAGTCGCATCGATACTAGCTTTGTAATTTGGGGTATATGCGGAGCCTTTCATTTGTATGTGTATCTGGACACCAATATCAAACGTGCAATCGGCTCTTGATACTTAGTCATGTTCATATGCGTAGCGTTGTATACATGTAGAAACGCTTTTTGAAAGTTGACCTCGCAAGCGATCAATCTGTCATATCTTAGAAGTATACAATTGGAACCACCTGAATTTGCTATATATATTGAACATCATACACCATCTCGAGCAGGAACTTGTCTGCGAGGTGATTTTTGTCGAAGGACGAAAACGTCATCCCATTGGAACCCGCTCAAGATCCGTCACACTTGCCCATGCGCAACGTGTCCCGAGAGCGTCACGGAATCTCCATCGTCTTCTGTCATTGCAACACTATGCGACTCGCTAACCACAGTCTTTCCTTGCTTATCAATGAAAGTGCGAACACCAGTCATTGTCCCTCCTGGTATGTTGGGAAGATTGGTAGCTGCCTTGGAATCTTCTTCATCAGATTCAGAAATCTCCCGAAAAGACTTGCGAGACCATGATTGTGGAGACAAGAGGAGTCGTACGAGCTTTTTGGTTCCAGCCCAGTGGTTCTGAGCACGCTCGGATTTCTTGAAGAGCGAAGGGAAGGAAGCGAGGCATGCGACCATGATAGCTGGATGAGACGTGAAGTGTTAGCTATTCTCGCCATTGCTTACAGGTGCTGTGGAGAGGAGCTGGCGCAGAGATGACTTACAGACGGCTTGCTCAATGGAGCTCCACATGTATAGCCATGACTGATCTGGCTCTGGACTATAGGAGCTGATGACGATTACACGAACGATAGCGAAGACCATGATGATGACCGTGATGGAAAAGATTCCGCCTAGAGCCAACTTCTTTCGAATACTAAGTCGGACCTTCCAGAGTATATTGACTGGAACAATTATGACTAAAGGAACAAATCAGTGGCGACTTCAGCAGAGATAGGGATCTTTATGACTGACTTAAAGCATCAGTAATAACGTCGAGAGCCATGTTGGACTGTAATGTCTGCCTATCGAAGTTGACTGACTTTGATGATGTATTGCCGCAATGGGCTATGGAGGGTCAGTTGTTGTCGACGGCTTGTGCTATTTCATACTCACCTTGAATATAGGGGAATGACGAAGCAAGACATTTATAATTTATATCTCCGAGGCAAGCAAAGTATGAAGCGGTAGTGATGATTAGGACCGACCACCATATCAATCCTTGGTTCCTGACATTTTGTCCAAGTCTTTTAAAGAAGATTAAAAAGGACATTTTGATGCTCCAAAGACCAGTATAAAAGAATACAATGACAGCGACAGATTTACGCAAGTACTGCTCTGAATTATGCTCAAAATTAATGGGAGGTGGGAACCGCTGTCCAGTTGAGACTGCGATAGTGTCGTACAAGGCGTCCTTGCCGGTTTGCCACAGTATAGTGTTGGTCAGCAGTAAAGTCCAAGCGAAAAAGACTAGGCCATCATCGGCGTGTAATCGACCGAAGATCTTGTAGCGAACCAGAACCCGAAAAGCGAAGAACAGCGCTCCGAGAATCACACCTCCCCATGCGATACCCTAGATTTATGTCAGGTACCAACACTCGCGACTTCCTCCTTGAAGGTCTTGACTTACAATGAATGTGGTCTCGCTTATCTTAGCTGGGATTCCTCCTGGTGATGGCTTGATCTGAGACATTCGAGATATGGAAATAATCTCGCTGACTGGTGATGCAATGTCTTGCAAACCTTTCGCTGTGTCAAGGGAAGAAGCTCTAGCTGATTATCGTGTACCAGATAGGGGCAGGCTATATAGTCTCGATCTATGTGCCCCAACCCTAGCAATTGGTTCGCACAAGGATAAGATGCCATGGACTCCTGTACGGCGCAGTAAAGTCTAGACAGGCTACACTCAGCTGCAATCAATGATCTGGACAGCGATACGAGCTCTTGCATGTGATGGTGTGGCGTGACGCTGCGATAGGAAGCATTGGTGAGCACATGTGCCACAAGCGACCATACATGCAATGAATGCATTAATGCCGGAGTCCCACCTTTTTGACTTCGTATGCATGTGGAAGGCACGGTCTCCAGCGTGGCACGGTAGTTGCTGTAATATAAGTAGGCCTACTAGTCTAAATAGATATAATTAGGATAATCTACCTAAATTAAATTAGAATAAGTTAAATAATTAGACTACTAAAAATAGCTAAGTAGAGTTAGAATTACTAACTAATTGATATTAAAATAGTTAGGATAATTTAATATACTAAATTACTACTATAATACTATTAGCTATTATTAATAAATAATTAACTTAAAATAATAAATCTTAGAGAATTATTCTTAATATATTACGTCGTTCTATTTATAATAAACCCTAGATTAATTATAACTAAATAAATAAGAGGGGTATAAAGTCTTCTAATAACCCTAATAGGTTTAGAGCTATACTTACTTATATTATTACTAGTACTAAAGAGCGTCCCTACCTAATATTAATAGATAAGGCTCTTAATAGGCCTAATAGTAATAAATAGCTCGCTACTACTAAAGAAGAACTAGCTAATTATAATAAGTAGATAATATAGTAAGAACTATATTAACTACCTCGTATAGTATATATCTTACTAGGGAGGTAGGTCTTATCCTATAAGTATAGGCTAATAGGCGAAATAACCTAATATAAAGCATAGTAGGTAGTTAAAGGCTTCTACTAAATTAAGGGAATTAATTTTAATAAGATATTCTTATTAACCCTAAAGGTATTATTATAGTAACTCCTCCTAGCCCTAATAGTTAAATATAAATTAGTTATTAAGTATTTAGATATTATTACGGCCTTCTTAGAATTACTTATTTAGGAAGAAATCTAGGTAGAGTAACCTTACCGCTTTACTAACGGTAAATAAGGATACGCCTATAAATTAAATAAAGCTCTATATAGCCTTAAATAAGCTTCTTATAAATAGTATAAAACCCTTTATAAGGTACTTAAGTCTCTAGGTTTTAAGCGCCTTAAGTATAATTATTATATATCTTCTTACTATAATAGAAAATAGGAATATTAGGGCCCTAAGCTTATCGTAGCTTATTAGTTAGTTAATAAGTACCCTAGATTCCTTTCCTAGACTAGCGCGAATATTAAAAGTCTAATATTTCTTTATATTCTACCTATATCTATACCTACGCTCTATAATTTTTTCTACTTAAATAAAGTTATATAACTTACTTTTAGCTATCTAATACTTTAAAAATAATAAAAATCGATATAATAGTTTAAAAGATATATCTAAATAAATAGATTTACCTACTAATATTAGTCTAACTATCTAATATCTTAATATATCCTTACTACCTAACTAATTTTTTCTTCCTACCTTATTTTTATTATTTAATACCTTATTATAAATAATTAATACCTTATTATAAATATTATTCCTCCCCCTTATAACCTACGCCTTATAAGCTATACTAATTATCTTTAAAGTATATATTATTACCCTTCCTATACTAAATATAGCTCCTCTAGCTCCCTACTAATACCTTCTAAGCGCGTAGCTCTTTCTAAGCTAGACCCTAATACTATTAATAAGAGGGTTAGATCTTATAAAACTAATAGTATAAGGCGTGTTAGACGCTTAAAGAAGATTAATTTAAGAACCTAGGTTAGATCTATAAACCTACTACTAAACCCTAGAGATATTATATTAATAGAACCTCGCCCTAGAGAAATACTATTAAGTACTCGCCCTTATAATAACCCTAATAAAGGTATTACCCCCTAGTAGCATATAGCCCTTACTAATATAACTATTTAAGTAGTTATTCCCCCTAAGAACCTTAAATAACCTACTCCCCTAATATTTCTAGAAGCCTCCTAAGAAATTACTTCTTAGCTACCTCTAGAATACTATCCCCTTACGTGTCGTCGGCACGCCTACTAATAGGCTAATAAAGATAATAATATTAACTACTAACCCCCTATTTAATAAGGCTTATACCGGCGTTAAAATAATATATATTAGGGGCGGATACTAGGCTAGGGATATTAAGTATATAGAGATCCCTAGAAAGTAGGAGATATAGTATCCTACCTAGTTAATAGATTATTTAATACCCCTATAAATAGATATCTATATTATAACGTACTATTATAATAAAAAAAATATACTAGTATAAGGGGCGGTTAATAGCTATATTATAATAGTAGAAAGAATAATTAGCTATCCCTTAACTAGTTATATAAGCTAGCTAATATTAACGTATTACCTAAGGGCCCTTAAAAAGAGGCGGAGCTTAGGGTATAATTCATTAACTAACTACTTAGTAATATAGATAATATTACTATTAATAGATAGTCTATATAAAGGAGGACTATATATAATAAAGAATTTTTAGATAATATTATTAGCTATAATAATTATCTCTCCTTTACTAGTAAGGGTATAACTAATATTAATACCTATATTAGTTAAACTACCTTCTAGATCTAAGGGTCTATTTATTATTTAATAGGTCCTCTTATTATTAATAATAGTCTTAGGCTAAAATTCGCCTAGATCTATATACTAGATAATATATAGGAGTAACTAGATATTTATTATTAATATTTTAATAATTTAAATTAAGATACCCTTACTTCTACTTAATATACCCTTTAGTCTATTAACTTATATATCTAGGGGTTTAAATCCTATTATAACCGCCTTAAGGAGGATAAACTATAATATCCTATTAATATTATAAGCGTCTGTATCTAATAGCTAAATCTTAAATAATAGGATAAGGGTACCTATAATTAGCCTACCTTTATAGAAGTTACCTATATTATAATAACTCCTAGTAACGCTATAAGAGGCCGGATTAAGCGGGATATCTATATTAAAACTATTAAGGGGGGCCTTCGTCGGCAAGATCTCAACTCGCCCCTATGCCCTTGGCAAAGGCCTTCGGCCCGCAGGCCCGGGGCCGGCCCCGGGGGCCCCGGGCCAGCCCCGGGCCTGTCACAGCGTGTTGCAAGGCCCCGGGGCCGCTCCGGGCTCCAAGGGTAGTGTCACGTGACTGCTGACTAAGCAATTTTTTTGAAATCTACTAGTTGGTAAATTCTAAGAAATCACGTGACTGCTTACTAAGCGAAACGATGTCACGTGACTGCTGACTAAGCAGAACTTCAAAAGTTTTGATGTTCCATGACCGACGGGGGACTCGGGTAGCGTACCCCGGAGCCACCCCTAACGCCACCCTAAAAGCGACCCCGGAATCGATCGATTCAGCCAATTTCTACGCGGGGGTGATGCGCTGGGGTAGGCCTTAGTAGGGGTTAATGGCGTGGTAGCCATGTTGACTTGGTATGTTGGATGATGCGACAGCGTTGCTGTTGCGGGTACCTTGACGCTATTCCCTAGCGCCCGGAAGCCTAATCTTGGGGCGGCCCCGGGCGCTAGGCAGGTTGCCCTTGCGGCCCCTACCGCCCCGGGCGGACTCGTGTCTGCCCCTGCGGCCCCAGGGCAAGCTTTCTCAAACCACGGCCCTAGGGGCCCGGGGCGGCCCGGGGCCGGCCCCGGGTACCCCTCCGGGTTTTCAGAAATTGCCGACGTTATATTAATCCCTAATTAGTATCCTTCTTATATAGCCCTCTAATATCTACTCCTATTTCTATTTAATAAATAGTTATAGTATAACCGCCTCCTATTAGCCGGCTATTAGCTTCTAGGCGACTATCTACTATATATATTATAATAGAACTATATTACTAGTACGCTCGCCTAGTATACCCTAATTAGTAGTAATAATAAACTAGAGTAGGAAGATAGTAGTAACCCTAAGTAGGAGCTAGACTAGTATATTACCGGCGAGTATATACCTTAGGGTTATAATAGGTCTTAGTAAGTAATAAGATAATAATTTTATATAAAATAGATATAAGTAAGACTATTTAATATATTTCCCTAGTTATTTTCTAGACCTAAATCCGCTTAGTTATAAATAGTTCTAAATTATTTAGATAATAGCTAGGGGGTAGTTAATATAATTTAAATAATTAGCTAATTAATATCTAGATCTAGCCTAATTTCTTTAATTATATTATTAATAGCGGATATCTATTTAGCTACTAAGCTACTAATATCTAGATATTAATAGAGCTTAATAACCTAAATTAGTATTATTAGAATTAATAGACTATTACGGACTACTACTCTAGCCTAATAGATAGGCTTAGTACTAATCTAGATATCTCGCTTAAAGATATTAGTAGTAAGGTAACTATCCTCCCGTTAATAATACTAGGAAGCCTACGTACTATAAAAGCGAGAATATAAGACGCTATAATAATAGTCTAAAAAGGGGTAAACCTAAATTTTTTATTACTTATATATATAATCCTAAGTAGCCTAATATTTAGAGCTTACTAGAACCTAGTTAGATATTAGAGTACTATTATAATCTAATTACCTATATCTTTAATTAGAAGCTCTAAGAGCTAATAGAAGACCTCCTTAAGTAATATATCCTTAATATTTATATAGGCTACTATTATATTATTAAGTTTTAAAAGCGAGGTCTCTTATATACTTATATTCTCCTTATTATATAGGAAGAGGATTAGATCTAGATAGTTAGTAATATTAACAGCGTTATTTAAGTATTTATCCCCCCTTAATAGGATAATAATACGTTATAGGAGTTAGTCTTATAGTATATAGTTTATAATTACTATACTAGGGTCTCTAGTAATAGATATTTTAGTTAGGAGAAGAATTATTATAATAAGGCCTTTCTAAAGGATTTTTATTAAGAGATATCTTTTATACTTAATAGGAGTTATTCTTTCTATAAATATCTAGTTAGCCCCCTTAAACTTAATTCCTCTATTAATAATAGGTAGGTTATCCCTTATAACCTATACCTATTAAAGAAATATAGTACCTATATTAATATTAATATTTATAGCTCTATTAAGTCTATTTTCTATCTATATAAATATATTTATAAGGGACTTAATTAGGCTAATATCTCCCTTACTAGGAATTATACGCGTAATAATAATAACCCTACTCTTAACGGCCAGCCGTAATAGTAAGGGGAGTTAGTAGATAAGATTATAAAGTACTAGTCCGCTTACTAGATCAGGTCTATTAAAGCTATCTAGAAGATACTCTTATTTAGTATAAGTATTATAAAGCCTTATATTAAGTATTTATAGATCTACCTCCTAGACTAATAGTATACCCTTTTTAAGCTAGCTAATAACTAGGCTACTAATAAGGCTACTAAATAAAAGCTAATAGATAGTAATAAGCTCTATAAGACTATATTAATAGAGTTTTTTAATATAAACTATCTTATTAAGGAAGCTTATAATAATAATTAGCTATTACCTTTTATAAAATAGAACGGGAAATATCTAGCTATTATAAGGGATCTATTTAACTATTTATACGCGGATTCTCCTAAGTTCTTTACCTAGAATAAAAGAAATAAATAATAGAAAATATATAAAAAAGGTAAGACTCTTAGGTATATTAATTTTATTAGTCCTAAAACTAAGAATCTCTACTATTACTAACTACTCCTCTATTATATTAAGGGGGCTATATTATTTAATAACCTCTAGATAGTAGACGGCTAGCTAATAGGTTAGAAGGAGGCTTATATAAAGCTTAGGTTAACTAAAAACAATAGATATACTAATAAGATCCTTAATAAGGGAAAGGATTTTTAGGGAGGCTATAAGCTACGCAGTCTTTTTATATTAGTATTAATTAAACTCTAACCTACTAACGCCCTTACCTTATAAAATAAGTATAAGGAGTATATCTTAAATAACTATTTATACCTCCTACGACGGGATTTTTTAATGCTTTAGATCCTAGATAATTATTATAAGTAATAGTTATTTACTAAATAGTACGCCCTTTACCTAATTAACGGCTAATTAGAATATTAATTAACCCTTAAATATACTAAGGATCTAGCCTAATATAGCCTACCTATTCTAACTATTCTATTTGATAATTTTAACAATGTTTTAAATAGACTTTTACGGGAAGAAATATCTTACTAAATTACCCCTAATAAGGCTAAGGTCTTATAGAATAGGCTAAATACTAATTAATACTATACTACTAATTAGATTATTACCGCTATTAATACTAATACTAATAAAATTTAGTACTCTAAGTATACTATTCTTCCTTAATAGTACTAGGGGGACTAGTAAGATAATAGTATAAAACACTATTATAGAAAGGCTACGTTCCTAGTAAAAGGTTACTCTAATAGTAGTATCTTCTAATATTATATTAATACTATTATAAGGAGGTTAGACTACTTACTTATAGTTTAAGATACCCCTAGACTTAGATACTACCTCCTTATATAGGATTAAGAAGGGGACTAATCTTACTAAGCTAATTAAGTAACCTTATATTATCTTTTAAGATAAGTCTCTTATATAGAGTTAATATAATATAGAAGCTATTAGTCGTAGCCTTTAAGATATCTATAATAATAATTAGGCTTATTTTAGGGGTAAGGTAGTCTACTTTTATAGTAACTTCCAATAAATACTCCTAGTTATTCTAGGAGGATCTAGTAGCTAGGTTATTAAGGCGTATCTTTAGAAGGCCTATTTCTAGAATAAGGTTATATATTTAAATCTTACTATTAATAAGTAACTTAATAATCCTAACCTAATAGATATTATATATTATAAAATAGGACTATTTATAAGCGATCTCCTTACTATTAGTAATAGTATTAATATCTAGAAAAGCCCTACTACTAATAAAGATATATTATATTAGAAATATAGTTATACCCCTAGAAACGCTATTAATAATTTAGTTAAGAATATCTATACTAATATTAGGATAAATATCTCTTAAAGGGTTTATCTATTAGAACGGGCTATTCTTACTATTACTAATAAAGATATTACTAGCATTAATACTAAGATAATATCGCGTATCCCTAGTAATATAATAATATACTAGAGTATTAATTATATTATATTAGAAGAAGATAATAAACTCTTCCCCCCTAAGTACTTTTATAGGTTCTATAAACTATCCCTACCGTCTTATAAGTTATATATTAAGCCGGGCGTACTAATTATATTATTAAGGAACCTCGATCCGCTACGTCTATATAATAGGACCTAACTACGGGTAATAAGATATAGTAAGTATATCTTTAAGGTGGAGATTATAAGTAGTACTTATAACGGCGAGAAGGTAATACTATTTAAGACGCTATTATAATCTAAAGAAAATAATAGGCGGATTCCTATCCCCTTTATTTATAAGTAGTACCCTATCTAACTAGTATTTACTATAATTATTAATAAATTATAAGGCTAATTAATAAAGTACGTAGGTATTAACTTATAGATTAGGCCTACTTTTAGCTATAGTTAGCTATACGTAGCTCTATTACGGGTAATAAGATAGGGAAACCTCTATATTATTAGGCCTAAAACTCCTAAATATATATCTAGCTAAATAATAAGAAATATTATATATAAGTAGGTACTATTAAATAATAGGTAGACTACTATTAATATATTAGTCGTAACTTATTATTAACGCCTAGATCCTATTAATAGCTACTTAGCGGCTTATAAGAATACTAATTATAATATTAAAAGTATAAAAACGGCCTAATACTATACTTAGTTATATAGTTATATCTTTATATTAGACTATAATATTAGACTTTCTAATAATAAAAATAAGCTATTCTACTATTTAGTTTATTAAATACCGCCGGTTAAACTTTAAAGGGTTAGATAAATACTAGGCCGTACTAACTCCTATATCTAATAGATTTCTCTATATTAACGTGATAAATCTAGTAGGACTATAGATAGTTATTATAAGAGTATAAAAGATATATTATAATATAAGGGATATAATAATTTAAGAATTATATTAGATAGTCTAGTAGCGTAGAAGTTATTAGTAGAATAGAATATTACTATACCTAATATCTTATAGTTAGTCGGGTACCTAGTAGATAGTATTAGTCTTTTAATACTTCTATCTTAATAATAATAATATCTTTTCCTAATAATAACTAATATAATAAGTCGTCTAATAATAGTATACTTAGTTATACCCTATTATTCCTAAACGGTAATATTACGGTGGAGTTATAATATAAGTAGGCCTAATAACTATTTATTAATACTCTAGTACTAGGTAACTATTATAAAAAATCCCTTTAGTCTAAAATTAATATTTTTAGTAATACTTACCTTATAACCCCTATAATAGTTAAGGAGGGTCTTAGTATTTATAAAAGTTTATATAAATATCTATTATATTTAGACTTAAATTTACCTTATAACTATTATTACTTACTAATAAATAAAAGAATTATACTTTTAAGTATACTTTTCCTAAGTAAAAATCTTGAATTTTTATAGGTATTTTCTAGTTTATTAATACTATTATAAAAGTTATTATTATAGTATATATTAATAACTTACTATTTATAATATATAATTAGGATCTAATTACCTAGATAAAGAAGGAACTTAATAAGAGGTTTAACTTTAAATATATAGGAGACTTAAAAGACTATTTAGGAATAAATATTATTAGAAATCTAGATAGCTATTCTATTTAAGTTAACTAAATAAAATATATTAACTAATTATTAAAATAACTAGGTATAGAAAAATATTTGCTAGCTAAGTTACTTATAGAATAGGCTAATATTACTATTACTCCTAATAGTTATATAGCCTCCTTATCTAAAAGGGAGGCTTATTAATCCGTTATAAGAGTACTTAATTAGCTAAGTATTATAACTAGGCTAGATATTATATACGCTATTAGTAACCTAAGTTATTAACTTAATAACCCTACCTTATAATATATAAATACGGCGAAAAGGGTACTATATTATCTATTAGGAATAGTTAATAACGGCCTTATCTATTAACTAGGTAATAATAATAGCCTAAAAGGTTTTACTAACGCGTTATATTATAATAATTATAAGACGTCTTATTCTACTAGGGCGTATATCTATAAACTATTTAATAGCCCTATTACCTAGTAATCTAAATTATAAAAGCTAGTAGTAATATCTATATATAAGTCTAAATATATTACTATAATAGAGGTATATAAAGAAGCTCTATATCTAGGCCTTATACTTAAAGAGCTAGGGTATAATAAGGGAGTAGTACTAGTACTCCTAAGTATTAATAACTAGGTAGTTATAAAATTAGCTATTAACCTAATTAATTATACTACTATAAAATATATCTAAATAAGATATTATTTAATATATTAACTTATTTTTAAAACTAAAGAAATCTATCTTTAATAGGTTAATATTAAAGGCTAATATACTAATCTACTAATAAAACCTATTAGCCCTATTAACTTTAACCTAGCTAGATAATAATTAGGACTAGCTCTAAGTAAAATATAAGGGTATTTAGATATAGTAGTTAGTAATAGGTAGACTACCTCGTTACTACTAATCTAAGAGGGAGTATTAGAAATTAGGCTGGGTTAACCTTAGTAGTTACTAACTAGGACTAGTTAGGGGGCCTTAGTAGACTAGTAGAGATTTCTTATAATAGTTATTCTATTCTATATAGCTATATCTATCTATTAGTTATTATAATACTATTATACTACACCTAAATCACGTGCAGATGACTCATTAACATTATTACTATTCAACAGTTGTCTCACTAAAGTACTTTGATAAGCCTAATGCAAGACAGACGCAAGGTTGAAGCGGCTGAGCGGCGCGGCGGATACGGAAGCTTAATTTGGGGACTGGTCAACCGAGCTATCCTAGTCTGCATTTAGCTTAGCTAATATAGGCGTCCCGTAATGCTTCTGGTTCTACGATGTACATGGCGTACTCCGTAACCGCTCGAATATAAAGTCTATGTTGGATGCAGATGCCTGTTCGCGCATGGCGCACGCTAATGCCTTTTGCGCCTTCATTTTGGTTTCTACTGCCTGATTCTGTATACATGGTGTTGACAGGGTCAAGATAGAAATTTGGTCTTGGTTTTGAAACTTTTGTTATCTATATTCCACTACTACGAAGTTGTCACTTATCCCGCAATGACATTGGCATCTTCTAGATACTCTCGCGGGCATCCGGCGCAATACATACTATCGGCACCCTTTACGACGTCTTCTACTCATTCAACATGGCTTTTATCCTACTGTCAGCTTGTCTTATAGTAGGATGGTGCATGTATAATGCCTATTGCCTGCTGCTGAATTATCGAAAAGCTTCTCAGCTAAACATCCCTACTGTGGTAATTCTTATTAGTCCCGACAACCCTCTTTGGATCGCTCTCGAGACTGGGTTCTCTTCCTTTTTCAAGCATATCCCTTTCGATGCCTTCTCAATCAGCCGATACAGTCGGCTGGGATGGGAATTTCACGATAGATACAAAACACACGAGAGGCTGGGCGACGCTTGGATTCTTGTCACGCCAGCCAAAAACTGGTTTCACACCTCTCAGGCTGATGCTGCCCACGAAATACTGACGCGGAGCCGCGATTTTGGAAGACCCGTGTGGATGATGAGTAGGATAGCTTATCGATTCACTGTCAGCGATTGCGAGCCGTTGCTGACCTCACCCTAGGTGCGCTCAACATCTTTGGCCCTAACGTTGCCACGGTAAGAGGAATTCGGTATTGCTCAAGAGTATTGCTCATTGCAGCTTGCAGGCGGAAGGATCTGAGTGGCAGCGGCAGAGGAAACTCACTGCCACCCCTTTCAACGAGCAGAAGAGCCATCTTGTCTGGGAGGAAGCAATACGTCAAGCGTCCGATATGATGGATTCATGGCTCTCGGACCAAACAAAAGGTTCGAAAAGCATATCAAAAGACACAAGGACGTTGGCTCTGCACGTTCTAGCCTACGTTGGATTTCAGAAATCATACCCGTTCAAGAGTGTTACAAAGGGTATCGAGGTGCAACAACCCTCCACATACAGAGACTCGTTGGCCATCGTCCTAGAGAATATTCTTGTGATATTCGTCCTGCCGGCAACTGCATTCCGGATTCCGTTTCTGCCTGCAAAGTGGAAACAGATAGGCTTGGCAGTCACTACTTTCCGGAAGTACATGTTGGACCAGCTCGCCGACGAAAGGCGACTAATTGAGGAAGGAAGGCCTGGATCTGGAACCTTGATGAGCAACCTCGTCCGAGCATCGGAAGCACGGCATGATATCGTAGGAGGTAACGGAACTGAGAGGGCTGGAATGGCTGGAAGATCACAAGAAATGAAACCTCTGAGCGTTGACGAAATATTAGGAAACATATTCGTTTTCAATTTTGCAGGACACGACACTACTGCCATTTCATTGTCATTTAGCGTACTACTTCTGGTTGCGCACCCTGAAATACAAGATTGGATCTCGCAGGAGCTTGACTTCTATCTTGATGTTGAACAGAAGGGGCCGTGGAAATATGACGCTGTGTTTCCCAAGCTCAAGAGATGCCTTTCAGTGCTAGTACGTATACTTCGCGCTGCGCAATAGTTCGTTGTTGTTCTGACTTATGACCTAGCTTGAAACCCTGCGACTGTACAATCCACTCCCTGGTGTACCAAAGTATACTGGCATTCACCCTCGCGTCATCCGATCTGGGAGCCACGAGACTACTATACCCAAAGATACTCTTGTTGTGGCCAACCTCAACGCACTGCAAACCCATCCCCGGTATTGGGGCCAGGATTCTTTGATGTGGCGCCCTTCCAGATGGATTGTCAGCCCATCGAGTGATAGCGGAATTGAGCTTGGCACTCGCCTTGCTCAGGAAAGTCTCTTGTTACCACAGGCGGGCACTTTCATTGCGTGGTCCGAAGGCGCAAGGAGCTGCCCTGGCAAGAAGTTCGCCCAGGTGGAGTTTGTAGCAACGATGGCGTCTCTCTTCCGTAGTTACCGCGCTGAGCCCGTTCCGAAAGTTGGCGAGACGCCAGCTGCGGCAAGGAAAAGGGTGTTGGATGTGGTCAAGGACAGCAACGTGGAATTATTGCTTCAAATGCGCAATCCGGATAGCGTTTCAGTGAGATGGAGTCAAAGGTAGAGAACGGTGTCGGAGCTCAAGCATTAATTTTGATAAGAAATCTCTTCCCTGCTTCCTATAAGTCACCAAGCGGTCTTCACTCACTAATTGGGCCATTGATATAATCTCGTTGTGAAATGACCTCATAAAATCTAAAAGCGTAATTCCGTGGTGATCGATAGCTACTTTCAATGATGCCCTGGAAGATCTTGCAAAAGACTTCAAGGTGCTTCTCTCAGATCCTCAACCTTGACATCCCCATCTGACCCACCTCTCATCCTCGGGCTTTCTCTCTCCCCGCGTCTCGCATTTTGCACCTGCTTGACATTCTTCAATTCCATACCAAAGGTACATACTGCTGCAGCGCAGCCCGCTGAAAGTGCCACGATGTAGATCCGTTGCAGCGCCAAGGCGTACACTCTCCGTAGGGCTTCAAGTGCCCCTGGATTACCACGAGCTAGAGATGGTAAATCATATGGACCGGCGTGGATGACAGACTCAACAGAGACAACCGCCGCGTACTGAGCCGAATGAGTGCGTAAGGTGTTGACCAAGATAGCTTGGCAGATCGGTATTGCAATGACACTAGAGTGAGAAGGTCAATTAAGCATCTTGGAAGAACCGTGGAGGTTTTACCCGCCGAGCTGATTAGAGAAAACGGAGATCGCTGTGAAATATATTATAAGTTTGAATGTATATCAATTCGGAGGGATAGAATACCATTGCCGATGGGAGCATCAATTTCGCTGTAATTTATATAATCAGTACGAAGACTTCTGGTTTGTGGTGGACTGAGCACCTCAGAACCGTTTGCACGGCTGTGTAAGGTATCTGCATGCTCGTACCCATACCGATCCCAGTAACGATCAGATATGTTGCCCATACTTCGCTCACAGCGAAGTTTCAGCCGAAAGAAACAGTCGGTAGTGTAGCCATCCTCCCCACACACCATCTCCTGACATTCCCATAGGCTATTGATTGATGAGGCCAGAGGGTTGGTGCTTTAATGAGCATCTCGTCTTAGTCTCAATTCGAGGAGATACCGCAACTGATTCCTCCATCCCCCCTTTTCTCTGGAATTTCCTGGTTCGAGTCTTTCATTGCCCTGCTGACTCCCGAATATCCCTCTTGCTCACTGTATCTTCGATACTGGTCGCTGTCGAGCGTACGATATCTGCAGACATGATCATTGAATTAGCGAGGTCATTACACAATGCCATCAGCTATGTGGCGGCAAACGCATTTGTTTCGATCACATTCAGAATATTCTCCTTTCTGGGCGCTCTGTATGTGTTATGGCGTAGCTGGGCATTCACCTTGCTTCCCATGCTACGGCCTCATGAACCTCCAGAGCTTCCATATTGGATTCCTGGTGAGTGCTCCTGAATTTCCGAATTTGGCTGCCAAGGGAAAGATTCGTGTGCACCACATTAATCTCATTGTCTAGGTCTTGGTAAGAATGATCAGCGTCATCATTGAGCTCACTAAGTTGCTCGTAGGTCACGCGCTCTCCTTTGTAAGAGACGCTCAAACGCTTGTATCTTATGGAAAGTATGATAAGCAATTGCCAAACGTGCTCTCAGGGTTTGGCTGACGCTACTTAGGAAGTATTTTCAGGACTCCGGCGAGCCATTCGCCCTCACGGTTGGCGGAAAGAAACTATATGTTGTGACATCCGCAGCAGATGTCAACGCCGCTTACAGAAACAACACGACTTTATCGTGGGACGCAATGCTGAACGATCTGCTGATTGCGTTTGGAATTGATTCCGGCGTCATCCCGAAACTATGGCAGAAGCCCGACGTCGGAGTCGCTGATGAGTCCGAATCAGTGGCTCGTACAAGACGCTTATCTCCTATACATGCCACCTTAGATCATTATAAGAGCCAAATGCTTCCGGGGGAAAGACTCGATAAATTCAGCGACTCGCTCCTCGGCCACATCAGTGACTTACTTTGCTGGGACGCGGTCTACAAGCGGTTTGGGGCAAAACCGAGTAAAATCTCTTTGAATAAGTTCTGTGGCGAAGTACTTGTCGAGGCGTTAAGTCGAGCCATGTTTGGCAATCGAATATTTGAAGTGGAGCCAGACTTAGTCCAGAGCATGCTTGATTTCAACGATGACGCTTGGATGCTGATTTTTCAGTATCCTCAGTCATCTGAAAGCAAATTGCACAGGGCAAGGCGCAAGCTCCTCGATTTCTTCCTGAGATACATGCAGGGTCCAGAGGAGTTGCGCTCTGAGCAAGCATGGATGATCGACAGAGCTATCCAGGATCTGAAGGCCATTGATATGTGTGACGAAGATCGGGCGCCATTGTTACTCATGATATATTGGGGGTGAGTCCTGCCCTCTTCCTTTTGAGGCATCCAATACTTGACTGCTCTCGCAGCATGTCTTGAAAGACGTGTCTCTGAGGTCATCTATCCCCATTTTCTGACAACATATCTAGAGGTAACATCAACCCATACAAGTTTGCATTCTGGATGATCACCTACATTTTGTTTGACCCAGGACTGCAATATAGTCTACGTGAAGAAACCCGTGCCGCATTCCAGAGGGACAAGGTCAATCTGGACTATCTGATCCATAAATGTCCACGTCTCAATGCTGTATTTTTGGAAACATTGAGAGTCACCAGTGGAGCTTTGTCTGCTCGAAAGATTGTGGCTCCTACTCCACTGGGCAACAGAGTTCTGGGCAGTGGTAATACCATTCTTATCCCACTTCGACAGCTACACTATGACCCGGTCGCTTTTGATAGCGACTCAGATCACTTTGACTCTGACCGATTCTTGGAATCCAAAGAACTGAAGAACAGCCCTAGCTTCAGACCATTCGGGGGCGGCGTGAGCCTTTGTCCCGGCCAGATATTGGCCAAGAGAGAGATGCTTGTATTGGTGGCGCTTGTGCTGAATCGATTTGATATCGGACTTGCGACGGAGGAAGCAGATCCCAAACCACAGACTTTTCCAAAACTTGACGAATACACGCCGTCTTTGGGAGGTAATGGTCCGGTGAAAGGGTCAGATGTTTTTGTAGACTTCCGTAGCACAGGGATTTGACAGCGCGGATTTGCAGCCAACGACGAGTTTACATGTTAGCTATCAGTAAGGCATCAACCGAATGGGGGGAGTACAGAGCTCTGCACCAGCACACATGTAAAATTTCTCGCAAAAATGACTGATCGCGACAATTTGCCGCATTTGTTTACGATCCATGAGCTGAACAATCCATTCATCCGTGTTGCTGTGAGCGTGGACAAGAAGGCACACGTGGCGGGTATTACTTGTTGGCGCGACACAGGTTATTTTGGAGAGGACACACCATAATAATGCTAACAGCTAATATGCAGGACAGCGTCAGGTAGTATGCCGTAGCCTCGAGCCAGCTCTATTTCCCCGCGAGGACCAATCTATGACGTTGCATGGGACGTCTTCCACAGAGGTTTCCCATCTTCGCCTTTAAGCCGAACTATCAGTATCTGAGAAGTAAGAGGTAAGCAATAGTCTTGCAATCTCATCTCTTCATGTCTGGTAATGAAGGTCCCTGTCTTCACTCACAAGTTTCACAATCTCGTCATTCCATTTTCAACCGCTCCATTGTCCCGAATATCCGTACTTATTCGACAGTCTCCTAGACTCTTCGGAATTGAGATTATTCCTCTCTCGACGCAACGCAATACCTACCCGAGAAATATCTCCACTCAATTGGCTTCCAAAATGTCTCAAAAGACGTTCAGCAACACTGAAGTGCCCGCCGGCAAGACAGCGGATCCTTACACTGCTTCCAACAAGACCGAGCCAGAACTGAAGGAGAAGGTCCAGGACCTCGTCAGCTTCATCGAGTCATGCAAATTCGGAATGATGACCACGAGAATCGGAAGCACGGGACTCCTCGCGTCAAGATGCATGGCATTGGCCGCAAAGGTGTGATTTCCAAGCACAGGCTGACCAATCTCTTCTTCAGCCGATGCTGGGCCAGGCTAATACCTGCTCAATCATAGGAAGGCGGCGGTGTCGACCTTCTCTTCCACACCAATACCGAATCCGGCAAAACCGACGATTTGAAAAGCGACCCGAAGATCAACGTTGCCTTTCTCAACCCCACTGGCGAGTGGGCATCTGTGTCTGGTGAAGCCGATATTGTCACAGATCGCGAGACAGTCCGCAAATACTACTCACCAGCTCTGAAGGCGTGGCTCGGTGACTTGGAGGATGGCAAGCATGACGGTGGGCCAGAAGATCCTCGCATAGGGGTCATCAAGGTCAAGGCGGTGACGGCAACATATGCCCTGGCTACTGGAACGTCACTGGGAAGAGGGGCAGATATCATTAAGGGTGCCATCACTGGGTCGACACCCAAAGTGAACAAGCTGAGGGAGCTTACGGAGCAGGAGTTGGATCAATGTGAGTGCCATTCCGAAGCTTGTGCATTTCATTCTCTTATTTGATTCCTCAATATTCACGAATGACGATCCATGATCTTGAATACACGTGCGAGAAAGCTAGCGAAGTGTGCATTGCTGATCAACTGCGTTTTACGGAAGATAGGGCGTCAGAAAAACAGCTAGACAGCAGATTATGAAGCATGAGGGGCGTCCTAGAGTATGAATGGAATGCCAAGAGTAACTACGATGGAGAAACCTCGATAAATAGTGCCTAGAATCATACAATTGGTTCGCAAAGCCTTATTATATGTTGTGACATGTCATTTCAGCAAGTAAAGCAATTCGCCGACTACTTCATACCAGAAGCCTAAGCAATACACCATGCTCGCTCTTTGGATTGCCCTCTCTTGGAGCAAACATCATTAGACATATTTGAAACCTCATTGGTTGAATTTTCCGGACCATGCACGAAGCCGAACCATTATACATCAGCCCCACGCTTTCAACATTCACTCTCAATAACTTCAACTATCAGGACTCTCGACTCTCTATTCATCGGAGCATCGTCAATTTACTTACGGTAGTCACAGGATATACGACATCAAGATTCTGAGTTTCCTCACTACACGGAAATCAACATGCATCTCCCACAGCTCGTCTCTGGAGGCCTCCAATATACGAACTTCAGCAGCTTGCTCCATGGAGCCCGCAATTTCGTCCACGACCGTTCACTGTCCACACAAGTAACGGCCGGGGTTGCCAATATTGGCAACGCGATTGGAGACTGGCTCAAGCAACCTCGTAAGCGATCGCTGCCTTACCCATCACTCAACTCACATACGAGTCTCAGATATTCTGGCATTGATCATGGCCTTCTGGATCACTTTCACGGTTGTCCTCCTTTTGCTCTTTGCCGTTGGCTTCAATGTCCCCGGCATCGGAGCAGGTAAGTCATAATGCATAGTCCTTCTCTTCTCGATTGCGGTATCACCATCACAGCAGCAGCCGACATAGGTCTAGGGACACTCGCTGCCGCCTTTCAAGCTTGGGTTTACGGCGGGTTTACACCTGCGGGAGGCATTTTTGCAACCTTGACCTCAATGGCTATGCTTGGGATCCTTATGCCGCTCCAGGTGGGACTTGCTGCGGGCCTTGCGGGTATAGTGACACTGATCGTGTGGGCTTGTGGGGTTGGTCGTTAGGACAGGGGACGATGCCAGGAGGGCACAGAAAGGCATCTCTGCAAGGCGATCTACTGGCATAAACTGTGCCACTTTACGAGCCCTATATCGAGGCAGACTTGAGACCAGTATCCTTGAGCCATTCAGATAGGTTGGAGCACTCTCCTGTTACACCATGCATATCTGTGGAGCATCAAAGAGTCCACTTGCAGAGATTCCTCCCTGCACAGGTCGCAATGCTGTCAGCCGTCACAGAGACCAATCAACCCCTACTGTTTGCTACTTTCGGACCGAACAGCCGAAGCAGCATGCAGCATCCCCACCGCTCTTACATTCACTCTCGTAAAATGTGATCTCATCCGTAAGACTTCCTCAATACAACTGCTACATATCCAAACAGCATCGACATCACAACATTATCACACAGACCATTACGAGATGTCTTCCTCTCACCCAAGTCAAACATATCTCAGCCTTGCTAGCTCCCTTGATCTAGAGGACGAGCTCACAAAGCTCACAAGCCCTCACGAGATCTCCTCCTCTCAACCAGGTCGAAAAGATCTCAAACTCGCCAGCTCCCTTGATCCAGAAGGCGAGCTGACAAAGCTCATCTCTAATGGCCAATTAAGGGGTCATGCATCGGCGCAGCTGATGAGCCATTTCAAGCATGTCATCGAATGGTTCAAGCGACCGGGTAAGCTCTCGCAGTGTATCTATCGAAATACACATACTGATCATGTGCTAGACATCCGCAACATGCTTCTAGCATCAGGCCTCACTTTCGGAGCAGTACTTCTTGTGATCATGAATCTTGGCTTTGGCTCCATTGGCATTGTGGGAGGTGAGTCTACTGTGTGATTCTTCGATACCTACTTCTGCCGCTGTTCATCTACACAAACGTTGATGGATCACTATACTAAACGTGGAAAGGTTCCATTGCTGCGGTTATTCAGTCTGGCTTCGGTGCTTTCACGCCTGCTGGAAGTCTCTTCACACTGCTGCAATCGATGGGAATGACGGGCACTTTGCTGCCGACGGCAATTGGCGTAGCAGGGGGTGCTGCAGCGCTTGTTGCTGGATGCTTTCACTGGTTCAGTGGTGGTAAGCGTCAGGGACGGGAAGACCATCAGCACAAGCTGTGAAGAACACAACTTTTCCGTGTGTGAATTCCAAGGGATCGGATGAGATGCGTCAATGGAGGGTAATATTTATGAATGGGATAGTGAAGGATATCTCATCATGATCTGCTGTATCATGTTGACCTGGGGTTCTTTGTATCAGGCGGATAATTAATAAGGCGTGCAAGTAAAGTGTGGCCTGTGAAGGAAGAATATAATATCTCTCATTATGGTCTGATAGCCATCATCACCTACCTCCTCGTGGCCCGTTCCCCGCCATGGTCATGAGTACTTTCAAATGGTCAAATGATATGGGTTGCATAAGACTGGTCAGTATGTTGTAATTCTATGAACTCTTACTGCGTCGCAAGGGGTTCAAATGTAACATTTGCATACACACTACTCTAGTCAGATGTATATTTCAAATGATAGAAATGGGGTAAAGCTGCATCAGGTCAACCGTAGAACATCCTCACAATGAAACTTCTGCGGCGGGCGTTGGACTATTCCTACATCCTCTCGTCGACACCATGTGACAAAGCATCCATAGATGAATGGCAATAGCAGATTGATATGGCGGTGAAACGATGGCTTGCGAGGATCATACCTTCCTCGCACCAAATGTCCGCCTGAATGTGCCATTGAATCCTCGGATGCAAGCATGGCAGCACCCCAAATTCCTAATCTCAGTACGCTCCGAAATGCCAGAGGATCAAGTCGGGGCCGAGGGCGCGGTCAAGGTGTTCCATTCGGTCTCAGCTCGGAAGAAGAGAGGGGTGCCAACGACAGGATCGTACAACAGACAGACCAGGATGCAAGCGTTTCCAGACTGAGTGCTGTGGAGGTGGGATACTTGGATGATCCACTTGCAAAGTACTTTGTTTCTGGGGAAGGGCAGAGAAGGTTCCCTATCATCAATCGAGGTGGGCAACGTGGTAGCAGGTCGATGACGAGGATGCTGATTTAGCAAGCCAGGAACCTATGTTAGGACCAAAGCCATCGATAATCTTGTTCATGATTTCATCGACAACAACCCATCACAGAAAAAGCAGATCATCTCTTTGGGTGCAGGCTCCGACACGCGCTTCTTTCGCCTCATGACCCGAACACCACATCCCACGCTTGGGGAACAAGACTCCTACCAAAAGCCCAACCTCATCTATCATGAGATCGACTTCCCCGCAAACACATCTGCAAAATTGAAGCTTGTTCATGAGCATAGCGATCTTTGCCGGCACGTCAGTCCCCCTATGTCATGGTCCAACCCTACAGATGCATGTTCTCCGCCCGATACGCTTCATGCAGGAAATTATCATGTCCATCCGATGGACCTACGCTCGCTTGACCCTTCGAAACCGCCCCCCCTCTCGTTCGAGTATATTGAGAAGGACCTACCCACTCTGATCATATCAGAATGCTGTCTCGTATACCTAGCCCCTGCCGCTGCGGATACAGTAGCACTATATTTCACTCAACATCTTTTCCCCACAACAACACCCCTTGGCCTAGTCTTATACGAGCCGATCAACCCGCACGATGCCTTCGGGAAAGTCATGGTCTCAAACCTGGCAGCACGAGGCATAGTCTTACAGACTTTGCGAAAGTATGGATCGCTAGAAGCGCAGGCGGCAAGGCTCAGATTTTACGGGTTTGAGGGAAGTGGAGGAGCCGATGTGAAGAACCTTTGGGAACAGGGTGTGGAGAAAGAGGAGAAAGAGCGGGTAGCGGGACTGGAGATGGTGGATGAGGTCGAGGAGTGGAAATTGTTGGCCAGACATTACTGCGTTTGTTTTGGGTGGAGGGGGGATGGACTGTGGAATGGGTGGGCAGAAGTGGCAGAGCGACTGAAGGGTGGAAGGTAATCCGGCGTTTCGAGACACATGGTCAACGCCCGTTCAAGACTGTTTGAAATGTAACATGTTACTGGATACGCTTCGTGGATGAAGTGACGGGTCACGAGGAATATTAACAATGATACTCTTTGCATTTCAGGCCTGATCAGCCCGCAAAGTGAACGGTTTTGCGGCTGGGAAGCATGGATCGAAGCATTGCAACACCTCAGTGACGCTGGAAACGCGATGGAGACATGGCATCTCGTTCACACAATCACGCTCCCACTCCACACCCCGTATACCCCTATCTCATCCCAACCCTCACACTCTCACCAGACCATATCATCCCGCCCTCCATCGTATACCCCAAGCCATTGTCTCCTCCCGCGCGAAGTTCCACACCCTTAAACCCCCCCACCCCCAATACTCTCAACCTCTCAGCTTCTCCTCAGCTTCGCATCTCAGATCCACGCATGAACCTTCCGCCCACTCACTCCAACTTATCCAAATGTTCCAACCTAGTCAACACAACCTGCTTACTCGTCTCCTCAATCTCTCCAGCTAGGAAAACCTCGTCGAGGATCGCATACACCTGTCCGCCCCCACAATCACTATTAGCCCCTTCACACCTATCCACTCTTTCCCCACCATCCAATATTCCCTCCTCCCCTCATCCCATCCCCCTCAACCCCCCCCCCCGAAAACACATAAAAAACCCACTCACCTTATAAAAATTAAACACCAAATCCAACTCACACACGTTCCCAAAAAAGCTATCCAGCACCTCCACGAAAAAATGTATCGCCTCCAAATACGCCAACTCGTTGTCGTTGGCGTCGACGCAGACGCAGAAGAAGAGGCCGGCGTAGCGCCGGTAGACGATTTTGAGGGAGCGGAACTCGACGAAGTTGGATTGGTGCTTTTGGTCGCGGGGGGCGATGAGGCGGTGGACCTGTTGTGGGGGAGGGGGGTGTGAGGGTGAGGAAAGAGGGGGGGAGGGGGGGGAGGGTGGGAGGGTTGGGATGGAGGGGGGGTTGGGATGGAGGGGGGGAGGAGGACCTCGCCTTTCAGTTTTATCTTTTCTTCATCCTGGATGGTGTGGGATTAGTCAAGAGGATTAGGGGAGGGGGATGTGGGGGATTACTTACGCTGTACGGGGCGTACCATTTCGCCAGGCGGGTTTTGCCTCTGGCGGATCTTAGCATTGCTGTGATGAGGAGTGGGTGGGATGACGGAGTACGTACTGGCGGTTCTGGATCAGGATGAATGAGAGGACCATTGGTGCTGGGGGGTCTTGGATTATGGGTGAGGGTGAAGGTGTGTGTGTGTGTGGAGTGGAATATGGAGGTGGTTCGGAGATAAGATTGTTGATTGTCGGATTTAGTAATGAGACTTGGCATTGAACTAGGCCAGTCTCGGGATTAGTTCGAAAAGGTTGAACAGCATCACTTTCTGAGGAAAGATCATCTTCCCGTTCCTGGTCTCGACGTGTCTACCGTGTACGTGATCGCCAGGTCAGAGTTCAGGGGTTATGTAATGCATACTCGATTCTGAAGACAGGAAATATCTTCACATACATACGCCAAGGAGGACTCCAGAACCTATCTGCAGAAACTCGCAAAATATTCGAAACCACCGAGCCAAGTACTCTCTCCATAACCTACATCTTAGCTTCGTGAGCTTCTTGAGTCAATATTACTTCTGCATTACGGTTCATTAAAATGGTCGTGCGATTTATGTTTAAACTTATATTATCAGTGAAGTGCCTCGAACAAAGCTTCTCCAATATCGTGTCACGATACCAAAACTTGGGCTTCATGGTTTCCAGTTGTGTGCTACGAGCTACTCGATACTCATCGTAGGAGCTTAGCATCAACGTCATCTGCAGCGAATGCCTCATCTGATCCGGCTTCTTCCAAATGGTTTACTTCGATCCGAGCAGCGCTTCGAAAACATATAATCATTCCTTCGTTCGAAAAAGCCTATGATGGAACAAAGCCCTTCCTTGAGAACAATGCCTTTCACTCACTGCAATTGAGTTCCCATGAGTGGGAGATTGGTAAGGAGCAATTGCATTGATATGTCCCTGTTTAGCAGCCTTTAAAATAGATGTGTTACCGCTATTTAACATTCCGTGGCGGGGGAGTCCCAAGATTTTGGTGAAGAGTACGAGACTCATATCTGACCCATGCCCCCATATCGCACCCAAGCCCAAATTCGACGTCGGTGCCAATCAAACCGCTTCCACACCCACCTCCCTTGGCTTCTGCGGCTCTTTGAAGAGCTTGAGGGAGAGTTCAACGGTGAGCTGACCATCAGGGAAAGCCCACGGGCTCTTCCAAAACTTCGAACGGAATGCCACAATGCAGCGTACCACGAACAGGGCAAGATGAGCGGTGCTATCGACGGCGGTGTCAGTATATGCCAAGCTTCGATGCAAGTACAGAAAAGACACATACCCAAATACGACTGCTGATCCAAACGCAATACCCGCAAATATTTGGGCCGGTAGTGAGCGACGCATGCACGAGTTGTATTGCTCACGGTGATAGTTGCCGTAATTATAGCAGTAGCTCGAATCTGTACCAGCCAAGCCTGAAGCACCATAGACGATCGCGAAGATGCCGACAACGATGTCTACGATGATATTGACGAGGAGAGGTGCGAGGCTGAGCTTACGCCTCAGGCGTGCCAGATTGAAGGCCGATAGGAGAAGGGAAACGACGGCCTGGAAGAGGTTAGAAGGCTATCACTTGTCCATTCCACGACCAAGGCGTGCTCACCGGAGCAATGCTAGCTTTCAGACTATCTTGAACTTGCCATCCGAACACGAAGTTTTGCGGACCCGCCGCGAGCGCGATTGCGGATGCGATCAGGAAGACGAGTGTCGAGACGGAGAAGGCCAAGGCCAACGCAGTCAATCTGTAGATGGCCTTGGGCGGCGAGAGCCCAGCTGGAGGGGCTGGAGAGTCATCCGAAGGGAGCAGTGAAGCGGACTCATCCGCTGCTACCTCGTCATGTCGCTCATCGTCCGAAGGCTGCGCTGGATCTTGTGCTGGTGCGGATTGGGACATGTTTGCTCTCGTAGTAATATAATAATTCTTTTGCAGATGTGAAATAGGACAGATTGAAGGAAGAAAAGAGACTGAACGGCAAGAAAAGAATTCCCCCGCTGGTGCCTTGTAGGATTGCGGCTATGCTGTCTGTATGGGATCGAGATCTGAAACAAGAAGCCTTGCACAGCCCCAACACCTCCCCCAAACTCCCCGTCGAAGCCATCAAAGAACCTCCATGATCATCTTGTCGAATGCTGTCCATTCGCATTCGTGAGGCACGCTATGCGTGGTCCTTCAGCCTTCGGTAACAGTCCAGATGTTTCTTACAACCGTGCTGGTTGCGGGTAAGCGGAGAATTATATCAGACATTTGACGTCTTCTATCTGCACATCTATATGCGCAACGTCTCAGGCTCATTGGGATGTGAGAGACAGTAGATGTCTCTGAAACGTCGTTTGCGGCCGTGTTAAGTGATGGGTATGATTTCGCTAGGTGTGGTGGTATGCTAGGCACCTAGGGTACGGTGCAAGTAACTTAGGTACTTCTACGGCAGTGCATGCGCACGGCTAGATCTGATTCAGAGCTGGACTCTATTGGTAAGTCAATTTTTGTGAATACCGAGCAGGGTGATTGAAGCGGGGGTGAGAAGGTAGCGAATTGATGACTTCGACAGGCACAGCAGCAAAGGCATCAAGGTTGTAAAGATCAGTAGGCGAGTAGATCAATTCTATCTACAACCGATCTCGTCATTCATATCAGTGAAATATGCCGTCCTAATGCTTAGATCCCATCATACGCATGCATTGCATAATACCCATCCTTCGAACTGTCATTCTCCATTGCGTGAGGGGACACTTTCTCGAAACGATCACCTTATAAAGTCCTGCCAGTGAAGAAGAGCTCCGAGGTAAGTGTCGTTTCCCTGAGACTGTGGTCTAAGCTGCGATCTCCTCCCCGTTACCGAGAGCAGCTATGTCGTTTCCGATCAATTCGTCGCAGCCCTCCTTCTTAACGGCCAAACCATCCTCGTCCTCAAGTCCCTCCTCATCGTCGCTAGCACTGGTAGCAGCAGCAGACTTGGGCGCAGAAGCCTTGCCACTCTTGGTGGCTTTGTTGCGCGGCGCACGTGGCTTCTTGGCCTTGGCACCTTTGACGTCGTCGCCGTCCGCGGCTTTGCGCTTCTTTGATGTAGGAGTGATGTCAACGCCTCCAGTCATGGTCACACCGGAGGCTTGCTTCACAATGGCTTCGTATTGCTTCTGGCTGGAGCCCATGGTACGACCAGCAGGTACGTCGACGTTAGCCCAGACGATCTTGCCGCCCATGGACCTGTTGATCGCAACCAAGAGAGCGATCTACGAGTGTAAGCCAAATTAGCCACTGTTCTCCAGGACTGGACTTGAGAAATACTTACTTTTTCATTGTCGGCCCAGCGAGAGGCCTTTTCAGCTGGACCGCCGGTGGCAGTGGGAGTGTTGTCTGTAGCCATTGAATCCTAGTCATTGTGAGCGAACAAATATGAAGTGAGTGTACCTAGCTACTCACGATGATGAAGTAGACTTGGTTGTAATGATGAAAGGAATCGAGTAGGCTGAAGATGATCTTGTTGTTGTCAACTCAGAAAAGTCGCTGCTGGAAAGAAAGCGACTCACTTCGACGAAAGATGTTGTGAATTCTATGTACTATGGAACTTTGGCAAAGCTGCAATGATTCTTTAGCCTTGGACTCTATCATAGGCATGTTGTATCCACGATGAAGGGGTGGAGCACAGACCGTAAGTTGTTATAGTAAGTGAGATGGAGGAGGATTAAAGAAGAACGTGAGAGTTCAATTGTCGAATACTCTCACTTCCCCAAGGAACCGGGTTTTCTTGGAAGGAAGAGTGAAGACAAGGGACACTAGACCTCTTTTCATGACCTCGGCTAGTGTTATAAAAGCGACCGAATTTGCTAGAGCTTCAGCAGCTATGATCCATCACCTGAAGATGACATAGCTTGTAGGCGCCTAATTTCACGTAGCAACGGCCAAATGGCATTGGCCGCGGGTTATGAGCAACCCCAATCGATCTCCCAATATTCGACTGGTCGTCGGCCCCATTAATAGATTTGATTAATATACTCTGTGATGTATCCCATGTTGGCTCGAACATTTGCACCAGAGCAACAGCGGATATCCGACTTATTCCAATACGAAATGGACAGCCTGGAAAGACCAAGAGATATCAGGCATGGCCAATTAAGCCGTTTTACGCCATAATGGACAAACCATCGGCACCTAAGGTTGTGGAATCTTCACTACGTGAGTAGTACCTGACTTTTTCCTGGGCTTGTCGGGATGTCAAGTGTCTTGGAAACCTTGCAGGAGCTTCATGTGTATGTATTCTGTAAAATTTCATTTTTGACTAAGGTTTCCGACCGCAAAATGCCGTCATCAATCATCTCTTGAGAGCGGCGAACCGTTTCGCCAATTCATCAACATCTGGTATTTTACCGCCAACGACATCTTTCTTCGCACTACCGGAGTCTCCGCCCTTTGCTGTGCTTTGCGCATCTGTGGCGGACGTCTGCTTTTTCAACCCACTCATCTTCAGCCCAGGCTTCAGCTCAGGTGGCCCTGGCAGTATGACGCGTGGATTGAGGTTGTCGGTACTAGGACTTGGAGGAGCTACACTGACAGGAGATCTTGGGCCGAGATCTCGTGGTGGTGTAGCTTTGCTCAACTCGTCTGTAGTCAAAGGTTCTTCGAGATTCTTCACGGCCTGGCCGCTAGAGGGATTGTCGTCGTCTTCGTCGTTTTGCACATCTGCTGGTCCCTCCGTCCTGGGCCAGGATACGCCATACGTCCTCGCGATCTCTCTCAAGTATAGGGTCACAAGCTCTGGATCTGGTGGTTCGACCCGTAGCTTCTTAAGCACTCTCTCTGCAACTTTGCCATCAGAATTCTCAATAGCCTCGAGTGCAAATTCCTTTCCGTATTTTTCAACAAGTAATGCTCTAGCCTGCTGAAGTTCTTTCACGTCGGTACGGGGTGCTGCGTAAATGAGGGATTTGATTGCCTCTTCAAGCCCAGGGTCACACTCTTTAGCCTCCATAAGACCAGTCCTGGCGAGAAGGAGCTCGCAATAGAGCTCGAGGACCTCGTGCAATTCTGTAGTGATGTCGGAGCGAATGATGTTCTCAACGCGGATCCGGGCTGACTCTTCTTTGCCTTGCTGTAAGCTTATATTAGCTGTTTTCTGGCCGCTATGTTAGACAAAGTCTCATCTACTTCGAGGAGCTGAGCCATTGCTCTCCTCTGCTGTTTCGCAATTGCCGTGTCCTTCTGCTGGACCATGCGTAGCCTGCTGATGGCCAGCTTGAGCTGGACCTTGATCTTGCCCTATCGAAGGTCATTATAATGCTCTGCATGTCAAGACGCTGACTACCGACGACGATAGATGAAGAGGGAGCCATTGCAGAGGCGTTTGCAATGTAAAACCCTCCAGCAGAATTTGACGGCACAGTCAATGATGCCTTGTATAGACGGATTTCACATGGTCTTGCTGGAAGCCACAATTCAGCGTAGAATATGCAAGACTCGTGCCAAAGCTTGGCCCACCGGCAGCATATTATCTTTAACCCCGTCCGATATGTATGCAGATCCGGACAGTAGCCAAGGATCAATCATAGGCTATATCAACGATAGCATATATGATGGAAGGGCAATAGGCTTCCAACACTTGCGCAGACAGTGCCAAGCTTTTGCAAGAGTCTTGCAAGCGCTATTCTACGGAGTATTCTACTAAGTTACTTTTAGGGCGCCTGGGGGGTCGAATAAATCATACGGGGTGGATATCTATAGACATTCTTAACTAATAGATTTCCTTAAATAAAGTACCCTAGGGTATATATATATAATATCCGGGCTATAAGATTAATTTTTAAAAATCTAAGTAGATACTTTTCTTATTAAAAATCTTATAAGGAGGAAATCTCGCTATAAATCTTACTATATTTATAATAGTACTAATAATACTACGCTATTAACTAAGCTTACCCTACTAGAGTATATTATACCTTCCTTATAATAGGTACTAACTACTACTATCATATATATATAATATCTAGGAGGTTACCCTTATAAGAAAATTACTTAAATTAATTAAATCTAACCTCTAATAATTATTAGTATTAATAGGTAATAATATATATAATACTTAAGAAGGGCTTAATATATCTAGAATTAAGGTTTACCTAGTTAATACTCTCTACTAGATAATATCCTTAGCGCTAAAATATCTATAATTACTAATAGTACTAGGATATTATCTTACTTTAAGGGCGCTAGGGGGGTTAGATAAATAGTACTAGGACGGTCGTTCTAGTAGGAAGGATTTAAAGACCTTATTATACTATTTACCTTACTAGAATCCTCCTAATATATTAATATTATAGGTAGAAGAGTATTACTTAAAGTATAGTTCCTAAATAAGATAATATCCTAGTACTATTAGTAATTATAGATATTTTAATACTAAGGATATTATTTAATAAAGAGTATTAGCTAGGTAAACCTTAATTCTAGATATATTAAGCCCTTCTTAAGTATTATATATATTATTACCTATTAATACTAATAATTATTAGAGGTTAGATTTAATTAATGTAAGTAATTTTCTTATAAGGGTAACCTCCTAGATATTATATATATAATAGTAGTAATTAGTACCTATTATAAGGAAGGTATAATATACTTTAGTAGGATAAGCCTAATTAATAGCGTAGTATTATTAATACTATTATAAATATAATAAGATTTATAATAAGATTTCCTCCTTATAAGTATAAATAGAAGGAGTAGCTAGTAGCTCTAACTACTTATATTAGCCCTAATATATATATCTTAGTTTATAAGAATTAATAATAATATAACCTAATATAATATACCCTAGGCGAGCTAATAATATAGAACTATTATATTAATTCTTCTTAATAGGAGCCTAGCTTATAATATTATTAATTAGGGCCTAAGGACTTATAATACTTAAGAGATAGTATAATATAGACCTACTTAAGAAATAGCTAGTATACTATCCTTATTACTTATATACTAAGGAGACTGTAACTTTAGAGGTCTAGATACTATTAGCCTTAAGATAGCTTAATAGCTATTTAACTAAATAGCTATCCTTAAGGCTAAAGTAGTAGAGTCTTAATATAATACTATTAATATAGCCTTATAAAGGGGAAGAGACTTAATAGACCTATTAGGACTTATTATAAGGCGTAGTATAGCCCCTTTTATACAAGTACCTCTAATAGGAGCCGTAATAATAGTAATAGTAACAAGTTAAGACTATAAGAGAGTAAAATATAATAAACCCCTAATATTTACTAGCCCTCTTATAAATATCTATTTATAGATTATTAATTATAATAACTTCTTTAACCTCTAGATTATTAAGGGCTCTAATACTTAAGTATCTATAATATATACCTACCTTAAATCTAAAATTAGAATAAAGATATAACTTATAAGACTATTAGGCCTTTAAGAGACTTTTAAAGACTATTGGGCCTTTAAGAGACTTTTAAGGACTAGGATAAGTTATAAATATAGCTATTAGAGAATTACTCTATTAGGGATATTAGGTTAGATATAGAGTTAAAAATAGACTATATATATATAGGAAATAGGGAGTTAGTATAAAATTTTATTAATAGATTTAAAACTCTAGTAATAGATCTATTATAGAATAATTCGGCGATTTACTATACTTTTAGGAAAAAGCTATTAGCTAAAATCCTAGACTATATCTACTAGTTATAATAGTAACTACTAGATATATTTATAGGACTTAAGACTATAGTATAATAAGCTAAAATTTATATTAAAGTTAGGAAGCAGATCCTAGAAGATTATAAGGAGGTAGAATAGGGTTAATAAAAAAGGGTATAATTTACTAATAACTATCCTAATAAAGAAGGCGGAGGATACTCTCCCTTATATAATAAATTAAATAATATAAACTTTAAACTATTAGAGTTAAATAGTAAGAAGAGGGCTAATACCTATAATAACTATTAAAAGGCTTAAAGAGATTAAGGGGTATATATATATTATAAGTAGAAGAAATATTAAGCTAAAGACTATACTAATAGACCTATTAACTACCCCTATCTAAAAAATAATTACCTATAATACCTAAGATAGTGTTACGGGGTATACTAGTCTTAGAGGAGTACCTTATAACCTAGGAATTACCCCCTTTAAGATAGGCTAGGCGTAACTTAGAATATTAATTATAAAAGCTATAATATACCCTTAAAAAGGAGTTCCTACGCCTTACTTTATTAGATATATTTAATAAGGTCTATAATAAGGACTATATCTTAATACTTATATAAATATAAAAAAAACTATTTTAACTTATACTATTAATATATAAAATTAATCCTATAAGCTTTAATTAATTATAACGCCACGGCGAATTTTATTAATTAGGACTAGGTTTAAATATTAGGCCTTATACCCCTAAATATTAAGGCGGCCTAGGTTATTAATATAAATAGAAGGATAATTAGCCCTACCTTATTATAAGTACTATTTTATATTAAAATTAGCGCTCTAAGTAGATACTACTCTTATTATACTTTTAGAGCTATTCTTATATAAGGTTATTAGATAATTCTAGGCCTATTATAACTTTAATAAATCAATCCTATTATAGATTAGGCTAAGGGAAAGGTTAGTATACCTAATAATATTAGGGTATTAGATTAAATAGACTTTAATAATAAGGTAGAGGGAGAGACTATCTATACCTATTACTTTATAACTAAGGAAGCCGACTAATTAGCCCTAAGGGTCCTACTAATAAAGTACTTAGAATACTTAGACGTTTTTAATAAAGAGGTAGGAAGTAAGTTACTACCCTATTATAATAAACTTAATTATACTATTAACCTTTAGCTAGGAATTATACTACCTTTTAACCTACTTTATAACCTATTAGAGACTAAGTTAGGTGTCTTAAAGGCGTATATTAAATAGAATCTTAAATTAGGCTTTATTAGACGCTTAAAATTAATAGCTAGGGTACTAATCCTATTTATTAAGAAAAAGGAGTATATTAAATAGAATCTTAAATTAGGCTTTATTAGATACTTAAAATCGATAGCTAGGGTACTAATCCTATTTATTAAGAAAAAGGACGGAGGCTTACGCCTTTATATAGATTACTAAGGCCTTAATATAATAATAGTAAGAGACTAATATCCGATCCCTTTAGTCTTAAATATTCTAGACTAACTAAGGAGAGCTAAAATATATATAAAAATTAACTTATAAGGGGCTTATAACCTAATTTAGGTAAAAGAAGGTAATAAATAGAAAATAGCTTTCTATACTTATTATAAGCTATTTAAATACTACGTTATACCTTTTAGACTAGCTAACACCCCCTTAATATTCTAATTATATATTAATAAGGCGCTATTATACCTTATAGATATTACTATTATTATTATATACCTTAATAATATCTTTATCTACTCTAATAACCCTACTAAATATAACTATTATATTAAGGAGGTTTTAATAGCGCTAAGAAAGTATAGTCTATTTACTAAGCTAGAAAAATACGAATTTAATATTAATATTATAGAATTCTTAGGGTTTATTATTAGCTCTAAGGGTATTATAATAGATCTAATATAAGTCTTAACTATTATAGATTAGCTTACTCCTATAATAATAAAGTAAGTCTAATCCTTAGGATTTTATAACTTTTATTATTAATTTATTAAGGAATATAACTAAATTATAAGGGAGCTAATAGAGCTAATAAAGCTAATAGTAACCTTTTAATAATTATAATAGGCCGAATTAGCGTTTAAAGAGCTTAAAGAGGTATTTACTAAGGTACTACTACTACTAGTATATTATAATCCTAACCTACCTTTATAAATAGAAATAGATATAAGTATATATATATACTATTAGGGGTATATTCTTAAAGGAAGGATAATACTTATACTTATCTAATTATATTCTATAACTATAAATTTAACCTAATTAAAATAAATTATAATACCTTAAATTAGGAATTATTAGCTATTATTATATCCTTTTAAGTATAATAAAAATACCTTAAAGGAGCCTAATACTATATTATATTTATTATAAACTATTATAACCTTAAATTATTCCTTACTACTAAGACGCTAAGTTAATACTAGGCCTATTAGGCGGAGTTTCTTTTAGAGTTTAACTTTGAAATCTAATACTAGCCTAGGAAGAGGAACCCCGCTAATATACCCTCCTAGAGGGCTAATTATAATAAGCCTAATACTACTTATATTATAATCCCTTTCTTTAAGTTAATACTTATAGTTATTAAAGAAGTGCGGGATACGGCCTACTAGGTAATAATAGACCTATAATTAATAGAATAGGAAGATAACTAGACTAAGAAGCTCTTATAAACTATCCTTAAAGAAATCTTAAAGAAACTTAAGACTAATAGTAGAGCTATTAGGGTTAAAGGACTAAGTTATAAATAGCTATTAGGCCTTTTATATTTTTAGGGTAATTATTTCTATATACCTAAGGATATAGATCTAAAAGTCTATATTATATAAAATTTCTATAATTCCCTAATAGTAGGCTACCTTAGTCGCGACTAGACTATTTTAACTATCTACTATTAATTCTACTAGCTATTACTAAGTAATAATATAAGTAATTATATAAAAATATATAATACCTATTAAAGAATTAAAGCTTTAAAATACTTATTATATAGGGAATTAGTACCTATTCTAATTCCTAATATACTATAAAGATCTATTATAATAGACTTTATTATAGACCTCTTAAATAGTAAAAGCCCTATTAATAATATTACTTATAACTATATTATAATAATAATAGACTACTTTAATAAGATATACTACTATATTATATACTAGAAAATGGCTGTAAAAATTCAAGATTTTTACTTAGGAAAAGTATACTTAAAAATATAATTCTTTTATTTATTAGTAAGAAGTAATAATAGTTATAAGGTAAATTTACGTCTAAATATAATAGATATTCGTACAAACTTTTATAGATACTAAGACCCCCCTTAAGTATTATAGGAGATATAGGGTGAACGTTACTAAAAACGTTGATTTTTAAACTAAGGGATTATTTACGATAGTTACCTAGTACTAGAGTATTAATAAATATTTATTAGGCCTTAATATATTATAAATCCACCGTAATATTACTATTTAGGACTAATAGGGTATAACTAAGTATGCTATTATCGGATAACTTATCGTATTAGTTATTATTAGGAAAAGATATTATTATTATTAAGATAGAAGCGTTAAAAGACTAATGCTATCTACTAAGTACCTGACTAACTACGGGATATCTAGTATAATAATATTCTATTCTACTAATAACTTCTATACTACTAGACTATTTAATATAATTCTTAAATTATTATACCCCTTATATTATAACGTATCTTTTATACTCTTATAATAACTATTAATAGTTATACTAGATTTATTATATTAATATAGAGGAATCTATTAGATATAAGAGTTTATATAGCCTAGTATTTATCTAGCCCTCTAAAGTTTAACTGACGGTATTTAATAAACTAAATAGTAGAATAGCTTATTTTTATTATTAGAAAGTCTAATATTACGGTCTAATATAAAGATATAACTATATAACTAAGTATAGTATTAGGCCGTTTTTATACTTCTAATATTATAATTAGTATTCTTATAGGCCGCTAAGTAGCTATTAATAGGATCTAGGCGTTAATAATAAGTCGCGACTAATATATTAGGGGTAGTCTACCTATTATCTAATAGTACCTACTTATATATAATATTTCTTATTATTCAGCTAGATATATATTTAGGAGTTTCAGGCCTAATAATACAGAGGTTTCCCTATCTTATTACCTATAATAGAGCTATATATAGCTAATTATAGCTAAAAGTAGGCTTAGTTTATAAGTTAATACCTATATACTTTATTAATTAGCCTTATAATTTATTAATAGTTATAATAAACGCCGGTTAGATAGGGTACTACTTATAGATAAAGGGGGTAGGAATCCGCCTATTATTTTCTTTAGATTATAACGGCGTCTTAAATAGTATTACCTTTTTACCGTTATAAGTACTACCTATAATCTTCCCCTTAAAGATATACTTACTATATCTTATTACTTATAATCAGGTCCTATTATATAGATATAGCGGATTAAGGTTCCTTAGTAGTATAACTAGTACGCCTAGCTTAATATATAGCTTATAAGACGGTAGGGAGGGTTTATAAAAACTATAAAAGTACTTAGAGGGGAAGAGTTTATTATCTTCTTCTAATATAGTATAATTAATACTCTAGTATATTATTATATCGCTAGGGATATATAACATTATCTTAGTATTAATACTAGTAATATCTTTATTAATAATAGCGAGAATAGCTCGTTTTAATAGATAATCCCTCTAAGAGATATTTATCCTAATATTAGTATAGATATTCTTAACTAAATTATTAATAGCATTTCCTAGGGTATAACTATATTTCTAATATAATATATCTTTATTAGTAGTAGGGCTCTTCTAGATATTAATACTATTATTAATAGCGAGGAGATTATTTATAAATAGTCCTATTTTATAATATATAATATCTATTAGGTTAGGATTATTAAGTTACTTATTAATAGTAAGATTTAAATATATAACTTTATTCTAGAAATAGGCCTTTTAAAGATACGCCTTAATAACCTAGCTACTAGATCCTCCTAGAATAACTAGGAGTATTTATTAGAAGTCCCTATAAAAGTAGACTACCTTACCCTTAAAATAAGCCTAGTTATTATTATAAATATCTTAAAGGCTACGACTAATAGCTTCTATATTATATTAACTCTATATAAGAGACTTATCCTAAAAGATAATATAAGGTTACTTAATTAGCTTAGTAAGATTAGTCCCCTTCTTAATCTTATATAAGGAGGTAGTATCTAAGTCTAGGGGTATCTTAAACTATAAGTAAGTAGTTTAACCTCCCTATAATAGCATTAATATAATACTAGAAGACGCTACTATTAAAGTAACCTTTTATTAGGAATATAGCCTTTTTATAATAGTATTTTAAACTATTATCTTACTAGTCCCCTTAGTACTATTAAGGAAGAATAGTATACTTAGAGTACTAAATTTATTATTAGTATTAGTATTAATAGCGGTAATAATCTAATTAATAGCGTAGTATTAGCTAGTATTTAGCCTATTTTATAAGACCTCAGCCTCGTTAGGGGTAATTTAGTAAGATATTTCTTCCCGTAAAAGTCTATTTAAAATATTATTAAAATTATTAAATAGGATAGTTAGAATAGGTAGGCTATATCAGGTTAGATCCTTAGTATATTTAGGGGTTAATTAATATTCTAATTAGCTATTAATTAGGTAAAGGGCGTACTATTCTATAAATAACTATTACTTATAATAATTATCTAGTATTTAAAGCGTTAAAAAATCTCGTTATAAGAGGTATAAGTAGTTATTTAAGATATACTCCTTATACTTATTCTATAATATAAGGGTATTAGTAGGTTAGAGTTTAATTAATACTAATATAAAAAGACTATATAGTATTATAACCCGTTCGTCCCGAGGGTCGATAGGTCTAGGTAGATCTTATAGAGTAGAGTATTAAGGACTAGATAAGTAGGCTTTATACTAAACTAGTCTAATATAGATATTATATTATATTTAGTATCTAGGAGATTAATAAGTTAATAATATAAGTTAAGTACGAAGCTTCTATCTAGATAGAAATCCACGCTATCTATATAGTTATAGGAAATCCTGCTAAGAGGTATAGTTTATATAGATTACTCTGCGATCTATCTAAGATGTAGTTTACCTAGGTCACCTAGTAATCTACCTAAGATATAGTTTACCTAGGTTACCTAGTAATCCACCTAAGTATAACGAGAACTATACTAGCTAGTACGTAGTATATAGACTAAGTCCTACTCATAATATTAGGTTCCCCCTTATTAGTTTTCATCTCGAAAACTCTTATAATACTATGCCTACTAATAGATATCGGCTTTTATTAGTATACCGGCGTTAAGTATTAGTAGATTTATTTATCCCTTCTCCTCTAATACGTGTTTATAAGAACTATAAAAAATCCTATACGCCCGAAAAGTATAAGCTTAGTAGTACTTTAGACCGTTATATTAAATACGCCTATAAGGGCCGTAGCTGTAATCTTACGCCCTTTTCTCTATTAAAGTAGGCCCGTATTTATTAATAAAGGAAAGAGAAGTTAGTAGAAGTTAAAGAGGCTCTAGCTCGCTTTACTTATCTTTAAGTAGAGGTTACTACCTTAGAGAGTAAAGAGCTAGAACTAGTTAAAGGTAAACTTAGGAATATAGAGGAGGTGGAAGTAGATAAGAAGGTATAAGGCCTTAACCCTAACGACTTCCTCTTTAATATATCTTTAGAGTAAGTTAAAATCCCCGCGGACTTTAACTAGTCTAGTCTTATTAATATTAGCGGAATTAGTATAAGAGGTTCTAGTAGTTCCTAAGGTTCTTAACTAGTTCCTAGGTACTCTTAGAATCCTTATAACCTTTCTACTTGATAAGATAGGTCTAATCTCTTTATACTAGGATTTTCTTAGCCTTAAACTCGTCTTCTTCTTCTACTTTAAAGTAAAAGGTTTCTTATAAGGGTATACTTAGATCTACTAGTTCTAACTTAAAGATATAGAATACTAGGTGTACTTTAGCGTTAGGTAGAAGGTTTAATTTATAATTAACTAGTCCCTTTATCCTCTAAATAGAAAATAGTCCGACCTTAATATAATCTAGTTTCTTACTTAGTTTCTTTATTTTAAAATCCTTTATAAGGAGGTAGACTTTATCCCCCTCTTTTAACTAAGGATATATTTTCCTTTTCTTATTAATATACCTTACTATTTTATTATTTACCCTATAAATTATACCTTATATATCCTTATATAGTTACTTTATTTCTAATATAAGTACTATTACTTTATCTACGTCTAGGCTAGGCCTTAGGTCTAGGAATATATTTACTTATCTCCTATAATTTATAAAGAATAGAGATAGCTTTATTATATCTAACTACTTATTATTAAACGCTAACTATATTATAGGTAGTAATAATACCTAATTATTTTATTTAGTATTAATATAATATCTAAGGTATATTTCTATTATTTATTTAGTCTATTCTATCTATCTATCTATTTATAAGTAGTAAGCTATTAATATTTATAGCCTTATCCTAATTACTAATATTAATATCTTCTAATAATTTAATATAAAAAGCTTATCTCTATTAGATGTAATAGACTTAGGTATACTATAATCTCTTATAAGCTTATTAAGGAGAATAAACCCTAATTATTTAGTAGTATAAGTCTCTTTAAATAGTATTATAATTATATACTTTATTAGTTTATTTATAATAACTATTACTAAGTTATAGACCTCTTTTATAGTTAGGTCTCCTAACTTAGGTAGTTTTACTATAAAGTCTATTGTAATATCTTTCTATAATAAGTCTAGTACTAGCGTAAACTAAATTTACCTATATTTTATATAGCGTACCGATTTATTCTATTAGTACTAGATATATTCCTTAATATATCCTTTAACTTTTACTCGTAACCCTAGTACGGCGTATATCCTTCTAATAAGTTCTATTATCTTAGTAATTCCTAGATGTCCTTATAGTAGGTTATTATAATAATCCCGTACTACTTCTTTAGTATATAATTCCGGTAAGTAAAGCTTATCCTTATACTTTAGGAATTTATCTCTAGGTTACTAACTCCTTAATCTCTTTACTAGGTCGTTAGTCTTATATCCCTTCTAGATAGTATCTGAAATTCTAGGGACTTAGATATATATAGTTACTACTAATATTTACGTTAGTACTAGCGAACTATTATCCTCTTAGTTTAGGATTAGCTTTATTATCACGTTCTTTATTTCTATATAGTCCGACCTCCTACTAAGAGCGTCTACTTAACTATTATCCTTTCTAGGTATATATACTATCTTAAATTTATACTATCCTAGTAATTCTAACTAATAAACTTATTATTAATTTAACTCCTTTATTATAATAAAGTTAACTAGATTCTTGTAGTCTATTATAATAGTTAGGTCCGAATAACTTTTAATATATACTCGCTAGTATTATAGTACGTATATTATAGTAAGTAGCTCCTTATTATATATATTATAGTTCTATTCCGCTAGTATTATTTTTCTAGAGAAATAGGCTATTAGGTACTATTTCCCTTCTATCCTTTAATATAAGTAAGCCCTAATTACTAGATCTAAGGTATTAGTCTCTATCCGTACCGGTTTATTAGCTTAGAAAGTTCCGAGTACCGGTAGATCTATATAGGATTACTTTAAGATCTCGAATACTTTCTTTTAAGCTATATCCCACTTAAACCCTATATCTTTTTTAGTAATATTAGTTAAAGGGATAGCTTTCTTAGAATAGTCTTAAATAAATCTATAATTAAAGTTCGTAAACTTAAGGAAACTTTAAACTTCTTTAATATTTATAAGTACTAGCCATTTAAGTATTACCTTAACCTTCTTAAGGCTTATCTAAATACCTTTTATACTAATTATAAATCCTAGGAATTCTACTAATTCCTTATAAAATTTATATTTATCTAGGTTAAGGAATAGTTTAGTATTTATAAAGTATAATATAACTTCTTATATATACTAAATATAAGTATCCTCTTCCTTAGAGTATATTGAAATGTTATCGAGGTATATAATTATTATTTAATCTAAGTACGCCCTTAATATATTATTAATTAATACTTAGCAGGTTACTAGTATATTAGTAAGTCTAAATAGTATTACTAGATATTTATAGTAACTATAACGTATTTAAAATACTATTTTCTATTCTTCACCTTCTTTTATTTAAATCAAATTATAAGCTCCCTAAAGGTCTAGCTTAATAAATATTTTTGCCTTACTAAGTCGATCTTATAACTTACTAATATTTAGTAAAGGATACCTGTTCTTAATTATAATATTATTTAACTTTTAATAGTTGATATATAGCCTTAGCTTTATATAGCCTTAGCTTTCTATCCTTTTTCAGCGTGAATAGGATTAGATATCCTACTAGTGATTTAGATTCTTGAATAAATCCTTTTTTAAGGTTCTCCTTAATATACCCGCGAAGTACTAAGAGTTCCTTTTCTAAAAGTATATATATTAGTCTAAATGTCGGCTCCTTACTAAGTTTAAGTTTAATCTTATAATCCTATAGTTATTACCTAGGTAATACTTTTACCGTTATCTCTTCCTTAAAAAGCCACTTCTACTTTTTATACTAATAAGGGATTATAAAAGGTTTATCTTTTCCTTTAATTCCTCTAACTTATTTACTTAGCTAACCTCTACTAATATATATTAAGTTAGACCCTTTCTTTTAAAGGCCGTCCTTTTTCTTCGAAGTTAAGGCTATATACGCCTTAACCGGTCTACGGTTCTACTTCTTATCTATCGTTATCTACTATTAATATATAGGTTAGATCCTAGTAACGTCTCTAGTTTACTAAAATATAAGTACTCCTTCTCGTTAATCTATAACGGGATTATATTCCTTTAACTAAGGTATTCCTAAGATGATATAATACATAGCTATTATAATAATATCGAAGGAAAGCTCCTTATAGTAGCGTTAAATAATAATAGGTAGTAAGGTTATCTCCTTATCTACTCTCTCTAATAGTTTTAGTCTATTAACTCCCTATAAATTATACTAATACTTCTTTCTATAAGTAGGTAAGCCTGTTAACTATACTATTTCTTAAGAGATAAAGTTTCTAGTTAATCTAGAGTCTATTATTATAATAGTCCTCTAACTATTAATATTTACTAGTATATTTATATATATATTATACTAAGATGTATATAAGTACTATATAGGGGTTAATATATTTATCTCCCTATACTTCCCCTTAGTATAAGGGATTACTCTTTTCCCGATAATAGGAGGAATCTAGTAAGCTTCTTCTATTATATATACTTTTTATATATATCGTGAAAATATACGTACTATTCCATTAGATAATACTCTCTAGTATTCTTATTATACTTAAGATGTATGTGAAGTATATTATACCACCTCTAGTTATAGCCTAGGAACTACTTTCAATATCTTTTAGTCCTAAGGTGCTAGTAGTAACCTATCACTCTATAATATTTCTAGTCTTTATACCTATATATAGGAACTACCGCTATATTACCTAGTTATATTTTCGTTATATAATAATACTAGTAATAGTATTCCGTATATACCGTCTAATATATAATACTATATTCTAGATAATTTAGATTATTATAATATTCGTTCTTTAGTAATATATTACTATACTTTATTCTATATTCTTCGAGCTTAGATTTTCCTTTTAAGTCTTCCTATATTTCTTCTTCTTAATCCTTAGATACTAAGGCATAAGGTTCAGATTCATCTAGAGATTTAACTAATTTATCGTCGTCAGCTACTAAATCACTCTATCCTAAATTATCCGTCTCTATTCCTTATCCTTACTTATAATTATCCTTATAAGCCTTATAATTATCCTCTACCTTAAGTTCTTATATTCTACTTTAGATTTCTTTAAGACGTTTATTAATTCGTTTAATATTCTAGCTTCTCTTTATAACTTCTTCCTAAAGCTTATAATAACGTTATCGAGTCTCCTAGATATTCACTTATAATAGATTAAAATAGTTAAGTAAATCTATTATAATTACATCGATTTCTCTATTACTAAACTCCGGTTTAAGTAGATCTTCTATAAGTCCGTTATTCTTAATAGGTACCTTTTCTAGTACGTTAAGTTACGGTCGTTATACTATATTTTTTAACCTACACTCTCTAGTTATATAACCCGGTTTACTATAGCTATAACAAGTAATTACTTTCTTACCCCTACTTTACTACTTCTTACCCCTAAATATCCCTTTCTTTACTTTCTTTATAAAGTTAAGCTCTATCGGCATAGGTTTATAAGGATCTCTCTCCTTATAAGTTAGCCGGTAGGGTTTTATAAAATACTCTAATTATCTAAATCCTCCAGTGCCTCTATTATGCCGTTTTTCTATTATTTATTTAAATAACTTATTATTAATATTAATAGCTTCCTTTATAAGGTCATCTAGGGTATCTAAGATTAATCCGGTCCTTATTAATTTATCCTTAATATTATCTTTTAGTCCTTAATAGTATATTATTATAAGAGTATTATTATCCTAGTCTATTTATACTAAGTACTATTAAAACTAAGTGAAGTACTTTACAGCTAATTTCTTTTATATTAGATGCTAAATAATACGTGTTACTACTTTATTCTTATTTAATAGTCTAAAGACTCTTTAAATCTCTACCTTAAACTTAGTAAAGCTTTTAAACTATATTTAGATATTATTATTATTATTATTATTATCTTTATACTTCTTCTAGAATAGTTTAATCTATTTCTATATACGTCCTTATATATAAGTAATTATAAAGGTAGTTTATTTCTTAACTAGAAGTTCCGTTTCCTGAAAGGTAATATATAATTTAAGTTATATAAGCTAATCTTTAAGTTTATCTCTATCTTTATAATAGAGATCTAGTTATATAACTTTAACTGATCTTTTATTTATATTATCTATTATTAAACGTCGTTAGCTAACTTAGCTTAGGGTAGGTTCTCGTCCTAAGGTACTTATCTTAAGGGTACTTAAAGTATTATAACCCGTTCGCCCTAAGGGTTAATAGGTCTAGGTAGATCTTATAGAGTGGAGTATTAAGGACTAGATAAGTAGGCTTTATACTAAACTAGTCTAATATAAATATTATATTATATTTAGTATCTAGGAGATTAATAAGTTAATAATATAAGTTAAGTATAAAGCTCCTATCTAGATAGAAATCCACGCTATCTATATAGTTATAGGAAATCCTGCTAAGAGGTATAATTTATATAGATTACTCTGCGATCTACCTAAGATATAGTTTACCTAGGTCACCTAGTAATCTACCTAAGACGTAGTTTACCTAGATTACCTAGTAATCCACCTAAGTGTAAAGAGAACTATACTAGCTAGTACGTAGTATATAGACTAAGTCCTACTCGTAATATATAGCTTATAACCTCCCTAAAAATCCTTTCCCTTATTAAGGATCTTATTAGTATATCTATTATTTTTAATTAACCCGAGCTCTATATAAGCCTCCTTCTATCCTATTAGCTAGCTACCTACTATTTAGAGGTTATTAAATAATATAGCCCCCTTAATATAATAGAGGAGTAGTTAGTAATAGTAGAGATCCTTAGTTTTAAGACTAATAAAATTAATACGCCTAAGAGTCTCCCCCCTTTTATATATTTTCTAATATTTATTTCTTTTATTCTATATAAAGACTTTAGGAAAATCTATATATAGATAGTTAAGTAGATCCCTTATAATAGTAGGACGTTTCCCGTTCTATTTTATAAAAGGTAATAGCTAACTATTATTATAAGCTTCCTTAGCGAGATAGTTTATATTAAAAAGCTCTATTAATATAATCTTATAAAGCTTATTACTATCTATTAGCTTTTATTTAGTAGCCTTATTAGTAGCCTAGTTATTAACTAGCTTAAAAAGGGTATACTATTAATCTAGGAGGTAGATTTATAAACGCTTTATATAAGGCTTTATAATACCTATACTAAATAAGAGTATCTTCTAGATAGCCTTAGTAGACCTAATCTAACGGGCTAACTAGAACTCTATAATCTTATCTATTAACTCCCCTTACTATTATAACTAGCCGTTAGGAGCGGGGTTATTATTATTACACGTATAATTCCTAGTAAGGGAGATATTAGCCTAATTAGGTCCCTTATAAATATATCTATATAGATAGAAAATAGACTTAATAGAGCCGTAGATCTTAATATTAATATAGGCACCGTATTTCTTTAATAGGTACGGGTTATAAGGGATAACCTATCTATTATTAATAGAGGAATTAGGTTTAAGGAGGCTAACTAGATATTTATAGAAAGGATAACTCCTATTAAGTATAAAAGATATCTCTTAGTAAAAATCCTTTAGAAAAGCCTTACTATAATAATTCTTCTCCCGACTAAAATATCTATTACTAGGGACCCTAGTATAGTAATTATAAATTATATATTATAAGACTAACTTATATAGCATATTATTATCCTATTAAGGGGGGATAAATACTTAAATAATACTATTAATATTACTAATAGTCTAGATCTAATCCTCTTCCTATATAATAAGGAGAATATAAGTATATAAGAGACCTCGCTTCTAAAACTTAATAATATAATAGTAGTTTTTATAAATACTAAGGATATATTACTTAAAGAGGTCTTTTATTAGCTCCTAGAGCTTCTAATTAAAGATACGGGTAATAAGGTTATAATAGTACTCTAATATCTAACTAGATACTAGTAAGCTCTAAATATTAGGCTACTTAGGATTATATATAAAGGTAATAAAAAATTTAGGTTTACCCCTTTTTTAGACTATTATTATAGCGTCTTATATTCTTACTTTTATAGTACGTAGGCTTCCTAGTATTATTAACGGGAGGATAGTTACCTTACTACTAATATCTTTAAGCGAGATATCTAGATTAGTACTAAGCCTATCTATTAGGCTAGAGTAGTAGTCTATAATAGTCTATTAATTCTAATAATACTAATTTAGGTTATTAAGCTCTATTAATATCTAGATATTAGTAGCTTAGTAGCTAAATAGATATCCGCTATTAATAATATAATTAAAGAAATTAGGCTAGATCTAGATATTAATTAGCTAATTATTTAAATTATATTAACTATCCCCTAATAGTTATCTAAATAATTTAAAACTATTTATAATTAAGTGGATTTAAGTCTAGAAAATAACTAGGAAAATATATTAAATAGTCTTACTTATATTTATTTTATATAAAATTAACGTCTTATTACTTATTAAGACCTACTACGACCCTAAGGTATATACTCGCCGGTAATATACTAGTCTAGTTCCTACTTAGGGTCGCTACCCTCTTCCTACTCTAGCTTATTATCACTATTAATTAAGGTATACTAGGCGAGCGTACTAGTAATATAGTTCCGTCGCGATATATATAGTAGATAGTTACCTAGAAGCTAATAGCTAGCTAATAGGAGGTAGTTATACTATAACTATTTACTAAATAGAAATAGGAGCGGATATTAGAGGGCTATATAAGAAGGATACTAATTAGGGATAGATATAAGGCCCTCTTTAATAGTTTTAATATAGATATCCTACTTAATCCGACCTCTTATAGCGATATTAGGAGTTATTATAATATAGGTAACTTTTATAAAGGTAGGGTAATTATAAGTACCTTTATCCTATTATTTAGGATTTAGTTATTAGATATAAACGCTTATAATATTAATAGGATATTATAATTTATCCTCTTTAAGGCGGTTATAATAGGATTTAAACCCCTAGATATATAGGTTAATAGACCGGAGGGTATATTAAGTAGAAGTAAGGGTATCTTAATTTATATTATTAAAATATTAATAGTAAATATCTAGTTACTCCTATATACTATCTAGTATATAAATTTAGGCGAATTTTAGCCTAAGTCTATTATTAGTAATAAGAGGACCTATTAGATAATAAATAGACCCCTAGATTTAGAAGGTAGTTTAATTAATATAAGTATTAATATTAGTTATACCCTCGCTAGTAAAGGATAGATAGTTATTATAACTAATAATATTATCTAAAAATTCCTTACTATATATAGTCCTCCTTTTTATAGACTATCTATTAATAATAATATTATCTATATTACTAAGTAAATTATTAATAAATTATACCCTAAGCTTAGCCTCCTTTTATAGCCCCTTAGGTAATAAGTTAATATTAGCTAGCTTATATAACTAGTTAGGGGATAGCTAATTATTCTTCCTATTATTATAATATAGCTATTAACCGTCCCCTAAGTTACTATATTTATTTTTCTATAATAGTATATTATAGTATAGATATCTATTTATAGAGGTATTAAATAATTTATTAACTAGGTAGGGTACTATATCTCCTACTATCTAGGGATCCCTATATACTTAATATCTCTAACCTAGCGTCCGCCCCTAATATATATTATTCTAACGCCGGTATAAGCCTTATTAAATAGAGGGCTAGTACTTAGTATTATCATCTTAATTAGCCTATTATAAGGCGTATTAGTAACGCGTATATAGATAATATTTAAGAGCTAGCGGAGGAGTAATTTCTTAGGGGGTCTCTTTAAAGATAGGGGGAGTAGGTTATTAAGGGTTCCTAGGCGGAATAACTACTTAAATAGTTATATTAGCGAGGGCTATACGCTGCTAGAGAGTAATACTATTATAAAGGTAGTTATAAGGGTAAGTGCCTAATAGTATTTCTTCAAGGCGAGGTTTTATTAAGGTAATATCTCTAGGGTTTACTAGGGGGTTAATAGATCTAACCTAAGTACCTAAATTAGGCTTCTTTAGGCGTCTAGTACGCCCTATACTATTAGTCTTATAAGATCTAACCCTCTTATTAATAGTATTAGGGTCTAGCTTAAAAAGAGCTACGCGCTTAGAAGGTATTAGTAGGGAGCTAGAGGAGCTATATTTAGTATAGGAAGGGTAATAATAGATACTTTAAAGATAGTTAGTATAGCTTACAAGGCGGGGATTATAAGGGGGAGGAATAATATCTATATTTAGATATTAAAGACGTAGGAAGAAAAAATTAGTTAGGTAGTAGGAATACGCTAAGATATTAACGGTTAGACTAATATTAGTAGGAAAATCTATTATTTAGGATATATCTTTTAAAGCACGATATTAATTTTAAATATTTTTAGAGTATTAAATAGTAGAATAGGAGCTATATAATTTTATTTAAGTAGAAAATATTATAGAGTATAAGGGTAGACGTAGGTAGAATATAAAGAAATATTAGAGTTCTAATATTCGCGCTAGTCTAGGAAAGGAATCTAGGGTACTTATTAACTAATAGATAAGTAGCGATAAGCTTAGGGTCCTAAATTACAGATATTCTATTATAGTAAAGAAGATTATAAATCTATAACCTTTAAATAGTTTATAATATTATTTTTATAAGATATATTTTAGTTATACAGGATACTTAATATAATTATTAGTAACTAGGATACCCTCTTTACCTTATATTTTTAGTAAACTCTTATAAAAGCCCTTAATATAAATTATAAGCTTTTAATAGTATATTATTAATAAATAGACGGCCTAATAGAGTAGTAAAATTAAGTTATTAAATAATACTTATAAGTCTTTATAAATTACTAGTAGGATAACTAGGTTACTCTACTTAGCCTTAGAGAATATACTTATAATAATAGTATCTATAGTATTATATATTAAAGCCTATTCTTTATCTCTAGTAGTAGAGAGCTTAAACTATTTTAGTTAGTAGATACTCCTAGCTATATTAGCCCTAGCGTAACTACCTAGGAAATAGTAAAAGAACTAGAATACCTCAATATAGTCCTTAGGGAAGAGCTTATTATAGCCTAAAATACCTAGGCTTAGTATTATAATAAGGGGAGAAAGCCCCTAACCCTCTAATTAGGAGACTATATTATATTATATAGTATTAATATCTTATTATAAAGACCTTATAAAAAGCTAGACTATAAAAAAGTTAGCCCCTTTCTAGTAGTAGAGGCTATTATACCTAATACTTATAAGATTAAGTTACCTTTATAAATAAAGGTATACCTAGTATTTTATATATATCTAATAAAACCCTATTATATTAATATAATTAAAGGTTATATTATATTACTTCTACCCCTAATTAGTAAAATTATAAAGTATAATAATAAGAGAGAGTATAAAGTAGATAAGATCTTAAACTCTAGACTCTACTATTATAAACTATAATATCTTATAGCTTAGAAGGGGTATAAACTAGAGGAAAGTTTATAAGAGTTAGTAAAGGATATATAAAATATATTAAACCTAGTTTAATAATTCTATTAAAAGTATCCTTTTAAAGTATTATTATAATAGTATAGGTATAAAGCCTTAGAGGTATAAAGCCTAAGGTATAGAGCTACTAGTTAGACCTTTTAAATTATTTTAAAATAGGTATAAGTATAAGGCTATTTCTTATATATTTATAAAGTATAAAGCTATCATAATATATAGTTTTAGGGTATAAAGCTATTTCTTATATATTTATAATATAGAGCTATTATAATTATATAATTTTAGGGTATAAAGCTATCTTATAGAAAATAAACTATTTAGCCTAGGCTATTAAGTTTATAATTATAATAATAAGCCTATTAACTAGAATTAAGTTAATACTTTATACTTTATAAGATTTACTATTATATACTTTTATAAATCGCTAACTTAATTATATCCTCCCTTAACTTAATAGTTTATTAGCCTTATATTACTACTTAAAATAATAAAACCCTATATAATTTAAGCTTATATTAAGCCTATAAAACTAAGGAGGGTCTTATTAGTACTATTATTATATCGCGGAATCCCAATTATTAGATACTTAGTAAGGCTATTAATATTATAGATTAAGTACTTTAAAAGGCCTATTATAATTATAAATTAAAAGATAAATTATACTTAGAGTACCTATTTTTTAACCTTATAATAGAAGATATTAACTATCTATTAAAAGTCCTTACTCTTAATAGTATTATAAGCGGACTTAATAGGAATATATTACCTAAATATATAAAGCTATTAGACCCTATTATAAGTCTTATTATTTTTAAAGGTATCCCTATTACTAGTATTAAGGCTTAATAGCCTCTAGATTTTAATATTATAAGATTTACTATCTTAGAGCCTCTTAAGATCTATTAAAGTAATATATTTAATATTAAGTTTAATAATAGGTATAATATATTTAGTTAATTTAATAAGGATAAATATTATATAAATATTCTTTATAATTAGGAAGATTATAACTTAAAAATATATTATATTACCTCCTTATAATAATTAAATTTAAAGGCTATTAAAGCCTAGGCTAAGGAATTAACTACTAGAGTTAGCTCTTATAAGCTTAAGTCCTCTCCTAGGCCTCTATAAAGTACTAGTATACCTATCTTATATTAATTACCTATCTTATATTAATTATATATACCTCTATTAATACCCTTATACTTAAAACTTTTCCCTAACCTCCTAGATAAATTTATATACGCGCTTTACTAGTTATTAGATATAAGGGCTAGTAAGTTTAAAGAGGTTTATATAAGTAGTACTACCGGTCCTATCTAATCTTAATACCGCGATATAATAGAAATAGAGGAATTTAAAGAGATTCTTATAAGCGGTTCTACTAGTCCTATCTAACCTTATAATTATAATATAATAAAAATAGAGGCTATACCTCCCTTAATACCTAGTATTAGGAATCTTTAAGGGGCCTTTACTAATCTAATTAGGTAATATATTTATAAATTTCTATTATAAAGCGCCTAGATAGTACCCTACTTATTTAAGTAGATATAATAGTATTTACTAGGAAAGCTATTAAAGATATTATACCCTTAGTTAGAGCTATTATTATAAAGGATAAAAAAGCCTTTAATATAGCTAAAAGTAATATTACCCCTAGGATATATTAAATACTTTATTAGGGTAATAAAGTCTTAAAGACCTTATAAGTTAAAGTAAAATAAATCTATAATAAGGCTAGATAGCTAACTACTCCTATTATAAACTATTATCTAGATATTAGTTATATTATAAACTATAAAGGCCCGCCTTATTATAATACCTTAGATATACTCCTATAATATATTAAATTAGGCTATTCTATAACTAATCCGCTTATATAGTTTACTAAAGAATAACCCGCTCCTATAAAGCTAGAAGACTTAAGGCCTAAAGATTAGGACTTAGAGTAGGATATTAATAGGGAACTTAAAGGCTAATAGTAGGTTATTAGGCCTTATAAGGGCTATAAGGTATAAGGGGGGACTATAAATAGAAGGAGTAGCTAGTAGCTCTAACCACTTATATTAGCCCTAATATATATATCTTAGTCTATAAGAATTAATAATAATATAACCTAATATAATATACCCTAGACGAGCTAATAATATAGAACTATTATAATAAGATTTTTAGTAAGAAAAGTATCTATCTAGATTTTTAAAAATTAATCTTATAGCCCGGATATCATATATATATACCCTAGGGTACTTTATTTAAGGAAATCTATTAGTTAAGAATATCTATAGATATCTACCCCGTATAATTTATTCAACCCCCTAGACGCCCTAAAAGTATTTAGGAACTATGCTTTAGGTAATGCTCTTCTACCTATAATATTGATACATCAGGAGGATTCTGGTAAGGTAAATAGTACAACAAGGTCTTTAGATCCTTCCTACTAGAACGACCGTCCTGGTACCATTTGTTCGACCCCCCCAGCGCCCTTAAAGTACGTAAGTGTTAGCGCCAAGCCAGGTTTTTTTCTCCGCCTTCTGCTTAGTCTGATTTAACTACAGAGTAGCTTCCAAGTACTGAGGTAGTCATAGTGACTGCCTGCTGGAGCGCATGACTTCGAACGCACTTGATACTACAATTACGCTTGATCTAGTGATGGGATTAAGGCCAGCTCACAGCACGTAATCAAGATCGTTGCTAATCGGACGGGTCCTCCAAGCCTCAACGTATACATCTTCTGACTGAAGCTGCTTATCGAAGCGCTTTATTCATATAAAATCATTCCACGACATGGAAACTCTGGACTGGTCTACCCGACATTCGCAGGAGCAGGACTACTTCCACCAAGTTGATTCCTTAATACACACTTTCACAGTTCCTGAAATCAGCAGGGTTTCGTGAAAAGGTTTGCTCAGCTTTGTTCGTTGTCAAGCAGCCACTTTGATCCAATTGACGTCACTTATGTGGTTCCTTCTGCCAGATTACCATATTAAAGTTAGAATTCATATAACACCACATGGCTTTGGCAACCACAGACTTTGATAATCTAATCGGACCTTTCTGCTTGGATCACAGTCTTGTTGTTGACCATAGATCCCATATTGCTGTACTTAGGATCTCTTGAAACTGGCCTCTATCACGAAGGTAAAGCCCATTCAATTTGACGAGGCTGTTGACCACTACTTGGAGATCGAAGTTACTAGATCTACATACTACACTAAAGTTCTAACACTTTCTTGGGCAGCTCTCAAGCCTCCATGACTGTAATGAGCTCCCAAATTGAAAGCAAAAATATCACGCCATCAGAATTGAATGCTTTTTCAAGCTTTTTCCAAAGACTTTGGCTACTTATCGAACATCTTTCAGGGTTGTTGTGCCCATTTGATTGACGTGAAGACATAGGAAAGTTTAGACCCACTGGCTTTGGCGAAATTTCTAGGCTCATGTTTCACACGGTAGGGTTGAGATGGCTGAGCTTGGAACCAATAGACGGTGAATCAAAGATCCCGATGGTCCTTGGACTTTTCTAGCTATACACCATCACCATCACTTGTGTGACTGTGGCCTTCAACGCACCATTAATCATAATTTTCAGCACTTCTATCTAGCTTTGCCTTTTCGCTCTCGTGATGGGCAAATTTTGACTCCCCTATCACCTCTTGCGGACACCAGCTTTTGCGACCATGAACGGTACAGTAATTCAATACCTCACCACTGGAGTCTCGCTTGCTGGCATGACCATAGGGCCGGCCACCTTACCAATCACAGTGTCCGATATCTCGCGTGGGTGCATTGATCATGGAAAGATTCCCCGTTGTCCTAGGATATGCCAACCCACCATGCCATAAACTTAATACTTTGAACACGTCAAGAGAAGTTTTATCAGCACCAGGACACGAATGCAGATCATGTGATATCAAAGCATGAGTCCTATTGAAATAGTAGGGACAAAAATGCCTTCACTATCGCTATAACGGGGGTTCAAGTCGACAGAGATTGCTGTTCGCGAATCTGATATCTTGTAAAGGATTGACCGATGTCAGCCCTCCATTGATTGGAGTCACAACATCTCGGTTATTGTTCGGAACGATTCATATGAATCGATGGCGCGGTCAGGCAGATTGGCAATGCTCCTGACCTTCTTGGTACGTTAGAGCTCTTGCGCTCTAGTTCCGAGACGGAGGATGAGGCTTGAGTACTTGAGCTTCGCGGCCGCCTTGCCTATGTCCTTGTAGGCAACCAAGCGAGCTTTGATATTCCGGTGTTTAAGGAGATCAAGTTGAGTCAAGTTGAACGGAGAGAACGATCCATACCGGCTGAAGCTGTCCCAACCATAGCAAAGGTTTGTCTAAACAATGAGATGTACTAGATATAGTCCATTTCGCTCATCGCCATCAAACTTTGGAAGCGAGGACTTACCGATAGGAATGGCGTGATTATTCAGCGCTTCACTTCCATGCACCCTGCCACTTGCGTTTTATTGTCGACAAGGGTTGCAGGCTTCGGTTTGTGACATCTTCGTCTATTGTGTGGGGAGAGGAAGCGAACTTGTCAAGATATAATTCTGCATCGGTATTTGCTCCGATCCAATGGTGTCCTGATCCAAAGGCCAAAAATACATCTACTTGGCCTTTCGCCCCAAGACTGAATTTACAAGAGCTCGGTTCCCTGAGCAGAAGCATCAGGTAAACGACTGACGACCCGACGATTAACTTCAAGTGCACAATAGATATTTAGGGAATACCCAGGGTTGGCTTTGAACGAAGTCTTGAGTAAGCAACTTTTGCATTTGATACCCGATAATCTCGAGCTTTGATAATGTCCTCCTGGCAAACTAAATCGGATGATACTTGAAGAGTTTGCCAAAACTATGACATGGCTTCAAAATCAGTCTGGGAGCTCGTCTGGCAGTTGATGAGTTCTGTAAATCGGTGACTTGGAGTATCAAAATCTCTAGCTCACGCCGCTGTAGAAGCGACGAATAAGGAATCTTTATCGTTCTGCTATCGTTGCTGGTATAGTCTCAGATTAGGACCAACCCTTGACTTAGCTTTTTTATTAGACGTGGCTGAAGGCGCCAAGACTCAGCCACAGCCGATCAATCGCTAGAACTATCGTCTATTGTTGTACACTGCCAGCAGCAGCTTCTCATGGATGGACTTTTCTCTGGCAAGTCGCCATTCCAGAACGTACTGCCCAATGTCCAGATTTACCGTGGTCAGCACAACGACAAGGTCAAGCCCACCGTAGCCTACATATGAAATAAAAACGCAATACAAATCCGCATACTTGAACCTTATCCTACACCACTCATCTACCACACCAGCACAGTCGCCGACCCTCAATGCCCTATTTCCCAGCCGCCCAGCCACCCAGTCGCACACCCTTACCGTACCTAGTCCACCACGCAAACTGCACAACACCACCAAAGATGTCCCCCTCCATTTCCCCCTCCATTTCCCCCTCACGCTCCCCCTCCCCCCCAGACATAGCGGCAGCAATGGGCTTCGCCTCCTTCGGCGCGAAACCCAATCCTCCGAAAAAGAAACGCAAGATCGCAGGCACAGAGCCCGATCATGAGGGGAGCGGAAGCAACAACACGCCGCTGGGTATGAGAGCGAAGGATAAGCACTTACGGATAGAGGAGCGGAAAGGAGAAGAGCCACGGCGGGTGGTTATTGGGTTGGGGAGGGAGGAGGAGGTTGGTGATGGAGATGGGGATGGGAAGGGGAAAGATGGGGTGGGGAGGGGAGAAGGCAGTATCGACCCAGTGAATGGTGAAGGGCAAGAGGAGTTGAGTACTAGTGTGCAGGCTTCGGAAGGAGAGGGTGTGCAAGAAGGAGCTTGGGATAGGGGTTCAAAACGATCGGAGCAGATGGGGCAGGGTGGGGGAGAGGGGAGGAGAGCGGATGGGGAGTGGGATTGGGGTGCTCTACGGAGGGGTGTTAGGGATGAGAGGGGGGATATGGCGTTCTATGATGCGAGTTTCGTCGAGGATCCTTGGAGGGGGCTGCTGGTGGGTCAAGGTGGGGATTCTACTACTACTAGGCCTGGATAGGGTATTGAAGAGGGCCGATTGGCTGAAAGGAGTGTGATGGCAGGGATGGGGTGGGTTTCTATGGAGGGCAAAGGTGTGATGGAGTTGTTTACTGGATGGTGTTGTGGCTTATACCCTGGGAAATGACGCGTATGTAGCTATATCTGGTACGTTCTGGGGTCTTTTGAGTTTTGAGCACCAAGTAGGTATAGCGTATGCATGACAGGAGAGGAGAAGCTGACAAAAGAGGACCAAATCTCATCTCATTGAGCATGGTTCGTCAACCGAACCCATGGAACTACCTAGAAGAAGCTTAGCATACAAACAGTAACAACCACATCCAGCCAAAGGCCACATGTATCTCCGCTAACCCCCAAAAAAGAACGCCCCAACAGCGAAACCACGCAAGCTTCCATCCCTGCACGGCAAGAACAGACGAGTCACAAGCTGCAGAGACGCAGGCGACGAGGTGTGGCTGCCACACTGCCGCCCGCAAATCAGAAACCTCCCAGTCGGGACCCAGTCGAGAAAAGACAAGCATGAAAAGACTAACAGCCGCGCGCCGAACCTGTCCGAGGTGTGCGTTGGTTGGGAGGGCCGTTGGGAAAAGCGGCAAGAGATCGTGGGTGCTGCGGTAGGGCGATATACCCATGGTGCTAGCGAGTGTAATTTGACGACATGCCATCGATTTTTGTATACAGCGCATCGCGAATCATCCATGAAAGGCGATGAAAGGGATATTGAAGATGGCAAGTTCAGTAGCGGTCGGGTGATGGATAGCGTGCGCTGGCTTTGCGGTATTCTTTTGGGTATTTGCGCTCAGTCTTCGTTTTGAGGGTACTGCGTTCTCATTAGTCCTTGATGTCTTGGACAACATTCTAGGATTACAATGGCACTGCAGATTTCTGGAATTTTTGACTCACTTGACGCGCTTCTGTGTCCACTCTAGATCCTTCTTCACCTCCTTTGCCGCTTTCATGCCATCCGCAAACTTCGCACGGCTGGTCTTAAGTCGGCGCTGGGCAAGTGCTTGCAATTCCATGAGTTCGCGATTCTTAGCATTGAGTTCGCCCGAACTATTCGAATATCAGCATATCCACAGGTACAAATCTACAGACCCTCAAATGGCTGATCAGCAGGTGATGAGAACACTAACGTCTGCGCTTGTCTGGCCAAACTCCTGTCCAGTGGCTCGCGGTCCACACTCACGCTGAGCTTGTCATTGAGCAGTTCGACAAGATCGATGCCAGATGAGCCGTCGCAGTCACCGCTGCTGCTACCAGAGTCGGAGGTCAATGACGGCACGACAGAGCTGGCAGGAGTGCTCCGCTTTGGTGGTGAGATGGCGACAGTAGCATAGGGAGCTGGGTAGGCGAGTGGGATCTTTGAGGGGGCTTTACCGGAAGTGGCGACTGGTCGAGCATAGCTGGTAGCTTGGTAACGCTGTTGAGTTGCAGGCATGTTGACGGAAGTGAGGTATCGATATGGTATATGGTTGGTGTGTTTGGTTGTTGGACCTGATCAGTATCTTGATGGGAGTGATTGTTTTAGATGGTCTTGTGTATGAAGATCAAAGTGAGATGTGAAGTGGACGTCGATAGGAATTAGTGAAGTGAGGCTAGCTATGAGTGATCGAGGCCAGAGGAAGATTGTTTGGAAGATATAATGAAGAAGAAGAAAGAAAACTCTGAGGACGGTCCTCGACCTCCCTTTTATACCCTTCTCACCCCCTTGCCATCGGCCGATGGGCGGTCACGTACACCCACAATGATACCCACCATGACCAACAAGACCTTGACCCCGCTTCTCTTTCGTCAAAGATGCTTTATCTCGACCCATTAGCCTCGAGTCTCTGAGAGCACATCCCAGCTCCAGCCAGTTGGAAGATCCGGATACCCACCCACGGGGGTAAACTATCCCCCCGATCTCTTGCTGCTTTTCAGCACGCGGAGGGATTGGCCTCCAATCTAGACGCGGCCATTGGTGCGATTGGCACGAAAACGCTCACCTCATGTTAGTGTGAGGCAATTGTGTGGCTACCAACTGATAGCGTTGCAATGGCATCGTTGTGGATATCAGGCCATGACCGGAGCTAGGAGACGATCTCTGCCTCTACACAATTTGCACCGCTGCTTTGCCGACGCAAGGCACGCTATGGAAGTTGCATTACGCAGCAAAGGGACATGTGTGCCGATGGTCTGATAATTGAATTCCTTCCTCAGGGCCTTATGTACCGATGCGCTGGCACTGTGGGCTTGTTCATGGATTGGGTATCCATACATTCTTCGGCTGAACCCAGCCCATACGACCATGAATCTATGTCATATCATAAAGACCATTGTGCCGCGGTTTGACATGCGTATGCAAGGCATACTACCGCAGGATTCGACTAATTGTAACGGACAATCAATTGAATTTTGTTTTGCGGTGTGAAGACGTCGTTGCCAAGCCCTGCAGCCTGGCGGTGCGCTTGTCAAACATACGTGTAGGACCAGCCTTCTCTCGTCCTCGTAACGGTAAGGTAATGGAACGAGTGCTTCCCGTTTCTCTTCCATACCATGACATCTACTAGCTGGAGGTCATACTTTCGTCAATTCGTAGCCATTATCTATCTGGTATCTATAAGTACGCTAATTGGGCTTTGGCTCTTGCAATGGTTTGCGCAAAGCGGCCTTCTCTATCCCGATCCTGCTTCGCCGTCTCAATCCCGAGCAAGATTTTCTTGATACCAACGTCGACCGAGTCACTCTGCGTCGAATCTCGAAGCTCCTGAATAGACCGGCCCAGATCTGAAAACACTTCGGACTGCTTCATGATGAAAGCAAGCTCTGCATGACTCTTCACATTTGGCACCGCAATGTCTGAATCAAACGACGTGAATACATCCAGTTGTTGCAGGACTGACCTCTCGCCTGTGGTGGCCAACACCAGCAACCTCCGGCCTTTGGGGGGCTCCTTCTTCAATAAGACCATTAACGCCTGGAGCACGCCGTTGCTGAAACGGGGCCCGATTGGCACCCACTCGATGATCCGCTCAATGTTGTCGATAACAATGACACTCAAGGGACTCTTGTAAGCGTCGTCAAAGATACGACGCATATGCTCGATTTTCATTGATTCGTTAAAGCCTATCATGTTATCGGGACTGCACATCTTGATGAAGGGATACTCGCTGTCTAGCGCGATGCGAGCCGCGAGCGCAGTCTTCCCACTTCCTGGTGGCCCGTATAGGATGGTGCTGAACAGAGGTGTGGAGTCCGGCTCCGACACTTGCTTGACGACGAGTTTCGCTTCATTCAAGATACCATCGACAGCTGGTGAGAAGTGTATAATTCCGCCACGAAGGCAACGTTGCATTTCATCTTCAGAAACCCCAAAAGAAGGTTTAACATCATCGAAGGCGTGTTCAAAATCGTCACGATTTACTTTCATATTATCCACATCCTCAGAAACGCCAGCCATCGTTCCCACTTTAACATGGCGATTCATTGCGAATGAAGTCGCCGATCTAATCAAACCACTGATTTCGGCGCCACTGAAATTTTTCGTCAGATGAGCAAGTTCTTCCAGGTTGACGTCCGGATCCAGGTTCCCACTCTCCCTCATTTTGCTAGTGTGGATTTTCAGAATCTGCACCCGGCCATGCTCGTCAGGTAAAGAGATCTCCATGTGGACCTCCAATCGGCCGGGTCGTAGTAAAGCATCGTCAATCATGTCCATCCGATTCGTCATACCGATTAGTAGTATGTTATTGAGCTGGTCGACACCATCCAGCTTAGACAACAGTTGATTGACAACGCTATCTCCAACGCCCGTGCCTCCGCCTGCCCCACTGCCTCTCTGCTTGCAGACTGCGTCCAGCTCATCGAAGATGATGATGTGCAGGCCACTTTCATCACCTTTTTCCTTGTACTCCTTCTCAGCGTCTGCAAAGAGTTTTCGAATATTCTCTTCTGACTGTCCAACGTATTTGTTAAGCACCTCTGGTCCGTTGATGACCTTGGGTTCCCGAGCATTCAACATCTTGCCGATCCGCCTCGCTATGAGAGTCTTTCCGGTTCCTGGAGGTCCGAATAGAAGTATCCCTTTAACATGCTGTATGCCCATTGACTGGATTAACCCTGGCGGAAATATTCGCGACGCAAACGCCCTTCGAAATATAGCACTGAATTCTTTGTCCAGACCACCGATGCCCATATCCTCAAATTTGAAATCGGGTGTAAAGATGGCATTAGCTGCGGGTCTTCGTTTTGAGGCTTTGAGGTTGACTCTCGATTTGGCGTCTTTAAAGAAGTTCATTTGGGTCTGGCGCGTAAGGATTCCGCGAGCCCGTCGGTCTAACATACTTGGTTCAGCGCCGGCCGAAGCTTTGTCCATAGAAAGATCGACAAGCTGAATTCCCTTGATGACAAAGACCAGAGGCAGGCTTCTGTAGTCCATGAGTATTCGCTGACTTGGCGCTAAGACTTGATTTTCGTAATTCTAATGTACATTAGTACAGGCTAACCCAGCATTCTGACGAGTTATATACTTTCGTAAAAATCTGCTGCAACTCATCCTGATCAAAAGGTGCCTCTGTCTCCTTCTTACCTGCAAAGCTGACCTCCGCATCCAGTGAGCCAAGGTATCGGTGTCCTCCCTCTTCAAAGGGATCATATATTTTGACGTGTACTGTGTCCTGGAGACTGATTAAAGCCCATGTACGCTGAAGATCCGAAAGTCCAATCTGGCCTTGCTGAAAATTATCGAGTACTCTTCCTGTGAAAACGTAAAGATCATTGAGTATGATATAGAAATCTGTTCCAGGTTGGGTCTGAGGAAAATCGAAAGGTGAGACCGCAGCCATGTTCCCATACGTGAATTGATTATGCGGCGACTTGGTGGGCTGTAACTGCCAGCTTTGTCCCCCTGTCTGGTGAATGGCGCCATGAGGCCCACGAGGGAACTCCGATTTCTCTGGGGGGCCATCATACCCACGAGACCCTCCATATCGGTCAGTGTTGTCCGGGGGTATCCGACTGTATGGGCCTTGACCTGGTGGTGGTTGTTGACGAGGAGGGGCAGGTCGAGGGTTGCGGGATCCAAACATATTGAAGTGCTGTTCGCTACAGATCGAAGGAGACGATCAAGTCCTTAGATGTGCGCGACGCCTGCCTGTATCAAAAGACAATAAGTATTCGCATGCGCTTGAGACAATGAACAACAATTGCAGCCTGTCGTGAAGCCTTTCAAGGCACGCTAAAGGGCGGGGCAAGTTTAGGCGAGATTGACCAACTCCGCAGCCAGTCACTCTCTGCACTACATCCACTTTTCCTCACGGCAAATTCCAAAACGATGCTCTATTTAGTTGGCCTTGGGCTGGCAGACGAGACAGATATCACAGTCAAAGGCTTAGAAATAGTCAGGAAGGTTGAGAGGGTGTATCTCGAAGCCTACACGAGCATCTTGCTCGTGGACAAGGCGAAGTTGGTGAGCCATTCTTTTCGAACCAAAGTCTCGATTTCCTCTGACTGTATACGCTCTTGCAGTAGGAAGTTTTCTATGGTCGGCCTATCATTGTGGCGGACCGCGAAATGGTCGAGTCTTCCAGTGACGAGATTCTAGCGGGCGCCGACATAGCTGACATTGCTTTCTTGGTGGTTGGCGATCCTTTTGGGTACAGCATCCTGCCATAAACTAAGACATACGATACGATCATTAAGTCTTTCTACGTCTAGGGCGACGACGCACACCGACCTTGTTTTGCGAGCTCGACAGCTCAGAATACCCATGCAAAGCATTCATAATGCCTCCATAATGTCCGCCATTGGGGCTACTGGGCTCCAAATGTACAACTTTGGTCAAACAATCAGCATGGTCTTCTTTACGGAAACTTGGAAGCCGTCTTCATTCTATGATCGACTGGCAGAGAATCATCGAATCGGTCTTCACACCCTGGTCTTGCTGGATATCAAAGTGAAGGAGCAGTCACTCGCCAATCTTGCGAGGGGTCGGAAAATATATGAGCCTGCACGTTTCATGACAGTGGCGCAGTGCGCGAGTCAGATGCTCGAGATTGAAAAGGAAAGGGGTGAAGGCATATGCGGACCCGAAGTTCTTGCGGTCGGTGTTGCAAGAATTGGTGCGAAAGACCAGAGCATAGCGGCTGGAACATTGAGACAGCTGAGTGCATCAGATCTTGGGCCACCACTTCATAGCTTGGTATTACTGGGATCGAGAGTCCACGATCTGGAGAAAGACTTCATCCGAGATTTTGCAATTGATGCAGAAGTATTCGACAGAGTTTGGGAATGTACAACCTCGAGAAGTGGTGACTCTGCCAATAGCTTCCAGGCGTCTTGAGATACTCCAGTATTCCTCAAACGAGATCATATATTCGATTGCTTGACGTCTTGATGTTTTAGACTCTCGCAATATATTCGCTTGTTACTAAAAATATGTCACCCTGCAGCGCCCGGACGTCGGCACAACCCGCTCCGTGATATGCACGCTGAGGCCAGCTTCCCTCGCTTCGACAATTTCCCCCTGACATATCCTGCATGCTGGCGGGCGGTGCCTTAGCGGACAAGGCACACAAACTCGGCCCCAATGTTTCCTCCTACTAGGTCCCTGTGCAACAATCCCGCGCCCACCCCAGAAGATCATGATGCTGTGGTCGCGATACGTATCACTTTGACGAAGAGCTCGCCTTTGACCAATTACGTTGTTGTAGAAACTCTTAGCAAGGGCTCTGCAGCGATGGAAGTTTGTGGACTCTCATAGCACTCTGTTGCAGCTTTCCGTGGATAGCAGTTCAATTGCCATAATACCGCCTTCACTACTTATCATCAAGCAAACTCAGCCAGATCTTCGATTGCATCTCGCGACAGCTATCACTCTATACCATACTTTCGCGTCCTCCTACAACAAGTGATACAAATCTGATATGGCTATCTTCGTTCTACACGGCTTCAAGTGGAAGCGCACTCCCATTCGTCATCATGTCATCCTAAAGAACGTTGACGACGCAGCCCCCGATTACATCATGCATGACAGGACCCCAGCTGCTCTGCGCGAGAGCTTCACAAAGCTATGGCCCCACATCATGAAATATCTTCCCAATCTCGATTTCATTGAACAAAATGATCCGTTGGACGAATCGCCTCTCGCGGCTTTTCAGCCATACGCGTTTGTAGCAAGCAAAGTGGTCAAGGGTGACCTCAGCATCAATCTGAGGGAGGCGCAGGCGCAATTGAGCTTAACACCAGTGGCTTGGGACGCGTTCTCTGCACTCAGAGATGAATTGACTGGGGGTTCAGTTGAGGAAATAGGCTTCTACGTGGTGTCTAATGGCAAGCCAGAATTGGCAGGAGACCAGACCTTGCTCAAGGAAGGGTGGGAGGTCATGCACAAGGTAACGATGTCTCGCCAGTCCTCTTCAGACATCGCATGCTAACCAAGAGCAGATCGAAGAGAAGCAAATTGACCCGAAAAAGGGCAAAGGTAGCATCCTCGGCCGTATGATGAGGAAAGACTCCGGAAAGAGCAAGGAGTCTTCAAATACCAAAGGATCTACAAAGAGTTGAATAGTGCAAGGAAATCCGTCGAGAAGTACGCGTATACATGATGGTCTTTAGATCTGGCTCTACCTCAATAAAGGGTGTGCAAGGTGAGAACATCATCTTTATACAATAACGTTGCGCTGACTTGCAAAAGGACGAGTGCATGTCAGTATCTGGATATGCAAGACCTTTTCGAACTGAATGGCCGGTGTCGCGCCTCTAGCGGAGATGCGTATTTTAGCCAGCTGTTAACGGAACGATGCTACCAATTATGAAGTTTTCTCGATGTAGCTTCCACTTCATCTATAGCAAGCTCTCTCATTTGCGGACAGTATCGCATTCGGCCGAGCACCCATTCTCAAGAACGGTTTGGTATCGTTCGTCCAGAAGCAACCAGCTCTTCAAGATCATCGGTGTGCATCGCAACCATCATTTACAATGGGTCACTGCATCGCTGTACCTATGCTCAAAATCAATTACATCCCCGCACTCAGCTGCCTCGTCTCTTCAATTGACATACTACGTGCGCGCGCAGATTTCCATCTTACCCTCATCATAATTGCATGTATTAGAGGCGCTCAGGAGATCAAGAGATGGCTTCGAGTTGGCCCCTGCGATGACATTGGCTCCATCTAATGCCGATCTTGCGAACATCTCAATCCGGAAGACGCAGGAACGTATTCTTCCGGGCCAAGGCCACCATTGGATAATAACAATCCCAAGGGTATGCACGGCAGACTTCGTTGAGACAGTCTCATAGCCTTTTTTGTAAGACACCGTGCCTTCTCCTTGCAGGCCATCCGTACACAAATATGCGGAGCTCTACTGCGAATGGTTGCGTGAATCATCTGCGCGCCCCCAATTGGAGTCTCAGAAACTGATCCTGTAGGCCTCGGGCCTTGAAAGGAGTGAGTACAAACAGAATCTTGTCAATACTACGCCGCCGCTGGATCTGTACGAGATTTTTGCCGTCAACGACATCTTCAAAAGATATCTTTGGCTGCGGGTACACTGCCTTCGCTACTAATTCTCGGGCCTGCCGCACCCCTGATATGTAAGCTGGGACACCCAATACTCGGATCCGACACTTAGTACTGGTCCGATGAGGTTAACAGCGACCATACTATCCGTTGCGGTGCGAGTGTTCTGCTTAGCAATATCGTTGGTCCTCGTGAGCTACCCTCGTTCGCGTACCGTAAATGCGCCATGCTCCTGCAACCTTCGGAGGACATGAAGGCCTTTTGTTCCAAAGTTCCTCTAAAGATTTGGGATTCCTTCAGCAGCTTGACGACATAAGTCATCATGTCCGCCTCATACTTGAGCCACTGCTCTTGAAACCCCGGATTTCAAGCGTCGGGTAAAAGAGCCATTTTCACTTTCATATACAAATGTTAGCTCTCACGGTTGTTCGAGTGATGCAGTGACGTCTTTGTGTTTGAGGATACACGGAATCTGTAATGCGGTGGATCTCTTACAATACTGTCTTCTGTTCCCTTCGTACATGTAAGTTACAATGCCTCAATTTCAGACAAGCTATGGGTTCATATTGTTGAAACAGTGGTTTGTCGTCAATGTATCATGGCAGCCATGTCATCAACATGTCTGCCTAAAGGATAAAGCTCTGCAACAGAGCCTTTATCTGTGCCATCAAGATAGGTTAACGTCTATTGTTTGAGGATATTGATGAACCCCCAAAGAGAACAAGGGGGTGGTCGTCAGAATAAAAAGCCTTGAGACACACAATGCATCAAGACTTGTCCACAAGTACATGGCGAAACCACATAAAAAGAGGCTCTGCTCCAATCTCAAATTTCATCTTCTCCATCCACAGCAGATCCGAGACCTCGTCTTACGAAAAAGGGGATCCCAGTGACAGCATAACAAAACAGCTTCAATCCAAGACCCATCACCAGAACATCACAACAAACGAACCGCTACCATGAACTCCTCCAACAATAGCACCGCCACCACCCCAATAAACCCCACCAAGTACCCCTACCGCAACCGCGCCGACATCAAACGACCAACAGCCTTCCCCGTCGCCTTCTCACCCCTCCGCAACCGTTCCACGAAGCGCACGAGCAGAGGCTACAAAACCACCGCAACAGTCAAGATGCCGGTCAAGGTCAACAGCGACCATGTGAGCAAGACTTGGGACCGGTCCGCGAAGATGAATGCTGAGCACAAAGCTGCCATGCGTGCGGTCAGGCTTGAGGCGCGGAGGATGGCGAAGGGAAAGCAGAGTTCTGAGGTGGGATGTGAGGGTGCAGCTGATGAGGATGTGGATGAGGGATGTGATTGTTTGAGCAAATGTCTAGACAATTTGTCGTTGGAGGTTCTAAGTGCGTTCCTTGACCTGGAATCGATTATGCCTGGTACTACTGATTCTGGGTTGGCTGGTCTCCTTTAGTCTGGCTTGTTCCGAACACAGATTGTTGTGCCGGTAAGTGGTAGCCTAGGTCACTCTCCATATGATACGAATTCACTAGTAAACCGACTCACATGTATCACCAATGTATTCGACCATGTGACAAGAAGCTTCTTCCCTTAAGACCGTTGACATCCAGTGGTGGCGGACAACCAAACTTCACCCACCGTCGTCCCCAGCAAGCCCTTGTAACATGCATTAATCTGTGAAGAACTATCATCGAGCCCCACGTAGCTCATGCAAGCTTGGTAACAGCAAGCTGGTTTACCTTATCAGACAGCCATAACCCTTGTACTCTGACATGGAAACAATGGTGGAGATCCTATGGTCATACATCGCAATAAGGGTGCTATGTAGTAGTAAAAGTGATTTAAAAATATGCGATTGCAATTCCAGGACGTCGCGCTTGACCGAGCTAAGTACGTCCAGCATCTTTTGAGAAATAGTCACTCGCTTTCAATCGAACACTCTTTACTTACTCTCATTTCTGATTTTACAAGGAAGACCACTAAAATGAGGTCGGTATCCATAACTCCAGTCCTTTTGTTTCAACAAACAGTGGCCGCGCTTGAGGCGCCAAACTCGCTTGATTTTGATGTCTCCTCTCCATCGTGTCCATCCATTGAAGGACCTTCACATCCACACAATCTGACATCATACACGCGCGTAGCTCATCCTAACCCTATAAGCCTCCTATAACCATCTCACCCACCCCCAACCCACCCCGCCAATCCAACCCCCATCACAATGTCCGCCCCCACCAAATCCACCACCTCCGACACCTCCTTCCGCAAAACCTGGGACCGAGCCGAATACGCCGCAAAAGCCGAAGCCCGCGAGACGAAATACAAAGAAGAAGGCAAAGCGCGCGCCGACGCCAAAGCCACGGGCCAAAAATACCGTCCCCGCGCCTCCACCCCGCCGGACGCCAAGGAGACCGAATCGCGCACCGCCCGCCTCGACGTCTCCAACAACGTCGGCAAGACCACGCTCGTGCCCGCGGGCGCCGCTACGGGGAAAAGGGGCCGAGGAGCGGGATTTTACTGTGCGGATTGTGATCTGACGTTTAAGGATAATTTGCAGTTTGTGGAGCATTTGAACAGTCGGCAGCATTTGGTGGCTGTGGGACAGTCGGGGGAGGTGAAGAGGGCGACGTTGGAGGAGGTGAGGGAGCGGTTGGGGTGGTTGGTGAGGAAGCGGGAGGAGGAGAGGGTGGGGGTGGGGGATGTGGTGGATTTGGGGAGGAGGCTGGAGGTGAGGGCTGAGGTTGAGGAGAGGGAGAGAGAGGAGAAGAGGAGGAGGAGGAATGAGAAGAGGAGGAAGACGGAGGGTGGGGTGGGGGTGAAGGTTGAGGAGGATGAGGGGGTTGGGGGAGGGATCATCTGTTAGGTGGGTGAGTAGACACTATGGGTTATGAAATTATTGTTTGGCGTCCACGGGCATGATTTTGCATCGGTCTAGGCGTTTAGATACCCCTGGAATTACTCAAGAGCAAAGCTTGGATGATATTGCAGCCATAAACTTTGTATTCGAGCCGAAGATGTGATCAAAGGTTTTTACTGTTAAATCTGGTTTTCCTCCAGGCAAGTAAGTCACGCCTGTTATGGGATCGAAATTCTAATGACTGAAGATCCATCCTTGGGGTCACCCTGGGTATAATTCTGGGTCGTGTCTTCGTAACGGTTGAACTTCAACGTCTCAGATCTGTGATATCATTACATTAGTGATATCTCTTTGACCTGAAGGAACGAATTCTCACGTACCAATTTGAGCTCGGTCTTCTTCATTCCTTGTGGACCCATCCATACCGTGCATCTACCAGGAATGGGCTTTTCCTGAAGACGACGGAAAGCTTCTCGGACATGCTTCGGCGTAACAGGTGTTGTACCTTCTTCAGGCGGATCGAACAGCCCAGTCTGCTTCTTCCGCTTTTTGTTCTGGGCATCAGAACCACCATGACGCGTCTTGTACCGGTCTTCCTCGGCTTTGACCAACAAAGCCTCCTCAGTCAACGTCTGTACGATGTCATAGAGTAGAAAGCCTAGGATATCTACGATATCATCATTTGGCTTGCTGTCCGTGACAATGCCGAAACCAGCCCACTCCCGAAAGCGCTTGGCTTTCTTGTAGGTGAAGGACGCTTGGCGACACTCGCTGTAGTGAACGTACTCGTCTTTGGTCATGCCCTTGGTGCGTTTATCGGCTTGTTGAAGTCGCTCGAGGGTGGCGATATTCGCTTCTTCCTCTTCCTCGTCGTCCTCATCCTCGCCTTCGGGCAACTGCTCGCTGAAGTAACTTGAGATGTCCCAGGGAAGCTTGATCTTCTTCTTGCTCCGCTTGGTTACGTCGCCAATGGGAGCTGTGGGCCCACCAGCGCCATCTCCACCGCCGAGTGCATCGTCGGCAGCATCTGCTGCATCGGCGCCTTTATCGTCAGAGTCTCTCGCCGTCTTCCGGACGTCTTTCCAGGATAGAAAAGTTTTGAGACGAGCGGTCTTTGCTTTGTCGTGACGGATGAGAAAGAAGAGATCAGCATGTGTGATGGTGCGGGATCCACGGCGGGTAGCTGTTTCCGTTGACTTTTTCAGCTGTTTTAAGTTAGCTGTGGTCGTAGCTATGTTAGAATAATTCACCATTTCATAGACCTGCTCGTGCACGATCTGTTCGATGAGTGTGGTAGTCTCGCTCGATGGCTCTCCCGTCTCACCAGCAACGAACATCATCTGTTCGATGATAGGAATCAGTATAATGCGCTTGTATCCCTCGATCCTCTCATTACGATACTCTTCATTGGCAGCGAGTAAAGGTAGCATGCTTGCTTGCACACTACCATCTGGATTGTGACAGATGTTAGGCATGACAATCTTTGCTGGGTGACGAGAAAGTGATCTGCCTTCTGAAGCGGCCATCGTACTCCAGATTTGAGTTGAGACAGGAGTGATTGTCGTGAGTGAGAATAGGCTTGGTGAATGATCTGTCAGGTGCAAGTCTAGAACTGGACAGAAGGTGTAAAAAGAGCAGTTCTCTCATCATACCACCAGGTATCAACAATTTTCGGTTCATAACGTTCATCCACCGAAGTATTACCGCATATATTACAAAGGGTCATACTTGCGGCACATTCTGACCTAATCAAGAATTTTGACGAGCCAGAAGGGCACTGACATGCTTGGTTCTTAAAGTGGGCATTCGGCCGGGTCGGGACTTGCAAGGCAACGCCTTCCATGTAAAGGCAAAAACATCCTCATCTCATTGAATGGTGTGGAGTGGTCATAGCCTACCTGTTGAATCTCTTGCCTGTACTTCGATCCTTTCTCAGCCATGCTCACTGTGCTTCAGTTACGACCTCCTATGATGATAGGCTGGTCGAAGAAATAGAAAAACAGCAAGACTCTGATATTAACGCTTCCAATTTGTGATGCGGAAGTAGATGTCCAAACGCTAAGAGGCTAGAATATGTCTCGGACGGGGGAGCCTCCAGGTTCGGAACACTCGTGGGAAGACCATATGAGTTAGGTACACAGCAAGCTTGAGAAAAGAGACAAGGCATATTGGTATCCCATTGGTTGATATCCGGGTAAAGAACAAAGAAGTTGCCAGGGACTCGGAAGGTCCGGTACCATATACAACGCTAACCCATAGCTTGTGTAATAATCGTTAGCCCTAGGTTTCGTCCCAATCGAGATAGATATTGATGATACACTTTTCCCGGTACACCACACCACTTCGATATAAGTCACTAGTCTTGGCTTCTCGGCAACACCAGCATATCATGCCGCTGTAAGTCCTCATAACTAATTGTTTTCGCATGACTGAGAGGGCTACAGACATCTACTTGGAAAGAAGTCTTGGAACGTCTACAATGCCGACAACATCGCCAAGGTCAAGCAAGATGAGGCTGCGGCCGCCGCTCGCGAAGAAGCCGAGGAGCAGCGCATGCAGGAGGTTGATGCCGAGCGGCGGGTACAGCAACTGCGGGGGATCAAGGTCGATCCGTTACCAGCCCTAGCCACAGAGGAAGAGGAGCGTGCTGGAAGTAGACAAAGTGGGACAGGTCGAGAAAGAAAGAGGAGAAGAGTCGCGGGAGAAGATGATACAGATCGGGACATCAGATTTGCGCGGGAGAACAATGCTCTTGTTCCTATAGCTGAGATGCAAATGAAGAGCCAGAAGAATAGTGAAGCGCCCATCGTCGATCATAGTGGCCACATCAACCTCTTCCCGACGGATGGTCCAAAATCGAGACGCTCCAAAAACGCCGAAGCAGAAGCGGAGAAGGCGAAAAAGCAAAAGGAGCACGAAGACCAGTACACTATGCGATTCTCTAACGCCGCTGGCTTCAAGCAGGCTATAGGAGAGAAGCCTTGGTACCAGACCATTGGAAATGATCAGACTAGCGGAGTTGAGAAACCATCAAAGGATGTCTGGGGCAACGAAGATCCGAGAAGGAGAGAAAGACAGAAGACGAGGATAGCGGCTGATGATCCGTTGGCGGCTATCAAGAAAGGTGTCGCTGGTGTCAGAGAGGTGGAGGGGGAAAGAAAGAAGTGGAGAGAGGAGAGAAAACGCGAGATCAAGGAGCTTGAAGAAGCGGATCGGCGTCGTCAGAGACACGAGAAGAAGAGGAGGAGAAGACGACGAGAAGAAAAAGACGATCTAGAGGATTTTAGTCTTGGCCCTCCAGTGACAGGTCAAGATTCCAGGCGACCATTGGAGTCAAGTAGGGACCATTCTCACCAACATCGGATTCGTAGTGATGAGCGTAGCCGACATCACTCACATCATGGCCATCATAGAAGCCTTGGGATGGACGACAGACCGGGCTGGGAGGTAGGTGTAGGAGGCAGGTACAGCAATCAATTCGCTCAAACCTGAGATCAAGTCTACAGCGTCCATGCAAGCTGCACAGCACTCTCTCCACCTAACCTAGTTCATCAACAAAGCTGGCAATCAGGCCTCCTGCCTTTCCCGATCTTTTTACTCTAATAGAAATGCTCAGAGCTTTGCAAGAAATACGCTCCATCATATGCATCATATATCATCCATCCAGACGTCAAACCATTAGACTCGTCAAACATCACCGTGGATATCAGGGTTATACCCCCACCCATCAAAGCCTACGCCCCAGCAATTCCCCCTGCACCAGCCAACCAACCAATAAAATCTCACACAACGCCTTCGTAATCTCCAACAACGTCAACTCGGCCCCCAACTCCGCCCTGACTCAGTTGCGAAACTCGACCGTGCTCAGCGAATCAAGCCCCTTCGTCATCAATGTCTTCGCCGGCTCCAACGGATCTAGCCTCGGAGAAGGAAACTCACATAAGAGCGTGGCGGCAACAGCAGGAATGTCTGCGGGTTCGGAAAACGCCTGGCAAACGATGACGGGCACTTGAATCGCAAGGCGCTGACCACTACTAAGAATGAGCTGGTAACCCAGGTATTTTCCTGCCGAGCTTTCTGTATTGAGGGAGTGGATGAGACCGCCTCCTATTGCGAAGAGGCTGCTCCTAATGGCTATAAGTGGAGTGATGTAACCGACGTACATGATAATAACATCACCAGAAATAGCCATGATTGCTAATACTTCGTGTTAGCGGATAGACCAATAAGTACCAGAATATTGAAGATCTATGGCAGAATGTTCTGGAGACTAACATACTCTGGGGTAGCCTGCGAATACCAGAATTAGCTGCTGAAGTGTTCTGAATGGCTTGGGAATATATTAGGATGTAGTAGGTGGATAGGAAGTTGCCTCCCCACTGACTTTTCACTACTTGGCAGTCGCCGCTCGGCGCAGGGACTGGAAACAAGGTGACATAGATGCAGCAGGTGGCCAAGATACGATTTCAGTGAAGACGTCACCGAGGGGCGTCCCAGCAACACTCGCACATCCAAAGACAGCTCCAATGATACCAGTGAAAGCAGATCGCTTTTAAGGTGGAGCAATGGATGCAATGATGACGTAGCAGCCACTTACAACACCTGCAGCTCCGAATCCGATGACAGCGCGCCCAACCGTAAGAGCGGTACTCTGTGGTGCAATACTATCAGGTGATGCCCTCCGCCAACAATTTAGCCTGCCCGCCGCACCACACCACAACTTTCTGGATGATCAATAATCTTCGACAGCATTCTTCTGTATCAAGCAAAATTCAAAGTGATCTCGCCATCGCGGTTGGACTTGACGGATGAGATCAATGGGAGAAGGCAAGTGAGACCGAGGCTTGGCACACAATTACCTGCCGTGCCTGCTCGCTTCGCACTTGGATATTTCCCTATTTCACTATTACAACAGGTATTAATGTCTCAATTGTGATAGTGATGGAAGGTATGTAACATCATGAACCACAGACATTACTAGAGGAATTCTAGAGTGCGGATGGTTTCTCATTTCGATTATCTCTACATCACAATCGCTTGGAATATCTATCGAGCCATCATTCGTGCTATCGCTTGTATCATCGTTCATGTCATGACTTTGTAACATTGAGCCATTATTATGGAAACCGATGTCAGAACCCTAAAGATGCAAGCTTCCACAGCAATCTACCATAAGCATGGTGTCTCATCGAAAGATACAAATTTTCCCGAAGTCTCCTCACGGGAAGCGGCATCGATCTACAAAGTTCTCGGCGTCAAAATGATACCAGTAAATAAGAGAGGAGTATATGACATACCTTGGCCACCACCCCGTTGACGCTATCTTCCACCGTGATCTCAGCTTCTGGTAGCCCGAAAGACCTTGCCGCTGCGTTGGCCTCTTCAGTCTTCACAAAACTGTATCACTCGACATCAGCATTGCCATCAGGATCAAGTCTGAGATTGGGGTAGAATTTACCCAGGACTAACAGCAAAGGCAATGAGTTCAGGCTGCTCGAAGTGAATGCAACGAATGAGGAAGTTGACAGTCGCTTTTGACGCTCCGTAAGCGCTGACGTTGAACCGCAAATTCTCCATCCCGGCAATGGAACCCGCCCCCGAGCTCACGACCATAAAGATGGGCTTCTTGGACTTCTGCAACAGTGGCAGAGAGGCCTGGAACAAACGCACTACGCCTGCGGCGTTGACATCGACGTGCTCGATCAGGTCGGAGGTCTTCATATCGGCCACCTTCTGGAAAGCGGCCAGTTTGTACATGCCGGCATTGGCGATGACGGTATCGATGTGGTTGATTTTTTGCGATGAGAGGCTGCTGATGGCATGCTTTGCGTCCGTGTCAGAGGTGGACTCGACCTTGACGAGGATCACTTTGCTGCCTGAGGCGGCGGGCAGTTGGGAAAGAGCCTTGGAGTCGGTAGCGTTGGGGTTACGGACGGTGCCGATGATGGTGGTATTAGGCCGTGTGAGATACTTCTTGACGAAGCCCTCGCCAATACCTAGAGGGTGAGGGAGTCAGTTGCTATAGCTTGTGAAGCCCATGCTACTTCGTTCTAATGTGTCAGCTAGGACACTGACCTTTGTTGGCGCCTGAGATGAGAACAACAGACATGATGGTAGTTATATGAGGATTTTCAGGATACTGATGGTGAGTATGATAGTGAATGCTATACTGATGGTTGCGGGCACTGAGTACTTATGGGAAACAAGGTATTGTCGTCAAGGGAGGAAGGACTTGTTTCGACTGTCGATCTGCCATACATGACCAACCTCAATCACGGAATTCTGCTTCGTCATGCACACCATGGCCTGGGTTTATAATCCCCAGCCCAATCGAGAGTAGCTCATCCCGTTAACCCCGTTGCAGTCATTGTGTGTGCGGTGGTTAGAGGGGACTATAATTCGGACTGCTGACGTATATGGTGGAACGAACACAAATCCTTTGCCGATACTTACCATGTTATTGTTTAATAATGGTACAGTATCCGGCTCTCAGCTCGGAATGGGTGAGTTTGTTTCCGGTGGGATCAGATCGCCGCATGCGTTTGACCCCAGATGAGGTATAGGACACATCCAGCACGTTAGGTAGTGCATATACTAAGTATAAATATGCGGGTTCGGGGTAGGAATATCTACTTAGGGGCAAAATCTTAGGCTTCTAAGGCCTCTTAATCGCTGGAGCTCCTTTCTATCGGATGCCCATACCTAGCACATGCTATTCATATGTATCGTACTAATTAGACTTGACACTTCAAAAGGTCGTCGCATATACTGTTTGACCCCAGGCGATCGCCTATGCGGAGCCTCCACTCCACTGACCCCACCCTTCCGAGCTGGGATCCGGCTTAAGGCTTTAAGTCCGGGGCTCGGCCGGGGCGTGAAGTGTGTGGGGTAAGGTACCTTAGTCTACCATCATTGCTAATACCTCGTACGCTAAACCATAAGCTGTCATGAAAGCCTCTGCTGCCGAACCTGAACGTAGCTAAACCGATTGTCGCTACCTTTTTCACCGATACGCCAGAGATGAGATTCTTGGGTATCGATGCTCGGCCTATGGCTACCGTATGGTCCAGATAGCCTTTCATCACCGAGGTGACCATTAGCTGCAAGGGCAGTAACACAACAAGTCTCTTCGATTCCGTATGCGGCTAAGTACGTCTATCTACATACAACATGGGGTTGTGAATGCACTTTATTGCTGCAACGATAGCTTACGCTTTGCAAATTGTGATCCACATCGTTGGCTTGGTGTAGTTCTCTCGAGGTCAGACGATATGTTTATTCTCAATAGGTTCGATGAGGAATTTCACCTTCATCCAGGCTTTGTTGTATAGTCTCTTTCATCGCTTTCATAGCCTATGGCATTGATTCAGCCGTCTACCAACTCTACATCTGTCCTTTAGCCCGATTTCCAGGGTCAAAGATACCAGCTTTCACTCAATACTATGAGACCTATTATGACTTGGTATTAGGTGGCGGTGGAAATGATACCCCTCGAAGAAAGAAATTGCACGAAACGTATGGTACGTCCGCACACTCCTGGTGAACCGTGTTTTAGTGAATCACAGATGGAAGGCCCAATCATCCGCATTGATCTGGTCGAGATATATATTGACGACCCGGAGTATTACGAGACTGTGTATGCTCCCGGCTTGTCCGATAAGTGGACTTAATTCGAGTACAGATTGAATATGCCCCAATCCACCTCCTCCACGGCCTATCACAAGCTACACGGACCAGGAAGGGCAACACTGGCCCCCTCTATCACCACTCGTAAGATGCAGGGCAACAAACCTTTCGTCGAACTTCTTGCGGACAAGATCTGTCATTGATGCGAGCCTGGCGGTCAGCGAGTGAGGATGGTTGGGCAAACGATGAATACAAAAATCTACGAATTACGGACCTCATAGATCTCTTACGACCACCTAGTCCATCTCATACTATGCCGTAATTTATTCTCATATGTTCTCTGTTACTCGTTACAGCGATTGTTATCTTCCTCCCAAAGAAAATTGACTCACCCCTTCCCCCACAGTGTGAGGAAGCCCAGCAAGAGATGATGCACGAAGTGTACCAACGTGGCCGCGCCGAAGCCACGGTCTCTTCCCAATAACAGAGCTCGCGCCTGCAGAGCAAAGTGGAAGAGCTAATGGAGGGCCTCGTTATTAAGACAATTGAATTTGGAGTGTGTCTTGAAGTTTTATTGCGTAATGCGAACCTTGATAGAACTCTGAGGAGGGTTCAGATTTATATATAGACGCTGTCACAGCCCCGTGGTAGTGAATTTGGGATGAAGGAGGGCAGTATAAGTGAGGATGGCAGACTCAAAGTGAGGATCAGGAATTCGAGGACGTCGAGGAAGGCAGGGAATGATGATAATGTGGAGAGTGGTTCAGCTGACAGCTGGCACTGTCAGGATGTTTGGATAATGGTCTTGCTAACGCTAGGGGTGCTGGCGTTCCCGGGTGGTGAATCGATCGATACGGAGTATATGGTACGAAATGTGTGGGAGAGGGACAGGGTGGACATCTAGAATTTCCCGACTCCATCACCAAATCAAAAGAAACTCGATGAATGAAGACAATGTGTCGAGAAGAACCTCAACAGATCCTCCAGCACGCAGGGTATTCCGTAAGACGGTATGATATCGAGATGAACAGTGGATAACCCGACTTCCCCAGGATTTATGTCTTGATGTTCACCGAGGTAATATTTCCAATTCAGAAGTAGGTATGCAATCATCCTCACAAAATGAGCCATCATAAGTCAGGGTATGGAGTACTATACCGAGCTGTTCTGTATTTGGGACTCATTTAAATTATTCGCTGAACTAATCATTTGATTGGAGGAAGCCTGCACTTAGACGGAAATTGGACGTGGACCCTTTCTGGAATTCCGTCGGATACTTTGGAGTGCGCCCACCGCGCTTCGGGTAAACCTTCACTGTTCCGCGAAGATAGTGCCCTTTAGCCCGTCCTGCCATAATCCGTCATTGGAGGGATTGTTGGACGAGGACGCGGCGAGCCTAGCGATTGAGGCGGGCTTTCCTTTTGGAGCAAGGTTTCTGAGCTCTTATTGCGACATTGTACAGATTCGGGTATTGGCTGCTCATGTCAAGGAGCCGTGGCGTTTCTGTTGGATTTGATGGGATGTAGGGCTAGTATTCTACTGTGAAGTCGGTCAGTGAGAAAGGCAAATTGTTGCTCTACTATGTAGTTGTAGTATTACAGCGATTGGTCAGGGTTGGGTTGATACTTGATAGGCCAGGACTCCTTTACTTACCCAGTCGGATCCTTCCACGGTAGCGCTTTCTTGGCAGCCGATCACGGGATTTCCCCTCCTACTCAGCCAACAACTAGAACCTTGGACGACAGGCCTTACAATCAATCACGATTCCAACGATCATTTTACCCAGCAGCCACCGTACGACCATCCGAATATAGACAGCCTTGATCAGACAACAACCCTCGCTACATCACTCGCACGAATACATATGATATGACAGTCTCGCAAGATTCTTGTGCGACACAGTCGGCGCTTGCGAGCCCACCGCTCGTATTGCTGATATGACCGCATCCTCGTGAAGAGCTGCCTGCGAAGGAGCATCTTTGAACAACGATATTAAGGAGCTCCCTTTTGAGGCCTACAGGAAGAAATACGGTTGCCAAGCTCGAGGGCGAGGAGCCACACATCGCCATCTGCCGCTATGGCCCCTGTCGCTCTTGCAAACACCACATTTACTGGAAATGGACAAGCCTCAAGTCCTGCGAAGAGGGGTTGGACGGAGGACCGAGCAGAGATCCCCTCTATACTCATCGGCCGTGGCCAAGAAAACGCTTCTACGACCCGACATAATCTCGAACAAAATATGGACTTACAGGGAAAACCATCAGAAGGATGCCGGTATAGAGGCCGCCATAACTCCCTCAAGCGAGTGAAGAACAGTACAGACATATTAAGACAGCGGTCGTTGAAGAGGAATGCGAAAGACGTGGCTACGGAAGCTAGTACCACCACAAGAGAAGGCAAACATTTCACCGTGGCAAACGTCGGTAGTAATGGGAAGATCTATCTTAGGTGAACATGTCTCATTATCTTAAGATGCGGATCTGCTACCTCGCGTGATTTATACTAATATCTTATCGCCCTAGACCTACGGCGCACACCCCTCAAAAACCTTCGCCACCATACCCACCTCCAACACCCCAGAAATGTGATATCGACCTGGAAGGCTCGAGTGAGAAAAAGAGATGGTCCGACACGCAGGCATCCAGAGCAGCAACAATAAGTTACCGCGATAATTCCGTTGGCCGCACCGGTCGACGCTCCAACGCATTACAGCGGCGCTCGACTGATTCGGTGACGACGACGACTGGTGGTCACACTCCTGGTCAGTTCAGGGTCGTGATCAATCAAGCATCTTCCGGAAGTGCTCTCCCAGGTGAACAATTATTACCTAGCCTCGAAGTGCCTATACCCCACTATAGACTTGGAACTCCTAGATTTAGTACGCGCGGAACAGCTTTCCTCCACAGCCAAATCTATTCCAGAGCATCAACCAACGACGACGCTGCATCTTCGGTTATCTCAGGACAGGAAATTGATGCCATATTTCCGGTGCCGCCCGGTGTGGAAATTCACTCGACTTTGCCGCACAGATATTCTCATGTTCCTCCCCAAACGCCGGTTGCCCAATTGACTCCAGCTGCATCCCGAATACCCGTCACGTCGCCATCTCCCGTGAATAACCGCATCAGGGAACCGATAGTACCAGCCATATATGATGCGATTGCGGGAAATCCAGATGATCCTGCCATTGTGCGCTATGCTATGAGCACCCGCGAAATTTCGGCAGCCTCACCGGCGCGGCTGATTGCTCAGATCACTTCGAAAAACTTCTTGGACTATGAGCTGCTCTCTGACTTCTTCCTCACCGTTCGCTCTTACATGTCAACGCATGACCTCTTAGCCTATCTTTTGATGAGGTTTGAGTGGGCGATCAATCGCTTCGACGATGATGGCCGCGTCATTCGAGTGCGTGCATTTGCTGCTATCAGGCACTGGATTCTCAATTACTTCCCTTACGATTTTGTTGTCGATCGTGATTTGCGCGTCAAATTCTGCCAGCATCTCAACAGACTTACGCATCAAGTCCGACGAGGGGCGCCACATGATCCGAGCGATTTGAAGCTGATTATTGACCTAAAGAAGTGCTGGAACGGACGTTGTGCGCTATACTGGGATAATCCAATGGGAGAAAGCGATGGCTGGAATGACCTGGATATCAGTCCCGGTGGTATAGTGGGCAGCCGCGACAGCAAGCTCACCCATCCGAGTGAGCTCTGGGCTAAGATCGCAGAGTCTTCGTCCCAGCAGGTAGACCAAGCGAAGTCTGTGGCGGCCCTTCACAATTGGGTCGACAGCGTTATTGAGGCCGAAGTCGAGGGGAAAGGGAAGACAGATCGTGCTATTTCTGTTGGAACAGCCCTCAGTATGCCAATGTCAGCGCCTTTGAGCGAACAAAGTATTCCCGCCATGTCTTGCTCGATTCCAGGAAAAACCACGAAAGGATTCGCGACATGTCAGACGCACCGTCATGTTGGTCCTCATCCAGTGCCGACCGCAATTCCGCCTACTGTTCGTCGAGTGGGCCCTATAGCTCCGTCAGCGCTGGCTAATGAGAAAGCGCTTCGATCAAAACATGAGCATAAACGAAGCGGAAGCTTTCAGGACGCACTTGGCGATCGACGGACATCGTTACCCACAATGCGAGCAGAGCAGCAGACTCAACAGGCCGTTATGAACATCCCGATCTCCGGAAGCCTGATTCGTGGAAGCGTGCTTCCTCCCGGATCACCTTTCATCGACAATTTGGCTCACAGCTCGACATCCAGTCTGCCAAAGCAAGGTCAATACGTTGAGGGCCAAGTCTCAATGCGACAAATGAGCCCCGGAGTCAAGAGTCTATTGGGCACAATCCGTCGTGCCATTGGAAGCAAGCAAAACACCAGTGCGCCCACTCCAAACCTGTTGTCGACAGCGCCGTTCATGGTCGAGACGAGAGACACTTCGCTTCCAATGCACATTGCATACAAAATCGAGGGCTTGGGAGACCAACACCATCAGCTTCAAGCTCTGAAAAACAATTCACGCATAGATTTGCTGTGCGCTGATGTTACGGAAATGTTCGAGCGCGCGATAACACAAGACCCTACGCAGCTGACAGCACCTCTCAGTGCTATCGGTGTAGCTTTTGGCAATGAGCGAGAACAGCCTTCGCCCGACCATCGACAGATGTTAGACACGCCTGAAGGGGGTGCTCTCCAAAGGAGCCACAGTGAGATGACTTACGGCAGTCAGTCAATTGTCATCATGGATGATACGGCTGTGCAGCCTCCGGTCCCTAGTCTGCCTTCCGAATTTGAGAGAGTACCAGAAGATGTGCACGCACAATCATTCGAGAATGGAGAACCTTCATGCTCAATAGCGGACTATAGCACAACTGCTATGCCAACAGCATTTGAAACTTTCGTCTCTGCCGAGGCGTCAAATCACGAGGACTCGAATGCGGACTCCACACCACACTCTGCTCTGCTTCCTCCGTTCACAATTCCGGTAGCACCTCAATCCCAACAGCAAGACCATATTCTACGCGGCATGAAGGGCGCTGATCGTTGTCGGTCTTCCAATCGCACAGGACCATCGATCACCACAGGCAAGTCGTATGCATCGTACCGATCGAGCTATTCTGGAGCGAAGTCGCTGAGAAGGTATCATTCTTATCAGAGTGGTATGCGGAGGAGCGGACCTGATAACAGCCTGGAAGCGACTAACGCATCAGATTCTCCACCTATATCGTCGGAAGGCCAATTTGATAAACCACCTGGGAGAATGCTTCGCAGGAAGCCCGGTGGGGATCTTCGCGCTAATCAGAACGTGCACGAGATGGAGCCTATTGCAAGGCCCAGGTCAACAGGTTCAATCACTACTTACACAGAATCGCTTCATAATTCGGCTGCGTACATCATGAAGATCACAGCGAGAAATACGCCCGACCATGAATCCACACGGGCCTCTCAGCCTGCACCTATTGACCCTGTCCCTGCTCTCACGGAAAAGTCCTTATCTCTCGTCAGCACCCAGGCTTCACAGCCTGACCTACGACCTTCGTTCGAGGCTGCCGTTGCAGAGTTCGCTCGCATACCCGACGATGAGGGAGGCGACCTTGAGGCTACACTAGCTAAATTAGAAGGTAAGTTTCGCAAAAGTCCTGTTGGGACTCCAGAAGGCCATCTCCCTCTAGAAAGCGCTACCGCCATCGGAACAGGCCCATCGGTAAAAGTTAGTCAATCTCCACCGTCCAGAGACCTCAAGCCGCATGACGATTATCAAGAGCTTGGCCTTGCAAAGGCAGGGCTGACGCCACCTGGATTCTTTGCGGGTAAGAATATCATGCCTCAGTTAGGAAAGGCAACAACGGACCGCCCAAATACCATGGCCCGAAGTTTGTATGCAGAATCTGAGGAGTCATACGATTCGACGCCTTTGGTCGAACGAAGCCTCAGCAAGAAAGGAAAGCATGTTCAGACGAGTCCTGTTCAGTTCAATTCGACTATGCCGCAACATATTGCCACCCCATCGGAAGCAAACTTCGGTATCGAGACCGAGGATCACCTCGAGACTGAATCCGCCATTGCTGATGGGGACGGGCAGAACTATGAAGCCGGCAACTATGAGACAAACTTGAGAAGGGGAAGGAATCGAGAAACGTATCGATCATCCATGCCAACCTGTACGACGGACTCATTCCTCCTGGATGAAGATGAATTTTTGAGCGATCTGTCATCGGAGTTGTCTGATGACGATTGCCCCAACCAAGCTTTGGACCAGGCCTTCGACTCTTCAGTACGCCAATTGCAGGGAAGCATGTTACCACCAAATGTCTCATTTGCGCAGGGTTATCTTCCGTCCCCTCCGATGACCACTGAAAACGCAATGGCGAATACTTTAGAGGCCAATCGTATTCAGGAGCAGAGAAAGCCCCCAACTCCAGAGCCTTCGCCCGTTAGCAAGTTGAAGGAGCCTGGAAAGAGCCGCACGCCAGAAGAGGTCGACGGGTCAGTTCTCCAGCCGTTCGCCAACAAGGTGCATCAATTTCCGCCCCGCAGGCATATACCCTTCATCCTAGCATTCGATGCAAACGTTCTCACCGAGCAATTCACTATCATCGAAAGGGACGCATTGAACGAGATCAACTGGCAGGATCTTATCGATATGCGCTGGCAAAATGCTAACACCGAAACCCTAAATTGGGTCGAGTATCTGCGTTTCAAGGATCCCACTGGCATCGAACTCGTGACCGCTCGCTTCAACATTGTAGTCAAATGGGCTCTTTCAGAGATTGTCCTTACACAAAATATCGAAGAACGCGCTTTGACACTAATTAAATACATACAGGTGGCGCAAAATGCTCGCAAGCATCACAATTACGCCACGATGCTGCAACTCACGATTGCGTTGACGTCTGTTGACTGCATGAAGCTAACGAAGACGTGGGACTTGGTGCCCGCTGCGGACAAAGCGCTTCTTAAGGAGATGGAGGTGCTAGTCTCTCCTTTGAGGAATTTTCACAATCTGAGGCTAGAAATGGAGACAGCTAATCTTGACGGTGGTTGCATTCCTGTTATTGGTAAGCTCATCCTAGCATGTTGATTTCTTCGTTGTCATTAATGTCCAACCAGCACTATACATTCACGACTTGACATATAATGCACAAAAGCCGTCTGTCATTGCCTCGACTCGAGACGGCGAGCCGCTTATCAATTTCGAGCGTTATCGAACCGCAGCCACCATCGTCAAGAGCCTGCTCAGGCTTATCGACGCAAGCGCAAAATACGACTTCAAGCCAGTCGAAGGCGCGGTGGAGAGGTGTCTCTGGATGGCTAGCATGAGTGATGAGATGATCAGGACCAAGGCTAAGGCGCTTGAGGCATAGAGGATTCAGAGTGGGTGGATTGGGGAGTTGTTCGTTTCGAATTACGATATTAGGATATCAGCGCGCATGGATATGGGTGTAGGATCAAGGCAAATTGGCGGAGCATCGGTATGGGGAACGACACTTACGATCATGACAACGCATTTACGACTTCTGGTATTGGTTCTTCGTTTTCACAGCAGTACGGCTGGGACGCTGCATGAGCGCGGTAAGTTGGGACTGAGTTGGGTTATGAGAAGGGGTTGGGTATGTCTTCTTGTATATTCTACCCCGAGGTCAGGGAAGGGAAGGAGCTCAGAAGAGCCTTAATGAGAGCATCTTTCGTATCTAATGATATATTTCAATCTTGCTTGTCTCCTCGGCTATTCCAAAGTACTTGGAGTTACACGAAACCCGAGGACGGAATCGGAAGCTTATCCTCAAACCGTGCTTCATATTCCCACCATAACAACCCCTTTCCCCAACCTGAATCCCAACACCAAATATCCTACCTACGGAGTACAAACAATGGATACCCAACCTCTCTGCCCCGAAACGATCCAAGACATCACCCCCACTCCCACCTTCACATCAACCCCAACCCATCCCATTCCCATTCCCACAGACACAGACACAGACTCCATCCCCCCCTCCGAAATCTCCACCACATTCGCCTCCTGCATCGGTACGCACCCCCTCCCCCCCCAATCTCCCACCCCACCACACACAACTAACCACCCCCCCTCCCCCCAAAAGACCTCATCTCCACCCCCCTCAACCCCCGCATCCTATCCCTCAGCGACGAATTCTTCGCCCCAGCCACAAACCTCTTCAACCCGAACCCACCACTCATTCGTCCAGGCGTATTTGTGGAAACGGGGGCGTGGTATGATGGATGGGAGACGCGACGGCATAACCCCTGTCCGCCGGATTGGGTTGTTGTGGGTTTGGGGTGTGGGAGGGGGAGGGTGAGGGGGGTGGTGGTTGATACGGGGGGGTTTGATGGGAATCAGGCGGAGGGGGTGGAGGTTTGGGGGGGGTGTTGTGAGGGGGGGGATGGGGATGGGAGTGGGGGGGTTGGAGAGGAAGGGAGGGACAAGGCGGATAAGAGGGTTATGGGGGAGGGGTATATGGGGTGGCGATGTTTACTGAGGAGGAAGGCGTGCGGGGCGGATCGGAAACAGGCGTGGTTTGTGGGGGATGAGCGGGGGATGGAGGTAACGCATGTGAAGCTGTGCATGTTTCCCGACGGGGGCATTGCTCGGTTCCGGCTCCTGGGGGATGTCGTGCCTGTCTGGCCGGGCGATCGGGAGCAGGAAGTGGAGCTGAGCGCGGTGGCGATGGGAGGGGTTGTGGTTGGGGTGAGCGATGAGCGGTTTGGGC